>ERZ761602.2-NODE-2-length-853161-cov-12.941060_pt1 | contig 853161 bp, 729 predicted proteins | sample MGYA00512165_ERZ761602 | MGnify/ENA primary metagenome ERZ761602 (study PRJEB28899, sample SAMN02445085) | bioreactor sludge metagenome | biome: EBPR sludge; isolation source: Thorneside wastewater treatment plant | place: Australia: Brisbane, Thorneside Wastewater... | reverse complement strand
GTTCACGACCGGGTTCACGACCGGGTTCACGACCGGGTTCACGACCGGGTTCACGACCGGGTTCACGGTCGGATTAGTTCCACCTCCAATAGTGCTTCCGGACCCTCCTACGGTGGAAATCGGCAACCCGTTTCTTACGGCGTTGATCAACTTCCCAATGTCCGCAAGCGTGAAACCCGTTCCGGCGTTTCCTCTCTGATTCCCGAAGTTCCCCCCTTGGGTGCCACTACCTCCGCCTTGATTACCTGAGTTGGAAAAGGTGCTAACTGTGTTGTTCGAACCCGACGGAGACCCACCGCCTGCGGTGATCGCATAGGCGGAATCACTCAGGGTCGAGGCGCGAAATGTCGCCAGTCGTCGATTGCCCGCCGAAAATGTCGTGACGTGGCCGGGGAAGGTCGTCAGTTCGATAGTCTGGTTCGGAACCATCAACCCGATTTCGCGAGGGCGTCCCTCGAAGTCAATCCACTGAGCCGTCACGTTTTGGCCTGACTGATTCACAAAGGCCACAACGAGAGAACGCCCCCCCAGGTTAGTTGAACGCTCCGATGGCGTCTGCCCCCACCCGCTCAGCGGAATGAAGGAGAGCGCCAAAGCCAGCACCAGTAACCGGAAGCTTCGGGCGGCAGAGATCGTCCCTACATATTGTGTATGTCGCTGTTCCATATGAGTCATTCGGGATGTCCAATCAATCCGGGTCGAACTTCAGTTCATCTTTAAACTCTCCGTCTATCTCACGGTGATAATTACGGTCAGCGTCCTCGCGTCTTTCTGCCCCCCGGTCCATCCCTGGGAGTAGTTAAAAATCAAGGTCGTCACTCCCGGCCGAAGCGCCTCGAAGGTCCACACTTCGGTTCCCCCGGCCCCGGGCATCGCCGTCTTGGGACCGCGAAACTCATGACTCAGCTGTCTTGCGATGGATTCGTCGGTATTGAACGCCTGTTTTCCCCAGGCAAAGCCCGTGGATGCGTTCGAATCGAGATCCACCGCCAAACGACCTCCGCGGGAGAGGCTGATCTGTTTGGTGACATGATTTTGCCCGCCGAAATCCGCACTGGAAATCGAGACTTGCGAACTCACTGGAGTCGGACCCGGATTGACCGCTCCGCCTCCGGAACCGCCTCCGCTTCCGGAACCGGCGATGGCATAGGCGGATTCACTAATGGTTGAAGCACGGAAGGTTGCGACACGGCGGCTGCCCGAGGAGAACGTGGTGAGATGGCCGGGAAAGGTGGTGATCTCCGCGACCTGATTCGGGACCATCAAGCCAATCTCGCGACCGACTCCGTCAAAATCGATCCAGTGGACCACGAGTTTTTCCGTTGTCTGATTCACAAAAGCAATCACCTGGGGCCGACCGCCCAGATTGGCTGACTTCTCGCCGGGGATCTGGGCCGCGCTGTTTTCCGGTACGAGAAGGAGAATCCCGCAGGCCATCGATGTCGCGAGCCCCGGGATCACACAACGATGAAAAAAGGAGTGAAAAAGATCCATGGAATAATTTGTCGTTTGTTAGGACGGAATCTAAAATTCAGGAATTACCCGCATCATCGTGTCATGACAGGCGAAGGCAGATTGGACTCCCTTGTCACCCATCCCAGCAACTCCTGACGACGCTGCTCGATCGGATAGTCCGCGAAGCTGGCAAAGGGGGTCTTCGGCCTTGCGTTTTCCGTCCCCTCCCCTGCCGGTTTTTCGTTCGAACCCGGAGCGGCCGCCATCTGCGCGGTCAGCTCATTGATCTGCCCGGTCAACGCGGTCGCGAGCTGCATCAAGTCGTTGATTTGTTTCTGGTGCTTCTCCCCGGCGATGCGGTAGTCCTCCTGGGTCTTCGTGATGAGCCCCTGCACTTCCTGATATTGATTTTGCAACTGCAGCAACTGCGTATTCGCCGCCGACATGGGACCCTCTCCCGGCGGTTTCTGCCCTCCGGGGTTGGCCATTTGGGTGCCGAGCTTGTTGTATTCTGCGGTCATCGCATTCGCGGACTCAGTCAGCTGGTTGATGGTCTGCAAGTGCTTCGCCTCGTCATCCTGATATTGTTTCTGAAGGGCGGTCAACATGCCTTGGATCTCCTGATACTGGGTCTGAAGCTGGGTCGCCTGCCGGTTCATCGCGGCCACCTGCTCATTCATTCCCTCGGTCGGTGGATTCGGGTTGGCATTCATCTGCTGGCCCAACTGGTTGTATTCCCGGGTTAACGTGGCCGCACTCGTATTCATCTGGTTGACCTGCTGCTGGTATTGCCCCTCGGCCTCACGGTATTGCCCCTGCGCGGTGGCAATCAGCCCGTCGATTTGCTGCATCTGGGTCTGATAGGGATTTAATTGCTGACTCAATGTGATAATGTTAGCCTCTTTCTGGCGACGAACCTCGGCACAGTCAGGGCAATCGGGTTGCTTCTCCGCCGATTGAAGGCATACCTCGCAAAAGCCAGGGAGCGCATTCCATTGATTGAGAGCGGCCTGGATCTCCTGCATCTGCATCTGGAGTTGCTGCTTCTGCGCCGAGTAGCCATTGATGGTCTCTTCCACCCCGGCGCGGTAGGTCGTAAACTGCTGGTTCAAGGCCTGCTGCGCGGTCGTGATGTTGTTCATCTCGGTCTGGATCTCCTGCATCCTTTGACCTGACTGCGCCGCCATGCGGGTCTTTTCCGCTGCCGCCGCCTGCGCCGCTCCGTCATTCATCGCCGTCTGAATCTGTTGCAACTGCGTCTGGATCTCCTGCAACTGGGCGGTATAGCCGTTGGCCGCCGCCTCAACCTGATTCCGGTAGGTCAGAAACTGCTGATTCTGCCGTTCCTGCTGCTCGGCGTTGGCCTTCAGCCCTCCTTCGAGTTCCTGCATCTTTCTTCCGGCGACGGCATCCATCTCCTGGCTTTCCTTCTGGACCATGGCCTGGAGCTGCTGAATCTGTGCTTCCAAATCCTGCAACTGTTTGCCGTACCCGTTGACGTTTGACTCGACATTGGTCCGGTAGGTGGTGAACTCCCCTGTCATGGATTCCTGCTGTGCCGTGTTGTTGTTCAACTGGGTCTGCAGGTCCTGAAGTTTTTTCTGCGCTGCCGCTACCATGGACATTTGTTCGGCCGCGGCCGCCTCTTCCTTCTCTTTTTTCGCTTTGCCCTCGGCCTCGGTCATCTGACTGTAGGCATCGGTGACGCGCTTGCGCCCCTCGAGATAGGAGGAGAGAAGCGGCTCCTGCAGGGACGATGAAACCTCCTGATCGAGTTGCGCATAACCGGGACGGGTGGCCTCGGTGCCCCAGGGCCCGTTCAAGACCCCGACCGTCACGCCGAACAGGTAAGCGGTCTGGTGACCTGCCTCGTTCGCCGCACGGTTGCGATATTGTGAGGAGACCAGGCGCCTTATTTCCGTGGCAGCGGTCTCCGCCTGTTCGTGGTGCATCAAAGTCCAGATGTGACCCTCACTGGCGCGGTCCCACCACATTTCTCCGCTGACTTTGCCGACCGCCTGGCTGTAAGCGGTGATCGCCATGTTCTTCTCCTTCTCCTTCTCCTTGGCAGCGAGCACGGAAAGTCCGAGAGCGTAGTCGACATTGCTGTCGGTACTGTCCGCCTTGACTCCATTCTCGTGGAACTGTTGAGAACGCCGGGTCTTCCCCCATCCATCGGTGAGGATCTTCCGGATCCAATCTTCCTTCTCCGTGTTCCTCGGATTCAGGGAGAGCAGCGCCTCTTCCATCCCGGTGACCACCTGAAGTGAGGCGGTGGATTCCAGATACCCTTCGGCTGCAATCGACACAAGATAGTTCCCTTCCAGAACGCCTTTGGCGGAAAACTCGCCATTGGCGTTTGTCCGCAGCGGACTCCTCAGGCTCTCGGGCAGCGTCGCTCCCTCGGAAGCCTGAAACGCGATCAAGGCATTCGGAATTCTTTTGCCGTCCCGATAGGCTTTGTCCTGGCCCGGCGTCAGTTCGACAAGCACGCCGGTGAGATCCATGGGACGCATCTCCCCCTCCCTGAAGAGCGAGATGGCAAGCCCGGTGCTTTCCTCGCCCACTTTCAGTTCTCTCGTAAGCGTTTGGTACCCGCTCAGACTGGCCATGAGCACGTAGTCGCCCGGTCCATCCTGCAGGATAAAAGGTCCGACTCCCTCCTCGTCGGTCAGGCTTTGCACCGCTTCACTGAGACTCTTCCCACGGGTCTTGTCGATGAGCCGAAGATTCGCGCCGGGAAGAACTTTTCCGGCGCTGTCGGAAACGGTGATAAGCAACTCGGGCAACTCGATCAATTGGATGGTCAGGGAACGATTGCTTTCGTTCACCACCACATCACCCGAGTACGGCTTGTAGCCCTCAAGGCCGGCCATTACCGTGTAGGTGCCGAATCCCTCTTCGAGGGTGCGCGATGCTCCACCCTTCTCGTCCGTGGTCAGCTCGGGCGACCGTTCGAAATCGGCTCCCGGCGCTTTTTTGATGAGCCTGACCTTCGCCCCCGGGATAACCTCACCCTTGTTGCAGGTCACGAGGATCTGCACGACGACCGGATCAGGCATCGGTGGTGGGGTGGCGGCAAAGGAGAAGTCGACTTCCCGCTTCGATTCTGCGGCAATGGAGACCACATCGGGGTGGACACTGTCTCCGGTCGGCCCGGTCGCAGTGACACGCCAGTTGTCGACGGGAAGCTTTAGCGAGTAGAAGCCTTCGTCATTGGTCACCGTCTCGAGTTTCACTCCGGCATCGTTCATCGCGATAATGCGGGTGTTCGCGATCGGACGTCTGCCCTTGTCGCTCTTCTGGTTGACGCGTCCAAACAGCTCGCCCGGCTTAACCCCGACCGGCGGGACCGGTACTGGCGGGACCGGCATCGGCGGATTGACAATGACCACCGGGGGCTCGATGCGAACCCGGCTCAGGGCCAGATCGAACACGACCGAGAGGGACTGACCGAGAGTTTTCGTTTCGGTCGAGGCGGGAGTGCATCCCGCCGCCTGCCCCTGGGCCCGATAGCGACCTGCGGGAAGCGGTTGCGACGGTTTCGCCCCGTACCAATCCCACGACCTCGCCCCGGCGGAAACGCCCATCCCCGCGAGTGCCGCGCCTTCGATCGGCGAGACCACGGCGGGGATTCGCACCCGCCCGTCGTCGGAGACAAACTCGACTACGGGCACCTGCCCCCTTCCTTCGCGGTCCTTTTCCACCGAGGTCAGAACAAAGACGTCGTTCATCATCGTGGGAGCATCGGGACGATTCCGCTCCTGGAAGTTGAAGTGGGCCGCCTCTTCAGCTCCTGCCTTCAGCGAAACCACGGCCGGATGCACACTGGCCTCGAACTCGCTGCTCAGCGCCGAGACCTGCCAATCTGTCGCCGGCAGCTCAAGCCGGTAGGATCCGCTCTGGTCGGTCATCACCGTTCGGATCGTTCCGCCCGCAGCCGGCCGGAGAGAGATCATGGAACCCGCGAGAGGAACCCTGTTCCTTCCCTCCCCGCGAACGACGGTCCCGTAAACCACTCCAAGAGAGGGGCGCTCGGGCACTTTCTGGGAAAGAATAAAATCATAAACCTGCACTCCGGTTCCCGCTTCGAGACTGAATCCGCGACCGGCGTCGTCCGGTGCAAAATTTGGCGCGGTGACCCGGTAGGTCCAATTGCCGGCACCGAGTCCGGTCAGTTCATAGTAGCCGGTATCGTTGCTGGTGGTCTGAGCCACCACCTTTCCCGATCCGTCCAGAACCGCGACGGTAGCCCCGGGCACCACTCCGAGATATTCTCCCACCTCGCTCTGCCCCGAGACCCGTCCACGGAGACCTGGAACGACCGGCTCTCCGGGAATTTCCGGCTGAACCGGCCGCACCGGTTTGGTAACATCCGTCATATCCGGCCCGACGGGCTTCCTTTCGGGAACGAAGGCGATGTCAAACCAGCAGGTCAGATCAGGTGAGACCTGTTTTTCGGGTGAGATCACCGTAGCAAAACTACTATGATCTCCCTGAACCAGGTATCTACCCGCCGTGAGTGCTTCGGAGGGTTCCGCCTGATACCAGGAGATCGCTCCGGAGAGGGCATCTTTCGGAAGCCCAGCTGCAGTGAGCTGATCTCCCGAAACTGAGGTAACTGTTCCGTTCGTGACTTTTCCGTTCTCCCGATTGACAAAACGGATCACGGGAACCACTCCCGCCGTGGCGGACCCGGCCGGAACCGAGGCAAGGGCGAAGACTTTGCCTCCGAGAGGAGCAATTCCCTGATTTTCAGCGGCAAAGATAAAGTCTGCGGTCGCGGGTGACGTCTCCTGAATCGTGACCACCTCGGGATAGACCAGGGTATTCATCCCGAAGGAGGACGCCGAAGTCTTCCACGATCCGGGCGTCAGGTTCAAAGTATAAGCCCCCTTCGCATCGGTGTAGCCGGTCACCAGACCATGGCCACCGGATTCCAGTTTGGCGGTGACCTGGACCCCCGCCATCGGCGTCCGCTTGCCGTCCTTCTCACCCCACGCGTTGCCGCTGAGGATCCCCGGGGAAACGATGACGGGTTGATTCGTCGATAGGATAAAATCAAAGACCACCCCCTCCCCACCCTCTGGAATCGCCATTCCGCGACCCGCTTCATCCGGCGCATACCCATTGGCTGAGACCTTGTAGGTATAGGTTCCCGCCTTCAGTCCGGTGATCTGGTAGAATCCGGTTTCATCCGCCGTCGCGCTACCTGCGGCAGAGTTGTCAGACTTGAACAAGTCGACCTTCGCCTTCGGAAGCACTCCCACATAGGTTCCCTTGTCATCCTGTCCTGAAACCCGCCCGCTCAGGGTGATCCCCGATCCATCCTGGGCAGAGAGCGTCAACGCGAGGCCCTGCCAGAGAACGAGAAACAACAAGCAGGCAAAACCCGGGAGGGTGACTGATCGCACACGATGGAATTTATTTTTCATGGCTGACTTCTGCGTAAACGGACTCGAAATGGGGTTACAAACTGGTCTCACACTCTACCCTTCTCAGTAAACATCCGGAACAATGCGTAATCCGAAGACCCCCAGGGTGTCACTGACCGGGGACGCCGAGGTGTCGGCCATGATCGTGATGGTCACACCGAAGCTCACACCAAATGGGTTTCCGTTTTTCTTGGCCGCCTCGTAAGCATCGAAATCCACCTTGGTCATCGATGCCGTGAGATGATTATTTGGGTTCGCAATATCCGATCCCTTGGGGATGGCCGCCACAAAGGGTGCCACCGGCGCGGGGCGCGGATCAAACGCGGCCGCAGGTCTCGAAACCGGGTAGGACGGGGGAGATGCCAGTCCCTTGTCCAGCGCCTCGAAACTGATAGGTATGTCGAACTCCTGCATAGGTCCGCCGGGGGTTTGCTTCACCACGATAGGAGCGCTGGTCTCAAGGCGGAACCAGGCACACTTCTCCAGCTTTGAATCGGTTGGATCCACAATATGGTCGCCGTTCAAATTGCGAACAATCGAAGGGCCCTGGGCCTTCCCGTTACCGCTCAGTTCGACGCGCATCTGGACGTCCGCCGTCCCCGCCCCTCCGGAAGAGCCGGCGAGGAATCCGAGATGCCCGACGACACGCCATCCTCTCGGCGCCCCGTCTTTCCCAGCTGGCATCGCCGGGTCTCCGGGTAATTTGACGGGCTGGGAAATTTGACCTTCAAACATCAGCACCGCTATACCACCTCCCTTGGTCCGAACCGCAGTATTATAGGAAGTGGCCGAAAGATTGGGAATCGAGACCAACTCGTTGGGAGCAAAGCGCAGCCCCCCGACGGAACTCTCCTCGGTAAATCCGATCATGGCCGCGATATCTGAAACCCCGATTCCAGGCTTCACCACGCCAAGTGCCTTCCACGAGGTGTTCGGTGGTTGTGGCGGGATCATCTGGAAACTGCCATTCAATACCGAGAGGGGATCGTCCGTTGGCAAACTCCGAAGCCCGCGGCGCAACTCGTATTCAAGTTCAGACTTCGCCGCGTTGATTGATATACTCGGTAAGAGAGGAAGGATGGCCCCTTCCCGCGCCGTTCCAACCGTCTTCCCATTGGCATCAAGGGCGGTCACGACGGGTTTCACATAAAGGAGCGGGAGATCCTCTTTTTTCACTCCAGGGAGACCCGCTGCAGGCAGGATGATCGCGGGAACGGAAACCGTGCGTGAATTCGCATTCGCCGAAGTCGTCGCGAGCGCTATCGATCCCGCCGGTGTGGGAGGACTGAGATGAGGGAGCGCCGGCATCAGATCGATGCGGAAGCTGCTGATCGTTCCCAGACCCGCCGCATCTCCAATGACCGTCCAGTCCACCGTGACTTTTTTCCCGATCTCCACCGTGCCTACGCTGTTGGGAAATCCGGCCACAGCGATGGTCGGCGGAGCAATCGGATTCGCCGGGGTGGGAGTCGCCGGGGTAGGTTTGATAAAATTCAGGATCGCGGTGGCAAGTTGCGCGATATCTGACGCGGTCAGACCTCTCTGGTTGTTTGACGGGATGGTCGGCTGATTAAAGACACCTGGATTCAGTCCTCCGGGGCCGAAATTGGTGCGGATCGGAGTGAATCCGCCGGGATTGCTTCGCTGAAGAGTGCCCCGCACCAAGCCGGTCGCGGGATCAAACTGGCCAGTCGGAATGAAGGTACCCGAGGGCGACCCGGAGAAGGTCGTGCTGGCGGGCTGGGACTGTCCGATGCCCGAGCCAGGGAAACCGGGATTCTGGCCTGGATTGAATCCGGGATTTCCTCCCGGGTTGAATCCGGGGTTTTGGCCGGGGTTTCCGCCGGGGAACGGACCCGCTCCGGGGGTGGTCGATCCCGGAGTCGGTAGCGGGGTAAAGACCGTCCCGGGCGTCAGCCCCGGAGTATTGGGCCTGATCCCTGGAGCTCCCGGAGTATTCGAACCGGGAAGGCCGGCACCGCCGGGAAACGGGAGGGGCTGGAAGGAGCCAGGAGTTCCGCCCGGCAGCGGGGCCTCGGGAGCCACCGGACCTTTATTGTTGATTAATTCCGGCGGGGCCACCATGCCGGACAGCCAGAGGTATTTGTCGGTCGCCTTCTCCTGATTCTGGATGATTTGGCCGGCGTGATCATAATGCGCCGGCGGCACGAGCCAGTAGGCCTCGAGAGCGCGACGATCTTCGACCTTGAGTTCGCTGTCGTAGATGGTCTTCCCGCCCTCCGTGATGACGACACGCTGGAGTTTGGCCCGGTCAGGAACCTGACCGAAACGTTCCTCGTTCCCGATCACTCCCACCCCGATCTTGTCGAGGTCGTCGGTGGTGATGGGATTGTATTTCAGGTCAGCCAGCGAAATAGTGAACTCCTGGGGAGCTTCCCGCGCGACGAGTGGATCCGCCTCGGAGGTAAGGAGAAACTTTTTCGCGCCTGCCTTGATGTATAGGGGATTCCGTGTTCCGGGTTCCTCCCCGCCGCCTGCGAGCAACTTGATCCCGATCTCACCGACCGGAGAATCCACAGCAACTTTGGAAAGGAGTTTTTTATTCTGCTCCACATACCAGGGATAATAGCCCGCACCCTGCCCGGCGAGAAGGTTGAGCGGTCCGGCGATCTCCTCCATTGCCGCCTCTTTCAAGGCAAGGTCGGCCTTGTCCTTGTCACCGCCGAGCCCGGTCGCCATGAGCGTCTTCAGATCGGCGATTTCTTTCAGGAGCACTTCGCTTTCGGGTTTCAGCGAAGCCAGCTCCTTCCGCACCTCGCCGAGAACCGTTCCGGGCCGGGCGTTTACGGAATCGTGTTCCGCAAAGAGTTTTCCGTTCACTTCGATTCGATAGCCCTCAAGTACCCAGTCGCTCGCTCCGAGGGAGGAAAATCCAATGGCCGTGAGGTCGCCGACGGTCAGGTCTTTCAGCAATTGGGGAGTTGTCCCCAGAAGATCCTGTCCGCTCTCACTCTGGGTGGAAAATTCGAAGGTAGCTTCACCGCCCGCGGGAATGCTCGTTTCTCCCGGGTCGAGGGAGGACTTCTGCGGAAACGCGGCAAAGGCGGGCGTGCGCGCGTCGTTGCCCAGCGGGAAAAGACGAAGAGGAAAACCCGTCCCTAGGTGGACATCGACCCTTTCATTGAGATCCGCGCCGTCGGCACCGGCTTTGAGTGTGACAACAATGCTGCTGACCGGTTCGGAAGAGGTGATGCTCCCTAACACAAACCCCGCTTTGGGAACCGACCCGCCGGGTCCGTCTGTGCTACCCGGGATACCAGAGATGCCGGGGCTAAACTCCTGCAGGAGCGAGGGACCGTAGACCGCTCCAGTGACACCGAGGGCGGCGGCACCGATGGCAATCAGGACGGTCTTGATCGCAGAAGCACCCGAGGTCGCCGTTGCGGCTGCTTTGCCAGTCGTCGCAGCTCCAGCCGGTGACGATTGCTTGAGTGTCTCAGGCACCGGATTGGTTCCCGGCTCAGGGTTTGCCTTGGATAGTTCGTTAGAATCCTCAGACGGTGGCTGCTCCATAATAATGCTTCGTTCAGATATAAATTGAAAAGTCCCTGCCCGAAGACGGATCAACCGGGAGATTGATTCATCGGGCCGTGGCAGAGGAAAGATGTTTCTAATTTCAAACTCTGGTGATCTTGTTCGGGAATGGTTCGAGGATTCCGGAGAAAAGACGCGCAGATCTTATAAACTAAAGTTTTGGGGTAACTGCTACTAAAAAGCTGAAAATCTTGTTACTTTTAGCCAAACTTGGATATTTGCTTACTTTCCGGCTTATATAACAGAGCTTGCTCCACCAACCACACCGGTTTGGACCACCGCTCAGCAGTGACCTACCCCGGCGAAGAATGACTCACTACTCCGTGGCCACAATCGCCGCGCGAAATCCAATATTCATTTGTTTAGTTCCGGGTGAAAACTTGAATCGGCTCGCGGAACGGCAGCCAAAATCCGGACTTTCCCAGGCCCCGCCTCGAAGCACCCGGAAGCCGTCCGCACCGACGGCTCCTCTTGGATCTTTCACCGGTCCGACCGGATAGGCTTCGGTGTAGCCATCGGCACACCACTCCGACACATTGCCATGCATATCATGCAAACCCCAGGCATTCGCACTCTTGGTGGCGACCGGTTGCAGCGTGTTGCCGCTCGTTCCGTCATACCAGGCCAGAGCATCGAGGCTGGCGCCCGCATACGGTCCGCTCGTTCCGGCACGACAGGCGTACTCCCATTGTGCCTCGGTCGGCAACCCCCACTCCGTCCCGGCGGGCAGGGGGTGCAGCTCATTCATCTTCGTGCACCAGGCTTGTGCGTCATCCCAACTGACCTGCTCCACCGGCAGATTCGTCCCGCTGAACTGGCCGTGGCTTGTCCCCATCACCATCTTCCATTGCTCCTGGGTGGTTTCCGTCTTCGCGATCCAGAAGCCTCTCGTCAGGGTCACGCGGTGCGAGCTTTCATGCGGCTGTCGCCCGGTCTCGGTCTCCGGACTTCCCATGTCAAAGTCACCGGGCAGGCACCATACCATTTCAATTCCTCCGAAGTTTCCGGTGATGGGTCTCTCCTGGCGCTCCGTCAGATCCTTTGCCGGATCTTTCGCGGCCTTGGGCACCACGAAATACCCCATCATGTTGTTTCCTTCCCACCCGGTTGCCACACAGGGTTTGTGTCCTCGGTCAGGATAGCCCGGGTCCCGTCGAGGAGCGACAAAATGCAGATAGATTTGCTTCCCGGTCGAGGCGTTGGACAGGCGGACCACATTTTTTGCGTGGACGTTCCATGTCACATTATCCCACACGCCGTGTATATCGTCCCGGAGATAGGGCTTAATTTTTCCATCGGCTAGAAACTGCCCGAAGACAGGTTCGTAAGTCGTGGAAAAATCAGTGACCGTGTTCCCCTTTCGTTTCCAGTAGAGATAGTTAAAAACCATTCCGGCGAGACCCTCGGTATAACTCACCGGGATTTTCGCTTCGCCATAACGCCGCCCCTGGATAGCCTTTCCGCCCAAGCTGGTCGTTTCAAAGCTGCTTGCTGAGGTGAATTTCAGGTTGATCGCGTCGCTGGAGAACTCCGATTTTCCAGGTCCGGTAATGGCGATCTGATTCGGCCCGATCGGCCTCCAACTGTATCCGGCCTGGATATCGCTCGTCCGGTAATTCGGATTGTCGACGACGATGATCCGGACGGTCCAGTCCGCGTTGAAGGCAAAGCGATTGGTGTAGGATTCCCCCTCCCAGTCGTAGGACCATTCGCTATCGACCAGCTCGTCGATGTAGTTGGTCTCGAAGGCCACTCCCTGAGGCGGAAGTCGCAGCTTCGGGGCGTCGTTATCGATTCCCGGGACCACTCGTCCGAGCGGAACAGTCGTTCTCCCGGCGGCGGCATCGGAAAGCACACTCAAGGTGCCGAACCACGGGTGCAAACCCTCCACCGCCGTGACGGGAGTATAAGTGACCGCCACCGGCTCGGATGCGCCCGCTTTGATCACGCCACTAAAGCTCCCCGACATTTCCTCATTCCCGGAGAAGTCGATCCCGCTGACATTGAGATCCGCGTCTCCCACGTTGCGAATCTGGAGATTCACCGTCCGTCCCCTCCCCACGGCCACTTCGCCAAAACCGAGACTCTCGTCGAGTTCGATCGCCGCCTTGCCTTTGGGCAGGGCGATGCCCCCGGTGACGACGAGCGAAAAGTTCTGGCGGGCGATCGTCTTCTTCAATGATCCGTCGAGAGACACCGTCACCTGGTAGAGGCCGGGACCATCGAGCGTTGGTTTCGCGCGGTCGAAGACATGCTCGACATTGTCCGTATCATTCTTTCCCCGAATCGCCCCGGCCTCCAGCTTCGCCAGACTCCAGTCGCCCACGTAGGGCATCTTGTAGGGCTCGTGCACTTCTCCATTGGGTCCGGTGATGACGAGGTCGAGGTTGTGGGAGAGCACGGAGGTGCGGCTGTCACTCCCCTGCTCCGGACCGGCCGGATCGGTCCAGCACAGAGTGACCCGGATGGGAGTGCTGCCATCGCTCAGGAAGCGGTGGGTGAAGGGCACCTTGTCGGCGAGGATGGCCCCCTCGATCAGTTTGGCGTCGGCTTTGGGATCCGTTTTATCCACATGCTTCTTATGAGCCAGAATGATGTCCGCCGCCGCCTTGACATTGATGAGTCCCCATCCATTGGAATAGTCGGGACCGGGAGTGCCGAGATCGTCCGCCGTATGGATGAGGAGTGCCTTCATCAGGCTCGAGGGCATGAGTTTCTTGAACTCGTTCTGGTAGAGTTCGGCCAGCAGAGCCGCCGAACCTGTGGCGGATGGGGCGGCCATGCTCGTTCCGCTATCACTGGCATACTTGCTCCAGCCATCGGAAATCGGGGAGTAGACCTCGAATCCATTGGCCACAATATCGGGCTTGATCCGTCCGTCGTCGGTTGGGCCCCAACTGGAAAAGTCGGTCATGATTGCTCCCTCCAGCGAGCGGCTACCGCCACTCACCGCGTCTTTAACCGCACCCACCGTGATGACATTCTTAGCGATACCGGCCCCGCGAATGTTTTCAAACCCATTCCGGTATTTCCCATCCCCCAGGGGACTCTCGTCATCATCATAGATAAAACCACCTTCCGTTTTCTTTTGCATATCCCCTTTTTCAAAGGTGCCTGTGCCGTCGAGATACTGGATCCAGTCGCGCGGCTCCGGATTGTGATCTCTGTCGTTTGCCGCCGCAAAAAAGCTGGTCAGATAGGGCAGCGAAAACGCCACTGTATCGATCACTTTTGATCGATCGCTGTAACGTCCGAACTTCTCCTCAATAGGTTTCCGACCGGTGCCCCAATCTTCATCGCGAATCTTCGCGCCACACCAATACTTGAATTGTTCGTAGCCGGCCATGATCCCGTAGGAGTGATTCGAAATCGATAGCTTGTCACTCTCCGTGGCGGAACCGGCTCCGGCCAACAGCATTTCCGATATATCAAAATTCCAATCGTACGACTCTACCTCGCTCTCAGGAGCCATGCCCTTTGCTTTGGAATCGATCCCATCCGCCGTGATTGTCCCAATCACGTGGGTCGGGTGATCTTGGCTACTGACTTTATCCTTCGTCTCAACTCCCCCATGCGAGAATTCCTTGTGCCCGCCCGCAACTCCGCCATCCCAAACGCCGACCCTCACGCCAAATCCATCGAGATCATAGGGAGCTGCCTGACCCCGGATCTGTGATGCCCCGCTGGAAATGGCCGCGTCTACATTCATGGTGGAATAATAGATTGGGCCATCGTCGTCAAATCCCTGAAGTTCAATGATTGTCCCGTCGTCGAGCACCTCCCTAGTCGTGATCCCAAGCTGCCTGGCCCTGGCATGAGCGGCCTCGCGGATCGCCTCTTCCCGGGCCTTTACCTGGCCGGCGATTCTTTCGCGCACGGCGGGATCACTCAAATCCGACGTTTCGAGCAGTTCGGTGAGTTCTTCACTGATGGCCGGTTCCTGCTCGACTCCGACAGTCCCCGTCAGATCGCTGTCAGGATTCTGAATCGTTGAACTGCGCTGCCACCAGAAAAATATCGCCAGGGCCGCTAACAAACCAACTGAGACCAGGATAACTGTTCTTGGCTTCATATACTCCCGGAAATCAAATCAAATTCCCCGTTACAGTTTTTTCCGGTGACTCAGCGGGAGTCGGGGAGAGAGTGGAGCTTCTACGGCTTGGCGTAGCTGAATGTCAGTATATAATTATACTGTTCTCCAACTCTCTTAACCTGTGTCCCCACGACGACGTAGTTGCCTCCTGATTTCTGCCGGGCCTGATTCTCCGCATCGGCTTTTGCTTCGTTGCCGGTTTTTCCCGTGCCAAAAACCGTGTCGGAGATGCGTTCCTCAGCAAGCTGGACCGTTCCCGCCCGGGCCGATGATTGGCATGCAAGGAAATGGAAGGTGAGACCAAAGACAAACAATAGCAGCACGCTGCGTCGATGGATGGGATTCATAAGTTACTAATTGATTGATTAACTAACAGGAAATTGCTTTGAACGGAGAGGCAGTGAAGCCTTCACCATCCGAAGATGCTGCGAGGGGCTCCGTATTGCTCCGGCCAGGGCTGGTAGGCCACATCCGTGGGACCGACGACGTAGGCGAGCATCGACCATCCGTTGCCCGTCTGCCCGAGCAGCGCAAAGATGGTGAGCCCGTCCATAAATTCCTCCTGCGCAAAGACCGTCTCCGACTTTGCGATCTTCCCGCCTCCCGGGCGTTGGGGTTCCAACCTCGTGAAACAGAACCCGTCCTGGACGCGCATCTCCTTGACGACAAACTCCACCGCTCCACCGAGATCGCCCTGCGCCCGGGGGCGGATCGCGTCGAGGACTGCCTTGCGCTCGGCACTGCCGCTGGCCGGTTGGGAGAGGGGGCCGCATTCGGCCTGGAAATTGAAGGCGAGACCGAATACAAAAAATAGCAGCAGGCTGCGTCGATGGATGGGGTTCATGAGTTACTAGTTGGTTGAATGATGATTAAGTTGGAACTGCCTTTAAACGGGGCGTAAAGACTCAGTATGTGAGGCGTTCGGACGGCTTGAGAGATTGGTTTCCATCGCTCCTAGTCCCGGTTTTTTCCCCGATGTTTCAAAAAAAGTGAAACTTTCGTTAGAAACTCCCACGGGACCGGTTCTTTCGCCTTTCCCTCGGGGGGAAATGCTGTCAGGACTACGGAGCGAAAGGGTTTTACCCGCCGCCGACCGCATGTCTCCCGACGCCTTGAGCTACACTGCGTTCCCCACTACCCACTGGACCCTCGTCCAGGCGGTGCAGAGCGGTGATCCCGCGTCCGTCGCCCGGGCGATGGAGGAACTGTGCAAGGGCTACTGGTATCCCATCTACGCCTTCCTGCGGCGGAGCGGGCACAGCCAGGCGGACGCGCAGGATTTCACGCAGGCTTTTTTCCACCGCCTTATCACCGAAGAGGCCATCCTCGCGGCCCGGCAGGAGAACGGGAAGCTGCGTTCCTACCTACTCGCCGTTCTCAAGCGGCTCCTCAGCGATCACGGTCGCCATCATTCGGCCCAGCGGCGCGGCGGGGGAATTGCCCATGTCTCCTTCGACGCGATGGAGGCGGAAGAGCGCTACGCCTGCGAACCAAAGGACACGGACGACCCGGAGTCAGTTTTCATCCGCGCCTGGGCAAACGAACTTCTTGACGGAGTGAGGGAAAAGTTGCGGACCGCCTACGAATCGGCGGGACGGACTGAAGTCTTTGATCTGCTGCTGCCGTTTTTGATGTGGGATGACGACCCTCCCTCACATCGCGAGATCGCCGATAAAATCGGCTCGAGTGAAACGGCGACGCGCATTCTCATCCATCGACTCCGCGTAAAGTTCCGTAGTCTCGTCCGCGAAGAAGTAGCCCGCACCGTACTACGCCCCGAGGAGATCCCGGCGGAGATGATATGGCTGCAAGCTGTTCTCGCAGGAAAGTCTGCCCCTTGATCGTTGGACTTTTATGGTAACGGCGACGGAAAAAGCGGGACTGAACAGGTGTCGCCCACTTGCCCTCTGATTTCATGACCGAAGACCGTCCATCCCCTAGTCCGAGTCCTGCTTCCGGCGTGGAGAACTATCAACTCGGCAAGGAGATCTCGACCGGCGGAATGGGAAGCGTATTGGAGGCGCACGACGGCAAGCTCGACCGCACCGTCGCGATCAAGGTGATGCTGCTCGAAGGCGACGCGAGTCCGGCGATGCGCGAGCGTTTCCTCCGCGAAGCGAAAGTCCTCGCGATGCTCGCCCATCCTAACATTGTGCCCATTCACGATCTCGTCTGGGAGGACGACCGGCCGCTCTTCTATTCGATGAAGCGGGTGAACGGTCGTTCGCTCGGGGCCATCCTCAAGGATCTGCGGAAGGAAGATCCCGAAGCCCTCCGCGAGTATCCGCTCGATCGGCTCCTCCTCATTTTTCGAAAAGTCTGTGACGCCGTCGCCTTCGCCCACAGCAAAGGCGTGCTGCACCGCGACCTCAAGCCCGACAATATCATGGTCGGCGAGTTCGGTGAGGTGCTGGTGATGGATTGGGGGCTGGCGGTGATCAGAGACTTGGAGAGGGGGAGCGCGGGAGACGGAGAGAGTTCCGATTCGGAGCTCTCTCCGTCTCCAAGTCTCTCCCTCCCTCCCTCCGGAGTGACCCTCCACGGCGCCGTTCTCGGCACGCCGCAATATATGTCGCCCGAGCAGGCCAGCGGCAACATGGCGGAGGTCGATGAACGTTCCGACATCTATGCGCTCGGGGGCATCCTCTACGCGATCCTCACGCTGCGGCCTCCGGTCGAGGGAGAATCGGCGCTGGAGATTCTCGAGAAGGTGAGTCGTGGCGAGATTGAGGCTCCGACCGCCTTTGAAACTCAGTCCGGCAGTCGCGGACGCCCCTTCCAGCGCGGGCCTATTCTCGAGGCGAGGCAGATTAGGCCACTTCGACACCTGCGCGGAGGCAAGGTCCCGGCGGCGCTCTCGGCCGTGGCGATGAAGGCGCTGCATCTTGAGAAAGCGCGCCGTTACGATTCGGTCGTGGCGCTCGGAGCGGAAATCGAGGCTTTCCAGAGTGGTTTTGCCACGGGAGCGGAAGAGGCGAGCGCCTGGCGGCAGTTGCGGCTCTTCCTCGGGCGTCATCACATCGTGGCCCTCTCGCTCGCCGTGCTCATGATCTCCGGGATCAGTTTTGTCTGGAAGGTCATGGCGAGCGAGCGCCATGCCCAACGATCGCTCGCGACCGCCCAAATCGCTCTCGCCGATGTCGCCTTCAAAGAAGGAGACGTCACCGGCATGACCAACGCGCTCGAGGTAGTGCCCGACGCCCTGCGCGATCAGAGCTGGCGTTACCTCTCCGCCAAGCAGGACTCGTCCCTCGGATCCCTGAAGATCCCGGGCTTCTGCGAACAGGTGACTGATGTATTTGCAGTGCCCAACGCACCGGCACAATTCGCGATCGCGAGTCGCGATGGTCGAATCGGCATCGTCGACGTCGTGAGCAAAACGCTTCTCCGCACGATCGACACCGGTCATTCCGGTGAGCTGCGCCTCAGCATCTCCGGCGATGGCAAACGTCTCCTGAGCCGCACCAGTTCGGCCGGTGAGGCGGCTTTGTATGATCTCGCCACGGGCGAAAAACTGAAGAGTTTTCCCGTATCGATTTCAGAGGATCCCGAACACCCCTTTCTGCAAACCCTTGCACTCAACGACACCGGAACGCTTGCCGCTTTCGCCGACTTTGACAGGGCCGCGCTGAACCTTGTTGACACAATCACCGGGGCGGTTCGCTGGACAAAACCCTTCCACCCTTTGCGAATGGTCTTCGCTTCGCATGGGCAGGCCTTGGCCCTCATCCAGCACGAAGACTACGTCCTCGAGGGACTCAAACTCACCGATGGCAGTTCCGCCTTCCGCTCGCGCCTCAATGCCCACCCGAATACGATGGCACCGAGTCCCGATCACGCCCGGCTCGCCATCGGCCTGATCTCGGGCGAGGTGGAGGTCTATCATTCCAACAACGGTGTGAGGATTGAGCGCCAGCGGGTCGCGTCCTTGCCTGTATCGCAGGTGGCGTATAGCGCGGGAGACAACGTGATCACCCTCGGTGGCAGCGCCTCTCAGAACGTCGCCGTCAGCCGGTCGCTGTCTTTGTTTCATCCGAGCGATCTGGCACCCATGGGCAGCTTCCACGGCATCAACCATTACCCGGGTCATTTGACGCTCAGCGTGAATCACCGCAGCGGACACCTCCTCACAAAACAATCCCCGCCGCAGCTCTGGCATTTCCCGGATCAGCCCCTCTCCGAGATGCGGTCGGGTGGTGACGAAGGCTGGTCGTGCCATTTTCTCTCGAATACCGGATTGCTCGCCCGGGGGGAGGGCGGCTTCCGGACACTCCTTGATGTGTCGGATCCGCGGGCTCCCTTCGCGATCGGTTCTCCCTTTGCCAAAAGTCATGCCGTTAACGCGGTTCATCCGTCGTCCGGTCTCATCGCCACGTCCTACTCGCGGAACAGTCTCACCACGCCCGGGGCGGTGCTCAGCCTGTGGCAGGCGACGAAGGACGGCGTTGCCGAAACGTGGTCCCGCCCCGGCGAAATCGGGAGAAGCAGCGACGGCACCATGCACCTCGACTTCGATGCAGGTGGCAAACGCCTTCTCCGCACAACCCCTCAACCCCAAGGTCATCTTTTCATCCACGACGTCCGCACCGGCGAGGTGCTCCTCGATATCGAACACGATGCCCACAAGGCGATCTTTGCCGGTTCGCCGGAACGCATCATCTCCATTTCCAGCGAGCTTCAGGAGGACAACACCCAGAAGGGGAACATCGCCCTCCTCGATCCAAAGGATGGTCGCGTCCTCGCCTCGTTCGATCACGACAGCGCATTCTACGCGCTCGCCGCCTCACCCGACCGCCGTCTCATTGCCGTCGGCGGGAGCGATCACTTCATCCGGATTCTCGATGCCGATACCCTCGCGGAGAAGTACCGCTTTCGCGGCCACGATCAGACGATCTCGGCCCTTTGCTTTCATCCGGCGCAACCTTTCCTCGCCTCCGGTGCCGACGATCATAGCATCAAGCTCTGGCACTACGAAGACGCCACCCTGCTGCAAACCTTCGTCGGCATTGAGGGGCTGCCAAGGTCGATCACCATCAGTCCCGACGGCCAGCTCCTCGCCACTGATGGTCGGGACCGCGCCGTTCGAGTGTTTGAGCTACCACCCTTGTTCGAAGGAAGCGGCACCCCGCGTTGAGGCCGCCTCCTCGGAGGCGATGACCGGGAGAACTCAAAGAGACGAAGCGCGATTCCGGCTTCCTTCGCAAAGGTGTATGGCGAAGACTTTACTGCAAAGGATCTCGACACGGTTTCTCACCAATAGACATAGTGGAGAAATCGCTCCCTGTCCTCCCGGGAGAGCTTCTCGACATCTTCGACGAGATAGCGATTCCCGTTGGTATCCGTCATCAGTTTCCCCCGCTCTCCGAAGTCGCTGACACTGCCCGCGGTCCAGCGCATCGTGAAGGACATTCGGCTTCCCGCCGCCTCGACATCGAGGTCGAGGTAGCCGTGTTCGAGACGCAGGGCATGGACACGGGTGATGACACGGAGGAGGTAGCGCCGCTTCAGGGCGAGCGAGATCAACCCGGCGATATCAGGCGACCAGCCCTGCAAATCCCGGATGACACCCCACTCCTTGTCATCCCCTTCCGGCGACCAGTAGCGGACACTGAGGTATTTGTCAGGATGGGTTGCGGGGAAAGCCCGCACAAAAAAGACGCGCAGCGGGTTTTCGTTTCCGTTCTGACCGGCGGCAAAGACTTCACCGTCTTTCTGGAAAAAGGACACTTCTCCCTGCTCCAGCCAACGGATGGCGGGCCCGCCGGCATTCAAAGCTTCGGCCTCGTCTTCCGCGACTTTCTCCGACTCCTCGTGGTGGACGAGGAGTTTGTCCACATTGGGATCCTTCGAGACCTGCGTCTGAATTTTCACGAGGCGGGCGTAGATGCCATCCTCATCGATCAGCTCGGCATGGCTGCCCGACTCGGCGATACGCCCCCGGTCAAACACGAGAATTCGATCCGCGTTCCGCAGGGTCGAGAGACGGTGGGCGATGGCAATGGTGGTACGTCCCTTTACGAGGACGCTGAGGGCGTCCTGGATGCTCTTCTCCGCCTCGGCGTCGATGCTGCTGGTGGCTTCGTCGAGGACGAGGATCTTCGGATCGTAGAGCAAGGTCCGCGCAATCGAAAGTCGCTGTTTTTCCCCGCCGGAGAGACCCGAACCGCCCTCACCGAGCAGGGTTTCATAGGCGAGGGGTTTGTTGCAGATGAAGTCGTGGGCTCCCGCCGCCTTCGCCCGCTCAAGGGCGGTTTCGATGGATGTCTCGGGCGTTCCGTAGGAAAGGTTCTTCCAGATCGTCCCCCGGAAGAGAAAGGAATCCTGCAGAACAACACCCAGATGCCGGCGCAGTTCACTGAGGGAGAGATCCCGAAGATCAATTCCGTCGATCTTCACCGCTCCACCCTGAGGATCATAGAATCTCCCTAACAAGTTCACCATGGTTGTCTTGCCCGATCCGCTGCGACCGACGATGCCGACCATTTCACCGGGGGCGACCTGAAAGGTGATATCCTTGAGGACGGGCTGATTGATGTCGTAACCGAAGGTGACCCGGTCGAACTCAATCGCTCCACGTTGTTCCGTCCAGGGAATGGCAATGCCCGGATCGGCAATGGCGACGGGTGAGTCGAGCAACTCCATGACGCGCTTGCTTCCGGAGAGAAAGCTGGTGAGCCAGGTCGTGAAATGGGAGAGCGCTCCGAGCGGCGCGTAGAACATCGCGAGGTAGGCAAGGAAGGCGATGAGTTCCCCTAGAGTCATTCCGTCACCAATGACATCCCGGCCTCCGACATACCAGACGATGAGACCACCGAGGCTGAAGACAATCTGCATCGAGGCCGAATATCTCGCATTCGCATTCTCCACCCAGACACGCCAGTCACGGAGGTATTCCGCCGCATTCGTGAACTTCGTTTTTTCCCGCTCCTCCTGGGCGAAGGCCTTCACTACACGAATGCCGCTGAGCATCCCGCTGAGCGCGACCATCTGTTTTGCCGAGGCGTCCCACAGTCGATAGTAGCGGGGATAGACTTTCCTCCAGAAAACCCAGGTGCCCAGAAACACGAGAGGCACGGGAATGAGGGTGAAAAGGGCCAGCTTCGGATTGAGCCAGAAGAGCATCGCCCCGACCCCGACAAGCTGAGCAATCTGGAGGAGGAAGCCTCCTGTCAGTTGCTGCATCAATCCATGGAGCACTTCACTGTCATGCGCGACGCGACTGATCAGCGAACCGACCTCATGGCGATCATAATAGGACACCGCCATGTTCTGGAGTTTACCAACCATCTGCTTGCGCAGATTGCAGGTGATGCCCGCGCCGATCAGGGACGAAAGCTGGCCCTTAATGACCCCAACCACGGACAGGAGAACCCTCGACAAGGCCAGGGCGAGGACCACAAAGAGGAGCGCCTTCTGCACCTCCAGTTCCGACAGTTTTCCCTGGTCCATCAGCAGGTGATCGACCATGTATTGCTGCAGCTTCGGCGGGACGAGTTCCGCCACCACGCCGAGCACCGTCAGGAGGATAACGATGAGGCCACTTCTTGAAAAGGGGCGGATAAGCTCCCAGACCCGGCCCAGAATTTTTCCCTTGGGCAGGCATCGCGGGCAGGTGTCGTGGTCTTTGCCGAGGCGCAGATGACAGGACGGACAAGCGGGAGGATCCAGGGCGATTTCTCCGTCAGGAGGATCTCCGCCGCTTCCTTCGTTCGCCTCTTCCCCGGATCCGGCTTTTCCGGCAAGTCTCTCAATTCGGCGCGAGACCTGATGAAAGCGTTCAGAAAGAGCGTTGGAGAAGCCGAGAATATCGCGCCACTCTCCGCCCATTTTTAGCTGAAGAATCCCGCATCCGACACAAGCGATCGTCCGGGCTGCTTCGATCCCGCCGGTATCCACAGTCAGGATGACCTCCCGATTTGGCTCTTTTACCAGCGAGATCTGATCGGGTCCGCAGATCAGCCACTGCTTCTCATTTTCTCCCAGCAGGGAGATGTCGGTATCGATGATTAACTCTGTCGGGGATTCATCGCTTTGATGAGGCTTCGAGAGGGTGGCATTTGGTCCGCAGGGGGACAGTGTAAGGGTATTCAATTCTTGGTATCTGAGGCGGCGCTCTAGTGAGAATAGTGTCAGTCACCGGCGGACTTCATTACAAATTGGGTCTCCGTTTGTAGATTGAAAAGAACGAAGACTTGATCTTGTGCGGAATTCTCATTGCCTGCGGGGCAGGTTCCATTATTACATTCCAGTTATGCTGAACTGGATCTGGATGGGAATGATTGTCGTGGGCGTCTTCGTCGCCGGGATCATGGGACGTTTCACGGGCGACGACGGGATAGTCGAAGGAATGTTCGACTCAATCGAGAAGGGTGTCGTCGGTTTGGTCATCCCCCTGAGTGCGATCATGATGCTCTGGCTTGGGATCATGCGGCTCGGTGAAAAATCAGGCATGATCCAGGCAGTGGCCCGGTTTTTCCGTCCGCTCACGAAGTGGCTCTTTCCCGAAGTGCCCTCTGATCACCCGGCCATGAGCGCGATGGTGATGAACTTCGCCGCGAATCTCCTTGGCCTCGGCAACGCGGCAACCCCTCTCGGGCTGAAGGCAATGCAGCACCTCGACGAGCTGAATCCGAACAAGGGCACGGCAACCAACTCGATGTGCACCTTCCTTGCCATCAACACAAGTTCGGTCACTCTGATTCCCGCGACCGCGGTGGCCATGCTCGCTGCGCGTGGAGTCACCGAACCCTATGCCATCGTCGGGACAACCCTCCTGGCCAGCATCTTTTCCACTGCGGTGGCTATCCTTGCGGTAAAGAGCTTCGAGAAGATGCCGGTCTTTAATCGTTCCCAGCCTCTCCCGCCCGAAACCGCCACGGAAGCGGAGGCGGCGGCAGTCCCTGCGGATCCGGCAATCCCTGCTCTCTCAAGAAGGGCCTGTTTCCTCCTCGGCCTTGTCGGTCTGATCTTCGCAGGAATTGTCTACCTGGAAACCTTTCCCGCCCAACGCACCGCCCTCCAGGAAACGCTCGGATTGCGCGACGCGGTGTTGCGTCTCGATGCCGAACCACCCAAGCCCGCGGAGAATCCAGTGACCGCGACACCACCCATCTGGCAACTCGGAGTCTCTGCGGTATCGGTCGTGGCGATTCCCTTCATCATCGTCTTCTTCATTATTTTCGCCGCTCTCAAGAGGGTTCCGGTTTATGAGGAATTTGTTGAGGGTGCCAAGGAAGGCTGGTCCGTGGCGGTGCGCATCATGCCTTTTATCGTCGCGATGCTCGCCGCCCTCGCGATCCTCAGGAATTCAGGCACCCTGATGCTCCTCCAGGATCTGCTCCGCCCGGCACTTGAGCTGGTGAAGTTTCCCGTCGAGCTCCTTCCCATGGCATTGATGCGACCACTCAGCGGCAGCGGCAGCCAGGGAGTCCTCGCCGAACTGCTGGCAAGCGAAACCATTCCAAATGTGATCAAATACATGGGCGCCACGATGTATGGCTCATCCGAGACGACCTTCTACGTGCTCGCCGTCTACTTCGGTTCGGTCGCGGTGCGCCGAACCCGCCACGCCCTTGCTGCAGGTCTCGTCGCGGATGCAGCCGGCGTGGTCTCGTCCGTGGTGGTCTGCCAAATGATGTTCGGGTAGGTTCAGGAGGAGAGAGCGACCCCGTCAAGTGCCGAACGCAGGGTGCCCAGCAGGTCATCCGGCAGGTAGGGCTTCCCGATGAAAATAGAATCGTCAGGGAACGCCACATCTCCCCGGAAAATCTCGGCGCTGTAACCGCTGGTATAGATCACCTTTAGTTCTGGCCTTTGTTCCTGCAATCGACGGGCCAGTTCGTGCCCCGATACTCCTTCGGGCATGACTAGGTCGGTGAGGAGAAGATCGATTTCAGCTGATCGCTCCTCCCATATCTCAAGTGCTTTTTTCCCGCTCCCCGCTTCGATGACACGGTAGCCATGCATCGTCAGGAGACGGCGTCCGATGACACGCACCATCTCCTCATCCTCAACGAGGAGGATGGTTTCCTTCCCTTGATGGGATCGCTGCATTTCTCTCTTTCCGCCCTGCTTCGCAGTGATCTCTGATAGCGGAACGTTCCGGGTCGGGATCCACACGGTAAAGCAGGCCCCTTCGCCCGGAGTGCTCTCCACGGTCACCCATCCATCATGCTGTTCGACAATCCCGAAGACAGTGGCGAGTCCGAGTCCGGTACCTTTCCCAACCTCCCTCGTCGTAAAGAAAGGATCAAAGATCCGGGGGAGATTTTCGGGCGCGATCCCTTCGCCGGTATCACGAACGTCGATACACAAGTAATTGCCCGGGGTGGCCCGAAAGTGGGCCTTTGACGAAACTTCATCCAGAACTTCCAACCGGGTCTCAATCGTGAGTATTCCACCCTGAGGCATCGCGTCCCTGCCATTGACCGCAAGGTTCAGAAGTACCTGCTCCAGCATACTTTGATCAGCACGAATAACGGGTGAGGGAGAGGCGTAAACTGTCTCAAGACGAATGTCCTCGCCGATCAGGCGACCCAACATTCTGGCAATGGCTTCAACAATGCGGTTCGCTTCAAAAACGGTGGCCTGCATGGGCTGCTGGCGACTGAAGGCGAGAAGTTGGCTGGTCAGGCTCGACGCCCGCTCGCTCGCCGTAAGAATCTCGGCAAGGGGATGCTGGTGATCTGCTCCTGGCAACAATTCTGTTTGAAGAAGGCTCGCATTGCCCTGAATCACCGTCAGGAGATTGTTAAAATCATGAGCCACTCCTCCGGCCAGTTGCCCGATCGCCTGCATCTTCTGGGACTGGCGCAGTTTCTCTTCGAGATTCCGCTGCCCGGTGATGTCGCGGGCGAATATGTTGAGCGCAACTCCCATCTCCGCAGGCAGCCGTGACACTGAGAGTTCAGCCGGAAAGGTGGATCCATCGGCACGGACCGCCTCCACCTCGAACCGGGCTCCGGGACTGCCTTTTCTTCGATGCACCTTTTTCACATGATCGGACAGCGTGGGAAGAAATTGCTTCACCGGAGTATCGAGCGCCTTCTCCGCTCCCGCCCCGAAAACACTCACCGCCCTCGCATTCCAGTGAACGATGCGTCCTGAATGATCGACGCCAATCACGGCATCGAGGGCGCTTTCGATGATGAGACGCCTCAGTTCGTCTCCCTGCCTGTTCTCAAGGGTCCGTTGCTCCACTTCCCGTCTCAGCATGACATTCCAGACAAGGATCATGAAACAGACAAATGAAACCGCCGAAATCACCAGAGCGAGGGAAAGGAGCGTGTAACCGGTTTCGGGCTGCTCATAGACAAATCCCTCTGACCATTTCGGGTTTTTCGGTGCCGGCGCAACACCGGTTTCCTGATAGGTCTTCGCCATACGGAGCCAGCGCCCCGGGTTCACGTGCCCGATCTCAACGATATCAGCCCGGATCAGCGGAGCCATCGTCTTTGCTTCATACTGCAGGTTCTCCCGTTCAATCCCCCGTTCCTTTACGCCGGGCAAGGTTAGGATGTAGGCAATCATCTCCTCGGGATGTTCCATGGCATACTCCCACCCGAGTCGGGTTGCCCGAATCATCGCATCAACCTCAGTCCGGCGATTTTTGACCACGTCTTCCCGCGTCACCAGCGTATCCCCGTAGAAGTCGACCCCATAATCGGAAACCCGGATACTATAAGGCTCCACCCCGAGCGCCCGCATCTGGCTGGGCTCGGCTGTCACATAGGCGGAGATAACGTCCACCTTCCCGGAGATCAGATCATTGATGTTCCAGGAGTGCGGGAGTGTCTTGATGCGATCCATTGGCAACCCTTCCCGTTTCATCATGGAGAGGAACTGAGCGGCCCCCTGTTCTCCCGAGATCATCACTGAGCGGTCCAGCAGATCAGCCGGAACCCGGATTCCGCTCTCATGTCGACTCAGTAATATATAGGGAGAATGTTGAAAGATCGCAGCAAGGACCACCAGCGGCTCACCCTTCATTCGGGCCGGCAGGACGTCGGCATCACTCACCGCGAAATCAGCCCTGCCCGAAAGCACTGAGGTAAGAGGGGGGCGATTTGAGTTTCCCTCTAAAATTTTTACATTGAGCCCCTCTGCGGCAAAGAATCCCTTAATGTCCGCCGCATAGTAGCCGGCAAACTGGAACTGATGCCGCCACTTTAGTTGCAAGGCAATCTCCTTGCTCTTCTGTCCTTGCTGGTTACCTCGCCCTCCCTGCAAGGGCGGAACGAAGCCGAGAATCCCAAATAGAATCAGGAAACCAAGCATGGAACTGACCCTCCCGGGTTTCTGATAGGTCCTAGCGATCACAGCGGCGGCACGAAGAGAATTATATAAAAACCATAATATCCATTATTACGGAATTTAATCAAACCAAATCAGCGCCTTGAGGGCCCTCGCGCGCGGTTCCGTTTGATGCAAGGGTCCCAGCTATGAAACGGGCCTTTCTGAGAATATCATTCGTTTTCTGTCTCCAACTCCTTCATTCTGCGGGAATGATGCTTGCCGAAGACGCCCAGGTGAGGGAACCGCTTCCGTCTCCCGAAGAGATCGCGAAACTCCCGGAAGACGGGGGTGAAGATTTTAATCGGCTCATTTTCGAAAAAAGTCCCTATCTCCTCCAGCATGCACGCAACCCGATCGACTGGCGTCCATGGGGAGAGGAAGCCTTTGCAGAGGCAAAGCGGCTCGGAAAGCCCGTCTTTCTCAGCGTCGGCTACACGACCTGCCACTGGTGCCATGTGATGGAGCATGAATCTTTCGAGGATCCCGAAGTCGCGGCACTGATTAACGAGCGTTTTGTCGCCATCAAGGTGGACCGCGAAGAGCGCCCGGACATCGACGAGGTCTACATGAAGGTGACTGAAGCCATGACCGGCAGTGGAGGCTGGCCCATGACCGTCATGATGACTCCTGACAAACACCCTTTTTTTGCCGGAACCTATTTCCCGAAGGAATCACTCGCGGGCCGCCCTGGCCTCAAAATGGTGGTCACTGAACTTCACAAAGCCTGGGTGGAAAAGCGGGAGGAGGTCGAGTCAACCGCCCTCAACATCTCGGAACAGCTTGGCCAGATGATGAACGGATCGCCCGGCGGAGATCTCAATAAAACGATCTTTGATACCGCCTTTGAGCAGTTCGCTTCGACGTACGACAGCACGAAAGGAGGCTTCTCCATTCGACCGAAGTTTCCCGTTCCGCCGAATTTGAGCTTTCTGATGCGATATCATCTTCGCACTGGAAACCCCGAGGCTCTCGAAATGGTGGAGAAAACCCTGACCGAAATGCGACGCGGAGGGATCTATGACCACATCGGTTTCGGCATGCACCGCTATTCGACTGATCGGGAGTGGCTCGTTCCCCATTTTGAGAAGATGCTCTACGATCAGGCGCTCGTCGTGATCGCCTGCCTCGAGGCCTACCAGATCACTGGAAAACAACGCTATGCAGAGACCGCCCGGGAAATTCTTGCCTATGTGGAGCGTGACTTGAAATCGGAGACCGGAGGTTTCTACTCCGCTGAAGACGCAGACAGCGAGGGTGAAGAAGGGAAGTTTTACGTCTGGTCTGCCGCTGAGATTAGAGAAGTCCTCGGGGAGGAGGACGGGCAGTTTTTTATCGAGACCTTTCACTTTCAGGAGGAGGGCAATTTTCTTGAAGAGGCATCAAAGCAGAAAACAGGAACAAACATTCCCCACCTGAAGGAGGAGCTACTCGACGAAGCCCGGGCACGCGTGGAACCCCTACGCCTCAAGCTCTTTGAGAAACGAAAATCCAGGATCCATCCACAGAAGGACGACAAAATCCTCACCGATTGGAACGGACTCATGATCAGCGCCTTCGCCAAAGCAGCACAGGTGCTCGGGGATGAGGGTTATGCCTCGACCGCAGCGACTGCGGCGAACTTTGTGCTCGAAAAATTGACTGATAAAGAGGGGCGACTCCTCAAACGCTATCGTCAGGGAGAATCCGGCCTGACGGCGCATCTGGAGGACTACGCATTTATGATTCGCGGACTGCTGGACCTCTACGAAACCAGTTTCGAGGTTCGCTATCTTGAAAAGGCGATCAGATTGCAAGAGATGGCGGATGAGTATTTCCGGGACGATGAAAAGGGCGGTTACTTCACCGTCGCCAACGACGCCGAACAACTCATCGTGCGGGCGAAGAAGCTCTACGGTGGGGCAATCCCGAGTGGCAATGCGATGTCTATCGGCAATCTCTCACGCCTGTATCGCATCACCGGGCGACCCGAGTTTGCAACGCGGAACGATGAATTGATCCGGGCCTTTTCCGGTGAGATTGCGCAACAACCGAGCGCTTATCCCGTCGTCCTGTGTGGTCTGGATTTCAATTTCGGACCTACCCGCGAAATCGTCATCAGCGGAGAGCGGGATTCCGATGATACCCGGTCGATGCTGGCGGCATTAAGGAAGGAATTCCGACCCAATCAGGTGATCCTCCTGCGTACCTCGGAGAATGCAGAATCCCTCGCCAGGCTTGCACCCTACACCGACACTCAGGTGAGCATTGAGGGAAAGGCGACCGCGTATGTTTGCCGGAATTTTGCGTGCAAAGTACCCACGACAGAGATCGGGAAAATGCTCGAGTCTCTGGACGAGTAATTTAATTTCCCAATTCCGGGTCAGCGATCCCGTCGACCACGATCATAGCTGTCGCGGTTCGATGGTTTTCCGCCACCACCGCCACCACCACCGCCACGAGGACGGTCGTCGCGAGGTCTGTCGTCACGACGTGGACCTCCTCTGTAGCCTCCGCCGCTTCCACCGTAACCACCGCCCGGTTTGCCGGAGCGATCCCGATAGTCGTCGCGACGGCCTCCGCCGCCTCCACCGTAATTGCCACGCGGGGCATCGCTGCCACCCGAGGGACCGCCCTCTTTCGGGCCGCGGTCATAGTCGAGCTTGAAAGTCTGGCCACGAAGCTGGGCGCGACTTGCCGCCTCAATCGCATGAGCCGCTTCACCCTCGGTCACTTCGACGAGACTGAAGTTCGGGAAAAGATGAATGCGGCCTACCGTGCCACGCTCGAGGTGACACTCGTTGTGCAGCATGCCGACAATATCACCGGGGCTGACACGGTGATTTTTGCCAAGACTCAGAAAGAGTTTCACCATACCGGGTTCGGCGGCGTCTCCGCGCTCCGCGCGAGGCTTGAAATCGCGCTCCCGGCGTTCTCCTCCCTGAGGCCTCGGTTCGCGGGGCTCACGGGGTTCCCTCGGGTCACTGCGACGGTCACGTCTGTCGTTCGGGGTCTCCGCACGGTCCTCGGCGATCTCCTCGCCCTCACGTCCGGTCGATTCACGCATCAGAGTCATGAGCACCCCGGCGATTTGTTCCCAGTCATGGCCGGCGTCTTTCAACGGTTGTAAGGCCGCAATGGACTTCTCAAAGCCACCTTCGCTGATGCGGGTGGAGACCGTCTCGATCAATTGTTCGGCAAGTCGGCTTTCCACCGCTTCGGCGGAGGGAATCTCAGCCCTGACGATGGCCTGGCGGGTATAGCGCTCAATCGTCTTGATCCGGTAAATGTCACGCCCGTGAATAAACGATACGGCCTTTCCGGAGCGCCCTGCCCGTCCGGTTCTTCCAATGCGGTGGACGTAATCCTCGGGGTCCTGAGGCAACTCGTAGTTGAAAACAATATCGACGTCATTCACATCGATGCCGCGGGCGGCCACATCCGTGGCGACGAGAATCTCGACGGTTCCTTCACGGAAGAGCCTGAGAACACGCTCGCGCATCGTCTGGGCAATGTCGCCGTGAAGCCGGTCGGCCGAATAACCGCGGGCCAGCAGTTCCTCGGTACACTCATCCACAGCGCGCTTGGTGTTGCAGAAAATAATGGTAAGGCGCGGCTGCTCCAGGTCGATGATGCGCGAGACCAGCTCGATTCGCGAACGCTGCCTCGCTTCGTAACAGACCTGGGTGATGGAATCAACGGTGAGGCTTTCGCGCTCGATCTCCACCAACTGGGGTTCCTTCCCGTATCGTTTGATGATGCGGCTCACCGCATCGTTCATCGTCGCCGAAAAGAACATGGTCTGCCTCTCGTCCGGGAGGGCGCGGAGGATATTCTCCATTTCATCGGCAAAGCCCATGTCGAGCATGCGATCCGCCTCGTCGAGCACCGTGATTTTGACCGAAGAAAGGTCCAGGGTCCCTCTCTCAACGTGGTCAATGAGTCGACCCGGCGTTCCGACAATGACCTGGGTGCCCTGACGCAGGGCCCTTATCTGACGATCAATGGGGGCTCCTCCGTAAACCGCGAGAGCGCGGAGACGGGGGAGTTTCGAACCGAGGCGCTGCAACTCAGCACAGACCTGAACCGCAAGTTCCCGGGTCGGGCAGATCACCAGCATCTGCGGATCCGGATTGTCCCAGTCAATGCGGGCAAGACCGGCAAGGCCGAAAGCGGCGGTTTTCCCTGAGCCGGTTTCCGAGAGTCCGATGATATCCTTGCCCGAGAGCGCGAGCGGGATCGCCGCCACCTGGATGTGGGAAGGCTCCTCGTAGCCAAGTTGTTCGACAGCGGCAAGGAGTGCCTCGGGGAGGCCGAGTTGAGCAAAGGTGGAATGGTTCACAGTAGGGACGGGCAAATTGACTCACCCGCTGATCGCAAGAGAGGCTTGGCGCTGGGTGGCTAGGAGGATACCCTCGAATATCCAAAGAGAAAGCGGAACCTTCTCCACCCGATTTGCCTCAGCCCGCTTCGCGGACCCGCTCCTCCACCCGATTTGCCGGAGATACGAGTAGATTCGACTGGGAACGGATCGCTCCCCCCTTGCGGCGGGCTTTGATGAGACGGGCAATTTCCCCTCGAAGTGCTCCAAGATCGAATGGCTTGGTCATGAACACGTCCGCACCGGCCTCGATCGCCTGAACCCTCATTGCCTCATCCGCATTCCCCGAAGCTGCAATCACGGGGACCTGCGCAACCGCCGTGTTCAGGTAACGAACCTGTTCGATCAGCGTGATACCGCTCATGACCGGCATTTCAATGTCAGTGACAATCAGATCCGGATTCAGGTGCTGGCTGCGCAACAGGTCGAGGGCTTCAATCCCGTTCGAAGCTTCCAGGACCGCGTAACCCGCGTTCTTGAGCACCTTTCTGAGGAGCACACGATTGGGGAGCATGTCGTCGATCACCAGCACGGTGAAGCAGTTCGCCGGCGGCACCATCGCGGGAATCGAGTGGTGGGGTTGGGAGGTCATCCGAGAGTTCATAACGTTACCGAGTAGTTAAGAAATACAAGTCTTTAACATATCAGTATTACTTTGAACATTATTGTTCAAAATAAATTTTCCGGAAAATCATGAAAACCAGAACGAGGTGAAGTCTGGTTGGGATAGAGCGCACGCTCCTCCGACCGGTTATCTCTCCGTACGGATCTGCCCCGATTGAGGAGAATGGGCCCCTAAGGATTCGGAAGCCCGGGAGGACGCTCGGACAGGCGATGAAACTCCGTCTGCTCGTAGGGAGTTTTCTGTTGCTCCTCGGAAATCCCCCCGGTCACTGTCACTTCGCCATAGCTGGAAACTTTCAACTCGGGCCGACTCCGCTCGTTTTCAAAGAGGTTTTTCTGCTCAATCGGTTCGCCGTCAATATTGATGATCGTGTATTTGTACGCCTTGGGGCCGGTCATATGAAGCACATGCAGCTGATTTTGAGGATCAATAGCATGAGCAGGTGGGCGGAGCGTCATGTAATCGCCAATTGGAAAAGTCCGGTAAACCATCCCCGAGTCACTGTCTTTCAGCCGGAAATAGAGCGCCTTCGCGCGAGCGCCGTGATAATAGGTCATCAAACTGTACTCACGGTAACTTCCGGCCTGAGGGTGCCCCTGGGGAACCCCGACGATCTGACTCCACATCGGCTGGCCATCGGTCACCTGAACGGCGATCGTTTTCGTTTCAAAGACGCGATTAATCTTGGGGAAGGAGACGCTCGCCTTGATTTTGTAGCTTCCGATAGTCGTCATCGGATATCGACTGTTGATGGTCACCTTGTGTTTGTAGGTCTGTCCAGCGGATAGAACCATGGGGCGCTCCGCCTCCCGCCCCGACACCGGCGAGATGAGATACCCCTGGCTGTCAGTCACGTTAAAATCCAGCCAGTTAAGCCCTCCGGAATCACCAAAAATAAGGTCCTGTCCGGCCCGGTTCACCACTGTCAGCTCCCCCGTGATTGGCTCATGGGCCATGTAAAGAGACCGATCCAGCTCTAGATCCACCGTGATTTGTGCGGAAATGCTCCCCGTAAACGCAAGGGCGACCGTCGTAATGAGCGCAAGGGCTGGAAATCGTTTCATTGGGCAGGGGCACTTAAGGTAGACATAACGCCGATGAAGTCAGATCCGGGTTAGTTTTACCGCATCCACGGACAGGCCCGCAATCCTCAAGATACGCTGATTGAGACCTTAAAATCAATGCGAATCTACCCCAGGAGGGGCTGCTCTACAGCGAGTTAGTTAAAATTACCAAATATTTAATCAAATTAATATTTTGGTTTTTCTTAATATGCAGCATAATTCAAGTAGTTAGGGTTTCGGACTGTCTTGATGGCTTCTCGTTGGAATATTGTTGTGATTGTGGCTTTTCTTGCGGGATTTCTCCTGATCGGGATGGTAGGCACATCCACCGCAATGACCTTCATCTGGCCTGCCTACGCGGTTCTTGGCATTGCCGGCGTGCTCTCTGTCGGACTTCTCTTTAAGGAACTCTCCTTCACCCTGCCGCGCTGGACCACCCTCATCACCTTTGTCCTGGCCGTCTACCTCCTCGTGAGAGCCTCGGAGTCCCCCGTTTCCTATTTTGCCAGAGATGACGCGGCCCTGATCATCATCGCGTTTCTCAGTTATTGCCTCTTTCAGTCGCTCTTCTCCACCGTAGAATGGCGGATCCGTCTGGTCTATGCCATTGCCGGGCTCATTCTCCTGAATCTGGGCTTCGCTTTCGTTCAGATGCTGATTAAACCGGGATTCTGGCTTGTCCCTGGATACGAACGCACGATTACTGATCTGCCGGGAGGGCTCTTTAATCATCCCGACCACTTTACAGGATTCATTGGGGCTCTCGTCCCGGTTTGGTTGAGCCTGGCTCTCTTCGGGCGGATCAAAAAGCCACTCCGAATCGGTCTCGCAGCCTTGGCCCTTCTCTCCTCGTTCATGGTGGTCGCAACCGGCGGTGCCACCTCGCAATTATCGCTCGTCTCCGGAGCGGCGGTATTTGCCTTTCTCGCCATCCTCATCGTTCGCCACCGGATCAATCGGCAGGTGAAGCGCCTCGCGGTTTGGCTGGTGGCCGCCTCATTTCTCCTTATCTCGGTCATTGCATTCTCCGCCTCTGTGCCGATCAGCCGCCAGATCGAGAGAACTCTGCTGACCGGAGGCGCTGATACCAGCCTCCCCCTAATCTGGAAAGCAGGGTTTGAGCAGGCGAGCGAGGCACCGCTCCTGGGCACCGGAAGCCGAACCTCGTATATCTACGGCCGGCTCTTCCGGGATGAGGCGATGGGCAGTTCCGCCGTCGAATCGGAGTTTATCCACAACGAATACATTCAGATCCTTGCTGACTACGGGATCATTGGTCTTCTCATTCTGGCCATCGTGCTTGGCATGCACGCCTTCATCGGTCTCCGCTTTGTGAGAGCATATGCGGCATTCGGCTCCAAAATGGGCCCCATTCTTCCGAAATCGGATCACCTCGCTCTCGTTATCGGAGCACTCGGAGTCATTGCCTCGTTCGCAACCCTTTCTCTCTTCGACTTTGTGATGCATCTGCCGGCCTTCGTGGTGGTTGCTTCGGTTTTTCTCGCGTTGCTCGCGGCTCCCGACCCGATGGCAGCGGCACTGACTTCATCCCCGTCGTCTCAGTTGATTCCCGGTGGGAGTCTCATGTTCATGAATCGCGCCGTTGTCTTCGGCTGCGGGATTGCGATGACAATTTTCGGTCTGGTGTTTTCGCAGAGCGAGTACCACTATGAAAGAGCAAGGCTTTCATTTGAGGCCGACCCGGCTGGCTTCAAGCACTTTCGCCACCTCCAGAAGGCACGCGGAATCGACCCCGGTAATCCCTTTATCTACACGCTCAGCGCCCACGCCCAGGTCGCGGGTATCACTCCTGAAATGGCCGAACCGGCAAGAAAGCAGGCCCTCGAACAAGCCGATCTTTACTTCAACCGGGCCCGGGCAATCTATCCTCAGGATGTCTTCGCCGCTGTCGGTCACGCTGCAGTTCTCGATGAACTCGGGAAAAAGGCGGCGGCAATGCAACGGATCCAGGACGCCCGGGAGCAGGCTCCCCACTACGGGAACGTCATTCTCGCCGAAGCGGAGCACTATCTACGAAACGGAAAAATCTCCCAAGCGGAACGCGCTTACGGGAAGGCTCTCGCCGCAGGTGCCTTTCGTGACGCAGGCGCGGCGGAGCGGGGCCTCCGAACCATCACCGAGTGGAAGTTGATCGCGGCACAGAACGGAATTGATTGGGAAAAAGACTCCCTCGAAGAGGCTGCCGAGAACGAGGAAATTCTAGCCGATACCTCAAACTACCGCCGCATTCAGGAGGCAACCATCAAGGAACGCAACCTCGCGGCGGATGCCTCTCCTGCTCCGGCACCGACAAACGAAACAGCTCCTCTGGGTGAACCGAAACCAGTGGATACAGGGAGTGCTCCACCCGCCCTTATTCCGCCTCCCCCGCTGACTCCGGATTCAGACGTCGCGGGACGAGAGAATTAACTGCTGTCCCTCCCGGGGGGAAATCACCCTCTTGTCGAGGTGGTTCAAGGAAACGGCCTCGTGCAGGCGTTTGAGCGGTTCGGCCCGATGCTCGTTGCTGATCGGGAAGGTGGCATGGTGCATCGGAATCATGCGATGGGCCTTGAGATCAAAAAAGGCCTGCACCGCCTCCTCCGGATTCATGTGAACTTCGCGACCGCTCGGGCAGTCATAAGCGCCGATCGGAAGCAGGGCGGTATGAATGTCGTGGCGTTCCCCGATCTCCGAAAATCCATCAAAATAGGCGGAGTCCCCCGAATGATAGACGGTGTGTTCCGGGAGTTTGATGACAAAGCCGCCGAAACCCTTGTGGGTGTCGTGAATGTAGCGAGCCCCCCAGTGATGGGCCGGGGTAAAGTGAATCTCGGCATCGCGGAACCTGAGGCAGTCCCAGTCTGACATCTCCTCGACGCGATCCAGATTGAGCTTGCGAAGGACCTGGGAAACCCCCCTTGGCACGATCACCGTCTGAGAACCATCCACAATGCGCTTCAGCGTCATTCGGCAAAGGTGATCAAAGTGGGCATGGGTAATAAGAACCAGATCAATTTTCGGCAGGTGCTCGATGTCGATGCCGGGGTCCCGGTGGCGCTTCAGCGGTCCGACCCACTTCGCCCAGACAGGATCGATGAGGATGTTGAAATTTTGCGTTCTCACCAGAAAGCTCGCATGCCCGATCCAGACGACTTCGACCTCGTGCGGAGCGAGAGGGAGAAACTCCGGAGCCGTCTCGCTGCCGGTCGATTCTCTTTTCCTGACGAGGGCGGGGAGGAGGCTGCCGCTCAGGTAGCGGTAATTACGCATCGCCCAGCCCCTTTGCGGCATTAGTCCAACCCGGCGCCCATCGGTAAGAAAGCGGGATTTTGAGGGCAAAATCGGGCTTTTTGAAGGCAGGGAATCAGAATCGGGGTCTGGCATGGGCGGGAGACACTTTCGGAGTTCAGAATCTACGCAGACACTCTCCTTCGGGCAATAGGAGACTGGGGAAAATCGCGTAAGCCTGTTTTCTCTTCCGCTTCTACTCGGAAGCAATTTCCGGACCGGCGCGATAATGAGTCGCCTGCTCAAAGGCATAGGCATAGGCCAGCAATTTCGCCTCCTCGCCCGGTTTACCGATCAAGGTGATCCCGTTCGGAGCACCGTCCCCGTTCAATCCCAGGGGCACGGTAATCGCCGGATATCCCCCTGACGCGTAAAGATCGGAGTGGGTGTTGGCGAGACTGATGAGGACGTCGACCTTGTTTTCGGAGAAGACCCGGGCAAGAAGGGCGGCTGCCCCCTCTCGAACGCTGAGAGCGGCCTCCTCGTAAAGCGGGGCGAATTCTCCCTCCCTGAGTCCCGTGGTTTCACCAATCGCGGAAAGGACCCGAACCCCCAGGTCGATCATATTCTGCCCCCGGGGAATACGCCTCCCTGCCTCGGCAAGATTGTAGGCCTGCAGTTCGGACAAGGTCCTGACCGGAGCACCCGCCTTGACAAGATAGCCGACCGTGTCCTCAGAGAGTCCGAGAAAGATCACGGGCAGCAGCTCCGGTTTCTCATCGAAAGTCTCGTCAAGGTCGAGCCGCACCGCCCCGGCGAGGCCGAGCCCCTCACCGATGCGTGCGAGCCAAAATTCAGTGGCTCCGGAATCGTCCCGGGCAAGAATCCCCGCTCGCAGAACCCCGACAGCGACTCCATTGAGCGCCCCGGCCTCCAATCCCGCCGCATAATCTTTCCCCTCTTCGCTAATCACCGTGAGGAGAAGGGCTGCATCTTTCACCGAGCGTGCCACCGGACCTGCGGAATCCTGAAAGCGGATCAGGGGCACGACCCCCTCGCCGCTGACAAGCCCGAAGCCGGGTTTCATCGCGACGACCCCATTGCTCGAGGCCGGCGAAATGAGCGATCCCGAGGTCTCTGTTCCCACGCTAACCATCGTCAGGAGAGCACTCGTCGCGATGGCGGACCCGCTGCTGGAACCGGAGACCGGCAGACCGCTCCTATACGGATTCACTCCCATCCCGCTGATCGCATTGTAACCGGGAGGCTCGGTGGTGAGGGAACCGGCGAGTTCGGACAAACTTGCCTTTCCCAGGATCACCGCACCCGCCTCCCGCAGCTTTCTTACCACCATGGCATCTGCGGCTGGTGAATGATCGAGAAGAATCTCCGCCCCCACTGTGGTATGCATCGGGGCGACCGTCGCGATGTTGTCCTTCACACTCACCGGAATGCCGTGAAGCGAGCCTGAAATCTGCCCTTCTTCCCGCCTCCGATCAGCCTCACGGGCCTCGTCGAGCGCATGGGGGTTCAGCTCAAGATAGCTCCGCAAATATTCGTCATGGCGACGGATGCGATCAAGGAGACAAAGGGTCAGTTCCACCGAATTCAGCTCCCCTGCGGCCATCTTTTCCTGAATCTCCGGCAGCTCAGCGTCGCGGATAAGAATCGTGATTTCCGCCAGACGCCCGGGGTCGATCTCGGCAAGATCGTCTTCGAAGGGCGAAAAATCGAGGTCCCGCAGGCGGGCCTGATCACTCCCGACATCCTCCCTGCCCGCCCGCTTGCATGCGGTCTGCGGTCCGGACAGAACGACGACTGCGGAAAAAATCACCGCCTTCAGGAAACACAACTTATCGCTCTTCATGACTATTCCCTGCAAGAATACGACGCGGGCACTCAATTGCCACGACAAGGAAAAGAGCTTTTCCCCTCTCCAATTCGTGGTTTGGTGCGACCACCCCTGCAGATTATGGAACTTGATGAAATTGAATGGCGCACCCGGGAGGCAATCCCCTCGTGGAATGAGAGTTCATTGTCCCTTTCCATCATCGAAAAGGGCGGATCGGGCCGTCTTTTTGTCCGGGTTGTTGAGACGACTTCGGGAGCAAGTCTCATCGCGATGCAGTACAATCTGGATCGCGCCGACAACCCCCGCTTCGCCTCAATCACTGATTTTCTAAATGCCCACGACGTCCCGTCACCCCGCATTCTCGCGCGCCGCCTCGATCTCAATCTCCTCTGGGTCGAGGACCTCGGCTCCCTCGATCTCGGCAACCTGGCTGAAGACGACTGGGACTCCTCCCGCCTCCCCGCCTATCAATCCGCCCTGAGGGCGGTCTTTCCGCTGCATCGCATCTCCGAAAGTGCCGCGCCCGACGATCTTCCCGAACTGGAGAAACCCTTCGACGCGGCCCTCTACGAATGGGAGCAGAACTATTTTCTGACCCAGTATGTTGAGCGATTCCTCTCAGCGGAACTTGCACAGAAACTCCGTGAGGACTCTTCGATGGCCTCTCTGCGCTCGGATCTCGCCGCGTTTCCCAGGGCACTTGTTCATCGCGACTTTCAGAGCACCAACGTCATGCTTTTCAGGGGAGGCAGTTTTCTGATCGACTACCAGGGCCTGCGCTGGGGCCTGCCCGAGTACGATCTTGCCTCGATGATCTATGATCCCTACAGCGAATTCACCCCGGAGCAGACCGAGGATCTCATCGCCTTCTATTACTCTCTGAAACAGGAGGCCGGAGACACTGAATCCCGCGCCGCCTTCGAAAAGCGTCTCACCCAGTGCGCCATGCAACGGCTCATGCAGGCACTCGGAGCTTATGGCTTTCTCAGCGAGGTGAAGGGCAAAACAGAGTTCCTCGCCCACATTCCGACCGCCAAAAGGAGGCTGGTGGAGCTGGCGGGGAAGGAAGGTGGCGTGATCGGGTTGGACCGACTGAACTGATCCGAAAATTCTTTTTCAATCTCCCCGGGCTTTTCACCTCAAAGGCTTGACGGATCAAATGGAGTCGTCGGTGGAAGACCGCGGGCCTTCGCCTTGAGAAGGGGGCGCAATTGCCCCATTATCTGAAGAATCTCAGGCGTGGGATCGATCGCCAGATTCTCGAACTCCATCGGGTCGGCGGCGTGATCGTAGAGTTCGACACCGGCCTCACCTTCGTTCCACTCCGTATAACGCCAGCGTTCCGTGCGCAGACTGCGTCCCATCACCGGGTCGGGGAGGCGTTCGTCAGCAGGACGCAGGATCTGGGTGACGGCGGCTCCTTCCCACCCGCTAAGCGGATCGTGGAGCAGGGGCACGAGACTGCGTCCATCGAGTCCCGCCGGGGTCGGGAGACCGGCCGCCCCGGCGAGGGTCGGATAAAGGTCCACAAACTCGACAACCCGACGACAGGGCTGACCATTCCCGCGCGCCCCGGGCCAGCGGATGAGGAGCGGAGCCCCCGCCGACTCTTCGAAGAGGGTGCGCTTTTGCCAGACACCACCGTGTTCGCCGAGGTGGAATCCGTTGTCGCTCCAAAAGACCACGAGTGTGTTTTCGGAGAGCCCGAGTTCGTCGAGGGCCGCGAGGAGACGTCCGACCTGGGCGTCGACGAAGGAAACGCTGGCGTAGTAAGCCTGCCTCGCCTCAAGCAGCACCTTCTCATCGAGGCCGTAGTGCGCTACGGGATTGTTGTGAGCAAAGGCAGCGGCGGGAATGTCGTCGCGATCATCGGCCGGCGCATAAGGGAGTCGCATCGACTCGATCGGATACAGGTCGAAGTAGCGTTTCGGTGCCACGAAAGGGGTGTGGGGACGGAAGAATCCCACACCGAGGAAAAAGGGCTGATCCCGATTCTCGCGCATCAGGCGGATCGCCTCACTTGCGATCATGCCGTCGGTTTGTTCCTCGTCGGTGCCTTCGGCGGCAAGCCAACTGAGGGCGGCACTGATCTTGCGATGAGGCTCGGCATTGAAAACGAGTGCCTCGTCGGTCTTGTCGCGACCTTTCGGATTCACGGTGAGCTTCCACGACGGCGCATCATCGAGGCCCTCAGTCCCGATTCCGGCGGGCACGTCGTAATGGTAAATCTTTCCGACACGTGCCGTGAAATAGCCCGCCGCCGCGAAATGCTGAGGCAGAGTAACGGCGTCGGGGAGTGTCTCCCGGAAATGGCGCTCAAGGTCGTAGACCCCGGTCCGGTCGGGACGAAGACCTGTCATCAGGCTGGCACGGGCCGGATTGCAAAGCGGGATCTGGTGATAGGCCCGCTCAAAGCATACCCCCGTAGCGGCGAGCCGGTCGAGATTCGGCGTCTGTGCGATCGGATCGCCATAACAGCCCAGGGTGCTCGCCAGATCGTCGGCGGCAATGAAGAGAATATTGGGACGCTCCGCCACCGCGGATTTTAGGAATGCCAGGGTAAAGAGCGGCAGGAGGAGGAAACGCATCGGGAAATCAGGGTAGGAGGCGAGTATTAATATTCTTCCCCGGCGAAGCAAGGTTTTCCGGGCACCCTCCAAAGAAGGCGAGCGAGTGCCCACAGGCGCATCGCCTCATTCTTTCTACCGAGAGTGTCAGGAACGAAACGAGTGAGGAACGAAGCGGCTCCCGTTTGCAGTTACCCTCCCCTGATCCTCCCTGATCCCAATTCCGCCGGGTTCGCCACCGACGACCCACGAGCCGATCACGGGGTGGTTCCCGGCGAATGAAACTTCGGGATGGAGATCCTGGTAAACCATGGGCTGATCGCCCCACGGCCCCTCGGTTGCCTGAATGACATTGCCCCGTTCGACAAGTTTGACGTTCGAACCTTCGCGCCCGAAAAAGGGCTTCGCGGCATACGAACCCCCGAGCATCATCGGATGGAAATCCGCCTTCAGCAGGTTTGGATGCCCCTCAAAAGTCTCCCACATGAGGACCAGAAACGCCTTGTTGCTCCAGAGCATTTTCCAAACAGGCTCCACGAACCGGTCACAACGGCCCGGAAGGTGCTGCGAGAATGATTCAGTCCACATCCATTCCCAGGGGTAGAGCTTAAAAAGTCGGGAGAACGTTCTGTCCTCGTCATCAACGAAACATTGTGCCGCATCTTTCCAACCAAGATCTTCAATCGCAAAATCAAAGGTAGTCTTCCCCGATTGCCGACAGGTATCCATGAGATAGATAACAGTCCGCCAATCCTCCTCGGCCTCCCGCTGCGCACAAAAGTGGAACGTGTCAGATTCCCATGCCGGCCAGGACGCCAGAAGCAGTTCATGAATCGAATTGAACTGATCGTCGTTTGGACAAACCTCCTCTTTCCACTGCCACTGGACAACCGAAGCTTCGAGCAGCCCCGTCGGCGTGTCGGCGTTGTATTCCAACATTTTCGGGTCGGACGTACCGTCCCAGATCAAATCGAAGCGTCCATAGAGTGATAAATCATCGCGCTCCCAGGAATCGACAATCTCCTTCCATGCCGCCTCGGTTATCCCCATTCGACTCCGCCAGTTCTCCCGAATGGCCCGCTCTGCGGCGGTCACCGACATCGCCTGAAGGTCCCGGGTAACCTTTTCGAGTTGGGCTATTTGGCTGGAAACAAACTGATAGCTCGCCGTCTCATCCCAGTAGATATCCCCGTCGATCGTATGATAGCTCAGGCCGAGGTTCTCAACACGCTCCCGCCAATCAGTCCTGGGCTGCTGAATGACGCGCTTCACGTGCCGGAAAAGAATGAACTTCGCCGACCTGTGCTTCCGAATCCACCGCGGCTGCTCAAGTTTGAACGAACCGACTCCGCACTAGTTGATGGAATTCCGATGTGGTTTGGAGCTCCCGCAGTCGGAGTCGAATCCGCTACATCGGAACTTTCTCCGCTAGTTGGCGCAACGGGCAGCCGGTTCCGGTCAGTCGCCCCGTTATAACCCGGATAATAAGTCCGTCTCGTTATATTTGATCGATACCAGTTCCCACAACGATAGTAGCCCCACCGGGTGTCGTAGTGTCCATAGGGGAGAGGATACCACGCGTTGCATGATTGATGAAAATACCCCAGACGAGGGTCGTAGGCATTGAGGGGCGGATTAGTCAACGCTCCGACCTGATCCGGAGAATATACGGGCAGGGACGAGCGCATCTCCTGAGGAAGATCCGTGGGCGGGATGATATCCGATTGATGCGGACCGAACGACGAGCCACGCCGACACCCAGTGAGCGCCAAACTAATTCCGGCAAGGGTAAGAGTGATGAGCTTTCCTGATTTCATCGCAGAAGGCGGTGGATCATTCACCCATCGCAGCCGCTAGAATCAGGGCCATTCCTATAATCACACTTCCGGCGAGCAGTGCCGTGGCAACGTTCTTGTTCTCGAAAATTTCCTTATGGAGATCACCCGGAGTAAACTTGTCAAAAAGCTTGTATCCAAGCACCATCATGACTATTCCCGCGAGACCGAATATCAGAAAAAGCGCGATTCCACCAAGGAGCGAGTCAAAGGTAAAGACAGAGAGGATGGATGTTGGAGAGATCATTGATTGGGTTCTAGGGTTCGATGGGTGTGAGTAGATCAAAACTACACACAAAGCGCACTAAAATTCCAACACGATTTTATTCCGGTTCCCGGGTTTCCCGGGCAACCCTGCCCGAAAATACGGAAAGTATTATATCCGGATCGCCGTAGTTCTGCGATGAACCTGTTTTTCCGCCCCACCCGAGCGTGGATCAGAGGCTTGGTCTGGATGCGGTCGAGCTATATCAGGCGGGGACGCACCCATTTTAATATTCACAGGCGGATTGGGCAGAGGAGATCTGCTCGCTGAAAGCGAAGTTGGACGGGACTACACGCGCTACCATACCGTTCGATTGAAGATCCCGGCGGTGCTTCGAGAGGTCTATTTCCTTAATTACTACTCCCTATTCCGAGGTTGAATACCACAAAGGATCAAAAAACATAGGTTCGCGTCCAACAGGTCTCCGATCTTGAGATCGTCTCGCTGCACCCGGTTTCAAAATGACTCCACCTGGGTCAGCACATCAAAAAACGGCACCTCTGCCAACAGGCCGAATCGGTCATCCCGATTGAGCCTCGCCCGCGTCGTTGCCGGGCTGGATAGTCCGCAGAGAAATCGCGCCAGTTGCCTCGGCTGACGCAGGGCCGGATGATTTTCCGCCTTCGTTGTGCGAATCACTTCGGCCTGCTCCAGCGAAATGGATTCGCGCTTCGCGGCCGGGAGCGGGCCTCCCGCACTTTCGCCAAGACAAACCCCGCAACTGCCGCAGTCTTCCATCGTTTCTCCGAAATAGGCGAGTAGTTGCCGGGGAATGCACTGCGGGGTTTCACACAGGGTTTCAACGAGGTGCAGGCGCTCAATCTCCCCGACTTCGCGTGATTCGAAGCGCTCTATCATGCGTGCCGCGATCGAGGGAACGGAGCGCTCGCCCCCGGGGGCGAGGCGATAGCCGTGACGCAGTCCGTCCGGTTTCACAATGGCGTCGCCCTGGTCGGCGAGGTATCCGATGGCGCGACGCACCCGATCCTCGGATTCACCGAGCTCGGCTGCGGATTCGGCAATCGTGAACCGGTGCCAGAGCCTTGCTTTTTTCCCTGTCTCAAAAAGACGGGTAAGGAACTCGCGGCGCTCCGGAGTGTGTCCGGAGATGACGTCCTTGAAAGATCTGAGCAATTGCACCTGATATCCTCCGTAGAAAGGCCCCTCCGGAATAATGATGCCATCGAGTTCCAGGTAGGTCAGAGCGGTTGAGACCACCGTCGGCCGCATATCCCGGGAGATCGAGAGATCGTATCGGGAAATGGAGAAACGCTCCCCTTGCAGGAGCACATGCTCGACGAGCGACTTCACTGCCGTCGCGGACGGGGTGTCGCCATAGATGAAATTCTCCAGCACGGTGAGGTCATCGGCACAGGCAAGAATCTCACAGGTTGAGGGCGCACCGTCCCGTCCCGCGCGTCCGGATTCCTGAACGTAGTTCTCCAGCGATTTCGGAAGGTTGTAATGATAGACATGACGAATGTCCGACTTGTCCACTCCCATTCCAAAAGCAATCGTCGCAACGACCACGTTGATCCGCCCTGACATAAACCCATCCTGCACCTCGGCGCGATCCTCGTCGCGCATTCCGGCATGATAGGCACGGGCATCCACGCCGGCACGGGTGAGCAACCCGGCAACCCGCTCCGCCGTCTGCTGCAGGGTGACATACACGATGGACGGTCCCGGGCTTCCCTTTGCGACCAGCGAAACGAGCCGGGCATCCCGAGCTTTTTCCGAAACGGGATGAATCCGAAAATGGAGATTGGCCCGGGCAAAGCCGGTCTGGACATGATCCTCCTCCGCGATGTCGAATCGCTCGCGAATCTGCTCCGCCACGCGGGGTGTCGCGGTGGCGGTCAGCGCGAGGATACGCTCGACCTTGAGTTCACGCGCCATTTCCGCGAGTTTCAGATAGTCGGGTCGGAAATTGTGCCCCCACTCCGAGATGCAATGCGCCTCGTCGACCGCAAGGAGCGAGATGCGGCAGTTCCGCAAGTGGCGGAGGAATCCCTCATTCGCGAGTCGCTCCGGCGCGACGTAGAGGATCTTAAGCGAGCCGTCCCGCATCCGCTCGTAAATAGATTCGATCTCCGGCCGCTCAAGGGTGGAATCGAGCCTCGCCGCCGCGACCCCCTTCGCATGGAGCGCCTCAACCTGGTCCTTCATCAGGGCGATGAGCGGAGAAATCACGAGCGTGAGATGCTCGAAGAGAAGCGCCGGCAACTGATAGCAGAGGCTCTTGCCCGCCCCGGTCGGAAAAAGCGCCAGAGCCGAGCGTCCTGCCAGGAGAATGTCGATGACCTCCTCCTGCCCCGGGCGGAAGCCGGGGTGACCGAACCACTGCTGCATCGCGGAATATTTGTCCATTGAGATCTCCTTCGAAAGGAAGGGCACCATCTGCCCTATAATACTTGAAGCAATTTTCAAATAATCATAATATGCGCCCATGATGAACCTGAGTCGGTCCACCCCCCTTGCCGCCGCCCTGCTCCTTCTCTCGTCTCACCCTCTCGCCGCTGAAGATCGATCCTGGACCAACAGCGGAGGAAAAACTATCGTCGCGACACTTGTCGAAATTTCCGGAGACAATGCCGTGCTCCGGATGAACGGAAGCAATTTTGAAGTCGCCGTCGCAAGCCTTTCCCCCGCCGATCAGGAGTTCATCAAAGCCTGGAAAAAGAGCGACCTGCCAGACCCGTCGAAAGACGGAGAGGTCACGCCGAACTGGGACGGCCCCTGGCCGAAACTGGTCACCGCTGACGTCGGTCAGGAGATCGAGGTCATCAAGGAGGATGCCTCCACGGGCGAATACATCTATGCAAGCGAGCATTACGAGTTCATTTGCGATGTGAAGCTCAATACCTCAGTGGTAAAACGCTTCTCCCTCCTCTTCGAGGCCACCAACAAAGTGTGTCGGGAACTACCTCTCGGAATGGTGAAGCCCTTTCGGGAAGAGCGGCATAAGATCCACCTCTTCGAAACGAGGGAGGGTTACTTCGCCAAAGGTGGTCCCGAAGGGTCTGCCGGAGTGTTTATCAGTCGTGGGGGTGAAGGTGATATCCTCGTTCCCCTTACCAGCCTCGGTGTCAAAAAGGTCGGGAGTAACTACAGCGTCGACTATGACAAAGAAAACACCACCCTCTCCCATGAAATCACCCACCAGTTGACCGACTACGAGTATTACGCGACGGGATCCGGCGGATGGTTCACGGAAGGGCTGGCTGAATATATCGCCAACAGCGGCTACCGGTCGGGCAAGTTCAGCCTTGAGGATCTTCAGAAGCTCGTCGCCAGAGTCACCGCCTACGGGGAAAATGGACAGGGCGGACGGGCTCTCGGCACAGAGATCAATGCTCCTGACCTCCTCGAATATTATATGCAGGACTATGTGGAGTCGTTCACCGCACCCGATAGAGTCAATCTCAACTACGGACTCGCCGGATTGATCGTCTATTACTACTTTCACATGGACGGGAACAAAGACGCCGCGAACATCAAGGCTTTCCTCAAGGCCTTGAAGGAAGACAAAAAGCCGCCGGAACTCTTCGAACCGCTTCTTGCCGGACGCTCCTGGGACGAGATGGAGGCGGACATCACCAAGGGCTGGCGGTCCCGCGGGGTGAAAATCAGTTTCAGATAATTCCTGCGAATCTCATTCAAGAGGGTTAGGTGCGTGACTCAACCCTCTTTTCAATTGTCTCCATGAGTGAAAACATATGTCGATGGGGCATTCTCGGCACCGCCGGAATCGCCCGCAAAAACTGGCAGGCGATCCGCCACAGCGGCAACGGACGCCTCGTCGCGGTCGCCAGTCGAAACGCCGAGCGGGCAGCCGCCTATATCGCGGAGAATCAGGCCCAGGTGCCGCATCATCCCGCTCCGCGGGCCATTGCCGGATACGAGGAAATGATCGGGGCCGAGGATATCGACGCTCTCTACATCCCGCTGCCAACCGGACTGCGCAAAGAGTATGTACTCGCGGCTGCGGACGCAGGAAAACACGTCCTCTGTGAAAAGCCCTGCGGAGTCGATGCCGGCGAGGTCAGGGAGATTGTCGAGGCCTGTGGAAAGGCGGGCGTTCAGTTCATGGACGGCGTCATGTTCATGCACAGCGACCGACTCCCGGCGATCCGGCGTGAGCTCGATTCAGGCGAGGCGGTCGGGGAAATCAAACGCATCGCCTCGCAGTTCAGCTTCATGGCGCCGGAGAGTTTCTTCACGGAGAACATCCGCATGCAATCAGGCCTTGAGCCGCTCGGAAGCCTCGGCGATCTCGGCTGGTATTGCATTCGCATGGCCCTGTGGACGATGCGATACGAAATGCCCGTGACCATTCGCGCGCACATGATTCGTGAAACCGACGTGCCGATTTCTCTTTCCGCCGAGATGGACTTTGCCAACGGAGTCACCGCAAGCTTCTACTGCAGCTTCGAAGCCGAGCATCAGCAATGGGTCAACATCGGGGGAACAAAAGGACACATCGCGATCCGTGACTTTGTCCTCCCCTATCACGGCTCCGAAGTCAGCTTTGAAATCGAGCAGGCCCGCTTCGAGACGGAGCTCTGCCATTTCCACATGGAGCGCCACAGCCGCAGGATTGGCATCCACGAGTATTCCGACGGCCATCCCACGTCGCAGGAGACGAAGCTCTTCCGGAACTTTGGTGATCTCGTCCTCGGGGGCAAACCAGACCCCCACTGGCCTGACATTGCACTAAAGACGCAGATCGTTCTCGACGCCTGCCTGCAATCCGCCCGCACAGGAGGCAGGGAAATTGCTTTGTAGTCGATCTGTCATGATCGAGCCTATCGCACGGGGTTTCATCGGAGTGCTGGTCCTGCTCGGGATCTGCCTTCTTCTCAGCAATCAGCGCGGCGCCATCAACTGGCGGCTCGTCGGTGGCGGGATCGCACTTCAAGTCGTGCTTGCCCTCCTCATCCTCGCGACCCCTTTCAGCGGGGTCGTCGAGTGGGCATCGGGCGGTTTTGTGAAACTGCTCGGTTACAGTGATATCGGGGCACGATTTATGTTCGGTGAACTCGTCGACGCGAGTCGCTACGGATTTGCCTTCAAGGTGCTGCCGGTCATCATCTTCGTTTCCGCGCTAACCTCGCTGCTCTACTACCTCGGGGTGCTGCAGTGGGTCGTCTTCGGTTTCGCCTGGGTCATGTCCCGACTCATGAAACTTTCCGGAGCGGAAAGCCTCGCCGCCGCCGCGAACATTTTCGTCGGCCAGACCGAGGCCCCCCTTATCGTAAAACCCTATATTGCGCGGATGACACAATCCGAGCTGATGGCCCTGATGACAGGCGGCATGGCCACCATTGCCGGGAGCGTTTTCGGCCTCTATGTCGTCACCCTCGGAGCCGGGGATCCTCTCGTCGAGGCGATGGTCGCCAAACAACTCCTCACCGCGTCAATGATGAATGCACCGGCCGCTCTTTACGTGGCGAAAATGTTAGTGCCGGAACGCGAGGAGATCCGGGAGGATCTCTTTGTGCCGAAGGACACTCATGGTCGCAACATGCTCGACGCCCTTGCCCGGGGTACCACGGACGGGCTGCGGCTTGCGCTCAATGTCGCCGCGATCCTCATCGTCTTCGTGGCGGTGATCGCCCTGCTCAACGGGGTCTTCGGATGGGTTGGAGGGCTTGGTGGTGAGACCGGCCTCATCAACGGCCTCGTCGAGCGCGCCAGCGGAGGCGTCTTTAGAGAACTCTCGATGGAGGCCGTCCTCGGTTTCCTTTTCGCTCCCGTCGCAGCGGTGATCGGCGCGGAGCGGGGTGATATGCTGCAACTGGGTCAGTTGCTGGGGACCCGGCTCGTTTCGAACGAATTCGTCGCCTACCTCAAGCTCGGCGAGTTCAAGGCCGCCGCCGAGATGGGTCCGAAAACGATCTTCCTCGCCACCTTCGCCCTCTGCGGATTCGCCAACTTCAGCTCCATCGGCATCCAGATCGGCGGCATCGGAGTCCTCGCTCCGGAACGTCGCGGCGACCTCGCGGAACTCGGGGTCAAAGCAATGGTCGGCGGCACCATCGCGAGCCTCATTACCGCGAGTATTGCGGGAATGTTTTTCGGTCTGGCCGATTGAAAGGAATCACCTCCCCAATCGCGACGCGACATCCTTCGCAAAGTAGGTCAGGATCATGTCGGCCCCGGCGCGTTTGATCCCGATGAGAGATTCCAGCGCGACTTTCTCCTCGTCAATCCATCCGTCCTTCGCCGCTGATTTGATCATGAGGTACTCGCCACTCACCTGGTAGGCCGCGATGGGGATGTCAAAGGCGTCACGCAGTGAGCGGATAATGTCGAGATAGGGACCGGCCGGTTTGACCATGATCATGTCGGCACCCTCGGCGATGTCGAGCTCGGCTTCGCGAAGCGCTTCGCGGCGATTCGCCGGATCCATCTGATAGGTCTTTTTGTCCCCTGCTTTCGGAGCGGAATCGAGAGCCCCGCGGAAAGGCCCATAGTAAGCCGAGGCATACTTGGCGGTGTAGCTCAGGATGGAGACCTCCTCGAATCCGGCGCCATCAAGAGCGGCCCGGATCTCTCCGACCCGGCCATCCATCATGTCGCTCGGTGAGACAATATCGGCTCCGGCGGCGGCATGGCAAAGCGCCTGACGGCAGAGCACCGCAACGGTTTCGTCATTAAGAATTTTGAGCTCCCCGGAGGGCGACTTCTCGACGAGACCATCGTGCCCGTCGGAGTTGTAGGGATCAAGGGCGACGTCGGTGATAATGGTAATGTCAGGGTAAGCCGCCCTTACCGCTTTGATCGCACGGGGCACGAGCCCGTCCGGGTTGTAGCATTCTTCGGCCCGGGGGGTTTTCAGAGAATCCTTGATCTTCGGAAAAAAGACGACGGCCCGCACTCCGGCTTTCCACGCTTCGCCGACCTCCCCGACAAGGCCATCGAGACTCCATCGATGACAACCGGGCATGGAGGCGATGGCGTCGTTCTGAGTATCCTCGTGAATGAAGAGCGGATAGATAAGATCCGAGGGATGCAGGATGGTCTCCCTCACAAGGCCCCGGATGCCGCGACTCTTGCGATTGCGCCTCGGGCGGATGGGCAGGTTCAGCTTTTCGGACATAATGTGTATCCCTCCTTGGTGTCTTTGATCTCCCAACCCGCCGCCGCAATCTCGTCGCGGAGCCGGTCGGAGTCACTCCAGTTTTTCGCCTGCTTGGCGGCCCAACGTTCAGCGGCGAGTTTCACCACTTCGGCAGGGGCCTCTTCAACCGGTCCTCCGCTGGCGGGAAGATCGAGTCCAAGGGCCTCGATAACGAGACGGAACCCCCGCAACTCTCTTGCCGCCTCCTCCACCGATAGGGATTCGATCGATATTGATTTGATCGCGGTGAAGATTCGGCCCAGCGCATCAGGAGTGTTGAGGTCGTTGAGGAGTGCCTCGAAGGCAGCAGTGAAGGACGCGGTGTCCCTCAATTGAAGAGCACTCTCGTAGTCAGGCATCTTCGCTAGCGCACTCTTCACAAGGAGCGAACCTTCAAATTTCGCGAGACGCTGCAGCGCCTGGCGCGCCCCGAGCAGCGCCGGAAAGGTCTCATTCCCCTCAGTATCCTTGGCAACAAAGTTAAGGGGCTGGCGATAATTTGCCGAGATCAGAGCGTAGCGAAGTTCGGCCGGTGAAAATCCCGCCCCGATCAATTGGGAAAGCGTGTAAAAATTGCCAACACTCTTCGACATCTTTCCGCCATCCACGAGAAGGTGAGTGAGGTGGAACCAGTGGTCGGCCATGTGATGTCCGGTGCAAGCCTCGCTCTGGGCGATCTCGTTTTCGTGATGCGGAAAAACAAGGTCTACACCACCCGAATGCAGATCAAAGGTATCGCCCAGATACTCGCGGCACATCGCCGAGCACTCGAGATGCCATCCGGGGCGGCCCTGTCCCCAGGGACTTTCCCAGAAATTTATCCCGTCCTCGTCGCGACGAGCTTTCCAGAGGGCGAAGTCCGAGGCGGAATCCTTTTCGTACTCGTCGTCCGCGATGGCACCCGAGGCACCTTCCCGCAACTCACGCTGGTCGAGCCGGGAGAGACGCCCGTAGTGATCGAAACTCGCCACCTTGTAGTAGACCGATCCGTCCTCACTGGCATAGGCATGCCCCTTCTCCATGAGATCCCGGATCATTTCGATCTGGTGCGGAATGTGCTCAACCGCACTCGGCTCAACATGCGGCGGCAACAGGTTGAGCTTCGCGCAATCGTCATGAAAGCGATCCCCCCAGAAATCAGTAAACTCTTTTAGTGAACGCCCGTCCGCCTGTGAATCCCGTATCGTTTTGTCGTCGACATCGGTCAGGTTTCGCACGTGAAAAGTCTTCACCCCGGAGAGCTCCAGCGTTCTCCTGAAGACGTCCTGAAGCACAAAAGTGCGGAAATTGCCTATGTGCGCGGGCCCGTAAACCGTCGGTCCACAGCAGTAAAAGCGAAATATTTTCCCGTCCCGGGGGGATAACTCGCGGACCTCACGAGTCATGGTATCAAAAAGTTTCATCTTCGCCATTCGCTCAAAGGGACGGTAGCAGCCCCCATTTTGCAAGAGTTTCGAGTCATTACGAGCCAATGAAGCAACGTTTTCCTGTTTCTTAATTTCTATAAAATTCGCATAAATGAGACTCACTTAATTTATCTTTGATCTTTCCTATTCTCGCAAAGTCTGGTATTTTACCCCCCACGACACGAAACTCCGAAACACGACAGCATGACATTGAAGCTTGCGGTAACGACGAACGTCAATGGTGACGTTTTCGAACTTGTCCTCAAAAACGCTCGATATGGCGTTGGGAGGAGACACGACAATGATCTACGTATTAAGGAAACGTATATCTCAGGCTATCATGCCGAGCTGACGAGACGGGATAATGGGGACTATCTCCTCGCCGACCTTGGATCCAGCAATGGAACGTTTATCAACGGCCGCCGGGTCGAGGGCAAGGAAGTCGTCAAGGCCGGAGACTTCATCAAATTCGGTATCCTTAAGGTGGCGGTTCAGGAACACACCGATTCAGCGCCCAAAATTGTCGCGCTAAAGGACCGTCCGGCCTTCGCCAAAAAGGATGACTCCAATACCGCCTCCATCGCCGTGGAGAAGACCACAGGCAAAGTGGCAACGTTGGAGGCAATTTCCGCGAAAGGTGAGACCCAGCCGACCATCACCAGTCCACCAGCCTCGAAGGAGGCGGATGAACTGAAGTCAAAACTCGACGCCGCCCTAGCCGAATCCGCCCGATTGAAAAAGGATCTCGAGTCACAGACGGCGGAAAAGTCTTCGTTGGAGAAAGAGATTGAGACGATTAGAAAAGACCTCAAGGCCCGCGAAAGTCGCCTTGATCAACTAGCCGGCGATGCGGAAGCGCGGAAGTCTCTCGAGGGTGAGCTGAAGCGGTTTGAAACGGAAACCCGGAATACCGCCGCTTCCCTGTCAGAGAAAACAAAAGAGGCGGAAGCCCTCGCGGCGGAATTGGGTAAAATCAAAACCAGCCTGGCCGAAACCGAGATTTCAGCGGCACAGGCCCGCAAGGAACTTTCCTCCTCGGCGAGTGCCCGCGAGGAATCCATCGCGCTCCTTAACGCGGAGATTAAATCCCTGAAGGAAACGCTTAACGCGAAAGACGCCGATCTCAAGGTCACCGCCAAAGAGGCTGCCGGAGTTGCAACCCTGACCGCCTCACTCGCCGCTATCCAGGGCGAACTTAAGGAGGCTCGTGATCTCGCCGCCGCCGATGGAAAAAGCCGGGGCGCCCTTGAGGGTGAAATCAAATCTCTGAAGGAGACGCTCAACGCGAAAGACGCCGATCTCAAGGTCACTGCTAGAGAGGCTGCCAGCGTTGTAACCCTGACCGCCTCTCTCGCTGCTATTCAGGGCGAACTTAAGGAGGCTCGTGATCTCGCCGCCGCCGATGGAAAAAGCCGGGTAGCCCTTGAGGGTGAAATCAAATCTCTGAAGGAAACGCTCAACGCGAAAGACGCCGATCTCAAGGTCACCGCCAAAGAAGCCGCCGGAGTCGCAACCCTGACCGCCTCCCTCGCCGCCATTCAGGGCGAACTCAAGGAGGCTCGGGATCTTGCTGCGGCCGAGGGAAAAACCCGGGCCGAACTCGAGAAGGAGATCAATGGCAAGTCGGCTGAACTTTCGGCGATGCAATCACGGCTCGCCGAAACGGAAACCAGAATCAACAGCCTGCTCGCCGCCAGTGAGAAGGATAAGTCCGGCCTGTCCGGCGAACTGACTTCCGCGAGGACACTCACCGAAACTCTCAATGCCGAACTTAAGAGCGCACAGGCCGAACTGACCTCCGAGCGAGGGAAACGTGAGGCGGACCTGAAGGCCATCGAGCAGGAGAAAGAGAAGCTCGCCAAATCGCTCCAATCGGTGGAAGGCACCCTCGAAAAGCAGACCGCCGAACTCGCGCTGCTAAAGGCAAATCTGCAGGAAAAGGAGCTTGAGATCAAGGCCACCTCCGCCGAAGCGGAAAAGGGTGGAAAAGCAGCGCTCGAACTTGAAGCGCTCAAAAATGAGCTTGCCTCCACCCGGACGAACCTCGCCGCCGTGACTGTCAGTGAGAAGGAATCACTCAAGGCAATCAGCGAATCGAAGCTTCGCCTCGAAACCCTTGAGAGCCGCTTGAATGGGGCGGAAGCGGAAAGAGAAAAGCTCAAGGAGGAACTTAAGGAAAAGGCCGGTCTTGTCGATTCGGGCAAATCCGAGTCTGAAAAGCTGAAAGCCGAACTCGAGAAAGTGCGTCGTGAGTCCGCCGAATCCGCCTCGACCGAAATGTCACGACTGGAGGCTGTCATCCTCGGTCTCACGACTCAGTTGACCGAGAGCAACCGGCAGGTCGAGGAAGCACAGAAACTGGTGGGAGGAATCGAAATCGATCGCTCCTCTCTTCGAAACGAACTCAACCAGTTGCGAAACAGCGGCGGAAATGCGGAGGCCGAAGCTTCCAAACTCAGAGAAAAGCTCACCGCTCTCGAAGCCGAACGCAGTGAACTTCAGTCTCAACTCAAACTTCAAGTCGGCGATCTTCAGGCGGCGAAATCGGAGTCCAATGAATTGCGCCTCGAACTTCGCAAGACTCAGGAGAGTTCCGAGGGAACCCTGAAAGAGATTGAAAAATCACTGAAGTCAAAAATCGCCGAACTGGAGACCTCGCTTGGCTCCGAAAAAGCGATGGCGGGCGAATCACTCACCCGGATCGAATCACTCCGTTCCAATCTCGATGCGAGGGCCAGGGAAATTGACGAACTCCGCGAGGAGAGCTCCCAGCTCAAAACAAGAAACGAGGAGACCTCCCGCAACAACGGACGTCTTCAGTCGGAACTGAATCGCGAAACGGCTGAACGCACTCAGATCACCGCCGAGCTTGAGGCGGTGAGAAGCCGTTCCGTTCTTCTCTCCGGCGAAATTCAGGAGCTGAAACAATCGCTCACCGGTAAAACCCGTGAACTTGAGGAGCGGGAGCAACAGTATGCCCGTTCGGAAAGCGAAACCGTGCAAAAACTCAAGCGGGAACTCGGAGAGGCTCTCAGCGCCCGTGACGCGGCCAACGACCGGTCGCTCAAAGCGACTTCGGAGAAACAATCGCTCAGCAGCGACTTTGAAAAGCTCAAGGAACAACTCGAGCAGGCCGAAACGGCCATTCGTGAGGCGAAGGCACTCGAAGAGGAACATACTCACGCCAAGGGGCTCCTTGCCCGGCGACTTGAAAAAGCGGAAGCCAGCAACAGTGAGCTGGCCTCCCGGGTCAAGGAGGAGAGCATGGCGACCATCGCCAACCGTAACCTCATCGAGAAGCTGGAACTCCAACTGAAGGAAAACGAATCCGAGGCCGTCCGGCGCGAACAAGAGCAGGTGCTTGCCCTTCAGACCGACATCACCGGCTGGAAAAAGAAACTGGTCGAGGAAGAGCAGCAGAAGAAGGTGCTCGACGGAGAGCTGGCACGCACCAGAGAGGCGAAACGAGAGGCGGACGAGCGTATTCTCGCTCTCAACGCACGCGTCGTCGAACTGGAGAGCGAAACCCTCTCGAACCGGAACCTGTTGAACGAAACCGAAGGGAAACGTGGAGAACTTTCGGCCCTTCTCACGGAATCCAACTCCCGGGCGGAGATTCATGCGAAAGAAGCCGAGGAACTCCGCCGTGACCTCGCGGACACCATTTCCCGATTCAAAGCATCGGAAAAAGAACTGCTCGCCAAACACGGAGAGGAAGTCGACAGCCTCGTCGCGGAACTTCGCACGGAACGCAGTCTGAAAGAGAACCTCAGCGCTGAACTCAGCCAGACCCGGGCAGAAATGACGGAGACGCTCCGCCTTACCCGCGAGGAGGGCAATGCCGCTCAAGCCAAGCTCATTGCGGAAGGCAACGCCAAACTGTCGGCGGTCGAAAACGAGTTGAGCGAAGTGATCCGTTCACGCGAGATCATCGAACAGTCACGCAATCAACTCGAAGACGAACTCAACCATCGCGACGAGAAGATGGAGAAGCTCTCCGAGCGCATCGAGGATCTCGAGCTGCACTTGCAGGATGAGGCGGCGGCGCGGGAACTCGTGATTGCCGAACTGAACACCACACGCGAGGGATTCTCGGGTTCACTGCATTCCACCTGGAAGCATCTCGGTGCCGCACGCTCTTCACTTGAGAAGGAGAAATCGAACCGTGAAAGTTCCGAAGAAGCTCTTGCCGCGGCTAGAGAGGAGATCGAGAAACTGACAACCGCCATCGAGGAACAAAGTCTTCAATTCAGATCGGAAATACGTGACCTGGAGGACCGCTACGAGACTCTTCACGAGGAGAAGCTCACCCTGGCCAGTGAAGACGCCAACCTGATGAAGATGCGTGAGCAATTGGTCGACGCCACCGCGAAGAAACGGGTGGTCGAAACCGAGCTGAATGAACTCAAGTCGGGAGTGAAAACCTTCCAGACCCGCTATCGGGAACTGCAGACCCAGAAGGACTCCCTGCTGAAGGACCGCGAAGAGCTGAAAGCGGAGCTCAATGCGGCCCGTTCCGAGCATGACATGCTCGTCAAGCGCAGTAATGAATCGAGGGAGCAGCAAACCAAGCTGACCGAGACGATCGCAGCGGCCGAGCGGCGCATTCAGTCACTGAAGAAACTCGAGTCCGAGATCGAACAGGCGGTGGAGCGCAAACGCCAGCAAAGCATGTTGAGCCGGAGCGATGTCTTCAGCAGCGAGTTGGAAGCGCTTCCGGCCAAAGGAGAATTCCCTCAGGAGGACTTCTATCGCAAGCTCATCACGAAACTCGACCTCCTCGACGACCTCACGAAACGCTACGACAACAAATGGCGTTATCCGAAAGTGGCCGAGCAACTCGCCATCCTGAAGCGAAGCTTCGTGGAATTCCTCAACGACCATTCCGTCAAGCAGTTCGACCTCGAACCGGGAACACCGCTGTCAGTGGCCGAGAGAAAACGGATCAAACTGGTCCCGTTGAAGAACGGAGCCTCGAAAACGCCCGACACCAACGGGAATGGATCCACTCCGCACAACTCTCACGTGGTGGAAACCCTGCGTCCCGGCTACGTCTACCAGAACGGATCCAAAGACGTAATCATTCGTAAAGCCGAAGTGGTTGTTTCATAATCGCGCCAAAATAAATATCCAGAAATTATGATATTTCTGGATATTTTTAACTTTCCTGCTACTTTGCCCGATCCGAAAACCGGAAAACACTGAATATTTGTCATGTCAGATAAGAACGCGATGTATGTCGGGATTGACCTCGGCACCAGCACTTCGGCCCTGGCTCACGTCCGGTCCGATGGGAACCCGGAGATCGTGCCGAACGCCGATGGAGAGCGGCTCACGCCCTCCGTCGTGTTCTTTGATCGCTTTGAAGGCGTGAAACTGATCGGTTCTGCGGCCAAGGACGGCGGTGACCCGGAGCGCACCGTCCGTCACATCAAGAAGCATATGGACGACCCGTCCTTCGTGGTCGAGATCGACGGAGAGAAGTGGACCCCGACAGAGATCTCCGCGCTCATCCTCTCGAAGCTCCGGAAAGAATGCTCGAAGATTGTCGGCAACATTGAGGAGGTCGTCATCACGGTCCCGGCGAACTTCAATGAACTCGCCCGCAAAGCCACGGTCACGGCAGGCAGACTCGCCGGTTTGAAGGTCCGCCGTATCGTTAACGAACCCACCGCTGCCGCGCTCTACTATGCCCACACCCAGTCAGTGCGTGGTCGGATTCTTGTCTATGATCTCGGAGGCGGCACCCTCGACATCACCATCCTCAATGTCGACGGAGACAATATCGACATCCTCCTCAGTGAAGGCGCCCGCCACCTCGGGGGTTCCGATTTTGACGAGATTCTCATCGACCTGATTGGTCAGAAGTATCAGGAGCAGAACGGACGGGAACTCATCCTCGACGCTCCCCAGCGGAGACGTCTCCTCGCGCTCTGCGAGGACACCAAGAAGCGCCTTTCAAAACTGAACGTGGTCTCCGAAAAAATCGGCAGTGAGGAATTCGGCATCGCCGAAGTGGAACTCACCCGCGATTCGTTCGAAGAAGCGATCAAGCGACTCCTCACGAGAACCGTGATGCTCCTCGAGCAGGCGCTCGATAATCTCGACCTGACTGCCGCCGATATTGACCATGTCGTGCTTGTCGGAGGCAGTACCCGCATCCCGAAAGTTCAGGAACTCCTCACGAAGCAATTTGGTAAGGCCCCGATTTCCTGCGGTAACGTGGACGAGTGCGTTGCTCTCGGCGCCGCACTTTTCGCTCAGAGAGCCCGGCGGGTTTCCGAAGTGTGTAATCACAGCTACGGCACGCTCGCCATCATTGAGGATGCCGTCACCGGATCAAAGAGCGTGCAGAACTCAGTCGTTATTCCGAAGAACACTCCCATCCCCTGCTCGATGTCGCAGACTTACATGACCTCGGAGGACAACGAGGAACTGATCGAAGTCGAGATCACCCAGGGAGAGGACCCGGACCCCCGTTATGTCGACATCGTCGGCAAGATCAGCCTCCGCGTTCCACCCGGTCGACCGGCCGGGTGTCAGGTCACCGTCACCTACAGCTACGACGAAAATCAGCGGGTCCGGGCCCAGATCTACGATGAGGAGTCCGGATTGAAAAAGGATGTCAGCATTGAATACGATGGAGAAGGCGTCCTCAAGGAATCCGATATCGAACGGAAATCAGCCTACCTGAAGCAGATTAAAATCGTCTAACTCATTCCCCCCACCAATCATGTTCAGGAAACTCATCAATTGGATCTCGAGTCTCGACAGCAGAAACCCCGCGCCTGCCTACGTCGGCGGTATTTTCGCTCGCATGACTCCCGAGGGACTCTGCGGAATTGATCCCGCCCGGATGAATCGCGACGAAATCAAAAGCCGTCTTGCGACACTTTACAAACGTCACAACAGTGCGGCCGGCAGTCTCGACCCGGGCCTTCGCAAGGAGGCGGAACACATGCTCGACGCGATTGTTCAGTGCCGCGAGAAGTACATCGACAACGGGATCTGATCCCGAGATCGATCAGACTCCGGGCGAGAGGATCTCTTCCCGGTCCGTCTCGCTTAATTCGCTGACACGGACGTAGTCTCCGTCGAAGTAGGCCCGGGCGCCATGGTGCCCGGAGGTGTTTTCCCCGATTACCTCAAGCTTGATCTGACGCTTGATGAAGGTGAGCCAGGTCTCGGTTTCGTCCACAAGCGATTCCGTGGTGAAACGGGCCGTCGATCCGTTCCAGGTAGCGGCTCCTCCGATATTCCCCACGTGATAGGTCGGACCTCGCACCACATCGAGGACAAAGACAAACTTACCGGCTTCATTCTGGATGATCCGCAGGAGCCCTCCATTTCCGTCAAGCCAGACGCCTTCCCATTCGTGGGAAAACTTGTCGTGATTGATCCACCCGTTCACGATGCGGGTGCGCTCGGCGGTCAGGATGTCGAGGGTGGTCCAATACTCGACCGCGAGCTTTTCCTTACCCTCCTCCGCCCGGCCATCATAGGCCGCCGCCATTTCAGCACGGAGATCCCGACTCTCGATCCATTCCCGTTGATCCTGCTGGAGCTCTGCAAAGGCCCATTCCGCCATGGATGTTTTGGCCCGTTGATAGGTGGCATTCAGCGTCGCATCCGCTTTGGCGAAGGCGGCTTTTGCCTGGTCGAGCGTGACATCTTCGGCGCGGGAGAGGTGCGTGCTGAGAGTGAAAAGGAGGAGGAAGAAGGATGTCCTGCGGTTCATATTCGGATGATAGCCGAAGGTCGGATTTCTTGCAATGGAGCGAAGATGCCACCATATGGGCCATCACTCAGGCCTGAGGCAATTTACCGGTCGAACTTCTCATCGAATCGACATACTCCATCAACTCCGGATAATAATCCAGAAAGTGCCCCTCCATCTCATCCATCCAGGGAAGGACTTCGGAGAAAGCGGAACGCATCGGAGTTAGCGAGGCGGACCGGCCGGAGACCCGCCTTAGGGTCTCTTTGATCCCTTTCAGCGAAGCATAACCCTCAAGCCATTCTTCCTGCATCATCATCAGAATCACTTCCGCGGCGTCATCGGGAGCCAGATGCATCGATTCCAGAAGATCTTCGTGGGTCGCTTCGACAAAGGAGGAGAGACTGACCCGGGGCGAAAAGCGGTCCCAGTGACGAACAAGAAAGTGATCGTAAACGATGTCGATGATGATTCCGGCAAAACGTCGAAGTTCCCGGGGCAGCCGGTCGCGGCTCATTCGCCAGACCGGATGCTTGTCGGTGAAGGCATCGACATGGCGGTGTTCCATGATCCCCTTCCAGATTTCCGGAGAAAAACGTTCATCATAGGGTCGGCCCTTGACGAAGTCGCCCAGCAGATTCCCCATCCGCGACTCGGGGGTGGCTTCGGCGAGGTGAAGATGGGCGAGAAAGTTCATCGGAAGCGGAGATCGATACGGGCAATTTCCTTACCCTTGCTTTGCCTTTCGGTCCATGGTAATCCGCGATTCAGGAATTGCCCTGCCCCCGGCTTTCTTCCTATCCTTGGCGAATGCATTTACAGAATCTCAGTGTGGCCCTCAGCCTCCTCTTCGCCATGTCGACCACCACGACCTTTTCACAGACTCCCGAGCCAATCTACGAGGAATCACTCGTACCTGCCTATACCCTGCCTGATCCTCTCATCTTTGCGGACGGAACGCCGGTGAAGTCCCCTGCCGACTGGACCAAACGCCGGACCGAGTTGCTTCAACTTTTCGAAACTCATGTTTACGGAAAAACCCCGGTGGGCAAGCCGGAAGGAATGCATGTGGAGTCCCGCAAAAAGGTCACCGGCTTCCTGGAAGGCAAAGCGACGATGGAGGAGATCCGGATCCATTTCAGCCCGGGTCAGGAGGGCCCTTTCCTCGATCTCCTTGTCATCAAACCGGCGGAGATCCCCGAAGGAGGCGTCCCCACTTTCCTCGCCTTGAACTTCGGCGGAAATCAGAGCATTCACCCCTCTCCTGAAATTTCGATTACCGGTTCCTGGATGCGGGAGAGTAAAGAGGATCTCGAGGACGGCCTTGTCGCCGATAACCGGGCCACTGAAAAGTCCCGTGGTTCCCGCGTCTCCCGATGGCCGGTCGAAAAGATCATCGCCTCGGGTTGCGCCCTCGCGACCTTCTACTACGGCGATATCGATCCCGACTTCGACGACGGTTTCGAAAACGGGATCCACACCCTTTTTGGAAAACCCGGAGAGGGTCAGTGGGGCTCCATCGGTGCCTGGGCCTGGGGCGCGAGCCGCGCGATGGACTATCTCGCGACCGACCCCGCGATCGACCAAAAGCGGGTCGCTCTCTTCGGGCATTCCCGGCTCGGCAAGACTGCCCTCTGGGGTGGAGCGCAGGATGAGCGTTTCTCCCTCGTCATTTCAAACAACTCCGGCTGCGGCGGCGCGGCCCTGAGCAAACGTTGTTTTGGGGAAAGGGTGGGACGCATCAACCGGTCCTTCCCTCACTGGTTCTCGGATTCCTTCACGCAATACAACGAAAACGAAGCGGCCCTCCCCGTCGACCAGCACCAGTTGATCGCCCTCATCGCTCCCCGCATGGTCTACGTCGCGAGCGCCGAAGAGGACCGGTGGGCGGATCCCAAGGGGGAGTTTCTGGGTGCCAAACTCGCCGAACCCGTCTACGAGTTACTGGGTCAAACAGGACTCGGCGCGAAGGAAAAGCCCCCTCTCAATACCCCGGTGGGAACGACGGTACGCTACCACGTCCGCACCGGAATCCACGACGTCACTGACTTCGACTGGGAGCAGTATATCAAGGCGATCAAGAGCCTCTAACGCACTGATCAAGCGCCCGCTCGAAGCGGGCGATGAGATCCTCGGGATCCTCCAGGCCGACCCAGATGCGCAGGAGGTTCCGTGGCGCTCCTCGTTCCGCCGCCCACTCCAGTTCATTGTAATGGGCCAGCAGCGTATAGGGGCAGGCGAGACTGAAATTGGTACCGAGGCTCGGACCCTTCGAGATCTCGAGCGCATCGTAGAAGGCCGCAGCCGCAGCCTCACCTCCATGGAGTTCGAGTGAAATGAGGGCACCATAACCTCCCTCCTCGCGCCGGAGCGCGTCATAAAACTCCCGACAGACGGTGGAGGGATGCCAAAGCGATTTCACCTCGGGTCGCTCCTGCAACCACTCGACCAGTTCGAGCGCGTTCTCGTTTGTGGCTTCCACCCTCTCCCGGAAATGCCGTGAATTGATTTCCAGGGTGATGGCATCCCGTTCAAAGAGAGGGCTCGCCGATTCTTCAAAGGGCAACTCCTCTTTCAGCAGGGTATAAAAGGGAGAGTTCCGATTCAGAACGACGGAACCGGCCGCGACATCTCCCGCACCCGAAAACACTTTCGTCAAACTAGTCGTGACGGCATCGGCGTAGCACAAGGCATCGACATTCACGCAGGTCGCGATGGTGTCATCGACCACCAGCGGGACCTCGTGTGCTTTTAAGAGCGAAGCAATCCCTGCCAGATCCGCAGTGCGGAGAAGCGGATTGCTGGGGAGTTCAGTATAGACGGCGGCGGCCCGACCTCCTCCGTCGAACCAGTCCCTGAGTTCCTTCACTCCGCCCTCCGTGGTGAGAGTGAGATCAACCACTCCGGCACCAAACTGCTCCTGAACCTTGAAGGAATCGAGGTAGGGAAATTCGATCTGCACTGTCGGCACCTCCGGCCGCCATTTCGTAAGGACGCGGTGAACCGCAAAGATCGCCGCCATTCCCGAGGAGAATAGATAGACGTCGTCCGCCTCCGATTGGTCATGAAAGGAGGCGATGCGTTCGCGCAGCAACTGGCGGGCTTTCTCCCCCTCCTCCGCCAGCGCGGGATCGAGAGGAGCGTCAAGCAGAGCTGATTCCGCGAGGCGGCTGCTTACGATTTCGCCGCCGTGTTGCCAGCATTTCCAGGCGATCTCGTAGGCGGACTCATCCAGAAGAACGACGGTGAGATTCCCCCATCCGTAGGACTCCAATCGACAGGATAACCCGGTGCGGCGCTTGACGTAGTCAGCACATCTCCACGCCGCGGCGAGCGAGGGGAACACGAGGGCGGATTCCCCCTTCTTCGAGAACTCCTCCTGTGCTGCGAGGAAAAGCTCCGCGACGATGGGGTGCACGACAAATCGGGGATACCCGCACTCAAAGGTCTCGATAATGGCGGGGTCTCCCTCCTCATATCCGATCGCGTGCGCCCAGAGAGGCAGACACATGGAGACAGCATGATCACTGTCCGGGATCGCATGACCGAGATCCTCCGGACGGCAGAATGGCTGAGTGAAAGGGTCGCGCATCGTTGTAATAACGTTAGGCGAGAGCTTGTCTCACATCCTCGATCAGATCGGCGACCGTTTCGATGCCCACCGAGAAGCGGACCAGAGAATCGGTGATGCCGACCGCCTCACGGGTTTCCTTCGGCACACTCGCATGTGTCATTGAGGCGGGATGACAGCAGAGCGACTCGACGCCTCCGAGGCTCTCCGCTTTGGGGAAAAGACGAAGTCGCCCCAGAAAGGCCTGGGTCTCCGCCAAATTGAGCCCGAAGTCCACCGTGACGATACCCGATCCGCCGCTCATCTGGCGCTTCGCGATTTCATACTGGGGGTGTGAGGGAAGGAAGGGATAACGAACCGACACCGCTCCGGTTTCAGCTTCAAGAAATCGGGCAAAAGCGAGGGCATTCTCACAATGCCGCTCCATCCGGATCGCTTCGGTTTTGATTCCGCGCGAGGTGAGCCAGCAATCCATCGGAGCCGGTTGCAGACCCAGCGCCTTTTGCGCGAAGATCATTTTGGCATTCCACTCTTCGGAGTTGGTGCAGACCGCTCCGGCGAGGGCATCGGAGTGTCCATTCGCATACTTTGTGAGTGAGAGCAGCGAAAGATCAGCCCCCAACTCGATGGGTCGCTGCAGGTAGCTGCTTGCGAAGGTGTTGTCCACCAGAAGAGGGGCGCCCGCCGCGTGGGCTGCCTCAGCAACGGCGGCGATGTCGATGATTTTGAGATTCGGATTGGTCGGTGATTCGATCCAGACCAGCGTCGGCTTTAAGGACGCGAGGGTGGTGAATGACTCCGGGGCCGTGAAATCGAGATAACGGACCGAGACACCGAATTTCGCAAAGACCTGGGCAAAAAGCCGGAAGGTACAGCCATAGATATTCTCCTCGGCGACGACGAGGTCCCCGCTCTTCAGCGTCGAGACGACCGCCGTGATGGCCGAGACTCCGCTTCCAAAGCAGGTTGAAAAAGCGGCGCCTTCGAGGCTGGCGACGGCGCGGTCGAGGAGGCGAAAATTGGGATTGCCCGAGCGGGTATAGTCGAATCCGTTCGGATTGCCATACTCGAAGGTGGACGTCAGCCAGACCGGAGGGGTCACCGCTCCGGTTTCCCCCACAAAGTCGCGTCCCAGGTGAATGGCGCGGGTTTCAAAGCCGTCCGGTCGATCTTTTTCCATGCACCCCGAATCAACAGGGTTCACTGCGGGAGTCAACCCGATTGAATGACATACAACAGGCGCCTTGATGACCGGCCGGTGAGTCTGCTCTTGCCAGAAGGCCGTATTCTTTGGAAAGTCCCGGAGCCCGTGAACTTCAATCCCTATCCCACCCCGCCCCAGCTCTTCCGTCAGTTCGAACGGGGCGAGATCAGCCGTGAGGAACTGCACGCCTCACTTGCCCTGCACGCGAGGACCCTCATCGCCGAGATGGTGGAGGCAAAGAAGAACCCGCGAACCTCCTATCTGGAAAGGCTCCGCAACTTTGCGGCGGCCCGGCGACTTTCGAAAAAATACGGCACGGCGAGGATTCGGGAGATCTTCGCGGCGCTGGGCGATATCGAGGGCTTTCCCCCGGCCCAGATCCTGTGGAACGCACGCCACGCGGACGTGCCGCTCCACTGTTTTATCCGCAGCCGCATCGAGCCCGTCTTCCGCGTCACCCGACTCGACGTCCAGCCGATGTCCGTGAGCATCGAGGTGGAATACGGGGCCAACGACAAATCGAAAACGATCCGCGAGGCGATTCTTTTCCAGCGCGATGCCCGGCTTTCTCTCGAACTCGTCGACCGATTCGTCAAATAGGAGGCTAAAAAGCTACTCTGTCAGCTTCAGCTCCGGCTGCTCTTCAATCCGCGCAAAGGCCAGAATCGCCTCTTTGTCTTCGATGTCGGCCACCTGGACTCCCTCGTTGATGAGGCCTTCACAGATGTCCTCGGCGGCGACCCGCCCCTCGCCGTCCTCCGGTTTTTTGATGACAAAAAGAAAGGACTCCGGGAGACAACCGACCCGCTTGAGCCGGTTCACTTTGGCGATCCACTCATCCCCGTAGGTGTAGATCGGGGTCGGCGTGGGCCGGTCGAGATTCAGGGGTTTGATCGCTTTCTCCGGTATCTCGGATCCTCTCGGCGTGAAGACGAGCGGGATGCCCACATGGTAGGCATCGGTTCCCACCCAGGGAGCCTCGCGATAGAGCCGTCCGAGGCGATTAGCGGAGAGCAGGCGCCGCACATCCCGGGTCAACTGCTTCTCCTCATAGTCGGCCTGAGTGAGGTGCCGGTGCTCCACATAGCGGTCATACAATTCCGCGAGAGTGACCTCCATGTCGCTGCAGAGGCGGGTCCCCTGGGAAGCGTAGAAGAACGGTGATCCCTGCGGGGCGGTCAGTTTGCGGAAGAGGTCGACGTCCCCTTCGCCCACAAAGAGGTCACTCTGCGAGGGATGATTTTTGGCGACCTGCCTGGCATCGTCCGTCCAGAGATTGGTCTCGATTGAGAGCGCGGAGAGTTCGTTCGTGAGGCGCTTAAGCCCCGACCGGTAGAGACTGAGATCCAGCTCCGGAAAACAGACCCGGACCCGTTTTGTTTTCTGGGGAGCGATCAGCTTGTAGGCGAGGTAGCGGCTTTTCACCTCCACCGCCACGATTCCCACATTGATAAATTCGCCCAGCTCCGGGTAGGGGCGGAATCCGATTGCGGCATAGTTGAGAATGAGGCTCATGGGTTTTCCCGGTCAATTGGCTGAAATCCCGTCAGCAGGAAGCTTCGGTTTGATAAGGCTCGCCTCGAGATTCTGGCGGGTGAACGAGATGAGTGATTTTCTCGCGGGGCCTTTGATCCACTCCGCGGGCATTTCGGCCCAGATCTTGTCGAGGTTGTAGATTGCCGACTCAAAGCGGGTCCGCCACTTCTTGAGAAAGGGTTTTTCAATAAACGGTCTCACATCACGAAAGACGTGCTCCCGCTTGAACATCGCCGGATCAAAATCAGTGGCGAGACAGTGGTCGTGATCGATAAGGAAGATTTTCTGCAAGACCGGATCCCAGAGGACATTCGGATCACCCCCCGTGATGCTGAGGCAACGATCGGAATTCCTCACCCACCAGTCAAAACAAAGAGTCCGGATTTTGGTTTCCTCGTCGATGCTCTGAAGATGAGCCGACCGAATCTCGTCGGAGAACGGGACCCGCTGGGATCCGAAGGCGAAACCTGGCTGGAACTCATCCCGCCCCTCGACAATGGAATGACTCGCCAGATCGGCGGGAATCGAGACGATCCTCACCGGCGCGACAGGCAGGCCGCACTCCTCGGCGAGACGACTGATGACAAACTCCTTCACGAGATTGTCCCGGCTCAGATTGTCCCGCTTCACGAAATAAAAGTGCCCGTCAGCCCCTTCACAGAAGAAAGGACGGCTGATCCCATTGTCGGCCCGTCCACAGATACTGACTAATTCCACTGCCATGATTGCGAGGATAGGAAGCTAGACGGGACGGAGTCCACTGGGCAACCAAATCTTGAAGAAAATTTGACGGCACGAGGCCCGGCATCAGGGGTCCGTCGATACCGCCACCATCTGATACCACCGAACCGGGTAGTTTTCCTCCCCCGGTTCGGTGGGACGGTCTCGCTCCCAGCGGATCTCGAATCCGGCCTTGCGGAGGATCGCGGGGTAATTGTGGGAAAAAGCGAACTCGTATCCGTAAGGGAGCGACTCGGATTCCTTTTGTAGATCGTGATCACTCCCGATCGACTCGGTAATGGCGATGAGGCAGGGGGAGCAAAGTGAACGGAACTCCCGGAAGAGGGCGATCAACTCTTCATGAAGAATGTATTCGAGGACTCCGCCGTTGGTAACGAGGACTGTGTTCGGAGCGGGGTGGCGGCGCAGCCACTCGCGAAGATCACCCGAGTGAAAAAAGAGGCGGTCCGAGCCTTCATGTCTTTCCCGGCACTTCTCGATTTCGCGTGCGTTGAGATCGACGCCGTGGAATCCGGTGACGGCCTCGAGCTTGTTGGAAAGCCACTCGAGAACGCGGCCGTCACCCGACCCTACCTCGACCAGGCGAACATTCCCGTCGCCGAGAAGAGGGAGCATCCCGGAGATATGATCGGCGACGATGGCGTGGTGACGCAGGAAAAGCTCTTCAAAACGATAGGCAAAACCTTCGTAAAACTCTTCCGATGTAGCCGAGGACCAGTAGTGGGTGAAATAGCGCCGCAAGGTTTCGTGATCGCGCCTCCGCACCGCGTCAGCGAGGTGGGCATTGCGAATGAGTTTGCCTGCCGGCCCCCAACCCGGATCGAAGGGTTTTTCATCCACCGCTGCGGCGAGAGCGGGGTTGAGAATTTTGAGAAAATTCCCCCAAAATGCTTTGGCGCGGCGGTCGAGGGGGAGATCTGAAGGTCTACGATAAGCTCTCATGCCAGAAGAAGGAAGGGCGGGCGCCCATCAAATGACGCCCGCCCGGTATTTCAGTATCAACGCGAACAGTGGTCGCATGACTTGGAACACGATCCTCCGCCCGGGTTGGCGCAGGCTTCTTTGCCTCCCTTGCAGCAGCAACTTGCTTTCGCACAGCAGCCACCACCGCCACCCGTGGTGACGCAGGAAGTAAGAGTGAACAAGGCCGCACTTGAGGCGGCCACCAGAGCCAGATTACGCAGTGTTTTCATTGGATTGTCTTTTGTTTCTACTTTTTTGTTTTGTCAGGATGCTAATCGACGCTTCGCTTCAGGGAAGCTTGGCGAGGTATTTCGCGGGATTCTTCTCGAACTTGGCGACACAGGGTTTGCAGCAGAATTTGATCTGCTGATCGCCATAGACCTTGGTGACGACTTTGCCCATCGAGCCGAGTTCGTTGTCGGTGACGACGCAGTAGTTCAGCGGGTAGGGCTTGGCGGCAAAGACCGACGTGAGGAGGAGCGCTGAGAGCGCGGTGAGAGTCAGGATGATTTTCATGTTTGTTCTTGGTTTGGATTAAAAACGGAAGCTGAGGCCTCCGCCGATTCCGTGCTCCGAGTGGTATTCGGAGATCAGGGAAAATTGTTTTGTCAGGAGATACTCGGCACCGGCGGACCACTCCCATTCGCTCCCGGTGTCGTATTCGACCGCCCCGAAGAGCGAGATTCTGTCTGTCATCCTCAGCGATTTGCCGAGGCCGAAACGGAAGTCCCCTTCACTGTCGACCTGGGCGAAGCTGTCGATCAGATAAGGCAGACGGTATTCGACCCCGCCAAAAGCGCGGTCTCTGCGTCCGTGCTCGTTCGTGAGGCGTGCGCCAAGGACGGTGGAAAGGTTCGGACCGAGATAACGGCTCCAGACGAGGTCGATCTCGTAGTGGGAGACGTCCGGAATGTCGTCGTCCCAGTGAAGATCCCACATCGCATAATAGTCATTGCGGGAATTCATGAGACCGGCCATGCCCATGCCCATGTGCGACTGGAAGGATCCCGAAGCCATGAAATAGAGGGGATCCTCATCGTGCTCACCCAGGTCGGGGACATGGTCAGGTCCCTGCTCTTCGTAGGAAAAGACCCGCGCCATTCCCATATGCATGTGATAGAGCAGGTGGCAGTGGAAGAGCCAATCGCCGCTCTCGTTCGCTTCGAATTCGATGGTACGTTTCCCCATTGGAGGGAGATCGACGGTGTGTTTCAAGGGAGCGTCAGATAGATCACGCGAGTCGAGGACACGGAAAAAGTGCCCATGGAGATGCAACGGATGGTGCATCATCGTGTCGTTGATGAGCTCAAGGCGCAGCACCTCGCCCCGCTTGATTTTAATGACTCCATCCTCGGCCATGGTCTTGCCGTTGAAGGACCAGATGTATCGCTCCATGTCACCGGTGAGACGCAGGTCGATGGTGCGCCGGGGGAGGGAAGCATCGAGACGGGTCGATTCCGGTGAACGAAGCCTTGCATATGGCGGAAGCGGACGCTCCGGTTCGGCGGCGAGGGCTTCCGCGTCGGTCGCGGGAATGACGGTGTCGTCATCCTCCAGCGCGGCGAGGAGATGGTCGTCCATGTTGTAAAGATTCGGCCGGGGAATCTCAGGAGCGGGATAATCCTCCCCCTCCCCGAGCCAGATCGAGGCATGGCCGGATCCGTCCTGTGCAGTGGCGCGCACTTCCCATCGACCTTCGGCCGGCACGGTAACGAGGACGTCGTAGGTCTCGGCCATCCCCATGAGGAGCCGGTTCACCCGGATCGGCCGCACCGCCGGACCATCCGCGGCAATGATCTTGAGCGGGCCCGTCGCGGACTGGAGATAAAAATAGGTCGCTGCTCCCGCGTTAATGAAACGGAGCCTGACCGTCTCTCCGTTGCGCACCGGAAGACCGAAAGAGCGTTTTCCATTCGCAAGAAAGGCGTCGTAGGCCACGTCCGAGACATCCATCGCCGGCATACGTGATTTTTCCCGCTCGACGAAGGAATCGAGTTCGCCCGCCCGAATCGCTCCGGCGACACTCTGGATCGAGCCCTTCTTCAAAGCATACCATTCGTTGCCGCTCATGAGGGTGCGCATCACCTCGGCGGGGCGCTCTCGCGTCCAGTCCGAGAGCACAATGACTTCGTCGCGATCGGTGGCCTCCCCTAGCCCACCACGCGGTTCGACAACGATGGAACCGTAGACCCCGCTTTGCTCCTGAAGCCCGGTGTGGCTGTGATACCAGTAGGTGCCGGCGTGTTTGAGCGGAAACTCAAAGGTGTGTGTCGTCCCCGGCTGAATCGGCGGGGTCGTGACATAGGGCACCCCATCCTGCTCGTTCGGAAGGAGAAGCCCGTGCCAGTGCACCGAAGTCTCCTCGCTCTTGAGACGATTGTGGACACGTATCCTCGCGAAATCACCTTCGCGAAAACGCAAAGTGGGACCGGGAATGCTCCCGTTCACTGTCAGGGCGCGGACGGGACGCAGTTCCCGATCAGGGGACCAGCGTTGTTCCGCGATGTCGAGATCATACTCGACCTCGCCGGCATGGCTCAGGGTGGTGTAAAGAAGAAGAGTGAGAAGGAATCGATTCATCATTGATGCGAATGGGTTCTTCGCGATTCCGCCCCTCAAAGGAACGGGAGGAATCAGGCATTTCGGACGGGCACAAGTGGTGCACGCGTCGCAGGAACCGGGGCGGCGAACGGCCGCCTATTCGGACATCAGATGAGAAAACGCTGCTGCAGGGCCAGGATTAGCCTTGGCGGTCGGGAGTCGGGGAGATCCGGATCAATCCCGGGGCCTTGCGACTCCTTCGCGATCGGAGGGATTACCGCAAAAATAGAAAGGGGGGCCAGTTCGGGCAGATCCACGAGGACGACGGGAGCTTTGCCTCCATCGGCAAGGCGGGGGCTTTTTGCCTGACAACATTCGCAGGAGCCCTGAACCGGCTTATCCTGGTCAGCGCCCTCATGGGAACAGCAACTCGGCCCGGCGGACGACTCGACCTCGGACGCGTTAACGGCGCAACAGCAGAGCGGGTTTGCGATAAGAATCGCAAGAAACACCGAGGCAATGCTGCGGGAATATCTCATGGCTGCGGGTTTTTAGAGTCTTCCGAGTCCCTCTCGTTCAAATTTAGCAGATTTATTGCGCTGCCTTCCAGTGAATTCCGCAGCAATGACACGCCTCAGGAAAAATTCATCCCCCACCCAATCCTTGCAAGAACCTGGTTTCCCGCGAATTTGCGACGTATACTGCTAAAATGCCTTCGTTTGATCCGGAAACCCTTCGCGCTGACTTCCCCATCCTTTCGCGGGAGATCGATGGAAAGCCGCTCGTCTACCTCGACAACGGAGCCACGACCCAGAAGCCGCAGTGCGTCATCGATTCGATGACCCGCTTTTATTCCTACGAAAACGCGAATATCCACCGGGGAGTTCACTATCTCAGCCGCGAGGCGACCGATGCCTACGAAAATGCCCGCGAATACCTCCGCGAATCACTCCATGTTCCCGCCACCCACGAATTGATCTTCGTGCGCGGGGCTACTGAGGGCATCAATTTGATCACCCACGGCCTCTCCTCACAGCTCGAGGAGGGGGATGAGATCGTGCTGACGATCATGGAGCACCATGCCAATTTTGTGCCCTGGCAGGTCCTCGCCAAGCAGCGCGGCCTGACCCTTCGGTTTGCCGGACTGCGCGACAACGGAGAGCTCGATCTTGAGGATTGGAAGAGCCAGTTCAATTCCCGGACCCGGGTTGCCGCCTTTACCCATGTCTCCAACGTTCTCGGAACACGCAATCCGGTGACGGAGATGACGGCGTTTGCCCGGGAGCGCGGGGTTCTCACTCTTGTGGACGGGGCCCAGGCCCTCCCTCACGGTCCGGTCAATCTCGCCGCCGTCGGGGGTGATTTCTACGTCTTTTCCGCCCACAAGGTCTTTGCCCCCGATGGGGTCGGAGTGCTCTATGGCCCCAGGGAGATTCTGAATGCTTTCCCTCCCTACCAAACCGGTGGAGATATGATCGAACAGGTTTCCGTCAAGGGGACCACCTTCCGCGCCGTTCCCGAACGCTTCGAGGCCGGCACTCCCAACATCTCGGGAGCGATCGGACTGGCGGAGGCCTTTCGCTACCTCAGCGGAATAGACTGGGAGGCTGCCAACGCCCATGAGGACGAACTGGCCGCCCATGCGGCAAGCGAACTCGAAAAAATCCCCGGGATCCGGGTCTTCGGCAGCGCTCCCGGAAAAGTCGCCATTGTCTCGTTTCTTTACGCGTCAGCGCATCCCCACGATGTCGGAACAATCCTCGATACCGAGGGTGTCGCCATCCGGGTGGGCCATCATTGCGCCCAGCCCCTCATGGAGTATTTGAAAGTGCCGGCGACCGCGCGGGCTTCCTTTGCCTTTTACAACAATCACTCTGACGTCGAGATCTTCCTTCGCGGAATGAAGAAAGTGGAGCGTTTCTTCGGCTGAGCACACCGCTTGAAACGCTTGCTTTCCCCCTCGCATCGGGCAAGGTAGCAGGCTTTTGATTTGTCTTTTATGAGCGAGAAACCCCTTCAGATTTACATCGACGGCGAATTCTATCCGCAGGCGGATGCGAAGATATCCGTCTTCGATCACGGCCTTCTTTACGGAGACGGTGTCTTCGAGGGGATCCGCTTCTACAACAACCGGGTTTTCCGCCTTGAGCAGCACATTGACCGGCTTTTCGATTCGGCCAAGGCAATCCATCTCACCATCCCCGCAACGAGAGAGGAAGTCTGTGAAATGACCCTGGCGACCATTCGAAAGAATGACCTCCACGACGGGTACATCCGGCTCGTGGTAACCCGCGGAGTCGGGTCGCTCGGCCTCAGCCCCTACCACTGCAAGCAGGCCTCCATCATCGTGATCGCCTCAACGATTTCGCTCTATCCGGCCGAAAAATACGAAAAGGGACTGATCCTCGCGACCTGTGCGACGCGTCGCCCCTCGCATGATTCGCTTTCTCCCGCGGTAAAATCGCTCAACTATCTCAGCAACATCATGGCGAAGGTAGAGGCGATGGCGGCAGGGGCGGAGGAGGGAGTCATGCTCAACACCGCCGGATATGTCGCCGAATGCACGGGCGACAATATCTTCGTTGTCAAAAACGGAGTCATTTACACCCCCACCGTCGGGTCGGGATCACTCTACGGAATCACCCGTCGCGTTGTCATTGAACTCGCCGCCGAAGCAGGAATCGAGCTAAAAGAGATCGAGATGAGCCGCTACGACCTCTACACGGCGGACGAAGTTTTCCTCACCGGAACAGCCGCCGAGGTGGTCCCCGTCTCGGAGTATGATAAACGCATTATCGGCTCGGGAGAGCCAGGGGTGATCACCCGCCAGCTCATCACCGCTTTCCGAAATCTTGTACAAACCACAGGTACCCCGATTTACTAAGTTACTTTTCCGTCGTAACTTATTCCAGTGGTGACGGGACCGATCAGAAGGCGGAGCCCGAACACTGCTGGGAATTTCATGAACTGCGACCTTTGTCAGAGCGAAAAAGCGAAGATTTTCTTCAGCCAGATGGTGGAAGGAAAGCTGCAAAAGGTCAATCTGTGTAAAAGTTGCGCCGATGAGAAAGGTGTCACCGATCCGACCGGATTTGCTCTGGCTGATATGCTCGAAGGGATGGGACAGGAAACCTCGATGGATGCGGCGATATTGAAGGACGAGCTTGTCTGCGGGAGCTGTGGTTTTTCCCAGACCGACTTTAAGAAAACGGGAAGATTCGGCTGTGCAGACTGCTATCAGGTCTTCGACGAAGGACTCGATGGCCTGCTCGAGGCGATGCATAAACACACCCAGCACGTCGGCAAGGTGCCGTCCACCTTTCCCGCGCTCCCGGAAGTCATCGCCAATTTTGTAAACGAGCAACCCGTCGTTCCCAGTTCCGTCGATAGATTGAGCGAACTGAAGCAGGCTTTGTCAAAATCGGTTGAGGACGAGGACTACGAAGAAGCAGCCAGGTTGCGGGACGCCATTTCCCAGCTTGAAATGCAACTGGGGAGTTCCTGATCTCATCTTCTGAAAGACTCTGGCACTAGTGGTGCTACACCCATTCTCGAGACCCCCTAACGATGCGCTTCTCAACTCTCCTCAAAAAACCCGCCGAGTGGATGCGAACCCCCGGCCCGGAGAGCGATATCGTGATGACGAGCCGGGTGCGCCTCGCCCGGAATCTGGTGGGATATCCCTTTCCCGGATGGGCCCGGAAGGAGGACCGTGCCATGGTCATGGAAACCGTCCGCCCGGTCCTGGAGGAGCTTTCCGAAATGAAAGACTCCTTTTCCGAGGAAATGACCAAGCTTTCCGCAATCGAAAAGCAGGTCCTCGTGGAGCGCCACCTCATCAGCCGCGAACATGCCGCCAAGGGTCCCGGATGCGGTACCGTGATGAACCGGAAGCAGACCATCAGCGTGATGATCAACGAGGAGGACCACCTCCGCATGCAGGCGATCCGTCCCGGACTGCAGCTTCTCTCGGCGTTCCAGTCGCTCGACCAAATTGACACCCTGCTCGAGGGAGAACTCCCCTACGCCTTTGACCAGCAGTATGGTTACCTGACTGCCTGTCCGACCAATCTCGGCACGGGAATGCGCGCTTCCGCGATGCTCCACCTACCCGGGCTTGTGCTCAGCGAGCAGATCAACCAGACCATCCAGGGGGCCAACAAGATCGGACTCGCGGTTCGCGGCCTCTACGGCGAAGGAACCGAGGCACTGGCCAACCTGTTCCAGATTTCAAATCAAAACACTCTTGGAGCGAAGGAAGAGGAAATAATTGAACATCTGGACCGTGTCATTGGTCAACTGATTGCGAACGAGAAGAACGCCCGCATGAAGATCCTCGAGGATCGCCCCACGATGATGCAGGATCAGATCGGGAGGGCATACGCCGTGCTTAAGTTTGCGCACATTATTTCGTCAAAAGAAGCCTTGAACCATCTTTCCATGATCCGTCTCGGGTGCGACCTGGGATTTGTCCCCGAAGAAGAGCGGGAAACGATCAACGTTCTTCTGACCGAGATCCAGCCGGCCCACCTTCAAATTTCCGCCAAGCGTAAACTTTCCCCGGAGGAAAGAGACATTTTGCGTGCCGATATTGTGCGCACCAGCTTAAATGGCCTGACGCCGCCTGATTTTAGTACTATATTGACCGAAAGGGATAACGACGATGAATAATTTTACCCCAAGAGCGCAGCAGGTCCTCGCCCTCGCGAGGAAAGAGGCCGACCGGTTTAATCACAACTACGTCGGAACTGAACACCTTCTCCTCGGGCTCATCAAGCTCGGCCAGGGGGTTGCGGTTAACGTCCTCCAGAAGATGAATCTGGACCTTGAAACCGTTCGCCTCGAAGTGGAGAAACAAGTTGGCAACGGACCGGAGACCAAGATGGTGGGGAATATTCCCTACACCCCCCGGGTCAAAAAGGTTCTCGCTCTCGCCGGCAAGGAAGCCAAGGCGCTCAACCACAGCTATGTCGGCACGGAACACATTCTCCTCGGGCTACTCCGGGAAGGAGATGGCGTCGCCGCACGGGTGCTGAAAAACCTCGAAGTCGATATCGAGAGAACCCGCAATGAGATTCTCCGTGAGCTCGATCCCAATTTCTCGGGCAACAATGTCGAGGACGACGACAACGATTTCGAAGACACCAATACCGCCAGCCGCAAGGAAGGCAAAACGCCAGCCCTCAAAGCATTCGGCCGCGATCTGACCGAGTTGGCTCACAATGCCGAACTCGATCCGGTCATCGGGCGCAGCAGCGAGATCGAACGTGTCATCCAGATCCTTTGCCGCCGCACCAAGAACAATCCAGTCCTTATCGGTGAAGCTGGCGTCGGTAAAACTGCCATCGCCGAGGGCCTTGCCCAGGAGATCGCCTCCGGAAATGTGCCGGAACTCCTCCGCGACAAGAAAGTGATCACTCTCGATCTCGCCCTGATGGTCGCGGGCACCAAGTATCGTGGCCAGTTCGAGGAACGCATCAAGGCGGTCATGGACGAGATCAAGCGTTCCAGAAACGTGATTCTCTTCATCGATGAACTTCATACCATCGTCGGGGCTGGCTCCGCCGAAGGTGCCATGGATGCCTCCAACATCATCAAACCGGCCCTGAGCCGGGGTGAGCTTCAGTGTATCGGCGCCACGACGATGAACGAATACCGGAAGTTTATCGAGAAGGACGCCGCCCTTGAGCGCCGCTTCCAGCAGGTGAAAGTCGAAGAGCCGAGCGTCGACGATGCCATCCTCATCCTCCAGGGACTCCGTTCAAAATACGAAGCGCACCACAAGGCGCACTATACGAACGAGGCCATTGAGGCCTGTGTGAAGCTCTCGGCACGTTACCTGACCGGACGTTTCCTCCCCGATAAGGCGATCGACATTCTCGACGAGGCCGGAGCCCGCTCCCGCATCGCCTCGATGACCCGTCCTCCTGAAATCAAGGGCCTTGAAGCCCAGATCGATGCCATCGTGGCGGAGAAAGAGGCAGCGATCAAAGATCAGGACTTCGAGAACGCGGCCGCCCTTCGCGACAAGGAAAAACACAAACGCCAGGAAGTGGAGGACATCCTCACGAGCTGGCGCGCCATCAACGAGGAGAAGATCGTCACCGTCGAAGAGGATGACATCATGACCGTCGTGGCGAAATGGACCGGAGTTCCTCTCCAGCGCATGGAGGAAAAGGAGACCGAGAAGCTCCTCAAAATGGAGGACGAACTCAAGAGCCGCGTCATTGGTCAGGACGAAGCGGTCGTCGCGATCTCGCGTGCGCTGCGCCGTAGCCGGGCCGATCTCAAAGATCCCCGCCGTCCCATCGGTTCCTTCATTTTCCTCGGCCCCACCGGCGTCGGGAAGACTTACCTGGCCCGGAACCTCGCCGAATTCATGTTCGGCGACAAGGAGGCGCTCATCCAAATCGACATGTCCGAGTACATGGAGAAATTCACGAGCAGCCGACTCATCGGTTCTCCTCCCGGATACGTGGGCTACGAAGAGGGCGGCCAGCTCTCGGAAGCGGTGCGCCGTCGTCCTTACTCCGTCGTACTTTTTGACGAAATCGAAAAGGCTCACCCCGATGTGATGAACCTGCTCCTCCAGATTCTGGAAGAGGGCATCATCACGGACAGCCTTGGTCGCAAGATCGATTTCCGGAACACGATCATCATCATGACCACCAACGTGGGCGCCGACGTCATCAAGCGTCAGGTCACTCTCGGCTTTGGCTCAATGGGCGGTGGCGACGAGAACTACGACAACATGCGCGACAAGATTCTTGAGCGCGCCAAGGAGGCCTTCAAACCTGAATTCCTCAACCGTCTGGACGAAAAGATCGTTTTCCACGTGCTGGATCGCGACAACCTCATCCGTATCGTTGATCTTGAAATCGGAACGGTCGTGAAGCGTCTCGCCGCTAAAAACATTCACCTGAAACTCGACAAGAAGGCGAAGGAATTCCTCATCGAGCAGGGCTACGATCCGAACTACGGCGCACGTCCGATGCGGCGGGCCGTCGAACGCCACATCGAGGATCCGCTCGCCGAGCACCTCCTCCGCGGTGACATCACTCCCGGTCAGGTCGTCAAAATCACCCACAAGAAGGACGAGAAATATCTCACCTTCCGTGCGGAGAGCGCCGACAGCCCCGAGGACGATGCGGTGGAATCGGTGAGCTCGGCTGACGGGTCAGGCGAGGCGTGAACGACCTCCTGATGAATGCGTTTCGAAAGACCCGGAGGGAAACCTCCGGGTTTTTTATGGCGATTTCAGATCACGCTCCCCAGCGCCCAAGGGTAGCCGCGTTGGGCCCGCAACGAGGAGGTTGATGGGCGTCCACTGGGGATGAGCGCGCAAACCTACCCCCCACATTGCTGCCCGGACCTCAACAGTCCGCCAGCAGCTTGCGGTTTTTCCACAGGTAGCTCAAGCCTGAAACGACCGTCAGAATCAGCGCGATCCAGATCAGGAGCTGACCGAGGACGTGGGGACCCAGTCCGCGAAACTCAAGGACCGGACTGATCCACGCAAAGGCCGGCTCACGGGAAGCGATCACCAGCAGGAAATAGATCACGGCAATGATCTGGAAGGTCGTCTTGTACTTACCCAGATTCTCCGCTGCGAGGACAATACCCTCGGCCGAGGCAACCAGGCGCAGGCCGGTGACGAGAAATTCGCGGGCAAGAATGACAACGACGATCCAGGCGGGGAAAAATCCCTGTTCACACAGCATTACAAATCCCGCACACATCAGAACCTTATCCGCAAGCGGGTCCATCAACTTGCCGAAATTCGTGATGAGATTCCGTTTCCGCGCGATCTGTCCGTCAAGAAGATCGGTGTAGGCCGCGATTGAGAAAACAATGAGGGCGGCTGATCCTCCCCAACTCAAGCCTTCGATGCTAAGCAAGGCCGCAAAGACAAAGGAAAGAACGAGGCGGGCAACGGTGAGTTTGTTCGGTAGATTCATCGGGGGCTCAGCCGGACCATAGCGTGACGCAACCTCCCTAGCAAACGGATCGAGTGGCAATTTGCTCACCTGCGATCACGCCGGAATCTCAAAGACCCTCTGTCGGCTGCAGGCCCACTGACGAATTCTCCTCCCACCGGCACCACTTTGAATCGGGGAGCCTCCCGCCCAGGGAGAAAAGGCGGGGAGCACTCCATTCCGAATCGTTGAACTGGGTTCTTCAGCAAGCGTGAAGGCGGGTAAAGTGAGCGTGGTTCCAGCCCCGTCGTTGAATCGAACCGACGGGTGAAGGTGCCCCCTTATCTCAATGAGCGATTCACCTGCGGTGACCTCACGGGAGAGCCAGTCTTCATGTCCGTGTTGAAAGAAGAACCCATCGGTTCTGAACCAGGGTACCCAATCAAATCGCTTCCTGACAGGCCCCCTGTCATGATTGCCCTCAATGAGGACAAGATCACCGCAAAGATCTTTCACCCGGCAAAGCCAGGCGATTGCCTCGTCCGGCACGGCGGAGCTGTCGATAACATCACCGACGAGGATGAGAGTCTCGGGCTGATAAGAGAGAATCAGGGATCGCAGTCTTTCCTCGACCGTTTCCATCCCCCACATCGGCCAGAGCCCACCGGCACGGCGACGACTCGCTTCGTAACCAAAATGGAGGTCCGAGACAGCGAGCCAGCGAGCCGCAGGATGGTAAAGACCAAGGCGACCGTCGAGAATCAGCCCGGTTTCCACTTCGGCCCGGGCGTCGGCACCGGGGGGAACTTCGGTTGATTTTTCTCCGTGGTCGATCATTCTTCCCTCCGCCTCTTTCCAAATATTTCGAAACTACTCTATGTCAACGGAACCAGAAACGCCACCAGTGGAAGACCTCGGAGCCCTTCTCAAAGTCCGTCGTGAGAAGATGGACCATCTCCGCGAACTCGGCATCGATCCATTTGGAAAAGGATACGCCACGACGGACACGGCCGGTGCGCTCCGGGCGAACTTCGAAGAAGGAAAAGCGGTTCGCGTCGCCGGCCGCATCACCGCGTTGCGTGACATGGGAAAAAGCAACTTCCTCGACATCTCCGACATCAATGGACGCATTCAGATTTTTGTGAATCAGAAGCAGATCGGCGATGAGCAATGGGCTGCCTACAAGCAACTCGATATCGGTGACTGGATTGGCGTCGCGGGCGAGACCTTCACCACCCAGACAGGTGAACCCTCGGTGAAGGCATTGGAAGTCACGGTGCTCTCCAAGTCGCTCCGTCCCATGCCCTCGAAGTGGCATGGCATCGTCGATCCCCAGATCAAATACAGGCAGCGTTATCTCGACCTGATCGCCAACGAAAGGTCCCGCGAGATTTTCAAAAAGCGAAGTCTCATGGTCGCGGAGGTTCGTCGCTACCTGCAGGAGCGCGGATTCCTCGAAGTCGAAACGCCGATGCTTCAGGACGTCCCGGGCGGAGCCGCAGCCCAGCCTTTTGAGACGCATCACAATGCTCTGGGAATGGACATGTTTTTGCGCATCGCTCCCGAGCTTTATCTCAAGCGTCTCCTCATCGGTGGGTTTGACAAAGTCTTCGAGTTGAACCGCAGTTTCCGCAATGAGGGCATCAGCCGCCGCCACAATCCGGAGTTCACGATGCTTGAAGCCTACTGGGCCTATGCCGACTTCGAGCAAATGGCCGATCTCGTCGAGGATCTCATTTGCCACCTTGCCGAAAAATATTGCGGTGGTCTTCAGATCGAACATCACGATGCCGATGGCAAGGTGACAAAGACGATCGATCTTTCCCGTCCCTGGAAACGTGCCCCCTACCGTGAGCTCATCGCCGAAGCGGCCGGAGCCGACTGGTGGACGCTCGACACCGAAGCACGGAGGGCCCGCTGTCGTGAGCTCGGCGTCGAAATTTCCGCCGGCATGGAGGACTATGAGATCTCGCAGCAGGTCTTCGAAAAGCTGGTTGAGGAAAAAACGATCAACCCGGTCTTCGTGACTCATGTCTCGAAGGAACTGGTCCCTCTCGCCAAACAGAACGCACAGGACGATTCCATTGTCGACGTCTACGAACTCATCATCAACGGAGCTGAGATTTCTCCCGGATACTCCGAGTTGAACGACCCCGACGTCCAGCGCCGCCGCCTTGAGGAACAGGCCGGTGAGGAGATTCAAAAGATCGACGAGGATTTCCTCCTCGCCCTCGAATACGGCATGCCGCCGGCCGGCGGGATTGGAATCGGGATCGACCGGCTCATCATGATGCTGACCGGAGCGGAATCGATTCGCGACGTCGTTCTCTTTCCGCAGTTGAAGCGGAAGGAGGGGTGATATTCAGCGCCGCCTAGCCTGCAAGAGAGGATCTCGCTCCGGCGGACTCCTCCTCGCGTGCTCTCCACTCGATCCCGACCTCACCTTCTGTCAGTCCCGTGAGAAGCCTGACCTGGCAACGACATCGGCACGAAGAGCCGTCTATTCGCAGGAAATCAATTAGCTGATCCCGCAATCGCCCGTCAGCGCGAAGGAGGGCAAGGATATGGGCGAGCTCATTGTGATTCTTGAGGAACGCTTCGATGTTCAGCCTTTCAACCACCGGACGGAATCCAATCTTCAACATCTCCACCGCCGTCTCATTGACGAACTGAATCTTCCCGTCGGCTCTGGTAAGAAAGTAAGCGTCCTCCATCGTCTCAAAGAGATGGCGGAACCTCTCTTCGCTGGTTCGCAGGGATTCCTCGACCTCACGTCGCTTCTGAAGTTCAGCCTCCAACCTCCGATTCCATCCAGCCACAATCCCCACGACAGCGATAGCGAGGCCAAGCAGAACGGCCCCTGCCAATGCCACCTTTCTCCAATCCCACATCCGCGAGATCTCAACGAGAATCCAGTTTTCATAGATTCTTAATTGCTCCTCGGAGGAGATCGAACTCAATGCCTTGTTTAGAATGGAGCCCAGTTCCGGGAGATCGTCCCGCACCCCGAAGGACGGGTCAAAGTGATGAGAGGTAGGACCGGTAATTTTAAGATTACTCAAACCATTGATTCGGATGAGATGGGCGGCCACCCCGAGATTCTCGATCATCACATCCGCTCCTCCCGCTGACACGAGCTGCAGAGCCTCCAGCGAGGTGCGGGTTTTCACGACGTTAACTGCAGGAAAATTACGCTCAACATAGAGCGTGGGAGCATACCCCGTCGGTGCCGCCAGCATCAGCCCCTTCCGCTCGATCTGCTCCAGAGAGGTGAAGAAGGGGCCGTCGTTACGCATGATCATCGCCACGGGAAAAGTGGCATAGGGCTCCGTATAGAGCACTTCGATCGATCGCTCCGGTAGATCAGCCATTCCGGTAACGAAGTCAATCTCACCCCGTTTAAGTTTGGCGAGTGTTTCATCCCAGGTCACGGTGGGTACATATTCGAACCGGACTCCAAGTCGCTTGGCAAAGTGATCGATGAAGTCGCGGTCAATGCCTTCAAGCTCGTCGCCCTTTCGGATTGAGAAGGGAGGCCACGAAGGGTCCGCACTGTAGCGAATCACAGGCTTGGAGAGCAGCCAGGTGATTTCTCCAGGTTCGAGATCAATCGAAACGCTCTTACCATTCTCCAAAGGGAAATCGTCAGCGACGGCCACGAAGCAGATCCACGCCAGACAGAGAACCGGAATTCGAGACCAAAACCGGCCTGCCTTGGACGACACTGCACCTCGTCCCGCCCAATTGATGTGTACGCGTCTCCTCATCGCGAACCTTCGTTTGCTTCGCAGGCTACCATCGGAACCCGACCGGGTAAAGGTAACTCCGGTAGAAGATGCTTCCCTGGAGTATAGCGGTAAGCGCTACAATAGTGTTGTCACAAGGCCTGAACCGTCAGCCGTGTCTTCGCCTCGCGTCCTGACTTTCGGTCCAGCGCAAGCACCTCGTGTTCACCCGGCTTCAGGATGAGCCAACTCTCCGCACCGTCACTCTCGACCGGAAGGCTTTCGCTCGACCATTCAATCTCCTCACGCCCACTCCCGGCAATCTTCAGGGGAAAACGCGCTCCATTTCCCGGGAGATCTGGATCAATAAAGGCCACCGTTCCTTCGAGCGGACTGACGATGCGGAACGGGGGAAGAGGCGCAGATTCAGCCAATGCCTCAAGTGCCGCCTCCACTTGCAGTTGATTCGCGTCGCTCCGCCACCAGTTCGAGTAGGTTAGGGGAAGGAGGGTTCGCCCCGTCGCATCATAGTCCTTCGCCGAGGCGAGAGCCGGGAGGCGGCCGTTCACGAACCACTCCTGACGCAGGCGGGTGTCAGGGAGAGTGATGCCGCTGGGAACTTGCTTTCCACTGAAGCGATCCACCGTGAGTTTGACGACGGAGTCGGGTGCCTTGAACCATTGTGGCTCACGGTCACGATAGAGGCGAACCATGACCTGATGAAAAATAGGAGCAGCGCCCATTGCCCCGGAGACACGATTCAGAGGACGGTTGTTAAACCGTCCCACCCAGACACCCACCGTGAAGTCAGGGGTATATCCTACGGTCCAACTGTCGCGAAAGTCGGTCGAGGTCCCCGTCTTCACCGCAACACGAAAGGGAAGATTCAGCGGCGAGTTCAATCCGAAGGCAACCGCCCTCGCCCTCTCGTCGGAAAGAATGTCGGCGATGAGCCAGGCGGAATCCGCATCGAAGACACGGTCAGGCGATTCGTTCCCGACCTGACCCTCTTGAGTCGACGACTCAACCCTGTCTGCGGGAAGGAGAAAAGTGTAGGGCCGATAGCGGCCAAGCCGGGCCAAAGTGGCGTACCCGTTCGTCAACTCGAGAAGCCTGACTTCGGCATTTCCAAGGGTGAGCCCAAGTCCGTATTGGGTCGCAGCCGGGTCGAGGCTGGTGAAGTGCAGGTCTTTGGTGAGACATTCGTGAAGGCGCGCGGGCCCTCCGATTTCATCAAGTAGTTTGACGGCGGGTACGTTCAGCGAATTGGCCAGAGCATGGCGCACTGAAACCGGGCCCTGAAAGCGACGGTCAAAATTGACGGGTTGATAGGCACCGGTCGAGGTGACGTACTCGATGGGAGTGTCGGCGAGGATGGAGGCCGCGGTTTTCCCTCGATCCAGCGCGAGGAGATAGGTAAAGGGCTTGAGCGTCGATCCGGCCGAACGAGGCTGCCAGGCTCCGTTCATCTGTCCGGCGGAGGATCCGAAATACGATCTCGATCCACTGAGAGCGAGCACTTCCCCGGTGGCATTTTCGATGACGACCACGGCCGCTTGAAGATCATTCGACTCTTTCGCCTGGTGGCTGAGACGGGCCAGTTCCCCGGATACGGAACTCTCGACAAAATGCTGGAGATCAAGATCGAGGGTGGTCCGGATCGGTTTGGATTCCGCCTCTGCCAGAGCCACCGCAGCCGCCTGCTGCGTGCGGATGAGTTCGGTGAAATGAGGTGCATGGAACACCTGGGAGGGACCGGGCAGCAGCTTCACCTCCTCAATGAGAGCGGATGCGAATTCCGCTTCTGTGATGAGGCGCTCCTCTTTCATCCGTTCGAGGATCCAGAGCTGCCGCTTCTTTGCTCCGTCGGGATTCCGCCAGGGATTGTATCGGGTAGGTTTGTTAGGGAGGGCGGCGAGCAGGGCAGCTTCAGCGATGGAGAGATCTCCGAGCGGCTTTCCGAAGTATCCCCGCGCCGCGGCCCTTGCCCCGGTGAATTGATTGCCGTAGGGAAGATGATTGAGGTAGGCGGTCAGGATGGTTTCCTTGTCCGTCTGCATTTCCAGATTCCTGGCGCTGAAGGCCTCGATCAACTTCGTCCTCATTTCCCGCTTCCGGGGAGGTGAGTAGAGTTTGATCGTCTGCTGGGTAATCGTCGAGGCTCCCGAAACTGCCCCCCGATGCAGGACCGCATCACGGACCGCGCGCATCGTTCCCAGGATATCAATTCCATTGTGGGAAAAGAAACGGGAGTCTTCCGCCGCGATGGTCGCGTGGATCAATGTCTTCGGGAACTCCGTGAAGCCTGCCGCTTCATCGGCGCGGAGATCTCCGTCGAGAAGACGCCGGACCGGCCTCTCCTCGCGATCCACAAAGAGCAGTCCAGTCGGAGGGTGGTTCTCCAAACCGACCGGAACCGGGAAAAACAGCGGGACGACATAGGTGGCGGAGAGATACATCCCCGCCCCCGCCAGCGCGAAGGCCGCAGATCGCCTCCCGATTTTCCCCCAATCTCGCATTGAATGGTTTTGTTTGGAGGGTTCGGAGCCGGGGCAGGATGAAGATCAAGACCAAGATCAGGATATATATCAAGATCAAGGTCTTGATGCGCACCTTACCGTTCTGCTACTTTTCCTGATTCAAGTGGACGGGCGGACGCCGCGATCCGTTCGGTGCCACTGAGACCAAAACGTTGCGGCTCATACATTGCCTCGATCTTCGCCGGGGGTGCGGTGACCTGGCCCGGCGCCGTGATCCGCGCGAGATACTGCAGACTGTAATCCCCTGCCCCGTAGATGCTATCCGCGAAGAAGAGGACACGGTCCTTGCGAATCTCATGGAAGGAGGTGTAGAGCGTCCTCGCTTCACGGGTCGCGTTCACCCGCTGGGTCTCCTGTGACTTGAAGGTCGGGTTGACCGCCTCAAAGATTGCCGGAAGCGGATCATCAATTGCCAGGTAAGTTTCACGCTCGTTCGGAACATTCACGTCCAGGGTCACGAGAATAAGGTCACCCACACGAAGGTCCTCAGCCGGAACAATCGTCCCGTCGGTCTCGACCTTCTGGTAGTGACGCGAAATCGCGAAGCCCTTGTTTTCCGCTTCGAGAGGGATCAAGGCGGGACGGGTGGCAATCTGCAGACTGGCGAAGACCGGACTGTTGCTCCCCGTTTTCAGGGCGAGGGCGCGGTCCGCCGACTTGCCTTCAAAATTGAAGGTGACTCCTTTGCTGCCGGGCTCGGCGGGAAGGTCGATCGTCTTCGTCTCTCCATTAAAGGCGATTTCAATCTTGTTCCCCGAGAGGCTCGCTGCCGATGACTCGCTGTAGGCGGCCAGAGCGATGAGAGGCCAGGCATTTGAGTAGGTGCTGCCCCATCCGTTCTGAGGAAGACGAAGCTTCATGAGATCGTCGACAAGAGAATCGATCTGTTTGCCTTCCGGATTGTGGCGAACCTGGGCAAGAAGCCGTGTCGCCGCGATGTAGGGAGCCCGATACCAGGAAACCTCCGCAACCGGAACTTTCGGATCGGGAGAGAGAAGCTGATCAATGCGCTCGGGGGTGCCGGTTGCGCTCTCAATCATCGCGAGGGCAAGCAGAGACCGCGCCTCGGCGGAAAGATTGGCACGCTTCTCGAAAAGGACCTCGTGGTAGGCGGTCTCATTGACCCCGGCGAGGGCAAGCGCATAGGTCGCGAGACAGCGCTGTGAAATCTCGTAGGGATCCTTGAGCTCGGCGGCGTTCCTCAATGATTTCGAGAGGTAGTCCCAAAGGGCGACGGTCTGCTCTTCAGGCAGGGTGAGCCCCTGACGCTGAGCCAGAGCGATAGCCACTCCTCCGTAGGCACTGCCCCAAAGGATAGACTCATCGGCCCCCGGCCAGTAGCCGAGACCGCCGTCACCCGTCTGCATGGAGAAGAGACGCGCAACTCCTTTGTTGATCACGGCAACAGTCTCCTCCTCGGTCTTCTCCAGTTTCGGCATGACCTTGCGGAGTTGCTGGGTGCTCAGCCAGGGAATGAGCGACGAGGTGGTCTGCTCCACGCAACCGTAGGGGTAGGCGAGCAGGTAGTCGAGGCCGTCGGCAGCCTCGATGAGACGGGAATTCGAGAGGTTGAGTTGGATCTCACCAAATCCCTCCAGGAGACGCGGAGCGACCTCATCGAGAGCATTGGCAAGGTCGGAGCCGTCGCGGATGGCGAAGGTGTGAGACTCACGGAGGAGCGGAAGCGGATAACCCACCTTGATGGTTGATTCCGTCGCATCACGAAGTCGCTCCTCGGTCAGTGAACGCACTTTCCAATTCCACTTGGCTTCGCCCACCTCGGTCAAGGCAACGGGGAAGGAGACCGTCTCGGTGGCTCCGCCCGGAAGCATCAGCTTTACGGTCTTTTCCAGAGCTCCCGGTGCTGTCGCAGGAAGGCTGGTCGGAATCGTCTCTCCGAGCTGGTTAAGAAAGATCGCGTGGGGATCAAGCGACACGGAGACTTCGATTTCCTGAGAGACCGCCGTGTTGTTGTGAAGCACGGCGGAGATATCAATCTGATCGGTCACATTGGTGAAACCGGGGAGAGCGGGCTCGATGATGAGCGGCTTGTTGATCACCACAGGTCCCTCGCCCTTGCCGAAGCGGTTCCCCTCCGCAACCACCGCCATGATGCGGAAGGTCGTGAGATTGTCCGGGGCAATCGCTTTCGCACGAACCACCCCGTTTGCATCGGTCACCAGAGCCGGCGCCCAGAAGGCCAGCGCTTTAAAGTCTTTGCGGATACGATCCGGATCCAATCCGAAGGTTCCACCGCCTCCGATCACATAACCCTTGTTGCCGAAATCCTGCTCCAGCGGGTTCTCGGGAAGGAGATCGCCGAGGCTCTGCCCTGTCCAGACAGCGAGCGGGAAGGGAGCGTGAAACACAGCAGCGGGATCCGGTGTCTCGTGACCGGTCAGGCTCAAGACGCCCTCATCCACGGCGTAAAAGGTAACCTCGGCCCCTGCGACAGGATTCTTCAGGTGATCGAGGACGGTGGCCGTGAACTCGATTTCCTCACCCGGTTGATAATATTCCGCATCCCCGGCAGAAACGGTCGTCGTCAGCGTCGCCGCGGGATCGTTGACATCGAGTTGGCAATAGCCGAGCCGATAGTCGGCCGCGGGATGCACATGCGGGCTCTCGGCGGAACCACGGATGATGAGGAGAGAGGCAAACAGATTCGGTGCCGCTCCGTCTTCGATTGGGATTTCGAGGACAGTCTCATACTGGTTGATCATGAGTGACTGTGTCGAACGAACTCCTCCGCGCTCCACCGTAAAGAGGGCATTGCCGAATACCGGAGTACGGGCAAGGAGTTTTGCTGTTTCACCCACCGAGTAGGTGGTTTTGTCAGGGATAAGGTCGATGCGGATGACATCGTGCCACGACCATGAAGGCTCCTCCGCACCGATGATCCTGAATTTGCTGCGGGTGATCACATTCCGTCCCTTACCGTCTTTTGCCGCCAGGGTGACATAGTAATCACCGGCTTCGTCGAATTTGATCTGGTGCGGGACCGGGCGGGTCAATCCGGTCGCGGGATCGATCTCCGTCTTCAGAGTCAGGGGCGTATCCGAAACCGTCTGCATCCGCATGTCATTGCGATGGGTCATCTTCCCGTTCGCCCCCATGACTTTCACGGTGGTCCACACTTCTTTTTCCAGAAGAACCGAAGTCTCAACCGGTTCGGTGTGGGCCTCACCTCCCGAGGTGACGGCGGCAAAAGAGAAGGTGGCGGTGTCGCCGGCGCGATGAACCCCGTCGGGCTCACGAACCCCCAGATAGAAATCCGAACTGTGCACGACAAACTGCTTCGAAGCGGAGATGGTCTGCTGGTTGGCATCGGTCACCGAGGCGGTGAGACTGACCTCCCGGGGACCGGGATTGGTGGTTTGTTCAGGGAGCGTGAACTTCGCAACGGCTTCGCCCTTCGAGGAGAGCGACTGGGTTCCTTCAGTGCTGAACACCTCCTCATCAATGGTTCTGTCACCGAACTCAAACTCATCGAATCCGCGGGGACGGGGGAACTCGCTTCTGGCATAAGCCATCCAGCTCACTTCCGCCTTTGAGAGCGGTTTTCCCATGAAATACTTCGCCGTGATGGGAACGGTGAGTTCGATTCCTCCAGTGTATTCCTCGTCAGCAACGAGTTTGACTTCGAAGGTGTTCACCCGGTAGTCCTCAACTTGAAAGGAGTAGTTGGAGATGAGCCGCCAGTCGGGCTCCGCGTCCCCTTCGAGAGGGGGATTGAAATCCACTTCGATGGAGTGCCAACCCATACCCTCGGCGGGCAGGGTGAAGGAATCGTCGAAACTGCCGTTCTTGCTGTAGGTCACATCGCGCTCAAAGAGCTCGCGATGGCGGGCGTCGAAGACCCGGAACTTCGCCACTCCCGTTCCCGCACCGAGCAATTTGTCGGTATCGATGAACCGGGAGATCGACTTCACCTTCACCTCGTCACCGGGACGATAGACATTGCGATCCGTAAAGATCAGGGTGCGACGCTCGCCGTCGATGAGATCGTCGTAACGCTGATCGATTCCGAAGCTCCAGAGACCGACACTGTTCAGGTCGTCGTAGAACTGAATAACATGGCGGTCTTCACCAAGAGCCGCATCCAGAAACACCCGGTCTTCGCGACCTTTGTAGTGGGCGGCATCAATGCGGGTGGTCCCTCCTTCTTCAGTAACCGATTCGGCGACCATCTTTGCCGTTTCATCAACGAGTTTGACAGCGACTCCGGCAAGGGGTTTGCCAGACTTAAGCGAGAAGGCATAAACAACCGTATCGTCGTCCGATTGTTTCCAGGCGAGCCCGATATCAGTCAGCTGAATCAACGACTGCGCTCCGACAGAATGATCATCACGTGTCGAGGAGGCTCCTTCACTACATAGATAGTAGGCACCGGTAGTCGCCCCTTTGACAATCTCATCCCATTCGAGGACAACATTCTCCGTCTTATCAAGTTCGGCAGCCGGCTCGCGGAACTGGTCATAAATTGTTTTTCCTGAAATGGCCTCGAAAGCAAGAGCCTGCTTTTCGCCCCATCCCTCATATTTGTCGTCGTAGTCGCGCAGGGCGAGGATCAGGTCTTTTCCGGTGAGGCTTTTCACCCGGGTTCTCAGGCCGGTCAGGTTCCCGGTGCGCAGTTCAAACTTGCGATGCCCGGAGGCGTTTTGAGTCGTGGAGAAAGCGGGGTAGGTAATGAAGCCGGCGTTGGGAACAAAGGCTACCTGCTGTTCAATCACCTGGCTGAGCTGGGTCGTATCATTGGCGATGATCCCGTCCTTCACCGAAACCTTGTAGTCGATTCCATAGTCGAATTTTCCAGTGATGAGGATCTGATAGGAGCCTGGTAGAATTTCCATCTCCTCAGGCTGGGGTGACACCTTGATAAAGTCGGCAAGACGCTTCGCATCGAAGGCGGTTCCCAGCCCCCCCTTGTTATGACGGATAATTAGATCGAGGGAGGAATCATACTCATTGGACGGCACGATTTCCGACACCGTGAACGCCTCAAGTTCTCCCAGGTAGTCAAGGCGTCCCTCAATGATCTCGTGGGAACCGTTGGCGCTCGCGAGCCCGGCTGTCGCGTTGATGAACCAGGTCCCGCCGAGGGGAAGCGGCGATGCCGGGGAGATCAGGACAAAGTTCTCTAGTACGATACCTTCTGCAGTACTCTCCGTCATCGCCTGGATGATTTCCAGAGTAGGCCGTTTCGCCACAATGGCGGCAAAGCGTTCGTTTGGTTTGTCATAGAGTTTCATCCCACCCTCGACCGCATCGGGATTTACCGCCGTATTAAACCGGAGAAGAACGGAGGAGACCGGCTTCAGGGGATTTTCAGCAGTGAAGCTATAGGGAAACTGGTCATAGGTAAGAGCCGATTTCCCGGCTGCGGTAGAGTCCTGAGCAACAAGAGGACCTCCGGTAATCAAGGTAAAAATGACGACAGGGAATAGAACGAAGCGGCGGATGTTCATGAGTTGATGTAAGGGTGGGAAAAGGGCACGTATTCTGGTCGACGAATACTACGAGCGGTTTATGTGAAGTCTTTCGCCCGGAACCGTGTTTTCAGGCGGAGGGCAGCTATTTAACTTCAATACGGATGAAACCCTGCAGAGCTTAGCATTGCGACCATCCCGCAGGGAGCAAAATCGTTGCAATTTTCAGACTAGCTTTGCAGACCGGACAAAGGGAGGGATGGGGCAACCGATGGAATCCGCGACCGCCCGGATCAGTTCCGCTTCCCGACTCGAAACCCCCTGATCAGCCATCACGCTGATACTGCATGCCTCAAGCAGGTTTCGTTTCACCACCGGAGAGGCATGGGTAAAGTTTTCCAGGACCTCTTTGATCCGATCGAGGCCGCACTCTCCGCCCTGCTTGTAGGGAATCTCAACGAGATAGTGCTGCCGGAGACGGGCCGCGGCAGCCTCAAAGGCCCGGCGGGTGGTAGGCTCGTCCTCCGGATGACTCATCGCTGCGAGAGTGGAGAGGAGAACGCCGGCATCATCGACCAATGGATGAATCTTCCAGTATTTTATCTTCTCCGGGCTGCGCTGCTGAAAGTAGGTATCCAAGTGACGGGTGATCACCTGAAGGAGCATGAATTCAAAGAGATCGACCCGGCCGTCGCTGGAGATGAGATCCTGGATGATGGTCTTGAAACGGGCATACTCGGCCGGAGAAAGATGTTTCAGAGCCGGTATCGATAGATCGATGAGGCTGATCTTGACGGCGGAATGCACGGAATTCACTTCTCCATAGAGAGCGGAGACGAACTGGAAAGTAAGCTCGTCGGTCGCCTGACGGAGGCGACTGAGTTCAGCATTCCTCAGACTCTCGTCCTGAGCCAGGAGCAGGGCAAAAACGACGGACTGGGATCCCGATCGAGATCGACAGGCCTCGATCCAGTTCGGCGGAAGCTGATCATGTAGTGCTTCTCCCAATTCCACCTGTTCAGGATGAACCGAGCGCAAACTCTCCATCGCCTCTTCGGAACTGAATTGGGCGGGAGCCGATCCTGCGTCGAAAAACATCCCCGAGGCGGCAGGAGGAGATTTCCGTTTGCCTTTGGGTGACGATGACGCCTCGGATTCCTCCGAGATTGGACGGAGGCTGACCTCCTGAAATTCACCGTCCCAGTGAGGCAGGAGACGACTGATGCGCTGATTTAGAGGTGGATGGGTGGCGAAAAGGGAGGACTTAAAAGCACTTCCGAAAAAGAGATGGCTCGCATCTTTTGCCATCGGGTTCGTCATTCGCGAACCGGAGCCGAGCCCCCCGATCTTCATGAGGGCGCCGGCTATTCCATCCGGGTTGCGTGTAAACTGCACGGCCGAAGCATCGGCCAGGAACTCCCGCTGCCTTGAAACTGAAGCCTTGATGAGGCTGGCAAAGAAACTCCCCACATACCCGATAATGAGAAGCCCCAGACCGGCAATGAACATGGCCAGAGCGATTCCCGCGCCCTCTTTCCGGTTTGAGCTGATGTTACCCCGAAAAGCGTTTCTCAAAATCAACTCGCCGATGAGAGCGAGGAAAAGAATGCCGAAAAGGAGTCCCATGAGCCGGAGGTTGAGTCTCATGTCTCCGTTGAGAATATGGGAGAACTCGTGGGCAATGACTCCCTGAAGCTCATCGCGGCTTAGAAGCGTCATGCACCCCCGGGTGACGCCGATCACCGCATCGCTGGTGGTTTTCCCGGCGGCAAAGGCATTGATCGAATCCTCCGAGTCCATCACATAGACAGTCGGAACGGGAACGCCCGAGGCGATCGCCATCTCCTCGACGAGATTAAGGAGACGGCGCTCGTGAAAATCCGTCGTGTTAATATCCAGCTCTCTCCCCCCGAGTTCGCGGGCAACCACTTCACCGCCACCGGAGAGTTGGAGCGTCTTGAAGGTCGAAGCAAGGAAGACTACCGAACCGGTACCAATCGCGGTAAACATCAGCATCTCGGGATTCCAGAGATCCGGCATTCGAGCCGCTTCACCTTCTCTATCGAGAAAGAACTGCATGACGACGACCAGCCCGTAGACCGCGAGGATGATTCCGACCAGAGCAAGAATGAAGTAGAAGATCAGCAGATGCGTCTTCCGTCTCGCCACCTCCTGTTGCTCGAAAAAATCCATGGCAGTTACGCACACGGTCGGAGCCGCGAAGGCGTCACCCGACCGACCGTTCCGGCTGGTCTCAGAATTTTACGACCACACTCTCGCGCTCGGCGTCATTGGAGACTTCGAATCCAGTCGCCTGAACGAAGTTGAACATCCCCGCGATGAAATTCGACGGAAACATCTCCAGCTTGTTGTTAAAATGCATCACTGCGTCGTTGTAGGCCTGGCGGGCAAAGGCAACCTTTGACTCGGTCGAGGTCAGTTCCTCCTGCAACTGAAGCATGTTCTGATTGCTGCGAAGCTCGGGATAACTCTCGGACAGGGCGAAGAGACGCCCCAGAGACCCCCCGAGGGCGGTGTCTGCGGTGGAAAGGGTCTGCATCGATCCGCCGTCAGCCGGAGACGCATGCTCCCGCGCGGAAGAGGCCGCATTCCTTGCCTGGATGACCGCTTCAAGCGTTTCCCGCTCGTGCTGCATGAACGACTTTACCGTCTCCACGAGATTTGGAATCAGGTCATAACGGCGCTTCAACTGAACATCGATCTGGGCGAAGGCGTTCTTGTAACGGTTACGGAGTTTCACCAGCCCGTTGTACAGCGCGATCACGAAGATCACGGGGAGCACAACGAGGGCAACGATCAGAAGGATAATGGCAATACCGGTCATGATTTTTGATGGGAAGGATGCTTGAGAGGAACCTATCCGCAAGTCACGGAAAGTTCGAACTCCAAATACTAATCGGAAGGATCACGGGTTCGATTACAAATTAAAAGCAAAATTCCAACCACTCTGCCTTCTGCCACGCGGGAAGAAATTTTATAATGAAACACTTGTTTTGTTAACATTTCTAAGATATTTTATAATTTATCAGGATTTATGCCGCGGTACGGCCACATTTTTCATGATGTCCCCTCTCAACCACCTCCTCCCCCTGCTGGGGAGCATTCGGACCACCCTTGATCAGCCGGTTTTCCCCGGCAAAGTCATCGTCTGGCTCCTCTTCATGCTGTCGATCATCGGGTGGGTAATGATCGTCTCCAAGATCACCCAGCTGAGAAAGATCAAACGGACGGACCGCGAATTCACCGAGCGGCTTCGGAAGTCAAAAACGACTCTTGAGGTCTTTGAGGAAGGCTGGGACGATGATTTGTCTCTCAAGCACGTCATTTATCAGGCAGGAGCTCGCGAAGCGGCCTTTCAATATTTGGGTTCCCGGGAGCCGCAGGAGATGATGCAGCGCCGAATCAAGCAGGCGGGAAAACTGGGAGCGAGGCAGCTCGATTTTCTGAGAACGGCCTTCCAAACCGGATACCGCGCAGCCCTTGGTCGGCTTCAATCCGGGATAGACGGATTGCGCCTCCTTTCCGTTTCCGCCCTTCTGATCGGAACCTTCGGCCTCGTCTGGACTCTCATGATCGGGTTCGACCAGGCCAAGGAGTTTGCCGAAATCGCTCCGATGGTGGGAGGCGCGCTGGGATATCTGGTGATTGCCCTGCTCGTGGCCACACCCGCCGCCATCGCGAAAGTCGCTTTTGACGCGACGGTGAGGAGTCGGGAACGGGAGTTGGAACGGTTTCGCGACGACATCAACCGGCTCTTTGAACGGAGCTTTGCCGAGACCGACGGGCCGGTCCGTAAGTCCGAATCGGATCATGCGGCAGAAAGGGCTCATCGCTCCGGAGATAACCAGGAGTTTTCTCCTTCGGCAGCCGACTCCGGAAATCCGGCTTCCCCGTTTCTCCCCGGTAAAGCCGCAGACGGGCCCTTCGAGAACCCTCCCGGAGAGGGCAAGAAACGCTACCACTCGATCCGCGAGCGGCTGCTCCGCGACGATAATGACGACATGATGGAGAGCCATTTCGAGGTAAACCCGATCGCCCGTCAGGCTGCCGCCTTGCGTGGGTATTGAGCAAATTTCGTTACCATGAAGTTTTCCTTCCAAACTGTCTGGATCATTTTCGGTGTGACTCTCGCCCACTTGTTTGTGATCTCCGCGCTGTCACCGACAGGGGGGGCAAGGCGGGATCTTGTTCTTACGGAAGATCCTGCCCCTGCCGACCCTCCCGGGAAGCAAACCGGGGCAGAGACCGTTTCCACATCCGAAATGGCTGCACCTGCTGCTGTCGACGCGACGGAGAAAGCGGCTGAAATCACTCAAGTTAAAGACCCGTCGACGGTCGCAACCGGAGAAGTTCCCGTCCCGTCGGCCGGCACGCCAACTCAGCCCCTCACACCGGTCGAGAGTCTCGTCGAAACTGCGACGGCAGAGCGATCCGCTGCCCCGGTTGATTCGCCCGCAATTTCCTCGCCTCCCCGGGTGATCAGGGAAATTCGCGATCTCAAGCCGGTGCGGCGTTCCTGAACTGGATTATTCGATCCGCCTGCGCTTTCTTCGGTCGGATCGGCGTAATCCATTGAGATGTCAACATCCTCGGTTCTAATCATTGGTCACGGGTATGTCGGCGCGGCGCTGGCGGAGAGTCTTTGGACGTCGGGAGCCACGGTGGCCTCGGTGAACCGGGCGGCAAATGAATCATGCCCCTACCCTGTCATTTCCGGAGATGTCTCGACACTGAGCTCTCTCAAATCTATCCCGGGGTCACTTCCCTTTTCCGGCCCGGACGTAATTGTTCATTGTGCCAGTTCAAGCCGCGGCGGGGCCGACGCCTATCGGGCGGTATTCATCGACGGGCTGAAGAATCTCAGAGAGGTTTTCCCCGCAGTGCCGATCATTTTCACCAGCAGCAGCAGCGTCTACGGTCAAATCGACGGCTCCGTCGTCGACGAGACCTCGCCGGCTTCACCCGACCGGGAAACAAGCCGCCTCCTTTGTGAAGCCGAAGTCCTTGCCCGCGGGAGCGGTGGCATCGCCCTCAGACTGGCGGGGATTTACGGGCCGGGACGATCCGTTCACCTCAGAAAAATTCTCGAGGGGACCGCAACCATTGACGAAGGCGAGGCCAGCCGCTTTCTCAATCAGATTCACCAGGACGATGTCATCCGGGCGATCACCCATCTCATCGAGGCCGGGATTGCCCGCCACGGAGGCGCTCTCCTTAATGTCGTCGATGACCATGCCCTCACCCAACGGGAATGCTACGAGTCCCTCGCCTCCTTTTTCGGGGTACCGGTGCCGCCTGAAGCTCCTCCGGCCCTTGATCGGAAACGAGCCTGGACAAACAAGATCGTTTCAAATGCCGCGCTCCGGGCAACAGGTTGGGAACCTCGTTATCCCTCGTTCCTTGATGCAGTCAAAAATGATCCCCGCCTGGTTCCCTCGATCCGGGAGCAAATAGCAAAAGGGGAAAACTAAAGGCCGCGGGACAGTTCCATCACCTTGAACAGCTGCCCCATCAGCGACGGGTGCGTGAGCGTCTGAAACTGTCGCAAACGCTTTGCTGTCAATGAGTCGGGCTGTCCCCCCTCGAGCGAGAGTAGCCAGGGTTTTGCCGCCTCAATCAGGAAATGATGCTGATCAGTGAACCGGCATCTCGTCAGACCGGCGCGCTCCGCGGCCCGTTCGACCCGCGTAAAATCCACATGCGCGGTGATATCCTGCCGACCCGGCAACACGAGAGGGTCTTCACCGGCACGGTGCTCCCGGTAGCATCGCAGGGTACCCGTCCTGCGCTGCGGAAGGTAGTAATCCTCACGCTCATACCCGTAGTCGATGATCCACCAGAGCCCGTTCTCAAACAACCGGCCGGCCTCCTCCATCCAGTCGTCCACTGCGGGACAAAGCTCGGTGACATATTCCTCCGGGAAATCGTTCCCGAGCTCTTCCACCAACGACAGAAACTCCCCGGGGAGCGGGCGGCAGACCCATTCGAAGCCGTCACCCGCCTCATTGCGCCCCACACACTTCTCCTGCCAGCGCCCGGATTGGAAGGTCAACAGGCGCACGGGAAAGGCATCGAGCAGTTCATTGCAGAGAAACACCCCCTGCGGGGCCTTCGCCTGATCCAGAGAATCCACCACCCGAATGGATTGAGCGGAAACCTCGCCGGCAAGCTGCTCCTGAAGCACCTCACGAAGGCGAAATCGAGGTTCGACAATGCGATACTCAATACGCCCGAGGAGATGCGGGGCGACCTCCCTAACACCGCTCATGATGTCCCGGGCAAGGCGGCCATCGTGAGCGCCCTGTTCAATAATCACAATAGGCTCCGACCCGTCAAACCGGGTCTGCCATTCGATGAGAACACGGCGGGCCAGCAGAAAGCCGAATGTCTCGCCGACCGAAACGCTGGTGTAGAAGTCGCCCCCCCGTCCGACCATCCGGGTCTCCCCCCTCGAGTAGTAGCCATGGTCCTCATGATACAAGGCCATCTCCATATACTCGGAAAAATTGATCGATAAGTCCGGACTTTTCGATATTCTTTGAAAGACGAGATCGAAAAGAGGCGTATCTTGCTGGCTGGATAGTTGCTGCCGCCGGGGTTCCTGCATCGGCCTCCATCCTAACTCCTCGAACCCTATTGACAATCCTTCCGTGTCCGACGACTTCGAAGATATCGATTTTGAGGCAATTGGCAGCAAAGGTGCCGATTTCCCGACCAGGCCTGTGATTGACCTGCCTCCGCTGAGCGACAGGGAAAAATCGCGTGCACGGCGGCGGCGCCGCTTTGCGTGGTGGCTCAAATTTTTCGTTTTCATGTTTATCCTCTGTCTCGTGGTGGCCGCCATCGGGGCTGCCGGGGCGTTTTTCTACCTTAAACCCCGCTATGACCTGGCCCAGTCCTTCGACCTCTCCGAGTTGGAGGAAGTCGAGGTAGCGAGCCGGATCTTTGACCGGAACGGAAAAGAACTCGGAAGGATCTTCGTGCAGAACCGCAGGCCGGTTTTGCTGGAAAATGTCTCGGAACATTTTGTCAACGCCCTCCTCGCTGCGGAGGACAGTCGCTTCTACGAGCACGACGGCGTGGATTACATCGGGATTATCCGTGCGCTCTATTACAGTCTGCGCTCCAAGGGAATCAATCAGGGTGCCTCGACGATCACCCAGCAGCTTGCGCGGCAGACCTTCGAGCTCAAGGACAGGACCATGAGCCGGAAGTTCACCGAGATCTTCCTCGCTCAACGAATCGAAAGGCGGATGGGGAGCAAGCAGCGGATCCTCGAGCTCTACGTCAATCGTATCTACTTCGGCGGCGGTTATTATGGTATTGCCGCAGCCTCCGAAGGATATTTTGGAAAGGAACCGGATCGCCTCTCGCTGGTTGAGGCCGCCACACTCGCCGCAACCATCCCGAACCCCTACCACCGCTCCCCGCGCAGTTTCCCCGAGTCCTCGCAGAAGTGGCGGAACCACATCCTTAACCGGATGGCTGAAGAAGGCTACATCGACACAGACACACGGGACCGTCTCCAGAAGGTGCAACTGCAGACCATTGCCAAGGGCAACATCACCGGCAAGTCGGCTTTCGTGTATGAAAAAGTCCGCCAGGAGGTCATCGAACTGCTCGGGTATGAAACCGTTTCGAAGGGGGGATTCAACATTCATACCACGATCGACAGCGGGATTCAGGAAACGGCCGAAGCCGCCCTGCGCGAACAGCTGACCAAAATCGAGCAGCATCCCGACTTCAAACAAACCACCCTGGAAGATTACAAGCTGAAGAAGGCCGAGTTTCAGAAGTCGGCGCATCCGGATCAGACCTTCCCTGCGCCAAAGTACTTGCAGGGGGCACTTCTCATGATCGATAACAAGACCGGGGCCACGATCGCCCGGGTAAGCGGACGTGATTTCAACGACAGCATGTTTGATCGCGTCAGCCAGGGACGCCGCCCCACCGGAACCGCCTTCAAACCCTTCGTCTATGCAGCGGCCTTTGAGTCGTCCTTTTTCCCGGGAACTCTCGTCGATGATACCCCGATGGACACACGCCAGGTCATGGTCGGGGGCACTACCGGCATTCTCGGAGAATGGGGTCCGGAGAACTTCGAAAACGTCTATGAAAACGTCATCACCGCACGACGTTCACTCGCGAAGTCGAAGAACGCGGCGACCGTCAGGCTCGGTCAGAAAGTGGGCATTGAGGCGGTGGTGAAACTCGCCGAGGAGGCGGGAATGTCATTTCAGGGAGATCTGCAGAAGTTCAACGCCACCTTCCTTGGAAGAAACCCCAGTTCACCGGAGGACCTCTGCCTCGCCTATACGATCTTTCCGAATAACGGGCGCCGGGCGGAAAGGACACACATCATCTCCAACATCAAAGACGGAACGGGTAACGTGATCTATACCCCCAGTCTCCCCATGCACGATGGTCAGGCAATAGACCGCTACACCGCCTATCAGATCAACAGCATCCTTTCCGACTCATTTGATTATGGAACCGCATCGAAAGCCCGTGAGAAATACGGACTCGGTGACTACCCCGTGGCGGGCAAGACCGGAACCGAATATGATTTTACGGACAACTGGTTCGTTGGCTACACCTCCGAGGTAACCTGCGTGGTTTGGACCGGCTTCGATCAGACCGGAACCATCTACCCGGGTGCCTTCAGCTCTGAGACCGTGCTACCGGTCTGGACTTCGGTGATGAACGAGGCCGCGAAAAAGTTCAAGCCGAAAGCGTTTGTCCCCCCCCCTGATTCCGAGCAGGTCGAGATCTGTCTCAAGTCCGGCGAACTCGCTTCAGATGATTGCTATGAGATGGTGGAAAAGGGCGATGGGATTACCTCTCAAGTCCGTTGCACGTATCAGGAATACCTTCGGCCGGGAGGAACAAACCTCGAGTTGATCTGTCATATTCACGGCAAAGGAGGAAACAATCTGCGGAACCTGACGAACGAAGCTCGCAAGGGTCCGCTCGTCGCCCAGTATGTCGTTCAGGAAAGTGCCTCCCCGGTGTTGCCCGTGGCACCGACTATCGTCGGATCGAACGATCCCTACAATTCACTCGCCCCCGTAATCCGTGCCCGGGTGGCGGCGGTGGTGGCCGAGGTGATCGAGCCCGGCACCGAAGAAGCGCCCCCGGCCGAAGAAGTTGGCAACAACGGCATCCCAGTGGCGCGGCCCGTCATCGTCGGAACCGAGGAGGAGGAACTGCCCGCCCAGAGGGTCACCCTGCCCCCTCCCCGCGCAATCGAGATTGAATAAAGCCTGACAAGCGAACCGGCCCTGATCTAGAATTCCGGAATGCTTACCCTAATCAAGCTTCTGGTCTCAGCGGGTCTGATCTACACGGTCAACGAAATCGTTATCACACGGAGTCGTCCATTTTTCGGGAGTCTCATTGCATCACTTCCCCTGGTCACGCTGATCACTTTTATCTGGATCTGGTTCGGGATGCAGGAGAACCCGGCTGAAAGAACGGAAAAGCTAGCTGCACACTCGACCGGAGTTTTCTGGTTCGTGCTTCCCAGCCTGCCGATGTTTCTTGTCTTCCCGTGGCTTCTGCGCAGAGGCGTTACCTTCTGGCCCTCGCTCCTCCTTTGCTGTCTTCTCACGATGCTGCTGTATGCGGGAATGGCGATGATTCTGAAGCGCTTCGGGGTTCAGTTATGAGACCGACCGGCAGGCCCTCGCTGAGTTTTCAGTTTCTGGCGCTGATCGTTCTGGTTTCCACCGGTTTTTCAAGAGCATCCGAAAAGCGTCCGCCGAACTTTATCATTATTTTCTGCGACAACCTCGGCTACGGAGATATCGAACCATTTGGCTCCACCCTTCACCGCACTCCGAACCTGAGCCGCATGGCTGCAGAGGGCCGGAAGTTCACCCACTTCTGCGTCAGTGCAGGAGTCTGCACGCCCTCCCGGGCGAGTATCATGACAGGTTGTTATGCCCAGCGCGTCGGGATGCACCTGAACCCCCGCGACCACCACGTTCTCCGTCCCGTTTCCCCTTACGGTCTGAATCCCGACGAAATCACTCTCGCCGAGGCACTCAAGGAATCCGGTTATGCTACCGCGATCATCGGCAAGTGGCATCTTGGAGATCAGGAGCCATTTCTCCCGACGGGACAGGGTTTCGACTATTTCCTTGGAATCCCCTATTCCGATGACATGACGGAACGGATCTGGGAAAAGGATGGATCTCACTGGCCACCACTTCCCCTGATGTTGAATGACAAGGTCATTGAGGCGCCCGTCGATCGGAATGCCCTGACAAAACGCTATACGGAAGCGGCGCTTGACTGGATATCGGAGCAAAAGGATAAACCCTTTTTCCTCTATCTCCCCCAGGCCATGCCGGGCAGCACTCCGAAGCCCTTCGCCAGCGAGGCATTCCGCGGGAAGAGTCGCAACGGTCCATGGGGAGACTCGGTCGAGGAACTGGACTGGTCGACGGGCGAAATTTTGAAAAAGCTCGAAGAACTCGGAATCGAGAAAGACACCCTCGTCGTCTGGACCTCCGACAATGGAGCACCGGTTCAGAAGGACCCCGCCGATCTCAGCCGCGGTTCCAATCTGCCTCTGAGTGGTCGCGGCTATACCACCAGCGAAGGAGCCTTCCGCGTTCCGACTCTGATGTGGTGGCCGGGACAAGTCCCGGCGGGGACCGTGTGTGATGAACTGGCATCGACCATGGATCTATATCCGACCTTTGTGAAGCTGGCTGGAGGGCAGCCCGACCTGGTGAAACGGGACGGACATGAGATCATCGATCTTATTTTGGGAAAGGAGGGTGCCCGCTCGCCCCACCGGGTCTATGCCTATTACTATCTCGATCAGTTGCAGGCAGTTCGTTCCGGACCATGGAAATTGTTCCTTCCTCTCGAAACTTTTCTCCAGCATCCGCATTTTTCCCGGAATTCTGATTCCAGCCGGCCGCTCCTCTTTAATGTCGTCGAGGACATCACCTGCTCAAACAATCTGGCTGACACCAATCCCGAAGTAGTTGCCCGGCTTACCTCACTTGCCGACGAAGTGAGGGCGGATCTGGGAGATCTCAACACTCCCGGGCCGGGAATCCGCCCACCCGGAATGATCAGTGAACCTCAGCCACTGCTCCTTGTTCCTTAAGAGAGGCAGACCAAGATCTCACGCCGCAAAACTTTCCCCGCACGAACAAGTCACCACCGCATTCGGATTGGTCACTTTGAAGCCTCCCTGCTGGAGATCGTCGCTGAAATCCAGCTGTGACCCGGTCACAAAGAGAGCGCTCTTCGGATCGATCACGACACGCACCTCGTTGGACTCAACGAGAATGTCGCGGTTGGCCGGACCATCAACGAGGTCCATTTTGTACTGAAGCCCGGAACAACCCCCGCCGATCACGGCAACCCGAAGCGCACCGTGATCCAGTCGTCCCTGCTTTTTTAACAGGGAACGAAGCTTCGCCGAGGCGCCATCGAGCACCTTGATCAGCGTTTCGTTTCCGACCTTGTAGTTCACTTCTGTCACGTTTGGAAATTCGAGCCGGACGGGTCTGGAAGCAAGCGCGAATCGAGTCAAAGAGATGCAGTGACTTCCCGCTATTGGGAGGAGAGCATCTCTTTCATTCTCGCAAAGTAATCGGCCGCAAAGTCTTCATCCGCCGGAGCTGCCGCGAGGGTTTCGTGACTCGTCTCAATCAGCTCCTCCTTGCTCAGCTCACGGAAGAACGAGCTCGGCTGGCAGGGCATCCTGTCACCGTATCGTTTCCGGCTGTAACACCAGGTGATCGTGAGATCCTCTTTTGCCCGGGTGATTCCCACATAAAGAAGACGCCGCTCCTCGTCGCGGCTGCCCTCTTCAATGGAGCGTGAGTGGGGCAGAATCCCCTCCTCGACGCCGATGATATGACAAACCGGGAACTCCAGTCCCTTCGCCGCATGCATCGTGATGAGAGAGACCCCGTTACCCTCCGCTTCGTTGTTCTTTTCCTCTTCCCGCTCCTGCATCAGGGCCACGCTGTCGAGGTAACCTCTGAGGCCCTTGCGCGATTTTTCAACGTGGCTGTGCATGCCGTCAATCAACTCGGAGATGTTCTTCCGCCGGCTGTCGACCTCCTCGGGCGTCTTGCAGTTTTTCTTCAGGAATCCGTCATAGTCGATCTCCTTGATCAACTCCTCCGTCATCGCCGCGTAGTTGGCTGAATCCGTAGTCGCGATATCAGCATAGCGGTTGATGAAGGAAGTGAAGGCATCGATCGCCTTGCGCGCCCGGGCCGTCAGGCAGCCGAGAAATTCGAGATCGTTGAGCGCGGTGTAGACGCTCATTCGGTAGTCGATACTAAACTGGGTTGCCATGGCAATGGTCCCCTCACCAATGCCCCTCGGGGGAGTGGCAATGACGCGAAGGAGGCTCACATCGTCTTCATGATTCAAAAACAGGGTGAGATAGGCGAGGATGTCTTTGATCTCGCGGCGCTCGTAAAAAGACTGCCCTCCGATCAGCTTGTAGGGAATCTCGTTCTCCCTCAATTTTTCCTCCATGACCCGCGACTGGCTGTTCATCCGGAAGAGGATGGCCATGTCATCATAGGGACGCCGCCCGATGCGGTGTCTCTCCAGAATCTCGCCGATGACCCAATCGGCCTCGGTTTCGGCATCAGGCATTGATACCAGCCTCACTTTTTCCCCCTCGCCCCTTCCGCTCCAGAGTGTCTTTTCGCGCCGATTGATGTTGTGACGGATGAGACTGTTGGCAAGCCGGAGAATGGAATTCGTCGAACGATAATTCTCCTCCAGCTTGATTACCGTCGGATCCGGAAAGAAGCGCTCGAACTCGAGGATGTTGGTGATATCAGCACCCCTCCATCCGTAGATACTCTGGTCATCATCGCCAACCACACAGATGTTCCTCTCCGGTCCGACGAGATGACGCAGCAAATCCATCTGGAGATGGTTCGTATCCTGAAACTCATCCACCATGATGTAGCGGAAGCGGCGCTGCCACTCGTGCCGGATGTCGGGATTTTCTTCAAGGCCTCTCACCGCGAGAATGAGGAGATCGTCGAAGTCGACCGCATTGAGTTGCTTCAACTCCCTCTGGTAGGTGCGATAGACCTCGTTGATGAGCGAGTCCTCCTGATCATTGATCGGCTTACCCGTGTTTTTCGCCTGACTGATGAGGGAGTTCGCCAGCTTCGGATCAAGTGATTCGTCTTTTCCGACCTTCCGCACGATGATGCGGCGCAAAAGCCCCAGCTGGTCGCTCTGGGTATAGATGGAAAAGGTTTTTTTGTAACCGAGTCGCTCGATGCTGGTTCTGAGAATCCGCACACAGAGACTGTGGAAGGTCGAGATGGTGACCCGCTCGGCCAACTCGGGGTCGATCATCGTTCCGACCCGTTCCCGCATTTCGTTCGCGGCCTTGTTGGTGAAGGTAACCGCCAGAATTTGCTCCGGCGGTATTCCGTCAAAGACCATCCCGGCAATGCGGGTGGTGATTACGCGGGTCTTGCCTGTTCCGGCCCCCGCAAGAATCAAGACCGGCCCGTGGATCTGCTCGGCGGCAGCACGCTGGGGCGGATTGAGGGCGAGCAGGCCCTTCTTTGAATATTTCAAGGGAGGGACGGCGTTGGACGATTCGACGGCGGAACCTCCCGCCGGTGATCTGATCAGCTAACGAGGCGAAGGGCGAAGGGATAACGATAAACGACTCCTTTGTTCGCTTCGATCCCGCCAAGAATACCGAAAATGAGGCTGGCGATGCCGATGGCGGGGAGAAGGATCATCGTCACACAACCGACGAAGGGGATGAAACTCAGAATCATCCCGACAACGTAGCCGATGACCACCGTGATTTGGAAGTTCAGTGCTTCTTTGCCCTGGTCATTCACGAAGGGACTCTCATCCTTCTTAATGAGCCAGATAATGAGGGGTCCGAGGAAACTGGTGACCGCGCCGAGAATGTGGGCGAGCATCGCCATCGTTTTCTCATCGGACTCCTGAAGCTTACCCTGACCGAGGCCAATGTTTCCGACCGGAGGGGCACCCGTGGGCAAACCGCCCATCCCGGAGCCGCCTGAACTGGGGGGCGGAGCGTCCTGGCCTTGTGAAGAATCGCCCATGGGTGGAGGAGTGTCCTGATCGCTCATACTTTTTGTTACCCCGTTTCGGGAGAAACTTCAAGTGAATTGACGATCAAGATTCCGATTCATAGACGGTCGGGTCATTCAAGCCCGCCAGCGCGAAGGCCTCCTTGCGCTCGACGCAGGTGCCGCACTTTCCGCAATGAAGTTCACCGCCCTTGTAGCAGGACCAGGTTCGGGAAAAGTCGATCCCCAGTCCGGCCCCGATTGCGGCAATTCCCTCCTTCCGCTCGGCAATGAAGGGGCGCAACAAGTCGATCCCGACATAAGTTCCGGAACGAATCGCCTCCGCCATAGGGCGCATGAACTCCTCCCGGCAATCCGGGTAGATGGCATGATCGCCGGAGTGAGCGGCAATGACCAGTCCCTCTGCGCCGACGCTCTCGGCGAACCCGGCGGCAACCGCGAGCAGGATCCCGTTGCGGAAGGGCACCACAGTCTGCTTCATGTTCTCGGCCTCGTAATGACCTTCGGGAATCTCCCCTCCGCTTTTCAGCAGGTCGCTCTTGAAAAGCCTGTCCATGAAATCCAGCTTCACCACCTCGTGCCGCACCTCGAGGGCATGGCAATGTAGAGCCGCGAAAGGCAGTTCACGATGGTTGTGCTTCGAGCCATAATCAAAGCTCAAGCCGGCAACCACTTCATGCTCCCGGGCAGCCCAGTGCAGGGCGGTCACCGAGTCCATTCCCCCGCTGACGAGTACGACCACCTTCATTCCACTTCTTCCAGTCCGGAGTCAGGGAAAGAAGCCGTCGCGGTCAGGCGAATCCCGCCCCGCGGGGAAAATCGTCCCTTCACCACCATCCGCCGGGGCGAGCAGGCACCGGAAAGATCATCAAGGATGCGATTGACGATATCCTCATTGAAAGAGGGAAGGTTGCGGAAGGAGGCGAGGTAGAATTTGAGCGATTTCGTCTCCAAACACACCGCATCAGGAATGTATTTGATCGTCAAATGAGCCGTGTCCGGTTGACCCGTCACCGGGCACAGGGAACTGAATTCGGGATAGTCGAGTTCGATCCAGTAGTTTCGCTTCGCATTGCGGTTGGGAAACAACTCGAGTTTCGCCTCTTCGGGTGAACGGGGGAGACGGTTTTCGCTGTTTCCCAGCAAGGTCAGATCACCCGACGAAGGCGGATTAGTGGAAGGAGGAACGCTCATCAGAGTGACGCAAAGAAACCGGTTCGCCGGAATGCGCAAGTAATTATGGCTTCTTCACCACGATCTCGACGCGTCGGTTCAGGGACTGTTCCTCAGCTGTTCCGGCGATGGAGACGATGGGGCGGGCTTTACCAATCCCCACGACCGAGATATTCGCCGCGTCGATGCGCAGCCTCTCAACAAGCCACCGCCGCACTGCCTCGGCCCGCTTCAGGCTGAGATCGACATTAAATTCGTCACCACCAAAGCTGTCCGTGTGCCCCTCGATCACAAAAGTAGCGTCCGGATTTGTCTGCACGATAAAGGCGAGCTTCATCATGCTGAGCCGGGCCTCCTCCTTCAGTTCAAACTCGTTGTAGCCGAAGAGAATATCGGTCGGCAAAGCGATTTTCTCCTCGCCCGCCGGAACTCCTCCGGTGCGGCCGATCATCTCATCCAGACTTGAGTAGCCTTTAACAAATTCGTCCGCGCCGTTCCCGAAGGCTTTCGAAGCCGCCTCCTTGAAAAACTCGTCGGTGTCCACTCCCTGGCCGACGTCCTCCCCGGCATTCAACTCGATCATCGGCTGGGCCACCGAGACATTCGCGGAGCTGTCGATCAGCTTGTTCCTCATGTCGTCGAGATCCTTTGTTAACATCTCGGAAGCGGAGATTTCAATCTGTGTCGCGGCCAGATCGAGAGCCTGCCCCGGAGCTTTCGGAGCTTCTGAGGAAAAAATCTGGGGCGTGTCGATCGGAGACATCCGAATCGTTTCGTCCTTCATCTTTTCCATCAGGTCGAATTCGTCGAGGGATTTGTCGACCAGATCCTGATCGCTGAGCTTTTCCGGCTTCGCCTCGGCGTCTTCCGGAATCGAGGTGTCCGAGAGCAACTCATTGAGCTTGTCGCGGTCAATCGTCACCTGTTCCCGATGACTGCGCCAGACGACAGTTTCGTCATCTCCGGAACGGGTCCTTCGTTCAATCCCCCCGAGAATGACGTAGAGGGTCACGTGAACAATCACAGAGATAAACAGCGCCAACAGAATCCACCACCCGAGATTTCGCGTCTCGACCTTGAAGACCGACTTGCCCGACACACCGGGATGCCAATTGTATTCTGCAGACATCTAACTTCCCCGACTCTACCGTATTTTTAGCATTTCAGCAAAGAAGGAAGGCGGGTATATAGAAACCGTGATGAAACCGGACTGGCAGCTCATTTTCGGACTGGATACGGATCGCTACCGGATCGGACGTTCACTTGCGGTTCGGGGAATCGGGCTCATCTACTTCATCGCGATCGCCTCGTGGTGGTCACAGGTCAGCCTCCTTGTCGGGGAAAACGGCCTCATTCCCGCCGCCCGGGTCCATGAGTGGGTCGTCACCCAGGCGGAGGGAACCGGTAAACTCCCCTTTTTTGCGCTTCCCAACCTGTTCTGGTTCACCGGAACCTCCGATTTTGCCCTGCACATCAGCTGTTTTGCCGGCTGCCTTTTGTCGCTGCTGGTTGTTTTTGGACGTCTCACCGGCCCTTCCCTCGCCCTTCTCTGGGTGATTTACCTGTCATTGGTGAATACAGGCGGGGTGTTCATGAGTTTCCAATGGGACATCCTCTTGCTGGAGGCGGGATTCTTGTCTCTCTTTCTCTGTCGATGGGAATGGAAGTCGGCGTTTTTCGATCCTCCTCCACTCACCGTGGTAAACCGGATCGCGCTGGTCTGGAGCTGGCTGCTCCTCGCGAAGCTCATGTTCCTCTCCGGATGGGTGAAACTGGCCTGGGCCTCGGAAACCTCGCCTGAATGGTGGCCGGACGGCACCGCGATGACCTTTCATTACATGACACAGCCCATTCCCACCTGGACAGCCTGGTGGGCCCACCATCTCCCGGAGTGGTTCCACAAGGCCTCATTGGTGCCGATGTATGTCATCGAACTGGTCCTGCCCTTTGCGATCATATTTGGACGTTTTGGCAGACTCGCGGCAGCGATAGGGTTCTCTTTCCTAATGGTGCTGATTCTTCTGACCGGGAATTATACCTACTTTAACTGGCTGACCATCGTGCTGTGCATACCGCTGCTACAGGACAAACTCTGGCCGCTCTGGATTCGCCAATGGCTCCGATTCGAACCCCTGGGGCTCACGGCACGCCCTCTCCTGAAGCCACTTCTGACAGGGCTTGCCCTGGCGGGTCCGGCGATCGTTCTCCTGAGCCTGCTCAATCTTCAGACCGTCCTCGGTGACCTCCACCAGGCTCCCAAACCCATGCTGAAATCCAGCCTGGTCCCCACCTGGCTTGATCGCCTCAGCGGGAGCCTCGCCCCTTTCCACCTTGCCTCCGGCTACGGGCTCTTCCGAACAATGACCACGGAACGTCCCGAGATTCTGATCGAGGGCAGTCGGGACGGATTGGAGTGGTTGCCCTATGACTTCGTCTGGAAAGTGGATGAGATCGACGACAGGCCCAAGTTTGTCGCGCCTCACCAGCCCCGCGTCGCCTGGCAGTTCTGGTTCGCGGCGCTTGAGGGTCAGTTCGATTATCGCAGTCGGAATGCCGCCTGGTTCGAGTCGCTCGTCCTCAAGCTCCTCGAGGGCGATCCGGATGTTCAGGCCCTGATTAAGAAGAATCCATTCCCCGAAAATCCCCCGAAATTGATCCGGGCGAGGCTGATGCGCTATGAGTTCACCACTCCGGCGGAACGAAAAGAAACCGGCCACTGGTGGAAGCGCACCGTCATCGGCGACTACCTGCCCACCGTCAGCCGCCCTGCCGGGCAACCCACTCAGTGAAGCCCGAGCCGAAAATTCCGCCGGTTACGATTCGGATACTCTGGACCATCTCCGTGGCGTGGATACATTTCCGGGCGATAGTAGCACAGGGACAATGAAATCATTCTGGGTCGACTTGCTGGTCAATGCCACCCTCCCGCTCGGAACCCGTTGGGTTCGCAAGCAGGAGGCCGCGATCCTGCGCGATGGCCGCCCGCTCAGCGAGTGGGAAAGGATGTGGGCCTATGACGTCGGAGTGAGGAAGCCGGAGGACGTGCGAATTCTCCCGGTGCCCCGGGTTCCCACCCCCGGCCTGGGCTTCGCCCGGATGATGAACACCTTCTTTGGCTTTCTCACGGAAGGTCCGACCGGAATGGCGGTGAATTACGGAATCTACCTGGAGGCTTCACAGGCCACCAATCCGTCCCTGCTTGTGCACGAATTGACCCATGTCGCTCAATTCGAACGCCTTGGAGGTGTCGAAGCCTTTCTCAGGGAATACCTCACCCAGTGCGTCAGAGACGGATACTGGGAGTCCGATCTGGAGCAGGAGGCCCGAAACGCGGCGGCTCCCTTTTCGCGACCTCCCGGGGGCTGAGATCCATTGTCCGGCCATTTGTCCCCCGGTCCCGTTTCGCATGAGAATACCCCCGCTCGCTTTCGTTTTTCTGGTTCTTTCTTCGCTCCATCCCGTCATCGCCAAAGACCGGCCCCGCGACATCATTTTTGTCCTCGCTGACGACCATCGCTATGATGCGATGGGGTTTACCGGACACCCCTGGTTGAAGACTCCGGGCTTTGACCGGCTCGCAAAAGGCGGAGCCCATTTTCCGAAGGCCATGGTGACGACCTCGCTCTGCTCGCCGAGCCGGGCCAGCATTCTCACCGGTCTCTACGCCCACAATCATCGCGTCGTCGACAACTACAATCCGGTCTCGCCGGATCTTGTGTTCTTTCCCCAGTTGCTGCAGGAGGCCGGATACAAGACCGCCTTTTTCGGCAAATGGCACATGGGGGAAACCGATGAACCGCAGCGGGGCTTTGACCACTGGGCGGTCTTCAAGGGACAGGGCACCTACTGGCCGGATGGCCGGGGAACCTCGCGGGTCGTTCCCCAGACGACCTACGACGGATTTAACATCAACGGGAAGAGGCAGGCACAAACCGGCTACATCACCGACGAACTGACCGACATGTCTCTCGCGTGGCTCGAGTCAATGGATCCGGACCAACCCGTTTTTCTCTACCTCTCGCACAAGGCGGTTCACTCGGACTTTGTTCCGCACGACCGCCACCGCGGACGTTACGAAAATGAGCCCTTTCCCGAGCCCGTCACCTTTGCCAACACCCCCGAAAACCGTGAGGGCAAACCGCGCTGGGTGCTGGATCAACGCAACAGCCGTCATGGCACCGACTACGGCTACAACCTTTCCGACTTCCAGGTCGGCGATTATTACCGGCGCTACATGGAGGCCCTCCTTGCGGTGGATGAGAATGTCACCCGCCTGCTCGACTGGCTCGAATCAAAAGGCCGCCTCGAGAATACGCTCGTCGTCTACATGGGCGACAACGGATTCCAGTTCGGCGAACACGGACTGATCGACAAACGCACCGCCTATGAGGCCTCCCTCCGGGTGCCGCTACTGATGCACTGTCCCGACCTCATTACGTCGGGGACCACTGTCACCCGGACCGTCGCCAACATCGACATCGCCCCCACCCTTCTGGACATCGCCGGAGCCCTTCCGTCCGACGCGAACGACCGTTTCGACGGACGAAGTTTTCTCCCTCTTCTAAAGGGAAAAGAGGAGGGCTGGCGCGACGAGGTCCTTTACGAATACTACTGGGAGCAGAATTACCCGCAGACGCCCACAATGCACGGTCTCATTGGAGAAAAGTGGAAGTATGTCCGTTACCACGGGATCTGGGATATCAACGAGCTATACGATCTCGAGTCCGATCCCCACGAGCAACACAACCTCATTCTCGACCCTGCTCAAAAGGAGCGCGTTGCGGCCATGAACGAAAGGCTCTTCGACCTCCTCGAAGCGAGCGGAGGAGAAAACCTTCCGCTGCTCCGCGACCGGGGCGAAACCTTTCCCTGGCGGATTAAGAGCGGATCACCTCAGGCGGACTATCCGGGCCATTGGATGAGGGAGTGAGGAAGGTCCGACGCAACGTGGAACGTGTCACTCAGCCCTCACGAGTTGAGTGCGCCCGCCCGCGGTGACGTCATACCAGCCGGGAAACCCCCGCCACAAAACCTTGCCGCTTGCATCCGTGTTCAAGGTGACCTCGGTGCGCCAGCGGCGACCGATCCATTCCTCCAGAACCTCACCACGCGGACGGATGGACCAGTCCTTGCCCCACGAGGCCGCCTCCGGCTTCCAGTGGGAACCTTCCCAAAAGCCCCAGAGCAGAAAGCTCGTGTAGGCCGGATGGCTGAAGACGGCGATTAGCACATCACGGGTGAAGTCAGCGGCAAGTTCTTCGTCCTCAGTCGTCACCACGTCATACTCGGTGATGGACTGACGCGGTACGATTTTCGCGAAGCGGTCCGTGACGGACAGCAGATGCTCGGGCGAGGGAAGGTAGCTCTCGTGAAAGTGCGCCTGGTTTCCCAGCCCGTCCACGGTGAACCCGTCGGCATTCAACTTCTCGATGTAGGCAAAGGTGTCATCATACTGCGGGCCGGGTCGGAAGACCTGATCCTCGTTGACGAAGAAGGGCAAGCTCGTGAGACTGCGCGACAGCGCGAAGACCTCGCGGTCGAGTGTTTCCAGGCCGGGCCGTTTACTCAGGAGGTCGGCGCCTCCCCAGGCGATCGGGTGATTGATGACATCCCACTCGACGACGCGGTCCTTCACAAAGTCCAAACGATCGTGGACACTTGTCAGGATGCGGTTGCGGATCTCCGCACTGTCGGTGATCCCGTGCAGATTGTAGGGCGTCGCCACCTGCATCAGGTAGTGGCCGCGCACACCGATGCGGCGCTCGGCCAGCCAGTCGAAGGCGGCATTGAGTTCCGCATTGCGCCCGGCCTTCCTTTCAGCATCGAGCCCGGGATCCCACTGGCCGTCTTTGAGGTCATTCTCGAAAACGATGAGACTAAAAAGGCGATCCACGATCTCGCGATAGCGGCTGTCGTCCTCGCTATCGCTGCTGAAACGCTTCGCCACCACGGCCGAGCCGAATCCGAAGGTGTGACGACGCAACACGAGCTTCACTTCGGACTCCGGCAACGGTACCCCGTCCCCGCCCTCCACGATGAGGGACAGGTCCCGCTTCCGATGTTGCTCGATCCGTTCCAGCGCCGCCTTGCGCCAGGGAGCGTCGGGTTCGCGACCGGCGTAGGTTCGTTTGATCGGTTTCGACTTTGGAAACGCGGTCAGCGGGATCGATTCCGGATACTTCAGCACCCGGATGCTTTCCACTTCGATCGTTTGCGCCCGATGGGCGCAGAGGAGCACCACCGCGGCTTTCGCCTCCGGCACCGCGTCCTCCGCCACAAACACGACCGGAAGCTCGGTCCATTCGCTATGTATCCCGACCCCAATCGAGGCCGCAAGGGTCGTGTAAGGCGCAGCCTTGAGCTGCAGCTTCACCAGCACTTCTCCCGTCTTTGCATCGCCCACCACCCGGGCTTTGATAAGCGCGAGAACTCGCTCATCCTTGGCGATGCCGGTCGGGATGGGCACGGTGAATTGAGCGCCGAATGCCTTTGCCGGATCCGCTTCAGTGATCGTGATGCGTTTACCCGTTTCAAGGCTCTCGACTTTTCCGACCTCAGGTGAGGCGCTGGCTTGCAGCGGCGTCCCCGCCCCCACCTCAATACCTCCCGAAGGAAGATCGAAGGCGTTCAAGGGCTGAAGAACGAGAAGCAGGAAGATTGGGCGTAGATTCATGAAAGCATCTTTGTTTAGCGGGGCTATACCCCTCAATGCGCCTCCAACCAATTCGCCCCCGTCCCTGACTCGACCACGACGGGCACCGCGAGAGGCAGGGCGGACTTCATCGCTTCTTCGATCTTCGGAACCAGTTCCTCCTTCTCTCCAAGATGGAGATCAAAGACGAGTTCATCGTGCACCTGCAGGAGCATGCGGGTCTTGTATGCGCCCGCGTCGAGCAGCTTCGCAACACGGACCATCGCGATCTTGATCATGTCGGCGGCGGTGCCCTGGATGGGGGTATTGATCGCGGTGCGTTCGGCAGCGGAACGGATCATGCCGTTCTTGGAATTGATGTCGCGCAAGTAACGGCGGCGTCCGGTCAGGGTCTCGACGTAGCCGTCGCGCTGGGCCTGCGCGATCGTGTCATCCTGAAAGCGCTTCACTCCCGGGTATTGGCGGAAGTATTCGTCGATGACCTCCTGGGCCGCGCTGCGGGAAAGTTCACCATTGAGCCGCTGCGAAAGACCGAATGCGGAGATACCGTAGATGATGCCGAAATTCACCATCTTGGCTGTTCGTCGCATGTCTGAACTGACTTCGCCGAGAGGCACGCCGAAGACGCGGGCGGCGGTGGCGGTGTGAATGTCTTCCCCTTCCTGAAAGGCGGAGATCATCGCGGGATCGGCGCAAAGCGAGGCCATGACCCGCAGTTCGATCTGTGAGTAGTCGGCCGAGAGCAGGGTGAACTCATCACTGCGCGGCACGAAGGCACGGCGGATCTCGCGACCCTGCTCGGATCTGATGGGGATGTTCTGCAGGTTCGGATTGTTCGAAGCAAGACGACCCGTCGCAGTGAGAAGCTGGTGAAAGCTCGTGTGGATGCGTCCTGTTCCCGGGAAGATCGATTCGGGAAGGGCATCGACGTAGGTGCTCTTCAGCTTCGCCGCCTCACGGTATGAGAGGAGGTCGCGCACGATACCGTGCTCGGTCGCGAGAGCGGAGAGGGTCTGCTCGTCAGTCTTATACTGTCCTGTCTTCGTCTTTTTCGCTTTGTCGGCGAGGCCGAGGCGATCAAAAAGGATCTCGCCGACCTGTTTGGGCGAATTGAGGTTGAAGGGAGTTCCGGCGGCGGCATAAACGGCCTGCTCGTATTCAGCGATGCGCCCCGCCAGAAGCACTCCGGTCTCGGCGAGGGTCGCGGGATCGACGCGGATGCCCTCCTTTTCCATGGCCACTAGCACAGGAACCAGCGGACACTCGATCTCGAGGAGGACCCGCTCCTGCCCGGACTCGTGGACCTGCTTTTTAAGGATCGAGGCGAGTTGCCAGGTCACATCGGCGTCCTCGCAGGCATACTGCACGATGGCCTCAAAGGAGGGTCCCGACGCCACTGTGCTGTCTCCCGACATCTCGGCCAGATCAAAGAGATTGAGCTGCCCGGTTTTTTCAACGGGTTTGCCGAAAACGGAATCATAACTGATGGGAGTGTAGCCGAGGAGAGACTCGGCGAGGTAGTCCATCTTATGACGTTGCTCCGGCTCGACGAGACTGTGGGCCAGCATCGTGTCATAGATCGGAGTGTTGACGCGAATACCCTGCCAAAGCAACACTCCGATGTCGAACTTGAGATTGTGCCCGATCTTCACGGCCTTCGTATCGGCAAAGAGCTCGCGGAACTCCCCGAGGATGGCACGGCCCGCTTCGCCCGGAGGCACCTCGACATAGGTGGCGTGGTGGTCCTGCCAGGAAAAAGCCATACCGATGACCGAAGTCGTCTTTTCGTCGAGTGAAGTCGTCTCCAGGTCGAAGCAGTAGGTTTCCTTTGTTTTCAGTTCGGCCAGGAGAGCCTCCCGACCGGCCTTGTCATCTGCCCGCACGGAGCGGTAGTGCTTTTTGAAATCTGCAATCGTCTTGAGGGTCGCCTCGAGCGTTCCACTATCACTTTCCGTCGTCGTGTGTCCCCGTCCGGACTGGAAAGCATCGCCAAAGAGACGTTTCCCGAGGGAACTAAACTCGAATTCCACAAAGAGTGACTTGAGGACTTCGTCATTGCGCGGGGAAAGCTCGATTTCCTCGAAGGTCGTTGTGACCGGCGCATCGGTCAGGATGGTGACGAGTTTCTTCGAGAGGAGCGCCTGCTCGCGGTTTGCCTCGACGCTCTCTTTTTGTTTACCCTTGAGCCGGTCGGTGTGGGCGAGGAGTTCCTCGATCGAGCCGAACTCGGAGATCAATTTTTTCGCCGTCTTTTCCCCGATGCCGGGCACGCCGGGAATATTGTCCGAGGCATCGCCCCAGAGTCCGAGGACGTCGATCGTTTGGAGCGGATCCTTCACCTCCCAGGCTTCGCAGATTTTGGCCCGGTCGAGGATTTCGGCCCCGCTGCCCTGGCGCCCGGGTTTGTAGATCAGGGTCGTGTCATTGACAAGCTGGGCGAAGTCCTTGTCCGGAGTCACCATGTAGGTCTCATATCCTCCGATCGCCTCGGCGCGCTTCGCGAGGGTGCCGATGACATCATCCGCCTCCCATCCCGGGCACTCGATCACGGGGATATTGAAGGCCTGCACAAGCCGCTTCACATGCGGCAACTGGAGACTGAGATCCTCCGGCATCTCCTCGCGGGTCCCTTTGTAGGCGGGGTAAAGGAGGTGCCGCTCGGTCGGCTCGGGTGTGTCGAAGACCACCGCGAGGTGAGTGGGGTTCTGCTTCTCAAGGAGGTCGAGAAGCGTGTTGGTAAATCCAAAAAGCGCCGAGGTATTGACCCGGGCCGAGGTGTAGATGGGACTGCGGATCAGCGCGAAATGGGCCCGGTAAATGAGCGCCATTCCGTCGAGAAGAAAAAGTCGCTTGGGAGTCTCGGCCATGCGGCAACAGAACGGCGGCGGCACGACGTGTCAAACGGCGAGAGAACCTCTCCACTCGACAATCCCGAGATTTCTAATACCGGATCCCGACGCTAAACCGCACTTACCTCGGCCGGATCGAGCGTCGAAACCTCCGCCATCATGACCCGGTCGGACGGCATCGGCATCTTTGCGTCGCGGCGCATGATGAGGCTCTCAACAATACGGTTGGCCATGGCACGGTGACCCGTGGGGAGGCGCAGGATGAGCTTGCGGGTTCCGGCGAGGTCGTAGAGAACGACATCCTCACTGAAAAAGCGCGCTTCCTGGGTGATCTCAAGGCCGTCGAGCGTCAGCTCGGCGTAGTAGTGGCGTAACCAGCGGCGACCTACAAAATGGAGACGGCCGGGATTATTGGTCTCCGCAACGAGGCGGCCGAAAGTCATCGACGTAAAACCGGGGAACCGTTTGCACTGTCCCACGAGAACCCTGGCCGACCATTCCGGATCCGCTTTTCGTCCGCCGAGGGCGACTCCGAGCTTCTGATCCTCGGAAGAGGTCAGGGTCGCGTAGAGAAGCTTTTCAGTGTCGGGTTGCGAGACAAGAGAAAAGACCTTGTTCACGACGAGCCAGAAGAAGGCCTTGATGCGACGGAACAGTTTCGGGGTCAAGTAGAGGCTGAAGCCGAGGAAGACGAGGCAGAAGATGGCGGCGAGAATCGGATTCACGCTCATCAGGGTAAGTCCTCCGAGAACCGCGACGTCCTCGGTCACGCTGGCAACGATGTTACTGACCGGTTCAGGAGAGGCATTGATCGCGAGGCGGGTTCCTGATTTGAATCCGTGGGCAACGAGGGTCGTGCCACCAGCTAGGAGGGCAATGACCACTTCGAAACCCGGATCAGTGGGCCCGAGGGTATGAATCGCGAGGAGACTGCCGCCGACGGGGCGGATGAGGGTGTGGACCGAGTCCCAGAGCGAGTCGACCCAGGGAATTTTGTCAGAGAAAAACTCCATCGCAAAAAAGATTCCGGCCGCCGTCACGACAAGCGGATCGCCGAGGACCACCAGATCCGGATAGGTGCTCGAGACGTCGACCCAGCCCTGATTGATGGCGAGCCCGGTGACGAGGACGACGAGGTAGAGATTCAGTCCCGCAAGGGTGGCGAAACCGAGAGCGACTGAGAGTGTTTCAAGAACTTCCATAAGATCGAGTGGTTGGGGAGAAAACTCCGGAAAGAAAACAATGGCATTTCACCATCAATCACCTCCCTTTTCGAGTACAAACGATCAGGGGTTTTGTAACCGTAGAAAAATAGAACAGACGCTGGCCTGATCGTGGTTCTTTAAAAGATGTATTTTGAATGTATGTTTTTCCCGATGAGAGAAAAGCTTGTCCTCATGTTCGCCGGACTGGGCGGATTGGCGGCGATCAGCCCGGTGTCGGCCTTCGAGCCGGTCTACGAGCGCGCGCCCATCCATTATTATGAGACCGAACCGGACACCCGGGTCACACGCCTTCTCAAGGCCGCCGGTGAGGAGGGTTTTCTTTCCTCGGGAAGCGATCAGGAGATTCTTCACGAACTCCTCCGACGGCTGGACGTGCCGGTGGAGTCGCAGGTTCTCGTCTTTTCGAAAACGAGCGCCCAGAACAGCCGCATTGCCCCGCGAACACCGAGGGCGATTTATTTCTCCGACGATGTCTATCTGGGATGGGTTCAGGGAGGCGAAATCGAAGTGGCCAGTCTCGATGCCCGACTCGGCATGGTTTTCCACCTTCTCAAGCTGACGGAGCGCCAGGAAAACCGGCCTCCGGAACTCGCGCGGGAGCGCTCCTGTCTCAACTGCCATGCCGGATCCTCCAACCAGGATCTACCGGGTCTGATGGTGCGTTCCGTTTACCCTTCCGAGTCGGGGCTTCCCCTCTTTGAAGCGGGAACTTTCCACACCCGGCAGAACAGCCCGATCGAGGAGCGTTGGGGCGGCTGGTATGTCACGGGAGAAGTGGAAGGCCGGAGCCATCTCGGCAATGCCATCGTCGAGGTTGCGGATCGATCCGGTGGCGTCCGTTTGACTCCTTTTTCGGAGGGAAAAATCCCCAAGCTCGACGATTTTTTCGACGCCACTCAATACCTCAACCGGGGCGAAAGCGACGTCGTCGCGCTGATGATGCTGGAGCATCAGGCCGGGGTCCACAATGTCCTCGTGGAGGCAAATCTGACCGCCCGGGCAACGCGGTATCGACACATTGAAATGCAGAAGGCCTTTGGCGAACCAGTCGAGGCGCCCTTGTCCGAGACCAACGAACGCATCCTCGACCGGATGGCGGAGAAGGTTCTGCACGAGATGCTCTACGTTGAGGAAGTCGAACTCCCCGGCGGAGTGGAGGGGGGTGCTGCTTTTCAGAAGGCCTTCGAAAAAGGGGCGAGAAAGAGCCGCGACGGCCGATCGCTCCGGGATTTCCGGCTCTATGGCCGTCTCATGAAATACCGCTGCAGCCATCTGATTTATTCAAGCGCGTTTCAGGACCTGCCCGCAGAAATGCGGACGCGAATCCTCGACAAACTCCACGGGATCCTCACCAGGCCCGCCTCGTGGCCGGAGTTCGCGCACCTTGCCGATTCCGAGCGAACCCATATCCGGGAGATCATCCTCGAGACGCTGCCCCACCTGCCGCCCTCGTGGAAGTAAGCAAGGAATCAAATCGGCTTGTCGGGGGAGCGGACGATTCCATAGAATGAGTCGATGAAGGTTTCGTTTGCCTCACTTTTTCTTTTTGCCTCGACCCTGACGATATCACTCTCAGGCAATGAGTCCCGGCCGAACGTGATTTTTATCATCGCGGATGATCTGGGTTACGGAGAGCTCAGTTGTCAGAATCCCACGACCGACATCCCCACCCCGGCGATCGATTCAATCGCAAACAACGGGGTGCGCTTCACGAACGGCTATGTCTCCGCCCCCTTCTGCGCCGCCTCGCGCGCGGGTCTGATCACCGGACGGTATCAGACGCGATTCGGCTTTGAGTTCAATCCCATCGGACCACGCAACGAAGACCCCGACGCCGGACTTCCGGTGAATCAGAAAACCCTCGCCGACCTCCTCCGTGACGAGGCCGGTTACACAACGGCGCTCATCGGCAAATGGCACCTTGGCGGCACGGCTCATTTCCATCCGATGCGACGCGGCTTCGACGAGTTTTTTGGATTCCTCCATGAGGGCCACTATTTCCGTCCGGCACCCTATCCCGGCATGACAACCTGGCTGCGGCGCAAGACGCTGCCGGGCGGGCAAAGCGGACGTTGGATCTCGCAAGACGGATCGCTCATTTTTTCCGACCACCTCGGACGGAATGAACCCGAATATGACGCCGACAATCCGATCTATCTCAATGGGCAACCGGTCGTCGAGAGGGAGAATCTCACCGACGCCTTCACGCGGGAGGCGATCCACTTCATCCGTCGTTGCGGCAACGAACGACCCTACTTCCTCTGCCTGACCTACAATGCCGTCCACAGCCCGATGCAGGGGGAGAAGGCCTACCTGGAAAAATTTGCCGGAATCGAAGACATTCAACGCCGCCTCTTCGCCGCGATGTTAAGCCATCTCGATGACAGTGTGGGTAAAGTGCTCGACGCAGTGAAAGACACGGGGACCCTCGAGAATACCCTCATTGTCTTTCTGAGCGACAACGGTGGACCGACGCGCGAACTGACGAGCCGGAATGGCCCGCTTCGCGGAGAAAAGGGGCAACTCTATGAGGGAGGCATCCGCGTCCCTTTCCTGATGCAACTCCCGGGAAAAATCGAGGCCGGACAGGTCTATGACAAACCGGTCATTTCCCTCGACCTCTTCCCGACCGCGCTCGCCCTCGCCGGGGTGAAGGCGGGCGACTCGCTCGACGGCGTCGACCTGCTTCCCTACCTCCAGGACAAAAGCGCCGGATCTCCCCACAACACTCTCTTCTGGCGGGTTGGAAATTCCGCGGCCTTGCGAAGCGGTGACTGGAAAATCGTCCGAGCACCGGTGAAGGGAGCGGCCGGGATCTGGGAGCTCTATGATCTGGGCACCGATCCCGGGGAAAAGAACAATCTCGCAGGGCCGGATACCGGCAGACTTGAGGAGCTGACGGAAACGTGGGAACGCGTTAATGCCGAAATGATCCCGCCGGTCTTCCGGTGAGCGCTCAAATGAAGCTCCCGGGCTTTCTTCTTTTTCCCGGGCAACCCGGTTGATTCGCACGCGATACCCTGTTGATTGCGGGCCGCGTATGTTCCTCCGGACTTTAAATCTGAATCAGTTTCGATGCTTCGAGTCACTCCGGCTCGATCTGGTGCCGGGCATCACTCTCTTTCACGGCAACAACGCCCAGGGAAAGACCTCGATTCTCGAGGCGGCCTGTGTCCTCCTTCGTCTCCAGAGCCCGCGGACGTCGACCCTTTCGGAGTGTACCCGCTTTTCGGACAAGGCCTTCGCCGTGGGTGGGCATTTGGAGTGCAACAATCCGGTGGAGTTGCGATTCCAGTATCGCGAGTCGGGGCGACGACTCCTCGTGGACGGAGAGAACCAGAAAAGTTCGGGCGATTTTCTCCGGCACAGCGCCCTCGTTGTCTGGATGGCCAATGACGATCTCGCGCTCGTTCGTGGCGGAGGCGAGGGGCGTCGACGCTATCTCGATTTCATCGCCTCGCAGATCTTTCCCGGCTATCGCCAGGCCCTCAAGTCCTACGACAAGGCGCTGCGCTCGCGGAACTATCTCCTCAAACGGGATGCTTCACCGAAGTGGGCGGAGATCGACGCCTACTCCCGCCTGCTGCACGACTACGGACAGGTCCTCTCAAGCAGCCGCCGGGTTCTCATTGAACGCCTGAAGCCGAAGGCGGCCGAGGCGCAAATTCGCATCAGCGGCAGTGCCGAAGCGCTGGCCCTTTCCTACGAGAGCGCTTCGGGCGAGGGGGATGACCTTCTTTCCCTCCTCCGGGAACGCCGCGACGAGGAATCCCGCCGTCGCCAAACCGCCGCGGGCCCTCATCGCGACGACCTCATCCTCGAACTCAACGGCATGCCCGCCGCGAAGTTCGCAAGCGAGGGACAACAGCGCACCGTCGCTCTCGCCCTGAAACTGGGGCAGACCAATCTCTTTCTTGAGGACAGGAATGAGGCCCCGCTCATGCTGATCGACGACGTCTTTGGTGAACTTGACCCGGACCGGCGGAACGCGCTCATGGCGAACTGGCCGGCGACCTCGCAGAAATTGATCACCACGACCCATCTCGACTGGCTCGACAACCGCTTCGAGGGAGCGGCTCGACTTAAAGTCGCGGGCGCGGTCGTCTCCTGATTCAGAGATAAACCCGCTCGACCCGGTTTGTGATTCCTGTGAGAATTTCCCACGGAATCGTCCCCGCCTTTTCGGCCAGCTCGGACACGGTGATTCGTTCCGTTCCCTGAGCACCGATCAGGACGACTTCATCTCCGCTTTTCACCTCACCGGAGAGGTGGGAAATATCAACGACGATCTGGTCCATCGTCACCCGCCCCAGAACCGGGCACCGCCTTCCGCCAATAAGGACGTCCGCCTTTTTCCCGGAGAGATGCCGCGTGTATCCATCGCCGTATCCCACCGCCAGGGTCGCCACTTTCATGGGCTGCTGGGAAACAAAGGTGCGACCGTAACTGATCCCGGCACCGGAAGGAATCTCCCGCACCAGCGTGACTCGGGTTTTCAGAGTCATGACCGGAGTCAGAGCCACCGCCGTATCCGGGAGAGGCGAGACCCCGTAGAGCGCGAGACCGGGCCGGGCGAGAGTCGCGAAAGCAGTGCGTGCATGGAACTCGATCAAACCGGCGCTGTTACCCAGATGAACGTGGCAACCGGCCCCGGGACCGGCCTCCTGGAGCAGGGATTGAAAGACCTCGATCTGCGAGCGGGTGAAATCCGCATCCTCATCCGCCGAAGGGAAATGGGTCTCGATACCCTCAATCTCACAATGGGCATTCTGCCGTATCTGTTCGACGAGCGCGGCAAAGGCGGATGGCTGGCAACCCATGCGACCCATTCCCGTGTCGACAACGACATGAAGCCTGGCCTTCAACCCGAGGCGGGCGGCGGCGGCGGCATAGGCCTCCACTTCGGAAGAAACCGAAACGGACGCGGAGAATCCGTTCGCGACAATGGGTTCAATCTCTTCCGGAATCGCCGGACTGAGAATGAGAATGTTAGGGCTTCGTTCCCCGGCGGCGACGCGGGCGCGGAGCGCTTCCCTGAAGTTCGCCACCCCAAACCAGTCCAGCAAATCCGAGAGGCAGGCGACCACCTCTTTCAGGCCGTGGCCATAGGCGTCGGCTTTCACGATTGCCATGATCCCGCAGGCCTCGCCCGCCAGTTCACGACAGACCTTCACATTCGAGCGAAGAGCCTTGAGATCAATTTCCGCCCGACAACGCGGCGGAGGCAGAGGGAGGTCGATTGATGGAGCCATTTCTAGGCCTTACGGATCGCGAACGGAAAGTCTTTCACTTCGGTCTGACTGCCAGTTCCTTCTGAATGGGCTCAAAATCCCCCTCCTCGCAGCAGCGGACAAATCCCTCGCTGAACGCCTTGAGCCGGTCCCAGACCACCCGGATCTCCGCCGACTCCTCCGTCGTGATGGAATTGTCCTGAGCGGCCCTTGAAACGGCGTCGAGCAGACCTGCAAACTGCTGCACGATCGTGTGGGTCGCGGGGACGACCTGGTAGTTCTTCGATCCGGCACGTTTCGGGTTCCTGACAAAATAACCACCCGAATGCTGGCAGAGCCATTCGACGATTCCCATATGGTTCGTGAGACGGATCAGATCCTTGACCCGGTCGAGCGGATTCCGGCTCCCCGATCCTTGTCCCTCGGGCGGCTGCGCCCATTTGTAGACCAGCGAAAGAGAGACCCCCAGCTCGGAGGCGATCTCCTTCGGGCTGGCGGTCGGATTTTCAAACGCCTCTTTGAGAACTTCGTATGATTCCATGTTGTCCCTGAGTTTGCCCGATGGAGGGAATGATGACAAGCGGTGAAACGTCAAAGGATCGTCTGCCCCGTGCGCCCGGGATCATCTTGATTTCGAAAAGCCAGCTCCAAATTGTTGTTTTAAGTCTATTTCCCCGAAGCTACAGTGCCTGATCCAATCGGGCCCCTTCCCTTTCACCCTCACCTCCCGTGTCCTTTCGCCGAAAACTTCAAACCCTGCTTATCCTCCTCGTGGGAGTGAGTTGCGGTCTGCTCCTTTGGATGAGCCTGAGGAAGGCGAACCGGCTCGCCTTTGAGTTGATTCAGGAAAAGGTCTTTACCGTCGCCGTCAGCACCGCGCCCCGGGTAGACGCGGAAAAAGTGGCCCAACTCCTCACCCGGGAACAGGACGGATCACCGCTCTATCTCGAAGTCGCCGCGAAGCTGCGCGAAGTCCGCGACGCGAACAACACCGGCGCACTACCGATCCGCTTCATTTATATCATCCGGTCGCTTCCCGACGGTAGCTGGGAATACGTGGTTGATGCCGAGGAAGGAGGAAAGGACAAATCCCACCTCGGCGACAAGGTGGAGTTCAATCACTCACGCGATCTGCCCGATCCGAATCAACCCAAGGTGAATCAGGATTATTCGAAAGACTCCTTCGGCATCTGGCTGACCGCCTTCGCCCCGATCCGGAATGCCGCTGGCGAGACGGTCGCGGTACTCGGAGCCGACATCGCCGCCCACCGCATCCAGGCCCTGCTCCGCCAGCTCCTTGTCGGAGACCTCGTCGCCATGATGATTTCCCTCAGCCTCGCCGCCGCTCTTGCCGCGTGGCTTTCAGTAAAAGTCACCCGTCCGCTCACCGAACTGCAGGACTTTGTCCGCGGTATCGGACGCGGGAACTATTCCCAACGCATCAAGTTGCAAAGCAGAGATGAGTTTGCCGAACTCGCCGAGGCGATCAATCAAATGGCTGAAGGTCTCGAGGAACGCGAATCCCTCAAGGGAGCCCTCGTCCACTATGTCCGCTCGCAGGCGGCTGACCTGAAGCTGAGCGAGGGCATGAACTGCGAGGAGGTTCCCCGCCGCATCACCGTGTTGGTCGCCGAGCTATGCGGCTTCGGTCAATTGTCGTCGAAGCTCGGGGGTGAGCGGGTCTTTGCCCTGCTCAACGAATATTTTTCGACCATGATCGACATCGTCCTGCGAAACCAGGGATCACTCGAGAAGTCGAACGATGAGAGCGTCATTGCCATCTTCGGTTCACGCAGCGACGATCCCCATCAGGAGCGTCTCGCCATTCAGGCCGCCCTCGCCATGCAGAACGCTCTCGCCAGGCTTCTCAACGAATGGCAGGTGGAGACCAATCTTCCCATTTTTCTGGAAATAGGCATCCACACCGGAAGCGCAAAAGTGAAACTCAGCAACGCCGGTGATCAGCTCGAATTCGAATCGGTGCAGGCGATCATCGAAACGGCGGGAAAAGTCCGAACAGTCGGTCGTCGTTTAAACAATCGACTCACGATTTCCGACACGACCGCTGAGAATCTGCATCACACCTTCCCCTTTACGGCGGTGGAGGACGACACGCTCGACTACGCGCTCTTTCGCGTTGAGATGCCCAGACCAAGCCTGAGGTAAGAGGGTCAGGTCACCGGCCCGACAGGATTACTTTTACTCCACCGTCTTCGTGGGGCGCCGGTACCACATCGCGCAGAGCCGTCGACTCCGTGTCGCCCAGGGGATGAGGAAAATGATGGCCAGCTGCCCGACAAAATCGCCGGTGGAAAACCAGTCTGATTTCCGTCCCGAAGTCACCACGGGCGGGTGGGAGATAATGTGAAAATTGAGCCCTTTCGGCTTTGACCAGATTTTGATGCGCCGGGCGAGCCAAACCTCCTCACCGGCGTAGACGGCCTCGTCAAATCCTCCGGCCGCCTCAAAGGCATCGCGCCGGACAAAGAAAAAACTCCCGGCCGCGTAGGCGAAGGTCGCCGCGATACCGTTCCAGCTTCGCAAAATCAGACCAACCATCGGACTGACGACCTGGTCCATCTCAATTCTCGCCCCGCCCGCTGCGACTTCACCCGAATGAAGGTGGGCAAGTGCCTGCCGGAGTGTCTCCGTCTGAACCCGGGTATCCGCGTCGATGAAGACAAGGTGCACCGCATCCGTGTTTTCAGCTCCGGCGTTGCGGGCCCGTGCGATCTGATTGTGCGGCTCGAAAACGACCCGGTCCACGCCTGCGTTCCGCGCCACTTCCGCCGTGCTGTCCGTGGAATTATTGTCCACGACGATGAGTTCACCGATACCGAATTCTCCCGCGACACCCGACATCGCCTCCCGTGCCGCCGTGATCGTCGCGGCGAGGAGAGTCTCTTCATTGTAGGCGGGAATAATGATGGCGTAGTCTGGCATCGCTCCCCATTCTACGCCGCCGACCACGGAATGGAACCAAAGCTTTGCCGCCTCGCCCGTTGCCGGACAGCCCGTCAGGGGAGAGAGTTCCCGACACAATGTCCGATTCGACCCAGCCCCGTAAAATCATCCATGTCGATATGGACTGCTTTTATGCGGCCATCGAAATGCGGGAGTATCCCGAGCTGGCAGGAAAACCGATCGCGGTCGGGGGCAGCAGCGGACGGGGTGTGCTCACGACCTGCAACTACGAAGCCCGCAAATATGGCTGCCGTTCCGCAATGCCGGCCTTCAAGGCGAAAGAACTGTGCCCCGGACTTGTTATGCTTCCGGTTCGCTTCGATCTCTACCGGCAGGAATCGTCAAAAATCCGGGACATCTTTTCCCGCTTCACCGGTCTGATTGAACCTCTCTCCCTCGACGAAGCCTATCTCGATGTTTCCCATCTCAACTCCGAGGCAGCTTCGGTCGCCTGGGAGATACGCGAGCGCATTCGCCTGGAGACAGGCCTGACCGCCTCGGCCGGAATTGCCTCAAACAAGTTCATCGCCAAGATCGCAAGCGACTGGAGAAAACCCGACGGTCAGTTCGAGGTACGCGATGACGAGGTCGCTGATTTCCTCGCCGCCCTCCCGATCGAAAAAATCTGGGGTGTCGGAAAAGCCACCGCCGTCCGCCTCCACGAGGCAGGGATCCCCACCTGTGGCGTGATGCGTGAACGGACCGAGATGGAACTGGTGCAGCGCTTCGGCAAATTCGGCAGTTCCCTCCATCGTCTCTGCCGCGGCATCGATGAACGCTCCGTGAACCCGAACCGGGAGCGGAAATCACTCAGCAACGAACGGACCTTTCGCGAAAACCTCGCCTCGGTCGAAGAGGGGCTCGAAAAACTCGAGGACCTCATTCTCGAACTGCAGGACGACCTCTCCGGGCGCCATCTCGAACGCGAGATCCGCGAGTGTGTCGTGAAGGTAAAGTTCGGCGACTTTCAGATCACCTCGGCCCAGCGCTCCTCCGACAAGGTCGACCCGCAGATCATGCGGGAACTTCTCGCCGAAGCGTGGGAGCGGGGTGAAGGCAAGACCGTGCGCCTTATCGGAGCCGGAGTCCGCTTCCGCTCTCTCGAAAAGGAGGATTACGGCCAGATGGAGATGTTTTGAGTGAGCCCTAGTTCTCCTCGTCCCGGCTCTCCCGGACTTCCCATTGATCACCAAGCCGGGTCGAGAACCAGAGTTCGATATATTTGCAACGGGGTTCGGTTCGTTCTCCGCGACCGGTGAGTGTGCTGTAGCTATGATGGATCAGCGAGAGTCCGTAGTCCGGTCGGATTTCCTGCAAAACACGATGGAGTTTCCGGATGTCGCCCATGTCCGTCGTGCGCGGCCCGATGCAGATGAAGAGGCCGGAGAAGGAGAGTTCGCCGAGGAGCATTCGCGCAAAATCGGCAAAGCCGGGGCGGACCTCGTCAAAGGAGAGCAAACGGTGCCCGTCGCAATCTTCCGAGAGAGGCGGCCCGAAGAAGACGACCTCGCATTCGGTGAGGACGCTCATCGCACGGGGGTCGAGGGCATTGGCGCAGAGCGTTTCCAGGCCGATCGCCCGATTGGCCTCCACGACCGCCGGATCGATGTCGACAGCCAGAAAACTCCCGACGCCGAGTCCACTACGATAGGCCTCTGCCTGAGCGGAGCAATCCCCGCCACAGACCTCGGCGATCGAGCGAACCCCCGGAGCGAGTTCACGCAGCAGGCCAACCCGCTGGGCAATCGTGTGGGGATTCGTGCGGGCAAACGATGAACGGGAATGATCAGGAGTGCGGGGCGTTTGCATCGAATCAGAATCCACCCATGAAAGCGACTGGAGTGAGGCGCAGGGTCACCTCAAAATAGTCAGAGACAAGAGGGATCACTTCACTGCTGTGACGATAGTGAACAGGGGCCTCCAGGCGCCAGCTTTTTGCGGGCAGATCACGGGGGATAATGATGCGTCGCCGCAACTGCTCCTCATCCACGGACACTTCCTTGGCATCACCGCGACCGGTCCGGCGCCCGGTTCCGTGGGACATGGAGTCACACAGTTCGCGTATGCATTCTTTGGCTCTGCCGATGGTAATGACATCGTCAAAGGACGAGGCGATCACCACATCACTTCCCTCAGGGCTGTGCGTCACCCCTTTGCGGAGCGTCATCCATCCGCCCTCAAGCTCGACCGTGTCGTGAGGCAGGAGCCGGGGCTCGGCACGCCCGCCGAGGACCGTTTTGATGCATCGCCAGATCTCTTCATGGTTGGCCGTTGCCCGTTCCACGTAGCGACGGTAATCCCGGGCGAAGCGAAACGAGACCTTTTCGTCCGTGGTCATGCGCGACCCCACGTGAACGAGCACATGGAGCGATCCGGCTTCATCGACACAGGCATCAATAAAATGATTCCCCGAACCCAGGACCGTTTTACCCAAAGCCGAGAGCCGGAAAAAGAGCTCGTTCCAGGCAGGTTCAAGGGATTCGAAGCTTGTTTCGACCGGGGCCCAGGACATCGCACATCCGATGTCACCGATTGCTTCGCTAAATTGGAATGTCTCAAGCCATTCGCCCCGGACCAGTGCCGCCGTGCCGTTCGGGATGATTCCACCCGGACAAACATCCGGCAGGACGACCGCCAGATCGACATGCTCGGCGAGAAAACGCGGGTGAAACCAGCGCGCGACCTCCCAGTCGGTGAGTGATGAATGATTCTGGATTTTCGGCGAGATCATGCCGGTAGAGTTTCAATTCAATGGGGAGCAAAGACCGCCACACGCGATCCGGGCCAAACGGATGACGTTCGACGAGATAGCGATAGTCAAAAAAGGGGGCACCTTTTAGGGCCTAAGGCTCCTTGAACCTCCCGCATTTCGCCTTATCCTCTCCCTTCCGCCCCCGCCAGCATCGTCCATGGATCATCTCGACAAAGCACGCCGTGTCATCTCCCTTGAGATCGAGGAACTGACGCGACTGGTCGACCGGATCGATGACTCGTTCATTGCCGCCGTTGAAATGCTGAAAACAACGGTCAGCGAAGGGGCGAAAATCCTCATTGTCGGCGTGGGCAAGTCCGGCAATATCGGAAGCAAACTGGCGGCCACCCTAAACTCGACGGGCGCACCGGCCACGGTGTTGAATTGTCAGGATGCGATCCACGGCGACCTCGGTCTTGTCAACGCGGGCGACAGTGTCATTGCCCTGAGTTACTCGGGGGAGACGGCGGAACTGCTGGCCTTGCTGCCCCACCTCAAGCGACGCCAGATCCGGCTGATCGCGATCACTGGGAAACCGGGGTCCACTCTGGGAAAGGCGGCCGATTGCGTCATCGATATTCACGTGAATCGCGAGGCCTGCCCCTTGAATCTGGCTCCAACTTCCTCGACGACGAATACGCTCGTGATCGGTGACGCGCTTGCAATGGTGCTGCTCGAGGCACGCGGATTCACGAAAGAGCATTTCGCGGAACTGCACCCCGGAGGATCGCTGGGCCGCGCCCTCCTCCTTCGGGCCGGAGACATCATGAGGAAGGGTGACGACTTTGTGGTGGTCCCGCCCGATCTCAGCATCATGGATGTGATCTCAAAAATGACTTCAGCCCGCGCCGGAGCCGTGATCGTCGTCGAAGTATCAGGCGCTCTTGCCGGAATCTTCACTCAGGGTGATTTCGCCCGGGCATTCCAATCCGGAAAACCCGATATCGGCAGCCAGGCGGTCAGAGATTTCATGACGAAGAACCCTATCTCCGTACACGAGAGCAAACTCGTGGGCGAAGTCCTGCGGATCTTGGAGGAAAGCCGGATCGATGATCTTGTGGTCGTCAATGATGCCCGAATCCCGCTCGGAATGATAGACACTCAGGACCTCACGCGTTTGCAGATCGTGTGAGTTAGGTTGGCCATGTCGTGAGGAGGATCCCGGCTCCGGACTCAGCCACGGCACCAACCCCCTCAGCACCTGCCGGAATGAGGAAAAAATCTCCTTCCCGAAAGATCGCCTCTCCGTCGCGAAGGAGGCCGCCAATGACCGTGATGACGGCAAAGCGTCCCCGGGTTATTCCGAAAATCGATTCGCCTGCAGAGAGCTGATGTTTCTCCAGGCGGAAATGGTCGCACTCGACCAGGAGAGCGCCTTCCGACTCGTCCATCTCCGGTTCGATGTCGCTAAAATCAATACACTGCAACGACTCCTCGACATGAAGCTGTCTCGGCTTGCCGTCGATTCCGGGACGGTTCCAGTCGTAGACCCGGAAAGTGGTGTCGGAATTTTGCTGGATCTCGTAGATGAGGAGTCCCGCACCGATCGCATGCAGTCTTCCGCTCGGGATAAAGATATGCTGCCCCGTTTCCACCGGGATCGCATGGACGGATCGCTCCGCCCGTCCTGACTCAATCGCTTCGCGGAAACTTTCTTCATCGACCCCGTGCCGCACCCCTGCATATAGCTTTGCCCCCGGTTCGGCATGGGCGATGTACCAGACCTCGGTCTTCGGTTCTCCGCCCATCCCGGCGGCAAGTTCGGCCGGGGGATGAACCTGGATGGAGAGTTTGTCCCTGGCATCGAGGATTTTGAAGAGGAGCGGGAAACGATCCTCCTGCGGGGCATTCTCGCCGAAAAGAGAGAGACGCGATTCAGGATCCGCCCAGAGTTGGGTGAGGGATTTCCCCGCAAAGGTGCCGCCAATCACGACCGAGTCCGCCTCCTCCCGCGCCGAGATCTCCCACGACTCGCCGAATGGCAGGGCAGGATCGGGCAGGATGCGTCCAAAGCGCGCCTCGAGACCACGACCACCCCAAACTCGGGTTTGATAAATGGGCTCGAATCGAATAAATGAATCTACAGGAAGAGTCATGGTTCGGTTTACTCGGTGAAGGTTACTTTGCGAGCGACCGGATTTCTACCTATACCTTTCAGGACCCGTGAATCGATGAACCCGGAAATCAAAGAGCGCTTTGACCAGTATATCCAGCAGAAGGGTATGCGCCGCACCGGACAGCGGGACATCATCGTTGAAGCGGCCTTTGCGAACGACGACCACTTTACGGCCGAAGAGTTGCTGACCAAAGCGAGGCGCCTCGACCCGAAAACCTCACGGGCCACGCTCTATCGCACCATTGCCCTTCTTGTGGAATGCAAACTCCTCCGGGAGATTGACCTCGGGCGTGACGAACGGGTTTATGACCCGAACTTTCTCGATTCCCCCGACCACAGCCACCTCATCTGCGTGGACTGCGGGAAAGTCATCGAGTTCGAAGATGACAACACCGCCATCCTTATTGACTGCATCACACGACGCCTCGGCTTCCGCCCTTCGTCGAAATCGATGCGAATCGAGGCCTGCTGCGACCGCCTCCGCAAGGACGGGATTTGCGACAACCTCATTCAGATGCGCTTGATGAAGCAGCACTGAGCTGAAAAACACGCTTGATAAGGAGCCACCTCAGCGCGAAGCAGAGTCATGTGGAAAGGCAGGTTTCAGACGGAGACATCAAATCTCGTGCAGCGTTACGGAGAATCCATCTCCTACGATTGGAGGCTCTACGCTTACGATATCGAAGGCTCGATCGCCCACGCCGCGGCTCTCGTTGACGCCGGCATCATCACGAAGGCCGAGGAGAAGGCCATCGTCCGCGGACTTCGTGAGATCAAACGCGAGATCGAAGCGGGGGAATTCCGCTTCAAGACCAGTCTCGAGGACATCCACATGAATATCGAACGGGCGCTCACCGAGAAGATCGGGGCCCCGGGTGCGAAGCTCCACACCGCGCGAAGCCGCAACGACCAGATCGCTCTGGATATCCGACTTTTCTGTCGTGCGGAGTCCAAGGCGATTCACGCCCGACTCACCACCCTTCAGAATGCCCTGCTCACTCTCGCGGTCAACCACCCCGAGGCGGTGATCCCCGGTTACACCCATCTGCAACGCGGACAGCCCGTCCTTTTTGCTCATCATCTTCTCGCCTACCTCGAGATGCTGGAGCGTGACAAGCAGAGGATCCGCGACTGCTATCAACGAATCAATGTGATGCCGCTCGGGTCCGGAGCACTGGCCGGCTCGACAATTGTTCTGAACCGCAAGATCGTGGCCGAAAAGCTCGACTTTCCCGCCATCACCCAGAACAGCATGGACGCGGTGAGTGATCGTGACTTTGTCGCGGAGCTGCTTTTTATCATTTCGATGGCGGGAGTGCATCTTTCCCGGCTGAGTGAGGACGTGATCCTCTGGGCCACCGCCGAATTCGGCTTTATCGAACTGAGCGATGCCCACACGACAGGGTCGAGCCTGATGCCGCAAAAGAAGAACCCCGACGTGGCCGAACTCACCCGCGGGAAGACAGGACGCCTCATCGGCAATCTTGTATCCATTCTGACGACGATCAAAGGCCTGCCCATGACCTACAATCGGGACCTGCAGGAGGACAAAGAGCCGCTCTTCGACTCGATCGACCAGATCAAGCTCGCCCTTGAGGTGTTTGCCGAAATGATGGCGGTCGCCAAAGTTCGCGAAGACCGGACCCTCCAGGCAACCAGCGATCCGTTCCTCCTCGCCACCGATCTGGCGGACTACCTTGTCCTCAAAGGGGTTCCCTTCCGCGAGGCACACGAGGTCATCGGAAAACTCACCGCCTTCAGCCTCAAGGAAGGCCGCGGATTTCCGGATCTCACGCTTGAGGATTACAGGCAGTTTTCGCCGGTCTTCGGCGCCGATGTCTTCAAGGTCCTTGACCTCAAAACCGCCCTGAAGGCCCGGAAGGCAATCGGTGCTCCCTCACCGTCCAATGTGGGGAACCAGATCACGCGCTGGCAGAAACGGCTCCATACGGACGGCACTTTCTGAATATTTCCCGGAAAAACATCCGGATTAGACAGAAATCACCCCACCCATCGCTCTACCGGTAGAGCGATGAGCGAAGAATCCGACAGGACGGAAAAAGACAGGGAGTTGGAGGCAAGTCTCCGGGCGCTCGTGCCCTCCCGCCTCAATGTCGAGCTATTCTCGGAACTCAATCGCGACCGCGAACGCCTCGTCGTCAGCAACGATTTCAGCCCATCGCAGCTCCGGTGGAAGCGTGCCTTGCCCTTCGCGCTGATCGGTTCTCTGGCGATGGCGGGCTTTGGATATCTCCGTTTCGGGGACCAACTCGCCCCTGCCGCCCCTTCCCCGTCAACCGCCTCCCCCGTAGTCCTGAACCAGGGCGCGGCGGCGGAGACCCCCGCGGGCAGTTTTGTCCCCGTGTCGTCCCATGGATTCCTGATGAACACCTCGTCCGGCGGAGTCATTCAGACCGAGGAAGGCCCCCGTGAACGCCTCAATCTCGAATATCGCGACGCCTATCATTGGCATGACCCCGCCAGCGGCACCAATTTCCGGATATTTCAGCCGAGGAGCGAGGAACTCATTGTTCCGCTCCAGACCGATTAAAGCCTCTCTGATCTTTCGATCCAAACGTTCAACCCCCGTAAGCTATGCGAACCCCTCCTCTCTTACTCATCGCATCGGCCTTCGCTCTGTTCCTCCCGCCCGTTTCAGCGGAGGAAAAGAAGCAGGAATCGCCGAATGACCCGGTCAAGAATCAAGCGACCGAACCAAATGAAGCCCCTCAGCCCGACTCCCGGACGGAGAGGATGCCCGACAGACCCGCCTCTCCGAAACGAACCTGGATCGGAGTCGCCACGGCCGGGATCGACGCCGCCCTGCGCCAGCACCTTGAGCTTGAAGACGGCTTCGGCATCCAGGTCGTTGAAGTGATGCCCGATTCACCGGCAGCCAAGTCCGGCCTCAGGAACAACGACATCATCACCCATTTCGAAGATCAGCATCTCATTTCTCCAGAGCACCTTTCCATCCTCGTCAGGACGAAGTCGGGCGGAGACAAGGTCTCGATGACCATCATCAGAAAAGGGAAGGAGGAAGTGGTCGAACTCACTTTGGGTGAGACTGATGAAGACACCTTCAGGCGATCGCATTTCCCCGCAAACCGCTCTGAGGGGTATCATTTCCCTCCGATGAACAACCGTAACGATCCTGAGTGGCAGGAGTCGATCAGACGTCATCAGGATCTGATGCGCGAGTGGATGGAGCGTAACCGGCCCGAGTCAAAAGGGGACAGTCCGCACCGGGAGGGGCCTGACGGGAGGCGCGACGAGTCGCGGAAACCCGGGGACGGGGAACGGGATAGGGCTCCTTCCGGGAACCGTCCTCCCTCCATCTCGGTCAGCCCCGGATTCCCGCTCCGTGTCTTCGGAATGGAAGGTGTGCTAAAGATCGACAACGAAAAGGGAGAGCTCACCCTGACCCGAAAGGACGGCAAACATCACCTGGAGATCAAAGACGCCGATGGAAAACTTGTCCACGAGGGTCCCTTTGATCCGGCGGCTGGAACGGAAAGTCTTCCCGAGGCGGCGCGTCGCCAGCTTGAGATCATGAAGCTAGGCAATTTCGAGATTCTTATGCCGGAAACCCCCGCTGCCACTCCTGAGAAGACCGGTGAGTCGGAGAAGGACAAGGATTCCGAAACTCCCGGGGAGATTCTTTGATGGTTTCTGAAAAAATGAAGGGGCGGAAAAACCGGTTTCCGCCCCTTCACCAACTCTGAACCAAACAAACAAAAATCAATTATTCCGACGCGGCTTCCGTGTTCTCCTTACCGGCCGCCCAGAGAATGCTGCGAGCGAGCATGCGGATAAACACCGGATCCCCGAAGGTGGCGTCAGAATGACCGTAGGTCGTTCCGACCACGCGGGTTCCACCGAAGTCATTCGTCCAGATCACCGGATGCTCGGAGCCGTCTTTTTCACTGACGGAACTCGCCAGCGGGGTGGCTTTCTCACCCAGCTTTTCAATGATATAAAGTTCGTCCATGGGTGTCACCCAGTCAGCGGGGAACCCCTTCATGACAGGGTGGTCGGCCTTGAGGACCTTCACCGGATACTCCGCCTGATGGTCATGACGGCGGCTCGTGACGCCGAGAAACTCGCGCCAGTCACTGATTTCGGCCGAACGATAGGTGTGCATCGCGCAATGAATCACGATGGCCGGCACCCCTCCACGATGGGCCCCGGTGATCTTCCGGATGTATTCGGGATCGACCGTGTCGGCGAAACACTCGTTGTGAATGACCACATCATAGGGCTTGGCCCAGTTCGGGTCATTGTAGAGAGGGATCTGCGCGTCGGTGCCGTTCCCGCCCGCCTTCACGATCTCAAAGTCCACGTTCGCAACGGCCTGCACTCCGGAACCGAGGGCGTAGGTCTGGTAGAGGTAGTTGTGACAACAACCGCCCGTAATGATGAGCGCTTTGAGCGGTTCGCCGGAGTAAAACTCCTTTTTCGGATGGGCCTTCTTTTTCGCCGCACCCTTCTGGTTCTGCGCGACCCCCAGGCCGGTCGCCAGCACCACAAAACAAAGAAGGAGAAGAGCCGGATAACGCGATTTCATTGGGGAAAAGAGTGTTGTAGCAGATTTCCCTACGCAGGTATATGGCCTTATCAGGGTGATTCATCACAAAAAAAGGGAGACCTCGCGGTCTCCCTTTTCCAAATCGCTTTTCAACGCACTTCTCAATCCGTGACCACATCGGGCCAATTCGTGTGGAAGAACTCGCCGGCGGGCTTGTCGATACGCTCGTAAGTGTGCGCTCCGAAGAAGTCCCGTTGCGCCTGGAGCAGGTTGGCGGGGAGACGGGGGCAGCGGTAGCTGTCATAGTAGCCGAGCGAGGCACTGAAGGCCGGAATCGGAATGCCGTTCATCACTCCGAGCGAGACGATCTCACGCCAGTCGGCCTGATTGCTGTTGAGGATGTCCTTGAAGAAGGGATCGAGCATCAAGTTCACAAGATCGGGATTGCGCTCGTAGGCCTCGGTGATGCGGTTGAGGAATCGCGCCCGGATGATACAACCACCGCGCCAGATGCGGGCGATTGCGCCGAGGTTGAGGCCCCAGCCGTGGGCTTCGCCGACCTTCTTGATGAGATCGAGGCCCTGGGCGTAGGAGATGATCTTGGAGGCGTAAAGGGCGTCATGCACCTTTTTGACGAGGACATCCTTGGGCAGATCGATCTTCGGGGTCGGGCCGGCGAATTCTCCCGCCGCCACCTTGCGCTGGTCGAGCATGGAGGAAAGGATGCGGGCCTCGACGGCGGCGTTGATCGTGGAGATCACGACGGTGTTGTCGGCGGCATTCATGACGGTCCATCGGCCCGTGCCCTTTTGTCCGGCCTTGTCGAGAATGAGTTCGACGACGGCTTCTCCGGTCTCGGGATCTCGGATTTCGAAGATCTTGCTGGTGATCTGGATGAGGTAGCTCTCGAGGGCTCCCTGATTCCACTCGTTGAAGATTGCCGCGATCTCGTCGGTGGTGAAGCCGGCCGTTTTGAAGATCTGGTAGGCCTCACAGATGAGCTGCATGTCGCCGTACTCGATGCCGTTGTGGACCATCTTGACGTAGTGACCCGCGCCGCCGGTGCCGATGTGAGTGACACAGGGGTCGCCGTTGACCTTGGCGGAAATGGACTCAAAGATGGGCTTGATGAGCTCCCAGCTGCTCGCGGGGCCGCCCGGCATGATCGCGGGGCCTTTGCGGGCACCCTCTTCACCGCCCGAGACGCCGGTGCCGATGTAAAGGAGACCTTTGGCTTCGAGTTCCTTGGAGCGGCGCTCGGTGTGGATGAAATAGGTGTTGCCCCCGTCGATGATGAGATCGCCTTTATCGAGGAGCGGGACGAGCTGATCAATCACGGCATCGACGGCGTCACGGTCGGCGGGATTGGCTCCGGCCTTGGACTGTACGAGCATCATGATCTTGCGCGGACTGGCGACACTGGCGACGAATTCCTCCATCGTGTGCGCTCCGTGAAGGTTTTTACCCGGGTTCTCGGCGATGAATTGATCCGTCACCGAGGTGGTCCTGTTATAGACGGAGACGCGGAATCCGCGGCTCTCGACGTTTAGCACCAGGTTCTGCCCCATGACGGCGAGGCCAATTAGTCCGAAATCACTCTTGCTCATTAAATAGTCCTTTGATTGTGTGAGCGTGAAGCCTACTCACGATTCAGCAATGGCAAGCCTTCATTTTGTATACTCTGTGTCGACCCGCACCGTAGCGGAGGTGGAGAGTGAGCTTTCACCCTCGACGATTCACGGCGCCGACCTCCGATTTCACGGGGTGGTTCGCAATTTGGAAGAGGGTTGCCCCATCTCCGGGATAGACTACAGCCATTACGAATCAATGGCTTTGAATGAGTTACGGCGAATCGGGGAATCGATGGCAGGCGATTTTCCGGAGCATCAGGCCCTCGTTCATCACGTGGTCGGATTTGTCCCGGCGGGAGAAGCCTCCCTCCTCATCAGGGTGCAAACAACCCACAGTGCTTCCGCCTTTGAAATCTCCCGGGAATACCTCCGGAGGATCAAATTGACCGTTCCGGTCTGGAAAAAGCCGGTTTTTGAAGAGGATTCTCCGGTTCCTTCCCCGTAACTTCGTTTTTCAGACGGGGTTTATATCGCATTCATCAGAAAAGGATTGCAATTTTTGCCCCGGCGGATTACAACTGTCATCCATAAGATTACAAGCGTAATCCCAAGATGAGTGCCAAACCAAATAAACCCGTCACGCCTCCCGGAATTTCCGATGCGGAGTGGAAAGTCATGCACGTTTTCTGGGAGCGTGGACCCTCTTCGCTGCGGGACATCGTGGAGAGCCTTGAAAACGATTCCGACTGGAAGCCCCGCACGGTCCAAACCCTGATTCGCCGCCTTGTCACCAAAGGAGCGCTCTCTGTCGAGGAAAAGGGTCGTGAGTTTCGTTACACCCCGGTTTTTTCCCAGGCGGATTGCCAGCACGATGAGAGCCGCTCCTTTCTCGGTCGGGTCTTTGAGGGGCGACTCGTTCCATTTCTCGCCGGAATGGTCGAAAACGAAGCCATTTCAAAAACGGAAATCGAAGAACTGCGCCGCCTCCTTGATGCCGCTGAGGAACGCAAAACCCAACCCGACTGAATCATGAACCCGTGGATGGAATTCGCCAACAACTGGCTTCTGCGCACGACACTGGAGGGTTCGCTCCTCATTGCCACCGTCCTCGGTCTGAGTTGGACTCTGGGCCGTCATCTGGGCCCCTCATGGCGTGTGGCTTTGTGGACGCTCGTCGGACTCAAACTACTCGTTCCCGCCTTCCTTCCCGCAGCACCGGGCCTCGGGGGTTGGTTTCGCCCTAAGCCCGTTGCTGAAACGACGGCATATGTCAGTTGGGTGGATTCTACTCCCATCGATCCCACAAGCTCTCCTGTGATCGCTCCCGAGCCTCACCTCACCTCATCCACGCCCCTGAATGAAGTAGCGGCTACGCGCAGCCTCCCCTCCCTCACCCGGACTCTGTTTGCGATCTGGATCATGGGAGTCGTTGCCTTCCTTATGGGGTTGGTCTGGCGCCAACGCCGATTCGTCTCCCGTTCCGGTCTTCAACGATGCGATGACGAGCGACTTCTCGCCCTCGTCCGCGAAGTCGCTGCAGATCTCGGAGTAAATCGAAATGTCAGTGTATTACTCGGGCCGGAGGGCGCGACTCCCGCCGTTTTCGGCGCCTGGCGAGGTTGCCTCATTCTGCCGAAGGATTGGGGTACCCGTTTCCATGGAGGAGTGCTTCGCTACATCATCCTGCACGAGATGGAGCACATCCGCCACCGGGACGTGCTCCTGAATTGGATCGCCGCTGCGGTAAACGCACTGCACTGGTTCAACCCTCTCGTCTGGATGGCGGTGTCGCGTTTTCAATCCGATCGTGAACTGCGCTGCGACGCAAATACCCTAGCCCGTCTGCAACCAGAAGAGCGCTTCGAATACGGGCGGACCCTCCTTCGCGTTCAATCTGAATTTCTTCCGGCACCCGCCATTGCAGGAGTGGCGCCTTGTGTCCGTAATCATCCAACCCTGCGTCATCGTATTCTTATGATCACAAACCCCACTCGTAGAAAATTATGGCTCAATGCCATCCTCGCACTCGGCATCACCGGGCTCATTGCACTCTCTTTCGGTTCGGCCACGGCCGAGGAGGAGAAGGCTCCCAGGGAACCGGAGAAACCAGCCGGTCGCGAAGGCGATCTCGGGACTCCCCCACGGGAAGGAGATCGTAAACCGGAACCCGGCCGCAGACCCGACGGTGAGCATAAACCTGAAGGCGACCATAAACCCGACGGCGACCGACGTCCCCAGGGAGACCGCGAAGGTGATGGAAAAGTGTATCGGGAAGGAGATCGACCCAATCCCGAGCACGGCCGACCCATGGGCGAACCCCGCCATCGCGAGGGGGAAATCCGTGTCGCCGTTCTTCGTGACGGAGTAAAACTCGGTGACCGTGTCGTTCGTCTTGAGAACCTCCGTTCAGAACTGGAAAAAGGCGATGCCCGCAGCGCCATCCTCTTTGCTCAGCCTGACGTTCCTTTTCACCAAATCAATGCCGTTACCATGGCTCTGAGAGGAGCGGGCGTGCATGATGTGCGAATCGGTGGCATTGAGGGTCAACCCGGGCGCCCTCCCCACCCCGGAGGTGCTCCCCATGATGGTGATCGTCCCCGCCCCGAAGGTGCTCCCCGCGATGGTGATCGTCCCCGTCCCGAAGGCGCGCCCCGCGATGGTGATCGTCCCCGACCTGAAGACGCTCCCCGCGATGGTGATCGTCCCCGACCTGAAGGTGCCCCTCGCGACGGTGCCGCTCCGGAAGGAGAAAAGGGCCCAAGAGCCTGATCCCGGCCAAGGCGACCCGCGGGTGAAACCCGCCCCGGGTCTCTTTTGCGAGCTTGCTTTCGGGCGACTCAAGCGTTTGGTGAGCTTCCTTGTGATCACCGCGTATGCTCGCCACCTATGTCCATCACCTTGACCCCTTCGCGATCCAGTTCACGGAGACTTTCGGGATTCGCTGGTACGGACTTGCTTATGTAACCGGCTTCCTTGCCGCGTTCCTACTGATCCGGTGGTTTGTCAAGATTGGCGCTTCCGAGCTAAAAGAATCTCAGGTCGCCGATTTCGTCACCATTCTCTCAGTTTTCGGTGTCATGCTCGGTGGCCGGCTCGGCTACATGCTGCTTTATAATTTCGAAGAACTCCTCTCCAATCCGGCGAGCTTTTTCGATGTGATGGGAGGAGGAATGTCGAGCCACGGCGGAATTGCCGGGATGACCATCGTGGCATGGATCTATGCAAAAAAAACCAAAGTCTCGTGGTTGGGCCTCGGCGACAATCTCGTCACCGTCTCGCCCGTCGGAGTGTTTTTCGGACGCATTGCGAATTTCGTGAATGGCGAACTCTATGGGCGCAAAACTGACGGACCCATCGCGATGAAATTTCCCGAAGAACTTTCCGAAGTGGTTGCGGCTCCAAATGGATTCGACTGGATGTTTCCCACCTCACAGCTTCGGGATCTTGCCGAAAGAGCCGGTGAAACCTCACCCGGTCTCCTTGGCAAGGTCGATGCGGCGGTCTCCACCGCCATGACGAACGGATACGACGCCCATCGGGCGGTGGTCGGCCTCATTCAGGATGCATCAGCGGAAAGCCCCGCCTTTCGCAGTATGCTCGGCGAGATCCTGACTCCCCGCCATCCCTCGCAACTCTACGAAGCGGTCGTAGAGGGGCTTCTGATTTTCCTCATCATGCTGGCGGTCCGCCTGAGATGGAAGAATCTCTACCATGGTGTCCTCACCGGACTTTTCTTCATCCTCTATGCCATTGGTCGAATCACCGTGGAAAACTATCGCGAGCCGGACTCCGGGCATATCGCAGGACTGACCAAGGGGCAGTTTTACTCGACCTTCATGATTGTGATCGGAGTTACCTTCCTGATTTACGCTTTTACCCGGAAGAGACGGAATCAGATTCCCTCCCCCTGAGGAAATCGAAACGGAAACGATTCTAGCCGGGTCATCGTTTTTCTTGCGATTTACCCCGAAGGCCTTCACTTACGAAGCGATGAAAACTCTCACCATAGGTCTGACCCAGTTCGCTGCTGTCAGCGATCCCGCCGCCAATCTTGATCAGGCAGAGCGTCTTACCCGGTCGGCTGCGGCACAGGGAGCGCAGGTCATCTGTTTGCAGGAGATGTGTTCCACGCTCTACTTCTGCCGTGACGAAAACCCCGCCAGGTTTGAACTGGCCGAGGCCATCCCCGGAAACACCACTGCCCGCTTTGCCGACCTCGCCAAAGAGCTCGGAGTGGTCATCATCCTGCCCCTCTTTGAGAAGCGTGCCACCGGACTCTATCACAACACCGCCGCCGTTCTCGATGCCGATGGAAAGTATCTCGGAAAATACCGGAAGATGCACATCCCGGAAGATCCGGGCTTTCACGAAAAATTCTACTTCACGCCGGGCGATCTCGGCTATCGGGTTTGGGAAACTGCCTTCGGGAAAATCGGGGTCCTCATCTGTTGGGATCAGTGGTATCCCGAAGCGGCCCGACTGACCGCCATGCAGGGAGCCAACGTCCTCTTTTATCCGACTGCGATTGGCTGGCTCGCCGAAGAGCGCGACACCCTCGGACCCGCCCAGCATAACGCCTGGGAAACTGTTCAGCGCGGCCACGCGGTCGCCAACGGGTGTTACGTCGCCGCCTCCAACCGCGTCGGCCGGGAAGGCGACACCCTTTTCTGGGGACAGTCCTTTGTCTCCAACCCCTATGGCGAAGTCATCGCCCGCACGCCCATTGAGGACGAGGGCGCCTTCACCGTGGAATGCGATCTCGAGAAGCTTGAAGAGTTCCGCAATATCTGGCCCTTCTTTCGCGACCGCCGCATCGACAGCTACGACCCCATCCTGAAGCGGTGGATTGATTAGATTCGATTCAGGTGTTGAAGTGCTTCAATCGTACGACGGGAGACGGCGGAGCCAAACTTGAGACTTAAAACCTGAAACTTGGAACTTTCTATATGACCCCGAAAGAACTTGGTTACCGCATGCCCGCTGAATGGGAGGCACAGGAAGCAATCTGGCTCTCCTGGCCCTCCGGGCACCCCGATTGCTGGCCCGAGACGCTGGAAAAGGTCGAAGGGGTCTTCGCCACGATCGCCGCTTCGATCAGCCGCTACGAACCCGTCCGCATCAACGCGCCTGAATCCCGCCACGATGAGATCCGCCGTCAGGTCCTCGCGGCGAAGGGATCGGCAGATCAGGTCGAACTCTACCCTCACCCCAACGACGACGTCTGGTGCCGCGACCATGGTCCTCTCTTTGTGAAGCATCACGACACAGGCAAACTCGCGGTCACCAACTGGGGATTCAACGGATGGGGAGACAAATTCGGTCCCTACGGGCAGGACAACGAGATCCCCGTCCATATTGCAAATACTCTAGGCCTGGAGCGTTTTGATGCCGGTATGATTCTCGAAGGCGGCTCGGTCGAGCAGAATAGTCTCGGGCAGATTCTCACGACCGAAGCGGTCCTCCTGAATCCCAACCGAAACCCCCATCTCAGCAAGAGTGAAATCGAAGCGCGGATCAAAGACTTTCTCGGTGTCTCGGAAATCTTCTGGCTCGGCGCGGGGATCGAGGGTGATGACACCGACGGACACATCGATGATCTCGCCCGCTTCGTAAACGATCGCACCATCGTCATCTCCCGTGAACGGGACGGGAGCAACCCGAACCATCGTATCCTGCAGGAGAACCGCGACCGGCTCACCGACTTCCGGCTTCCTGACGGCTCGAAGCCCGAAATCATCGACATCGACCTCCCCGATGCCTGCCTCGCGCCGGAATGGCGATTGCCCGTGTTGCCCGCGAGTTATGTGAACTTTCTCATCCTGAACGGAGCCGTCCTCGTTCCCGTCTTCGGGCAGAAGAAGCGGGACACCGAAGCGGTGGGAGTGTTAGGCGAATTGTTTCCGGGACGGGAAATCGTAGCGATCAATGCGATCGATATTGTCCGCGAGGGCGGAGCAATCCACTGCATCTCACAGCAGCAGCCGAAGGCAGGAAAATAATCCTACCGCCGGGGTGGCTGCACCGTCAGGTGAACGATCGCCTCCAGGGCGCGGGCCTGCTGCTCCGGAGTCATCGTCAAAAAGCGGTCCCGTTGGCTCTTCTCGCCTCCCCGACCTGACGGAAAAAAGCGGGTGAAGCCATCATCAGCGACGCTGACGCGACCCCGGGAAGAGAGCCCGAAGTAACCCCGATCGGGAAAGGCCGCATACAGGACGCTGCTTTGATCCCAGCACGGCCGATCATGCTCCGGGCCGCTGTGCAGCAGATAGGCTTCTTTGACAAGATGATGCGGCAGGTAGTTGAGATCCTCTGCGATGCTCCGGCGGGGAAACGGAAGCGCCGCTCCGATTTGGTATCCGCTCCAGACGACGGGAACTTCCTCCGGCCACTGATCGGCGACAATTTTCATGAAGGGAATGCCGTTAATGACGTTGGCTTCGAGATGATAATTGGTCTCGTTCGTAAACGTGAAGGCCCCGGCCATGATCGAGAGCAGTCTCACCTTTTTCCGGATCAAACCCGGACCGTCCAAAGGCGAATGAACATCCCCTTTCGACTTCAGCAGGTTCGCCATATTCGAAGCAACGCCGACACTGATGAGACTAACACTGCCATCATCCGCCTTTGCGAGGAGTTCGCGCAGGAGGTCGACCGCTTCCCTCGCCTTGTCATTGCTGGAAAGGTCATGCGGATAAGCTTCAGAGCTGACCAGGGGCAGATATTTGCTGTCCCGCTTTTGAGAAGCGGGATCGCGCGTCACTCCGACGGGGAGGTCGGGACGACCGTAGAACGTGTTCTGGGCATCGACAAACGCGGCCGTCAACGGGTTGTCTTTCGAAATGGTCACCCCGAGGAGTTCACAGGCACCGCGGTCGACCAGGACATGACACATGGCAAGCGCGAGGACATCATCCACATCGCCGGTGATATCGGTGTCGAAGATGATTTTGACAGCTTCGTTCGCGCGCACGGGAAGGAACTGAGTCGCCAGAGAAATGACGAGAATGAGGTGTAGATACCCTTTCATGTTGATTCAAGAATCCAGTTACCGGATGAGCTGACTGGTGCGGAAGAATGTTGAAGTTTAGATTCTCTGTCCATCTCTTTGAAAGAGGAGCGTCGTGAATCTTCAAAAACGAGTTCACCCCAGGCCCGGTTCCGCGAGACCAAAGAGACGCAGGGGGTCGGATGTCGATTTGCCATCACCCCGTCTCATTCGGGTCAACCGCCGCACCGGCCGGAATCCCAGCGAAACGGCCAATTCTTTTGCCGGAATATTTTCATCCGGCAGATCCCAGAAGACGGCGTGATTCCCCGGACAACTTTGAATGAGAGTTTCAGCAATTTTCAGCCCACTCGCCGTCGATGCCGCAGTCACGGGACCGAGATAGGATGCCCGTTCTCCTTCACGAACAAGACCGAAACTACCATCGGCTAGTTGAGTGCCGGCAAAGGATCCCGCAAGGAGGGAACACAATAACTCAGACCGGTCCGCCCCGAAGACAAGACGGTCCAGCGCAAAGGCCTCGGGGCTGAAAGCAAGCGGAACGGAGCGCTCCGGCTCCTTCACCTCCCGCGATCCGTCCAGCACCCATCGGCTCAGATCCCACTCCGCGCTGAATCCGAGTCCCTCATAGAGCGGACGACCTTCCGGAGTCGCATCCAGCCGCACGCAGGCGATCCCTTTTTCCTCCTCCAGATAGGACAAAGCCCGGCGCAAAAGTTCCGTCCCGATTCCGCGACGACGGAAATCGGGATGCACCAGAACCATGCCGATCCAGGCGAGTTCGACTCCGTAGCAGGTCGTCGTCGCGGTTCCGGCGGGCCGTCCGTCCTGCCCGGCCAGAAAACAGCCCTCTTTTCCGAGACTCAGAAACCGCTCCCAGTCACGGCGCGTCTGATTCCATCCCGCGAGCCGGCTTAGGTCGTGAGCGAAATCAAGGTCGGTCTTCGATAGGACGCGAAGGGTTGTGGACATGGAGAGGGCTAAAGCTTCAAAGAATCCCGCTAAACGACGGCCACGGTATCGACCAGATTCGCCCGGGCAACCCGCATTACATTGCCGCCGAGAATCTTGCGGATGTCATCGTCCGAATATCCGCGCTGCACGAGCCCGACCGTGTAGAGCGGCCAGTTTGTCCAGGAGAGGCTGAGGTCGGCTTCCTCAGTGGGGACAAAATCGTCCTTCGGCCAAAGCGAACGAAAGTCCTCGCGTTTCCGTCGCAGTCCGCCGACCGCCGCCTTCCGGTTCTCGGGATCACAGTTCCGGGAATTGTAGGAGATGTCAGTGCCGATCGCGACGTGATCGACCCCGAATTTCTTGGCGACATAGTCGACATGATCGAGGAGAGAATTGAGATCCCCTTTTCCCCGAAGGAATCGGGAAATGCAGCAGATCCCGATAAACCCTCCGGTATCCGCGATCGCCTTGATGACCTCATCCGGTTTGCTGCGAATGTGGGCGTAGAGTGCCCCGGCCACGGAGTGACTGGCGACCATAGGCTTTTCCGAAAGTTGCGCCGCCTCAAGACTCGTCTGCCAGCCCGAGTGGGCACAGTCCACGATCACCCCGACACGGTTCATCTCGGCCACGACCGCTTTTCCAAAATCGCTCAAGCCCGCATTCGACGTTTCCCCGCACCCGTCCCCGATCATGTTCCGCCTTTGGTAGGTCAAATGCATCATGCGTATACCGAGCTGGTAGAAGATTTTCAGGTAACGCAATTCGTCGGGAATGGTGTTCCAGTCCTGAGTAAGAGGAACGCCGTTGCCGGTCATGTAGAGGCAGTGTTTCCCTGAAGCTTTGGCCGCCTCAATGTCATCGGGCGTGACTGCTTTTGATACATGTTCTCGCAGCATGTCTGTCGTATAGGTAAATCGGGCGAGACGCTTGATCAGTCTCATGGGATCCTGACATTCCTGCCCCGCATTCTGAAAAATGCAGGTAACACCCGAGGCTCGCCAGGCGTCCAGATATTCACGCTGTTCCTCCGCACTGGTAATACAACGGGTCATGCTCATGTCTTCCCGCATATCCTCCAGTTCAGCATCCGAAGCGCCTGCGAGCACAGCGGCCTTGAGTGTCTCGCCATCGATCGCGGCCCTCGGCGAAAACCCGTATGAATCGAAAACAAGGGAATCGGCATGAAGCTCGAGCCCTCGCTGCAGATCCTTCTCGGCAGGCTTCAGGACCGCCATCGCTGCATCGCGCGCTTTCTGAATAAAGGGATTCAGGTTTTCAGTGATACCGGAAAGACGATCTTCTCCTGAACCCGCTGCCATGGTGACCGATGGGGCGGCATTTGCTCCTGCAGCCAGCGGCACAACTCCTTTGATAAAGTTTCTGCGTTCCATAATGAAACAAGGGAATACCACGTCGCCCTTACCATGAGCAATCCCTGTCCCGCCAGCATCACGCCAAAGACTGGGGCCAATATCGATCATCATTTAAAACGATGATTATACCGGCGATTATCAATTCGCTATTTTGCCTTCGGTAGAGGTAGGATCTCACTGAACTGAACCTAGCCTGTTATGGAATTCTTGATTCTCCTGATTGGAGCCGTCGTGTTGATTCTTGTGATCGCCCTGCTTTCCCGCCTGAGCGCAACGGAACGGAAAATGGATGAGTTGAAGCGGGACGTTCGCGAATTGTTGAGCCTCGCCCGATCTCAAGAAGTGAAAGCCCCCTTTCCCCATTCTGCGCCTGAACTCGCACCGGTCGTAAGTCTCGAGTCGGCACCGGAGAAGGCTACACCGGTGGAGGAAACGCTACCAGCGCCACCTGCGGCAGCGACTCCCGCTCCGGCCTATGCCGGATCCGCTCCGCCACCTCTGCCCAAACGACAGGTCTCCGTCGTCGCTGATAAAGCCGTTCCCTTCACGCCCAGAGAGCCCAACCGCTTTGAGGCTTCCGCCCGCGAGATTCTCGGCAAGATCTGGAACTGGATTGTTGTCGGGGAAGAACACCGGCCGAAAGGGGTCACAATGGAGTTTGCCGTTGCAACCACCTGGCTGATCCGCATTGGAGTTCTCATCCTGGTCATCGGGATCGGCTTCTTCCTGAAATACTCGATTGCCCGCGGGTTCATCGGTCCGGTCGCACGTGTGCTTCTCGCCACCCTCACGGGCGCGGCGCTGATCGTGTCGGGGCTGCGCCTGTTTTCGGGACGGTATGCGCTACTCGGCCAGGGTCTCGCCGGAGCCGGGTTCGCGACTCTCTACTTCAGCTTCTTCACCGCTCACCAACCGGGCTACGAACTCTTCGGACCGATCGTCGCCTTCGCTCTGATGATCCTCGTGACCGCCACGGCCGGAATCGTCTCGGTACGGTTCAACAGCCTTCTGGTGGCTGTGTTAGGGCTGCTCGGCGGCTACGGCACACCCCTGATGATCAAGACGGGGAACGACAGTGTCGTGATGCTCTTCGGCTACGTGCTGCTCCTCGGTCTCGGGATGTTCTTCATCGCGTCGCGGAAGGAATGGCGTCTCCTCCACTACCTCAGCTTCCTCGCGACCTGCCTGCTCGTACTCCTCGCGCTCGACCGCAGCTTCTCACCGGAGCGTTTCGGGGAGTTCATGCCCTTCCTCCTTGCCTTCTTCGCGCTCTTCTCCTCGGTCACTTTTGTCTACCAACTGGTGCACCGGAAAACCTCGACCGTGCTCGAGCTGCTCTTCCTTTTCCTGAACGCGGCCGCCTTCACCGGATTCTCGATCGGCTGCATCACCCAGACCTACCGTCGCGAAGCCGTTGCCATCCTCACGCTGGGACTTGCGGTCTTCTACATCCTCCACATCGCCGTCTTCCTGAAGCGCGATCTGCGTGACCGGGGACTGCTGCTCAGCTTCATGGGACTGGCTTCCTTCTTTGTCGCGATCACTCTCCCCATCGTCCTCACGAAGGGGTGGATCACGGTGAGCTGGGCGCTGCAGGCCTTCGTGATGCTATGGATCGCCTCGAAGATGCGCAGCGAGTTTCTCCGCCAGCTCGCCTACCTGCTCTACCTCATCGTCCTCGGACGTCTTGCCATCTTCGATTTCCACGGGCAATTCGACGGTATCTCGGAAGGGATGCCGGCGAAGGACTACTTCCTCGGACTGGTCGAGCGGCTCTTCATCTTCGGGATTCCGATCGGATCCTTCTTTGCGGCGGGACGCCTCTTCCGTCACGAAGGCGCCGGCGACGACGCATGGGCTGTCGGAGAAGGCAACGACATCCGTCCCCTGCCCGGTCAATCGGGCGTGGGCCGGGTTTGCTTCTGGATTGTGGTCGCCCTCACTTTCGTTTATCTCAATCTCGAGGTCTGGAAGACGATGGATCAAATCTTCGATCCGCTCATGCGTCCGGGACTCACCCTTGTCTGGGTCGGACTCGGAACGCTCCTCCTCCGTGAGATGACCGTGAATCGGTCGGGACTCGCCACGGTGCTCTTCTGGATCCTCGGAGTCGCCCTCATCGTGAAGGTCTTCGTCTTCGACTTCATCTTCTGGAATCCCGGCTTCGACCTCGCCTTCGCCCCTCGCGATTTTGCCGAAGGTTTCCTGATGCGCGCGCTCGACTACGGAGCGGTGACGCTCTATCTGCTCTTCGCCGCCCGTACCCTCACCCGCCGGAATGATCAGGACGACACTGGTCGGATCTTCGGCTACGCCGCCCTCGCCGCCGCCTTCCTCTATTCGAGCCTCGAGATCTGGACCGGCCTGACGCGCTTCCTGCCGGAGTTCCGCATGGGCGGCATCTCGATCTACTGGTCGCTCTTCGCCATCACTCTGCTCCTCGCCGGCATCCTCAAGGGACGCGCCGCCCTGCGCGGGATCGGACTCGTCCTTCTCGGCGGCACGATCCTGAAGGTCTTCTTTGTCGATCTCGCCGGGCTCGATCAGCTCTACCGCATCATTGCCTTTATCGTCCTCGGCGTGGTGGTTTTGGCAGGATCGTTCCTCTACTTCCGCTTCAGCCAACACTTCGAAACAGCGAAAGAGGATGAGGAGCATGAACCCGAAAAAGAGGAGACCCGTTCATGAATCGCATCGCCCTGACACTCTTCGTTCTTCTGGCCGGCTCGATCGGCAGTTCGAATGATTCGCCGCTGGCCGGATTCGATCCCGCCCCCTTTCCCGAGCTTCGCGAGATCGGGGTAATCCGCTCGGACGCGGGGCTGTTCCGCATCGCCATGGACGCCGGGATGCATCGGAGTTTCCGCACCCTGCGCCTCGCGAAGAAGGAGAATGGAGCCTGGCAGGAGATGCCCATGGTGTCGCAGCGCACCCCCGGCCCCAAAAAGATCGGCGACTTTCTGACGCCCCATCGGATCGAGTCCCTCAACGAAACGCCGGACGGCGCCCTTGAAATCGTCGTGAGTTTCAACAGTCCCTTGCAGGGCCCGATCCGGCTCGAGATCGACACACCGCTGAGCGATTTTGAGAAGGGAGTGTCCATCGCCGTTCCCGGAACTGATGGCGCTTGGCAGGAAGTCCTCTCCGATGGAGTGATCTTCGACCATCGGCGTTTTCTCGATTTCCGGCACACGTCGATCCAGGTCCCGGCGGTGAACTCGCGAACCCTCCGCCTCCGCATTGCCGAAGCGACCGACTTGCAACGTTCGCGCCTTCGGGATATCACGCGAACCGTCGGAGACGCCTCCGGCCTCACCGTCACGGAATCCGGCGCGGTCGAGACGAGGGCGTTCCGGATCGATGGTTTGCGTTTCGTTTACCTTCGCGATCAATCGAAGATCGAAAGCCGGGGAGTCGAACGTCACCCGCTCACGATCACCGGAGCGGCGACTTTGCCGGAAGGGAATACGGAAATCGTTCTCGATGGTGGCAATCTCCCGATCCATCGACTCATCCTCGAAACGAACGACCGCAATTTCCGCCGCGCCGTTTCCGTTCAGGTGCCGGGACCGGGCGAGTCGTGGCAAACCATTCACCAAACTCATCTCCACCGCTACGAAGTCGGCGACTTCCGCGACGAAAAGCTCTCCATTCCCCTGACTGAAACCCGCGCGAAACGATGGCGTCTCCTCATCGAAAACGGAGCCAACGCACCAGTCACGTTTTCGGCCATCTCCGGTGAAGGGCCTGCCTATGAGATCCTCTTCCTCGCCGACCCCGGAGACGAGCCCGCCCTTTTTGTCGGAAGCAACGAGATGACCCTGACAAACGCACCACTCGATACCGCCGCGATCGAAGCCGCGATCCAACGGAATGTCCCGGCCGGGACCGTGGTGGCAGTTGAAGCAAGCCCCAACCCCGCCTACCGCGCCGAAGCGGCCCAGGCCAGGGGACCGGGCTTCCTCGACTCCAAACCAGCACTCTGGAGCATCATCGCGCTTGCCGTGGCCATCCTCATCGCCGTGTTGTATCAGGCGATGAGGAAGATCGAGGAAAAGCCGGACGAGGCGGAGTGAGTCACGCCTCCAGGCGCGCCAAAAGATCGTCGGTCGAGACCGAGTCGCCCTTTTTCACGAGGATCTCGGTGACGGTGCCGTCAATGTTGGCGGAAATGGTCGTGAGCATCTTCATCGCCTCTAGCGAGATGATGGGATCGCCGGCCTTCACGCGGGTGCCCACCCCAACGGCGAGATCGGTGACCATGCCGGGCATCGGCGCGACGACCTGAAGCGGGTCCTTCGCATCACCCTTCGCTTTCGTCACCGCGTTCTTCGGCGCGAGCGACTTGTCGAGGATCTGCGACTCGCGCGGCATCCCGTTGAGCTCGTAGAAGACGTTGCGGCGTCCCTCGTCGTCGGCTTCACCGATGCCGATGAGCTTGATGAAAAGGAGTTTACCGTGATCGATCTGCACTTCGATCTCCTCACCGATGGAGAGACCGTAGAAGAAGGCCGGAGTCGGCAGGCCCGAGACCTCGCCGTAGTTCGCCATGAACTGGTCGAAGTCGGAGAAGACCTGCGGATACATGAGGTGGCTGTAGAGATCGTCGTCGTTGGCGGGACGTCCGAATTTTTTGGCCAGATCGGCGCGGGTCGCTTCGAGATCGACAGGAGCGGCGAGTTCACCGGGACGCTTCGTCGTGGCGACACGATCGCCGAGGACGACTTTCTGAACGTCCTTCGGCCAACCACCGTCGGGTTGTCCAAGACCACCCGAGAGCATGTCGATGACCGACTCGGGGAAGTCATGCGATCCGGGCGCGAGCGAGGGCACGTCCTGCGGACGGATGCCGCGGGTGATGAGATACATGCACATGTCGCCGACGACCTTCGAGCTCGGCGTCACCTTGATGATGTCGCCAAAGAGCTGGTTCACCTCGGCATAGGTGCGGGCGATCTCGGGCCAACGGTGGCCGAGGCCCATGGCATTGGCCTGCTCTTTGAGATTCGTGAACTGCCCGCCGGGCATCTCGTGGAAGTATACCTCGGCCGAGCCGGCGCGCGGCGCGGTGTTGAAGGGCGTGTAGAAACCGAGCACTTCCTCCCAGTAATCCGACATCTCATTGAGAGCGTCAAAGTCTATCCCGGGATCACGCTCATGGCCGCGCAGGGCAGCGCAGACGGAGTTGAGGTTCGGCTGGCTCGTCGATCCAGACATCGACGCAATCGCAAGGTCGGCGATATCGACCCCGGCGTCGGCGGCGGAAAGAACCGAAGCCGCGTTGATGCCCGAGCTGTCGTGGGTGTGGAAATGGATCGGAAGTCCGATCTCCTCGCGCAGGGCGGCGACGAGTTTCTTCACCGCGAAGGGACGGCAGAGACCGGCCATGTCCTTGATCGCGAGAATGTGCGCGCCCATTTTCTCGAGTTCCTTGGCCTTGGCGATGTAGTATTTCAGAGAATACTTGTCGCGCTTCGGATCATCGATGTCGCCAGTGTAGCAGACCGCGGCTTCACAGATGGACTTTGTCTCGTTGCGGACTGCCTCCATCGCTACCTGCATGTTGGGCAGGTAATTGAGCGAGTCGAAGATCCGGAAAATGTCCATGCCCGCCTCGGCGGAGTGTTTCACGAAGCCGGCCACGACGTTGTCGGGATAGTTCGAATATCCCACCGCATTCGAGCCGCGGAAGAGCATCTGGAAACAGATGTTCGGCACTTTTTCGCGCAGGTCGCGAAGGCGGTCCCAGGGCGACTCCTTGAGGAAACGCATCGCCGTGTCGAAGGTCGCGCCGCCCCACATTTCGAGACTGAAGAGGTTCGGCGTGCGGTGGGCGACGACGTCCGCGACATTGAGCATGTCGATGGAGCGCATCCGCGTGGCGATGAGCGACTGGTGTGCGTCGCGCATCGTCGTATCGGTGATGAGGAGCGGCTTCTGTTCGCGGATCCAGGCGGCGAATTTCTCCGGCCCCAGTTCGAGGAGGCGGTCGCGTGAACCTTTCGGAATGCCGGCCTTCAGATCAAAGGCGGGGACACGCGCCGGCAGGAGAACCTCGGCCGGACGATAACCCTTGGCGGTATTGTTGCCGTTGACGGTGATGTCGCTAAGATACGACAGCAGCTTCGTGGCCCGGTCGCGGCGCGGCTGGAACTTGAAGAGATCCGGATTGGTGTCGATCAAGCGCGTCGTCGCGTTGCCCGAGCGGAAAGTCTCATCAAGGACGACATTCTCGAGGAAGGGAATGTTCGTCTTCACCCCGCGGATGCGGAACTCGCGCAGGGCGCGGTTCATGCGCTGCAGGGCAATGTCGAAGCGTGGACCGGAGGCCGTCAGCTTCACGAGCATCGAGTCGTAGTAGGGCGTCACGACCGATCCCGCGTCACCCGCGCCCGCATCGAGGCGGATGCCGAAACCGGCGGCGGAGCGGTAATTGATGATCTTGCCGTAGTCGGGCGAGAAGCCGTTCGCCGGATCTTCCGTGGTGATGCGCGCCTGCACCGCATAGCCGTTGCGCGGAATGTCTTCCTGCTTCGGAATGTCGATCTCGTGACTGAAGAGCGAATGCCCCTGGGCGACGAGAATCTGCGAGCGGACGAGGTCGATTCCGGTGATGACCTCGGTCACGGTGTGCTCGACCTGGATGCGCGGGTTCATCTCGATGAAGAACCACTCCTTCGAATCGATGTCGTAGAGGAACTCGACCGTGCCGGCGTTGTTGTAGCCGATCTCCTTCGAGAGTTTCACCGAGGCCTCGCAGAGCTCGTGACGGACCTTTTCGTCGAGATTCACCGAGGGTGCGATCTCGATGACCTTCTGGTGGCGGCGCTGCACCGAGCAATCACGCTCGTGGAGGTGGACAATGTTGCCGTGTTTGTCACCGAGGATCTGCACCTCGATATGTTTGGCGCGTCCCACGAAACGCTCGAGGAAAACGGCGGGATTGCCGAAGGCGTTCGCCGCCTCGGTCTGGGCCTGGTCGAGGAGACCATCGAGCTCGGACTCTTTCTGCACGACGCGCATGCCGCGACCGCCGCCGCCGAAGGCCGCCTTGATGATGAGGGGAAAGCCGATCGTGCGGGCGATCTTGAGCGCCTCGGCGCGATCGCTGACGGGCTCCTCGGTGCCGGGAAGGGTCGGGACGTTGACCTTCTTGGCGAGGGCACGGGCCGAGACCTTGTCGCCCATGGCGTCGAGCATTTCCGGATCGGGACCGATGAACTTCAGCCCCGCCTCGCGGCAGGCGCGCGCGAAGTCGGCGTTTTCGGAAAGGAAGCCGTAGCCGGGGTGGATGAGGGTGACACCCTTCTCCTTCGCGATGTGGATGATACCCTCGATGTCGAGGTAGGCTCCGACCGGGCCCTTTTCCTTGCGGAGACGGTAGGCCTCGTCGGCCTTGAAGCGGTGGCGGGAGAAGCGGTCCTCCTCCGCATAGATCGCGACGGTGCGGAGTCCCAGCTCGGTGGCGGCGCGGAAGATCCGGATGGCGATCTCGCCCCGGTTCACGGCCATCAGTTTTTCGGTCTTTTCGGGCATCGGGGTCTCGGTTTCGGACATGGGGCGCCACTATAAACTTTGGCCCCGCAACGGAAAGACCGATTTTTACGAAATCACGGACCCTTAAGGAATGATCCGTACCCGTTTGCGCCGTGACGAGGCCCTACCCCCTCAGGTCTGTCACCCGACCCTACCGGATCAGTAAGCAAATATCTCGCTATCCTTAAAGAAGCGCTTCACCTCGATGGCTCCATTTTCAGGCGAATCAGATGCGTGACAAATGTTGATCATCATGTCTTCGCCAAAATCACCGCGGATGGTGCCCGCTTCCGCTTCTTTCGAATTGGTCGGTCCGAGCATGCCTCGCACTTTCGCGATGACGTCTTCGCCTTCGAGAACAAGCGCAATGACGGGGGCGGACTGCATGAACTCAACGATGCTCGGGAAAAAGGGCTTGTCGGCGACGTGACTATAATGCTCGGCGAGAAGCTCGTTGGAAAGATGGATCATCTTTGCCCCGCGAATGACAAAGCCGGCCTTTTCAAAGCGGTCAATGACTTCGCCGCAATGGGCTTTTTTCACACAGTCGGGCTTGAGGAGGATGAGGGAACGTTCGGTCGACATGAGAGAGGTCAGTGTGTGTGTTTCGTGGAGGCGGCTATCTGTAGGCAGTTTAAGCGTGAAGGAAAGGGAAAAATGGATCAGATCCCGTGTTTGTAGCTTTCGCAGCGGTTCATCCATCCGGCCGACCAGCGCGATTCCCCCCGGTCCGCAGGCGAGTTCTTGATGCGACGCTGCAGCACCCGCCGCGCCGCTTCGCTGAACTCGTTTGAAGAAGCCTGACCTCCCTCTGAGGGGCCCATCTCCAGCAGGACGTCTCGCAACCCCCACCCATGACCGTTGTATTTTTCCTCGGGTTTAACGCCCTCGCCCTTGAAGTTCACGTAATCAATAAGGGCATAAAGTCCGTTCCGACTTCCGGCCATTTTGTAAAAGTTGTCCCGGAGCCTCGATTTATCGGCTTCTCCACTGGTCACTGCCTGCATTTTTGGCAGCGCCTGCTCTAGCCGTTGCACAATGAACCCGGTCTGGAGAGAGACGGAATTGGCGAGGAACTGGCGCAGTTCTTTCATTCGCGGAGAATTCTGCTCCTGCAGAAACTGTGCTCGAGAGGACCACGGGCAACCCGCAGCTTCGGCAACCCAGGCGGGCAGGGGAGCATTTCGTTGCTTCATATAAGCAATCAGAGGGGGAAAGCTCTCCTGAAAGGGCCCGGGGCGGCCGGGAACGTACCAGATGAAATGCCCGATTCCAAGAGAGGGAAAGTCCTCGCCCGCGTTCCATGAGGTAAGCCCCTCAACCGTTCCGCCACATTCGTTCTGCCAGATCTTGCGACCGATCGCCGCCGCGTCGGCGTCGTTCAATTGAATTCCAGCACCCCCGGGGCTCGGGGAAGGCGACGAATCCAAGGAGGCGCATCCCGCGAACGTCGAAAGAAGAAGGAGAACCAGGCAGGAGAGGGGGAAACGCATCCCCAAAATGTCGTTAATAAATATAAAAAATCAAACGAACCTCTAAAAACCTTTTGATAATTTCCATAATTTAATTTATATTTCATAGAACTAGGCTCACGAAACCGGGATTGACCGATATTTTTTATGAATTCAGACTACGACTTTACTCTCAACTCCAGCGAGAGTCCCTCCTCCGGGACGGCAAGGAATCGTTTCCTTGATTCGCTTGGTGTGGGTGAAAATGCCCTGCGCAGTCTCGAAGGAACTCAGGAGGAGCCTGCAACTGTAGACGAAGGTCTCGTCCTCTCTTCCCAGCCGGAAGTCGAATCGTCAGAAGCCAATGTCGATCTTTCAAAAGGGCGGGCTATTTCCATTTCCGTCAACCGCGGAGCCGCGATCAATCGGTCCCTCGAAATCACCGTACCATCCTCACCAAAAGCAGAAGAGGCCGGAGAAGCCGAAGCCAATCCTCCTGTCACCCCGGTCACTGACGATCTTGACACCATTATCAACCTGAGTTGTCCGGAATGTGCGGGCGATCTCGTGATCAAACGCCGACACCTCGGGGTGGAGGGAGCCTGCGTGTGGTGTCACACCCCCATCGTAGCGGCTGAAACAGCGCGCGACCGTCAGGTTCGCGTCTTCGCCCTTCTGGGAGGAATTCAGAAACCCGAAGCGACAGTCGCTCCCGCAGTGCAAGAACCACAAGAGCCGACGATAGCCCCTTCCCCTGCTCCCCTCTTACCATCCCCTGCTCCCTTCGTGCAAAAAGCTGAATCGGCGAGCACTCCCGCAGGGCAGGAACCGCTCGAATCAACGGCACCTTCCTCTGCTCCCTGGAAGCCTTTCGACGCAACTGTCGAGCACGGCTTTTCCGCGGTGCCGGAAGTTGAAACCTTGAATGAAGTCACCCCTGACCCGCAAGTCAGCCAGGATCCGGCAGACAATTTCTACGGTGGCAATTTGGGATTCAGCCCTTCTTTCGAACCTGCCACGCTCGAAGACCAGAGCCCCGTAGAGGAAATCACTCACCAAGGTGCGCCTACAACCGCGCAACCTTTGCCGATGGATCTCGATGATCTCTATGCCAGTTCGGGGTTCGGCTCACCTGCCGACGGGAACAAAGGCGAACCCGGCTTCGGTGAAACCATGGCCCAAACCCCGAAAGGGGCAGCCGCCTTCAACCCCGCTGGATTCGGTGCTTTCCTTCAATCTCCGGCTCCAATTGCTGACCGGGAGATCGCCTCCCCCCTGGCTCCCTGGTCCGGAACGGGCGCACCGGACACCGTAAGCGATGAGCCCCTCGCCCCGGATTCCCCGGTTAAAGATGAAGAGTCTCCGGCAACAGCGGGCTTCGCCAGTCCTACGCCCTGGGGACCGCCGGCAACCTTTGTTCCAGAGGAATCCGTGATTGATTCTCCTCCCACGTTGATAAAAGAAGAAGCGTCTCCCTCAGACTGGGCGAGCGCCTTCGAAAATCACCGTGAACCGGAGAGTTCCGTCTCTCCTCAAAAAGACACGGCTCCGGAAGCCCTTCCCGCAGCACCCGCCTTCGCCGGATTCGAATCGGGTTTCGGTTCTTCGTCAGCCGAAGCAGAAAAGCCCGTATCTACCGATGCGTCTACTGAAGCTCCATCAGGCTTTTTCTTCAGCAACGCGCCTGCATCCACGATGCTCTTTGGCAGAAGTGAGTCGACCGGGGAATCCTTCGCAATGCCGGGACACTGCTTTTCAACCGGGAGCTCGTCCGAACCCGAACCGAAAACCTTTGAAGCTCTTTTTCCTTCCACATCCGAAGAGGAAGTTCATCCACCTATCTTCGAAGCGGCTGAAATGGAGAGCCCCGCGGAGTTTTCCGCAACACGCGAAGCAGTCGGAACAGATCCCCTTTTCCCATCAATCAATCAGGGTCCGTCTCTTTTCGGGGATTCGCCCTTCGCTTCTTTTCAAGACGAGCCAGTCAACGAGACCGCCCCGACTCCCGCTGCGGGCTCAGCGTTCTCTGACCTCAGCCCGGCTCCCTTTTCCCCGGCGACCGGACCGGAAAACCCTCCGGTGACGGCTATTCCAGAAAGCGCCAATCACGCCGTCCCTGCGATTGCTTCACTCCCTCCAATCAACCAGGCGAAACCCAAACCCAAGGTCCGCAAGGGGTTCATCGTCCTCATGGTGATCATCGTCGGATTCGCTTCGGGCGCGGCACTGGCCTCATTCGTGCTTCCGGTTGAGGAGTATGTGCAGACGGCTCGTGCCTTTATGGAGAAGAAGTTCAACCCCGCCGGAATTCCTTCCGAGACGCTCCCTCTGCCGCTTCCGACCGGGACCGCTGCAGCGACTGAGATCACGGAGCCCTGATACGTCCATTTTTACAAGAACCGCACCATGAGCTTACAAACCTCTGTAAAGGAACGAACCGGGAACCTCGAAGAGACCCTGCAATTGAGATGCCCCGGATGCAACGGCGGCCTGAACCTCAGACGAAAACACCTCGGAATCACCGGACAGTGCGTCCATTGCCACTCGTTCCTCACCGCGATTGAGGAGTTTGGATCCGTCAGGGTCGTCATGGGAGCATCTCCCGTTGCCACCAAAGCGCAGCCAGTCGAACCGGCCCCTGCACCGAAGATCGAGGTGCCGGCGGCGAGTCCGGAACTTTCGATGTCTGAGCCCCCCCCACTTTCCCCTCAGTGGGGATTTCCGGAGAGGACCCCGGAGCCACTTGAACTCCAGGCACCCTCGACCGCTCTAAACGCGCCGTCCCCCGCCGCTGAGCCTGTTTCGCTCGAGTCGTCCTTTGTGGACACCGTCACCACGGATTTCGCCTATTCGCCTCTGGATCGTGAAGGAGACAACCTCTTTGTTGACCGGGCCGGGATTCCCCTCGCCATGTCGCAGCCGACGCCTCCGCCATTGACCCCATCTCCCTTCGATGAGGTCGATGATTTCCAGATTCCTTTCTCCTCCTTGTTCAAAGTGGAGGAAAGCCCGGTCGAACTCAACGAAGCATGGGGAACCAAAGTACCTCAGGAATCGCATGCGAGTAGTTCACCTTTCTCAACCCCGTCATCCGGAGGGGGAGGTTTCGCCGAGACACTTTTCCGTGACAAGGTGGTAAAGGAATCCGCCAGTGACGATTTCACGATCGCGATCCCCTTTTCCGTGGCGAAAGCCAAGGAGGCGCCCGCTCCCCTTCGCCATCAGGATTGCGCACCCAAAGTCATTCTCGACGGAGATGGTCGCCCCTTGGCTCCGATGACCAAAGAAGAGGAGGAGGAGTTTGCCAAAAACTTCTTCGCGATGGAACGCGCCCGTGGAAAAGAACCCAAGTGGCGTAAGCGTCTCAAGGGATTCCTCATCAAGGTCATCGTCCTCGGCCTTGCCGGCATGGTCGCCTTTTTTGTGACGCCGAGGGAGAAAATGGTCGAATACCAAACCAAGGCCGGCACCTGGCTCGAACCCGGCATGGCCATCCTCGACTATCTCCCGGAAGGGATGAGACCTGAATGGCTGCCCCGGACGGATTTTGGAATCGATGCCGGTCTCGATGAGAACGGGAAACCGAAACCGAAGATGAACGCTTTCGAGGGGCTTGAGAAACTCAAAGTAGACATCGGCAACATGCGCGGTGCTGCCGATGAGGAATTGAAGAAGCTCAACGATTACTGAGGTCCTTGCCCGGAAACGGGTCTCCAGCTCAACCGGTCAGCGGCTCATGTAGGAGAGCTTCCCTGCGGTCTTGTCGATATCGCCAAGACCGTCGAGGAGTTCGCCGATGGGGTCCCACTGGCCGGAAAGGAAGGCGTCCCGTGCCGTGCTCGGGATGGTCACCGGAATGGACTGATCGCCAAAACTAACCTTGCAGGCCTCGACGTCGATCTTGATCTCAACGCCGGGATCGGCATTCACCGCCGCCGCGAGCTTGTCGATATCGGAAGCGCTGGCGATGACACAGGGCATCCCCAGAGTGGCGCAGTTACCGAAGAAGATTTCCGCGAAGCTCTGTGCGATGACTGCGCTGAATCCGGCTTTCGAGATCGCCTGAGGAGCATGCTCACGCGAGCTGCCGCAACCAAAGTTAATCCCCGAAATCAGAATGCTCGCACCGGAAAAACGCGCCTCGTTGAGGGGATGGCTTTTGAGGGTCCCGTCCTCCTCATGGCGGACGTCATAAAAGAGATATTCTCCCAGACCATCGAAGGTCACACACTTCATAAAGCGGGCGGGAATGATACGGTCCGTGTCGATGTCGGAACCGGGGACATAAACGCCCCTGCCAGTGACGGAAGTGATTTTTTCGAGAGCCATGATGCAATAAATCGAGTGAAATGATCTTTCGGCCCTGAGTCCGTCAAACTCAAGTGGAAATGAGGATTGATCCCGGCAGCCAAATCTTCTAAAGTTTTGGAGGAATGAAACCGGGGATCACATTAGGCCTTCTTTTCCTGATCGGCATCGCCTTCATGGCAAAACCGGCCCCGGCGGATATCGTCGCCAAAGAATTTGTCCTTCCCGGCACAGGTAAGATCGAGTCGGGCTTTGTCCTGCAGGGGTCACGCAACATGAAGCGTCTCGGCAAAGGCGGCACCACCTCGACAATAACAGTTCCGGCCTTCACCCCTTTGTCGCCCCCGTCAATCTCCATGGTAATCCCCGCTCTGGAGACCCCGGAAATCGCCCCTAAACCGCCCAAGCCACGATTCGGCTACGGTTCCGATTATGTACCGGGAGCGGAGACATCCCCGGTCTCCGGATCACAGGCTACCGCGGTCCCGCTTTTTACCCCGATCTACCAGCAGCCCCAAAAGTCCTCCTATTGGAGCTTTCAATCACCGTGGTATTTTCACCCGGGGTCCGCTTATTTTTACCAGCCCTCCTTTGGCTATCCCTGCCAGCCTACCCTCTCCTATCACGGAGCTTTTTTCCCGGGAGGCTCGCTCTCCTTCTCCTGGGGCAGCCCATTTTTCGGGTGTCCCTGAGCGAATTCCGCGATGTCGTCTCCCTTTCCCGAATCCGGGTATTGCCAAGCGGGGGAAAGTTGGTCAAGGTCCGCGGCGTCCCCACTTAAAACCGACCTGATGAAACCGTACCTTGCTCTCGCCTGCGCTCTTCTCTTCTTCACTCCGGCGCTGTTTGCCGCCGACGAAGATTATGTCCCCGGTCCCGAGGCGATGGTGAAAGAAGGGGTGCCCCGTGGCAAGATCTCCCAGCACCAGTGGACCAGTCAAGTTTTCGAGGGCACCGAACGCGACTACTGGGTCTACGTTCCCGCCCAGTATGACGGCTCCAAGCCCGCCTGTGTGTTGGTCTGCTTCGACGGTGGCGGTTTTGTGAAGGAGGACGGATCCTTCCGTGCGCCTGTTGTTCTCGACAACCTCATTCATGCCGGGGACATGCCCGTGACCATCGGTATCTTCGTTAATCCCGGGGTGGTTCCACCAGCGAAGGAAGGTCAGGAGGCCCGCAAGAACCGGAGTTTTGAATACGATACCCTCAGCGATCAGAACGCCCGTTTTCTCATCGAGGAGCTCCTTCCCGAGGTCGGAAAGTCATACAAACTGAGCACCAACCCCGACTGTCGTGCCGTGTGCGGGAACAGCTCGGGAGGCATCGCCGCCTTCACCGTCGCGTGGGAACGTCCCGATGCCTTTCGCAAAGTGATCAGCCATATCGGCAGCTTTACCAACATCCGGGGCGGCCATGTCTATCCGGCGCTAATCCGCAAAACCGAGCCGAAACCGCTCCGCGTGTTCCTTCAGGAAGGAGAGAACGACCTCGACAATCTTCACGGCAACTGGCCCCTCGCGAATCGTGAGATGGAGGCGGCCTTGAAGTTCGCAAAGTATGATCACCAGTTGGTCATGGGCACCGGCAAACACAGCGGCCGTCACGGCGGCGCGATCTTTCCGGAGACCCTTCGCTGGATCTGGCGCGACTGGAAAACCCTTCAACCTTGATCCGACTCAACCCTGTCCTGCCATGAACCGAACCCTCTTCACTTCACTCCTCGCCTCCACCCTGATTGTGTCCGCCCCGGCGCAGGACATGGCTCTTTCCCAGATTTTTCCCGAAGATTCCGCCTGGGAACTCGTCGTTGAGGGATACGAGTTCACCGACGGACTCACCTCCGATGCCGCCGGAAATCTCTATTTTTCCGACGTGAAAGGCGGCACCGCTGTTTATCGCGTCGATCTCGAAGGCAAGTCATCCGAGTATATTCCGAACGCCCCGGGCATCAGTGGATTGAAGTGGGGTGCCGATGGCAAACTCTATGCCTGTGTCTCGAAGGAGCAGCGGGTCGTCGTTTTTGACAAAGACAAGGCCGTCACCGAACTCGCCAAGGAAGTCCGTCCCAATGACCTGGTCGTGACCCGCGATGGCAATCTCTACTTCACGATGACCCCGACTTCCGAAATCCGGCGCATTGATCCGGCCGGAAAAATGACTGTCGTGAGTTCCGGAGTGGTCGGGAAACCGAACGGTATCAGCCTCTCCCGTGACCAGGGAACTCTGGCGGTCTCGGATCACGGAGGCAAATTCGTCTGGGTCTTCCGCATCGAACCCGACGGCACCCTCGCCCATCCCGGGAACTACATGACTCTTGTGACTCCGGCGGAGACTCCCGAGGTTGGAAAGGGAGACGGGATGACGACGGATGTGCACGGACGCTACTACGTGACCAGTGCCGAGGGTCTTCAGATCTTCGATCCGACCGGTCGTCTTTGCGGCGTCCTTCCCGCACCCGATTCGAAGTTGCCGATCGTCAGCTGCTGCTTCGCCGGCCCCGGACACGCCTGGCTCTATGTCGGGAACGGTGGAAAGATCTGGCGGCGCAAAACGACATCAGCGGGTGCGCTTGGCTTCGAGGAGCCAAAGGCGAACGAGGTGGTGCCGAAGTAGCTGTTTAGCTTTTAGTTTTTAGCTCTTCGATCCTCGCGATGTGTTTCGCGAGGAGGTCGAACTCGAGGTTGACTCTGGATCCCGCGACGACCGATTTCAGGCTCGTGACCTCGTGGGTGTGGGGAATGATCCAGAGGACAAAGCAGTCCTGGTGCAACTCCGCCACCGTCAGGCTGATGCCATTGACGCAGATGGATCCCTTGTGAACCATGAGGTGGGCGAACTCCGAAGGAAGGGCGACGGTGAAACGGTGATCCTGTCCGACTTTTTCATACGCGAGCACTTCCGCACACGCATCGACATGACCCTGCACAAAGTGTCCGCTGAGCCGGTCGCCGATGCGAAGGGAACGCTCGAGATTGACGGAATCACCGGCCTTCAGTTCGCCCAGATTCGTGAGCCGCAGCGTCTCATGCAGGAGATCAAATCGCATCGCCCCGTCTTTCACCTCGGTCACGGTGAGACAGGCTCCGTTATTCGCGACACTCTCACCCAGGGCCACTTCTTCGACAAAACTCGAAGTGACCCAGAGCTCCGCACCGGTCTCAACCGGCTTGAGGCTGACGACCTCGCCACATTCTTCAACGATCCCTGTGAACATCGAACAGGTTAATCCCCTGGAGTCAGGGGATCAAGCTTCATGGCAGTGACAAACACGTAGACATAGCGACGGTTAACCTCGGTATGTCTGTCGGTAACAAAGCCGAGGAAATTTTCTTCGACATCGACCCGGTGCTCCTTGCTCAAACCACCCAAAAGCACGGTGTGACCATTTGGAATCCGGACAGTCGTATTCATCGCCCGGTGATCAAAGACGGGGAAGTCGATCCGGTTTTCGGAGAGTAATAGGCCGGGCTTGCCCTCTTTCGCTTCGTAGATGGGGCTGCCGAAACTCAGAAACTGGCGAAACTCCGACAGGGCGGTGGAAAGATTGAGTTCGATCAGCCCATCCGAGAGCATCCGCGCTCCGATTCCGAGTTCGAATCCAAGCTGGCGGGTCTTGAACTCTGCCGGCGTAGCGGGCGTAACCGGAAAGCCGGATTCCGGAAGCAGCGCGGGAGGAACATAGCGGGCAGGATGGACAAACTCGCGGGTGATCTCGATTTTTCCCGACTCTCCGCTGGGCAGGGTCATCGACGGCGCCGAAAGGAGATCGACGCCCTTCAATTGGCTCAGGGCACGCATGAATACCTGAAACTGTGGATCGTTAAGCAGGTGAGGAGTTTCGCTCAACCCAAACGGATCTTCCAGAGGGCGATCGAGCTCGATCACCTTGGCCGCCACGTAGATTTGCCCCACGTTGGCGTCTGGCACCTTCTCTTTCGGAAGCTCCGTCTCGATGAGACTTCCCGAGATCTCAACTCGAAGACGGGGGCGCCCCGGTTCCCTCATTCCCCTGGCGAAATCATCGAGATCATTTTCTTCCGGCGTCGACCGGGCACCGGCACCGGGCTCAAGTTCAGATTCGAAAACTCCCGGCGACGCGACAATCAGGCTGCGATTACGCTTGAGAAACACAGGATACAACTGCCGGTTCTCCTCGAGGGTGGTCGTCTTTTTTCGCCCGAATAACCCACTGCTTGCCTCAACTGTGATCGGTACTCCGTGATTCTTGAATCCAAGGAGCAAGGTCTGCTCCAGGACACACTCCACTGTCGGATTGCCATCCGCTGCGACGCGCGGGCGGGCCCTGAGAACCCATCCAACAGACCTGGATTCGATTTCTGCAGGAAAGGGTGGAATGACCACATCGGTGGGATTCGTCTTCCACCGGGGTGTCTTCCCGTCGTTTTCGTTCAGTGTCCCTCCGCCCTTTGCTACCGGAGCAAGGGCCTCAGGGAGACTCGGAGGATCGTAAGTTCCAGCGTAGCTGAACTCAGTCGTGTCCTCGAAGACAGCCCAATCTCCTGACAACACCACCGCATCCGGTTCGGCAATCAGCGTGTCGGGCTTACCTTCCTCAAGACGCCAGACTTTTGCCTTTAGATGAATCTGCGGGGTCTGGTCGCTATCGAATATCTTCCCGACTTTCTTGCCGCTCGCGGCCGGACGATTCACGACCTCCGTCTTTCCCATTCTGAGTTTGCTGGTCGGATTTACCGACGCTGTTTTATCCGGAGCACGGGTCAGACCAACGACCGCGACAACAGTCACTAACAAAACAGCACCTGCGAGGACCCATCGGCTCCGTCTACCCCGATATCGACAGATCGCCTCGATACGGGAGCGTAGGTCTCGACCGCTCTCAAGAACACCAACGACTCCGGGAAGGGACACCCTGCCGGGCGTTTTCATCTCCAGAAGCCGAAGGAGCGTCTCCCCGTAATCCGCCGGGCTATGGTTTTGCTTCCGTTTCAGGACCCACTCGTCCGTGGAGCGTTCCGCTTCAATTCTTGTCCGGTGGAAGGCCCACCAAAGGACGGGATTAAACCAATGAAACGCCTGAAGAAAGCAGAGCAGCCAGTTCACCGCAACATCACCCCGGCGCAAGTGCCCGAGTTCGTGAAGCAGGACAAAGCGCATTTGCTCCTCGCTTAGATTGGCTAAGGTCGTCGAAGGAAGAAGAATCGCGGGCTGCCAGATCCCGGTCAGCGCGGGAGCATCGACCGCGTCGGTAACAAGGACACGGGGAATCCGGCGAATTCCGATGCCGGTGCAGATCGAGGCGAGCAGCCGCTCAAGCGCCACTTGTCCGCCCCGATCCGGCGCTTTCAACCGCGCTACCTTCCGGCGAAAGCGAAGGGAGGACAGCGTGACCATCCCCAGAAAGACGAGCACTCCACCACCCCACACTATGGACGCAATCACCGCTAAACTTATTCGCCTTTCGGTCGGGGGAGTGGTTCGAGTGGTCAGGGCCGTGTCATCCGCCACCGCTAGTTTCGAAGATGAGGCAAATTCTGGCATCGCCCACTGGTCTGTGATTGTCACTTCTCGAAGAGCGGAAAAGGACCCTTGCGCGGGTGAAAACCACTGCTGCCAGGAGAACACACTCCCGGGCAGGACCGGAAGGAGAAGACGTATCGCCACCAGCATCCACATCGCATGCCTCCAAGCTGGCGGGAGTCGCTGACGAGAAAGCAGCAGAACGATTCCCACGAAGAGCGCCAGCACAGCCGCGTCCCGCGACGCGGTCACGATGAAACCGAAAAGTTCCCCAAGGAGATTCATGATTTCTCCCCCTTCTCTTCCGCTCGTTTGAGAATGGCACGCAGAGCGGCAATCTCTCCATCGCTAAGCGCTTTACGCGACTGAACCAGATGAGACAAGAGCGGCACCACCGACCCCTGCGTGATACGATCCAGAAAATCACCGGTCTCCGAGGCGACCGCCTTCTCGCGAGTCAATGAGGGAGAGTAGAGATATCGGTTGGCCTCCGTCTGGAAAGTGAGCGCGCCTTTTTTCACCAGTCGGCCGATGAGCGTTTTCACGGTCTGGGATTTCCATCCCTCCCGCTCTCCCAATGCATCCAGGACCTGTTGCGCGGTAACGGGCGGGTTTTCCCAGGCGATCTCCATCACCTTCCATTCGGCATCAGAAATACGCGGACTCTCACTCATGTTTACGCTTGTAAACTTTTCGACTATGGATGTAAACACAATTTTCTGAATTCGGTGCCTGAAGGAGACGCAAGCCTTGACCCTGATGGCAAATGAGGTCGTAATCCTGTGTTCACCTTCCCCATGAAAACATCTCTTCTCCTTTCCGGACTTCTCTTCTTCACCTCCACTGCCACCGTGAAGGCCGCGATCACAGAAAAGGCGGTCGACTATCAATCCGGCGACCAACTCTGCGAAGGCTGGCATGCCTTCGACGACAGCGTCACGGGACCGCAACCCTCGGTCCTCATCGTGCATCAGTGGACCGGACTGACCGACTACGAAAAGATGCGCGCACGGATGCTCGCCGAACTGGGTTACAACGTTTTTGCGCTCGATATCTACGGGAAAGGGATCCGCCCCCAGCCTCCTGAAGCCGGAGCCATGGCCGGAAAGTTCAAGGGGGACAGGTCGCTCTTCCGCGAGCGACTCAAGGCAGGACTCGAGGTCCTTCGCAAACTCCCGCAGACCGATCCAAAGAAGATTGCCGCGATCGGCTACTGCTTCGGCGGAACCGGGGTGCTTGAGCTGGCCCGCAGCGGAGCCGACATTTCCGGAGTCGTGAGTTTTCACGGAGGGCTTGGGACTCCGACCCCGGACGACGCTAAGAACATCACCTGCCAGATCCTCGTTCTCCACGGGGCGGACGATCCTTTTGTTCCGCCCTCGGAGGTGGATGAGTTTGACATCGAAATGGCACGCGCAGGGCTGGAATACGGTTTTGTCGCCTACCCGGGAGCCGTCCATGCCTTCACCCAGAAAATGGCCGGAGATGATCCGTCGAAGGGTGCCGCCTACCACGCCGAGGCGGACGAAAAGTCCTGGGAAGAGATGAAGGCGTTCTTTGCCAAAATCTTCACCCCATAGGTCCTCCCTGATCGGTTCAGGGCACACTTGCCTAAAATGAGCTTTCCGATTAGAATTTCAGCACTCAGGGGGCATTAGCTCAGTTGGTAGAGCGTCTCGTTCGCAATGAGAAGGTCAGCGGTTCGATTCCGCTATGCTCCATATTTTCCGGCTTCTTCGATCACCGGGATTATTCCAATCGGCTGAGTAAGAGACGGAGCCTCGCCCGGGTGAAGCGCAGCGAAATCAGACAGGGAAGGTTCGAGGCGAAGGCGTAAACGATCATGAAGCCCGCAGCCACCGGCCAGGGATTCCAGATCAAGGTCAGAAGGATCCCGAAAATCTGCGCATAGTGCGCTGCTTCTCCCCGACAGGTTTCCACGATGAAAGCCCTCACGTATTCCGGAGTTTTCCGGTTCAGGCTTCGCTTGGAAAAACCATCGAACCAGACAGCCGCATCAGGAAGAAATCGTTTCCAGATCCGAACTTTGAAGACGATCTGATACCACTCTCCCCCTTTCTCTCCCGCCCACTCCCGAAAGAGCAGGGAATCCGGGTCAAAGCGGGAACGGTCCATTCTGGTGTAGACCCAGGAAATCCCGAGATGAATCACCGGAACGCCGATCACATTGAGAACAACGATCCATAGATTCGGAAGCTCAACCCACATGGCGTCCTTTCCATTTGATCTGCCCTCCGCTTCGTCTCCGGCGGATCGCCTGGAAAAAGACCCACTGATAAAAGGCGAGCGTCACCGGAAAGAAGAAGGCATTAAGAAAGCTGAAGTTCCCCGCTCTCTTAAAAACATAAAGACACTGAATCGCTCCGAGAGCATAAATTAGAGCGATCCCAAGCCGCGCTTCGCTTCCCGCCATAGGTAGGAATGTTAGAGCAACGCCTGTCATGATTAGTCCCGAAAGCCAGATCGAGATTCCGACCATGGCGCTGAGGGCGGTGTTATCGGCTCCCGAGACGAAGCCCTTACTCCAGCCCGCCACGAGATCACGCCATCCACCCGGAAACATACGCATCGATAGAGTGCCTTTGCCTAGGTAACAACGGCAGGCGACTCCCGCCTCCCTGAAAAACCGGGCAAGGTGGAAGTTTTCGAGAACCTCGCGTCTCACCCTGGCGTGGCCGCCGACGAGATCGTAGTTCCGCCGCGACAGGAACATGGCCTGCCCGAAGAGTCCGATGCCCTTAGCCGCTCCGCCTTTGGCAGTGAATGCGTTCATCCCGAGAAGCATGATGACATTAAAGAAAACGGAGAGTTCCTCGTAAAGGCGTCCTATCCGGTGATACGGACAGATGGAGTGCACACTGCTCTCGTCCCTCGCGAGCGCCGCAATTCGCTGAAGTCCGTCCGAATCCATCACAACATCGGCATCAAGAAAGAGCAGCCAGTCACCGGTCGCGGCATCGGCTCCCTGCTGGCAGGCCCAGGGTTTGCCATACCAGTCTTCGGGAAGTTCCTTTCCTGTCACGACGAGCGCTCCGTGAGCCTCCGCCACGGCTCCGGTACGGTCGTCGGAATGATCATTCACCACGATGACTTCATGGGGCGCGAAGTCCTGCTTCGAGAGTGACGGGAGGAGACGGGAGAGGTTTTCCTCCTCGTTTCGTGCCGGGATGACAATGGAGATGTTTACCTGCGGAAGAGGCGTTCCGGGGCCAGCTGCGGGAACGCCACGGAAGCGGAGGAACATGCCCCAGCCGGCCATCCAGCAGGTCAGCGTGAGTGTTAGAAAAATCCAGATGAACAAATCCATGCGGTCCACCTGCGCTGCGATCCTCAGGCCCGCTTCGATTCGACTTTGACGACACGATCCGCCACTTTCTGGCCGCAGAGGATTGCCATCGGCATACCGCCACCGGGATTGACGCTGCCGCCGGTGAAAAAGAGGTTCCGGTATTTCGAGGACTGCTTGGGCGCCTTGAAAGCCTGGTTCTTTTTCCAGTCACTGACGACGCCGTAGATCGAACCCCGATTCGAGTTATACATCCGCTCGATGTCGACGGGAGTGAGGACGTCCTCAACCACGGTGTGCTTGCGGAGATCGGTCAGACCCATACGCTCGAGTTTGTCGATGACGCGCTCCTTGAGTGCCATGTATTCCTCGTGCGTGTGCGGATTTTCAGGATTGATTGGCGGAATGTGAGGAAGAATTTTGATGTTGTCGTGGCCTGCCGGTGCCTTCGATGGATCCGTCCTTGTCGGAGCGACGAGATAGATCGTGGGATCCTCGGGTAGTTTTCCCTGTTGAAAAACAGAATCGAAATGTTTGCTCTGATTCTTCGAATAGAAGAAGTTGTGATGAGCAAGTTGCTCGTAAATCCGGTCCGTCCCGAGGTGGATGACGAGACCCGAGCAGGCAGGCGCGAATTTCTCAAGCTTCTGCATGAAGGCGGGAGGCTCACTGAGAAGCTTCCGGTAGGCGGGGAGAACCTCCATGTTGCAGACGACGTAATCGGCTGAAAGCGTCTCACCGTTCCCGAGAGTGACCCCGGAGACTTCGCCTCCCTTTTTGTTAATTGAGGCAACCTCACTGTTGAGCCGCACCGGGATCCCGAGATCCTCAAGCAGCCTTCCGAGACCGCGGGCAAGATTGTACATTCCGCCCTTCACATACCAGAGACCGTAGTCGAACTGGATGATGGGCATCAGGTTCATGTAACCCGGAGCGTCATGGGCGGAGGAGCCGACGTACTTGATGAAGTACTCAAAAATCATTCTGAGATGCTCTTCCTCAAAATGCTTGTTGATCGAACCGGTCATCGTATTCCGGTGATCCATCTTGAAGATCATTCTCCACCCGTAGTGGCAGAGCATCTCCCAGACATTGTCGAGGCCCTTTCGGAAATATCCCTCGTCAACCAGGTGATACTGCTCGCGGCCATATTTGAGAAATCCCTGAAACTGAGCCCAGAGCAGTTCCTGATCGCCGGGGAGTTTGGAAAGTTCGGCCTTCATCCGTTCGGGCTCCTCGTAGAGATCGAGAACGAGGCCGTCCTCGAAGAAGTTGCGCCAGTGCGGCGAGACGGACTCAAGCTGCACATAGTCTTCCATCCGCTTTCCGGCTCTCGCCCAAAGATCCCGGAAGAACTCCGGCAGGGTGAAAATCGAAGGACCCAGATCAAAGCCGAAACCGTCCAACTCTTTGAAGTTCAGCTTTCCGCCAATGCGCTCGTTTTTCTCCACGATCTCAACGTCAAAGCCCTCAGCCTTGAGAGATATCGCCGCCGAGAGTCCTCCGAGACCTGCTCCCACTACAACCACATTTTTACTACGCTTCATCGGGCCACTGCTCATGCGACAATCTCCGTTCTTTCATACTTCAGACCAAACCCGTCCGAAATCAGATTGGAGGCGATCCGGGCTGATTCAAAAATCGTGGGCAAACCACTGCCCGGATGAGTCCCTCCCCCGACAAGGAAACAGTTACTGAATTCTTCAAAACGATTCTTCGGTCTCAGAAAAGCCATCTGACTCAGACAGTGGGAAAGATTGAAGGTGGCTCCCTTGAAGATGTCAAGTTCAGTGCTCCAGGTACGGGGCGTGTAAATTTTCTCCACCTCGATATGCCGCGCGAGGTCATCGATACCGAGGCGATCGGCAAAGGCTTTGAAGATGAGATTGCGATATCTTTCCTGAACGTCGTCCCAGTCGACGTCACCATCGAGATTCGGGGTCGGCACCAGAATATAGAGACTGGACTTCCCGGGAGGAGCAAGCGTCGGGTCGGTGACACTCGCATTCCGCACGTAGAACGAGATATCGTCCGAAGACCGGTTCAACTTGAAGATCTCCTCAACGTTCTTCTTATAGTCACGGGCAAAAACGATACTGTGGTGGGGAAGGTCGTAGATTTTGTCCACGCCCAGATGCATCATAAAAGTGGAGCAGCTGAACTTCATCTTCTCCAGCTTTTCCCGCGTGTATTTCTTCAGGGCTCCTTCCGGAACGAGGTTGGTCATGGCATGTCCGAAGTCCGCATTGATGATGACGCTGTCCGCGAAAACCTTTTCCCCGTTCTCCAACTCAACCCCGATCACCTTTCGCCCGCTGAGAATCAATTCCTTCACCGGGGTTCCGGTATGGAGATGGGCACCGCAATCCTGCGCTGCCCTCCCCAGACCTGCGGGAATCTCGCTGAGCCCCCCGATCGTGTGATAGATCCCGTGCTCGTGCTCCATATAAGAAAGCATCGCAAAGGCACCGGGACACTCCCAGGCCGACATCCCCAGATACTTGCTCTGGAAGGAGAAGAGCAGAGCGAGCTTCTCGTCGGTGAAGTATTTTTTCAGGTTATCGAATACCGTTGACCCCAGAGACAAGTGTGGAAGGGCGGGGAGCAGGTCGGGCGAGAGCGTTTTGAGTGATACGGAGAAATCACGTTGAAATGCCGGGAGGAGTCTTCTAAAGCGTGCTTTCTCCTTCTTCAGAAAAACATCCATCGCCGGGGACTGACCCGGGAAAAGACGCTCGATCTCCGCCTTGGTATCCTCGGTGTTGTTGCAGGCCCGGAAGATTTCATCGTCATAGCGGAGCTCATACATCGGGTCGAGCCGAACAAAATCCAGGTAGTCGGCCGAATCTTTTCCCGCTTCGATGAAGATGCGGTCGAGAAGCGACTTCATCATCAGGAAGGTCGGCCCGATATCGAAACGGTAGCCGTTGATCTCATGCGCGGCAGTTCTGCCCCCGAGACGGTCGTGCTTCTCATAGAGATGCACCTCGATGCCGCGACTGGCCAGGAGCAGGGCACTGGCCACCCCGCCGGGTCCGCCGCCGACAATAATCACTTTTTTTGAGGACCGGGCTAATCCCGTCGAACCTAAGTCTTTCATTTTTCAGTCAGGCCCCGGAAACCGAAATGAACGCCGGTAGTCACCGCTTTGCGCGGGCTATTCATCGTTTCAGGTCCTGAACTCGTCGACATTTTTTTTCGACGAAGGTCAGCCCGAAGCGTAACGGTCTCTGGCGGCATGGGGTGATTCAAGGTGTTTGAGTCGTCTTACCCGCATTCAGCGTAGTCAATCATTAATGAACGAGGCGGATAGGAACACGGCTAATTACGATCTTGCCCGCCTTGTGGAGACACAAAAGGCGTTTTTTGAGTCCGGCATCTCCGCCTCGGTCTCATTCCGTCGGGAAAAATTGCGGGATCTCGAATCCGCCATCGTGCGCCATTCCGACGATCTCCTCGCCGCCCTGTCCGCCGATCTGGGAAAGCCCCCCCTTGAAGCCTATCTGGCGGAGTTGCACTTTGTGCTCACCGAACTCCGGCTTTTCATCCGGAAGCTCCCGAAGTGGACCCGACCGAAACGAGTGGGCAACCCCTTCTATTTTTTCCCGGCGCGGAGTGAAATCAGGATGAATCCCTATGGCGTCACGCTCATCGCCGCCCCGTGGAACTACCCCTTTCAACTCTCGCTCAGCCCCCTCATCGGCGCCGTCGGAGCAGGAAACTGTGTTGTCCTGAAGCCCTCGGAACTTGCTCCCGCGACAGCAACGTTGATGGAGAAGATCATCAGCGACGTTTTTGATCCCGCACATGTGAGTGTTGCAACGGGAGGAGTGGACACGGGCGAAGCCCTTCTGAATCTGCCTTTTGATTACTGGTTTTACACGGGCAGCGAACGCATCGGAAAACTCTATGCGGAAGCTGCTGCCAGAACCCTGACACCTGTGACACTCGAACTGGGCGGTAAATGTCCCTGCATCATTGATGAGACCGTCGATCTCGACATCGCGGTTGAACGAATTGTCACCGCGAAGTTTTTCAACGCCGGCCAAACCTGTATCGCCCCGGACTTCGTCCTCGTTCCCGAATCAATGCGTGAAGCCTTCATCCAAAAGGCAACGGAATGCCTTGGCGCCTCCTACGGCACCGGAGATTGGAGGGATCTCGCAGCCATCATCAACGAGTTTCATTACCAGCGTCTCGAGAAACTCATCACTGATGACGCGATCTGCATCGGACGGGACGAACCCTCGTCCCGGCACCTCGCCCCACGCCTGCTTCCCACCGCAAACTGGGATATTCCGGCGATGAAAGAGGAAATCTTCGGACCCATTCTACCCGTAATCGGCTACTCCAGTTTCGATGAAACCCTCGAGCGAATGTCACAGCTCCCGGCTCCACTGGCACTTTATGTCTTTTCGCGGAGCGGCATAATTCAGGAGCGGATCGCTGCGACTCTCCGGTCGGGCTCTATCTGCTTTAATGATGCCCTGAAGCAGGCCACCAATCTGAACCTGCCATTTGGCGGGATCGGCCCCAGCGGGATGGGGCGCTACCGTGGACGCACGGGACTTGAGACTTTCTCCTACTCACGTTCCGTGACTAAGCGCTACTTTCTCCGGGACGCTTTCCGGACCGCCCCGCCCTACGGAGATAAACTGGCGATGCTGCGGAAGTTCCTCAAATAGAGAGACCCGCCACTGCAGCCGGTCGATTCACCCGCGATTCCGCTCGAGCAGAATCATCATCAGGGTTGAGAGCATGACGCGGAGCTGGTCTCCATCGTCGATGGTTCCCAGTTGCTCCAGGACAAACCGCCCCTCCCAGAAGGCCGGCTCTTTTTTGATCCGGATCATGGGGGCTCCATTATCGAGCCGGGTGATGAGATAGGTCGGATGAAAGAGATACCCGGAGAACATTCCAATGATCGGAATATCACTAAAGATACCGTCCATCAGCTTGATCCACCCACTCTCTTCCTGAATCTCCAGTTCCGGAGTTTCGTGATCCAGGATCTCGTAACGCGCACGCCAGATCGAACGCATTCCCTTTCGTCGCACCGCACCGAAAGCCTCGCCGTTACGATCATAAAAGGTATAGCGGGCTGAGAAATCGAGCATGCGATCCGCCCGGATTTCGCAGAGTTTTTCGCTTCTTGTTTCGTCAGTGAAGACCTCGACCGCCTCCTTGAGTTTGAACATTTTCTGACGCACAAAACACACCATCGCTCCGTCGGCATCGGTGACCTTCATCTGCGGAGCAAGGGCGACGATCTTGAAAGAGAAATTGAGAGGGTAACGCATGCGAGGATTGAACCACACCTTTGTTCCGGCAGCGAATAGAATCGGGACGGAAATCCCCGCGCGGTCTCACTTGTCCAAAGATGCTAGCGGAACCCGGGTGACCCTGCTTGCGGACAAATGAAGCCCAGGGGACTGCGTTCCTGCCACATAGGCGAGAAGAAGGTCTTTATCAGTGAACTCCATGGCAGTATAGCAGTACCAGCCCTTTGGATCCGTCTCCAGATTCCGGGCCGCGCCCCAGCTCACCCCTTCATCGCGGGAGAGTGCAATGGCAAGAGGGGTGCGCAGTTTCCGTTCGGCAGGAGGAAGAATCGTATGATCATTCCACACCATCACCAGAGTTTTCGTTCCCGGAATCCGTTCAATCGTCGCCGGTGACTGGGGTGTCGCCACGCCCATCGGTTTCAGATCCGACCAGGTCAATCCCTTGTCAGAGGAATGGCCGTGATAAAGCTCCCCTGCTCCGGTCCGGACCCAAAGGAGGACACGACCATCCATGAGTTCCAACACTCCCGGCTCCTGCGCGGCGACTCGTTTTCCCACGACATCAAAAGCCTTCTGCATTGTCCCCGGGCTCTTCCAGGTCAGCCCCGCATCGTCGGAGTAATAACAGCCCACTTCTCCGTTCCAATCCGGCTTCTCGCGTCCCGGCGCATGGTGCAGGGCGACCGGCGCAAGGAGACGACCGCTTTGCAATTGGACGACACGATCATTGTTTAGCACAAAGTAGCCTGTCTCCTTGTCGGGTATGATCGAAGTCACCTCGCCCCAGGTTTCCGCTTCATCTGACGAGAAGCGGACAACCGGACGGCAATCGGTGAGGGAGTTCTTTTGGAGATAAAACAAAGCGATCCGTCCATCATCGAGCCTCAGAAGTGAGACCGACATCACATTGAGCCCGCCCTCGTTCGCCACGACAACCTTGTCTTTTCCGGACCATGATTTTCCACCGTCCTCCGAGTAGCGTGAAACCAGGTCCGCCCGGTCATGATCACTGCCCCCGCCACTGAATCGAGTGTAGATAAAAAGAAGACGACCGTCCTTGAGTTGAACGAAATCCCCCTCGCTGTTCCTCGGATTACCTTCCGATATTGAGAGTTCCAGCGCCACTTCGGCACCGGGAAACGATGACGAGAGATCCGCGGAGGTAGCAAAGACGGGTAACAGGACTGCGAATAGATTGAGACCGGGGAATTTCATCACTGAGTCTGCCCACATCCTTTCGAATCTGACAATCACGTGATCAGTGTTCTTCTCTGTCTTTCTGCCGAAGTTACTTGCGGAATTGACTCATCCTGTCCCTTGATCTGCACTGCTGATCCTGCCATGTTTGCGGGAGGGTAATGCAGACCCTGAATTCCATGGCCCTCGAAATAGAACGCAAATATCTGGTGCGCGGCGATTTCAAACCCTTTGCCGTGAAGGAGGATAGAATTGTTCAGGGCTACCTCTCGTCAGTTCCCGAACGATCCGTGCGGATTCGTCTCTCCGGAGGCCGGGGGTATCTCACAATCAAAGGTCCCGGCAACAGCTCGGGTGTATCCCGTTTCGAGTGGGAGCGTGAAATTTCTCCGGGCGAGGCGGAGGAGTTGCTGACACTCTGCGAACCGGGAGTCATTGAGAAAATTCGATACCTTGTGCCGGCGGGATCGCTTCACTTTGAAGTCGATGAGTTTCTGGGAGATAACGCCGGACTGATCATCGCCGAGATAGAACTCACCCGCGAAGATGAATCATTCGAAAAGCCATTCTGGCTTGGAACAGAGGTGACCGGTCAGCCGGAGTATTACAACGCCTCCCTGATGAGGAAGCCGTTCCGATCCTGGGCTTCGACCACCTGAAACTAAGCGGTCCCGGCCCGATTCCGACCGGAGTCACTTCGGATCCGTCGGGGCCGTCTGAGTAGTCGAGAGAGGACGAATAATGAGGAGTGGCTGAAGCGTGTCGCCGGTCTCAAGATCAATAGTGGAATGATAGAGTTCCGTGGAGATAGATGCGCGGGAAACGCTCGACTGCTTCGGGACGGGAGCCTCCGATACCCCTGCTTCACCTGCCGGGGCGATCGAGCGCATCTCGGCTTCGAGCGGCTCGGTCGAGTCAGTTCGCAGCCCCGTGCCAAACTTCGATTCATCGAGCCGGATAGCGATCGACGGCTTCCATGCGTCGTCGATCCTCACGGGAAGGTGGGACAAGGCACGCTCGTCCACTTTGTCGAGGGCAAGCCCATTGGCGAGGCTGGCCTCTTCGGCGGCACCGGATTCATTCGAGACCCGGATTTCGTCAGGTTTCCGGAAGTGAAGCGGTTCATCCGATAGCTCCTGCTCGGGCCAGTGTTTTCCTTCGGCCTTGGCTGTCACCCGTGCGATGGCCTCACGAATGTCCTCGTCCATGGTCGTTTGACCGGCGAGGGTCTCGCCTTCCTCCGTCATCTCGCCACTTCCAATTGCCAGAGCCTCCTCCATTTCGACAGTACTCTTCATGAAGGCCTCACGAATCTCGGCTCCGCAATCCGGAGCAACGGTCATCGCCGCTTCGGCGAAAAGATTGTCGTCTTCAGGAAATTCGATTCGCGCGGCATAAATCAGTCGGGCCAGGATGGTGGTCTCAGCTCCGGTCAGCTGGATCGCTTTCATCAGCAGCTGGCTTCGACAATCCGGATTTGTCTGCAGGGCATCCTGAAACAGAACCACGGCTTGTGCCGGATGAACTTCGATCCCCGCGGCGAGAGTGTCGATCGCGGTCTGGCAATCAAGCGCTGATTCGGAGCCATGCACCGTGTCGATGAGACTCGAAACAATGAGGGACAGGGAGAAGAGAATTGCGAACTTCATAATTACCGCTGAAGTGGAGCGGGTAGTGGGAATCGAACCCACATAACTAGCTTGGAAGGCTAGGGCTTTACCACTAAGCTATACCCGCGTGTCGCAATACAATTCCAGATATTATAAAACTTTCAATTAATTTTTACTATTTCTAGAAATTAACTCAGCTTTACTTTTCCGGCCCCCTGACGCTGCAAGGGGAGGGGAATTTAGCCATCTCTTTCCAAATGCCAACTTCATTTTTCCGGAATTTGTGAGTCTCCTCCCGACCAAACTTCATCAACGCCTCCTGCGCACTGACTTCAACCCTCAGCGAACGCCGCTTTTGGTCATCGGTATCGCCGCCATAGCGGGCATCGCTCTGGCCGACAAAAGCTTGTGGTTGGCGGGAACGATTCTTTTGCTGATCCTCACCCTTGCCGCGCTGATCCTGCGAATCCGGCGTCGCTCGGCGAGCCTTATACTGGCGGGGTGCGTTCTCGTCGCCGCTCTCTTCGGATGGCGGCATCAGGCTCGCCTCGACGGAATCGGAAGCTTCCCCCTCGCCACCACCCTTGCCGGAGGACAAGGTGTTGAAATCAGCGGCAGCGGTTGGATTGCAGACACCGTTGTCTCCGGTGATCGCACCATTTCTACCATGCTCCACCTCAGCACGGTTCAGGTGGGTGCCCACGAAGTTTCCACCAGCCATCGTGTCCCATGCCTGATTCTGGGACATCCCGGGGAAATTTCCTACGGGTCGCGTATTCGCTTCACGGGCCGGCTCTCCGGCCTGGAGGGGCCGCGAACTCCCGGGGGATTTGATGCGAGAGCCTTTTATTTCCGCCAGTCGGGATCTCTCGCCAGGCTTGAAATTCGAGAAGGTGACAGCCTTACCCTTCTTCCCGGCAGGGAAGGCTCGGGGATCGTTCGATTCGCCGGGTCTCTGAGAAAAAAGATGGAGGCAGGCTTGTTTACCGGCACCTCTAAAGAAGACGAGCCTTACGTGCGGCTGATCGCGGCGATGGCTCTGGGAGCACGGGAAAGTTCGCCCGAGGAGTTGGAGGAACTTTTCCGGCTCAGCGGCACCCTTCATCTTTTCGCGGTTTCAGGCATGCATGTCGGGATTGTTGCAGGACTGCTCGTCGGTCTTGCCTCGCTGCTCGGGTTACCGCGGCATTCCGCTGTGATCATTGTTATTCCCCTGGTTCTCTTTTACGCGGTCCTTACCGGCCTCAGTCCGTCCGCAGTCCGCGCGGCGCTCATGTTTTCGGCCTTTCTCGCCGCTTATGCCCTTCGGGAAAGACCCGTCCTGCTCAACAGCCTCGGCCTCGCCGGCCTCATGATCCTCGCCTACGACACCCAGCAACTTTTTCTTCCGGGGTTTCAGCTTTCTTTCGCGGTCCTGCTGTTTATTGCCCTTTTCGCCTCAGGGCTGAGAACCCTCCTTGAGCGGCCCTTCCTTTCTGACCCCTTCGTCCCGAAGAGTCTTTTGAAGCCAACGAGACTCTTTCTTGATCGGGCCTCCGGAGCGATCGCGGCCTCGCTCGCCATCTCCCTCACCTCGTGGTTGGGTTCGGCCGGCCTGCTCGCCTGGCATTTCCAGAATCTTTCTGTCGTCGGCATCATGGCGAACGTGTTCATGGTGCCGCTCGCAGGAATCATCATCGCGCTAGCGTCGCTTTCTCTCTCCGCTTACGGCCTCCACCTTATCTGGATCACCATCCTGACCAATCACGTCAACACCGCCATGGCAATGGCCCTTACCGGGTTGGCCTCAATTTTTGCGGCGTTACCGGGAGCGTCGCTCAATACCGGACAAATCGGAACCCTGAGACCCGACCCCCGTCTTCTGCGACTCGACATCATGGGTGATCGCGGTGAAGGCGCCATCCTAATCACCATTCCGGGAGAGCCTGGAAAGCCTCCCCTTTTCTGGATGATCGACTGTGGAGGAACCAGGACCTATCGCAGCCAGGTGCTCCCTCTCCTGCGAAGTCGCGGCATCAATCACCTGGACGCCCTTATTCTCACCCATGGTGACTCGGGACATACGGGAGCGGCTCCCGCCCTCCTGTCATCCTTTCGCCCCCCGCTGCTTCTTGAATCGGCGGCCGGGAACCGTTCTCCTGTCCAGCCCGAGATTCTCGCCGCAGCCGAGAAACTGGGCATCCGGGCCGTGGCGATGGACCGGGGACACCGCCTCGTCATTGGAAGCAGCACCGTCTGCACCATCCTTTCTCCCTCCGGCACAAATCCAGGCCGTCTCGCGGACGACAGATCTCTCGTCCTGAAACTGCAATATGCGGATCAGACCATCCTTTTCACCTCCGATGCCGGATTTGATACTGAGAATGAACTCATCGAATCCGGATCCGATCTGCGGGCCGATCTCTGGATTCGGGGGCAGCATACCGAATCGCCCTCAGTTCTGCCCGCCTTCCTCGAGGCCGTCAATCCCAGTGCGGTCATCTCAACCCACTCCGAATTTCCAAAATCAGAACAGATCCCCGAAAATTTGCGCAAGCTGCTGCAGGACAAGCAGATTCCCCTCTTTGATCTCGCCACTTCAGGCACGATCTCCGTGGACGTTGGCAAAGGAACCCTCGAGATCATCCCGTTTTCACCCCCTGAAAAGAAAGTAAGGATCGGCCCTCAAGCAGGCGAATCACCTTGAGTGGCAAAATTTTAAAAAGATCTAAGATATCAGCGGTTTTGTCCGTGTTATTGAGACAAGCGGCAGATAAATTTGCGGTTTGATGCCGAGGAAAGGTTGAATTTCTGGTAATTATTATATTTCCGTGTTAGATTCAGGCTGGACTAACGCGGAAACGTTGACTTTAAGCCGAATGCGCTTATGACACTAAGAGGTTGATCCCATGGATAACGCGGCAGGACACAGAATTTTGTCTCTTCTGACACTCGGAGCCACCGGGATGCTGACGCTCTCGAGTTGCACCACCACGTCCAACCTTTCGGCGACGTCGAACAAGGCTGCCGCGGCCGCAACGACCACACCGCATGCGACACCTGTCGCCACTGAGACGCTGACAATCAACCCGGCCGCAGGAAGCGCGGATACCGCTGCTGCTCAGACCATCGTCGGAGCACCCGCAACACCTTCTTCCCCCGCCCCGATTGAGCAGGTGGCGCAGTCGAGATCGGCGTCCGAACCGTCCAGTTCTCCCGTCATTCTGGCCTCTGTTCCCCGCACTCCCGTGACAAACCGGCCGACCAATCAGATCATGATGGTGCGCACCACCGCCTACACCCACACGGAGTCGGACCACATTCAGTACGGACGTCAAAGTGCCGCCGGTACCACGCTCCAATACGGCTCCAAGGTTCGCAGCGCCGCTGCCGACTGGTCGAAGTATCCCCTCGGCACCCGGTTCACGATCGAGGGTCTCCCCTACGAGTATGTGGTGGACGATTACGGGAGCGCACTTGTCGGCACCGAGACAATCGATATCTACAAGCCCGAGAAGTCGTCCATGGGAGATTGGGGAGTACGCAACGTTCCCATTAAAGTGATCGAATGGGGCTCCTTCGAAGAAAGCCGGAAGATTTTGGATGGCCGCAAAAATGTTCGCCATGCCGACCACGTCCGCGAGATGCTGCAGGAGATCGAGAAGAAGGGCCGCAACGGCACCGTCTCCCTGTCGCCGACCGGCACCAGTGCCTAACTCGCCCTGCGGATCGATTCTCCCCTGCGTGATGACGAAAGCTGAACGCTGCGACCACATCGCCGGGCGGCTTGAGGAGCTTTATCCCGAGACGCCCATCCCGCTCGACCACCGGGATCCCTACACCCTCCTCATTGCCGTGCTTTTGTCCGCGCAATGCACAGATGAGCGGGTCAACAAAATCACCCCGGCCTTGTTTGACCTGGCTGACACACCGGAAAAAATGGCTCTCGCTCCCGTGGAAAAAATACGCGAGATCATCCGGCCCTGCGGGCTTTCCCCGCGCAAGTCGGTCGCCATCTCCGGGCTCTCCAGTATCCTCGTCGAGCAATACGACGGCGAAGTTCCCGCTGATTTTGAGGCCCTTGAAGCCCTTCCCGGAGTCGGTCACAAGACCGCCTCCGTCGTCATGAGCCAGGCCTTCGGCGTTCCGGCGTTCCCCGTCGACACCCACATTCACCGACTCGCGCAGCGCTGGAAACTGACCTCGGGCAAAAATGTTGTCGAGACAGAAAAGGACCTGAAGCGTGCCTTCCCCCGTGAGAAGTGGAACAAGCTCCATCTCCAGATCATTTTTTACGGACGCGAACACTGCACGGCGCGTGGCTGCGACGGCACTGTCTGCGGAATCTGCCGAACCCTCTTTCCTGAGCGAAATCGTGCGGTCAAGACGAGGAAGTGACGGCAAATCCCGTTGCAAGGCCGCGCCCCGCACGTAGAATGGCCGCCGGTCTTTTACCCCGACATTTTCCATGAGCGACAACATCAAAAAAATCCTCGTAGCCTATTCAGGAGGCCTCGACACCTCCGTTCTTCTCACCTGGCTGAAAGATACCTACCAGGCTGACGTGATCGCCTACTGCGCCGATGTCGGCCAGCAGGAGGAACTCGACGGCCTCGAGGAAAAAGCGCTCAAGACCGGTGCCTCGAAATGCATCATCGGTGATCTCAAAGACACCTTCGCGGCCGACTACATCTTCCCCATGATCCAGGCCGGCGCGATCTACGAGGGTCAGTATCTCCTCGGCACCTCCATCGCCCGTCCCTGTATCTCCGAAGGCATGGTCCGCGCCGCGATCGAACACGGTGCCGATGCCATCGCCCATGGCGCTACCGGCAAGGGCAATGACCAGGTCCGTTTCGAACTCTCCGCCGCCTCCCTCGCTCCCGGCATCGAGATCATCGCCCCCTGGCGTCAGAAGCGTTTCCGCGAGCAGTTCCCCGGCCGTGCCGAAATGATCGCCTACGCCGCCGAGCACAACATCCCCGTGCAGGCCTCGATCAAGAAGTCCTACAGCATGGACCGCAACCTTCTCCACATCAGCTTCGAAAGCGGTGTCCTTGAAGACCCGTGGTATGACGCCTCCGGCGAAGACGACCGCGACATGTACGTCCTCAGCGTCTCTCCCGAAGAGGCTCCCGACAAAGCGGAGTATGTGCAACTTCTCTTCGAAAAGGGAAACTGTATCGGCCTTCAGGTCGAAGGCATCGATGCGATTCTGGCCCAACTCGGGGATGTGACCAAACAGGGTCAGAAGGATGGCTATACCCTCCTTAATCCCTACGGTGTGATGCGAGTCCTGAATTTGCTCGGCGGACGCAACGGGATCGGACGCATCGACATGGTCGAAAACCGTTTTGTCGGCATGAAGAGCCGCGGCGTTTACGAAACCCCGGGCGGTAGCATTCTCCTCGCCGGTCACCGCCAGATGGAAAGTCTCACGATGGATCGTGAGGTCATGCACCTCCGCGACTCACTCATTCCCAAGTACGCGCAGCTCGTCTACAACGGCTTCTGGTTCGCCCCTGAGCGTGAGGCCCTGCAGTCCCTCGTCACCGAGTCGCAGCAATACGTCTCGGGCGAAGTCCGCCTGAAGCTCTACAAGGGCAACATCATCACGGCCGGACGCCGCTCGCCCAACAGCCTCTACAACGAAGCCGTCGCAACGATGGAGGGCGGAGCCGAGCACGCCTACAATCAGGATGACGCCACCGGATTCATCCGCCTCAACGCACTGCGCCTCAAAACCCAGGCACGCCGCCGCGAAAAGAACTAACAAAACCACCAAGCACCTCAATCATGGAATTCCCCCAAGTCACTGCAGTCGCCAAAGCCAATGTCTATTTCGACGGCAAAGTCGTCAGCCACACGATCCTTTTCCCTGACAACACCAAAAAGACGCTCGGTCTGATTTACGCCGGAGAATATCATTTCGGTACCGACGCGGCCGAGGAAATGGCCATCTCGGACGGATCCTGTGAAGTGCAACTGGACGGCGAAGAGGGAGTCGCCACCTACGGTGCGGGAACCGCCTTCAACGTTCCGGCTAAGTCCGGCTTCACTATCCGGGTGAAGGACGGAATCTGCCAGTACGTGTGCTCTTTCCTCGTGTGATTCCTATCTCGCGAGAACCGGGGGCTCGTGCTGAAGCCCGGCGACCCGCTCTCCGCCCGCTTTCCATTTAAGGAGGCGGTTTTTTGCGCTCTTCAAAGTGTAGAGCGCAGAATAGGCGGCGACTCTCGGAAGGTTGCAGAGGCGTTTTGGAATCACCTGGATTCGCTCCACTTCATAAAACGTGGTTGCCCAGCGGCTCTTGTAATTCTCCTCGCCACTCAGCAAGTCATAGCGAAGGCGGCCATGTTCGACCCGGTCAGCGCAGTAGCTCAGTGTCTCAATGAAGAGCCGCTTTCCCGGGGAAAGCGAAACAAAGGCACCGTCGTAAGAGGTGATGTAGTAAAAGTAAGTGTCTTCAGCAAAGTAACCCAAATTGAATGCCATCGGCTCCCCCCCGGGACGAGCCCTGATCATGGACAAAAGCACGGGAGCATCCGCCGCGGCCTGCTTTTCAAGAAACCCGGTGAATCGAGAATCAGAGAAGACTGACTCCCCCTCACGGCGATACTGGTTCTCGCGATGAAGTTGTGCCGCTTCGTGCAAAAGGGCGGAATCGATCTCCGAACCGAAGCGATGTTCAACAACATGATCCGGAAACGCTTCTTTGATCCGCCGGGAAGCGACCGTGTAATCTCTCCTCCGGTTGCTTGAGAGAGAGGCCAGAAACCTGCCGGGTCCGTGAACCTCAACCAGGGCAGAAGGACAGAGACTCCAGTAACGCCGCTGGACCGAGGCCAGTTCGGCCACTCTCGCATCGCCAATCGCCACCCGCAGCCGTGAGTGCTCCGCCACCTTGTCGAAGGTCAACATCAGTCCCCTGCCGGCGGCATCCTGGATCACGGCGACAAGCAACTCCACGGCAGCCTCATCCGACACCGCAGCAATATCCTGGTAGTCGATATGAGGTCCAGTCGCGGGACGGAGGGTCGTCCCCTCAAGGTAGAAGGGCAGGAGTGCCAGCAGCCCGGAACCATCGCGAAGCTCAAAAATGACCGGCTCGTATTCAGCAAAGGCCTCGAGCCACGACATCCACACCCCGGGATGACAAAACGGCGCCGCGAGGGAACAGCCCTTCGAAAAGGCCGTCCACTCGGCGCGTTTCTCGGCCATCATCGTGTGATCGTCGATTCGATAGACTGAGCGAGGCATGGGTAAGGTCGAGAGATATTCTTCCTAATTTAGAGCATTTAAGTCGAATTACCATAATTTTTGAGATAAAGCCGGTTCCTTGCCGGCAAGAACATCCCGGAACTGGGCTCAGGGATGGCGGTCGTGGACCGGTCCGCCTGTTACTTCCCGGTTTTGAAAAGGAGAGACAGCAGGCCCAAAAGAATCACAGCGAAAAAGGCGGTGATGCTGACGGGGAAGGCGCCGATCTTGGAGCGGCGGAAGAGAGAATGGCGTTCCGCCTCGATTTGCGCGGCGTCATGGCCCATCAGCTTCCAAATTGGGGTCATGAAGAAGCAAGCGAGACGCGGCAGGCCGGATTCGAAGAAATTCGTGATGCTGTTGACGACCTTACCGAGAAAGAGCCGCGAGGTGGCGGCATTGATCGCATTCAGGCTCTTGTCGGCGAGTCGGTAAAACGCGTCGCCGCCTTTCCGGTAAAACCAGTCGGTGTCGAGCGAGATCGTTGCGGTGCGTTTCAGCATCGGCAGGAAGAGGAAGAAGACCAGCGCCGAGAGCATCAGCAACTGGGCCTGGGCGATGACGTGAGGCACGGTCCAGGCGTTGTAGTCGACGTGATAGGGAAGGATGTCGTAGAGCGGCTGCGGGTATATCCCGAGGAAGAGGCAGAGGAAGGAAAGGGCTCCCATCGCGAGGAGCATCGACAGCGGGGCCTCCTTCGGGCGCAGTCCGCGGTCCTGGTTGAAGAAGACGAAGTAGGGGAACTTGATCCCGGCATGGAGGAAGACGCCGGCCGAGGCAGCTTCGAGAATGAGCCAGGGCCAGAAAAGATGCTCATGCTCGGCGGCGTGGAGGATGATAGTCTTGCTGGTGAATCCGCTCGTGAGCGGCACCGCGGAGATGGCGAGCGCTCCGATCGTGCCGAAGGTCAGGGTCCAGGGCATCGTCTTGTAGAGCCCGCCGAGGTCAGTGCACTTGCTCTTCCCGACGCGGTAGAGGACGGCTCCGGCCGACATCCAGAGGAGCGACTTGTAGATGATGTGGCAGAAGGCGTGCGCCGTCGCCCCGCTGATGGCGATGGGACCTCCGATGCCGGCGGCGCAAACCATGAACCCAACCTGGTTGATAATCGAATAGGCAAGGATGCGCCGCATGTCGTTTTCGAGCAGCGCGTAGATGATGCCGTAGATCGACATGATGCAGCCGACCCAGATGAGCGGCTCCCAGCCCTCGTAGCCGCGGAGGAGGGCGTAGACGGCGGTCTTGGTAGTGTAGGCGCTGAGGATGAGGCCGCCGGTGACGCTGGCCTCGGGATAAGCGTCGGAGAGCCAGGCGGAGAAGGGCGGGGCGGCCGCGTTGACGAGAAAGCCGAGAAGGATCAACCAGGTGCCGGCGTTTTGCGCGGTGTCGAAATCAAAGCCGTCGAAGGCGATCGATCCGGTCTGCGCGACGGTGATGGCGAGTCCAGCGAGGAAGAAAAGACCGCCGAGGAGGTGGATGAGGACATAACGGTAGGCCGAACCCTTGGCCTTTTCGGTGCGTCGGGCGAGGATAACGAAGGTCGAGGCGACGGCCATCACTTCCCAGAAGACATAAAGCGAAATGAGATCGCCCGCGAAGACCGCGCCGAGGGCGGCACCGATGTAGATGAGTGCGGCGACGTGCTGGCCGCTCTGCTTCACATAGAAGGCGAAGACGAAGGCGGCGATGGCGTTGATCGTGAAGATGTAGGCGAAGGCTTTGGAGAGGCCGTCGACTCGCAGGAAGGTGAGTGGTTCATTCACCCAGGGCAGAACGCGCAGGGTCCAGCCGGTCCATTGGGCGCCTTCTCCGGGGGAAGGCAGCGCCGCGACGGCAGCGAGGGCGAGCACGGGCAGGAGGATCGTCCACGCGCTTCGCCAGACACCGCGGAAGAGCGGCACGAAGAGAGCCCCGATGAGGAGGATCAAAGCGGGGTGGATTTCAGCGAAGGGATTCATCAATGTCTTCCGGCAGGGTGGTTTCCTCCGTTTCGGCGTAGTAATCCTCGGGGCGCTTCAGCCAGGCTCCGAGCCCTTTGGCCACGAGGATCATGAGGGAACAGGCAATGAAGCCGAGGAGGGCGTAAAAGAACCACCAGCCGTCCGGCCAACCTTCGCCGAAGTGTCCGTGCCGTTGGTGGGTGGCGATGAGGACGATCTCGAGGAGGACCGAGACAGCGCACGCGCCATAGAGGAGACGCCAGAGGAGCCGCCTCGACGCGGGACGGTCGAACCAATCGTTTTCTTTCTTCAAATTCGTGCCTTGCATGGTCGTGTCAGAGGCCGATCCCCTCGATGAATTGTTTGGTCAGCTCCTGGAGGAAGCCGGAACAGAAAAAGAGCCCGGTCGAGAGCAGGGCGGTGATGGCGAGAGGGAGAACGCAAGCCCAGGGAGCCTCGCGCACTCCCGACCAGGAGAAGGGCCGGTCGAGTTCCGCGGGGAGGCTGCCCTTCTTCGGGAAAAAGGCGATCCACACGAGGGGAAGGAAGTAGGCGGCGTTGAGCAGGGTGCTGACGAGGAAGACGCAGAGAAGCGCGATCTCGCCCGCGTCGGCCGCGCCGACGACGAGGTGGAACTTGCTGATCAGTCCGAGGCTTGGCGGTAGTCCGATCACGCCGAGGGAACCGAGGAAGAAGGCCCCCATCGTGATCGGCATGGTGCGGCCAAGACCGGCGAGCTGGCTGACGTATTTTTTTCCGGTGGCGACAAAGATTGCTCCGGCGCAGAAGAAGAGGGTGATCTTCGCGACGGCGTGAGCGGCGATGTGGAGGACGCTGCCGGAGAGGGAGAGTTTCGTGATGAGGGCGGCCCCGAGGACGATGTAGGCGAGCTGCCCGATCGTGGAGAAGGCGAGGCGGCGCTTAAGGTTGTCCTGCGTCAGGGCGATGAGGGAGGAAGTGATGACGGTGAAGGCGGCGATCCACGCGAGCACTTCGTTGACTCCGAGGCCCTCTAACAGTTTCACCCCAAAGACTCCGGTAACGACGCGGATGATGCAAAAGACCCCGACTTTCACGACGGCGACGGCGTGGAGCAGCGCCGAGACGGGCGTGGGCGCGACCATGGCTCCGGGCAGCCATGAATGGAAGGGCATGAGACCCGCCTTGGAAAAGCCGAAGGCAAAAGCGAGGAGCAGCGCGAGGGCGGGCCAGTAGTCGAGCTTGCTGTCCGCAAGGATGGCCTCGGGGCCGAAGGAAACCTCGCCGCCGCTGCGCACGTAGGTGAAGAGAATCGCGGGAATGGCGAAGGCGATGGAGGTGCCGAGCAGATAGGAGAGGTAGGTGCGGCCGCCGGTGCGGGCTTCCTTGTCCTGATGATGGGTCACGAGGGGCCAGGTCGAGAGCGAGAGCATCTCGTAGAAGAGATAGAGCGTGAAGAGATTCCCCGCGAACGCGACGCCGAGGGTGGCACAAAGCGAGAGGGCGAAGAAGGCGAAGAAGCGCGTCTGCGAATGTTCATGAAGGCCCCTCATGTAGCCGACCGCATAGAGCGAGGTGAGGATCCAGAGCGAGGAGGCGACGAGGGCGAAGAGCATGCCGAGGCCGTCGACGCGGAAGGCGATCGGCACGTTGATGCCTCCGATCCCGTCGACGAGCGTCAGGACGATGACCTTGCCTTCGAGAATGACCGGCAGCATCGCGAGGACGAAGGCGAACTTCAACGCGCCCGCCCCGAAGGTGACGAGTTCGCGGAGGAAGATCTCGCGGCGGAAAAGAACGATGAGGGGCACGGCCGCGAGCGAGGCGAGACAGGCCCAGAGGGGAAGGTAGCTGTGCACGGTATTCTCCATCACTTATCTGCCGGTGGAAACGACCGCGGCGGTCTCGATGAGTCCCGTGCGGATGAACTCGACGACGGGACCATTGAATAGTCCTAACAAAATAACAAGCGCCGCTGCGACGAGCACCGGAACGAGGGCCTGCAGGGGAGGTTCGCGGCGCACGACCGGCTCGCTGTCGTGGCCGTGTCCATGGTCATCGCCGTGACCGTGGGACTCGACGGGGTTTTTCCCGAAGTAGGCGATCTCGAAAATGCGGAAGAAGAGCACCGCGTTGACGAGACTGGATGCGAGCAGCGCGGCAACGTAGACCCATTGTCCCGCCTCGATCGCCCCGCGGATGAGGTAGAATTTGCTGTAGAAGCCGCAGGTGGGCGGCACGCCGATGATCGCGAGCCCGCCGACGACAAAACCGGCGGAAGCGAGCGGCATCTTGCAGAAAATGCCGGAGAGATCCTCGAGTTTAATCGCTCCGTGCCACTTCGCGAAAGCGCCCGCGGCGAGGAAGAGGCAGGAGGTCATGAGGGCGTCGGCAAGGATGTGGTAGACGGTGCCGGTGAGTCCCCAGCGCTGCGGATCGCCGAGCCAGGCCCCTCCGACCATGTAGCCGACCTCGGCGATGATGAGGCAACAGAGCATCTTTTTGATCTCGCGCTGGGCGAGGGCCATCGTCGATCCGGCGACAATGGCGATCACGGCAAGCCAGACAACGAAGTGCCCCCATTCGACATTCGCTTCGAGGCGGTCGAGTCCGAAGACGCTCACCATCATGCGCACCATCACGTAGACCGAGACCTTCGTCACGAGCGGGGCGAGGATCGCGGCGCTGCCCGAGGGACTGTAGCTGTAGGCGTTCGGGAGCCAGCCGTGCAGTGGGAAAAAGGCCATCTTCGTCCAGATCCCGACGAGGATGAAGACGAAAGCAGTGCGGATCGCACGCGAGTCGGCGAGGGTTTCGTTCGAGGCCAGGATGGTGTGGATATCCTGCATGTTGAGCGAGCCCAGCTTCAGGTAGAGATACCCGACCCCGATCAGGTAAAAGGAGGCTCCCACCGTGCCCATGACGAGGTAATGGAAGGCCGCGACCTTGCAGCGCTTCGAGCTGCCGATGGCGATGAGCCCGTAACTCGTCAGAGCGGTGACTTCGATGAGGACAAAGACGTTGAAGGCGTCTCCGGTGATGGTGATGCCGAAAAGTCCGACGCAGAGGAGGAGGAAGAGAATGTAGAAATGCGGCGTCTTTTCGGAGTCGCGTTCTCCGGCGTGCCGGACCGTGAAGACCGCAGCGAGAAGAGCGACAGTGGCGATGACAACGAGGATGGGGCTGTTGATGGCATCGGCCCGCAGAAGGATGCCAATGCCGAAAGGCTCCTTCCAGCCGGCGACAAAGTAATCGAGCGTGCCGCCCGAATGAACCTTGAGCACGATCCCGATTGCGCAGCACAGCGAGACAACGAGAGCCGAGAGGACCACGGGGAGGCAGACACGATGGTCCTTCATCCCGAAGAGGCCGAGGGTAATCGCGCCGAAGAGCGGCGCAAGAAGAACGAGGACGGGGAGGTGATCAGACATCGTCGTGGAGCGCCTTGATTTTTTGCAGCACCTCGTCCTCCTCGAGGGTACCGAAGTCTTTGTAGATCACCTGGCAGAGGGCCAGGGCCACCCCGAGGGTCGCCACGCCAACGACGATCGCAGTCAGCATGAGGACATGGGGCACGGGGTTCGCGATGGCATCGGGATTGATGGCCGCGGCATCCCCCGCAAGGGAAAGCTCGGCGGCGTGGTGGTCGATGATCGGGATGGTCGCGCCTTCCTTAACCCCCAGCGAAACGTAGAGGAGGAGGATCGCGGTCTGAAAGATCGAGAGGCCGATGAGTTTCTTGATGAGGTTGTTCTTCGCGATGACCGACCAGAGGCCGATCATCATGATGATCACGTAGATCCAGAAGTTGAAGTGCGGCACGACCGCTTCTTTGAAGAATGTCTCCATCGGGTGATCGCGGTTAGAGTCCTCCCTTCAGTCTCCCGCGGGTTGAGAGATTGGCAAAAATGGCAAACATGATGGACATGACAGTGAAAGCAACTCCGAGCTCGACTCCGAAGATGCCGTGAGAGCGCGCCATCTCCTCACCGTCGGTTCCGAGGAGGCCCTTGAGAGCTCCGTAGTCGACGAAATTGCGCCCGAAAACGAGGGGGAGGAAGGCGACCCCGGCGTAGATAAGAATGCCGATGCTGGCAAGGCGGATGTAGCTGGCTTCGCTGAAGCGGGCGAGCGCGTCGCGGAGCGATCCGGAGAGGGCGATGAGAATGAAGCTCGCCCCGAGCATGACGCCGCCCTGGAAGCCGCCTCCCGGACTGTGGTGGCCGTGGGCCACGACGTAGAGAGCGAAGATCTGCACGAGCGGAACAGCGATACGGCAGGTGATCCCGACGATGATGCGGTGATGGTCCCCGTCGATGGTGCGATTGGACGCTTCGGGATCAGGGGAGGGCGCGGAGGGTGCATTCTCGTTACGGAGGACCCGGAGGATCGCAAAGATCGCCATGCCCGCGGTGAAAATGACGACGGTTTCGAAAAGGGTGTCGTAGCCCCGGTAGTCGGCGAGGATGGCGGTGACGAGATTCGGTACCTTCGTGTCGCGGTAGGTGTTCTCGATGTAGTAGAGCGACGCCGAGGGAGAGCCTCCCTCCACCCCGGCGTTGGCGGGCGAACGGGGATCTCCGAAATTGGGAAAATCCGTCACCGCATAGAGCAGGACGGCTCCGGTGATGGCGACGGCGATGGAGGCGAAGATCTTGGCTTTCATCAGTCCGTCGACTTCCTGCGGGTGTTGAGAATGGTGGCCACGATCAGCACGGTGCTGACTCCCGCGCCCACGGTCGCCTCGGTGAAGGCGACGTCGACGGCCCCCATCTCGGCCCAGAGCAGGCAGATGAGGAAGCCGTAAATACCGAAGACCATCGCGGCGGCGAGAAGATCTTTCACCGAAAGGGAAATGATCGCCGCGATGACGAGGAACACGAGAATGATGATGTCAAAAGCGACGATCACGGCAGTTCAGGGTTGCGGGCTGGAGGGTGGCGTCCGGTGGCAGTCGTCCTCGAGGTGGTTCTCGCGGCCCGGTTCGATCACGGGATCGATCCCGTCTTCCCATCCGGCGTCGGCGAGCGCGCTCGTGCTCGTCGGGCTCGTCAGGTAGATGAAGACGACAATGGCGAGCAGCTTCAGGACGACAAGGAGGACGGGCCAGTCGTGGGAGAAATCGTGGATGTCGCGGAACTGGTAGAGCGCGAACCCCGAGATGACAAGGAGGGTCGAGAGGGTGTCGCCCTTGCCCGCTGCGTGCATGCGCGAGTAGAAGTCGGGGAAACGCATCAGGCCGACTGCAGCCCCGAAAAAGAAGACCAGTCCCGACACGATGAGGATGACACTGAGAATCGTGAGAATCATGACTTCAGTCCGCCTCCTCTCCGCTGGGGGCATCGCCACCGCGCTGGGCTGCCCGATGCAGGTAGCGGGCCGCGGCGATCGAGCCGGTGAAATTGAGCAGGGCGTAGGCGAGGGCGAAATCGACGAACATCCCGACCTGTTTGAAAACCACTCCGATGACGACGAGGAGCACCGCCGTCTTGGTGCCGATTACGTTCACCGCGACGATGCGGTCGAGCGCGGTAGGGCCGTTCACGATGCGCAGCATCGCGGGGATCATGAGAAGGAGAAGCGTGATGCCGACTCCGATGGCGAAATGCTCGAAGGTCATGGCTCCCTGGTCTCGAAGATGCGGGCAATGCGGCGATCCATTTCCCCGTTCAGGCCGGAGGCGGCGCCATCGTCGATTGCATGAATATAAAAGATGTCTCCGAGGATCTTGATCGTCACTGTGCCGGGGGTAAGTGTGATCGAGTTCGCGAGGAGGAACTTTTCGAAGTCCGTCTTCAGCGGGGTGCGGTAGCGCACGATCTGCGGCTGCAGGGAGGAGCGCGGGGCGAAGGCAAGTTTCAGCACCGCGATATTCGAGAGCACGATCTGCCAGGTGAGCCACACCATGTAGGAAATGAAACGCACCGTCTGGACGGCGCGGCGGCGGATCGGGATGGATTGATCATCGAAGAGGAGGCCGGAGGAAAGCCAGGTGACGATCCCGCAGGAGATGAGGCCCAGCGAAAGGTGAAAGGGGTCGAGAAATCCCGAAAACACGACCCAGATGACCATGAGGACTCCGAAAATGAGGGCGGAGTAAAGGGGCGATCTGGCAGCTCGCGATTCCATGGTCGGAGACTCCGAGCGGGGCAGGGAAGTCAGGTTGGCAAACAGAGCAAGACTCCTGCCTCTTGTCAATTTTCCTGTCCAATTTTCCGAGCTTTGCTAAAATGGCGTCGAGGATGACATTTCGTCTGATAACCCCCCGTATCGGGCTGGTCCTGCTCTTCGGAGTCGTTTCCGCGTCAACCATTGGCGCACAGGAAGGGGCAGGAAGAATAGCGGCCCCGCCATCTCCTGCGGTTCCCGCCGGGCCGGGCGCGCCGTCGGAGTTCGCCACCCTGCCAGCCGCCACCGGGCCGGGAACCACCGCTTCAGGCGCTCCGCCGGTCGCCGTTCCCTTGAGCCCGGAAACCCCCATGCCACCTGCGCCGGACCCGGCTCTCCCCCCCGCGATGCCGTCGACTCCCGCACCTCCGTCCCCTGCCCTTCCAAACGGGGCCACGGTCGGAGCCGAGCAAGCGCAATCCAGAATTATCGAGGAACAGCGTCCGGAACGGGTTCAGGTCTTCCCCGAGGATCCGGAGAGCGCCTGGTGGGAGATCAATCCTCATTACGCTTTCGACCGGGCGCAGCGGGAGCAGCGACCGCTCATGCTTCTCTTTACGGGGGCTTGGAACACCCAGGCCATGGCTCTCTCACAGGAGGTGTTTGCCACCAAGAGCTTCAATAACTTTGTGAAAGAGAATCTCGTCATCTGTTACCTCAATTTCCCGAAAAACATTACCGACGCCCCGGATGCGCTGCGGAAGATCAAGGACCGCTACAAGGTCAAAGGATACCCTAACGTTCTTATCTTCAACCCCAACGGAGAGGTTGAACGGGGGATTCGCGGCTACCGCTCAGGTCGCCCGGTTGACTATTTCAATGAGCTCACGGTGGCTTGTCGACCGGTCCTGGAATCGGTCAAGATCCAGAAGGCGGAGCTAATTGCGCGAGGCTACCGTGACTGGTCGAACTTCCTCGGAAAAATGATTTTCGCCAGATTCGTCAAGCACGACAAAGTTCAGGTCATGCTCGAAGACGCTTCCGGTCAAAAGTGGACCCTCCCTATCAATGACCTTGCTCCGGAGGACCAAAAGTTGGTGGAGTCTTTTCCAGGAGTGGATAAGGTTGGGGAAAGGTAATTCACGCCCCTCACCCGGCTTGGGAAAATCATCATGGCCCGCTCTCTATTCCACCTCATCAGCCTCGCCGTTATTGGCGGCCTATCCGCTCTGATTTATTCCGAAATCATCGACACAGGGAAGCGATACGATGTCTTCGATCTGTTAAAGAAAAGACCCCTCACCGCAGTCATCGGTGCGGAGAACCCGATCATTGCCCAGGGGGATCCTTCTCCCCTCCTCCGGGCCGAGCCGCTCGATCTCAACAATCTCGGTATTCTCGCTGACATGAACCGCGCTCTCTCGGACCTTACCGAAGCGGTGGTCCCGTCCGTCGTGAGTATCGACACCACCACCAATGTCAATGTCACCCGGGTTGTCCCCACGGATCCTTTCGGACTATTCGGCTACCGCCAGGATCAGAGTTACGAAGCTCCCGGCCTGGGCTCGGGTGTCATCGTGACGAATCAGGGACACATCGTCACCAATCACCATGTCGTTGCCGGAGTTGATGCCATCCGGGTCACCCTCCATGACGGCAGTCAGTATGAAGCAGAGTGGATCGGCAGCGATCCGAACGTCGACGTGGCCGTGCTTCAACTCAAGGCACCCGAGGGTGGCCAACTTCCGGTAATTCGCCCCCTTTCCTTCGGCGATTCTGATTCCGTCAGGGTCGGCGAAATGGTCCTCGCCGTGGGCAATCCCTTCGGCCTCAGCGAAACCGTGACGCAGGGCATCATCAGCGCAAAGCAGCGGGAACTGAGTGACGGATCGAATGACTACTTTCAGGTGGATGCGGTCATCAACCCCGGAAACTCCGGGGGACCTCTGGTGAATATCCGCGGCGAAATCATCGGCATCAACGTGGCGATCTTTACCGGACAGCAGGATGTGCGCGTCTGGCAGGGCATCGGTCTTGCCATTCCGGCGAATGAAGTGAAGGAGGTCTTCGAAGCGATTGTTCTCGGGAGACCTCTCATTCGCGGATACATCGGCGTCGAGGTGGAGAACATTTCGCGGAACTACGCCATTGCCCTCGGACTCACCAGTACGCAGGGCGCTCTCATCACCAATGTCGTGAGCGATTCTCCCGCTGAAGAAGCAGGCCTGAAGCCGGGCGATGTGATCCTCATGTTCGACGGGAAGCCGGCGAAGAATGCGGAGGAAGTTCTCGCAAGGATTCAGTCGAAAAAGGCGGGCGAAGTCGCCAATCTCAGTTTCGTACGCAAAGGAGAGCCGATGGAGATCGCTGTTCAGGCCATTGCCAAGTCGGACACCAATACACTGAAGCTGAAGTCGGATATTGCCGCCAACGGGCAATCGATCGCCGAGGCACTGGGCATTTCGGTGGGCAACCTTTCCCCGGAGCAGCGCATCGCCCTCGGTCTACCGGAAACCACCGCCGCGATTGTCATCACCGGAGTGAAGGCCGATTCCCAGGCGGCGAAGCGTTTTCAAACGGGTGACCTCATTCATCGAATCAATCAGGCCCCCGTGACTGATGTGGCAACCTTCTACGATCTTCTCGGGTCACTTCCCCAGGACAAAACAACGGTCATGGTCCTGAGCCGCGATGGAACTCTGATTCGCGCCTTCCTTAACCCTTGAACCCGACACTGGTGACATTCAAGAGGGTTGATCGGAAAACATGAGAGGGTTACCCCCACGTTCAATCGCATAACGCATCATGACGCGTCTCACGCTCGCGGAGTTTCGGACGCGTTCGGGCGAATTTGATGCGGCGGTCGCACTGAGCCGGAAAGAGTCCCCCTTCTGCTCGAGTTCCCTGTGGCAACTGGCGGCGCACGATCACCTCCACAGGATCCCCGCAGAGAACCGCCACTTCATTGTCGAAGAATCGGGATCCTGGCTGGCTTTTGTTGAGCGGGAACAACCGGGAATTTTCTATCCTTTCGAAGCTGCCTGGATGTTCGGCTGCCCTCTCGTCGGGGCTATCGACGAAACCATCGATCTCCTGGAGCGGTCATCGAGAGAGTGGCTCGGAGGAGCGGCTGGATTCTGTATCAGCGGAGTTCCGCTCGGCGGGGAGTCACACTCGAAACTTCGCCTCATTGAACCCCTGGTGCGCCACTATCAGGAGTTTCCAAGCACCGACTGCATGATCCTCGATCTCGACGATGGGATCGAAGCCTGGCTCAGTCGACGGTCAAAGAAACTTCGCCGCACTCTGCATCAGGCGGAAGAGGTTAGCGATGTTGAGGTCGTCTCCTTCGGGCAGGAGAATCCGGAGGAACTATTCCAGAGAATTCTTGAGGTTCAGAAGCAGACCTACAAATGGGGCGAAGGGTCCGATATTTTTCAGTTTCCCGAATACGCCGCCTTCTACCGTTCACTTCTTGGAGATCTGCACCGGCGAGGACAATTGCGGCTCTTGTTTGCAAAGAGCGGCGGAACAGATGTTGCCTACATTTTCGGAGGGATCGCGGGAAACACTTACCGGGGCCTGCAAATGAGTTACATCGAGGAGTTCCGGTCACAGGGCCTCGGCAACCGGCTCCAGTTGGAGAATGTCCGGCGTTGCGCCGGTGAAGGAATCACTCGATACGATCTGGGTATGCATGCACCGTATAAGGAGCGCTGGGCGGACCGGAGGGAAGTAAACACAGGAATATTTATTGTTTGGTGAGGGAGATCGATTCTCCTGAATGGTCACCTTTGGCCAGGACCCGCAAGTGTCGACTGACGGCCCGCCGGAGCAGGAGGGAGATCATCCACAGAACCGGGCGGGCGCATTCGTTCACCGGGTACAACTCAAAATCGCGCCGTATGAGGGAAGCTTCTCCTTCCACGGCAAAACTCCATGTCTCAACGAAGCGGCTCGCTAAGGCGGAAAGAGGAAAAGCAAACCCGCTCAGTTCGATCACGGCCCGTTCATTCGGCAGCCATTCCAGAATGCGCTCCTGATGCACTGAGCCATCGGTATTTTCAACCCTGATCACGGATCCGGCACCCTCATCATTCCGTAGGACAAACGTCGCCTCACGAATCCCGGGCAGGGGTCCGTAGCCCTTGAAGGAGTTCCATTTTTCGAGATTGAGTAGCCCCTCGAATATTTCGCGCCGCGGGATCCTCAGCGTATCCTTGCAGCCAAACCTCACAGGACGAACACTTGGAGTGGCATCATTCATCTTTTGAAGTGCGACGTCAAACCAACCGCCATGTCTACACTGGAGTCGAGTTCCTCAACATCGCCTCGGTCATGCGGAGCGCCTCGAGATTAGATTTAACCTCGTGGACACGGTGTAAAGGAACCCCTTTCTCCCTTGCCAGGGAAGTGATCGCCACCGTAGGCCAGGCGCGGTCTTCGATGCGGTCGGATCCAATGAGTTTTCCGATGAAAGATTTTCGCGACACTCCAAGAAGGATCGGCCGCCCCTCTACGTTGAGCCGGTCGAGATTCGCCAGGATCTCAAGGTTGTGCTCCAGGGTTTTTCCAAATCCTATTCCCGGGTCATACACGATGGCCTCAGGAGACACCCCGGCGACGATCAACCCGCTGTGCCGGTCGGCGAAAAATTCGACAATCTCCTCGATGACATCCCTGTAGCGCGGATTCTGCTGCATCGTCCGCGGTGTCCCCTGCATATGCATCACGACAATCCCCACGCCGGTCTCTGCCGCCACCCTCACCATTTCCGGATCGCGAAATCCGCTGATATCATTGATTATTCCCGCACCGGCATTCACCGCTGCCCTTGCCACGCCGGGCTTGCAGGTGTCCACGGAGAGCACAACATCAGGGCATTCTCTCCTCAGCCGTTCCACAAGAGGCAAAATCCGGCGGATCTCCTCCTCCTCGTCTACGTCGGAAGCTCCGGGACGCGTGGACTCTCCACCGATATCGATGATGGCGGCACCTTCAGCGATCAGTTTGCCAGCCTGATCAAAGGCCGCCTCCACGGAAATGAAAAGTCCTCCATCCGAAAATGAATCCGGAGTGACATTGACGATCCCCATGATCTCGCCCCGGTCGGAGAAGTCGAAGGTATGATCACGACACCGCCACTTCATCTTTGATCCGGGTCTACGGCTTGATTTCCCCCGGCTGATTTTGATTCCGAACCCGCGGACCGCTCACGCCAGTGCGGGAGAAAGAGGACGGGAGTCTTCCGCGTTTGGAGCAGGCAGTTCCCGATTCGGTCTCTGGGGCTCCAGCCCCAGTTTTTTAAGGAGCGCAAGATCCGCCTGAGACTGGGGATTGCCCGTCGTGAGCAGTTTGTCCCCGTAGAAAATCGAATTTGCCCCCGCAAAAAAGCAAAGCGTCTGAAGTTCCTCACTCATCTGCTTGCGCCCGGCGGAGAGCCTGACCTTCGCCTTCGGGATGGCAATTCGCGCAAGCGCGATCATACGAACCACTTCGAAGGAGTCGACTCCCTGGGAATCCGCAAGCGGAGTTCCCGGAATCGGGACAAGTGAGTTGATCGGAACACTTTCAGGCTGGGGATTGAAGAGGCTCAGAATTTCCAGCATCTTTATCCGGTCATCGGTCGTCTCGCCAAGGCCAAGAATGCCACCCGAACACACCGACATTCCAGCATCCTGAACATGACGCAGGGTGTTGAGCCTGTCCTGAAAGGTATGAGTCGAAACGATGTTCGTGTAGTGCTCGGGAGATGTATCAATGTTGTGATTGTAGGCCGTCACCCCCGCTTCCTTGAGTTTCATGGCCTCAAGCGGGCCGAGTTCACCCAGCGTGGTACAGACCTCCATCCCGAGTTCGCTGACGCTCTCGACGATCTCAAGGACCTGCTCAAAGCGCTTCGTCCCGTCCTTTACTCCCTTCCAGGCCGCGCCCATACAGAAGCGGGTCGATCCATTTTCTCTCGCTTGCCGGGCGCGCTCGAGAATGTCCTCCTTTTCCATGAGCCGCTCGGCTTCAACACTGGTGCTGTATCGGGCTGACTGAGCACAATAGGAGCAGTCTTCCGAACAGCCTCCGGTCTTGATGCTGAGAAGGGTGCAGAGCTGAACCTCGTTCTGCGGCCAGTTCTCTTCGTGCACTTTGCGCGAGCGCTGAATGAGATCGAAGAAGGGAAGCGAGTAGAGTTGTTTGAGTTCGTCGAACTGCATCGGTGAGGATCTGTCGGGTTTCGGGTGCCTCAGGGAACCCTTGAGAGTGGACCACGAAATCCGGAGATTTCACCTAAATGTTCAAAAATTCTATCCAGACCACCGGCCGCCATCAGAGACAAAGGGAAGTTTCCCCTGCCCCGTCTGGGAGTAATCCGTCTTACCGATGGCGCCTATCATCTTCACCCCGGTAACTCTGCGGAACTCCTGAGAGAATGCCTCGCCGCTGTGGCATCCCCAGCTCTTGCAATAAGCCCCCCGGGCAAACGCCTTGCGGTTCAAGCGCTTCAATTCCCCCTGATGGAGAAAGGCTCTCGATGCCCCGAGGATGTGATTGCTGTAATCGAAGACAAAACAATATTTGTTCGAATGGCCGAAATACTCGAAGCCCGAAACTCTCACCGCACTTCGATTCTGGCCGCTGTTGACATAGTTGATGATCTCATCCGAGTTGCTGAACCAGACCAGTTTGATCCCATACTTGTCCCTGACGCTCTCAATATTGGCGATGAGGGGCTGGCCGTCCTCGGTCGCACGGGATTCGTACCCGGGCCGGTAGACAAGCCAGGTGATCTTCACGGTGTTGTTGCTCGCCTTTTGGAGCTGCTCGATCCTGAATCGGGCGGTGCGGATAAAGTTGCCCCACCAGCGGTCGTGGCGGTGGGTTTCACGCCGGTACCCTTCCCAATATTGAAGCGCCGGACCGCCGGAAATGATGATGTATTCGTCGTTCGGATTGAGCGCGGCCCCTGCATTTTCGGGGGCCACCCAGACCGCGGATAAAGTCAGCAGGCTAATGATAAAAAGGCGGAATGTCATGTCTGGCCTGTTCCTGGTCGAATTCGTGTGGAATGAAGGTAAACGTCAGCGCTCGAAAAGCAACCGGCACACCCGCGCCTGATGCCGGAGGGAGCTATCAACTCAGGCCAACCCAGTCGCTAACGATACTCCAGACTCTCTGAACCATCTGTTTCCGGCGCTTCGCCTCCTCTTCTTTGATCTTTTGTTCGCGAAGAGCCTCATCGTAACGGACAAGCCGGGCGTGGTGCATATTGATCCTGCCCACAAACCATCTCCATGTGTCGCCGGGCTTACCGTTCTCGAGAAGAAAGTGAGGACAGTCCTTATTCGGAGGGTCGTAGCCTTCACGAGGCCAGTGGTAATGGGCGCGAACATTCTCGATCGGGATCTTGTGATGATACATCAGGGTCGCGGCGAGTTTTGCGGTGCGCTCCATGGTCACCACCTGATTGTTCCCTTGATGCTCACACATCTCAATGCCGATGGAATAACGATTCCCCGGTCCATCAAAATCGGCATGCTCACCCCTCTCACTGGTCGGGATGTGCTGAATGACGGCATTGTCCTGAACTGTGAAGTGCCAGCAGAGATAACCACAAACTCCGCCTCGAAGGGCACCGCGGTTCAGAGCCTTGGCGTGGGCATAGGCGTCACCCGTCGGATTTTGTGTGCTGTGGATCGTGATATACTGAGGAGTCATCTCGCGAAAGATTCTCCTCCCGTATTTACCTTCGGGGATGAGGTCGACTTTCAGATTCAGCTCTTTCTGCGCATCGGCGGGGTTGAGCGGCTCATTGGCCACAGCCCCGAGTTCACGCTCCCAGATCTGCCCTTTTCCGCCGGACTGATTCGTGTTACACGCCGTGAGGAACAGGAGAGTCCCGGCAACCGCGGTAAAGGGAATGAGTAGAAAAAATCGTTTCATATTTCCGGACCAATCTAAATGGAAGCAGAAAAAAATAGCCCGACTGGAACCTTTTCGCAAATATATTAAAGAAAAATTAAAAGTTTCTTAAAATTGAGAGTTAAATTCAGCTAAATAAGCCTTCCCTGCCCGAGTCTTTTAAAAAAGACGCTAAACTTATTACCTCTCAAGGATTTCAACTTCGTAGCCGTCAGGATCGGTCACGAACGCCATTTTGATTTTGCTCCCGGAAGGAAAGGCTTCGCGCCAATCTGAGGGCCAGATCTCGATTCCTGCTTTTTCAATCCCGTCGCAATAGGCGATGATATCCTCAACCCCCACTGCGGTGTGCATGAGATCCTCGGGAAACTCCACCTTAAAGTCGGGCGAATAACAAAGTTCGAGGAAGTGGTCATTTCCATCGAGTTCCAGAAACGCCAACTGGTTTCCCGCAGGGGACTTTTCGGTTCGTCGGGTCAGTTTAAACCCGAGCGTCTCATAAAATGAAATCGTCGCTTCGAGGTCGGTGACGCGGATCCGAGTGTGGAGAAATTTGATCATATCTGATCAGTGCGATGAATCGGGCACTTTCGCAAGTGACTCATGCCCGCTACTTTCGTGTTCCCCAGGACGAGCCCCAGAGAGATCATCCGGCATCTCACCAAATTCCTCACTCTCGCCGTCATTTCAGCCCCCGAACAGGGACCACGGACTGAGAAAGAGAAGGTGGCTCGACCCAGATTCGAACTGGGGACACAAGGATTTTCAATCCTCTGCTCTACCAACTGAGCTATCAAGCCTTCTCGTTCCCGGCAACGTAAATACGGCCGGATTCCGCGGGAGGAGGAAGTAATACTCGGATGATTGTGAAAAACAACCCAAAAATACGGAGATTTCCCTCAAAACCGAAGAGCAGCTCACAAAGGCTTCACCGCAAAACTCTCGTAATGAATCTCACTATCCGGGTCGTGAGCCTGAATCGCAAAGGTTCCTTCGCCAAGCTTCCGGCCGGGAGAACCGGCAACACCGGGGCCACCATCGGGCTCCGTATAGTCCACCGTGGTCTCCCCGTTGACCTGAATCACGATGCGCTTGCCCTGAACGGTGATGTGGTAATCGAACCATTCGCCATCCGTGCTCGGGGCCTTCTCGCGAATCTCAAAATCACCGCCTTTGGGTGGCTCCTGCCCTTCCTGCAGGACCACGATGTTTTTGACCCCGTAGAGGCTGCCGGTCTTTTTCGGATCCTTGTGCGTGGAATTGACCTGACACTCATATCCCTGCTCGGGCCACGCCTCGGCCTGATAGCTTGTATGAAAATAGACGCCGCTGTTTGAGCCGGGCATCGTCTTAATGCGGGCCTTGAGTTCAAAATCTTTGAATTTGGCTCCGTTGACCTCACCCGAGTAGAAAAGGTGACTTTTGCCCCCTTTTACGATCAGGATCCCGTCCTTCACCGAATAAGACTCGGGATTTTCGGCTGAGATGGTCCATCCATCGAGGTTTTTACCATTGAAGAGTTCGACAAAGCCATCCCCGGGGGTCGCCTTGGAGGTATCGGAAGAGGTGGCGGGAGCTGATGAATCGGAATCAGAGCCGCATGAGGCGAGAAACAGCGCACCAACAGCAGCAATGAGGGAATCGTGGAAACCTTTTTTCATGGCGGGGATTAAGACAGTCCCGCCGCTTTTGTGCAACCTTGAAAGTGCGTCATGAGTTTCGAGAAACAATGTGAGAAGAATCCGTTTGCTTACCGGCAGGGGGAGCACTTCTTTTCGGGGAATGTCGGAACCAACTCTTAAAATCGGCCTCGCGGGCTTTGGCAACGTCGGTGCCGGCGTCTTCAAAAACCTCGAAAAGAACCGCCACCTCCTGCGGGAGCGCACTGGATGTGTGCTCGAAATCAAACGAATCGCCGTACGTGACCCGTCCAGGGAGAGGTCCTTTCCCCTTCCTCCCGGTCTTGTCACAACCGAGCTTTCCGATCTCGTCGATGACCCGGAGATCAGCATCATCGTCGAGCTGATCGGCGGAACCGACCGTGCCTTTGACCTCGTCAAAGCTTCCCTCGAAAGCGGGAAGGCGGTCGTAACGGGAAACAAGGCCCTTCTCGCTGAAAGAGGGCACGAACTCTTTGCCATTGCCGAGGCCAACGGTCGCCCCATCCACTACGAGGCGGCTGTTGCCGGGGGCATTCCCATTATTAAAGCGGTTCAGGAATCGCTGATTGGAAATCACATCCAGTCAGTGGTGGGAATCATCAACGGCACCTGCAACTACATTCTGACACGGATGTCGGAAGCCGGTCTCTCCTACTCGGACGCTCTCGGCGAGGCACAGCAACTGGGCTATGCGGAGGCTGATCCGGCGCTCGACGTCAATGGATGGGATGCGGCACACAAGGCCATCATTCTCGCCTCCTTAAGCTACGGACGCTGGGTTCCCTGCGAAAAGATCCACGTTGAGGGTATTGAGAGCGTCCGCACCGAAGATATTACCTTTGCCGCCAAGCTCGGCTATGCGATCAAGCTTCTTGGAGTCATCCAACTGCACGACGAATCGGGATCAATCGAGGTTCGAGTGCAACCTTCCCTGATCCCGGCAAACCACATCCTGGCTTCCGTCAAAGGAGTCTACAACGCCATCATGGTGCGCGGGGATATTGTCGGGAATACCCTTTTCTACGGGTCCGGGGCCGGTCAGGATCCCACCTCCAGCTCGGTCATCGCGGATATCGCCGACGCCGCGATGTGGACCCAGCCTACCCGGGGTGCAGGATTAGCTACTCACAGTCTCTACGGTGAAACGCTCCCCATCTCGGAAAGTGTGTCCAAATACTACCTCAGGGTGGAGGCCGAAGACCGCCCCGGTGTCCTTGCCCGGATCGCAACTGTCCTGGGTGAGTTCGGGATCGGCATCCTTTCCGTCATCCAACCTGAAGACCACGATGAGAAATACGCGGCGATTGTGTTGATGCTGCATTACGCCCCCTATGGAATTGTCAGCGACGCTCTCGCCGCAATCAGCAATCTGGATTGCGTCAGAAGCCGTCCCGTCCTTCTCCGGGTGGAGGATCTCAAATAGGACGGGAGTAAATTGCCCCTTTCCAACTCTTTCGACGACAAAGGCGCAGCACGACCGCATTTTCCGTTTCCATCCCCCAAAAACAACTTAACTTCAGCTCATGGATTTTGTTTCAACCCGCGGTGGCGGATCTCCTGTCAGTTTTGTCGAGGCGTTCGCGCGGGGTCTCGCACCGGACGGCGGACTCTATGTGCCGAAGTCACTTCCGCTCCTTTCAAGCGACATTCTGGTAGAGGATGCACTCCCCTATGCGGCTTTGGCCTGGGATTTTTTGAGCCTCTTCGACTCGGATCACGATAGCGAGCACCTCATCGACATCATCGACAAGAGCTACGGTGACTTCAGCGATACGATGAATGCACCGCTGCAGCAGCTCGCGGACAATCTGTTTGTCCTCGAGCTCTTCCACGGTCCGAGCCTCTCCTTCAAGGATTTCGGGTTGCAGCTTATCGGCAACCTCTTCGAAGAACAGATCGAACGCACCGGCATCCCGATCAACGTGCTCGGCGCTACCTCCGGCGACACCGGCTCAGCCGCCATTCACGGTCTCGCCGGTAAGAAAGGCGTCAATGTCTTTATCCTCTATCCCAAGGGAAGGATCTCAGAATTGCAGGAACGACAAATGACCTGCACCGGGGCCGACAATATTTTCCCCATCCCGATCGACGGAACCTTTGATGATGCCCAGGCTATCGTAAAGGAGTTGATGAGTGACCTGGAATTCAAAGAGAAGATGCGTCTCTCTGCCATCAACTCGATCAACGTGGTCAGGGTCCTTGCCCAGGCCGTCTATTACATTCACGCTTACACCCAGCTTCCTCCGGAGAACCGTGACGACGTTAACTTCGTTGTCCCGACGGGCAACTTTGGCAATATTTTTGCTGGCTGGATGGTCCACCAGATGGGCCTCCCGGTCGATCAGTTTATTGTCGCCACCAATCAGAACGACATTCTTTACCGCCTTTTCAACACCGGTCATTATCAGCCGGATTCGGTGCACCCGAGCCATGCCCCCTCGATGGATATTCAGGTGGCATCAAATTTTGAACGCTTCCTCTATTACCACAACGAGAAGAACGCCAAAGCGACTCTCGCCCTGATGGAAAAGTTCAAGAACGAAGGCTCAATCACGATCCCGAATTTCAATGCGAGTAATTTCTCCGCCTCGCGCAGCACGGATGAGGACATCCTCGCCAACATACGGCGGGTAAAGGAGGATTACGATTACGTGATCGATCCGCACACCGCCTGCGGATTCCAGAATCTTGACCCCTCCAGCACACATATCGTCCTAGCCACGGCGCATCCGGCGAAATTCCCTGATGTTATCAAAGCGGCCATTGGAGAAACCCCCACCGATCCTTCCCTTGAAGCACTCAAGAAGAAGAAAGGGGTTACCTATCCGGTCGAAGCCAACACGGGAGCTGTCCGGAAGTTCCTTGAGGAAAACGGACTCTAGGTTGTTGCCACATCCAATGCAGTGTTTCGGGGGCTTACGGTCGTTTCAAGCGCCCACTCCCGCCATGACCGTATTGCCCTAAGGGCTGCTTGCCTTTAAGGGTGGCAAAATTGTGAAGCGGTGAGGAGCGCGGGCATTCATTCCCGCAGAGTCGCATCATTCGGCAGCTGTATGCTCGTATTTCCAGGAGGACGCAGATGAGAAAACCCAGGTTTACCGATGAGCTGTCTGTGCTCCCTTCCCGGCGTTCCCTTCCAGGGCCCGCCGGCACACTAGAAACGTAGAAACGCTGCAAAAATCGAAGCCGCTAGAGCGTTCCCGCCTTGCTGTCCCGGAACCGGAGGCAGTTCCCCCAAGGGGCTACTTCTCCGGGAACACGGGGAACCCCGGCCCGTTCGGGACCAATCAAGGGGCATGCGCCCCAAACTGACTCTCCCCCGCCTCACTTAAGAGGCAGGGATAAAATCCGGCAGGGTTACTTCCCTGCTTTGTCCAGAGCCGCCTTCACTTCGGCCTCGACGTCCGCATAGAGGGCTTCATCCGCTTTCAAGACATCTTTCGCCGCATCACGCCCCTGAGCGACCTGGGTGCCCTTGAAGCTGATCCATGAACCACGCTTCTGCATGATGTCATGCTCAATCGCCAGATCGAGCAACGAACCCACTGCTGAGATCCCCTCGTTGAACATAATATCGAACTCGGCCTCTCCGTAGGGCGGCGCAACCTTATTTTTGACGATCTTGAGTTTCGTCCGGTTTCCGGTGACCGAACCGTCAGACGCCTTGATGCTCGCTGTCCGGCGGATATCACAGCGCACCGAACTGTAGAACTTAAGTGCCCGACCGCCCGGTTGGGTTTCAGGGTTGCCAAACATGACTCCGATTTTCTCCCGAATCTGGTTGGTGAAAATGACAACCGTGCGGGCCTTGGAAATGATGGCGGTCAGCTTCCGAAGGGCGGCGCTCATGAGTCGGGCCTGGGCGCCCACGGTGGCATCTCCGATTTCCCCGTCGAGTTCCTGTTTCGTCACCAGAGCGGCCACGGAATCGAGGACGATTACATCAAGAGCATTGGATCGGACAAGGGTCTCGACAATACGGAGCGCTTCTTCACCGGAGCTCGGCTGTGAGAGGAGAAGGTCATCAAGGTTCACCCCGAGCTTTTTGGCATATTGGGGATCGAGGGCATGCTCAACATCTACAAAGGCGGCAAGCCCGCCCGCCTTCTGGGCCTGAGCGATCACCGTCAGGGTGAGTGTAGTCTTACCCGAGGATTCCGGCCCGAAGACTTCGATGATCCGTCCACGCGGAAACCCACCGGCACCGAGCGCCCGATCAATGATCAGGTTACCCGTTGGGATGACTTCGACATCCATCCGGGTATCCGTTCCGAGCCGCATGATGGCCGCTTCACCGAAATCTTTCTGAATCTGGGAAATGGCAAGGTCGAGATTCTTCGCCCTGGCATCGGCAATGCGATTCGTTTCTTTGTCGTTGCTTTTGGGTGCTGCCATTTCGGATTCGGATTTAGTTGGAGAGGATGATTTTGGCGGAGCCTTGGGGGACGCGGAGAGCTCCGCTTTCCGACCACCCGCCGCTTTGAGGGGAGCTGCCTCCCCGTTGAGGTTAGCTGGTTTCACGCCGTTTTCGGCACCGTTAGGAGATAGCAGTTCAACCATGGTATGACAAAGTGTTTCATGCAAAATACAGTTAACTGTTCAAAGGTCCAGTAAAAAAGTGAACAGTGGTTTAATTTTCTTCCTCGCACCTTAATTTGATTTCGGTCCGAGTGTGTTTCATGATGCGATCCGCCCCCGGTTACCCTTCCGGTGGTTCAACCGGACATTTTCATGCGCATTCTTTCAGGCATCCAACCCAGCGGCAGGCTACACATCGGAAACTTCTTCGGGATGATGGAGCCTTCGATCCGGCTTCAGGACGAAGGAGATGCCTACTACTTTATCGCCGACTATCACGCCCTCACGTCCACCCACGACCCGGCGGCGCTGCGGGATCATGTGCGCAATCTGGCGATCGACTTCCTCGCCTGCGGACTCGACCCGGAGAAGGCGACGTTCTGGCGCCAATCGGATGTGGTCGAAGTCACGGAGTTGGCGTGGATCCTCAGTTGTGTCACTCCCATGGGTCTTCTTGAGCGCTGCGTTTCTTACAAGGATAAGGTCGCCCAGGGCATATCCCCCTCTCATGGACTCTTCGCCTACCCCGTTCTCCAGGCGGCTGACATTGTCATTTTCGACGCGAACGTCGTTCCCGTGGGAAAGGATCAAAAGCAGCACCTCGAGGTCACCCGTGATATTGCCCAGAAGTTCAACGACCGCTACGGAGATGGTCTCCTGGTCATCCCCGATCCCCGCATTCGTGAAGAGACCGCGATGGTCCCGGGACTCGATGGCCGGAAGATGAGCAAGAGCTACGAGAACACGATCGACATTTTTGAGGAGACGGAAAAGAAGCTCCGCACAAAAATCATGAAGATCGTGACCGATTCGACTCCGGTGGAGGAATCAAAGGATCCGACGGAAAGTTATATTGTGCAGCTTTATCGGCTTTTTGCCGGAGGTGATGCCGTCGCTGAGATGGAAGCGTCATTTCGTGCCGGAGGCCTTGGTTACGGCCACTACAAGCAACAGCTCTTCGAAAGTATCCGTGACTACTTCGCTCCGATGCGGGAGCGCCGTGAGCAACTGGTCCTGGACCCGGGCTATGTTGACGACGTCCTCGCCGAAGGAGCCAGGAAAGCCCGACTTCAGGCAAAAGTTGTCATGGACCGCGTCCGCAACGCAATTGGAATGTGAGGGGAAGGCCCTGATCCTTCCTCTCACCCTGAGGTCAGTTCTTAAAATACTCCGACGGGTCGACCGGTGGCTTCCGGGGGGGAGCTTCCGGAACGGTTTCTCCCGCAGGTGGGGTCGCCGCCTCTTTTTTTGTTTTGTCAGGCTCCGTCGTCTTTGCCTCCTTGCTTACCGGAGGGGGGAAAACAGCATCGGGTTCAAGGATGACGATCTGCTCCGGAGCAGTCAGCTTGATCTGAGGCTTGCCCTGATAGAGGGTGATCGTGCCCTCAACGGCAAGACGCTTTCCGTCATAAAGCACATGAGGCTCGCCTTCCTTGAACTGACCGAGATCGGTTTTGAAAGTGACGAGGAAAAATTCGGCATCCTTGAAGTTGACGAAGTTCGTTCCTGAGGCGGACTTCCCCGAACCATCCGTCTCTCCATAAACCACGATCTTCTGCCCTTCCTTTGCAATCAGGTCAGCAGTCTTCGCCGCCTCGACATAGATTTTTTCGTCCGCATTGGAATCAAAAACCGTGAAGACGAGGAAGCACAGGACCAGGAAGCATCGGTGAGGATTTTTCATTTCTCGTAGGCAGGGTTATGCAGGGTCGAAACACTGCCATTGGCATAAACGATGGCGATCTCGGGAACCTTCGGCGGGGCGATTTCCTGAATCACGACCACCGAATCACTGAACACATCGAGCACCGGTCTATCATGCGGGACCAACTCAAAGGCCTCGGAGACCCCGCCGGGGTAGGGGCTCTTGAGCAGCTTTGCCAGTTCCTGACTGGAGAGATAACGTCCGGAAAGGGCGTCCCAGGTCTTGGGATAACGGTCCTTGTTGGCTCTCGCGTAAGCTTCGCAGGCGAGAAACAAGCGGGATGCATTATCCTTGCTCGCAGCCCGGTAAACCGCATCCTGGTCGGATCTCCACTTGTTGAGAGCGGGGAATGAAACCGCGAGAAGGATGACGAGGACGGGAAAGAGCAGCATCGAGCCGTAACCGAGCCCGAGACCAAAAGTGGCAAGCCGCCTGCCCCGCATCGGCAGAATCGACATGTCATGGCGCGCGAGGTGCCCAAAAATCGCCCCACCCGCAGCAAAGAACAATCCGATGACCAACCAGAGAGTGACGAACCCGATAAACCCCAGGACAGTACTGGCGATCGCCTTTTTCGACCACTCAACAGGAACGCCGGCGGAGAACTGAGTCGGAGGCATCATGAAGTAAAAATCTCTATCACGTCACCGGAGAAGAGGAAACCGCAATTTGCCCCAATTCTTCGCGCGGGGGAATTCTTGAAAAGAGAAAGGTGATCACGACAAAAGCACAGGCACCAAGCCCGGCTCCGAGAAGGAGACATCCCTTGAGTCCGAAATGAGTCGCCATCAGGCCCGCCGAAACTCCACCGAGGACTCTCGCACTCCCGCTGACAGCCATCGTAAAGACGCCCTGAATAGAGTTGCGAAACTCATCGTCGGCAAGCCGGTTCAGGAACATGACCGGCCCAATGTAGAGGGCAAGCACTTCAAAGCCATGTCCAATCTGCGAAATGACGGCGGTGAACGGAGTCGGGAAAAAGGAGAGGAGGACCATTCGGGTCACCATGCAAGCCAGACCGAGGACCATGATGCCCTTCAAATGAATGCGCCGCTGCACCCAGGGCATGATGAGCGTGCATCCCACTTCGATCAATACACCCAGATTGATGATCAGACCGATGTATCGCTTCGGCACTCCGACCATTTCATCGAGATAGTTCCCGATGAACGCGTAATAATTTGCCGCAGCCAGATAACCAAAAAACAAACCAATGGAGAGCCACCGCGCATTCGGCGCAAATATCGCGATCAATGCCTGGCGACTCGGGAGTCTTCGACCGCTTGCGGCAGGCAGCCGCGAGACGGGCTTCAATGTAAAACTGTTCAGAAGGCTGAGGATACAAAAGCTGATCGCACAGGGAAGAATCATGCGGGGCTCAGCCCCCTGAGAGAGGGGGATGTACAGAATGAGACTCGGGAGAATAAATCCCATGGTCCCCCAGATCCGCACCAGGGGATATTCCGGCGCGGCAAGTCCGTTCCGCCGGGACTCCTCTGCGAGTGAGAAAAAGTATCCATCCTGCAAGGGAAGCATGGCAACAAAAGCAAGCCCGTGAAAGACGAAGAGTGTCAGGGTCAGGGTAATGCTCCCTGAAAAGAAAATGAGGGTCAGGACGATGGCGCTGCAGGTGTAGGCGGCGGAGAGAATTCGCCGGGGATCCAGATTCCGGTCCGCAAGCAGTGTGATCAAAGCGGGAGAACACAGCATCGGAACACTCATGAGAGACATGGCGAGTCCAATCTGGAAATAGTCGAAGCCTCCCTGCTCGCGGAGGAACACGGTCATCAGCGGCATGACGCTGCCGATCACAGCATAACTCAGAAAGAACTGTCGGCGGATAGCGGTCATCGTGGTTGGCACCGTCCATCCGTGAGGACGCTGCAACAAGCAGAGATTCGGCCATCAAACGGGGGAATCAACCGGCCTGATTCCCCGCATGAGTTAAGCAGGTTCCATTCTCCGGCCCCTTTGCGATCGTCCGCTCAATCGACACAAAAATGCCCGGTCAAGACTGGCCTGACCGGGCATTCGAGAGATTCTAAACAGCCGGAAGATTAATCCGGGAGGAGAACGTTGTCCTGAGTGGTGTCAAGCCAACCACCGCTGGATCCGCCCTCTTCGTCGACGGTGCGCTCATCAAAGATATTCTTCACCAGTTTGTCCTTGCTCTGAATCGTCGCACCGGCAGCTCCGGAACTAAGCGATTCTTCAGAGACGTGTCCGCCGCAGAAACCGACGACCGCCTTCTTGGACTTCAACCAGGGGTGAAACTGACCATAGACTCCGGGGCCGTCCATGAGACCGTCGGCAACGAGCGGAGAACGGCTGAAGCTGGTATCGGTCTGCCCCGAGACATAACAATAGACATTCTCATTTGGCTCAAGATTGCCATCTTCCCGGGGGGGGCGGATTTTCTGAGGGTCCTTGGTCTGCATCCAGAAGACGATCTCGGTGTCGATGTAGTCCGGGATCAGCACGTTAAAGGCGTCCGTCGAGGTGGTGAATCCACCTTCCTCAGCTCCGCCACCAGTGTCTTCTTCCGGATCGAATGAGGGATACAATCCCTCCCAGTCCGATGAAAAAGCCCGGCATCCGAGCAGGATTTGTTTGATGTTGTTCACATCCTTGGTGCGTTTGGCGCGCTCCTGAATCCCGTTGTAGGCCGGCATCGCGGAACTGGCAAGAATGCCAATAATCGCGATTACCACCAGCAGTTCGATCAGGGTAAACGCGCTCTTTCTTGTAGCGTTCACTTTCATGGTGTTTTCTTTCGTTATATTTTGGTTATTATTTGCCCCGGGCCGGTAGGCCCGAAGGCGTATTTAGTGCTGGAGATGACATAGTAAATACCTCACTCCGACGCGAGAATGGCATTTTCCCCGAATTTCGACAAGGAAAATCCGCATGATTTGATGAGCATCGCTGCTCAAGCCCTTCCCCAACCGTATGACAGACCCTGTTCCACTTGAGGATCTTTTCGAGGATATCATCGCCAAATCGATGCGGGGCCGGCATCTCTCCGAGTCCGAGCTGGTTGAGAAAACAGGAGTTCCCCGCGATGTCCTGGCCCGGCTCTGCCGCGGCGAATTTTGTGACGAAACGGCGCTCAAGAAAGTGGCCGGAGCGCTCTCTCTCTCCCCTCAGGCCCTCGCCATGGCCGCTTCAAAAGTCTGGCGACCACGGCCGGTTGAGATCGAGGGGCTTACGATGTTCAACACTCCCTATCGGGACATGAGAGTGAATGCCTTTCTCGTCTGGGATCCCGCCTCGATGACGGGAGCCACCTTCGACACGGGGACTGATAGCCGTCTCCTCACTAATCAGGCAAAAGAACGGGGTATTCGCATCGAGTCCCTCTTCATCACCCATACCCACAATGACCACATCGCCGACTTTGACCGGCTGAGGTCGGCAGTCCCGTCGGCAAAAGCGTATTCCAATCGCGCGGAACCGTGGCCGGACACCGAAACCTTTTCCGAAGGGATGGTCTTCCAGATCGGAGCACTCCGGGTAAAGGCTCTCACGACAAACGGCCATTCACGGGGAGGCACCACCTACGTTATCCAGGGTTTGGAGCGCCCCCTTGCCGTTGTCGGCGATGCCCTCTTTGCCGGATCGATGGGTGGCGGCATGATCTCCTTTGATGATGCCTGGAGGAACAATCGGGAGAAAATTCTCACCCTCCCCGACGAAACGGTGATTTGCCCCGGCCACGGCCCCATGAGCACGGTCGCTGAGGAGAAACGGAACAACCCCTTCTTTGCCGCCGAGTTTTCCTGATGGAATCGAACCCGAAACTGGTCCTCGCCTCAGGATCCCCCCGCCGCAGCGACCTTCTCCAGGAGGCCGGCTTCCACTTTGAGGTCGTCAAACCTCTCGTCGAAGAAATTGAGGACGATGCCATCCCGATTCGGGAACTCACCGCACTCAATGCCCGTCTCAAGGCCGATGCGGTTGCCGCCGCTCATCACGGATCGGTCGTTCTCGCCGCGGACACCCTCGTCCTCCTCGGAGAGAAAGTATTCGGGAAACCATCCAGTCGCGACGAGGCTTCACGGATGCTGGGAGAGTTAAACGGTCAGGCCCACCAGGTTTTCACCGCCGTCACCCTCATTCATCAGGAATCGGGACGGATTCACTCCCTCACGGTCGCCACGGACGTGATCTTCAAGCAACTAACCCGGGAGGAAATGGCCGCCTACCATAAAAAAATCGACCCCATGGACAAAGCGGGAGCCTATGCCGCCCAGGACCACGGAGCGCTCATCATCGACCGGATCTCAGGCTCAATGACTAATGTCATCGGCCTCCCCATGGATGAAGTGACCGAAGCCCTCGCCGGGCATTTTGGAATCAGACCGGCTCCTTCGGCAGCCCGGGAGGTTCGATAAAAAGGATCCCTTCGCGGCGTCGCACGTGGAAGCCACCCGGAAGACTCGCTCTCGACGGACTCGCCGTGGAGAACAGGACGGCGGCAGCACGCTCCACTTCGGAGAGTCCGCAATCGGGAACCCCGGACTCCCTGAGCCAAAACAGGAGCAAACGGTTGCGACGCGCCGCCGGGAGGCCGCGCATGATCGTTACGTCGAGCCCGCCCCCCTCCCCCTTCCGGGGAAGCTCACCCATGGCGGCCACCGCCCATTCGTCCTCCAGTGCCGACAAATCGGCCGCCCTGAGAACGGCGGACCGGACATCGCGCTCGAAGATTTCGTTCAGCAATGGCAGGAGCCGGTTCCTGATCCGGTTTCGCAGGGCAAAGTCCGAGGTGTTGCTTTCATCGTCACGAAAGCGAACTCCCTTCGCACTGATGTAGGCATCAATCGCCTCCCGGGAAACCGCAAGAAACGGTCGGATCAACTCCAGTTCCACCCCGTCGATGACGCGGGTCGTTTCCGCCTCGATTCCCGCCAGCCCCCGGGCACCGGTCCCCCGGAAAAGATTGATCAGGACCGTCTCAATCCGGTCGTCCGCATGATGGGCGAGAAAAATCCGGCGACAGTCCTTTTCCCGGCCGATCTCCGCAAATGCACGGTAGCGAAGAATTCTCGCGGCCGCCTCGATCGAAAGCTTCGCGGCCCGGACGAACCCGGCGACATCGACCTGCCTGATCACTGCTTCATACCCGAGTCGGCCCGCTTCCTCGCGGACAAGACGCTCATCCGCATCCGACGACTCTCCACGGAGGCCATGGTTGATGTGACAGACCAGAAGATTTTTAAAACCCGTCTCGTGAAGAAAACAAAGCAGCGCCATGGAATCCCGCCCGCCGGACACCGCGACGAGATAAAAGAGACCCGAATCCCAAGCAGCTTTTAGCTTTTCGGAAAACTCGTTATCCAGTGTAATTCCAGTAAACACAGTATTTTACCCCATTGAACAGGGTGTATTCCGGGAGTCAACCCTCTTGTCACGTGTCGCTTTCCCTGCTTGCATTCTCGGATTTCGGGCGGTCATTCCCGCCCTATGTCAGAGGCTGTCTCCCAATCCACGATTTCTCCCGATCGTATCCGCAATATCGCCATCATCGCTCACGTTGATCACGGCAAAACCACGCTCGTCGACAAGATGCTGAAGCATGCCGGCGGTTTCCGCGACAATCAGGTCGTCGAGGAGCGCGCGATGGACTCGATGGATCAGGAACGCGAGCGCGGCATTACCATCAAGGCGAAGAACACCTCCGTGAAGTGGGGCGAGAATATCATCAACATCGTCGACACCCCCGGTCACGCCGACTTTGGCGGTGAAGTCGAGCGGGTCATGAAAATGGTCGATGGCGTCCTCCTCGTCGTCGATGCCTACGAAGGTCCCCAGGCGCAGACCCGCTTCGTGCTCAAGAAAGCACTCGCCCACGGGCTCACCCCCATTGTTTTTGTGAACAAGATCGACCGGCCCAACGCCGATCCGCTGCTGATGCACGACAAGGTTCTCGAGCTTTTCCTCGATCTCGACGCCAACGAAGAGCAGTTCGGTGCGCCCTTCCTCTACGGTTCCGCGAAAAATGGCTATGCCGGCCTCAAGCCCGGCGCCGAGATGACGGACATGAGCCCGCTCTTCGACGCCATCATGGAGCACATCCCCGCTCCCGATGCTGATCCCAACGGTGAATTCAAGATGCTCGTTTCGAACATCGACTGGTCCGATTACGTCGGCCGTATCGCCATCGGTAAGATCCTCTCCGGTTCCGTCACGGTCGGTCAAACGGTCTGGCGTCTCATGCCGGGCGCGAAACCCCAGCGTGCCAAGATCAGCAAAGTGTTTGAATACACCGCCCTCGCCACGAGCGAAGTGAACAGCGGCGGCGCCGGCCACATCGTCGGCCTTTCCGGGTTCGAAGACGTCGAGATCGGTGAGACCATCGCCGCCGACTCCGAGCTCGAGCCCATCCCCTTCGTCGAGATCGATCCGCCGACCGTCATGATGTCGTTTGCGGTCAATGACGGCCCCTATGCCGGCACCGAGGGCACCCGTGTGACCTCGCGAGAGATCCGCGACCGTATCTTCCGCGAAGCCCGCACCAACGTCTCGATCAAGGTCGAAGAAACCGACAGCGCCGGTGAATTCAAGGTCAGTGCCCGCGGCGCCATGCAGGTTGCCGTCGTCGTTGAGGAAATGCGTCGCGAGGGTTACGAAGTCCTCGTTTCCCGCCCCACCGTCATCAAGCGCGAGATCAACGGCAAACTCCACGAGCCTTTCGAGGCCCTCTATCTCGAGGCCCCCGATGACTCCATCGGCGGTTGTATCCAGGCCCTCGCGAACCGCAAAGGGGTCATGGAATCCATGTCCACCCGTAACGGTCGCACCACGATCGAGGCCACCATCCCGACCCGCGGATTGATCGGCTTCGAGTTCGAACTGCTCAACATCACGAGCGGTGAAGGCATCATGTCCCACCTTTTCAAAGAGTATCGCCCCGATTCCGGCGACATCCGCACCCGCGGCACCGGCACTCTTATCTCCATGGAAAAGGGTGAGGCCATGACCTACTCTCTCACCAACATCGAGACCCGCGGGAAACTTTTCGTCGGACCCGGCGAGCTGGTTTACGAAGGCATGATCATCGGTGAGAACCCCCGCGCCGACGATCTCCCGGTCAACCCGACCAAGGCCAAGCACGTCACCAACCACCGCGCCTCCGGCAGTGACAAGACGACCGCGCTGACGCCGCCCCTGAAGTTCTCCCTCGAGCGTGCCATCGAGTACATCGAGCCCGACGAGCTCGTCGAAGCCACTCCGAAGAACATTCGACTTCGGAAGCGCATTCTCGACAGCAACGAGCGGAAGCGACTGTCGAAGAAGGGGTGAAGATACCTCTCTTTTGGTGGAGGTCCGTCGGGTCGGGAGAGATTTTCCTCCCGCCCCGGCCAAATTTGCTTTCAAGCGGGAAGTTTTTTCGGATACTGGGCTGATTGAGCTACTAGCTCTGAAGCTCATCCGTCTATAGTGGTAAAGGAAGGCGCGTCAGGCGGTTTTTACCTCTTCGCTTTCCTCCCATTCTTCCACCCTCATTATGAAAGCGCCTGTTCTTCTCATCGCAATTTTTTGCGTGCTCAACCTGACCTGGGCCACTGCCCAGGACTCGTCCGATGCCCCTCCACCGGATTCCGCTCCTGCGGAGTCTAACTCTACCCCGGATCCGGCCCCCCCGGTCCCACAGCCGGACCCGGCCCCGGCCCCGTTTGTTCCTGCTCCGCCGGTTCAGGATCCAGCTCCTGCCCCACCGATGCGGGAAACCGAACCTGATCCCGCCCCGGCCGTACCTGCTCCACCCGTGCCGGACCCCGATCCTGTCCCGGCTCCACCCATGAGGGAGTCTTCCAACGATCCCGCACCGGCTCCTTTCGTTCCGGATGCTCCGTCCAACCAGGGTCAGGCGAACATGCCGAGCCAAAATCCGACGTCGGCTCCCGGATCTGATAATCCCGCCGGCGACAGTCCGTTCAACCCGAACTCAAATCCCGCCCCCGCCCCCGCCCCTGGAACAGGATTTGGCGAAGGAATGCGAAACAGTATCGGCACCCTTCTTCAGGGCAATCCCAACGAGCCGGCCGGAAACTCGAACCCGATCACGGGTGGAACCGGCACGATGCCGACGCAACCCCGGGTCGAATCTGATACCCCGACCCCTCCCCCGGTGTCTGACCCGTCGGCACCAGCGGCCGGGGGCAACTCAATGCTGAACTCACTCACCGGAGGCCTGGTGCCAGGGAATCCAGGCGGGGTGCCCGTGAATCCAGATCCCGCTCAGGGTGGCACCGGTTTACCGGGTACAATGCCACCACAAAACCCCACTCTGCCCGGGACCGATCCCTCACTGGTTCCTCCGGTAACGGGGATCGCAAACACGCTCAACCCTCAGGGGACCGGAACGATGTCCCCTTCTGCCCCCGGATTGCCCGCAGGATCTGATCCCAATGCTCCGCCAGCTCCAGCAGGAGGCAACTCCATGCTGAACTCGCTTTCGGGAGGTCTCGTCCCGACGGGTCCCAATGGAGTGCCTGCCAATCCCAATGCGGGCGGCCTTCCAGGTACTGGCACGATGCCGGCACTTCCAGGATCCGATCCATCGTCCCTCCCTCCTTCGGGACCGGGAATGGTCAACAACCCCTCCGCTCCCGGCACCATCGGTCAGCCGGGCACGATGCCTGCCGCACCCGGTTCCGACCCGGCTGGCGCACCTCCTGTAGCACCCGATGCCGCTGGTGCCCCCACGCCGCCCGAAGTGGCACGCGAAAATGCGGCCCCACCGTCTCAGGAAACCGTAAAATTGCTGGACGCTCCTCCTGCTCGTGATGCAGCGGCTGACTTGAGGGCAGCTCAGACAATCAAGGATGATAAGGATGCCAAGAAACTGATCTTCGCGATTCTCGGAGGCGCCGCCGTCGGGGTAATCGCCACGAACATTGTGAACAACAATCGTGAGTACGACCCGCGGAACATGCCTCCCGGATACAATCCGCCTCCCCCGCCGCGTCTCTCCGAGAGGGAATCAGGACGCTCGCGCCGTGACCGGGATCACTCTGTCAATTATATGCGTGGCCAGTTTACCGGACAACGCCCTCCCGGAGCCGGAAATTCTCCCGCCTACGGCGGCAACCCTGGCTACCAATATCCTGTGGGCGCCGGGAACCAGCCTGCTTATGGCCAGGGCAATGTTCCAGCCTATGGTCAGGGAAGCTATCCGCCCGTCGGATCCGGTAATCGTCCACCTTCCGGAGGTCCGGCACCCGGATCTTTCTCGCCCGGAGCTCCGCAGAATTACCCGGCTGTGCCCCCTCCAACCCGGGCGGCTCCCGGATACTATGAAGGCAACCGCCGGATGGTTCGTTACTCTTCGAACACGGAGATTCCCCCTATCATTGTGGCCAACAGTCACATGAACCGCGTCGAGATCCTGCCTGCCTACCAGGCGAACTATCGGCCGATCGGTCAGGCTCCCGCCTGGTCTGCGGCGATGGAACGTCCGGCTGCCTATTACCAGAATCAGAACGCCTATGCTGTTTCCTACAAGGTGGATCCGAACTCGCTCGTATCCCGCGATGACATCCTCTTCCGCCAGGGATCAACCGCGTTCACCGATGCCTACTCCTATGATGTCGTCATCGATCTGGTCGAGGCCATGAACCATCAGAGCCTCTTTAGCTACACCTTCATCATTGAGGGCCATGCCTCCGCTGAGGGCAGCTATGCCAGCAATCTCAGGCTTTCGCAGCTGCGCGCGGAACGGATTGCCCAGGAACTGGTCCGCTACGGAGTGGCTCCCGAACGCCTTCTCCCCGTCGGTTATGGCGAAAGTGAGGCAAACTACCCGGCCGAAGCTCCCGAGCAATACCGCCGCTTTGACCGCCGCGTCCTGATTTTCAGAATGCAGTGAGCTGCCCTCCGGGAAAATTGAATTGAAGTTAAACCGGCGTGATGGAAACATCCCGCCGGTTTTCTTTTTTTGCGCAGCCTCTCCGATAGCCTGCCCCTCGACATTATGGGAATGACTTCCTGTCGCCCGTGGGATATACACTCCCGGGTCGACGAAACGGCAGTGTCGTATGTTGTCGCGAACAAAGAATTACCTCATGAAAACTCACTTCGATTACGGGACTTTGTGCAGTGCGGCGTTAGCCCTTGTTTCGCCCATTTATTTGAATGCCCAAAACGACCCCGAGCAGTCGATCGGCACGTCGAATCAGACGGTAAATGTCGCCGTGACGAATTCGACCTCAGCGCCGCTCTCAGTCATCTGGGTGAATTTTGAGGGCACCGAGGAGAGCTACGGAGAGATCGCTGTCGGAGCGAGCGTGAACCTTCAAACTTATGGCGGGCATCTCTGGCGCTTCAAGCAGTCCGGTCAAGTGGCCGGCAGATTCCGGGCCGGCGAGGCCGCACAACAAGCGTGGGTAATCGGAGCGCGTCCTGCGCCCGCGCCGGTTCCTGCGCCGGCTCCATTACCAATGCCTGCTCCCGCCCCACCGGTGCAGCCTGCGAGCAGCTCGACGGGGTCCTTGTTTACCGCGCAGCAAGCCAATGATTTCCTCACCTACCACAACGAGAAGCGGGCGGAGGTCGGTGTCGGACCACTGCAATGGTCGGCCGATCTTGCAGCGGAAGCACAAGCCTGGGCTGAACATATCGCCGAGACGGGTCTGTTCGAACATCGTCCCCGCCAGGGGGCCAATGCCACCCGGCACGGGGAAAACCTCGCGGCGGGGTTCGGCGGCGGCTACACCGTGCTCGCGGCGGCGGCCGACTGGTATGACGAAAAGAAACTCTATCCTCCCGGATCGCCGGTCACTCAGGGTTCCTACCAGCAGACCGGTCACTACACCCAGATGGTGTGGCGGGGAACCACCTTGCTGGGAGCCGGCACCGCTGTCGGAAAAAGCGGGCAGCTCCGCGGCTGGATCATTGTTGTCTGTAACTATGATCCGGCAGGTAACTTCCTCGGCCAGAAGCCCTATTGAGACGCTTCGGAGACTTCCGAAACTTCGGACGGCTTTTTCTTAAATAGCTTCTGAAAGAGCCCCTTCTCCACTTTCTCCGGATTGGAACGCGCTGCCGGGTCCGGAACGGTTTCGGGCAGAGTGGTGGTTTCGCTTCTGTCCCATCCACCCCCAATTGCTTTAATCAGTGAAACCGTGGCGACAAGGCGAAGGCCCGCGACCCTCGCGCTGGCGAGTTCGGTGTTGAGCGCGGCGCGATTCGCCTCGATGACTTCCAGATAGGGACTGGATCCCGATTCGTAACGGGTTCGGGCAAGCCGGGCCGCCTTGTTCGCACTCGTCACGGCCCGCTGTTGCGCGGAGGCCTGGGTCTGGAGATGCCGAATACTGGAAAGACTGTTCTCGACATCGGCCACCGCGATGAGGAAGGCCTGACGATATCCGGCAAGCGCTTCGTCATGGGCGGAATGAGCCTTCGACAGGTTGAAGCGATTCTTGTTTCCCGAGAAAATCGGCACCCGGATCTTCGGACCATAGTTCCACATCAGGGAAGCCGGCTCAAAAAGCAGGTCGATATCCCCGCTTTGCAGACCTCCGTTCCCCATGAGACTGATGCTCGGAAAAAACTCCGCTTTCGCCACTCCGATGCGCGCAGTGGCCGCAGCGAGTTGTCTTTCGGCCGCAGAAATATCAGGGCGGCGCTCGAGAAGGTCCGTGGGAAGTCCCGCCGGATGAGCGGGAGGACCGGGAAGCCGGTTGCCACTCGCGGGCAGGCTGAAGGTCGAAGCATTTGCCCCTAACAGAATTGCCAAGGCATTCTCAAGTTGATCCCGCTGCGCCCGAAGAACGGCGATCTCCGCCTCGGCCGTGGCCACCTCGGTTTCAGACTGGGCTTCCTCGAGATCGTTCCCGGCACCCGCGCCGACCCGGGCCCGCGCGATCTTCAGCGCTTCGCCCCGCCAGCTCACCGCATCGCGAACGATCCCGATCTCGGCATCAAGGGATCGTATCCGGAAATAGGTCGAGGCGACCTCCGCCTGAATTCCCAGCAACACATTGTGCACCATATCGGCGGCGGCAAAGGTGGAGGCATCACCTGCCTCGACACTGCGCCGAACCTTTCCCCAGAGGTCGATCTCCCAGCTGAAATCAAGGAGCGCATTATAAGCAGGTCCGTCATAGCGTAATCCGTTCAGGGGAAAGGGAGAGGGCATGTTCTCCGAGGTGCGTTGTTGCTCGGCTGAGAGCGGAGCGCCGAGCCTGGGGAGCAGGTCGGCCTTTGTCATCCTGACGCTTGTCCTCGCCTGATCAAATCGGGCGATGGCCGCTTTTAACTCCTGATTGTTCGCTGTTGCCCGCACCTGCAGCTCATTGAGCTTGGGATCACGATAAATTTTCCACCACTCGCCTTTCGGGAGATGGGAGGAGGGCGAGGCCTCCCGCCAGGTTACCCCTTTGAAGCGACTCGTCACCTCCACAGGGGGACGTTCATAATCCGGACCCACCTGTGCGACGACCGCAGGGGCAAGAGAGAGCAGTAGGAGAACCCGGGTAGTGATATTAAAATGATGCATGACGTGGCAGGCGGTTTTGTCAGGGCTCAACGGCCGTTGCTGCTCCGGGAGTCCCGTCGATAACGGACTGATTCCCCGGAACCGGTTTTTCCTTTCGCCCTAGTTTCATCACCAGCACATAGAAGACAGGAGTGAGAAAAAGTCCAAGCAGAGTCACTCCTATCATTCCCGCAAAGACCGCCGTGCCCATGGCGCGACGCATTTCGGATCCGGCCCCCGTTGAAATGACAAGAGGAAACACACCGGCAATGAAGGCGATCGAAGTCATCAGGATGGGACGAAGGCGAAGACGGCAGGCCTCAAGGGCGGCTTCCAGCGGACTGAGACCGTGATCGTTCCGCTCTTTCGCAAACTCCACAATGAGAATGGCGTTTTTACAGGCAAGCCCGATCAGAACAATGAAGCCGATCTGGGTGAAAATGTTGTTGTCTCCTCCCGCGAGATAGACACCGGCAAGAGCGAAGAGCAGGCAGAGCGGCACAATGAGAATGATCGCGAGGGGAAGCCTCATGCTTTCGTACTGGGCCGCAAGGACCATGAAGACCAGCAGAATGCACAAAGGATAGACATACATGGCCGTGTTTCCCGCGATGATCTTTTGATAGACCAGTTCCGTCCATTGAAACTCAAACCCCGGCGGAAGATTCTTGGCCAGTTCGCTGATGACCGCTTCGCCCTGACCGGAGCTCAACGGAGGCATCGCCGCGCCGTTGAGATCGGCGGCGAGGTAGCCGTTGTAGTGGGTGACCCGGTCGGGACCAAAACTCTCCTTCATCTGCACAAGCGAACCGATCGGCACCATCTCGCCGGCGGCATTACGGGTCTTCAGCCGGGTGATATCCTGCACGTCATCACGAAACTGCGGCTCGGCCTGGGCCACGACCTGATAGGTGCGGCCGAAGCGGTTGAAGTCATTCACGTAGAGACTGCCGAGATTGATCTGAAGGGTCTCGAAGAGATTCTGCAAGGGCACGCCCTGCGACTTCGCTTTTTCCCGATCCACATCCGCCTCGAGCTGGGGTACGTTGACCGTGTAGCCGGAATACACCTGAGTCAGCTGACCGCTCCCGTAAGCGGCACCGACAAGATCCTGGGTCGCCTTGTATAAGGCGGCGTATCCCTGATCCCCTCTATCCTGGACCATCAATTTGAATCCACCTGTCGTACCGATTCCATTGACCGGCGGAGGGGAAAGCACCAGCACCATCGCATCCTGGATCGCCATGAATTTTCCGTTGAGGGCTCCCGCAATCGCCTCGCCGGAGAGTTCAGGGGTGGTGCGCTCCTCGAAATCATCCAGGCCGACAAAGACGATGCCGCTGTTCGGGCTGATACTGAATCCGTGAATCGAAAGCCCCGGGAAAGCGATCGCGTCTTTCACCCCGGGATGATCAAGAACAATCTGTGACATGCGGCGCATGACCTCGTCCGTCCGGTCGAGGGAGGATCCGTCGGGAAGCTGTGCAAACCCGACGAGGTATTGTTTGTCCTGTGAAGGCACAAAGCCGGTCGGGGTCATCTCGAAGCCCTTCCATGTCGCCCAGACAAGGCCCCCGTAGATGACTAATGCGATCGCACTGAAACGGATTATGCGTTTCACGAGAGCGACGTAGGTGTTCGACGACCATTCGAAAAAGCGATTGAAGGGACGGAAGAACCATCCGAAGAGAAAATCGATGAAGCGGGAAAGAAGGTCCTTCTTCGCGTGGTGATCCTTGAGGAGCAGTGCCGAAAGCGCCGGGCTCAGGGTGAGTGAGTTGATTGCCGAGATGACCGTTGAAATCGCAATCGTGACCGCGAACTGCTTGTAGAACTGACCACTCAGGCCGCTGATGAAGGCCGTGGGAATGAACACCGCGCAGAGCACCAGAGCGGTCGCCACGATGGGCCCGGTCACCTCGGACATGGCCTGTTTTGTTGCTTCGACCGGAGACAGTCCGTTCCGGATGTTCCGTTCGACGTTCTCAACAACAACAATGGCGTCGTCGACGACAATTCCGATCGCGAGGACAAGACCGAAGAGGGAGAGGTTATTGATGCTGAACCCTAACAAATGCATCACCGCAAAAGTTCCGACGAGCGAGACAGGCACCGCAACTAGCGGGATGATCGAGGCACGCCACGTCTGGAGGAAGATGACCACCACAAGCACCACCAGGACGATCGCCTCGAGGAGAGTGTGAATGACCGCATCGATTGACTTCCTCACGAAGACCGTGGGATCATAGGCAATCGTATACTCGACGTCTTCGGGGAACTTCGCGCTGAGTTCCTCCATTTTCCCGCGGACCCCCTGTGAGAGCGAGAGTGCGTTGGCCCCGGGAAGCTGGAAGATTGGAATACCGACCGCCTTTTTATTGTTGATGAGACTGCGGAGGGCATATTCACTCGAGCCCATCTCCACCCGGGCGAGTTCGCCGAGCCGGAGTTTTTCACCGTAGGGTCCCACCTTGACGATGATGGCCTCGAACTCCTCCTCTGAGATGAGACGCCCCTTGGCGTTGACCGTCAGTTCGAACGGCACCCCGCTCTTCACCGGCTGCTGGCCGATCACGCCGGCGGCGACCTGCACGTTCTGCTCCCGGATCGCATTCACGATGTCCGAGGAAGTAAGTCCGCGGGCAGCGGCTTTGTCAGGATCAATCCACACCCGCATGGCGTAGTCACCACCGCCGAAAAGCTGCACCTGACCCACACCCGGGAGCCGGGCCAGTTCATCCTTCACATTCAGAGTCGCATAGTTCCTCAGATAGAGATCGTCGTAGCGTTCGTTGGGCGAATAGAGGTGCACGACCATGGTAAGGTCGGGCGAGGATTTCACGGTCGTGACGCCGAAGCGCCTGACCTCCTCGGGCAGCTTCGGCAGGACCTGGGCGACGCGGTTTTGCACCTGGACCTGGGCAAGATCAATGTCCGTCCCCAGTTTGAAAGTCACGGTCAGGGTCATGACCCCGTTGGCGGTGCTCTGTGAGGACATGTAGAGCATGTTCTCAATCCCGTTGATGGTCTGTTCGAGCGGCGACGCGACGGTCTCGGCAATCGTCTTCGGGTTGGCCCCCGGGTAGGTTGCGGTGACGATGACGGTCGGCGGTGCCACTTCCGGATACTCCGAGACGGGCAGCAGGAAGAGGGAAATGGACCCGAGGATGAAAATGAGAAGCGACAGCACCCCCGCAAAGATGGGACGTGTGATGAAGAAGCGGGAGAAATTCATGGATCGCAGAGGTATTCAGGAGTTTCCTGTCAGCGCAAAACGGCACTTTCATCGGCGCCTTTTTCGACCGGTTGCACCGGCATGCCAGGCATGGGAAGCCTTGCCATTCCGTTGATGATTATCCGCTCACCCGCGGAGAGACCGCTGCGAATAATGCGCATTCCTTCAATGCCCGGGCCGACGACGACCGGCTTGTAAACACTCAGATTGTTCTCGTTGATTCCGAGCACATACTTGTTCGCCTGATCGGTCAGGATGCTCTTCTCGTCAACGAGGAGGGCGGGATACATCGCCGTCATGGGGAGGCGAACACGGGTGAACAGCCCCGGGATGAGCTTTCCGTCGGCATTCGGAAGCTCGCAGCGCAACACCATGCTGCCGGTTCCGGCATCGAGACGGTTGTCGAACGATTCGATGTACCCTTCGTGCTCAAAGGCCGTTTCGTTCGCCAGTTGCACTCCAACGGGAACCCGACCCTTTTCGTCGGTGAACAACTGGCCCTCACGTTGAAGCGCCTGAAGTTTCAGAAGACTGTTTTCGTCGATGTCCGTGTAGACGTAGACCGGATCGACCGAGACAATCGTTGTCAGCACGGTGGTGCCCGCCGTGACAAAGTTGCCCGTTGTGGTGACGGCTCGACTGATGCGACCTGCGATAGGGGCCTTGACCTCGGTATGCTCCAACTCAATTTGCGCGCTCCGGCTGGCGGCGAGGGCGGCGTTCAGGACAGCCTCGCTCTGGAGGAAGGCGCTCTCCCGGGTCTCGGCCTCTTCGGGTGAAATGGCACGGGCCGCGAGCAACTTGCTGACCCGGTCGAACTCAAGTTTTGCGGCCCTTGAACTTGCCTCCGTGCGCGCCACCTCCGCCTCGGCGGATTGCACCTTGGTCTGAAAAGAACGCTGATCGACGGTGAAAAGAACATCCCCTTCCTTCACCAGAGTGCCGGCCTTGAAGTGCACTTTCGTAATGTATCCGGAGACCCGGGGGCGAAGTTCCACCATCTCCATGGCTTCGATGCGTCCGGTGAACTCTTCCCACTCGACGAGATCACGGGTCTCGACGGTGGCGACAGTCACCTGAGCAGGGGGCATCTGTCCGGCCCCACCGGGAGCACTGTTATTTTTGCCGCAGGCTGCCAGAAGGAGACTGAAAGCGAGCAAATTGAGAGGTTTCATGAGCGGTCGATTGGGAGAAAGGATTCGGTTCGTTTTTGGGGAGCAACAAGTGCGCCGGAGTAGTTACGTTTAACGGACAAGACCCAGAATATGGAGAGTGCCCGATTCCAGGTCATCGAGAGGCCCGAGATCGTTCTGCATCCGCGCGTGGAGGAGTTGCCCCTCGCTGAACGCAAAAACAATCCGGGCGAGAAGATCGGGATCACCCGCGACCATGATCCCCTGGGCCTGACCGTCCCGGATCGCACTCTCGAAATAGCGGATAAACTGGGCGAGCACCTCCTGCAGCCGGTCCCGGAGTTTCAAGTCCACGGTGGAGACTTCGGCACCGAGCGAATGAATAGGGCAACCGAGAACACGACCGTGACGCTTCAGCAGATCCTCCTGCTCCCGTCGCGAATTCCGGAAACAGTCAAGGATCCTCTCCATGGGGGGCACCGTGGGCGAAAACATCCGGTCGAGCTCCTTGCGATATTCGTTCCAACTATGATCAATGGCCGCAAGGGCCAGACAGGTCTTCGACTCAAAGAAGTGGTAAAAGCTGCCTTTCTTGACGCCGGCGCGCTCGCAGATGTGTTCAACGGACGTGCTGCCATAACTGCCCGTCCAGATCAGCTCCAGAACGGACTCAATCAGGCGCTCTTTCGCGTCACTCACTCGACCCATGAGGCGAATCTGCCGAAACTAGACGAACAGTCAACTATTTTTCAACAATTTGCGCTCCACGGACCTCGTCTGCTTCGATTGGCTGATTTGCGGAGAAAATGAGTGTGTTTCCGGCTCGGAATTCGTCCATTAGAGCGTAACAATGAAAGTAATGACAGGTTTTCACCCGATTTTTCCGCTCTTTCTCCGGCGGAGCCTCCCGCTCGTGGCCTGCGGATATCTTCTCTCCGCCTGTAAACCGTCCGGTCAAGAGCATGGTTCCGGAGCTTCCGCGCCACCCCCCGCAGTGACCGTAGCGCTTCCAATCCTCCGCGAAGTTATTGACTGGGATGAGTTCACCGGACGTCTCGTTTCGCCGGAGACGGTGGAAATTCGGGCAAGAGTTTCAGGCTATCTCGATAAAGTGCATTTCACGGTAGGCGCGGAGGTGAAGGAGGGCGACCTCCTCTTTACAATCGATCCACGCCCGTATGAGGCCATCGTTCAAAGGATGGAGGCCGGCGTCGCCAGCGCCAAAAGCCGCGTCGAACTGGCCACGCAGGAGCTGGAGAATGTCGCCAAACTGCAAAACAACGGGGCCGTCTCCGCCGAGGACTACCAGCGCCGGGCCAACGCCGCCGCCGGGGCGACCGCCTCTCTCCGGGCTGCCGAAGCCGAGCTGCGCGAGGCGAAGCTGAACCTTGAATTCACCCAGATCCGCTCGCCCATCGACGGCCGCGTCAGCGATGCCCGCATCACAAAAGGAAACGTCGTCACGGACGGTGTAGACGATGAAAGCCTCCTCACCACCGTGGTCGCGCTCGACCCGATTTATTGCCATATCGATGTCGATGAGCGTTCCGTCCTGAAGTATCGTCAGCTCCATCGCGAGGGCAAACGCATCAGCGCGCAATTCGGCAAGGTCGAGGCGGAGATGGAGCTCACTCTGGAAAGCGGATTCCCCCACAAGGGCTTCATCGACTTCGTCGACAACCAGCTCGACGCCTCAACCGGCACTATCCGGGCCCGGGCCGTTTTCCCCAATCCCGACCGCCTCATGGCCCCCGGTTTTTTTGCTCGTGTCAGGGTGCCCGGTAGCGGAAAGTACGAGGGACTACTCGTGCCCGACCGCGCTATCGCGGACGACCAGGGCACGAGCCACGTCTGGGTCGTGGGTAATGACAACACCGTAGTTTACCGGAAGGTGATGACCGGCCCCATCATCGACGGCCTGCGTATCGTCCGTGAGGGCCTCACCCCGGGGGAAAGGGTCGTCGTCGACGGCGTCATGTCGGTTCGTCAGGGACAGAAGGTCACTCCCGAAGCCGTTGCCGCACCTGCCGGAGAAGCCACTCCTAAAGGTGTCGAACCACCCTCGCCCGCTAATCCCGGATCCCCGGCCGCGAAGAACTGACCCGTCCATGAATCTCTCCCGCTTTTTCGTGGACCGGCCCATCTTCGCCGCGGTCATCAGCATCGTGATCACTTTGATGGGAGGGCTTGCTTACGTCGGCCTTCCCATCGCGCAGTATCCCGAGGTCGTCCCGCCCACCGTGGTCGTCAGCGCCAGCTACCCCGGGGCCGATGCCCGCACCCTCGCCGAGACGGTCGCGACCCCGTTGGAACAGGAGATCAATGGAGTTGAGGACATGCTTTACCTCTCCTCTTCAAGCACCAGCGACGGCCGCGTCCAGATCACAGTGACCTTCGGTCTCGGTACTGATCTCGACAAGGCTCAGGTCCTGGTGCAGAACAAGGTCAACGCCGCCATCGCCCGTCTTCCTGAAGAAGTGCGGCGTCAGGGCGTCACTGCCCAAAAGCGATCTCCTGACCTCACCCTCGCCGCCCAGTTCTACAGCCCTGACGGCTCACGTGAGGTTGGTTATCTTTCGAACTACGTCACTCTCCAGATCCAGAACGAGATCGCCCGTATCCCCGGCGTCGCCGAGGCCTCCTCCCTTGGCGGGCTCGACTACTCGATGCGCCTCTGGCTCGACCCCGAAAAAATCGCCGCCCGCGAACTGACCGCCGGCGACATCGTCCAGGCCGTGCGCGAACAGAATGTGCAGGTCGCGGCCGGCAGTCTCGGCCAACCGCCCGCGCCGAGCGGAGCCCAGTTCCAATACACCCTCACCGCACCGGGACGACTCAAGACGCCGGAGGAATTCGGCGGGATCGTTCTCAAGACCGGCGATGACGGGAATGTCGTGAAACTGGGCGATGTCGCCCGCATTGAGATCGGCTCGCGCGATTATGCCAGCAAGACCTACATGGACGGCTACAACGCCGTATCCCTCCGCGTTTTCCAGCTCCCCGGGAGCAACTCGCTCGAGACCGCGAACCTCGTCTACGAACGCCTCGCCAAACTCAAGGAGCGCTTCCCTCCCGGCGTGGACTATCGCATCAACTACGACACCACCAAGTTTGTCCGGGCCTCGATCCGGTCCGTGCTCTACACGCTCATCGAGGCCGTCGTCCTCGTCGTCATCGTCGTTGTTGTCTTTCTTCAAACCTGGCGAGCCTCGCTTATTCCCCTCATCGCCGTGCCCGTCTCTCTGATCGGCACTCTTGCGGTGATGCAGGCCTTCGGTTTCTCGCTCAACAATCTCTCCCTCTTCGGACTGGTCCTCGCCATCGGCATCGTCGTCGATGACGCCATTGTTGTTGTCGAGAACGTCGAGCGGAACATCTCAGAAGGGCTCGCTCCCCGTGACGCCGCCATCAAGGCCATGGGCGAGGTAAGCGGCCCGGTCATAGCGATGTCCCTCGTCCTCTGTGCCGTCTTCATCCCCACGGCCTTCATCAGCGGCATCACAGGTCAGTTCTACAAGCAGTTCGCCCTCACCATCGCAGCCTCGACCGTGATTTCGGCGGTCAACTCGCTCACCCTCAGTCCCGCCCTCTGCGCCCTCCTCCTCAAGGGCCACGGCGAAAAAGGCGATGCCTTCTCCCGCTTCCTCGACTTCTCGCTCGGCTGGTTTTTCCGTGCCTTCAATCGCTTCTTCCAGGCAACCGGTAACGCCTATGCCCGCCTCGTGCAGCGCCTCCTCCGCCTCGCCGTGGTCGCGCTCGTAGTTTACGCTGTCCTCGTCGGAGGCGCCCTCCAGCTCTTCCGCACCGTGCCAACCGGATTCATCCCGACCCAGGACATGGGCTACTACATCGTCGTGATCCAGCTCCCAGACGGTGCCTCATTCGAACGCACCGACGCGGTCGTGAAGGAAGTCGATGCCATCGCCCGGAAGCTGCCCGGCATCGGTCATACCTTCGCCATTTCCGGATACTCCTCCGTTCTTCAGGCAAACCAGTCGAATGTCGGTGCCGCCTTCCTCGTTCTCGACGACTTCAAAGATCGCAACGATCCGGCGTTGAAGGGAGAAGCTCTCCTCGCCGACATCCGCAAAGCTTTTTCAACGGTCAAGGAGGCCCGCGTCCTCGTTCTCCCGCCCGCGCCCATCCGCGGTCTCGGCAGCGCCGGAGGATTCAAAATCCAGGTGCAGGATCTCAACAACGCCGGCATCCCCGCTCTTCAGACAGCAACCGGGAAACTCCTCGACGCAATTCAAAAGGAACCCGGCTTCATCTCGATCATTTCCGGTTTCCGCGCCAACGTGCCGCAGTATCACATCGAGATCGACCGGGCCCAGGCCAAGACCATGGGCATTTCCCTCGCGGAACTCAACGAAGCCCTCCAGGTCTATCTAGGCTCCGTCTACGTGAACGACTTCAACCTCTTCGGCCGAACCTATCAGGTCACCGCCCAGGCCGAGCCCCACATGCGCACCCAACCCGAGGATCTGATGCGCATCAAGATCCGCAACCAGAACGGAGAAATGGTGCCGCTCGGTGCCCTCGTTTCGCTTTCGAAACAAGGCGGAGCCGACCGCCTCCAGCGCTATAACCTCTATTACTCGTCCGACATCAACGGAAACACCCTGCCCGAAGTCAGTTCCGGCGAGATGATCGCCTCGGTCGAACGCCTCGCGAAAGAGCACCTGCCCACCGGGTTCGCAATCGAGTGGACCGACCTTACCTACCAGCAGATCCTCTCCGGAAACACCATTGTCTATATTTTCCCGCTCTGCGTGCTCTTCGTTTTCCTCGTCCTCGCGGCGCAATACGAGAGCTGGAATCTCCCCCTCGCCATTGTCCTCATCGTGCCCATGTGTCTGCTCTCCGCCATCGGAGGCGTCTGGCTCCGCGGCATGGACAACAATGTCTTCACACAGATCGGACTCGTTGTTCTCGTCGCCCTCGCGGCGAAAAACGCCATCCTCATTGTCGAGTTCGCCAAGCAGATCCAGGATGGGGGCAAGGACAAGTTCACCGCCGCGGTCGAGGCCTGCCGCTTGCGTCTCCGTCCCATCCTCATGACCAGCTTCGCGTTTATTCTCGGCGTGCTGCCCCTTGTTATTGCGCGAGGCGCGGGAGCCGAAATGCGACAGGCTCTCGGCACCGCCGTTTTCTACGGCATGATCGGCGTGACCTTCTTCGGGTTGTTGTTTACACCGATCTTCTATGTGGTGATGCGACGCGTCGGAGGAGACCGTTCGCAGCCGGATGAGTAAGGGCGGTAGACTTCAATCGGCTCCCGGCCCTCTTTCTTCTTCTCATCCGGTCGGAGTTAGGATAATTCCTACGGGGAGAAATCTACTCTGACATTTACGCGATAAACTTATGACGCTCATTGACCCGGGAAGCCATAAGGCGCAGCAATCGCCCTGCGACTCGTTGGGCACTCCCGCCCGCCATAGACGGGCGAGTCTTGTGCTCGCCATCATCGCAATCACCGTAGGTGCGGGCTGCATCGTTAGTGGACAGGTGCCCCCGGGCATTATCTTCACACTCGCAGGTGTGGCTGGAATCATCACTTGGCATCGTTCTTCATGGTAAGGCGGATGAGCCATCGCCCCGCCCCCTCGCTCCCGAACAAACTCCTCGAGTATCCCCGACCGGGTCGGTCGGGGATTGGGCGCACTCCCTTCCCTGATCGCCCATCGCGGTCGTTCGGGCCGAGCAACCCTACCCGCGCTCACGCGCGAGAGGCAGCCTCTCGCCTCAACCGGTAAAGAAGCGTTTCGCCTTTTCGAAGAAGCTCTCCCCGACCGGGTGATTCTTGTCGGTCACTGTACCGGCAAATTCCTGGAGGAGCTTTTCCTGCTCCTTACTGAGTTTGACCGGTACTTCCACCTGCACGTTCACGAGGAGATCGCCCTTGCGTCCCGTCTGGAGATCGGGAATCCCCTTCTCGCGAAGACGGAAGGACGTATTCGTCTGGGTGCCGGCTGATACCTTCACCGAGGCCTTGCCATTCAAAGTCGGAACGACCAGCTCACCCCCGAGGGCGGCAAGCGTGAAGGGGAGTGGAACCTCGCAATAGAGGTCGGCCCCATCGCGCTCGAAGATTTCATGCTCCTTCACATGCACCACGACATAAAGGTCACCGGAAGTTCCACCCTGCTGTCCGGAATCCCCGTGACCAACAGAACGAAGTCGCCCCGCGTCGATCATGCCCGGCGGAATTTTTAGTTTAATGCGACTGTTCCCTTTGACCCGGCCTTCGCCCGCACATTCACGGCAGGGATTGGAGATGGACTCACCCACTCCGCCGCAGGAGGGACATGCCTGCTGCACCTGGAAAAAGCCGCGACTGGTAATGACCTGGCCAACACCCCCGCAGGTCGAGCAGGAGCGCACATCCGCCCGCCCGTTCTGAGCACCACTGCCTTTGCACGGATCGCACGGGACGAGGCGCTCAATTTTCAGCTCTTTCTCCACTCCGTCGGCCGCCTCTTCCAGAGTAATTTGCAGATCGTAGCGGAGATCTGAACCCCGCTTTCTGCGCTCGCTCCGGGAGGCCCGGTTGCCGCCACCACCGCCGAAAATCTCGTCGAAAATGCTGCCGCCGCCTCCTCCTCCGCTGAAGACCTCGCGGAAGATATCAAAGGGATCGGCACCACTGAATCCTCCCCCGGCTGAGGGACCCGTGCCCTGGCTGAAGGCGCGATGACCATAACGATCATAGGCAGCCCTCTTCTGATCATCCATGAGCACCTCGTAGGCCTCCCCCAGTTCCTTGAACTTCTCCTCGGCTTCCTTGTCGTCAGGATTTTTGTCAGGATGGTACATAACCGCAAGCTTGCGGTATGACTTCTTGATCTCCCCGGTCGAAGCGTTGCGGCTCACGGTGAGGACTTCATAATAACAACGCTTTTCCATGACAGAAATCTCAGTGGGAAGTTCGACCCGGAGGCCGGGATGATTCAGGAAACCTCACCGGGTCCCGAAGATACGACCACCGTGGCCGCGCGCAGAATCCGCTCCTTGAGACGGTACCCGCGACGCATGGTGTAGATGACGTGTCCTTCAGGAACGGTCTCGTTGTGTTCCTGTTTAAGTGCCTCGTGAATATTCGGATCGAAGACAACCCCGTCGGACGGAACGATCTCGACACCTTGATCGGTAAGAAAGTCTCCGATCTGTTTAAACACCATCGACATGCCCTGAAGAATGATGGACGAATCTCCTTCGGCGCTCGCGGCCGCCTTCAAGCCCATTTCAAAATTGTCGATGATGGGAAGGAGTTGCTCGAGAAGGGAGCGGTTCGCATATTGAATCGCCTCTGATTTTTCTCTCGCCATCCGTTTGCGGAAATTATCCAGGTCCGCCTGGGAGCGTGCTGCGACGTCTTTCCACTTGTCCAGTTCCGTCTGCGGATCAGGAATCTCCGCCGACTCCCGTGAGTCGGGATTAGCTTCGCCGGTCACTGGTACTTCTCCGGGTTCGATGTCCACCGGATCCGGCTCTCCGTGTTCTTGTGTGTTTGTCATTCTTGCCGATAGGTTTCAGTTCCCGCACAGGCCGCCACCGGCCCCCAAACGCGCGGGGCGGGACTATTCACCTTTTCTCAATCGCAATCAAGGTGATGTCGTCGGTTTGCGCCATTCCCTCGGAAAACCGGGCAACATCGGCAGTGATGGAATTGACCAGATCCTGAGAGGAGCGCTCGCAGTTCTCCTTGATGAGCTCACCGAGCCGATCCATTCCGAACTCGTCTCCCGAGGCATTCTGGGATTCGATCAGACCATCGGTATAGAGGAGCAGAATGTCCCCCGACTCCATGCGAAAGCGATAATCCTTCACCGAACGCTTGAAGACAGGTCCCTCATCAATGCCGGCCGCAAGACCCGAAGTTTCCACCACCTCGATCTCACCGGTCGACCGGTGGTAGAGAATGGGAGGCTCGTGGCCCGCCCTCGCCATCGTGATCTCGTTGGAGCCGCGTTCCACGATCAGGTAGAGGAGACTCACAAACATGTCCTCGCGGATGTCCGGAAAGATGGAGCTGTTGACCGAATGAAGCACCGAAGCCGGCGAAAGATTCTCGGGTGCCCGGCTGCGCAGATTCGACCGGCACATTGCCATGATCAGTGATGCGGCGATGCCTTTCCCGCACACATCCCCGATCGCGATGCCGTAGCGATCCTCATCGACGCGAACGTAATCGTAGTAATCACCGCTCACGAGGCGGGCGGCCTTGTAATCGGCGGCGATCTCGTAGTCGGAAAGGGCGGGCGCGGATCGCGGAAGAAGAACCCGCTGAATTTCGCTGGCCTGGGTCAATTCCCGTTCAAAGCGCCGCTTTTCTCCCGCTTCGACATGAATGATGGCGCTTCCGAGAGCGAAGGAACTCTGCTCGGCGACGCTGCTGAAGACCTCCTGATCATTCAGGCTGAATTGACCGCCGCCTTTCCTCGTCACGATCAGGACTCCCACCTGTTTTCGGGCATAAACCAGTGGTGCCGCCACGAGGCATACATTTTTCTGAAAACGAATCCCGTCGTTTTTGAAATCAGCGTGTTCGGCCAGATCCGGAATGTAGATCTGCTTTTTCCCGGTCATGACCCGTCCGATGAACAGGTCATCTTTTTTAAGAGCGGAGAGCTTGATGAAACTCCGATACTGGCTCTCAGCCTCCACCTCGTCTTCGATTTCCCCTATCCCTGCCGGCTCGGGCAGAACAGGAGCAGTAGTAACTGACTGATAGACTGGAACGAGTTCTCCGCTCTCACCGTCAAGAAGGTAGAGCACCCCGGCATCACCCCCGATCACCTCGGCCACCCCTTCGACAATATACCGGTGCATATTGGCGGGAGAATGGTCCTCCTGCAGCGTCTCCCCGAGACCGTGGAGGAAGTTGAACATCCGACGCTCTTCGATCTCGATAGCGTCCCGTTCACGTGCGAGCCGAACCACCTCCCGGCGTTCCTTCATCCGAATATAGATCGCACCGGCGATAGCCAGCACGAGGAGGACGACATACACAATGTGTTCCATGGTATGCCGAACGGCGGATTTACCTGTCCGCTGTTTGAGCCTCCAGTTCGAGGCGCAGGAAATCGACCACGTCGCAGAAACGGCTCCGGTTTTCCTCGTTGGCGGCGATCAGGGCTTCGTGAGCCTCCAGGATCATCTCAGCCCGCTCCACTTTATTCAGACTCGGGCAGCAGGAAGGCTTGCTGAGATTCTGCGCCACAAGCTGGCGCTCGCGCTCCCATCGTGATCCCTCGAGATCGATTTTGATCAACTTGTCGAGCCCGAGTTTGCTGATGGACTTCGCGTTACGATCACCGGCGTTGATAATCTCCACGCCTCCCGGATCACACTCGTTCGAGACCCTCACCGCGAGCCGGTAGACCATGCCGATAAAGGTGGAGTCGATCCCCCGGCAATCGGCAAGATCGATCACGAAATGACGCCATCCTTTGTCAAAGCGCCCGCAGAGGAAACTCTTGATGCAGGCAGTGTTTTCGTGGTTTGCCGATCCGGTAACCTTCACCCAGGCCACCGATCCCAGACAACCGACCTGAATGGATTCTTCAGCACTCACGTATGAAAAAGCTTTCCCTCGCAGGAGTCCTGCGGACCGGACCGGCAACGGGCGCTCCATGAACCGAACCGGTCGGAACATCAAGAGGGGAATTTGTGACACCAGCCATAAGACTCATGCGTCTATTAAATGAAGTTACTGCCAGAGGTAGGACTTGTACTCCGCGACCACGGTTCCGTTCTCAATGACCGACGCTTTCCATTGGGTCACTTTACCGCTGTCCCGGTAGTCCGGACCGGCAACCTGAAACTTGGTTACGTTCGTCCGACCAGGCTTGGCGACAAATTCTTCGAGGGAATGAACTTCGTTGCCGGTCTTACCCTGCCGGAACTCAAGCCGAACCGTGGCGGGGGCTTTGGTTTCGGTCTTCCAGAAAATCGAAAAGTAGTTTCCGTAGCGCTCTTCGACCTCCGCGTGTTCAATCGCGCCGAGGAGGTAGCGGCGGTGCTCGAATTCAAGCATCGGGTCGCCTGAATTAAGTTCCGAAGAGGCCTGAAGATGATAGGGGTTCACCTTGGTGATTGCGACAGGGCCGGAACCCGTGGTCGCACATCCCGCGAAAGCGAAAATACCGCAAAGGGCGATCAAATAGAAAAGTCTGGAAATTCCCGGTCTCATCCGAATGCGTTGGGGGAAGTAGCTTTCGTCCGCTTGCATCAATTGTCACGCGGAAAATAAGTGAAATCCTTCCTAAACTAAGCCCGAAATGCCGGGAGTGAAAATGAAAAGGTGAGGGATTCAGCGCCTCCCGGCTCGAATGAATCGAGGCATCCGCCGTCAACTCAGCCCTTTTCCCTCCGTTTCACACTCTCCCAGGCCTCATCCATTTGCACCAGTGTGGCCGACTCGAGATCGAGCCCGACGCATCGCAGTTCGTCCTCGACCCGCTTTAAGCGGTTCACAAACTTCACGTTAGCGAGATGGAGCAGTGTTTCGGCTTCGTGCCCGGCCTTCCGGGCTAGATTAACCACGGCAAAAAGAAGATCGCCAAGTTCCTCGGCCACTTTTCCCTCTGTTCCACCGGAAATGGCGTCAGCCACCTCATCGACTTCCTCCCGAACCTTGGCGAGGACGGGAGGCAGATCCGGCCAGTCAAAGCCCACTGTCGCGGCCTTTCGCTGGATTTTGGCGGCCGCCATCAACGCCGGGAGCCCGTCATTGGCCTTTTTGATCAGATATCCGGCCCCGGGGCGACCCTGTTCGTTCCCGGACTCGACCCTGTCCGATGCGCCTTTTTCCCCTGCCTTGATCGCCTCCCACTGGGTCAGAACCGCTTCCGGGGTATCGGCGGTGGATTCTCCGAAGACATGAGGATGACGCCGAATCAACTTTTCACTGATCCCCCGGGCCACGTCATCGAGGTCAAAACGACCGTCTTCCGAGGCGATCTCGGCGTGGAAAACGGGCTGGAGGAGGAGATCTCCGAGCTCATCGACAATTTCGTCGCGGTTCCCCGACTGGATCGCCGAAGCCACCTCATAGGCTTCCTCAATGAGATGTTTGACGAGGCTCTCATGGGTCTGCTCCGCGTCCCAGGGACAGCCCCCCGGCGCCCGGAGGAGGTGCATGATCTGGCGAAGCCGCTCCATCGGCGGCAGGTCGGGAGATGGAATTTCGTGCGGCATGACGTCGGAGGAGAGAGGTTGGATTCGCCGTTGGACAAGCTTGTTCCGGTCGCTTTACTGGATCGGGAGAGTCTTCACGAGCAGACTCACGCAATTTTTCAGCATGGCCAAGCACCGTTTTTACCTTCCCGCCTCCGTCTGGAACCTCGATCACCTGACCCTCACCGGGGAGGAGGCCCACCACTGCGTCGATGTCATGCGGTGCCGCGAAGGCGACCGTATCATCGTGTTTAACGGCGCGGGAACGGAGGCGGAGGTGGAAATTCTCACCACGGGAAAAGGCCTCGTGACCCTGCGCCCGGGCCTCGTGACGCAGACGCCCCGCCCCCCGGCGGCGCTTCAACTCGGACAGGCGGTGCCCAAGGGGAAAAACATGGACCTGATCATTCAGAAAGCCACGGAGCTGGGGGTTTCCTCCATCATTCCCCTGCTTTCCGAACGCACCGTCGTTCAACTCGACGGAGAGGACCTCGGGAAAAAACGCGACAAATGGCAGCGCATCGCCATCGAGTCCTGCAAGCAGTGCGGCCAGAACTGGGTCCCCGAAGTCGGTCTCCCTATGAAAGTGGAGGCCTTTGTCCGTCAGGCAAAAGCACCCCTGCGGCTCATCGCCGCGATCAGCCCCGAGGCGCTTAGTCTGAAAGCCATCCTCGCTTCCCGGGAACAGGAGCAATCGCCCCGACCCACTGCCGTCAGCCTGATGATCGGACCGGAGGGGGATTTCACTCCCGCCGAAATCTCGACCGCCCTCGCCGCCGGATTCTCCCCCCTATCCCTCGGACCCATCATCCTCCGGAGTGAGACCGCGGCGATTTACGCGCTCAGCATCACCGGCTACGAGTTGATGGACAAGTGAGGGAATTTCGCTCCCCCCCTTCCCATCACGGAAGTTTCCAGGCCGCCCGATACTGCGCATATTCGGCGTCGGGAAGCAGGACATAGAGCGGGCGACGCGCCGGATCCACCGACGCGATGAGACGTTTCAGATGTTCCTCCGCCATCGTCGTGCAACCGGCGGTTGGTGATCCGCCTCCATTGCGCCAGATGTGAAAGAATATCGACGAACCCGCTCCCGGCTGGATGCGGGGATAGGCATTGTGGGCGATGAAAAGTTTCAGGGAATGGGCGTAGTCTCCCTGCTTCATTTGCGCTTTCTTTTCCTCCGGAGTGGCCGGCTCGCGGTTGATGCGCAGGTATTGATTGTAGAGGGGTGACTTCACGTCCTCATACCAAAGGTCCCGCGAGGTGACCTGAACGTAGCTCAGGGAAGGAGCCTTCTGAATGGCGGGGGCATAGCCCCAGGCGCCTCCGAGATCAAACACGCCGGCCGGAGCGCGATTGTCTCCTTCACTTTTAATCTTCGCCCCGGCCGGGACAGGATGCAGTCCCCGTCCCCAAACGAGTCCGTTTTTACCGAGCCGCCCTGTCCAAGGTGCGCCGACGGGAACCCACTTGCCGGACCTGCGCTCAAACATCATCAACTTCACGTGGGAGGCATTCCAGTTGGCCGCCGTTCCCACGATCATTTGCGACGATTGCGGCGGGACCTCAAACGCGAAGGAGGAAGAAAGAAGGCTCCCCGTGAGAAAAAGAGCCGCGAGAAAATACTTCATGACTGATGATAATTTAGAAAGGTTAGGATTTCCACACTGAATCTGCGGAATTTCCTTCTTTCTGACACAGGGTGAATGGATCCGTTCACCCCGCCCCCGGCGATCGCTCACTGCACCGGGGCCGGAGCCATTGCCTTGAAGCGGGTCATCATTTCCCTCAACTGCTTCGAAAGCGCCTGATACTCCTCACTCGTCCGATCCAGAGCCTCACGCCGGGTGTTGAGAGTCTTGATCTCCACGGCCAAAGCGCGACGTTCCGCCGTTGCCCGGGCGGCGGGGTTGACCAGAACGACTTCGACATCATTCCAGTCGTCGGTGCGAAAGACGGAGGCGGGCAGCCCCTCACTGTTGACCAGATTGGCTCCCTCAGGGTTGGAGGCCCAGGCATAACGAACCGCGACCGGCTTCGCGACTGCAACGCTGCTCACGAGGACTCCGTCGGATCCGTCAATTTTAGCGTCCGCCCAATGCCAGACTTTGTCGTCACCGGCGATTTCAAAACGCTTCAGAGGTCCCCCGTCGCGCGACTTCAGCCCGGCACCGGCCTGATCGAAGCTCACCCGGATCGCACCCTCTTTCACCTCGCTGCCTTTGAAGAGCGGACCCGAATAAACGAGATCCTTTCCGTAATCCTTCGCCAGGGCCCAGAGGGCCAGTCGCTCTCCGGGGTCCTTTTTGTTTTTGGGATGAATGTCATCGACCTCGCCCGTGTCATTGATGATGGCCATACCGGTCCCGGGAGTCGTCTCAAGAATGCGGCGCATGCGATCCTGCAAAAGAGCCCAGAAGTCCTGGGTGCCGGGCTCGGTCGAGGGCGCGCGATAGTTGGCGAGTTGGACAAAGTAGAAGGAAAAGTCACTTCCCCAGCGGCTGCGCCAGTCCCGAATCAGCAGCGGCAGGGTCTCATCGTAGGGAACCGCGCCCCCCTTGGCGTTGCCCTCTCCCTGATACCAGATCGCACCCCGCATCGTGTATCCGATGAACGGATGGATCATGGAATCGAAAAGGACCCCGGGTCGCCCTTCGGTGTCGAGAGGACGCTTGGGTTCGACCGGCTTCTTGGCGAGACGCCCGCGCTGGTCCGCCGGTTTCGAACGCGAGGCCTTGACCATCTCCTGCCATTCGGCGAGACGGATTTCGTGAGCCGCCTTCGCTTTGACCGGATCGTAGACCGCATCTTCGGAAAGCAGCGTGTCGACGAGCGCCTTCGTTCCCGGCAGGGTGTTCAGGGCTTCACGACTCGTAAAGGTCTCGACCGGCTTGCCGCCCCAGGCGGACTTGATCACCCCGACGGGAATGCCGAGATCGAGATGGAGTTTCCGGGCGAAAAAAAAGGCCACGGCCGAGTAGCCCGGAACCGTTTGCGGAGTGGCGGAGGTCCACGCGCCTTCGATGACCTCCTGCGGTTCGACAGCGGTGACCTGGGCGGCGTTGAACATTCGCAGACCGGGGAGGTTTGTCTCCGCGATCACCCCTGCATACTCCGGAGCCCGCTCCATCGTGAAGACCATGTTCGACTGCCCCGAGGCGAACCAGACTTCACCAACGAGAACATCCTGCACCTCGATCTTGTCATCGCCGGACTGAATCGTGAGGACAGCGCCGGTCGCATCGGCCGCGCCCGTCGTAACGCCGACCCGCCACTTGCCGGTGGTGTCTGCCTTCGTTTGGGCGGTGCTGCCCTTGAATGTGACCGTGACCTCCGCCTCCGGATCCGCCTTTCCCCAGATTGCGGCCGCGCTCTCGCGCTGGATCACCATGTGGTCGCTGAAAAAGCGGGGCAGGCTTAACTCCGCGTGGAGAAGCGAGGGGAGGAGGAGAAAAGGGAGAAGTAAGAGGGGGGATTTCATGGGAGTTTTCTGTCGGCGATTCACTCGCCCGCCTTTACCGTCTTATCCTCAATTTCACGCTCCTCGCCAAGCAATTGTTTCTCCAGAAACGCGGTGACCATATCGCTCACCGACTTGCCGAAACCCTGGCCGTGGCCGGCGCCTTCGACGGTCAGGAAGATCGCCGGAACACCCACGGACTCGAGGCGCTTTTCGTAGTCGACTGATTGGGAATAGGCAACCGTGGGATCCTTGGACCCGTGGACAATCAAATGCGGGGCATCCCCTGCGGTGACGTGCTCGATGGGAGAGGCGCTTTTGGCTTTGTCAGGATTTTCAAGGACCGGACCTCCGATCAGTTTGGACTCGGCCGAGTCAGCGGCATTATGCTTATCGAAGCCCGGATCCTTTCCCATGGTGAGCATATCGGTCGGCCCGAAGAAGTCGACAACGCAGGAGACTTTCCCAGTCTGATCGAGATGGGGGCCGATCTCTCCTTCGAGATCCTTCACCCCGTCGGAGACTCCGAGCATGGCGACGAGGTGGCCGCCCGCCGAGGTGCCCCAGACCGCGATGCGTTCGGGATCGAGCTGGTATTCCTTCGCGTGGGCCTTCAACCAGCGGATCGCGGCCTTGCAGTCGTGAATCTGGGAGGGCCACTGTGCCTCAGAGCTGAGCCGGTAGGCGATCGAGGCTCCGGCGAATTTCCCGGTGGCGACATAGGGGGCGACCTTCGCTCCTCCCCCATTCTTGTCTCCGCCCTGCCAGCCTCCTCCGTGAATAAACACGATGACGGGGAGCAGCCCCTCGCCCTCCCGTTTTTCAGGGAGAAAAAGATCGAGGGCCTGACGCGGATTTCCGCTCCCGGCGTAGTCGAGGTTGGCGATTGTTTTCACTCCCTCGGGGAGCCGGGGCGACCCTTTCGGCCCTTGACCCTTTTGTCCGGGTCCCTTTTGTCCCTGAGGCAGGTTCTGCCGCATCGCCTCACTTTCTTCGCGGGAGATGAATCCATCCTTGTTCGTGTCGACCCGGTCAAAGTTTTTGCGGAGCGGTTCCGGAAGCTCCTCCCGCACGAGCTTTCCGTCCTTGTTGGCATCCCGCCGGTCAAAGGGTGAGGCGGGTTGCTGCGCGGAGGCAAGCGAAACGAAAGCCGAGAGCAGCGAAAGCGCGGGAAGCAGAGATTTCATGTGCGTTGGAACCGCACGAAGCAGGAAAAGTTGCGGCGACTCACGGTTTCCCTGAATTTGCCGCTTCCGCCCCGGCAAGCGCCCGGGCGAATCGGCTTCCCACTTCCAGCGTCCCGGCAGCGGTGAAGTGGGTATGACTCGGCTCAAGGGTTTCCGCACCGGCGGTATCGACGTAGAGGCAAAGGGGATCCTTTTCGTCGAGCGACTTCTGCGCGGCGACGACCGCGGGGACATGGGGGTTTTTGCCATTTCCAAAACGAGTATTCACGCCGAGCAGGGCCATGAGTTCAGGCGCCTCAAGGTCATGCCGAAGTTGAGCCAGCATTTCGCCGAGGGCGTTTTCATAGAGAGGGGCGGCCGCGGCATTGGCGTCGCTTTCCCCCTGAACCCAGACGAGCGCCCGGGGCTGAAGTCTTATTCCTCTCTCCTTCGCGGCAGCGATGGCGGCTTTGCTTTCCTCAATGAGGGCTCGGTAACAGGCGCCTCCTTCACCAGTATCCCCGGGATCCCAGTCCGCCTCCAGGGAAGTGCCACTGAAGGCGACTTTGATGATCGCGAGGGGCGTTTTCCCCTGCTTCCGCCACTCCCGCGAGAAGCCCATCTCCGGCCCGAAGCCTCCCTCGGGTTTGCCGAAGTTTCCATACTGGCGTTTGAGGCCCGTTGCAGTGCCACCGGATGGAGTCACTTTGGGAAGCGGATTTCCAAGAGGCTGCGGCTGAAGAGTCGTCCATTTTCTCGCTCCGGAGGAGTCATGCTCGTCCGGCGGAGGATCACCGCAACGCCACCAGAAGAGGACAGCCTTGTCGCCGGGGTCGGCGGGCAGTTCCGAGGCATAAGCATCAAAGCCGACCGCGTTGGATTGGCCCGCCACGAGAACAAGATCGCGATCTTCGGAGTGCAGGGCACTCCCGAAAGTAAGAAGGAGGAGGCTGGTGAAAAGCGTTTTCAAAGGGCAAAAGCAAGATCGTCAATTCTCCCCGACCGGGGCCTTGGAAGGCGTCAGAACTGTTTCCGTTCCCCCGCCAAGAGCTTTGTAGAGCGTGATATATTTCAGGGCGATTTGACCGCGACTGGCGATCTCCTCATCCTCGGCACTGAACTTGGTCCGCTCGGCATCAAGCACGTTCTGGAAACTCACGAGCCCGTTCCGGTAGTTGTCCTTGACGAGATTCACCGTCTCCCGCGACGAGGCGACCGCCTGTCCGAGGTCGGAGAGTCTTTCCCGCTCGTAAACGATCCCGGCCATGCTCGTCTCGACCTCCTCCACCCCTTTGAGCACGGCGCTCTCGTAGCTGGCGAGGGCCTGACTGGCGCGGCTTTCCTCGGCGAGGATGGTATTGCGGATGCGCCCCGCACTGAAAATCTGCCATTGGAAGGAGGGACCGAAGGAGTAGGCACGGCTCGCGCTGTCGAAGAGATTGCCGCTGCTCACGGATTCCAGACGGAAATCACCGAAGAGGGTCAGTCGCGGATAGAGATCGGCCTCGGCCACTCCGATCAGGGCGGTCTGAGCGGCCAACTCTCGTTCCGCCCGTCGGATGTCGGGACGGGCGCGGAGAAGATCACAGGGCAGCCCGGCCGAAAAACCCGCCTTCGGCATCGGGATGCCGCGGGATTGGTTCAACATGCCGTCGAGGGATCCGGGAAACCCTCCGGTCAGGGTGGAAAGGCGATTTCTTGAGGAAACCAACTGGCTACGCAGCAGAGGAACGGTCGCCTCGGACAAGTAGAGATTGGTCTCGGCCTGGGTCACGTCAATCCTTGGAACAAGGCCGGCGTCGAGCCGCTGTGAGGTCAGACCGGCCGAATCACGCTGCGCGGCAATGTTGCGGAGAGCCACTGAGATTCTTAACTCGAGCGTGCGATACTCGACGTAGTTGAGCGCGACATCCGCGAAGAGGCTGACGAGGGCATCCCGGTAGTCCTCCTCCCGTGCCCCGATATTCGCGTCCGCCGCCTCCACGGATCGACGGATCCCTCCGAAGAGGTCAATCTCCCACCCCGCATCAAATCCGGCGCTGTAGAGATTCGAGGGATTGTCCGTCGAAGGGGGGGCCAGAAGATTTTCGCTCCGGCGGCTGCGGGTGAAGTCTCCCCCGGCATTGGCCTGCGGCAGGGCCTGGCTCACGGCGACACCCCGCAATGCCCGTGCTTCGGAGATTCTGCCCAGGGCCGCCCTCAGATCAGGGTTGTAGTGCCTGGCCTGCTCGACGAGCGCATTGAGGGTCGGGTCATTGAAGTTCTTCCACCACTGGCTCAGGGAGGCGGCACCGCCATCCAGATCACGCAGCACCGAACGCGACCAGGCGTCGGGCATGGTCGTCGCCGGGGAAACGTAGTCGGGACCCACGGTATAGCACCCCTGAAACATCAAAGTCCCCAGGCTCCCGAAAAGGAAAAGAGTCGCTGATTTGAACTGCATATCGACCGGAGACATCAAGGGAGCAGACCCCCGCTACTTTGCCACTTAAAACAATGCCTTATTCCCGTGAAGACACGGACTCTGACTTCGCCCTCCTCGTTACGGCGCGGCCTCACTCGCAGATGGTTAAACCTTCGAACGGTGAGGCCTCTTCTCTTGCCTTTCCCCCCATTTTCCATGGATATGCAGAGGCTTCGCCCGTATTAGTTCCAGATGATCCGCTATTCAATACTCCTGTTTGCTCTCCTCACCGCCTCTCTCTCTGCGCAGAATCCTCCTTACGAAAATCCCCTCCCCGCCGACCCGCCCTACTATCGGGTGCGATACGAGGCCTCGACGAAACCGGGCGAACTCGTTTATCCGGTGAGCTACACGCTTTGGATTCCACCCGGTGTGCCAACCCTGCGGGGTCTCATCGTGCATCAGCACGGCTGCGGGGAGGGATCCTGCAAATCGGGACAGACAGGAGCCTATGACCTGCATTGGCAGGCCCTTGCAAAAAAGCACGGCTGCGCTCTCATGGGTCCGTCGTACGAGCAGCCCGACAAGGCCGACTGCCAGATGTGGTGCGATCCGCGCAAGGGATCCGATGCCGCATTTCAAAAGTCATTGAGTGATTTGGGTGATGTGTCAGGACATCCCGAACTTGCGACCGTCCCCTGGGCGCTCTGGGGTCACAGTGGCGGCGGTCACTGGGCCGGAGGCATGGTGCTCCTGCATCCGGAACGAATCGCGGCGGCCTGGCTCCGCTCGGGTGTTCCCCCGGTCGCGGCAGTGGAAGGCAAACCGGCCCCCTACCCGATTTCCGATGCCGCCACCGGAGTGCCGGTGATGTGCAATCTCGGCACGAAGGAAGGCGTCACTGACAAAGAGGGACGCTTTGCCGGGGTCTGGGGCGGAGTGGAGACTTTTTTCAAAGCGATGCGCGCAAAAAATTCTCTCATCGGAATAGCGGTCGACCCCTTCTCCAGTCATGACTGCGGCAATCAGCGGTATCTTGCGATCCCATGGCTCGATGCCTGTCTCACCGCCCGTTTACCTGATCCTCAGGGAGATGAACTGAAACCGATGCCAGTGGCGGACTCGTGGCTCGCCCCGCTCGAGGTCGGGAATCCAAAGTCCTCCGCACCGCTTGCTGCGGCCGACTTCAAAGGTGACCTTGGCACCTCTGTCTGGCTGCCTGACAAAACCATCGCCGGGGCCTGGCAGCAATACATCACGGACACTGCCGTGACCGACACAACTCCGCCTCCCGCACCTGCCAATCTCACCGTCAACGAAAACGAACTGACCTGGGAGGCCGAAGCCGATCTTGAAAGCGGACTCGCCTCCTTTGAGATCGAACGCGACGGGAAGTTCCTCGCCAAGGTCCCGGAGGAAGCGAAAAATCCTTTTGGCCGCCCCCTCTTCCAGAACCTTTCCTACAGCGACACTCCCACCCAGCCACTTGTCGAGATGCGCTATACCGACACCACTGCCGAAGCGGGAAAGACCCACGCCTACAAGATTATCGCGGTGAATACGGTTGGCTTGAAGTCGGAGTAGCCGGAAGAAAAGCGGGAAGGTTTCTCAGGCCATGATCTCCTTCACTGCCTTGCCGGCGATGCCGGTGAGACGAACGTCGAGTCCCTGAAACTTCGTCGTGAGACGATGGTGATCAATCCCGAGAAGCGCAAGCATGGTGGCGTGGAGATCATGCACGCTGACGACGTTTTCCACGGCGCGGTAGCCGAGTTCATCGGTAGCACCCCAGGTCATCCCGGGCTTGATGCCGCCACCGGCCATGAAGACGCTGAACGAAAGAATGTGGTGGTCACGTCCGCTGCCCTGTCCCATGGGAGTGCGTCCGAACTCTCCGCCCCAGAGAATGAGCGTATCCTCGAGCAGTCCGCGCTGCGCGAGGTCCTCAATGAGAGCGGCACTGGGTCTGTCGACCGTGGCGGCCCCGTCCTTCATGCCTTCCTCGATCTGACCGTGATGATCCCAGGCCCGGTGATAGAGCTGAATCATGCGCACACCGCGCTCGGCGAGACGCCGGGCGAGCAGACAATTCGAGGCAAAGGAGCCGTCGCCAGGTTCCTTCACTCCATACAGGTCGAGGGTGGCCTGTGACTCGTCCTTGAAATCAGTCAGTTCCGGAACGCTGGTCTGCATCTTGAAGGCCATCTCATACTGGGCGATGCGCGTTGCGATCTCGGGATCATTCTGTTCCTCGGCAAGATAGCCGTTGAGCCGCTGGATCTCCTCGACGACCTGGCGCTGGGTGCTCTGGCACACCCCCTCGGGGTTGCCGATGTAGTGAACCGCATCGCCCTTGGATTGGAACTGGATTCCCTGAAAGCGACTCGGAAGCACCCCGCTGCTCCACTGCCGCGCCGAGATTGGCTGCTGCCCGTATTTCCCCGCCGAAGTGAGAACGATGAAGCCGGGGAGATCCTCCGTCTCCGACCCCAGACCGTACTGCAACCACGATCCCATGCTCGGCCGGCCCTTGATGATGGAGCCGGTGTTCATGAACGCGTGAGCGGTGTCGTGATTGATCTGCTCCGTCTGCATCGATCGGATCACACAGAGGCGGTCGGCCTGTTTTGCGATCTCCGGGAACAGGTCGCTGATCTCGATCCCGGACTGACCGTGTTTCTGAAAATTGGTGAAGGCGCCGCGGGCTTTCAGCTCGGCACCCTGGAGCTGGGCGAGTTGCTGACCTTTGGTGAAGGACTCGGGAAAAGGTTTGTCGTGAAGGGCCTTCAGATCGGGCTTCCAATCAAAGGTCTCAAACTGCGATGGACCGCCCGCCATGCAGAGGAAAATGACCCGCTTCGCTTTGACCGGGTAATGGGCCTGCTTGAGTACTCCCTTCCAATGATCGGGTTTTCCGAGGGCAGGGTTCGCGGCGTTTGCCTCTCTGAGAAGCGAGGAAAGGGCGAGGCCGCCGAAACCGTAGGCGGACTGGTGGAGGAAGCTGCGGCGGGAGAGTGAGGTGGGATTAAAGGGGTTCATGGCGCGGTGAAATCTGACTTAGGTTCCGGGGCAGGCTCAGTAACGCGTGATCGTCTCGTGGGTGTTCAGCAGGACCCGAGCGACCTGGGTCCAGGCAGCATGCTCGACGGGATCGAGCTCCGCCTTCGGGGCGAGGCCGGTCGCGAGGAGCTTCGTTGCGTCTTTGGGAGTGGCTTTGTAGGATTCCCGCTGGTTTGTCAGGAAAAGAGTGAGCGCCTCTGTCTCTTTCGGTTTGGGTTCGCGGTTCACCGTCAGACGGAAGGCCAATGCGAGCCTTGCCTGGTCATCCTTCGCCTTTTCGTTGAGGAGTCTTGCCGCAAACACTCTCGCCGCTTCGACAAAGGCCGGATCATTCAGCAGGGTCAGGGCCTGCTGCGGGGTGTTGCTCATGGTGCGGGCCGCCGCACACTCATCCCGGGCGGGCGCATCAAAGTTTGCCATCATGGGATGAAGGAAGGTGCGCTGCCAGTGGGTGTAAACACCGCGGCGCCACTGACGCGAGTCCGTGTCGGCAACGTAATCCCGATTCGGAAACTGCAGGGCCTCGTAGTATCCGGCCGGTTGATAGGGTTTCACACTGGGCCCGCCGATGTCCTCGAGCTTCAGCAAACCGGCGATGCTGAGAGCATTGTCTCGAACAAATTCCGCATCGAGGCGTCGGGGATTCTGCGAGGCGAGGAGTCGATTGGCCGGATCCAGATCCTTGAGCTCGGGGCGGAGATGGCTGCTTTGACGGTAGGTCTCGCTCGTGACGATGAGACGGATCATCCGCTTCATGTCCCAGCCTGACTCGCGAAACTCGAAGGCGAGCCAGTCGAGCAACTCGGGGTGTGAGGGGAGCTCTCCCTGCGACCCGAGATCATCGACCACCGCACTCAGTCCGGTGCCGAAAAACTGGGCCCAGAGCCGGTTCATGACCGCGCGAGCGGTGATGGGGTTCGCGTCCGAGACAATCCAGTTGGCGAGGTCGAGACGGGTAAGCCTCTTCTCAGCCGTGCTCTCAATCCGGCCGGGAAGAAAAGAGGGCGTCGAGGGCAGGACCACGGGGCCGGTTTCATCCTGCCAATTGCCTCTCGGAAGTACGCGAACGGTGAGCGGATTCGGAGCTGCCTCGGTGACAAGAGTCCAGGCGCGACCCTCATTGAGCTCCCGGATTTGGCCGGCGAGTTGGTGCGCTTTAGTCCATGCGGGTCGATCCGGTGCGACGCTGAAGAAATAAAGCTCGGCGACCTCACGAATCTGATCCGGATTTCGATCCGCTGCTATCGTCATCAGCGAGGAGATTTCCGAACCCGTCTTAAGCGCGTCGAGGGACCCGAAGGGCGAGAGCGCGATGTGGAGCGGAAGGGTGTTGTCGCCCGTGATGGAGATCACGACCTGCTCCCCGGTTGAGAGGGCGACCGGGCCATCGACGATCCAAATGGAGTGAAGGGGTGAATCGGTGGGAAGCGTCTTGGGCAGACGCCACTCGCCCTGAATACCGGGAACTTCGGCACCGCCCCGATAAAGGGGACGCTTCGCGGTGGCATCCGCGGTCAGGATCGGAAGTTTGCGTATTTTGCCATCGGGCTGACGAATGCTGAAGGTTGGTGAAAGGGATTTTCCCAAACGGGCTTTCAGCGATTCAGGGGCAATTCCGGAAACATCGATCTGGAGTTTGATCGCGGCTAGGGCAGGAAGACCCGCCGGATCCATCGTCAGGGAAAGGGACTCCCCTTTGCCGAGGGCCTTGTCGGGTTGGATGGTGCCCGACGGATCGAGGACAGCCTTCCGTTCCGGAAGGGGTTTGCCATTCTTTTGAATCTCGTGAGTAACGAGAGCAGGGGAAATTCCTCCGTCCGGGTTCTTTCCAAGATAAGCCCTCATCTTTTCCTCCCATGCGGATTGCGCCGCGACGGTCTTTGGATCGGCGGCAAGTTTAGCAAGGGAGGCGGCAAGGTGCTCGTCGAGGGACTTCCGGACCTGACCGTGTTGTTTCTTCAGCCAGGGACTTTCCACTTCGATTTCCGGGGGGAAGGGAAATTCATTGTTGAATCCTTCGAGCTCCGGCTCGGGAGAGTATCCGTAGCTGGAGTAGACACCCCACTGTTTCACGTCGGCGAAGAAGGACTGCAGTTCGTAAAAGTCGCTCGCCTTGATCGGGTCAAACTTGTGGTCGTGGCATTCCGCACAGCCGAACGTGCTGCCGAACCAGGCGGCGGCGACCGAACGCACCCGCTCGGCACCGTACTTGGCAAGATACTCCTTCGGTTGAGCGCCACCCTCCCGGGTCATCATGTTGAGACGGTTGTATCCGGTGGCGGTCAACTGCTCCGGTGTCGGCTTGGGGAGCAGATCCCCGGCAAGCTGTTCCCGGGTGAAGTCATCGAAGCGCTTGTTCGTGTTGAAGGCCTCGATGACATAATCGCGATAGGGAAAGATGCGCTGATTCTGGTCTCCGTGAAATCCGACGGTGTCGGCATACCGGGCGATGTCGAGCCACCAGACTGCAAATCGCTCGCCGAAATGGGGCGAAGCAAGAAGGGCGTCGATAAAGTCCCCGGTCGCCATTTCAGGCTTGTAGAATTCATGAGCGTGGGGCGGAAGTCCGGTCAGATCGAGGGAAAGCCGTCGGGCGAGGGCCTGCGGGGCAGCTTCGGGCGAGGGTGACACCTTTTTTTGGGCAAGTTTTTCCCGGATGAAGGCATCAATCGGATTGAGGGATTCTTTTCCCGCCGGCAATTCCGGGCGAAGAAGGGGTGCGTACGCCCAGTGCGGTTCATAAACCGCTCCCTCTTCGACCCAGCGACGGAAAAGTTCCTTTTGCTCCGGCGTAAACGGTTTGTGCGCCTTCTCCGGAGGCATCGGATCGGATTCGTCAAAAATCCGGAAGATGATCTCGCTCTTCCCGGGATCCCCGGGGACAATGGGGAGGGCTCCCTCTTCGGTCTCTTTGATCGCCTCCTCGCGGATATCCAGACGCAGCCCGGCCTCGCGGGTCTTCGCGTCGAATCCGTGGCAGTGGAAGCACGTGTCCGACATGATGGGTCGAATATCGCGATTGAACGAGATCTTCTCGGCGGTGAAACCGGGGGTAAGAGCGCTCAGAGAAAGTCCGGCGCTCAGGGTCAGGGCAGCTTTCATCAGGAAGATAATGTCATTCCGCTTGCCCTTTCTGTCCCGCTGATTTTATGGCGCTATTCGGCCAACGGTTTTTATCTCCGCCCGGTCCCCTGCCTCAGGTTCAGAGGCACCGGATCGAGGCGGGAGCGGAGGGCCTGGTTTCACCCACCCGGCACCAAATCAGCGAGATCGCGCAGCGCAATAACCCGGCATCCTTCCGCCTTGAGGTATTCCAGATAGCTCTCGAACTTCGCGGGATCGGTATTGACCCAGGGATGCTTGATGTCCGGCACTCCGTGAAAGGTCATCACCGCGATCCGTCCGTCCCGGGCCGACGCCACCGCCGCCTTGAACTGCTCCAGGGTGCTCTCCGGTTTTCCATCGAATGCTTGTGGCAATGTCAGGGAATCGTCGCTCGCCGGATCGTAGGCACTGGCTCCTCCTGCCCGCGCAAATCGATACCCCCTCTCTCGCAGAATCCTGACCGCAGTCTCGCTCGTCTGATAACCGGGATAACAGAAGCTGGTCGGACGAGGAATGCCGTAGACCTCACACTGCTTTTCGATGTGCACGATGTCAGCGAGGAGCTCTTCTTCCTTCTGCTTTCCGACACCGGCATGGCGCCGCGTGTGATTGCCAATTTCAAATCCGGCAGCGTCGAGCGCCTGAATCTGCTCCCAGGTCATGTAATGTTTTTTATCGATGAGAAATTCGAAACCCTCGGTGATAAAGAAGGTGGCACCGAATCCATACTTCTTCAGGAGAGGGGCCACATAGGTGGCGTGACTGAGGACCGAATCGTCAAAGGTCAGGACCACGATTTTTTCCTCCTTTGTCTTCCCCCCGAATGCGACGAAGGCGAGCGCGAGGAGGAGGAGAACCGGGAGTGCCCTGGAAAGGAAAGCTTTCATGGTTTTGTCGCGGGCAGTGATCGCATCACCGAAGAGACCACCTCGTCGGCGAGCAACTGGTAGGCGGGCGCGGTCCAGTGGAAACGGTCGCCGCGGGCCAGCTCACGTTTATCGACCAGCAGCGCGTAAAAATCGTTCACGGGTACGTTCAGTTCAGCCATCACTCCGGCTGCCATGCGATTGTGCTCGATGATGATAGGGTTGATTTCTGGATCCAACTCGGTGCCTTTGTCTTTCACGGTCACCGGAGTGCTGCTCGCCCAGATGATCTTCGCCTTCGGAGCCGTCGATTTGATCACCTCGACGTAAGCCTTCGTCAGCGGTTCGAACGTGCCGGGTTTGATGCGGCCCTCCTGCCACCCGTGCAGCCCCATGTTAAAATGAATGACGTCATAGGGTCCGTTCGCAAGAACCTCGGCCAGAAGTTTATTCAGGTGGTCAGACTGATTGTAGGGATTCACCCAGGCATCGACATAGGCTTTTCCTTCGAGCTTAGTCATCACCGGCTTGAGGTAGCCGTTGAGGATGGAATCTCCGATGAGCAGGACACGCGGCCGGTCCGGGTCGGTGATCTTTGCCTTGTCGAGACGCCAGCCCTTTCCATCCGCGTGAAGCCGGCTGTCTGTCTCAATGGCTTGAGGCGTTTTGGGCGGATCAACGGCCGCAAGCAAACCCGGGAAGACAGAAACAGTCAGCAGTGCAATGAGACGGAGATTCATAGGAGGGGAAATAGCAGACGTCGGCCAGTTTAGGCATTTGCCTTCCGAATCACAAGCGGGGACAGGCGGGGCGGAATGATTCGACTCCGGCATTGCAACCTGGTCAAAGTGGGTTATAATTACCATAATTGAAACTGATCCTCCTTTTCCTTGCCCTTGTGGCAGCATATTGGTTCTGGTTGCGACCTCTTCAGTCTGTCGCCCACCCTCCCGGCATCCTCGTGTCGGAAGCCCCTCTGCAAACGCCGACGGTGGGAGAAAACCGGACCATTCAGATGGGTGATTGGAGCCTCACGTTGCTCACCAACTATCTGGTCGAGGGTCGGATTCTCGCCAAGAAGCGTTACCGGTTTGATGCCACCTCGGATCTCTCGCCCTACGACCTCCTCCTCGGTTGGGGGCCCATGTCCGATACCCGGGTGCTGCGTCAAATGAGCTTTGAACAGACAAATCGCTTCGGTCTTTGGGAATACGGGCCAAAAGTTTCCCTTTCTCCGGACGAGATCACACTCCACGCCGCCAACAATCACCTGATCCCGGCAAACGATGCGGTGCGCGCCCGCCTCGATGCTCTCAAGATCGGCCAAGTCGTGACAATTCGCGGAAAGCTCATCGAGGCCCGACGGAAGGGATTCGAATCCAAGCCCTGGCGCAGCTCCCTTATTCGCACCGACGAAGGCACGGGAGCCTGCGAGATCATCTACGTGGAAACGGTCTCGAGTCGCTAAAGCCAATCCTCGGAGGCACGACAGGAGAGAAATTCGCAGAAATTTCGTAATTTCTGCTTTTAATCGTGATTTCTATCGTTTATGATTCCCATCATTGCCAGAAGAATCGAAAATGAGAATTTTTCGCTCCTCTTCCTTCCTTTGATTCACCCAACCTTCACGATTCATGAAAAACCGGATTTCACTTGCCGCTGCGCTTTCCCTCCTCCTCATGACCGCTCCCGCCCTCGTGGAGGGGAGCTACCCGGCTCAATTCCTTGGTGTATGCCAGAAATGCGGTCACGACTTGATCGCCCTTTATCGGCCGGTCGAGTGTCTCGATGGAAGAGTCGAATGGCAGTGGGTGGACGAAAAACATCAGCACTGCCGTCCGGCCTACAAGGGAAAAGAGAAGTTCGACTTCTTCAATTCCCACCTGATGAACCCCGCCAACCCGAAACGGAAAAGCCAGCGCTCCACTCAGGAGCAGGTTTCCTGTTGCGAGTAGGGTAGCCCCCGGTATCCGGTCCGGTCACGGCACCAACAGGGTGGCCAGTCCCAGAAACGCCCCGATGCTGATCACATCAGTGGCGGTGGTCAGAAAAATGCCCGAGGCCGTGGCAGGATCAGCTCCACACTTCCGGAGCACCAGGGGAATGAAGGCTCCGCTCAGTCCACTCACGACACAGCTCGCGACCATCGCCAGCCAGACCACGGCACCGAGGGTCAAGGCGTCGGGACTGCCGTTCATCTGCGCATAGAACCCCATCCCGAGTCCAGCCGAGAGGCCGGTCAGGATACCGTTCATCAGACCGAGGATCCCCTCCTTGATGACGAGACGGCGCTCCCCTCCGACGGCAAGATCGCCAAGCGTCATGCCGCGAAGTGCCACGGCGAGCGCCTGGGATCCGGTATTGCCCGACTGTCCGGAAAGCACGGGAATGAAGGCGGCAAGGACCACGATGCGGTCGAGCGTGTCCTGAAACGCACCGACAACAGCCGCCGCGACAAAACAGGTCAGAAGATTCAGCTGAAGCCAGGAGTGCCGGGAACGCAGACTGCGGAGGATGGGTGTCGAGAGACGCTCTCCCTCCTCAACCCCGACCATCTGACCGGCCTGGGCACTGATTTCGATCGCCCGGGCTTCGAAGAGATTCTGCCCGCGCACTTCACCAAGAAGTTTGCCCTCCCGGTCGCAGACGGGATAAACCGGATAATGCCGGTTCACGACGAGCTTCATCGCATCAGTCAGTTCCAGTTCGGGATCGAGTGAAAAAGGATCCCCCAGCATCACCTCCGAGAGAAGTGCTTCGGGCGCGGCAAGGATGAGATCGCGCATCACAATCAGTCCGAGCAGTTTTCCCTCATCACTGGTGACATAGCCGTAGGTGATGAAGGCGATTTTGGCGAGGTGACGGATGGCTTCGATGGTCTCACGCACGGTGGCGTCGGGACGGAAAACAGCGGGCGACGTTTCCATGAGCCAGCCCACACTATCCTCCGGGTGCTCCCGATTGCTCATCCACCGCTTCGCCTGGTCCGGCGACGCTGACGCCAAAGCCGCCGCCCGCGAACCTTCCTCCATTTCCCCGAGGACCCGCTGGGCAACGAGAGGATTCAGCTCCTGCAGCACCCGGACGACCTCATCACCGGATTCTTTCTCAAGCAGATCCGCGGCATCCGAAGCCCCACGATGGGAAATGGCTTCAACCAGAGACTCGGTGTCGTGTTCGGGATCTACATTCATTCAGTCGGGGGAAAGCAGAGCTGCTGCCAAATGCGGACGATCATAGCAGAATCGCCGGAAAAAACGAGTCCGGCCCGGCTCCTGCCTGCCCGTCCTCTCACGCGAGGCCAAAGATGTCTCCTGAACTTCACTCCGGGCGTATCCCGATTTCATCCACCGGGATCGCCTTGAAGCCCAGCTTGAACGCCGGAGACTCGGGGCGGAGACGGAAGTCATCGTTTTTCCAGTCCACGAAGAGAGGATCTGCGACCAGACCATTTTGATCCCATCCCTCCTTTTGCCAGGACATCCATTCATCGAGCGGTTCGGTCTCAGTGATGCGGAGATCATCAATGAGAACGTGGCCCTTCTCCTGGGGACAATCGACACGGAGCCAGAACGATTTCAACCACGGCTTCCACGCCGCCTCATTCTCCCTGGGAAGTCGTCCCACCGCCTCGAACTCCTGCCAGGTGTCAGTGACCTTCACATTCGTCGACGAAGTCTGCCAGTATCCCGCTCCCGCCTCATAGGAGGCAAAGGCAAGACTCACCTGAGCCGCCGGTTCACTGCTCTTGATCCGCACCCTGACGCGAAGCGAAGCCCCGGGGCGGAAGGGTAGATCGGGTCCGTGAAAAACACTCTTCACGTTCTTGGGATCGGTCCCGAGGGCACAATCGCAGCGCAGTGCCTTTTCGTCCGTGACGACGAGCTTCACTTCCGCGTTCGGCTTGTGGTTGAAGCCCCATCCCTTTGGAGTTTTCCCCGCTTCAGCGGTATCGAAACCCTCCGTGTAAATGGGCTCGCCCCGGTCCGGGCCTGCTTTGTTGATCCCGGTGACGACGGGATGGCCGTTATTCCAGGCGAGGTTCCAGTCAATCGTATTCCAGCGCGGCGAGACATGACGGAGGTCACCGTATTTGATTCCGGCCTGGTCACCGAACATGATGTTTCTCGTCACGATGTTCCCGCTCATCATGGTGCCGTCCTCGCGGATCGCGTCCTCCGGATGGAGGTCCATGTTTCGCATCTCCTTCCAGGCGGGCTGGCCCGCGACGGACTCATAGCCGGTGATCATCGTCTGAATGTGGCTCTGATAGAATGACTGCTCTTTTACCCATCCATGGAGGTCGAACTGGAACTTTCCGCCGAGTGCAAAAATGTTGTTCTCAACCACACAGTCACGCGAGTTGTGCATGTGGATGGGCGTGTGGGCGACGCGGAAGACGATGTTTCCGATAATGTCGAGCCCCCCGGAGTTGTCGTCAGGATAAAGACCGAAGGTGAACCAGGGATGCTTGAGGCCGTCGGCCTCCTGCCCGCAACCGACAATGTCGTGAATGAGATTGTAACGCCAGGCGCTCCCGCGACTGCTGATCCAGTCGCGTCCGCCGGTGTAGATCGCACCGCCGTCCTGCGTCTCGAGACAGAGGTGATGGAGGTGGTTGTATTCGACGGTGAGATTGTTCCCGCTCATCTGCACACCCATGCGCGGACCTTGGTGGATGTGATTGTGACGGATCGTGAGATCGACGCCGTAGGCACTCACCCCGCAGGCGTTCTTATTGAAGACACCGAAGTCGTGAAGATGATTGTCCTCGGCAATGTGCCCGGGGCCGGTGAGGGTTTTGCGATCACCGCCGGAGAGCCCGATGGCATTGCTGCCGACGCGGCGTATTTCATTCCGCGAGATCCTAACATTCCTGCCTCCATTCACGACGATGCCGGTGCCGTTGAACGCCCCGCAGTCGGTGATGAGACACTTCTCGACGAGGCCATCCTCTGCTCCGTCGAAGGTGATCGCCGAACCGTGGCATCCGGTCAGGGTGAGCCCGCGGATCGTCACCTTTTTGGCTCCGGCCTTCACTTTGAAAAAGCTCTCCAGCACCGGCACCCTGACCTCACACGACTCGATCGCCTTCTCCGGCCAATAATAGAGCCAACCCGAATGACGGTCGTAAAACCACTCGCCCGCGCTGTCCAATTCCTCGATCGCATTCTGCAGGTGAAAGCGGTTATGAGGATGCAAGGCGTAGGAACACTCTTTGGCGAGGGTGAGCAATCCGCTTTCCGGATTCAGCGAGGCGACGGGCAGAACAAAATTCCACCAGCCGTACTGGGCAAAGATGTCGATCTCAACATCTTCAGGATGCGACCAGCGGCGAACATCCGAAGGTTTCAGGTAGAGGGTCCGTTTCCAGTCATGCCCCTCCGGCGCTCCACCGGGGGCAAATGGCGCAACAAAGGCCCAGCCTCCGTAGAGAGGATCCTTCGGATCGTGGTTCGGATAGCGGGCAAGAATCTGTCTCTCCCCGTCGCACAGGAGCTGTTTGGGGAGAAAGCCCTTCGGAAGTAACTTCCCGATTTCGGCCTTCACGATCGCGCCCTCGTGAGACTGCCACTCTTTTACGGGCAGAGTTCCCGTCACGGTCGCACCGGCTCCGGAGAAGGTCAGGTCCGAATCCTGCGCCTCAAGCACGAGCGGCTGTTGCAGCACGGTCTCCCCGGCAGGAAAGGTGATCGTCGCGGGACCGGTCTCTCCGTTTTTACGGAGTTCCCTAACCTTTTCGAGTGCGGCTTGGGGGGAGAGGCTTGGGGAAATCTCGAACGACACGTCCGCTCTTAAGGTGATGGGCAGGACGAGAAACGAAAACAGGAGCAGGGCGGAAAAGGGGGTCTTCATGATCGTCGCCAAGGTGGGTGAATCATCCCCCGCCCGCCAGCGACTTTTCACCGACCACCCCACTATTCCTCCCCGAATTCCTTCCACAACGCGATCGCTTCCGCGTCAGGCTCCAGGTAGTCCTTGAGAACTTCGATGAAATCATCGGAGAAGCGCAACGCGATATTTGTCGACCGGCAACCGCAGTCGCTCTGGCCGTCCCGTGTATCCCAGACTTCCAACAGGGTTGTCTTCAACGCAAAACCCTGTTCAATCTTCGCGCTCTGCTCCGGAGTCAGCTTCATCGCCGCCTCCAGCGGAGTTGCCCGCTCTGTTGCGAGGAAGACTTTCTGTTCATCAGTCAGGCGCAAAAGCACGACCGGACCACGAGCGTAGAGTTTGTCCGGTCCGAGACCCGGTCCCTCGGCCCGAATGCCGGAAGTGAGAAGGAGAGTAACGAGAATGGTGAGCGGTAATGTCTTCATTACCGGTTTCGACGGTCGTTAAGGCCGGAGTATGCGGGAAATGACCGTGATCTCTTTCCGGTTCGCCGGCAACTGCGTGGCAAAGAGTTCACCCGGCGCAAAGGTCCGAATCCGCTTGAGAAAGGAGGGAATCGCTTCCTCCATTTTCGTGTCGTTGATCTTCAGGGTAAGGATCAGCGTCTCCGCCCGGACCCGGCGCTGAATACGTTCAATATACCGAAGCGCCACGGGTGGGGCGAGGTTCATGTCCGAGACAAGGAGTTCAACCCGGCGAGGCAGATCAGTGGCAGCGACTTCGCCGGCCGAAGCGGCGAGATGGGTAAAGGAGGCACCCTGATCGCCCGAAAAGGAGAGGACCCGTTCATCCATTTCCCCCGTATCCACACCGATGACTTTCGCGCCATGCTGGAGAAGAGAGAGACTGCCTCCTCCCGGAGCGCTGCCCAGCTCCACCACCGTGCCTCCACGAAGGCTCGCGGCCTCATCAGGGCCGGCATAGGCGAGGGCCTGCGCCATCTTGAGCCAGGCCCGCGAAGGAACTCCCTCCGGCAGGACGACGCGCGGCATACCTCCGGCAAATGAGGAATGCCAACGGTCGTGTCGATATGTTCCGACAAAGAGTGGTTCGTCAGGATCGCCCGACACTACTAACAATACGACGTCCCCTTGATCGGGAACGCCTTTGCCGCTCACCTTGATGCCTGCGGCACTCAACTCTCCGGCGATTGCAGCATGATGCCGATCAATCGCCTCCCATTCGTCTTTCGTGAATCCGTCTTCCGGAATCACTCGCGGCAGGACATGAAGATGAACTACCTCCGCATCAAGGGTCAGGGCGAAGGCCGGAATCCCCGCATCGTCTTTCGCCCTTCCGAGCGAGAAGCCGAAAGTGTGGGCAAAAACCGGGAGCGGACCGGAGGGCGGATTCCACTTCGCATCGAGCACTTTCCAGGTCACCAAACCGGGCCGCAGAAACGCCGGGGTGAGAGCCCCTCCGTAAAGTCTTTTGACTTCCGCCTTGAGTGCCGTCTCCCATCCGCGATTGCAGGTGGCGAACAGGAAGGAGGTTGAGAATCCGGACACGGCAAAAGGGAAATGACAGTCAAGCCAACTCAAGGACCATGTAACGGACTACAGCATCCCGCTACCGGCCAGCCATTCGTAAAAGCGCTCCACCCAGGCATTTTCAGCGCCGGTGGCGTCCGGTCGATATCCGAATCCGTGGCCGGCGTTGCTATAGATATGGAGCTCAGCCTTCACCCCGGCCGCTTTGTACTTGAGGTAAAGCGATGCCATTCCCTCGGCGATATCGGGACGGTCGCCATATCCGCAGGCAATAAAGACCGGCGGCATGCCTTTCTCCACGGTGAAGGTGCCGGACTTGCCCGGGTAGATCAGGCCTTGGAAGTCCGGACGACTGCCCGCGCGCTCAATCGGATCGGACGCGTCCGCTTTTCCAGCATCCGACTTCATCGCCGAGTAGGCGGCCAGTTCGCCGCCGGCGGAAAAACCAAGGATACCGATGCGATCGGGCTTGATCCCCCATTCCTGTGCCCGGCTGCGCACCGTGCGGATGGCCCGGCGGGTGTCGTCCATGGCATGGCCCTCGAGGGTGTAGGGCGACCCCTCCTCCTTTGAGAGCCGGTACTTCAACACAAAGGCGGCGATGCCACGATCACGAAACCATTCGGCGAGAGCGAAACCCTCGTGCCCGACACAAAGTTTGGCGTGTCCTCCGCCCGGACAAATAATCACCGCCACGCCCGTGCTCTTGCCTGATTCCGGCAGATACGGGGTCAGGGAGGGATGATGAATGTTCGTGATATTACTCTTGTCGATCTTCTCAGGCTCATCCTTTCGTGCTTCGGAACCCGGTGCGCCCTCCGCCCAGAGTGGCAACGAGACGGGCAGGTCGGCGGCATTGAGGAAATTGATCGCAGAGAGAAGGACCAGGAGGATGGACTTTTTTGACATGATGTTAGGGGGCAAAGAGGACACGGTATCGAGTTGATCGGGAGAAAGGTGGCCGGAGAGTTTTTCCAACTCCCGAATCGATTACTTCCACCCATAGAAAAGTACCGCCGGAATATCGGCGGCAGCAAGGGGACCGGGAGGCACGTCGACCCGCATGAGAACGAGGAAACTTCCGGACTTGATCGTGTTTTCGAAAGTCAGAGCCACAGCCGCTTCGCCGGGCTTGCCACTGGCGGCGGCGACTTCCTCGTTGGCTGAGTCAAAAATATTCAGATGCAGACTCGCGCCCGGGGGAAGTTCGGAAGGTGCCACTCCGAAGAAGAGGCTGTAGACATTGCGTTTGAAGAACTGAAGCTTCACCGCCCTTCCGGTGCTCGTCGTGAGTTCCCCGTTCCAGTAATCCTCGCGTAGCGCGAAAGCCGGATCTCCCAGGGCATCGGTCGCGGCCGTGAGCGCCTGATGCTCCGGCGAATCAGCCGGGAAAGGTGCCGCGTCCAACCGGATCGCCGCGAGGCAGAGGAGGAGCAGGGCTCCGACGACGGAAGTGGTTGGGCGGCAATGCATCGGGTCTTTCGTAATTTCCGCTATTTTCAGAGAAGGGCAACCTTTCACCGGGACATCACGTCGGCCGCCCCTCTACTCCTTCAACCGGGCAATGATAAAAACATGAGCTTGAGGATGCTTCACCTCAGGGGCGCCGGGATAGACCAATTCGCAGGGCACTCCGACGGAGCGGAGTTTTTCCTCCAACTTCACGCCAAAATTGGCGCTGTGCGTTGGATCAGGCATAGCTTGGCCAAGCGCGGGTGCCGCGTTGTAAATTAGATACACCGGCGGGTCATCTTTACTAACATGCTGATACGGCGAGAACTCCCGGATCCACGGCAGCAGCTTTTCGCGGGCGGCGAGGAATTCGGGAAACATCGTGTCCCGGGTCTTTGTGTCATTCGGGTCGGGCATAAATCCGAACGCGTGACCTCCGTAGCGGCTGTTGGGAGTCCACTCCTTCATCTGGGCGGGATCAAGGGTGGTCTGCGCGCCAATGACAGCGGCGCAGGTGAGCCGGGTTGATTCGCGCTCCACCGGATCGGTGCTCTGCGCATTGGCCATATCATCGTGAAAAGCCAGCCAAAGGCTCGAGCATGCCCCCGCGCTGGCACCCGACGCGGCGATGCGCGTTTTGTCGAGGTTCCATTCCCCGGCCTTGCTGCGGACAAACTGCAGAGCCCGCGCCGCGTCGCGCAAAGGCCACTCCACGGGAGGCTCCGCACCGGCGATGATGGCTTGGGTGACAAAACGATAGCTGATCGAAACGACCGAAATTCCGGCGGCAAGGCATTCGTGAGCGCCGGTGGGATTGGCCCGGCTTCCGGCCACCCAGCCACCTCCGTGGATCCAGAACAGCACCGGAGTCGGAGTCTGCGATTCCGCGCGGTAGAAGTCGAGTACCTGCCTCGGATCAGGACCGTAGGGAATCGCAGCCAGGGTGGGCACCAGGACGGGAAGGACCTGCTCCGCCGACCTTGCTTTTTCGACCTGAGCGAACGCCGATTGAGCAACCGCGCCGAGGAGGAATGTCAGGAATAATGCACGTGTCAGGGAATGCATTCGTTTGAGAAATTGAAGTTCTTCTGAAAACTGCCGGAAAAGAAACCAGGAGACACGAACTCACTTTTTCACTGCCGCTTTCTCCTCTTTTTTCACTTCTTTCTTCTCCTCCTTCACCGGAGCGAGAACGAACCAGATGTCCGCAATTTCGTCGATTACGTAGGGTCCGCGATAGTTGTCATCTTTGAAGGAGAACACGGCCGTTTTCTCCGACCCTTTGCCTTCGGCTTTTTTCTCTGTTGCGACCACCCGGAGCGCACCGCTGAAAGCCGGGGCATCCGCTTTGACTTCCAGTTTCAGAACCACTTCACCGCCTTTTTCAGGAACGGTCCCGGGAGAGGTCACCGTGATCCCGGCCGGAAGTCCCGGAATGGAAAAGCTCAGGTTTTCCTTGTGTCCGTTCAGTCGGGTTACGGTCGCTTTGAGGTCGAGTGACTTGCCGCGTTCAAGGACGTATCCGGCCTTGTCGAGGGTGACGGTAAAGCCGGCAACGGGCGCGACGGCAGTGAGGCGATAACGCATGCCCTCTCCTCCTCGCGAAAAGCGGTCGGTCACGCTGATCCCGTATTCGCCATCGGCGGCGACGGTCCAGAGATACTCGGGATCGGAGGATTTATTGGTATCGTCCTCTTTGCGTATCTCCGAGCCGTCGGGTTTTAAGATTCGCAGGACAGGATCAATCGGATAGCCGAGCTCGCGGCCTTCCACTTTGACGAGAAGCTTGTCGCCCTTTTTCGCTGTGATCTGGTGGAGATTGCCCGCTCCGGCGGTCTTGAGCGTGCCGATGGAAGCAGTGCCGGGAACGAGCGCGGTTCCCGCCGAGTCCGGTCCGGGATTCTTCGGCCCGAGGTGCTTCGCGAGCTGTTCGCGCTTCAGGGCCAGGTGAAGCCGATAGTTCGCGCTTTTGGAGCCGGTGTAGGCAACACTCGCAGCGGGCGGATGAGAAAATCCGGCGAGTGAAATGACATAGTCGCCCTTTTCCGGGGCGGTGAAAGCGAGGATAGGATCGAGATTATTCGCCCCGTCGTGTTCCAGCATCAGGCGATTGCCCCGGGCATCATGAACGTGAATGGCGGGATCGACCAGAGAACGCAGGGTATAGGCTTCGACGGCGGCGAAAAGCGTCTCGCCTTTTTCCAAGGCAAGACGGGTCGAGTCGAGTTCCCCTCCGGCGGAGAGGGTTCCATTGAGAATCAGAGGGAGTTTGCTCCGGTCGAGGGCTACGGCACCGCCGACGGTATTGCTGTCCTTTTCCTCTTCGAGGATCTCGTTCCCGTCACTCACCATAAAGATGACCGGAGCGGTCCCTCCTTCGGGATTATGGGCACGGATGAAGAGGGGGCCGGGAGGAGTTTCCGCAGCGATCTTGAGTTTCCCTCTGCCGGTCTTTACCGGATCCGGCGTGAAGGTGAGCCCCTTCTGAGAAAACCAGAGTGAGCAGGGCCAGGGATCGTATTTCCCGTTCAGGGTCACGTCGATTTCGGTGCCCCGTTTTCCACCGGGAGGAAAGATGGATTCCAGAGTCGGGACCGCAGCGGAGACGCTGAGGCAGGAGACAGCGAGAACCGGGACGATGAGGAGTCCTCGCAGTGACATCACGAGGCTCAGGCGAAGAGTTCCTTGATGAGCCGCCCGTTATTGACGAGCTGCACGGGACGATTGTTCGTGTCGTGCAGAATCGCGGTCGGGTCGATGCCCATCTTGGTGTAAAGGCTCGTCGCGAAATCCTCGGGAGCATAGATGTTCTCGCTCGCGTAGTAGCCCTTCACATCGGTCGCCCCGACGATCTGGCCTCCGGGAATGCCCGCCCCGGCCATGAGCACACTCATCGCAAAGGACCAGTGGTCGCGTCCGGCGTCCTTGTTGATCTTCGGAGTGCGTCCGAATTCACCTAACAGAATCACCATAGTGTTATCAAGCGTGCCGCGGTCGGCGAGATCCTGAATGAGAGCGCTGACGCCGGTATCCAGATTCGCCGCCTTGTCCTTCTTGTAGTTCTCGAAAAGTGTTCGGTGATCGTCCCATCCCCCGCTGTAAACGGTGACAAATGGAACTCCGACCTCGGTGAGGCGTCGGGCAAGAAGAAGGCGCTGACCGAAATCATTGCGACCGTATTTTTCGCGAACGCTTTCCGGCTCGTGGGAAATGTCGAAGGCCTTTTGCGCTTCGTCCGAGGTGACGAGGTCGAAGGCCCTCGCGTAGTAGTCATCGAAAGAGATCGCGGGATCTTCGGCCGCCGTGTCCGTGATCCGCCGCATCTGATCGAGAGACTTGCGCAACTCGACGCGCGACTTGGCCCGGGTGTCCTCGAGTTCCTTCGGCAGCGTTACATCGCGGACCCGGAAGCTCTTGCTGTCCGGATTGTCGGAAATAACAAAGGGTGCATGCTGTGCTCCGAGGAAATTCGGCCCGCCCGACCGCGACATGCGCGGAGTCGAGACATAGGCGGGAAGCCCGTGTTTCACGGCGCGATTCTGGCTCACGACCGAGCCGAAGCTGGGATGAAAGGTCACGAAGGCTCCGCATCCGACCGGCACCGGGGTGGGCCGTCCGGTCATGAGATAATGATTGCCGGCTCCGTGGTTGTTCTGGGCGTGGGCGATGGAGCGGACCACGGTGAACTTGTCGAAGCCCTTGGCCAGCTTGGGGAATTTTTCGGAAAAGTGAACTCCGGGGACACTGGTCGGAATGCTCTTGAATTCGCCGCGAATCTCCGAAGGAGCATCCGGCTTGGGATCGAAGGTCTCGTAGTGGGAAGGGCCTCCGTCGAGCCAGATGAAAATACAACGGGTCTCCGACTGGCTCGCCGCCGAGGCCCGCATCCCGAGCATCTGGGTAAGCCCGAGGCCACCCAGGGCACCGAGACCGGTCTGGATAAAATCCCGACGGCCCATCCCCTCGCAGTTCCGAAGTATTCGTTGATGGCTCATGACTACGGTAAGGTTGCGGTCATTTAGTAGCATCGGCAACTTGCGTCATCGCGTGGGCCTTTTGGGTGTATCGAAAAATGTGAGTTTTTCGGGTGGAGCCGCTAGGGGAAGACTAACTGACTGATAGGAATTTAACTGACTGATAGGAATTTGCTTTTTCATCCCTTCGGAACCCGCCCCACCGGAAGCCCGGGGATAGAGGGGGTTCAACGATGAGCTTGTTCCACCTGGGCAGAGGCTTTGCCTTGTAGTGGTGAGCATCGACCTCCACCCCGAGGCGTAGCTTAGCGACCGCTGATTTGAAGCGCCAAGGCCAGGTCGGGTTGACTTTGTCGTCGCGGAGTCCAGGGATCGCGAGAATGTAGGGCTCGAAGGTCATCAGGTCATTCCCCCCGTTCGTCCGCGAGAGTGCCGGCCGCAGTGATCTGGTAAAACTTGGTACTGCCGAGACTGGCCAGGATCTGCTTCACCTGGGCGAGATCGACGAGGAAGGTCAGGGCCGCGGTGACCTCCTCGAGCTTGAAGTCGTGGCGACGAGCGAGGCTGCGGTGAATGGTCGCCGTGTCCTGGGCGAGCGTGCTCCGGGTTGCGAGATGGTGGCGCACCTCGTAGCGGCATTCTTCGGCGCGGGCTGGGTCGGGCGTGCTCATTATTTCAGGTTGCCTTCGATGCGCCCGAGGGATCGGTTCATCGCGTCCATGCGGTCGAAGATCTCTTTGAGGTTCTCGCGGAATTCGCGGCGCTCCGTCTTGGCTGCCTCTTTGTGCTCGTCCAGGTTCGCGGTGATGCGCATCTCCACGGCGGCGATCTCGCGATGTGTCGCAGCCAGCTCCGCCTTGCTGGCGAAGCGCTGGTCTGATGGCGGATCGCCCTTGAAGAATCGGCCGATGTCGAGGACCGCCTTGATCGATCCGAGGCCGCCGACGATGACGGCACAGATCAGGACAACGATCAATTGCTGGACCTGATCGGACGTGATCGGGATCTCAGCCAGCGAGGAGAAGTGTGTCGAAAGCAATGCGGACCACATGGTCCGTGACATTGCACCGGCCTCCCGCGAGAGGGGAGGACGCGGGGAACGGAAGGAGCGGCGAGATTACTTCTTCACCACTTTTTTGACCAGGGCGATCAGCTCATCTGGATTGCTCTCATAGAGATCGACCACGCTGCCGCGACCGGCAGAGAGACCCATCAGCGTCTCTCCCTTTCGCATCCAGGCGATCCACGTATCCGGCTTCGAGCCGCCCTCGATCTTCACATTGAGCATCTTGTAGAGGCTCTCACTCGCCTGTTGGAAGAGATCAAAATCAAAGGACTCGTTGCCATTCACCGAGAGACGCCGCGACTCGAAGCCATAGGGATACTGTTTTCCCTCGTACGTTTTTCCTAGAAAGAGCACTTCGAACACACCTGATCCCTCGCCGCCGAAGTGCGAGACCGTGAATCGAAAGGTGGCGTTGCGTTCGTAGTCCTCGCTGTAGCTTCCCCAGCTAGTGTCCCACGTGCGGTTGGTCGATTTGCCAAAGCTCACCTTTTGCCCCTGGATGGAAAAGGCATGGTCTGACGGTCGGGCCAACTTCACGGATTCGAGGGTTTCGAACTTCACTTCCTCGCTCGGCTTCGACTCTTTTGGAGCGGTCGGCGGTGTGGGATTCTCCGCCGCCGCCGGTGCCATCGCCTTCGCGGGTTCCCCCGGCTCCGCGACATGGGTCAGCGAGATCGTCTTGCCTGCCGCGTTCAGCCCGATGAAAGATCCGTCCCCGTAGGTGAGCGCCACGCCGAAGATCTCGACTCCACCCGGCGCCGGTTTCCAGGGAGCGACTCCCTGCCACGAGAGATCGACTTGAGAGGCATCTTTAAAGGTGACCGTGCCGAGCTCCTGATCGTCGACCTGACATTGCCACTTTGTCCCTGCGAGCTTTTCGTAATTGACCTGGGCGCGGAGACCGGTCGTGAGGCCGATGAGACATGCGAGGAGGAGGAGGAGCGTCGGTTTCATCGGCTAATTGAATGGTTGGTATTGTGATCTCAGAACCCGTCCAGTTTCTTCTGTTCTTTGGCCTTCGTTTCGGCATTCTTCCGGTCGTTGCATGCCGAGGTGAAGATCACGAGGAAGCGCTCGAGAGGCTCGTATTGAGCCAGGATCTGACCATCCGCTGTCTGCCAAATTTTCGAGATCGCCATCACGGGTTTTACGTTCCAGGTCTGCCCGCCGCCGTTGGCTTCGCGAAGCACCTCCATCTCATTATCCGAAAGCTCGGTCGGCGTGCCGAGGATGTCTTGCTCGACCTTCCGCATCCCGATCATGTCACACTTGCCCTCGAAAAAGCTGGCGACAATCAGGAAGTCTCCCTTCTGAAAGATGAGCTGGCTTTCCTCCTTAACGATCTTCGTCGGCTCGCCGTAGCGGGCGATGCACGCTTCCGGAGTCTCCCCGATCCGGGCAAAGGCGGGGGCGACGATACAGTTCAAGAGCAACAGGTAGATCAGGCTTTTCATGATTGAACAGGGTAGGGTGGTGCGATTGACTGATAGGAATTCGCTTTTTCATCCCTTCCGCACCCGCCTCACCGGAAGGCCCGAGATAGAGGGGGTTCGGGGGGAGGAAGGGGCTGGAAAGGCCCAATCTCAAGAATCGTGCCCGAAATACGCCCTGTGGTCAATCATTCCGGATTGGAATTCGGATAGGAATTATTAAAATCCAAGAGGACTGGGCATGCCGGGGTGATCCCGCTTCGTTTTCGTTTCGAATCCAGGCAGGAAAATCGCTTGTGGTAGGATCTCGCGATCAGTGGTGCGCGAAGACCTGGAGATCATCCAAGGGAAATGGATCTCGGACATCGAGGACGAGGACCCGGCCATCCCCAAAATCGAGTTCCGGTGCCTCCCACACAGCCTCCTCACTGCACCACCACTGCTCCGGTGGCGGTCCGATTTCATCGCTCCAGCCCCAATGAGGTGGGACATCTCCCTAATAGAAAAGGGGTCATGCGACATTTCGTGACAAAACTGGAGACGGTAAGAAAAATCTTTCAAGAAATGTCGCATGACCCCTTGGATTACGATGGAAGCAAGCGGGCTCGATTTGCCCGACTCAGACTGCGGCGAACTTCGGGAAGCCCTCCGGGACGCGGAACTCGACTGATACTAACGAACTGACTGATAGGGATTCCCTTTTTCATCCCTTTTGACTTCACTTCGTTCCGTCCATCTCCGCTTCGCTCCGATTGCACCCGCCTCACCGGAAGGCCGGGGATAGAGGGGGTTCGGTTGAAAGGGAAGCTGATTTCACCTGATTGCTGCTGCTTGGAATTTCCCTGCTGATGTTGCCTGAACTCACTTACCTCGCGGGCCTGGCTTCCTGACTTATAGTGATCGGGACAAAGCCGGCCTCCAGGCCTGCGGGCGGGTCTACTCGGAGGGAGGCGTCCAGGGTAGCGAGGGTGCCGGCGCTGGGGGGAGAAAGGTATTCGCCATCCACGGGCCATTCGCCGTGCAGGCGTTCGATCAGGGACTGCAGTTGACTGCGTTTCTCTTCGGACCATCCAAGCGCGATGATGGATGGCTGGTCAATGAAGCGATACCAAGCGTAGGTGATGACAGAGCCGTCGCCGAGGGTGGCGGTGAAGGGACCTGCCTTCGGGCCCGGACTTCTCCACACTCCCGCCGTGTCATCCGGAGAGGTATAGGTAGTCCCAGTGGTGGCGGGACGAAATGCCTGACGCAGCAGGTGAGTTTCCTCGGGCACCTGGCTGGGGCCGATGGCGGTTCGCGTTTCTCCATCCTGCCGAAAGTACTCGGGGAGGGAGCCCCACTCGCGGGCATTTTTCCACTTCAGCCCAAATGCCTTGCTGTCGCCGCGATTGTCGAAGACGGCGGTGTGAGCGAGGTTCTCAAAGCCCGCCAGTTCAATGTTCTTTTCGCCTTCGCCCTGTCGAAATGAGATAGGATTAGCGTTCAGCTCCGGGCGAAACTCAGCCCTGGGGTTGAAGTTCCAGACGATCCTGCGACTATTCTCCCGTAGGTTCTTGACGCGGTCGTAGAGTCCCTTGTCGGAATATAGAATGATGTCCTGCATCAGCACGGTTTCTCCCTTTGCATTGACGGGAAACTGCAGCCTGGGCACTTTGGTGTAGAGCGTGCCGTTGGCATCTGCGGCTTCGAAGAAAGGGACGGTGTTCACTTCCATGGCGCCACCACCCATGATGCCCGGGCGGGCATCCAGCCCGCGGCCGTGAATGACAGGGTAGCCTTGCGATAGATGACTCCAGGTTTCAGGAAGCCAAAAGGCGACGGGGCCTTTGAAATTGGCAGCATTGAGAAAAAGCGTCCAGCATTGTTCGCCGGTGGGCGTCCCTGCCTTAACGCTGGGAGGTGTCAGCGGTAGGGCCATCCAGGCGTTCCCCAGCAGTTCACCGGCGCTGCCTGCCTTAAAGGTGAGTCCGTCCGGAGGGATTAGCAGACGATTGCTAAGCTGGGCGATACCGAGTTGTTCGGGCGCGAGGGCTTGTGGTTTGCCGAAGCCCCAACCGGGAGATGAGATTTCGTGGTTGTAACCATTGGGTGTCCCGTTGATGCGGTATTTGCAGGTAACTGAGCCGAACTGGGTGCTGGCCCAGTAACCCAGCCCGCCTTCGATGGTCTGAAACACATCGCGATAATACGGCCCGCGCTCAGGCCAGTTGTCGCGGGCAACGGTTCCCGGAGGGCAAAGCGGTTGATTGAAGTCGCGATTGTCAGGGGTGATCCACGTCGAGGGTAGCCCGATCTGAAACCCCGCGAGCGGCTTTTCCAGTAGAGGCCATGCGGCCACGTAAAAGCTGACTCCGTAGCCGTAGCCTTCGGGCACCTCGCCCAAACTCATGGAAATGTAGCCTTTTAATCCGCCGGATTTTTGCGAAAGGCGTTGGACTCTTTTCTTTGCGCCCAGCCGGAAATAGTCATCATTGCGAAAGGTGAAGCCGATCACTTCGCCCTCTTCAATCTGCAGTACGCACTCGCCGCCGCCATCTTTGAAGTAAGGGTTCGTTTCGTCGGTGAGCAGCACTCCGCGTGCGAGATCCGGGAGCAAATTCCACGTGACGCCCGCCTTGTTCACCCACTCCAGCACCCTGCCGCCCGAGTCCTGCTTGAGGCGTATCTCCCCCTCATGCCAGGGGTTTTCCATAGGCTCGCGCTGATAGCTACCCACCAGAGACGTCACCGATTGTGCGTGAACGGTGAAATCATCGAAGATCAGATAGAGTAGCACGCACAGAAAGCCACGCGGGAAGCCTGTTAGGAAAGAGCCAATGAGAGTGCCGGGTCGTGGAAACTGGGCCGGGCCGCTGCTTGACGGATGGATCGGGTTCATCAGGGGCAAGAGTGGCACAGTCTGGAATGGCGAGGCAACGATGTTCTGAAAGGAATTAGGTCATTCCAGTTGAATGGGTCAAGAGTGCGGCAGGCCGGGCGCGGCTTTTGTTCACGGTTGGTTTCGGCATCGTTTCGTGGGTCCTGAGCCGTCCACGGGGTCAGTCCTCGAATTTAGAATGAAAGACCAAAATTCAGAATTCCAGGACTGAACCCTGAACCCTGCGAAATACGCCCTCTGGTCAATCAATCCGGACAGGAGCAAGTCTTGTGGCGGGATCTCGCGATCAGACGCCGCCCTCCGCGACGGCTAACGCGATATAGTAGACCGCGTCGTCTGGTCGTCATTGACGAAGGTCTCACGACCTTCGCTACAGGATCAGTGGTTCAACACAAACTCCGCCGAGTTCAGCAGTGACCAGACAAGATCCTCCCACTGCGGACGGGATGCAGCTCCTTCGGCTTTGGTGGCGAGATGAGCCTGGGCAATCTTCTTCTCGTTCTCCGCAGGCAAACGCGAGAACAACCTCAGGTAAATCTCATCAATGGCCTCGGGCTCCGGCTTTTTCGCCAGTTCCTCGAGCCAGGGGCTTTTGCCGGAGAGCTTCTTCTGAAGATTGTCCGAATTCATGAGGTGCAGCGCCTGGACCACGCTGCCTCCATTCTCCCTTTCGCAGGGCGGAGCGGCACTCGAGTCAGGACGGCCAAAGGCATCGAGGAAGTCGCTCGGCAACAAATGGTTCCACTGCTGCATCGCCCGGGCATCGGCGGGAAGACCGGAAAGCTTCTCCGGCTGCCCGGTGATCAGGGAGATGGAATCAAGCAGCACCTCTCCGGGGAGACGGCGGCGGTAGCTGCGCGAGAAGTTGCGATTGTCTCCGACATTGTGCTCGTTGGGTTCGGAACTCTGTTGATAGAGGCGACTGTTGAGAATGAGACGGATCGTGTGTTTCTGATCAAATCCATTCTCCGCAAAATCCTTCGCGAGCCACTCGAGCAGAGGCGCATTCACCGGCGGATTCGATTCGCGGAAATCATCGACGGGATCAACGAGGCCTTTCCCGAACATCTCCGCCCAGATCCGGTTGACGAGGGCACGGGCAAAGAAGGGATTCTCCTTCTTCGTGAGCCATTCGGCAAAGACACGCCGGGGATCGGCCTTCGGATCCATGTCAGTGAAAGCCGGTGTGTCGGGCGGTTTCGGAATCATGACTGCCTCGGTCACGGGATGGGTCACTTTGCCTCCAGGCTCAAACCACCAGAACTCCGGCTCGCCGGAGATGGGAGCCGAAATCCCCTGGCCTTTCTGCTTCATCGATCCGAAAAAGGCGGCCATGGAATAGTAATCGTCCTGGCTCCACTTCTCCGAGGGATGGTGATGACATTTGGCGCAATTCAACCGCACTCCGAGAAAGAGCTGGGCAACGAACTCGGACATTTCGGCAGGCTCCCGTTTGTCGCGGATCACCGCGACCGGTCCATATTCGTGGGTGCTCCCGGAGGCGGTGAGGAGTTCGGTCACAAGCTTGTCCCAGGGAGTGTTGTCGCGGAATTTCTCCCGGATCCACTGATCGAGCAGGTAGACCGGCTTCACTCCGACCCGTTGGGTATTCGGCCGGAGAAGATCGCCCCACTTCGTCGCCCGGAAGTCCGCGTAGTCGAACCGGTTCTCCGGACCGAGGAGCCGGTCGATGAGTTTGGTGCGTTTGTCAGGAGACTTGTCGGCGAGGAAAGCCCGGGACTCTTCGAGTGAAGGAAGCCGCCCGAGCACATCGAGGGTGGCGCGGCGGATGAACTCATCATCACGGCAGGGTTCGGAGGGAAACAACCCGAGTTCCTGAAATCGGGCGTAGGCGAGTTCATCGATGTGGTTGTTCTTCGGGAGGGAAGTGTAGGTTTCCGCCGGGAGCAGTTTGTCAGGGGGAATGACAATGCGGACGGCCGCGACCTGATCGACGTAGCGGACGATGATGCTGTTTTCTCCGGGGACGGCTCCGGCGGTGATATGGCCGTCATGATCGACCTTCGCGAAGGCGGCGTCATTCGAGGTGAACTCGCTCAGATGCGTGACATCGCGGCTTTTCCCGTTCGAGTAGGAAACGGTCACCTTGATCGACTTGGTCTCGTTCTTTTTGAAGGACAATTCCGCCGGAGAGATCGTGATCCCTGTCGGCTCGGGTTCGTCCGGGATTGAGCGGGAGGCGCCCTCGGCGATCCACTGACGGATGACCTTGTAGAATTCGGAGTCCTTTTCGAAACGCTTTTCGCCCTCGTGAGGAACCGCGTTGGTGGCCTTGAGCAGGAGCAGTGAATTATCGGGTGATGAAGGAAAGATACGGCGACCCCGGGCATCGTAGACGATCTCCCGATAGTCAGAGTTTGGATCGAAGGAAAAGATCGAAAGCTGGAAGCCGTTCTGTCCGTCCGCTTTGGCATGGCAACTCCCCGCCATACAACCGGCGCGGGTCATGATGGGGAGCACGTCGTTCTCAAAGGAGATCGTCGCGGGAGAGGAGGCGCGGAGCGGGGAAGAAGTGAGGAGGATCGCCGCGAACAGGAAAACGGCAGCCGGGGCGGCCGCCCTACAGGGGACTCCCCCGCAGTGTTCCCTTTGTAGGGCAAGCGCTCCGCTTGCCGCGACGGGTAAGGCAATCAGGCTATTCATTCTTTGCCGCCTTGATAGAAGATTCAGCTTCGGGAATCGACGCCAGAGAATGGCAGCCGCCGCGGGTGCCTTGTAGGGCAAGCGCTCCGCTTGCCGCGACGGTGAGGTGGGCGTGCTATTCATTTTTCGCGGCGACGGTAGGAGTTTCAGGCTTCGGCGCCGGCGCTTCAAGAGTCTGCTTCAGCTTTCCCTTGTCGTCCCAGACGTAGAGTTTTCCGTCCTCACCCCCCGCATAGGACCAGAGGCTTTGTGAATCGAAGGCCAGGGTGAAGAGCGGGGTCGCCACTTTGTCGAAGGCCCGCTCTTTCGCTCCCGTCGAGCGCTGTTCGCCCTCGTGCTCTTTCAGTTCGGTGAAGGCGGACGGTTTTCCCGATTCGGGAATGGAAACAATTAGATCGGTGTTGATCGCGGCAGCTTTCTCCTTGTCCTTTTCCTCCGCCTTCCGCTTCCCGTTGGCAGGATCGACTAGCCAGGTCAGGCCATAAAGCGGACCGGACCGGGTGCTCGCAAAGGACCCGGTCTTCTTGCCACTCTTGATATCCCAGATCTTGATCTCCTCGTCATCTCCGCCACTCGCGAGGCGGTCTCCCTCGGGTGAAAAGGCGGCCGCCATGACATAGCCGGTGTGCCCCTCGAGTCGCGACACGATTTCGTTTGTCCCCGCGTCCCGGATGGTGATGAGCTTGTCCGCCGAAGTCGTCGCGTAACGCTTTCCGTCGGGACTGAGGGTGATCGTGAAAATCGAATCGCGATGAGCGGTGTCAAAGGTAACCGCCTTCCCGGAGTCAAGGGTGATCACATGGAGTCGTCCGAGCTGCGACGGGATCGAGTCAGCCGCGAGGAGCTTCTTGCCATCGGGGAGATAGCGCAGGGCAGTCTGTCGGCCGAGGAAGGGATCCTTGATCTCCCGGACTGATTTGTCGGGCGCGGCGGGATTCCAGAAAAGGACGGAGCGAAAGCCACCCGAGGCGAGCTGTTTTCCATCCGGGGAAAAGGCGAGGGACTGCACCGCATCGTCGTGACCTTTCGAAGTGGCGGTGCGCTCCACCTTTGTTTCGGTTTTGCCCGCTTCGCCGGGGACGATGCGATACCAGTCGATGAGACTGCCCCGGCCCACCGCGAGTATCTTCCGGTCCGGCGAAAGCGCGATCGCGAGGATGGGCTGGTAGCGATCCGGGAGGACGCCGCGAACGACCTCGGTCTTTGCCGGAAGATTCAGCTTCGCCCAGTGTTCGGCGTCCCATTTGGCGCCGTCATTGACCCATTTCTCCAGCGCCGCGATCTCCCGAGGTTCCAGCTGGCCTTTCGGAGGCATATGACTGTCGGCATCGGGAAAAAGACTTTCGATGAGGTAACTCTCCTGCGCCTTTCCGGGAACGATGGAGGCTCCGGAGTCGCCGCCCTTGAGGAGAGACTCCCGGGAGTCCATGAGGAGCCCTCCTTTTCGTTTTGACTCGGTGTGACAGCTCACACACTCCTTTTGGAGAATCGCAAGGGGTTCCGGTCCGGAGGGACCCGGTCCGGCGGCCACAACGAGGGTGACCCACGGAAGTCCGTAAGTCAGAAGCAGAACCAGAAACCGTGGAGAAACCAACATCACCCAACGATGCTCGCGTAACCACCCCATGGTCAACTGGCGCAAGCGAGTCGATCGGAGGCGCATCCGCGACTGACAACGTCAATGCGGGGTTGCGGCAGGACGTGGAATTCGCCAGTATCCCGACATGACCCTGAATCGACGAAATTTCTGCAAGGCGGCTATTCTAAGCTCGGGGGGCGGTCTCCTCGCGGCAGCGGAAAAGGGTGGCTGTGGTCTCGCCATCGGCACCTACGGCCTTCAGTCACTCCCTCTTGCCGAGGCGATTCAATTGATTGCCAAAACCGGATACAACGCCCTCGAAATCACCGCGCTTCCCGACACGACCGGCGCACCATCCGTGATCAAAAGCCCGGAGGATCGCAAACAGATCCGGTCCGTCATTGAGGACAGCGGGCTTCGCCTTTGCGCGCTCATGGCCGGGCTCGAGCCTCAGCAGGATGAGGCCAAACACAAAGAACAGCTCGCCGACTTGTATTACCTCATCGAACTCGGGCATGCCCTCTCGCCGGAAAAAGCTCCGATTATTCAAACCATCCTCGGTGGGAAAAACTGGAGCGAGTCCCGCGATCTCTTTCGGGACCGCATCGCCGACTGGGTCCAGGTCGCGGCGGACCAGCGGGGACAGCTCTCCATCAAACCTCACCGCAGCCATGCCATGACCGTTCCCGCCGAGGCGAACTGGCTCATGGACCAACTCGGATCACCGGACCGGCTCGGGATGGTCTACGACTACAGCCACTATGCCTTTCACGAGCCGCCCCTCTCCATTGAGGAAACCGTGACCGCCTCGCTGCCCCGGGTGAATTACGTGGCGGTCAAGGATGCGGTGAAGGAGGACGGCAAAGTCCGCTTCGCCCTCGCCGGAGAGAGCGACTCCTGGGATCATGCCGAGATCATCAGCGCCCTTTACGACGGAGGTTACCGCGGGGACTTCTGCTGTGAAGTGAGTGCCCAGATCTGGAAAAACAATCCGGCCTATGATGCGGTGAAAGCCACCGTTCAATGCTACGAGAAGATGGACGCCGCCTTTCACCGGGCCGGGGTGGCGCGGCGATAAGCGGGATATTTGTCAGGGTAGAAAACGACAAAATGCCAGGCCCCTTCTCCATTCGTCTGCTTGACTGGGACTCAGGCCGGGATGCCCTTCTCACGGTTCGTCGCGAGGTCTTCGTCGTGGAACAACAGGTTCCCGAGGAGATCGAGGTTGATGAACACGATCCCCTTTCGCTCCATTTTCTGGCAGTGGATTCCGCGGGCCTGCCCATCGGCACCGCCCGGCTCCTTTCCAATGGGCGCGTCGGGAGAATGGCGGTGCTGGCGGACTGGCGGCGCAGTGGCGTGGGCCGGGCTCTCCTGACCGAGGTGATCGCCACCTCCCGGCACCGCGGCGACAGCCGGCTCTTTCTCCATGCCCAGGTGCACTCGATTCCGTTTTATGAATCGCTCGGTTTTGTCGTCTGCAGCGACGAGTTCGAAGAGGCGGGTATTCCGCATCGCGAGATGCATCGGGTCCTGTGACAAAAACCCGTTGCAGAGACGGGGATACCGGTTTGAGTAGCGCCCACTATCATGGGGAAAAGAGCAGTATTGATGTTTGCCGGACAGGGCGCCCAAACCGTTGGGATGGGCAGTGATCTGGCGGAGAAATTTGAGTCGGTCCGCGATCTTTTCGCCCGGGCGGATGAGCAGCTTGGCTATTCCCTTTCCACCAAAATGTTCGAAGGCCCCGCGTCCGAGCTGACCCGCACTTCGATCTGCCAGCCCGCCCTCTACACCCACGGACTCGCCTGCCTCGAGTTGCTCAAGGCCCACGTGCCGGATCTCGAAATCGCCGGTTGCGCCGGCCTTTCCCTCGGGGAATTCACCGCCCATGCCGCCGCGGGCACTTTTGATTTTGCGACCGGTCTGGATCTCGTTTCCAAGCGCGGCACCTTTATGGAGGAAGCAACCAGCGCGGTGGAAGGCTCCATGGCGGCCCTCATCGGGGGAGAAGAGGCCGATATTCGCGCTCTCGCCGCCAAATGTGATGTCGATGTCGCCAACCTCAATGCCCCGGGCCAGATCGTTGTCTCCGGAAAAAAAGAGGGCATCGCCCAGGTTGTCGCCGAGGCCTCAAGCCACGGCATCCGCATCGCTCAGGAACTGGACGTCGCGGGCGCCTACCACTCCCGCCTCATGATGTCCGCCCAGGTGAAGCTCGCGGAGGTGCTGAGAAACACGACCATCCAGACACCGTCAGTCCCGGTCATCTGCAATTTCGAAGCCACCGAGGTGAGTGACCCGGACACAATCCGCCGCACCCTCGAAGCCCAGGTCACCGGTTCGGTACGCTGGAGCGAGAGTATCCAGGCCTTCATCGGTCGCGGAGAGACGCTTTTTATTGAGCTCGGCCCCGGACGTGTCCTCGCCGGGCTGATGCGCCGGATCGACAAGAGCGCGAAGGCCCTCAGCTTTTCCGACGTCGAGAGTTTCGAGAAAGTGCTCGAAGAACTCTCCGCCTGATCCGTGGATCACGGCGTCGTCTCACACCGGGTAGCCTGTGGCCTATTTGGCCCGTTCCGGGAGGATCAGGTAGAGATCGATGACTGCCTTGACCCGGGCGAAGTATTCCCGAAAGCGGACTTTGCGCGAGCTGACGTAGCCGACCGACTCACTTCTCAGGGCGATTGCATCGATGCCGTAGCGCTCGGCGATAAAGAGGGCTCGGTTCACATGAAAATCATCCGAAATGATGACGATGCGCTCCAGGCCGAAGATCGTTTTTGCCCGGGCGACCGAGTCGAGTGTCCGTATGCCCTGGTCGTCCGCGAGGATGACTTGTTCGGGCACACCGAGTTCCTTCAGCTTCGCGATCATGTCCCGGGTCTCGTCGTAGTATTGCGAGTCCCGGTAGCCGCTCACGAGGAGTTGTTTCACCTTTCCCTCCTTGAACAGAGCCGCCGCCGCGTCGAGGCGATTCACAAAATGAGCATTGGGTGTGTCAGGTCCGGTCTTTTTCGACGTCCCAAGCACCACCCCGATTTCCCTCTCCTCGATCCGTTCGACGGCATTAAAGACCCGATCGCGGGTCGAGAGGACAATCCAGAGGTTGCACCCGACCACTCCCGCCGCGAGAAGGAGGAGCGGCAGGACCACCATCCGGAAAAAGAAAACGGACCATCGTTTGCGAGCCATGATTCAAAGCGCCTTGACGGCGGGACGGGAGAAAAGCGAATTCGACCGCCAATTAGTTAATATTCCCATCCTATTGAGATTTTTAAACGAATAGATCATCCCATGAGAACGGTTTTCCGGGTTTTTTCCTATCTGAAGCGCTATCCCCTGCTCGCTACCGCCCAGCTTTCCTGTGCGATCCTGATGACTGTGCTCGTGATTGTCTTTCCCGGCGTGACCAAGGCGATCACCGGGGAGGTCATTCCGCAGCGGGACTTCGACCGGCTCATTCCCCTCTCGCTCATCGCGCTCGGGGCCTTTTTTGCGACCAATCTCTTCAACGCGCTCCGCATTATTCTGAACAATACGTTCGAGCAGAAGGTGATCTTCGACATCCGCTCCGATTTGTATCACAAAATCCAGCGGCTTCCGATGCGGTGGTTCGACAACAAGCGCACCGGTGACATCATGACCCGGGTCACCGAGGACGTTACCGCGATGGAGCGTGTCCTCATCGACGGGATCGAGCAGGGAGTCGTCGCCCTTCTCCAGGTCCTCATCGTGGGCGGTTACCTCTTTTATCTCAATCCGGAGCTCGCCCTCATTACCATGATCCCCATGCCCATCCTCATCGGGGGCGCCTGGGCTTACACCCGCACCTCGCCCGCCCGGCATCGCAAGGTGCGAAAGGCGACGAGCAGCATGAATTCGCTCCTGCATGACAACATCGACGGCATCCAGCAGATCAAGGCTTTCACCCGCGAGGACGCGGAGCTCGGTCGTTTCAACCGATCCAGTAACAAACTCCGCGAGGCGACTCTGCATCTCATGCGGGTCTGGGCGCTCTACAATCCCTCGATGGAATTCTTCCGCAACGCGGGCTACGCCCTCGTCATCGGGTTCGGGGCCTGGTCGGTGATGCACTCGCCCGATCAGGCGACCCTCGAGGAACAGACCGGCGTCTTTGTCGCCTTCCTCGTCGCCCTCAGCTTTTTCTACGAACCGATTTCCCGGCTCAACGGGCTCAACCAGATCATCCAGGCCGGACGCGCCGCCGGGGAGCGGGTCTTTGAAATCATCGATGCCGAAGAGGAACCCGATCTCGACGGGGGCAAGCTCCTTCCGGTGCCGGTAAAGGGCGAGGTCATCCTCGAGGACGTGAAGTTTTCCTACGGAGACGACATCTCCACTCTCAAGGGAGTGACGATGCGCGCCGAACCCGGACAGATGATCGCCCTCGTCGGCCACACCGGAGCGGGCAAATCAACCGTCATCAATCTGCTGACTCGATTCTACGAAGCCGATTCCGGCGGGATCTCTATCGACGGTATCCCCATCAATTCCCTGAAAAAATCCGCTCTGCGCGAGGCGATGGGCTACGTCACCCAGGAAAGCTTTCTTTTTAATGGTTCGGTTAGGGAAAATCTCGTCCTCGCCCGGGAGAACGCCACCGAAGACGAAATGTGGGATGCCCTGCGCGCCGCCAACGCGAGTGCCTTTGTCGAGGCTCTGCCGAAGCAACTCGACACCAATGTCGGCGAACGAGGGGTGAAACTCTCCGTCGGGGAAAAGCAGCGCATTTCCATTGCCCGCGTCATCCTGAAGAATCCGCCCATCCTCCTCCTCGACGAGGCCACCGCCAGCGTCGACACCGAGACTGAAAAACTCATCCAGGGAGCCCTCGAGAAGTTGATGACGAACCGGACCAGCATTGTCATTGCCCACCGTCTCTCCACGGTGCGCAATGCCGACCGCATCTATGTGCTCGATCACGGCAAGGTGGTTGAGGAGGGCGCCCATGATGAGTTGCTCGCCGACGACGGAGTCTATGCGATGTTGTGCCGTCAAAGTCTCATGGCTTAGGAGCCAGTTGACCCGGCCCTTTCCTTGCTTAGTTTCCCCGCCATGAATCTTATCAACGACGCTCCCGGAGCCCCCGCCGCCATCGGACCCTATTCACAAGCCGTGAGGACAGGCTCTCTCCTCTTCTGCTCCGGCCAGATCCCCATCAATCCCGCGTCCGGGAAAATCGAAGCCACCACCGTCGAAGCCCAGACCGAACAAGTCTTCGCGAACATCCGCGCGTTGCTCGCTTCGCAGGGAGCCGGCCTTTCCCAGGTCGTGAAGTCGACCGTGTTTCTTCAGCACATGAGCGACTTTCCCAAGATCAATCCGCTCTACGAAGGCGCCTTTGCCGGACACAAACCCGCTCGTTCGACGGTTCAGGTCGCCGGGCTTCCGCTGGGGGCCTTGATTGAGATTGAGGTGGTGGTGGAGATGGGGTAGCGCTTTTGGGCTTTCTACCGGGGGGCGTTTAGGGTAGAACGCTCGGATATCTCGCTAAAGGAAGTTTCTTCACGAGGGAGGCTTTCGAACCTGATTTTCTGCTGTGCGGCATAACGGTTATGTCACACAGAGGTGTAATTATACTGTTGGCCTTAAAAATGACGGAAGACCCAGAAAGTGAACACTGCAAGACTGTTTACGCACATGCTGGGCTGACGCTATATCTGTCGCAGTGCTTCGAGAAGGGAGTTGAGAATTTCCTAATGCTGAACTCTCGAGTCACAGGACAGTGTATCACGCTCGAACAACTTGACGCTTTCGAAGAATCAATCGAAAAGCGAACACTTGGGCGGCTTCTCAAAGACCTCAAATTACACGTGGATTTTAAGGATTGCAGCGCAGATACTCTCGCAGAAGCACTGGAGCGAAGGAATTTTTTGGCTCATCGATTTTTTAAGGAACGAGCTGAGGAATTTTTCACGGAAGCAGGGAGAAATCGAATGATCACCGAACTCGAAGGAGATCAATACCTGTTACGTAAAGCTGATATGATGGTGTCATTGGCCTGCAAGGCCCTTTTCAGGTTCCTCGGTATTTCCGAAGAGGCAATTGAAGAGGAGTATCGCGACATGCAGGAAATTGCGGAGGCCAACAACCTTCGGGACTCAACCTCCTGACCCCCTGCGAGTCGAAATGCCTTTTCTGAGTTCGAGAGATGATCTACGATGCTACAGGCGGCTCCATCAGGAGGATGAACCCGCTCAAACGTTAGCCCATTAAAAATGGAAAACATTTTCGATGACTTCAACTCAATCGATTGGCGGACTTGGGATACATTCTATGCTTTCGATACCCTTGGGAGATACTGGATCGAAAATGAGAGAATTATCGCTGAAGCAGCAAATATTGAAGAGTTGAACAACAAGCCGAATTGGCCCCCAAAGTCTGATGAGGAAATCATAGAATTTCAGCATGAAGCGAAAATTGCAAGGCATCTCCATGACGAAATTATGGTGCCCATTTTCAGATATTCGACGGTCGTTATGCTCTATTCATTGTTCGAAAGCGAACTTTTGCGTCTGAAGCAGAATGTAGAAAAGAGTTCCGGCAAATCTCCAGTCGATTCAAAGGAATTAAAAGGTGGGCCGACTGAGCAGATTCTGCGATTTCTAGAGGCGTTCTATTCAATCAATCTAAAATCGATCAATGAGTTCTCAAAAATCCGTGACATCCAAAAGATTAGGGACTGCATAGTTCACTGCCTAGGAGATGTCAGCATATCCAGAGATAAAGATTATCTTATAAAACATTCTGCTGTCCGCAGCGACCTAGATATTGGGGTTGGCTACCCAATTGAAATAAGTGAATCGTATATTCGCGATGGAATCGAGTTGATGTGGGGATTTTTTATCAAGACCTTCAAACTCTGCGGTTGGCCCGTGAAAGATGAGTGGCAGAGGAAACAGTGGGCGAAGACGCTCTAGGAGTGAACGGCGCTGCGCGCCGTCCCCAAAACATGCAACCTTCCGAAATAGCCGAAAGCTACGATTCAATCGCTTCGCGGTGGTTGGAACCTTTTCTGGAAACGAACGGGATTCGCCAGCACGAGCTGGCACTCCAGTTCCGCCCAATCGGAGGCGTCGCTCTCGATGTCGGCTCGGGATGCAGTGGCCGCTTTATTCAATTACTGGCGAGTTCCGGATATCAAGTCGAGGGACTCGATGTCTCAGAGCGCATGATTGCACTCGCTAAAACTCGCCATCCAGAAGTGCCGTTTCACCATGCCGACATATGCGAGTGGATGCCAACCCAGGGGTATGATTTCATCACTGCGTGGGACAGCATCTGGCATGTGCCGCAGGATCGCAGCGAAAGTGTGTTGCAGAAGCTCTGCGGGGCCTTGAATCCCGGCGGCGTATTCATCTGGACGATCGGCGGACTGGATGGCCCCGCGGAGAAGAGAGATGAGTCAATGGGAACGCCAATGTACTACAGCGTCATGGGTATCCCGAAGACGCTTCAAACAATCGCCGAAGCCGGGTGTATTTGCCGACATCTGGAGTATGATCAGTGGCCCGAAAAGCATGTCTTTCTCATTGCCCAAAAGGCGTCAACTGAATCAGCCTCTCCGCCAGCCAAATGAACCGGGAATACCTACCCAGACCGGACAAGGAAACCATTCGCTCCCTGCCCGCCTTCCCCGGACTGTCTCTCGATCAGGTCATCATTCTCCAAACCCCGGACGATTTAAAGCGGGCAGAAAGTGAACTCGCTATGGTGACGCAGGTGGGTTTCGACACCGAAACCAAACCGGTCTTTCTCGCCAATCAGCCCAAATCGGGTCCGCACCTCATTCAGTTGGCAACGGATAGTCTGGCGATACTCTGTCCCGCGACCTATGAGCCGGGTCTGGACCTGCTTCGTGGCATCATCCCATCCGAGTCGGTGATGAAAGTCGGGTTCGGCTTGAAATCCGATCGCGGACCGCTGCAACGGCTCCTCGGTGTCACCCTGCGCGGCAGCCAGGAACTTTCAGGACTTGTGCAGCAGCTGGGTTATCAACAGAAGGTCGGACTTCAGACGGCGGTCGCCGTTGTTCTCGGGCAGCATCTTCAGAAATCGAAACGGGTCACGACCTCCAATTGGGCGGCACCCGCCCTTTCGAAGTCACAGATCCTTTATGCCGCAAATGACGCCTACGCCAGTCTTCGCATTCACCAGGCCCTCCAGAAACGATCATGAACAACTCCCCGCCACCGCTCCCGCGTAAAGACGATTCTCTGGGAGACAACGCCGGCGTCCGCATGCTCCTTCCGGTAGGCCGGTCCGGGTATGCGATCACGGCGGGCTACCTCGCTCTGTTCTCGGTTCTAATCGTCCCCGCCCCTCTCGCTCTGCTGTTCGGCATCCTCGGCGTTCACGATATCCGAAAGTCCCGAAGCCAAGCCCACAAGAAGCATGGAATGGGACGCGCCATCTTCGGGATCGTGATGGGCGCAATTGGCAGCGTCATTCTCGTTCTTTTTTTGATGTCCGCACTGTTTGGATGACTGCCAAATTTGAAGCGACCGCTTTTCCCTCACCTTCCGAGAGATAGGTATGGCGCACGGAGCAGACCATCTGTCTATCGCCTATTGACTTCGCTTCGCTCCGTCCATCTACGCTGCGCTCCGATTGCCTACCGCCTACCGCCTACCGCCTACCGCCTGCGGCCTACTCCTTCCGCCCCGCAAAGACCCCCACCAGCAAAAGTGCATAAACGCCGGCATGCAGCACCGATCCGACGACCGCGAAGGTGGTGAAGGCCCACATCCGGCCCTGCGGCTGACCGTCTTTTAAAACCCATTGCTGCAGCAGCGTCTGCCCGAGGGGCAGGGCAAAGCAAAGAATCAGTGCCAGACCGAAACCCAGAAGGGCCCACAGTGACGCCGAAGACGCCGATTTCCAGCGGCTGACGATGACGAGGCCGGCCACCAGGCAGACAAAAAGTGTCGGCAGTTGCGTGGCGAACATCGAGAGAAACAGCTGAAACGGTTCCGGTGCGGAGTTCATGTTTTTGGTATGAGCTAATGTATGCGCATATCCGCAGCGGGAGGGAAGCCTGAAATCAAGTTTCGTGCGGACAAAGAGAGGCTTCGCAGACCCCAACCCATTTGCTTTTGACTTTCTCTTGTGTGGGGTTCGGGATAGAAGATTTGGAGGTCACGGTGTATGAAGTCAGCCCACAAGGGTGGCGCGACCGTCAGTGATGGTATCACTGCCATGCCTCACAGATGTATGATTGTTCTTTTCAGCCGAAAAAAGTTCAACCTCATCTCCACTTTATGAAAGCAGCCCTTATCGCACTATTGATTCAAATTTCCATCGCCATGGTCGGCGAAGTAGAGTCAGCACCAAAGGCTATCGACACGGTCGGGATTGTTCGATCTGAAAAATTCACCCCACCTGCACAGCAACGTGGAAAGAGCGGCTACATTAATCTTGTCCACCAGCGCCAGGAAAAAAATCTGTGCGTTCCTACTTCCGCCTCAATGATTCTTCATTATTTTGGCAAACCCACCTCACCTCGCGAACTCAAGTCCTTGACGAGGCAAAAAGTATATAACCCTGCCGATGAGTTCAGGGACTTCACTATCACGTTTTTTGATGACCTTATTGCAGGCGTCTCAAGCCTGGGATTCAAATGGCGCATCCAGTCCTACACCACCGACCCGAAAGGCGCTTCCACAGGGCTAAGCGATATTAAAAAATCCATTGACGAGGGCAATCCGGTATTAATCGACACCAGCCTCTACCGAAGTCACACTTTTGTTGTGTCAGGCTACGATGATGCCGCAGAATTCCTGATAGTTATCGATCCGAATATTCCTGCGCCGGGAATTCGGTTGATCAGCTATCAAATTATTGAGCAGATTTGGGATTCTAGGTCGGTCGGATTCAACAACAGGGCCGCAATTTTTACCTCCCCTAAGAGTTAGGGGAATGAGGCAGTCGAGTTGACGGCGATAGGTAACTGAATTGACATCACCTCGACACTTGATCTTTTTCTCCTGTTAGGCTCAAAATGGAGCAACGGTTATCCCCTATCCTCATGAGCCTCTCCCGTACCGATTCGCTGTGTCTCGCCCTTCTCTTCTCCCTCCTGACCTGGGTCGTCATCGCTCAGGACAATCCGGCTCCTCCCGCCCCGGCCGTGATCGAGCCCGCCCCGGAACTGCCGGCGCCGGAACCGACGTCTCGAGAATTCTATGGTCCCATCACTCCGGATGAAATCCCGGTCTCGCTCATGCCCTGGATCGACTGGGTCCTTCAGGGTATTCCGGACCGTGAGGCGCCCCCGGCTCATGACGACGCGGCGACACGAATCCCGCTCTGGCCCTCACGCCTGAAGCTGGAGGCGACGGCGACAGGCGCGACCTTTACTCTCGAAGTCGAGGCTTTCACGGAGACCTGGCTCGGACTGCCCGGCAGCGCCGGACGATGGCCGACCACGGTGACACTCAATGGAAAACCGGCTCCGGTGGTCGAACGTGAGGGCCGCCCCTCCGTCCGGATCGAGGCGGGCAAACACAGCCTGGCCGGTTCCTTCGTCTGGACGGAGCTGCCCCAGCAGATTGAACTTCCGCCCCAGATCGGATTGCTCGCTCTCACGGTGAACGGTCAGGCCCAGACCGCACCCTCCTGGGATGAGGACGGTACCTTGTGGCTTCAGCGGCAGGCCTCGACCGAACCGGTCGATGAGGATTTTCTCTCTATCAAAGTGCACTCGCTCCTCGAGGACGGCATTCCGCTCTGGTTCGAGACCCGGGTCGAGCTCATTGTCGCGGGCAAGAGCCGTGAGGAAACCCTGGGCTCGGTCCTTCCGGCTGGCTGGCAACTCGCTGCGGTCGAGTCTCCCCTGCCGGTCGCCGTCGACGAGGCCGGTCTGTTGAAAAGTCAGCTCCGTGCCGGTCGCTGGTCCATCACTCTGCGTGCCTTCCGCACCGATGCGCCGACCGAATTTGCCTTCGCCGAAGGGGCCACCCCCGCCGTGGCCGACCAGGCCCTCGCCTTCCGCGGACAGCCGGAGTTCCGTCAGGCGGAGATCACCGGTCTGCCCCAGATCGATGTGGCCCAGACTCAGGTACCCGAAGAATGGCGCTCCCTCCCCGTTTACCGCTGGGAAACCAACGCCCCTTTCCAACTGGCCGAACGCGTCCGCGGTCCCGGTCAGCGCGGCGTCTCCCCGATCACGATCCAGCGCTCCCTCTGGCTCGATGACGACGGACGCGCCCTCACCTTTCAGGACCGGCTCTCCGGCCCTCTCCGTGAAATCCGTCGCCTCGACGCGGCACCCGGGCATCTCCTCGGATCGGTCACGGCAGGCGGGCAACCGCAATTGATCACTCATAATCCCGACGGAGGAGCACCCGGCTTCGAAGTGCGCAGTCCCCAGCTCGACGCGGTCGCGACGGGACGTATCGAGCTCGGTCAAACTCTCCCCGCAACCGGCTGGCAGGCTGACGCGGAACGTCTCAATGCCACTCTGCACCTGCCGCCCGGCTATCGCCTTTTCGCCCTCCCCGGGGCCGATTTCTCAAATGGCGACTGGCTCACCTCCTGGTCACTTCTCGATCTTTTCCTGCTCCTCCTTTTCACCCTCGCCGTCTTCCGCCTGCGCGGATGGGCCGCCGCGATCCTCGCCTTCGCCGCCTTCGGCCTCGCCTACCATGAACCGGGTGCGCCCCGCTTTTCATGGCTGTTTCTCCTCATCCCCGTGGCCCTCGTCACGGTGCTGCCGGCGGGTCGCTGGCGAAATGTGGCGAACGGAGGCAAATGGGCGGCGGCGGCGATCCTCATGCTCTCGCTCGCTCCCTTCGCAGCGAAGCAGATCCAGGCAGTGATCTTCCCACAACTGGAGCGCGTGTCCTCAAATGACCGATGGAACATGGACTTCGAAGGAGGAAACACCTACTCGGTTTCCCGTCCCGTGGAGATGGCAAGCGATGCCGTCAGCGAATCGATGCCTCAAAAACAAGTCCTGTCTCGAGGCAAAAAGGATTACTACAAAGGCGCCGACAACCTCCAGAACGATCCCAAGGCCATCATCCAGACCGGCCCGGGCGTGCCCACGTGGAGCTGGCGCACCGTCACCTTCGGCTGGGATGGTCCCGTCTCAAGCTCACAGGAGGTCCGGCCCATCCTCATTTCTCCGGCATTCTCGCGTCTCCTCGGACTCGCCCGCATCCTCTGCCTCGTCCTCCTCGCCGGTATTCTGCTGACGCAAAGGCGGAAATCCACCACTCCTCCTGAGTCCGCCCCTGCGAAGGACGAAGATCCCGTCTCCGCCCCGACTCCGGTCGCGGCTTTGGTGGCATTGTCAGGGATTCTGCTCTTCGCCGTCTCGGGAACCGCACAGGCCCAGTTTCCGAATCAGGAGCTGCTCGACGAGTTGAAGAACCGGCTCTCTGAAACGTCCGATGCCTTTCCAGGAGCCGCCGATCTCGCTTCGGCCGACCTCAAGGTAACGGGAGAGACTTTCACCCTGACCGTGAACTATCATTCGGCCGCCCGCACCGCCGTTCCTGTGCCGCTCCCCTTTGCCGCCCTCGTGCCCGAAGGCGCTGACTTCGGCGAGGGCAAAACCGCGATCCTGATCCGTCGCGACAACCAGCTTTGGGTTCTGCTCCCCGATCCGGGCATCCACGTCCTCACGGTGCGGGGGAGGATGCGCGAACTCACCGAGTGGGAATGGGGCTTCCCTCTGAAACCGCGCCGCGTCACCGTAAGTGCCGAAGGCTGGACCGTGAGTGGTCTCCGCCCCGATGGAAGCGCCGAGGACCAGCTCCTCTTCGCCCGCGTTCGCCGCGAGGAAGCGGCCGCTGCCACCTACGACCGGCCCGACACCAAACATGCCCTCCTCGTGGAGCGGCAGATCGAGCTCGGTCTCGTCTGGCGGGTCACCACCACAGTGAAGCGCCTTTCCCCCGGAGGCCGCGCTGCCGCGATTCGCGTGCCGCTTCTGACCGGAGAAAAAGTGGTCAGTCAGGGACGTAATGTCGAAGGCGGGGCCATCGAAGTCCGCCTCGCCCCGGACACCAACGAAGCCACTTGGGAGGGAGAACTCTCCGCCGTGAACGACCTCACCCTCGCGACCCGCGCCTCCGACACCTGGACAGAACAGTGGCGTCTCGTCGCCTCGCCGGTGTGGAATGTGAACTTCACCGGACTCGCTCCTGTCTTCGAGAACCTTGATGGACAGCTCGTCCCGCTCTGGCAACCCTGGCCGGGCGAAAGCGCGACCCTCACCGTTTCCCGGCCGAAGGCGGTCGCCGGCGCCGCCGTCACGATCGACTCGGCCGAACACACCGTGAATCCCGGACGCCGACAGATGGCTTCGACGCTTTCCCTCTCGCTGCGCACCAGTCTCGGCGAGGACTTCCCGATCCAGCTGCCCGCAGGAGCTGAGATCACCACCCTGACCCACGAAGGTCGCTCCATCCCGGTGCGGAAGGACGGGGACTCCGTCGTCGTGCCCCTGAGACCCGGCGCCCAGACCCTCGTCGCAGAGTGGCGTCTCCCGACGGAGGAAAACCTCTGGACCCGTGCCGATAAGGTCACCCTGGCCGTTGAAGCCGCAAATGTCACCACCGTGGTGAATCCGCCTCGGGACCGCTGGCTGCTCTGGTCGGAGGGCCCGCAACAGGGACCCGCATTCCGCTTCTGGGGCGTGCTCGCCTTCGCCCTTATCACTGCTGTGGCGCTCTCCCGCGTCTCCGGATCTCCCTTGCGAATCCATGAGTGGATCCTGCTCTCGCTCGGCCTCACCCAGGTTCCGGTCTTTTTTGCGTTGTTAGTGATTGGCTGGATCTTCTTCCTTCGTTGGCGCGGCACGGAGGATTTTCAGAAACTCCCGACCTGGGCCTACAACCTCTGCCAGGTGTCGCTCATCTTCCTCACCCTGATGTCCCTCGGAATCTTCATCGGGATCGCCTCGTCGGGACTGCTCGGAGATCCGGAGATGTACATCGCGGGGAACGGCTCCTCCGCCTCACGCCTTGCCTGGTATGCGGCCCGCAGCACCGCCGAGCTGCCCCAGCCCGGCTATGCCTCGATCTCGGTCTGGTGGTATCGCCTCGCCATGCTCCTCTGGGCGCTCTGGCTCGCTGCCGCCCTCGTGAGATGGCTCCGTCTCGGATGGAAAAACTCCACTAACGGGGGACACTTCCGCGCGAAGCCGGCCAAGGTGAAACCTGCCGCCGAATCCGCCGCCATCAGCCCGCCTGAACTGCCCCGCAAGCAGTGAAGGGCGGGACCCGCGGTCAGGAAAGGCTTTGACAGAGTCCCCTGACCCGCGAACTTTAGCGAGTTCATGGTGCGCAAGTCGATCCAGCTCCTGGTCCTGCCGCTCCTCTTCGCCCTTCTGGGGGCGGGAGGAAAGACGACGCTGTGCGAAGTGCTCTCGCTCGTGGGCATCGAAGTCCATCATCATGTGATGCATGACGACGACGGAGCGTCCCACGCCGGTCCCTTCTGCGCCGAAACCCACGAGGGCCACGATCACGAGCATGAGGAGGTTCCCTGTCCCGACTCCTGCGAAATCCAGCTCTCGGAGGCCACGTCCCCGACGCTCCTGAAAATGCCGACGGTCTCCGAGGCGGTTCTGCTCCCTTATCTTCTTGAGATTCTGCTTTCCGCCAATCTGCCCGTGACTGCCTTCGAGGCAATCGCGTTGCTTGAGCCACCGGACCTCGGTGCCTCTCTCACCGACCCGACGTTCACGGGTCGTTTCCTCGTTTGATTTTCGCTCCGGCCCCTGTGCTGAGGTGTTTCCGTGCCGTGTTGCCGGGAACTGCCGCGCCGGGGTCGCTTTTGTTTTGATCAGGCGATCCGTTGATCCCTTCCGCCTGATCCTCCCGCGTCTCCCTGTGCCTGTTAGAATGAACCGAAACTTTACCATCCATCTGACCCTCGTGACCCTCCTTTTGGCAGGGTTGCCGGTCATCCGTGCCGAAGATGCGGTCTCACTCCCGCGCGACAAGGCAATCAGCCTTGCCTTTGCCAACCATCGCGAGCTCAAGATCGCCGCCCTCGAAATCAAACGGGCCAGCTCCCGGGTGCAGTGGTCGGGACGACTGGAGAACCCGGAGCTGGAACTCAGCGCCAGCGATGACGGGGTCGGCCTGGATGAGGGAGAGGGAAATTATGAGATAGCGTTTTCCCAGCGCTTTCCGCTGACCGCAAAACTCAAAAAGGAAACGAGCTTGCGAAGGTATCAGGTCATCCTCGCCGAGGCCGAGATCGCAGAGAGGCGGCGCGAGATCGCCGGCGAGGTGGATAAGGCCGTCGTCGAACTGCTCGCCACCCGGGAAAAAATCCGGCTCGGACGCGAAGGCATCAACCTGAACAAGGAGATCGTCACCTTCCTTGAAGAGAAAGCAAAGCTCGGTGAAGCCTCCAAGCTGGATGTGATTCAGGCTACCCTGAGCGGACGCACCCTCGATCAGGAAGTGAAACTGCTCCTGACGCAGGAAAAGCAGCAGCGACTCGCCTTGAATCAGCTGATCGGACTTGAGGCCACGGCTGATCTGCCCCTGGACGGGTCCCTCAATCTGCCGGGCACACGTCCTTCGACCAACGCCGACCTCGGGGCCATCCTCGCACGACGCCCCGACCACGTCCTCGCCCTCGCCAAAACCGACGAGGCCAGGGCCGCCATTGTCCTTGAGGAGGCAAAGCGCTGGGAGGACATCTCGGTAAAGGTCTTCGTTGAGGGCGAATCTGTGAGTGACAATCCGACCGGCCTTGAGAAAAACACTTTTACCGGAGTCGGCATTTCCATTCCCCTCCCCTTTCGCCAGCGCAATCAGGAGGGCATCGCCCGCGCGAAAATCGATGAGGAAGAGGCCCAGCAGGGCATCGAAGCGGCGCAGTTTCATGTCCGTGCCGAATGCGAAGCGGCCTACCAGGCCCGCGTCGATGCCTGGGAACTGGCCCGCGAGGCGGGCGGAGAACTGCTTACCCTCGCCGAGGAAAATCTCTCCGAGTTTCGCAAAACCTACAAGAGCGGCGAAGCCACCCTGACACAAGTGCAAAAGGCCCAGGAGCAGGTCCTCGAACTCCGCAGGGCGGCAACCACCTTTATCTCAGATTACCATCTCGCCGAAGCCCGGGTTCGCTTCGTCACCGGAGCCTACCCCGGTCTCACCCCTCCCCGCCCGAACGACAAATGAAGAAGTTTCTTCCGCTCCTGTACTTCCTGAGTCTTTGTGCCACCGCCCCCGCGGAAGAGGCTGAAGACGTCATTATTCTTGATGAAGCCGGGGTTAAGAACCTCGGCATTGAAACGGTCGTCGCGGAGGAGTCGGCCTTTTCCAGAACGGTCTTTACCCTTGGTCATATCGAAACCATCCCCGGGAAATCCGGGGTCGTGAGTAGTCGTATTCCGGGCCGCATCGTCGAACTCAAGGTCACTCCGGGTGATCGGGTTGAGACAGGCAGCGAAGTCGCCAAAGTCGAAAGCCGCCAGCCCGGAGATCCGCCCCCGGTGGTTGTCCTGAAAGCTCCTCTCGGCGGAATGGTTACCGCCGTTGAGATCCGTCTCGGCGAACCGGTCGAACCGGACCGTGCCCTTGTCGAAATCATCGACCTCAGTGAAGTTCACGCGATTGCCCGGGTGCCGGATCATCAGGCCGCGCAACTTGCTCCGGGCAGCAAGGCGGAGATTCGTGTCGACGCTCTCGCCGATCATGTCTTCGATGGGGAGTTGATCCGATTCGGCGTCGCGGCGGATCGGGAGAGCGGCACCGTGGAGGCAATCTTCCGCCTCGCCAATAAGGACGGACTCCTCCGCCCGGGAATGAGAGCCGGGTTCTCCATCGCAACCGGAATGCGGGAGAATGTGCTCAGCGTTCCGCGCGAGGCGGTTCAGGGGAGCGGGGCGAACCGCTTTGTTTTTGTGAAGCACTTCGATCTTCCGAATGCCTTTGTGAAAGCACCGGTGGTGGTGGGCGAGAGGAACGAACACTCCGTGGAGATTCTCAGCGGAATCTTCCCCGCCGACGAAGTCGTAACCCGCGGTGCCTACCCTCTATCCTTCGCCGGAACCGGTAGCATCTCCCTCAAGGAAGCGATGGATGCCGCCCACGGGCATGCACACAACGAGGATGGATCTGAGATGGGAGAACATCCCGCAGGAGAAGAGGACCATGATCACGAGCACGGTCACGAGGGCGAAGGTCCGGACACGCTGACGGTTTTTCTCGCGATCACCTCGGGGGTTTTGTTCCTCCTCCTGCTCGCTTCGCCATTCATCTTTCGCGCCCGGGCGGGAGCCTGAAGCCCATGCTGAACCACCTCATCCAATTCTCCCTGAAGAACCGCGCGATGGTTATTGCCGCGGCGCTATTAGTGCTTTTGTTAGGTCTCCGAACCGCCACCGAGCTTCCGGTCGAAGTCCTGCCGGACATGACAAAGCCGACCGTCACGGTCCTGACCGAGTCACCCGGACTGGCACCCGAGGAGGTGGAATCTCTCGTGACGCGTCCGCTTGAAAATGCCCTGCTCGGGGTGGGTGGCCTGGACCGTCTGCGATCCAACTCGGACGTCGGGCTCTCGCTTGTGTTTGTCGAGTTCGACTGGGGAACGGATATCTACCACGCCCGGCAACTGGTGCAGGAACGGCTCAATTCCGCCCGTCTCCCCGATGAGGTGCAATCCGTCATGACCCCCGTCTCGTCTCTCATGGGCGAGATCCTCCTCGTCGGGCTTCGTTCGAAAGATGGCGCTGTCCCACCCATGGATCTGCGCACCTTTGCCGAATGGACCGTGGCCCGTCGCCTGCAGAGCATCAAGGGAGTCGCCGAAGTTCTCGCGATTGGAGGAGGAGTCAAGCAAGTTCAAGTCGAGCCGGATCCCCTGAGACTGCAGGCCGAAGGGGTTTCCCTGGAGGAGCTGGAAAGGGCCGTCTCACTTTCCGCAGGGAATGCAACGAGCGGCTACCTCCAGTCCGGCCCCCGCGAGATCATGGTGCGAAATCTCGCCATGACCGCCGATCCAGGGGAAATCGCCTCGACCCTCATCAAGCGGGTCGGTGAAAGACTCATCCGCATCGGCGACGTTGCGGAGGTCAAATACGATGTCGCGACAATGAGGGGAGACGCCGGAATCGCGATCCGGGAAGCGGGAGACGCCGGCGAAACTCCGGGTGTTATTCTCAGTATCGACAAGGCCCCAGGGTTCGACACCCTGAAACTCTCCGCTGCCATCGAAGCGGCCCTCGACGAGCTGCGGCCCGGCCTCCCTCCCGGAGTCGAGGCGGTCGTGTTGTTCCGTCAGGGTGACTTCATCGAAAGTGCGATCGGCAACCTTAAGGAGGCGATTCGCGACGGAGCCATCATGGTTACGATTGTGCTGTTTCTCTTTCTCCTGAATCTGCGCACCACTCTCATCACGCTCACCGCGATTCCGCTGTCCTTTGCGATCACGCTTCTCATCTTCCGGGGATTCGACATCAGCGTCAACAGCATGACTCTCGGCGGCATTGCCGTGGCGATCGGAATGGTGGTGGACGATGCCATCGTCGATGTGGAAAACGTCTTCAGGCGCCTGCGCGAGAATGCAGCCTCAGATTCCCCGAAGCCCCGCCTCGAAGTCATCGCGACCGCCTCAAGCGAAGTGCGTTCCAGCATCCTCTACGCAACCGTCCTGATCATTCTTGTCTTCCTGCCTCTCCTCGGGCTGGCGGGGCTCGAAGGGCGGCTCTTCCATCCCATCGCCATCGCCACGATCGTGAGCATGATCGCCTCGTTCGTTGTTTCCCTCACCGTGATCCCCGTGCTGTGCTCTTTTCTCCTGAAACCGGGAGAAGGCCGGGAGCACCGCGACGGTCCCCTCGTTCGCGGCTTGAAGAGATTCACCCGCGCCACCTTTCTCCGCGCCGCGTTTTCCGCCCCCCTTGGCGTCATTGGCATCGTCGTGCTGATGGTGGCCGGAGCCGCGATGCTTTATCCCGGCATGGGAAAGGAGTTTCTTCCGACCTTCAACGAGGGTAGTGCTACCATCTCCTTTGCCAGCGCTCCGGGCACCTCATTGACCCAATCAAACGAAGTCGGAAAGCGAGCGGTTGAGCTGCTTCTCGAGATTCCCGAGGTCAAATCGGTCGGTCGGCGGGCGGGGCGGGCGGAACGGGATGATCACGTCATGCCTGTTTCGGTGAATGAGTTTGATGTCGAGTTCCAGGACGGTGGACGGGATCGGCCCGAAGTCTTCGCCGCGATCCGCGAAAAGCTCGGCTCGATTCCCGGTACTTTTGTCAATGTCGGCCAGCCGATCGGGCACCGCCTCAGTCATATGCTCAGCGGCGTCTCCGCCAAGATTGCGGTGAAGATCCACGGTCCGGACCTTCCGACACTGCGGCGTCTCGGCACCCGCGTGAAAGAAGCAGGTCAGACCGTAGCGGGCCTAACCGACATCAATCTTGAAGCCCAGGTCGCGATCCCCCAGGTCCGCATTGAAGTCAATCGGGAGCGCGCCCGTATCGAAGGACTCGCCCCCGGCCTCATTAACGAGCAGGTCTCCCGTCTTCTCGGCGGCGTCGTCCTTGGCGAACTTCGCGAGGGCGAAACAACGATCGATCTGGTGATGCGGCTTCCGGAAAGCTGGCGAACCTGGCCGGAACGAATCGGCGAACTCCTCATCGAGACCCCCGACGGACGTCACCTCCCCCTCTCGCTCGTCGCCGACGTTCACGAAGTGAACGGACCCAACGTGATCAACCGGGAGAACGGACAGCGTCGAATCGTCATCGGGGCAAACACCGACGAGCGGGATCTTGAGTCTCTCGTTTCGCAATGGCAGCAGAAGGTCGCCGAGTCAGTCGTGCTTCCCGAAGGATACACTCTCCGCTTTGAAGGGGAATACCTCGCCCGACAGGAGGCGTCGAAGCGAATCCTCATCCTCTTCGGAGTGGTCGTTGCTATTGTCATCGTCCTTCTCACGAACTATTTCCGCAGCGCCTCGCTCGCCCTTCAGGTGATGCTCAATCTTCCTCTCGCGATTGCCGGCGCGCTCGTCTTCACCTGGTGGAAGATCGACAATATCAGCATCGCCACCCTCGTCGGATTTATCGCAGTAGGGGGTGTTGCCGCCAGAAACGGAATCATGATGATCTCCCATTATCTTCACCTCATGAGGCATGAGGGGGAGAGCTTCGGCATCGCCCTCATCACCCGGGGCACGCAGGAGCGGCTGGTCCCCGTGCTCATGACCGCCCTGTCGGCAGGCATTGCGTTGATCCCTCTCGTTCTTGCGGCGGGTGAAGCCGGCAAGGAGATCCTTCACCCGGTCGCCGTCGCCATCGTCGGAGGTCTTGTCTCTTCCACTCTCCTCGACCTCGTCGTCACCCCGGCCGTGTTCTGGCTCATCGGGGAAAAGGCCGCCGCACGATCCATTGCCCTGAACTCCAAAGCATCCCACTGAACTCTCCCGGTCAGTCGTCTAACTGACTACACCCTAAAAAACTAAAACTGACATTACCCTATGAAATCAAAACTCATCCTCGCCTTCGCCGCTCTCGGCCTGGCCCTTGCTCCAACCCTCCAGGCGGACAAAAAAGAGAAAGAAAAAGAACATGATCACGATCATGAACACGAGAAGCGCGAAGCCGGCCCCAGCGGCGGTCGCGTCATTTTCTCGGTCGAACCGCACTTTGAGTTCTTTGTCACCGAAGACCGCAAAGTGAAAATCACCTTCCTCGGCGAAGACAAGAAGGCCATTGCTCCCGCAGAGCAAAGCGTCTCTGCCGTCGGCGGCGAACGTTCCAAGCCGACCAAGCTGGCCTTTGCCCTGGAGGAGGGATCACTTGTCTCCGATCAGGCACTGCCAGAGGGCGACATGATTCCCATCGTGCTGACGGTCAAGACGGCGCCGGGCGAGAAGTCCGTTGTTGAAAAATTCACGATCAATCTTGCCGACTGCTCCGAGTGCAAACACAAGGAGTACGCCTGCACCTGCGATCACGACCATTGAGTTTTTCCGGGACCGGGGGTGCGCAAGTCAGTTGATCCGCGAAGGGTCCTGACCCACAGTGCCCGCCATGCCCAAGGTTGAGCCCTTTCCCTTCCCCAATGAGATTTATCCCGACGAGTGGTTCGCCCGTCTCGGACGGGATGATCTCTTTCCGGGGGAGACTCCCATCGAACTGGATCTGGGCTGCGGGGACGGATCATTTCTCATCCGAATGGCGGAGCATTTCCCGGATCGGAACTTCATCGGTGTCGAGCGCCTCCTCGGCCGGGTTCGCAAGGTCAGCCGCAAAGCGATAAAAGCCGCTTTGCCAAATGCGCGGGTCCTCCGGGCCGACTCGAACTATGCGGTGAACTGGCTTCTCCCGCTCCGCTTCGCAAGCCGCATTCATTTCCTTTGCCCGGATCCGTGGCCGAAAAAGAAACACGCGGCCCGTCGCCAGATGTGCCAGATGCCTTTCCTCAAAGCTCTCCATGGCCTGCTCGAAGACGGCGGGGAATTGCTCTTTCTCACCGATGCACTTCCCTACTACGAAGAAGCGCTGGAGGTGCAGAAGGGATGCGACTTCTTCACACAGGAGCCGTGGAATGAGGGTGATTTTTTCTATCCGAAGACCGACTTCGAAGAGCAATGGCTCGCCGAGGGCCGGACGATGAACCGCCTGCGTTTGCGGAAGCTCTAGTCAGAGTCAACCGATCTCCACTTCGGTCTTGCGAATCAGGACAGGCTCCTCGTCGCCGCCCGGCTCGTAAAAAAATCCGCAGCGTATCGTTCTGACGATGCGGGTGGATTGTTCGCCCGAGCTTCCTTCAACGATTTTGATACGGGCACGCATCGCTCCGTCGATCACGGTGCCGGCCGGGTAGTCGAAAGCCCGGAAGGAGCAGTTGGAGAGAAGTCCGTGAAAGTCGTTCTTCACGAGGGCGAGTTGTTCGATGATAGCTTCCTTCGTCTGACGGTCCCCGCTTTTCAGGACAAGCTCAAGCCACTCGATACTTTTGACGACCGCGTTCCCTACCGCCAGATCGCGATGCCGATCGTGCGGCGAGCGCCCCATTTCCACCATGGGCATAATCGGAGCAGTCGGATCATCGGTTTCCTCCTCCCTTTTGACGGAAACTTCCGGCGGGTTTTCCGGCACGAGGTCCTTTTTCCTCCCGACCAGAAAACCGGCAATCATTCCAAGAACGAGGAGGGCAAGACCCATTCCAACGACGAAAGCAATGCTGAAGGATTCAGTCGGCTGGTCCATGAGAATTCAATTAAAACAGATTGAGGAGACCCTCAGCGTCATTGTCAAAGACATCAAGCCCCGGCAGAATCTCCCTCAATACTCGAGCATTCGACTGACAGGATAAATCAGAATCCGCCGCGAGGTCATTCAGAAAAATTCCGCAACATTCAAGACCCTGCGCTTGAATCGCCCTCACCGTGAGAAGGGTGTGGTTGAGGACGCCGAGCCGGTTCGCCGCCACCACCAGGACAGGCAGCCCCAGCATCTTCGCCAGGTCAGCCATGGTTCGTTCGTGATCGAGCGGAACAAACCATCCCCCGGCTCCCTCGACGATGACGAACTCTTCGCGGTTGGCGAGCGTCTTGAAGGAGGAGCGGATCCCATCGAAGTCCAGCCGGATCGGAGGGGTCGCGGCGGCTGGAGCGAGCGGTTCGGGAAGCGTGAACGGATTCACCTCGTCGAGGCTTAAACCCGACTCCAGGCCTCCGGAGGCCGACAAAATTGCGGTCGAATCCTCACGTCCCCCACACTCGACGGGTTTCATACCCACCGCCCGGATCCCCTTGGACCGCAGCCCCTCAATGAGACGAGTCGTGACCCAGGTCTTGCCCACGCCGGTGTCGGTGCCGGCAATAAAAACGCCCTTCAGCTTCATTCCCCGATTTCCGCGCGGATTTCTCCAGCAATCAAGTCCGCCTCGCGGTTGATGTAGTCGGCGTCTCGCCCCTCGATAAGAAGACGCAGGAGCGGCTCGGTCCCGGAATATCGCAGGAGCACCCGCCCGGCGGACCCGAGCGTTTTCTCCACTTCGCCGAGACGGGCGGCGGCGGCGAGTTCCGCAACCGGAACCTTGCGGGAGACGCGGATATTACGCTGGGCCTGGGGGAATTTCGACATGACACGACGAAGCTCGCTGAGCGGTTTGCCGCTTTCCTTCATCATGCGCAGCAACTGCACGGCGGCGACGATTCCATCCCCCGTGGTGTTGAAGTCGTGAAAGATGAAATGACCGCTTTGTTCACCCCCCAGATTGTAGCCTTCCTTGCGCATTGCCTCGATGACATAACGATCTCCGACACCGGCGCGGACGACTTTTCCTCCGGCGGCAGTAACGGCCTCGTCGAGTCCCGCGTTGCTCATCACCGTCGCGACGAGCGTGTTCTTGTAAAGAGTTCCCGCCTTGATCATTGAAAGGGCGGCGATGGCCATGATTTCATCTCCATCGAGGACCTGACCCTCTTCATCGCACATGAGAACCCTATCCGCGTCGCCGTCGTGAGAGACTCCGACGTGAGCTCCGGTCTCTTTCACAAACGCTTCGATCACGGAGGGGTGGGTGCATCCGCAGTCGAGATTGATGTTGATGCCGCTCGGATGGTGATGCGAAGAAAGAACCTTCGCGCCGAGGGAACGGAGGATCGCCTCGCTCGTCTGGAAACTCGCTCCGTTCGCGGTGTCGAGCGCGATCACCATTCCTTCGAGGAGATCGGAGTCACCGGCAGCACACTCCCTGACAAAGGCGACATACTTCTCCGTGGCGCCGTCGATGGCCGAGATGCGCCCGACGGGCCCTGATCGGGGCGAATCCTGACCCGTGAGAATTCGTTCCTCGATCTCCAGTTCGAGAGCATCATCAAGCTTGTAGCCATCGGGACCGAAGAACTTGATACCGTTGTCCTCAAAGGGGTTGTGTGAGGCGGAGATCACCACGCCGAAAGCGGCACCCGACTCCTTTGTCATCATGGCAACAGCAGGCGTCGGAATGACCCCGGCGAGCTGCACGTCGATTCCCCGCGAGGCAAGACCCGCGGCGATCGCACTCTCCAGCATATCGCACGATTGGCGGGTATCCTTTCCGATGACCACAGTAGGCCAGATCCTCTCTGCACCACGCCTTGAGAGAAACGTTTCAGCCACCGCCTCACCCAGTTTAACGACAAACCCGGGTACCAGCGGGTGCTCATTGGCCCTTCCCCGAATGCCGTCCGTTCCAAAAAAGCGTTTCGTTTTTTCACTCATGTTCCAAAGGCGGCGAATCTCCCGGGGCGGACTGAACGGTTCAACGTGAAACAAGGCCTGACTTCAACCTTTGACGGCACCTCCGGGAACGGGTGTGGCCGGAATGGGAACGGGGATGGGAGGCGGAACGAGAGGTCCGAGAAGCGTCTCATCCAGGACCGGTCCCGTCGCGGGGCGCGCCGGTGTCACCGTCCCGGTTCCGGGCACAGGGAATCCCTTGTTCCCCGAATCGAGGTGGGACTTGATCAGATACCAGACCGAAACCGCAATGAGAAGCGAGACCAGCTTGCTCCGCCAGTTGTCGGCCAGAAAGCGTTTAAGAGTCTCCATCTTCGCCCTCCTCTCCCTCTTCGGAATCCTGGTTGCTGAGAAGATCGTTCAATCGCTCCCTCAGCTCGTGTCCCTCCAGATCACGCTCGAGTTTTCCATTGATCGCCAGCGAAATCGCACCGGTCTCCTCGGAAACGACGAGAGCGATCGCATCCGATTCCTCGGTAATTCCCATCGCCGCGCGGTGCCGCAGTCCGATACTCTGGTCGCTCAGCTCACGCTGGATGAGCGGGAAGACACATCCGGAACCGGCGATGCGCTCATCCGTCATGCGAACAATCATGCCCCCGTCGTGGAGGGTGGTTCCGCTATGAAAGACCGTGTAAATGAGTTCCGGACTGAGGAGACAATCCATCCTTGTTCCGGTTTCCAGATACTGCTTGAGATCGATTCCCCGTTCAATCGCGATGAGAGCACCGGTCCGCTTCCGTGAAAGGGTTTCAACGACCTCAATGAGCCGGTCGGCGAACTGGGCCCGGGTTCTTTCATTAATCGAGGAGAAAAGGCGATGGCTGCCCAGTTCGGCGAGGGCCCGCCTCAGTTCCGGCTGGAAAATGATGACTAGCGCGATCGCAAGGATGACCGAGACATACTTGAGCAACCAGCCGATCACCGTCAGATCAAGCCAGCCTGAAAGCAGGGTCATCCCGATGTAAATCCCGACAAGAGCCGTGAAAATCCTCGCCCCGCGGGTCGCACGGAAATAGCGGTAGGTGTTGTAGAAAATCACCCAGAGGATGATCACCTCAATGACCTGGCGCCAGTGAAGGCTGATGAACTGGGTCGTTTCTTCCATTTTCCAAGGCCCCCGCGTGCCGGAACCGACAGAGGCGCGCTAAGATTAGCACCCCGTGGTACTTTTGCACCCGCGGTGGTTGGGAAAAGTTGGCCAGTAGCGGAAAATGAATGATTTGTTTCCCTGATCCGTCTTCATCGCAACACCATGATCATGAAATCAAACCGCGCCCTCATTCTGCATCTTCTCCCGTCCCTGCTCGCCACCGGCATCACCACCGCCCGGACAGCCGATGCGCCGCTGGTCGAGGAAAGCATCGTGAGCTGTCTGAAGATCGTCCAGGACCCTGACGGAGAGACCAATGTGCGCGACGGTGCCAGCCTAGAGGCAAAGATTGCGGGCAAAGTCCTCTCGGGCGGCCCGGTCTTCGTTGATCCGGAACCTGAGTCAGGCTTCCACCTGGTCTTTCTCGACAAGGAAGACGACCTGGAGGGTCGATACATCCACGGCAGCCGCTTGCAGGCCGTGAAGGACTGGAAGGCCTTCGGCCCCGAAGGTGATACCGGCCGGCTCAGTCATGAGGGCTTCGAAGCGGTCGTAAAGGATCCCGCCTTCGTCGCCTCCGAACATAAAATCTCGACCGACGCCAACGGCATGGTGCTGGTCGACGGAAAGAGCCCCTGGGGTCAGGACGGCGGAGAGCCGAACCGAAGCATAGTCCTCTCCGTATCGATCAACGGCAAGAAGGTGGCATTGCCAGCCGAGGCGACGGAAAACATCTATGAACCCAATTTTTCCACCCTCGTGCTCCTGACCCCCGGCGACCCTGCCGAACGCGCGGTCCTGATGATGGCGAACAGTGACGGGGCCGGAGGCTACTACCTTGTCTGGGCTTTTGAAAATGGGGTCTACCGTGGACGGGCCATGATGATGCCCTGAGGGCGTGTTCATAAGCCCGCCTTGACCTTGCCGCAGCCATTTGGCAAACTCCGCCCATGAATTCAAATCCCGTCGGCTGGTTCGAGCTCTACGTGCAGGATATGAGCCGCGCCAGAGCCTTTTACGAGGCTGTCTTCAAAACGACCCTTGAGTCGCTCCCCGGTACGGAGTACGAGATGTGGGCCTTTCCCGCGGACATGGAGCGCTACGGTTCGCCGGGCGCGCTCATCAGGATGGAGGGATGCCCGTCCGGTCCCGGCGGCACGCTCGTTTACTTCTCATGCGAGGACTGCGCCGTCGAGTCAGCCCGCGCGGCCGCTTCGGGAGGAAATATCTTCAAGGAAAGATTCTCGATCGGTCCCTACGGTTTCATCGCTCTCGTTCACGATACCGAGGGGAATCTCATCGGCCTGCACTCACGGGAGTGAGGCGGTCCGCGCTAGGCCATTGCCACGGAAACCGTCGCCAGCGCCGCAATTCCCTCGCGACGACCGACAAAGCCCATCGTCTCATTCGTGGTTGCTTTGATGCCGACGTCCCCGGGCGTAATCCCGAGAGCCCCGGCAATGGCGGCTTTCATCGCCGGGGCAAATTTCATCACTCTCGGCTCTTCTGCGATGAGGGTGGAGTCGACATTTTCAATTCTGCCTCCGGCCTCTTTGACGAGCTCTGCAGCCTTCGCGAGGATCTTCAAACTGCTGATGCCCTCAATGGAGTCGTCCGACGGCGGGAACCAGTATCCGATATCCGGTTGCCCGATTGCCCCGAGGATCGCATCGGCGATGGCGTGGGAAAGAACATCGGCATCCGAATGACCCGCGAGGCCGCGATCGTGAGGAATCTCCACCCCGCCGAGGATGAGCCGACGCCCCTCGGCAAACTGATGCACATCGTATCCGATTCCGCTGCGGTATCTCATGATTCAGGCGATTCCAGAGAGATCGAGCCTCCCGTTGCTGGAAATGATTCCGGATTTGTCGGCGTTTAATTCGGAAGTGACGAGCGTCACGATACCGCCGCCCCGTTCCACCATGAGCTGCCCGGCGGCGATGTCCCAGATGCTGATCATCTCCTCAATGTAGGCATCGAGCCGACCACATGCGATATACGCCAGGGCGAGCGCGGCGCTCCCCATCATACGGGTTTTGCGGACCCGATGGGCAACTTCGCGATAACGTCCGAGCCCGGCGTCGATCGCTTCTTTTGATTTTGAAAATCCTATGGTGACGACCGCCTCACTCAGCGAGGCGCGATTGCTCGGCTTGATCGGTTTTCCGTTGCGGGTGGCCGGACCCTCGAAGTCGACGGCAAACATCTCATCCATCATCGGATCGTAGATCGCTCCGACCTTGAGTTCACCGCCCCGGCGCATTGCGATGGAAACACAAAAGTGGGGAATGCCGTAGAAGTAGTTCACAGTACCGTCGATAGGATCAACGATCCATTGGGTATCACTGTTCTGATCTCCGGCGATTCCTTCCTCTCCGTAGATGGCATGTGAGGGAAAGGTGTCGAGGATGCGGCTCTCGATCAATTTCTGACTTTCCACGTCGAGAGCCAGCTTGATGTCATGATCATGCAGTTCATCGACGGAAAGGTCGCTTTCAAAATTGGAGCGCAGGAGTGCTCCCGCCTCCCGGGCGGCGCGGATGGCGAGATCGAGTTCAGGTGAGGTCATGGTTGGGAAATTCGTCGTTCCGGTCAGGGAGTTTGGCAAGGGGGCGAATCTGCCAGTGAACGCTCCATCCGTCGATGGGGAATTCCCACTTCCGTGAAGGTCCCTCCCACGGACCTGTAACCGAGCTTCTCATAAAATCCGCAGACTCCTTCACGGGAATGCAGGACCAGACTCGTGACGGAGGACTCTTGAGCGGCTCTTTCGACCGCCAGCATCAGGGTTCGGCCCAGGCCTTCGCCCTGGCGTGAAGGTTCCACCGCCACCTGGCGGATTTTCCAGACGCCAACCTCCTGCCCGGCATTCCGGATGAGAAGTCCCGCTATCACCCTTTGACCCTCAAGGGCAACGAGATGCAGGTCCTCACTCTCCTGGATGAGATCTTCCTCCGAATAGGTCAGCCCAAGCGGCTCGCGAAGAACACGATAGCGTAAATCCATCCACTGGGAGAGCTCCAGATCGTTTTCGATCCGGGCGTCAATCCAGAGGAGCCTCACTTCCATCCATCGTGCAACCGGGGAACCCCGGTCCTCCGGATCAATGGGAGTGGCAGAATTCCTCGAAACGATCCAGACCCTTCTTGATGATGTCCAGACTGGTCGCGTAGCTGAGGCGCACCGACATATCGTGCCCGAAGGCAAGACCCGGCACCGCCGCCACCTGGTAGCGGGAAAGGAGCTTCTCTGTCAGATTCATCGAGCTGAGACCCATCTTGGTGGTATCAACGAGGAAATAGAAGGCGCCATCGGGCTCAACCACTTCGATGTTGTTGATCTTCTGAAGACGGCTCAGCATATACTGACGGCGCATGTCATACTCCTCGACCATGTCATTGATGAGGTTCTGAGGGCCTTTCAACGCGGCGAGCGCTCCATACTGCGCAAAGCTGGTCGCATTCGAGGTGGTGTGGCTCTGGATCGTGTCGATCGCATCGGCAATCTCCTGGGGAGCGGCGGTGTAACCGAGGCGCCATCCGGTCATCGAGTAGACCTTGCTGAAGCCGTTGATCGTGATCGTGAGATTTTTTGCCGCTTCGCTGACCGAGGCGGTGCTGACGTGCTTCTTGCCGTTGTAGATCAACTTTTCGTAGATCTCGTCCGAAAGGATGATGATGTCCTCCGAGGCGGCGACTTCGACGATGGCCTCAAGCTCGGCCTTCGTGTAGACCGAACCGGTCGGATTGTTCGGGCTGTTCAGAATGAGCATCCGGGTGCGGCCGCTGATGGAGTCCTCGAACTCTTCGGCAGTGAACTTCCAGTTGTTATCACGCTTGGTGTTCACGAAATAGGGCTCGGCTCCGACAAGGCGGACCATTTCAGGATAGCTCGTCCAGTAGGGGGCCGGGATGATGACTTCGTCGCCGGGATTACAACAGGCGAGGATGGCGTTGTAGCAGGAGTGCTTGGCACCGCAGTTCACCGAAATCTGGCTGGGCGAGTATTCGATGTTGTTCTCAAGGAAGAGCTTCTCGGCGAGGGCCTTCTTCAACTCGGGGATACCGGTGGTGGGAGTGTATTTCGTTTTCCCGGCAAGAAGCGCTTCGATCGCGGCGTCTTTGATGTGCTGGGGAGTATCGAGATCCGGCTCACCGGCCCCGAAACTGGCAATGTCCTGGCCTTCCGCCTGCATCTTCTTCGCCGCAGCGGTGATGGCGAGGGTCTGTGAAGGGGCGATCTGGGAAAATTTGTCGGCAATGAAACTCATGTCTGGTGGGATACGTTTGGGGGTTCCGACCCGGACCCGCTAGACTCCCTCCACCGGCATAATTGCCACGCGGCTCGGAGTGCGTCGCAGAACCCTGGGCCTTCACGATACAACTCTCCCGCATCGACGGGGATTTGGTGATGGCTCGACCGCAACTCCGTGAACAATGCGGATTGTTTCCCTAACCGATCTGACGGCAGATTCAAGCGAAATGCTCCCGCGTTTTGAATTTGTCGGAATGAAAGCGGCCGACAGCGCTCTTTTCCGCAGTTGCAGATGAGGGGTGCGCGACTTAAATCTGAGTGAAGATGCCGGCGCCCATGAACATTTTTGCCTTTTTCGGGACCGACGAGGCTCTCGTGAAGGAGGCGGCGATGAAGCTGTCCCGGGAAATCGCTCCCCAGGACAACGAGTTCGGCCTGGAGATCATCAGCGGCAGCGCCGACAACTCCGACCATGCCTCGCAGATCGTCTCGCGAACGATCGAGGCGATCCAGACCCTGCCGTTTTTCGGGGGTGACAAGCTGGTCTGGCTTCAGGGAGCGAATTTCTTCGGCGACAACCAAACCGGCAAATCCGAAACGACCCTCGCCGCCGTGGAGGCTCTCGTCGAGATCCTCGCCTCGAACCTTCCTCCCGAAGTCAAAGTGATCATCAGTGCGGGTGAAATCGACAAACGCCGGACATTTTTCAAGACTTTGGGCAAGTGCGCCAGGGTGGAGATTTTCGACAAGCTCGATACAACGAAGGCAGGATGGGAGAGCCAGGTGATGCGTCACGTTGAGGATCGTGCCAAAACCTTGAAGCTCGATTTTGCGAGGGGCGCGCTGGAACGATTTGTTCTGACCGTTGGATCCAATACCCGCTCGATCGACAACGAATTGGAAAAGCTTTCGCTTTTCGCCGGGGAACACCCCGTGACGGCGGAGGATGTTGGTCGTATCTCGGCGGTGACTCACGCCGGGGTTATTTTTGATATCGGGGAAGCCGTCTCCAAAAGGGATCTTCCCAAAGCTCTCAACCTCATCGATCATCAACTCCAGCGAGGGGAAAACGCCATCGGTCTCCTTCTTGCCGCCATCGTTCCCAAGGTCCGGATGCTCCTCCACGCCCGTGACCTCATTGAAAGCCGCCGGGTTTCAGTTGGAAAGAATTACGGTTCCTTTCAAAGCGCCCTCGCCGCCCTTCCCGCCGGCGAGACCGCCCACATCCCGAGAAACAAGGACGGCGGGATCTCGGCTTATCCCCTCTTTCTGGCCGCCCAGGCCGCCGGCAAATTTTCCCTGAAGGAGTTGAGGCAGGCCCTCGATGCCTGTCTTGAGGCCAATGTCAGGCTCGTCACCACCTCTCTCGATCACCGGCTCGTGCTACATCAGCTGGTGACCCGCATTCTGACCCGGACTGGCCAGGCTTCCTGAACTTACAGATGATGAAACTCATTCTCCTCCCTCTGGGCATTGGTCTTTTTGCGGGTGTCATGGCCGGGCTATGCGGCGTCGGGGGCGGAATCGTGATGGTTCCCGCCTTTGTGTATCTCCTTGGCATGGAGCAAAAGGCGGCCATTGCCACAAGCATGGCGGTGATCGTTCCCACCTCACTCATGGCGATCGCCCGATTTCAGCAGGCCGGACTCGTCCAATGGAACATTTTCTGGCCCACCGCCCTCGGGGCGATCTTTGCCGCCTATTTTGCGACAGGATGGGTGCGTAAACTGAGCAATGACCAGCTTACGAAAGTGTTCGCGGTACTCATGATCCTGGTGGGCGTGAGTATGCTCTTCAAGAAAGCCTGAATAGACTCCGCGTTGCGGCAGTGAATCTTCGCTTCCCGCTGGGGATTGCGATTTGCACTCCGCGTTGCGGTGTGATGGAGGCGAGAGCGGGAATTATCCTGCGAGGCGCACGATCTGCCTGCGGCAGTGAATCTTCGCTTCCCGCTCCGGATTGCTGTTTGCACCCCGCGTTGCGGTGTGATGGAGGCGAGAGCGGGAATCGAACCCGCGATAGAGCTTTTGCAGAGCCCGGCCTTACCACTTGGCTATCTCGCCATCACACTGAAAGAACGTCCGCAAAACGAACGGGCGGCACTAAAAGCCCGTTAGAGGAGACTGTCAACGGTTTAGCAGGGAGGGGAAGAGAACCGGGAATGAGCCGGCGGAGTGCCTTGTTTCGCCTTAGCGCGGCGTATCGGCGGAAAATCGCCACCATGCCTCCGAATTGTATGTTAATCAGTGGCGCCTTCCGCCATACTGTCCCCCATTGGATCACTCCCATTCAATCGGAGCCGCCTGAGTCTGCAAGTCAGCCAGGCTCTCCGATGTCGGCAGGAATGAGGAAACTCTTACTCCAACTTCAATCGACAATTCATTATGGGAGACAAATCACCAAAATCAAAACAGAAGAGCAAGGACCAGAAGCAGGGCAAATCCAACGCCTCCGCCAAGGAAAAGCAGCGCGTCATCGACAGCAAACATCAGGTCCCTGCCGCTCCTCCGAAGAAGAAGGGCTAAAAGTTGCCTCACTGATCACTCGCTCTCACCAGAGGCAAGGGCCTCAGATGATCATCCCGGCGGCGACGGTTTCGTTGGTCTGCGAGTCGATCAGGATGAAGCTCCCCGTGGCACGATTCTGCCGATAGGAATCGTAGAGAAGCGGTGCCGATGTTCGCAGGGTGATCCGACCGATTTCGTTTAGACGGAAGGTCTTGTCGTCCTCGATCTTGTGCAGCGTGTTGATGTTGATCTTGTAACGCACCTCTTTAACGATGGCCTTCACTTCCCGGGTGGTGTGACGCAGATAGTATTTTGCGTTCGGTGAGAGCTGGTTCGATTCAGAGAACCAACAGATCATGGCCTCGATCTCCTGATCTTTTTTCGGGGGATTGTTCGGCTTGGTGATCATGTCGCCGCGGCTGATGTCGATCTCATCCTCCAGAGTGATGGTGCAGGAAAGCGGAGCAAAGGCGGCCTCCTGGGGTCCGTCAAACGACTCGATCGCCTTGATCTTCGTGGAAAAGCCGGAGGGCTGGATCACGACATCGTCACCGGGGCGGAAGACACCACCGGCGACACGACCCGCGTAGCCACGGAAATCGTGAAACTCGTCCGAGTGCGGGCGGATCACCCACTGAACAGGGAAGCGGGCGTCGACGTGGTTGTGATCCGAGCCAATGTAAACGGTCTCTAGATGGTAGAGCATGGTCGGGCCCTCGTACCAGTCCATGTTTTTGGACTTGTCGACGACGTTGTCGCCATGGAGGGCGCTCATCGGGATCGCGACCATGTCCACGATGTTGTCGAGACGCGAAGCGAAGCGTTTGAACTCATCGACAATCTCTTCGAAACGAGCCTCGCTGTATTCGACGAGATCCATCTTGTTCACCGCGAGGATGACATGGCGGATCCGCAGGAGGTCGGCGATAAAGGCGTGGCGACAGGTCTGCTCGATGATCCCGAGACGGGCGTCGACAAGAATGATGGCCAGGTTTGCGGTCGAGGCTCCCGTCACCATGTTCCGGGTGTATTGAATGTGTCCGGGAGTGTCCGCGATGATGAATTTCCGCTTCGGCGTCGCGAAGTAACGATAGGCCACATCAATGGTGATGCCCTGCTCGCGCTCGGCGCGAAGCCCGTCGGTGAGGAGGGCGAGGTTGACGTGCTCGTCGCCACGTTTTTTGGAGGTGGCTTCCACGGCATCCATCTGGTCATCGAAGGTGTTTTTCGAATCGTAGAGAAGTCGTCCGATGAGAGTCGACTTGCCGTCATCGACACTGCCTGCCGTGGTGAAACGGAGCAGGTCCATGTTGAGGTAGCCTTCGTCGAGGGGAATTTCGGTGTGCATAAAGAATTGGGTGAAAAGTGCGAAGGTGACAGGTAAAAGGTGAAAACTATTTCGGTTGGCGAAGCTTAATTGCGAGCGACTCGATTCCTTTGGAGAGGCGGAGCGCTTCGCTCCTAAGATCAAGAGCCGTTTCTGAGGAAAGGTAGGAGAGGTCTTCAGCAAGATGAAGCATTGAGCGGACTTCTCCGCAGGAGCCTTTGGCGAGGTCTAAAAATCGGGCAAAATCGGGCTTTCTTCTTCTCTCAAAGCCTTCGGCGATATTGTTCATCACCGAAACGCCGGCTCTCTGAATTTGATCACGAAACCCGAAGTCACGCTCGGAAACGCTCCCCGCTCCGAAAATACGATAAAGCTTAGCCGCTTGCTCTCTCGCCTGCTGCCAGATCCGCAGATCTTCAAACTGTTTCGCCAGCTCCCCCATCGTTCGATTCAAATCACTTTTCACATTTCACCTTCCCACCTTTTACTTCGCCGAAGGCGAATCCGCGATTTCAGAAGTATCCTTCCTTTTTCCGGTCTTCCATTGCGGTTTCGGAGCGCTTGTCGTCGGCGCGGGTGCCTCGCTCGGTCTGGCGGGCGGTGGCGACTTCGTAGATGATGGAGTCGAGATCGGAGGCATCGGAATAGACGGCACCGGTACAGGTCATATCACCAATGGTGCGGAAGCGGACGACGGCGGATTCCTCGATGCGCTCGCCCGGCTGGGGAATCACGACATCCGAGATCGCGAGCATTGCGCCGCTGCGATGAACGACATCCCGGCGATGGGAAAAATAGAGATTCGGGAGCGGGATCTTCTCGGCTTTGATGTACTGCCAGACATCCATTTCCGTCCAGTTGGAGAGCGGGAACACCCGGAAATGTTCACCGTGATGTTTGCGCCCGTTGAAAATGTTCCAGAGTTCCGGCCGCTGATTTTTCGGATCCCACTGGCCGAAGTCATCCCGGTGGGAGAAAAAGCGCTCCTTCGCTCTCGCCTTTTCCTCGTCCCGTCGTCCGCCGCCGAGGCAGGCATCATATTTGTTGTTTTCGATGGCATCTAGAAGCGACACGGTCTGGAGAGCGTTACGGCTCGCGAAGGGTCCCTTTTCCTCCTGAACCCGGCCCTGATCGATGGAGTCCTGCACGAGGGCGACAACGAGTTCAGCGCGCAACTCGGCAACATACTGATCGCGGTAATCAATCGTCTCCGAAAAATTGTGCCCGGTATCCACATGGAGAAGCGGAAAAGGAAGACGTGCCGGGTAGAAGGCCTTGCGGGCAAGATGGGCCATCACGATCGAGTCCTTGCCGCCCGAAAAGAGAAGCGCGGGACGCTCGAACTGCGCCGCCGTTTCGCGCAGGATAAAAATGGCCTCGGACTCAAGCTGAGCGAGGTGATTGACTCGATATGAAACTCTTTCTTCTTCCATGGTAAAACTTGTGTAAAGCGACCTTTCAGAGGGCCGCGCGATATTCTATTTTTGTTTTCTCGAGCGCTGCCGCAAGCAGACCTTCCAGGCACTCTGCCTCGCTTTCCGTTTCCGTGTCGAGAATGAGGTCGGGACTTTCCGGCTCTTCGAAGGCGGAATCTTTGCCGGTAAATTGCTTCACTTCTCCTGCCGCCGCTTTAGCGTAAAGACCCTTGGGATCCCTCGCCGCACAGGTCTCGAAGGAGGCCTTCACATAGACTTCGAGGAGATCACGGTCACCGATCACCTCGCGGGCAAGGCGACGCAGGTCGTTGCGGGGAGTGATAAATGAAGTGATCGCAATGATTCCGCAGTCGGCAAAGAGTTTCGCCACCTCGGCGACACGGCGGATGTTCTCAAGCCTATCCTCGTCGGAAAAACCCAGGTTCCGGTTCAAGCCCGTGCGGATGTTGTCACCATCCAACACTTTGACGAGCCGCCCCTGCTCATGGAGCCGACGCTCTAACAAATTGGCAAGAGTGCTTTTCCCCGATCCGCTGAGCCCGTACATCCAGATCACGGCTCCCGACTGGCCGAGCAGCTCCTCTTTGGCGGAGCGCGGGAGCATCCGGTCAAAAACGGGATAGAGGTGGTCCGGGTTTGTGCTCATAGAAATCGGTCGGGGGCTCCTGAAGGACTATTCCCGTTTAGATCACAAAATCCATTTCCTCGTGGAGTCCGCACTCCCGTTTCAGGCCGAAAAAGCGTGTCTCTTCGGCGGTCATTCCCTCGGTGAGTTTTCGCGACGTATGCCAGTCACCGATGGAAACGTATCCTTCATCCCAGAGCGGGTGGTAGGGGAGGCCGTGAGTCTTGAGATATCTTCCGATATCCATGTCGGTCCAGTCGACGATGGGATGAACCTTGATCCGGCCCTTCTGGGAAGCAATCACCGGGAAACCCTCGCGTGAGCTGCTCTGCTGACGGCGAACCCCGGCCATGGTGGCGGAAAGACCGAGCTGATTGAGGGCGCGATCCATCGGCTCGACTTTATTGATCCGGTTATAACGCTCGATTCCCTCAAGCCCGGTCTCCCAGAGTTTTCCCCAACGCGACTCCTGCCACGCAGGGGAGAGATCGCTGCGGAAAATCTTGAGATTGAGCGCGAGCCGTTCCGTCAGCTCATCAATGAAACGATAGGTTTCGTCGAAGAAATATCCTGTATCGACCAATATCACCGGAATGTCCGGGCGTTGCCGGGTCACCAGATGCAACAGGACAGCGGATTGCGCCCCGAAACTGGAGGACATCCCGATCCCGTCGCCAAAATGATCCAGCGCCCAGGCGATCCGGTCTTCGGCTGATGCCGCTTCCAGATTTCTGGAGAGGGAGGAGAAATCTTCTATCCCATGACGGAGAACCACTTCCGCAAGGGCGGATTCGGTCGGGGATGGGAGTGGAGATTCTTCGATCATTTAATAATACCCATTCTTGATAGGAATGGTCAATAATTACCCTTTAAGTAAATCCCAGGGCAAGCAAGCGTCAAGGAGATTTCCTGTAGCTGACGAATTTTACAGGCCCTGTTTTTCCCGGTGTCTCCCCGTCCGCGCGGCGATCACCGGTTGACTCAACCCCGGTCTCGGACTACCTGCCCCGCAGACAGATCTTGCGGTCCGTCTGTCTCTGCAGAACCTCACCATCCAAATCTCATGTCAGTACTTGTCGGAAAGTCAGCTCCCACGTTCAGCGCCAAAGCCGTTATTAACGGTCAAGTTGTCGAAAACTTCTCACTCGATGACTACCGCGGGTCGAAGTATGTGCTCTTCTTCTTTTATCCCAAGGATTTCACCTTCGTCTGTCCGACCGAGTTGCATGCCTTTCAGGACCATCTCGCCGAATTCGAAAGCCGGAATGTGGCGGTGGTTGGTTGTTCGACCGACACCGAAATGTCCCACTGGGGATGGCTTCAGGTTCCACGTGCCAAGGGCGGGATCGAAGGGGTCACCTACCCGCTTGTGGCCGACACCAACAAAACCATCTCAGCGGCCTATGATGTTCTGGTAGGCGAATACGATGTCAACGAATGGGGCGACCTGGTCGTGGAAGGTGAACTGATCGCCTACCGCGGTCTCTTCCTCATCGATCGTGAGGGTGTTGTTCAACACCAGCTTGTTAATAATCTCCCGCTCGGCCGTTCCATCAAAGAGGCCCTGCGTATGGTCGACGCTCTCCAGCATTTCGAAGAAAACGGCGAAGTTTGTCCGATGGACTGGGAAAAAGGCTCCTCCGCCATGGAGGCTACCCATGAGAGCACTGCCGCATATCTGGCGAAGGGTGGGGTGGCTCTTTCCTAAGGAAGAGTCCTCCAATCTCATATGAGATTAGCCTTCCAATTTTCCCTTGCGCAGCCGGGAAAAATTAGTAAGGATGTCTTAATCATTGGATACTGAATACTGATCAGGCAACCACGGATCTAAAGGCCATACTGCAATAAATAGTGGGAACTTGACTAAAAAGGCACTCACGACTACAACTCAAAACAAGGGAATTAAAAATCATATGAAAAAAGCAATTCTAGTTGCCGTGATCGGTGCGATGACGCTCGGCGTTAACGCAGGAGACTGGGGAAAAGCCCCCGTGGGCAAGGCCCCAATTGAAGAGTGCATCGACCTCGGTGGTGTAATCACTGTGGGTTATATGTCCGACTACTTCTACGCTGGATACCATCTCACCACGAGCACCGTTCACGGAGGCGTGAATTACACGTTTGACGGTCTCGCAGTTCCAATCACAATTGGCGCGCAGTATTTCAACAGCGTGGACCGACCTACTTTTGGAGTTTCGGCGGACACCCTTCAGCTATCTGCGGCGGCCGACCTTGGGACCATCGCCGGTTTTGACCTTGAACTGGCTTACACCCAACACCTGTTTCCTGAGGGACTCAATCCCGTTTTCAATGAACCAGCATTCCCCTACGGGGACACGATTGCCGAAGTGAGCCTTAGGTTCCGCCGCGATCTCGGATTCGCGACTCTCGTTGGTTCCGCAAACTACTTGCCGGGCGAAACCGATCCGGCAAACCCAGCGACAGGTGGAGTGGCGGCAGATGTCGGTTTCTACGGGAATGTCGGTCTTGAGCGTGCCTTCGGAATTACTGACAATATCAGCCTTGTCCTAAGTGGCGGAGCTGGATATGTTGACATGTTTGGAACAAGTCGACTCGCTCAACGTGGTTGGAATCACTACTACGTGCAGGCTTCTCTCCCAATTCAGTTGAACTGCCGAACGACCTTGACTCCGTACATTGGTTTGAATGAGCAGCCGAGCTTTATCGCTAATAATAACCCAGTTAACTTTGCTGGCTTTCCCCCTACACCGGCCGATGGCAGTGTTGTTCATGGTGGTGTTGCCCTGAGCGTGTCCTTCTAAGACTCTTAGAACGCTAGCCTAAGGTTAACTGACAGGCTTTACAGTCGCCTCCTGGAAACGGGAGGCGATTTTTTTTTTTGCGTTGGAGTCCTAAAGGGGAAGTGTCCGCTCATCAGCAGATTTGGTTTGAGATTTCCCCAGCCATGGTCAAGAGCGAGGAGGGCAGACTGCCCTGCGGGTGTTCGAATTGGCCCTTGTCATTTCCTTCGAATTGGTGCGAAGTATCAGGATTTGGGAACCTATGAAAACTTGCTTTACGCCCCTGATTCTTCTCTTCGGCTTCCTTTCCGGAAATCTCCTCGTTGCCCAGCAGAATCCGACAGGCTATCTGAGCTATCGTCCTCAAACAGACGGGTGCAGCATCCTCGAGGCGGAATTGCTCTCTCTTCTTGACCGAAAGGAGCAGATCATCGATTCGACCGAGAGAAGGCATCAGGATCTCAGGACGCTGCAGTCCGCGAAATTCAAAAGTCAGGGAATCGCCCGCGAGCAGATTGAGGTTCGAATCGAGGAGGTGAACATCCAGATGCGGGCTGAAGCCATTGAACTGGCCCGTATCGAAGTGGCTTCAGAGCGGGCACGGGTCGAACTGGATCGCCTCAGGCGAACCGAGGGCCAGCTCGGCAATGTCGGAATCGGATTCCCCGCCCCGGCCACGATCGAATCGATCAACTCCATCAAATACAGCCGCTCAAGCATGGTCCTGAACGAGCGCCGCGAGCCCGGTCACTACGACACCACCACCTATGAAGTGGTCTTTTCCGACGGGAACCGCCAGATTGTCGAGTCGAGAAGCTTTGTTCCTCTTCGTCGCTGATCCACTGCGCAAGAGAGGGTCACTTCGGAGATACAACCCTGTCTGATGAGTCCCGCCGGTGCAGCCCCTTTTCTCCGGCTCCGGAACCCGCCCACTTGCCTTTCTCCGTGACGACACTTTCTCCTCTCCTCCCCGCTCCGATTATCGCGGTCGACTGGGGTTCGACCCACCTTCGGGCGAAGCTCCTTCTCCCCGACGGCACTGTCGCTGCAAACGCCGCCTCATCCGAAGGTATTCGCCACCTCGGGGGACGCGACTGCGACGGGATTCTCGCCACGCTCTGCGGTGCATGGAAAGAAGCACACCCTGACGCGAAGGTTGTCATGAGCGGCATGATCGGAAGCCGCGAAGGCTGGTGCGAGGCTCCCTACGTTTTCTCTCCTTGCGGCCTGGCCGATCTCGCGGCAGGGACAATCAGGGTGCCCAGTGAAACCTTTGGCGAAGTCACCATTATCCCCGGGGTGCGCCGGGACGATCCTGAGACCAAAACCACCGACGTCATGCGCGGCGAAGAAACGCAGGCAGCCGGAATGTTCGCGCTGCTCCCCGGTAGCGGAGCAACCCTGTGCCTCCCGGGCACTCACTCGAAATGGGTCCGCTGTCAGGATGAAAAAATTGAATCGTTCCGCACCTGGCTGACCGGTGAAGCCTACGACCGCCTCACCCGCGATAGTCTCATCAGCGGCGACGGCAGCCCGGCCGATCCCGGCAGCCCGGCCTTTTCCCTCGGTCTTGAGCAGGCAAAGGGGCCCGGCGGACTCCTTCACCAGCTTTTTCTCGGTCGAACCGGCATGCTGACAGGACGATTCGGTCCGGGAGAGGTGCGCAGCTTTGTCTCGGGACTTCTTATTGGCCATGAGATCCGCGAAGCATCTCTGTTTTCTGCAGACTTGCCCGTTTGGCTCATTGGCGACACTCCCGCCGCTGAGGCGACCGCGGCTGGCCTCCAATATCTCGGGATCGCCCATGACCGGTTTACCGGCGATGCCCACCTTGAGGGAATCATGGCGATCACCCGACTGCTCGATTGAGTTCCGGTGAGCCTCCGACCTGCCGGGGGTCATTTGACGCCGGAATCAGCCTCGCCTAGAGTTCCTTACGGTTTGTTCCAAACTCCGTTGACGATTGAAGAGCTTCACGACCAGTCAACCCCACCGGTTCACCGCTCTTCTAATTGCGGCCGGACTTTCAGTGTTCGCTATCAATAGCCCGGCATGGTCACAGGATTCCCCCGCCAACCAGGCCGGCTCAGCGGAATCCGTCGAAAAAAAGCCCGCCTGGTCATCTGCAGATACCAAGCTGGCCAATCATTACATTCAGATTCTGCAGAAAGATCCCGCCTACGGGAACGTCCTCGATCTTCTCTGGAATCTTTACGATAAGAAGAATCAGACCCCTCTGCTCCTCGATTACTTTAAAGGAGCCTCGGCGAAGGGACCGGCGGTTGCCCGTCTTATCTATGCTCACCTCCTCCGGAAAAGCGGTGAGGTCGAATCAGCCCGTCCCTTTTATGACGAGGTCCTTGAGGCCGACCCGGCGAACCTTCCGGCACTAAAGGCGCTTGCCGAAATCGCGGACCAGCAAAAACGCTTCGGCAAGGCCCTTTCTCTCTACACCCGACTCGTCGAACTGATCCCCGACACGGCGGATGAGGGGATTTCGATCCGCCTCCGCAAGGCCGGTCTGCATCGCCTTCAGGGGCAAACGGAGGCCGCCGTGGCGGATTGGAATGAACTTCTCACCCGCTTCCCTGAGAACACTCAGCTCCGAACCGAGATCGTGGCGCTGCTTCTCGAGGCCGGTGAAACGGAGACGGCGGTCGAGGTTCTTTCCGGACTCGCTGCGTCGACCGACGTGCGGCAGAAACTCAATGCTCTGATGGAGCTCAACCGGCTCTATGAATTCGTCGGTGATTTCGACGGAGCCACCGGAGCCGCCCGCGAGGCACTTGCCCTACTCCATTTCAAAAATCATGACTATGCCGAGCTCTTCTCGCGAATGGTCCGGGCCCACGAACGCTTTGACCGGCTCACGGAACTCAAGGAGAAATTGAAGGCGGCGGTGGATGCGGCCAATCCGACCGAACAATCCCTTTTTGATCTCGCCGAGTTCCACCGGCTGACGGCAAACCCGTCCGGAGAGGAGGAGGCCGTCAGCCTTCTGGTCAGGAGATTGCCCGGCGACCTCGATTATCGAATCCGGCTTTCTGAGATCCAAATGCGGAATGACCACTATGACGCGGCCGCCGCTACCCTGGACGAACTTCTTGGCAGCCAGGAGGATGCTCCGCTCCATCTTGTGCTGCTGAGAGCTCGCATCGCCCTCCATGGCGAAAGCCGCGAAGCCGCGACAGGACTTCTCAGTAAATACCTCTCCCGCCATTCCCTCGACGCCGATGGCACCCGTCGAATCATCGATTTTGCGCGGGAGAACTATCTTGATGATCTCGTCGAAAGGCTCCTTCGGGAACCCGCCGGGAACGCAGGAGGCAACCGCGAGCAAATTCCCGCTCCGATCGAGCTGGCCCGGTTCCTTCATGAGCGAGGCCGAAAGGCGCAGGCGGTTGAGACGCTGAAAGCCCACGTCGCTTCCGCAGAGGGAACTCCACTTGAGAAGGCCTCACGACTTTTCCAGATCGCCAATGTCCTGCGGGATCTCGACCAGCCCTCTGAAGCTCTGGCCGCAATCGATGAGGCGATCGCAATCGCCCCTGACCAGGTCGACTACCTCACAGCGAGAGTGGACCTCTATGTCGATTCCAGCGAGATCGAAAAGGCGATCGATCAACTCGAAGTGATCTGGGAAAAGAAGGAGGGATTTGAAGAACGTTCCGATGTCGACCAGCGCTTGTTCAGTCTCCTTCGCGGGCATTATTCCTCCGGGGTGAAACCCGAAACCGACCTCAACGTGCTTCAGGGAGGGAACGTCCAAAGTCTTTCCGAGTATCGCCGCCTTGCGGCCGCAGCCTCTCAGGTCAGCCGCAGCGGAGACGAGCCGCCCCCCCGCGAACTACTCGACTATTACGGGGCCATCAAGGACGAGGCCAACCAACAACCCGACACCTCAAAACGATACCGGGCCGCCTGGTGGGCGCTCAAGCTGCAGGACAATCAGGAGTGTTTTCAACAGCTCACCAAAGCAACGGAGGAGGCGGGAAAGCCCAACATCGAGGTCGAAAAGATGCTCCTCACCCTGGCCGAGCTGAATGAGCGTCCCACCCTGATGGTGAGGCACCTGACCACCCTGATTGAGATCGATCCCGAGAACGCCGACAATTATCGGCAGAAACGAGCCGAGATGCGTTTCGAACTCGGTTTTGAAGATGAGGCGGTGCGGGAATTGAAAGATCTGGCCTCAAAACCTGACGCGTCGCTCAACACTCTCAGCACCCTCGCCAAGGTCTACCAGATGCAGGGTAACGCGGCCAAACAGATCGAAGTCTGGCAGAAAGCCTACCGTGAGGCCGACATTTTTGAAAAGCGGAGCATCATCAAACAACTTTCCACCGCCCTGATCGAGACGGGCCGACCCGAGGAGGCCCTGCAGGCTCAGATCGAACTACTCCAGAAGGAAACTGATCCTGTCCAGCGCCGTAAACAACTCGACACCCAGCTCACTCTGGCAAAATCTCATTATCTCCTCGATCCGATGCGGGAGCGCTATACCGAGCTCGGGCGCCAGCATCCCTTTGATCGTTTTTATCCCGAAGCGATCGCCCGGATCCAACAGGCCTCCGGCAATAACTCCGAGGCGTTTGAGGCAATGAAAAAGGCCTATTACATGTCCGGTCAGGACGGGGATCTCCTCGGGGAACTGGGCGAACTATCCGGTCGCCTCGGTGATCTCAAATCAGCCATTTACTACCGGAGGCAGTTGCTGACCAAAGGAGTCGGCGAGGACCTGGAAAACTGGAAAGCACTCATCGCGATGCTTGAGAAAGACCTGCGGGTTGGTGAGGCCGACCTGCTGCGGAAACGGCTCGAAACCAAATTCGGAACCGACACCGACTTCCTCAAAGAACTCTCCGATCACTACCTCAAAAACGGGCTTCTTCGCGATGCCGGGCGGACCCTCGACCGTCTCGTCGAACTGCGCGGATGGGATCTTGAGGCACTCTTTCACCTCGCTCTGCTGCAAATTGAGCGCGAGGAAAACGAGGCGGCCTTCGCAACCCTCAAGAAGATTCTTGCCGATACCGGGGACGTGAAATACCCGGAAGGGTTCGGAGACAATCTACTCCCCCTCATTCGCGTGGCCACCCTTCCCGACGACGTGAAAAGTGCCCCGGGGAACGAACTCGATGCCTTTGTTTTCACCGTCGAGGAGTACCCCTTCACCGGCGGGACCCTTCAGGATGAGATTGCTGATGCGCTCCAGGAGGAGCGTCCGGAGTTTCGCTTCAGCCCCGTCGAACCGCACCTGATTCGTCTCCGCGCCCTCGAGGAAGCCTCTGCTCTGGCGGCAACTCTCGGGCAGACCACCACCTGGGTGGAATCGTGGAATCACAAAGACAGGCCCCTCGTTGAAAGGCTCTGGGCGACCCGCTACTCACTCGCGACATCGGCATTCGGCAATCTCCTCAGGGAACTTCCGGATTCGGAATCGTACTCGGATCAACTGTTTCTGGCTTATTCCCTCCTCCTCGCCGGACAGGTCGATCATTTTGTTGAATGGGTCGAGGCGGAGAATTCTGCAAAGGACACCCAGCATCCCCGTTCCATCTACGGAGCGATGGCGGCCTTGATCCTCCTCAAGGACAATTCCTCCGATCCCCTCTGCGACCCCGAAACGGTCTACCGGGCTCTCGAAGGAATGTCTCTCAGCAAATCAGTCGCCACGCATCTTTTCGCCGAACTTCGCGAATCACGGAACTTCGAAAAGGCCTTCCGCGTCGGACGAATGTTTTCGGACTCAGTCATGAAGGGAGAGGGAGGTTTTCTCTTTGCTCTCTCCCAGGTGGCAGGAATGGCGGGAAAAAACGCTGAACGGGAAATCCTCCTCGACCGTTCTCTGGACTCGTTGAATTCGACCAATGGCACCGGGATTTCGAATCATTTCTACGCTGCCCTGACCGAACGACTGAGCCTGCTGGAGAATGATGCCGCACGCTCCGCCTATCTGACAAATTTGTCGATGATGCCCGGCCAGGAGACCCTCGGAGAATCCGAACGGCTTGAACGGGAGCTCCTCCTTGCCCTTGCGGCGAAAGACGACATGAGGGTCATCTCGCAGCTCGGGAAGTTGGTTGACCGGCAATTGGTTTCCATTCGTCCCGGCACTCCGGATCAGGACCAGGTGACCTACCGCCAGGGACAGAGCTGGCAGCGGATGAGCCAGATTCTTCACTTCTACTCGGACCGACTTTTCCTAACATCTGAGACCGGACCCGCCTTTATCTCGGCCCTTGGAGGAGATCTTCCCGGTCTTTCGAGCGTCGAAAGCGTCAATGCCCAGTATGAACAGTTTGAGATCGACCGGCGCATCCTTCTCCTTGAATGGATGAATGCCGCGGAGAGGGAATCCCAGGTGCGGGGTTTGCTGGGGCTACTGCGCGAACCGGAAAGCCGGATGGAGCTTGGAAAGGCGCTTGAGAGCCGCTCCTTTCATCGTGAAGCCGTTCCGGTCTACCGGGCCGACGGGTTGGCAAGGGAGAACGACTACGCTCCCCTCCAAGGTCTCTTCGACGCCGCCGCCGAGGCTCTCGATCCGGAGCCTGCGCTGGCCATCATCAATCAAATCAACACCCGGGAATTCCCGGCTCCGCCCGGATTAACCGTGGATTATCTCAATGAGCAGCACGCGAGATTCCTTCTTCTGGATCGTGATATCGATCGTCTCGTCCAGCTGAGCCGCCAACCTGAGGCGGGAGATGATGCCCCCCCGGTGACAAGTCGGGCCCACATCCCCTATCAGGACGCCCTCGTGGAAGCCTACCGCCTGTCCGGCCGGAACACTGAACTCCTCGAACTGCTCACTGAATTGCGAAAGCAGGGAAACGCCGACACCGCCCAGATTCTCATGGGGGCCCTTTTGCTGGAGAAGGCCGGGCGCTTTGCCGATGCCCTGGAATGGGTGGGGCCCGTTTCCCTGGATCCCGGAGAACCGGCTTTGCAACGGCAGGCTATCTTTCGCTCCATCGGATTGCACCGTTCACTCGGCTGGAAAAAACCGGAAGCGCTGCGTGAGCTTGCTCTGGCAAGTCTGGACCAGCAGCCGGCCGGAGTCTCCATGGAACTGGCCACCGCCCTGCATCAATCCGGTGCCACGAACGAGGCGTTCAGTGTTCTCAGGCTCCTGAGGCGCAAAAACACAAATGCGGCTCAACGCAGTGAGGCCTCCCTAGCGCTGATCCAGATGGAACGGGAGGACGGTTCTCCCTGGGGAAGCCTGACCGGGGAGGTTGAAGCACTCTTCCAGGATTTTGTTTATGCCGCTGACGCGGGTGTTCCGGCGGGTTTTTCTGAAAAACCGAAAGCTTTCTCCACCAATGCCATGCGGCTCGTCGAGTGGGTCGTTTCCGATCCGAAAGGAAATGAGGAACTCGCCGGGATTATTGAGAACGTCTCCCGCCCCCGGGATACTTACTGGCTCGGGGAACTGATCATCGGATTCCTGCAAAATCGACTCGATGCCGCAGCGCATTCCGTCTATGCGGACAACGATCTGAAAGTGAGCGAAGAGATCCTCGAAACTCTTCCGGCATTCGGCCCTCCCGGAATTGAAACGGCCCGCGCCATTATTGAGGCAAGTGGAAAACCGGGGAACGATTTTTTCCGCAACGCGCCGGAACGGCAGATCTCCTTTTTCCATCGCATCGGGGACAGACCGCGGCTCATCGAAGTTCATGACCAGCTCGTGCGGGAATCATTCTCAGACTTGTTCCATCAGAGTGGACTGGATGACTGGTTTCCCACTCTCGATGTGCGCAGAAGGCTCCCCCTCTTGTTCGCCTCACTCGGTGAGAATGAACTCGCCGGCAGCCTCTTCCGCGCCTATGACCAGGCCCTCGCCACTTATCAATGGAATCATCTCTCGTTTCTTAACGACTATATTGCCTTCCTGATCGATTCCGGTGATTTCCCCGCGGCGGAAAAGCTTCTCAAAGAAGTCCTTCCAAAGTCCCTGCGAATCGACTTGAGACTGGTGCCGCGGCTGTATCAGGCCCTCGGTCAACTGGACCGGTGGGAAGAGCTGACAAAAGATTGTCAACTCACCCGCGGGCAGTCCGCGATGATCCGCGACTGGGCGAGCGCTCTTGCCGAAGGACGCGAAATGGTCGATGCTGTTAAACAATGGTAACCCCAGCCCATCAGTACAGACTCTGTGCCACTCTGGTGACAGTGTCCGTTTTTCTCTGCCAGTGCGAAACCCAACGCACTGTTAAATCAACACGCTCGTCCGTTTCTTTCGACCAACAGGCCTGGGGACCCGCCGGGGGAGCACCTGACAACTCTCAGGAGATTCGCTCCAAATTCGCTGAGCGAGGGTACAAGATTCAGGAGGACGGAACGATTAAGGCCGACAAACCCGATCTCTATTCTGGAGAGAAATCTCGCGGGTTTGATGGAAATTTTGACACCAAGGAAGCCAAGTTGAGCAAGAAGGAGGCGAAAACGGGGGAGTTCAAAACACCCGAATACCTCGTGAGGCAGGACTTCAAAGGGGTCAAGGACGCGCGCGAAAGCGGTACGGCAGCACGTGAAGGCGAATCACAAGACAGACAGGCAGGGAAGCTATTTAAGAGTAAATCGAAAACCACCGGAGAACTCGCGACCTACGGAACAAAGGACTATCGGGAGGGAGCACAGGAATTCGACACAAGAACTGACCGTTCAACTTCTACGTCCGTCGAGAGTTCGCCCAATGCGAGCGGTACCGATCGCCCGACTGGTTATCGGGACAACATCTCCATGAGTATGGACGATGTGAAAAAGATGCTCAGCCCCGGCACCTATGCCCGAGGGACCGGTCTCATCGACTGAGTCGCTCAGGCAACCTAGTAGAGTTCAACCGGAGACCGTTTTCCGTTCTCCACCGAGAGATTTTTTGCCTCCTCCTCGCCCAGGGTTGCCACCCTGAGGTCCCAAATCTGCGAATCGATCTCCTGGAAGCGCTCGATAGACCAGGGGAAGGGCGCTGCCATTTTCTTCTTGGTTGCCTCGATCCGCACTAGAGCATCATGCAGCACCGGATCCGGGAGGGTAGCGATGACTTCCGCCGCCTTCTCGACCAGCTCAACCCGGTGGCAGATCATCGCGAGATCGTTCCCCGCTTCAATGCAGGCACGTATCGTGTCCTCGAAAGTCACTTCGTTCAACACCGCGCCCATGTCGAGGTCGTCGGTCATGACGAGGCCGTCGTAGGCAAGCTGATTGCGGAGGAATTGTCCGATGATGTTCTTCGAAAGCGAAGCGGGCCAGCGCGGTCGATCCGCATCCCAGCAGGGATAGTGCGAGTGACAGGTCATGATACTGTCGAGATCGGGAAGAAGGGCACGGAACGGCTTCAACTCCATGGCCTCCATCTCCTCAAGCGTCTTGTTGATCACGGGGAGTTCGTGATGGGGATCGCACTCGGCCGAGGCATAGCCCGGGAAGTGCTTGCCCGAGCTCAGGACGCCCTCTTTCCGCATCGCGAGGTTGAAGACGGAAGCATTGCGGATGACCTCTTCGGGGGTTCTGCCCCAGCAGCGTCCCTTGAGAGAGTTGTCGGCCTCGTCATCGAAGGAAAGGTCTAGGACAGGACAAAGGTCGAGATTAAAGCCAAACATCCGGAGAATTTGTCCGGTGAGGCGACCGTGACGCTCGACCAGTTTCAGGTCACCCTTGTCACGGAATTGCTGGGCATTGGGCGGCTCACTGCCAATGAGGCGGAGACGGGAGACACGGCCACCCTCCTGATCGATCGTGATGAAAGGCTCAATTTCGCTTAGGTCACGCAAATCGTCGATCAGTTTGCGAAGCTGCTCCGGTGACTTGATGTTTCTACCGAAGAGAATGTAGCCCCCCGGTTGAAGCTTACGGAACCGGCGCGCCGTATCCGGATCAAGTTCCGCTCCCGGAACTCCAGTGAGCAATAGTTGGCCAAGAGGAGCGCTTTCGTGCATGCCGAAGAGGTAAGCGGATGGCCGGAGTTCCTCAATCGGTTTTTAATCAGGGATTCCGGGATCCCTTAGAGAAGCGCCGGGATCCCGAGGATCCTCCTCGCCTCAGCCTGATTCGCGAGCGCTTCAGGAAGAGTCGCCGCGGTAAATGTCACGTGCCCCATTTTCCGTCCCCGCCGTGCCTCATGTTTCTCGTAAAGATGCAGAGCCGCCCCGGGAAGCGCGAGGACCGCCGGCCAGTCAGGGTTCCCGTCGTTGTCCACCCAAACGTCGCCGAGGAGATTCAGCATCACCGCCGGACTGTGGAGCCGGGTGCTCCCGATGGGCAATCCACAGAGAACGCGAAGTTGCTGCTCAAACTGAGAAGTCTCGCAGGCATCAATGGTGTGGTGGCCCGAGTTGTGTGGACGTGGGGCCATTTCGTTCACGAGGAGGCGTCCATCGCCCGAGACAAAAAACTCCACCGCCAGAATCCCCCGGTAATCGAGTGCATCAGCAATCCCGAGGGCAATTTTGCCCGCTTCGGCCAGGATCGCCGGATCAAGCCGCGCCGGAACGATGGAGACGTCGAGAATGTGATCGCGATGAATGTTCTCCACAGGATCGTAGACTGCGGTATGACCCGCCTGATCCCGAACCACCAGGACGGAGAGTTCCGCCGCGAGGACAATCTTCTCCTCCAGGACAGCTCTCGGCGCCTCGAAAGAGGCCCAGATCTCGACCGCGTTGCTCCCGCGATTCACTCCGACCTGCCCCTTGCCGTCATACCCGAATTCCGCCGTCTTCAGAATGCCGCCGTTGTCCGGCAACTTCCCCAGCGCCGCATCCAGCTGAACCGCGGAATCGACCACCATGAAAGCGGCGCAGGGAAATCCTTTCTCCAGCAGGAAACATTTTTCCCGTTCGCGATGCTGGCAGATTCCCACCGCAGCCGCATCGGGCATGAGTGGTACCTTTTCGACAATTCGTTCCAGAAGTGACTTCGGAATGTTTTCAAATTCAACAGTCGCCACCTCGGCACGATCCAGAAAGGTGGCCAGCCCGTCACCACAATCAAAAGGCTCTTCGATGATCGAATCCGCCAAGCCTGCGGGCCCACTGTCCGGTGCGCCAATCCATGAGACGACCCGATAGCCCATCCGACGGGCCGCGATCGTGAGCATGCGCCCTAGCTGCCCGCCGCCAAGGACGCCGATAGTTGATCCCGGAGGCCGATATCCACTCATTCGCCTGCGGAAAGGGGTGGCAGTTCAGCGGACTCTACTTTGGTGCGGAGCTCCTCACGATACGCGTTGAGCTTCCCGGCAAGTGTTTCATCCTCCATCGCGAACAGGGAAACCGCAAAAAGGCCGGCGTTGGTTGCTCCCGCTTCGCCAATAGCAAAGGTCGCCGTCGGAATTCCGGCGGGCATTTGCACGATGGAAAGCAGCGAATCGACTCCACTCAGAACACGGGACTGCACGGGAACGGCGAGAACCGGCACCGTGGTCAGGGCTGACGCCATCCCCGGGAGATGCGCGGCACCTCCCGCACCGGCGATGATACATTTCAAGCCGCGCTCCCGGGCACTTTTGGCATAGGAGAAGAGTAGATCGGGTGTCCGGTGAGCACTGACGACTTTTGCCTCAAAAGAAATCCCGAAGTCCCGCAGCACCTCGGCCGATTTCCGCAAAGTCGGCCAATCCGAAGTGCTGCCCATGATGATTCCGACCTGTGGGGTGTCGCTGGGATGTTGAGCGGCCATATACTAGGTTCCTTAAACTGATGGAAAGAAACTGTCGAGCAGGGAATTTCAGTTCAAGCCGCCGTTCCCCCGCTTCTCCTTCATGGTTTGTGGGTCACAAAAAGCTCTCGTATCTCGACCTCTGCGGAGGCAGTCGATTCTGCAGCGGATCCGGATTCGACCTGCACTTCGCAACCAGCCCGAAAATGGAGCTCCCCGCGTTCGAGAGGCCACTCTTCGATTTCCTTCAGATCCTTCAGCACCCGGATCCGGCCATGATCGATGATGATCATCAGTTCGATCCCCTCACCCGGTTTATATTCCTCCTCCAACACAAGGGGATCGAGTCCGTCCCTCGCCAGCGTGAGGTTCCCCTTTTCCAAACCAATGGAGATGACCGGCTCTTCGCCGGCATAGATTCCCGCCGCGATGATGCGTGAGTTTGCCCCTGGCATGGCATTGAACGCAAAGGAAATGGTCATGTTGTGGACACGGCCATCGTTCGATCCCCAGGCGGCCGGGGTTTCGCTCTTTTTAACCAATTCCCGAAGGCCGCACCGGCGAAACACCGGTTTCCCGGCTCCTGCGCTCGCAGCGGGCACCCGGAAAAGGATCGAGTCCTTCGTTTTTGAGAGGTGGAAAAAACCGGGGTCCTCAAAATTCCGCAGAACCGGCATGAGAACCTCATCGGCGATACCGTCGCCATCATCGTCGACCGGGATGATCAGTTTCCAGAGCTCCAGGGAAAAGACATCCCCGGCGTAGTCAACCGCCGGGGCAGCCGATCCGGTTATCCACAAAAGCATCCCGACAAGACAGGCGGATAGCCTCCCGTTCTCTAGAGCCGCCGCCATTCGTGATTGTCCTGATCGAGAAGTTCGTCCGCCTCTTTCGGACCCCAGGAACCGGCCGGATATTCGGCCATCTTGGGTGGATTGGCCGACTTGTGCCAGGCGTTCTCGATCTGGTCGACATAACGCCAGGCGGTTTCCACCTCATCCTTCCTTGCGAAAAGAGTCGCATCGCCCGCCATTGCGTCGAGGAGGAGGCGCTCGTAGGCCTCCGGGCTGCTCTTGCCGAAGCTGGTCTGATAGCGGAAGTCCATTTTCACGGCCTGAAGCGTCGCGGCGGGACCGGGCCGCTTGGATCGCATGCCGAGGGAGATTCCCTCATTCGGCTGGATGCGGAGGACGAGGACGTTGCCCGGCATCGCCTCGGCTCCGGCAGCGGCGTTGAAAAGCACCCGCGGAGCCTGTTTGAAATGGATCGAAATTTCCGTTCCCTTCCGGGGAAGTCGTTTGCCCATGCGAACGTAAAAGGGCACTCCCTCCCAACGCCAGTTGTCGATCATGATCTTGAGAGCAACGTAGCTTTCCGTCATGGAACCGGGATTGACGCGATCCTCGCGCCGGTAGCCGGGAACTTCGTTGCCATTGACTGTTCCCGCCGTGTACTGGGCCCGGACGACGCTACGGCCCACCTCCTCCGCGTTTTTGAACGGGCGCAGTGACTTCAACACTTTCACCTTCTCATCCCGCACCCCGTCGGCGGTGAGATCAGCGGGAGGCTCCATCGCGATGAGGCTGAGCAGTTGCAGGAGATGATTCTGGACCATGTCGCGCAGCGCTCCCGACTTGTCGTAATATCCCCCGCGGCCGCCTTCCATCCCGAGGTGCTCGGCGCAAGTGATCTGAACATGATCAATAAACCGGTTGTTCCAGAGGACTTCAAACAGCTGATTCGCGAAACGCAGCACCATGATGTTCTGCGCGGTCTCTTTGCCGAGGTAGTGATCGATGCGATAGGTGTGCTCCTCGGCAAAGGTGTCGTTCACGACCTGATTGAGATGCTGGGCCGTCGCCAGATCAGTGCCAAAGGGCTTTTCAACCACGGCCCGGCACCAACCGGTCTTCGAGGTGTTTAAGCCGGACTGACGGAGCTGGAGGAGAATGTCGTCGAAGAACTCCGGAGCTGAGGCGAGGTAATAGAGACGGTTCGGACTCGCCCCCTCCTTCTCCATCTCATCAAGACGGTTTTTCAGAGCGATATAACCCTCCTGATCTCCAAACTCGCTGGTGTGGTAGGTGATACTTTGGGAGAACTGAGCCCAGAGATCATCGTTGTGCCCCTGGCGGGAAACTTCTTTGTTCAACTCTTCGAGTCCCTGACGAAACTCCTCGTCCGACTTTTCACGTCGGGCGAAGCCGACCACCCGGATCCCCGCAGGGAGGTCACCATCCGCCGCCAGGTTGTAGAGCGCCGGGATCAGCTTCCGGTGAGTCAAGTCGCCCGTCGCCCCGAAAATCACGATGATACAGGACTCGGGATGATTGCGAAGACTCAGGTCGGCTTCTCGAAAGGGGTTCTCTTCCATTGGCGCAATGAACCCGCAGAATACGGGCCATTGCAAATGAATTGACCGTCGAAATGGGACTGGAACCGCTGATGAATCTGCTATCTCGCGTAGGTTTGGACCCATTCCCTCTCGTGTGAGGCAGCGGGTTGCGGGAGAATCAGATCGGCCAGCGCATCTTCCAACTCGTGAAAGCGAAAACGAAAACCTGATCCATGAATCCGGCAGGGCAGGCCCCGGCGTCCGCTCAGCGCCAGGTCAGGATCCGTGTTCAGAAAGGGAGCAGCAAATCGGAGAAGCTTTTCCGGAACCGGCAGTCCGAACGGAATTTTCCGGATCTTGCGGAGCGTCTCCATGAATTCCGCATTGGTGACGGGCTGGAGACCGGTCGCATTGTAGATCCCGTGGACTGCAGGATTCCGAATCGCTTCGAGAAAGAGTCGCATCATATCCTCAAGGTGGATCCAGCTGATCCACTGATCACCGCTCCCGAAGCGACCCCCGAAACCCAAACGCGCGATCCGATCGAGGGTCGGCAAGGCACCTCCGCTGCGTCCGAGAACAAATCCGATCCGCAGCACTGCCCATCGCATTTCCGGACGAATGGCTCTCCCGAGCGCCTCCTCCCACGACACACAGATGTCAGCGGGATACTCATCGGGAACAAAGGCCGATTCCTCACAAATGCGGTCCCCGGCATTCCCGTAGATCGCCAGGCTGGCCGCCTGAACCCAGACGGCGGGTGGACGGCTCACGAGTAGCAGGGCGGCTCCGAGCGTTTCCACCGGCTCAACCCGCGAACGGAGGATCTCCGCCTTGTTTCGTTTTGTCGGGCGGCAATCCACGGATTTCCCGGTCAAGTTGACCAGCGCCGCCGCCCCCTCGAGATGTTTCGCCCATCGCTCTTCGACCGTAATTCCGTCCCAGTGGACCGCTGTTCCGCCCCCTGTATATTGATCAGGATCTCTCGTCAGGACGATGACCTCATACCCCTCCTCCAGGAGCACGTCGGAAAGCGATCTTCCGAGAAACCCACTCCCTCCCGCAATCACCACCCGGCCTCGTTGCTCGTTGTTTCTCATGTCAGATCTCATTTGGGGTTTTCCGGAATCACTTCATCAGGGCGCCAATCGATTTGGCAATTTTGTCGCCCATCCGGATCGCGTTGACGGCCGAACGGGTCGGGAGACGGTCCATTTTGACGTAAAAGTCGCTGACGAGCTCGAAGAACCCGAGCAACTCTTCAAGCTGATGTTTGGCGTATTCATCGCCACTCTCCGAGGAAGCCCCCGCCTCATTCGCGCAGGCTCTTAATCTTACCAGGGTAGGATCGATCTCGCGGCGCTTGCGCTCGGCGGCAATTACCCGGAAGAGCTCGTAGACATCGCGAATCGATTCGAAATGGTCCCGACGGTCGCCGGGCAGGTGGACGATTTTTACGATGCCCCAGTTCTGCAGTTCCTTGAGGCTGTTGCTTACATTCGAGCGGGCCACCCCGAGTCGTTCACAGATTTCCTCCGCGTGAAGGGGCTGCTCCGAGATGAACAGGAGCGCATGAATCTGCGCCACAGTGCGATTGATTCCCCATTTGGTTCCCATTTCCCCCCAATGGAGGATGAAATGACTGGCGAAGGGAGGAAGATCGTTCATTTCTCTTATTTCTGTCATTACAGAAACCGAAGAAATGACTCAAGCAAGTGGAATCTCTCTTTAATTGCAAAGGGGAGAACTCCTTCCCCATGGCGATCACCGGTTTACGCCGGGCAAATCCCCCCGTATACTTCCCCATCCATGGAAACAGTAAAAACGATCCTCACGCATTGGTTTTTTTGGGGGTTTGTCCTCGGCTTCTTCCTTTGCATCCTTTCGGTTCTCTCCCATTTCAAAACCAAAGGGGAGTTAAAGAGACTCAAGGGCCACCTCAGCGACAAGCTTGAGATCGAGGCCGAGAAGATGGGGGAAATGAAGGGCAAGCTCGACACCCTGCGGACCGAGAACGAAAACCTGCGTATGAAGGTGAACTCCGGCCGCGTCCAGAACGATTACGTCGCCCTTGAGCGCGAACTTGAGATCTATGCCCGCGCCGAAAAGGTGATGGTGGTGAACGCGCCCGGTTTTGCCCAGGCCTGGGAACGAGCCAAGGAGGGAGCGCTCTCCGAGATCGAAGCGGAGGAGTCGGGCAAAAGCCTGCCGCGCCGCATGTTCAAACGTTTCTTCTCCAAGTCTGGCAGCCACACCGAATCCGCCGTCATCGACGCGCTCCCTTCGGACTCGAAGAACAAACGGTCCGGTAGCTCCAACGAGAACTGACCGGAGCTGTCCTTTCAATCGATCGAAAGGACCTCGCGAAAACACCTTCCGCAACTTGTATGAAACTCCATCTCCCGGATCGGGAATTCGACGGCTATATTTTTGATTGTGACGGCACCCTCGTGGATTCAATGCCACTCCACTTCAAGGCCTGGACCGCAAGTTTTGTCCATCATGGTGCGCCGTGGGACTGGAGCGAAGACGAGTTTTACGCCAACGCCGGGGTGCCAGACCGGGTCACGGTCCTTGAACTCAACGAGCGCTTTGGTGCCAGCCTCTGCCCCGATGAGGTCCATGAGTTCAAGGCGGAGTGGTATGCCAGACACCTCCACGAGATCGTGGCCGTCGATGCGGTCGCCAAACTCGCCAGACAATATCACGCCGAGGGAAGGAAGATCTCAGTGGCCTCGGGAAGTGACATCACCCTGGTCGAACCGTCACTGGACCGGGCCGGGCTACTCGAGCTTTTTGACATCATTATCACCCCCGCGCAGGTCAAGAGAGGCAAACCGGCCCCGGACATGTTTCTCCTCGCGGCCGAGCGTATGGGAGTACCACCGGAGTCGTGCCTCGTTTTTGAAGACGGCCAGGCGGGAATCGATGCAGCAAACGCCGCCGGGATGGAGAGTGTTTTTGTCCCGAGTCGCTTTGAATAGATAGCATGCTTCCTGTCTTGTCGGAATTGTGCGAGTAGCTCATACTCGGCCAATTAGCATGAAGAGAATTCTGGCTTTACTTATACCGCTCTCTATCATCAGCTCCACTCCGGCAGAGGACGTCGCGGAACAAGAATTCACGGTTGGCTTCCTTGCGTTGATGGATTCAGTGGGTGCGCTTACCTCCCATGAAGAGAATCTCCGAAAGCAGTCGATTTCCAACAGCTGGGAGTTCTTCTTTTCGCTTCATTACACATCTCGTAGTGAGCACCGTGTGTTCGTTTTTGCAAAACCAGGAAAATCCCTTCCTCATCATTTAATCGTCTTTGAGGGGAGTTCCACATTTGATAGAGTGAACGAACTGCCTGGAGCGCGCTTCAACTTTCTCCCGATGGACGCTGGCACTCCTGAGTCGATTCAGATCTTGGATCGGCTAAAAGAGCTCGCCTTTACAAACGCGGGAGAAGAGACGCTTGATTCAGCAACGTCCACTATCTGTGGTATCGGGATCCGAATTGCTACAGTTGTTGGAGGAAAGGAGCAGGTCCACGATTATATACGAGCATCCCTCACCAGCCCCGACGCAACGGGACTTCCGAGCGAGGCCTACGAAGTGTTCCGCCGACTCTTCGAGGGTCCCGAAAAGAAGCTTGCCGAATGATATCCAAGGTGACGGAGAGCGGCAGACCATTTCCGCCCCTCATTTCGCCCCTTGCCGAATCCGTTGGTTTGGGGGAGACTCACCCCCGTGTTTCAGGTCATCTTCAACGAAATCAGTGCCGCCGAGATCTCACAACTGCCTACGCTGGAGCAGTTGGAGGTCTTGAATGAATTTCAGGTCAAGCCTGAGGACCTTGAGGGAATCGAGGAAAAGGGAACGGAAACCCGCTTCGGGCAGATCGAGCGTGACGGGAAAAAACTCTATCGCTACCGGGCGAGCGATGTCCGCATCTACTTCGAAGTATCAAAAGATCATCAGTCGGTCATCGTTCACCGCGTCCTCAGCAAAAACACGTTTCAGGATTTCCTCTATCGGGCCAATCTTCCCTTTGGCGATGATGAGGCTCTTGCCGAATCGAAGCAGTTCTGGGCTCTGATCGAGGAGGGAGAACGCGCCCGTCGCGTTTAGGGAGCCATGTCCGGACTCCTCGAAAGAATTGATTCGGATGAAAGCTGGCGACGTGAGGCTTTTCCGGCCTGCCGGGATCGCATCTTCCTGGCCCATGCGGCGGTGACAGCCCTTCCGGCGGTTGCGGTGGAGGCGATGAACCGGTTCAATCTCGCCTCCTCGACCGGCGAACTCGACTACTCGGAGGTCCTTATCCAGCAAATGGACGGGGTTCGCTTCTCCTCGGCAAAACTGATCGAGTGCTCTCCCGATGAGGTCGCTTTGCTCGGGCCGACCAGCCTCGGGCTCAGCCTCGTGGCGAACGGGTTAACCTGGAAGCCCGGCGACGAGATCGTGACCTATCTCGATGACTACCCCGCCAACGTTTACCCCTGGAAGAACCTGGAAAGCAAGGGGGTGAAGGTCGTCTACCTGCAGCCCCGTGAAATCGGAGAGATCACGCCGGAACTCGTGCGTTCGGCCATCACCCCCCGTACGCGGCTGCTTGCCCTCGCGTCCTGTCATTTCCTTTCCGGTTACCGGCTCGACATCGAGGCGGTGGGCTCAATCGCCAGGGAACATGACCTTCTTTTCTGTCTGGATGCGATTCAAACGGTCGGGGCCTTTCCCACCTCCGCGCAGCACGTCGATTTTCTCTCAGCCGACTCCCACAAATGGATGCTCGGACCGATGACGGCGGGAATCTTCTATGTGGACCGCCGCCGCTTCGAGACACTTTCACCCACTCTCCTCGGAGCCTGGAATGTGAAATCCCCGAATTTTATCGCTCAGGATGCGGTCGCTTTCGAGTCAGGTGCACGCCGCTACGAGCCGGGAGTTCTCAACGCGCAGGGACTTCTGGGAATGCAGGCGTCCATGGAAATGCTTACCGGCATCGGCATCCCCGCCGTCTCAAAACGGCTCATGGAGCTCAAGGCCATGCTCTGCGACGGACTGGAGAGCCTCGGGTTGGACATCCTCGGCCCCCGCGAGGGAGGTTCCGCTTCGGGAATCACGTCCTTTACGGACCGGGAAAATCCCCGCCGAATCGGTGAAATGGCCGCCGCTTTGCAACATTCGAACATCGTTGCCAGCTTCCGGCACGACCGGGAGGGGAAACCCTACCTCCGCTTCAGCCCCCATTTTTACAACACTCCGGCCGAAATCGGCCAGGTTCTTGAGGTCTTGGCCCACGCTCGAACTTGACGAAACGGCAACTTGCGTCTTGTATCGGGGCTGCTTTTGAACTGGAAACTTCAGCCGTTCTGGTTCAGGGTTTCCTGCGGGTCTGACCCCCGCCAATTAATTCCAACCGAGAGGGCCAACCGCTGTGGACTTCAGAGATATCAAGAAAATCGTAGAGCTCATGGATCAACATGGGCTATCGCAGTTCAAGCTGGAACAGGACGAGACTAAACTCGAACTGAAAAAGGGAGGAGATATCGATCTCAAGGCAATCCAGCATTGGATGGCGTCTGCTCCCGGACCCCAGTATGCACCCCAATACGGCGTGGCTCCGGCACCTGCCGCAGGCACCCCCGCTCCCGCAGACGGCGCTCTGCCGGCCGGAGTAAAGGAAGTCACCTCTCCCATGGTGGGCACTTTCTATACGGCCTCCTCACCTGACGCCGAGCCCTTCGCCAAGATCGGAACAAAAATCACCGCCGACAGCACCGTCTGCATCATCGAAGCCATGAAGGTGATGAACGAAATCAAGGCTGAAATCAGCGGAGAGATCATTGAGCTTCTCGTTGAAAACGGAACCGCAGTCCAGTACGGCGAGCCGCTCTTCCGGGTCAAGACGTCCTGAGAATCAACGTGCCTTTCCCTTGTCGGAGAGAGCGCGGAATCAAACGCCATGTTTAAGAATATCCTCGTAGCGAACCGGGGCGAGATCGCCCTCCGCGTGATCCGCGCCGCCAAAGAACTCGGAATCCGAACCACGGCCGTTTACTCTGAGGCGGACGTGGACTCGATGCACGTCCATCTGGCTGACGACGCCATCTGCATCGGACCTCCCGCCAGCGCGGATTCCTATCTCAACATGCAGGCGATCCTCTCGGCTGCCGAGATCGCGAATGTCGATGCGATCCATCCCGGCTACGGCTTTCTTTCCGAGAATCCCCGCTTTGCCGAGCTCTGCGAGAGCTGCAACGTCAAGTTCATCGGTCCTTCCGCCAAAATCATTTCCATGATGGGCGACAAGAATCAGGCCAGGGCAACCGCCACCAAATACGGCATTCCGGTTACTCCCGGCTCTGATGGAATTGTCGAGACCGAAGAGGAAGCCCTGCGGGTTGCCGAGAAAATCGGCTACCCCATCATGATCAAAGCCACCGCCGGCGGTGGCGGACGCGGAATGCGCCCTGCGTTGAACAAAGCGAGCTTTGTGAGCGCCTTTCATGCGGCGAGGAATGAGGCCAACGCCTGTTTCGGATGCCCTGACGTCTACCTGGAAAAGCTTGTCGAGAATCCTCACCACGTTGAATTTCAGATCGTCGCGGACAGCCACGGCAATGTGAAGGAGCTCGGGGAACGCGACTGCTCGATGCAGCGCCGGAATCAGAAGATCATCGAGGAGACTCCCTCACCCCTGCTAACCCAGGAGTTGCGGCAGAGGATGGCCGAGGCCTCCGAGACCCTTGTGAGGAATATCGGATACGAAAACTGCGGGACGATCGAATATCTCGTCGACGATAACGAGAATTTCTACTTCATGGAGATGAACACCCGTATTCAGGTGGAGCATCCCATCACCGAGGAAGTGCGTGGTTGTGACCTGATCAAGGAGCAGATTCGTGTCGCCGCCGGCGCCCCTCTTTCCGAGCACGTCGTTTTCAGTCAGCCCAGGGGGCATTCGATCGAATGCCGGATCAACGCGGAGGATCCCTACAACAACTTCGCCCCGAGCCCCGGCAAGATTAATCTCTTCTATGCTCCCGGAGGTCGCGGCGTCCGGGTTGATACCCACGTCTACAGCGGCTACGAAGTGCCGCCGAACTACGACTCGATGATCGCCAAGCTCATCGTGACCGGAGCAACCCGCGACATCGCCATCGCCCGAATGATCCGCTCTCTCAAGGAGTTCATCGTTCGCGGAATCAAGACAACCATTCCTTTCCAGGCGTCCATTCTCGAACACGCCGCTTTCCGCAACGGGAAATACAATATTTCCTGGGTCGAGAATTTCCTCGCCTCCCACCCCACTCCTCCTGAGCTTCCCGACTTTATGCGGGAGGATTGAGGGAGCTGAGGGAGGAGTCGAAAGACTAAATTTCCTCACAGAAAAGGCGTCCTGTCGGATACCGACAAGACGCCTTTTTGATTTTCCGCTTGGAAGGCCTGCAGCCTCGTCAATCTTCAGTGCCCGTGCCCGGCATGGGAACCACCGGTCCCACCCCACTGCAGCTGCAGTTGAAACCAGACGACGTTTTCGCTTCCGATAGAGGCGTCCTGGACGTTGTCGTATTGCACTCTCGCCCGGACCCGCTGCTCGGGATCGAGGTAGGCCGACAATGCGGCAGAAAGACGGTTCCGGTCACTCAACTCGGCCACTTCGACGGCGGAGACCCAGTCGTGACGAACGGAAAGAGTCGTTCGATCACTGAGTCCATAGTGAAGCGCCGTCGAAACCCCGCGATCTCTGAACTCAACCGCATCTCCCCCCTCGGTGAAGGCGTCCACAGCACGGCCGATGAACTCACTCTGGAACATGACCGCCCCGGCGCAAAAGTCCGGCCCTCCATAGCCGTGATCGTGACCCTTCCAGACTTTGCGGAACCCGAACCCGTAGACGGTTGAGTCCCGGCCAAATCCATTTTCACCGACCGCAAGCGAGGCCGTGCCGGTGATACTGTCGTCGAAGGGGAGACGATAACGATAATTTGAAGTCAAGACCCAGTCGCTGAATCCGGCTTCATCAGCGTGAACCTCATCGGGGGGGTGCGGACCGCCTCCCTCTTCCTCATGGGCATGGGTTCTTACACCGCCGAAGCCGAGACTGAGAAGTCCGCTGGAAGGGGTGTTCACGAGGATTTCACCGCCCTGAGTAATCAGCTCCCCCTCATTCAAGAGACGGCTGTTGGCGAGGTTCTGATTCACAAAAAACCAGTCGTGAAGATGCCGGTCCGCCTGAAAGCCAAAGGTATTCAGGAACTGCCCGCCGCCAATCGCGACAGACTCGGTCACATGCCAGTGCAGGTAGGCCTCCTCAAGCTCCGCTTCCCAGACTTCATCGTGCCCCTGGTGCCCGAAGCCACTCACCATCCCCGTGACGACTTCGTTGAAGTTCAAATCAAGGTGAAGTTCGATCGCCTGGATTCCCGTGTCATTCTGTGGGTCATGCTCTGAAGTGGCAAAATCCTCCGCTACAAAACCACGGTCAAACCCGCCGGTCGTCCCGTTGACATACAAACTCGGAAACAGGAACCCTCCCAGATTAGCCCCCTCACCCGTCAGGTAATTCACCTCGCCGACGTTGTAGACAAAGGCTTCCTCTTCAAATGGAACGGCGGCCGATTCCTGGGCATAGAGCGGCAATACGAGTAAACATGACACCGTCAGTAAGGTAAAAGAGCTCTTCATTTTCTGTTTTGCTTATTCGCAATTAGTTTGCGTTTGGACATTCTTCTGCCATAATGCAAAAAGAATGCAACAGCTTTTGCGCATAAAACTTGCATTTAAATTCCCGCTCAACCGATGAAATCATTTATTCCCTTCCTCATTCTCCTTGGATTTTTGTTCTCTCCCAAGGTTTTCGCCGCAGAAGTCACCTACACCGCGAAGCTGAACGGCATCGAGTGCGCCGACTGCAAACGCACCATTTCCCGGGCCATCGGGAAGATCAAGGGGGTGAAGACCATCCGTATCGCCAAGGAGGGCGAGACCCAGCACCGTCTCACCGTTGTCACCGACGGCAGCAAGGCAATCTCTCAAGCCGAGGCAAGTGCCTCCCTTGGCAAGGATTCGCACTACTCGATCGCGAGCTGGAGCAAAAACTAAACGCCCCCCCTCATGAAACCCTTTACTCTGGCCCTCGCCCTTCTCACGCTCGGCTCCGCTCTTGTGGCCGCACCGGCGGACGGGACGGAGAAACTCCGCGTCTTTGTACCGGTCCTGCCTTACGAGTATCTCTTCGAGCGGGTTGGCGGTGACTGGGTCGAGGTGAGTGCCATTGTTCAGGAGGGAGGCGACTGCCACAACTACTCCCCCACTCCCCGCCAAATCGCCGACATCGCGAGAGCGAACCTGCTGTTTTCCGGCGGCCTCAGCTTCGAGGCGAATTTCTACGTCGCAGTTGGCGACGGTGAAAACGGACCGAAAGAATTCGACTTGCTCGAAGGGCTCGAACTTCTCGAAGGTTCCTGCGGCGAATGTGCTTCAGCCGCCGCCGAGGGAAAAGAGGCCCATGAGCATGAACACGAACATGAGGAAAAGGACGCTCATGTCTGGCTTTCGCCCCGCGTCCTCAATCACCAGGCCGGACACGTCGCCACGATCCTGAAGCAGCATCTCCCCGCCTCAGCCGCCCCCGCTATTGACGCGAACCTCGCCTCCTTCAAAACCGAACTCGACCAGCTCGACGCGGAGATCAAGACCACCCTCGCCCCGAAAAAGGGCCGCGCCTTTTACGTCTACCACGGAGCCTTCGCCTATTTTGCGAAGGACTACGGACTCGTCCAGAAGGCGATTGAGATTGGAAACCGAAAACCCTCTCCGAAGCAGGTCACCGCGATTGCGAAGCAGGCGAAAGAGGAGAGCGTCACCACCATCTTCGTGCAACCGCAGTTCGATCAGTCCAGCGCCACTTCCCTCGCCGAGACCATCGGCGGCAAGGTGCAAAACCTTGACCCGCTCGAGAAGGACGTTCTTGCCAACCTCCGCACCATCGCAACGGCGATCGCGACGGCACCCTGAACGAAACACCCAACCCTCTTCGATCCGGCATTGAACCCTCCCGACTCACCCGCGGCCACCCATCCGGCCCACCTTGTCGAGTGCCGCGATCTCTCCTTCGCCTACGGCAAATCGCGCGTACTCGAAGATGTCTCCTTCGTCGTCCATCGGGGCGAATCCCTCTGTGTCATCGGGCCGAACGGTGGCGGTAAATCGACCCTCGCCAAACTCGTCCTCGGACTGCTGGAGCCGGCTTCAGGCTCTCTCAAGGTCATGGGCCGCAGCCCCGCCGAGGCGCGGACTGCGATCGGCTACGTGCCGCAGGCGATGCGCTTCGACCCGCAGTTCCCCATCTCCGCCCTCGACATTGTCCTGATGGGCCGGCTCAACCATCTCCGGGTCGGACACTATTCGAAATCCTGCCGCGAAATGGCTCTTGCCGCCCTCGCCGAGGTGGGTTTGTCAGGGTATGAGAAGCGATCCTTCTCCGATCTCTCCGGAGGCGAGCGGCAGCGTGTCCTGATCGCCCGCGCCCTCGCCTGCGAGCCTGAGATTCTCCTTCTCGACGAGCCCACCGCGAACATTGATCTCTCCGTCGAAGCGGCCCTGATCGAGACCCTCGTCTCCCTGCGCCATCGCATGACCATCCTCATGATCACCCACGATCTCGACCTGGTCTCCTCCATCGGCGACTCCGTCCTCTGCGTGAACCACCGGGTCCACCGCCACTCCCTCCCGCTCTCCGGCGAGACGATCAAGGAGATTTACAGCAGCCGTCGCCGGCTCGAACACGACCGCCGGACCCGCCACCAGCAAGGCGATCACTCCACCTGCCAGCATGACTGATTTCTTTGCCGATTTCATTGACGCGGTGAAGACAGTGCCGCTGATCCGATACGCCCTCTTCGCCGGAATCGTCTCCAGTCTCACCTTCGGGGTCGTGGGCTCGCTCGTCGTGGTGCGGCAGATCGGCTACGTCGCCTCGGCCATCGCGCACAGCATCCTCGGCGGAATCGGTGCCTCGGTCTATTACAACCGCGTTTACGACCTGCCCTGGCTCACGCCCATGCTCGGTGCCATTGCTGCCGGACTTCTTTCCGTCATCCTCATCGGGTGGGTTACCCTGCGGTTCAAAGAGCGCGAGGATACCATCATCGGCGCGATCTGGGCCGCTGGCATGGCCGCCGGACTGCTGTTCCTCCATTACGCCCCGGGGAAAGCGGTGAATCTTGAGAGCTTCATCTTCGGCAACATCCTCCTCACCTCGAAAAGCGACGTCATCATGACCCTTGTCCTCGGGGTGATCGTCCTCGGTCTCGTCGCGCTTTTCTACCACAAGCTTGTCGCCGTCTCCTTCGACGAGGAGTTCGCCCAATTGCGCGGCGTCTCCACAAAGGTGTATTATTTCCTCCTCCTCGGCCTTACCGCGATGAGTGTCGTGCTGATGGTGCGCATCGCCGGTCTGTTTCTCTCCCAGGCCCTTCTCATCCTGCCCGCCGCCACCGCCTCGCGCTTTTCGCGCTCGCTTTGGGCGATCATGCTCGTCGCAGTCGGCCTCACTGCTCTCTCCAATACGGCCGGTCTCGCTCTCAGCTACCATTACGACATCCCCACAGGACCCTTCATCGTCTTTCTGGCGGTCGGATTTTACGTGCTTTCATTTCTGTTGCGGCGCGGGAGAGCGTAAGGATCATTTCCCATGCTTTTCCAATTCGAGAATACCTACGCCAGGCTTCCGGAAACCTTCTTCGCCCGCGTCGACCCAACACCGGTTGCGGCACCTGAGTTCATCGCGGTCAACAAGGCGCTTGCAGGAGAACTCGGAATCGATCCCGAAGGTCTCGCGTCGGACGAGGGATTGGCATTTCTGTCAGGCAACCGCATTCCTGAGGGAGCCGAACCCCTCGCCGCCGCCTATTCGGGCCATCAGTTCGGCGGATTCTCTCCCGTACTCGGCGACGGACGCGCCATCCTCCTGGGTGAGGTGATCCATCGCGACGGTCTCCATCGCGACATTCAATTGAAGGGCTCCGGACCAACACCCTTCTCGAGAAGAGGTGATGGACGATCCGCTCTTGGACCTGTCCTCCGTGAATATCTCGTCTCCGAAGCGATGGCCGCCTTCGGATTGCCAACGACCCGCGCCCTCGCTGCAATCTGGAGCGGGGACAAAGTCTACCGGGAGGAAGTCGAACCCGGCGGTGTCTTCACCCGAGTGGCGCGTTCGCACCTCCGGATCGGGACCTGTGAATATTTCGCCTCCCGGCGCGATTTCGAAGGGCTTCGCACTCTCGTCGACTACGCGCTGAATCGTCATTATCCTGATCGGGTGGATTCTGAAAATTCCGCCCTCGCCCTGCTCAATGGCGTGATGGAACGCCAGGCGAGTCTGGTCGCCCGATGGATGGGGCTGGGCTTCATCCATGGTGTCATGAACACCGACAACATGAGCCTCTCCGGCGAGACGATCGACTACGGTCCCTGTGCCTTTCTTGATCGCTATGATCCCGCAAAGAAGTTCAGCTTCATTGACCGGAACGGACGCTACGCCTACGGGAATCAGCCCAACATCGCCCACTGGAATCTCACCCGTCTCGCCGAAGCCTTACTGCCTCTGGCCGGGGAGGATGAGGAAAAGGCGATCGCCGCAGTGACCGAACTGCTCGAACGTTTCCCCGATCTCTTCCGCAGTTCCTTGGCAAATACCTTTGCCGCAAAACTCGGATTTGATAAGGCTGATGAAAACTCACGCCTCCTTGCGGAAAGTCTTCTTTCTCTCATGGGGGAACAACAGGTCGACTTCACCCTCACCTTCCGGCACTTGCGATCGGCAGTGAACGGAGCAAAGGCTGATGCGTTTTCCGCTCTCTTTCCCCGTCCCGAATCCGCCCGCGAGTGGCTCGCGGGATGGCATAGGGCCCTGGATGCCGCAGGCATCTTAGCCGACACGGCCGAGGCAACCATGCGGACTGCAAACCCCGTGTTTATTCCGCGCAATCACCGCATCGAAGCGGTGATCGAGGCGGCGAGGGATAAGAACTTTGCTCCTTTTCACCAACTCCACGCTGTCTTGCAACGACCTTTCGAAGAGCAGGAGGAAAATTACACCTTCGAGGACCCTCCCTTAGCTCACGAAGTGGTGCAGGCGACCTTTTGCGGAACCTGAGCTGGAAGGGCGCCCCTCAACCGCGTTCCGCGATCGGCGTGATCGGCTGATCTTCAGTGGGACCGGTGTACTTGGTGAGGGGACGATAGAGTCGATTGTCATCGAGCTGCTCGAGCACCTGGGCAGTCCACCCGGCCGCCCTCGCGATCGCAAAGATGGGCGTGAAAAGATCGGTCGGGATATCGAGCGAATAATAAACGGTGGCCGAGTAGAAATCGACGTTGGCATTGAGCCCCTTGCGCTCGCGCATCAATTCAGCAATGCGCTCGGACATGTCGATCCACTTTGTTTCGCCGAGCTCTTTGGTGAGTTTGACCGCCATCTTACGGAGATAGGGAGCACGGGGATCGAGGACCTTGTAAACCCGGTGACCGATACCCATGATCTTCTTTTTCTGGGCGAGGCAGTTCTCCACATAGGCATCGACCTTGTCGAGGCTTCCGATCTCCTGAAGCATGTGAATGACACCTTCATTGGCTCCGCCGTGAAGCGGTCCTTTCAGGGTGCCAATGGCCGAGGTGATCGCGGAATACATGTCCGAAAGCGTTGCGACGGTGACCCGTGCACTGAAAGTCGAGGCGTTCATGCCATGGTCGGCATGAAGGGTGTAGGCCGCATCCAGAGTGCGTGTCGCTTCCGCGCCGGGTTCTTTTCCGTTGATGAGATAAAGAAAGTGGCCGGCCTCGGAAAGGTCGTCGCGCATCGGCATGAGATCGAGACCCTGCCTGGCACGATGGAAATGGGCAACCATCATCGGCATGGTTGCGCAGATCGCCATGGCGCGATCTTCGTTAATCGAACGATCCTGATCGCCGCCGCGATGGTCATAAAGGCCGAGCATGCTCACCCCGGTGCGCAATACATCCATGGGCGAGGCATCCTTCGGAGCGGACTTGAGGAAGTCGATGACCGCCTGAGGAAGGTGTCGATGGGAGCGGAGATTGGTGGTAAATGCGTCGAGTTCGACTTGAGTCGGAAGCTTCCGGCGGTGAAGAAGAAACATCACCTCTTCGAAAGTGCACTTTTCGACGAGATCCTGAATATTGTAACCGAGATAACGAAGGACCCCTGCCTGGCCCTGCACATCACTGAGGCAGGACTCATTTGCGATGACTCCTTCGAGTCCCTTCGAATATTCCGCTAGGTCCGACATAAGATACTATTTCTACTAAAATCGATGCCCCGGAATCAATCCGGAAGCGTGTATTTTGCTGAATTCGCTCAGCCCATTGCACGAACCAGCGCCTGACCCATGTCGGATGGGTTGCCCGCCACTTCAATACCGGCATCACGCAGTGCCTCAATCTTAGCAGCAGCTGTGCCTTTTCCTCCGGAAACAATCGCTCCGGCATGCCCCATACGACGTCCGGGAGGGGCGCTGGAACCGGCGATAAAGGCGGCCATCGGCTTTTTGCAATTCTCTTTGGCCCATGCAGCGGCTTCTTCCTCGGCTGTTCCACCGATCTCACCAATCATGATGATGGCCTCGGTCTCGGGGTCCTCGTTGAACATTTTAAGAATATCGAGGTGCGACGTTCCATTGATCGGGTCACCGCCGATGCCAACGCAGGTGCTCTGGCCAAGCCCGAGATTGGTGAGCTGCCAGACCGCCTCGTAGGTGAGGGTACCGCTACGTGAGACAACCCCGACCTTACCGCGCTTGTGGATGTAGCCCGGCGCGATCCCGATCCGGCAACCGCCATGGGAACCTTCGCCAAGACCCGGAGTCACGAGACCGGGACAGTTGGGCCCGATGAGGCGAGTCTTTTTGCCCTGCATCCCGGCACGAACCCGCATCATGTCCATCACTGGAATTCCTTCGGTGATAGCCACAGCAAGATCGACCCCGGCGGCAACCGCCTCAAGAATCGCGTCCGCGGCGAATGGAGGGGGAACAAAGATCGCCGAAACAGTAGCCCCGGTCGCGGCGACCGCTTCCTCGACAGTGTCGAAAATCGGAACCTTATCGGCAAAGAGCTGCCCTCCTTTTCCCGGCGTGACTCCGGCCACCAGTTTGGTGCCGTAGTCGAGGCTGAGCTGCGCGTGTCGTCCGCCGAATGAGCCGGTGATGCCCTGAACGAGGATTTTTGTATTTTCGTCAACGAGAATGGCCATGGGAGAGAAAGGGTAGCGGAGTTAAGAAAGCGGGTCAGACGGCGATTGCTTTGACCGCCTTGTCAGCGGCATCGGCGAGCGTGTCAGCGGAGATTAGCGCCACACTCGAATTGGCGAGAGTCTGCTTGCCTGCCGCCACGTTGTTGCCCTCAAGTCGAACGACAAGCGGAATGTTGAGATCCACTTCCTGACAGGCGGCCACGATACCTTTGGCGATCACATCACAGTCCATGATGCCACCGAAAATATTTACGAGGATGGCCTTCACTTTCGGATCGCCGAGGATGATTTTAAAAGCGTTGCGCACCTGCTCCTGAGACGCGCCGCCGCCCACATCGAGGAAGTTTGCCGGTTCGCCACCGCAGTGCTTGATAATGTCCATCGTCGCCATGGCGAGTCCGGCACCATTGACGAGACAGGCGATATTCCCGTCGAGACCGATGTAGTTGAGGTCAAACTTCTTGGCCTCAACTTCGCGGGGATCCTCTTCCGTGGGATCATTCAAAGCTGCAATGTCAGGATGGCGGTAGAGGGCATTGTCATCGAAGTCGAATTTTGCGTCCAGCGCGAGAACGCGGTCATCCGGGGTCGTGACGAGAGGATTCACTTCTACCATGGAGCAATCGCACTCGATAAAGAGGCGGTAAAGCGCCTGGAGCAGCTTGCCGAATTGCTTGGCAACATCACCGCTGAAGCCGAGCTTCGCGCAAAGATTGCGAATCTCGTAGGGCTGAAGCCCGAGGAGCGGATGAATGACCTGATGGTAAATTTTCTCGGGAGTGTGCTCGGCGACCTCTTCGATGTTCACCCCGCCCTCTGTGCTGGCAACGATAACCGGGGAGCGGCTCTCTCGATCCATGAGGACAGCGAGATAATATTCCTTCTTGATCTCGACGGCATCGGCGATCATGACCTTGCTGACGAGCTTGCCTTCCTCACCGGTCTGGTGGGTCACAAGAATCTGGCCAATCATCTTACCCGCAATCTCGGCGGCTTCGTCCGGAGTCTGGACAAGGTGAACGCCTCCTTTGAAGCCGTTCTTGAAAGTCCCCTTTCCGCGCCCCCCTGCGTGCACCTGAGCTTTGACCACAATATTCGATCCGATCTCCACCGCCGCACTTTTTGCTTCAGCGGCAGTGTCGGCGACCTTACCCCGGGGGGTGGCGACACCGAATTTTTCGAAAAGTTCCTTGGCCTGGTATTCGTGAATGTTCATGGAGCGAAGCGGCTGCTCTGAGCTGAGCGCGGCAACTTACGGAGGCCCCTCCTGAGGTCAAGGTGGAACTGACCGCAATACCGTTTCAAATGCGCCACCCTTGCAAAAATCGCTCCGACCAATCGACCCGCTGAAAGGGACGCTTGATCGCAGCCTGCTGGAGCGGGATCAGAAGTCGAGCAGGACCTCGGCGCGTCTGTTCCTGGAGCGACCGCCGGGATTGTCGGATCCGTCAGGCAGGAAGTTGGGGCTGCGCGGCTTGGCCGCCCCGAACGCCTCGGTAATAACCTGTTCCGGGGAGACTCCCATGGAAATGAGGGTTTGCCGGATCGACTCGGCACGCTTGTCGCTCAGACCAACGTTGTAGTCATCGCTTCCGACCGCATCGGCGTGCCCATTAATCCGAATGACGCGCTCTTTTCCTTGAGCCAGAATCTCGGCGACTATCTGGAGCTGGCGCTGCGCTCTCTCGGTGAGACCGGCTTCGTCGAACTCGAAGTAAATCACCAGAGAGTCACCCCCGGCAGGATCTTCAACAATGGGACTGTAGGCGGCATTTCCCGCACCACCCCGTTCGGACAGCACCGAGAGAACCTTGGAGAAAGTCAGTCCATTCACTTTCCATGAGCGGTCGATCTGCCCGAGTTCAAGCGCGAACTCGGAGGACATGCTCTCCGACTGTACTCTCGCCAGGACCCAGGTGACATCCTCGCGGGACAGAGTCACGACAAGCGGCCGGTCCTCCTTGAGAACGAATCCCCCTTCTTCCACCGCAATCATGAGAGCCGCCACCCGCTCATCACTTACCGTCGCCTGATCCGAAAGCTCACGGGCGGCATTGAAATCGCGTTTTATTACGGCCTTGGAAAAGGCATGGGCCACGGTAAGAGCATCAGATGCCGGGGCAGGAACTGCGGATCCCGCAGGGGCGGAACCGGGAGTTGCCGATGCACCCGCACTCCGGTTGAGCGTCAGATCGAGAGGGAAGCTGATTCCGCTGATATCGACCCGGTTGTCTCCTGATTGAATCATATCCGCATAAACCTGCTCAACATCCTTGGCCTCTCCCGATACCGGGACAAAATTAAGAGACCATCTCATTCCTTCGGCGGATTTTGAAATTTCCGTGAAGGGCTTGCTGCTCGCGAGCGTCTTTTCCGCGCCTTCCACCAGGGTTTTCACCCTCTCGCTGACGGGAGCAGTCATCCCATCCGATCCGACTAGAGCAACAAATCCCGGATAATCTTTAGCCGCGACCTTTTCCGCGAGGGCTTTCATCGCTGCGGCGGGTGATTCAAAGAGACCGGCGGGAGCCCCTGCTGGTTTCTCTTTCGTTTCGGGGGCGGTAGGAGCTGGAACCGGCTGAGGGGCAGGAACGATTGGATTGGCAACCTCCGGATTACTCGGAGCAGGCTTGAGGTCGCCAACGAGTTTTACCGGCTCAGTAGGGGAACCCGCGATCGGCTCGTCCGATTTCCGGCAGGACTTGAGGCTGACAAGGGAAATCACAGCCCCCAGAATGATGATGCCGAAGAAGATGAGTGCGGTCGTCCTGTTCATAGTCGGGGAAATCCCTTCAAGGTAGCAGAATGCCTTCCATTCGAAACCAAAAATCGTAAACGATCGCCGTACTCTTAGAGGTCACGATTTTTTACGCAGTTCTTCGACAAGCTGGGCCGGGCTGCTGGTAATTTCTGAGCGCTCCGTTAGATTTCTGATCGTCAGTTCCGGGAACTCGGATCCAACAACGATTGCAAATTTTGCTCCCGACAGTTCCGCCGCCTGAAACTGCTTTGGAACCTTCGTCGCAGAGAGAGAAGAAAGGACGCGGAATCCCGCATCGCGGAGCTGTTGGGTCACCGCTGAGCCTTCCCGGTGACGATCCGGGTCGGCCAGGATCAGATAGGCGTCAACGCGCTGGTTTTCGATGATTGCCTTCTCAAGAAGACCTGCCGGGCAGGCGGTCTCGCGGATCAGGTCGGTAATCACCATGTCACCCATGGCAAAGCCGCAGGCGGCCATAGGCACCCCGCCAATGAGCTCGATCAGTTGATCATATCGCCCGCCCCCCGCGACGGCCCTCATCCCCTTCCCGATATCAAAGATCTCAAAGACCGGTCCGGTGTAGTAGGCAAGTCCACGAACAATACCCAGATCAACCTCAACGAAGCGCTCCATGCCACGAGCGGAGAGGTCGTCGAGAATAGCCCGAAGGCTCGGTGATGCATCGCACCCCGAGGTGATGAAGTCCCGAACCTTCGCGAGGGTGAGCCCAAGAGAAGATAGCTGCTCTTCCACCTTTTCTGCAGGAGTGCGCTCCATCCGGTCAATCACCTGAAGAAAAGTCGTTTGGTCTTCTCCTTCGATGCCGTTGCGAGTGGCAAAGTCAATCCAGGCACTGCGATCACTGACCCGGATTCGAAAGTCGCTTTCGGAAAACCCGAGAGCGGTCATCAGGTCAATCGCAAGCGCCATCAACTCGGCATCCGCGAGGATGGATTCCTCCCCCACAATATCGCAGTTAAACTGGTAGAACTCCCTGCCCCTGCCCTTTTGGTGTTTCTCGTAGCGGAAGAACTGGCCGATCGAAAACCAGCGCAGCGGCTTCCGGAAATCTCTCTGCCGCGCGGCGGCCATTCTCGCCAGCGTCGGGGTCAATTCCGGACGCATTGAGACATCCCTCTCTCCTTTGTCCTGAAAGCAGAAAAGCTGATTAACAATCTCCGCTCCGCTCTTCCGACGGTAAAGGTCAGTGGGCTCGAGAATGGGGCCCTCATACTCCACAAAGCCATACCGCCTCGCCACGGACCGCCACTTCTCGAAGACGTAATTTCTCGCCGAACAATCATCCGGGTAGAAATCCCGGAATCCGGGGAGGGTCTGAAAGCGCTGGGCCATGGTGTCGACTTGAAATAGAGTAGTTCCCCTGGAGAGACGGTGCGCCTCCGGGAAAATCAACCGAAGACGATGGTGCGGTTTGCGTAGGCAAGGATGCGTCGATTCAGATGAAGCCAGACCGCACGGCTGAGAACGCTCTGCTCCAGGGCTCTGCCCTTTCTGACAAAGTCCTGTACCGCATCGCTGTGCGATACCGGAGTAACCCCCTGAACGATGATTGGACCTTCGTCGAGCTCCTCCGTGACGTAATGGCTGGTTGCCCCAACCAATTTGACCCCCCGGCGATGAGCCGAGTGGTAGGGACGGGCACCCGGAAACGCCGGGAGGAATGAGTGATGAATGTTGATGATCCGATTGGGAAACGCCGTTGTCATCAGCGGACTGAGGATCTGCATGTATCGGGCGAGAATGACGAGGTCGATTCCATTTTCCCGGAGCAGGGCAATTTCGGCTTTTTCCTGAGCCTCTTTGTTTCCCTGATTGATCGGAAAAACGTGGAAGGGGATTCCGAACCGTTCGGCAACGGAGCGCAGATCATCCCGATTGCTAAGGATCAGGGGAATCTCCATTCCCAGCTCACCGCTTTCGTGTCGTGACAGCAAATCGTAGAAGCAGTGATTATCCCGCGTCACGAAGAGGGCAGCCCGCGGGACGATGTCGGAGAAATGGAGTTCCCATTTCATCGAAAATCTATCCACCAGCGGCATGAGCGACGAGACGAGGTCCTCCCGCTTGAGAGCGAAGCCCTCGATCTCCCATTCCACCCGCATGAAGAACGCCCCTTCTTCCTGATCCACATGCTGATTGATGTCGACAATGTTTCCCCGGTTTTCGAAGAGGAAAGAAGAAATCGCGGCGACGATACCCGGCTTATCGGGGCATGAGATCAGCAGAATCGCCGTCGGGGAATCTGTTGAAAGAGAGCTCAAAGTCCGCCGTTGCAAAAAGAAAGAAATGCTCGAGGGGGGAATCGAACCCCCACGGGTTGCCCCACAGGATCCTTAATCCTGCGCGTCTACCAATTCCGCCACCCGAGCGTTACCCCCGGCGCCGGAACCAGTCCGGAGCGAGGGGTCGCATTGATAATTTGTAATCCGATCTTCCGCAAGCTTTCTTTGCTCGTATTTGACAGAATTTCCGGTGGCTTACAGCAGCCGGGCTTCCGGGGTGAATACAGGGTCGCCGTGCCCCGCTAGAGAAACCTTCCGGGAACAGGGGAAAGGCCCTGTGCGGTCGGAAAGATTCGCATAATTGGGAAACGCCTTGGCCGGACTCACCGATCAACGGGAGTAGTAGTAGCCGCTGCCGGACCGCGGACCGCGCTCATATCGATCGTCATAATCCCGGTGAGCGGGATAGTAGGGAGAGCGGGGGTGCCTGGGGTTGGAGTATCCCGGCTGAACGTAACCACCCCGGGCTCTAGCGACGCAATCGTAGTGATAGGCTGGAACCCACGCATAGCCGATCGCACCGCCCGGATACTGGGCGGGTTGATAATAAGAGTAGATCTTCCCATGGCAGAATTGGCAGGTTCCGATCACGATGGAGCGGTAATCTGCTTCGACGGAGGTCGGCGATGCGGCAAACATGGCCGCCAGGGTCAGGAAGATGATTGAGATGCTCTTCATATGATTGGGAATCTTGATTGTATTCTTGACGGCGGATCCTACCCTTAACTGCAAATGATTACCAGCCCGGACTGTGTCCGGGCTGGTGGTTGCGTCATTATTTTTCTGTCGGTCAGCGGAAATGGAAGGAGCCGAACCGGGTATGAATGCTGACACCGGAGCTGCGGTACCCGTGGTACGAAGAGTAACGGGGCACGTAGTAGCGCGAGGAGCGATAGCTTGTCGGGTAGTAGCGGGGAGCGCTCCGGTAATACCGGTGGTTGTAGTACACTGGCCGATAGGAACGAGTGTTGTAGTATCGAACCGGCGTGTGGCAAACCCCACCCCGATTGTAGCTGTAGGAAGGGTTGTAATAATGTGGGTGCCGCGCCTCCGCCTTCGTCGGCGCGAAGGTGAAAAGGGTGAAAACCGCGGCGATTAGGGCGAATAGCTTTTTCATCAGGTTTTTAGGGTTGGTTGTTCACCCCGACTCAAACAGAGGTTTAAGGCGGGGTGAGAGTTGGCGTTTATACAAGGGTGAGACGCACTTCCCGGAAAATTATTCAATCTTTTCCGAATTTTTTGCCCCTCTCTTCAGACCCACAGGTTCCGATCAAGCGTGCGATATTGAATCGACTCCATCACATGAACTTCCCGGATATCCTTGTCTCCCTCCAGATCAGCCAGCGTCCGCGAGACTTTTAGAATACGATCATAGGCTCGCGCACTGAAATTAAGGGTATCCATCGCCTGTTCCAAGGTTCTCTCACTCTGTCGGTCAAGCCGGCAGAACTCTGAAACGAGACGGCTACCCATGTCGGCATTCGTGATCACACCCGGATGGGAGACGAACCTGGCCAGTTGCACCTGCCTCGCCTCCTCAACTCGTTCCCGGATCATCGTCGAAGACTCCCCTCCGCTTTCGCGGCGAAGTTCCTTATAATCGACCGCCGGAACGTCGACGTGGAGATCGATCCTATCAAGAAGTGGGCCGCTGATTCTCTGCCGGTACTTTTCGATTTGATTCGGTGAACATCGGCATTCCCGGCCCGGGTCGCCCAGATAACCACACGGACAGGGATTCATCGCGGCGACGAGGCTGAAGCGACTCGGGAAGGTGAATTTCCCGGCCGCCCGGGAAATGGTCACCTGTCCGTCCTCAAGCGGTTGCCGCAGCACCTCCAGGGTCGAACGGCGGAACTCGGGTAGTTCGTCCAGAAAGAGAATTCCATTGTGAGCAAGGCTGACCTCGCCCGGAGTAGGCTGGCTACTGCCGCCAAGGAGACCGACGTCGGAAATGGTGTGGTGGGGCGATCGAAACGGGCGGGTGGCGAGGAAGCTGTTCTTGGCATCCACCAGACCCGCGACACTATGAATTTTTGTGGTCTCGATGGCCTCCGCCTCTGTCATGGTCGGAAGAATCGTTGCCAGCCTTTTCGCCAGCATCGACTTTCCCGTGCCCGGACTCCCCAGCATGAGAATATTGTGGCCACCCGCCATCGCCACCTCAAGGGCCCGTTTCGCGTGCGCCTGCCCTTTAACTTCGTTGAAGTCGATGGGATAACTCTGCTTCGAACGAAAGAAAGCGTCACGGTCAAGGCGTTCGGGTTTGATATCACTGCTCCCGGTCAGGAGACCATAGGCATCCCGGAGGGAGTCAATCCCATAGACGTAGATGCCTTCGACGATACTAGCCTCCACTGCATTTTCCCGGGGAACGAAGATGGCTTTCCGGCCCTGTCGCTTAGCCTCAAGGGTGAGGGGGAGAATGCCCTTGATGGGGCGAACCCTCCCGTCGAGAGCCAGTTCCCCGGCCATGGCACATTTCTCTAGGGCACCTTCCTTGAGGGCACCGTTCTGCTCCTGGGCCAGCGAGGCCATTCCCACGGCGATGGGGAGATCGAAGCTGGGACCTTCTTTTCGCAGATCGGCCGGGGCCAGGTTGATCGTGATCGGTTTGTTCGGCCAGCGCAGCCCACTGTTTCGAATCGCGGTAACGACACGATCGACGCTTTCACGCACGGCGGCGTCGGGTAGCCCGACCAGGGTGATATCAATATTGCCACTCTCGGCCGCATTCACCTCGACCTCGACCCCCACGGCATTCACGCCATGCACCGCCCCGGAGAACACGCAAGTCAACGACATGGCCTGACTCTCCCTAGTCAGGCGTCGATTTGCAAACGCTTTTCGCTGAAAAGTTGTTCAAAATAACATCAACCCATGGAGTAGGGGTCAATGTCGACGGTGATAATCACGTCTTCCGGAAAAGTCAGGTCTTTCATCACTTCTCTGAGATGTCCGGCGAGGCGTCTCGCTCCGACTGATTTCAGGACGATCTGAAAGCGCCACTGATCATGAGATTTCACCAGCGGGGATGGAAGTGGATCCGTCATGGTGATGCCCTCGGGGAGGTGGCGCTTCAGCCTCGCGTGAAGCGTTTTGAGAGAGAACTCGGCCCGTTCGAGGTGGACGGAGCGTGAGGTCACCAGAGCCAGGTGGGAATAGGGCGGATGTCCGAACTGCCGCCTCAGGGCCAGCTCATACTCCGCATATCCCTCAAAATCATGATGTCGGGCGAACTGAATCGATGGGTGGTGCGGGGTGTAGGTCTGGACCACCACCTCACCTTCCAGTTCCCCGCGGCCGGCGCGACCCGCCACCTGGGTGAGGAGTTGAAAGGTTCGTTCCCCGGCGCGGAAATCGGGAATATAGAGGCCGACGTCGGCATTCAGAATACCGACAAGGGTGACATTAGGGAAGTGCAGTCCCTTGGCGATCATCTGAGTGCCGAGGAGGATGTCGATTTTCTTCGCGCGAAAGGCATTGAGCGTGTCGCGGAGCTCGTTTTTCTTTCGCATTGAATCCGTGTCGACGCGGCTGATGCGGGCTTCGGTGAAGACTTGGCGCAGGATCTCCTCCACTCGCTCGGTTCCGTAACCGGCATTCACGATGGAACGACTTGAGCACTCCGGACAACGGCTCGGGGGAAGCTGGGAGAACCCGCAGATGTGGCAGATGAGTCTGTCCTCTTTACGATGCAAGGTCATCGTTGTGCTGCAATGGCGGCAGTTGGCAACATAGCCGCACTCGGGACACAGAATATTGCGGGCGAAACCCCGTCGATTGAGGAAGAGAATCGTCTGCTCGCCGTTGGCGAGGCGCTGCTCCATTAAGTTGCGCAATCTAGTGGAAAGAATCGTGGGCCCGGACTGACTCTTTTTCCCCTCGTTCCTCATGTCGATCACCCGGATGAGAGGCAGCTTTCGATCATCGATGCGCAGACGCATCGTCGTCAGTTCATATTTGCCACTCTGGACATTTTGCCACGATTCGAGCGAAGGAGTCGCGCTCCCCAGAAGAACCGGGCAACCTTCGAGATGGCCGCGAACCACGGCAATGTCGCGGGCCTGATACCTCGGTGAAGTGTCCTGCTTGTAGGAGTTTTCATGCTCCTCATCGACGACAATCAGACCCAGGTTTCGCACCGGAGAAAAAATCGCGCTCCTTGCCCCGATCACGATGCGTGCCTTCTGATCGAGCACCTTCCGCCATTCATCATGACGCTCGCCCTCGGACAGATTGCTGTGCAGGATCGCGACCTGGTCTTTGATTTTTGCAAAACGCTGTTTGAAGCGATCCGCCGTCTGCGGAGTCAACGCGATCTCGGGAACGAGCACAATGGCCCCTTTTCCCTCCTCAATGGCCTTCTGGATTGCCTGCAGATAAACCTCGGTCTTTCCGCTTCCGGTCACTCCGTAAAGAAGAATCGGTCGGCTCTTCTCCCCATTGCTGATGCGTCGTGAAGACTCAAAGACCTGATCCAGCACCACCCGCTGCTCCGCATTGAGCGTCAGCGGTCCCGATTCGACGTATTCCACCTCGCTGAGGGGATCCCGGTTGACGATCCGATCCACCACTCGGACCAGCCCTCTCTCCTCAAGGGCCTTCAGGGACGAGCGTGAGACACCCATGTTATCGGTTAAATCGGTCAGACGACTAGCTCCTTTCTCACTGAGAATCTCGAGCGCCTCCCGCTGTTTTTGCTGCCGGGCGCTAATAGTGTCAAGAATCTCCGGCGTTACCGGTCCCGCCAGTTCGACGTACTTCGTCGTCTTTCTTTTCTCCTCATCACCCCGCGAAGGCTTGGGCAGCATCGATCGGATCACCGTCTCAATCGGTGTGAGATAGAAGGCGGAAATCCACTCCGCCAACTTCAACAGCCCCGGCGTTAGAAAAGGATCTTCCGCCACCACTCCGAGGATGGGCTTAAGGGCATATCCAAGCTCCGCCGTATCAACCGACTCGATCGAGGTGACGGTGCCAATGGCGCGACGGTTCCGCAAAGGCACGCTGACCCGATGGCCGGGGATGACCGCATAGGTGTCCGGAAGCAGATAGCTGAACGAAAGGTCGCTCGTGGCACCATCAATGAGAACCTTCACTATCTGCTCACGCGCCATCGGTACAAAAAGAAATCGCCTTCCGGGAAACCGGAAGGCGATCTACAAAGTGATGCTGAACGCTGGTTAACTCCAGCGAAAAGCGACTTGGATGACTCTACAAAATGCCTGTTTAAACTTAGCTCACGGGTCCAGAGGTCTCCAGGCGACACCTCGCCGCCGACTGATGTGGGTGCTTTGCCTCGTCTCAGGGGTTTGATCGACGATCTCAGATGATGGAAGAACGTCCTCTCATCATATTCTGGAGGTGTCTTCCGGGGCCGGACCTCAATATTCCAACCGTGTGTTTGCCCCACCGCCTCGAGGAAGCGATGATTACCAAATCTTCATTGGAATCACGGAAAGATCTCCTTTCGACAAAACGCAAAAAAGCCGCCCTCCGTGAGGAAGGCGGCTTTCCGTTTGAAATTTCTTTCTTAAATCAAGCCGATCAGAACGTCACGTTCAGGCTGATGCCCGAGTAAACGTTGTTTTCGTCCGCAATATTCGTGAAGCCGCCGCCAGCGACGCTGACTGCACCATCACGGTTTTCATATCCCACGAAGGGGGTAAGAGTCGCACGGCAGTTCAACTGGATCGGAAGCGAGGCTCTCGCATAGTAGTGATTCCATCCGTGACCCTGTTGGCCACCGCTCACAGCTGAGTTGATCAAGCCATCAAGATATCCAGCTCCACCGGCAAGCACGAGGCTGATGTTGTCCGTGATCGCAAAGGATTTCTCAAGACCGACTTGATGATACCAACCATCGGATTCACCAAGAAGGCGATTTCCGGTCATGTAGTTGGTTCCAAGAACCAGGTCAGCGAAGCCGAGGCTACGGCGAAGACCGAGGCTGATCTCACCGAACTCACCAACACTGTTCTCAGGGAAGAGGTGGTAGGTGTAACCGAGGGTGGTGTCGAAGCCTGCGAAGGTGCCGAGAGCGGCTTTCGCATACACGTCAAGCTGGTCGAAGTTGACCGGATTCCATGAGTTTACGTAGGTCGCGCCAACGGTAACCGGAACAGCAAGTCCGTCGAAGGTGTAATTCACATCCGCCCAGGCGTTGTCTTCTGCCCAATAGACACCGTGGAAGTAGTAATCGGTTGCATAACCGACACTGATCTCACCACCGAGATCGATGCACTCTTCAATCGGGGCCTTGCCCACGGGGGCTTTCCCCCAGTCTCCTGCGTTAACGCCGAGCGTCATCGCACCGATAGTTGCAACTAGAATTGCTTTTTTCATATTAATTTAGATTCCCTTGGTTTGAGATGGGGGTCGTAATAACCTGTTTCCGAAGTTTTGCCGACTCCCGGGTGAACTCATCAAATTTCATGATCTGTTGAGCCCAAGGCGCCAGCGAGACGACAATGACCGAAGAATACCACCCCGACAACCAAAAAAATTTCCGCATTTTATAAACTGGGCTGATGATCGTCTTCCACCGTCCACTCGTGGAGGTGCTCCCGGCCATTTGAATCATTCCGTGAGGATCACCGGGAAGCACTTCGACCCGACAAGCGTTTTCACCGTCCGGCTCGACTCACTCTGCCCGCTATTACCTGATCTTGCTTTTTGACTCTCAACAGAGCGATTGAAGAAGGGCAAAAAGAACGCCGCCCCCCGTTTCCGGGAGGCGGCGTTAAATTTTTTCAGTTAACCAAACGGCTAACCTTTCTCAGAGGCACTTAGAAAGTTACACTGAGAGCAACACCACCGTGAACAACACTGTCGTCCACCGGAAGACCGCCAAGGACGGAAACCGGGTTGGAGTTGGCAGTGAAGCTGGATTGGTTGTTGTAACCAATGTAGGGGGTGAGGGTCGTGCGGCAATTCAGCTGGATTGGCAGAGAGGCCTGAAGGTAGTAGTGGTTCCAACCGCGCTGAACGAAGGGAGTGTTCCCAAGCATGTCAACATAACCAACTCCGCCAGCAAGGACGAGGCTGATGTTGTCGGTGATTCCAAATGCACGCTCAAGTCCCACGTTTCCATAGAAACCGAGATCGCGACCACCGAAACCAAATGCCCCGGCGTTGGTTGTGTCATCGAGGTAGTAGTTGGCAGAACCAACCAGTGTGGCAAAACCCAAATCACGGCTGAACTCGAGACTTACTTCACCAAGGTCATCCCCCGCTCCAAAAGCGTTTCCATTAGGAATGAGGCTGAGGCCCTCTGGATAGAGGTGGTGGGTGTAGGCAAGAGCAAGGTCAAATCCAGCAACAGTTCCGAGGTCAGCTGAAGCGGAGAGTTGGAGCTCGTCAAAGCTGCGGCCCAGAAAGGCAGGAGAATCGACGCCGTTGAGATACCAGGCACCGATCGTGATCGGAACAGCCAAGCCATCGAACGTGTAGTTTACTTCCCCGTAAACGGAGCTCGTGGCCACATGGTAACCACGGTAGAAGTAGTCGGACATCCAACCAACGGCGATTTCTCCACCGAGGTCGATACACTCTTCAATCGGGGCCTTGCCCACGGGGGCTTTCCCCCAGTCTCCTGCGTTAACGCCGAGCGTCATCGCACCGATAGTTGCAACTAGAATTGCTTTTTTCATTTTTTTTTAGATTCCCTTGGTTTGAGATGGGGGTCGTAATAATCTGCTTCCGAAGTTTTGCCAACTCCCGGGTGAACTCATCATTTTCATGACTAGTTGATCCTAAGGAACCAGCAGCGTGACAATGACCGAATAAAGCCTCCCCGGCAACACAAAATTTCCACATTTTCTAATAAATTGACCTCTCATTCGTATTTGTGCCTCGAATCACGTGAATCCATCCAGTGATTCAACTCTATTCGGAAGGTCAACTGCCCTCCACAGGGCCCCGGCCTATAAGTCAAAACGCAAAAAAGCCGCCCTCCGTGAGGAAGGCGGCTTTTCGTTTGAAATTTCTTTCTTAAATCAAGCCGATCAGAACGTCACGTTCAGGCTGATGCCCGAGTAAACGTTGTTTTCGTCCGCAATATTCGTGAAGCCGCCGCCAGCGACGCTGACTGCACCATCACGGTTTTCATATCCCACGAAGGGGGTAAGAGTCGCACGGCAGTTCAACTGGATCGGAAGCGAGGCTCTCGCATAGTAGTGATTCCATCCGTGACCCTGTTGGCCACCGCTCACAGCTGAGTTGATCAAGCCATCAAGATATCCAGCTCCACCGGCAAGCACGAGGCTGATGTTGTCCGTGATCGCAAAGGATTTCTCAAGACCGACTTGATGATACCAACCATCGGATTCACCAAGAAGGCGATTTCCGGTCATGTAGTTGGTTCCAAGAACCAGGTCAGCGAAGCCGAGGCTACGGCGAAGACCGAGGCTGATCTCACCGAACTCACCAACACTGTTCTCAGGGAAGAGGTGGTAGGTGTAACCGAGGGTGGTGTCGAAGCCTGCGAAGGTGCCGAGAGCGGCTTTCGCATACACGTCAAGCTGGTCGAAGTTGACCGGATTCCATGAGTTTACGTAGGTCGCGCCAACGGTAACCGGAACAGCAAGTCCGTCGAAGGTGTAATTCACATCCGCCCAGGCGTTGTCTTCTGCCCAATAGACACCGTGGAAGTAGTAATCGGTTGCATAACCGACACTGATCTCACCACCGAGATCGATGCACTCTTCAATCGGGGCCTTGCCCACGGGGGCCTTCCCCCAGTCTCCTGCGTTAACGCCGAGCGTCATCGCACCGATAGCTGCAACTAGAATTGCTTTTTTCATATTAATTTAGATTCCCTTGGTTTGAGAGGTGGTCGTAATAACCTGTTTTCAGAAACGTTTTTCGGAGGGTCGACGCGCTCAAAGCCGCATTATCGATGCAAAGCATTGGTTGTGAGGACCCTCTAAACGGAATAGTTATAGCTTTGCTCGCCAATCGCAACAAAAAAATCGTTTTTTTCTTCTAAGAAACGGTCTGCTCCTGCGTTCCTTCTGAATGTCTTAGTCTGTTTTCCCTGTGTTTCTACCTCGCCCGTCAGACTCAGGATTAGCTCCAGACGGCAGGCCCTTAAAGGGAAAATGGATCGAAAGGCAGGACCCGAATTCGCTCCGGGCGCCTAAAACTTGCACTTCGATTCCTGACGACGATTTTGATGATCTGTAGACCGAGGCCGGTGATTTCCCTGTCCCCTCTGCTACCCCTTGAATGAAATCGCCTTCGGCGACCAGTTGCCGAAGAGCCGTCGCGGGTTAGCCTTTCGCTTCGAGTTCGTGGCGCGGAGGCCGGCAATTGCGTTCCGAAGGATTGCCCCCGGGACAAAAAAGAAGCCGCCCCCCGTTTAAGGGAGGCGGCTTACACCAAGGATCTAATTAAATTTAATTTCCTCTTGGATCAGATCACTTAGAAAGTGACGCTGAGGCTCACACCGCCGTGAAGAATGTCTTCACCGCTAAGATTGCCCGTTGAGGAGAGAGCAGGATTGTTGTTGATGATCCAGCCGTTTCCACCGCCGTTGTAACCAACGTAGGGGGTAAGGGTCGTGCGGCAGTTCAACTGAATCGGGAGAGAAGCACTGAGATACCAGTGGTTCCAACCGGAGTTGTCGCTAGGACCTCCACCAAGCGGGAAGAAGTAGTTGTCCGAGTAGCCTACGCCACCACCAAGAACGAGGTTGATGTTGTCGGTGATGCCGAGCGTCTTGGAGAGACCAGCCTGATAGTACCAACCGCCTTCGATTCCAACTCCGGGATTCTCAAGAGGGTTTGTGTTGTAGTTGGCTTCAAGAGCAAGGTCAACGAAGCCAAGGCTGCGTGTGATATCAATGCCGAACTCGTTCTGAGAGACAGAACCGTTCTCAGGGAAGGAGTAATTCGTGTAAACGAGGCTCACATCAAATCCCGCGAAGGTACCAAGCTTGGCGCTTGCATACAGGTCGAGTTCGTCATAGGCCGCGCCCAATCCGGGAGCAGCACCTGCACCGGGGTCGATTCCATTGAGGTACCAAGCACCGATGGTGATCGGAACTGCGAGGCCATCGAATGTGTAGGCAACGCTGCCCCAGACGCTCGACTCGGCGAATCTCTCACCGTAGAAGATGTAGTCGGACATGTAACCAACAGCGATGGTGCCACCGAGGTCGATGCACTCTTCGATCGGGGCCTTGCCCACAGGGGCTTTCCCCCAGTCTCCTGCGTTAACGCCAAGCGTCATCGCACCGATAGTTGCAACTAGGATTGCTTTTTTCATATGATTTCTAATTCCCTTGGTTTGAGATGTGGTCGTAATAACCTGTTTTCGTCTTGGGGTAAACCCCTCGAACTCTTAGAGCACTTACCGTGCCAATCTTTCGCGGCACTTTAAATGTTCCTTAAGGACGGTTCTATGATTAACGAGATGGCTACTACCTGCAACGTAAAAATGTCGTTTTTGATCTAATAAACCCCTTGCCTGCTCGTTAAAGGGGGTTGTGCCCGATTGTTCGTCGTGACAGAACTGGCTCATATTTAGGCTCTCCTGCGAGAGAGTCACCGAGCCTGAAGAGGCCCATGGAGAGTGAAAAAAAATTCCCCGAGAGTCTCGAATTTCGCGTTACGTAGCCCCTTTCACCCAGATTATTCTCGACTTCCTCACCGCGGAGGACCGGTTCTTCCGTTTTTATGATTCGCAGGCGGCGCTTCACTCGCCCGACGCTCTGAATCCTCGAGATAATCTCCTGCCCGAGGTAACACCCTTTGTGAAAGTTCACCGCCCGGAGGTCGAGTCCCAGTTCGGCAGGAAACTCGTCCCCCGTTATTTCAAACCCGGCCCCCGGGATTCCGGCGAGAAGGCTCAACTCTTCGAATTCCTCCTTCTTTATTTCCTGATCGTCTTCAAAAGGAACCTCTGCCCGCAATTCGACGAATAAGTCGCGTCCGGGGATACGGGTTCGCAAACTGACCACTCCGTCGGTGCACTTAGTGAAATGGTGAATAAGAAGAAGGTTGCCGGTTTCATCTTGAATCTCGCAGTCATCCGCGATGAGGTAACGCTCAAGCCGCGCGAGGAGAAAGTCCCGCTGCCCAAGTTCCCCGTCCAGTAGAAGGGTATCCCCGGCGGCACTGATCCACACAAGGGCTTCCACCTTACCCTTGATACTACAGAGACACGCGGCCACGGCTTCGCGGTCAAGGGGACCCGAAACATCATTGGTGACCTGACCGTTCAGAAAACGAACCCTATCGGGCCCGCTGATTCTGAAAATTGCCCGGTCCTTCAATGCGGCCCAACGGCCCTCAAGTGACTTCGGCTCGCTCATACTGCGGCAGCTTTATCGCCTCCCTCAAGTCCTTCCTGATAACGCCCGGCGAGAACTGAATAATCCATTTCCCCAAGCCCCTTCTGCATGCTCCGGAACATGACACTTGCGGTCGTGGAAAGAACGGGTTCCTCCACTCCTAGTTGCTTGCCGAGGCTGAGGGCATACTGGGCGTCTTTGAACATGTGTTTAAGCGAAAAGTGCGGCTCATAGTCGCGGGCGAGAATTTGAGGAAGCTTCATCGCGATGAGACCCGAGTAACAGGCGTTCTGCTCGAGCGCTGCGGCAAAACGATGCGGATCCACTCCGGCGGTCACGACAAGCCCGTAGGCCTCTGCCAGCACTTCAGTGGTCACAGCCGAGATCATGTTGGTGGCGATCTTGATCAACGACGCCTCACCGACCCTGCCCAGATAAAGAATCTCCCGGGAGCTCGCCTCAAGAAAGGGTCGAACCCGTTCGAGAACCCTCGAGTCACCGCCCACATAATAGACGAGAGCGCCCTTCTCCGCTGCCCCGCGGCTTCCGGTAAACGGCGCGTCGAGGAAAGCAGCCCCGCGTTCCCGCACCGTCTGATAAGCGTCAACGACGGACTCCGGATCGGAGGTACCGCTTGCGATAATCACATGTCTTTTTTCAAGATTGTCCTTGAGAGACTCGATCACCTCCTTGAGGGCCTCTCCATTACTGACGAAAATCTGGATGATGTCAGCAAGCTGCGCGACTTCGCCGGGGGACCCCAGAAAATTGGGAACCGGCTTCGGGCTGCGATTCCAGACGTAGACATCCCGATCTGTTTTTCTAAGGGATTCGGCAACCCGGCTTCCGATGATTCCGAGGCCGATAACTCCCACTTTCTCCAACCCTTCCTTCTGCATAATCAAATTCACCGCACTTGGGGATCTTTTGCAACGCATATCGGAGGCGCGGGAAATGCATGCGGAATGGATTTTCACTTCCGCATCGGTCGTCGGGGGATTATGGATGACTGGTGGCATCCGCTGAGACTGCGGCGGCCCGGTTTCCGGAACAACTGAATCTGGAAATGACAGAAAGGAAGGCCGATGATGCCGGTGCTAAGTTCAATAGGTTCGAAATTACTGGGACTGCTCTCGTATCTCGGGGAACTGGCGCTATTGTCAGCCGATACGACGTCCGCGCTTTTCTCCGCGAGAATTCGAGCGGGAATCACCCTCTCTCAGGTGATTTCCATCGGCATCGGATCTCAGGTGGTGGTGATGATTACCGGAGCGTTCACCGGCGCGGTATTTGCAACTCAGGCCTACTTCAAGTTTAACGAACTCGGGATGGCATCGGCGACCGGACCCGTTGTTTCCATCATCATGTGCCGTGAACTCGGGCCGGTGCTCGCCGGACTGATGGTGACCGGACGGACGGGAGCGGCAATGGCGGCGGAGATCGGCACGATGCGGGTCACCGAACAGATCGATGCCCTCCGGGCGATGGGCGTCACTCCGGTCGACTATCTTGTCGTTCCGAGATTGCTTGCCATCCTGATCTCGATGCCGATTCTCGTTGGAGAGGCGATCATTTTCGGCATGGCGGCGGCAGAGATCATGACGGTTCACTTTTTTGGCGTCCCCGAAATCTGGTTTCGCACCCAGATGCTGGCTCACACCGGAGCCTCCGATCTGGCGACCGGTCTGATCAAGGGAACGGTGTTCGGGGCAATCATTGTCTTGATCTCCTGTCATCAGGGTCTGACCACCGGAGAGGGCGCCGTCGGGGTGGGACGATCCACGACCCGTGCGGTCGTCTATTCATCGCTGGCGATTCTCATCAGCAACCTCTTCCTTTCTCTCATGCTGAACCGCTGGCTTCCTACGGTTTCAGTGAATCTTTGACACGATGATGGCGATGCCCGCTTCAATCCCCTTTTTCGAGGTCGAAAATCTGCAACAGACTCTTGGCGGCCACGCTATTCTGCGCGGAGTTTCCCTTTCAGTGCCGTCCGGAAAAACGACCGTGGTGCTCGGGGGGAGCGGAGCGGGGAAAAGCGTTCTTTTGAAACATCTCAATGGACTGATCCGCCCTCTCTCGGGCTCGATCAAGGTGAAAGGGCGGGAGATCAGCGATCTCACCGAGCGGGAGATGACCGGCATCCGGCGGACAATCGGAGTGCTCTTTCAGGACGGTGCGCTCTTTGACTCAATGTCCATTGGAGAAAACATCGCGTTCCCTCAACGGGAAGCGGGAGAACGGGATGAGGCTAAAATTCAACATCGCGTTGCCGAAGTTCTCACTCTTGTGGGGCTGTCAGGACAGGAGGCTAAAATGCCAGCCTCCCTTTCGGGCGGAATGAGAAAGCGCGTTTCCCTGGCGCGGGCGATCGCGATCAAGCCGGAATGCCTACTCTATGACGAACCCACAGCAGGACTTGATCCTATCCTCTCCGAAAGCATCACCCATCTCATTTCCACGATGAAAGAGGAACTTAAAGTCACGTCGGTTGTTGTCACCCACAACCTGGGAGCAATGCGCTTGCTTGCGGATCAGGTGATTTTTCTCAAAGACGGTGAAGTACATTATGCGGGTTCGCCCGCCGGTTTGGAAGAATCGGAGGACGAGAGCATTCGTAACTTTATTTCTGCCGACGCGATGGGGCGGGGCTAGACTCTCCATTGTCACGACTGCCAATCAGACGCATATTGACAGTGGATATCGACATGCGCCCATCAAAACATCTCCCCGAGGTTTATGTCGGTGCCTTCGTCGCTGCGGGGATGGCGCTTCTCGTGTGGATGATTTTTGAGTTCGGCAATTTCAGCCGGAGTTCCGGCGGATCCTACCGCATTGAAGTTGAGGTAAAAGACGCCACGGGGATACGGACAGGGGTTCCCGTCAGACTGGGTGGATTGGGAATTGGAAGAGTCGCCTCGGATCCGGTCTTTAACGAGGGATTCACTTCCCTGACCATTGAACTGGAGATTTTCGCGGCACAGAAGATCCCCTCCGGCTCAACGTTTAAGATTGGCACGAGCGGGCTCATGGGAGACAATTTTATTCGTGTCATTCCTCCGGAAACGCCATCCACTGACTTCCTAACCGAAGGCCAGAAAGTCATCGCCTCTCCCGGTGGATCTCTGGACGAACTAACGGGTGATGCCACCGACGCACTCGAAGGGGTGACAAGCGCTGCCGCGGAGGTCCGCACCGCAGCGGACCGTCTTGAGACTCTTTTCAAGCTGCTAGATGAACGCATCATCACGGAAGAGAATGTCTCCAATGTCACGGTAATGCTCTCCGAGTTGCGCGCCTCGTCAGAACAGATTCACGCCGCATCAAAGAAGTTGAACCCGCTTCTTGATGAAGCTGACAACACCCTCAAGGAAGTCAAAGGCGCAGCCTCCGGGGCGAAAGAAGCACTCTCGGGGATTGATGAGGGAATGACAAACTTCAGCGATACCCTCTCAAAAATCGATCCGGTCCTCTCCGAGTTCGATCAGTCCCTTGATGAGCTTAGATCCACCCTGAATTCAGCGAACCGGCTCATCAACACGATTGAAAACGGAGGCGGCCTTGCTTCGGCTTTGATCAAGGATCCTGAATTGAAGCAAGACCTCGAAAGCCTTCTCGATAAATTGGAAAGAAACGGAATCCTTTTCTACCCGAAAGAGGGCGGTCTACTTCGGCGACGCGACTCTTCCAACGGTGCCCCCGCTGAGGAAAAGGAGAAAGAGGGTTGGAAACTTACCTTTCCCGGATCCAAAAAACACCCGTAACCTTATCGCTTTCCCATGCCATTTCTTGTCATCCTGAAACGTGTTGAAATCTGGCTTCTCGTCGCTCTCGTGACAGGGTTGGTAATTTTTGCTTTCCGACCGGAACCCGTCATCGATGTCATCGACGGTCCGCTCGAATCCGGAGGTGAAGTGATCGAAGTCATAGAGGGCCCGGGCGACCCGGCTCACCCCGTGGAGAAAAAAGCTGCGGTCGCCGTGAAGGACGTAACCGTCACCCCCTCCGGTGAAGGGATGATCGTCGAACTGACGATCGCCGGCCGCTCGACCTCCGGGAATGACCTGACTCTTGACGATTCCACGATCAGCGCGACCACCAGTGACGGGGAAAACGTTCCACTCTTCTTTGAACCCTTTCATGAGTCCTCTCTATTGCTAGCCTCGGATGAATCTCTGGTGACGCTTCGCTGGTGGCTGGAGAAACCGGCTGACGCGCTCCTATTGCAGGTGCAGGGCGAATCGATCACGGCCGACCTCCCTTGAGGGTCCCTGAATTTTTCCCAAAACCCGGAAACCATGTCAGGGATGACTGCTGAATACCTCCTCATTAACAACAACAACACACGGACTAAGTTCACCCTGGCCTCCCGGGACGGGCTTCTCGAACACCGTTCAATCGCCTCCCGTGAAGTCACGGAAGCGTCCGTCCGCGAACTCACCGGTGACTGGCATTACGGGAAAGTCGTCCTCGCTTCGGTGGTTCCGGCAAATGTTCCCGCGCTGGTGGCTTCGCAGGAGGGAATCCCGCTCATTGAGGTTTCTCATCGGATCGAGCTCGGCCTCACGGTCGATTTTCCCGATCCTTCCAAGGTCGGAGCGGACCGGCTCGCCAATGCAGTCGCCGTAGCCCTCCGTCAGCCTGATGAAGCCGTCATCGTGGTTGACTTCGGAACTGCCGTCACCTTTGACATCATTGATCCCCGACCAGCCTACATCGGCGGAGTGATCGCCCCCGGTCTTGATGCAATGCGTCATTACCTTCATCAAAAAACCGCACTCCTCCCTGAGATTGATCTGGCACGTCCCGAGTCCGCGATCGGGAGATCCACCGTGCACGCCATGCAATCGGGGGCCTTTCACGGCTATCGGGGCCTGGTCAAGGAGATCCTCTTTCAAATCCAGGAAGAAATGGGAACCCGGGCGAAAGTGATTGCGACGGGAGGATATGCGGCTTTGATAGCCGACGATTTGCCTGAAGTCGGAACCGTTGAACCTTTCCTAACCATGCAGGGACTCCTGCGTATCGCCGAGTTGAATTTTACTTCATGACAACATCTCAAGTCATTGGCATCGATTTCGGAGGCACTTCCGTGAAACTCGCCGTGGTCGAAGGGGAGACCCTCCTCACCGACATCCACCGGATTCCGACTCAGGAATTCGAGAGTCCGGATCATTTGATTGAAAGAATCTCCCGCGTGGTGGCGGAGATCAGGGAACAGCATCCTTCCGTCTCGGCCATTGGTGTCGGGGTGCCGGGAGCGGTCAATTTTTCCACCGGAATGACCTACAACCTCACCAACGTGAAGGGCTGGTCAGAAGTTCCCCTGCGCGATATCCTTGCCGAGGAGTCCGGCCTGCCCACCGTGATCGACAACGACGCAAACTGCATGGCTTATGCGGAGTGGAAGTTCGGCGCGGCACGCGGCTGCAGTCATGCGGTCTGTGTCACTCTGGGAACAGGGGTCGGAGGCGGTCTCATCCTTAACAATCAACTTTTTCGCGGGGCCAACTACGCGGCGGGGGAGATCGGGCAAATGAGCATCGACCTCAACGGGGTCCCCGGCCCCTACGGCAACACCGGAGCCCTCGAGCGTTACATCGGCAACCGTCAGATCACCGAGATGGCGGCTGAGATCTACCGCCAGCGGGGAGAAGAGGTTCCTGCAGTTCACACTCCCGAGGCCCTCGCCGAAATGGCAGGGAAAGGAGACCCGGTCGCCCTTGAAGTCTGGACAAAGGTGGCGACCTGCCTCGGCTTCTCTCTGATGAGTGTCGTCTATCTCCTCAATCCGGAAGCCATTGTCATCGGAGGCGGTGTCTCGGAAGCCGGTGCTCTGCTTTTCGATCCTTTGAAGAAAACGCTGAAAAACTCGCTCACGGCGGAGTGTTTTGATCATCTCAGAATCGTGCCCGCCCGCTTTGGAAACACTGCCGGGATGATCGGAAGCTCCGCAATGGCCTCCGAGCTTTGCTGAAAAGCGAGCGGACCGGGCAACAAAAAACCCTGTCAAAGGACAGGGTTCAATCTTCGATCCCACCGGGTTGACCCTGCAGAATCGGAAAGATCGCAGGACGGATTAAGCCCCGGCGACGGTTGGATTCACACGAGCGGCCATGCGTCCCTTGATGCGGCTGGCGGTGTTCTTGTGAAGTGCACCCCCCTTGGCAGCCTTGTCGGCGGCGGAGGCGAAAAGGTTGTAAGCAGCCTCGGCGGCCTTCTTGTCACCGGAATCAATCGCTGCAAGGGCACTCTTACGGGTGGTTTTAACGCGGGTCTTGAGAGCGCGGTTCAGCGCGGTGCGGGTCTTGGTCTGACGAACGCGCTTGAGAGCTGACTTGGTATTGGCCATCGGATTCTGGTGTTTCGATCAATGAATAAGGGCGCGGAACCTAATCTCAATTCCGGATCAGTCAAGACCTAACTCAGGCCCGCCCCCGATTGCCAAATCAGGGAAAACGGGGAGCCGTCGCCCGGTTAAGGGTCGGATTTAGGCTTCAGAAGCCTCAATCCCGTTTTCGGCTTAGGCTTATCCTCCTCCGGCTTTCCGCTTGTTGCAGGGGGAGCCTGGGGCGGGTTGTCGAGTTTCACCGCATTACTCTTGACCGGCCTCGCCACCGGAACCGCAGCGCCAGGTTTGTTCGTAGCAGGAAGATCCCGTTTGATTCCGGTCGCCAGGTTGAATACCGCCCGAAGCATTCTGTCCTGTTCGCCGGAATGCCCGAATTCGGCCTCGACATTGAAATAATCGATTCCCTCCCTGCCGCAATAGACCGAGAGAGAACCGTCGTCGGGAGCACGCGAATTGTCCTGAAGCACAACGTTAAACTGTTGCTCCTTGAGGACACGGAAGTGGTCGGGATGGGTGACAAGGATGAAGTCATCGGGATCCCAGTTCGAGTCCATGGAGATCTCGGCCCCGGCCTCACCCTCGCTTCCTCCCTTGTGATAACTCTCGATCGAATACCCTCCGTCGGTGTTGTTGTGGACCGCAATCACCGTGGCGCCGCGGGCAAGTTTGAGTTTCTCAAGGTAGGCTGCCGAGAAAGTCTTGATCTCCCGGGCCATCTCAGGGCTGTAGAAGCTGAACTGCTTGAGATCCCGCTCGATTCCCGCCTCGGTAAAAATGCGGTTCGGATCAATCGTGAACGCTTTGCTTCCGCCTCCTTTCAAGGAGAGCCGACGACTTCCCGGAGTCTTGATGCCCACAAACCGACCGGGATAGTCATGAAGAATCGTCCGGAGAAGAGGGAAGGCGGTGCTTTCATTCCGGTGCAGGGAAATCACCAACGGAGCCTTCCCTTCGACCGGACTGATCTGATAAAAAAACTCGATTTTCTCGCTCCCGAGCGGCAGCTCGAAGCTTCCCTCGGAAAGGGCGGAATTCCCCCCCTGAGGGAAGGCATTACCTGAAGAAATGAGGAGAACGCAGAGGGAGACGGCCCAGATTGCGGGACTGCCAGGGCGAAAGGATCCGGATACCGGTTTCATGGGGGTAGGACGATCAGCCACTCGAACTAATTGGAAGAAAGCGCAGATTCGACTCAATTGGCCCGCCACGACTCACCGACAATCTTGAGATTTCCCTCTGAATCCTTGATTAGAGTCAGTGTTTTGTATCCGACATCGGAGAAACTGGAGGATTTGTAGCTCTGTTTGTATTCCACCGTGTAGCGGTCTCCCGCCTCCTGGATGTCGAGTTCGCCCATTCCAACAGAAATGGAACTGGCCTTCTGAAATTTACCGGCCATGTCGGCCATCCACGCATCATAGCCCAGATAGCTCGATCCCTTTTTCCCCTGAAAGGAGGGGCTGTAGAAACTGCTGTAGCGATCAAGATCCCGTGCCTCCCACGCATCCGCCCATTCGGACACAAAAGTGGAGATCACTGAATAGAGCCCGCTATCACTGGAGTTCGCGTAGGAATGTCGTACATCAGGGGGAAAGAACTTTTCGTTCATAATCTTGAGTTCCCCGTCCTCGCGGCGGAGGAGGAGGATCTTCTGACCATTGTCACGGTAGGGCTCTTTCCCGTAGCTGGTAGTGAAGTCCTGGGTAAAAAGAAGGATCACCGTGTCGCCGTCGGTTTCGTAACTGGCATCGGTGAAATTCACCTCAATCTGAACGGCACGACCGAACTTCTCCGCCTTGTCCGTCATCCAGGCGCGACGGGTGAGGCTTTTGTGGCCGGACACATGGGAGTAAACGCTACCGGCAAAATAACTCCCGTAGTGGTTCGAGTATCGGACGATATCCTTGCTTTCCCAGGCCGCGATCCAACTGTGGAGAAAGGCCTCGACCTCCTCTTTGGTGATTTGCATGGCGTCCGGCTGAACCTGGGGCTCGGCCGGAACTTCCGCCTGTCTCGGCTCTTGTGGCTGCGGTGAATCCGAAACCGGCGCGGGGGAAGTCTGAACCGTCGTTTTGGCCAGGTTGCCGGTATCCGAGTGAAAACTGAAGGGGCGCCCGCCCGTGATGTAAATCGCCGGCTCCTGGGTCCCGTTGGTCTTTTCAGAGACCTCGTTGTTTATCGCGTAGAAGACCTCTTCCCCTCTCAACTCCGGATTCTTGAGGTGGTTGAGTAAAGCCGGGGTGTACATCCCGTCCAGAGCCTCCTGCCCGGTGTTGGCGGAATAGGCGATCAGGGTTTGTTTGGGTGCCGGCTTGGTCCGGGCTCCCAAACCGGTTGGAGCACCGAGGGCTCGCGTTGTGGGCTTTTTCGCAAAGGGATTGTTTCTGCAGGCATCGAGAATCACGACCCGAAGACAGTTCTGATGATCGGCGAGTTGGCCGAGGAGGTAGCCCAGCGGGATGGCTTCATGCTCGAAGGAACTCTCCGAGGTCGGATTGCTGTCCACCGGGATCAAATAGTGCTCCCCGGCGATCTCCACGCCATGACCGGCAAAATATACCACCGCGAGGGCCGCATCGGCATGCTTCGCGGCAAACTGCTCTATCACGGTGCGGGTATCTTTCCACTTACCGTCGAGCAGCGTTTCCACGGTAAAGCCAATCTCTTTCAGGGCCGTTCCGATGCGGTTCGCATCGTTTCTCGCCTCATCCAGAGGATCAATGTTCTCGTAGCTGTCGTTGCCAATAACGAGGGCGACACGCTCATTGGCGGAAAGGGTCCCTAAACCGGACAAAAGGCAAAGGATCACACTTAACGCGGCACCCGAAAAACTCGCCGGAAGTTGCCGAAAACTCATGAGCTCATGCTATACACACGGGCCGGACAATTCAAGGCGCGGCAACGCCTTCGACGAAGAATTCCGGAGACAAATCCGTCAGATTCCGGAACCTCTCCCGCATATGGGAAGAAAACTCCCCTCGCAATTCGGACGGGCAGACCTATAATTTACGGGGTTTTCATCGTCGCACTCCCGGCGTCCAGCCATGTTCCTTCCATTTTCAAGCCGACATTACCTGACTTTCCCTCTGGCGCTCGCCGTCGCTCTCGCGATTTCTGGAATGGACGCCTTCGCACAGGTCGAGTCGCCGGCGATTCCTGCAGCCCCGGCAACTCCTGCAGCCCCGGCGGAATCGGCAGCCCCGGCGGAACCGGATGCGGATAACGAGGTTCCGGAGATTCCGGAAGAGCTTCTTGAGGACGAACATCTTCGCGAGGAGATGGGGGTAAACCAGTTCACCACTCCATCCATCCGTAAGATTTTCGACGACCTAAAGCGCTTGCGCCCCCTCCCCTACGACGAATTGAAGCGCCCGCTGCCGGTGACACCCCCTCAAGACCGCTCCCGCCTTGCCCTCACCGTGGGGCTTCTCCTTGCCGACGGATTCTTTGCGGTGGAAGCCGAGCAGTTTTTTGACCTCGAGCCGATCGGTCGGACGCTCCTGACCCATGCGAAAGTCCTGGGCTCAGGTACCCGGATCTCCAGCCACATGAAGAGCCTGCTTGAAAAGGGAGCTCTCAACGATTGGGACGAACTCAAGGAGGAGCTTGCCCGAACCCAGAAGGATGTCGAAAAAGAAATGGTGCTGATCCGCGATGTGGATGCCGCCAACCTTGTCAGTCTCGGGGGATGGCTCCGCGCCTTCGAAATCGGCTGTGCGGCATCCCTGAACCCCTACGATCCGGCTAAAGCTTCGGTGCTATCCCGCCCCGAAGTGGTGGAGTATTTTGTCCTCAATCTCGAAACGCTCGAGCCGAGGATACAGAACTCACCGCTGGTTTCGACGATTCGCGCGAGGCTGCTGGTGATTCAGGAAAAGGTGAATCTTCCTGAACAGGAGATTATGGGGGAAAGTGAAGTTCGGGAATTGCACGACATGGTCGAAGAGCTGGTCGACACAATTCACGGCAGCAAGCGGACACTGAAATCAGGACAGACCTCCACCGGTGCTCCTTCGGCCCCAACACCAGCCGCGACCAAGCCGGCGGGTGTGACCCCTGCGACAGGCGGGGTCATCTCGGGAGAAGTGCCGCAGTAGCCGCACCGGCCGCGGCAGTATCCCCGTTATCCCTTCGGCAAGAGGTACTTAGCGGCCTGTTCCACGTCCTTATCCCCGCGACCGGAGAGATTGGCGATGATGATTTGATCGCGTCCCATCGTGGGAGCGATTTTTTTCACATGGGCCAGAGCGTGTGAAGTCTCAAGGGCCGGGATGATTCCCTCGGTCCTGGAAAGTTCCGAGAAAGCATCGAGGGCTTCGTCGTCGGTGGCGTAGGTGTAATCGACGCGGCCCTCGCTTTGCAGCCAGGCGTGCTCCGGACCCACCGCCGCATAGTCGAGACCGGCCGAGACGGAGTGGGTCAGCTCGATCTGCCCGTCCTCATCGGCAAGCAGCCAGGTTTTGGTGCCCTGCAGCACGCCGAGCTTGCCTCCCTGGAACCGGGCCGCGTGTTCGCCGTGCTTGATCCCGTGTCCTCCCGCCTCGACGCCGGTCATTTTGACCTCCTTGTCTTCGAGAAAGGGGTGGAAAAGCCCGATCGCATTGCTGCCGCCACCAACACAGGCGACAAGGAGATCAGGGAGCCGCTCCTCACGCTCCAGAATCTGCCGCCTCGCCTCGACCCCGATGACGCGGTGGAAATCACGCACCATCATCGGATAGGGGTGTGGCCCGAGGGCACTGCCGAGGATGTAATGGGTCGTGCGCACGTTCGTGACCCAGTCCCGCAGCGCCTCATTGACAGCCTCTTTCAAAGTCTTCTGACCCGCCTCAACCCCGCGGACCTCGGCGCCGAGCAATTTCATCCGCACCACATTCAGGTGCTGCCGCTCCATGTCGGTCGCCCCCATGTAAACGACACACTCCATGCCGAAGCGTGCAGCGACCGTCGCGGTGGCGACCCCGTGTTGACCCGCTCCGGTCTCGGCGATAATGCGCTTCTTTCCGAGCCGCTTCGCAAGAATGATTTGACCGAGTGCGTTGTTGATCTTGTGAGCCCCGGTATGGAGGAGGTCCTCCCGCTTCAGGTAAATCCGGGCACCGCCGAGCTTTTCCGTCCATCGCTCCGCGAAATAAAGCGGAGTTTCCCTTCCGCAGAATTCGGCGAGGAGACGGTTCAATTCGTTCTGAAACACCGGATCGGCCTTGGCGCGATGATACTCCGCCGTCAGCGCATCCAGCGCCGCCACAAGCGTTTCAGGGACAAAACGGCCTCCGAAGGTGCCGAAATGTCCGCTCGCGTCGGGGAGGGTCTGCGGATGCGTGGCGGTGTTCATAGTGGAGAAGGTTACGCTGTGTGAGATCAAATTGTTTTCGAGGCTCGCAATTATTCGAAGCCGTGTATATTCGCCGCGGTCAGAGGCTGCGGAGTGACGGCAGGTGAACCCCGCCAGGGCCGGAAGGCAGCAACGGTAATTTGTCCTTCATTGCCGCAGTTCTCTGGCTATTCTCCATCTTCAGGTATCAGGCAGCCGCAGCCGAGGACACGTCAAATACTTCCCGGGCATCGCTCACCACCCCGGTCACCGCCGCCGCTGCCACCATCACGGGTGACATCAGGATGGTTCTACCGACCGGGCTGCCCTGGCGACCTTTGAAGTTCCGGTTGCTCGAGCTGGCGCAGAGCTGGTCGCCGATGAGCTTGTCAGGGTTCATCGCGAGGCACATCGAACATCCGGCGGCACGCCACTCAAAACCGGCTTCCTCAAAAATCTTGTCGATGCCTTCCTGCTTGCAGAGATGATCCACGATCTCCGAACCGGGCACGGCAATCGCCGTGACTCCGCTGGCAACCTTACGTCCCTTGAGAAACTTCGCGGTCTCACGGAAATCCGAAAGCCGGCCGTTCGTGCAGCTGCCGATGAAGCAGACATCCACCGGTGTCCCCGCGATCGGAGCACCGCCCTGAAGTTTCATGTATTCGAGCGCCTCGCGGATACTCTCGCGTCCCTCCTCATCTTTGGCGTCCTCCGGAGTGGGAATGTTCTCGGTGACAAAGATCCCATGATCGGGCGAAATACCCCAGGTCACCGAGGGAGCAATGTCCTCCGCCTTGATGTTCACGACATCGTCATAGGTGCAGCCTGGGTCGGATGCGATCGCCTTCCAAGCGGCTACCGCCTTCTCCCAGTCTTCGCCTTTCGGGGAGTAGGGGCGGTCCTTGAGATATTCGAAGGTCTTTTCGTCTGGATTGACGTATCCGCAACGAGCTCCGCCCTCGATCGACATGTTGCAGACCGTCATGCGCTCCTCCATCGAGAAGGCATCGAAGAGGCTGCCGCCGTACTCGTAGGCAAAACCGATTCCGCCTTTGGCTCCGAGGAGCTTGATGATGTGCAGGATCACGTCCTTGGCATAGACACCCGGCTTCAGCTTCCCGTCGACATTGATCCGCCGCACCTTGAGCTTGCTAAGGGCCATCGTCTGGGTGGCGAGGACATCCCGGATCTGAGTCGTCCCGATACCAAAAGCAATCGCACCGAAAGCGCCGTGGGTAGCGGTGTGAGAGTCACCGCAGGCGATAGTCGTGCCGGGTTGGGTGATCCCCTGTTCGGGTCCGACCACGTGCACGATGCCCTGGCGGCCGCTGCCGATATCGAAAAACTTCACCCCGAACTCCGCGCAGTTTTTCCTCAGAGCGAGGATCATCTCCTGAGCCAGTTTGTCCTCAAAAGGTTCCACTTGACTGAGGGTCGGAACGATGTGGTCCACCGTCGCGAAAGTACGGTTCGGAAATTTCACTTTCAGACCGAGGTCACGAAGCATCCCGAAGGCCTGCGGGCTCGTCACTTCGTGGATGAGGTGAGTGCCGATGAGTAGCTGAGTTTGTCCATTCGACAATTCTCTCACCGCGTGCGAATTCCAGACCTTTTCAAACAGACTTTGACTCATTTTTCAGACAATTGGAGTTTTGGCGGAAACTAGCACACGCTTCAGAGGGACGGTAACAGAAACTTTTCTCGAAAGAGTAAGCGAAAATCGAGGCATTCCGGGGCCAATTCGTTGAATTTACTGGAAATCCAGTGTAGGTAATAGTGCCTTAAAGGCAAACCAACCTATCTGAACTAACATGAAAGTTACCAAATTGATCGAAAAACTGATGGCAGTTGCCCTTGTCGGCGCTGCATTCGCACTCGCAAGCTGCGAGAAGACTGTCGAAGGCGTTAAGGAAGACGCGTCCAAAGCAACTGAAGAGGCTGCTAAGAAGGTCGAAGAAGCCGCTACTGCCACCAAGGAAGCCACTGAAGCCACCAAGGAAGCAGCCACCGAAGCCACTGAAGCCGTCAAGGAGACCACAACCCAGGCCCTTGATAGCGTGAAAGATGCTGTGAACGACGCTGCCAAGAAGGTGGAAGAAGCCACTGCTGCGCCCGCACCAGCCCCGGCTCCTGCGCCCGCTCCGGCACCAGCTCCTGCGGCCGCTCCGGCACCTGCCCCGGCTCCCGCCCAGTAATCATCCTAAGAGCTTTAACAGCTTAAAGATTCCAAAGGCTCCGCGTCGAAAGGCGCGGGGCTTTTTTGTTTTCAGGGAACGGCGGAATTCAAATCAAACCGTGTTCCGGCTCCTTCAGGATGCTCTTTCTGGCGACCTCGAAGGAACCGTCCAATCGCTTCGTAAACCGATGGAGCAATTTCCCCTCCGCATCATGATGCGAAAAGACAAGGGTCTCACGGCCCGCGCGGAGATGAGTGAAGCCGTGGACATCATCACCGTAGGGCATCTTGCGGTCGGATTCGAGCTCACGCGTGCGGGCTCCCCCTCCGCCTGATAGAACGAAAGACGTATGCAGCCCCTCCAGCTCAAGATGCTGGAGATCATGATCGTGTCCGCAAAGGTAGGCATGGATTCGATGCTCCTGAAGGAGCGGCCCCCACTGCTCGACCAGTGGCTTCGTATCCCCGTGATCGCCGTTGGAGTAGAGCGGATGATGCGCCATGACGAGGGTGAATGGCGCTCTCTCTGTTATCAGTTCGTTTTTGAACCAGGCATGCTGCGCTGCGACCTCCGCCTCCGTGAGACAGCCGCGGGGTTTACCGGATTTCTTATCCTTTCCTCCACTAATTGCGGGAAAGTTGCTGTCCAGGGCGATAACCGTGACAAGGGGTGATTCTTTCGGACCAAGGTCAAAGCGATACCATTTGGCCGGCATCGTCCAGCGCGTGCCGGATTTCTTCGCGTAAGCGAGCTGGACCTTTTCTCCTCCGGGATTGTCGTGATAATCATGGTTCCCGAGGACCGCAGGACAGGGACCTGGAAAAACGGAGGCAGGGTAGATGTCTTCGAAGGTGTTTTGCCAGCGTTCCGATTCAATCGAAAAGCCATCTTTCGCCGCCGAGTAAAAATTGTCTCCGAGAAGGAGCAGTGTCTCGGGCGTGATTTTGTTTTCCTGACAAAATCCCCTCATTGCTGCAGCGACCTTCTTCTGGTCGGTTCCCGAAGTACCGAAGTCGCCGATCATCAGCAAATCAAGCACCTCACCCTCAGTCGCCTCCAGGATGGACCGGGAGTCAAGGTTGAGGGAAAGCCAGGCGCTTGAGCAAAAGAGTGTCTTGAGAGCGCGGCGACGACTGAGGGAGGACGGGGCATTCATGGAAAAGGTGATCAGGAATCCGGAGGGATCAGTGTGTCTACGATCCCGTCCGCAAGTCAATCCCCTATCGGCGGGCGCGCGCGAGCGCAAATACGTCGGTCCGGAAGGGCATCTCTCGGGTCCTCCCGGCCAAAATTCTGCGCAAATCGCCATGAAAAACGCCCTCCTTTGAAAATCGGGATTCCAGCCTACCCTTTCCGATGAAAACGCCGCTCCCCCTGTTCATCCTGCTCATCAATCTGACGGTCTTCGCCACTTCGGCCATTGCTCGCGACAGCGTGTTTCTGGTTGGAAACAATGGCCAGGTCGTCGTAACCGCCAACGAGCATCGTTCCGGCAGCGGCGGTCGCGAAACTGACGTCACCCTGATCTATGGCTCACATGTGCTCTATGGAACCTTCCCGGAGGAAGAATCGGGCTCTCTCGTTTTGAAGTCCATCGATCCCTCCGCCAAACTTGCCGTGGAGAATAAATACCTCTTCAAGGGCAGTCTTTCGGTGGATCTAGAGAAGATGGAAATGACGCTTGTCGGAGAGCTTTTTGTGGCTGGCGAAAAGGAGAGTTTTGCCGTCTATGACTCTACCTTCCCCTGCCAGTCATTGGAGGATTGACGTTTTTTCCTGCCGAAAATCCGCTTTCGCCATTGAGTCCTGCCCAATCGCCGTACTGCCCATGGGCTGCACCATCGATCATCTCTCAGTTCACCGCCGGGTCAACGTTCTCCGCGATTTTACCGACGCGGTCGGCTCAACCCACCACGCCGGCGAGACCGCAGTGATCAGCCGTATCGAACTCGATTGGCCGAATCGGCAGATCCACCTGGAGTGGGAGCGTGAAGGAACCAGGGAGTCGCTCGTCTTCGACCTTATGGCGACAAGCGGACCCGGGAATGGCCGAATGCGGGACTACTTTGAAGCCGGCGACCTGGCGATTCCGAATGAGCCGCAAAAACGTTTTGTCCCCGGAATTGGAGTTGTCTCGACCCTGGCACCCGAACTGCCTCCGCTCTCCGTTGCTCTGATCGTGGATCTCGCCCGGTGGGAGGAGGGGCTCGAACGGGTCCACGCCCTTGCCGGGCGCAAACGTTTCGACGAAGCCGAAGAGCAGTTGCGTGCGCTATCCGAACTTCCCCCCGACCTTATCGCCACCACACTCGGGGGCGCTGCCGAGCGTCATGCCTTTGATCCTGAGACCGGTATTTACGAATGGTTGCGCGAGCGGGCGATCAACCACTGGTACTCATGGGGCGCCCGGGCAACCGGTGGCGGCGACGGGACCGCGCGATTGCTCGACATCTACCCCGCGATGGAGCGTTTCAAGCAGTTGGATCGTGCCCGCCAGGGCCTCGGCCTGGCAGACCCGGAGTTGTAAAACAGTTCCGACGAAGAACAGATGCCGGTGAGATGGAAGTCAACAACGGCTTTCAGCCCGGATACGAGCCGATGACATAGTCCTTCAACTGGCTGATCAGGGCTCCCTGGGCGGAGATGATATGCCGGACAAGATCACCGATGGAGACGATGCCGACCAGTTCTCCCTCCTGAAGCACGGGAAGGTGGCGGATCGATTTCTCAGTCATGAGGTGGAGGCAGGCGACGACCTCGATCGAGGGGGGCACTGTGATCACCTCCGCAGTCATAATGGCACCGACGGGTGTCTCGCGCGACGAGCGTCCCTTGAGGATGACCTTGCGGGTGTAATCCCGTTCCGAAACAATCCCGACGAGCTTCGATTCCTTAACCACCGGCAGGGCACCGATGTTTTTATCTGACATGGACTGGATCGCCTCGAAGACGGTGCGGTCGGGATCTATCGTCCAGACTTCCCTTGTTTTTTTGCAGCTCAAAATCGAAGAGATTGTGTCGACGATATCCATGATTCCGGAATGGGTTATTCAGCGAGGATTTTCATCCTATCCGAAGAAGGGACCTTTTGTGAACCCCGAAAATCCAAAAAAAATCAGGAAGTGCCTCACCGCCCCAACTGCGCCGCAAGGAAAGGCGCTGTCCGGCTTTTCTTCACTTTCACCACTTCTTCGGGCGTGCCGGCCGCGACGACTTCACCGCCCGCTTCTCCTGCTTCCGGCCCGATATCGATGAGGTAATCGGCCTCGGCCATGATCTCGAGACTGTGCTCGATGACGACAACGGTGTGCCCGTCGTCGACGAGGTGATGCATGATCTCAAGGAGGCGCTTCACGTCGGCGAGGTGCAACCCGATGCTGGGCTCTTCGATGAGGTAAAGGTTGGACTTGGGCTGACGGTTCTGGCGGAGGCGTGCGTTGCTGGATCGTCCAATTCCGCGGGTCAATTCAGTGACGAGTTTGATGCGCTGCGCTTCACCTCCGGAAAGACTGGGACTGGCCTGGCCAAGATGGAGATAACCGAGCCCGGTCTCTTTCATGAGGTTGAGGGTCCGCGAGATCTTCGGGTAACCGGAGAAAAAGTCGGCCGCTTCCTCGATCGAGAGATCCATGATGTCGCCGATGGACTTGCCGTTGTAGAGCACCTCGAGGGTCGAGCTGTTGTAGCGGCGTCCGTTGCATTCCTCACAGACAACATAGGTGGTCGGGAGGAAGTTCATTTCCAGCTTGATGAGCCCGTTGCCCTTGCAGGTCTCGCAGCGTCCGCCTTCGGTGTTGAAGGAAAAACGCGAAGCAGTGTAGCCGCGCGCCCGCGCCTCGGGGAGTTGTTCGAAGAGTTTGCGGATGTCGTCGAAGACCTTCACGTAAGTTGCCGGAGTCGAGCGCGAGGTTTTCCCGATAGGGGACTGGTCGACTTCGTAAACGGCCTCAAGCTGCTCGACACCCTCGATCGATTTCCATTTTTGGGCTTTGCCTGCTTTGCTTTTCCTCCCTGCCTTAGGTTTGGCGAGTCCGGCATCGACGGCCGGCTTGAGGACGCCGCGCATGAAGCTGGATTTTCCCGACCCCGAAATCCCCGAGATCACAGTGAGGCGTCCGATCGGAATGGAGACGTCGATGTTTTGAAGATTATTGGCGGAAGCGCCTTTGATCCTGAGCCAGCCTTCTGTGCTCTTCTTCGCGGGCAGCTTGCGGCGGCTTCCGCGCATGGGATGAACGAGAGGATGAAAGAAGGCTTCACGCGTCGGGGAATGCGGTCCCTTTTCACCTTCTGTAAAAAGGTCATCGGGATGGCCCTGCCAGACAATCTCGCCGCCGAATTTTCCGGCTCCGGGGCCGAGGTCGATGAGATGATCGGCACGGCGTATTGTTTCCTCATCATGCTCGACGACGACGAGGGAGTTCCCCTTTGCCTTGAGGGCGACGAGAGTGTCGAGGAGTGCGGCGTTGTCGCGCGGATGTAGCCCGATGGTGGGTTCATCGAGGACGTAGAGGACGCCGCGGAGATTCGATCCGAGCTGGGCGGCGAGGCGAATGCGCTGGCTCTCGCCTCCGCTCAGGGTCGTGGCGGAGCGATCGAGATGAAGGTAGCCGAGCCCCACCTCTTCCATGAAGTGAAGTCGCTGCACGATCTCGGGAATGATGTCGCGCGAGATCAGAGCTCCCTGTTTATCAAACTTCAAGTTCCCTACGGCCTGCCGCGCCGCCGCGACGGAACGGCTCGCGAGATCGGTGATGGAAAACTCCCCGATACGAACGTGGCGGGCGACTTCGTTGAGGCGGGTTCCTTTGCAGGCTGAACAGGTCTCAGTTTCTCCGCCTTCGCTTCGCGAGCGACGGAGTTCTTCGCGCAACTCGGCATCGAGCTGGGACTCGGCATCGCGTTCATCGGCGTTGTTGGGATGTTTCTCGACGGTGCCGTAGCCGCGGCAGACGGGGCACCAGCCGTGCGGGGAGTTGTAGGAAAAAAGGCGCGGGTCGAGTTCCTCGAAAGACCGTCCCGTCTCGGGATCGACCATTTCGGTGTTCATGACCTGAATCTTGTTCTTCGCGTCAAAAAAGCGCAGGGTCCGCTTCCCGACCCGCAGAGCCGTCTCGACCATTTCGAGAACGTCGGCGGCTGCCGTCTTGCCGGTGACTTCTCCAACGATGACGTCGATGCTGTGTTCTTTGAATCGCTCGAGCGGCGCAAAGTCGGCGACCGCCCTGATCTGACCATCGACGAGGAGACTCTCGTAGCCGTGCTTCGCGGCCCACTCCGCCACCTCGGTGTGGAAGCCCTTCCGCGCCTTGATGAGCGGAGCCATGACACGCACGGTGCGGCCGGGTTTACGGGCCTCCTCACGCAGGCGCGTGACGATGGCGCTGACACTCTGCTTCTCGACGGCGTTGCCGGTGTCGGGCGAGTATTGGCGTCCGACCTTGGCGAAAAGAAGCCGCAGGAAGTGCCAGACCTCGGTCACCGTCGCGACGGTCGATTTTCCCCCGCCCCGCGAGATGCGCTGTTCGATCGCAACGGTCGGCGGCAACCCCGTGATGAGGTCAATGTCCGGACGCTCCATCTGCTCGACAAACTGACGCGCGTAGGTGGACATGCTGTCGAGGAAACGGCGCTGCCCTTCCGCAAAGAGAATGTCAAAAGCGAGCGTCGACTTGCCCGATCCGCTGAGCCCCGTGATAACGACGAACTGCTCACGCGGGATGGAAATGTCGAGGTGCTTGAGATTGTTCTCCCTCGCACCGTGAAGTTGGATCGCATTCGCGATTTCGCTTCGGTGGGCGGTGAGCGGGCGGCCGTAGGCGGTCGTTTCCTCAGCCACTTTTAATTGTCTGCCCACCGCTCCCCGCTCACCGCCAACCGACAACAAGTCGCGCAGGAAACTTCCCGTATGCGAGCGTTCACACGCCGCGATCTCCTCCGGCGTGCCGCAGACGACCAGTTCTCCGCCATTGGCTCCGGCCTCGGGTCCGAGATCGATGACATAGTCGGCGCATTTGATGACATCGAGATTGTGCTCGATGACAATGACCGAATCTCCCGCCGCGACGAGACGCTCGAACACTTTCAGGAGCATTCCGGTGTCGTCGAAGTGCAGGCCCGTGGTCGGTTCGTCGAAAATGAGGACGGCGGTTTTGCCATCCTTCCGCTTTTTCGCGGGCGCAGCGAGGAGATGCCCGACGAGCTTGAGCCGCTGGCTTTCCCCGCCCGAAAGGGTGTTGAGTGGCTGGCCGAGTCGCAAGTAACCAAGTCCGACGTCGGAGAGCAGTTGCAGACCCTCGACAACACCGCTCGCCTTCTTGTCCGCCATCGCGAAGAAGTAGGGAATCGCCGAGGTCACCGTCATGGAGAGAAGATCGTGGATCGTTTTTCCCTCCAGTTCGATTTCGAGCGCCTCGGGGGTGTAGCGTTTGCCCTCGCACTCGGGACAGGTCACGTAGAGATCGCTGAGGAACTGCATCTCCACCTTTTCGTAGCCGTTGCCCATGCAGCGACCGCAGCGGCCCGCGCCGCTGTTGAATGAAAAATATCCGGGAGCGACGCCGCGCGATTTGCCGTCCGACGACTCGGCGAAAAGCTTGCGGATAGGCTCGAAGATCCCCGTGTAAACCGCCGGAGTCGAACGCGGCGTCCGCGCGAGCGGTGCCTGGTCGACCATCACAACCTCGCGGACGTGGCTTGCTCCGCTGAGTGACTTGCACTGCCCGATCTCCGTTTCGGAAGTGGCAAGGCCGAGTTCCGAAAGAAGATTGCCGTAAAAGACCGAGTGAATCAGGCTCGATTTTCCCGAGCCGGAGACTCCCGTGACACAGCAGAACACTCCCAGCGGAATCTCGACGTCGAGCTTTTTCAGGTTGTGCTGGGCGGCGCGCTTCAGGGTGATCCGCTTCTTCGGCTCGCGACGTTTCGCCGGCACGGGGATGGAAAGTTTTCCCGAGAGATATTGTAATGTCAGGGAGGAAGTATTTGCCTTGATGGCCTTCGCCGCCTCGGCCGCTGTGGCCATGCCGGGTCCCGCGAAGACGAGTTCGCCGCCGCCCTCGCCCCGCCCCGGACCGATGTCGACGAGATGATCGGCGGCGCGGATGACCGCTTCCTCGTGCTCGACGACGACGAGGGTGTTTCCGAGATCACGAAGGCGCTCCATCACTCCAATAAGCTTGCCGACATCGCGCGGGTGCAGGCCCACGGTCGGTTCATCGAGAACAAAAAGGGTGTTTGTCAGGCTCGCGCCGAGACAGGTTGTAAGATTGACCCGCTCCGTTTCCCCGCCCGAGAGGGTGCGGGTGGGGCGGTCGAGATTGAGGTAGCCGAGCCCCACTTCACGGAGAAAACCAAGGCGGTTGATGACCTCCTTGTGCAGCATCGTCGCGGTTTTGTCCTCGCTGCGGACTTCGACGGTCTGAATGAAGGCCTGGAGCTCGTCGATTGAGAGCTGCCAGAGTTCGGGCAGGGTGCGGCCCGCGACTTTGAAGGCGAGCGCCTCGGGCTTGAGCCGGGTTCCGCCGCAGACCTTGCACAAAGTGTAGCTGCGGTAGCGGCTCAGGAAGACCCGCACATGCATCTTGTAAGCGCGCGACTCGAGCCAGTCGAAGAAGCCGCGCACGCCATACCAGACGCCGTGCTGCCAGGCGTCCTCAGGATCACCGCCTTCGCCTTCGAGGATCCATTTCTGATCGGCGGCGTCCATCTCGTCGTAGGGCGTCACGATGCTGAGACCGCGGGCCCGCGCGCAGCGCTCGAGGTCCTGCTCGCACTCGTAGTAGGTGTCGCCCTGGAAGGCGCGCACGAGGCCCTCGGCGATGGAGAGTGATTTGTCAGGGATGGCCTTTTCGAGATCGAGTCCGATGACGCGCCCGAAACCGCGACAGACAGGGCAGGCTCCGATGGGATTGTTAAAACTGAAAAGACCGGGCGTCGGCGGCTTCAACTCCGTGCCGGTCTCGGGCGAAGTCCAGTTGCGGGAAAAGGCGACATGCTTCCCCGATTCGGGCTCAACGATGGAGACGGTCCCTTTACCGAGATCGAGAGCCCGCTCCAGCGCCTCGAGAAATCGGCTGCGGCGCGAGGGCGCGACACGATCCTGAATCACCTCGACCCGCCCGGGAAGTGCCTTGCGATCATAGGCGGCCGGATCATCGACTCGATAAGCCTTGCCATAGATCCAGACCCGCAGATACGCCTGCTGCTGGAGAAATTCGAAGAAATCCGCCACCTTTGTCCCCGTCGGCACATCGACGCCGAAGACGATCAGGAGCGAGGCCTCGCGGCCGAAACGCTCGACCGTTTTCCGCAGGATGGACTCGGGCGTGTCGGGCGAGATTTCCTCTCCCGAGATCGGGTCGTAGCCTTTGCAAACGCGGGGGAAGAGCAGCTTCAGGTAATCGTTGATCTCCGTGATCGTTCCGACAGTGGAGCGGGTCGACTTGACCGCATTCTGCTGTTCGATCGCGATCGCCGGAGGGATGCCCTTGATCGAATCGACCTGCGGTTTGTCCATTCGGTCGAAGAACTGCCGCGTGTAAGGCGAGAAGGTTTCGACGTAGCGGCGCTGGCCCTCGGCGTAGAGCGTCTGGAAGGCGAGGCTCGACTTGCCCGAGCCGCTCGGCCCGGTCATGACGGTGAGTTTCCCGATGGGGATATCGAGGTCGATGCCCTTGAGATTGTTCTGGCGGGCCCCGCGGACCTCAATCGCCGCGTCTGACTCCACCGTCTTGTCTGATTTCCGTTTCGCCATCTCGTGTGGGCGAGAGGTTACGCACGGCAGGACGCGTTGCATCCGGAAATCGGCCTTCAAGGACCAAAGGAGCGTCGAGTCCGCGGGATGGATGGCGGATTATACCTTTTTCACCCGCTTCGACCTGATCTTTGCCGCCTTCAGGACCAGGGTCGGCCCACTCTGTAAATAGCTTCTTTCGACAATCTCTCCCTTCACGGCCACATTTCCTTGCGGGATCTTGTCCGGTTTCAGGCTGGTGGGATCCAACTGGATTGTTTGAGTCCCCGCCGAGGTTTGATACTCAAGCAACCAGCCGGTCGTTTCTCCACCAACCGCCATGATTCCTTTGGTCAGGACTCCGGTGAGGTTGACCTGTGCTCCTTTTTCAATCTTCGGGTCGGCTGCAACGACCGGTTTGGCCATCTGTGCTGCGAACAAAAAAATGATCAGTCCGAATATCCTGCCTGTTTTCTTCATCTTTTTTCCCCCAACCCTTCCTGAATGAACCTCCCGACGATTTTATCCGAAATCGTGAGACCTGTCACTGATATTCGAGCAAACCGTCGGGGGCCGAACCACGAAAACGGCCCCATCCGCCTTGCGAAAAACCTGCTGCGCCCCGGTCACACTGGCTATACACTCCCGCCCACCTCATTTTCCGACCATGTCCGAGCAGCGCAAGAGTTTCCCCTTCATCGAATTCGAACCCAAATGGCAGACCCATTGGGAAACCGAAAAGACCTTCTCCGTCCCGAACCCCGGCGAGGCCGGCTTCGACGCCTCGAAGCCGAAATACTACGTGCTCGACATGTTCCCCTACCCGAGCGGCTCCGGACTCCATGTCGGGCACCCCGAGGGCTACACCGCGACTGATATCATCACCCGCTACCAGCGTATGAAGGGTGCCAACGTCCTCCATCCCATGGGCTGGGACGCGTTCGGCCTGCCCGCCGAAGAACACGCCCGCAAGACAGGCGAACATCCCCGGATCAACACGGAGAACAACGTTAACAATTTCCGCGGTCAGCTCAAGCGGCTCGGCTTCGCCTACGACTGGGACCGGGAGGTGAACACAACTTCGCCCGATTACGTTCGCTGGACCCAGTGGATCTTCCTGCAGCTTTATCACAGCTACTACGACGAGGCATCGAACAAGGCGCGACCCATTTCTGAGCTTACGGGCCTCAGCCGCGACGAGATCGACGCCAAACGCCTCGCCTACGTCGCCGAAGCACCGGTGAACTGGTGTCCCGAGTTGGGAACCGTACTCGCGAACGAGGAAGTCGAGGAATGGCGTTCGAAGGGTCACACCGTCGAACGTCGCCCATTGAAGCAATGGATGCTTCGCATCACCGCCTATGCCCAGAGGCTCATCGATGAACTCGACGGCCTCGACTGGCCCGAGGGCATCAAGATGTTGCAGAAAAACTGGATCGGACGCAGCGAAGGTGCCGAAGTCGATTTCTCCATCGGAGGCGAAAAGGTGACCGTCTTCACGACCCGGCCCGACACCCTCTTTGGCGCGACTTATATGGTTCTCGCTCCTGAACATCCGCTCGTGGATAAGGTCACCACAGCCGGGCAAAAGGAGGCCGTCGAGGCCTACCGCAAAGCCTGCTCTGCAAAATCCGATCTCGAGCGCACTGAGTTGGCGAAAGAAAAAACCGGCGTCTTCACCGGCGGCACCGCGACCAATCCGGTCAACGGTGAGGAGATCCCCGTGTGGATCGCCGACTATGTGATGATGAGCTACGGCACGGGAGCAATCATGGCCGTGCCTGGACATGATGAGCGCGATTTCGAGTTTGCGAAGCAGTATGGGATTCCGATTCGTTCCGTAGTTGCGATGGAGAAGCTCTCCACCGTGGAAGGAGAAGAACTGGCGAAGGTGAGTAACGTGCGGTTTAAGTTTCCGAACGGTGATTCGCCCGGGTTCATAACTGAAGGAGCTGCGACGGTTGGCAACGGCATTGCCATCAACTCAGGCTTCCTCGACGGCCTTTCCACCCAGGAAGCCAAAGCCAAAATCATCGCCTGGCTCGGCGAGAAAGGCCTCGGCAAAAAGACCGTGAACTTCAAACTGCGCGACTGGCTCTTCTCCCGCCAGCGCTACTGGGGCGAGCCCTTCCCCATCGTCTGGAAGGACGGCCGTCATGAGGCCATCGCCGAATCCGAGCTGCCCCTTCTCGCGCCCGAGCTCGAGGATTACAAACCGAGCGGCAGCCCTGAACCCATCCTTTCAAAGGCGACCGCCTGGGTCGATCTCGGCAACGGCGTCACCCGCGAGACCAACACGATGCCGCAGTGGGCCGGTTCATGCTGGTATTACCTGCGTTACTGCGACGCACGGAACACGGACCGTTTCATGACCCGCGAGGCCGAAGACTACTGGCTGGGCAAAAACGGCAAGCCGGGCGGCGTCGATCTCTATGTCGGCGGCACCGAGCACGCCGTGCTCCACCTGCTTTATGCGCGGTTCTGGCACAAAGTCCTCTTCGACCTCGGCCATGTCGGAACGCCCGAGCCCTTCCAGAAGCTGGTGAACCAGGGGCTCATCCTCGGCGAGGACGGGCAGAAGATGTCGAAGTCACGCGGCAATGTCGTCAATCCCGACGACGTCGTCGAGGAATACGGGGCCGACTCGCTGCGCCTTTACGAGATGTTTATGGGACCGCTCGAGCAGGTCAAACCCTGGTCAATGAAGGGCGTCGAGGGTGTCTACCGTTTCCTCGCCCGCGTCTGGCGTCTTGTCATGGAGATGAATCAGGAGGGCGATTGGGTTCTCAATACGAAGCTCACCGATGCTGCCCCTGACAAAGCCACCGACAAGGTGGTTCACGCGACGATAAAAAAGGTCGGCGAGGACATCGAGGCAATGAGTTTCAACACCGGGATCTCGCAGATGATGGTGTGCACGAACGAGCTTACCAAGCTTGAGGCGGTTCCTGTCTCATCGCTTGTGCTTCTCTTGAAGGTGCTCAACCCCTATGCCCCGCACCTCACCGAGGAACTCAACGCGACCCTCGCGGCCGCCTTTCCTTCGGTTGAGAAAACCGACCTCGCGAACCAGCCATGGCCGGCTTATGAGCCCGCGAAACTCATCGAAGATGAAATCGAGATCGTTCTCCAGGTAAACGGCAAGGTCCGCGACAAGATGTTTGTCGCCAACGGTGCCTCGAACGAGGAGGTCGAGAAGCTCGCCCTTGAGAGCGATAAGGTGAAGTCCTTCACCGAAGGCCTCACCATCCGGAAGGTCATCGTGGTGCCGGGTCGGCTTGTCAACGTGGTGGCGAATTGAGATGCCCCTCCGGGCGGCAAGCGGGGCGCTTGCCCTACAAAGTGTCGCAAGGTCGACACCGATTTGTAGGGCGGCCGCTCCGGCGGCCGATTCCGGAACCCAACCCTGTTGCCCCATCGACCCAACCCTGTTAGGCTGCGACCCATGTCACTTGTTCTCAATTTTCGAAACGCCAAGCTCGCCGCGATGTCCCTCGCGAAGGTGGGCAATCCGGTGCGTAATGAACCCTTCCAAACCTCGCAGTCGCTCTGTCGCTTCAAGGACGAGGAGGCGGAGCTGCTCACCCATTGTTTCCTGAAGTCCTTCCGTGCCCTTGAGTTACATCAGTTTTTCCATCACACCTCGCTCGAGAGCAATGAGCTCTACGCCTACGCGGCGAAGATTTTCGAGAACAACGACACTCTCCTCGAACAGGGCGCGATGATCGCCCGTCATCTCCATGCCAAGTCGAATCATCCGAACATCAAGTCGGGCGATCTCTGTGTGGCGCTTATCAACCACATCGGTGTCTCAGGTGAACCGGTCCAGGCCATCAGCATCGTGAAATCGGAGAGCAAGGTTCCCTTTCTCCAGATCTCGGAGCGCGACGGTGACCTCGTCCTGACGACGGAGCAGGGCATCTATCCGGACAAGATCGACAAAGGCTGCCTCATCCTCAATCATGGAAAGGCGGATGGCTTTTCGGTTTACCTCTTCGACAAGAGCGGGGGCAATACCCTGTTCTGGGTCCGCGACTTCATCGGGGCAAAACCGGTCACGAGCGATGACTACCTCACCCGGCGCTATTCCGAGCTTTGTGTCGCCTTCGCAGAACGCGGACTGCCCGAAGACACCCGCCAGGAGGAGCGAATGGAAGTCGCGAGCCGGGCGGTCAATTACCTGAAGGCCGCCGATGAGTTCGTTCTCGACGATTTTCAGACTCACGCCCTCGTCAAACCTGAGCGCATCGCTCAGTTTGAGGCGTTCAAGGTCGATTACGAAGAGGAAAAGGGTCAGCCTCTCCAGGAAAAGTTCTCGGTTTCCAAAAAAGAAGCGGAGAAAGCCGGCAACCGCCTCAAGAGCCGGATGAAACTCGACGTCGGGGTCGAACTGAAGTTCTCCTCAGGCTTCGTGCATCAGGCCGCGAACTTTATGGAGCGAGGCCATGATGAGGAACGGCGCATGGAGTTTGTGAAGATCTACTTCCACAAGGAAGAGCCCGTTTAATCAAGCATCCTCGTCGAGCTTCGCAAACTTCCGTTCAACCTCGGTGAAGAGGTATTGCTTCAGTTCATCACCCTCGAGTTTCTCGATCGATTCATTGAGGAATCCGAGGCTGATGATCTTGCGGGCGTCGTCGGCAGGAATACCACGAGCCTGAAGATAGAAGATCTCTTCGTCACTGATCTGGCCTGAGGTCGATCCATGTGAGCATTTCACCTGATCGGCGTCGATCTCGAGACCGGGCATGGAATTGGCTTCGGCTTCCTCGCTGCCGAGGAGATTGCGGCAGGTCTGGAACGAATCGGTGTGATGGGCGCCGGGCTTCACGTGGATGAGCCCCGAGAAAATCGTGCGCGATTTGTTGTAGAGGGCATTCTTGAAAAAGAGATCGCTCGTGGTGTGCTGCGCCTCGTGCGACTGCAGGGTGCGTTGATCGTACTCCTGAATTCCGTTGGCGAGGTTTGCGCTGAAGATCTGGCAATCAGCGCCCTTGTCCGTCATGCGATTGAGCGACTCGTTGCGAACCCAGGCAGCCCCGAGATTGATGAAGCCCACCTTCACCGAGGCATCGCGTCCGGCGCGGGTGTTGTTGATCTGGACATGCTTCGCGCCGTTGTCGCTGAGATTCTGGAGCGAAACATACTGGATCTTTCCGCCGCGATCGGCAATGAGATCGACCACTCCGACTGTCAGGGTCTGCTCGGACTCGGCGATGGATTCGAAGATATCGACGACGGAGACCGCAGCATTGTCCTCGGCGACCACGAGCGTATGGGGGAAGATGAGCTGCCCCTCACCTCCGCTGAAGTGATGGACGAGGACGGGTTTGTCACTGACACAGCCCTTCGGGAAATGAACAAAAAGTCCGCTGAGGGTCGCGGCACCATGGAGCGCGGCAAACTTGTCTCCACCGAGCGTCTGCGTCTCCTGAAGAAAATGTCCGCGGATAAGATCACCGTGGGCGGCGAGAGCTTCATTGAGAGGAAGACAAATCGCCCCGGCCGGGAGATCGGCGATCTCGGAATGGATGAGCCGGTTGTTCGCGAAGACAAAATGCGCCGAAAAGTCTGCCGGTCGATTTGCTTTTGCACGCGCCACGAGGCTCGCGGGATCCGACGCGGGAGCGGCAGTGGCGAGGTCGGCGAAGCGGATCATTTTCAAGTCGGCGAAACGCCAGTGCTGATTCGTCCGTGTCGGGACGGGCAGCTCGTTAAAGCGCTCCCACGATTTTTGCTGAAGCTCGCGATACCAGGCTGGAGTCGCGGCGGCCGGTGCAGCATCGGATTCAGTAAGAGGAGGGTTCGAAAGCCAGACTTCAGTCGGCTCGAGAGTAATCGTTTCCTCCATAGGCGTAAGGACAATAGACATCGGACTGGAAAAAGAAGTAGAGAAGTGAAGAAGTAGAGTAGCAGAGAAATCTCAGATCAGCCGACGCTGCCTTCCATTTCCATGTCGATGAGGCGTTTCAACTCGACGCTGTATTCCATCGGGAACTCGCGGACAAGGTCGTTGACGAATCCGTTCACGCTGAGGCTCATCGCCTCACCTTCGCTGAGGCCGCGCTGCTTCATGTAGAAGATCTGGTCTTCGCTGACCTGGCTCACACTCGCCTCGTGCTGGGTCGCATGCTGATTGCCGCGCACAGTGATGGCCGGATAGGTGTCGGTGCGGCTGCTCGAATTGATGAGGAGGGCATCGCACTCGGTGTTGTTCTTGCAACCCTTGAGGTGCCTGGGAATGTGGACCTGCCCGCGGTAGGTCGATTGGCCCGTGCCCACGGAGATGGATTTGGCAACGATGTTCGAAGTTGTCTCGTCGGCGGCGTGGATCATCTTCGCACCGGTGTCCTGGTGCTGGCCGTTGTTGGACAGCGCGATGGAGATGACTTCGCCGCGAGCTTTGCGACCTTTCATGATGACGCCGGGATACTTCATCGTGAGACGCGATCCGATGTTGCAGTCAATCCAGCGGATCTCCGCATTTTCGTGGGCGATGCCCCGCTTTGTCACGAGGTTAAAGACGTTGTTCGACCAGTTCTGCACGGTGATGTATTGGATCTTCGCGTCTTTCATCGCGACGAGCTCGACAACGGCGCTGTGGAGCGTCGCAGTTTCGAACTTCGGCGCGGTACAGCCCTCCATGTAGGTGACCTCGGCGCCCTCGTCGACGATGATGAGAGTGCGCTCGAACTGGCCGAAGTTTTCCGCATTGATTCGGAAGTAGGCCTGGAGCGGATGTTTCACCTTCACGCCGGGGGGCACGTAGATGAAGCTGCCTCCTGAAAAGACGGCGCTGTTGAGAGCGGAGAATTTGTTGTCGCCCGTCGGGATGACCTTGCCGAACCACTTGCGGAAGATCTCGGGATGCTCGCGGAGTCCCTCGGTCGAGTTGACGAAAATAACGCCCTCTTTCGTGAGCTCCTCTTTCACATTGGAGTAGGCCGCCTCGCTGTCGAACTGGGCCTCGACCCCGGCAAGGAATTTGCGCTCTTTCTCGGGGATACCGAGACGCTCGAAGGTTTTCTTAACATCGTCAGGGACCTCGTCCCAGTTCCGGGTCGGGGTCTGGCCTTTGGAAAGGTAATAACGGATGTCGTTGAAGATGATGTTCTCGAGGTCCTTGCTCGCCCAGTGGGTCGGCATGGGCTTGGCAAAAAAGACTTTGAGCGCCTTGTGGCGGAATTCACGAATCCACTCGGCTTCGCCCTTGATGTTCGAGATGTAATCGACGGTCCCCTCGTTGAGACCGTAGCCCGCGTCATGGGCATAGTCCTCGGGGTAGGAGAAGTTGCCTTCGTCCTGATCGATGTTGACCGCTTCGAGTGTTGCGCTGTCTGGCATGATGTTTCCTTCCCTCTTCTCAATCTCCGATCTCAGGCTGGCACGAGTTCTTTCGTGACCCAGTCATATCCTTTCTCCTCAAGCTCCAAAGCAAGATCTTTTCCTCCGGTTTTGATGATGCGTCCGTCAAACATGACGTGGACGACGTCGGGAACGATGTAGTCGAGAAGGCGCTGATAATGAGTGATGATGAGAAATCCCCGCTCGGGTGAACGCATCGAGTTAACCCCCTGAGCCACAATTTTGAGAGCATCGATGTCGAGACCGGAGTCGGTTTCGTCAAGCACGGCATACTTCGGCTCAAGCATCATCATCTGGAGGATCTCGTTGCGCTTTTTCTCTCCTCCGGAAAAGCCTTCGTTCACGGAACGGCCGGTGAACTTTCGGTCCATCCCGAGCTCGTCCATCTTGAGATACATCTCCTTGTAGAAGGCAACCGCATCGACTTCCTCACCTTTGGGGAGCCGGGCCTGACGGGCGGCACGGAGGAAGTTCGCGTTACTGACGCCCGGAATCTCGTGGGGATACTGGAAGGCGAGGAAGAACCCGGCGCGGGAGCGTTCGTCGATTGCAAGCTCGAGCAAATTGATGTCGTCGAGCATGACAGTGCCCTCCGTCACGGTGTAGGCCTCGTGGCCGGCCATTACCTTGGAAAGGGTCGATTTGCCTGAACCGTTCGGACCCATGATGGCATGGACTTCACCCTTCGGGACTTCGAGGGTAAGGCCTTTTAGGATTTCAGTGCCATCGACGGTGGCGTGCAGGTTTTCAATTTTCAGTGACTGACTCATGTTTCAAAAATAGTAGGCGGCACTCAGGAATGGCCGTTCGCCGTGCGGCATTTGGGGCAGGTGCCGCAGACGCCCTTCATCGCAACATTCATTTCCTCAATCAGGCAACCGGACGGAAGCGCCCAAATTGAGGAGGCATCGGCACCCTTTTCGAGGCCAATGTCAAAGACCTGATCACATCCGGTGCAGTAAAAATGGGCGTGAGGCTGGAGATTCGGGCAGTAGCGGGAGGCTTCCCGGTCGATATTGACCTGCTTGATCGCTCCCGCTCCAGTGAGGGTCTCAAGGCAATTGTAGACCGTCGCGAGCGAAATGGAGGGCATGCGCTCCTTTGCCGTGACAAAAACCTCCGAAGCAGTCGGATGTTTCGGCCCCAAATCGGCGAGGACATCGTAGACTACCTGGCGCTGCTTCGTCATACGAAGCCCGCCGAAGTCACCGGAAGCCTTGGAAACTGTCATTTGATCCGCCATCGAGTAAGGTTACGGCACCGATAGCGAAAAAGTTCTTTAGATCAAGAACTATTCTAAATAAGTAGGTTAACGCCCTCCTAAGCCTGCCGATTCCTTTCCATCCCCGGCCCCGGGGGCGAAGAGGATTCGGGAAGGTTCGCAGCCGTTGCGAAGAAGGGTGAGCCGGTTCGACCTGGCAAATCAACGATCTACTGTCCCGACAAGACGGCTCGAACTACCGCGATCGTTTTTCCTTTCTCCCCCCACGGATTTCACCTACCATCCCCGTATGCCTCGCCCAACCCTGAAATCCTTCGGATCGCTGGCGCTGCTTTTCCTCTGCGCGATCGGCATCACCCAGGACCGGTCCGGCCACGTCCGTACGACCTATTTTGGAATCAAGGACGGGGAAGTGCCGGAAGACCCCCGGGAATGGCGGGGGGGACGCTACGACGACTTTCCCGACTGGAGTGTCAACGCGGAGTTGCCCAACGATGTCTTCACCTTCGCCCGCCTTCGCTACAATTCGGGAACCTGGATGGGACAACGGGCCAAGTGGCTCATCGACTACCCTGACAGCGAGCTGAATTTCTCCTACCGGCTCCAGCAGCTGACCTCTCTCGAAGTTGATCCGAAGGGGGCGATCGTGGATATCGACGCCGAACAACTTCGTCATTACCCCTTCATTTACATGATCGAACCGGGGGATATCTGGATCACCGACGAAGAAGCGACCATCCTCAGGGACTATCTCCTAAACGGAGGATTCATCATGGTCGATGACTTCTGGGGGCTCTATGAGTGGAAAAATTTCGAACGCGCCCTGAAGCAGATCTTCCCGGATCGCGACTATGTGGAGCTCGAGCTAGATCACCCCATCTTTCACATGGTCTTTGACCTCGAAATCAAACCGCAAATCCCGGCGGTCGGGATGGCCATGATGGGGCGGGAGGAGGGAATCACTTACGAATGGAACAAGCCCGGATCCGAGACCCCCCACTACCGGGCCATTCTCGATGACGCGGGCCGGGTCTGCATGATGATCTGCTTTAACACCGATCTCGGGGACGGATGGGAGGAGGAAGGAACCGATCCCTGGTACTTCCGTGAGTTCTCGGAAAAATACGCCTACCCTCTCGGGATCAATATTGTCTTCTACGCCCTCACCCACTGAGGCGTGACTTCTACGGTGCTATTTCCCCCGGTTCCCCAACCAAACGCGAACCGCATTCGACACTGCCTCGTGATGTGGCTCGCGAAATGGCTCATGACGGGCTCCCGAGATCATGATGAGGGTCTTTTGTTTCACCGGCAATTGCTCAAAGAGCTTTTCCGCGTAAGCGGGCGGGCAGACCCCGTCTTCGCTGCCCTGGGTAATTAGAAGGGAGAGGTCATCTCGAATCCTCGTAAACGCGGAGTCAAACTCAGACACTGATTCAAGGAGGCTTGCGCCAAACCGAAGGGAAATCCGCCGGTGAACTCCATCCTTTCTCAATGTGGCTAAAGCAATGGGATCAAATCCGGTATGGAAGCAGTCCTTCACTCTCACCCCGGTGCTTAATGTCACCCGGGGGAGATGCCGCGCGAGAAGTCGGGCAAAGGCGATTTTCAGCGCCGATTGGTTGTGGGCGGGAGCGAGAAGTGGAGAGCTGAGCCAAACCCATTGCAACTGATTCAACAGGGCCGGGCCTCCACCGAGCCAGTGAAGAAGGAGGTAGGCACCGGTGGAATGAGCAAAGATGCCCACCGGCGAACTCCCGGTCTCGAGAAGGATCTCTTCGATCAAGCGGCCCGCCTCCGCGACAGTGGGCATGTCTCCCCTGAGACCGTCGGATTCTCCGTTCCCCGGCCAGTCAAAACCGATCACCCGGTATCCGGCCCCGGTCAGCAGTCCGGCAGCCCAATCGTGGCGACGGACATGATCACCGAGACCATGCATCAGGAGAACCGTCCCCTTGTCCCCACCCGGGGGATGCCACTGCCGAAGGTGAATATTCTTCGAAAGAGACGGGGATTGAAAATGGCTGCTGAGTTGGATGGATTCGCTCACCTGTTCACGCTCGGTCACGATCGGAAATATTCCAGTTGCGGATAAACTTCGCTGTGGTTACATTCGCCGCCCTCCCTTGGGAGGTTTTTGCGCGGTTAGCTCAGGGGTAGAGCATCACCTTGACACGGTGGGGGTCACTGGTTCAAATCCAGTATCGCGCACCATTTTCCCAGCTCAGTAGATCACTTCGAACAGCTCCACGTCGAACATCAGCGTCTGATTCGGCCCGATCTTCGGAGGAGAACCCTGAGCCCCATAGGCGAGATGGGGCGGAACGGTGAAACGGTATTTGGCTCCCTCCTGCATCAGGGGGATCCCCTCGCGCCACCCGGCGATGACCTGATTCAGCCCGAAAGTCGCCGGCTGCCCACGTTGCACACTGCTGTCAAACACGGTTCCGTCCGGAAGGTAGCCGTGGTAATGAACCTTCACCCGGTTGAACGAAGATGGCCTCGCACCGGTTCCGGGGCGGAGAACTTCATATTTGAGACCGGAATAGGTCGTTTGGATTCCGGTCGAAGCCGGGACGGGATTTCCCGAGACGGTTGCGGCGTTTCCAGGTGCGGCATTGGCGGGCGAGGTTCCCAGAGTGGCCGGATTCGAAGGTTTGACCGTCGGCGAAGCACTCCCGTCGTCCTTATTGGCACAGCCGCCCAGGATGAGCATCGTGCTCAAGGAAAGGGACAGGGCGAAGGTGAATGGTGCTTTCATGACAATCGGCAAGGTGCCAGAGATTTTCGATTCTGAAAGGGAAAAGGAAAACGCCCGCCTTCCATCGATCAGGCATTCCCGGGAGTTTTCTTCGCGGCTCCCGGCTGGCGAAAGGCCGAGATGATGAGCAGCGCGGCCGCGATACAGATGCAGGAGTCCGCTACGTTGAAAGAAGGAAAGTGCCCGCCCGAAGCCGGAAAAAGCGTTCCGTAAAACGGCGGCTGAAAGTCGAGAAAGTCGACAACGTAGCCGCGGCCCGGGAGAAGCCGGTCCGTCAGATTACCGATAATGCCGCTGATGAGCAGCGAGGCGGCGACTTTCGAGATCAGGTCGGGGAAGGCCCCTTTTCTCCAGAGCATCGTTATGGCGGTCATCGCGGCAACTCCGATAATCCCGAAAAACCAGTTCGCATGCTCAGCTCCGTTCATGACTCCGAAGGCCATCCCGGTGTTGTGAACCCGCACGATATTGAAAAAGCCGGGTATGACCTCGATCACCCGGTGAGCGACCGGCTCATTCACCGCGTCGGGAAAATTCGAGACGATGAGCCACTTCGTCCACTGATCGAGGACATAGAGCGGCAGGGTCAGGGCGAGGAGAAATTTTCTCATGTGGCGAGGGGGGCGAGGGAGACGACTACCTCGTCACAGCGAGAGCAGAGGCTGCTTCCCGCGTGAAGGGTGAGAGAGCGGCGGCAGCGCGGGCACTCCTCGTGCCTCGTCACCGCGACGGTCGCGCGGGCGGGACCATCAGTGGCCTCGACCGAAACGCCCGAGACCATGAGGAATTCCAGTGCTTCTTCGGGAGCCTCACTCAGGACCGCTCGCGCGGCATCGTCAGCGGGGAGATGGAAGACGACCGCGGCACGCTCGCGCTTTTTGAACTCGTCCGCCTTGACCGCTCCGTCAATCGCGACCTGGGCGAGATCGCGGAGGCGGGAAAGGTGACCGATTTTCACCGTGGCCTCGTCCGAGGCAAAGGCCGGATCGGCCTCGGGGAAAAGCTCGAGATGGACCGACTCTGTGTGCCCGGCATACTCCCAGGCCTCGTCGGCGGTGTAGGCGAGGACGGGTGCGATGAGCTTTACGAGCCCTTCGAAGACCTGATGAATCGCCGTCTGCGAGGCTCTCCGGCGCGGGGAGGCGACGGCGTCGCAGTACATACGATCCTTCGTGATGTCGACGTAGAGCGCACTGAGATCGACTGCACAGAACTGGTTGAGCGTGTTGAAAACCTTGCGGAATTCAAAGGCGGCATAGGCCTCGCGGCATTCGATCACGACCTGGTGGAGACGCTCGAGGATCCAGCGATCGAGCAGAGTCATCGCTTCGGGTCCGACCCCGTCCTTCGTGATGTCGAAGTCGTTCAGGTTCGCAAGGAGGATGCGCAGGGTGTTGCGGAAACGGCGATAGGGCTCAGCGGTCTGCTTGAAGAGATCTTCGCCAAACGGCACCTCGTTCTGCCAATCGACACTGCTCACCCAGAGACGGAGGATGTCCGCGCCGTACTTGTCGTAGAAATAGGCCGCATCAACCGGCTTGCCCGACTTCTTCGCTTCGGACTTGGAGATCTTTTTCTTATCCTGATCGACGACAAAACCGTGCGTCATGACCGCCTTGTAGGGTGCCTTATCCCGCACCGCGACGCTGAGCATTAGGGAGCTCTGGAACCAGCCGCGATGCTGGTCGGTTGCTTCGAGATACAGGTCGGCGGGGCAGCTCAGTTCGGGATGGCGATCCATCACCGCGACATGGCTCGAGCCCGAGTCGATCCAGACGTCGAGGGTGTCGGTGCATCGCTTCGTCCCGGCGGGGAGACCGAGCGACTCGGCCCACCACGCATCGTCTTTTTCAAACCAGAGATTGGTCCCACCCGACTCGGTCAGGTCGGCCACTTTGCGCGCGAGCGCGGCATCGATCATCGGCTCGCCAGACTCGGCGTCGTAGAATACGGGCAGCGGCACGCCCCAGGTGCGCTGGCGCGAGATGCACCAGTCGGGGCGTGACTCGACCGTTCCGAAAATGCGGTTGCGGCCCCAGTGAGGGAGCCAGCGGACCGAGTCGATCTCCTTCAGCGCAGTTTCGCGAAGCGCGTCGATGCGGATGAAAAACTGCGGCACCGAGCGGAAAATGATGGGTGTCTTCGACCGCCAGCAATGCGGGTAGCTGTGGAGGTAGTTCTCCTTCCCGATGAGCGCGCCCTTGCCCGCGAGCAGCTTGATGATGGGCACATTCGACTCGTGGACATGCTGCCCGACGAGGAAATCGACGCCGACCTCATCGGTGAATTTCCCGAGATCATCGACCGGAGAGAGAAGTCCGAGTCCGTTCTGCTGCCCGGCCATGTAATCCTCGGAACCGTGTCCGGGAGCGATGTGGACCGCGCCGGTGCCGGTCTCGGTCGTGACGAAGTCCGCAAGGATCAGTCGCGAGGTCCGGTCGAGGAAGGGATGCTGCGCCTCGGCGCCTTCGAGCTCGGCACCCTTGAATTCGACCATTTCCCCGGCGGGGAGGAAGCCCGTCTTCTGGCCGAAAGTCTCGACGAGATCTTTCACCACGACGAGATTCTCCGTCACGCCGCGTTCGGCGTGGGTGAAATTCCCGCGGACGTAGGTGAAGAGCGGATGCACCGCGATCCCGAGGTTCGCAGGGAGCGTCCACGGAGTCGTCGTCCAGATCACCATCGAGGTTTTTCCGGCGAGTTCGCCGGTGACGAGGGGAAATTTCACAAAGATCGCCGGATCTTTCACATCCATGTACTCGACCTCGGCCTCGGCGAGAGCGGTCTGGGCGCCGTAGCTCCACTGCACCGGTTTCTGGCTCTGGTAGACGAGATTTTTCTCAACGAGAGTCGCGAAAACGCGGATGATGTCGGACTCATACTCAGGCGAGAGGGTGAGATAGGGATTTTCCCAGTCACCAAGAACTCCGAGACGGCGAAAGGAGTTCCGCTGGATGTCGATGTACTCGCGGGCAAAGGCCTCGGAACGGCGGCGGATCTCCGGCGCGTCGAGCCCGCGGGTTTCTTTCACGACCTTGAACTCGATGGGGAGGCCGTGGCAATCCCAGCCGGGGATGTAGGGGCACTCGTAGCCCGCCATGGACTTGCTCTTGAGGACGAGATCCTTGAGGACCTTGTTCAGGGCCGTGCCCATGTGGACGTCGCCGTTGGCAAAAGGAGGCCCGTCGTGGAGGATGTAGCGTTCCGCTCCGGCGCTCTTTCGCTTTTTGATAATCTCAAAATAAAGCGCATCGCGCTCCCATTTCTGCAATCGGACGGGTTCGCGCGTCACCAGATCGCCCCGCATGGGGAATTCGGTGTCAGGGAGATTCAGGGTCGCTTTGTAGCTGGTGGAACCGTCTTCTTCGCTCATAAAACTGGCAGGCTTCGAAAGGCGGGAAGCCTAGCACCCCCGCCGGTGGGGGTCAAAGGGGAAGCGCACCAGGCGAGAATGCGGCGAGCCTTGCCTTGACGCTATCCCCCGACGGGCTAGAATCGCCGTCTGGATGCGATTCCCGGGACCTTTTATAAGCCTCCCACTCGAACAAACCCTACTGAAACATGAAATTCGGAATCATTGGAGCCGGCATGATCGCCAACTTCCACGCCAAGGCGATCCTCGCAATGGAGGGCGGCGAACTGCATTCCTTCTACGGAAGACGACAGGAGGCGGTCGATGAACTCGTCGCGGAAAACGGCGGGATCGGTTACACCGACCTGGAGGCCTTTCTCAACGATCCCGAACTCGATATCGTCACCATCGCCACTCCGAGCGGTGCCCACCTTGAACCGGCCATTGCCGCCGCCAAAGCGGGAAAACATGTCATTTGCGAAAAGCCCCTCGAGATCACTCCCGAGCGTATCGACCTGATGATCAACGCCTGCGACGAAGCGGGCGTGACCCTCTCGGGAATCTTCAACCGGCGTTTTCATCCGGCCATGGATGCCTTCAAAAAGGCGGTTGAAGAGGGTCGCTTCGGTCGCCTGACCCTGTGTGATGCCTATGTAAAATGGTATCGCAGCCAGGCCTATTACGACTCCGGCGCGTGGCGCGGAACCTGGGCACTCGACGGAGGGGGAGCGCTCATGAATCAGTCCATCCACCTTGTCGACCAGTTGATCTACCTCGCCGGTGATGTGGCTTCTGTGTCCGCGTCAACGGCCTGCCTCGCCCACACGGGCATTGAGGTCGAGGACACGGCCGTCGCCATTCTCGAGTTCAAAAATGGAGCGCGCGGAGTGATCCAGGGTTCGACGGCCTGCTGGTCCTCCACCGGCCACCCTGCCGAAGTTCAACTCTGCGGGGACCAGGGCTCTGCTTTCCTTGCGGATGAAAAATTCCGCGTCTGGGATTTTGCCGAAGCGGCTCCGGAGGACGAGACCATTCGCGCCGAAATGATGCAGGGAAGCGCGACGAAAGGCCTCGGGGCCAACGACCCGAAGGCGATCAATTTTGAAGGCCACAAGCGCAACTTTGAGGATGTCGTGAAAGCCATCCGCGAAGGAAGGTCCCCGCGCGTAGACGGTCGGGAAGCCCGGCGGGCGGTGGCCCTGATCTGTGCGATCTACGAGAGCGCCCGGAACGGCGGAGCCAAAGTGAATCTTTGACCCGCCGACGGGGAGATTTTTCTGATCAGTGCGGTTCCGCCTCCTCCGCCCCGTGGCCGGTGTGGGCTCTCACTTTCATCTCAAGAAAGCGCGCTTCCGCATCCGGCTCGCGAGTCGAGAGTGATCCGATCCATGCCGCGATGAGACCGAGCGGGATGCTGGCGATGCCGGGGTTCTGAAGCGGAAAGATCGCGTTTTCTCCCATGACGTTGGGGCCGATCAAAATGAGGAGAATGCTCGAGACAAGGCCGACACCCAGCCCCCAGACCGCTCCGGCCGTGGTGAACCGTTTCCAGAAAACCGACATGAGAATGACGGGCAGGTTTGCCGAGGCGGCCACGGCGAAGGCGAGACCGACGAGGTAGGCGACGTTTGTCTTGGGTCCGAGGAGAATGGCGATGGCAATCGCCGCAGCCCCGACCACAAAGGCGGTAATACGGGCAACCTTCACCTCTTCTCCGGGCCGGTGCTCCTTGCCATGGTGAATCACGTTGGTGAAGAAGTCGTGGGCGAAGGAGGTCGAGGCACTGATCGTAAGGCCGGCGACTACCGCGAGAATGGTCGCAAACGCAACCGCCGAGATAAAAGCAAAGAACAGATCGCCGGCGAGGGCCTTGGCGAGGAGCGGAGCGCTCATGTTCGGATTCGCGGCGACGGCGGCGGGATCGAGCAGCGCGGCGGCTCCGAAACCGAAGAAAGTCGTCATGATGTAGAACAGTCCGATGATAATCATTGCCCAGATCACGGAGACGCGGGCCGTTTTTGCGTCGGGCACGGTGTAGAATCGGATAAGGATGTGAGGCAGGCCCGCCGTTCCCAGGACCAGCGCCAGACCGAGGGAAATCTGGTCGAGGGGGTCCTTGAATTTCATTCCCGGAGTCAGGAAGTTCACCGTGCTCTCGACCCCGTCCTTGGTCATCTTGATGTTTGTGATCGAATCAAAGAACTTCACGAAGCTGAAGCCGAATTCTTTCATCACGAGGACGCTTAGAAAGAGGCTGCCGCTCATGAGGAGAACCGCCTTGATGATCTGAACCCAGGTCGTCGCAAGCATGCCGCCGAAGACAACGTAGACGATCATGAGCGCGCCCACCCCGATCACAGCGGTATTAAAACCGATTCCGGGGAGCAGTTCCTTCACAAGGACACCAGCCCCGACCATCTGGGCGATCATGTAGAAAATCGAGACGCAGAGCGTGCTGAGTGAGGCCATCGCCCGAACGGGGCGCTCGCGGAGCCGGTAGGCGAGAACGTCGGCCATGGTGTACTTGCCGAGGTTGCGAAGTGGTTCCGCAACAACAAGGAGCACCGTGAGATAGGCGACGAGGAACCCTACCGAATACATGAAGCCGTCATAGCCGCTCGTGGCGATCATGCCGGCGATGCCGAGGAAGGAGGCGGCGCTCATGTAGTCACCGGCGACGGCGAGTCCGTTCTGCCACCCGGTAATGCGGCGTCCCGCCGCAAAATAGGCACTCGCGCCACTTGATTTCCGGGCCGACCACCAGGTGATCACAAGGGTGGCCGCAACAAAGGCAAGGAACATGCCGAGAGCCGCCGGACTCTGCTGCGGCGTGACGGGCGGTAGAGGCGGGATAGCTGCAAGGAGGAGGGAAAAGGAGGTCATTTCTTGGAAGGATCAGTAGAAGCGTGTTCGACGAGGATGGCATCGGCAAGGCGGTCAAAGCGCGCTGCCGCCCGGACATAAACCCAGGCAACGATCCAGGCCATGAAGAATTGAGAAAGGGCGAACCAGTAGGCGAGGTTCGCGGGACCGATCTGCTTTTTAGCCAGATCCGGAAAATAGCCGACGAGAATGATGAGGGCGAAGTAGTAGACGAGGAAGAAGGCGCAAGCGGGAACGATGAAACGTTTTTTCGCCGCTAACAGTCTTCCGAACTCGGGTCGATCTACAACCTTTTCCCACACGGCCGGATCGACGCCGAGTCCTTGACCGGTGGAGGATTCTTTGTCTTTTTCGCTCATGGGGCCGGACACTAGGGATCGGGGCCGCGAATGGCAAGCGCGAAATTGACGACAACCCGCCTGAAAGCCTCGCCGCTTCAGTATTGCCGGAAGGCCATGCTCCGGGTGATCACCTGCCGAAGGCTTTCCTGCACTGATCAATCAAGTACTTCGGGGCACTGATTTCGGGACGAATCGATGAGTAGACCACTTCAATTTGGTCTCCCTCGTCAAACTTCTCATACACCTCAGGGGTGACGACAGAAGTATGAGAATGAGTGGCGCCCTTCCGGTCGGTGTAAGAATACACGAGTTTCTTCTGACGGTTTGTAGCACCCGTGTTACTCAGGGATCTCTTTCCGGAAATCCGTCCGACCGTCTCAATCCCGTGATCACAAAGTTCACGCATTTGCAGACCACGGCGCACCGCAAGAAAGACGATCCCGCCCACGATAAGAACCGGTACGATCAGGCCGACTAAAACCCATGTCATCAGCTTCAGTTGGGTTGAGTGAGAAGAAAGTCTATCCCTAAACCTCAGGGTTCAGGCAAAGGGTGATTCAATCCACGCACGCCGGAATCAAGGCCGCGCTTCACTTTTTCACCACCCAGATATTCCGATAGCGCACTGGATTTCCGTGGTTCTGGAGAAAAACGGGGCCGGGACCGCTTTCCTCTTTCTTAACTGCTCCGCCCGTGGGCCCCGGAATTTCGAGATTCTCATGAATAAAATAGCCGTTGTGCTTCACCGAAATTCGCGCATTCGCCGTCTTTTTCCCTTCCGCGTCGAATCGTGCCGCAGTGAAATCGACATCATAGGTCTGCCATCGCAAAGGGGGATAACACAGGTTCTGTTTTGGCTCCGCGACCTTGTAGATTCCGCCGCACTCATTATCGACCCCGGCGAGGCCGAAGCTGTCGAGCATCTGCACCTCGTAGCGGCCGGTCACGTAGAGCCCGCTGTTACCCCGGGCCTGACCACGAGCCTTCGGCATCCAGGGAAGACGGAATTCGATGTGCATGCTGAAGTCGCTGAAGGTGGCGCTACTGAGCGCGCCTTGAGTGAGGAGATCGCCCTCAAGAACCGCTTTTTCCCAGTGTTTCGCGGCGGTTTCGGGGGTGCCGTCAAAGAGGATGGTCGCCCCTTCGGGTGCCTTCATGCCAAGGGTCGGGCTTTCCCGTTCGACCCGGTTGAGCGTGGCGGTAAAGGACGCATCAGCGGCGCTCGTCACGGTAATTTTGCCGTCCTTGAGGACACCCGTCCACTCGTCCTTCTCGAAGGTGACACTACCGTCCTCAGCCCGCGTTGCCTTGCTACTTTCGCGGGGTTTCTGCCCATCCCACCCCTCTCCGGGAAGACCCCCTTTCGACAGAACTGCCTCAAACTCACCGTCACCGAGAGCGATGACCTGAACCCCCACTTTTTCGTCGCCGGGGGTGCCGGTGTATTCCCCCTGAAGGGCAAAGTCGGGATCTTTGGCTGCTTCGGCCGGATCAGCGGTAGCAGTAAATTGCTCGGCCGCATGGCAAAGCGGCGGAACGAATGCCCCGAAAAGGACTAAAAACACGAAATGACGCTTTTTCATATATCGTTGAGATAGATCCTAGCGGCGGCGGAGGACGCGGATTTTGTGGGATTCACTGTCGCCAATGTAGATGCCTCCATCGGCATCGGCGTAAACTCCGTGAGGGCGCGCCATCTCGCACTTCAGCGGATCACTCGAAGTTCCGTTCCCTTTCTTTCCGGTGCCTGCGATGAGTTCGATCTTTCCGCTGCGGGCGTCAATCATCCGGATGGAGTGGCTCTCACAATCAGCAAGCCAGACATTGCCCGCGTTATCGACCGTGATCCCCTTGGGTCCGCTCAGGGTCGCCTCTTTGGCCGGCCCTCCGTGTCCGGTAAAGCCGCTTTTTCCCGTACCGGCGATGTGATAGATCTTTCCCTCCTTAAGGTCGAACTTAAAGACCTGGTTTCCCTCGCGTGTCGCGAGCCAGAGATTTCCGGCCTTATCAAAATCGAGGGATCGCGGTCCGCGCAAAGGAGTTCCCTCTATAGGCGAACCATCCGGGGTGTCGCCGGGTTTGCCTGTACCGGCAAAAGTCGAGATCGTCCCCGATTTCATGTCGATTCGCCGGATCACATGATTACCGATATCGCAGACAAATAGATCACCTTCGGCACCGAACTGAATGCTGTGAGGCTGTTTGAACTGCGCCTCTTTCGCCGGCCCCCCGTCACCGCTGTATCCCGCTTTACCGGTTCCAGCGAGAGTAGTGATAATTCCGGTCTTCATCTCAATCCTGCGCACCGCATGATTCACCATGTCCACGATATAGAGATTGCCCGCACCATCAAAACGCAGTTCATGTGGTTTGTTGAAGGTTGCTTCCAGGGCCGGCCCGCCGTCGCCGGTATATCCCTCGACTCCCGTTCCAGCTATCGTGCTGATGGTTCCGTCACTACCAATACGGCGAATGCGGTGCCCTGTGTATTCACAGTAATAATGGGCCCCGTCGGGTCCCCGCACGATACCGAAGGGATTGTCCAGATCCGCCTTGAGGGCAGGGCCGCCGTCACCGCTGAAGCCCTGTTTGCCGGTTCCGGCGATTGTTTCGATCGTCCAGTCGGCCGCTTTAAGGGCGAATCCTGAAAAGGTGAGAAGCAATGCAAGGGAGAGAGTAAGTCGGTTCATTCCTCCGGATCCTGCCCGATTTTAGGGATGCGGTCAATCGAGAGAGCGAACTCTATTGCGCTCTGGAAGGGTCATTTCATCCCGGGTAATTGCCATTAAAACAGGAAGTTTGGAAATTCGCCCCGCAATTATGGCTCGCATTAGCGATTGCTATTTTGAGACCATTATGGGAAAACCAGTTCAAGTTCCCGCTAATATGATGAAGACTTCGGTAAATCTGCACGGATTCGGAATGACCTTTTTCGCCGCTTTGATGATTTTCCCGGGGCTTTTGCCTACGGGTTTGATTGCCGAGGAGTTCCGCGAATTTACCAACAGTTCAGGTAAAACGATCAAGGCCGTCGTCATCGCCGCTACAGCGACTGATGTGACCCTGAAGATGGAGGACGGACGTGAGTTAACCGGTGGTGTTTCCTTCTTCTCCGAAAGTGATCGGGCATTCATTGAAACCTGGCGAAAGGCAAACCCTTCGAAGATCGCCTATGATTTTGAAGTCACCCTGACACGGGACAGAGCGGATCGCCGCAAGACGACGGAAGGCAACATGCTCATCGTTTACGAAACTTGGAAATACAGCATTAAGGTGGAAAATAAGTCTAAATCCGGTTCGGGCGGAATCACGACCAGCGGACTCGAGCTACGATACAATGTGGCCAAAACCGCGAAGGCCAGAGCTCAGCAATCTCGTGAGCTTAACGACGGCCTTACCCCTGCTGGGGCACTTCTCGTCAGGGCCGGATCCGCCAAACTGGGCAATTTGGAATACCTGCGTTCCGTCCAGGTCGAAACGGAAACGATCCCGATTACTCTCAGTGAACTCGCTCCGGGATGGTATTTTGCGGACGGCTCGAAAGACGAGAACAATGATGAACTTGAAGGCATCTGGGTTCAAATCGTTGAGGGCGATACGGTCATCTATGAAAAGAAGCTGGGCTCGAAAGCGGCGGCGGATGCGAAGTGGGTCTCCCCTTCCGGCGGTTCCGCCAAGGCGAATTAGAGCGAACCAGGACGCGGGTTATTGTCGATCAGCTATTCATCAAACATCGACTCGCGGAAGAAGGTGGTCAGGCACTGCTGAGGGATCAAATTCCCCGGGCTTGTTCTTCACAACCCACCGAAAACCGATGGGAAGCATCCAGCCGATAATCACGAGTTTCACCACAGTCATCCAGCCGGCAGACGACCAAAAGTAGAAGAGGGCGGCTGCCAGGATCACCAGACTCCCCATCATAATCGACGATTGGAGCAGCCAATTGGCCAGCGAGGTCCCTCCGAGATAGCGGCACCCGGGTCCGAGAGCGGCACGCCGTCGTATCAGTGCCAGGACAAGCTCCCGGTAGCTGCCGCTTCGGTCCTCAAAGCTCGCAAAGCCGCTGAAATGCTCGTTTTGAAAAGCAGCGCACTCGCGACGGGAGTCAGACATACGACAAACATAGCGAAACGGCTGGAAACGTGTCGGCGCGTACTGAAGCCGGATCTGCGTGATGGATTTCAGGGAGACGGAAAACTCTGGCATGCCTTCGACCCCGCGCACAAGGGCGTCACCTCGCAAGCTCCACAGGGTTTCCTTATCCAGTGCGGAGACCCTGCATCGATGGTCTATCCTGATCGGCGGCGGAACCATGAATCAAGGCAAGCCGTGGACGGCGTCCGTGGCAAGCAGAAAGCCTGGAAGAGAGGATCCGCCTGTCTCTTCGGTATTCAGCGAAAAATCACCACCCGCGAGAGCGCCAGCAGCAGGGGTATCATGAGAATTCCGTCCGCTTTTGCCTGAATGAAGGCAGGTCCGTCTCCCGTCTCCGACCGGGCGAGAAGCAGCGTCAACCCGGAGCAGATAAACAAGCACGAAGAAGTGAGGGGAAAGCCTCCAAGTATCATCAGTGGCAGGCTCGAAAGGAACGCAAGCGTTAGCATGGCTTCAGGCCATCGTGTTTGGCACCCTTCGTGTGCCCCGGCAAAGTGCGCTGCCGGATCATTCCGGTGATCCAGCTCGCTCTCGTCCCGCGCAATGAGAAGGCAGTTTCCGGAGAAAAGAAGGACAAGGCCCCCCATCAAACAGAGGTGATATCCTCCTGCCGGTTCCGCGGTGACCGAGATGGAGATACCGAGAGCAAAGCAAATCGCTATCGTCATCTCTTTATAAGGCAGGCGCCACAGACAGGGGAGGTTTTTCAAAAAGCGGAAAATCAGGTAATAAAGCAGTGTCGCCAGCCCTGGCACCATACCGGCGAGCACGGTAGCCTTTTCAAGGTGCGGGAGTATTGTCGCAATCAATAACCCGAGGGCGATGAAGCCTATTGAAGCCATTACCCTGAGATGGTCTTCAGCCCACCGGTGTCTTCTCGTCAAAAGCTCTGGTGCCGGGGCGCGAGACACGTCAAGAATGCGATCAAAGAGATAGATCACCCAGACACCGAGAAACAGGGCAACAAGATTCGGGAGCGGGGCCGCCTCCAATCCCGTTCCCGCCCGGTCGAACGAGAGACATATCGCCCAGCCAATCGCGGCAAGCGGCGCGTCGAGACAGAGAAACGAAGGAAAAAGGAAAAAGCGTTCGAGAAGCGTCCTGATAATGTTTTAGTTACATCAATCCTTCCGGGCCGCCCCGTAAAACTGCGAAACGACTGCCATTTTCAATAGATTCTGAACCCTCTCTATTTCAGCCACGATATGTCATCACCTTCGAAACTCTTTGCCCTCATCCTCGCTGGCGGCAGCGGAACCCGGTTCTGGCCGCTCAGCCGGAATTCCCGGCCGAAACAGCTACTCAATCTCTTTGACGACGAAACCCTGATCGAAAAAGCAGTGAATCGACTCGATGGACTTGTGCCGCCGGATCAGATCCTGATTCTTACCAACGAAGCCCAACTTGAGGCGGTAAAGAAAGTCCTTCCCCATCTACCGCCTGAAAATATCGTAGCCGAACCCGCCCGGCGGGACACCGCCCCGGCCATTGCCCTCGCGGCAGGCTGGATCGCGGCGCGGGATCCCGAAGCCACCATGATTGCTCTTCCTGCCGACCAACTGGTGATCCGGGAGGAGGAGTTTCGTGACGTGCTCCGTGCCGCCGCGTGGGCAGCGGAAACTGAATCCGCTATTGTGACACTGGGAATCAAGCCTGACTGGCCCTGCCCGAGCTTCGGGTACATCGAAAGAGGCGGGTCGATCGGCAAGGCCGCAGCGGGGAACAATGCTGAAGTTTTCGAGGTGACCCGTTTCCGGGAAAAGCCATCGGTCGAAACCGCCGAAGAATATCTGAAGTCCGGCGGGTTCTCCTGGAATGCTGGGATCTTTGTCTGGACCATTCCCACCCTGATGCGTGAACTTTCCCGGCACTGCCCCCAACTCGCCGGTTTTATTTCCGTACTGCGGGACAGTGGTGACTTCACTTCGACCGTGACGGAAAAGTTTCCGGGGCTTAATAAAATCTCGATCGATTTTGCCCTCATGGAGAATGCTGATCGCATCCTCAATATCGAAGCAGAAGTCGGCTGGGATGACGTCGGAGGATGGCCCTCGGTCGCCAAATATCTCGAACAGGACAAGGATGGGAACGCCTGTCGGGGACCACTTCTCTCCGTCGATTCACATAACAATATTATTTTTTCCACCCCCGGCACCCCGACAGTGACACTACTGGGTGTGGAAGGACTCATTGTGGTTCAGACAGGGGATGCCATTCTCGTCGCGAGTCGCGATAAGGCGGACGAGATCAAGAAGCTGGTTGACCGCCTTCCCCAGGAGTTACTCTGAGCGAGAACTCATATCAGTAACATTATGAACGACTTGATACGGGCGATGGGCATGGACTACGGAACGGCCCGGATCGGATTGTCCGTCAGCGACGATATTGGCATGCTTGCCCACCCCCTTGAAACGGTTCCCGCCGCAGATTTGGAGCGGGCTGCCCGTCGCATCGCCGAACTCGCGGAACTAAGAAAGATCGAACACCTCGTGGTCGGGCTTCCCCTGCACATGAATGGTGAAGAAGGGGAAGCGGTGGCCGGGGTTCGCCGCTTTGTGGCCCTGCTCCGCCCTCTTCTCCCCGAAGCCGTCACCATTCACGAAGTGGACGAGCGCCTCACCACCACCAGTGCGATGGAAAAGCTCCATCAGGCGGGCCGGAATGCAAAAAACTCCCGGAAGATTATTGATCAGGCCGCTGCCATCGAGATTCTCCAGTCATGGCTCGACGCAAGGAGCGCCTACCTTCCCTGACAGGTACCAACGGATTGCGCAAACACGACAAAGGTGTTTTTTGTCTTTCTTTAGAAGGAATTTTGGCCAAATATTGAATCATCGGTCCTCCTTTAACGTCTTTTATAGTCGGATCGACTCATTCGAACGAACTCAAATAACGATTACCTATTCTATGAAACACTCAGTTAAAATGTCGCTTCTCGCTGTCGGGTTGCTCTCCGCATCAGCGATGATTTCCTGCACTCCCGGTGAACGCGGAGCCGTCACCGGAGGCCTTATCGGTGCCGGCGCAGGTGCCCTTATCGGAGACGGAACCGGTGCACTGATCGGTGGAGCCATTGGCGCCGTCGCAGGTTCGGAAATTTCCAAGAATCGTGCTGCCCGGAATCGCGGTTACTACCGCTATTAATCCAAGTCCTGATTCCTTTTCTTCGGTTTGAACATTTCTTCAGTCCGAAGTTCAGAAGGTCTCAGTCAACTTGAATCACGAAATGAAACTTAAACGAGCAATCTGGTCTTCGACCATTCTGGTGGCAGCTTCGCTATTCGGCACTGCGTGCTCTCCTACAGAGGAGGGTGCGTTTGTCGGCGGAGCACTTGGTGCCGCCGCAGGTGGTGCCATTACTGACAGCGCCGGCGGGGCTCTGGTCGGGGGGTTATTGGGAGCCGCCGCAGGTGCTGCGGTCGCCGATGATCGTTACGACAGACGCTACCGGCGCTATGATCGCCGCGTCTACGGTCACGGTCATGGGGGGCGTGGCTACGGCTACTACGACCATTACCAATACGACGACGGATATTACGGCGGAGGATATCACCGGCCGCATGGAGGATGGGGATACTGATTTCCACTTGGAAGCCACCTCATCCCACGCTCCAAACCGCATAGCTTATTACAAAAGCGGGAGGCGAAAGCCTCCCGCTTTTTGTTTGGCACAGTAAGGCTTTCCACCGGAGCGGGAGATCCCTAAACCACCCGAAGTTTGAAGTATACCGTCGCGAGGGGCGGCACCTCAATCTGAATGGAAAATGCCCGCCCATGAGCCTCCTGATCCTGAGCGGGAATTCCGCCGGCTGCTCCGATATTGGAACCCCCATAGAGCGAAGAGTCCGAATTTAGAATCTCTTCGTAGAATCCGCCGGAGGGCACCCCGAGACGAAATCCGGAACGGGGAACCGGGGTCGCATTCACGACGACAACGACACTTTCTCCCCTGCGGCTCCGGCGAACAAAGGAGAAAAGACTGTGTTTCGCATCATTATGATCGATCCACTCGAAGCCGCCGGGCTCATGGTCCAGCTCATGCAGGGCAGGCTCGGAGACGTATAGCCGATTGAGATCCCGCACCAGTCTCTGAAATCCGGAATGCTCCGGATAGTCAAGGAGATGCCAGGGAAGACTTTGGGAGTAATTCCACTCCTCGGACTGTCCAATGTCGATCCCCTGGAAAAGCAACTTCTTGCCCGGATGGGCAAACATCCAGGCAAGGAAGAACCGGGCGTTTGCCATCTGCTGCCACCTGTCGCCCGGCATTTTTTGAATGAGTGAGCCTTTTCCGTGGACCACCTCATCATGACTGAGCACGAGGATGTAGTTCTCATGATAGGCATAGATCATCGAGAAGGTAGCCTTGCCGTGATGATACTTCCGGTGAACAGGCTCGTGACTCATGTAGCTGAGCGAGTCGTTCATCCAGCCCATGTTCCATTTGAAGCCGAATCCGAGGCCGCCGGCATCGACAGGACGCGAGACGCCCGGGAAAGCCGTCGACTCTTCAGCGAGGGTCATGATCCCCGGATTCTCCTCGTAGCAGATCTGGTTGAGCTGCTTGACGAATTCAATGGCCTCAATGTTTTCACGGCCTCCGTATTGGTTCGGAATCCATTGCCCGTCCTCGCGCGAGTAGTCGAGGTAGAGCATCGATGCCACCGCGTCCACGCGAAGACCGTCGATGTGAAACTCCTGCAACCAGAACATGGCATTGCTGATGAGGAAGTTCCTCACTTCGTTCCTTCCAAAATTGAAGATCAGGGTTCCCCAATCGGCATGTTCACCCTGGCGCGGGTCGGCATGCTCATACAGGGCAGTTCCGTCAAACTGCGCCAGACCATGCGCATCCTTGGGGAAATGGGCCGGAACCCAGTCAACAATTACTCCGATTCCCCGCTGGTGGCACCGGTCGACGAACTGCCTGAATTCATCGGGCGTGCCGAACCGGCTTGTCGGGGCGAAGTAGCCACAGCCCTGATAACCCCACGACCCGTCGAAGGGAAACTCCGCCACCGGCATCAGCTCGATATGGGTGTATCCCATCTCAGACACATAACTGATGAGCTCGTCGGCGAACTCCAGGTAACTGAGAAAGCGGTTCCCCTCATCAAATCGCCGTTTCCATGATCCAAGATGCACCTCGTAGATCGACATCGGGCCATGATATAGGTCCGCCTTGGCCCGCTTCTCCATCCAGGCGTTGTCCTTCCACTGATAGCGGTCAAGGTCGTAGATGATGCTGGCGGTCTCGGGACCGTGCTGGGAGAAAAACGCGAAAGGGTCACTTTTCACGAACAGGTTTCCCCCGGCTCCCACGATTTCGAATTTGTAATGATCACCCGTGCAAAGATGGGGAACAAAAATCTCCCAGATGCCGTTATGATTCCGCATCGGGTGTACCCGGCCATCCCAGCCGTTGAAATCACCGACGACACTCACCCGGTAAGCATTCGGAGCCCAGACCGCAAACGAGACCCCGTCGACCCCGCCCATGTCGCGCCGGTGAGCCCCCATCGTTTTCCAAAGACGGCGATGGGTCCCTTCACCAAGGAAGTATACGTCCTGCTCCCCGAGAACCGGCCCGAAGGAATAGGGGTCCCGAAGCGGCTCCGTGACGACTTCGCCGAACTTAAAGGTCAAGGTGTAGGAAAACGATTCGGTCCGGTCCGGAAAAAGGCACTCATAAAAGCCCTCGCGTTTCAGACAGGTCATCTCGACCGGATCGCCACCTTCGGGCGTAACTTTGACAAATGAAGTGTAGGGACGAAAAACACGAAGCACCATCCCGGGACCGGCAGGGTCCCGGTGCAGGCCGAGAAACCCGAACGGATCCCCGTGCGAAGCACTCAGAATCAAAGAAATTTCGTTCGGAGGGGAACTGCAAGTGCTTGGCTGTGACGACATAACAGTTCAATATAGGTCAAAAGCTGATTTTTAGAAAGCAGGGTTCCGCAGATTGGGTAGCTTGGCTTAGCATCTTCAGTGCCATGTCCAGAAAAGCCATCCGTTTCAACGCCACCCCCTTCGCGTACCATCAGGAACTCGAGATCGAGATCGACTCTCTAACGAACCTCGGGAAAGGTGTCGGTCGAGTGAATGACTGGGTCGTTTTTGTTTCCCAGTCCCTCCCCGGTGAGCGGGTCCTCGCCCGCGTTTTCAGGAACAGCGCCAGTTTCTCCGAAGCTGATCTCGTCAGTGTCATTCGCGCGAGTCCCGACCGGGTCGAACCCTTGTGCCCGATCTTCGGTCAATGCGGTGGATGTCAGTATCAGAATCTCTCCTACCCCGCGCAGCTGCAATGGAAGCGCGATCAGGTTGCCGAGTTGCTTCAGCGCATGGCCGGGATCGACTTTCCCGTGTCACCTCCCCACCCCTCTCCGCTTACCTACGGTTATCGATCCAAGATCACCCCTCATTTTCAAAAACCGAAGAACGGAGAGATGGGTCCGATCGGATTCCTCCTCGACGGGCGCATGCAGCAGATCATCGACGTGCCGAACTGCCCCATCGCTTCGGAAACCATCAACGCAACCCTTCCCCGGATCCGTCGCGAGGTCACCGCCAATGCCCGATCCTTTAAGAAGGGCGCGACCCTCCTGCTTCGAGATTCTCTGGACGGTTATGTTTGCACCGATCCCACGGAGATGTGCGAACAACAGGTCGGTGATCTGAAGTTCTCGTTTCATGCCGGCGAATTTTTTCAGAACAATCCCCATATCCTACCCGACTTCGCCGATCATGTGAAACGCGAGGCCCTCGGCGATGGGGGAGTGACCCACCTCGTCGACGCCTACTGCGGATCTGGTCTCTTCTGCCTGAGCTCCGCCCGTGAGTTTGAGTCGGCCGTTGGCATCGAGATCAGTGAATCCTCCATCGACTGGGCCAAACGCAATGCCTCGCAAAACGGGATCACGAATTGCCGGTTCATTCACGGCGACGCTTCCCAAATCTTTGCCGAGGTCTCCTTCCCGCCGGCTAAGACCGCCGTGGTCATTGACCCGCCGAGAAAGGGAAGCAATCCGGAATTTCTTGAGCAGCTTGTCACCTTCGGTCCGCGCAGGATCGTCTACGTGAGCTGCAATCCGTCCACCCAGATCCGCGATCTGGAGATCCTCAAGGAACCCTACCGGATCACGAATATTCAGCCCTTTGATCTCTTTCCCCAGACAAAACACCTTGAGTGTGTGGTGACGCTGGAGAAAAAATAATACTTCTCAGTCCTCAATCTGAGCCACCTCAAGCGGAGGCTCAATCCAGCGGTGATGTTCCTTGATCAGGTCGATGAGTCTATCCACCGCCTCTTCTTCCGGAATATTGAACTTCACCGCCTCTTTGCCGACGTAGAGATTGATCTTGCCGGGGGCACCACCCACGTAGCCGAAGTCAGCGTCCGCCATCTCACCGGGACCGTTCACGATGCAGCCCATCACAGCGAGGCGCACCCCTTTGAGATGGCCGGTCGCCTCGCGGATTTTCTGGGTGGTCGACTGCAGGTTGAAGAGCGTCCGTCCGCAACTGGGACAGGCAACGTAATCGGTTTTGAAAATGCGGGCACCCGCCGCCTGGAGGATGTTGTAAGTCAGTCGCAGGGACTGGCCGGGGGCCTTTTCACCCTGCACGATAACCGCATCGCCGATCCCGTCGCAGAGCAATGAACCGATGTTCATGCTTGCGGTGAGGAGGGTGTCGAGAAAGTCGCGATCGTCTTCAAGCGAAGGGTTGAGCGTGTCTTTCAACAGAATGGGGTGCTTCGCATCTGCCTTCGCCGCGAGGAGCCGGAATGCCGGAATGACAGGAAGGTCGAGTCCGTTCGCAACGGTGATGAGTTGCGGTATCTCTGACGCATTGAGCGCGGAAATGGCAGCTTCATCGCGTGGATCCAGCTCGATCACACCCGAGCTCTCGATCACGATCTCGGGCTGATAGTCACCCAGCTTTGCCAGCTTGTGGGCAAGGGCGTTCCATTTCTCCTGTGTCGTGAACACGCGAACGGTTTCGTCCGCCCCGAGGGCGATACCCTGTATCTCGATTTTTGCGGAAGACCGACGCCGGTATTCGAAAGGATTCCACGGAACCTGATCCCAGCTCAGCTTCCCGATGGGAGCATCGTTTTTTGCGCGAAGCGAGTTGATCTGGTCCACCATCGCCCTGGCCACGGGAATCTCGTAAACCGCATCTTCGGTCAGGCTCACGCGAATGGTGTCGCCGATACCGTCAGCGAGGAGCGAACCGATTCCAATGGCGCTCTTGATTCGTCCGTCCTCACCATCGCCGGCCTCGGTGACACCGAGGTGGATGGGATAATTCCAGTCCTCACCCAGTTCCGAAAGGCGAGCCACGAGGAGGCGGTAGGCCTCGATCATGACCTTCGGATTACTCGCCTTCATCGAAAAGACAAAATCGTGATAGCCCCGCTCACGGGCGATGCGGGCGAACTCGAGCGCGCTCTCGACCATGCCGAGGGGCGTGTCGCCAAAGCGATTCATGATGCGGTCGCTGAGAGAACCGTGGTTCGTTCCGATGCGCATGGCGACACCGCGGGTTTTTGCCTCTTCAACGAGAGGTCCGAACTCCTCCTCAATCCGTCCCAATTCCTCCGCGTACTCCTCGTCCGTGTACTCGCGAACCTGGAACTTCTTTTTGTCCGCGTAGTTGCCCGGATTGACGCGCACCTTGTCCACCCACTTCACCGCCTCCATCGCAGCGTCGGGCTTAAAGTGGATGTCCGCGACGATGGGAACGTTGCTCCCCCGTTCACGTATTCCCGCGACAATAAACTCAAGATTCTCCGCGATCTTTTTGGTCTGGGCAGTAACCCTGACAATCTCACAACCCGCCTCGACCAGACCCATCGCCTCGCTGATGCAATCCTGGGCCTCACGCGTGTCGCTCGTGAGCATGGACTGGACCCGCACCGGATGCGTCCCGCCTACTCCGACCGGACCGATCATGACAGATCGGGTCGGACGACGGGAAAGGCTCAGGGGCGAAGGGGAGTAAGGTCGGCTCATGCGGACTTCTCGAGAGGCAGAAACTGCGGCGGCGGCGCATCTCCCTCGCTGTTGGCATCGCCCTTGGGAACGCGGTCACCCACATCCTTCAAGGTCACGAAGGCCATGAAGCCCAGGAGCAGGAGGACAAAGGCAGTCTGCACGATTTCCATCAGCTTGAAAGGGATGGGACGACGACTCACCCACTCCACCGTCGCCATCACGATGTGCCCGCCATCGAGCACCGGGAAAGGCAGCAGATTGAGAATGGCAAGGTTCACGTTCAGGAGAACGCTGAACCAAAGGGCCAGGCGCCAGCCCTCACTGTGCTGGAAAAGATCGTAGTAAAGACCCATGATCCCGACAGGACCGCTGAGGTGACCCGCCTTCACATCGGATTTGGGGGAGAAAACTGCCTGAAGGGTCTTCACAATCGCCTTCACACTGTTCACGACCTGAGTCACCGGATTCTCGCGCACCAGAGTGCGGATGCCTTCTCCGTCCCAGCCCACCCCGATGAGGGCTTTCGTGCCTCCGACTTCGGGAACGCGGGGCGTGATCGTTGTTTCGACCAGCTTATCCTTGCGGCTGTAGGTGAGCGGCACGGTCTTGCCCACTTCCCATTGAAAATTCGCAACCTCCTCGGGCGAGGAAACCGCCTTCCCATCGATGGTCTTGATGACATCACCCGTGTCCAGTCCCGCTGTCTTTGCCGGGCTGTTATCCATGACACGTCCAACCACGGGCGAGATATGCGGGAAAACACCGATGGTTCTCAATGCCGGGCGCTCGCTCACGTAGGCCCATGCCTTTTTGAACCAGGGACCTTCGACTTTGACGTTTTCCGCCTCGGCCGGGCGCTCGACGACGACAGACATCTCTCCCGCCCCCGGACGCACAAAATCAATTTCGATGTTCTGGTTGGTGCTCGAGATGATGGTCCACATGATGGAACTCTCCATGCCCTGAAAGCGCACGACCTGTTTCCCATCAACAAACGTAATCCGGTCACCGGCCTTCAATCCCGCCTTTTCAGCCGGGGAGCCCTCGACCACCGAGCCTATCGTCGTTGTTCCGACCGATTCAGTCACCGGCTTCTTGACCACCCAGACCACCACCGCAAAGACCACCGCGAGGAGGAAGCTGAAGAGCGGACCGGCAAAAGCCACGATGATCTTGTCGAGTGGAGTAATCGGCGGGAGCTGCTTTTTCGGCGCGTCACCTTCGACCTTGCCCTCGATGCTCTCCATCGGAGCCATCTGCGGAAGCGAGACAAAGCCGCCCGCCGGGATTGAGCCAAGCCCGTACTGCACACCATTGTAGGTCTTTTTCCAAATCGGCTTGCCGAACCAGATCTGGAATCGGTCAATATAAAGTCCACGCCAGCGACCGGCAAGGAAGTGACCCCACTCATGGACGACAATCATGATGTTGAACATCATGATGACGAGAAACAGCACACCGATAAAACGGAGGATTGAAATAAGGACTTCCATGCAGATTGATTAGGGGAAATAAATACGTTCGAAAAGAGGAGCGGGAATATACCACCCCCTTGCGAAGAGGCAAAGTCTAGAAAATACGATTTTTATACAGAAAGGTTGTGACCTGACTCATGATTCATCCCCTTAAATCCTCATGAGAATCCTGCTGCAACGAGTGAGTGAAGCTTCCGTCACCATCGGAGGCCGCGAGAAGAGTCGTATTGGATCCGGGATGCTCCTCCTTCTCGGGATCGAGCAGGAGGACGGCCCTGAGGATGTCGAGTGGCTCGTCACCAAGGTACTTTCCCTGCGAATCTTCGAGGATCCTGACGGGAAAATGAATCTCTCTCTCCTTGATGTCGGGGGCGAGGCCCTCATTGTGAGCCAGTTCACGCTCCATGCCCGGGTGAAAAAGGGAACAAGGCCCAGTTTCGAACGGGCGGCGAGACCCGAATTCGCGATTCCGCTTTATGATCGGTTTATCTCCACCTTCGAAAACGGGCTTGGGAAACCGGTCGGCACGGGCGAGTTCGGGGCCATGATGCAGGTCGCTCTGATCAACGACGGCCCCGTCACGATCTGGCTCGATTCGCGAAATCGGGAGTAGACCGGAGAAGGATCAGGTGGACGACACCACCCTGTAGGAATCCTGCTTTTTAACGCTTTCTTTGCTGTCCAGAGGGTCGGCATTTGCTTAGATTCCACCCATGGAAACCAGCGCCCCCTTTTCCCGTCGTTCTTTTGTCTCCGGTTGCACGGCCACCGTTGCTGCGGTAGCGGCATCGATGAACGAACGTTTCGCCCTGGCTGAAGAAGCCGCCGCCAAAGCCGGCGTCGCCGGAAAAATCAAGCATTCCGCCTGCAAGTGGTGTTACAAGGACATCTCTCTCGACGATCTCTGCACGGCGGGAAAACAATTCGGTCTCGAGGCGATCGACCTGCTCGGACCTGAGGATTTCGCGACAGTGAAAAAGCACGGGATGCATTGCCCCATGGTCACCGCCCCGTCAGCCGAGGTGGAGATTGGCGGAACGAAGAAAAAGATCGGCTCCATCCCCGACGCCTTCAACCGGATCGAACACCACGACACTCTCGTCTCGATCTATGAGCCGCTGATTAAGGCGAGTGCGGAGGCGGGATTCACCAACGTGATCTGTTTCTCGGGTAACCGCGGTGGGCTCAATGATGAGCAGGGAATGGAAAATTGTGCGATCGGCATCAAGCGCCTCCTCTCCGCCTGTGAAAAGCACGGTGTCACGCTCACGATGGAGCTGCTCAACTCGAAGGTGAATCACAAAGACTACATGTGTGACCTCTCCAACTGGGGTGTCGCCCTTTGCGAAAAGGTGGGTTCGGAGCACTTCAAACTGCTCTACGACATTTATCACATGCAGCTCATGGAGGGTGACATCATCGCCACGATCCAGGCAAAACATCAGTACTTCAGTCACTACCACACCGGAGGAGTTCCGGGCCGCGCCGAGATCGACGAGACGCAGGAACTCTACTATCCCGCCATCATGAAAGCCATCGTTGAGACGGGCTACACGGGATGGGTCGCTCAGGAATTCATCCCGCAGCGCGAGGACAAGATCGCGTCACTCAAGCAGGCGGTGGGGATCTGCACGGTGTAAGGGATCGGAGTCGCGGCCCCGCTCGTAACAATCGGGATGAAAGAATTCTGGTTCATTCATCACGGATCTTCCAGAGGCCCGGATCTCTTCAGGGTGACTTTGTTTGTTGTCTGGAGCTTTTTCCTCCATGCGGGCGTGGACGCCGGAGATTTCTCCTCTCCGCCCGTTTCACCCGAGGGAACGGCACCCGCGACGGACGAGGATTTTTCCGCCTTAAAGACGAGTTCTCCCTTTCTTCGGTCACTCGACCTTTCGGAATCACTCATCCTCACGGGGATCGCCCGGATTAAAGGAGATGTTTTTGCCACCCTCCTCGATCGGGAGACCCGGGAAACCCATGTTGTCTCACCCTCCGCCAATACCCTGGGTTGGCGAATGGTCGGGATCGCCGGGAATCAATCCGATCTGGGCACGGTGACGGCACAAATCTCCGTGGCGGGAGGTGAGGTGTTTTCGGTACGCTTTGATGAAAATCAACTCAAGCCGGGCGAATCCCGACCCGGCGGGGGGCCTGGCGGCGGATCAGGACCGGGGTCGGGCTCGCCGGCAGGAAACTATCGCGAGGGAATCCGGGGGGACGGCTTCCGCGGACCACCGCCACCGGAAATCGTCGATAAACTCTCGAAATTGAGCGAGGGAGACCGGGAAACGATGATTCGCCGGATCATCGAAATGCGTGAACAGAATCGGGACGTCGGCGATGATGAGAGGCGCGTGATGATCAACCGGATGCTGGATCGAGCCCTTCAGGAGCGGAGATAAGGGATCAAGGCCGAATGATAAGCCGGAAACCGCGCAGCATTCCAAGCGAACCGCAGGAGATCGCGGCAAGAGTCAGGAATGAAATGGCAAAGATCCAAATCCCCCCGAATTCAGAGGGGACTTTGACAAAGTAAGTGGCCGCAACTGCTGCCAGCAGAGACAGGGCCACAGCAGAGATCAGGCCCTGACGAATTTTCCCGTTCCAGCCGAGATATCCGTGGAAAATGACAAGAAGGGCGATGGTGATCAGGGGGACGGCCATGGCGGTGCGTGAACTGAGGGCGCTACTCTAGAATAAGCTTTTCCATTTCCGGATCCGGTAGGGCGCAGAAGTCGCCCTTGCTCGAAAACCAGAATCGATGACGGGAAATCCATCGATACACTCCATCCCGGATAAATCGCGGAATCAGTACGGCCAGGGAAAAAATCCGCCAGCCACCCCCGAGCGCCCGGGCAATTTCGATGGCCGCATCACTTCGCAGGAAAACTTTCCCATCCGACTCCCGCATCACGACCATGGTGCCGTCGGCCTTATCGGCGTAAGCCGAAAACCCCTTTTCCGCCGCCAGTTTTCCCTGCAGAGGGGAATACCTGAGACGGCGGTGTTTATCGAATTTGAAGGCCCGCCTCACGCTGGCTGAGCAAAAGGCGCAATCGCCGTCGAAGAAAAGAACCCAACTCATGCGGTCACTGTAGTCGATTCCGGGTCACGTGAGAAATTTTTCTACCCCGATCAGAGCAGGATCCTGAGGGGGACGGGGAAGCATAACTGGAAGCCAGTAGCTTCTTCACCGGAGGATAATTTGTTAAATAATAGAAATTATCATAAAATCCACAACTTTTACTTTACTTAACTGAGTAGAGCCACTATATTTTATAAAACTTTAACTTTCTTTCCATGGACCTCTCCAGAAGAAACTTCCTCCGCGCGGCATCGGTTGCGGGAATGAGCGCCCTCGGCAGCTGTGCGGCTCCGCTCGGGTCAAAACGATCTTATCTCTCCGGGGTGATTCAGGTGGGAGACTTTGTCGAACCGGACGCCTTCTGGACCGACGTCATGTTCCAAGGGGTTCGTGATCAGGCAATTGGTCCGCCGCTCGCCTGCCGGATCTTTGCCTTCGGCCACCTCGCCGGTTTCCTCGCAGTGAACGGGATTGAGGGCGGTTACCACTGTCCTTACCCGGAAATCGGTCGTGCGCCCAAGGGAGCTTCGGTTCGTGCAGCCTACACCGCGGCGGCGGCGATTGCCTCGGCCGAGGCCCTGCAGACGCCGATGGTGTTTGATCGGCAACGATACCTTAAAGAGATACCCGAATCCGGTGAAGCGATCGCGGCGGGAGTCGCCTGGGGTGAGCATGTCGGCAAGGTGGTACAAAAGCACCGCACCATCGATGGCGGCCATTCGGAGAAGGTGCCCTACTACTTTGACAAGGACTACGAACCGAGGAAAACGGTGGATAGCTGGTCCCTCACCGGTCCCTTCTACCGCACCGAGGTGGGACCGCGCTTCGAAACGTTCCAACGGGGTCTCTTTCCGAATCTCGGCAACATGGAACCCTTCGCAATCCAGTCCAAGACCCAATTTGCGGCACCTGATTTCCCGGATGTACGGGGAAAAGAGTTCGCTGATCAGTTTGAAGAGGTCTACCGGCTCGGAGGCGCAAACAGCACCGAACGTACCGCTGACCAGACCGAGATCGCCTTCTTCTGGGAGGATGGTCCGCGGGGTGGTTCCGTTCCTGCCCCCTGGCTTCATATCGGACTCCGCCTCGCGCTGGATTCAAAGCGCTATTCGCTGATCGAACGTTCCCAGCTGCTCGCCCAGATGAGTGTCGCCATGTGCGATTCCGGGATCTCGGCCTGGCACACCAAATATTACACGGATATCCTGCGGCCGGAGACGGCCGTGCGAAGGGCTGCCGATCAACTTGGCAATCCCGACCCGAGGGTGCGTTGCGACCCCAAATGGGAAACTCTGGTCCCGACGCCCCCCTTTCCGGCCTATGTCTCGGGGCATTCCACCTTCTCCGGTGCAGCCGCCGAAGTCCTGAAACTCTGGTTCGGAACGGACTCCGTCCCCTTCGAGGTGAAGGCGATTGATCTGGTGAACTGGCCTGTCCAGTTGAAAAACTCGGTTAGGCACTACCAGAACTTCACCCAGGCAGCCGACGACAACGGCATGAGCCGGATCTATGGCGGCGTCCACTGGCAGGCCGACAACGTCCAGGGACTGAAAATGGGGCGCTCCATCGGAAGCCACGTCTTCAACCACTACCTGAACAAGTGTTGAAAATTTCGCGCACTCACCCGCTCATGAATTCTCTTCTCCCGCTCTCCCGGGGAGCACTCTCCCTGCTCTCCGTCACGATAGGACTGCTCTTCGCCACGCTTCCGGCGAAAGGTCAAACCCAACGGGTCTCCGACATCGACCGTCGTATCGCTCCCCGCACCCAGTTTCAGAAACCCATCGCCTGGGAGGTGGGTGACCACACCTTCCTGTTTGAGGGAACCTCCCTTGCCGGAACGCAGTATCTTTTCGACTTCGACCCGGGAACTCCCGGAATCGGGCGCGATCATTTCGATCTCTATTACGCCGGGGTTTACGACCTCCGGATCTCGCGAAAAATGGCGAACACCCTCACCTATGGAGTGAATACCCGCCTCCTCACCTCTGGCATCGCCGGAAGCGAGGCAACCGAAGGGAGATTCGACGTTTACCTGCGCGGCATCTGGGGACAGGTCAGCTATGGCGATTTCGATGACAGGGACACCCTCGTTCTTTCTGCAAGGAACAGTCTCGCCGGAGAAGCGAATCTCTTTTACGACGGTTTCGTGAACACTTCGCCCAGTCGGGCATTCCGATACCGGGCAAGGTACAGCAGCTTTCTCGTGGATGCCGCGGTTGATGATGACGGCCGGAACTACAACGCCGGATTCCTCTACCGCAGTCCCCACGAGACCGTGAAACGCGCCTGGTCGTTCGACTACCATGGAGGGGACCTCTACGGACGTTATGCAAGAAATGGAGTCACCTTCGGACACATGCTGACCTACGGAAGCTGGGATATCACGGCCGGAGTCTCCTGGGATCACCTCGATCCCTATGCCGGATTCAATAGTTTTGATCGGATCTCCGGAAGTATCGGCACAGGATACAAGTGGGGCCGGACAACAGTGGGCGCCGGACTGCTCGTCGCCGAAACCGGAGGCGGCGATCTTGAATACGGTGCCACCGCCGGATTCCGCTATGACTTCTCGCGGGGCTTCAGTTTCAACGCCGGGTATCTCTATCTCGACAGCAACAGTCTCGGCACCGACGGCCTGCCCGTCACCGCCGGACAGCTATCGGGAATCAGGACTTCCTTTTCCTACCGGTTCTGAGAGAATCTCTCCGGTTAAGAATCGAGCAGATGAGCCGGAACGGAAAACGCGAGCGGGTGGTCATTCTGGGTGCGAGCGACAAGCCGGATCGGTATGCCTATTTAGCCCTGACAAAACTGCTCAAATTCGGGCACGATCCCGTTCCGGTGCATCCGGTGCTGCGAGCCATCGACGGCATCCCGGTTATCAGCGATCTGACCTTGGTGACCGGTCAGGTCGATACTCTGACTCTTTATGTGAATCCTTCTATTTCCGAAAAGATGGCGGATGCAATCCTTTCGCTGCATCCCGGAAGAGTCATCTTCAATCCGGGCACCGGGTCACCTGCGCTTCAGGCAAAACTCCGCGAGGCGGCCATTCCCTTTGTGGAGGCCTGCACTCTCGTGATGTTGGAGACCGGACAATACTGAATTGAGTCCTGAACTTAGCGTTTCTGACTCCGGTAGACCACAAAGCAGAGACAAAAGGCAAGCATCGTGAGAAGCAGGGTTCCCGCATGGAACCAGCCCTTCTCACTGCTCCAGAGCACGGTGTAGCCCAGGGCTCCTGTCAGGATAATGTAGTAAAGGAAGGGCACGAGTGTTTTTCGAAGGATGACACCCTCCCTTCCGAGAAGTCCCACCGTCGCGGCCGCTGCCACGATATTGTGAACACAAATGATGTTGCCGGCCGCCCCTCCCACCGCCTGCAGGGCGACCACCCAGGCGGGATCCACGCCGATTCTTTCCCCGACCCCGAACTGGAAGAGGGAAAACATCATGTTACTGACCGTGTTTGACCCGGCGACAAAAGCGCCCAGGCCACCAATGAGGGGAGCAAAAAGAGGCCATGCCGTTCCCGTCATTTCCGCAATTCCTGCCGCCAGGGCGATGGGCATTTTTTCAAAGTGCGCCGACCCGCCACCCGTATGGATGAAGACCTGCACCATCGGAATCGTAAAGACCAGAGCGACCGAGGCAGCCGCGGCCGTTTTCGCGGAAGACGACCAGGCCTTCCGGATACCCCGCATCGGAACCCGGTGCATCACCGAAGCTGCCAGAGCCGCCACTATAAAAACAATCGCAGGCAGATAGAGGGGTTGCACGGAAACAGCGACCCCCGATCCAAAGAGATCCGGCACCTCGAAGGAGACGGATTTCAGCCAGTCACCGAAGGGAAGTTGCTTAAGCCGGGTAAGGACCAGAAGCCCCGCGACAATGAGGTAGGGGAACCACGCCTTTGTCTGACTCATCATGGCGTGACCCCGGGCTTCTTCACTCAGAGAAAGGGATCCGGTCCATTCCGCAGGCCAGGCTTCGCTTGATTCAAAGTCCCAAAGCTCCTCATTTCGCGGCATCAGAAACCCGCGCTTTGCGGCAGTCACCACAATCAGCAATCCCAGGGCGCTGCCGACCAGCGTGGGAAACTCGGGCCCGAGGAAGCGGGCGACCAGCCAATAGGGAACGGTCATCGCGAGAGCGGCAAAGATCGCGAACTTCCAGACGGCGAGGCCTTCGGTGATGGATCGATTTTTCCCGAAGAAGCGGGTCAGGACACACACCATCAGGAGGGGAATCAGCGTTCCCGCAACCGCATGCAGGCTCGCCACCTTCACCCCGAGAGAAGCGAGAAAGTCAGCCCAGTCCGAAAAGCCATTTCGGGTGATGTAGTCGAGCACCGCGGGGTCACCCGAAAGGCCTTTGTTAATTCCCACGAGAATCGGAGTACCCACCGCCCCGAAGGACACCGGGGTGCTTTGGATGATCATTCCCACGACCACGGCAGCCATTGCCGGAAACCCGAGCCCCGCCAGAAGCGGCACACAGACGGCCGCAGGAGTTCCGAATCCTGCCGAACCCTCGATGAAGGAGCCGAACAACCACGCCACGATGATGGCCTGAACCCGCCGGTCCGGCGAGATTTTCAGAAACCCGGCCCTCATTGCCTGAAGGCCTCCGCTCTCCCTTAGAGTATTGAGTAACAGAATCGCCCCGAAGATGATAAAGATCAGGGTCGCTGAGATGATGAGCCCGTTCACCGTGGCTCCCGCTATCTGAAGAAGGGGAACCTGCCAAACTACAAGAGCAAGGACGACAACCGTGAGATAAGAAAAAGGCATCGCCCGGGACGCCGGCCACCTCAGGACAACGAGCAAAACGGCCACGACGAGAATGGGGAGCAGTGCGAGAAAGGTAAGCGCGTACGGGGGCATCGCCCGCAAGTAAACGGGATCAGCGATCAAGTGGAAAGCCCGAAAGCTCTCACAACGAGGATCGCTTTTATAGATCGATCCAAAGGGGAAAACTCTGAGGATCTACCCTTTCGCTCAACAGCCCTCACTCCACCGTCATCACTCCGTTCATCACCATCCAGTGCCCGGGAAAGGTGCAGAGGTAGGGGTACTCCCCCGGCTCTTTCGGGGCGTTGAAGTGGATCGTAAACTCGCCTTTCGCGTTGACCATGTCAGTATAGACGAGGACGTCATCAGACTGGGGGACATAGTGTTTGGCGAGGCCCTGTGGATCGGTGATCATGAGGTTGCATTTTTCACCGAGGCTCTGGAGCGTGCCGGGCTTGCCGAGGATCCAGTTGTGCGGGACGACATCGGGATTTTTGAAGGTGAGACTGAGTCGCTCGCCCGCCTTTGCCTTGACCGTCTTCTGCACATACTGCAATCCGAGCGCGGCCTCGACGGCGATGGCGCGTCCGCTTTCTCCGCCGGTCCAGGGATTGGGTTTGCTCGCGACGGGCGCCGTCATCCCGACCTGAGCGGCGTGATTCGTTTTTGTAATCTGCGTGTAGCCGGGGAAGTCGGTGAAGGCCTCGTCGAGACGATGCGCGGTGAGAAAGATATCGTGGCCCGTGCTGAGGTGGAGATGAACCTGGCTCGCGGGGATGAGCTGCGGGATCTCAATGAAGAGAGCCTTACCTCCCTCGAGCGTTTGCACGCTGCGGACTTCGAGCGGGTCGTGTCCGGGAGTATCGGCGTAGCGCACGGAATACTCGGGCGACCCGTAGGCGGCGCTGTAGAGGTAGTTCCAGCATTGGGCGAAGGTGGTGGAGGCATCCGCTCCGGTGACAGGTTCGTTGAAGCGTACGAGGACTCCATTGTCGCGGGCTTCAAATCCGATGGGGACCTGCTTGCCACCGGTAAACCTCACACGCTGGAAAGTCCCATCTTTCGGCGTGTAACTTCCCCAGCCTTGCATGCCGTTTACGTAGAGATGGCCGTCGTTCGGATTAAAACGGGCCGCCTGCGGGCCGGAATCGAAGTTGCCGCTGATCCTCACCGCAGCGCCCTGCCAGAGGCCTTTGACATTCTGCCGCATCACGAGCCAGGCGCTGCCGCCGCCGGAGGAAAGATGCACGAGATTGCAATCGCCTTTAAGTGCAGCCCATTGTTCTCCGGAAATGAAGGCCTGACTGCTCGCGCTGTTGTCCTCGCCGCGGGGAAGATACATGAGGACGGGCTCGGGCGTGCCGCCTTCTTTCGGACCGCCAGCACCGAAGTGGGCGCCTTCGTTTTTGCCGAGTTCGATCTGGCAGATGCTCGTCGCGGGGGTCCAGTCGCCTTCCTGCACACTCGTGGTGATGAAGCGTCCGTCGGGCGAGAGACCGAGACCGTTCGGATTGCGGAAGCCGGTCGCGAGGACTTCGAGCTGATCGCGATTGGTGATACGACACACTCCCTGGTTGCCCGAGGCAAAATACCAGCGTCCCTCGGCATCGGTTTCGAGTCCGACGATGAAGTCATGCCCGCCCGGCGAGGTCTGCATCGCGTTGGTGACACACTCATAAAAGTCGGCCTCGTCATCGCCGTTGAGATCGTGCAGACAGGTGATCTGGTCGCGACCGAGGACGTGGAGTTGATCCTTCACGACCTTCACCCCGAGCGGCTGGTGCAGACCGGTCGCGAAGCGTTTCCAGCGCAGCGTCCCGAGAGTTTCGTCGATGCCCTTCACGAGCCAGACCTCGCCGGTCATCGTCGTGATGGCGGCGGTGCCGTCGCTGAAAAAGTCATGGGCGGTGATGAAGAAAAGGGTGCCGTAGGGATTGTCGAAAGGGATCGTGAGGCGGTCAGTCGCGAAGGGCGTCTGCGTGCCGGGTTCGCCTTTTGTCTCGAGCCATTGCGGCCATTGCGCGGGTCCGCCTTTGGTGAGGCCGTCGAGCGGCTTGGTCTCGCCGCGCGCATTCACGAGCTGTTTCTTCCCGTCAACGATGTAGGAAAAAACGACGGATTTTCCGTGGCGGTAAAACCCGTGGTACTGACCTTTTTGCTTGAGATCGGATTTGGCGACGACTTCTCCGTCCATCTGCCCGCCGCCCATGAAGCCGTGCCGGTTGTCATTGAGTTTCACAAATCCGCCCGACCATTTCAGTGGAAAGGAAAGGGTCTCGGGATCAAAGACGGCCGAGTTGCCGAAGGCGGTGACACAGACGGCTTTCGGGATGGTCAGTCCGGCGCCTTTGAAGACAGTACTGAAAACGCTGCCGAGGTCACTCGCGGCAAAGCGTCCGTCTTTCCAGGTGACCTGGTCGTTCTGATTGCCCCAGTGCCCCTGCCGGCCGCCGTCCATCCCCGGAAAGTCGGGGATGAGTTCTGGAAGCGGCTTTTGCTTCATGAAGTGCAGCGCCTGCTTGCCATAATAGTCGAAGACCCGTTCGCGGTTGACGAACTCCTCCCAGTGCTCGTTGTCCGCCTTGCTGAGCGGCGGGAGATCGGGGGTGAAGAGAGCAGGCTCGGGGGCCTTGACGACAGGAGCACCGGAAGCAAGGTCGTCGAAGGACCAGAGTCCAAGGGTATTGTCCATGCGCAGTCGCGGAGCGTTGCCGGGGCGGGGTTTCATGACACCGCGGGAGAGGCGCACATCGTCGATGATGCCGTCGCAGCCGATTGAACCTTCGACGAGACGACCGAAGGCGAGGGACTCGACATTGGCGTGGCGCACCGGAGCGGCGGGAGAGGTAGGTTTTTCGAGGACGATCTTTCCGTCGACCCAGAGAGTGACCATCTCTTCACTGACGCTGGCAACGAGGTTGTGCCACTGACCGTCGCAAATGTTCACTCCCGAATCGTAGTCACCGCCGCGACCGGGCAAGTACAGGGCGAGCGTGCCGCGTCCGGCGTGTGAGTAGAGCTCCCAGTGGGTGCTCGCGGACTTGGGATTGCAGGCGACGAGGATGTTAAAACGCTCTTTGCTCTCAAGCTTGGCGCGGCACTCAATCGTGAAAGGGAGGGTGTGATATTCGCCCTTTCCATCGACGAGGAGCCCGCCGGAGAGAGCCATTCCGAATTCCTCACTGAGAGACGGGACCGGTTCGGCTTTGGTCGCCGCGACGGGAGCAGGGGAAGGCGTCTTTTCTTTTGCTTCGCTCCAGGTGCGGTATTTCGGCTTCGCCGCAGGCGGGGCGTCGTCGAGCTGGGGAAGGAGCCAGTTCAATCCGTCGAGATTGTCGAGGAGCCGGCCTTCGGCGTCTTCGTCCGTGTGATTGAGAATGCCAACGGGGCCGCTGTAGCCGCTCGCCCGGATCTGGCGAAGGACTTTCACATCCTCAGTTCCAACGCCGAGCGGGAGAATCTTGCGGCCCTTTTTGTCGCCCTCGATATCCATGCCGTTGAGGTTGAAACAGAGGAGGTACGGTTTCATCAACTCGATCGCCGCGGGGAGCCGGTCGAGATGGCTGTGGCCGTGGTGGAGGTTGTAGACGATGCCGACGTTTTCCGTTCCGCGGGTCTTTTTCAGGTACTCGCAGACGGCGACCATGTTCTCCGGCTTGCCAGCCCAGCCGCCGTGGTTATAGATGCCGACCTTGCTTCCGAGTGCCTTTGCCTTTTCGAGAATGGGGAGAAGTCCCTCCGCTGCGTTTTTGATTTTTTCCTCCTGCGTCGCGCCCTGCTCTTTCATCATGATCCAGAGCTGCGGGCTGAGATTGTATTTTTTGAAGAGGGCAAAGGCCTCGTCATGCTGCCCCCAGAAGGCGAAGAACTCGATCCCGTGCTTCTGATACGCGAGGATCTCGCGCTCGAACTCCGCGACATGCTCGGGCCGCCAGTCATAGGCGACCTTCGTCAGGCCCATCTTCGCGACCATCTCCGCCCGAGCTTCAGGGGAACGCTTCTGCGCGTCGAAGGGCACGATGCACCAGGCCGCGAGGTTGGATTTGTCGAAGAGATCGGCAGCCCGGAGGAGAACAGCGCTGTGGAGAAAGGAGAAGAGGAGTAAAAGGGGAAGGGGCGTCTTCATCGGGGAAAAGCTAACAAATTCACAGGACCTTGTCTTGATCCCAGGGTGCTTTTTTGAATAAAAACATAACTACCCGAAATCAAACCGGCGACTCGCGGAAATTTCGATTCCCCCTCCAATCTATTTCCACCCCCCATCCCCGTCTTTATGAATCATCTCCTATCTGCCCTGGCTCTTTCTCTGCTTTTTACTTCATCAATTACTTTCGGGAATGAGTCGCTCTCGAAATCGTTGACTCTATTTGCCTCATTCGACGAAGGGTTTTCCGCGGATTATTCAAGGGGTGACAAAGGCTGCTATCTCAATCAGGGCAGCGAACTTGTTCCCTGTGTGGAAAACGACGAAGCGAAGATCGTGAAAAACGAGGGCCGCTTCGGTTCGGCGATCCACTTTCCCAAAAAAGGAACAACCCGTCCGCTCTACCCTGGAAAGAATGTCCTCGGATATAACGCGGATAGTTGGAGCGCCTCGGTTTCACTCTGGCTCCGTCTAAATCCTGACGAGGATCTCGAGCCCGGATACTGCGATCCCGTGCAGATCGTTGGCGATGACACGAAGAAAGGATTCATCTTTCTCGAATGGTCGAAGGATCACACCCCCCGTCACTTTCGCTATGCAATCCGGCCACTCATCGAGCTGTGGGATCCTCAGGGCCTAGGATGGGAGGGGCTCCCGGATGAAACGCGTCCCATGGTCCGCGTCCTCAACGCTCCTTTCTCACGCCATGAATGGACCCACGCCGTCTTCACGCTCGACAAGATAAACGAAAAAGCGGGCAAACCTTCCGGAAGCCTCTATCTCAATGGGAGGAAGCAGGGAACGATCGAAGGATTTGACCTTACCTTCGGTTGGGATCCCGCAAGCGTGAATCTGGTCCTCGGGGCGGCCTATGTGGGCTATCAGGATGAGCTCGCTGTCTTTGACCGGGAATTGACAGATGAGGAGGTGAGGCAGCTGTATGAGTTAAAGGGAGGTGTCCGTGATCTCCTCATGACGGAATCTGTCGTCAAACGATAGCCTGAGCGGCGGATTCGAGGTGATTGATGAGAGAGGCGAGCACTCCCTGCGCGGAATCTTTTCGATACACCGCCATAATCTCCGCATAAACGACCGGTGTCTTCATCCTGACAAACACACTCCCCGAATGCGGCAACTTGCTGCTGTGCGCGGGGAGCAGAGCCACTCCTGTCCCCGATGACACGGCGGCGAGGAGAAGCGGCAGCGAATCACTTTCCTCGACAATCTTCGGCTCGAATCCCTGCGTCTGACAGACACTTCGGAGGAATTGTCTCCTGCCCGGAAAGATGGTGTCGGAGAGGGAAACGAAAGGCTCGCCCGCGAGCTCTTTCAGGGCGACCTGCTTTCGTGTCGCATGCCGGTGATCGTCGGGCAGCACGATCGCCATCGGGTTTCGCATAAGAGACTGAATTGTATAGCGGGAGCGATCCTCCTCGCCGAGATTTCCCAGCAGGGCGAGGTCGAGCTCCCCGTCCCGGAGCCGGTCGAGCTGGGCCTTCGGCGAGAGCTCGAAAAGGGCCACGCTGGTCCGCGGCGACTCCTTCCGCAGAGTGCGCAACGCCGGCGCAACGATATCGTCCAGAAAGATCGTCAGAAAGCCGAGCCGTATCGTTCTTTTGCCATGGCCGAACTGCTCCCGCACCTGCTGGATACTTGTCTCCGAGTCACACAGTAACTGACGGGCGCGATCCAGAAAAAAGCGACCCGCATCGGTGAGATGAATGCGCTTTTTGACCCGCTGGAAAAGCGGAACCCCCAGTTCCTCCTCAAGAGACAGGATCTGCCGGCTGAGAGCCGGCTGAGAAATATGGAGCCGCTTCGCCGCAGCCGTGACACTGAGCTCTTCCGCCGTGGCAATGAAATAGCGCAATTGGTGAAATTCCATGGTAGCGGTATCGCCGGAGTTCATAACCTACGCGCATGAACTTGTGACGCAACCGGCATTGGCAGTTTGCCTTGCCGAAAGGCATCCTGTGATCGTAACCAGAACAGCGGTTCATCTCCAACCAACTCTACGATCATGACAACGACATCTCCCGCCATCACTCTCCGCGCCTCCGAAGACCGCGGACATGCCAACCACGGCTGGCTCGACACCTACCACAGCTTCAGCTTTTCCAGCTACTACGATCCGGAGCATATGGGCTTCCGCAGCCTGCGTGTCATTAATCAGGACCGCATCGCCGCCGCCGTCGGGTTTCCCACCCACCCGCACCGCGACATGGAGATCTTCAGCTACGTCCTCGAAGGCGCCCTCAGCCACAAGGACAGCATGGGCAACGCCCGTGAACTCAGGCCTGGACAGATCCAGCTCATGAGCGCCGGTTCCGGCGTGACCCACAGCGAGTTCAATCCTTCAAAGACAGATCCCCTCCACATTCTCCAGATCTGGATTGAACCGAATAAGCGTGGGCTTACCCCCTCCTACACGGAATGGCATCCGACACCCGAAATCGAAGCCCTCTCCAAAGTGCTCGTCATTTCTCCGGACGGTCGCGAAAACTCGGCGCTCATCCACCAGGACGCCTTTGTCTACCGGCTCCGGCTCAATCCCGGTGAGAAAGTGACCCACGAACTCTCCGGAAATCGCGGACTCTGGCTGCAAGCTATTCACGGGGAAGTGCGTCTGAACCAAACAATTCTCCGTCCCGGCGACGGTGCCAGCGCGGAAGAGGCCTCTACCTATGAGCTCATCGCCGGGGACGAACCCGTCGAGGCCCTTCTCTTTGACCTTGTCTGATTCAACTAACTAACCCACCAAAAACTACTAATGAAATACATCCCGCTCATCGCCCGCTACCTCCTCGGAGTCCTCTTCGTCATCTTCAGTCTGAACTTCTGGCTCCATTTTATTCCGATGCCCTCACCAGAGGAAGGATCCCTTGCGGCAGGATTCATCGGTGCCCTCTACATGTCCGGGTTCCTCGCTGTGGTGAAGGTATTCGAACTCCTCGGAGGAATACTCCTCCTCGCGGGGCGCTACGTGAACCTCGCCCTCGCCGTCGTCGGTCCCATCGCTGTGGTCATTGTCATGTACCATGTCCTCATCCTTGAGGCCGGATATGGCATGGCAGCACTCATGGGTATCCTTGCGATCACCGCCCTGGCCGGTCGCCGCGACTTTATTAACACCCTACTGGCATCGAAATAGTTCGTCTTCCCTACCGTCAGTTTGTCCCATGAACCACTCTCCCCTTTTCCAGCCTCTTAAGGTCGGAGCCCTCAATCTCCCCAACCGCATTCTCATGGCTCCGCTGACGCGCACCCGCGCCGAGGTGGGGCATGTTCCCGGTGACCTCATCGCCGAACACTATGCGCAGCGTGCCGGTGCCGGCCTTATCATTGCCGAGGCCACCATGGTGATGGAGGGAAATTCCTCCTTCATCAGCGAGCCGGGGATCTACTCCGATGCCCAGGTTGAAGGATGGAAAAAGACGACCTCGGCGGTACATGCCGCGGGCGGACGTATTTTTCTCCAGCTCTGGCATGGCGGTCGGGCCTGTCATCCTCTCTTGAATGGTGGAGCCCAGCCGGTTGCTCCCAGCGCGATCCCCATCACCAATGACGAGGTCCATACTCCCGAGGGCAAGAAACCCTACGTCGTTCCACGCGAACTCCGTGACGACGAGATCCCCGGCATCGTCGAGGGATTCCGCAAGGCGGCCGAAAACGCGAAAGCTGCCGGCTTTGACGGAGTTGAAGTGCACGGAGCAAATGGCTATCTCATCGATGAGTTCCTCCGCGACGGAGCAAATCATCGCACCGGTCCCTATGGAGGCTCCATTGAAAACCGTGCCCGTTTCCTCCTCGAAGTCGTCGATGCCGTCATCAGCGTCTGGGGCAGCGACCGGGTCGGTCTTCGAATTTCGCCGCTCAACAGTTACAACAGCATGATAGACAGTGATCCGATCGCGCTTGTCACCTACCTGGCAGGAGCGCTCAACGAACGGCATCTCGCCTACCTTCATGTCATGCGGGGAGATTTCTTCCAACAGCAACAGGGTGATGTCCTGACTCCGGTTCGCGGGATCTTCAAGGGAGCCCTCATCACGAACATGGGCTACACCGCCGAAGAAGCCGCCGCCGACATTGATGCGGGGAAAATTGATGCGGTCGCCTTCGGGACACCCTACCTCGCCAATCCCGATCTCCCCGAGCGTTTCGCTGTCGGTGCCGATTTGAACGCACCGGATGCCTCGACCTTTTATACCCCCGGACCCAGGGGTTACACGGATTATCCGTTTCTGGCGGCAGTCGCCGCGGGCGCTTAACGCTCACCGCATCGATTCAGAGGATGGCGCGGGTCCGACCCCCGCGCCTCGCCGGTTCTTACGCCTCGACAAGTTTTGTCCGGTTCCTTAAATTTCCGGATATGCTTCCCTCGACCCGTCGCCGACTTATCCTTTCGACCTTGATCCTGGCAAGCGGGGTTGCCGGATTTTTCATCGGCCGGATCTCTCCCGACGTCAGACCGGTTCCATCGCCAAAGGCCCCGCTCATCGGCATCGCAAGCCTTACGAGCGAGACCTACATTCGCGCTGTGCGGGAGTCCGGCGGCATTCCTGTTGTGCTTCCGAACACGGATGGGAACCTTGAGCACATCGACGAATATCTCTCCCTCCTTGACGGTCTCCTCCTGCCCGGAGGAGCTGATATCCCTCCCTCCGAGTATGGCGAGGAGGCCCATGAAACGGTTGAGCTTCTCGACGACAATCGTTTTCAATTTGAAAAGAAGCTCTGCAAAGCCTGGATCGAGGAGACCGACAAACCGCTCCTCGGCATCTGCCTCGGGAGTCAGTGGATCAATGTCACCTCCGGGGGATCGCTTGTGCAGGATATCCCTTCCGAATTCGGAGTAGTGCATCGCGACACTTCCCACCCGATCTTGATCGAGCCGGATTCAAGGCTGAGCCGGATTTTCGGCAAAACGGAAGTCGAGGTCAATTCGATGCACCATCAGGCAGTCAGGCGGATCGGGAGCAATCTCAGGATCGTGGCCAAAAGTCCCGATGGCATCGTCGAAGCGACGGAAACGACCGACCCCGACCGCTTCCTCATCGGTGTGCAGTGGCATCCGGAGAAACTGATGCCCGATGATGCGCTGCAGGCAAAACTCCTCAAGGCCTTCGTCGAGGCATCGGCGGCAAAATAGCCCTCCGGCCGAATCTTCTCAGACAAGATCGAGGATGGACCCGAAGTCCGCATCAAAGAGCCGGCGATAGGTTCTTGTGGCGATGCCGTCAGTCATCTTGGCGAGGGCATCACAAACGACACGGGCTCTCAGCTCTTCACCGGCCTGTGAAAAAATCAGATCCTCCTCTTCATCCGGGAGAAGCCGGTAGTGATTGGGACCGGGGCTCGACTGGTGAATGTAGAGCCCGGCGAAGACTTCGAATAGACGGGTAAGGATATAGTCAGATTTGCGGTCGAGCTGCTGCAACTGCTGGCTTTTGAAAACCAGATCAAGCGCCAGCCGTTTGTAGAGCAAACACTCTCCCGCAATGTCCGGATCGATGACGAGACGATATCGATGTCGGGCCGTCCGATCGCTCAGGAAGCCGTTCACCTCCTCGAGCTCGGCCGCACCGATAAAGGCTCCGATTTTTTTTCCGACGGTGGACTCCACCCTTCCCCGTCTGATTGCATCGAGGAGATCGGAGATCAGGTCAGACTCGCGGTTTGTTAACTCCTGTGTGGCCGCCCATCGCTCCACCTTGTCCACATTGATGAAGCCGGCGTAGATTCCATCGGCGATGTCGTTCAATGAATAGGCGGTGTCGTCCGCCCAGTCCATGATGCGGCACTCAATGGAGCGGAAGCTATTTCGTCCCGCTCCCGGAGTGAGTCCGCCGGGAAAAGTCTCTCCTCCCATTACAAAATCGAGAACTCCCGTTTGTTCGGCATAAAGAAAGTGATTCTTCTGGTTCCCTACTTCGCCAAAGAGAGTTTTATACTTCAAGACCCCGTCCATGAGCGCCCGAGTCGGATTCATCCCGCGCTCCGGGCCGAATAGTATTGTTGTGAGAATCCGCAGGGTCTGGGCATTACCTTCGAACCCGCCGTTCGTTCCCATGAGCCGGTGCAGGGTCCGCTCACCCGTATGTCCAAAAGGCGGGTGCCCGATATCGTGGGAAAGGCAGGCCGCTTCGACGAGGTCAGGATCGATCCGGAAATCAGGCTTCAGCAGCGGCGAGGTCTGGTTCAGGCGGTTACAGAGACTTCGGCCGATCTGGGCGACCTCGATCGAGTGGGTGAGGCGGGTCCGGTAAAAGTCGTACTCCCCGCTGAAGAAAACCTGGGTCTTGTTCTGCAGTCTTCGAAACGCCGAGGTGTGAATGATGCGATCACGATCCACCTGAAAAGGTGTCCGGTATTCCCCTTTCTGTTCCGGCTTTTCTCCATCAACGCGCTGGAAATCAAAGGTATCGTAAAAGTCGTTCTTCATCCCCTTTCGGCGGACCTTAGCTTCTGCCTAGCGACAGGCAAAGTAGTGAATCAACTATTTAATCCGGCCGCCTCGCTTAAATTTTGTTAATTATAGATTCTAGGATAAAGTAGTGATCGCAATTTATCATGGCGGACCGCTACGAAATCAAAGGCCGGATAGGACGGGGCGGAATTGGCGCCGTCTACGAGGCCTTCGACCTCCGGCTGCAGCGTAGCGTCGCCATCAAGAGGCTTCTTCCAATCGAGGATACCAAATTGAATGACCCTGCCTCGGCTGAAAGCCTCGGTCGGGAGGCCCGTGCGCTTGCGAGTTTTCAGCATCAGAATGTCGTTTCCATTTACGAATTCTCCGAAGACGAGGAGGGTCCCTATGTGGTCTTTGAGCTCGTTCGCGGGGACACCCTCAAGGTAATCACGCAAAAGAGCGCCTTCTCTGTGCCGGATTTCATGGAGTTCGTCGAGCAGACTCTCGATCCTCTCATCTCGGCCCAGGAACTGAATCTGCTCCATCGGGATCTCAAGCCGAGCAACATCATGATGACCTGGCTTCCCTCGGGGCGGTTTCAGGTAAAGCTGCTCGATTTCGGCCTCGCCAAGTTCAGTCAGGCTCCTTCCCTCCAGACACTGGACCAGACCGGATCCTTTCTCGGGTCGATCGACTACATCGCTCCGGAGCAGATTGAAGTCCGGCCGCTCGATCAGCGAACCGATCTCTATTCCCTCGGCTGTGTCTATTATTTCGCCCTGACGCAGCGGGCTCCGTTTGCCGGCACTTCGGTCGCGGATACGATGACGCGGCATCTTTCTCACAAGGTGACCCACTTGAGTGAATTGCGGCCGGATCTGCGGAAACCCATTACCGACTGGGTCATGCGGCTGATTTCTCGAAACCCGGCGGACCGGCCGGCCAATGCGACTGAGGCGCTCAAGTCTTTCAAGGAGGCCAAAAATGCGACGGCTCTCCTCGCGGATCCGACCTCGGCCATTCCTGTCGCCATTCCCGTGGCGGTAGCCAGGCCCGTCGGGGAGCGGATTATTCTGGAGCATACGGCCCATCATGTTTCCCGGCCTCTCCACACCGAACCGCAGCGCCCAGCTCCGGGACGCCGCCCCGCCCGCGTTCCAAAACCGGTTCCTGACTCCCGATACCGGCCGGCCGTAGCCTCGAATTCCAACCAAAAGTGGCTCATTGGAGGGGTCATGGGAGCCCTCGCCCTGGGGATCATCGCGATGGGCACGAAAGCCTCGAAGCCCACCCCGCTGGCGACTCCCGCTAAATCCGCGCCTCCGGTCCAATCTGCCAGCGCGCCCGCTCCTCCGCCTCCCCCGGCGCCCATTGTGTCACTGACTTCTCTGTTGAACAATCTCACTCCGACACCTCCTGCCGTCGCTCTGCCGGGAAAAGGGGCCATTTCCCAGTATACCCTCAAGGGAGGTGCTTTGACCGCTGACGGAAAACGACTTTCGAATCCCGATCAGGCGGTGGCCGCGCTCCAGAATCTTATCCCCGCTCGCGGGCCCGAGCATCTTCTCACGGGAATCGGTCCCGCCGGTCAGATTCCCCGCCTGACTCTCGGACCCCGGCAACAAACCCGCCTCACCTGTGGACCCGGGATCCGCTTTATCGCGAAAGCGGAAGGCGTTCGCAATGACCTCATCATCTCGGACATCATTACTCTCGCGTTCCGACTCGAAGTCGAAAAAGGAATGGTCGGGCAGGTTGCCAGCATCCTCCTCCTTGGATCGGGAGGCGACAATGACCGCACCGTCCTTCGCGTCACTTTCGACGGCAAGCAGCTCAATTTCCGGTCGGAACGAGGCAAACAGCAGTCAGGAGTCAACATCCCCTGGAAACCGGATCAGGAGGGTGCCGTTCTCGTGCAGTGGAATGGCAAGCAGGGGAATCAGATCGTGACAGTGAAACAGGGGTCCGATCCGGTAAAGTCGAGCGCGACGGTCAAGTCTCTCGTCAAAGGGAGACAGACTCTCGCCAACTATGAGATCGGATTTCTGAATATCCCCTCGAACAAAGCCCAGCATCATCCTTTACATCTGGGCGATATCATCCTCTACCGGGAGGCCCTTTCCCAGGTTGACCGGGACGGGCTTCTCTCCGCCCTTCTGAGGTGATTTTATTTTTGTCAGGAAGACCGGTCGACAGGTAGAGATCGGAACTTGATCCTTTTCGATTGCGGAAGTGACCATCGCCGTGTTTGAATCGGTAATCTCATTCGTCTTTCGCCCATGGCATTCCACCCCCTTCCGGATTCAGGTCCAGAGAAACCCAAACTGATCGACCTCGGACTCTTCATCATCCGGATTTTCTCCGCCGCGGCCTTCTTTTACTATCAGCTCCGCGAACAGCTTTCGCTGGTCCAGAACTACATCTGGGAGTCCGGACAGTGGACCCTGATCGAACAGCTCACCGGCAAGGGTCTTCCGCTGCCCCATGTGGTTGCCGTCGCCGCGGTCGCCCTCTTTTCCATCTCCCTGCTCGGCGTACTGGTGGGTATTTTCACCCGCATCAACGGGCTCATCCTCACCTTGATGACCGGATTTGTTCTCCTCGCTCCGTTAATTCTCTCTCCCACTCTGAATCCCCAGTCGCTTGCGCTTTACATCGGTGTCTTTGCCGGTCTCGCCAGCGGAGGCGGGGGACGGCTCTCGCTCGATTACTTTCTTGCGGATCGACGGGCAAAACGGAGGAAGTCGGCCTGAAAGGGCCGGAAACGGCTCTTTCGTCAAAAGCTCACGAATTTCCCCTTGAAACAAGGGAGCTAAGCCGCGTTGATCCCGAATGCCTTCTTTTGAAGATTTAGGATTGTCCGGCCCGGTTCTTCGGGCCATTGCGAGAACGGGTTACACCGAACCCACCCCCATTCAGGCCCAGGCGATTCCCGAGGCTCTGCAGGGCCGCGACATCATCGGCGCATCTCAAACCGGCACGGGTAAAACCGCCGCTTTCGGTCTGCCCATCATCTGCCAGATGAACCCCTCGACGAAGGTCCAGTGCCTCGTCCTTGAGCCGACCCGCGAGCTCGCCGCTCAGGTGGAGGATCAGATGAACGTCTTTTCCTACTACAAGCCGCTCAACGTCGTCCTCCTCCATGGTGGCGTCGGTTACGGCCACCAGATCGAGGCTCTGGAAGGCAAGCCTGATGTTATCATCGCCACTCCCGGCCGTCTCCTCGACCATCTTGAGAAAGGCAATCTTGACCTCAGTGAGGTGAAATTCCTCGTCCTCGACGAGGTCGACCGCATGCTCGACATGGGCTTCCTCCCCGATGTGAAACGCATCATCGACCAGTGTCCTTCGGGCCGTCAGACCCAGTTTTTCTCCGCCACCATGCCCGGGGCGATCCAAACGCTCGCGAACTGGGCGCTTAAGGACCCGCTTGCCGTCGAGATCGGTGAGCGCCGCTCCCCCGCCGACACCGTCAGTCACGCCTTTTATCCCGTCGGGATGGACCAGCGCGACGAACTCATCGTTGCCCTCGTCGAAAAGACCGGTTTTGAGAGCATGATGATTTTCACCCGGACGAAGAAGGAAGCCGACGCGCTCCTCGCCCGTCTCCAGGACATCGAGGGAACCCGCCCCACCGCCCTTCACTCGGACATCAAGCAGAGTGATCGCACCAAAGCGCTCCAGGGATTCCGTGACGGAACCTTTAACATCATCGTCGCGACGGACATTGCCGCCCGCGGACTTGATATCTCCGGCGTAACCCACGTCATCAATTACCGGGTTCCCGAGAACCCCGAAGACTACGTTCACCGTATCGGCCGGACCGGACGTGCCCAGCAGGAAGGCGACGCCTTTACCATTCTCACCGCCGACGAACTGGAAAACGCCCGTTCCGTCGAGCATTTCATCGAGCAGAAGATCGAGCGCCGGAAGCTGGAAGGCTTCAACTACAACTACACTGCCCTGCTCGAGGACAATCCGACTCCGCTTCGCAAGAAGAGGCCGGCCGCTCCGAAGCGCCGCAAGCGCTGACCCGCGGTTTTTAATATTTCAGATTTTCCCCATTTCTGCTTTTCTGCGTTTCATGAAATACGCGATCTGCAACGAGACCTTCCAGGACTGGCCTTTCGAAAAGGCCTTCGCCTACGCCCGCTCGGTCGGTTATACCGGCATTGAAATCGCCCCTTTCACCCTCGACGCGCCTCCTCCGGACTTCAGCGCCGGGGCCCGGGCGACCCTGCGCAGCCAGATCAAGGACGCCGGTCTTGAGTGCGTCGGGCTCCACTGGCTCCTCGCCAAAACCACCGGATTCTACCTCACCACACCCGATGAGGCCGTGCGGAAGATCACCGGTGAGCGTCTCGCCGATCTCGCCCGTCTTTGTCGCGACCTCGATGGCACCATCATGGTCCTTGGTTCGCCGATGCAGCGCAATCTCCTCCCCGGCGTCTCTCACGAGCAGGCGATGGACTTTGCCGCCGACACCATAAAACGCGCCATGCCTGTGCTGGAAGACTGCGGTGTCACCCTCGCCCTTGAGCCACTTGCCCCCAGCGAAGGTGACTTTCTCAACACCGCCGCCCTCGGCATCGAACTCGCGGAGAAGGTCGACTCGCCGAACTGCAGTCTCCACCTCGACGTAAAAGCAATGTCGAGCGAGGCCATCCCCATTGATCAGGTGATCCGCGAGAGCCGTGACTGGATTGCCCACTTTCACGCGAACGATCCGAATCTCCTCGGCCCCGGCATGGGTGAGGTCGTCTTCGACCCCATTTTCAAGGCCCTCAAGGACATTTCCTACGATGGCTGGGTCTCCGTCGAGGTCTTCCGCTACGAACCCGGCATCGAAACGATCTGCGAGGATAGCATGCGTTATATGCGCGAGGTCGAGGCGCGGGTCTGATTGCCGCAAGAAATTGGAAGGAGGTCGATGAGCGAGTCTTTCCACTACGAGGAATTTCGGGGAACGGAAATCGACGCCATTCTTGAAGAACTCGGTCGTCTTCGCATTGCCGTCTTCCGCGAGTATCCCTATCTCTACGATGGCGACCTCGAATACGAGAAACACTACCTCGAAACCTACGTGCGTTCCGCGCGCAGCCTCGTTGTCCTCCTGCGATCGGGCGGGCGTGTCGTCGGAGCAACGACCTGTCTCCCCATGGCGGACGAATCCCCCGAGTTCCAGGCTCCTCTCCTTGAGGCCGGATACGACCTCGACGAGGTCTTCTACCTCGGAGAATCCATCATCCTGCCCGAATTCCGCGGGCGTGGAGCCGGCCACGAGTTCTTCAAGCGTCGTGAAGCTCAGGCCCGGGAGGCCGGACCGTTTCGATTCACCGCCTTTTGCTCGGTCGATCGCCCGGCTGATCATCCTTCCCGCCCGCCGGGCTACGAAACGCTCGATTCGTTCTGGACGAGAATGGGCTACCGCAAGAGTCCCAGTCTGAAATGCGAACTCGAGTGGAAGGAGATCGGCGAGGAAACGGCCAGCTCGAAGCCGCTCACCTTCTGGATGAAGGAATGGCTCTAGAGCGTAGCGCTCTTCAGGTCGACGAGGCCGCAGAAGATCGTCCCGTCCTCCTTCGGCTCGTCGGCAAAAATTTCGTCGTTGTCGAGGTGCTCCCGGCACGAGTCACGGAATCCATTCAGGGTCGTGGCGCGACGGAGTTCGTTCGTAAGGATCCCTTCGTGAATGCCCGAAGCAATGTAGTTGGTGAATTTCTTCATCCGGTTCACCACCTGCGATTCCTTTTCAAAGTCCCCTTCCCGGGAAATTTCTTCGGTCAGTTCGAGGACGTACTCGTGCAGATCGCGCAGCAGGGGGCGGGCGATCTCCCGACCGGAAAAGTCGTCGCGAATCTGCCCGAAAAGCCAGGGATTCCGGATCGCTCCGCGGCCTATCATGAGCCCGGCTGCTCCCGTCTTTTGTCTCATGGCTATCGCGCTCGACACGGAGACGATACTCCCGTTGGCCACCACCGGAAAAGGCAGCCTTTCCACCGCCCGGGCGATATCCTCGGTGTGGACATCCGACTGGTAACGTTCCCTCACGGTGCGTCCGTGGACGACGAGCCCGTCGAGAGGAAGCGAGGCAAAGAGGTCGAGGAGCGCTTCAAACTCGGCCGGTGATTCAAAACCAATGCGGGTCTTGAAGGTGAGCCTTCCCCGGACGACCGGTCGCAGTTCCTCCGCGATGCGGCGGATCAGCTCGTGATTGCGAAGCAGCGCGCCTCCGGCCTGCTTTCCGCAGACAGTAGGAGCAGGACATCCGAGGTTGATGTCGATCCCGGCGCAGGGAGTGCGCGACTCGAGCAGCTTTGCGGTGCGGACGATGTGCGCGGGATCGTTGCCAATCATCTGGGCCATGACCGGTTTATCCGTTTTCAATTCGGTGATGGAACGCAGGATATACTTTTCCGGATGCGAATCCCGGTGGACCCGAAAATACTCGGTCACATAGACATCCGGAGCGCCACGCCGCTCAAGACACCGCCAGAGCGGCAGGACGGAGACATCCTGCATCGGGGCAAGCAGGAGCTGGGGGAGCGGGTTCACTCCGTGACCAAACAGGGTAGAGCCCGGGAGTCAACCCTCTCAGATCTCGTAGATCATGGAACTCTCCGCCCTGGCCCGGCGATTCAACTTGGAGCAGACGAGTTCACAGAGCTCGAAGACGAGAGGCTCGCTGATCGAATAAATCACCTGGGTCCCGCGCTGTTCCCGCTGGAGAAGATCGGCGTCATGGAGCGTTTTCAACTGCTTTGAGACGTTGGCCTGTGAGGTCGAGAGGGTGGCGACGATGTCATTCACCGACGCCGGGCCCTGCCGCAATACCTGGAGAATGGCCAGGCGGGTCGGTTCGGCAAAGACTTTAAAAAACGAGGCGATCCGGTCGAGCGACTGACGGTCCAGGGGAGGTTTTTCGGCCATTTCTTGAGGGAGGAGAGCAGAACTCATTCAATGCAGACAAGATAATTCAAAACCGGAGAAAAGAAATTAAATTGACTATATAGCTATAAACGAATATGATTTCACCATGGAATCATCCCCGTGCTGTCAAACCGGCCCTTCGGCCCTGCTGAAGAGAAAATCATGGAATCCCTACGCGGTGGGGGTGGGCATCGGCGTTCTGAGTTGGCTCGCCTTCCTCGTCGTCAACAAACCCATCGGCATGTCGACGGAGATTTCGAAGTTCTCGGGATGGTTCGCCTCGCTCTTCGTCGGGATGGAGAGGGTCACCGCGAACGGCTACTGGTCGGGAACGAAACCTTCTTTCGGCTACGAGACGATTTTCCTCCTCATGACGGCGGTCGGAGCGCTCCTGAGTTCGAAACTCTCGGGAACTTTTTCCTTCGAGAAAGTGCCTGCGGTCTGGAGCGCCCATCACGGCCCCGGAGTCGCCAAACGCATGATCACCGCCTTTCTCGGCGGCATCATCATTCTCTATGGAGCGCGTCTTGCCGGGGGCTGCACAAGCGGTCACGGGATCAGCGGCACGCTCCAACTCGCCGTTTCGAGCTGGGTGTTCTTCATCTCCATGTTTGCTTCGGGCATCGTCACGGCCGCTCTCACCTTCCGGAATAAAACCACCCGACTTTAAAATCCCGCTTTTACCCCCTTTTTCCCATGAATCTTCCAGTTTCTACTTCCTCCCCGGCGGGCCTCCTCCTCGCCGGTCTCTTCGGCCTGATCTTCGGTATTCTTCTCCACAAGGGACGAGTGACCGATTACAACGTCATCGTGAATCTCTTTCGTTTTAGAGACTTCACGGTGCTGAAGATCATGCTCACGGCCATCCTGGTTGGAGGAATCGGGGTGGCCCTTATGATGTCTGGCGGCCTCCTCGAAGGATGGCATATCAAGGAGATGAACGTTCTCGGGGTAGTCCTCGGGGGAGTTCTCTTCGGGATCGGAATGGTGCTCTACGGCTACTGTCCGGGAACCGGCGTCGCCGCGATCGCCACGGGCAGTGTCCATGCGATGGTCGGCGGGCTCGGCATGATCGTGGGAGGCGTCATCTACGCCCTCACCTTCGCCTGGGCCAAAGGATCGATTCTCTCCGTCGGAGCACTCGGCAAGCTGCGGCTCGCCGATGTCACCGGCATCCCCGATCTGGTCTGGTGGATCATCCTCGTGCCCGCTTCCCTCCTCGTTTTCCGCTTCCTCAATCGCCGCGAGCGAGCTGCGGGCTGATGGTGAGGGTGGCGGTGCGGCGGGCTCGTGAGGAAAAAGACTGGTATTTTGAACAGTCTTTGCTAGGGTTCGCCCATGTCTCCTCCGTTTCCCGTCGCCGCCGGGCGATACGAAGCCTTTCGCCTTCAGGTCTGGTCGCTGGCCTCGCCTGTGGTCAGAGGCAGCGAACGTCTTTACGGAGACGAACTTGAGATCCAGGCGCAGTGGTTCGGCGGGGAATTCGGTCGGGTCTTCAGCGGCACGGAAGAAGAAAAGATCGAGATCGTGCAGTTCGGTCACTGGAACCGGGGCTCCGGTCCCGACTTCACCGAAGTGGCGGTGAAAATCAATGGCGAGCTCAAGCGCGGGGCGGTTGAGGTGGACCTCGATGTGCGGAACTGGGAAAGGCACGGTCACCTTGGCAATCCCGACTTCAATCAGGTGGTCCTCCACGTCTTCACCGATCAGCCGGCCATGAACCGGGTTTTTACCCGCACCGAGGACCACCGCAACGTCCCCCAACTGCTCCTTCCCCAGTTCACCGGTCTTCAGGGGCCGCCGGACTTTCTTCCCGAGGCCTTTCCCGGTCGCTGTGTCGCCCCTCTCAGCCGCATGGGCAACGAGGAGGTCGACTCCCTGCTGATTGCCGCCGCCCAATACCGGCTGCGCCGGAAAAGTGAACGGATTCGGGTCATGGTCGATTCGACCTCGGGCGAGCAGGCCATGTTCCAGGCCCTTGCCGAGGCCCTCGGCTTCCGGCAGAACAAAACCGCCATGGCGATCCTCGCGCAGCGCTGCCCGGTGAAGACCCTCCTCGCGATGGAGGAGCCGGAGCGGGAGGCACGGCTCTTCGGCGCTGCCGGTTTTCTCGACACCGGGACCTTTGATTCAGCCAGAGCGGTCACGTCGCGGCCCTACCTGCAGCGGCTCTGGGATCACTGGTGGAAAATGCGCGACAGCGTCGAAACAGTGCCCCGGCGGGCCATCCCCTGGCGCTTCGACGGGAGCCGCCCGCTCAATCACCCCCAGCGCCGCGTCGGAGCCCTCGCGGGCCTCGTCAATCACTGGACAGAGCTCCGGCCAATCTGGGAAGAGAATGTGAATAAGTTAGAGAAGCATGTGAATAACCTGTTAAAACAGCTTCAACATCCTTTCTGGGAACACCATTATACGCTCACCTCGGAGCCGTCAAAATCAGCCCTCCGCCTCGTCGGAAGAGACCGCCTCCGCGACATCCTTGGAAACGTCATTTTCCCCGGTGTGATCAGGATTGAGCCCGATTACTGGGCCCAGTACACCGCCCTCGGAAAGGTCGACTCGAATCAGAAGCTGCGGAGGGCCGCCCTGCGGCTTTTCGGACCCGATACCGACCGCCAGAAGTTATTCACACGTTATTACCACCAGCAGCAGGGACTGCTCCAGATCTACGACGATTTTTGTCTGGAGGACGCCTCCGAGTGCCGTCACTGCCCTTTCCCTGAACAGCTTACCCAGTGGAGAATTCTTTCCTGAACGGCCATCGTTGACAATCCCTCCCAAAAATTGTCCAACATTTGTTTACCCTGTCTCCTCTGGATTTCGTAAATTAGAAGCCGACCGGATTCTCCCTCTGTAAGTTTTTCCAAAACTGGAGCGTCGTATCGGGCCAAATTATCCTCTACCTTTCACGACCATGTCCGTAGCCACCCTCGAACGCGAAGTCATCTTGAATCCCGAAAAACGAGTTTTCCCTGAATTCAGCCTCGAACGTTTGCTGGGTACCGTCTTTGAACCCACTCGGGGGGCAAAGGTCTGCATCCTTATCGATCTGGAGGATCTCAGCCTGATGAAAAACTACGGCTTTCTCAACGCCGCCGGACACGAGATCCAGAAAAAGGCCTACGAGGAATTTTACCTCGGGCTCAAGGACGGAGGACTCGTCGCCCTCGGCATGACCGGCGGGGAAATGTTCGCCTTCCCCATGAGCTACGGTTCGAACCTCGATCTCAAGGACGAGTGCTTCGACGCGAGCGGACAGCAGCTCAGTCTCGACCGGGACATCTACCCGAACTACGACATCATCCTCTGTATCTCCACCTACTCTGCCACCGCCCCGCTCACCGCCAAGTGCAAGGAGTTCGGTTTCCGCGGGGCCACCCTGCACGGGGTCAACGATGTCATCCTGAAGTCGGGGCTCGCGGTCGATTACCACGAGGTCAGCGTCGATGCCGAACGCATGCGCCTCGCCATGACCGGGGCCGACACCATCGAGATCGACTTCGCCCTTGAGGACGGACGTGTCCTCACCGCCTCTCTCGACCTCGCGGGCCAGGAAGCCCAGAAATCCCACGGACTCTGCACCGGCACCACTCCCGACGTCGCCAACCTTCCCGCCGGGGAAGTGTATTTTGTCCCCGTCGATGCGAACGGACAGTTTCCAATGAAGTATGCCGACGGCACCCTCGGAGTGCTCGACGTGAAGGACAGGAGCATCATCCGCTCCACCCTGATATCAGGGAACCAGTCCACCATCGACGAACACAACGCCCGCCTCCTCGATGATCCCATGACCGGGACTCTCGGTGAACTCGGCTTCGGCACCCAGGTCCTGCCCGTCTCCGGTGCCGACATCCAGGATGAAAAAGTCCTCGGCACCTGCCACCTCGCGACCGGACGCGACGATCATCTCGGCGGAGACATCGTCCCCGGCATGTTCAAAAAGCACGAGAACTCCACCCACGACGACATCCTCTTCGCCCCTCACAAAACACCCAACTTCAACATCAGCCAGGTGCGCATGAAGCGAGGGGATCAGGAGGAAGTGATTATCGAAAACTTCCGGCCCAGTGAGTATGTGCTGGGGGCTTTGCGGGGGTAGGGGAAACGCATTTGCTTTCACAACCAGAACCTCCCTCCTCCCCTGATACTCATAAACAGTTTCACGATTTGAAGCCCCGCAATCCAAACGACTGTTACTTTTACCCGATGCACGCTAAGGCTTGCGTCATGCGGGCTATGAATGGTGCCTCAATGGATCGAACGCTTCCGAATGATGAAAATCAAAACCAAGGCCACGATGAGGAATGTGAGGCTGCAAATTAATGCGATTTGAATAGGAAGCGGCGTCTCCGTTGCGGAGATCTGCCAGACAACGTCATTGATCGGCTCATCCGGGGAATTCCACTCGACTTCAGCCAGGTCCATTGGAACCCGTTCAGATTTGTTCATGAGCCGGTCTCTAAGTGGTCTTAGGTAGATGCCGCAATTTTAAAGTCTAAAATCAATCGTAGATAGCTCCAACCGGCCTTCTCCAAATTATTCGATCCAAGGCTTAACCTCTCATTACTTGCTCTGAGTTTCAGCGTTTGGCTGCAAAAACTCGTCTATTGCCTGTCTTGTTTGCCAAACCACCAAGCCGGATGAATAAACCACATATCCTCCCTTTCCCCTTTTTGACGGAAGGATTACCGGAATCTCCTTGTCAACGAACCCGGATGCAAGAAACGCATAATTTTTTCTTATGAAGTCCGCGTTTCTAAATGTTGGATCCCTCGCGTCTTCATATTTGGATATCAGAGTCTCAGCCCAGTCTTGCTTCCCTGAGATCTCGCTACTTCGAATAATTCGTGCCAGTAATCGCAGCTCGTCCTTAGCCGATGCATCTCCCGCTCTGAAGTCTAATACGGTTGTTCCATGGTAGTAGAAATTGCTGACGACCGCCGAGGTAAGGAGAACCACAAGCCCTCCCGCAAAAATTTTCATCAGAACTCCAGCGATTCGTTTCATGCAAGGAGGAAAAGATTCGTATGAGAGTACAACAATTTAGGAGAGTAAGGTCAATGTTGGGTCTTTGGACAGGTTAATAATCCCTTTGTACCCGGCGAAACATAGGTTCGTAAAAGTCGGGTTAAACCCCATCTCTCTGCAGGATGCGCCGCCCTAGGCTGTTCGCCATGAGTTACCAGAGCATCAATCCTTACAACGGCGAACTGGTCGGCACTTTCGAAGAACAAACCGATCCGCAGCTTGAATCGGCCATCGCCACGGCGGCGACTTGCTTCGAACGGTGGAGGTTGCTGTCCTTTGGCGAACGGGCGGTTATTGTGGCCAAGGCGGCGACCATCCTCCGGGAACACGCGGAGGAGTTTGCACGTCCGGTAACGCTGGAGATGGGAAAACTCTTCACCGAATCGATGGGCGAAGTGATGCTCAGCGCGGATATTCTCGACTACTATGCGACCCACGCCGAGGGTTTCCTCGCTCTGGAACGCTTGAAGCCGGAATCCGGCGAAGCGGTCATCGAGTCCAGTCCGCTCGGGGTGCTTTTCGGGGTGCAGCCATGGAATTTCCCCTACTACCAGCTCGCACGGTTTGCGGCGCCAAACCTGATGGCGGGCAATGTCGTGATGGTGAAACACTCGGGCACCGTACCGCAGTGTGCGATCGCCTTTGAGCAACTCTGGTGGGAGGCCGGCGCGCCGGACGGAACTTACACGAACCTGCTCATCTCGCATGACCAGGTCCTAGCCGTGATCGATGATCCCCGCATCCAGGGTGTGGCCCTGACCGGTGGTGTGGAAGCAGCAAGAAGCGTAGCCGCGAGGGCCGGTAAGAACGTCAAAAAATCGACGATGGAGCTGGGCGGCAGTGATGCGTTCATCGTCCTCGAAGACGCTGATCTCGACATGACCGTTACGTGGGCGGTCTGGGCCAAGATGAACAACATGGGTCAGTGCTGCATCGCCGCGAAGCGTTTGATCATCGTCGAGGCCGTGGCGGATGAGTTCCTCGAAAAGTTCAAAGCCGCCATGGAGGCACTCGAACCGGGCGACCCGATGGACGAGAGCACCACTCTCGCCCCGCTATCCAGTGAGGCCGCCCTGGTGCAACTCCTGAAGCAGATCGATGAAGCCCTTGCCTGCGGTGCCACCCTCGTCCTTGGCGGGAAGCGCCTCGACCGACCCGGATGCTTCATGCAGCCGACGATCCTGACCGACATCGAGCCTGACAATCCCGCCTATCGCGAGGAATTCTTCGGGCCCGTGGCGCTCATTTTCCGGGTCAAGGATGACGAAGACGCCATCGCACTCGCCAACGATTCGGACTACGGGCTCGGCGGATCTGTCTTCACTCAGGACATCGAGCGCGGCAAGCGTATCGCAAGCCGCATCGAGACCGGCATGGTCTTCATCAATCACCCGACGTGGACCGCCGCCGATCTGTCCTTCGGCGGCATTAAAAATTCCGGCTACGGGCGCGAACTCTCCCGGCTCGGGATCGAGGAGTTTGTGAACAAAAAACTCGTCCGCGTCTCCCCAATTGACGCTCCGGCGTAAACGCTTGCGACCCCCGATCACCCTTTTATGAAAACCCACTCCTACGCCGCCACCTCGGCCACGACACCACTCGCCCCTTTCAGCTTCGAACGCCGCACTCCCGGTGAGCGGGACGTCCGGATCGAGATTCTTTATTGCGGCATCTGCCACTCCGATGTTCACACCGTGCGCAATGAGTGGCAGGGCACGACCTACCCCTGCGTGCCGGGGCACGAAATCGTGGGACGCGTCCTCGAAGTCGGGACGAAGGTGACAACGTTCAAAGAGGGCGACATCGCCGGCGTCGGATGCCTCGTGGACTCCTGCCGCACCTGCGGAAGTTGTGAAGAACACCTCGAGCAGTTTTGCGATGAAGGGGCCGTCTTTACCTACAACTCCGCCGACAAACACAGCGGCGGTACGACCTTTGGCGGCTATTCCGAGAGTATCGTGGTGGACGAGGCCTTCGTCCTGCGGATCCCGGAAAACCTCGACCTCGCAGGCACCGCTCCCCTGCTCTGTGCGGGTATCACGACCTACTCGCCAATGCGCCACCACCAGGTCACCCGCGGTAAGAAGGTGGGCATCGTCGGGCTGGGCGGACTCGGTCACATGGGGGTGAAACTGGCGAAGGCCTTCGGCGCGCACGTCGTCGTCTTTACCACGTCCCCGGACAAGGTGGAGGATGCGCGGCGCCTCGGAGCGGATGAGGTGGTTCTTTCCAACGATGAGTCAGCGATGAATCAGCATCTCAACAGCTTTCATTTCATCCTCGATACGGTGGGGGCGAAACATGACATCAACGCCTATCTCGTTCTATTGAGACGCGACGGGAATCTAACCCAGGTCGGGGTGGCACCCGAGCCCCTTGCCGTGGACGTCAGCAATCTCATCTTCGGGCGTCGAAGCTTCAGCGGGTCCCTCATCGGCGGTCTCAAGGAAACCCAGGAGATGCTGGATTTTTGCGGAACGCACCAGATCACCTCCGACATTGAGCTCATCCCCATCCAGGAAGTCAACGATGCCTATGACAGACTGGTGAAAGGCGACGTGAAGTACCGCTTCGTCATCGACATGGCCTCGCTCAATCAAGCTCTCTAATCCACCATCCTCATGTCAACGATCACCAGCCGCGAAGTTCGCCTCGCCTCACGTCCCTCCGGCGTCCCCACCGCCAACAATTTCACCCTGGCCGAAACCACGCTCAAGCCGCTTGAGGACGGACAGGTGCTCGTGCGGAACCGGTTCATGTCGGTCGATCCCTACATGCGCGGACGCATGAATGACCGGAAGTCCTATGTGCCGCCCTTTGAGATCGGAAAAGTGCTTGATGGCGGAGCCGTGGGCGAGGTGATCGAGTCGCGCGCGAGCGAGTTCAAAGCGGGTGATGTCGTCACCTCCCGATACGGATGGCGTGAGGCCTTCATTTCAGCCCCCGGAGAACTGCACGGGGTCGACAAAACTGTGGAGCCCCTTTCCGTTTACCTTGGCACCCTCGGTATGACCGGCATGACCGCGTGGGCGGGTCTCACGATGGTCGAGGTAAAAGCGGGCGATGTCATCTACCTCTCCGGGGCCGCGGGTGCCGTGGGCAACACCGCAGGACAACTGGCCAAGTTGCGCGGGTGCCGTGTCATCGGCTCCGCCGGATCGGAGGAAAAAGTGAAGCATCTTTTGGATGAATGCGGATTTGATGCCGCCTTTAACTACAAAACCGGCCCGGTGCTGGAACAATTGAATCAGGCCGCTCCCGACGGCATCGATGTCTATTTTGACAACGTCGGCGGAGAATCCCTTGAGGCCGCCCTTACCGCGCTGCGACTGCATGGCCGCATCATCGCCTGCGGCGGCATCTCGGGATACAACGAGGAAAAACCCAAACCCGGTCCCTCCAATCTGTTCAACATCACAACCAAACGACTCACGATGAAAGGCCTTATCGTGGGCGACTGGCTGAATCGTCAGGGTGAGTTCGAAAAGGAGGTTGGCGCTCTCTACAAAGCCGGCAAGCTGAAGAGTCTCGAGACCGTGGTGCCTGGTATCGATCAGGCGGCCGACGCCTTCATCGGTCTCTTCGACGGCAAAAACATCGGCAAGATGGTGGTGAAACTGACCCCATAGTCGGAAGCGGCGAAAAACCCGTTCAGTGCCCGTTCACGATTGGGATTGAAAATGCCTGCCGATCCATCAGAATCGCGGCATGAAACCATTCTTCTTCGCAACGCTGGCGGCGGTGACGCTGCCCCTCTTCTTTTCCGCCTGCGCCACAACAGAGCCTGAGAGCTTGGAAAGCTCCCTCAGAAAACAGGATCAGAAGATAAAGAAAATCGCCGCGAGGAGCCGGACCAAGGCGCTGGAGCGGGAGCAAAAGTGGAACGATTACACCGCAAGGTCCGATGCCCGCTACGATCAGTGGGTCGACAGCGTGTTGAATTAGGGGCTGGCGATTGCTGTCCTGTCCCCGGGGCCAACCCGGAGCTTGTCGATGCGGCGTCCAGGCGACCAATCAGGAAGCACCTTTGCTCTTGATTGCCTCGCTCACCAGGTAGGTCGATCCCAGTGCGAGCATGATCTGAATCAAGGGAACGAGTAGTTCGTAAAACTTCGCCGGCTCCCCGGATCCGGTCGGCAGCGAACGCGCCAAGAGGGGAAAAGCAATGGCGACGATCCAAAAGGCAAGATTCAGGAGAGCGAACTTTTTCATCAATGGTTTTGTTCAGGGTGCTTGGAGAGACCGGACATCATTCAGAAGCCGTGACTCGTTGAGGAGGAATGATTTGTCGGGGCAGGTTATCTGATTCGCAGATCCCGGCGCAATACAGGAGTTTGTTTAGGTGGAGGAGCCCGGTTCTCCCGTCCCATTCGGTCCGTTTTTCCCACCTGACACCAACGACCGGGCGGCCGAACCCGCGTGCCTGACGTAGTCCGTTGGAGCTTATGTCAGACCCGCCTTCATTCGCCTCCCGCGCCCGCGGCGCCCTTTATGGACTCGCCATCGGCGATGCCCTTGCCATGCCTGTGCACTGGTACTACGACCGTGCCGCACTGCGGGCGGACTATGGGCTTATTGACCGCTATCTTACTCCCAGGAATCCTCATCCCGGCAGCATCCTCTGGCGTTCAACCTATTCACCGCTGAATGAGCGCGGCGAGATCCTGCACGATCAGGCGGTCTACTGGGGACAGCGCGGGATCCATTACCACCAGTTTCTCAAGGCGGGTGAAAACACCCTGACATTACAGCTGGCGAACTGCCTTCAGGAATCCCTCATCGAAAAGGGCGGCTACGAATTTGAGGACTATATCCGTCGTTATCTCGATTTTTTCACGACACCGGGAAGACACCACGACACCTATGTCGAGGAGAGTCACCGGGAATTCTTCCTCAACTACGGCCGCGGTCGCAAACCAGCCCGCTGCGCGGTCGAGGGGAAACATATCGGCGGGCTCCCCGGAATCATTCCTCTCGCCGTGCACTACGCGGACGATCCGGCGGCCGCCACCCGCTTCTCTCTGCAGCACCTCTCCCTCACCCATCGCGGTCCCGCCATCGCCGGGGCTGCCGGGCTTATTCTCGATCTGCTCCTTCCCGTGCTAGCGGGAGCCAATCTCCTTGAGATCATTCGCGACCGGCATGCCAGACAAAAGAGTCCCTACCTCGGCTTTCCTCTCGGAAAATGGCTCACCGAGCCCGACGAGAAAATCATCGGGCCTCATTTGAGCCCGGCCTGTTATCTTGCCGACAGCCTCCCGGCAACGATCTATCTTGCGGCAAAATATCACAACGCCCCACGCGAGGGTCTCATCGCCAACACCATGCTTGGCGGAGACAATGTCCACCGCGGCTCACTCCTCGGCGCGCTGCTCGGTGCGGCTAACGGTGAAGAAGCCTGGCCCCTGGAGTGGCGAGAGGAATTGCTCTGCCCGCCTCCCCTGCTTGGGATGGATCTCGTGTGTCCGGCGTCTTGATTCGATTCGAATTCGTTTAATTTTCTGACGACCGCGCTCCTGCCGCGGTAGCGCCGTCTCGACCCACCTTACCCAACATGAAGTCGAAGCAATCACCCGAAGAGATCTCCCGCATCATTCGGTATGCCTGGGAGGACCGCACCAGCTTCGAAGAGATCGAGAAACGCACCGGGCTCAGGGAAAGCGAGGTCATTGAGGTCATGCGCCGGGAGCTCAAGCCCTCCAGTTTCCGCCTCTGGCGCAAGCGGGTCAGCGGACGGGTGACCAAACACCGGCGCCTGCTCGAGCAGCATTTGAAGGGCCCAGCTTCCGGAGAATGAGTCTGCTGCTTTCCGTTCATTCCGCCTCGACCTGGGCGCTTGTCGGGCTGATCTGGACGATTCAGTGCGTTCACTACCCCTTGTTCGCTCTCGTCGGGGCGGAGAACTTTGCATCCTATCATCAGCGCCACACGACGCAGATCACATGGATCGTCGCGCCGTTGATGCTGACGGAACTCGGCAGCGCGGCATGGCTGGTAATCGCCGGTGCCCGCGATCCATGGCTTTTGGCAAGCCTGATACCCCTGGCCTTCAACTGGCTCTCTACCTGGCGGGTGCAAATCCCTCTGCATGACAGGTTGGCCGGGGGCTTTGAGGCGCAGGTTCATCGAAGACTCGTGAGGAGTAATGGGTGGCGCACCGCTTCATGGACTTTGCGCGGGATCCTCCTTCTGATGGTGACGGGTTGAGCTTTAAGCCTCGATCCTTGGTGAAATTTTGGGCGACTCCTCAGACACCCCGCCCCAACTTCCGCATCATCTCCGCATACAATCGTTCGATTGCCTCCTCGGGCGATTCCATCATCATGCTTTCCCTGATCTTGCTGGCATAGAGGCCGAAGGCGAAGGGGGAAACGGCGGGCACCTCAACGAGTTCCCACTCCATGGCCTGGACCGTTTCGAGAAAGGCGACGGCGCGATCGAGATCGAGGAAGGTATGTTTGGCCTCGTGTACGGCCTGCTCAAGGAGAGGGTGGTCGGGCTCGCGTTGGGCGAGAACTTTGAAGAGGATGTCGGCGCTCCAGCGGATCTGCCGCATCTTGCGCTCACCGCCGGGAAGGTTGCGCGGAATCATCAGTCCGGTCTGGGCGATTCCGGAGAACTGCCACTTCACAAGCTGGGAATCCTGCAGAGCGGTGTGGAGCTCCGCCGCTGCGCCTTCCGGAACAAAAAGCATCCTCCAGGCCTCAACTTCGAGGGACTGGAAACTCTTGAGACTGAGAAGAAATCCATAGTCGTCGATTGTCACGAGAGCATTTCCTCCGACAGCCTCCTTGAGGCGCCGGCTGATGATACGCGAGAGAGCATCGTTGGCGCTGCGCCCGATGAGACTGTGGAAGAAGAAGTGGACCCGGTCGTCTTTCTCCTCCTCATCAACATACCGCTCGATCAGAAAACGCCGGTCGGTCGGGATTTTCGAGAGGAGCGACTGATTCGAGAAGTGATCGACGATGGACTCGGCATTCGTGTGGGAAATGGACCATTCCTCAACGAGCCAATCGAGAGTGGCCTCGTGCTCTTCGCGGACGCGGTTGAGCCTGTCATCCAGCTCGGTCCTCAGTCGCGCAACCTCACGGGCCATGCCGGAGGCAAGGGGCATCTTGTTGGCATTCCAGCTCGGTACGGTGGGGAGACGTCCGGCGGCGTTCTCGACGGTGACCTCGCTCGGGGAACTATCGATGAGCTTGACCGTTTTTCCGGCGAGCACAAAGATGTCCCCGGGTTTGAGCCCTTTCACGAAGCTCTCCTCCACCGCTCCGAGCCGTCGACGGTGAAGAAGCACACTGACCATGCCGTCCGCGTGAATGGTGCCCACGTTGACGAGGTATTCCCGCTCCACCTTTTTTGAAACGGTGTGATAGAGGCCGTCCTTCTCCACAATCTTGCCAAAGTTCTCGCGATACTGATTCTGGAGGGAGCGTCCCCCGCCCTCAAGATATTCGAGAATGCGATCCAGCATTTCCCGTTGAAGATTGCGGAAGGGGTAGGCGGCACGCACCACGGAAAAAGCCTCTTCGGCGCTGACACCTCCATCCATGGCCATGCCCATGACGTGCTGAATGATGACATCGGGGGCAAAGTCGAGCGTCGCGACCGGATCGAGCTGGCGTTCGTGGGTCAGCTTCGCACAGACGACACATTCGATGAGATCGTTGATGTTCGTCGCGACGAGGACTCCATGACTGATCTGATGGATGGAATGCCCCGAACGTCCGACCCGCTGGAGGGCACGGGAAATGCCCTTGGGCGTGCTCACCATGATGACCGTGTCGATGTGGCCGATATCGATCCCGAGTTCGAGACTGGTGGAGCAGACGACGGCGCGCAGATCACCCTCCTTGAGCCTGTCCTCGACGTCCTGGCGGACATCGCGGTCGAGGGAGGAATGGTGGCACTCGATCGCCCCGGCGAGTTTCGGAAGCGCAAGCTTGAGCCGATGGGAAACGCGCTCGGCGCCGGACCGCGTGTTGGTGAAGATGAGGGTGGAACGGTTCTTTTCGACGATCCCGGCCATGTCAGTGATGACCCGTGTCGCGGTGTAACCGGCGGGAGGATAGGCCTGTTTCCGGATCGGGGTCAGCACCTCGATGATGGACTGACGCCCCACCCTCGCCTCGCGGATCTGCGGGCGCGGGCCGGAGCCTCCGAGAAAATCCGCCACCACCTCCAGCGGAGCAACCGTCGCGGAAAGTCCGATGCGGCAGAGCGGTGGCAGTGGCTCGCCGACTGGACTGGATAGCCGGCGGAGTCGTTCGAGCCTCTCCAACGAAACGGTGAGATGGACCCCGCGTTTGTTTTCGGCGAAAGCGTGGAGCTCGTCGACGATGACAAACTCGCAGCGGGCCAGAGCATCGCGGAATCCCGCCTGTGGCAAAATGATGGCAAGACTCTCGGGGGTGGTGATGAGGAGGTGGGGCGGCTTGCGGCGCTGTTTCTGCCGCTCGGCCGCCGGGGTATCGCCAGTGCGCGATCCGACCGTGATCACCTCGTCAAGCCCGAGCCCGGCGAGCGGTTGTCTCAGGTTTTTCTCGATGTCGTAGGCAAGCGCCCGCAGCGGCGAAACATAGACACAGCGAATCCCCTCGGGTGCGAGGCGACCCTCGTCGTGCTCCCGCGCGAGGCGGTCGATAATCCCGAGGAATCCCGCGAGCGTTTTTCCCGAACCGGTCGGCGAGGAAAGGAGGACGGAGCGGCCCGCGACGATGTCAGGGAGACAGAGGCGCTGCCCTTCGGTGGGTTTGCCGAAGGTTTTCCGGAACCACTTCGCCACCGGGGGGTGGAGGGCGTTCCAAAATGCCCCGTCGTCTTCCACGGGGATGGATACGGCTGCGGGCCGATTTGAGCAAGAGACTTGCAACAAAGAACCCGGGAACCTTGTCCCGTTCCGCCACGCCAGTGAACCGGATCTTCAATGGTTTCACTTCACCACTTCCAAACCCTTGAGCCGCTTTTCGGTCTGTCCGCTGATCGATTCCACCGAGATCACATAGTAGCCGGTCTTCCCCCCCGAGGTGAGTGAGAAGACGTCCGTCGTATCGAATGGTCCGTCCGCCCCGCCTCCCGAATCCTGTCGGAAATAACGCAGGGTCATTGCTTTCGAGCCTTCCGGAGTTTTCCATTTCACGGAAACGGTCTTCCCTGACTGCGGTTTTTTGATAATCCCTAGCTCGCCATTCACCTCGGCCGAGACCTGCTCGTCCGGTACCGAGGCGAGGACGGGAATGGGTTTCGGAGACGCGAGGATGTAGACCCGCTCGAAGGGGTGTTTCGGGTCCGGATTGGAATAGATCGCCCAGTAACCTCCGTTCACCGATCGATGGAATCGTGGCTCTTCCCAATTGTTCACCGGTTTCGCCGGCAGCAAAAGCGGTACACTCAGTTCACTGAGCTGGTCCACCGGCTTCATCGTGTCGCGCAGCTCATCGACCAACTTCAGCCACGGATCCGGTGCGAGGCCCTCCTGTGCATGGGTGGACGAAAGCAGACACAGAAACGACAGGACTACGAAGATCCGGAAAACGCGCATGCCAATATCAAGCGCGTGGAATCGTGATCGTCAAGACTTCCTGCATCATGCGGTACCGTCAGCGGTGCTCCATCCCGCCTTTGACCGGAGCCCATCTCTCTGGCATCTTTCCCCATGTTGCCGTCCCGTCTTGCGCTGATTCTCATGAGCCTCACCTACTGTTTCGGATCCACCGGATCGGCCAGCGCCCAGCTCTCTTCGGAAGCAATCAACGCTGCCCATCAGTATTCCACCCGGCACAGTGGAATCGGAATGATTATCCGGGAGCAGGGGGAGACCCGTTTTGAAAAATATTACAACGGCCATGATCGCGATGAGCCGGTTCATATCTACTCGGGAACCAAATCCTTCTTCGGCGCGCTCGCCGTCATCGCCGAGGACGAGGGAATCCTCTCCCTGGATGAGCGGGTCTCCGACACCCTTCCCGAGTGGAAAACGGACCGGTTCAAATCGCAGATCACGCTTCGGGAACTGCTCGATTTCACCTCGGGCCTTGAGACCGGCTTCGAGGAGATCTATGGTCGCAGCAACGCGGACAAATTGACCCTCTCGGTCGGACTCGACGCGAAAAACGCCCGCGGCGATTCCTTCATTTATGGTCCGAGTCATCTGCAGGTCTTCTGTGAGGTGCTGCGGCGCAAGCTGGAGAAGAAGGGGCAGACCTACTACGGCTATCTGGACCGCAAACTCATCAAGCCACTCGACATCAATATAACCCAGTGGCGCGCCGACAGTCACGGCAACCCCATTCCTTCGGCCGGCATGTACATGACGGGGCGCGACTGGCTCGGCTTCGGCGAAATGGTTTGCAGCGGGGGTTCCTGGAAGGGGAAACAGATCGTTCGCACCGACAGCCTCGCGAGTTGTTTCAAGCCGACGCCGATCAATCCGGCCTTTGGGCTGTGTTTCTGGGTCAATTCCTACCGGGAGCAACCCGATGCCCGCGAGGTCGATGTGGAGTTGTTCCTCGAAAAAGAACCACTTCCCGAAGACTGGAGCCGCGCCTGCCTCAGCAAAAACGCTCCCACCGATCTGATCTGCTCCCTCGGTTCCAATTTCCAGCGACTCTACATGGTCCCCTCGATGAATCTCGTGGTGGTGCACCAGGGCAAAAAGGGCAACGACTTCCGCGATGCGGAGTTTCTCTCAATCCTTTTCGATGGCGGGCAATCCACTCCGGTAGCAGGAGCGGAAGCACCGCCGACGGAGCGCACCGTGAAGCCGATCGCCCCCAAGCGATTCGGCGGTCTCTTCAAGCGTCCGGGGGAGTAACCCGGGAGGTTCAGGGGTCAACTGCCGGAGCCCTTTACTGAGCAGGTGCCGGAGTCTGCGCTGGTGCCGGAGTCTGAGCAGGTGCCGGAGTCTGAGCAGGGAGATCTTTGAGCACGAAGCGCATCAGGTTGGACTCACCCTTGCGCCACTTGTAGCCGGTCCCGAAGCCAAGCGGATTGCTTTGGTTCCGGTAGGCAGCCACGAGGTCGGCTTGAAAGGAGTCCTTGAAGAGATCGATCGGACCCGAATAGACCCCGTAGAGGGTGGGATTCCACAGGGTAAGGTCAAAGCGGCGGTAGGGAATGCCGGAGTCGTCCTGAATGATTTGCAGGCTGTGGGTCAGGAGATGGTCACGCACCTTTGAGAACCAATCGTTGTGCATGAGAAAGGAGGCGGCCTTGAGGTAAGAGCTGCCTTTTGGTTGTCCGGAAATCCAGGTGGAGAACCCGGTCGATTCGAAGCCGCCGTTGGAAAGGTCGGACGAGAAATAATAGAGTGTCTTCGGTTGGTCGAGCCTGCGGGGGGAGAAGACCATACGCACACCGTTCGCTCCCTTGTGATCGAGGCCCTGAACTGCGAGGGTGCCGTCCTTGTTTAACTTGAAAAACTCGAGCTCTTTTACATACTGGCCCGACTTCGCCAGGAAGATCATCATCAAGGGGGTTGTGCCCTGAAAGGTGGCGAACTGGAGATCGTCCTTCATGTCGATGGTGCGGAAGAAGCTGAGCTGGAGAATTTCACCGAGGGCGTTTCGCACTTCACCCAGAGCCTGTCCGACATTGCCCTCGTTCAGGGCGGAGATATCAGGAGCTTCACCGACGGGTTCGAGGCCGCACATGATGTAGGTCCCCGCCGTCGGGAACATGTGGAAGGCATGAAGAATGTCCGGTCCGCTGAAGAGGTAGCGAATGACAGACCCGGGAGCCTGGGCTGGAGTCACTTCAGTCGCCGACCAGGTCGACATGGGAAAAAGAACCCGCTCCTGATGACCGGTGAACCCGCGCCCGAACTCACTTACGTGGGATTTCCACGATGAGGTCAGGGTCAAGGGGTGGTCCTGTTGATTCGGTAGCTCCTCCCCCGCGAGGAAGGCGGCCGCATCATTGATCGTAGCCAGCGAGGCAACGGGATCCTGTGCCGGGGAAAAAGTCGGGAGGAATGAAAGGGCAAGTGCGAGAGTAAGGATTGCGAACTTCATGGCGGGTTGTCTATACTCGAAGATAGGCATCAGGTAAATAGGCAAACCCGATGGGAAATCGTTTCATTTCCGTCTCGCCGCTTGATCCGTCGAAGGAAATCCGCTATTGAAAACCAAAGCCATTTTCATCCCATGCTAGGCCTCCGCTATATCAAATTCGATCCGACTCAGCACGTCATCGTTTTCAAAGGAGGGCGCGTCAGGATGGAGGGCCCGGGACTAGCCTTCTGGTATTTTGCCCCCTCCACCTCACTCGTCTCGATCCCCCTCGGCAGCACTGAAGCCCACTTCATTTTCGAGGAATCGACCGCTGACTATCAGGGGGTCACGATTCAGGGCCAGGTGACCTACCGCATTTCCGACCCGAAGAAGGCGGCTGCTCTACTCAATTACACACTCGACGGGCGCGGAGAATATTATGTGTCCAAGGACCCGGAGAAACTCCAGCAACGGGTCGTCAATGCGATCAACGTGCTCGCCAAGTCGCGCATTCAGAAGTTGTCCCTACGCCAGGCCATCACCGCAGGCGAAAGTCTCGTCCGGGAGATGGAGACCGAACTGAGTGCGCGGCAGGACATCCTTTCTCTCGGACTCGAAATTCTCGGGCTTTCGATTCTGGCGATCAAACCGACTCCGGACACCGCCCGGGCTCTTGAGGCCGAAACCCGCGAGCAGTTGCTGAAAGAAGCTGACGACGCCGTCTTCACCCGTCGCAATGCCTCCGTCGAACACGAGCGTTCCATCAAGGAGAACGAGTTGCGAACGGAACAGGCCGTTCAGGAGAAACGACACCAGATCGAAAAGGCCGACACCACTCACCAGATTCAACTGGAGGAAAGCCGGCGCTCTCTTGTCGATCTCGAGGCTGCCAACTCCCGCACCGGGGCCGAGGCCCGCGCCTACGCGCTTGAAATGGTGCTCAAAGCGATGGCCGCCGCCGATCCGAAACTGGTGCAGGTCCTCGCCTCGGTCCGCATGCAGCCCGACGCTCTTGTCGCGGCCGCGTTGGGTGAGTTCGCCGCCAACGCCGATAAGATCGGGGAGCTGAATCTTTCTCCCGACCTCCTCCGCGACCTCCTCAAAAAAAAGTAGGAAACACCCCGGCCGGTGAAAAAGAGAAGCGAAAAGAAGATCATCGTCGTCACCCGGGAGACGCGGATTGATGATCTCAGGAAGCGTTTTACCTCACTCGACCAACTTTCCTTCTATATCGAAAGACGGGGCGGACGTGTCGAGGACTACCTCGCCGAGGACCACACCTACAAGGAGTCCGTGAGCTCCCTTGAGAATCGACTTCTTCCCTGGGGTCGGCTCCAGTTTCTGGATCGCGCGTATCTTCCGAACTTTGTCTTCGGTCCCGAAGACATTGTCGTGGTGATCGGTCAGGACGGACTGGTCGCCAACACGCTCAAATACCTCACGGCCGGTCAACCGCTCATCGGCGTCAATCCTGACCCATCGCGCTGGGACGGAGTCCTCCTGCCCTTCCACCTTGAGCAGATCGAGGAAGTCATTCCCGCTGTCTTGAGCGGAAAATACGGATCCCGCTCGGTCACGATGGCTCGTGCCAAACTCAATGACGGACAGGAGATCCTCGCGGTGAACGATTTGTTCATCGGACAGCGAACGCACACTTCGGCCCGCTATTTCATCGAATCGGGAGGTTTGCGTGAGCAGCACTCCTCGAGCGGGGTCATCGTTTCCACCGGGCTCGGATCGACCGGCTGGCTCAAAAGTCTCATTCACGGAGCTTCCTCCCTCACGGCAGTCGCCTCCGGGCAGGAGGGTGACTCCGGGCTTCCTCCCGTCACGCTGCCGTGGGATTCCGAACAACTTTATTTCACGGTGAGGGAGCCATTCCCCAGCCGCCAAACCCAGTGCGACCTGGTCTTCGGGTCCGTGACCCGGGAGCAACCACTGCTGATTCGATCCTTGATGGCGGAGAATGGAGTCCTCTTCAGCGACGGGGTCGAAGCCGACTTTCTTGAGTTCAATTCAGGAGCCGAGGCGGAAATCACGATTGCTCCGCTCAAGGGTAATCTGGTCAGCGCCTAGGAGGCTGACCCGACCAAACCCCGAACCCGGATATCGGAGCCAAGGGTCACGACCTCGAGGTCGGTCAGAGTTCCCACGATGCCTTCAGTCGGAATGAGCCGCTGCTCCGCACCGCCGAGAATGGGTGCCAGGTAGAGAATCACCTCATTCACGAGACCTTCATTCAGGGCATGGGTAAAGAGGCGACCCCCTGACTCCAGCATGACGGAGGTGACGCCCAGTTTCCCGAGACGGGTGAGCGATTCCCGCAGGGTCGTCCCATCATGCACGATGGTGCGGTTGGAGTGGAAATCGGTGAAGAGCTTGTGGGTCTCCGGAAGATCGGGATCGGAACTCAGGATGACCCGCCACGGTTGAGGACGCCCTTCGGCCCATTTTCCTCTGAGGGTGAGCGAGGGATTGTCGACCCGGAAGGTTTCTCCTCCGATCAGGATGGCATCACACTGGCGGCGCCAGAACTGGACGTCATCGCGGGACTCTTTGGACGAGACCCACTGGCCTTTCTCCTTCGGGAGTTTGGTCCGTCCATCGAGGGTCAGGGCGCTTTTTGCGATCACCCAGGGCAGGCCGGTAGTGATGTGGCGGGCGAAAAAACGAATCAGCTCCCGGGCTTCCTTCCCGGCCACGTCGGTGGTGACCTCCAGTCCCGCTTTCCGGAGAATTTCGAGCCCTTTCCCCTGGTGGGCCGGATTCGGATCGCTTGCCCCGACCACGACCCGCTTCAATCCGGCGGAGATGAGGGCATCGGTGCAGGGAGGAGTTCTCCCCTGAGTGGAACAAGGCTCCAGGGTCACATAAATAGTGGCGCCCCGTATGGCCTCGGGTCCATGCCGGCGTGAGGCATCGCCGAGGGCAAACACTTCAGCGTGGGGGCCACCGGCGCGCTCGTGCCAGCCTCGGCCGAGAACGATTCCATCCTTCACGATGACGGCCCCGACCGGGGGGTTGGGACTGGTCAGGCCGAGGCCCTTCCTTCCCTCGGCGAGGGCTTCCTGCATGTGAGCGACATCGTCGGCCGGGGATGGTTCCATGGGAGGAATCCTAGCGCAAAAGATCAGGGACCGCCACTGGAGCCATCGGGACCGTCGCAGAAAGAAGACCGGCACCCCGGTTGCATATTTTAGTGCCTCGAATGTATTTTTTTGTGAACGGGATCGGGCCCTCGGGCGTCTCATAACGACAATGCAGCGATTCTCTCAGGAATGGCGGGACTGGCTTACTCAATACGGTAGCCGCCTGATGCTCTTTGCCCGACAGCAGACCCGATGCGAGGCCGATGCCGAGGATGTCCTCCAGGCCGCGCTGGTCCGCACCTGGAAAACGCACTGCGGGGCACCCGATGCGCACGTGGTCAGTCTGGCCTATACCAATATCCGCCGTTGTGCGATCGATCTGGGCCGGAACAATGATCGAAGAAGGAAGCGGGAGGAGGCGGCCGTGCGCGAACAGGGCGAGCTCGTTGCCTGGTTTGAACTTCCGGAAGATGACACCAACCGCGCCCTTCAGGTTGCGATGTCAAAGGTCCCCGAAAAGTTTCGCGAAGTCATCACCCTGAAGATCTGGGGTGAGCAGACCTTCGATGAGATTGGAAAGACCCTCGAAATCTCTCCCAACACGGCCGCTTCCCGCTACCGCTACGGGATGGATGCCCTCCGCAAATCGCTGGAGAGTGAAAAGGTGGAATCGGGGTTTTGAGGCGATCAGATCCGGAGGCACCTTCAGATCAGGTAACCGGACTCCTCGGCGCCCGTCGGTCCGTATTCTGTCCCGGTGATTTCAGCTTGATGCGTGTCGTCTTGAAGGGGAAGGATCTCAAGCGACCGGGACCTGGACCCGTTAGTAGCACCGAGACATGTCCGAAGGCACCACAAACTACCAGACCGCTTTTGCGCACCTCGCCGAGGTTCAGAATCTCAGGCCCGAGGTGATTTGGGAGTCGGGAGCTGATTCCATCTTAATCTGGACGCGGCCCTCAAGCTCCGCCTTTGCTCCGCGAGTGTATATTTCAGCTGGTATCCACGGGGATGAACCCTGCGGACCCGATGCCCTTCTCCGATTCCTCGAACTGCATCAGCTTTCGTGCGATTGCGACTGGGTCATTGCCCCGGTGCTTAACCCTTCCGGATTACGACAGGGAACCCGGGAGAACGCGGACGGGATCGACTTGAACCGTGATTTTTACCGGAAGGAAACGGGTGAGGTCCGCGCCCTGATCAATTGGTGGGAATGTCAGGATCGCGGCTGTGATCTGCATCTCTCGCTCCACGAGGACTGGGAGACTTCGGGGTTTTATCTTTATGAAATCAATACCGGCGGGGTCGGCTCTGTCGCGGAGAAGATCCTCGCTTCGATTCAGAATATTGTTCCACTTGAGTGCTCCGGACCCGTGGACGGGCACGAATTAAGTGCACCCGGACTCATTCTTCATGACCCTGAACCGGATGAAGAGTTCGGCTGGCCAGAAGCAATCTGGCTGGCGAGGAACTTCAGGGTTCTTTCGATCACCTTTGAAGCCCCGGGGAGAATTCCAAAGGGCTATCGCAGCGAGGGTCTTGTCACCGCCCTCGTTGCAGCGGTCGACGAGATTGAGACACTGGCGGTTGATCCCTCGCGGAATTTGTTGAAAGAAAAGTGATTGCAGCTCTTGTGCCCAGGGGGGAGGAGAGAGAATGTATTCTGGTTTATCGTGAGGTGACCTGATCTACCACAGGGTATGACCCTCCTTCCTACCTAAGACAATCCTGAATAGTTCTGCCAACCAGCGGGCGGATCTTTTACTCGAGAATGAAACTCTCCAAACGTGGCGAATACGGCATGCGAACCCTTATCAATCTCGGCATTGCCCGGGAGGTGGGCCGGGACGTCGTGGCGGCTTCAGACCTGGCTAACGTGGACAATCTGCCGCTGAAATTCGTCGAGCAGATTCTTGCCGACTTTAGACACGCGGGGATCGTCGGGACAAAGCGAGGTAAGTTTGGCGGATACTTTCTTCAGAAGCCCGCAAATGAGATCAAGATGGGCGACATGGTGAGACTGCTCGACGGGATGCTTGCTCCAATTCCCTGTGCCAGCGAGGCATTCTACCAGCCCTGTACGTGTGCAGATGAGGACCACTGCGGACTTCGAATGCTGATGATCGATGTTCGCAACGCCGTTTCAAACATTCTCGACCGCTATACTTTGGGAGATGTCGTCGAGGTGACGCTTAGAAAGCTTCGCCGTGACAAGCTCCCGATTCCCTTCGCGCCGGTTTTGACTCCCAATCCTACAACGTCGCCGGGTGAGACCCCGCGTCGTCACGCCGATCCCGAGGGTGGATTTCTCGCCATCCTGAAAGAAATCCCGGCAAAGAAGGCAGGAGTGTCAAAGAAGACGGACAAGACGAGGATCGCCAAGTAGCAACTTGTCAGCCTGCCACCTCGACAAGCTGACCGTCCTCCCGGACATTGCTCTCCTTAAACTGTCCTTTCGCAAAGACACGGATGTGGCGGAAGACGACCGAGACGATCATGCCGACCTTGAGGTCAAGTTGCCGCAACTTCTCACGTGAGATCTCCGCCTCGAAAGGCTCGTTGTAACCGATCCGGTCGAGAGAGATACGCGCGTAATTTCCAGCGGAGAAGATGTGCTGGATCTTGGAGCGGATCGCGTAGTCGTGCGGGTTCTCGTCGGTGAGCCGAATGTCGACATCGTGGGGACGGACATAGAGAACACTTTTTCCCTCGGTCGCCTGCGACTTCGAGGGCTTGCTCACTCCGGCCGTGAATCGATTCACGTTTCCGAGGAATTCGATGACGAAAGGCGAGACGGGGTTGTCGTAGACATCCTGTGGTGCCCCGACCTGGGCGATTCGGGCGTTGTTCATGACGACGACTTCATCGGCGAGTTCGAGTGCTTCCTCCTGATCGTGAGTAACGAAGACGGTGGTAATCTTGATTTCCTCTTGGAAGAGGCGCAGCCAACGCCGCAGGTCTTTGCGCACCTTGGCGTCGAGGGCGCCGAACGGCTCATCAAGGAGCAGCACCTTGGGCTGGGAGGCCAGAGCACGGGCCAGGGCAATGCGCTGTCGCTGCCCGCCGGACAGCTCACTGGGGTAGCGTTTTCCCAGCCCGTCGAGCTGCACCAGTTCGAGGAGCTCTTTGACGCGGGCGGCGATGGCTTCATCACCGGGACGCTCCCGTCTCGGTTTGGCACGGAGCCCGAAGCCGATGTTCCGTTCAATCGTCATGTGTTTGAAGAGCGCGTAATGCTGAAAGACAAAGCCGACCCCCCGCTTCCCGGCGGAAAGATTGGTGACGTCTTCGCCGTGAAACTCGATCGTGGCTCCCGTCTTCGGGTCCGGGAATTCGAGCCCTGCAAGGATTCGCAGAACCGTCGTTTTCCCCGAGCCTGAAGGACCGAGCAGGGAGACGAGACGACCCTCCGGAACCTCGAGCGAGACATCGTCGAGCGCTTTGTAATTTCCGAAGGTTTTATGGATGTTGAGGGCACGGATGCTCATGGGGAAGGGCGGCCAAAGGCCGCGTAAAAGGTGGGAAAGTAAAAAGTGAAAGGTTTAAGTCTTGGTTATTGCGGGATTTGGCGACCCTCCAGTCGACGAAGTTTTTCAGGACGAGTGTGAGGAGAGCGAGGAGAGAGAGAATCGACGCGAGGGTAAACGCGGCCACTCCGTTGTATTCGTTGTAGAGCGTCTCGATGTAGAGCGGAAGGGTGCTGGTGCGTCCCTTGATGTTTCCCGAGACAACCGCCACGGCCCCGAACTCGCCCATGGCGCGGGCGTTACAGAGGATAACGCCGTAGAAGAGACCCCACTTCACATTCGGCAGAGTCACCGTGAAGAAGGTGCGCCAGCCTCCCGCCCCGAGTGTTAGCGCGGCAAACTCTTCATCCTTCCCCTGGGCCTGCATCACCGGAACGAGTTCCCTGGCAATGAACGGCAGGGTGATAAACACGGTCGCGAGAGCGATACCGGGCAGCGCGAAGATGATGCGGATATTGTATTCTTTGAGCGGTTCAGCCAACCAGCCGTGAGTCGTGCTGAAAATGAGCACAAAAATGAGTCCAGCGATGACAGGTGACACCGCGAAGGGCAGATCCAATACCGTGACAAGAAGACTTTTTCCCCGGTAACTGAACTTGGTGATGACCCAGGCGGCGGCGAGACCGAAGACAAGATTCAGGGGAACGGAGATTGCGGCAATCTTTAAGGTAAGCAGAATCGCGTCGACCGCATACTTATCCTCAAAGGTGGCAAAGTAGAGTTTTGTCCCCTGCTTGAAAGCTTCAACGAACACCGCGACGAGCGGCATAAAGAGGAAGAGCCCCAGAAACGAGATTGCCACCAGGATGAGAAGCCACCGAATCAGACGGGGTTCGGTGATGGCATTGTCAGTTTTAGGATAGGTGTCGTGACGGACACGGGAAAGGATCGCAGCCATTTTTCAGAATTTCAAAGTTTCAGCCTTTCAGCTTTTCAAGATCGCGCCTGCCCGATTGATTCGGTCCAGCGCTGGAGGATGTTGACAATGAGGAGGAGCACGAAGGAAGCGATGAGCATCACACAGGCGACGGCGGTCGCTTGAGGGTAGTTGTAGTTCTCGAGGAACTTCACGATCACGAGGGGAACGATTTCCGTTTTCATCGGCTGATTTCCCGAAATGAAGATGACCGAACCGTATTCGCCAATAGCTCGGGCGAAGGCGAGGGCAAACCCGGTCAGCATCGCCGGAATCAGCGCAGGCACGATGATAGTGAAGAAGACCCTGAGGCGGCTCGCTCCCAGTGACGCTCCTGCCTCCTCAACTTCGCGGTCAAATACTTCAATGACCGGCTGCAAGGTGCGCACCACAAAAGGAAGACCGATGAAGGTCAGCGCGATAAAAATCCCGGTCGTCGAGTAGGCTGTCTCAAGACCGAGCGGGTAAAGAAACTGCCCGAGCCATCCATTCGGTGCGTAGAGCGCGGTGAGGGCGATACCGGCAACGGCAGTCGGAAGCGCAAAAGGGAGGTCAACGAGGGCATCGACCAGCTTCCTCCCCGGAAACTGATAGCGGGTCAGGACCCAGGCCACAATGAAGCCGAAAAAGGCATTCGTTAGAGCGGCGTAGAAAGAAACCCCGAAAGTAACCTTGTAGGCCGAGACGACTTGCGGGCTGCTTATCGCCTTCCAGAAGTCATCCCACCCCATCCCCGAAGTTCGAATAAACACGGCCGAGAGCGGAATGAGAACCAGAAGCGTCAGGTAGGTCAAGGTGAACCCCATTGTCAGGCCGAAACCCGGAATGACGCGGCGGTTGATTCGTTCCCGTCGGCGTTTCGGGACACTTGTCGGGGGAATCGGTCTGTCACCGGTATCCTCCCTTGAGGTGTTTGAGATCATGGAGGGGTCGTGATTAAAACAATTTCAAAATCGAGACGAAGAGAGGAGCGAGAAGAAACCCCCGCGCCCTTCGAAGGCGCGGGGGCTGCTACCAGGAATACCAATTACTGCTTCAAATAGATCTGATCGAAGACTCCGCCATCATCGAAGAACTTCTTCGTGGCCGGTCCCCATCCACCAAAGACGTCACCGATCGTGAAGAGCTTGAGGTCGGGATACTGTGCTTTGTACTTCTCGAGGATAGCGGGGTTGCTAGGGCGGAAGAAGTGCTTGCCGGCAAGGTCCTGTCCGATGTCGGAATAGAGGAATTCGAGATAGGCCTGAGCCACCTCTTTTGATTTTTTCCTTTCCACATTCTTGTCGACGAGCGACACGGTGGGTTCGGCGAGGATACTCAGAGACGGCACCACGATCTCGAATTTTTCGCCGCCCTCTTTGATCGCGAGGAGAAGCTCATTCTCCCAGTTGATGAGGACATCACCGATGCCGCGCTCGATAAAGGTGGTCGATGCTCCCCGCGCGCCCGAGTCAAGAACCGGGACATTACCGTAGAGCTTCCGGATGTATTCCGTCGCCTTCGCTTCATCCTTCCCGTAGGTTTCAAGTGCCCAGCCGTAGGCGGCAAGGAAGTTCCAGCGAGCCACGCCCGAGGTCTTCGGATTGGGGGTAATGACCGCGACTCCTTCACGGATGAGGTCATCCCAGTTTTTGATGCCCTTCGGATTACCCTTGCGGACAAGGAAGGCGAGGGTCGACTGATAAGGAGCGCTGTTCGCCTTCAGTCTCGTCTGCCAGTCCTTCGCAATCAGACCCATATCGGCGATCGCGTCGATGTCGGCGGCGAGGGCAAGAGTCACGACGTCGGCTTCGAGACCGTCGATGACCGCTCTCGCCTGCTTGCTCGAGCCGCCATGGGAAACCTCAAACTCGACGTCACGTCCGGAAGTCTCCTTCCAGTGTTTGGCAAAAGCCTCGTTATATTCCGAGTAGAACTCCCTCGTGGGATCGTAGGAGACATTCAGGAGTGTATCCTGTGCTTTAGCCAGTGGTGATACAGGCAGAGTGAGCGCGAGGCTCAGGAGAATGGTTTTTTTAATTTTCATCGCAATTAAGTGAGTTGAGTGATGCCGGGCTCCCTCGCGGGAGAAAGGCGGGATTTGGAATTGAGTTTAAGAAAGCGATTCTCCGGTGGTCCCGGTCAGGTCACTTGCGCTGTTAGTTTAGAGAACTCCGCCTCGTGGCGGTGGAGGGATGCTTTGCCAACCCTTCGATCGGAAGCAATTCGAGTATTATCCGCAAATCTACACTGCGCAAGTGTAGATTGCAGAAAGTTATTTAACCCCTCTAAATTGGTTGGGTGCATCCGCTTTCACCTCGCAAAACCTCCGGGCTGACGCACCTTATGCCCCATGGATTCCCAGCTCTATTTCCTCGCCGCTCTGGTTGCGCTGATCAACATTGTCTCAACCCTCTCCTATGCGGTTCGTATCGCCGGTGTCAGGACCGGGCGGATCGCCTTTGCGCTCTCGCTTTTTAATCTCCTCGTTCTTTTCTCCCGCAGCTCAAACGCGATCCTCGCGCCCCTCCTCTCCAAACGAACAGAGGAAGCCATTCTCTCGGTCGAAGCCCCCAATCCCGGTGATTTCAGGATGCTCCTGGTAGCCGCGACCGTCGGAACAATCATCGGGGCTCTTCTGATTCCGACGTTTCAACGTATTGTCACCCGGGCCGTGAAGCGTTTCGACGCACGCCCCTCGATGACCTCGTTGATCCTTACGGCGGCAAACCCGCGCGTCTGGTGGGTCGCCGCACGTGAGTTCACGCCTCCTGCAACGCGCAATCTGACTCTCTTCCGCAGTTCGGGAAAGCTACCCTGGTATGTCTTTGCGATGAATATCGGAGGCACAGCCCTCATCACCTGCGGCGTGTTCGCCTCCCTCTATGCAGGTTACCTCGTTCCCGAGTTGCGTCTCACTGCCGGAAACCTCTCCGCCCTCGTGAACTTTATCGGAACCATCGTCATGTTTGGTCTCGTCGATCCCCACTTCTCCTACCTCTCCGACAAAGTGGTATCCGGCGAGGCGTCGCATCCCTATTTTCGGTCTGTCGTTATCGGCATGGCTGGAAGCCGGGTTCTCGGCACAATTCTTGCCCAAGCTATTCTGGTTCCAGGTGCCTGGGTCATCGCCAAGGTGGCCGAGTGGATTTAAGACAATTCGAGAGGAGTTCTTCACTGTCAACAAATCGGGTCCGGGCAAACATCCCGCCGATCGCACTTGAGGCAGTGTTCACCCATAAAGAGCTGGTCGAAGAGCTCCATCAACTCCCGAACCGTTTCGGGGGTGTCCGTAACGATCCCGCACTCAAAGTTTCGCCGCCGCACCGACTTCGCCCCCATGCCCGCACCGGTCAGATTGGCCGACCCGAGAAACGCCCGCTGCCCGTCGACGATGACACACTTCATGTGATTCCGCGGGCAAAGGATACGCTCAAATCGGTCCGACCCGATCAGATTCGGGAAACGATCGAAATCCGCCCGAAACCGGGGGCCGGGTTCTTTTGCATGAATCAACCGGATCTCGACACCGTCCGAGACAAGATCATCAAAGAGCCCGAGAAAGGTGTCGAACTTCTTTCTCCCCGGTCTCTGAATATGAAGGTCCTTCAGATCCGCCGTCGCCACCCAGAGAAACCGTTTCGCCGAAGGAATCAGTTCCTTGAAAACGGCTTCATGGATCGCTTCATTCAGAACCAGCCTATCCATGAGAACGATGAGTCGGCGCGGGCATGATTCAGAGCGGATTTCAGCGACCGGGCGTTCTCAGATATTTTGTCCGGGAGCTGTTCGGTTCGCTCTCTTACTATCCATCTCACCGCGATTTTGCTGGATCTCCCTCACCTTGGCGTATCGAAGGAATGATTCAAAGGCAATCATCTTTGCCACGACGAATCCCTGCCAGCCATCCAGAAAACCCAGTCGAACCAGGTATCCCCGGAAAAACCTCCACGCCGGACGTGCCCAGAGACCAACCGGTCCAATCACGGCGCCATCCGACGGATACTGTTCGGCAAAAATGGTTCCGTAACTGATGGCCTTCCGCACATGATGCTCAAGACTGTCCATACTATAATGCTTGAGATCCCCTCCGAGCTTTCCGACTTCTCCACGGGTGATGAGTCTATCATGGGGGTCTTTTCCACCCCAGTGTGCGGCACCCCTTCGCCAAAGCCGGGTCTTACGATCCGGGTACCAATCACCGTGCCGCAACCAGCGGCCGCAATAGAGGTTGAGACGTGGCATGCTGTATGCCTCGAATTCCGTCGGAGTCCCCGAAGCAAAAAGATGCTGAATCTCGTTCCGAAGTTCCGGGGTGACGACTTCATCGGCGTCCAGACCAAACACCCAATCCTGAGTCGCCTTCTCCGCCGCCGAGTTCTTTTGCGCAATATGTCCCTTCCAGGGTTCACGAAATACTTTGGCACCGAGCGCCTCCGCGATCTCCCGGGTGCGGTCGCTGACTTCATCATTAATGACAACGATGATTTCAGAGGCCCATGAGGCGACACTTTCCAGTGACCTCCCGATACGCGACTCTTCAGCACCGGCGATCATGGTCACGGATACCGGGAGTTTGCGAATGGTCTCCATAGGTGAGGTCTCCGGACTCGGGAAGCGAAAAGAAATTAAGGAGATCGGGGAGAATAGTCAGGAGGCGCTTCAAGAGCCCGGCCTGATGCGCGGAAATAGTTCTCAAGTGAAACTAGCAAAGGCCGTGCCTGAGTTCCAATTAAACCTCATGAGAACTCGCCAGGCAAGCTCGCTTCCTCGAATCAGGTCAATACATCCGGAGAATCGTTCGGGAATCCCCGTTTGAACTTATCCTGAAAACTTATCCAACGCCTTCAACGCAAAGACCTCAACATCGACCGGTTCTGCGAAACAGGCATGCGCTGGAGACCCGCTACCCCCGGGCAATCCATCCCAACCAATAGGAGCCGACGAGTACTCTGAAACTTCAACCGGATGATATTGATAGGGTCTATGGTGAACTTGCCCTGAATAGATCCCACCGCTTCGGGGATCGTGACTGAAAAGCAGGTAGCGCTCCAGGAGGAAGAACTCCAGTGAACCCGGTTCCGCCTCGATAGCGCTCGCCCCCGCCTCCGGTCGATGACGGAATCGGGCCTCTCCGTGCGAACCCTTTCGCTGACAAGAATAGCCAATCCAACCATCACCCGAGTGGGCGGTCTCCATGATCGCCTTGAAATACGGAAGCTTGAAAAGAGTGCGCGCGATCTTGTAGGCAGCCCAGCGATTCGTGTCGAGGGAGTAGAACCAGACTCCGGGCCGCCCACTTTCGTCGTGGACGTAGGTCCGCACATTTAACTCAAGAAAGTAGGATAACCACGGCACCGGAAAAAGTCCTGCCGGGCGGATGCGACGCATTTGAAAGGGAACGACCCCAAGCCAGGCGGCACCGTCTTTCGTATCAACGTAGAGTCCCGGAGGGAGCGTTTTCTGGAGTTCGTCCGGATCGACCTTCCAGTGGAGGAAGAGCAATTCCGACCAGGTTTGAAACATCGCCGGCCGTTCACCCTGCGGCCTGCGTCGAGGTTCTTCGCGCTGGGAGTCGGTGGGTGGATTCATGGGAGTGAGATACGACGGCCGCACCCCCAGGGTAACCGCTCCGGGCCGTTCTCGACTTTTCGGCCGCGGTACCGGCACCTCAGCCCCGGGAATTTACCCGGGGCTTTTCGGCGGCGTATCAAATGTGGACGGCATGCCCGAAGGCATCACCGGCCGCCTCATGAATGGCTTCCGCAAGCGTCGGGTGTGCGTGAATGGTCGCTTCGATCTCTTCGTTGGTCGCTTCGAGATTCATCGCGAGACCCATCTCCGCAATGAGCTCGGTTGCTCCGGCCCCGATGATGTGCGCACCGAGAATCTCTCCGTGTTTCTTGTCGAAGATGATCTTCACAAAACCTTCCGCGTCCGCCACCGCAAGAGCTCGTCCGCTCGCCGCGAAGGGGAACTTGCCGACACGGTAGTCGAGCTTCTTCTCCTTGCAGGCGTCTTCGGTGAGACCGACAGAGGCGACTTCGGGATGGCAATAGGTGCATCCCGGGAAAAGGGTGACCTTCTTCGGTTTTGCCTTGGGATCGAACATTCCCTCAACCGCCTGGGTGGCCTCGTAGCTGGCGACATGAGCGAGCCAGGGGGGCCCGATGATGTCTCCTGCCGCATAGACGTTGGGAAGGTTTGTCTGGTAGCGGGCATCAGTCTCGATGTATCCGCGATCGGTCAGCTTGAGCTGTTCGGCGTTCTTCGGAAGGACGGGGGCGACTCCGACGGCAACGAGACAGACCTCGGCTTCGACGGTCTGCTGATCACCGCCGGCGGCGGGTTCGATCGTGAGACGGACACCATGCTCAGTGGTCTCGGCTGCAGCTGTTTTCGTCGAGGTATGGAATTTAATCCCGTGCTTCGTGAGGGATTTTTGGAGAGCGGCACTGACTTCCGAGTCCTCGACCGGGAGAATGCGGTCCATCATTTCGATGACCGTCACTTCGGTACCGTAGGAGCTGTAGAAATAGGCGAACTCGATCCCGATCGCACCGGCCCCGATGATGACCATGGACTTGGGCTGCTTCGTGAGGGTCATCGCGTCTTTGGATCCGATCACCTTCTCCCCGTCGAAGGGAAGGAAGGGCAGACCGCGCGAAACACAACCGGTCGCAATGAGGACATTCGCCGCCGTGTGGATTTCGCTTTTCCCTTCGGCGTCGATGACCTCGACCTTACCGTTGGCGGCGAGACCGCCGGTGCCGCGGATGTAGTCAATCTTGTTCTTCTTAAAGAGGAACTCGATCCCGCCGGCCAGTTTGTCGGAGACCTGGCGCGAGCGACCGATCACCTTTTCCCAGTCGTAGGAAAGCCCCTCGACATTCAGGCCGAACTCGGCGGCGCGGTGAGAGAGCGTGTGATAAAGCTCGGCATTCTTTAGGAGTGCCTTGGTCGGAATACAGCCCCAGTTAAGGCAGGTGCCCCCGGCCCGGTCATTCTCGATACAGGCGACTTTTTTTCCGAGCTGGGCGGCGCGGATTGCTCCGACGTATCCGCCGGGGCCGCCACCAATGAGAATAAGATCGTACGAAGCCATGAATGAATTGTGTTTATGTTAGGCAATGAGAAGGACGGGCGTTTCGAGGAAACGTTTCAACTCCGAAAGGAAGCGGGCACCGACGGCCCCGTCGATGACACGGTGGTCGCAGCTCATCCCGATCCACATGCGCTGACCGGCGACGATCTGGTTCTGTGAATTGACGACAGGCTGTTTGGTGATGGTTCCGATGGCGAGGATCGCGGCCTGGGGCGGGTTGATGATCGCGTCGAAGTTCCCGATTCCGAAGGCACCAAGGTTCGAGATGGTAATCGTGCCTCCCTGCATTTCGGTTGGGGCCAGTTTTTTGTCCTTGGCCCGGCCGGCGAGCTCCTTCAATTCAGCGGCGAGTTCTTTGATCGACTTCATCTGGGCCGAACGGATCACCGGGGTGACGAGGCCCTCCTCGATCGCGACGGCGACAGAGAGATTGATTTCTCCATGCTGGAGGATGGCATCACCCTGGAAGGAGGCATTCACCGCCGGAACCGAATCGGTCGCGAGAACGGTCGCGCGCATGATAAAATCGTTCACCGTGTACTTGGGTCCGCCGTTCGCGGTGCTCGCCGCGTTGACCTGCTCACGCAGATTCATGAGCGGTTCGGTGTCGATCTCGATGTTGAGATAGAAATGGGGAATCGTCGTCTTGCTCTCGAGAAGTCGCTGGGCGATGACACGGCGCATTCCAGTCAGCGGGATGGTCTGGTCAGGTCGGCTCGCGGGAGCGGGAAGCAGTCCGAGATTTGACCCGCCCCCACCACCGGCGGGAGCATTTTGGACGTCCTTCTTCACGATGCGTCCGCCGGGACCACTGCCGGTGACACGACGAAGATCGACACCCTGCTCTTCTGCGAGCTTGCGGGCTAGAGGAGAGGCTTTGAGGCGTCCACCTGCAGCCGGGGTCGGCTGGGCAGGGGACTTCGCGGCAGGAGCGGAAGCGGCGACTTTGACTTCTGCGGGCGCTTCCGATTTCACCGCCGCAGGGGTTTCCCCTTTGGCTTCGGCGGGCTTCTCCGCCGACGCGGATGCCGGCGGCTGGTCGGCGTCGGCCGGTGGCTCCTCACCGGGTTCAAGGATGAGGGCGAGGGAGGCCCCGAGGACGACAGTATCACCCTCCTTCACATAAATCTTGTGGAGGATACCTTCGTCGAAGGAGGGCATCGTCATCGTCGCTTTGTCGGTTTCGACTTCGGCGATGTCCTCGTCCATGGAGACGGTGTCGCCCTCTTTCTTGAGCCACTTCACGAGGGTGCCCTCGCTCATCGTGTCGCTCAGTTTGGGCATTTTCAAATAGGCTGCCATAAATTCAGTTTCTGGTCGGAAGGTGAAAAGTAATAAGGTCTTGTCGGGCGCGCGCGATGATCCTAACAAATCGACAATGCGCGCTCGACGATTTCCTCGGGATTGGGAAGCTGAAGCTTCTCGATCGGAGGACTGTAAAAGGCGGGAGCATCCGCACTCGTGATCCGGAGCACGGGTGCATCGAGATCGTCGAAACACTGCTCCATGATCATGGAGGAGATCTGGGCACCGACCCCGCAGAAGGGTTTGTTCTCCTCCACACAAATGGCGCGATGGGTCTTGCGGACCGAGGTCATGATCGCCTCTTCATCGAGCGGACGAATCGAGCGAAGGTCGAGGACCTCGGCATTGATCTTATATTTCTCCGCGAGGATTTCGGCGGCCGCGAGACAGGTCACGACTGCCCGACCGTGAGCGATGAGGGTGAGGTCGGATCCCTCCCGTTTCACCTTCGCTTTGCCGATCGGGACGATCAGTTCGCCATCCTCAAGTTCGTCGTTCGAAGGGACCAGTCCGGTCATCCCGTAGAGCACCGTGCTCTCCATAAAGTAGACCGGGTCATTGTCGCGGATTGCCGACTTGATGAGACCCTTCGCATCGTGAGCATCGGAGGGGGTCACGACCTTGAGTCCGGGCATATTGGCAAAGATGTTTTCCGGGGTGTGGGAGTGAGTCGCGCCAACGTTGGTTCCGCCATTTGCGGGACCACGAACCACGATGGGCACATTGATCAATCCGCCGGACATGTAGCGACACGCGGCGGCGTTGTTCATCATCTGGTCGAAGGCGACATACGCGAAGCTGAAAAACATCAACTCCATCACCGGACGGATTCCGAGCATGGAGGCACCAATGCCCATGCCGATGAATCCGGCTTCTGAAATGGGGGCGTCAATGATGCGCTTGTCGCCCCATTTTTTCCAAAGGCCTTCGGTGACTTTGTAGGCGCCATTGTACTCGGCAACTTCTTCGCCGATGATGACGACATTGTCGTCGTAGGCGAGTTCTTCATCGAGGCCTTCTCGGAGTGCTTCTCGGTAGGTGATTTCTCGTGGCATGTTGGGACGCGGCAGCCGCCGCAGTAAAAGGTGAAAAAGTGAAAGGTAAAATTTCCCGGCGCTCAACCGTGGAAGAAGTGACGACCGGTGCGTCCGGCGGCGGTGTTGTTATCAACTTCCCAATAGACGTGATCGAAGATTTCGGATTCCTCCGGATAGGGGCTCTTGATGGCAAAGTCAGCGGCGGCATCCGCCTCGGCACCGGCCTCTTTGTTGATCTCTTTATAATCGTCTTCGGTGATCACGCCTTCGGCGATGAGGGTCGACTTCCAGAACTCGATCGGATCGTGTTCGTTCATGTACTTCTGGATCTCCTCTTTAGTGCGATACTTCTCCGCATTCGCATCGGCAACCGAGTGACCCTTGTGACGATAGGTGAGGATTTCGATGATGCTGGGGCGCGACTCTTTGTGGGCTCGCTCGACAGCCTTCTGCACTCCCGCACGAATTTCATAGAGGCTCACCCCATCGATCTTGTCCCAGGCCATGTTGTATCCTTCGGCGCGGGCAGCGAGTCCTTCTTTCGGATAAGCGGAAGAACGCACCTGGGAAGTTCCCATGGAGTATCCGTTGTTCTCGATGATGTAGATCACGGGAAGATCCCAGAGTGAGGCGAGGTTGAGCGACTCATGGTAGGCGCCCTGATTGATTGCACCGTCACCGAGGTAACAGAGGCAGCATCCTTCGAGTCCTTTGTATTTTACCGCGAAGGCGAGACCGGCTCCGAGCGGAGCCTGACCTCCGACGATCCCGTGTCCACCCCAGTAGTTTTTGTCGGGAGCAAAGTAGTGCATCGAACCGCCCTTACCTTTCGAACAGCCGGTCGCTTTTCCGAAGAGCTCGGCCATACACTCATCCATTCCCATGCCGACAGCGAGGGCATGACCATGGTCCCGATAGGCGGTGATAACATGGTCATTATCTCCGAGGAGAGAGATCGTCCCCACGGCGACCGATTCCTGACCAATATATAAGTGAAGGAAACCTCCGATTGATCCGTTGTGGTAGTGCTTGAGCGAGGTTTGCTCGAACCGTCTGATGCGGACCATAGTCCTCAGCAGATCGATTTTATCCCCGGCTGAGAGCGACTGATTAATAGGCGCGTCAGCGAAGGCGACAGTTTTTTGGTTTGCGGTTTTTGATGCCATCACAAAGAAAAAATCCCTCCGGAGTTGGAAGGCCGCGCACGGTAGCTTAAAGTGCTCCAGAGGGAAACCGGTAAGTGTCCGTTTTTTCCTTTCCCGAGTCAGTTTTCCTCCCTTGTTCCACGTGGAACATTTCAGATATTCGAGATGTTTGTTTACCCAAAAAAATACGATGTCCTGATCATTGGCGGTGGTCACGCCGGAGTCGAGGCCGCTATGGCTGCAGCACGAGTTGGCGCTCAGGTAGCCTTGTTCAGCCAGAACCTCGACACGATTGGTCAGATGTCCTGCAACCCGGCAATCGGAGGTCTCGGCAAGGGACACATGGTCCGGGAGATCGATGCCCTCGGCGGGGTCATGGGATTAAACACGGACGCCACCGGAATTCAGTTCCGCATCCTGAACGCAAAGAAGGGACCGAGCGTTCGGGCGCCCCGCGCTCAATGCGATAAGAAGGCCTACCAATTCCGGATGAAATGGCTCATCGAGTGTGAGAAGAACATCGATCTTCATCAGGGAAACCTGGCAACGCTCCTCGTCGAGAATGATCGCGTCATCGGCGCCGAGACAAACCTCGGAGTCCGGGTAGAAACCGCCTCGGTCGTCGTGACCACAGGAACCTTCATGAGAGGGCTGATGCATGTCGGTCTCCAGAATCAGCAGGGGGGAAGAATGGGCGATTCCGCGTCGACCCTCAGTGACGATCTCAAACGAATCGGATTTGAAGTTCGGAGATTTAAAACAGGAACACCCTGCCGCCTGAACGGGCGAACGATCGACTTCTCCAAATGTGAAAGACAGGAGGGTGATGAACCCGCCCCGCTCTTCTCGTTCCGGTCCGGGAGCGAACCCGTCGCCGAAGATGATGTCTTCACCCTGAACCGCTGGTCCGACCCGATGTTCCACGTGGAACAACTTCCCTGCTGGATCACTTACACCAACCCACAGACCCACGAAGTCATCCGCGGAAACCTCGACAAGTCTCCGATGTATTCCGGAAAAATCGAAGGCATCGGCCCGCGCTATTGCCCGTCCATCGAAGACAAGGTCGTCCGCTTTGCGGAAAAGGACAGGCACCAGGTCTTCCTCGAACCGGAGGGACGGCACACCCTCGAGTATTATGTCAACGGAGTCTCCACCTCCCTCCCGTTTGATGTGCAGTACCAGTTTATCCGATCCATCCCCGGACTGGAAAACGTCGACATCGTCCGCCCCGGCTATGCCGTCGAATACGACTACAGTGTCCCCACCCAGCTCTACCCGACTCTGGAAACCAAACTGGTTGAAGGGCTCTACTTCGCCGGACAGATCAACGGAACCTCAGGATATGAAGAAGCCGCCGGACAGGGTCTCGTCGCCGGTGCCAACGCTGCCCTTAAAGTCGCCGGTAAACCTCCAATGGTCCTGCAGAGGGACGAGTCCTACATCGGGGTCATGATTGACGACCTCGTCACCAAGGGAACGGACGAACCCTACCGCATGTTCACCAGTCGGGCCGAACACCGCCTCCTCCTCCGTCACGACAACGCGGATCTCCGACTTCACCAAACGGCCAACGACGCCGGCCTCATCACGCCCGATTTCGTTGAAAGCACTCGCGGGAAAATCGAAAAGATGGAGACCCTCCGGAAGATTCTCGAAACCACCAACACGGCGGAGGGCTCCCTCGCGAAGTGGTTGCGCCGACCGGAATCCGAATGGCGCAGTTTCGATCCTGAGCTTATCGCCTCCTTCACCGCGGAGATCTGGGAGCTCGTCGAAATCGATGTAAAGTACGAGGGATACATCCGCCGTCAGAATGAGCTGGTCGACAAGACCCGGCGGGCAGACGAAAAGAAGATCCCCCCCGGAATGAACTACCTCGAAATAAACGGACTTAAAAAGGAGGCTCAGGTAAAACTGCAAAAAGTCCAACCCCTCACCCTTGGACAAGCCGGAAGAATCAGCGGAATCACTCCGGCTGACATTTCCCTGCTCGCTGTCTGGCTCGAAAGAGGGAGCCGCTGAATGATGAAGCTTCGCCTCCCTCATCTGCTCCTCCTTGGAGCGGTCTTTTTTACTCCTCCTCTCTCAGGGGAGGACTTCATCATCTTTCCTGGAGACCGGAGCTTTCTACCGAAGAGCTGGATTGAAGATCCGATCGACGCTTCCATCGAAGCTCTCGCTCCGGAGCTGAAAGCAGAGGCAAATAAGATTCTCGAAAGGGCGATCAAGAAGTATCCCGGAAAGCTCCTTGAACGATCACTCAAGGGAGTCGCGGTGGTAGGTTCACTTCGCTTCTACGATGTCGGCTACGGAGGCACCTACATGGCGAACTCCCGGCGCATCGTTCTCGTCTACCGTGAGACTTTTGACGCCATCGGATTTGAGCAACGTTTCCACCACGAACTCTCCTCTCTCCTTCTCAAGCAGAACGAAGATCTCTTCGAGGCACAGCGGTGGAGTTCGGCAAACAAACCAGACTTCACTTATCGCGCCGCCGGGATCGTCGAAGAACAGAATGGGGATCGCTCGGAAGCCACCCGGGTGCTTGAGGCCGAACAGAAAAAAACCGGAGGGTCGGGCAGCAGTCTCCTCGCCCTAAACCCGGGCCTCATGAAAGAGGGATTTCTCACCCCGTACAATCAGGTCTCCATCGAACAGGACTTGAACGAAACCGCCGCGCACCTCTTTACCAATCCGGAACTCTGGCAGCTTTGTCTCCTTCATCCCCGCATTGATCAGAAGGTTCATGTCCTTATCGATTTCTATCGCGGACTCGATCCAGCGATGGACCGTCGCTACTTCCGCGAATTGAACGAAGCCCTCCCGAAGTCATCGAAACCATGAACCAAATCTCCCTCACTCTGATTACTCTCGCCCTCGAGGAAGACCTGGGAGGAATCGGGGATCTCACCAGCCTGAACTTCGTCGACGAATCACATCGTTCCCTCGGACGTATCGTCAGCCGGGAGTCGGCTATCGTCTCCGGAACCGAAGTCGCTCGACAGGTCTGCGCCGCCGTCAGCCCGGATCTGCACTTCAGCTCAGTCATTGCCGACGGAGAGGAAGCAGAGAAGGGACAGGTCGTGGCAGTCCTGCGAGGACCCACCCGTCTCGTCCTCACCGCGGAACGAACCGTCCTCAATTTCATGCAGCGACTCTCCGGCATCGCCACGGTCACCCGCACCTATCGGAAAGAGATTTCACACACCGGGGCTAAACTTCTCGATACCCGGAAGACGACCCCCGGTTGGAGAGAACTCGAAAAGGCCGCCGTCGTTCACGGGGGGGGAACCAACCACCGCATGGGCCTCTATGATGCCATCATGGTGAAAGATAATCACCTCGTCGCCAACCCCAGCCCGATCGATCTCAAGGCAAAAGTCGAAGAGCTTAAATCCGCGAAACCGAACCTGAAAATTGAAGTCGAAGCCGACCGGATCGATCAGGTCGCACAGTTTCTTACCATAGACGGAATCGATGTGATCCTCCTCGATAACATGTCGACCACGGAACTTGCACGGGCCGTTTCGATGCGAAACGAGGAGAATACAAAGATCCTTCTCGAGGCGAGCGGCGGAGTAAATCTAACCACGATTCGCAGCATTGCCGAAACCGGTGTCGACTTCATTTCCGTGGGAGCTCTCACCCATTCAGTTCGATCCATCGACCTCGGTCTGGATCTCTCGGCGGACGATGAGTGAAAAAATCTACGGAGAAATTGTAAAGGGATGGACTGAAAGCGAGCTCGCTCGATTCGCTCCACAACAGTTCCATCACTCCACCACAACAGGCTCGACCAACGACGATTTGCTGGCCCTGGCCCGTGCCGGAAAAGCAGGATCTTTTGACCTGAGATCAACTGATTTTCAAACCAGCGGCCGCGGACGACGCGGAGACCGATGGGAGGCAACACCCGGTCGTAACCTTCTTTTTTCAATCGCCCTCCCCCTTACGATGGAGCGCGAAAACTGGTCGCGTCTCCCTCACCTTACCGCCTCCCTCGTCGGATCTGCGATCGAGGGAATCCTCGGACCCGGTCATTCCCTCCAGGCAAAGTGGCCCAATGATCTCCTCTTTCACGGGAAGAAACTCGCGGGTATCCTCGTGGAAATCGCGATGACTTCTCAACCGGTTGCCGTCGTGGGAATCGGGATCAACGTGAATCTCCGCCGCGCGGAGCTTCCTCCCGAACTCCGGGAAACCGCCACCTCGATCTATGAAATTCTCGAGTGCGAATCGAGCCGATGGTTTCTCCTCGGATTGATTCTGGATGGATTCCTGAAACAGTTTCCCTCCTCGATCATCGACTTCGATCCCACCCTAAAGTGGATGACCTCGAGGGACTTTCTGATCGGCAAAGAACTCGAGATTCGAAGTGGTCTCCATTCATATAAGGGGACCGGCGCAGGACTTGGCCCGGGAGGGGAGTTGCTTCTGAAAACCGACGATGGCCGACAGATCGTTATCGTCAGCGCCGAGGAAATCCGCTGGAACCGGGAGGCCTGATTCTGGTTCTGTTAGGATACCCGGGACCATCGGGCAGGAGGACATCACGGACGGCCCCAAAACAGAACTACTCTCCGAATCCCGGGGCCGGAAACTGGGCCCCGGAGAACCTCGTCGAAGAATCCGCGCCGCCACCGGTTTTGTCATTCCAGCCTTAATCAAGGAAGCCTCCGGCCCCTTCATTTATTAATTTGTGTTAAATAACGGATCGAAGTATCATCCCATCCGTTACCGCATCCCCTCGCAGACATGGCTGACTTTGTATTCGCAGATGACTACCGACTGGGTCAGAACTCGACACGACAGTTCTACGAATTGTTCCTGAAGGGCCTGGTGCACAAACACAACAATCTCATGGGAGTGATCCAGGGTTTCTCCAGCCTGATCCTCTATGATGAGACCATCAACGAAGAGGTTAAGGAAAGCGCCGAGCAAATGCAGGCCTCGGCGAAAACAGCCTCGGAACTGAATCGCGAACTCCTCGGTGCATCCGGCTGCGCCCGGTGTGATCAAGGCACTGTACGACTTGAAGATGTCCTGCCCTATTGGAAGAACAAAATAGGGGAAATCTGCGGAGCGTCCTCCGTCGGATTTACCCTCAACCCCCGCGAGAATCTGCCCCCTGTTTCAGCCGACTCCACCAGGCTCGGTGAGTTAATTTTTCACCTGATTCGAAATGCAGCGGAATCAGCGGCGGGCTTTCCCCAGGGATCCATTGCCATCGATATCTTTCCCCCCGGCGAAGCGAGCCCCGGAACCAACGTGGATATCTTCATCCGCAATACCAGCGTGGAACTCTCCACTGACGGACTGAAAAAATGTTTCATCCCCTTTGAAACCTCGAAAGGAAGCGACCATTTCGGCATAGGCCTCACCGCCGCCGCCGTGCTCGCCGGAGACATGGGGATGAGGCTGGGTCTGCGCTGTTCGGAAGGCACCATGACCGCCTGGCTGGCCATTCGGACCGCAGCCTGATTCGACTCCGGCGGATTCAGATTCCCAGTTTTTTCACCTTCTCTCTGAGAGTAAGACGGGACAGCCCGAGCCATTCCGCGGCGCGGGTGATGTTGCCTTCACTCTGGCGAAGCGCCTCCTCGAGCAGAAGTGATTCCACGGTTTCGATGGCCTTGCGATGGGCCTCCCCTTCGCCACCCTGCGCCGCAGCCGAAATCAAATCGTGGCACCAGCCCCTCAGGGACCTCTCGTCGCTGCCTTTACCCTCCGCGACCTCGGTCTCCTCCAGCAATTCCTCGACGAGAGCCCGCTCAATGGAAAAACCGCGGCATTTGAGCAGGGCTTTCCGCACGAGGTTCTGCAACTGGCGAACATTCCCGGGAAACCGTGCCGATTCGAGACGCGACAACGCCGACCGTGACATCGTCACCGGTGGCAAACCAAGCTCACGACTGAAGCGCTTGAGGAAAAATCCCACCAGCAAGGGGACATCCCCGGTGCGGTCCCGCAGGGGAGGGAGTTTGATCGTCGCCACGTTAAGTCGATAGAAAAGATCCTCCCTGAATTCACCCTCCGCAATCATCCGCTCGAGTGGCCGATGGGTCGCCGCAATGATTCTGACATCGACGTCGATGTCACTCGAACCACCGACCCGCTGAAAGCGTTTTTCCTGTAGCACCCGGAGGAGCTTGGACTGCAGGGAGAGATCGAGGTCTCCGATCTCATCAAGAAAGAGAGTGGCATTGTTGGCCTGCTCAAATTTCCCGATCCGGGTGGAGGTCGCTCCGGTGAATGAGCCTTTCTCGTGTCCGAAAAGTTCAGACTCGAGGAGGTTCTCCGGAATAGCGGCGCAGTTCACAATGATAAAGGGACGGTGGGCCCGGTGGCCATGTTGAAAGAGCGCACGGGCCACCAGCTCCTTGCCGGTTCCGGTCTCCCCCCGGATCAGCACCGTGACCGGAGTGGGCGAAAGTCTGCCCAGTGCCTTGTAGACATCGAGCATCGCCCGGCTGTTCCCGACGAGGGTGTCGGATTCGTCTTCGAACTCATTTTTCGGGTCGATCGAAACCGGTTCACTTGCCTTCCGCGAACACTGGATCGCTTCACCGACGGCACGGCGAATTTCTCCCGCATCGAGGGGTTTGGAGAGAAAATCAAAGGCGCCTGCCTTGACTGCCTCAATCGCCGAGCGACTGCCTGAGGGAGGAGCAATTCCAATGATGGGAATCTGCGGCGAGGAAAGGCGAACACTCTTGAGGAACTCAAATCCATTAAAGCCGGCCCCGGAAAGATCGCACACCACCACATCAAAATTCCGGTGCATCATCTCAAACGCAGCCGCCTCGGAATCAGGAACCGTGATGAACCGCGTATCGGCATCGCGGAAGGCCTCGGTCGTAATCCGGGAAACTTCGGAGTCGGAATCGACAATCAGAACACAGGAAGAAACGGACATGACGACTGATAAGAGATTAAACAGACACTGGTAAGAAACTTACCATCTTGATGAAAAATTCCCATCACGAGAGATCGAAAATGCCCCTCAAACCCTGCTTTTGAGCGATTTATCGTTTTTGGCATACAAGATGCTATTAACTAAGATCCAAGTTTCACCAAACAAAACGACGAAAAAACCATGAAGAAAATCGAAGCCATTATTAAGCCCTTCAAACTCGAAGAAGTGAAAGAAGCCCTCACCGAAGCCGGTGTTCACGGGATGACTGTGAGCGAGGTCAAAGGATTCGGACGCCAGAAAGGTCACACCGAAATCTACCGCGGATCCGAGTACACCGTTGACTTCCTTCCCAAGGTCAAAATCGAAATCGTGGTGGAAGACGGCGACGCCGCTTCCGTCGTCGATACGATCGTGAAGGCCGCTTCCACCAACAAGATCGGTGACGGAAAAGTCTTTATCTCCTCGATCGAAGACGCCGTCCGTATCCGCACCGGTGAGCGTGGTGACGACGCCATTGCCGTCTCCGCCGAATAATTCTCAGGGATCTATTCCCGATTGATCAAGCCCGGTTCCGCCCACGCGGTTCCGGGCTTTTCATTTCCGGAGGGGAAAGAATCAGCCGATTCGATCGCGTTTGAAGTAGGGAAGGAGAGCTTCCGGAATGGCGACCGAACCGTCAGGCTGCTGATAGGTCTCAAGAAGAGCCACATAAAGACGGGGTAGCGCCGTCCCGGAACCGTTCAAAGTGTGGCAGAAACGGTTGTTCCCTTCGGCATCCTTGAAACGCAGGCGCATTCTCCGCGCCTGGTAGTCGACGAAGTTCGAGCAACTCGACACTTCCAGATAGCCTCCGTGTCCGGGAGCCCAGACCTCGATGTCATAGGTCTTCGCTGAGCTGAACCCGACATCGCCGGTGCACAATTCGATGACCCGGTAATGCAATCCAAGACGCTGGAGAACCGCCTCGGCCTCGGCGGTCAGTTCCTCGAGCTGCGCAAAGGATTGATCCGGGTGCACAATATTGACCAGCTCGACCTTGTCGAACTGATGCATCCGGATGAGCCCGCGGCTCTCGCGGCCCGCCGATCCCGCCTCGCGCCGGAAGCAGGGGGTATAGGCCGTAACCTTGATCGGCAACTCGGATTCCTTGAGAAGCTGTTCACGATAAAGGTTCGTGACGGGGACCTCAGCCGTGGGCGCGAGGAAAAAGGCGCCATCCTCGAGGCCATACATGTCGTCCTCGAACTTAGGAAGCTGACCCGTTCCGAACATGGAATCGCGATTGATAATATAGGGGGGCGACACCTCACCGTAGCCGTGGACCTCCGTATGGAGATCGAGAAGAAACTGGATCAGGGCCCGCTCGAGCCGCGCCCCCGGTCCCGTGAACGTGACAAAGCCGCCGGTGCTTACCTTCGAGGCCAGTTCGAAATCAAAGAGACCGAGACGGGTCCCGATGGCGACGTGGTCCTGCGGCTCAAATGAAAAAGTCGGTTTCGCACCCCACTCCCGGACAATGGGGTTCGCGCTTTCGTCGCTTCCCACCGGACAGTCAGCATGAGGCAGATTGGGAACCTGGAGGAGCAGTTCGGTCTGCCTCGCCTCGGCCGCATCGGCTTCCTCGCCAATGGCCTTGATACGCTCGCCGATCCCGCGAACCTGCGTTTCGATTTCCGACGCGTCTTTACCCTCTTTCCGAAGGGCTCCGATTTCTTTTGAGATCCGGTTGCGGTCGCTCTGGAGCTGCTGTTTCTCCGTCTCCCCGGCCCTGCGCTTTTCGTCGCAGGAGAGGATCTCATCGATCAGCCGCCAGGCTTCACCGCCCCGGGTTTTGAGGCGGGCTTTAATTCCTTCGGAATCTTCTCGGAGTATTCGTATATCTAGCATGACGCGCTGACTGTAACTCAGCGAGCGAACGCGTCAACGCGACAGGATGGGACGCCGCCACCGTGTTTTCCCGGGGGCAGGATTCGACTCCACCGTCTCGACCGTCAGCTCTACTTCCTTGCTGCTTCAAATGCCGCAACGAAAATCCCGACCACCGGACATAGCGGATAAACAAAAATTAAGACACCCCAGGTCGGAATGAGAACGATGCCTGAGATCATCTCTGCCCCGATTACCCGGGTGGCTTCACCGGCGTTGCCGTCGGGATGCCGGAACGCATGAAAGTAGAACGAGGCGGCCACAGCGATGACAGCAAATATCACCCCCTGTTTAGGGGCAGTCAGCGCCAGAGTGTCCCTCCAGAATAGCATGCCATAGGTAGTGAAGTTCAGCAGCAGGAGAGCGGCGATCAGATAACAGACAAGAATCACTTCCGAAGAGTCGACGCCACCCTCCGAGCCCGACAGCGCTTGATCGGGAACAAGCAACTTCATCGCAACAACAGCAAGCAGCAGGGCATTCATCTCGACCAGCAGGGCACTGATGCTGGTGCGCCAGAAACTGACCTCCGCTCCGGGGAGAAGATGAAAGAGTATCAGGATGAGCGGCAGTTGCAGCACGCTGAGAAGAAGAAAAATCGGCGATGACGGTGCTCGTGCCACATTCAGAACAACGAAACAAAAGACGCTAACAAACAGCATAACGACGGCTGAAAAAACGGCCCAAAGCGGATTCACCAACGGAAGCCCGAGCGCGGCATTCTGAACACCCTGGGATGCATCGAGCCATCTCCATCCGCTCGTTACTATGAAATAGCCAACCACCGCCAGGCCCGGTAGCAGGGCGATCTTGACGAAGTAGAGTGCCTTCAGCAGGTGCAGCAGAGTGGGGTTCATGAGGAAACCAAATCAATCCTTGGTCCAGATTCGTGTGTTGAGATCAAGCTCATCAATGATCTCAAGGAAAAGCCGGAGTTCCTCGTAGATGCCTCTGACTTGCGAGTCGTCGGAGGCCGGAGTCCTGAGCCCGGGTTCAAGGAACCCGCTGCGGTGTGGAACTGCCAGGGCGATGGAGGATTCCTTGAATGCAATTCGAACCTCGGTGCCGAAACGCTCACGCAGCTTCAAGAGGCGCTGCATCATGGCGGTGCTCAGCAAATACCGGGCTTCAATTTCATCGGTGGAATAAACCGCAAAGGCATTCTCAAATTCCGGGTCCTCCAGCCGGATCAGCCCCGTATCGGAGCGCCCCCCGAGTTTTTGAAAAGCCCGGCCAAAATTCCCGAAGAGATTCTCGGCAAAATCGGGGAAAACAAACGTGCGCCCCTGAAAGTGTTTGTTGAAATCGGCGATCAGGAGCAGCCCCTTGAAGATGGTAACGTAACGGGTCTGGGTACGGCCCTTGCTGTCCGTCGTGGTCTGCCTGTCTTCGGCGTGAACTTCGGCAAGACGCAGACTGGTTTTCCCATGAGTTCCCTCAATGAGGTCCTCGGTTGTGTAGCGGTCCGGCGGATTGGAGTAGAGCTCACTCGCAACAAAGGTTCCCGACGAAATTCCCGAGGCGGGATCGAAACGCAGACTGGAGTCGACCAGCGCGAGGAGGCGCGGGATCACCGCTATCTTATAGGACCGCCGATAGTCATCGGCGAGGGAACCCGCCTTGATTGAATATAAAATCAGTCCGATCGCAAACCAGACCGCGGAACCAATCAGGAAATAAATCTTAATATCCTCATCCACGAGAACCGCTCCCAGGATCCCCCCGGCCAGCGGGCCGACCAGCACCCCGAGGTAAAACCATGAAGCTCGAAGGTAGCGGAGCCGGTCGGGTTCCAGCGCCCGGAGCTCCGATTCCAGCTCATCAGGGATCGAGTCGAGATCCTTCATGCAACGTAGTCACGGGTAAGTCAGGACTCAAAGCGCACCCGGGCGGGATCCTTCACCGCATCCGAGGCCTCAAAAAAATCGTGCCTCATAAAACCGAACGCATTGGCAATGAGGTTCGAGGGAAAGCTTTCCACCGCGTTATTGATCTCAAAGACAGCGGCGTTGTAGGCGCGGCGGGCGGCGGAGATCTGCTCCTCTATCTCCGTCAGATTGCGCTGCAGGTTGAGAAAGTGACTGCTCGACTTCAACTCGGGATAGTCCTCCGCGACCGCGAGGAGACGGTGCATGCGGGGACCGATCTGTTCCTCCACACGGAACCGCTGCGATTCATTCAGCTCTCCACTGTCAATCTGACGCCGCGCCTCAATGAGGCGGGTAAAGGTTTCCTCCTCGTGTTTTGCAAAGCCCCGCACGGTTTCGACGAGAGAGGGGATCAGGTCGAATCGCTTCCGGAGATTCACGTCGATGCTGCTGAAGGCATTGCGGACCCGGTTGCGCTTATAGACGAGCCCGTTGTAGATCACAATGAGAACGATCACCGCCACGGCGGCGAAGACGAGCAGGGTGATCGTGAAGCGGGTCATGGCAGGAGAATGAAAGAACCGGAAGGCGATGACGACTACAAAAAACAGCCTCGATTGGAAAGGGGAATTCGGGCAATCCTCTCCTCTTCGCTGCTGAAAAGGCTCACCCCTTCAGCAGGGCCGCCTTCAGCACATCCTCCACCGTCTCCATGGGGAGAATCTTCAGCCGCTTCCTCGCCGACTCCGGAATCTCCGGAACGTCTTTCATATTAAGAGAGGGGACGAGGATGGTTTTGATTCCCGCCTGCACCGCTCCGAGGGCCTTCTCCTTGAGGCCTCCGATGGGAAGAACCGACCCCCGGAGATTAATCTCACCGGTCATGGCGACGTCTTTATTCACCCGTCGATTCGAGAAGAGCGAGGCGAGGGCAATAAACATCGCGCACCCGGCGGACGGACCGTCCTTGGGAACCGCCCCGGCGGGAACGTGCACATGGACGTCATATTTCTCGAAGTCACCGGGTTCGATTCCGATCTTCGTCGCGCGCTCCCGGACCAGGCTCCAGGCCGCCTCCATCGACTCCTTCATGACATCTCCAATCTGCCCGGTCAGCTTGATGCCTCCCTTGCCCGGGTAGCGAATGGCCTCAATATTAAGCACCTCGCCTCCGACGGGGGTGTAGGCCAGTCCGTTGACCACCCCGGGTCGGCTTGAAAACATCTTGGATTCGCGCGCATATCTCGGCGGGCCGAGAATCTCCTCCACAAATTGAGGCGTCACCTGCACGACGACCCTGGAGTTGGCGGCCACCTTCGCGGCGACGGCGCGGCAAATACTGCCGATCTCGCGCTCGAGATTACGCACCCCGGCCTCCCGGGTGTAGTCCTCGATGATCTTGCTCAAGGCCGCGACGCTCCACTTCGCCTGGCTCGCCCGGATTCCATTCTCCTCAAGCTGGCGCTTCACAAGATAGCGCCGACCAATCTGGAGCTTTTCCTCCGTCGTGTAACCGGGGATATCGATCACCTCCATCCTGTCCCTGAGGGGGGCCGGGACGGGATGAATCGTATTCGCCGTGGCAATAAAAATGACCTGACTGAGATCGAAGGGAACATCCAGATAGCGATCCACAAAGGTGTCGTTCTGCCGGGGATCGAGCACTTCAAGCAGGGCGCTCGCCGGATCTCCCCGAAAATCAGCTCCGATTTTGTCGACCTCATCGAGCATGATTACCGGATTCCTCGTGCCGACTCGCCGTATCTCCTGAATGAGCCGGCCCGGCATCGAGCCGATATAGGTCCGTCGATGGCCGCGTATCTCGGACTCGTCGCGAAGCCCGCCCACACTGATCCGGGCGAACTCCCGTCCGAGAGCATCGGCAATCGATTTTCCCAAACTCGTTTTCCCAACTCCGGGAGGGCCGAGGAAACAGAGAATGGGTCCGCGACCGTGCGGATTCAGTTTTCGCACCGCGAGGTATTCGATGAGCCGGCGCTTGACCTTTTCCAGTCCGAAGTGATCGCGATCAAGGATTTCGCGGGCAAGCTTGAGGTCGTTGTGATCCTCACTCAACTTCGACCACGGGAGTTCAGCGATGGTTTCCAGATAGCTCACGATGACCGAGTGCTCCGGACTCGCGGGCGGGATCATTTCGAGACGCTTCAACTCCCGCGTCGCCTGTTTCATGACCCCTTCCGGAAGACCGGCGGCGTCCAGTCGCTCCCTCAGGTCGTCCGCCTGTTCCTCACCACCTTCGCCCTCCCCGAGCTCCCGCTGGATGGCCCGGAGTTGCTCTCGAAGGTAGGCCCTCCGCTGCGCGTCGGAAAACTCGTCCTCCACATCCGCCCTCAGCTTCTGCTGCAGCTCCGCGATGTGGAGCTGATTGTTCAGCGTTTGCTGAACGATTTCAGCACGCTTTTTCACATTCACTTCCTCGAGCAGGCTCTGCTTCTGCACGATATCGAGGCTCAGGTTGGTGGCGAGAAAATCGGTCAGGATGGAGGGGGAATCGATCGCTGCCAGCGCCTGGTTCGCCTCTTCGGGAATACCGGGGTTGAGGTCGATGAAGGCTTTCGCGGATTCCCGAAGATTCCGCAGGGTCGCCTCCCAGACGTCGCCCTTCCTCGGGAACTTGTTCTCGAGAATCTCGAACTCCGCCTTCAAATAAGGTTGAGACGCGACAAACTTCTTCAACCGGATCCGTTCGACGATCTGAATCAGGACCAGAGTCTGCTCATCGCTCTTCCGGACCATGCGCAGGACATTGCCGAGCACGCCGATCTCATAGAGGTCTTTGGAACCGGGGACATCGAGATCCGCGTCTCTCTGGGTTGCCAGGCCGAGGAGTCTCCCGGTCGGGAGAAGTTCCTCGAGCAACTGGCGGCTCGCGGGGCGCTCCACCGTGAGGGGCGCGACCGTTCCCGGAAAAAGCACCACTCCCCGCAGAGGCATGATGGGAATCACCTTCGGGAGATCCGTTCGCCACGCCGGCAGCACCGCATCGGGACGGCTCGTCGAGATTTCAATAATTTCGCCGGACGATTCGTTCAGCAGTCGTTCAAAGTCTTCCATAAGAGGAGGGTAAAAAAGGAGGGAGGAGGATCGCGCCCCGGGTAAATTATTTCCTGGCGAAGGGCAGAACGATCCAGAGCAGCCCGTTTTCCTGTTTCGCGGTGACGCGGTTACGGTTCACCTCGACCGGGAGATCAATCTCTCTTCCGAAGCGCCCGCATTCAATCTCCATCGTCAGGACCTGCCGGCACTGGCTTGAGGTGTCTCGGGTTGGCAGAGGGGGGTGGCGCTCACCCGAGATGCGGAGGCGATCCGAAAATACTTCGACGCTGATCTCGGACTTTTCGACACCGGCAAGGTCCACCCACACCTCGAAACGATCATCATAACGATAGGCAGTGATGTCAGGCTGCCATCCCTGCATGGATTGGAAGCCGGAAAAATGAAGACTGTTGAGATCGTGGACGACCTCGCCCATTCTGCCTATCATGCGGGTGAGACGAATCTTTCGTGGCATAGTGACAAGCGTAAGGGGGAACGGCGTAAGTTTCAAGAAGCCCTCCGGGCAATCCGGAATTGAATTCGGCGCATTGAGGTATTCTCCTCAGGTTTTTCTTGGAGTTGGCGCGGGATCATGAGATTCTTCTCAGCCCATGGATTCCCAATCGGGCGCGTCTCGATCAGACCGTCCCGGAGCAACCCGCCAACCAGAAAAAAGTCTCATGAAACACCGGTCACTCCTCCCGGCCGCCCTCGCCTGCCTCCTCAGTTTCTCCTTCGGGGCTCCCGGCAGCCCGCTCCAGGCGCAGGAAAAATTGAACTTCATCTTTATCGTGGCCGACGACCTCGGTTATATGGATGTGGGATTTAACAATCCGGACACCTTTTACGAGACACCGAATCTCGATTCCCTCGCCGCGAGCGGAATGGTCTTCACCGACTTCTATGCCGCTTCGCCGGTCTGTTCCCCGACCCGAGGCAGTATCCTGACAGGCAAATACCCGGCCCGGACCAACACCACCAATTTTTCCAGCGGGCAACGCAATGGCAAATTCGGGGCAGCGGCTTTTGAGAATCAGATTGCTCCCGAAGAGGTGACCCTGGCTGAAGCTCTCAAGGAAAACGGCTACCGCACCTTCTTTGCAGGCAAATGGCATCTCGGCGGCGCCGGGGCAAGCCCCACCGACAACGGTTTTGATATCAACCGCGGTGGCGGAGAGAACGGGTTCCCCCGCAGTTACTTTTCTCCCTTCAAGAATATCGAGAATCTCCCCGCCGGCCCCGAAGGAGAATACCTCACCACCCGCCTCGCCGAAGAGGCCTCCGATTTCCTCACCGAAGCGGCCCGCGGGACCGATCCCTTTCTGCTCTACCTCTCCTTCTACAGCGTCCATGTGCCCCTCCAGGCACCAAAGGAACTGATCGAAAAATACGAAAAGAAGGCGGAGAAGCTCGGCCTCGCTGACGAGTCCGGCAATTTCGACGCGGGTCGGGAGCGCCAGGTCTGGCCGGGAACGCAGGAACCGAGGGCGGTCCGGATCAGGCAGAACGAGCCGGTCTACGCCGCGATGGTGGAGAGTCTCGACAGTGCCGTGGGCCGCGTTCTCCAGCAACTCGATGCCCTCAACCTGCGCGACAAAACGGCGGTCATTTTCACTTCCGACAACGGAGGCTTATCGACCGCCGAGGGAAGTCCCACCTCGAATCTTCCGCTGCGTGGAGGCAAAGGCTGGATCTACGAGGGCGGCATCCGCGAACCTCTCGCGATCCGCTGGCCGGGGGTGACCGCAGCCGGGACCCGATGCACCGTTCCGGCGATCAGCACGGATTTCTACCCGACGATGCTGGAGATGGCGGGCCTTCCCGCGAAACCCGACCAGACCCTCGACGGGAAAAGTTTTGTCAGCCTCCTCAGGAATCCCTTCGCCAAGTTCGACCGCGGACCGATCTTTTTTCATTATCCCCACTACTCCAATCAGGGAGGGTTCCCCGCCAGCGCGGTTCGGAGAGGGGAATACAAACTGATTCAGGATCTCGAGGACGGAGCCTACGAACTCTACAATCTCGAGTCTGACAAAAGTGAACACAACAACCTCGAGCAGCTCGAAAGCGGAATCGTCGAGGAGCTCTCCGAACTGCTCAAGGACTGGAGGAAGGAAGTCGCCGCGAAACCTCTGCAACGGAAGCCGGAAGGCGGACCCGAGCCTCCGGCGCTCTAAGGCGTGGGCACCACGTGGAGGAGACGGACGGTGGCGATCTGCTGCACGGGAACCTGGCGCGGCGCCTCACCTTCTCCACCGGGGATCACGAGGAGAAGGTTGATGCTCTGTTCGCTGTAGCGAACCATGCGGTCGAGGGGATCAAAGAGAATCCGTCCGTCGATTCCGCCGCCCTGAATTTCCATCCCCGCAGGGACACTCTCTTCCGATTCGGACGCGGGCAGCGGAACGTTCCCGCTCAGCTGACCGCTCACCTCGATGTTGACACAATTGAAGTCCTCAACGTTGGCCCGGCCACGGTGGCGGTAGGTCACTTCGAAATTCAGGTTTCCCGCTCCGGCCACGGGTCGACGCCCTTCCAGCACCCAGACGTCTCCCTGCTGCACGGCCACGGTGGTGAATCCCAGCGGGAGCGTTGAGATCAACTGTTTCAATTCGTCCGGACCGAAACGGGGAATTCCCTCCAGCGCCGGCTCCGGAGCCTCGCGGCCACCCTCGGTTGAGGAAACCACCCGCAACTTTTCGCTCAAAGTAAGGTCCACAGAACGGGCGAGCGCAGCCCGAAAATGTTTCCCCATCGGGGTCTCCTGATCCCCGGGGTTCATTGAGTTGTAGGAAAGGATTCTTCCGCCGGACCGCAATTGCACCTCGAGTCGCTCCGTTCGCCCCTTCAAGACCACGCCCTTTTTTCCGTCGACCCGGACCCCGGCATCAAAGCGGGACTGCTGCTCAATCATCGCCTCACCCATGACGCCGGATTCCAGCTGCGTTCTCAGCTCGACCCGTGAAACAAACCGATAGGTGTGACCGGGTTCAAAGACGGGACGAACCACTTCCGGCGGAGCGGGTGCAACCGCAGGCAGGGGAAACTGCGCCAGGACCGGTTCCAAAAATAAAACCGGGACCAGGGCGCTCAGGAGGAAATAAACGATGGGGGAGAATCGCACACGAAGAGGAGACCACATTTCCGCAGCGCGATCAATGGGCGAGCGAAAATCACGGGAGATCGTTCCCGCCCTTTTTCCTTCCCCTGCGCTGACACGGTGCCATAGTAACCCATGCCCGAACCGAAAATTGCCGCCACCACTCCCGCCAAAGTGACCCTCGAAGCGGGAAAGACCTACTATTTCTGCACCTGCGGCCTCTCCGCTTCCCAGCCTTATTGTGACGGATCACACAAGGGAAGCGGCTTTTCGCCGAAACCGTTCACCGCGGAAAAGGACGGCGCCGCCTTCCTCTGTCAGTGCAAACACAGCGCGAACACCCCGTTTTGCGACGGAGCCCACTCGAAGCTCTAAAGCCCGGTCAGGCCCCGGCGGCCTCGCGCTTTTTGGTTCTCGCCTTCATGTACTTCAGCATCTCGGCTTTGGAGAGATGCAGCAGTTCGGCCGCTTTCTCGTCGCTCCCCGTTTCCCGGAGAGCCGTTTCGACCAGAAACTGCATGGCGAGTTCCACCGGCGACACTCCCGAGGCCTGCGCGCTGGTGAGGAAACGTTTGGCCGACCGTTCGAGGAGAGATCCCTCATTGTCCTCGCCTCCGCCGCTCTGATCAAAGGGCAGGTCTCCGGGTAGGAGCACATTGCCCGACGCGAGCACGCAGGCGCGCTGGACCAAGTTTTCGAGTTCACGGACGTTTCCGGGCCAGTGGTAGCCTTCGAGCATTTCCACGGCTTCCTTCGAAAATTGCATGGCGCGGTTTTTCCCCATTTCGGTGCGCTTCTGGAGAAAGTATTCCGCGAGGAGCCGGACATCCTCGACGCGGCGGCGCAGCGGGGGAATGTGAATACGGACGACGTTGAGGCGATAAAAGAGATCCTCACGGAAGAGACCGTTCTCCACTTCCTCCTCGAGCCGCTTGTTGGTCGCCGCGAGGATGCGGACATCACTCTGGAGAGTCTGATTGCCGCCCACCCGTGAAAACTCCCCGCTCTGGAGGACACGGAGCAGCTTGCTCTGCACCTCGAGCGGCATGTCGCCGATCTCGTCAAGGAAAAGAGTCCCACCATTGCATTGTTCGAAACGCCCGACCCGCTGGTTCACCGCTCCGGTGAAGGCGCCCTTCTCGTGACCGAAAAGTTCGCTCTCGAGCAGATTGCTGGGAATGGCGGCACAGTTGATCGCGACATACTCAGACTTGGCGCGTCGGGAGAATTTGTGAATCGCGTTGGACACGACCTCCTTGCCTACCCCGCTCTCGCCGGTGATCAGGACCGGGGCATCGGCGCGGGCAACCCGGCCGATAAGCTTGTAGACATCCTGCATCGCCGGGGAACGACCGATGATGAGATCGTCGGTCGGTTGCGGAGGAATAATAGGCTCCGAATCGGAGCGATCCGCCGCCGCCTTCATCTGATCGGCTGCCTGGAGCGCCCGTTCCGCTACGGCGCGCAATTCGAAATTGACCGACTCACGACGCAGCACATCAAAGGCACCGAGGCGCATCGATTCGATCACCGCATTCGTCGAGTGGACGAGGCCGTTCAGAATCACCATCGCATTCGGGTTCGACATGCGAATCCGCTTGAGCAGCTCGACCCCGTCGAAAGGACGCAGATTGAACTCGGCGATGAGCAGATCGGCACTGTGATCATTGAAGAGTTTCAGCGCCTCTTCAGGAGACCGGGTCGTCAAAATATGTACCATCTCGGCCTCCAGATGCCTGGCGGCCCAGTCAAGAAAGTCAGGATCGTTGTCGACAACAACGACCGTTTGTTTTTGGGTATCTTCCATATACGGTTGAACCTGAGTGCGTCAAAAGGTCTCCTGCTCCTTCAGACGCGACGGGGGGCTTCGACTATAGCACAATACCCTTTTTCCACTGAAAATTTAGCCCATGAAATACGAGGAAATTCCTTCGGACATGTTTATCAAAAACCGCGCCCGGCTCGCCGTGTCCCTTCCGGAAAATTCCCTCGCCGTTCTCCATTCGGCCGATCTGCCCTGGCGAAGTGCCGACGGCACGATGCCCTTCATTCAGGATTCCGATCTCTTTTATCTCACCGGAATCGATCAGGAGGAGACCATCCTTCTCCTTTGCCCCGGCCACCCCGACCCCGGTCTCCGCGAAGTGCTCTTTGTTAGGGAGACCTCGGACCTCATCGCCATCTGGGAGGGACACAAGGTCACCCTGGAGGAGGCCACCAAAATCTCCGGGATCCGTAACGTCCAGTGGACGACCGAGTTCGACGCGGTCTTCCGACGCATGGCCCGGATCAAGGACACGATTTTTCTCAATCACAACGAACACGCCCGCTCCGGCTCTCCGGTGAACTTCACTCTCGACGACCGTTTTCGGCAGTCTTGTCAGGGTCGGTATCCAGACCATCGGTATGCGCGCCTCGCCCCGCTCCTGCACCGGCTGCGAATTGAAAAGTCGGCTGAGGAGATCGCCCTGACGCAACGCGCCTGCGACATCACCGGAAAGGGTTTTGCCAGGATTCTTGGTTTTGTCAGGCCCGGCGTCCGCGAATATGAGATCGAGGCCGAGCTGCTCCACGAATTTGTGCGGCATGGCTCCCGTGGATTCGCCTATCAGCCCATCATCGCCTCCGGGGCCAACGCGAACGTGCTTCATTACATCACCAACGATCAGGTCTGTCAGGACGGAGACCTCATCCTCCTCGATGTCGCGGCCGAGTATGCGAACTACAATTCCGACCTCACCCGGACGATTCCGGTGAACGGGAAGTTCACTCCCCGCCAGCGCGCCGTCTACGAGGCCGTCCTGCGCATCCTCCGGCTTTGCATCGAGAAACTCATTGTCCCCGGCAAACACTTTAAAAAGGAGTTCCACCCCGAGATGGCCCGCGCCCTTGAGGAGGAACTCATCGCCCTCGGTCTCCTCGACGCGGAGGTCGTCGCCGCCGAGCGCGCACAGGAGGATCTACCCGAGGAAAAACGCGCCTATCGGAAGTACATGATGCACGGCGTCTCCCACAGCCTCGGTATTGATGTCCACGACGTCACTCCCGCCGAAGCCGTCTTTGTTGAAAACATGATCGTCACCGTCGAGCCCGGCATCTACCTGCCTGAAGAAGGTTTCGGCATCCGCCTTGAGAATGATATTCTTGTCCGGCAAAGTGGAAACATCGACCTCATGGCCTCCATCCCCATCGAGCCGGATGAGATCGAGGCGCTCATGGCCGGAATTTCCTGACAACCCCCCCTTTAGTTATGTCCATATCGAACAAAAACGCCACCATTCGCGAAGTCGCCCTTCATTTTCTCCCCGTGGAAATGAGGGTGCCGCTCAAGTTCGGTCATCAGATCGTGGACTCCGTCACCTGTGCCCGCGCCCGCATCGTCGTCGAAGGGGCCAATGGAAAAACAGCGGTGGGCTGGGGTGAAACTCCTCTCGCTGTCGCCTGGGTCTGGCCTTCCCCGCTAGGATACGAGGAACGCCTCGAGGCGATGAAGGACTTCTCCCTCCTCATCGCAAAGACACTCAATGACTGGCGCGAGGCCGGCCACCCCATGGAACTCGGCTTTGACTTCATCGAGCACCAGCTCCATCCCCTTCAGGATCAGTTCAATGCGAACCGTTCTCCCGATGCGGCCCTGCCCCATCTCGCTGCTCTGGTGTGCTTCTCCCTCTTCGATCTCGCCGTGCACGACGCCTACGGGCAGCTTCACGAGTGTCCCACCTACGCGACCTACCACGCTGGCTTCATGTCGCGTGATCTTGCTGATTTTATCGAACCGCTCGAGGGCATCGCCTCCTTCAAAGGCAAATATCCCGGCGACTTTCTCATCGCCAAACCCGAACTCCGTCTCCCCGTCTGGCATCTCGTCGGAGGACTCGATCCGCTCAGCGAGGACGAACTCACCGGCAGCGAACCGAAGGACGGCTACCCTGTCATGCTCACCGACTGGATCCGCGAGGACGGGCTCGACTGCCTCAAGGTGAAGCTGCGCGGCAATGACGCGGCCTGGGACTATGACCGGCTCGCCAAGATCGGCCGGATCTCGCGTGAGATGGGAGTCACCTGGCTCACGACCGATTTCAACTGCACCGTGACCGAACCGGGCTACGTGAATGAAATCCTCGACCGGCTCAAGATCGAGGATCCTGTGACCTATCAGAAGATCCTCTACGTCGAGCAGCCCTTTCCCTACGACCTCGAAGCCAACCGAATCGACGTGCGCAGTGTCAGTGCGAGGAAGCCGCTCTTCATGGACGAGAGCGCCCACGACTGGAAGTTCGTCCGCCTCGGCCGCGAACTCGGCTGGTCAGGGGTGGCCCTCAAGACCTGCAAGACCCAGACCGGCGCCTTGCTCAGTCTCTGCTGGGCCAAGGCCCACGGCATGACCCTAATGGTGCAGGATCTCACCAACCCCATGCTCGCGCAGATTCCGCACTTCCTCCTCGCCGCGCATGCGGGGACGATCATGGGGGTGGAGTCGAACGGCATGCAGTTTTACCCGGAGGCGAGTGCGCCGGAGCGGAGGGTGCACCCGGGGCTGTTTAAGAGGCAAGAAGGTATCCTCGATGGATCAACCCTGTCGGATCGGGGGTTTGGGTACCGGGTGGAGGAGGTGGAGAGGGAGTTGCCGGGGGCGGTGTTTGGGTAGCTACCAAACAGTTCATCGACGATTTCAGAGATGGCGGGAGGAAGGGTTCTCCGGGGATCTTCTCGTTGCCCTCGCCCAGGGTCTGCGAAAACGGGAAGGGATCAATCTTGAGGAATGCTTCAGGCAATAGTTGACGGCAATGGTCTTCCCATCGCCGGAAGGACAGAAAGCGCTTCGCTGGCTGAAGTGACTCTGATCGAAGGCACTCTCGAATGCCTCTGGGTGTCTGGGTATCCCAACCGTCTCCTCGGGGATAAAGCCCGCTACAGTGATCCGCTTGACCGGGCATTCTCGGAAGGATACGGAACCGAGATGATTGCACCCAACCGGAGCAATCGCATCCGTCAGACACAGGATGGGAGACCGCTCCGCCGATACAAACGACGTTGGAAGGTCAAACGGCATTTTGCCTGTCCCCACAACTTCCGACCTCTCGTTGTCCGATGGGAATATCATGCTGAAAACTTCACAGCACTCTTCAACCTTGGTTGCGCTCTGATTCTCCTCAGACAAATATGAGATAACTTCCAAGGAGTCGATCACCCTCTGCTCGAGAGTCCGATTCGGGATCCCGGATACGCGATCAGATCGCGTGCGAAATTTCCGAAGGCACCGCCTCGAGGTCGTGACAGGCACGGATGAATCCGGCCGCGCTCCAGGCCTGATAGTGTTTGCCCATGGGGCGCCCGGTCGTCCCGTGGTGCCATTCGTTGAATTCCCACGGCTGCGCCTGCCCGAGTTTGCAGAGTTTCGCCAGCTTCACAAGTTCGCGCTGGGCGAGTTCGGGCATGCCGAGGCGGTAGATGAAACGAACCCACATCGAACCGATGAATGGCCAGAGCCCGCCATTGTGATAGTGGTTTGGCAGGTTCAGGAGATTGACCGTGTAATAGGATCGCCACTCCGGATCGCCCGCCTGCACCGGCGGATAGAGATTCTTCACCGGCCACGGATCGTTCACCCCGCAACCCCAGAGAAAGCGGAAGGTCATCAGCGCACGATCCTTGTCGAGCAGACCGGTGAGATAGGCGAGGAGATTGCCGCAAACATCACAGCGCCAGCTGAAACTGAATGGCGAGACCTGAGCGACGAGGTAACGCGCGTCGCCCAGGGAATACTGCGTGTCAGTGAAGCTGGAACACTCGCCATCATTCTCCTGAACGGTCGTCGGCCAGAAGGTCTTGAGAAATTTCTTCCTGACAAACGCCGCATGTTTCCGATAACCCTCGGCCTTTTCGTGGTCTCCCAGCTTGTCGGCGAGCCGCACGAAGCAATCGATGGTCCGATACCAAAGGACCTCGTCGTAGAGGACGTGGTAGCTGAATCCGAAAAGGTCGGCCCAATCGCTCGCTTCGGGGATCTCGAGCAGGCCGCAGCCGTTCGAATCGTGGGCCCCGAGCCAATCCATGGCCCGCTGGAGGCCGGCCGCATGGCGCGCGGCGAGACTCCAGTCGTCGCGGGCTTCGCAGAGATGCACCAGACCGATGATGATCCACATGACACTGTCGATGCTAGCGATGCCTCCAACGCCCGCATAGTCGGGCTGTCCCGTTTCGATGCGGACGTTTGCGGGGATCTGCCCGGTCGGGCTTTGTTTGGACAAGAGCGTCTCGAAGGTCGCGACCTGGGCGCGACGGATGTCCTCGTCCTCGAGATCGAGCGTCCATAGCGCGGTGATGGCACCGTCGCGCGCCCACACCGACCGGTAGTTCGCGTCGGTCCCGTAGACGACATTATCCGTCAGCGAACAGGCACTGAAGCCGCTCGGGGTGACGTTTTTCCGCACCGCCTCGATGGCGCGGAGGTAGCCTTCGGCAAGCAATTCGCGTTCCTCCTGATTCAGGGAACGGTATTCTTCGGGGCGAAAGTGGATCTTGGCCATGGTCTTTTTAGAGTTCTGTCAGGATTTCATACCGCTGACTCGATCGGGTCGGCCAGGTCCGCGTAGACTCCCTTGAATCGATCAAAGAGCGCCAAAGTGCGGCGCGCGATCCCCGTCCAACCGAACTGGCGTCTCGCGAAGCGGGCTCCCTCCACCGAGAGCCGTTCGCGGAGCTGCGGATAGCGCATCGGCAGCGCAAGCATCGCGGCGTATTCCTCCGGCCGCTTCGGATCCGCGTAGAGGGCGTGCTGTCCGAACTCGATCGCCTCGTGCAACCCGCCATGGACCGTCACCACCGTCGGCGTGCCGCAGGCCATCGCCTCGATTGCCGTCATCCCGAAGGGCTCGTATCGCGAGCAGAGAGCGAAGACACCGGCGGCCCGATAATGATCGGCCATCTCCTCGTCGTTCACATAGCCCCGCCAGCGAAGCCGTCTTGAGATTCCCAGCGCCGCGCCCAGCTTCTTCCATTCCTCGACCCGTTCGCGATCGCGTTCGGATCCCGCGCCCACCGCAAGCTGGAGTCGCGCCTTCGGCACGAGTCGGAGCAGGGCCGGTAAGGAGGCGATGAGCAGGTCGATGCCCTTGTTCATCGCCGCCCGACCGACACAATAGACATCGGTCGGAGCGAAGCCGAGCCGCTCGCGGACCTCCGCGATCCTGTCGGGTTGTGCCGGGGTGAAACGCTGCTCGTCGATGCCCGGGGTGATCATCGTGACATGATCGAGGGGGATCCCGTAATCCTTCCGGATGAGATCGGCCTGCTGCTCCGTCGTGGCGATGATGTGATCGCAGTTGCGGTAGATGAGGAACTCCTTCTCGATACGTTCGGTAAAGCGATAGATCTTTTCACCATCCGGTCCCGCTCCCTTCATGTCCTTGCGCTTCCACGACCCCAGCGAATGCGGCGTGTGGATGTGGGGAATGCGCAGCTCCTCGGCGATGCGTTGCCCCGCCCAACCCGCGTCCCAGTAGTGGCTGTTGACGACGTCGTAGCGGAGACCGCGACGATTAGTTTCGGCGAGAAAGTTCGTCACGAAATCACGGAGATGGCCATGCATGTCCTCTTTCCGGATGAAATCCTTTCCTCCGAAGGGAATGCGCCAGACCCGAAGGTTCGGGTTGATTTTGTCGAACTCGGGCTGACGTCCAAAACGCCGGGTCACCAGATCGACCTTGTAGCCGAGGCGCGCGAAACGTTTTGCGAGTTCGAGGACGAAGACGACCTGGCCTCCGGTGTCGGGCTTTCCCAACTCGGGCTCCCCAGCGACGTAGCCGTGGATCGAGAGGAGGAGCAGGTTTCCGTGGGGTTGGTTTTTGTTAGCCATAAGAAGAATGGGCGGGAGCAAGTGCTCCCCAGTGGAGCAGGCCCTCGATCAGACCCGCAGCCCGGGGAGCGCGGGCGAAATAGGTACGCGCAGGATCGGCGGCATCGATCAACTCGCGACGGGCATTCCCGACGGCGATGGAGCGATCCGCGACCTGAAACATCGAAAGATCGTTTCCCGAATCTCCCGCCACGATCATCCGATCCCGTGGGATTCCTAGAATCGAGGCTACATGGAGCGCCGCCGCGCCCTTGTTCGCCGTCGCGGGAGTTACATCAAAATCGCTCTTTCCCGACGTGATAACCCGTGATCCTGGAACCGTTTGGAAAATTTTCTCCGCCACCGCTGACCTTCGCGATGCCGGCACGGCAAAGCTCGCCTTGAAGGCGGTTTGCATCTCGTCCGGATGCGGCTCGCAGCCTTCTTTCGCCAGGATCCTGTCCACCAGTGACCGATCCCAATTCACAAATTGCTTTTGCCAATCGCGGCAGGGCCTTCCTCCGATTTCGATTTCCGTACCAAGAGCGGACACCGCCCCGTCGACCCGAAGCTCAACGGGAAACTCTGCCAACGTTGTCGCGAGGCTGCCCCGGGGCCGACTCGAGTTCAGCACGAGCAGCACCGAAGCACAGGACTTCGCGAATTGGCAGAGAGACGACCAGTCACCAGCAAGGGTGTCGTCCACATCCGTGACGAGCAACCATTGCCGTGAATCCGAAGCCATCATCCTCTCGCGCCGTGAAGCGCGGCCGTGGCGATACTGCCGTTCAATGGCCGCGCGTGCTTGCCAAAGGCTAGCACACCTTTTCCGGTGAGTCGAACAAACACTCATCCGTTTCAGCTCATAACCTTGGACTGAGCGGGCCAGGTATGATTGGCGACTCCTTCATGGAAACCCAACAGTCGACTGCTCGTTGCCACCCAGCCCGGATTGTTTCGGGTCTGGCGGGACGAGGGTGGCAAATGGGTTCATTCGATCGAGAGGCATCCGTGAGTTAACCCGCGGCGTTTCTGATACGACGAATCCAAGGCCAGGGAATGGTTAATTCTCCGAAAAGTCCGCTTGCCGATATAATGATGAACCTGTCCCCATTTCTCAGATGAACCTGCCCCCTCTCTAAAGGAACAAAGGCCGATTCCTCGGGGAATACCGTTGATTCTGCGACCGGATTCGGACGATTCCTGCCTTCGATGGCCCCGAACTCCCCTACCCCCAAAACCCGCTCCGGCCCGGGGCCTTCGGTGGGGGGGAAGCCGAGGGGTTGAAAAAGGAATTCCTGGCAGCAATCCCACCAGGAGATCACGCGATAGCGTCTTACGCCTCACGGAACCAAACTGCCTGGTCCGTGTTTATCCATTTCGATGAAAACATTCAACATCCTCATGATCGGTGCCGCTCTCACGGCTCTCACCTCCTTCGCAAACGCCGAGTCCACGATCACTCTCTCGGGCGTGCACAACTGCTGCAGTGGCTGCACCAAGGGTATCGAAGGTGCGATCACCAAAACGGGAGCAACCGCCGAGGTGGATGACACCACCGTCACGATCACGGCCAAAACGGAGGCCGAAGCCCGAAAGGCGGCCGAGGCGCTCGTCGCGGCAGGGTACTACGGCGAGGGAGCAACCGCTCCCGCCGTGACCGACGCCAGAGTGAAATCGGCAACGGTCAGCGGCGTGCATCTCTGTTGCGGCAAGTGTGTCAGGGCTGTCGAGAAGGCGATCAAGACCGTCGCCGGCGCCAACAGCCACACCGCTGAAAAAGGGGCCGCTTCCTTCACCGTGGAGGGAGACTTCAGTACGAAGGAACTTGCGGGAGCCCTCAACAAGGCCGGTTTCAGCGGCAGGATCCAGTAATCGTCGTCCTTCTCAGTCCTATCGATCCGCGGGAGGATTCTCCCATCCCTTCCCGGGGAAGCCCGGAAGTTTTTCAACACAAAGCACTTCAGTCATGTCTCGTCCGATCCTTTGGCTCACCCTTTTCCTCTCCCTTTCTTCCACCCTTTTCGCCGGGGAGATCCGGCACCGTTTTCTCTGTTGTGATTACAACGGAGACCAGGTTTGCCTCGTCAGTGCGGACGGAGAGATTGAATGGCGGGCCGAGGCCAGGCATCCACAGGACTGCTGGCTCCTGCCGAATGGAAACATTCTCTTCGCTCATGTCGATGGCGCCCGGGAGTTGACCCTGGATCACAAGGTGGTCTGGGAATACAAAACCACCACGGCCGGGGTCGAGTGCCAGGCCGCACAACCGCTGCCGAACGGAAACGTTCTCATCGTCGAATGCGGCACGAGCCGACTCGTGGAGGTCGACCGTGCCGGGAAGATCGCCAAAGAGATCCCCCTCGTGACGAAAGCGGAGATCAAGACCCACAACCAGTTCCGGGGTGCCCGCAAGCTGCCGAACGGCCATTATGTGGTTGTTTTCAAAGGCGAGGGCAAAGTGGTGGAACTGGATGGTGACGGCAAACTCTTGCGCGAAGAGAAAGTGCCGGGTGATCCCCATGAGGCGGTCGTCCTGAAGAATGGCAACTGGCTCGTGACCTGCGGAGACACCCATCAGGTGGTCGAGATCGATCCCTCGGGCAAAGTCGTGTGGAGCGTCGGCGAGAACGACCTGCCGGGGAATCCCCTTCGGCTCATGGCTGGAATACAGAGGCTCCCGAACGGCAACACCCTGCTCTGCAACTATCTCGGACACGGTCACATCGGCAAGAATGCCCAGGTCTATGAGGTCACTCCGGACAAAAAACTCGTCTGGTCCTTCGCCGATCATGCCCGCTTCAAGACAATCAACCAGATCCAGATTCTCGACACGCCGACGGACGTGATCCATGGAGAGATCTACCGCTGATGGTTTCGTCATCCTCTTCCCCCCGTGCCTTCCAACCCATGAAAACAACGATCATCCTGTCTGCTCTAACGCTCCTTGCCTTGGCCTCCTCCGCCGCCGATCCCGCCACCTTGCTTGCCGAGCGCGGCAAACTCCTTCTCAGCGAGGATTTCGGCACGCCGGTGGAAGTCGCGAAAATCGAGAAGGGCAAACCCGCCACGGCGGGCTGGCGCCTCAGGCCGGGAAAATGGGAGTTCGTCGATGGTGCCATGAAAGGCAGCGAGGTGGCGGCGGACAAACACGGTGCGGTGGCCCGGTTCCCCCTCGAGTTTCAGAATGTCGTGATCCAGTACGAGATCCGTCTCGACGGTTCCCGGACGAGCACTCTCAGCATCAACGACGCGAAGGAACATGTCTGCCGGGTCCTCATCAATCCCACGGGCTTCATCGCGCAAAAGGACGATCACGACCATGCCGGTCCGGACAAGGCGGAGGTGTTTGGCAAAACCGCCATGCCCATCAAGGAGGGTGAGTGGAAAACGGTCGTGCTCGAAATCGTGGGTGACGAGATGGTCGCTCACATCGACGGCAAGGCGATCACCGGATCCAATGAACTGATCGGGACCAAAAAGGCGAACTTCGGGTTCACTGTCGCCGGCGAAAGTGCCTCGGTCCGCAATCTCCGGGTTTGGGATGCCACGCTGAACCCGAACTGGTCCAGCACCAAGGCCTCGATCTCCAGGCAGTGATCGCGCGGTTCGCCGCGGATCTTCTATTGAAGGATACACTCCTCCCTCTCCGGATCAGCGAATTCTTAGGGACGGATTAATTCTCCGAAAAGACCGCTTCCTAAAAAATGATGAACCTGTCCCCATTTCTAGCGGGTTAGCATTGCGGAACATTCGCGTCGAGTTGGTCTCGCGCTAATGTTGCACCATTGCTCCTCCATGAAGATCTCCATCCTCACCGCCCTCCTCGCTTTTACCTGCGGCTTAGCACCTGCGGCTGGTCCGGCGGCCCCCGGCGAGTCCACAGCTCGACCAGTGAGTGGATTTGAACTCCGGGTGCCTGCACCCGGGCCGGATTCGATCGCCGACACGGTCCTCCAGGAGGCCATTGACACAGTGGCCTCGGCGGGCGGCGGTGTGGTGTTGCTTGGTGCGGGGGACTTCAAACTCTCGCGCAAAGCGGGAGATGAAACGGTCGTGATCAAAAGCAACGTGACGCTGCGAGGTCAGGGCTATGCGACACACCTCTATCTCGATCCGAAGACGCCGCCGAATGACCTGCGCTATTTCCCCGTGCGCATCGGCACCAGCAAGACTCCAGCGCACAATGTGGTGATCGAGCACCTGCGCTACACGGGCAATGACAAGGCCATCGGCGGCGGTTCCATCATGGGCTTCAACGCGCGGCTGGACGAGCCGGAGTCGCTGTTGCTGTCATGCGACAACATCACCATTCGCCACTGCTGGATTTATGACGCGAAGCAGGCGGCAGGCTGCACCAAACCGGCGACGGCGATGTATCTGGCCAAGCATGTCATCCCTGCCGCGGAAGCCAAAGCGGCGGCAGCAGACCAGCAAAAGGTCCGCGCCGGCTACTTCGACGCCGACCGCATGGCCACACAGTTCAAGAACTGGCAGGTCCACAACAACTACATCGACACCTGCGGGAACAAGGCGGTCGAACTGGCCGAGTGCAACGGCGGCCTCATCGCGGACAATCACATCGTCAATGTCGTGGATGGTCCGCAGGTTATCTTCGGCAGCCGCAACGTGCAGATCAAAGACAACACGGTTTATTTCACCAGAACCGGCATCAACATCTCGGAGGGATCGCATCACATCCGCGTCAGTGGCAACCACGTCGAGCCAATGCCGGACATGAAGAAGAACCCCGCCAACTCCTGCCTCATCTTCCGCACCGAACCACTGCCGTTGCACTCGACGATTTCGGATGTCGTTGTCACCGGGAACATCTTCCGTAACCAGAATGAAGTATCACGTTGCACCGTCCGTCTCCAGACACAGGTCGAGGCGCTGTCCTGCTCCTACGCTGGGATTGTTTTCACGGGGAACACCTTTGACGGAGACATCGAGTTCAGTGACAAGCGGAATCCCGCGAAGACCTCACTGAAGGAGATTCTCTTCGCGGATAACCTCTGCAACGGCGACCTCCTTTCCGTGCCTGTGGGCACGATGGCTTCGAGCACGGTGGTGGTGCGAGGAAACCTGCTGCGAATGGCCGGGACCATCACGCTGAACGCCAGCGAGTGGATCTGGACGGGCAACACACATGCGAATGGCCGACTCGAAATCGCCGCTGATGCCAGGGCCAACTTCATTCACGGGAACTTCACCACTTCACCCATCATTGACCACGGAACCGGGACCAGCCTGAGCGGCAACATCGTGAGGAAGAAATCCACGACACCATGAGACCACTTCTTATTCTCCTTCTTACCTCCTCCGCCTTCGCCGCTGTCCACGCCGCCGGGCCACCGCACATCTTGCTTCGCGAGGCATTGCCATACGGCGTCGGGTGTCAGTCCTGGAACGTTGAATTTGAAATCACCGCAATCGACACCTGGATAGAAAAGCGAGTCCCGGTGGTCAAACTCCCAGGACCAGGTTAACTCTCCAAAAAGTCCGGTTGCCTAAAAAATGATGAACCTGTCCCCCTTTCTATGCTAGCGGATGGGTCAGGCAACATTCCGTGACAATCCAAAACGACGTTTCCCCAGTGCGTCACAAATTCTTGCCTGACACGGACACTACATGGATGCTCGTCTCGATTCTCCCGGCTGGCGATGCTCGCTAAAAGCCCGGCAGGGGTTTCGGAACCGCTCATGCCGGCCAGGGCCGATTCGTGAACCGGCCTAGTTGCTTTCCACATGGAGTTCGCGGAACTCCCTGGGATCATCTTTGCTCGAGTGAGATCCCTCAGTTTCAGACTTGAAGGTGAACTGCAAGACCCGGTCTTTGATTGTCACTTGGACAGTGGAGTCCGCATCAATCTCCCAGGTAAACGGTTCGACACCGATCTTGGTCTGAACATCTCCCTTACCACCTCCGAGGAAGGTGTATTTCGTGATTCCCGTAGAGGTAACCCAAGTCTTGTTCACAAACAGAGTCTTCAGTTTCTCTGCAGGCGGGAGTTCGGTCTGCTGAGCAGCTGAACCTTTGCTCTTCTCCAGAGCGGTCTTTACGGCAACGGCATCTTCGAGGCGATCGTTTTTCAGATAGGTTTCCAGAAGGCGCTGCAACTCCTGCTCGTAGGTGAGCTTCAACGGAGCAATCGCTTTTTCCACAGCGCGCTCGTACAGATTGTTCACTCTCTGCAACTCAGCAGGGTCTGCGTGTGCGGCGGAACTGAGATAAGCTAGTGCAGCAATTATTGAAACAGCGATTCGGTGGCGAGAATCCATGGTGTCGACTAAAAGCACGGAACACATCAAGGGAAAGAGCAAATTTCGTGTTAGGCTGATCGTTACACGATTGAGGCGATTTCCGTATTCGGAGGTCAATCCTTGAATCTTGAATTTCCCATCTGCGGTGAATAAAGCCCCTAGGGACAGATTGATTCTCCAAGGACTCCATTCCTGGTCATCCGACCCTTTCCCGGTATCCAAAAAACCCCACGTGAATCGAATAAAGGCCTTACTCCCCAAATTTCACGCGGAGAAGTCAGCAGTTTTTCAACCTGTCCTCATCTCTCTCCTCAGCGACGCGAGAGAACCTTTCCTCCGATCGCGATAGCTATCAAGGTCAGTATCGCCGCGACGACGAAGGTGGCTCGCATGCCAGTGGCAACGGCTTCGCCAGTGGCGGATTGAAAGTCGGTCGTTGCTGATGAAATCGCAAACACGGCGCCCATCACGGATGAACCAGTGATAAGACCGAGATTGCGAGACAGATTGAGCATGCCGGAAATGACGCCTCGCTGGTCGGGCTGCACCGACTGCATGACGGTGGTGGTGTTCGCGGTTTGAAACAGGGCATAACCGGCGGTGATGAAGGCAATTGGGATGATGTAGGCGACAATGCCGAATTCTGTGGGCACGATGGCCAGAGTGAGGGAACCGATCGTCATGGCGGTGAGTCCGACGATGGTTATGCCCTGCGAGCCAAAACGGTCCACCGCTCGACCAGAGGGCATTGCAGTAAGTGCGGCGACCAACGGACCGGAGGTCATGACGATTCCCACGAGGGCGGTCTCAAGCCCGAGCGTGCGAAAGAGGTAGAACGGGCCGACGACTAGGGTCGCCATGATCACCGTGGCGACGAGGGCGCTCATGGCGAGGCTGGCACTAAGCACCGGATCACGAAACAGCTTTAATTGAATCAATGGTGAAGCGGTCTTCTTCTCGGTTTGCAGAAACAGGCCGAGCCCAACACTGGCTGCGAGCAACAGGCTGATATTCATCATGCCGAAGCTGCCACGTCCCATCGTCATGGCGAGTGCGTAGGCACTCAGCAAGAGGGCCAGCCAAAGCGAGCCCATCACATCGAGATCAGCGCGCGTGGTCTTCGGCTCGGGACGATCCTCGGTCAGGTAGTGGCGGGAAAGAACCCACGTCAGGATGCCAAGCGGCACATTGATGAGGAAGATGTAACTCCAGCCGAATCCAGCGATCAGCACCCCGCCGACCGGGGGACCAAGAGCAGTGCCCATGGCAGACATGCTGCCTAGAAAGCCCATAGCGCTGCCGGTCTTTTCCTGTGGAACGGCTTCCCTCACCATCGCCATGGAGAGGGACATCATGATAGCTGCCCCTAGTCCCTGAACCGCTCTCGCGGCAATCAGCCATCCAAGTGCGGGCGCGATGCCGCAGAGGAACGAAGCGATGGTGAACAGGGCCAGTCCGGTGAGCAGCAGACGTTTGCGCCCGGTGATGTCTCCGAACCGTCCGACGCTGACGATCAGCGTCGTGATGGCCAGCAGATACGCCAGGACGATCCATTGGACCTCCTGAAAGGAAGCGTTGAACGCCTGTGCCAAGGTCGGCAGGGAGACATTGGCGCTGCTGGTGCCCAAAGAGGACAGCAACATGGCGAGAGACAGGCTCGCGAGTGCCCCTTTTATTGAGGGCTGGGTGATAATGTCTTCCCGTGATGCGGTGATGGATTTGAACATGGGTCCATCGTAAGCCCCTGCCCGACATGGCGGAAGACGCACCATTTGCACTGTATTATTGCGTTTGACGCCACCTTCCGGTACCGTATTTCCTATGTCGAGGCCCGATCTCAATCTGCTCTTTACCCTGGATGTCCTGCTTGCGGAAGGCAGCGTGGCACGCGCAGGCCAGCGCCTGCGGCTCAGTTCATCCGCAATGAGCCGGGCACTGGCGAGGCTGCGCAAGGCGACCGCTGATCCACTGCTGGTGAGGGCGGGTCGAGGACTCGTTCCCACACCCCGTGCCATCGAACTGCGGGAGCAGGTTCACCAGCTCGTGCAGGATGCAGAAGCCGTTCTGCGTCCGTCAAAGAAGCTCAATCTCCAGCAGCTCGTCCGCACGTTCACACTGAGGACCAGTGAGGGCTTCGTGGAAAACTTCGGCCCTGGTCTGATCGCACGCGTCAACCAGGAAGCTCCCGGGGTCAGGCTTTGTTTCGTGTTGAAGCCTGACAAAGACAGTGCGCCTCTCCGCGATGGCATCATTGATCTGGAAACAGGTGTGGTAGCGAAGACCATTGGACCGGAGGTGCGCGCGCAGGCGTTGTTCCGAGATCGCTTCGTGGGCGTCGTGAGATTGGGACATTCGTTGAGCAAAGGCAGGATCACTCCCGCGCACTATGTATCCTGCGGACACATCGCTGTCTCACGACCGGGCCTGGAGATGGGGGCGATTGATGAAGCTTTGGAGCCGCTCGGACTCGAACGGCAGATTGTCACTACCGTTGGCGGCTTCTCGACTGCGATCGCCCTAGCTCGTGCGTCCGACTTCATCGCCACGGTTCCTGAGCGCCACACTGGCGTTCTGCGCGAGGAAATGTATAGCTTTCCTCTTCCTGTCGCCACGCCTGAGTTCACGGTCTCTTTGCTCTGGCATCCGCGTATGGATGCCGATCCAGCCCACCGCTGGCTGCGCGAATGTCTCCGCGATGTGTGCTCGAATCCAAGTACTCGTTCGGCCCAGCCAAAGGGACGAAAGTCATGAGCCGGATGCGCTCGAAGCGAAGGCCTGTGCGGTATCCTTCAGCAACTGCAAAGGCAACGCTTGAGATCCTTCCATCAAGGCCAATCCCACCACGGCAGGCGCAGCAGGTGGGCTGAGTGGAACATACTTCAACCGCTTGCCTGCAGTGGTGGCGAGGAAGGCGGGGACGACACATACGCCTTTGCCGGATTCCACGGCTGCGATGAGACTCGGACCGCTGTCGCATTCCTCGGCGAGCGGCAATTTTTTGATTCGCGGGCCAAGCATGCGAGCGAGCAGTCGATGGTAGTTCGGGTAGTCGCGTCGTGAGTAGGCGACGATGGGTTCCTTGAGGACTTCCGCCGCCTTCACCTCGCGGCGTTTATTCCATGGATGACTCGGAGTCACGGCCACGACAATGGGGTAAGTGCGCAGCGACTGGAACTGCACACCGCGCGGCAGTTTGCGCTCAGGCTTCACGAGAAACCCTGCATCGAGACGGCCTTTGTGGAGCCCGTCGAGCATCTCCGTCGCAGTCATGTCGTGCAGTGTCACACGCACGCCGGGGAGCTTTTTGTGAAAGGCACGCAACACGGCGGGAAGAAAGTCGGCGGTGGCTGATGGCGCATGGCCGATCTGAAGCTCGCTGCTGTGGCCGATGGCCGTCGCACGCGCGGCGGTGACGGCGGCATCCACGCGTTGCAGCGCGGCTTTGGTCTCGCGTAGAAACACGCGCCCGGCCTCGGTGAGGCGGATGGTTTTGGCAGTACGCTCAAAGAGTGACACGCCCAGCTCGGCCTCCAGATCCTTAATCTGTCGGGTGAGCGGTGGCTGCGAAACATGCAGCCTAGCGGCAGCACGCGTGACGTTCTGCTCCTCGGCCACGGCGATGAAATAGCGGAGATGTCGGAGTTCCATGACAGACGTGAGTATACCTGAAAGGTATCGTGAGACAAGGAACATGGTATTTCCAGTGCTCCAATATCTCAGCGATGAATGCACACCACAATCCATCCATCATGAAAACAGCACTCACACTCCTCATCTTCACCGGCTTGTTCGCGGGACAAGCTGCATTTACCCAGGTCAAACCTCCGATGCCCCTCCTGGCCGCGCCTGGAGCGATTCACAATGGCGTGGCGGCGGCGAACTTTGGCGAAATCGACTCATCCCGCAGCTATCCCGATGTGAGGAGCTTTCGAAAGAAGTTCGGCCTCGTCATCCCGGCCACAAACACCAGCATGGAGCACGAGTTGTGGGGACTCATTTTTGCCAACCAAGGGCCCAACGGCCTGCATGGTGTAGGATTGCACACGGTGAATGTCATCACGCCGAGCCCGAAGCTGGAGACCGAGGCGGATCTGCTGGAATACCAGAAGCAGTTCCTCGGTGGGCTTCGATCCGCCGTGGACACTGCCAAGCTTGGACAACCGGAATACATGATCATGGGTATGAGCCTCGAACACATCCTTTCTGGCATTGATCAGATCCGGGCGCCTATGAAGGTGGTGGAATCTCATTCCTCGCTGAAATGGGCGACGTGGCATGATGCTGCGCCGGCGGCCTTGAATAAGTTCGGTGCACGAAGAATCGGACTGCTCACCCCCTTCGACAAGAAGGGCAACGAGTCTGCCAAACGCCTGTTCGAAGACCTGGGATTTGAGGTTGTCAGCACGTTCGGATTCTCCTGCGCCAACGCCATGCACATCGCTCACATTCCCGATTGGGCCAAGGAACGGGCCATTCTCGAATACCTCGCCACGGACAAAAACAATCTGGATGCCATCGTGCAGTGCGGCACGAACATGAGCCTTCTGGACATCACTGAAAAGCTTGAGCCTGTCATCGGCATTCCCATCCTCGGCATCAATGCCGTCACCTTCTGGCATGCTTTGCGGGAGAACGGATTCACAGCCCCGCTGGTTGGTGGTGGACGCTTGCTGAGGGAGTTTTGAGCCATGAATATCGACTCACGATTGCACGAACTCGGGCTGACCTTGCCCGATCCACCACGCCCGGCCGGGAACTATGAACCCTGGGTCATCTGCGGCCGCTGGCTTTACATCTCCGCACAGGTGCCGATTCAGAATGGGCAGCGTCGTTACACCGGTCGAGTGGGTGCTGAGCTCTCCGTGGAGGAAGGGCGCGCCGCCGCCCTGCTCACCGCGCTGAACGTGCTCGCGCAGATCCACGATGCTCTGGGCAGTTCCGAGCGACTGGAGCGACTTGTGCGCGTTGAAGGCCATGTCGCCAGCGCAGCGGGCGGTCCCAACACACCGCTCGTGCTTGATGCAGCGTCCGATCTCTTTGTCGCGGTGCTTGGCGAACGCGGCAGGCATGCCCGCACGGCTTTCACACCCGATTACCTGCCTTACAATCTTACGATTGAACTCGTCGTCACTGCGTATCTGCATTCGGAACACACATGAATCCCAAGATAACCCACCTCGCCGAGTCCGCGCTTTATGTGGACAACCTTGATCGCGCCGTCGCCTTTTACACCGGGCTCTTTGAGTTGCCCGTGCTCCTCCGCGATGACCGCTTCTGCGTTCTGCGCATCACCGCACAGCAGGTGCTGCTGCTCTTTCGTCGAGGGGCCAGTCTTCAGTCCACCACGCTTCCGTGCGGCATGGTGCCTGCGCACGATGGAAACGGTCCGTTGCACGTCTGCTTCGGTATCTCCGCAGATGCCGTGACAGATTGGGAGGAACGTCTGCGGGAGCAAGGCATCACGGTGGAAAGCCGCGTGCGCTGGCCCTCGGGTGCCATCAGCCTCTATTTCCGCGATCCTGATCAGCACGCTTTGGAACTTGCCACGCCGGGCGTGTTTGAAAAGTTCTTAGGGACAGGTTAATTCTCCGAAAAGTCCGCTTGCCAAAATAGGGATGAACCTGTCCCCATTTTCCCATAGAAGGTTTTGTCTTGGAGAACGGGCGTCTCCAAAACACGGCCGATAGCACAAGATGAAAAATCTGATCCTCGGACTCACCGTGGCGGCGGGAATTTTTACGACGAATAGCACGCAGGCGCAGGATCTCAGCGACCCGACGATCATAGCGCGCTCGCAGGTTTCGCCTGGCGATACAGCACGCCTGGGACGCGTTTTAGCCAAAGCGCGGCGCGGAGAAGGCGTGACCATTGGCGTGATTGGCGGCTCGATCACGCAGGGCACCAAAGCTTCCGTCGAAGCACATCGCTACGGCAATCTGATCGCGCAGTGGTGGCGCGACACGTTTCCGGCGGCGCAAATCAAATTCGTCAACGCGGGAATCGGCGCCACCGGTTCCAACTATGGCGCGATGCGCCTCACGCGCGATTTGCTGGGTGCGAACCCCGATTTCGTGGTCGTTGAATATGCCGTCAACGACCCAAACGTGCAGGACTCCGCCGAAACGCTTGAAGGCATCGTGCGCCAACTGCTCAAACAGCCCAACCAAGCGGCGGTGATGCTGCTTTTCATGATGAACCAAAGCGGCAGCAACGCGCAGGAGTGGATGGCCAAAGTCGGCGCCCACTACAAATTGCCGATGGCCAGCTACCGCGACGCGCTGTGGCCCGAAATCGAGGCCAAGCGTCTGCAATGGAGCGACATCAGCCCCGATGAAGTGCATCCTAACGACCGGGGCATGGACGCCGCCGCGCGTTTCGTGACCGTGCAACTTGATGCCGCGTTAGCCGCGTTGCCCGCCGACGACAAACTGCTCGCCGTGACCCTTGTCCCGGCGCCGCTTTTCACTGACCTCTACGAACACACCGCGCTTTTGGAAGCCGCCGCCATGCAGCCGGTGAGCAACGCAGGCTTCACCTACGACGCGCAGCGGAAAATCTGGAAAAGTGACGTGCCGGGCAGCGTTATCGAATTTGAAATCGCGGGCAGCTCGATCTTCACGATGCATTTTGTGATCAAGCGCTCGATGGGCCGCGCCAAGGTTACGGTAGACGGCGCGAACGAAAAAATCCTCGACGGTTGGTTCAACCAAACGTGGGGAGGCTTCCGCCAAACCAACCGCATCGCGCAAAACCTGCCGCCCGGCAAACATCGGGTGCGCTTTGAAGTGCTGGCGCAGTCCAATCCCGGGAGCGACGGACACGAGTTTCAAATCATGGGCCTCGGCGCGGCGGGATTGGCGGTGCGAAATTAAATCTTAGTTATCCTAGGGACGGGTTAATTCTCCAAACAGTCCGCCTCGTAATTCAGAGGGACAGGTTAGAATGGCGCTGCCTTAAGGCCAACCCTCGATAGCACGAGCGACTTTTGTTTTCCCAAGAACTTCCGAAAACCACAAGATATTGCGCTTGGCGGTCGTTGACGCCAATCACGCCTGCTTAATGCAGCGCCATTCGGGACAGGTTAATTCTCTGAGGACCCCAGAACCGGTATATCCGACACTTTCCCGGTAGCCAAGGATCCCCCATGTGAGTCGAATAAAGGCCTTATTCGCCAGATTCCACGCGGAGAAGTCAGCCGTTTTCCAACCTTTCCTCATGATCTTGCGGTGGGGCGGATGCCGAAGGGATGAAAACGCGATTCCCTATCAGTAAGAGCGGAAGATCGCCGGTGATCCCGGAGGATATCGTGGCGAAATATTCGATTGGAGGGACTGAAGGTTTCCGGGGAATGGTCAAAAAAAATTCATGCCGATTTGGTTCAATTGTCGAACCCTGACAATTTTTTAGGAGGGGCGAATTTATCTTGAATCGCTCCTTGCCCCATCGCTAGGATCGCCGCATGAAGGCGATATATACCCATCGAATGTTGCCCTTGGCTATAGTTTGGGTGGTCGTAGGCTTGGCACACGGGCAGGAAGAGATTCGAGCTATCGGTCCGTGGAGGATCGGGATGAGCGCTGCTGAAGCCGAGCGGGCGGGGCCCCGTTTGAACGACCGTGGCGCATCGTTTGGTCGCTTGACGGGCAAAGTCGAGCTCTACGGACAGGAGGGGAACCTTCAACTAAACTTGACTGATGAGAGAGTCGTCAGCATCTCCTTCAGTTCAGAAACTTTCGACAACCCTAGTAAGTTTCAAGCATCCGCCAGAGCATTGCTCCTGAGTATCGGATCAGCCTACCAGGTGCAGGAGGTGGAACTGCATATAGATGCCGCCCTCGCTCGATTTCGAGGTGAGACCAATCTAAACTCCACGCCAAATTTTTCACTTCCAGGAACACCCGGTTTTAACATCTCCCTAAGCAGGATGATCTATGCCGACGGCAGCGATAACGGCTATTGCTGGCAATTGGAGGCCTCAAAAGAGATTCCCATTTTACCACCCTTGATACAGACCAGCGCTCCCACGACTCCCGCCGAACCCACCTCCAGCCTTTGGTCCCTCGAACTCCCCGGCAGCAAAGAGGCCGTTTTCAAACGCTCCCTCAGCTCCGTCAATGCCCTCCTGGTCCGGCCGCTCGAGGGTGCGGGAAACGCCGCCTCGGCCATGAAACTGAGTGCCACGGCCGTTGGCGGAACAAATCCGGAGAACATCACCTTCGGTTTCAACCAGGCCGTTGGCGAGGATATGCAAAAAGCTTCCAGCGAAGTGGTCCGTGCGGTTCAAGTTCGCCATGGCCAGTATCCCGCGAGCATGGATGTGAAGTTTGGCTTCGGTGACAAGTGGGGTGGTAAGGACGGGCCTTCAGCCGCCGTAGCCTGTGCGCTGTTGCTCGAATCGCTCATCGAAGGGTTCGAAATTCCCGGCCATTTCGCCGTTACCGGTGATCTGAACGCGGACTCGACCGTGCAATCCGTCGGTGGAGTCGCGGATAAAATCCGGGGAGCCATGGATCTGAAATGCACCCTCATTGCGGTGCCGGCCGGCAATGAGGAGGACCTCGACGATTTGGTGGTGGAGGAAAATCTGCGACGCTTCCTCACCGCCCAGATCTTCACTCTAAAAAAACTCGACGACGCCATCCTGCTCGCTCATTCCGCCAGTGCAACCAGCGCTCAGCAAGCGGCCTTGGCTGATCTCGCGGCTCTTCAGAGCGAGCTCACAACCGGAGGAGCCACCGCGCTCAATGCGCCCACGACCAGCACGCGACTTCAGGCCATCCTGGTGGCCTTCCCCAATTGTTACACCGCCAAAATTCTCCTGGCCGCCACCCAGCGAAAGATCCCCGGTCGTTACTCGCTCAGCGGGACTTGTGTGCGCATCGAAGGAGCGATGGCTCCCTTTGAAAAAACGATTCAGGAGATTCGTGGCGGGGCCAACATCGCCAACTATCAGTTGGGTCGCGACAATCCGCTGCAAGCGGCCAAAAACAATCTCGCCGCCCTCAAAGCCAAATCGGATCCACGGCTCACACGGGTGATCGATGCCGAAATGGCCCTGATCGACCAATACCAACGCCTCCTTAATGCCAACCTGAAGTCCAGCACGGTGGCCGGGAATTATCTCGCCGAACTTCGCACCGCCGGGGAACGGTCCGATGCCGAATGGCAAAAGCTGAGGGATGACAAGGAGATCCAGGACCAGCTCATGCAGCGTGGGGTCAGTTTGTGAGCCGAACCATTTCCTTTCACCATAATGAAAACCTCTTTTGGCTGCTTTTTGATCGGGATTTTCCTTTTGGGCTGCGCGATGGGGCGAGCCCAGGACTCACTCGGACCATGGAAACTGGGAATGACGGAAGCGGAAGCGAACACGGCAGGACCTACCCTGACCTATACCACCTCGCGCGATAAAACCGGGAAAGAAGCTCGACAGGGCAGCGGAGGCGAATGTGAAGTTCTTGGGCAGTCAGTTGCCAGCATTAATCTCACGATTGTCGAGGGAACAGTCTACCGCATCGATTTGCGTAGCCAATCCTTTGATAACTTTGCCACCTTCTCGGCGAACTACGAGGCTCTGCTACTGGCCGTATGTCAGGATCGTGAGATCATGAGCGGGCCGGCCTTCGCCACATCAGCCGTTGAGAGAGCCGCAAAGTATGCCGATGCAAATGGTGTGCAAAGGCTCAGTATATCCGGGCAGCCGGGACTACTGTTTTCTATGGAATCGTCGATAAAGACCACGAACAACATCGATTCCCGTCAATACTCCTGGACCGTCACGCTGTCGAAAGAATCCTCCCCATCGACTGGTCCCGGTGGGAGCGGCACCGTTCCACCCGCCGCGCCATCACCCAATTCCACCGTTTCCCTCTGGTCCCTCGAACTTCCGGGAAGCAAAGAAGCCGAATTCAAACGCTCGCTCACTTCCGTCAATGCCCTCCTCGTGCGCCCGCTGGAGGGCTCTGGTAATGCCGCTTCGGCAATGAAGCTCAGTGTGACCGCGGTAAAAGGCCGCACGGATGAGAATGTCGTCTTCGGATTCAACCAGGCGGTTGGCGAGGACATGCGCCGCGCTTCCGAAGAAGTTGTTCGGGCCGTTCAGATTCGCCACGGTCAATATCCCGCCAGCACCGACGTGCAGTTTGGTTTTGGCGACAAGTGGGGCGGAAAAGATGGACCATCTGCCGCAGTGGCTTGTGCTCTCCTGCTGGAGTCGCTCATTGAAGGATTCGAAATTCCCACGGAATTCGCGGTAACCGGAGATCTGAATGCCGATGCCACTGTCCAAGCCGTCGGGGGAGTTGCTGACAAAATCCGTGGAGCCATGGATTTGAAATGTACCGTGATCGGAGTGCCGGCCGCCAACGAAGAAGATCTGACAGACCTGGTGGTAGAGGAGAGCCTGAGGCGCTTCCTCACGGCAAAAATCTTCACCCTGCGGCAGCTCGATGACGCGATTGCGATCGTTCATGCGGAGACACAAACCGAGGCCCAGAAAGCAGCTCTCGCGGATCTTTCGGCGCTTCAAAGTGGAATGGCCACAGGTGGAGCCGCGGTGCTCTACGCCCCCACCACTTCGACCCGTCTGGAGACCATCCTCACGACTTTTCCGAATTGTTATACCGCGAAAATTCTGCTCAGCGCGAGCAAACGCCAGGTACCCGCCCGATACTCACTCGCAGGAACGCTCGTGCGCATCGATGGCGCCATGTCCCCTTTTTCCAAAACTATTGAGGAGATTCGGGGGGGTGCCGATATTACCGACTTTCAATTTGGCAGGGACAACCCTCTGCAAAAAGCCAAAAACAGTTTGGGGGCGCTCAAACCCAAATCGGATCAGCGTCTCCTCCGCGTCATTGACGCCGAGATGGCTCTGATCGACCATTTCCAGCGACTCCTCAACGCGAATCTCAAGTCTTCGACAGTGGCGCAGAAATATCTGGTAGAACTAAGAACTGCCGGAGAGCGTTCCGACGCCGAATGGCAAAAGATCCGCGAAAACAAAGACATTCAGGATCAGTTCATGCAGCGCGGCATTCAGTTGTGATCGCGTAGATCCGTCCACTTACGGACTTGGTTTGTATTTGGACGCTCAACCAACCCATGATGGCCCCGTCATACTAACCTTGTTTCGAAATGAGTTTGCAGTGACGACTCTGCCTAAGCTGTAAGGCGCCGTTAGAATCTTATAGCTTGTCTGTCCCTTCAAATTAAGAAAACCAGCAAACGAGAGTGTCGGTAACGCGATCCGACGAATGGAACGATTCCAGCACCCGATCACCAGACAAAATTGAAATGGAACTACTTTCAACAACTTTGGTGACCGTTGGGCTTCTCTGCCTGGTGATTCTTCAATTGGTGGCCATCGTGACTTCGTTTTCACGAGGGATAGCCGAGGTGCTCCGGGTCTTCCTGATTCCAGGCTACGCGCTTTGGATCGCCTGCACCGGCGAAACCTGGGGCAAATGGACGCTCGGGATTGGGCTGGCTTCGTCGTTCGTGGGGTTGAGTCTGGGATGACGAAAGCCTTTCCAGGGACAGACTAATCCTCCAAAAAGTCCGCCTGGCCACAAAATGATGAACCTGTCTCCATTTCTACCCATTTCTACCCATTAAATCTTAGTTATCCTAGGGACAGGTTAATTCTCCAAGGACCCCAGTACCGGTTATCCGACCCTTTTCCGGAAGCCAAGAATCCCCTCTGCGGCGAATAATGCCCCTATACTCCGCATTTTTATGCGGAGAGTATATCCCTCACAAAAACCTCCACCTCGCGCGGCGGGGAAACTGCGTGAGATACACCGCCCGGATGAGTGGTTTGTTGGACGAGGAGTCCAGCACCATCAACTCGGCCTGGCCGCCTTTTTTAAGACCGTAGGAATCACCGGAGTGGAACAACTTCCACCGTTTCGTCCGTTCGGTGCCCCGGATCGTATAGCGGATCGTCGCATAGTGGGAACGCCTCGTTGTGGTTTTCGAGCCATGGCTTTGATCCACGTTGGCGCTCGATTGCCAGGTCTCCGTTTTCAGTTCCTCCACCGTGCCGAGGATGATCTCGCCCTCGGTGAAAATCTTCCTCACCCGCAGGAATCGCCAGGCAGCGACGAGAAGCGCAAGACCAGCCACCGCGAGTGCAATGGGAGGCACCTTTTCGGACATCAAGGCCTCGAAGGATTTACCCGCCATGGCTTGGGCATTCGGCATGGGTTGCCCCAACCACCAGAACCCTGCCGCCACCACGATTCCGAACCCGCAGACCTTGAGGCAAAAGCCGAAAAGGAAATCATTCCAATAGAGGGAATCCAGGCCGGGGACGGAGGGAGAATTCGAGTTCATGGAAGGGACGGACGCTCCCTTGCTAGATGCCATGAGATCGGTTTTTTGACAAGTCTGAGCTTCGGGCAGAGCCAGCTTCCGGATGACATGATGAAGCTGACTTCGTGTTCCCTCGTCTCCATGAGACGAAGGCTGTTGTCAAAGGAGCGTGGATTGCCTGTCGGCTACCTTCGGTTCTCCTGTCCGCTTCTCGAATCCGTCGGCTCCCGGCACGCCCCTTTCCCCCGATGCGGGCAGGAACCATAGCGAACCGGAGATAGCAACCCAAGGGCCGCCCGAAGGGCAAGCAACGCGAGTGTCTCGCTGCGATTCACCGGCTTTTTACGGCGGGCACCGCCTTCGCCTTGTCAGGGACCAATCCCTGCTTTGTCACCGCCTCCCAGGCCAGTTCCTGTAGAAGGAGATTGAGTTTGTCATCCCAGGCGGGATTTGCCTTGAGAATGGCGGGGAGAGGCAGACCGACGGGGTTTCGCTGGTAGATGGCGGCGAAATGACAGTAGGCCGCAAGCGCCATGATCGGGGCGGTGGGGTGTCCCCAGTTGTCGCGGAAGAGCTCGCTTTGCCGGGTGATGCCGGGACATTCACCGGCGATGATTTTCTCCCGCAGCTGAATCACCGCCTGACCGACCGGAATGGTGACCAGTGCGTTGGTCTTCAGCTTCCCGTTGATGTCCGAGACGTAATCGTCGACGTCTTTGTCATACTGATCCTGGGCCTTTTTCAGTTCGGGAATCGAAGTGGCGTTGTGGTCCACCTTCTTCTTTGTCTCCAGTGGATAGACAGGATGATATTCATCATTCGGGAGCCAGTATTTCTGCACCGTGATACGAATGTCAGGGTTGTGCGCCACGGCGAGGGTCGCAAACTGTTCGATGCCCTCGTCCGGCAACCAGATGGGTGAAAGCGTCAGCACATCGACCTGACCGGCGGTTAATAATGATTTCGCGGTGTTCTTATCGTCCGGAACGGCCCAGTGCTTCGACACGGTCGAGCCACCAATGCCGGATTTTCCGAGGGCCCGGTGATTCGGGATCCCGGCATGGTTCGCCATCTCACTGAGGATAGGCACAACCCACACATGAAAACTGTGCCCGCAGGTGAAGACCCGAAGCCCTTCCGGCTCAGCTGCAGATACTGATACCGGGAGAGTTGAGAAGAGCGCAACGGCAAACCCGGCGAGAAGTTTTAACGAGTGAGGCGCGAATGACATCACAGAATGACGCCACATTAGCTGAGGTCTGTCGACTTTGTTTTAATCACGTGTGAACGTGTCAGTCCTGGAATCTGGAGTTTCATCTCCCACCCCGAGCCCCCGGCAGGAAGGAGTGGATGAAAATGGAAACGATCTCCTGGATCTCCAAGTGATCCGCGCACCCAACCCGCGTTCGAGCCAAACGCAGCTACCCGGGCAGGAAGGTTCGGGCCGAACATGCGAAGTGGACCTCCGGGAATCCGGCGCCCCTTCTCCCGACGGCGCATGTCCGCTGCGGCGCTCCTCTTGCGTGCTCCTGTCAGGCCTTTAGATTCCGGTCTCTTAAGAAAATCCCATGAAACTCCCGCTCATTCTCCTCGCCGCGACTTTTGCCGCCCTCATCCAAATTCACGCGGCTGATCCGATCCCGGACGAGCGTCGCCTTGCCGGCATCGCGATCGGCTGCCAGGCCTATACCTTCAACCGCTTCACCGCCTTCGAGGCGATCGAGAAAACCGCCGCCTCGGGCGCGAAGGTGATCGAGTTTTACCCCGGTCAGAAACTCTCAACCGCCGAGCCCGATCTGAAGCTCGACCACAATGCCACTCCCGAAACCCTCGACAAGGTGAAGGCCAAGCTCAAAGAGCACGACATCATGGCTGTCGCCTACGGCGTCGTGGGGCTGAGCAAAGACGAGGCCGAGTGCCGCAAGGTCTTTGAGTTCGCGAAGACAATGGGCATCCGCGTCATCAACACCGAGTCGGTCGACGCGCTCGATACCTTCGAAAAACTCGTCAAGGAATACGACATCCAGGTCGGCTTCCACAACCATCCCAAGCGTGAAAACGATCCCAACTACAAGGTCTGGGATCCGAACTACATCCTTGAGATCGTCACAAACCGAGATCCCCGCATCGGTGCCTGCGCCGACACCGGTCACTGGATGCGCTCGGGCCTGAAGCCGGTTGATTGCCTGCGCCTTCTCAAAGGCCGCATCGTCAGTAGCCACCTCAAGGATCTCAACACCTACGGCAAAGGTTCGCACGACGTCCCTTACGGCACCGGCGAAGCCGACATGCCCGCCATCCTCGACGAACTCAAAGCACAGGGATTTTCCGGTCCCGCCTCGATCGAGTATGAACACAATTGGGAAAACTCACTCCCCGAGGTGACCCAATGCATCGACTACCTGAAAGCCCGCAAAGGCTAAGCGGGTCTACTACGGTGGCGGGGTCATTTACGGATGTTACCCCGCAATTCGCAGCTGTTCAGCCCCCCGACTCCCGCAGCTTGTCCTTCTTGCTCTTGCGCCGGCCCTTGATCCCTCCCGTCGTCGCCGAAGCCGGAAGAGGCATCTCGACCGCCTCAAATCCAACAATCTCCTCGCGCGGCACACTCAAACTCAAACGTTTCTCAATCAGCCTGAAATGCGCATTCGCCTCGGCCGTGACCAAGCTGATCGCGATACCGCTTTTTCCGGCACGACCGGTCCGTCCGATGCGGTGAGTGTAATCATCCGCCGAGCGCGGCAGGTCGTAATTCACGACAACGGGAAGCTTCACGATGTCGAGTCCACGCGCGGCGAGGTCGGTCGCGACGAGAACCTGGATGAGTGAATTCTTGAAGTCGAGGAGGACCTGGGTCCTCGCCCCCTGACTGAGATCACCATGAAAGGAAAGGGCACTGATGCCGTTACGCCGCAGTTTGTCGGCGACATGATCGGCGGTGTATTGAGTCGCAACAAAAACGAGGACACGTTTCCAGTCTTCCGTCGAGATGAGATGACGCAAAAGCGGGGTGCGTTTTGCGGTGTCCACCCGGATCGCGCGTTGCAGGATCAGGGGAGTTTCCACCGGAGCGGATTCGATCTCGATGCGGGTTGGATCATGCAGGAGATCTTTAGCAAGAGAATCCACGGCAGGAGGAAAGGTCGCGGAGAAGAGCAGATTCTGGCGGCGTTTTGGCAGTAATGTCAGGATGCGTCCCAACTCAAGGGCGAATCCGGCGTCGAGCATCCGGTCCGCCTCATCGAGAACGAGTGCTTTGACTTCCGAAAGTTTCACGGCGTTGTGATCCACGAGATCGAGAAGTCTTCCCGGCGTTGCGACAATAATGTCGGCCCCTCCGCGAAGCGCCATCATCTGCGGATTGATCGACACGCCGCCAACGGCACTGACCACTTTGATCCGATCCGGCAGATGGGCCGAACAGTGCTGGAACACTTCGCGCACCTGCGCCGCCAGCTCCCGCGTCGGCACGAGAATGAGCGCAAAGACCCGGAGCGGCCGTTCCTGCGGAATCGAGAGCCAGCGTTCGAGCAGCGGCAACACATAGGCGGTCGTTTTTCCCGAACCTGTCTCCGCGGTCACGAGAACATCTCCTCCCCCGAGAACGACGGGTATCGCGGCCTTCTGCACGGGAGTGGGTGTCGGGTATTCATCAACCCCGCGGAGAAGCGCCGCGGAGAGACCGAGGGAGGAAAAAGGCATCCCTACCAGTAACCGCGTTCTTGTTTCTGACCAAGCGAATCAGCAGATCACAAAACGAACTTGCCCCCGCCCCCACAGGGACGAAGCTCCCGTTGTGCCCCCCAAACGCGCCCGCTCCAAAAAACATCAGCCTTTCGGGCTCGAGATCCTGTACGAGGATCGTGACATTATCGTCGTCAACAAGGCGGCGGGCCTGCTCTCGATCGGAACCGGGCGGGATGAGGGACGCACCGCCCACGCCTCGCTGATGGACTACGTGCAGAAGGGGAATCACAAATCCCGCGAGCGGGTCTTCATCGTGCATCGCCTCGACCGGGATACTTCCGGCGCACTTGTTTTTGCGCGCACCGAAGAAGCCAAGAGCACCCTTCAGAAGAACTGGAACGAAGTCGAGAAAATCTATCTCGCCATGGTCGAGGGAAATCCGGACCCGCCGGAAGGCACCATCTCGAGCTACCTCGTCGAGAACAATGCCCTGCGCGTCTACTCCACCAACGATCCGGCTCTCGGCAAACTTTCGGAAACCGAATACAAGGTCGTCAAGGTCCAGGGACAGCGCGCTCTCCTCGAACTACGCCTCCTCACCGGACGGAAGAATCAGATCCGCGTCCATCTCGCGGACAAGGGCTGGCCGATCGTCGGCGATTCGAAGTACGGAAACAAAATTCGCGACAACAAACGCCTCGCCCTGCATTCCCACAAACTGAGCTTCGATCATCCTTACAACGGGAAACGACTCACCTTCACCGCACCGGTTCCCGAATCGTTTCACCGAATGGGCGGCCCTCCTCCGGCAAAATAGAAGGACGAACGGATCGTCAGCGAAGACCGCGATCACCCTTTTCTACTCGCGCTCCGGCTCAGGTTCGGACACACTGCAGGCCATGAATGCAACGCTCCTTCGCGTCCTCATCGTCTTCGGGATCGCCGCCACCTACGGCATCATCTGCCGAATCCTTTTTGCGCTCCAGGGAACACAGGGATGGCTCGATATCGTCTCGGTGGCCTTCATTTACACGATGCCGCTCAGCCTCGGAGCCTTGGTATGTTTCTTCGGCTACAAGCTCGATCAACCTTCGCGGTTCTGGGCGCTCTGGGCTCCGCCGCTGGCGATGGCTCTCATTCTCCTTGGCAGCGTGGTGTTGAACATCGAGGCGGCGATGTGCGTTCTCGTGGCCGTTCCGGTGGTGCTGCCGTTTTCCCTTCTGGGCGGCTGGGTCATGAGTCTGATTCTGAAAAAGAGAGAGGAAAAAGGCCGGCTCCAGATGACCTGCTTTGTCCTTCTTCCTTTTGCGGTCGCCCCCGTGGAAAGGATGTGGGAATCCCCGCATGAAACACGGATCATGGAGAATTCGGTTTCCATTTCCGCTCCGGCCGAAAAGATCTGGGACCAAATCTGCGAGGTGCCGGCCATCGGAAGGGATGAGATTCCCGGGCAGTGGATTTATCACCTCGGATTTCCCCGTCCCGTCGCCGCGATGCTCGATCATGAGGGAGTCGGCGGTCGTCGACATGCCACCTTCGAGGGGGATGTCTCCTTTTATGAAGTGGTCACCCATTGGGAGCCGGAGAAAAAACTCTCCTTCACGATCAAGGCCGATCCGGAGTTCATTCCCAAAACCGCTTTCGACGAACACATCATTATCGGCGGTCGATTCTATGACGTTCTCAACGGAACCTACGAGATCGAAAAGGTGGGGGAAAATGAATGTGTTCTTCACCTCTCCAGCACGCATCGTCTCTCAACGCGATTCAACTGGTATGCCGGATGGTGGAGCGAATGGGTCATGAATCAGATCCAGGGATCCATCCTCGAGGTGATACGGAAGCGATGTGAGGCATAGAGTTTCAAAACGACCGGAAAGCGCAAATTTCTGGCGACGTTTTCGATTCGATCTATACTCGTCAGCACTTCGACCTCCTCGTGCGAGATATTGTGAATTCATGAAACCCTTCATCGTCATCATGGGCGTTTCCGGTTGCGGAAAAACAACCATCGCGGAACGACTTGCCGACGAAATCGGCGGACTCTTTCTGGAGGGTGATTCCTACCATCCCCGCGAAAACAAAACCAAGATGGGAGCGGGAGTTCCCCTCCAGGACGAGGACCGCTGGCCCTGGTTCGACAAATTGATCCATGCCGCCAACGGAGTATTCGAAGCGGATTGCATCCCGGTCCTGGCCTGCTCGGCGTTAAAGCAGAGTTACCGCGACTATCTTTTCCGTTCCTTCGACGAACACCGCCTCATCTATCTCAAGGGCACCTTTGAGATGATCAAGGCCCGCATGGATTCACGGGAGCATGAATACATGACCTCGGACCTGCTGAGGAGTCAGTTCGCCATTCTCGAGGAGCCGACCCCCGGTCCCGATCTTCTTACCCTGTCGATCGAACTTTCCCCCGACGAGATTGTTCATTCCATTCGTGAGTGGCTCGATCTTTCCTGAAAAACGATGGGAAAGGTCCTTTTCATTCGCGGGGGAGCGGTGGGCGATTTCATCCTTACGATGCCGGCGATGCGGCTCGTGAGAGAATCCCTTCCGGAAACCGAGATCGAAGTGCTCGGATACCCGGGGATTGCCAATCTCGCCCTCGTCACCGGAATCGCCGACCGCCTGCGATCCATCGAAGATGCCCGGCTGGCGACCTTCTTCATCCCGGGAGCCAAACTCGACCCCGAATGGTGTGCCTATTTTGCAGGCTTCGACGTGGTCGTCAGCTTTCTCTACGACCCGGACGGATATTTTGCGGCCAATCTCAAGGTCGCCGGCGTGAAAACACTCATCGCCTGTCCCTATCGCCCCGTTCAGGAAGCTCCCTTCGTGCCTGCGGCGATTCAGTTCGCCAAGCCACTCGAGCAACTCGCCCTCTTTTTGGACGACCCCTCCCTCGAACTCGACTACCCGCTCGCCGGAGACTCCTTTGAGGACGAACAGGGTCCGCTCATCGCGCTTCACCCCGGAAGCGGAAGTCCCTCAAAGAACTGGAGTTTCGAAGCCTGGACCGAAGTGCTCCGCGGATTGCACCTCCGCCATCCGGACGCCCGCTTTCTCATCACCAGTGGCGAAGCGGAAGGCGGGGTAATCGATCAATTCCTCGATCTGCTGGCCGGGACCCCGGTTCCGCACCGTCACCTCGGCGGACGCAGCCTCGCTGAACTGGGAGCCATCTATCGCCAGGTTGACTACTTTCTGGGACACGACAGCGGGATCTCTCATCTCGCGGCCAGTGCGGGAGCCGCCGGTCTTCTTCTCTTTGGACCCACGAATCCCGCGATCTGGGCTCCGGTATCAAGTCGGGTGAGGACCGTGCGATCCATCAACGGTTCTCTGGGTGAAATCCGTCCGGAGGAGGTCCTCAAAGCGATCGATCCCGAAAGTTATTCACGGCCTCTTAGAAGATAATCATTTTTTGGAAAGGGATAATATCTTATTCTATCCGTGAATAACTCCGAATCTCCGATGTAACTCCAGGAGATAGAGAGAGTAACGAGGTGAATAGAATTGTTCATATCCCGCCCCGTAACTCTCGAATAACCCGCTTCAGCAAGCAATAAGCCCGAGTTGTTCAGAGTTGCTCACGGTTATTCACATGTTCTTCACCAGAGTTGTGACCCTCCCAAAGCCTTGAGCGGAGAGCATCCGAAGCGGCATTGATCTCGGCCTCTTTTTTGCTGTTTCCCGATCCCTGACCGAGGCTTTTTCCCTCCCATCGGACCTCGGCGAGGAAGGACTTGAGGTGATCGGGACCCTCCTGGCTCAGGATCCGATAGGTTGGGCTGGTTGGGGCGATGGCCTGAAGAAATTCCTGCAACTCGCCCTTGGGGTTCATTTCCTCAGGCTGGGCGACGATTTCTTCGACAAACTCACGGAAGTTGGCAAAAAAGAATTCCCGGGCCGCTTCGAGGCCGCCGTCGAGATAGATCGCCCCGGCGAGAGCTTCAAAGGCGTCAGCCAGGTTGGAGCTTCGTTTACGACCCCCGCTCGCCAGTTCGCCTTTGCCGAGCAGCAGATGCTGCCCGAGCTCAATCTTGTTCGCAAAATGGCAAAGCGCCTCCCGCGAGACGAGACGGCTTCGTAGTTTCGTGAGACGTCCCTCGCCGAAGTCGGGGAAACGCCGGAAGAGTTCGTCGGTGAGGATCAATTGAATGACCGCGTCGCCAAGATATTCGAGGCGCTGATTGTCGAAGTGACCGCGCTTCGCTTCGTAGGAAAGGCTCGGATGGGTGAGCGCTTCGGTCAGAAGATCGGGATTGGCGAAGCGGTAGTTGATCGTGGCCTCAATCGAATCCATGAAAGGTAGCTGATTGCCATCAGGACCGGATCGCCGGGAACCGGATTCGCGGGGCGGGTTGAAATGGGGTGGCTGACGGGGCTTGAACCCGCGACAACCGGAATCACAATCCGGGGCTCTACCACTGAGCTACAGCCACCATCTCATTGACGGGCCGACCGGGGCCGGACCGCGCGCAGTCGGGAAAATAGAGCAAACAACTCCATTTTCCAACGGAAAATGAGGACGATTGCAAAATCCACCCTTTCGTTGGAACGTCTCCAAACTCCGACCATGCATTCCCTACCTGATCCCGACTGGCGTCCCGTCGCCTTCAAAGAGTGGCAGCTCATCGCTTCGGCGCTCGCTTCGGGGGAGCAGTCGGTGATCCTGAGAAAAGGCGGGATTTCAGAAGGGAAGGCGGGATTTCAGTGGCTGCACGATCGCTTTTTCCTCTTTCCGAGTCTATTTCATGAGCAGGCGGAACAGGTGAAACCCCTGCCGGACGGTTCACTTCGCTCGCTTCCTGATATTTCCGGGAAGGAGGACGACATCGTCTTTTCCGTCTATGTCGAGGCCTTCCAAACGGGAAGGCTCACCGATTGGGACGAGGTGATGCGTCTCGACCCCTACCATATCTGGAAAGAGGAGATCGTCCGGGAGAGATTCGAATGGGGGGAGGAGCCCGGAATTTCCTACGCGATCGTCAGGGCCCGTCACCTCACCGACCCCTGGATTCTAAAAGATCGCAGCACCTTCGGGGGCTGCCGCTCCTGGTTCGGTTTACCTCCGGATGAGGCGGGAGGCTGGCGCGAGCGTCTCGAGTCCTCACAGGAGGTTGAAGCGCACTGTGGGCTGCCGGAGTGGTTGATTTAGATTGGCAAAAGCCCGAGGGTGAGGTTTCATAGTTCATCCGGGCCCGGCCCGATGGATCCTCCGCACCACCACCATGTTACCCGAAGTCGAGAAACTCGTCCGCGTTCAACACCACGATCAGAAGATCAAAGCCCTCGACAAGGAGCTTGCGGGCATTCCGGTCGAAGAGGAGGACATCAAGGAGCGCCTCATTGAGGATCAGCGGGCTGTCGAAGCGGCAAAGCTGGAGATGCAGCACACCGAAGTCGCCGTCAAGAATCTCGAAATCGACGTCGCCACCCGCCGCGATTCGATCGTGAAGCTGAAAATGCAGCAGTTCGAGACGCGGAAGAACGAGGAATTTCAGCGCATGGCTCTCGAGATCGAGCGCTACACCAAGGAGATCGCAGGGCTTGAGGATAAAGAGATGGAATTGATGGAGAAGGCCGACCTGCAGAAGAAGGCACTCGACTCCGCCCGGGCGAAGCTGAAGGAAAACGAGACCTCGGTGAAAGAGGAACTCGAGGACCTCGCCGAACTCGCCGCCAAACTCAAGGCCGATCGCGCCGCCGAATTGGCCGAGCGTGAGAAGCACGCCTCGGCAATGGACGACGCCGTGCTCGACAATTACAACCGCCTCTTCAAGTCGAAAAACGGTATGGCCGTGGTCGGCCTGGTTGACGAAATCTGCCAGGGCTGCCACATGAAGGTCGTGAAAGCGACCGTCGTCGAGGTCAAAGCCGAGCACGACCTGGCCCATTGTGAAAACTGCGGCCGCATTCTCTACTGGTGGACCGATGACAGCGTCGGGAAAAACCGGGGTGACTATTGATCGGTTAGGGCCGAAGGCCCGCTACCAAATGATTATCACGCGAAGCCATCCGCCACACGTGATCCGCTGGTTCTGTTTAATTCTGGCCGTGGGTGCCCTGATCTCCTTTCTTATTTCAGGTTTTGTTTGGTATGAGAATGACCGATCCGGAGAGGCGGTCTACCGGGCGGACATGCGCGGGATTGTGAAGGAAGACATCACCAGAAACCTGCATCCCGCAAAATTTCGAGAGGCCCAGACGAGACTGGTCCTTCGAATGGGACTTACCGGAGTGCTCTGCGTGATCGGTTTCGGTTTTTTGAGAAAGCTTGGAGCATAGGGAACCCCGCTGATAAAATCCCCGGCGGCGGAAAATTCTCGACGAACAGCTCCGCCTAAACGAGCATCCTGCTTGCCTTTCCGTGTGGATAACCAATCACCATGAAGACCTGGATCCTTTTCCTTTTCGCCCTGTTGTCTCCGATCCTGCAGGCCGAAATTCTTGAGCCCGAGTTGTTTCAACTGGCGGTTAAATATGAGGAGGACACCAAAACGCTCCAGCAACAGAAAACGGCAGCCATCGAGAGATCCGGCAAACGCTATCTGACGGATCTCGATTTCGCCGAGAAGTCGGCGACAGCATCGGGAGACCTTCCACTCGTCGCGGCCATCGTCAAAGAGCGTGATTCTTTGAGCCGGAGTCCGGGAAAAGAATTCCCCGAAGGATTGCCGAGGAGTCTGAAGAATTCGCGTGAGAGTTATCTCGATGGCGTTGAACGCATCGAGACGACCCACCTTGAGAATCAGGAGCGCATCGATGCGGACTATCTGCGGTCACTCGGATCCCTCCAATCGAAAGCAGCCGAGAATCCGAAGCTGGCGACTCAGATCGCTGCCGAAAAGCAGCGGCTTCTCGAAGGGGTGAAGTCAAAGGACACGACATCCGGTAACCCTCTCTCAAAAGAGGAACTCGCCAAAGAACTGATCGGGCACTGGTACTGGGGTAGTGAAAAGCTGTGGATGGCGATCACGGCGGACGGAAAGGCCTTCCTCGATACTAAAATCCTCACGTGGACGGCAGAGGACGATGGAGCAGTCACTTTTGTGGACACGAAAGAGACCGATGCCACGGCGGTTTGCCGCTTCAATATTCCTGACAAAAGCTTCACCGGCACCAATTTTGACGGCACCCCGGTCAAAGGCACTCTCAAGGAGAAACGCTGATTCAGCGTCGAATTCCTCCTGAACTCATGTCCTGCCCTACTCGTCTTTTCTACGCGGCGGCGATCCTGTCTTCGTCATGCGTTCACGCTCAGATCCCCCCTGTTCCGGAACCCGATCTGGCGAACCTTGCTTACGGGGTTCACGCGCGTCAGGTCCTCGACTTTTATCGCGCCAAATCGGATGAGGCGACGCCGCTTTTGTTTTTTGTTCACGGCGGCGGTTGGATGACAGGGGACAAGGCAAATCCCGATTTTCTCGCGAAGTGTCTTGAATCCGGCATCTCCGTTGTCTCGATCAACTACCGGCTCATTGCCGATGCGCAGGCGGAAGGGATTTTCCCGCCAGTGAAAGCCTGCCTCGACGATGCCGCAAGGGCCCTGCAGTTTGTGCGCAGCCGGTCTGCGGAATGGCGCATCGATAAGAACCGCATCGCCAGCTGCGGAGGGTCCGCCGGGGGCTTCTCCGCCTTGTGGCTCGCTTTTCATCCCGACCTCGCGGATCCGAACAGCGCCGATCCCGTCTCGCGCGAATCGACCCGTCTCACCTGCGCTCTCGCTTTCGTTCCGCAGACGACCCTCGATCCGGAGCAGATGATGAAGTGGATCCCGAACAACGAGTACGGGAATCACGCCTTCGGTCTCCCTGACATGAAGACCTTTGTTGAGCAGCGCGACTCTCTGCTCCCCTGGATAGAACGGTTTTCCCCCTATGCCCTCGCCTCAGGCGATGATCCACCGGTCCTGCTTTTCTATGACAATCCGCCGAACCCAGGCCAGCCCTATAAAGATCCTCCCCACTCCGCGAATTTCGGAGCGGGACTGGCGGAAAAGCTCAAGGCCGTCGGCATCGAGCATGAGATCAACTTCAACAACGACTACCCGAACATGAAATACCCTGACCTGTTCGGATTTCTGATCTCAAAGTTGAAGGAATGATCCTCACTCACTCGCCTTGGCGAGGTCCTCACATCCCTTGATGTCGAGTTTACCCGAGGCGAGAATGGGAATCTCAGGGACATCAACGATCTTCTTCGGGATCCAGAGCGCGGGAATCCCGTCTCCGGTGAGCTTTGTCCTGAGTTCCGTTAGATCAATGTCAGGATTCGAACTGAGGAGAATGAGTGCTTCTCCCTTGGCCTCGTCGGGTACGCCAACGATGGCGATACGGCGCTCGTCCTCGCCGGTTCCGAGGGCCTTGTTGATAAGATCCTCGACCGTTTCGTGGGGAACCATTTCGCCGCCGATTTTGGAAAAGCGTGACAGGCGGCCTTCGATGTAGAGAAATCCGTCCTCATCCATCCGTCCGATGTCGCCGGTCATGAACCAGCCGTTCTTCATGACCGAGGCGGTCTTTTCGGCCTGATTGAGATAGCCTTCAAAAATGTTGGATCCCCGCAGCCAGATCATCCCTGAGGTATGCAGTGAAAGCGGTTCCTGGGTATCCGGATCGGTGATACGCACGGCAACTCCGGGAATGAACAATCCGACCGAGCCGAAGCGGTGATTCGGTAGCACCGGACCCCGTGAACCGGCCGGACCGGGAACATCAGGCAGGTTCACATTGGTGACAGGAGAAGTCTCGGTGAGCCCGTAGCCCTCGAGGACCGGCTTTCCGAAACGCTCTTCAAAATTCTCAGCCACTTTTTTCGGCAGCTTCTCGGCTCCGGTGATCACCATCTTGACCGAGGCGAGTTGCTCCTTGGTCGCCTTGCGCAGGTATCCGCGGAGGAAGGTTGGAGTCGCGAGGAGGAGACCGACGGAGTGCTCCTCGATCAGTTCAGCGAGTTTGGCGACCTCGAGCGGGCTCGGATAGGTCACGACGCTGACCCCTTCGATCATAGGATACCACATCGTCACGGTTGAGCCGAAGCTGTGGAAAAGCGGCAGACAGCCAAGCACGCGATCCGTGGACTTCAGGTCGATGCGGGCACCGAACTGGTTCACGTTGGCGAGGAGGTTGCGATGAGAGAGAACCACTCCCTTCGGTTCGCCCGAGCTCCCGCTCGTGAAGAGGAGGACAGCCTCTTCCGACCCTCCCTTTTTGGGTATCTTCAGCAGTGAAGCGAGCATTCCCGCCGAGAAGATTTTGCTCAGAACAAGCCAGAGGCCGATGCGGCTCTTCAGTCCCGGAAGGATCCGGTCGAGGAGAATGAGCTGCTTGTTGGGCGGCCAGCTGAAGGTGGTCATCTTTCTTACGAAAGGATCCGCGGTGATGAACTTATCCATCTCCGCCTGGGCGATGCACGAGGCGATCGCCTTTTCCCCGGCGGTGAAATTGAGGTTCACTGGAATCTTCCCCGCCAGGAGCACGGCGAGATTGCTGAGAATGCCTCCTTTGCCGGGAGGCAGGATGATTCCAACCCGGCGCTTTTCGGTCTCCTTGCGGATCACTTTGGAAAGAACAATGGCCGCGGCGAGCAGTTTGTCGAAACGCAGTTTCGATCCGTCGAGTCCATCGATGATCTCGGAGGAACGGCTGTTCTTTTTCAGACCACGGAGGATTTCGTAGGCAAGATGACTCTTCAGGATGGGACGCGCCGCGAAGGCTGTCTCGGCGGCGATGAGAAGATTCTCCGTGAAATTGGCAAGATTGGCCGCTTCGCGCTGAAGCGGTTCGCCGAAGGAAAGAACGACGCGTTCAATCTCGCTGCGGGTCTCGACCCCGAGCGCGCTTTCCTCGGGATGATCAACAAAAAGGGGCAGAATGGGTGCGCCGGAACTGGTGAGAAATTTCAGGATCTCGGACGGAATGGACATCACCTGCCCGTTGCGGGTGTGGGCCAGTCCGGGGACAAAAACAACGGCGCTGCCTTCCGAGAGGTACTGATGCAGTTCTTTCTTGAAGTGAGCCTTCGACCCCTCGTCTGAGGAGAACTCCAGCGCATGGGTGTCCTCCTTTTCGAGATGGGCCTGGAGAAGTGGATCGTAGTCGAGACTGCTATCAATCAGGAAAACCAGTCTTCGTCCCGAGAGCAGCTTTTCGAGGTGGAGCAGGTCTTGAAACGCAAGGCGGTTCGCGATGATGAGGATTCCGCCGGAAGGGATGTTCGCCTCCCCATGCAGTTCGAGCTTGTTTCGCTGGCTGGCCATATTCCGGAAATGTGGTGTCTTTTCGCAGGATTTCGACCAGTTTAGCAACTTTGTCCGGCAAGAGAAGCCGAGTTTTCGTCACCCGGAGCCGCAAAGCACCCTAACCCTCAACTTCCCCCTTGCCTGACGTGACGGCGGCGGTTTGGATAGGGTCGCCATGCCATTCCATCTTGTCGATCATCCCGTCATCCGCGAGCGTCTCACCCGGATCCGCTCGGTGGATTCGGGAACAGCGGCCTTCCGCAGCGCCCTGCACGACATCTCCCGGCTGCTTTGCTTTGAGGTTACCCGGGATCTGGAAACAAAGGTCGTGGAAGTCACTACCCCCCTTCGTAAGACGGACGGGCACGAGCTTTCCCGGCCGGTGGTTCTGGTTCCCATCCTTCGTGCCGGCGTGGGGATGCTCAACGGCTTCATCGAGATTCTCGGCGACGCCGCGGTTGGTCATGTCGGACTCTGCCGCAATGAGGAGACCCATCTGCCGGAGCGGTATTATTTCAAAATGCCGGCTGGTCTCGCGGAATCCGAGGTCATCCTCATCGATCCCATGCTCGCGACGGGAGGCAGCGCGGCCGATGCCGTTGATGAAATGAAGCGTGAGGGCGCCACCCGGATCCGATTTGTCTGTCTCATCGCCGCCCCCGAGGGAGTCGCCGCCTTTTCCGCCCGCCATCCCGAGGTGCCCGTCTACGCCGCGGCGCTGGACGAATGTTTGAATGAAAAAGCCTACATCGTTCCCGGATTGGGCGATGCGGGCGATCGGTATTTCGGGACGTGATGAATCTTCAGAGTGGGAACCGCCTTGACTGAAAATCGGGTGCCTCCGTCCGGAAATATTGATAATCAAACGATTAGGGTCGCTTCAAGCCTTCCGGCAGAGCGGTGAGACGCTCGATGCTGGTGATCTCATGAAAGAACCATGGTTTGTCGTCTTTGATCTTAAAGAGGATCGTCCTGGAGGCATACTTGACACCATCGTGCTCCTTCCAATCGCTGAAACGGTAGTAGTCCGACCGCCAGTCGATGCGTTTAAGCAGGGAGGTTTGTTTGTCGAAAAAGAGCGTCATGGCGGGCGTAATGCTGCCGCTGACCTTGAGACCGAAACAGTCGACACCCTCGTCGGTGAAATCCGGGGCGACTTCGACCTTCGAGGCGGGGTCCACTAGTATGCCGAGGGTCCAGGCCCAGACGTCATACTTCGCGGGTTCATCACCCCGTTCCGCTCCTTTGAGCCACCATCCGTCGGGCATCTCGAGAACAGACTCGCGGGTACTGCGGGTTTTGCCCTCAGGCGGTTCGGGTTTGTCACCAAAGTGAAAAATCTCCCCGATCCGAAAGATTTTCAGGAGCTTGTCCTCCCCGCCGACGGCAGAGAGAACTCTCGCGATGGCGGTTTTCGGATCGGTGCCCTCAGCGAATCCCGCGGAGGTAATCAAAAGAGCGAGAAGCGGGATGAGGAAGCGGAGCATGACGAATCGGTAGGGGAGTATGGCCCCGATGAGAACAGAGTGGCGGTAGTATGTCCATCGCGCTATCGCGGCGCTCCAACCCGGCGAATCGAAGAAGCCCCGTTTCGTCGACCTCACTTCCCCTTCAAGCCCGCCAGATAAGCCACGACATCACGGATCTCGCTTTTCTGCAGAATAAAGCCCATTGGAGGCATCGTCGAGATCACCGGAGTGCGCTCTTTGATGGTGCCGGACGGGACGACGATCTCCTTGCCCTCGGCATCGCGCAGCGAGACCTTGCCATCCTTCTCGGCGAGGAACTGCCCGGCGATCGAGCTGCCATCTTTCATTGTCAGGGCGATGTTGCCGTAGCCGGGAGCGACGACGGACTGCGGATCAACAAGACTTTGGAGGATATAAAGCCGGTCCTTTTTCTTGCCGATGTCCTTCAGGTTCGGTCCCACGTTGCTGCCCGCACCGTCGGCGATCCTGTGGCAGGCGGTGCACTGGGCGGCCGGATGATTGAGGAGGACGGATTTGCCGCGGGCCGGGTCGCCGCCCTCGAGGGCAACACGGAAGGGCGCAAGAGGATCGGTCGCGGCGGCAGCCTGCCAGCCGGTTTCCATCGCGAGGACCGCGGCGGCGAGTTCGGGATGTTTGGCGAAGACGGGATCCTTTGCGGCTTCGAAGACATCGAGCTGCAAGGCAGGTTCGATCTTACCGGCCTCGAGGTCGGCGAAGAGGGCCAAAAGCGGGCCCGCCGCCTTCACTGAGGAGAGGGTGCGAATGGCGTGTTGTTTAACCGCGACGGAGGCTTTCGATTCAAGCCGGCCGGCGATCTCTTTGGGGGCTTTGTCAGGATCAGATTTCGCGAGGAGATCGAGTCCGGCGATCTTGAGGGCGTCATCTTTCGCGGCAAGAGCTTCGTTGACCAGTTCCTCCAGCCCCGGAGCCGATTGTGCGGAGAGTGAGCGCAGCGCGGTGGCGCGGAGCGGACCCTCGGCCCCGGTATTGTTGAACACGGCGAGGAGGGTTTCGTTGGCGATGGGGATCTTTAGTTCCGTCGCCAGCTCCATCGCGGTGGAGCGGACTTTGGAGAGTTTCGCGGTGAGGAGCGTGTCGAGATGCGGCTTCAGCGCCCCGGCGAGGATCGCCGGATCGCGTTCGGCGAGGGGACGGTATTGGCCGACGACGAGATCGAGGTCGCGCGGTTTCGTCCAGTGGGCGAGAGACTCAAGTCCCGCCTCGACGAGCGGCTGCGGGGTTTCGGAATCGGCAACAAACGCCACGACGCGTTCGGCGGCTTCGGGCGTGCCGACGCGGTGATTTGCGTTAATGGCGCGACGGGTGAAACCTTCGTGGTCGCGGTGTTTCCCCAGCCGGGCGGCGAGATCATTGAGGGCGTCGGGGATCATCCAATCGTCGTGGATGGCGCGGGCGACATCGGCGGCGAGGACGGCGTCGGCATCGTCAAGGAAAGCGGCGATCGCGGGATCACTGCGGCGGCCGAGCGCGAGCGAGGCGCAGGTACGGACGAAGAGCGAGTCGTGTTTCGCGAGGGCGGCAAGTTTCTCCGTCGGCGCGGCCCCGGCGAGGGCGGTGATCCCGGCGTGGCGGAGGGCGGTCAGGCTCACGACGTGCTCCTTGCGGGCGAGCAGTTTCAGGATCGCGTCCGTCGCGGCGGTATCGCGGAGACGGCCGAGGCCGAGGAGGGCATGAATACGGACGCGCTGCGAGGGATCCTCTAGGAGCGGGGTGAGAGCGGCAGTCAAGGCGTGGCTCTCGCCGTTGGGAGCGGGAATCACGTCTAGTCCCAACAAACGTCCATAGCGATCCGTCACCGTCCTGATTGCCTGAGCGCGGACTTCCGGATCGGGATCGCTGAACAGGCCGGCGAGGGTTGCGTCCGCCGATTTTTCCTGACGGATGAGCTGACCAATCCCCCAAATCGCGTGGATGCGGGCGAGCTGCGGGGCTTCTTCCTTTACCGCGACGGCTTCGAGTTCGGCGAGGGCGCTGCGCTTCACCAGTTCAAACTGTGCCTTCATCCGCAACCGCTGGTCGGCGTGACCCAGGAGGGTTGAGAGTTCGACCAAACCCTCTTTGGTAAAGTCGGCGGCAATGAGTTTCCGCGTTTCCTCACGCAGCGGGTGCTGCTTTTCCTTCGCCACATCGATGCGCCAGATTGCACCCTGTTCGTTCATCGGATACCCGCCGCCCCAGTCGACGCCGCAGAGGGCGCCGTCGGGCGAGAACTGAAGTCCGACAATCGGAATGCCGTCGCCGATGCGGTGATCGTCGCGCATCGCCCACGAGTCGTTCTCCGGCTCAACGCGGAAGGCCCACTGCTGGCCGTTCGGGGCGCTTGTGAGGAAGAAATAGTTCTTATACTCCGGTCCGAGTCCGGTGCCGGGATTGAACTTGAAGCCGGCGGGACCGTTCTCGTAGTTCGCGATCGTGGGGGTGTACCAGCGTGGCTGGGCCTCGTGCCATGGTTTGTGCATGAGGTCGTCGTTCCACGGATTGTAGTCGTTGCGCAGGTATTGCCAGTGCGATCGCCAGCCGAGGTCGCCGTATTGCTCGATGAAAACGAGGCGCTCCTTTTCGCCCTCGAAGTCGGCGTCGTTGTCGACCCCGAAGAAGTTGCCGTACTGGTCGAAGCTGATCTCCTGAATGTTGCGCTGTCCGTGAGCGAAAACCTCGAAGTTCGACCCGTCGGGCTCGCAGCGCATCAGGCCACCCTGGTGGGGAAAGCGGTAGTCGAGCCCTTCGGCGGTCTTCACGCGGATGCCCTTGTCGCCGATCGACCAGTAAACGCGGCCGTCAGGACCGAGGAAAAGTCCGTGCATGTCGTGACCGGCATAGGCGAGATGGGCACCGAATCCTGACACGACCACCTTTTTCTCATCCGCCTTGCCGTCACTGTCCGTGTCGCGGAATTTCACGAGTTCGGGCACGGGACAGACGAAGACCTCGCCCTCGTGCCAGAGCACGCCACCGGCGACGCCGCCGATGAGGTGGTCGAGCTGCTCGGCATAGATCTTCGTCGAGTCGGCCACTCCGTCACCGTCGGTGTCCTCGATGAGGTGGACGCGCTCGCTCAGGGCTGTGAGGTCGCGCACGTCGTGGATCCCGTCGCCGGTGAAATCCTTGACCCGCTTCGCGTTGAGCATGCTGTTTTCGGGGGTAAACTTCTCTCGGTAGAAGGCTTCCTTGTCCGCCGGTGAGGTGAAGCTGAGATCGTTCGGGATCCAGTCGGTGTTCTCACGAATGTCGAGGTCGTTGGCCTTGCGGCGTACCGTCTGGGTGACGTAGGCGCGGCCCTGCGGGTCAAAGCTGATCGCGACGGGATCGGGAACCTGGAATTTCGGGGTCCATTTGGTGAAAGTGAGTCCCTTCGGATCGGGGTGGCCTCCTGACAAAACCGCCACGGGTGGCTCGACCGCGACCCCGCGGACCTCGATGTCGTCCCACAGCCCCTTGTCGTCGAAGGTCCCGATGCCGATGCGTCCCCAGGCGAAGGTCTTGTCGTGGGCGACGTGGGTCGGTTTCTCCATGTCGTCGAAGTAGATCTCGATGAGTCCCGTCGCGACGGTGCGGACGATTTTCACCCGGTGCCAGGTCTCGTCTTTCCAGGGTGTGCCCCCGCTGGCCTGCTCGGAGATGGCGACGCGCGGGGCCTCGTTGACGAGGAAGATCTGGTTAGAATGCGGGTCGGTCTTTTCGCCGAGGTGGACGTAATAGAAGTTCGCCGGATCCTGGTAGCCGAAGACGACGCACATGTCGCGGTGACCGCGCGAGGTCTGTTTAGTCATGACGCGGGCGGTGAAGACGAAGTCCCCGACAAAGCCGCCCTCGCGGATCGCGATGTTCTCCGGGCTGCGGTGGGGGGGAGTGTACTTCGAGCCGCCGAGGATCTCGTAGGCGGGATCACCGCCCACCTCGGTGACCTTCCACGCCTTCTCGTCGGTGGGCCCCCAGGCGTCGGCACCTTTTGAAAAATCATCACTGAAAACGAGGGGAAGGTCTTCTGCACCGGACTGGAACGAAGCGGAGAGGAACAGGCAAACGAGCAGCAGGAAGACGGGGGGGGATTTCGGCATCGGGAAGTTTCTCATAGATTCGAGACGATTCCAGCGGGGAGAATCCGGAAAGGTCTCTCCTCCTTGCTGCCGATATGGCAAAAAGAACGTAAGCTTTCTCTTGGAAAGAGCGACAGGCTGTTTAGGTTCCCCCTACCCATCTCCATGGACTGCGAGCAAAGAAACATCGTCAATAACCTGATTGATTCCTACCATGCCATTGGCGGGATCAATCGCCTCGACAGCGCAAACCTGCCGTCCAAGCGGACGATCATTGCGACCTGTGAACGGCTTCTCCAGCTCCTCTTTCCGGGCTATCACGATGAGGATCCGATTCCGGCCGACGAGTTGGAAATGATTACGGGCGAACGGATTGCCGGTCTCGTCGAGACTCTCGAGGTGGAAGTAGCCAAGACCTTGCGTTTGCGGGACGATGAAACGGGAGAGCAGCACAGCGAGCTCAGGCAGCAGGCCCGGGAACTGGTCTGCAAGTTTCTCCGGGAGCTGCCGAAGATTCGCCATCTGCTCCAATCCGACGTCGAGGCCGCCTACGAGGGCGACCCGGCGGCGAAGAATTTTGACGAGATCATCCTCGCCTATCCCTGCATCGAGGCGATCGCGATCCAGCGATGCGCCCATTGCCTCTACGAGCTCAATATCCCGCTGATTCCGCGGATTATGACGGAGTTTGCCCACAATCTCACCGGAATCGATATTCATCCCGGCGCGACGATCGGGACCCACTTCTTTATCGATCACGGGACCGGGGTTGTCATCGGTGAGACCAGCGTGATCGGGAATTTCGTGAAGCTCTATCACGGAGTCACCCTCGGAGCGCGCAATTTTCCGAAGGACGAGAACGGCCGCATCGTGAAAGGCAACAAGCGTCACCCCAATGTGGAGGACCACGTCGTCATTTACCCTCATGCCACGGTCCTGGGCGGGAAAACGACGATTGGGACCCGTTCAACGATCGGGGCGAACGTGTTTCTGCGGGAGAGTATCCCGCCCGATTCCTTTGCGACCAATGTCGGGGAGAAACTGAATCTCATCAATAAGATCACGGGCGAAGCAGTCGAGCCGATCGAGACAGGAAACGATTCCTGAGGCGCATGAGTGATCAGGGAGAGCGCTTCGAGGGAGGGTCCTCACCGGAGAAGCCGGTTGCCGGCTACGCGCATCCGAGGTCGGGCCGGGATCAGGCTCTCACCCTGGTCGCGGCGGACCTGGTCCGGGAAAAGGGACTTCCGGCGCTCGCGGCCATCATTTCTGTGTCCTGGAATCCACGCATGCGGACGGCGGCCGGCCGGGCCTTTACAAGAGAGTCCCGCATCGAGTTGAACTCCCGCCTTCAGGACCTTCCGGAGGGAGCGCGCGAAGAGGAGCTCCGAAGCACCTTTCTGCACGAACTCGCCCATCTCGTCGCCTTCGCCAGAGCCGGGAGAAAACGGATCCAGCCTCATGGAGCCGAGTGGCAGCAGGCCTGTCGTGACCTCGGCATCCCCGGCGAGAATCGATGCCATTCACTCGACTTCAAACCGAGACGGATCGCCCGGAAATTTGCCTACACCTGTCCGCATTGTCGTGCTGTCATCCACCGCGTCCGCCGCCTCTCCCGACGGGTCGCCTGTTTCTCGTGTTGCCGGGCCCTTGCCCGGGGGCAGTTCGATGCGCGCTTTCAGTTGGAAGAGACGCGGCTCGGGTAAAGGAACTCGCTCAGGGTTTGCCTTTCTTGAAGAGCAGAAAGAGAAAAAACGCCCAGTTCAGGAACGGGACAGCGAGGAGAATCGTCCACCACCCGGATGCTCCGATATCATGGAGGCGACGGACTGATGCAGAGATGATGGGTATAAGAAATACGGAGGACATCAGCCAGGTAACATACTTTTCCGCCCCGGCTTGAATGCCAAGGTAGGAGGCAAGGAATCCTGCAGCGAATCCGACCGGAAAAGCAGTTAACGCAATAAGGATCAGGGCAGTGAGATTGACGTAGAAAAACTCGGCCCGGCGAGCCCGCCCGCGAAAGGTGGCGAAACGGGTGAAGAAACTTCCGGCCCCTCCCGGGATGGATTCCGTGATTTCGAAGGACTGCTCCTGCGTCATGAAGGAGAATCGCCCAAATCAGAGAAGGAATCAATCAGCTCTCACCGTTCGGCGCGCTTTCGCCTTTCCATCCCGGGAGAATTCCGCAAAGATCCCGCCCATGAAATACCCCTGCGGCGTGATCGCCGCCCTGTGCAGCGTTTTCGCCACCACCGGAATCTCCGGCGACAAACCCAATATCCTCTGGATCACGGTCGAGGACATGAGTCCTGTTCTGGGAGCCTACGGGGACACCTACGCGACCACTCCGAAGCTCGATGCCTTCGCGAAAGAGAGTGTCCGTTACACCAACGCCTTCGCCGCGGCGCCGATCTGTTCGCCCTCGCGTTCGAGCCTCATCACCGGGATGTGGGCCCCGAGCCTGGGGACGAGCCAGATGCGGTCTACTTTCCCCATTCCTCTCGATGTGAAGGGATTTCCGACCTACCTGCGCGAGGCCGGATATTTCACCACCAACCAGATCAAGACTGACTACAACACGGAGGATGAAGCCCGTCTTATCAAGGAGTCCTGGGACGAAAGCAGTCCTGCCGCCCATTGGCGAAGTGCGGCGAGAAAGGAAGGACAGCCCTTCTTCTCGGTGATCAATCATATGGTAACCCACCAGTCCCGGTCGATGACATGGCCCTATGCAGCCTTTCAGGAGGGGGTTCAAGCCAGGCTGTCTGCAGAGGAACGCCACGACCCGGCGAAAGTCATTGTCCCGCCCTACTACCCGGACACGGAAATCACCCGACGCGATCTTGCCCGGTTTTATGACTGTGTCTCGGTCATGGATGCGGAGGTGGGACGGCTCCTCGAGCAGCTCAAAGAGGACGGCCTCGCCGAGGAAACGATCGTTTTTTTCTACTCCGATCACGGGTCCGGAATGCCGCGCCACAAGCGGCTCCTGCACGACTCCGGGATGAAGGTGCCTCTGATGATCCGCTTTCCTGAAAAATACAAGCACCTCGCCCCGGCCGCGGCGGGCGAAACGGTCGACCGGCTCGTCACCTTCGTCGATTTCGCTCCCACGGTGATCTCAATCGCGGGAGCCCCCGTGCCGGAGGCTCTGCAGGGTGAAACGTTTCTCGGTCCCGAGGTTTCCCCGAAACCGGAATTTGTCTATGGATTCCGCGACCGGGTCGATGAGGTCTTTGATCTTTCGCGCTCCATTCGGAGTGAGCGTTACCTCCTGATTCGCAACTATATGCCGCATCTCTCCTGGATGCAGACCAGCGTCTATTCCGACACCGGGGACATCCAGCGGGAGATCCGTCAATATGCGGCTGATCACGCCGATACCCTGACCCCGGCGCAGCGGGCCTATGCCTCCCCGACCCGACCAGCGGAGGAGTTTTTTGATGTCACGGCCGATCCGCAGAACCTCAAGAACCTGCTCGATGGTGAACTGACCCCGGAGCAAACCACTGCGCTTGAAAACCATCGTGCCGCCCTCGCAACGAAGCGTCTTGAGATCCTCGATCTCGGAGTTCTCCCCGAAAGCATCATGGCGGATTATGTCATGGAGGAAAACAGGCCGCTCCGGGAAATTGCCCTGGGGAAAAGCGATCACCGGCCGGACCTCGAAGCAATCTGGTCCGCCGCCGATCTTGTGGGCAAAGGAACGCGGGCTGAACTGATCGACCTCACCTATTCCGGAGACGACGCCATCCGATTCTGGGGTGTCATCGGCCTTCGCTTCGCCTTTCCGCAGGATGAGGCCATCCTCGAGGAAAGGTACGACCTGATGGATGATGTCTCGGTTGCGGTCCGGATCGAGATGGCCGCCTGGATGGCGGAGGTGTCTGAGAAGAACCGTACGGAAGCGCTCCAGGTCCTCGCGCGGGAGCTTTTCCACGAGGACTGGTGGGTGGCGCTTCAGGCCTGCCGGGCCGTGGAGATTCTTGGCCTCAAGGCTAAGACGCTGATTCCCATCATTGAAACGGTTCACACGCGTCATCGCTTCGCCGAGGGTGATGGAAGCCTCTATCTTGCTTTTTCCTCTAGCTCCTTCTTGAAGAAAATGGGAATGCGTATCGAACCGTGGGACTTCACGGACAAACGGTAATCCGGTAAGATTCTCCTGCCCGGCTCCCGCGTTGAGGCCGTTGACCGCTCGTGTATCCTTCGCGACCTTCCTGATGATGAAATTTCTGCTCCTTTCTCTGAGCCTTGCGGTTCTGCCTTCCGTGTCTTTCGCCGACTGGCCCGAGTTTCGCGGTCCCACGAGTGACGGGATCACCGGGGCCGCCATTCCGACGGAGTGGGCTGCGGACAAAAATGTGAAATGGCGCAAGGAAATCCACGGCCTCGGGTGGTCGACTCCACTCATCATGGAGGGAAAAATCTGGATCACCACGGCCACGGAAAAGGGCCACCGGATGTCCATTCTCTGTCTGGATGAAACGACCGGCGAGGTCCTTCTCGACCGGGTTTTCATTACAAGTGACAATCCCGAGCCGCTCGCCAACAACCTCAATACCTACGCCTCGCCCACGGGAGTGATCGAAGCAGGCAGGGCCTGGTTCAGCTTCGGCAGCTATGGCACGATCTGCCTCGACACCAGGACCTTCAAGACCCTCTGGGAGCGCCGTGACCTCACCTGCAGCCACTGGCGCGGGCCCGCCTCCTCCCTGGCAAAGTGGGAGGACATGATCATTTTGACGATGGAGGGGGCCGATCAGCAGTATTTCACCGCTCTCAACAAGGACACCGGAGAAACACTCTGGCGCCGGGACCGCAGTACGGTCTACGCCGATGAGAAGGATGGTATTCCCGCCAACAGCGGTGACATGCGCAAGGCCTACAGCACACCCGTCTTTGTCCCCGTAGGCGATACCGTGCAGATGATCGTCAACGGAGCGAAGGCCTGCGCGGCCTACGACGTCAAAACCGGTGATGAGATCTGGCACGTCCCCTACGAGACCCACTCTCCCTCATCGCGCTGTGTTTACAGCAAAGACACAGGGATGGTCTACATCAACACCGGCCTCGGCAAGGCGGAGATCTGGGCGATTCGGCTCGAGCCGGGGATGAAGGGCAACGTCAAGGACTCGCATGTGGCCTGGTCCTTTTTCCAGCGGACGCCGAAACGCTCGTCACCCGTAGTCGCCAACGGGCTCCTCTTCATGGCGAACGACGGTGTCCTCAGCTGTGTCGATGCGAAGACGGGCGAGAAAAAGTGGGCTGAACGCGCCGGCGGCGAATACTCGGCCTCACTCCTCGCGGCGGGAGACCGCGTCTATTGCTTCGACGAAGTAGGCCTGTGTACCGTCGTGAAGGCGTCACCGGTGTTCGAGGTCCTCGCGGCGAATCAGCTCAACGAGGGCTTCATGGCCTCGCCCGCGGTGAGCGGGAAGGCACTGATCCTGAGGACGAAGACCCACCTCTACCGGGTGGAGGAATAGCGGTCGGACAACCCGGGTCAGATAGTCACGCTACCGCTCGTGGGATTTTCGACGACCTGCTTCAAATTGGCGAGTCCTTCGAGAAAGGAGTCTCCGCACATTTTCTCGCAGTCGATGAAGATGCCCATCAGCTTGCTGATGTAGGGTTGCGGGCTCTGCATTGCCCAGGTGACCTTGGTGCCGTCACCTTCGGGAGCGAAGGAGAGTTGCACGTCGGATTCGCCGGCGAAGGGCCGGACGAAGGCGAGCTTCATCGCCACCTTTTCGTTCGGCACGCTCTCGACGAGGGTGGTGCTGCCTTCGCCGACTTCGTTGTTGCCCGACCAGCGGTAGATGGCGCCGACACCGGACTTCGGTCCCTCGAGCGAGGTCTTCATTTCGGGATCGAGTTTGGCCCAGGGCGACCAGTCATTCCATCGGCTGAAGTCGTTGACGACGGCAAAAACGGCGGCGGGTGTTGCAGCCATCGTGGCGGAGCGCTCGACGACCATGGTATCGGGCCGGAAGACGGCAATGATAAGGACAACCACGAGGGCGAGGGCCAGGACGAGTAGTATTTTTTTGATCATGATAGGGTGGAGTGAATGAGTGAAGAGAGCGGGTTCAGGAAAAAGGGAATCGGGAAAGTTCGTCTTCGAGCCGGTCGAAAACCTCCTCGTTGCAGACGGGCACGTAAGCCAAAACCTTTTCACATTCCGCCGGATCAAGGAAGTCCATTTCCCATTCCAGCAGGGTCCCGCCGTCGCGATGAGAGAGGGTGACGGTGAGGAGAAAATAATGCACCTCGCGAAGGTGTTCGATGACCAGCTTTTGCGGAGCCTCGATTTCGAGGAAGCGGGTTTCGTTGCGGTAACGGGTACCATCGGGTCCGATCATATCGAACTCCCAGAGACCTCCCGGCCGGACCTCGCAGGTGCGGAAGTCGTTCGTGAATCCACTCGGACCCCACCAACGCGCAAGGCGTTCCGGATCGGTGAGGGCAGCGAAGATCGCTTCGGGAGAGAAGGGAATCGTGCGCATCGATCGGGTCACCGAAGGGCGATCCGGCGAAAAAGCCGCCGCCGCGTAGAGCGGAGCCATCTCGAGCTTCTTCATCGGAGTCATTGCCTGCATGACCCGCTGGTTTGCCGCCGCATCGCTCTGGAACAAACGCGCGATGCCCTTCGGTGCGATCTGCCAGGAGAGCCCGAACCGATCCCTGAGCCAGCCGCATTGCTGCGCCTCGGGGTCACCCCCTTCGGAGAGGACCTCCCAATAGTGGTCGATTTCCTCCTGCGTCGCGCATTCGATCACGAAGGAAACCGATTCACTGAAGTGAAACTGAGGCCCTCCATTGAGCGCAAGGAACGGTTGACCGCGCAACTCAAAACGGATCACCATCACCTCTCCCGATCGTCCCGTGTGGGCGGGATGATCGGAATCGGGATACCGGGTCGTCTCGACAATGCGGGAATCGGGAAAGACCGACACGTAGAAGGCAACCGCCTCCTCACCGTTGCGATCGAACCAGAGACAGGTGACGAATGGATCCATGTGAGTTTGTTAGAGAGTGGCGGCGAGTTCGGTGAGCTGATCGGTCGCTTTGCCCCAACCTTCGTGGAAGCCCATCTCCTCATGCTGTTTTTTGTCTTCGGCATTCCAGTGTTTTGCCGTGGCGATGTAGGAAGTGCGACCGTCGCCGAGATCCTCGAAAGTAATGACGCCGGTCATGAAAGGTTTCGCCGAAGGTTCCCACGCCCTGGTGTAGGCATCAGTGAAAACGAGGCGTTCGTTAGGGATGACTTCGAGGTAGACGCCCGGGTTGGGAAATTCCTCGCCCTCCGGGCTGAGCATCGTGATGTGGCAGGATCCACCCGCTCGCACGTCGAGTTCGGCGCGGGCCACGCCCCAGGGCCTGGGGCAGAACCATTGCTTGAGCAGTTCCGGCTCAGTCCAGCAGCGCCAGAGCTTTTCACGCGGCAGGTCAATGACGCGCTGGAGGAGGAGGTTGTGAGAGTCCATGGTGCTGCTCATTTCATCTCGGGAGTGGTGACCATCCAGGAAATGCCGAACCGATCGGAGACCATGCCGAAACAGGGCGACCAGAAAGTTTCTCCGAGCGGCATGAAGACATTACCGCCGTCGGCGAGAGCATCGAAGACGCGCTTAGCTTCATTCGCGTCGGCCACGGTGAGTGACATGCAGTGGCCCCCTTCGGTCTTTTCGGCTGACCACCCGTCGGAACCCATCAGCACGCTGCTCCCGATGCTGAAGCTGCAGTGCATGACCTTGTCGCCCCAGTTCTCGGGCAGTTGGCCCTCGGCACAGGGTTCGGGACTTTCGCTGAATTTCATCACCATCTGGACCTCGGCTCCGAGGTGTTTTTGATAATGCGCGAGGGCGGCTTCGCAGTGGCCCGCGAAGGCAAGGTAGGGCTGGATGTAGGGCGGGTTCATAGGGTCGGATATCGAATTAGGCGATGACGAGGGGCCGGAAGCCGCCGAAGGACATGCGGCTGCAGTCGAACAGTTTTTGCGATTTTTCCCCCAGCGAAGAGATCCGGGGATCGGCCATGATTTTGGCGTTGGCTTCGTCGCGGACGGCCTTCGAGGGATATTCCACCCAGGAGAAAATGACGACCTCGTCCTCGCCTGCTGCCGCCGCAACGGGGAAGGGTCGCAGCTCCGGACAATCGCCGTCGTCGAGGACGGATTCAACATAGTTCAAGGCGCCGTATTCCTTCCACACCGCCCCGCACATCGTGGCGACGGAACGGTATTCATCGAGGTTGGCACGGGGAACGGAGAGGAGGAAGCCGTCAATGTAGGAGTCAGTGTTCATTTTGGATATCGGGTTTCTATTTTCAGCTTTTCAAGATTTCAGCATTTCAAGATCTGGCCGGCCAGATCAAGCCGAGCCAAACTTTGCGTTCCACCCAGAGGAGGAAGAGGGCGAGCGCGGCAATGCCGAGGAGCATGGGCTGCAAGACGCCATCACCGGCGACGAGGTGGTGAAAGACGAAGATGTTGACGAGGATGGGACCGAGGCAGAGCAACCCGAGGTTTCGGGTCCGGGGAATGGCGACGAAAATGCCACCGAGCAACTCGATCACTTTCACAAAGGTCATGTAGCCCGTCGGCACGAAGGCGGCCATGAAGGAAGCCATCGGTGTGCCTTCGGGAAGCTCAGGGATGTTGACGAGCTTGAAGAGGAAGGTCACGGCGGACATGATAAAGAGCAGTCCGAGGAGGGCTCCGGCGATGATGGCGGCGATTTTCATGGATTCTCGATTGGTGGTGATGTCAGGATATTGAGAGAAGTCCTTCGACCCAGGCGAGGGCCATGCGGAGGTTCGAACGGATGAGGGCGGAATTTTGCTCGGTCTTGCCGACGAGCATGGAGCCCTGCCAGAGGCTGTTGAGGTACCAGGCGACCGCTTCGGGATCAAAATCGGCGTCGGGTGCATGTTTCGCTTTCGCGGCGGCGAGCATCCGGGCGCAGTTTGTCGTCCATAATTCAAGTTGGCGGGCACATTCCTCGCGCATCGCGGGATGTGATTGGGCGAGCTCCTGCGACATCATTCCAACAATGCAGGTGCAGACCTGATCTTCGCGTTCGGTGAATCCGATCATGATGCCGAAAAAATGGCGCAGCTGCTCGAGGGGATCGCGGCCTTCCTCCTTCCACGCCTCGGCATAGAGGGCTGTTCCAAAGGCGCCCCACCATTGGATCGTGGCCTTCCCGATCGCCTCTTTGTTCTCGAAGTGGTGAAAAAAACTGCCCTTCGTCAGCCCCGCCTCCCGACAGATGTCGTCGACCGTCGTCGCCGCGTAGCCCTGGCGCAGCATGAGCTGCACCGTCGCCATAAGAAGACGCTCGCGCGTCTCGGCCGCATTGCGGCGGGGCTTGGGGGCGAAATTTAACATACGAACCGGTTGGTATCTTATTTTGTGACGCCCTTCAAGAAAAAATTTCGGTTGGTCGGGAAAAAATGCCCGGTTCAGGGCCGGGCACTAGTCACCGCCCCGTCTCCCTCTCCCCACCGAACCCCGTTGACTCCCGCCCCAGACCCTGTTGAGTCTGGGAAATGCTCCGCAGCTCCCTTCTCTCCGCCAAACTCTATGGAATCGTCGATCTCGGCTATGCCGCGCCTTCGGCCCTGATCCGGGTGACGGCGGAGATGATCGAGGGTGGGATTGACGTTATCCAGCTCCGTGCAAAAGGATTCTCACCGGATGAGATCAGGCGTTGGGCCGAGACCCTGCTCCCGATCTGCCGCGAGGCGGGGGTGCCCTTCATCGTTAATGACCACGCCGACCTCGCCGCGGCGATCGGGGCGGACGGAGTTCATGTCGGGCAGGATGATGCATCGATGGACGAAGTCCGCGCCATCGTCGGTCCCGACATGCTGGTGGGCCGCTCAACCCACAGCCTCGCCCAGGCCGCCACAGCCGCCGCCAACCCGCGCACCGATTGCATCGGCTTTGGTCCGCTTTTCGCGACACCGACGAAACCGACCTACGTCCCCATCGGCACAGCCGAAATACGGGAGGTCCACGAGCAGCATCCCGACTTGCCCATCTTTTGCATCGGCGGGATCAAGAAAGAGCACCTCCCCGAACTCGTCGCCGCCGGGGCAAAACGAGCCGTGATCGTCTCTGGAATCTTGCAAGCACCCGATATCGCTGCTTATGTCCGGGCCGCGAGGTCTCTCCTCCCCTGATTCGTACTTTTCACTTTTCACCTTCCCTCTTTTCACTCCCCCGCTATGAGCGTCCTCGTTTCCGGTTCCATCGCCATCGACAATGTCAAAACGCAGAAAGCCGAGCAGGAGAATCTGCTCGGAGGTTCCGCTTCCTATGCCGCGATCGCTGCGAGCTTCTTTTCCCCCGTTGGCATGGTTGCAGTCGTCGGACATGATTTTCCGGTCGAACACCTCGATCTCTTCAAAAAGCGGAACATCAATCTGGAAGGGGTCGAGTTCTCCTCGGGCGAGACTTTCCGCTGGGCTGGCGAATACATGGAGGACATGAATGATCGCGAGACGCTCTCCGTCGCTCTCAATGTGCTCGAGTCCTGGCAGCCCACCGTGGCGGAATCGCAAAAGACGGCGACGACCGTCAATCTGCTCGCGAACTCGCATCCGCTCAATCAGCACAGCGTTCTCGACCAGCTCGGTGACGGGCCGGGTTTTACCATCGCCGACACGATGGATCTCTGGATCCAGATTTCGCGCCATGAGCTCGAAAACCTCCTCAAGCGCATCGACCTGCTCGTCCTCAACGACAGCGAGGCCAAGCTGATGATGGACACGTCGAATGTCGTGGCGGCAGGTCATCGTCTCCGCGAAATGGGACCGAAATATGTCATCATCAAAAAGGGTGAGCACGGTGCGATGCTTTTTGGTGAGGGTGAGTTCTTTACCTGTCCCGCGTTTCCGCTGCACGATGTCTTTGATCCGACCGGCGCGGGTGACAGTTTCATTGGCGGGGTGGCCGGTTATCTTGCGAGCCTCGGGAAAAGTTCCTATCAATTCTCCGATCTCACGAGCGGGATCGCCCGGGGTACGATCCTGGCAAGTTTCACTTGTGAGAGCTTCAGCACCCACTCCCTCAACGACCTGACGAAGGAGGGTTTCGAGGCGCGTCTGGCGGCTTTCCGCAATTACTGCACCTTTGCCTGAATTGGACTCGATTCTGATCGAGTGAGTTGCTAGCGTTTTCCATCATGATGCAGTGGTACTACGCCGACGAATCCGATCAACAGCGACCTGTGGCGGAAGAGGAGCTTGGCGGACTGGCGGCCTCAGGAGTCATCAAACCGGGGACTTTGCTCTGGAATGAAACGATGGCGGATTGGAAAAGAGCCGCCGAGGTTCGGCCTGATCTGTTCAGTACCTCTTTTACGCCTCCTGTCCTGAGCCCCGTCCAGCGACGCGACCTCGTGGTTTCCCGGAGCGTTCTCCCCGGGCAGCGAAGTCCCACCGACCCTGTCGCGGTCTGTGCGCTCGTTTTCGGGATTCTGGGATTGCTGTTTTGTGGCGCACCGGTTTTCTCGATTCCGGGGATCGTCTGCGGACATATTTCCCGAAGACGGTCGAGGGACGAGGTCAATCCGTCGAGCAATGGCGGCCTTGCCCTGGCAGGTCTCATCACCGGTTACATCGGCCTCGCCCTTTTTGCGGTCGTCATTCTCTTTTACGGGGCGATCTTCATTGCAGCGATCGCCGGAGCGGGGATGGAGGGTCTTGAGACGCCTTGAAACCATAGAGGAAAAAAGAGGGCGATGAATTGACCCGTCGGATCGCAGGTCATGAAAGAGGTCGAAGCGCAAAAGAGGGAGGCGACGCTCAGATTGGAGGTGGTCGCGGTGGTTCTTGTCGTGAGTGCCTTCCTCATTGCGATCCGCTTTCTGCCGATTCGAGAAGCTCTGGAAAACGCTTCGAGCCGGATTGATTCGCTCGGATTCTGGGGTCCGCTTGCTTTTATCTCGCTCTATATCACCTGTACTGTCCTGATGATCCCCCGGTCTATCCTGTCGGTCGGGGCCGGACTCCAGTTCGGGCTGCTCCCCGGATTTCTCTGGGTAATCCTCGGGGCGAATCTCGGAGCGAGCCTGGCCTTTATCATTTCACGATATCTTGTCAGAAATGCGGTGGAACGGTGGCTCAAGGACAGGGCGAATTTTCAGACTATCGTTCGCGCGGTCGATGGCGATGGATGGAGGATTGTTGCCCTGACGCGCCTTTCCCCGGTCTTCCCTTTCGCGCTGGTGAATTACGCCTTCGGGGTCACCAAGATACGCTGGGCGCATTTTGCGGCAGGTTCGTTCTTCGGCATGCTGCCGGGAACGATGCTCCTCGTTTCGGTTGGCTACGTGACCGATCTCGCCTCGGAGGCGGGCGAACCGGGGCCCGGGAGAATGGAAACGCTGGCGCTCGTCTGCGCGTTTGTAGTGGCGATCGCGGCAACCGCCATTATTACCCGCTTCGCGAGAGAGGCCCTGAGACGCAGGGCGGAGATCGGTCCTTCCAAACAATGAACTGGACCGGTAGTCAGGCGTCCTCGTGACCCGGGACTTTTCCGGCATAGACATTAAATCCCCTTTCCCGAAGAAAGCCGACGAGGACCTGACCGCTCTCCTGCGCCAGCTTGACGGCCAGACTGCTCGGAGCGGAAATCCCGGCGACGACTGGAATTCGGGCCGCGAGCGATTTCTGCATCAGCTCGAAGGAGATGCGTCCGCTGACCAGCAGGATCACCCCGGTCAGAGAGATCCCGTTCCGCAGGGCATGTCCGATGACCTTATCGAGTGCGTTGTGCCGGCCGACATCCTCCCGCAGAAGCAGCAGCCCTCCTTCCCGGTCAAAGAGGGCGGAAGCGTGCAGTCCCCCGGTGCGATCAAAGGTTTCCTGGGCCTCCCTCAATCTCGCGGGCAGGCTGAGGAGAAGACCGGCCTCCGGAACGAAGGAGGGCTCAACCGGCGGAAAATGTTGAAAGACCGATGCGATCGTCGCTTTTCCGCAGACGCCGCAACTGCTCGAGGTAAAAACATGGCGGGTCAGTCCGGAAAGGTCCGGTTCGTGGAGGAGCCGTACGTCGAGGGTGTTTCCGATACCATCAGGATCGACCTCCGGGCAGTGGACGATCTCGGCGATCTCGTTGGCGCTGGAGATGAGGCTCTCGGTGAAGAGGAACCCGGTGGCGAGGTCGTCGTCATGTCCGGGGGTCCGCATCGTCACCGCGACACTCGTGCCGTTGACCCGGAGTTCGAGCGGCTCCTCCGATGCGACCCGGTCGGTTTCGCTTTGAAACCCACTTTCGAGGCGGAAGCGGCGAATGGAGACGGCCTCGTCACATTGCCCCTGCTCGATGGAGGCAAGGTCCCCCGGCCGGTTGAGGTTGGAAAAAAAGCGCTCAACCCGGCTGGTGATCGGCAGCGGAGCAATCAGTCCCGCCGCCTCCGCCTCGTCGAGCAGGTCCTGCAGCTTTCGATTCCCTTGAGCAGTCCGTTCCCTGATCAAGCCGAGCATTTCCTCTCGAGGGTAAAGGGCGGCGAGGGGTTCCCACCGTCCTCCTGACTTCGGGACGATACCTTGCCCGGCACCGAGGAGGGTCCCGAGAAACTCCGCCTCCATGAGCGGGAGGTCGACCGCGAGAACCAGGACGTAGGCAGCGCGGCTGTTTTCAAAGATTGTTTTTAAACCACCCACCGGGCCGAGATCCGGCTCATCGTCAATGAGGCGGGTGATGCCTTCAAGAACCTGCGGGAAGGCCTGCTCCGCATTGGTGGAAAGCCAGAGTCGGCCCGGCTGAAGGGAGGCAAGTTTGCGCAACTGGCTGACGTAGAGCGGTTGGCCGCGCCAGTCAATGAAGGCCTTGTCGGTTTCGAAGCGGGTCGAGCGACCGCCGGCAAGGAGAGCTGCATCAAACTGAAGGGACTGAGACATAGGGTATCAGGACGTCCGGTCGGTTACACCGGTCTGGTCTTCGACCGAACCCGGTGCCAACCAGACCTCACCATTGTTCGGTGACTCCCCGACCCGTGCAAGTCGGGATATGGAACGTTCCGGGTCTCACTTCAATCTCCGAGGCGCTTCAGTGTCGCTCTCGATTCGTAAACGGGCGCCGAATTTCAGGAAGGACGGGACTGACCACAGTGAAAGGGTAGGGAATCCCGATAAGCGTTCAGTCCGAATATTATGGATTTTATAAATTTATGTTTGATTTCTAAAAAGAATTAAGTATTTTTGTATGGAAATTATGAATTCAATAATACCTCGGATAAATTTCGCATCTTCTGTCGTGAGTTTTGCGGCAATTGTTTCCTTTTGCTGGGGAACGAGCGTCGTCAAAGCGCAGACTCTGAAAGAGGCGGTTTGTATGATGCTGGAGTTTGAGCCCGAGCTCAACGCGGCTGAATACGACACGCTCAGCAGTCGCGAGGATCAGAAAATTGTTCGCTCCAAGCTTCTTCCGCATCTCTCGGTGAATGGATCGAGTGGATACTCTCAGCGGGATCGCTCCACTGACGGGCTTCTTGAGACCGGCGATTCGCTTCTCCAGCGGAGGGTTGGCGTTTCACTTCGCCAGCTCTTGTATGACGGAGGCATGGCGGTGAACGAGGCGCGCTCCTCACGGAACACCTTTCTTGCTCAGCAGTATCTCGAGAAAAGCATGATTGAGACCCGGGTGGTCGATCTGAGCGAAGTCTACCTTGAAGTCATTCGGACGAAAAGACAGATTACCCTTGCCGAAGAGAACGTCGCCAACCACGAGCGGATGCGTGACATGCTTCACGAGCGGGTCAAGGCGGGAGGCAGTCGCGCCGACCTGGCCCTTATTCAGGGGCGTCTTGGTCTTGCCGCCAACACCCTCGCCACCGCGAAGCTGGCCGCACGTCTCGCAGAAGGCCGGTTCGAGCGACTGACCGGTCAGTTGCCAGTTTCCCTGAGTTTTCCCGAGATCCCGCAGCTGCCCGGTTCCAAGGAGGCGATCGACCTGAGCAACAATCATGACTACCTCGCCGCTTCGGAAGCTCTCGAAGCAGCGGAACACCGGTCGCGTGCGGCGAAGGGTTATAATCATCCGAAGATCTATTTCGACGGTGGAGCAACCTCCGGCAGAGATCTGAATGGCGTGCCCGGAGACGACAATGAGGTAAGCGCCGTCGTTGTCGCCAGTTGGGACCTGTTTGCGGGCGGTTATAACAACGGAGTCAAGGATCGCGAACATTTCCAGGTCGGCAAATACGAGGAGTTGAAGCGTACCGCTGATCTCCAGCGCGATTACAATTTGAGTGTCCTCTGGCAGGAGCGGGAGGGCTCAGCCGCCTCCATCGAGGCCCTTGCCGAATACGCGAGGGAGCTGGATGGCGTTGCCAGCGACTATCAGGAACAGTTCGAAGTTGGCCGCCAGGAGCTTCTGAATATTCTGGATGTGCAGTCGGAAAAATACACCGCTCAATCCCGTCTCCTCGATGCAAAGTTTGAGTACGACACCTCAGCGTTCCGGGTGCTTGGCGTGCAGGGGCATGCAACCGAAAGAATTCTGGGCCCTGAAGGCTGCAAAGAGTGTTTTGGAGCAGACAAAACTGCGATCGCCGCAGTGGATGAGGTCGCGCCTTTTGACGTAGCCGACCCGGATTGTCGTGTTCCCCTGACACAGACCGAACTCATGCAGGGCAAGTTCGATTCAGTGGGACCCGAAGCGGAACACGATTCGCTCCACCAGGCTTATTATGTTGAAAGGCAGCAGTTCCCGCTTGAACCCAGCGCCGACTGTAAGCCCCTCGGTGGTGTCTTTAAGCTCAAGCGTCGCGGGAGCGCGGCGGAAACTGGTGAGGTTCCGATCTTCAAGTAATCGCCTCTGCCGTCCCTTCAAACCTATCCAGAAGTCTTTCCGTTCCCTTTCTACTTTTTCCTGTCTCTAACGCCGCCTGATCATGAACTATTTCATTCTCATCAAAAACGCCGAAGGCGAAAGCCGTCTCGTCCCGATCTCTGACATCAACGAGATTTCTGTTGTCGCAGGAGACGACATTGTCGTCATGGATGAACAGGGAAATCCTGTGGATGTAAGCTTACGGCCTGACGGGAAGGATCTCGTGGTCGATTTCAAGAACGGCGAAAACGTCGTGCTGAAAGGGTTTTATGAGATTGAAGAGGGAGGCGATCCCATCACGATCAGTCTGAATCCGAAAGAGCCGGTCGATGCGGGGTATGAGTTCAACAGCCAGACGGGAAACCTGCCGAATGCCAAGTCTTTTACCCTGATGCGCTACTCTAATACGGAGTACGTCAGTTTTGTTGAGCAGATCGACGAGTTGGGGTTGGCCCGATTCGGTGGAACCTTTGCAGCACAACCGTCGGGAATCGGCGGCGGCAGCGGCTGTGCCTGCCCCGAAAATCGGGATCCGGATGCCGTTGACGATGCAGGCGAGACAGATCAGAACACGCCACTGGTCATCACCGTCCTCGCCAATGACACGGACCTGAATGTGGACGACGCCCTCGTCGTCAAAGGGGTGGATCAGCCGGTGAGAGGTAGTGTTTCAATCAATGCCGAGAATCAGCTCATCTTCGACCCCGGGAGCGATTTTGCTTATCTCGGTGCGGGCGAGTCCGAAGTGGTCTCGTTCAACTATTCCATCTTTGACGGAAACGGAGGCACTGACACGGCAACCGTCACCATTACCGTATATGGAGTCGACGATGCATCCGTCACTGCACCCGATTCGGGAGTGACCGACGAAGAAACGCCGTTGACGATCGACGTACTTGCCAATGACTACGATCCCGATACCAACGAGAATCCCCTTTGGATTGATTCCGTGACCCAGCCTCTACTTGGCTTCGTCACAAACAACATCAACGATGTGACCTTTGATCCCGGGACCGATTTCAACTACCTGGCTGCCGGAGAAACGGCAACAGTTACCTTTACCTACACAACCAACACCGGGGTCACCGAAAGTGTGACGGTGACGGTCAACGGAGTCAATGACGCTCCCGATGCGAATGATGATGACCGGTCAACCGATCAGAACACTCCCCTCATCATCGATGCACTGACCAACGACACCGACCCGGATGGGACGGATTCCCTCTCCATTGTCGGAGTGACCCAGCCCGGAAAAGGAACGGTGACCTACAATGCGGGCGACCTCACCTTTGATCCGGGAAACGATTTCGACGACCTGGGGGCTGGCGAAACGGAGACCGTGACGTTTACCTATTCGATCTCTGACGGAAATGGGGGAACCGATACCGCGACGATCACGGTGACGATCAATGGAGTTGATGATGCAACGGTCACAGCTCCTGATGCGGCGGTGACAAATGAAGACGCCCCGGTGACGATCAATGTACTGGCGAATGACAGCGACGCCGACTCAAGCGACATTCCGCTGACTATCACCGCAGTGACCCAACCGGTTCTGGGCACGGTCGTGAATAATGGAAGCGATGTGACCTTCAATCCTGGTTCTGACTTCCAGTACCTCGCTGCCGGCGAGACAGCCACGGTTACTTTCACCTACACGACGGACACTGGCGCGACCGAAAACGTTACCGTAACGATCAACGGGGTGAATGACGGCCCCGATGCGATCGATGATGACCGGACCACGGATCAAAACACCGCGCTCACGATCAATGCGATCAGCAACGATACCGACGCGGACACAAGCGACGTGTTGCTTATCACCGGAGTCGACCAACCTGCCCGTGGCACGGCCTCGATCAACGGAAGCAACCAGATCGTGTTCGATCCAGGCATTGATTTTGACGATCTGGGAGCGGGAGAAACCGCAACGGTAACCTTCAACTATTCGATCTCTGACGGAAACGGAGGAACCGATACGGCGACAATCACCGTGACGATCAATGGAGTTGATGATGCAACGGTCACGGCTCCTGATGCGGCGGTGACAAACGAAGACGCCCCGGTCACGATCAATGTGCTGGTGAATGACAGCGACGTCGACTCAAGCGACAATCCGCTGACGATCACCGCAGTGACGCAGCCCGCTCTGGGCACGGTCGTGAATAATGGAAGCGACGTGACTTTCAATCCTGGTTCTGACTTCCAGTACCTCGCTGCCGGCGAAACAGCCACGGTTACTTTCACCTACACGACCGACACCGGCGCGACGGAGAACGTTACCGTGACGATCAACGGGGTGAATGACGGCCCCGACGCGATCGATGACGACCGGACTACGGATCAGAACACCGCGCTCACGATCAATGCGGTCAGCAACGATACCGACGCGGATACGAGCGACGTGCTGCTCATCACCGGAGTCGACCAACCTGCCCGTGGCACTGCCTCGATTAATGGAAGCAACCAGATCGTGTTTGATCCGGGCGATGATTTTGATGACCTGGGAGCGGGAGAAACCGCAACCGTGACCTTTAACTATTCGATCTCCGACGGGAACGGCGGAACCGATACCGCAACGATCACGGTGACAATCAATGGGGTCGATGATGCCACTGTTACCGCTCCAGACATTGCGGTGACCGATGAGGAAACCCCCGTGGTGATCAATGTGCTGGCGAACGACAGTGATGCTGATACGAGCGACACCCCCCTCACAATCACTTCGGTGACCCAGCCGATCCTCGGAACTGTGACGAACAACGGTACGAATGTCACCTTCGACCCGGGCACTGACTTCCAGGACCTCGCAGTCGGCGAGACTGCAACGGTGACTTTCACCTACACGACCGATACGGGCGCGACGGAGAACGTTACGGTAACAATCAACGGAGTGAACGATGCTCCGAGCGCGATTGACGACACCGAGACCACTGATCAGAACAGCGTGGTCAATATTGATCTGGTGGGCCCCGCCGACTCGATCGGACCGGATAGCGACCCGGACGGAGATAGCCTGGTGATTTCGCAGATCAACGGCATCGCTGCCGGCGGAACGATTACGCTGGCCAGCGGAGCGCTCGTCACGGTGAACGCGAATGGAACCGTCGACTACAATCCGAACGGTGTGTTTGATGCGCTCGATGCCGGGGAGACGGCCATCGATACCTTTACCTACACCATTTCGGACGGCAACGGAGGAACTGATACCGCGACTGCCACGGTAACGATCAACGGAGTCGAAGATGCGACCGTGACGGCTCCGGATACAGCCGTGACGAACGAAGACAGCCCGGTCACGATCAATGTGTTGGCGAACGACAGTGATGTCGACTCAAGCGACATTCCGCTGGCGATTACCTCGGTGACCCAGCCGGTTCTCGGATCGGTGACAAACAATGGTACGAATGTGACGTTTAACCCCGGTTCGGACTTCCAGAACCTGGCTGCCGGAGAAACCGCTACCGTAACATTTACCTACACGACTGATACCGGAGCGACCGAAAATGTCACGGTGACGATCAACGGACTGAACGACGGACCTGATGCAATCAACGACGCCCGGACGACGGACCAGGACACTGCCATCATCATTAGTGCTCTGGGCAACGACACCGACCCCGATGCGAGCGACGCCCTTGTTATCACCGGTGTTACCCAGCCTGCCAGGGGAACGGTGACCTACAACGCCGGAAATCTTACCTTTGATCCCGGAAACGACTTTGACGATCTTGATGCGGGCGAGTCAGCGACGGTGACTTTCAATTACTCGATCTCCGACGGAAACGGCGGAACTGACACCGCGACGATCACGGTGACAGTGAATGGAGTGGAAGACGCGACCGCTACGGCTCCCGATACGGCGGTCACAAGTGAAGACTCGCCTGTTACGATCAATGTACTGGCGAATGACAGCGATGCGGACACAAGCGACATCCCGTTGACGATTACCGCAGTGACCCAACCGGTTCTGGGATCCGTGGTCAATAATGGTAGCGACGTGACCTTCAACCCTGGTTCTGACTTCCAGTACCTCGCTGCTGGCGAAACGGCCACGGTAACTTTCACCTACACGACCGACACCGGCGCGACGGAGAACGTCACCGTAACGATCAACGGCGTGAACGACGGCCCCGATGCGATCGACGATGATCGCACGACCGATCAGGATACGGCTCTCGTAATCAATGCCATCGGCAACGACACCGATGCGGATACGAGCGACGTTCTCCTCATCACCGGAGTCGACCAACCTGCCCGGGGTACGGCCTCGATCAATGGAAGCAACCAGATTGTGTTCGATCCAGGTAATGATTTTGACGATTTGGGAGCGGGAGAGACCGCGACCGTGACGTTCAACTATTCGATCTCTGACGGCAACGGAGGAACTGATACCGCGACGATCACCGTAACGATCAACGGGGTCGATGATGCCACCGTCACGGCTCCTGATGTTTCGGTCACGAACGAAGATACTCCTGTGTTAATCGACGTGCTTGCCAACGACAGCGACGCGGATTCGAACGACAATCCGCTGGCAATCACCTCGGTGACCCAGCCAGTCCTCGGTTCGGTGGTAAACAACGGAACCAACGTCACCTTTAATCCGGGAACCGATTTCCAGGATCTGGCGGCCGGCGAGAGCGCGACGGTAACTTTCACCTATACGACGGACACCGGCGCGACCGAAAACGTTACCGTAACGATCAACGGGGTGAATGACGGCCCCGATGCGATCGATGATTCCCGGACCACCGATCAGAACACCGCGCTAACGATCAACGCCATCGGCAACGATACCGATGCGGACACAAGCGACGTGTTGCTTATCACCGGAGTCGATCAACCTTCCCTCGGAACTGCGGCTATAAACGGAAGCAACCAGATCGTGTTCGATCCGGGCAATGATTTTGACTATTTGGGAGCGGGCGAGTCGGCGACCGTAACCTTCAACTATTCAATCTCTGACGGAAATGGGGGAACCGATACCGCGACGATCACCGTGACGATCAACGGGGTTGATGACGCCACCGTCACGGCTCCTGATGCGGCGGTGACAAATGAAGACGCCCCTGTCACGATCAATGTGCTGGCGAATGACAGCGACGCCGACTCAAGCGATATTCCGCTGACGATCGTCGGAGTGACTCAACCCGTTCTGGGCTCGGTGGTCAATAATGGCACCAACGTCACTTTCAATCCGGGTTCGGATTTCCAAAACCTTGCCGCCGGAGAAACGGCGACGGTGACCTTCACTTACACGACCGACACCGGAGCGACCGAAAACGTTACCGTGACCATCAACGGGGTGAATGACGGCCCCGATGCCATCGATGACGATCGGACAACTGATCAGGATACGGCTCTGGTAATCGATGCCATCACAAACGACACCGACGTGGATACGAGCGACTCCTTGTTCATCACCGGAGTGGATCAACCTGCCCGTGGCACGGCCTCGATCAATGGAAGCAACCAGATTGTCTTTGATCCCGGTAACGATTTTGATGACCTTGACGCCGGGGAAACCGCGACGGTCACGTTCAACTACTCCATCTCCGATGGAAATGGAGGAACCGATACCGCGACGATCACGGTGACGATCAATGGAGTTGATGATGCAACGGTCACGGCCCCCGATGCGGCGGTGACAAATGAAGACGCCCCGGTCACGATCAATGTGCTGGTGAATGACAGCGACGCCGACTCAAGCGACAATCCGCTGACGATTACCGCAGTGACGCAGCCAGTCCTCGGATCGGTGGTGAACAATGGTACGAATGTGACTTTCAACCCGGGTTCGGACTTCCAGAACCTGGCGGCCGGCGAAAGCGCGACGGTGACCTTCACCTACACAACTGACACCGGAGCGACCGAAAATGTCACGGTGACGATCAACGGGGTGAATGACGGACCCGATGCGATCGACGATAATCGCACGACCGACCAGAACACCGCGCTCACAATCAACGCGATCAGCAACGATACCGACGCGGATACGAGCGACGTGCTGCTCATCACCGGAGTCGACCAACCTGCCCGTGGCACAGCCTCAATCAACGGAAGCAACCAGATCGTGTTCGATCCCGGCAATGATTTTGATGATCTTGACGCCGGGGAAACCGCGACGGTCACGTTCAACTACTCCATCTCCGATGGAAATGGAGGAACCGATACGGCGACGATTACCATCACCGTCAACGGAGTCGAGGACGCAACCGTGACGGCTCCGGATACAGCCGTCACGAACGAAGACAGCCCGGTCACGATCAACGTGTTGGCGAACGACAGTGATGTTGACTCAAGCGATATCCCGTTGACGATTACCTCGGTGTCCCAGCCAGTCCTCGGATCGGTGGTGAACAATGGTACGAATGTGACTTTCAACCCGGGTTCGGACTTCCAGAACCTGGCGGCCGGCGAAAGCGCGACGGTGACCTTCACCTATACGACGGACACCGGCGCGACCGAAAACGTTACCGTAACGATCAACGGGGTGAATGACGGCCCCGACGCGATCGATGATGCCCGGACCACGGATCAAAACACCGTGCTCACGATCAATGCGATCAGCAACGATACCGATGCGGACACGAGCGACGTGCTGCTCATCACCGGAGTCGACCAACCTGCCCGTGGCACGGCCTCGATCGACGGAAGCAACCAGATCGTGTTCGATCCAGGCAATGATTTTGATGACCTGGGAGCGGGAGAGACCGCAACGGTTACCTTCAATTATTCGATCTCTGACGGAAACGGAGGAACCGATACCGCAACCATTACGGTGACAATCAACGGGATCGATGATGCCACCGTCACGGCTCCGGATGTCTCCGTCACGAACGAAGATACTCCCGTGTTAATCGACGTGCTTGCCAACGACAGCGACGCGGATTCGAACGACAATCCGCTGGCAATCACCTCGGTGACCCAGCCGGTTCTGGGATCAGTGGTGAACAACGGGACCGATGTCTCGTTCAATCCCGGATCTGATTTCCAATACCTCGCCGCCGGCGAAACGGCGACGGTGACCTTCACTTACACGACCGACACCGGAGCGACTGAGAATGTCACGGTGACGATCAATGGGATAAATGACGGCCCCGATGCGATCGACGATGACCGTTCGACCGACCAGAACACTCCTCTCATCATCAATGCAATCTCGAATGACACCGACCCCGATGGAAGCGACGTGCTTTTGATCATCGGTGTCGACCAGCCGGGTCAGGGTTCTGCCTCGATCAATGCGAGCAACCAGATTGTATTTGATCCAGGCGATGATTTTGACAACCTGGGGGCGGGAGAATCCGCCACCGTGACCTTTAACTATTCCATTTCCGACGGGAATGGTGGCACGGACACCGCGACGATCACCGTGACGATCAATGGGGTCGATGATGCGACGGTGACCGCTCCCGATGCAGCGACGACAAATGAAGACAGTCCGGTCACAATTGACGTTCTGGCAAATGATAGCGACGCTGACACGAACGACAATCCGCTGATCATTACCTCGGTAACCCAGCCGGCTCTCGGGTCAGTGACCAACAATGGTTCCAATGTGACCTTTAACCCCGGTTCAGACTTCCAGAACCTGGCGGTCGGAGAAACTGCAACCGTCACCTTCACCTATACGACCGATACGGGTGCCACCGAGAATGTCGTTGTGACCATCAACGGCGTAAACGATGGCCCGGATGCCGTCAACGACAGCAGTTCGACGGATCAGAACACCGTCGTGAATATCGATCTCTTGACCAATGACACTGACGTGGATGGCGATTCTCTCTCGGTCGTCGTCATCAACGGCACCCCGGTTGCGCCGAACTCGACTGTCACTCTCCCGAGCGGAGCGATCGTGACCTTGTTTGCCAATGGAACGGTCGGATACGACCCCAACGGCCAGTTTGACAGCCTCGATACCGGAGAATCGGCGGCGGATAGCTTCACCTACGTGATCTCAGACGGAAACGGGGGTTCCGATGTGGCTACCGTCAATCTAACCATCAACGGAATCGAGGACGCCACGATCGCCGCTCCCGACGCAGCGACGACTGATGAAGAGAGCCCGGTCCTCGTCGATGTCCTTGCAAACGACTCAGACCCGGACGCTTCTGACAATCCGCTCACCATCAGCAGTGTGACCCAGCCTTTGAAGGGCAGCGTCACGAACAACGGTGGCAATCTGACCTTTGACCCGGGAGCTGATTTCCAGGATCTCGGCGCAGGCGAAAGTGAGACCGTGACCTTTACCTACACCACTGACACCGGAATCACCGAAACAGTCACCGTTACGGTGAACGGGGTCGACGATCCGACGGTGACAGTCCCGGATGCCGCGACAACCTCCGAGGACGCTCCGGTCACGATCAACGTGTTGACAAATGACTCGGATCCCGATGCAGCGGACAATCCCCTGACGGTCGGAAGCTTCACCCAGCCACTCAAGGGAAGCGTTACGAGCAACGGAACAAGCATCGTCTTTGATCCGGGCAGCGATTTCCAGACTCTCGCTACCGGCGAAACGGAAACCGTTACCTTCACCTACACCACCGATACAGGAACGACTGAAACCGTCACCGTGACCGTTACAGGAAGTGACGATGAGCCGATTGCAGTGAATGATGCCGATTCCACGGATCAGAACACGCTGGTGAACATCAACCTGCTCGGAAATGACAGCGATCCGGACGGAGATACACTGACGGTGACGAGCATCAACGGAGTCGGCGGCGGAACGATTACCCTGGCCTCCGGTGCGACCCTGACCCTCCTCTCCAATGGTACGGTGAACTATGATCCCAACGGACAGTTTGATGATCTTGATGCCGGAGAATCGGCGACGGATACGTTTACCTATGTCATATCAGACGGCAACGGTGGTTCGGACACGGCGACGGTGACAGTAACGATCAACGGGGTCGAGGATCCTCTCGATGCCGGAAATGATGTGGCCACCACCTTCCAATCCACCCCGATCTTCATCAACGCCCTGGCCAATGACTCGGATCCGGATGCCAACGACAATCCTCTGACAGTGACCGGAGTAACGGCCCCGGCGCTCGGTCTGGCCACCTTCACTTCCAGTGGAGTCGCCTTCGATCCCAATGGTGATTTTGATTACCTGAATGCCGGAGAATCCGCGACCGTCACGTTCAACTATACGGTGGAGAACGCGAGCGGGGATACCGATGTTGCCTCCGTCACCGTCACGGTTCTGGGAAGCAACGATCCGACGGTCACCAATCCGGACAGTGCCACGACGGGCGAAAATACCCCGGTCGCCATCAACGTCCTCGCGAATGACAGCGATCTTGATGCGAACGAGAACCCGCTCACGATTTCGTCGGTTACGCAGCCGACCCTCGGCACTGTGACCAATAACGGATCCAATCTCACCTTCAATCCCGGGGCCGCCTTTAACTACCTCGCCTCAGGGGAGAGTGCCACCGTATCATTCACCTACACAACCAACACCGGCTCGACCGAGGATGTGACCGTGACGATTAACGGGGTGAATGATGCCCCTGATGCGGTCAACGACAGTCGATCGACAAGTCAGGGAACACCGTTGGTCATCAACGCATTGGGTAACGACACTGATCCCGACACTTCCGACGTGCTTGTGATTACCGGAGTGACCCAGCCTGCCCTCGGCAGCGTTACGTTCACCTCGAGCAACCTGACCTTCAATCCCGGCACCGCATTCAACTATCTGGATGCCGGTCAATCCACCACCGTGACCTTCAATTACACCATCTCTGATGGCAATGGGGGATCCGATACAGCGACGGTCACGGTGACAGTAAATGGAGCGGAAGATCCGACCAACACCAACCCTGACACCGCGACCACCAACGAGGACACCTTGGTCGCAATCAGTGTGCTTGCGAATGACAGTGATGTGGATACAAGCGATAATCCCCTTTCCATTACGTCGGTGACCCAGCCCGCGCTCGGCCTCGTGACTCACAACGGAACCACTGTCACCTTCAATCCGGACGGCGACTTTGAATCGCTTACGGTTGGTGAAACCGCGACGGTCACCTTTACCTACACCACCAATACGGGAGCCACTGAAGATGTCACCGTGACCATCACCGGCGTGAACGATGCCCCGGTAGCCAATGATGACATTGTCGTGAGCACCACGGATATTCTGCCAGTCAGCATCAACGTCATCTCAAATGACACCGATGTTGACGGCACGGTGGTCGCCTCCTCGGTGGATTTGAACCCCGGAACGCCGGGCATTCAGACTACCTTGACGGTGGCCGGGCAAGGAACTTGGACTACTAACGGAGCGGGAGTCGTTACCTTTACCCCGACCGTGGGAATCGTCGATCAGCCGACGCCAATCACCTATCAAATCACCGACAACAACGGCGGAACTTCGCAGGCAACGATCGATCTTAAATACAGCGCCGCTGACGTCTGGTTTGGCAACGATGAGTCGGGTAGTGTGAACACTGCTGATTTCAACCAGTCACGCACCCTTATCTCCGGGGCCGCGAATCAGATGACTTTCGCTGCTGGTTCGATTGCCTTCAATGCGGCGCTGTTTACCTGGGCCGACGCCGGCTCGCAGCAGATGGAGTTGGGCCTTTCCTCAAACAAAACCACTTTCGTGAGCGATAGCTCAACCTACAGCCGGAACTACGCCGGGGGCACCGACATTGGCGCTGGCATCGTCTATGGAACCCAGCAGATTCTCGCCTCGGTGGCTGCCAGACAGTTGGCGAATCATGCGAGGGCCGATGTGCCGCAGGTCATGGTCATTCTGACCGATGCCTCATCCAGCCAGATATTGAACGACACCAGTCTCCTCGCGGACGCCCAGGCCGCCAAGAATGCCGGGATCATTCTTGTCTTTGTGGCCATCCAGGAGGCTCAACAGGATCCCGTCGCGCTGGCTCGACTCGAGCAGGCCGCGTCGGTCGACGAAAATGGGGATCCCTTTGTCATTACCGCAGCCAACTACTCCGACATCGGACCCGCAACGATCGCTGACTTGCTTAATGAGATTAGGGAAGCTGCCGCGGCGGGTCTTCTTCCTCCGGTCGTGATTGACATGGACGGCGATGGAACCGAGTTCCTCGACATCGACAACGGTATTCTCTTCGATGTCGACGGTGACGGCGATCTCGAGCAAGTGGCCTGGGCCGGCAATGATGATGCTGTCCTTGTCTACGACGAAAACGGAAACGACAACGTCGACGGCGTCCACGAAATCTCCTTCGCCCGATACAGTGACAAACCGAATGCGACCGACCTTGATGGCCTGAGGCATTTTGACTCGAACAACGACCTCATTCTGGACGCTAATGACGCTGAGTTTGAATCCTTCAAGCTCTGGCAGGACCGGAACGGAAACGGCATCGTCGACGAGGGCGAAATGATGACTCTCAGCGAGGCTGGAATCAAATCGATCGAGCTCACCTCTGACGGGAACACTTACTACACCGCCGGAGGCGACGTGAAAGTGAACGGAACCGCCGTGGTGAACTACGAGGATGGATCTTCCGGAACCGCTGCGGATGCCGAGTTCGGTTATCGTGAGCTCATCGAGGCCGATGATTCCATCGAGATCCTGACCTCCGGGGGAGACGTGCTTGATCTGAGCAGCACGGCCAGCCCTGATCCGGGAAGTGAGCCGGTTGGTCCCGACCTGCTCGAACCCTCCGGAGGCGGAGCGTTTGAGCCCGTCGAAGGGGAATTCAGCGGTGCGCCGATGACCACCAACCTGGACGATGATCTTGCTACTGCCGGGGCGACCGTATCCTGATTTTTTTAGGCCGGGACCAGGGACAGTAGGCGAGGCGCTAAGTTATTAAAATTATTGAAAAGTTAATTAATTCAGTTAAACTGAGGGATCATTACCCTCCCTTCATCTTCAAAAGCGGCCTCGCTTGCTGATGCGGCCTACCGGAAAGGCGACTTTCAGGAGGCGATCCGCTTCCAGCGGGAGGCCGTTTCTGCGGAACCGGGCGGGGTGGACTCACTCAAGAGACTGGCCCTTTATTGCTACAGCGCCGGGGAACATGCCGGTGCCCTTGAGGCGCTCGGTCGACTGAAGGCTCTTGTTCCGGAGGACCTCGAAGTCATCGAAAACATCGGGGTTATCCTGAGGCTTGGAGGCAGGACGGAGGAGGCGGTGGAGAATCTTCTCGAAGTGCACCGTCTTGATCCCGCCCGCGTCAATGTCTGTGATGCCCTGGCCCATTGTTATGCCAGTCTCGGCCGGGACGAGGAAATGCAGCGTTTCGGCCGACTCGCTCTGGAGTTGAAAGACCGCGAGGCGGCTGGACGGGTTCCCCTGCGAACCATCGCCGAAATCGCGCCGCCGCCCTTTGTTCCCGGTGAAAGGAACCGCCACGTCATTTCATTCTCGCTGTGGGGGACGAACCCGCGCTACCTCCAGGGCGCACTCCGCAATGTCGTCGCGGCAATGGATGTTTACCCCGACTGGATCTGCCGCTTCTACTGCGATGACTCCGTGCCCGTCGCGATTTTGGATCAGCTTCGGGTCAACGGGGCGGAAGTGGTCATGAGACCCCGACCCTCGGTTTTCTACGAAGGTCTCCTCTGGCGTTTTGAAGTCGTCAACGATCCCGGGATCTCCCACTTTCTCGTGCGGGATTGTGATTCCGTCGTGAATGTCAAAGAGCGGGTCGCGGTGGATGAGTGGCTGCAGTCCGGGAAGTGGTTTCATGCGATGCGGGATTTTGCCTCGCATACCGAGGTCATTCTCGCCGGAATGTGGGGAGGAGTCGCCGGGGTCCTGCCCGCCGTCGACGAACTGAGACGTGAGTTCAAGCCGCTCACGGCGCCCACCCGCACCTACGATCAGCACCTTCTCAGGGAATGTGTCTGGCCCATCGTGAGGCAGAGTGTTCTCATCCATGACAGTGTCTATACCGCCTGTCTCGGCAGTATCGCTTTCCCCCGCTTCGGTACTCTTCCGCCGAAACATCATGTCGGACAGAACGAGGCCGCCGTCAGACCGATGTCCCTCAACGCGGGTCCGATGTCGACTAACAAAACACCTATGGAGAAATCACGGAGTTCCCTCTTTGTTCTCACGGGCTTGAATGAGGAGGCGATTCTGCACCTCGGAGGACTCCTGCAGGGATTGAGCGGAGTGCAATGTTACCTGGAAACCGGTATCTCCCGGATGCGGGAGAAGGCGGAAGAGTATGCCGGGGATATCTACGCGGAGGCATCTCCCGCGCCAAAGGGAGTCGATACCCTCGCCCGCCGGATTCTGAGAGATTCTCTCGAGGGGCTCATCGTCGATGGCGGCGGAAAGCTGGTCGGATTTGTTGAGGCGGGCGGGCGCATCGAGTCGCTCCTGCCGCTCCGCGAAGACTTTGACCTGAAGATCCTGTGTGTCATCCGGGATCCGCGGGATGTCGCCAGTGCCGGAAGGATCACGGCAGCAGGGGAATGCGAGGAACTGGCGGACGGCTGGGTTCTTCACTTGCAGGAGATTGCCGCGGCCAACCACAAAAATCCGGGTCTGATAGAAATCGTCCGCTACGAGGACCTCGACGAAAGCGGTTTCGCGAGGACCTTTGATCGGGTCTGCCGTTTTCTCGGGATCAAGGCCGCCGCTTCCCCTCCGGCGCCCGGCCGGATTGATGCCATGAAGCCACTTCCCGCCGAGCTGCTCGCGGTGATCGAGGCCAGGGCCTCCTCGTTTCTGACAAAACTCCGCTATCCTGCCCGTAGTCTCTCGGAGCTTGAGACAACCCTGCATTCCTGACGGTTTCTCTACGGAGAAAATAGCGAAAGTTGAAAGATTAATTGATATTTACCATTATTACTATAATTTTGGTAAATGCATCTGAGTTCTGACGACCCCCTTCTGGCAGCCCTGATTTTCTTCGGCAAGCTCCACTCCCGCGCGGTAAACGCCGCCGGAGCGGTCCAGGGGCTTCCCCTGGTTGATGGTCGATTGACCCCGTCACTTTTCCCGCGCGCTGCCTCCCGTTGCGGGTTTGAATCCCGTCTTGTCCACCGCTCGCTCAAGGGGATCCATCCTGCCACCCTTCCGGTCGTTCTGATTCTTCATGACAACGAAGCGGTCATCCTGACTTCCCTGCCAAAGAAAGGGGATGCCGAGATGATCGTCTTGAGCAGCGGCAGCGGGGTTCAGACGATTTCAAGAGGAGAACTCGAGAAGGCCTACAGCGGTATCGCCATTTTTGTAAAGCCATCCTACGAGTTCGAAAAACGTTCCGACTTCAACGCAAAGACGCTCGGGAAGAACTGGTTTTGGGGCACGCTCTGGCGCTTCAAGAGCTTCTATGCGCGGGTCTGCCTCTCCAGTCTTGTCATCAATATTCTCGCCCTCGCCTCATCGGTCTTTGTGATGAACGTGTATGATCGCGTCGTCCCCAACGAGGCGGTCGATACGCTATACGTCCTCGCCATTGGGGTTCTCATCGCTTACCTCTTCGAGTTCGGACTGAAGACCCTGCGGACCTTCTTTGTCGACCGCGCCGGTCACCGCATCGATCTCATTCTCGGCAGCGAGATTTACAGCCGCATCCTCGGGATGCGATACAACGACAGGCCCGCTTCGTCGGGCGCACTCGCGAGCCAGGCACGATCCTACGAGACACTGCGCGAGTTCTTTACCAGCGCGACTGTGGCGGCGCTCGCCGACCTTCCCTTTGTGGTGATTTTTGCCGGGGTCATCTTTCTCCTCGGAGGATTCTTTGTGGCGATTCCAGTGCTGACAGGACTGGCCCTCGCCTTCCTCGTCGGAGTGCTCATGCAGATTCCGATTAACCGCGCCGTGGCGCAATCCTATCATTCCTCTAATCAGCGGCAGGCTCTCTTCGTCGAGGGTATCCAGGCGCTTGAACAAATCAAGGCGACCCGGTCCGAGTCGGAGATGCAGGCCCGGATGGAGGAGACCCTCCACGTCTCTTCCAAAGCCGAAGTGAAGTCGCGGGGCTATTCGCACCTCGCGATGAATCTGACCTCGCTCTTCCAGTCCCTCGTCTCGACCGCGATCATCATCGCGGCATTCTATCAGGTATCCGAAGAGAAAATGACGATGGGAGCCATGATCGCCTGCGTCATGCTCTCGGGACGGGCGATGGCGCCGATGGCGCTGGTGGCTTCCCTTCTGACACGCCTGCAACAGTCGCGCCGTTCCCTGATGGGTCTGAATCAGATCATGGAAATGCCGGTCGAACGGGACGAGCGCGGAGCCCGCTATCTCTCGGTGCAATCCTTTCAGCCCGATCTTCGCCTCGAGAATCTCAGGTTCGCCTACTCCCCCGACAGCCAGCCTGTCCTCGACGGGATCAATCTTTCCATCAAGGCGGGAGAGCGTGTCGCCATCCTCGGTCGCGTGGGATCCGGTAAAAGCTCGCTTCTCCGCATGCTGATGGGCTTGCAGAGTCCGTCCGACGGACTCATCAGCATTTCCGGCATCGACATCCGGCAGTTTGATCCCGCCGATCTCCGCCGCCGCGTCGGTTATGTCTCTCAGGATCTAAGGCTTCTCTACGGATCTTTGCGCTCGAATCTCAAAGCCGGTTGTCCCTGGGTCGATGACGCCGCGCTGCTCAAGGCGATTGAAACGGTCGGGCTCGCCGGATTTATCCGTTCCCTCCCGCGCGGGATCGACCAGCCCGTCTCCGAGGGGGGTCAATCGCTCTCGGGCGGACAGAGGCAGTCCATCGCCATTGCGAGAGCGCTGATCGAAGAACCCGAACTCCTCATTTTCGACGAACCCACCAGCGCAATGGATCAACAGAGCGAAATGTATTTTCTCGGGAAGCTGGATCAATATCTCCGTGAGGATCCTCTGCGCACCCTCGTGGTTGCGACCCACAAACGTTCTGTCCTCGCGATCGTGAACCGTGTTGTCGTCATCGAAAATGGCAAAGTGGTTGCCGACGGACCCAAGGATGAAGTGATCCGTCAGGAAGCCCGGCAAGCTGCCGCCGCTGCCGAGCCGGCAAACGTCAATCGCACCAGCGCCTCCCGAACCCTTGCCGAACTCGGCCTTCCCTCCTGAACCGATTTTTTCCCATGAATCCAACCGACACCACCATGGAGCAGGCCAAAACGGTCCTTCGACGGGAAGACCTTGAGTATGTGCAAAACGCGCGGGCTGCGGTCAGGGGGGACAGTTTCGCCGGGGCCAATTTGCTTCTTTTCGGAATCATCGCTGCCGTCGTCGCGTTTGTTGCCTGGGCCGCCAACGCGATGATTGATGAAGTCACCAAAGGACAGGGAAAAGTGATCCCTTCCTCATCCATCCAGACGATTCAGAACCTCGAGGGTGGCATCGTCGCGGAGATCTTTATCAGCGAAGGCAGCCGGGTAGAAAAAGACGAGGTCATCGTGCGTATCGACGACACTCAGAGCGGATCGAGCTATCGGGAGAACCTTGCGAAAAGCCAGGCTCTCAATGCGGCCCTCGCGCGCCTCGATGCCGAGGCCAAACAGCTCAATGATCTCGTCTTTCCGGCTGAGATCGCGAAAAGTCGCAAGGATCTCGTTGAGCGCGAAACCTCCCTGTTTGAAAAACGCCGTAGCGATCTGGCCGAACAACGCGCCATCATCGACCGAAGCCTGAAGCTCGCGTCGGACGAACTCACCATGACCGTCCCTCTGGTGCAAAAGGGAATCGTCTCACGTGTCGAACAACTCCGCCTTGAGCGCGAAGTCAACGAACTCGAAGGGCAGCTCAAGGATCTCGTCGGAACCCGTCAGCGGGAGGCGATGGAGCAGTACAATGAAATCCGCGCCCAGGCCGAGGAGTTGAATGAAATGCTCCAGGGCCGCGAAGACCGCGTCCAGCGCACCTCCGTTCGCTCGCCCATCGCCGGAACGGTGAACAAGATCTACATGAACACGATCGGTGGCGTCGTCCAGCCGGGTGAGCCCATTGCCGACATCGTGCCCGAGAACGAGACTCTGCTCGTTGAGGCGAAGATCCGGCCGTCGGATATTGCCTTTCTCAGTCCCGGTCAGGAGGCGACCCTGAAATTTTCAGCCTACGACTTCTCCATCTACGGAGGCCTCAAAGGCACCGTTGAAAACATCAGCGCCGACACGATTCAGGACGAAGTGGACAAGGAGCATTACTATATGATCAAGGTCCGCAACGACCTGGGCAAACTCGTCAAGGACGGTCGCGAGCTTCCCATCATTCCCGGGATGGTCGTTGAAGTCGATGTGCTCACCGGTCGCCGCACCGTGCTGCAATACCTCACCAAGCCTTTCCACCGCATGCGTTTTAATGCGCTGCGGGAGCGGTGAGGAGGAGAAAATTGGATGGTCGGGATCCTTCGTCGATGATTATCATTTCTCAGGATTCCATGCACCAAAGGTGCATTTGAGCGCAAAGACTCCCGAGTTTTAGGCCGCCCTTTCAGGGCTCCACTTCTATTGTGGGGTCACCGCGAACCCGGGGCGTTGCCCCGGGCTACGATAGGGCGCACCTTTGGCGCTCCTGGCGAAGGTGCAAAGGTCGACGTAAAGGGGCGATTCGCACGCCTACTAAGTTCCCCTTACTGCGCCAGCCCAAACGCCGCGTGCGTGACCCGGGCGGCCTCGTCGATCTGTCCCTCGGCCACGGTCACGGTGATTTTGATTTCCGAGGTGGAGATCATCTCGATATTGATTCCCCCTTCGGAGAGAGCCTTGAACATCTGTGCGGCGACACCGGAGTGGGAGCGCATCCCGATCCCGACGACGCTGAGTTTGGCGATGCCGTCCTGAGCCTCGAGGGTTACTCCTTCACCGAGCTGGGGCAGAACAGGACGGAGGACCGCTTCGGCTTTGGCGACGTCGTCTTTGTGCACCGTGAAGGAGATGTCGGTGATGCCCGTCTTCGACACGTTCTGGACGATCATGTCGACGAGGATGTTGGCGTCGGCGACCGCGCCGAAAATCTTGCCGGCGGTTCCGGGGAGGTCTTTCACTCCGGCGATGGTCACTTTGGCCTGGGCTTTCTCCAGACTGACGCCGCGGATGACAACGGATTCCATACTCATGTTTTCTTCTCGGACTAAAGTGCCGGGGTTGTTGTTGAGGCTGCTGCGAACTTCAAAACGGACTCCAAATTTTTTGGCGAACTCAACGGAGCGCGACTGCATCACCTTGGTGCCCGAACTCGCCATCTCGAGGAGCTCGTCGTAGCTGATCTCATCGAGTTTTTTCGCCTCGGGTACGACGCGCGGGTCGCAGGTGTAGACACCGTCGACATCGGTAAAAATCTGACAGAGATCGGCATCGACCGCTGCCGCCATCGCGATTGCGGTGAGGTCCGAACCGCCGCGACCGAGCGTGGTGATTTTGCCATCCCGGGTTTGACCCTGGAAGCCGGCGAGGATGACGATGTTTCCGTCGTCGAGGAGCTGGTGCACTCCGGCCGGGGAAATGTTGGAAATGCGTGCCTTCGTGTGGACGCCGTCGGTCTCGATCCCGGCTTGTGCACCGGTCAGGGAGACGGCCTTGGCTCCCATGGCATTCAGGGCCATCGCGGTGAGAGCAATCGTGGTCTGCTCGCCGGTGGAAAGAAGCACGTCCATCTCACGCTCGGTGGGATGTTTCCCCTCGCCGGTGACCTGCTCTGCCAATTCAATGAGGCGGTTGGTGACGCCGGCCATGGCCGAAACGACGGCGATGACCTGATTGCCCGCATCCCGCGTCTCAATGATTCTCCGTGCGACATTCATGATGCGCTCCGGGGTGCCGACCGAGGTGCCGCCGTATTTCTGGACGATGAGGCTCACTGTTTCTTGGGGAGGGGGTTCCGTGAAATGACGGGTGAGACATATGCCTCAGGAACCGGCATTGTCCAACGCCGTTTCATCCATTCCCCCCACACTTTCCCTGACCCATTGGAAGTATCGTGCCGAGCCTGCTTCGGGAGTGAGGATGAGAATCTCGGGCACCTCGTAGGGATGATGGGTTTGCAGCCAGGCCTCAAGTTCCTCGAGACGGCCCCGGGTCGTCTTGATCATGGCGACGGCCTCGGCCTCAATCTGCGTTTCGCCCTGCCATCGATAGATGGACTCCACCGCGGGAGAGACATTCACGCAGGCCGCGAGTTGCGAATCAATCAATTGTGTGCCAATTTGTCTCGCCGTTTCGGCATCAGCAAAAGTCGTCAACAAGGTGACAATGTCGTTTTCGGTGCCGTTTTGTCTCTCTATCATGGACGTTGGGAGCTGAGGGAAATCTGAATGAATCCTGGAATCATCGACAAACTGATCGACCGGCTCGACAAGCTCGAGCCCGAGGAGATCCAGCGCATCGTTCTGAAGATCGTGCAGGAAAAGGGCTTCCTTGAAAAGGTTTTTGAAGTATTGCGCGAGGGCATCATCGTCACCGGGGCAAGAGATTCGATTCATTACATCAATCAGGCTGCCTGTGACTTCTTTGGCCTGGATCCGAAAAAGGCGATCCGGGGTAAAGTCTCGGACCTCTTTCCCGGCATCGAATGGAGCGAAGTCACGGGCACCGGCGGCAGCGTCAATCGCGATCTCGTGGTGCGATATCCCGAGCTTCGATATCTCAATTTCTACATTGCCCCGCTCGCGAGTCAGGATGCCGGCTTGCCCGACAATGAGTTGCTCGTCGGGTATGTCATCATTCTCCGCGACAACACCCGCAATCGCGAGCGGCAGATGAAAGAGATCGAGTCGGAGAAAATCGAAGCGGTCAAAAGCCTCGCCGCCGGAGTGGCCCACGAGATAGGAAACCCGCTCAACTCGCTCAACATCCATCTACAGGTGGTGGAGCGGAAGGTGAAAAAGCAGGTCGATCCCGCCGTCGCGACGGACCTGCTCGAATCGCTCGAGATTGCCCGCAACGAAATCAAGCGGCTCGACTTCATTGTCGAGAAATTCCTCAACGCTGTTCGTCCCTCGCGTCCGAACCCGCAGACGATCGATCTCAACGACCTCATCAAAGACGCGCTTAACTTTATCGGACCCGAAGTCGCTGACCGGCGCATTGCCGTGACTCTCGAGCTTGGCGAAGAACTGCCGCTCCTCCATGTCGATCAGGACCAGATGAAGCAGGTCTTTTACAACCTCATCCGCAACAGCTGCCAGGCCATGGGCACCAGCGGGGAACTGACGATACGCACCGGCCACACGGATGAAAACGTCTTCATCACCTTTGCCGACAACGGCCCGGGAATTCCCGCCGATCAGGTGAGTCGCGTCTTTGAACCCTATTACACCACCAAGAAGACAGGGTCAGGGCTGGGTCTTCTCATCGTTCACCGCATCGTTCACGACCACGGCGGAGAGGTGGAGTTCAAGAGCCGCGAGGGCACCGGCACCGAGGTCACCGTGTTTCTTCCCCGGGCCGAGAAACTGAGGCGATTTTTACCCGCGCGATCGGAACCCCAAGTCATCGATGTGTAGCGGCGAAGCCGCTGAGCGGTTTAGCAATTAGCTTTTTAGCCCTCCCCAACCGAAAACCTAGCCTCCCTTGTTCTAAAGCTAATTGCTTAGAAGCTAACCGCTAAAAAGCTATTTCATGGATTTCACCGAACACACCATCCTCATCGTCGATGACGAAAAGAACACCCGGGAGGGCTTGCGTCTCTCCCTCGAGGACGAGTTCGATGTCTACATCGCGGCCAACATCGCCGAGGCCGAGGAGGTTTTGAAAAACGAGTCTGTCGATGTGATGCTGACCGACCTCCGTCTCGGGGCCGAGAACGGAATGGATCTCATCACGAAGGCCCTCGCGAGGGCGAAGCCGCCGGTCTGTATTCTCATGACCGCCTACGGTTCGGTGGATGTGGCGGTCGAGGCGATGAAGAAGGGCGCTTACGACTACGTGAGCAAACCGCTCAACATCGACGAACTCGAGATTGTCATCAAACGCGCGATCCGAAGCCGGAAGGTGGAGGAGGAGAACGTCGCCTTGAAAGCCCAGGTGACGGAACGCTACGGACTTGAAAACATTATTGGCCGGTCCCGGGCGATGCAGCCCATTTTTGAAACGATACGGCAGGTCGCCCCGACCCGGGCGACGGTGCTGATCGAGGGGGAGAGCGGAACAGGGAAGGAGCTCGTCGGAAAGGCCATCCACCATCTCAGCGGCCGGCCGAAGTCTAAGCTTGTCACGGTCCATTGCGCCGCTCTCAGCGAGCAGCTTCTTGAGAGTGAACTCTTCGGCCACGAACGCGGTGCCTTCACCGGGGCGATGGAGCGACGCATCGGACGTTTCGAAGAAGCCGATGGCGGCACCCTCTTTCTCGACGAGATCGGTGAGATTGATCTCAACACTCAGGTCAAACTGCTCCGTGCCATCGGTGAGCGGACCATCGAACGTCTCGGCTCTAACAAACCCATCAAGGTTGATGTCCGGGTCGTCGCCGCGACGAACAAGGATCTCAGTGGAATGGTGCGCGAGGGCACTTTTCGCGATGACCTTTTTTTCCGCCTCAATGTGGTCTCCGTCATGATGCCGCCGCTGCGGGATCGGAAGGAGGACATCGTTCTGCTCGTTGATGCCTTCCTCAGGGAATTCACCGAGGAGAACCGGAAATCTCCCATGGAGCTGACGACCGAGGCGGTGCAGGCGCTCCTCGACTATGACTGGCCCGGTAATGTCAGAGAGCTGCGCACCGTCATCGAGCACGGCGTGGTCATGTCGAACACCCCGAAAATTGGAGTACGGCATTTGCCGATGTTTCTTCGGGATGACTCACTCCGCGATTTGCGCGGCGGCGGGTCGTCGACAAAGGCGGCGCCGGCTCTGCCCCCCGAACCCGTCGATCTCAACCTCGCCAAAATGGAGGAACGCCTCATTCATCTCGCTCTCGAGAAAACAGGAGACAACCGCACCGAAGCCGCGCGGTTGCTCGGGATCTCACGACGGACGATGCAGCGCAAGCTGAAGGAGATGGGATTGGTGGAGGAGTGAGGGGCTCAGGGATGAAGAGCTTGACCAAATACTTGACTCATGCTTGACATACTTCCGGTTGCTCCGCCCCCTTCCGAGATTAGGGACGCGCTAAGCATCTCCCGACAGGGTGCCATAAATTTTTTGCACCCCGTCACTGCGCCGCCTTGATCTCGTCCCAGGCTTTGTTGTAGAGGGCGTTTTTCTCCCCGAGGTCGTCGACCATTTCACACTTCTTCATCGTTTCGTCGTCGAGGAAGAGGGCATCGTTCTCCTTGAACTCGGGGCTGACCATGTCGTAGGCCGTTTTGTTAGGGGCGAGATAGAAGATGTATTCCATATTGACGGCGGCATTGGCCGGGTCGGTCAGAAAGTTGACGAAGGAGTGGGCCAGCTCGGGATTGGGTGCGGTGGCGGAGATGACAAGATCATCGCAGGCGACGGAAGTGCCCTCGCGGGGGACGGCAAACTTGATCGCCTTGTTGTCCTCCTGGGCCTGGAAGGCATCGCCGGCGTAGGCGTGCGAAAGAAAGAACTCCGCCGAGGCGAGGCCACCGTCATACTGGTCGCTTTCGAATTTGGCGATGTTCTTTTTCCACTTGATGACGAGATCCTTCGCCTGGGAGATCTGCGTCTCGTCGGTGGTATTAAGGCTGAAGCCAAGCATCTTGAGGGCGGCCCCGATCGTCTCGCGGGAATCATTGAGGAGGGTCATGCGTCCCTTGAGATCCTCCCGTTCAAACATCTTCCAGCTCGGCTCGACATTCTCGACCCGGTCACTCAACCAGGCGATGCCGCTCGGGGCGAGCATGTAGGGCACGCTCCATTTCATCTCCTTGTCGAAGGCGAGGCCGGTCAGGTACTCGGAATCGACATGTTGAAGGTTTGTCAGGCGCGCGTGGTCGAGTTCGATGATCATCTTCTCGCGGGCGAGGACCTTGACCATGTAGCTGGAGGGCACGAGGACATCATAGCCGGTCGCGCCTGCCTTCAGCTTCGCGAGCATCGCCTCGTTCGAGTCGAAAATGTCGATCACCAGCCGGCAGTTGTACTCGGTCTCGAACTTGGTGATGAGCTCGGGGTTTAGGTAGTCGTCCCAGGTGTAGAGGTGAAGTTCGGGCTTTTTCTCTCCGCACGAGGTGAGAAGCAGGGCGGCGGCGAGGAGGGAGAGGGTGTGTTTCATCGGCTGGTGGAGTTGGGATGGGATTGGTTCAGTTTCTGGCTCAGCCAGACGATCAGGAAGGTGAGGACGAGAAATAGGGTGGAGATCGCGTTGATGACGGGGAGCTCTTTGCTGTGTTTCACCATACTGTAGATCTTGAGCGGAAGAGTAGTGGATCCCGGTCCTGTCACAAAAAACGTGATCACATAATCGTCAACCGAAAGGGTGAAGGCAAGGAGACCTCCCGCGATGATGCCCGGGGCGAGGAGAGGCAGGATGATTCGCCTGACAATGACCCATCGGGTTGCCCCGAGATCGCGCGCCGCATCGATGACATTTTCATCAAATCCCTGGAGTCGTCCAAGGACAACGACGGTGACGAAGCTGGCGCAAAAGGTGACATGCGCGATGAGGATGGTGCCGGTGCCGAGGGTCGCGCCGATCCCGACGAAGAAAAGGAGAAGGCTGATCCCCATGAGGAGATCGGGAATAATGATGGGCAGATAGAGGACTCCGTAATGGACCTGCTGCAGTTTGGTGCGATACCAGTGAAGGGCACAGGCCGAGAGAGTTCCGAGGACCATGGAAAGGGCGCTTGAGGAAAGGGCGATGGTAAGGGTGCGAAGCGCCGCATCCCAGAGGTCCCGGTTCATCGGATTGATCAGGGCCAGATACCATTTCAGGGTGAAGCCTTCCCAGGTCGAACTGTAGAGGGCCGCATTGAACGAGTTCGCCACGAGAAAGAAAATCGGCAGGTAGAGGAAAACCAGCACCAGACCAAAAACGAGAGCAGGGAGTCGGCTTGATTTCATCCGTGCGCGACCTTGTCCCTCCGGTTGAGGATGAAGACGATGAGGATGGGGACCATCGTGATGGCGAGGAGAGCGACCGAGAGGGCCGCCGCTTCGGGCAGATTGCGACCCGAGAGGGCCCGCTGGGCGATCTTGTTTCCTATCATTTCGTTCGACGAACCACCAACGAGATCGGGGATGACGTAGGAACCAAGAGCCGGAATCAGAACGAGGGCCATTGCGGTCAGGAGTCCGCGGCTTACCGCCGGGATGAAGACCCGCCACATCGCGCGGAGGCCGCTGGCGCCGAGATCCCGCGCCGCCTCGAGGAGACTGTAGTCGAAGCGTTCCGCCGCCGCATAGAGCGGGAGAATGGCGAAGGGCAGGTGGGTGTAGACCATCACGAAGAGGATGGCGCCCTCGTTATTGAGGAAATAGGTGTTCGGGTCAATGAGTCCGATGGAGACAAAAGCCTGCCGGAGCATGCCCTCTGGGTGGAGAATAATACGCCAGGCCGCGACGCGGATGACGAAATTGGTCCAGAAGGGTACGATGACCAATATCAGCAATATCCCGCGCCATTTCTCCTGCATCCGTCCCAGGAGAAAAGCGATGGGGAGCGCCAGAAGAAGACAGATCGCGGTGGTGGCGAGGCTGAGTCTGAGGGTGCGCCAGAGGATGATCAGGTAGGCCGGATCGCCAAGAGATCGCCAGGCCTCAAGAGCCCAACCGTCACCGACTCCTCCGTTGGGATCGGCCGCCCGGAATGAAATAATGACCATTTCAAACGACGGAATCAAAAAGAAGACCGCGAGCCAGAGCAGGGTCGGGGCGGTGAGGAGAAGCTCGTTTTTGCGGCGAATCATTGAGTTATCATTCGTCATCATCCGGCAGCGAGAGCAACTGCCTGTCCTCTTCGGCGAAGTTCTCGAGCAGATAACCGTCGTTGGCGTTCCAGCTCACCCAAACCTCGTCACCCCATTGGGGTGGTTTGGCCTCGTCGAGAAAAAAGCGACCATGCTGCGATTCGACCATGAGAAGCTCCTCCCCGGTGCGCACCCAGAATCGGGTCATCGAACCGAGGTAGATCATGTCCTGAACGACTCCCCTGACCGCGTTGCGATTTTCCGGAAGTGGGTCCGGTCGGGTCCGGGACAGGGCGATCTTCTCGGGTCGGAGGCTGAGGTTGACCCGTTCGCCCGGCTTGAGGGTGCGGTCGTTGTAGATGCGGACCGGGCCTCCGAGGTAGTCGAAGGTGCCGGTGCTGTGTTCGTTGTCCACCGTGGCATCCACTTTCCCGCGCAGGAAATTGGTGTCCCCGATGAAGGCGGCGACAAAACTGTTCACCGGCGTCTCATAGATCGCGGCGGGGGCGCCGATCTGTTCGATGTTGCCCGCACGCATCACCGCAATACGGTCGCTGATGCCCATGGCCTCATGCTGATCATGGGTGACATAGAGAAAGGTGATGCCGACCTCTTCGTGAAGTTCGTCGAGTTCGACGAGGAGACGCTGCCGCAATTTCAGATCGAGGGCCGCGAGCGGTTCGTCGAGGAGGAGCACCTCGGGTTTGTTGATGAGAGCTCGCGCGATCGCGACGCGCTGCTTCTGGCCGCCGCTGATCTGTGAGGGTTTCTTGTCGGCATGTGAGGCGAGATCGACGAGTTCCAGCATCCGCTCGACCTCGGAATCGATTTCCTTCCGGGAGAGCTGTTTCGCGAGCTCGGGCCCGAAGGCGACATTCTGCCGCAAGGTGAGGTGGGGAAAGAGGGCGTAGTTCTGGAAGACAGTATTGACGGGCCGCTTTTCGGGCGGCAGTTCGGTGAGGTCTTTCCCGTTGAGGAGGATGCGTCCTCCGTCCGGCGAGAGAAATCCCGCGACGAGGCGCAGCAGCGTCGTCTTGCCGCATCCGCTGGGGCCGAGGAGGGAAAAGACTTCTCCCTTGCCCACGGAAAAGGAAGCGTCCGAAACGGCCACAAAGTCGTCGAAGCGCTTCGTCACGTTCTCGAAGACCAGAAAATCGCTCATATCGGAAATTGAAACTAGAAGCGAATCGGGGAGCGGCAAGAAAAATATGGAATCGATTCTCCTGTCAGGACCTTGAGCACCCGGAAAGGGTGTTCTGAGATGATACTGTCACCATCGGGAGATTGATTTTTGCGGGATGTTCTGACCCAATTGAAAAAGAATGAACTCCGATATTCCTGAATCCTCGAGTGCGAAGCGCCTCACTGCCTACTCGTTTCTGGTCGCCTTCGCCAACGACCACACCATTGACGAAGGAGAGCTCCGACTGCTTGAGAAGATGGCCCTGGAAGACGGAGTGCTCGACGAGGCGGAAAAAGAAGTCCTCGCGATGCTGTTTTCGAGAGTCCCGGAGAGCACGGCGAACCCTCAGGTTTGGGAAGCGATCACCCGCTTTCGCGAGGAGCACGGTTTCTAGGAGTCTGCCGCCCCGCTTTGCGCTTATGGCACCGGCTTGAAGTAGACCCACTGCTCGACGTCGCCGGGCAGCTTCATCCGCACTCCGGTCGAGACCTTGCTCCAGGTGATAATTTCACCGTCGTCAAATTGCAGAACGACCGTGCTTGTGTCGGGACGCTCGATGATGTGATATCCCCTCGCTTCACCGACTCCGTTGCGAACCCGCCTCATTTCGGTGGGGGTAAACTCGATTTCGACCCCCTCAAACTGGGTCAGGAGGATGCGCGAAAGCCCCTTCTGAAGTCCCGAAACGATGTCTTTAAGAAAACCCTCTCCGGGGTTCCGGCCACTGTCCTGAGGAGTGGAAATCATGGAAAGAGTCAGCTCGCGGTCGAGGGTCCATTTTCCCAGGTGCCAGTTTCTCCCGCAACCGGTGAGAAAGAGGGTTGAAGCAAGGAGCAGACAGAGTCGGGTGGTGGTCTTCACAGGGTTCAGGCTACGCCCGAAGGGGATTTGATGTCAATGGACAAGAGGGCGGGTGAATTTTATTTATATTTCCGAGATATCCGTTGATCAAGATAGCTAATAGAGTCATATTTAGGGCTAAATCTCCGCTTTCTGGTATTTACAATAATTTCCAGAACTAACCGATTCTTGTTTGATTTGCCCCGGAATATGGCCGCCAGAAAATCCAGCGTTGCGACAGAGAAGCCCGCCTCGCGGAAAAAACCGGCCCCCTCCGAATCCAAAACTCCCCGGGAAAAGCGTGTCTTCACCGACGAGCCCTATGCCTTTCACGAGGTCGTCGCGATCGTGCTCCTCGGGATCTGTTCCATGTTTGTGCTGGCGCTGGTGTCCTACTCGCCGGCGGATCTCCCTTCCTGGGTTCCTTTCAGCAGTCAGTCGGGACAGAGCCACACGATCGACAATTTCATCGGACCGGTCGGAGCGGTCGTGGCCGGGTACGCCTATTTCTTCTTCGGCGCGGCCAGCTTTCTCATCCCCGCCGTCCTGGCCTGGTGGGGCATTCAGGTGCTCACGGGCGCCCGTCCCTTTCATACACGCAATATTCTCTCCTTCGCCCTGCTGGGCATTTCGGCGGCCTGTCTCGTTGAGTTTCAGACCTGGTTCTTCGAGGACTGGTCGACCCGCTACAATCTGCCGAAGAGCGCCGGAGGTTTCATCGGCTACGGAGTGGGCCACAAGCTCGTCGAGCAACTGCTGGGATCGGTCGGATCGGTCATTGTCATGTCCATCATTTACACGATTTCGCTGATCGTGATCACGGGCATTCATCCCTTCCGTTTCATCGGAATGCTACGCCGGGGCATCGCCCATCTCATCGTCAGTCTGCGCAACCGCGGACCGCTCTTCTCGGGATTCAAACTGCCCTCGTTCGCGAAGTCAGAGGTGCCGGATCGATCACGCCGCCGCCTTGAGAGGCAGGAGAGGGTCGAACCGAAGAAGGAACCGAGGGCAGCTAAAGAATCAACGCCTCCCGTGAACCCCCTGCCTGCTCAGGGAGATCTCTTCAAGGATCTCGCGCCGGCGACACCGGAACCGCGCATCATCGATTCCTCGCAGAGCGCGAGGAAAAAATTGACCCCCGAGGAGGCGGCCGGCTCTCTCTTTGACCGGGAAAAGAAAGAAGGAACCGTGCTCTCCGGAGGCCAGTTTCAGAATTACAAGCTGCCCAGCCTTAACATCCTCCAATACGCCGATGACTCGGAGGCTACGCCGACGAATCAGGCGGAGCTGATCAGCCAGCAGGCTACGATCGTCTCGACCCTCGCGACCTTCGGAGTTGAGGTGGAGCCGGGCGACATCACACGCGGGCCGACGATCACCCGCTTTGAGCTTTATCCGACCCCCGGACTTCGGGTCAACCGTATCACCTCGCTTGAGGCGGACCTTGCCCGTGCCACCAAGGCGGAGCGGATTAATATTCTCGCGCCCGTCCCCGGGAAAGACACCGTCGGGATCGAGATCGCGAACAACGAAAAAATCCCCGTGGCCCTGCGCGAGCTCTTTGAGGATGAGGCCTTCCGCGACTCCAAGGCCAAGCTCCCCCTCGCTCTCGGCAAGGATGTCTACGGACGCACCATCGTCGGCGACCTCACCCGCATGCCCCACCTTCTCGTCGCCGGGGCGACCGGGAGCGGCAAGAGCGTTTGCATCAACAGCATCATCGCGAGTTTGCTTTACCGCTTCACTCCGGATGAACTCCGCTTCATCATGGTCGACCCCAAGGTCGTTGAGATGCAGCTCTACAACAAGTTGCCCCACATGGTCATCCCGGTGGTGACCGACCCGAAAAAGGTCCTTCTCGCGCTGCGCTGGGTCATCAATGAGATGGAGCGTCGCTATGCTCTTTTCGCCAAAGTGGGAACGCGGAACTTCGACGGCTTCAACACGATGCGCACCCGCGAAATGGCCGAGCTGAAGGCGGCCGAGGAGGTCATGATCGAGGAACCGGAGCTTGAGCTGGTGCATCATGTCAGGCTCGGAGACGATCTCGCGATCGAGGGCGGATTCCCCGAAGAGAGCATCGATCTTCCCGCCCCGCGTCGCAATCGACCCTCCTCCGGAGACAGTGACCTTCCCGAGAGCCTTCCCTACATTGTCGTGATCATCGACGAGCTCGCCGACCTTATGCAGACCGCTCCGGCCGATGTAGAAACCGGGATCGCCCGGATCGCGCAAAAGGCCCGTGCCGCCGGCATCCACCTGATCGTCGCGACTCAGACACCGCGGGCCGACGTCGTCACCGGTATCATCAAGGCCAACATCCCCTCCCGGATCGCCTTCCAGGTTTCCTCCAAGACCGACAGCCGCATCATCCTCGACGCCAACGGAGCGGAGAACCTCGTCGGCAAGGGGGACATGCTCTATCTGCCGCCCGGAAGCGCCCAGTTGATCCGTGCTCAGGGGGCCCTCATTACCGACGAGGAAGCCCAGGATCTGGTCGAGGCCTGCGCCGCCTACGGGTCGCCGCGCTTCGAGCCCGAGGCCCAGGAGGCCCTTGAGGGCGGTGAGTTTGGCGAGGGGGATGACGAGATCTCCGGAGCCGATGAGGATGTCCTCGAGAAGTGCCTTGAGGTCATCTACGCTGAGAAAAAGGCGTCTACCTCTTTGCTGCAGAGGCGCTTGCGCCTGGGCTACACCCGGGCTGCGCGGATGATTGATATTCTCGAGAGCCGGGGCATCATCGGGGCCGGGGATGGCGCAAAACCACGGGAAATTCTGGTCGATCTTTCCGACGATTTCGATTAACTTCCCGACTCGGGAATTGATTTTGTGAAAAATCTGACGTATTCGCGCGTCTGACTCCCGCAGACTGACTCCACCCGAAGGGTGGGGAAAGATGGAATCAGGCAACCATGCCGACAATCGGACAGAAACTGGGTAAAGCTAGACGCAGCAGGGACCTCTCCATCGAGGACGTGGCCCATGAGACGCGCATTCACCCGAACATGATCCTCTGCATCGAAGAGGACGATTTTTCGCATTTCCCCAGCGTCGCCTACGCCAAGAGTTTTATCCGGAAGTACAGCGACTACCTTGAAGTCGACATTTCCTCCGAGATGTCCGCCCTCAACAGCGGCGTCACGGTTCGTCTCAGCGAGAATGAGCTGCTGGGGGAAATGAAAAACACGATCAACAAGGATCATCGTTTCCGCCTCGAGCGGCGTCCCCGGGGCCAGCGTCGCCGTCCCGAAAAGCCGGGCGGAGCTCCCCTCTTTCTGAATTTTATTCTTTTCTGTCTGATCGCCGCCCTCGTCATCTTCTACGTCCTCGGTTACAACGCCAGCAGCCCCGAAGAGGCGAAATCGGAAATCACCAAAGGCCTCCAGCAGGCCAATCCCTTCGGTGGTCCCGTCGAGGAAACCGCCGCGGTCGATCCGGTCGCGGTCCCGCCGCTCGCCGATGCCCCGGCAACTCCGCCCGCTGCTCCCGTCCCCGTGGCGGAGACGGCCATCGCCAAACCCGAGGTTAAGGTTCAGTTCGAGGACGACCTCGCCGGGGCACCTCCCCAGGCCCCTGCCCCCGCCGCCAGCACCGAGGCGAACCTCCGTCCGCGTAACACCCCCGGAATGGTCTTTGTCGAGGAGCCCGTCAAACCGCTCAGTTCATCCGATCTCCCCGCCGTCCGCAAACCCGGAGTGGAGCCCCAGGCGGTCCTTCGTCCTGAAGGAACCGATCCCGCCGCGACGCGACGGCAGGAAGAGGCGGCCCGTCCCAAGCCGGCGGCGAACCCGCAGAATGCCGGCGAGCAGACTCCGCCCGCTTCGCCGATCCGGGCGGTGCCCGTCGCGGTTTCGGAGTAAAGGAACGATTTCCCGGGACACACTCATGGGAGATCTCCTCGTCAAGCTTTACGACCTGCCGGACGAGGGAACGGCGAAGGAGCGACTCATCGCGCAGGGCATCCGTCTCAAACGCCCCCTCTCCGCCGAAAAGAGCCTGATCTGCCGCTGGGTGAAAGAGCACTTCAGCGAGGGCTGGTCCGACGAAGTGTCCCTCGCCTTTTCCGGGCAACCGGTCACCTGCTTCATCGCCCTGAACGAGGCTTCCGATCCGGTCGGCTTCGCCTGTTACGACGCCACCTTTCGCGGGTTCTTTGGTCCGACCGGAGTCCTCGAGAGCCATCGGGGACAGGGAATCGGAACCGCGCTGTTGTTGCGCGCGCTTCACGCGATGAGTGAGGCGGGATATGCGTATGCCGTGATCGGATTCTCAGGGGCGGATGAGTTTTATGCGAGGACGGTCGGAGCGGTGCCGATTGAAGGTTCGACGCCGGGGCCTTATCGGGATCGGGTGAGACGGGGGTGAGGGAATTCGAGGCTTGATTTCGGGGGTGCGGGTGGGGAGGATGGGAATCGGCTGCAGGAATTTGTGTACGAATCCGATTCGTACACAGTTTTTTGTGGTTAAACAACGTTCTGCAAAAATGATTCCGGCTATGAAGCGATCACGAAGACAAACCTTGCTTTGGTTCGCTTTCCTACAATTGTTCTGCTTCGAGTCGTCGGATTGCAGGGGGCAACAACCCGATCCTATTTCAGCTGGTGCAGACGACTCGGCAAATTGGGCAAGAGCATTCCATCGATTCACGCCCGATGGATATCTTATATTGTTATTTACTCCCCGCGAGAAAAACAAGTGGAAGCTCACTGTATTTCCCGGCCGTGTTGAGCTTTGGGTTTCCTACCGCAGATCAGATGCAGGTACCTACCACTTTAAGATCCTGGACGACGCAAACACAGATAACGGATTGCGACGAATCGTCGAAACCTTGATCTCAAAACAGATCGAATTTGAAATCAGAGGCACCGAAAAACCGGGGAGCGATTCTAAGCAAATTGTATCAATTTCCGACGATGAGTGGATCCGTATGCTCAGTAAAACCGCGGAGCAGAACAAGGCGAGTCACTCAAGCCCTGACCGCTCCGAGTCGAAATTGCTTTTCTAATTCGTCAGATCATCTCACAATCAACCAGCGTTTCCCGTCAGGGCTGAGTGCTCTCTAACGTTCGGTTTAAAGATCAATGAGCTTCAATGAAGTGGTCGTCTTTGCAGTTCTGGTGACCATCGGATTTTTCTCTGGCATCCTATTTGGATATCGAGCGGCAACTCGAGGTTTCAGACTCGCAACAGGGCTTGTTTCAGCACTTTCATTTGGGATTTTGGTTCCCCTTCTGATCCTGTTCCTCTTTGCAATTCGCGAAGTGTCCCCGCGATCTACCGGAGTCATGGACTCTCTTTTAGCTGCATTTGGGGGCACCATCTTTTACGGTATCGGAACCTCCTTGGTCACTGGCCCATCCGCACTCCTAGCGTGCTGGATCACATTCAACGCGACACGTGACTAATGAGACGAACCCACACTCAGGTTCAAGAGTGAAGTGCAACGTTAGGGCTCTATCTCAAAGATCTCTTCCGGCGTGCAGTATTCATGTCGTTTTGGGGAACCGGCACCCTCGTGGTGCGGTCCACACCCTCACCGCCAAACCAACACCGGCACAATCCAGCTCACCGCGACATCACACGAGGCCGGTCGAAAGATCCCCGAACCCGGACCGCGTGGATCGTCCTCGCCCCAGTAGAGATCGATCTGACTGCGGAAGAGTCCGCCTCCGGTGTCGCCGACCTCGTAGCGGATGCCCCCGAACTGGTTGTACATCTGCGGGTCGAGGATCCAGGTCTTTGTTCCTTTTCCGAAGAGCGGATTCCCGCGATGCACCGCGATGGAAGTGCGATCGATGAGGGTGTTGCCCCGGTTGCCGAGAATACGCGAGTGCAGACCCCCATCGTAGGCGAGGTAGGGCAGGCCGCCGACCGGTTCGGCGAGACGACCGAAACCCTCGACGTAGGTCGTTCGCGCAAAGTCATTCTCAAACTTCCGGCTTCGCAGATCGCGTCGGGCATCCGCCTTGACGTTGAATCCGCGTTCCGCGGTGAATCCACTCTCGCGTGGAGTGTAGTAGACGGTGCAGAAAAAGTAGTGGGTCTCGGGCAGGGAATCGAAGGTTTCGTAGAGGTTCCGCAGCACTTCGGTAAAGGGCCTGATTCCCTCCGCCGCGACGGCCCGGGGAGGGATCACGGCGGCAAACTCTTCGGGTGATTGGTAGAGTCCCTCTTTCGCCAAAGGCGTGGCAAGAATCTCCTGCCAGGTCACTTTCGGGGTGCTTGCCTCTACTACGGTTGTGAGCCGCATCACCGCGAGGCCCACGGCAGACAACCTACCCAATCGCTGAAAAGATCTCCTCAAGAGGACGTCCGCAGAGAATCTCAATGGGCAGCTTTTCGTACTCATATTCATAGGGAGGCTGTTTCCAGGCAAACTGGTCCGGGTAGAGATTTCGGATCAACTGCAGAATCTCCAATCCGCTTCGATAGGGGAGAAGCTGGTCGCGATCGGTGACATGCAACTGACAGCCGTGACAGACCTGACCCGCATATTTCTGGAAACCGGGTTCAAAGGCGACCTCGCGGAACAAGGCACCGGGAAGCGCGAGGGTGTTCAGCTCCGACGCGAGATTGTATCCATTGATCCAGGGAGCCCCGAAAAATTCGAAGGGACGGGTCGTGCCGCGTCCCTCGGATAGATTGGTGCCTTCAAGCAGACACATTCCCGGATAGACAAGCGCCGTCTCGACGGTGGGCATGTTAGGAGAGGGCATCAGCCAGGGCAGCCCGGTCTCATCGAAATAGTGCCCGCGTTCCCATCCCTCCATCGGGAGGACTTCGAGATCAATGTCAGGAAAAAGCTCCTGCTGAAAGAGGCGGGCCAGTTCGCCGATGGTTTTCCCATGCCGGACCTGGAGGGGGTGGAGTCCGACAAAGGAAAGGTGGTCCGGTCGCTGCGGATCGCCCTCGACCGTGACTCCGTTGAGCGGGTTGGGGCGGTCCGCCACGACCACGGTGAGGCCATGTCGCTGCGCCGCCTTGAGGCAGAGCAGCATCGTCCAGATGAAGGTGTAGTAGCGCGCCCCGACATCCACGAGATCGATAAATATCACCTCGAGACCCTCAAGCATTTCCGGCGTCGGTTCGCGGTGTTCCCCGTAGAGACTGTGAACCGGAATCCCAAGCCGTGGATGACGGTAGCCGGTCCACTCAACCATGTTGTCCTGCGTCGTCGTTTCAAAACCATGCTGCGGTCCGAAGAGGGCGCTAAACCGAATCAGGCCATCGGCCGACATTTTTTCGAGATGGGCAAGGGTCGGTCGCAGCGAGCCATCGACCGAGGCCCCGTGGAGGAGCGCTCCGACCCGCTTTCCGGATAGACGTCGGGGCCAGAGAGTTTCGAGTCGATCGACCGGCAGAATGACACGACTCATGGTTTGTCCTGCTTTTCCTTCGCGGCAGCCGCGGCCTGCTCCTTGATAAAGGTGATCACCTCCTCCGTGATGTCGACGCCTCCGGGAACGTGGAGGACCTGGGGTAGTCCATTCGTATAGTTGGAGGAGTGGTTGAGGATGAGGGCGAAGCGTCCGTCCTGATTGAACAACTCGATGGAGGTCTGAATCTCTTTCAGGATCCCGCTCTTCGCCGCGCGGAAACGTTCCTCGAGGTCACGGGTTCCGGTGGTTTGGAGGGTGGCGATGACCTTTTCCGCCTCGTTGGCCGCCTCCAGCTCCTTCGCGGCTTCGTCCCGGTTCCCGGCACGGATCAATTCCTGATGGCGTTGAAGGATCTCCTTGAGGAGGTCGGACTTCTCCTTGAAGGCATTCCGGGAGGCTTCACGGGTCTTGGTCAGTTCCTCCGTCGCCGTGGCGGTGCGCGGATGTTCGGCGAAGACTTTCTCCAGATCGACCACGGCGATGGCCGGAGGCTCCGCGAGCAGGACGCCGGTCAGTGAGAAAAATCCCAATAGAGCCGGCAGGAAGGATTTCACCATGGAAGATTTCATGCCATGAATCGGGACCGGTGGCAAAACCTTTCGACGGGGAATCCCCGGGGATTCGAAGCAACATTGCGATCGGGTGGATAGGGGCTATCGTATGGACTCGAATGAAAGCCCCCTTCATCCTTGGTCTCGCCCTCGTTGTTCTCGCAGTCTTCCCGCTCACCGGGTCGGCTCAGGAGACGGCAAAAATCTCGTTCAATGACACGATCAAGCCCATCCTCCGGGAGAAGTGCGCCCACTGTCACAATGTCGAGACGCTGCCTGACCGGTTCAGTGTTGAATCGGCCGAGCTCGCTTTTGTCAAAACCAAAGCTGGCCAGGCGATCATTGTTCCGGGCAAGCCGGACGAGAGCCTTTTGGTGATGGCGCTTGAGTCCCCGAAGCTTCACGAAAAGGCGATGCCTATGGTAGGCCCGGGTCCGAATGTCGATGAAATCAAACTGATCCGCCAGTGGATCACCGAAGGGGCGGAGTGGCCCAAAGGTCCTGCCGGAAAGATTGAGCCGCTCTTTAAGGCGAAGGAATAGCCCGTTGAGTTGCTGACTCTTTTTAATGAAAACCCCCTTTCAATCGACCTTCTCTCTTCTGATTCCCGCGCTGTTTCTCGCCGCTTGCAAGGCCACCGGGGTGGAAGAGGCGGCGTCGGTGACCTCCGCGGTTCCTGCCGCGGTACCGGTGGCGGATTTTCCCGAGTTGGGTCTGATGAGAACCGACCATGTCTTCACCGGGAAGGTGTCGTGGTACAGCGTCAAAACCAACGGCGGCAGCCGCACCGCGAGCGGTGAAAAGCTGACAGATTCGGGGGCGACGGCGGCGCATCCGTCCCTGCCCTTCGGCACGATGGTGGAGGTCACGAACCTCGCGAATGAAAAGACCGCGATTCTGAGGATCACCGACCGTGGACCCTATACCCACGGGCGTGTCCTCGACGTGGCCATCGGCGCCGCCAAAGACCTGGATTTTGTGGGGCGCGGAGTCGCGGAATGCCGCGTCCAGGTCCTGCGCCCGCTCGGGTCGGAGTAAGCCGGGGATCCGGTTTCCCGATGAGAGCGGTCAAATCTTTTCGTAGCCGCCCCAAAAAGAAGGGAGCGCGGATTGCTTACCGGCTACTACCCCGGGAGAAGGTAGCCGCGATGGGCTCCATCGCGGGTTGGGTGTGGTTGAATCAAGATCGCGCAAGGTAACAGATCGTCGAACCGGCCGCTCGAGGCCGAGCGACCCTACCCCGGGAAAAGGTAGCCGCGATGGGCTCCATCGCGGGTTGGGTGTGGATGAATCAAGATAGCGCAGGGTAACGGATCGTCGAACCGCTCGCTTGAGGCCGAGCGACCCTACGCCGGGAAAAGGTAGCCGCGATGGGCTCCATCGCGGGTTGGGTGTGGTTGAATCGAGATCGCGCAGGGTAACAGATCGTCGAACCGCTCACTCGAGGCCGAGCGAACCTACCTTTTCGCTGGGCCGAAAATGGCTGCCGCTCTTTCTAAAACGCTCTAGATCCCGAAGGCGGCTAGAGAATTGGAGACCCGCCCGATTGCGAGGACGACGGAAGGATGTTCCTCCTCCCAGTGGGAGATGCTATCTTTGAGATCCTCCCACTTGCCGGAAAGACCGCGGTGGGCCTCCTCGTCTGAAGTGGCGAGAGTTCCGGCGGTTTCCCTGACGATTCCTTTGACCCGGTCCGATTCGGGATGCCGGTCGATTTCGTCAATGGAGGCCTCCAGCGTGGCAAGGGCTTCCCTGGCTTCGTCGTCGAGGCCGTTGATGGCGATCAGGGCCTGGCGGATTTCTTCAATTTCCTTGTGCATGAGATTCGGGGATTGGGTTCACTGGAGGCCGTATCCGGAGAGTCCTCCGCGATAGGCTTCATCGAGAAAGGCGACCAGATCCATCAGCTGCCGGGCGCTCATGTCCACCGTGAGATCCGGCATGAGCGGCTCGATGCTACCCTTGAGCTCGGCGTTCGTGAGGATCGCACTGTACTGCTGGGTGACCACGTGCTTGGGGTTGGTGATGGCGGTGACAAGATCTCCGTAGGATTTCACGAAGCGGGCTTCTTTGGCCAGCATGAGTTCGAGCCGGCGGTTACCCTTGGGATCGGCGAGTTCCACATTCGCGACGGTGTGACATTGGATACAGTTAAGACTGGTAAAGGCCTGCTTACCCGCCTCGACCTCGCCTCCGGGAAAACGAAAGCTCTTGCCAACGGGATCCGCCGCGTTCAGCCCGAAGGGACTGGAAGACACCGTGGCGGAGAGGAGCAAACAGAAAAGGAGGGATTTTTTCATGAGGTTTTCTTTCAGGACCGGGAAGAGATGATTTACCTCATCATGACGGCAAGCAGGCCGTTTGGCGATGCATGAATTGTCTTTTTTCTACCTGAGTGATTCAATCCGCGTGATGAGCGTGTGAGCAATTTCGCGTTTCGAGGAGAGGGGCAGGTTTTCCTGAGAGCCGTTCCGGAAAAAGAGGGTGACCTCGTTCACCTCACGGTCGAAGGCGATATCGGTTCGGCTCACGTCGTTGGCGACGAGCAGGTCACACTGCTTTCGCTCCAGCTTTTCGACGGCGTGCCGCGCCAGATCGGTGGTCTCGGCAGCGAATCCGACGAGGATTCCCCCGAACCCGAACACGGAACGGGCGCTCCCCAAAATATCGGGGTTTTTGACCAGTGTCAGGGTGAGGCGGTCCGCCAACTTTTTGATTTTCTCTCCGGCCACCGTCTCGACGCGGTAGTCGGCGACGGCGGCGCAGAAAACAGCCACGTCGCAACCGGGAATGCACTCCGAGACAGCGTCATACATCTCTTTCGCCGTTTCGACACGGATCAGGGTCGCCCCTTCCGGAGCAGATATCACCACGGGTCCGGAAAGCAGAGTGACTTGATGGCCCGCCTCAAGAGCCGCCTCGGCGATGGCATATCCCATTTTCCCGGAGGAGCGGTTCGAAAGGTAGCGAACCGGATCGATCGGCTCGCGGGTCGGACCGGCGGTGATGAGAAAATGCATGGTCCCGGATTCTCAGGAGGCGTTTCCGAGAAGGCGCTCGATTTCCTCCTCAATTCCCTCGACCGGCCAGAGGCGTCCGATGCCCTCGTAGCCGCAGGCGAGCATGCCCTCTTCGGGGCCGATGAACGTGACCCCGCGGGCTTTCAGCGTTTCGACATTGCCGCGGGTGGCGGGGTGTTGCCACATTTTCCCGTTCATGGCCGGGGCGATGAGAACCGGAGCGAGGGTCGCGAGATAGATCGCCCCGAGGCTGTCGTCGGCGATGCCGTGGGCAAAGCGGGCAATCACGTTGGCGGTGGCGGGAGCGATCACAAGAAGGTCCGCCTTGTCCGCGAGTTCAATATGACCGGGGTGCCAGCTCTGTTTTTCATCATAGAGGTTCCCCGTCACCGGCTGGCGGGAGAGAACCTGCATCGTCAGGGGAGTGATAAACTCCTGAGCGTCGCGGGTCATCACGACATGGACTTCGTGGCCGCGTTTTTTCAGCCGACTCACCAGATCGGCGGCCTTGTAGGCGGCGATCGAACCGGTAACGCCGAGAACGATGGTTTTCCCTGTCGATGAATCAGACACCCGGAAAGGTCGTTTCACCCGGGCCGTTGCGCAAGCGGCTTGAGCGGCAGCGTTCGCTGATGAGGATGGACCGGAAGGTGGCGAAATCGGTCTCCCGGTCACTGCTGACGAAGGTGTAGCGGTACTCGGGCCAATGCCGCGTTTCCTCATGAGCATTTAAAAGGCGCAGTGCCTTTTGTTGTTCCGTCTCCGTCCCGCGGGCCTGAAGGCGATTCTGTAACTCACGGTCGCTGGGCAGAAGAATAAAAATGTCGACATGCGCCTCCCGAATGAGCGGGTCATTCACCGCGCGCACATAGGCAGCTCCCTGCACATCGAGATCGAGAAGGACATCCCGTCCCGCTTCGATATGACTGAGGACCTCGCTTTTGAGTGTCCCGTAGAGATTGCCGTGGACCTCGGCGTGTTCGAGAAATTCTCCCTGGGCGACACCGGCTTCGAATTCGGATCGCTCGAGGAAATAGTAATCCACCCCGTCCACTTCACCCTCGCGGGGTTTTCGGGTCGTTGCCGAGATGGCATAGACCGCCGCCTGGTCGCTTTCAGAAAAACGCCGGCAGAGGGTAGTCTTGCCGGATCCGGAAGGACCCGAGACCACACACAAGATTCCCCGTCGCTGAAGTGCCAGATCGCTCATTTCCTGAAAGTCCCCCAAGCGGCGCACGAGTCAACAGGGTTAAGGCACCCGCTTGACCCTCCCGATTCCGCTTTACTGCACATTCTGGACCTGCTCGCGAATCTTCTCGAGCTCCGTTTTGGAATGGACGACACCGCGGGCGATGGCGGCGTCATTGGCCTTGCTCCCGATCGTGTTGAGTTCCCGGTTGAGCTCCTGACAGAGGAAATCGAGGGGTCTGCCCATCGGTTCATCGCTCGCGAGATAGCTGCGGAAGAGGGCGAGGTGGCTGTCGAGCCGGGTCAGTTCCTCGGTGACATCGCAGCGCTCCGCGTAGAGGGCGATTTCGCGGATGAGGCGCTCGTCATCGAGATCGAGTTCGAGTCCGGATTCACTGAGGCGCTTCATCAGATTCTGCCGGTGGGTCTGCGGGACGAGCGGGGCGAGTTCGCGAATCTCCGCCACTTCGCGGGCGATATTGCCGATCCGCGTCTGAAGATCGGAGCGGAGGTGCTCGCCCTCGCCCTGTTGCATTTTGATGAGCTGGGAAAGCGCGGTCTGCAGGGCGGCGAGGAGGGCGTCGCGAACTTCCGCCGGATCCGCTCCCGACTCGTCGATTTTGAAAATGCCCGGGGCGCGAAAGAGGTCGGCAGCGGTGATGCGGGTGTCGATTCCGGATTCGTCGGCGATCAACTTCGCGGCGGCCACATACTGGCGCGCGAGAGCCTGGTCGAAAATGAGCCGGTTCTCACTGCAGTCGGCATGGGTGAGGATGATTTTTGCGCCGATCCGTCCCCGCGAGACGGCGGCGGAGAGGAGATTTCGGGCTTCGCCTTCCAGCTCCAGGAGCGCGGCAGGCAGGTTCACGGATATATCGACCTGCTTCCGGTTTACCCCGGAGAGTTCCACATCGATCTTCCAACCGTTCACCGTGGCGTCGCCCCGGCCGAATCCTGTCATGCTGCGCATGCGGCAAAGAGTAGGCGGTTTCCCGGGAAACGGAAGTGCGGAAATGAAGACGGCCCTCAGTCCCCGGCGGCTTCACGGATGTCCTCGAGAGCATCGATGAAATCGTCGAGGAACTCGATCGGGACCATGATGGTGTCGCGTCGACCGCGAACGTCCTCGGTGATTTTGACAAACTGACCCCGGTCGTTCTCCTTGAGATCAAGAAAGAAGATCTTGCGATCCGCGATGATCTTTTCCGTGTGTATGGGCTTTTCGTCAGACCCCCGTTTTTCCCCTTCGTAACCGATCATAATTCCTCCCTCTTCCGCAGTTGCGCCCGGACAAGCTACCGTGCCTTCAAATACGAAATCTTTTTAACATCCCGCGTTTTCAATGCAAGCGGAGGAAGTAGCGCAATTTTGATAATTTTTCTGTAACAAAGCGCCAGGGACGCGATCAGAGGCCTCTACTTGCGGCCTTTGCCCTTTTCGAATTAAGGGCTAAGATTGCCTTCCTTTTACCTCAGGGGTCTTATCATGCTCAAAACAGTCTTTCAGAATCTGTTCCGCTTGCGCGAAAAAGCATCGCGTCGGGCCCCCGGCGCGGACGACGGTTTCGATGCCCACGAGAAACCCTTTCTGGACCATCTCGACGATCTCCGGCAGACCTTGTTCAAAATTTTCGGAACTCTGGCGATCTCGACAACCGCCTGTTTTGTTTTCCACATCAAGATCTTTGAACTGGTTCAACTCCCCGCGAAGTCCAAGCTCGCCGAAGTTGCTCCGGGAGTGTCGCTGCATTCAAAACTCGACCTCATCACCCTCGGGCCGACGGAGCTGATTTTCCTGATGTTCAAGCTCTCGTTCTACGCGGGGATCATCATCACCTTTCCGTTCCTTGTTTTCTTTATTTTTCAGTTCCTCATGCCCGGACTGCGGCAGGCGGAAAAGCGGACCATCATTCCCGGGGTCGGGATCGGTTTCATCCTTTTCCTTGTCGGTGGATCTTTCGCCTTCTTTCTCGCAACGCCCCTGGCACTGAAGTATTTCTATCAGTTCGAGGAGGAACGACTTTCCGGCACCGACCCCATTGGAGACGTGCTCGCGAGCCCCATTACAGAAGTCGGTCTCATTGGCTTCGATGGAGTGAGATACCCGGCTGTTGCCACTGAGACGGCAACTCCGCCAGAGGTAGAGAAAGCAACACCTCCCGCACCAGAGGCAGCCGCTCCTGCCACGCCTGAAGCAGAGACAGCGACGCCTGCCGCGCCTGAGGCAGTCACTCCCCCGGCACCAGAGGCAGAGAAAGCAACACCTCCCGCTCCTGAGGTAGTCGCTCCTGCCACACCTGAAGCAGAGACAACGCCGCCTGCCGCGCCTGAAGTAGTCACACCTCCCGCACCAGAGGCAGAGAAAGCAACACCCCCCGCTCCTGAGGGATCTTCACTGACGCCTGAGTTGCGAAAAGAAATTCGAAACTATCTCAGAGAAAGCCTCGCCACCGCGGAGGGGTCAAACTTCACCCTGCGCTACGACGAGGTCCGCGACAAAATGGTCCTTGTCCCGGCAAAAGGCGGGAGGAGTTCCTATCAAATCGGGAAATACATCAGCTTCATTTCACAACTCGTCCTCGTGTTCGGGATCAGCTTCCAGATGCCCATTGTCGTGACGATTCTGGTGAAGCTCGAACTCCTGACGGCCCGTGTCATGCGCAGCACCCGTTCGTATGCCTGGATCATCATTTTTGTGATCGCGGCCATCCTCACCCCGAGTCCGGATGCCTTCACGATGGGCCTGCTTGCCGTGCCTCTGATCATCCTCTACGAAATATGCATCGTCATCGCCACGATTATCGAAAAGGCGAGGGAGAAACGCGAACGGGCCGAGGAGTTGTCGCGGAAATCCCGTCTTGAACAACTCTACATGAAACCCGCTTCCGACCTCTCCGAGGACGAAAAGGCGGAGATGCACAAGGCCGAGATCGAGCAGTACGAGCGCGAGCATGAGCACCTTTACCTTGAGGACAGCGAGCATGTCGCCCGGGGCGGCCTTCACGGCGACGACTCCCACGATTCCGGAGAAACCGGTGCGATTCAGCACGATGAGAGCTGGCATGCCGACGATCACTACTGGCACGATCAGGGGCATCATGATGATCTTCACCACGGGATGGAAAGTGATCACGCGGAGAAAGAGGATCTCGAACCGTCCTCTGAAGACGAGGGGGACATCAATCCCGAAAAAGGAGAGTCCCCATCCCATCAGGATTACGAGAGCTGCATTCCCGACGGGCCCGTCGTGGATCTGAACCACGCGACCGAAGAGGAGCTGAAAACCCTCCCCGGGATCGGACCGAAGATGGCTCAGGTGATTATCGCGAACCGCCCCTATCGGACCTTCGACGATCTGGACCGGGTTCCGGGTCTGGGGCCGGAAAAGATTCAGAGAATCACCGACCGCATCATGATGGGGTAGTCGGAATGGAAGTTGATTGTGGGTAGGGCCGTTCGGCTCGAACGGCCGAAGGCGGCGTGTGACGAAGGTTCTTCCCGACCGAGCCGGTCGGGGCTACCCGAAGAACTCGTCCGGCCGCAACGGGGCCATGGGTTGGGAAGTCTCCCAACTTGGCCCCTTATTACTGGTGCTTCTTGATAAAAGACTTCAGCTTCGCGGCGCTCATGAAGCCGGTGGAGCGTCCGACGACCTTGCCGTTTTTGACTGCCACGACGGTGGGGAGCAGTTCAACCTTGTACTGTTCGGCGAGGGCGGTCTGGGTGTCGACATTGATCGACTGAAAGCTGACTCCGGCAGGTGAGCTCTTCGAGACCGAGGAAAAAATAGGTTTCATCTTCTGACAGGCGCCGCACCAGTCCGCTTCAAATTTGAGGATCTTCAGTGACGAGGCAGCGGCGTGGACCGGCATCGCAAGAGCGGCGGTCAGGACAAGAAGGGGAAGAGCAATCAGGAGGGCGTGTTTTTTCATGGGTAAGCGAGAGTGAAATCTCACGGGTAAGACGAAGCAAGAGGGAAGACCTTGCAATATTCACACGAGATTCCGGTGACGGTCGAGCCAGGCCTGAACGTAGTCCTCGGTCTCGGGAGACGCATCGGTGTTGAACCGTGTCTCCAGTTCGCCGATCTCCCAGCCGCCGAAGGGCGTCTTGATCACGATGGAGAGGGTCGCCCGCTCCGGATACAGGACCCGGTAGATGAAGGTGTGGCCCTCGCTGACGCGGGTGGCGTAACTCGCGACGCAGTTCCCCTGCTCCTCTCCCTCGTCGACAAGACCGGCCGCACTGGTGACAGGCTCGATACGGCCGGGAATGCCCGGGATGGGGGGCGAAAAGAAATGATGCCCCGCAATCTCATTCGCCTCGATCAACTGACGGACACGGCGGCGGTAGTGCCCCGAGATCTCGTCGTGGGCGGCGCGCAGACGGTCGAGGCTGGCGAATTGACGACAGCGCTCCCCGGTGCGCAATTCCTCCTGCATGCGCAGGGTGCTGGTGATCATGTGCACGACCCGACCCCGGTAGTTCTCACTGCGGTCCCGGGCCACCTCTCCCAGCAGGTTGGCGCTCGCCGCTCGTGAAGCGACCGGATCCGCGAGGATCTCAACGACACCACAATTGATCGAGGGCAGATGGCTGAGGCGTGACTTGCTCTCGCTCAGTTCCTTCTTGAGGACATCGACCATGGCGGTCCAGTTGTCGCCACTGATCGAGGCGGGATCGATTTTGCGGAAGAGATTGACCGCAGCCGTGAGTGAGGGCAGCCCCAGCACCTCCATGAGATCCCGCTGCCGCAGAGCGCTGCACCCCAGCGAGGAAATCAATTCCCGATCCGAACCCAGTTTTTGGGCCAGGATGAAGGCGAGCGCCGGGTTGGCCTCCGTCAGTTCGAGTGCCCCGGGATCGTGGGTCAGGAACATCAGGAGCGGCCACTGGTGCGTGCGGAAGGGCTCAAGCACCCGGGCAAAAGGCTTCGGTAAAGAAAAGCGGAAGGAATCAAAGGCCCGCTTTCGTCGTTGGGCCGGGGTTAGATTCCGGTCCGGTGATCGGGTGGTAGCTTCGTCGAAGAAATCGAAAAGGAGCTGGTTGCCCGGGGCCCTTTTGCCCGGTTTGCGGTCCTTCTCCGGACGATAGGGGTGCACGAGCCGGAACTCGGGAATGAAGGGTTGCCAGCTCGAGCCACGGCCTCTGCGTATCACCGCGCGCGGAACGGGCGAGCCGGTGATACGCATTTCCACCGAGTCCTTCACCAGGTGCAGGGCACCATTGGTAAAGGAAAAGCCGGGCTCGGCTGTTGGTGCGGAAAGGGGCATTGAACGGTCATCAACGTCCACCTCCCGATTCTCCGCAACGGGATCATGAGGCCTCGTTTCATTTTCAATTCCGCGCTCACTGATCATTGATTTTTCCGATTGGATTTCCCCGTTTAGCGACGAAAAAACACCTATGCCCGAACTCTGGTTTACCGCCGATCTGCACCTCGGACACGGGAACATCATCAAGTATTGCCGGCGTCCTCATCTTTCCCCGGAGGAAAGCCTGCGGGCACAGGAGGACTCCCGTGGTGGATGGAAGGTTTCCCGGGAGACAGTGCTCCGTCATGATGACGCCCTCATCGATGCCATCAACGAGCGGGTCGGGAAAGGCGACACGCTGTGGATTCTCGGAGACTTTTCCCTGTCTCCAATCGAGGAAGCGAAGGCCTATCGTGATCGCATCCACTGCCGGACCGTGAACTTCGTGAGGGGAAACCACGATCTCCCCTCCTACGAGGTTCTTTTTGATCAGGTCCTCGATCAGGGCATGATCAAACATCGCGGTCGAAAGATCTGGCTGAATCATTATCCGATGCGGAGCTGGGACAAAGCCTTTCACGGATCCTGGCATCTCTACGGGCATGTCCACGGGAGATTGCAGGAGGAGGATGCCGCCAACCCGCAACTCCTCGCGATGGACGTGGGCGTTGACGCCAATGATTTCCGTCCGGTGAGTTTTAATGAGGTCGTCGCCTACATGGAGCCACGCGAGGAAGCCTTCTGGAACTGGAAGGAAACGATGGGTCGAAGCTAGGCGGGCGGAGTCTCAACGTCTCCCGTGCCGCCACTGAGCCTCCACCCGCCCCGTGATACCGGCGTGAATCGTCGAGGCAGGGTTTCAAAAATACAGGTTTCGCTACACAATAAATATGGAATTAATGACAATTTAAGGCGAAATTCTTCGTCCGGAGCCGATCGCATTCCTTCAGGATACTGGGGGCAATCAGAGACCCGTGATAATGGTGACGAGTCTTAGATGTCCTTTCGCAGTCCCAATTTCTTTGTTGTGGGAGCTCCCAAATGTGGAACCACCGCCTTGTACCATGCCCTCCTCCGGCATCCTGAGGTCTTTCTTCCTCATTCGGACGAACCGGGAAAGTATTGGATCAGCAAGGAGCCGCATTTCTTCGCCGACGATCTCGGGATCGAGGATTGGATTCGCTTGTCCCGGGAGGAGGACTACCGCGCGCTCTTTTCCGGGGCGGGGGATCGACCGCGCGTGGGGGAAGTCTCTGCCCTCTATCTGTTTTCCAGTTCGGCTCCCCGGCGGATTCTTGATTATTGCGGGGATTCCGTCCGGATCATCATTCTCTTGAGGCCTCCGGTCGACTGGATGAGGTCCTGGCATCACGATTGCCTCCGTTATGCGCATGAGGATATCGGGGACTTCCGAACCGCTCTTGAGGCGGGTCCCGAACGGGAAGAGGGACGGGAACTGCATCACCAATGCGGGTTCAAGGGCTGCTTGAACTATCGGAAGCTGGCCCGTTTTCACGAATCCGTAGAGCGCTATTTTGAGGTATTCGGCAGAGAGAGGGTCAAAGTCCACCTCCTCGAAGACCTCAATCGCGATCCGGAGGGGGTGCTGCGCGAAGTCGCGTCTTTCCTCGGTATTTCGCCGGAACCCTTGTCTTCAATCGAAAGGCAGAATGATTCGGCGGTCCTTTCCCGCACCCACCTCTGGGAGTTCCGGATTCGGCGTGCTTTGGGGAATCGTCCTCTCGGAAACCGACTTTTCGCGGCGATTCCCCGGGGCCCCTTGCGCCTCTATCGCAAGGCGGTTGCGCGTTGGCTGCCACCGCTCTCCGACAAGCTGATCGACCCGGATCTGCGAGCCGCCCTCATCGGGGAATTCCGTCCTGAAGTCGAAAAATTAGGGAGATTGATCGGCCGGGATCTTTCTCACTGGAACGAGTAACTGCCACGGATCGGGGCCCGCTTACAACGACACAGCGACACCGGTTTTTCGGTGGGATGGGTAGTCGGAGTGAAATGAAGACGCGCCGAGAGCGCGGATGAAGGGATCTGCAATACGATCACCGAAGAACATCGCCGAGGAAGCAATTAGGAACGGGGTCAGCCCTCCTTAAGCAGCAGCACCGTTGTCCCTACCGGGAGGACCTTGCCGAGAGACTCCTGCAGGGCTGTATGACTCCACCCTGTGGCTGTCGTCCTGGCCGGATCGTTTGCGAGCGGCTTGAACTTTACGACCAGCTCGCCTCTGGCAGGTTTGATTACTTCAAATTCGACCCAGTCTTTCCACTTCGCGAAGGCCTCCGAGACTTTTGCGGCATTCCCGCCTTCGCCATAGCCGGGCACAACGAGATGCAGGGTGGCCACGTAGGGAGCCCCGTGGAGCGGAAAGGCGTCGGTCACGGCCTGGGCGATCTGATGGGCGCTGACTTTGGCAGGATCAAAAGTGACGTTGATGTAGTTGGCGTTGTTTTGTCCGTCGATGACCTCGTCGATGCCGGAGAGACGGCGCACCGAGTCGTTTACCGAAAACACACAGGCCGCACATTCGACCCCGGCGATGTAGAAGGTCAGAGTCTCGAGTAGAGGCTTCGTCTCAGGCTGGGCGGCGACGGGAATGACGGTGGAGAGGACGAGGACGAACACGATACGGGCAATCGTAATCATGAGGCTGAAGGGAGCGCGGAAATTGATTTCATCCAAAAATAATCTCCGCTAAAGAGTGTTCGAACAAGAGCGCGAAAGCGCATCGCGTGGATGTGGCATCCGGCACCGGAATCTCGCGGAATTTTCTTGGAAGAAGAGCGGAGCGAGTTAGTCTGCCATCGTCTCATGAGCGGAAAGAAAAAAGGCGACGCCGACAATGCCATCCTTGTGAATAATCTCACGGTGAAGGATGCGGTCCACCTCGTGAAAATGGAGGGAGGCTCGCTCTCGAAGGGGCAGATCGCCTTCCGTGTTGCCACGGTCGTGATTGTGGCCGCTTTCACCGCCCGCGCCATCGTCGTGGGTCAGGCGACTGCCTGGCATCTCTTTTTACCGATGGTGGGCGAGTATCTCGTCCTGCTGGCTTCGATCCCCTTGATCAGCCTGATCCTCCATGATTCAGCCTTGCGGAAAGATGCGCGCAGGAGTCTCACCTGGCTTTTAACCATTACCGTGATCGCCTCGCTCTGGATCGGTTCGCAAGCCTTCGACGAAGGCACCCCGTGGACCTCGCAGGCCAGGGTTGAGTTCTCGCGCCTCTACACCTGGATCACGACCCATCAAATGCATTGGCCCATCCTCGGCGCGATGACCGCGATGATCGGCGGTCTTCCCGGACGGGTCGCCGCCTTTCACCGCCACGGACCACCCTTCATGGCTGTGGGACTGGGCTGTGCGATGCGTCTTATCATCCCGCTCTTCGGTTGTTTCCTTTTACCCTTTATCGCTGCCGGGAAATTTCCCATTGTCTGGTTGATCTGGACGATCCTCCTCCTCTCCGAACTCGGTGCGCTCTTCATGCACTGGGACCTGCAGCGCCGACTCACGAATCGCGGGGTCGAGATGTGAATCGGCGGAAATCTAAACGAGATCGAGACAGTCGAATCTCCGCGGGCTGAGACTACAGGATCGCGATATCGGAATGTTCTCCGCGTTCGTAGACGACGTTCGCCCGGCCCACGAGGAGCGGATCGACCGAACCGATCAGCTTCGATTCCTTCTTCGAGTACGGCAGCTTGTGCAGGACATAACGCATCGCGTTGAGGCGGGCGCGCTTTTTGCAGTCCGACTTCACCACCGTCCAGGGCGCGTCGGCCGTGTCGGTGTTGAAAAACATTGCTTCCTTGGCGGTGGTGTAGTCTTCCCACTTGTCGAGTGAAGCCATGTCGATGGGGGAAAGTTTCCACTGTTTCAAGGGGTGGGACTTGCGTTCCTTGAAACGGCGGCGCTGCTCTTTGCGGCTCACCGAGAACCAGAATTTGATGAGGTGGATGCCGCTGCGCGTGAGGTTGCGCTCAAACTCCGGGGCCTGACGCATGAACTCGGCATATTCCCCGTCGCTGCAGAAGCCCATGACCCGCTCGACCCCGGCGCGGTTATACCACGAGCGGTCCAGCAGCACGATCTCGCCGCGGGTAGGGAGGTGTTTCACGTAGCGCTGAAAATACCACTGGCCCTTTTCCTCCTCGGTAGGTTTCTCGAGCGCGACGACACGGGCACCGCGCGGATTGAGGTGCTCCATGAAGCGCTTGATTGCCCCGCCCTTACCCGCGGCGTCACGGCCTTCAAAAAGAATGATGACCCGCTGACCCGTCGCCCTGACCCAGGCCTGGAGTTTCAGGAGTTCGACCTGCAGTTTGTATTTTTCGCGCTCGTAGTTGCGTCGCGACATCAGGTTCTTGTAGGGATACCCGCCGTCCCGCCATTCCTCGGAAAGCTCGAAATCAGAACGCTCGCGTTTCACCGACTTGGCCAACTCAACGTGTTTGGCAAAGAGGTTTTTCAGGGCGAGGACATCGTCCGGAGAGGCTCCGGCGAGGATCGCCTCGAACGTGCCGAGCAGCTGGTCTCCGTCGCCGGTCGCATTTTTTTTGAGGATGTCCTCGACCGCTACCGCCTTCGATTCGCGGGCCGCCGAGGTCGATTCAGTGATCGAGTGCTCCTCGACCCCGGAAGCGGTGAGCGATGGCGAAACATCGCCTTCTTTTGCGCGTCGCGACGAACGGGAGGAGGATTTGCCTGACGGCTTCTTGATCGAAGAAGGGACGCGTTTGGGCCGGGTTTTTCGGGTCATGCGGATAAGAAGCGAGTTCCAACCGGGATTGTAAGGCATCGGGCTTGGGAGACGCAATTCCGGAGGGGGCCTCCAACCAGAGAATGACAAGAAACGCGCAGGGATCGGGGCTCCTCCCTTTTGCATTCGTCTTGGGATGCCTTCCGACTCTGTTGTCAGCCTAACCCGTCGAGTGAAGCCTTCGCCGAAACCGTGCCTTAATCAGTTGCGTTAGGCGATCCACCACCACCGCGAAGCGCATCTCAAGGCCCCGGCCATTCGTCATGCTCGCCTCCTGGCCCGGATCTTCGAAAAAATCGAAAAAATGCGGTAAGTTAATCGAACAGGACGCTGCCGTTCATCCTGAAGCCCCCATGAAAAAACAAGACCCTTCCTGGAACCGTCGTCATTTTCTGCAGTCCTCCCTCATCGGTGCCGGTGCGGTGATTGCTTCGACGAATGAGACCACCGTTGCCGCCGAGTCAGACAGTAAAGAACCCGAGTTGACGCAGGAGGTAGACGTGCTTGTGGTCGGCGGGGGAACCGCCGGGACCGTCGCCGCGATCCAGGCGGGGCGCCTCGGCGCAAAAACCCTGCTCCTCGAGCGCAACAGCCAGCTTGGCGGCACCATGACGACCGGCGGGGTCGCCTTTCCCGGTCTCTTTGATGCCTGGGGCAAACAGGTCATCGCCGGGATTGGCTGGGAGCTCGTCAAGGAGAGCGTCGAACTCGACGGGGGAGAATTCCCGAACTTCGCCAAGGTCCCTCAGCGTCACTGGCACAACCAGGTCTTCACCAACCAGTTCCTCTACGCCCTCCTCTGCGAGGAGAAATGTGTCGCTGCCGGAGTTGAGATCGCCTACTACGAATTTCCTCAAGTGGTCACCCGGGTTGAGCAGGGTTGGCAGGTTGATTGCGCCGGATTCGGGACAAAACGCCGCATCCTCTGCCGCCAGATCATTGATTGCACCGGCGGTGCCGAAGTCGTCGGTATGCTCGGATTCAACCGCCTCCGCGAGGAAGAGCGCCAGCCGGGTTCTTTCCTTTACATGCTGGGCGAAGCCCACGAACCCGGTCGCAACCAGATCCACCGGATCTACGTTCACGGGGCGGACTCAACGAACTCGCGCACCGCGACCGAGGCGAATCTTGCCGGTCGCAAATCCATCCTCGAAAAGGTGCGTCAGGACAAAAAGCGCCTCATGCACCTACAGCCCGAGACCGGCTTTCGCGAGAGCTACCGCATCGAGGGAGAGACGATGGTCACGGTGAATGACTACACCACGGGTCGCCTCTTCGATGACGCGATCTCCTACGCCTTTTATCCCGTCGACCTGCACACCCGCGAAGGCGTCAAACCCCAGCCGCTCAAGCCCGGGGTCGTCCCGACGATTCCCCTGCGCGCCCTCATTCCCAAAGGCAGCCGCAACCTCATCGTGGCCGGCCGTTGCGTCAGCAGCGACCGCCTCGCGAACTCCGGCCTCCGCGTCCAGGCCTCGTGCATGGGCATGGGCCAGGCCGCCGGTGTCGCCGCCGCCCTTGCCGCAAAGGCAGGCACGACTCCGCTCGAAGTTCCCCTGACAGAGATCCACGAGCGCCTTCGGGAACACGGACAGATCGTGCCGGAAAAGGCTTGAAGAGCCGCCGAAGTGAAACGCGATTAATAAAGTAGCGAAGAACGTGAGTTCTTCGTTCCCGCCGCCGGAACAACTCCCGTTTTTCGCAACTCACCATGCGCCATTCTCCTAACACTACTCCCACATGAGTCAGCGCTTCGTCACTCTGCTGACCGCGACCAGCTTTGTCGTCCTTGCCGTGACCGGGGTGATCGCCTTCATTTGGCCGTTCTCGCTGAATGTCGTCGGACTCCATGCGCTGATGGGTTTTGCCTTCGTCGCGCTGGTCGTCTTTCATGTTGCCGCCAGTTCCCGGGCGATGACGCGCCATCTGCGGAGCCCCATCCTCTGGATCGTTCTTTCCCTCACTGCCCTCGTCACCGTCTTCCTCTGGTGGCAGCCGCGCCCCGTCAAAGCGCTCCTCGGTTTGAGCGCCAATCTCGGTCCCGCTCTCGATCGCTTCGAAGTGAGTGAGCGCGGAATGGTCTATCGCTACAGCCCCGACCCGTCCTACAAGATGGTCCTCGAGATCCGCAGCGGAGCCTCCTACGATTCCGCAAATCCTCCCCGCCTCGCCATCTGGCTCGAGAATCAGTCGCACTACCACATCAAAACCCTCCTTGAGCCCGGGGCCGCCGACAGCGAAACAATGCTCCCCTACTGGGCCTTCAAAGTCGCCGGATGGAAGGCCGCCATTGAGGACGCGAAAAAGCGCGAAGCGTCTCTCGACGATCTCGTCGACGCCATCTCCAGCCCCACCGAAAACAGTTCCTTTGATCCGGCCGACTACATTCTCCCCCGAAAAACCGAGTCCTCCATGCCCTACCGGCTTCTTATCGAGATCAATCAACCGGGGGACCCGTCTGAAAAATCCGACGATCAGCCCTCGCTTGTCTATCAGGTCGAAATCGACAACTTCGATCCCCGCACGTTCCAGCTTCTCGACCTGGTCGGTTATCCCGTGAAAGAAGTGTCCGGAGACGGAGAGATCGAATGGCCGCTTTATTTTGCCGATGAACGCTTTGATTCCGCGCTGGATTTGATCGACAGCGCCTTGCTGACGATTGAGCGGGAGCCGGGGGAATCGGAGCAGAACGGCTTAAGCGGCAAGTGATGTCCAGCTCCAACCCTCCCCGCAGCAGCTGATAGAAGGGAGCCGCGGGGTTGAAAAGTGAATTCCCGGCGGAGTCCCGGCCCCAAGAAACCGGCTCGCATTTCCTTTCCGATTCTCTAAGGTGAACGTCCCAAAGGATGGCAGGAGGAGACACAGACAGCGCCGGGGTGAAAATGACGCCCATGATGGTGCAGTATCAGGCGATGCGGCGCGAGCTGCCCGATGATGTGCTCCTGCTTTTCCGTCTTGGAGACTTTTACGAGATGTTCTTCGACGATGCGAAGATCGCCTCGCCCATCCTGAACGTCGCCCTCACCAAACGCAATGGCATGCCCATGTGCGGCGTGCCGCATCATGCGGCGGAGGGTTACCTCGCGAAGCTGATCCGCGCCGGAAAGCGGGTCGCCCTTGCGGAACAGACGACCGAGCCGCAGCCGGGAAAAATTGTCGAGCGGGCCATCAGCCAGATCATCAGCGCGGGCACGATCGACGATCTCAACCTGCTCGACTCGGCGAAATCGAACTACCTCGCGGCCGTCTTCCGGTCGAAAGGGCGCTACGGACTGGCCTATATCGAACACACCACCGGCGAATTCCGGCTCACCGAGTTCGGAGATCGCGGTGCCCTCGACGATGAACTCGCCCGGCTTCGTCCCGGTGAGCTGCTCTATTCCGAGGAACAGGCCGAGGCCTTTGACCTGTTGCCGAACGCGCAGCGCTACGATGCCTATCCCTTTCTCATCGATCAGGCCGAATATGTCCTGAAGCAGCATTTCAAAGTCCAGTCTCTCGACGGTTATGGTTGTGCCGGGTTTCTCCCTGCGATCGGAGCGGCGGGGGCGATCCTCCACTACGTCGAGACCCAGTTGCGCCGCAGCGTCAGTCACTTGCGCACTCTCCAGGCTTACCGGACGGAGAACTACGTGCTCATCGACGCCTCCAGTCAGGCCAACCTCGACCTCGTCTCAAGCCGCTCCGGAGGAGTAAAAGCGTCTCTACTCGGCGCGATCGACCGGACCTCCACCCCGATGGGAGCGCGCAAACTCCGTCACTGGGTCCTGCACCCCATCCGCGATCTCGCCGCCCTTGTGGCCCGTCAGGACATGGTTGAATCGCTCATTCGCGAGCCCTTTCTACTCAACACCCTGCGTCGGGATTTCAGCGAGGTCCGCGATATCGAGAGGACGATCAGCCGGCTCAGCCAGGGATCGGGTAATGCCCGCGATCTGAAGTCGCTTGAGATGTCCCTGCGCAAAGTGCCCGATGTCCGCGAGCACCTCGCGGCACTGGAGGGAGGGGCGCTCGGAAGGGAACTCGGACAGCGGCTCGGGGATTTTTCCACGCTCGTCGAGCTGCTCGGTAAAGCCATCGCGGACGAGCCGCCCGCTTCGCTGAAAGAGGGAGGTATTTTTGCCGACGGATACAGCAGCGTCATCGACGAGTTGCGCCGCGCCGGAACCGACGGAAAACAGTGGGTCGCCGATCTTCAGGCCCGCGAGCAGGAGCGCACCGGAATCTCCTCGCTGAAAATCAAATACAACGCGGTTTTCGGTTATTTCATCGAGATCACCAACACTCACCTCGAGAAGGCTCCGCCCGAATACACCCGTAAGCAGACCATGAGCAATGCCGAGCGTTTTATCACGCCCGAGCTCAAGGAGGTCGAAAACAAAATCCTCGGGGCCGATGAGCGGCTCCGCACCCTCGAGTATCAGGAGTTCCTCATCCTGCGGGAGACCGTGCTGGAGCATCTCGAAGCCATTCAAACCACCGCCGCTGCGCTGGCCGAGATCGACGTGCTTGCCGCCTTCGCCGAGACGGCGCGGCTCTTCGGGTACTGTCGTCCTTTTCTCAACGACACCCGGAATCTGGTCATCCGGAACGGACGGCATCCTGTCCTCGATCAGAACATCGGCGAGGAGAAGTTTGTCCCGAATGACACGGCGATGGAGTCGGAGACAAATCGTTTTATGCTCATCACCGGACCGAACATGGCCGGTAAGTCGACCTACATCCGTCAGGTCGCGCTGATTACCCTGATGGCCCAGATCGGGAGTTTTGTTCCCGCCGAAAGCGCCGAGATCGGCCTTGTCGACCGCATCTTCACCCGCGTCGGAGCAAGCGACGACATCGCCAAAGGCCAGTCCACCTTCATGGTCGAGATGACCGAGACCGCCCTCATCGCGAACAACGCGACCGAGCAAAGCCTCGTCATCCTCGATGAAATCGGACGCGGCACCGCCACTTACGACGGCCTTTCCATTGCCTGGAGCGTCGTCGAGCACCTCCACGACAAGGTCCGCTGCCGCACTCTCTTCGCAACGCACTACCACGAGCTGACCCAGCTCGCGAGTTCGCGTCCGGCGCTGAACAATTACAACATCGCCGTTCGTGAATGGAACGAGCAGATCATCTTCCTCCGTCAAATCGTGCCGGGAGCGGCGGACAAGAGCTACGGCATCCAGGTGGCCCGTCTTGCCGGTTTGCCGGACTCCATCATTGCGAGAGCAAAGGAGATTCTTTCCGGACTCGAAGGCCAGCCAGGGCCTTCTGAAGGTCCGGTGGAAAAACCCGCCTTCGAAGTGGCTCCGAAAAAGCGTGTCCCAAATCGATCCGATGACAAGGTCGGTGAGGACCCGCCCGGAGAGACGCAGATGTTGTTGTTTAGTTAGGACGGAATCACGATCCGATCGCGAGCCAGTTGAACTCGACCGAATAGACCCGCGAAGATCGCCAGGTCGAAATGCGGGCGACAAATCCGAACTCGCTTACCAACTCCGCCGTGACCGTGATCCGTGCGCTGCTGCATTGATCCAGATCAAATCCGCTTAGACCGAGGTGGACGACAGGGGGAGCGGAGAAGGGTGTGGCAAAGGCGATCTCGAAGGCAAAGGAGCGGATCGGATCCTCCTCACCCGCCGGGGCATCAAGAGTCCAGTCTTCCGTCTCCGTGCCGAGCGCGACGCTGGCGGAGAGGATGGTGAGGGGGAGGAGGTTGGTGCTCATGTCGGAGATAATTCCCGACAAAAGCAGGCTTCCGGCCAAATGACGATGGACTTGTTGTCAAAATGTCGGGGAATCGGGAGGACAGGCGTGCCTGTCGACAGGCGGTTGCGGGATGGCGACTAACGCAAATGAGTTGCAAATGCAATTGTATTGCGTGAGTGTGCCGGGATTGTCATTCCCATGAGCTTCGCCATCCCTGCCCGAAAACTGCCCGTCACCGTCCTATCCGGCTTCCTTGGAGCGGGTAAGACCACCCTTCTTGAGCACATCCTCCGTAACCGTGAGGGTAAAAAAGTCGCCGTGATCGTCAATGACATGAGCGAGGTGAATATCGACGCGGCGCTTGTCCGCTCGGGTGACGCCTCCCTTTCCCGGTCCGAGGAAAAGATGGTCGAGATGTCGAACGGCTGCATCTGCTGCACCCTGCGCGAGGATCTCCTCCTCGAAGTCGGCAAGCTGGCCCGCGAGGGACGCTTCGACCACCTCCTCATCGAATCGACGGGTGTGAGCGAGCCCATGCCCGTGGCTGAGACTTTCACCTTCCGCGACGAGGAGGGACGCTCCCTCGGTGACGTCGCCGAAATCGACACCATGGTCACTGTCGTCGATGCGCTGAACTTTCTCCGCGACTACGAGAGCATGGAGGAGCTCCGTGACCGCGGCGAGGCCATGGGCGAGGAGGACGAGCGCAGCATCGTGGATCTGCTGGTTGATCAGATCGAGTTCGCCAACGTTATCCTCATCAACAAGACCGACCTGATCGACGACGAGCAAAGGCGCCGCATCCATGCGATGATCCGGGCGCTCAATCCCAAGGCACGGATTCACGAAACGACCGAGTCGCGTGTGCCACTCGATGCGGTGATGGGCACGGGACTTTTCCAAATGAGTGAGGCCGAGGAGTCGCCGGGCTGGCTCGATTCGCTCATTTCCTACACGCCCGAGACCGAGGAATACGGCATTTCCAATTTTGTTTACGAGCGCCGCATCCCTTTCCATCCCGAGCGCCTCCGCCGTGTTTTCGAAGAGGAATGGCCGGGCGTGATCCGTTCGAAGGGACTCTTCTGGCTCGCTACCCGTCTGCAGATGGCGGGTTACTGGTCGCAAGCCGGGGCGATGTGCCGCGACCAGTGTATGGGCTTTTTCTGGGCGGCCGTGCCGAAAGAGCACTGGCCCACTGATCCCGCGCAACTCGCCGAAATCGAGAAGTCGTCCAAAGGACCCAATGGCGATTGCCGGCAGGAGATCGTCCTCATCGGATCCGGGATGGACCGCGAGGCCCTCACTGCGATGCTCGACGAGGCCCTCCTCACCGAAGAGGAACTCGCCATGGACAAGGACGAATGGAAGGCCCGCTTTCCCGATCCGTTTCCCGAGTGGAACATGGCCATCGATGCGACCGGCACGGTGATGCAGCACGCCCGCGAACACGCCGAAGCCCTTGTCTGAGCCGCGATGGAATCGCCCGACTCCATTCCCCGTGAGAGGCGGACATTTCTTCCGCCGCATGCCCGGATTTTGCGACTCGACTTCTCTCAGCTTGGTCGACCGGTCCGGCCCCGGGCGATCGAGGATCGCGCCGCCGGGACCGAGCGAATGGTGAGGCGGCTTCTCGCGATCGTGCGCGAGCACCGTGCCAGCGCCCGGCGTGTTGGATCGCCGTTCGATGACACGGCCTTGCGCGCCGTCCTTTACGCCCTCCGCGTCGAGTCCCTCGGCGGAGATCCGCAGGCACTCCTGCAAGATCCCGATCCGGTCGCCGCCTGGCTGCGGCAGGCGCTTTTTCAAGACCTGCTTGAGGAACCGAGCCACGTGTTTTTCACCACGCGAATCAACGAAGATACGGTCCGCTACGAGGCGATGGAGGCTGCTTTCTGGCGCGAATGCCTCGCGGAGCTGGGGGAGCAGGTCTTGGGGAGCCCATGAAAACTCTAACAAAACACTACCCGGTCGCCGCCATCCTGCGGGATTTCACTGACGCCCTCGCCCAGCAGATGTTTTACTGGGGGCGCGATGTGATTCATCCGTCGGGAAATCTCCTCGTCGCCCGCGGTTTCGACCGGCGCAAGTCCGGGGGGCTCGACGGCACGAGTTGCTACCGACTCCGCCTGGAAAGGGGCGTCGTCGAACTGCACGGAGCCTGTGCCGGATGGTATCCCGAAAACTCCGGAGAGCCGGGTTTTCTCTACATCCGTAAGCGGCATCGCTGCTATCTTTACGAAGGCTCTGAGCCGCCCGCTCCGGGACTTTATCACAACGAACTCCTCCGCACCTCACCGGGGGCGGAATTACTCGAACGGAGCAGACATTTTCTGGACTGGTGGCTCTCCTACGAAACCTGGATAGCCGAGCTCAACGGACCCGACTACCGCAACACCTGCCACCGAACTTTCGCGAAGTTGCCGAAGTCGGTTCCCTGGCTGCCACCCGCCGCCGCCCTCGATTGGCTCCGCGCCTATCATTGCGATCCGGAAGCGGCGGGAAGGGCCCGCCGGAAATCATGAAACCCCTCCTCTTCCTCACCGGCTTTCTCGGTGCCGGGAAGACGACCCTGCTGCGCGGGATCCTGACCGAATCTCAGAAACTCGGGAGATCCTGCGACGTGATCCTGAATGATTTCGAAAACGCCGAGATCGATGCCGCGACCCTGCCGTCCTACGCGGCCTCGATCGCTCCGATCGCGGCGAGCTGCGCCTGTTGCGACAGCCTTGAGAATCTTGTGCAACTCGCCCTCGCCGCGCAGGCGAGCCGGGGCGACGCGCTCCTCGTCGAGCTGAATGGCACGGCCGATCCGCTTCCGCTGCTGGAGAGCTTCACATTGCTTGAGGAAAAGCTGCCCTTCTTTCCGCGCTGGCAGGTCGCGGTGATCCACGCGCGGAACTGGGGCCGCCGCGGCGACTTCGCGGCGCTCGAGCGTCGCCAGCTTGAGACGGCAACGCATTGGGTGCTGACCCACGCGGAATCGCTCACGGCGCGTGAGTTGCGGGTACTTTCAAAAGGGGTCGCCTCGGTGAATCCCCACGCCAAACGCAGTCATGCGCATGGCCTTGCTGCCGATCTTCTCATCGGCCGGGGTGGGCCGGAGGCGGTATCGTTTCTCGCTGGCGGGAGGCACCGTCATGACCACGTCCACGCCCTATCACACCGCTTCACCGGTTGTCAGGTTCCGTTGCCGGGACACTACCGCAGTGAGGAAGTGATCGCCCTGTTTCATGCCCTGCCGCCCGTGGTGGTGCGCGCGAAAGCTCTTGTTCGCCTCCGCGATCGCCCGGGGAGCCGTTGGCTTTTTGGCCGCAGCATCGATGATCCTGTGGATGATCCCTATGAGGTCGACGGTCTCGCCAAGGCTCCGTCCTCCCTTGTCTGTATCGGACCCGGCCTCGATCCGGAGGTGATCAGGGGCCTGGTCGCGGAGATCCTGCACGGAGTAAGTCTGCCTTGAAGCCCATCGACCGGTGACCGCCGGCTGAGATTAATGAGTCAACCCAAGGATAGTAAAAACTTACAAAAATTATTGCAATTATAATACGGATGTATTAACTTAATTCCATTGTCTGCTTCAACTCATGACACTGGAATCTGCCATTTTCCTCATCACCTTTTCGTTCTGCCACGTCTTTTTCCCGGGCCATCCGACGCCCTTGCTTCTCACGACGGGAGGCATGGGCATGAAAAAGGCCTGGCAGTTCACGCTCGGCATGGCGATTGCCCATGGCCTGCTGATGGCCCTCGCCCTTGGCGTGGGACAGTTTTTCCTCAAGATGCTCATGACGGCCTGGCCGGGAGGCAAGTTCTGGCTTAGCCACGTCGACATTCCTATTCTCCTCATTCTCGGTCTCTTCCTCCTGCGGGAAGCCTTCCGTCGCGGCGGCGAAGTGGAGAGGGCCGCAAAGATGCTCGATCCAAAACATCCCTTCCTGACCGGCGCGGCGATCGGATTTATTCCCTGCCCCGACACGATCGGATACGCGATGATAGGAGGGGCGATGGGAATGCACGGGCTCGCTCACATGATCACCGCGACCTCGATTGTCTTTTTCGGAACGGCCCTCGGCTTCTGCAGCGTCACCGCCGTCGCTGCCTTCATGCCGAAGCTGGTCAAGAGCCCGAAACTGGGCCCCGCCATCTGCCTGGTGACCGCATTGATCTGCTTTGCCAACGTCACCTGGCGAACCTGGAACACCTGGAACGACTGGGCCTGATCTCCGAAATCCGATTTAAACGATGAAGCGCTTTTTGTTACCCCTCGCCCTGCTCTCGAGCCTGCTCTTCTCATGTTCCAGCGAGAAGAAGGAGGACCCCACTGCCGCCGCTGACTGGCGTCCCGAGGAAGCCAGTGTCGCCAAACACATCACGAGTGTGCACCACTTCGTGATCAGTCCCGCTCCCGAGTCACATCTCCGTGTGGATCGTGATCCGGCGACCGGCAAGATCGTCGGCGAGTTTCGCAAGGATGTTCTGGAAATCCTCGGCGGAGAAAAGGCCCTTTACGTGATGGGATGGGATGCCAATCCCCAGCTCTCCTCGCGGCACGAGTATCTCTTTTTCCTCGAGGCGCTTCACGCCTACCTCGTGCTCAATCATCCGGAATGGGATGGTGGCGAAGGCAAGGTGGCGGCGGTGAAGAGTGAGTGATCCTCGCGCCGAATAGTGAGCTACTTCAGCCTCGCTCGTAAAGCACTCAGGGCCTCTTTGTTGTCTTTGAGTAATCGACCGAAGAGTCGATCCAAGGTCCCGAGCAGAACCGTTTCACCTGCCTTTGCGAGATCCTCCGCATGATTGGCGAGATCGTTCTGCGTTGGCGAGAGTCCGGATTCCGCTGGTGTTGTTTTCGCGACAGCCGGATTGTCGCGGGCGTGCCCGCCGAAAACTCCTGAGATCTCAAGCAGCCAGGCCTCTTTTCCATCCGCGCTGAAGACCAGCCAGACGACGGGTCCACTGGTGTCTGAGAGTTCAAAGACACGGCGATTGGCGACAAAAGGAGAAACCTTTCGCACGGTCCAGGCGCCGTCGACCTGCGAGGCGAATTCCACCTCCGTCCCGTTCCAGCGGAGGCGGGTCGGATTGAGTTTTCTTTCGTCCTCGATCGATTCGAAGACAACGTTAGTGATATCCCCGGGGAACTGACTGATGCGTTTCGGCGTGCTGTCTTTCGCGATCTGGTAGGAAATCTCGCTCACCGCATTGACAGAGGTGACGTATTTAAAATTGTCGCTGAAAAAATACCACCCGGTGTGTTCCGCCTTGAAGTTCAACCGCACCACGCCCTCGTCGAGAAAGGAGGTCTCGTAGTGATTTCCTGCCTTCCCGTTTCTGGCGATCGGTGCCATGGCCGTGCCGTCGTAGCTCAGCGCTTTGAGGCTTGAGGTTCCGCGCAAATCCCAGATCACCCCGTTGAGGCGTTCCGCAAAGGCTTCAATTTCCGGATAGTCTGTTTGCGGAGCGGTGTCTCCGTCGGTTTGGGCCTGCGCCGGTGCGGCAATCAGGACGGACAGGAGACAGAAGAAGCATTGGAACCATCTCATGGGAACCTGTGATGAAGATAAGGCTAAGCAAGCAAGGTCCTCGCCTTCGTGATTATGGCTTCCGCTTCGCTGTCGCCACCGGGGGCGGCGCCGCGGGCCATTTCGGGTTTGCCGCCGCCTTTGCCTCCGGCCACGGCGAGTGACTCGCGAACGATGTCTCCGGCCTTGAACCGGCTCGTGAGATCACCATGGACGATCACGCCGAGATGGACGGACCCGTCGGCAACGAGGGCCATCGCAACGGCTCCGCGGAACTGACGCGCCTTGACCGTGTTCATCGCCTCCTGGAGAAGGTCGGCAGAGTCACCGGGGAGGAGACCCGCCCAGGTTTCGCCGGTGTACTCCGCGAGCGTCTCCTGATACCACTCGGAGGCGAGTCCGGCAGCCGCTCCGGCCGACGCCTTCTTCACCGCTTTCTCCGCCTGCACGGCCGCTGCCCGGATCGCGTCGCGATGGGCTTCGAACTGCTTCAGGTGGGCGTTCGCTCCGGGGAGGTCCCCCGAGGCGAGTGACTTCTCGATAATTTTGGAAAGATTGTCGATGTCCTCGGCTTCGACGTAGCTCTTGCCGAGAGCCTTGAGCTTCGCATTGGCCTCCGCGAGTTTGTGAACGGCATCGGCGAACTCCTGATTCACCATTTCGGCCTGCTCGGCGATCAGGGCCGCGGCGGCATCCCCGCAGACGGCTTCGATCCGGCGGATCCCGGCGGCGACGGCTCCTTCGCTTTTGATTTTGAAAAACCCGATCGCACCGGTCGAGGAGACATGGGTTCCCCCGCAGAGTTCCATGGAGTAGCCGTCGTAGGATCCTTTGTGCCCTCCGATCTGGACGACACGAACCTTCTCTCCGTATTTGTCCCCGAAGAACTGCATCACGTCCGGATTGTTCTTCACCTCGGAATGCGGCACTTCGGCAACCGAGACCGGATCGTTCGAGAGAATACAGCCATTCACCTCGGCTTCGATGCGGTTGAGCTTGTCGGCCTCAACAGCGGAGGAGTTGAAGTCAAAACGAAGACGATCCGGTGCGACCAGTGACCCTTGCTGGGTCGCGTCGGGATTGACGAGCTGGTGCAGAGCCCAGTGGAAAAGGTGGGTCGCGGTGTGGTGCTGCTCGATGCCGCGCCGGCGTGCCGTATCGACTTTGAGGGTCACGGTGGTGGTGTCTTTGTCAGGAAGTTTCGCGAGCTGGAGCACGGCCGCTTCTCCGACGCCGAGAACGGAGAGGACGGGGATGCTCTCACCGCCCGCCACCAGGACACCGGTGTCTCCCTGCTGCCCGCCTTTTTCGATGTAAAAGGGACTGCGATCCACGATCGCGAAGATGCCGCTGCCGTTGTCGATCCAGGTGACGACTTCCGCCTCGGTCTCGTCCAACTCGTAGCCGACAAAGGTGGTCTTCACGTCGGTCTCGATAGAGACCGCTTCGATCACGGAGGTTTTCTGCCCTTCCGCGCCGGTGCTCTTGTGGGCATCGACGAGGCGGGCGACTTCGTCCTGATCGGTCGTGAGGGAACGCTCGTCGAGGAGGAGCTGGGTCAGGTCGGTGGGAAAGCCGAAGGTCTCCCAGAGCTTCACGACGGTGTCGGCGGGGAACTTCTTCCCGGCGGCCACCTTTTCGGCGGCGTCATCGAACAGTTTCAGCCCGCGGTCGAGGGTGCGGTTGAACTGCTCTTCCTCGGCCTTGAGGACCGCGGTGATTTTCTCCTGTCGCGTCGCGAGTTCGGGGAACACTCCGCCGAATTCCGCGACAAGGACGGGAACGAGCTGATGGAGGAAGGGATTGCCCGCGTCAAAACCGAGGATACGACCGAAGCGCACGGCGCGTCGCAGGATGTTGCGGATCACGTAGTTGCGACCGCCATTGCCGGGCTCGATCCCGTCGGCGATGGAGAAACTGACGGTGCGGATGTGGTCGCCGATGACGCGGAAGGCGATGTCGATCTGCTCCTGCTCAGTGAGGCTGTGACGTTTGCCACCCTCGGGCACGGTCGAGGTATAGGTCTTGCCGGTCAGCTCCGCGAGCTTGGCGAAGATGGGGGTAAAGACGTCCGTGTCGTAGTTCGAGGCGAGACGGGAGAAATCGGTGAATCCCTTTGTGCCCTGGATCACGGCGCAGGCGCGTTCGAAGCCCATCCCGGTATCGACGTGACAGGCGGGGAGCGGACGGAAGGTGCCGTCCTCATTCGCGTTGAACTGAATGAAAACGAGGTTCCAGATCTCGATACAGCGGGCGTCGCTGCCGTTGACGAGGCTGCCTTTGGTGTCTCCCTTGGGAGTGAGGTCCACGTGAATTTCGGAACAGGGTCCGCAGGGCCCTGTTTCACCCATCATCCAGAAGTTGTCCTTGCGGTTGCCGTTGACGATGTGGATGGACGGATCGAGACCGGCCTTCTTAAAAATCGCGGCCCAGAGGTCATAGGCTTCCTGGTCAAACTCGGACGGGTCGCCCGGGGACGGGGCATAGACGGTCGCGTAGAGGCGCTCGGCGGGGAGGCCCCAGCGCTCCGTGAGGAGTTCCCAGGCCCAGGTGATCGCCTCGGCCTTGAAGTAGTTGCCGAAGCTCCAGTTCCCCAGCATCTCGAAGAGAGTGTGGTGGTAGGTGTCGTAGCCGACATCCTCAAGGTCGTTATGTTTGCCCCCGGCGCGAATGCACTTCTGGGTGTCGGCGGCGCGCGGCGGATCGTAGGGAGCGGCCTCGGTGCCGAGGAAATAGGGGATAAACTGGTTCATCCCCGCGTTGGTGAACAACAGGTTGGGGGATGTCGGCATGAGGGAGGCAGAGGGCACAATGGTGTGCTTTTTCTCTTCAAAAAAATCGAGAAAGGACTGCCGGATTTCGCGTGAGGTCATGGAGCGGGGAGCTTAGCGCGGAGCGACCCGGGTGCAAGTCGCAAGCGCGCAGCAGGTAGCGGAGAACCCGGGTCGGAGTTCGGGGCGAACACGGTCGCCGCGGTGAAGGCGGTGTAAGTGGTTGGGCGGGGGTGTGACTACAGATCCATCTTCGGTTCCCGCGGTAAACGAATTTTCTCGACGCGGGGACCCGCTCGTCGGCATGCTCTTTCCATGAACCCTCGAATTCAATCCCTGTGCGCGGCTTCAAGTCTCCTGTCGCTGGCGTTCTCTCTTCTTTCCGCTCAGGAAAAGGCGGCAGATCCCAAGCCGAAAGCTCCGAAAGTGGCCATTTCCCAGGCGGGAAAAGGGGAAACCCGGCGATACCTTGTTCCGCCGACCTTTCTCGTCTCTCGCGAAGCGACCGGCAAGACGACGTCGGATCCGTTTGCTGAAAAGAGCAGAGAAGCCGGCTCGGGCGCTGATCAAAGTCTCCGCATGACCTTTCTGAAGGCAGGAGTCGAGCTCAATACCGACGACTCGATCTCGTATGATAGGGACGAAGAGGCACTTACCGTAACGACGAGCCCGAGCGCCCACCGTCAGCTTGAGGACTATTTTTCGCTCTTAAAGGACGAGGCGGAAAGACAGATCCACATTCTCCTGGAATTCATCGAGGTCGATCATCTGGAGTTCAGCGACTGGATGTTCGAGAACCGGATTTCCGGCGACGGAACACCGCTGCGGAAAGCGGTGCAAAATTGGGTGCGGGCGGAGACAGCCACAATTCTGGAAACCACCATGGTGACTGCCCGATCCGGACAACGCGCCAAGGTGGAGTCGATTCACGAACACATCTACCCGACGGAGTTTGATCCTTCCGAGATACCCGCTACGCTTACCCAGGCGAAGGGAGCCGAAGCACCCATTGGTCCAGTGACCGCGACGGCATTTGAATGCCGCAATGTGGGAACCACCTTGGAAGTGGACCCTGTCCTCGGGACGGACAATCTCACGATCGATCTGAATCTGGCACCCGAGATGGTGCAACTGGAGGGCTATACGAGCTGGCCTAGTAAAGAGATGGATCCGCTCTTCAAAACCGATCTCCCGACATTCTACACGATGAAAACCACTACTCAAATTACGACTCTCGACGGGCATTATGCCTTCCTCTCCACGATGCGTCCCCTTGATGCCCGCGACGCCGAGGGGAGAGATGTTCTCGTTCTCCTGTTCGTCCGGGCCGACGTAGGAAGCATGGGGGAATGGTCCGTTGAGCCGGCGAAATAGATTTGGCTGTCCCCATCAGAGTTCCCGCTACAAACGCATCGTCTTCTTGAGGCCGCCGGGATTCCTTCTCGAAAAATCAAAAGCCCGGCCATAGATTCCGGGATCATGCGCCACTGGCTTCTCAAATCCGAACCCGACACCTTTTCCTTCGAAGACCTGAAAGAACGCCCCGGGCGCACGGAGCCTTGGAATGGCGTCCGCAACTATCAGGTGCGGAACTACATGAGGGACGAGATGGAGCCCGGTGACCTGGGATTTTTCTACCACTCGAGCTGTCCCGAACCGGGAATCCCCGGGGTGATCAAGATCGTCTCAGCGGCGCGGCCCGATCCCCATGCCTTTGATCCGAAAAGCGACTACTACGACCCCAAAAGCGATCCCGAGAATCCCCGGTGGTTGCTGGTCGATGTCGCCTGGCGGGCCGATTTCACCCGCTTCGTCCCCCTCACCGAATTGCGCGAACATCCCGAACTCTCAGAACTGCTCATCCTCCGGCGTGGCAATCGATTGTCGATCACGCCCCTGGAATTGGCCGATTTTCGTTTCCTCTGCCGGCTCGGGGGAGTCGACCCGAAAAAGCTCTGAACCGGGGATCCTCCCGCGCCGATCAGTTACCTGACGCGGCCGGGAAGTTTTTCGCGACGCCTGCGGCGACGGCTTCGGCATACTCCCTCATGATCGACGGACGGGTTTTTCCGTTGACCTCCCGCTCTCCTTCGTAGTCGCCTTCCTGTATCCTCGCGAACACATCGGTGTTGTTCATCACATAGGGCTCGAAATAGAGAACCGGGCAGGTGTAGGAGCGACTCGCGAGGAGGTTCCGGGCCCACAGGTAGGGATGACCGTCCACATTCCTCGCCCGTTTTGATTCCGGATCGTAGGAGTAGGGTGCCAGGCCGGTGCGCTCAGCGAGGACGTCCGCAGCGACTTTGCCGAGAGCGGCCTCCTGTTCGTGAATCCGCTGGAGGATGCGTTCGATCATCTGGAAACGGTCCCCCTCATCGAAGACCTCGCCGGTGGTGTAGGCCCCGTTCAGGAGAAGGTGAAAATGATTCTCATCGACAAAAACCGGCTCGGCGGGAGACGCCCAGTGTCCGCTGTCGCTTGAGGCATTGTAATGTAAACAAAGGACCAGATCGGGCTTGAGCACCTCATTGACGAGTTTTGCCCTCTCCACGATCTCATCCCTTCGGTAGAAACGCCCTTCCGCATGAGGGCGGAGCAGGGCGTCCGGCCACTTCGGATTAAGTTCTTTGTAGAGTGCCAGGAAATCGGATGCTCGTCTTGGAGTCACGGGTGTGTTTTCGGAACGCACCAGGCTGACCCGGGCCCCCATGGCCTCGAGGAGGGGCTTGAGACGGAGCGCGGTCAACAGGGTGATCTCCCCCTCGCGCACCGGCTTATCCCCGGGTCGACCGAACTGGCGCTCTTCCACCACCGCGAATTCCCCGCCAATATGGCCCGGATCGATGGCGATGTGGAGCTGGTCGAGGGGGAGTCCGCTCCTCCAGTAGCGTTTCACTTCGCCTGGCGCGGGGGCATCGGCCGGTCTCAGACGAAGAACAAAAGGATCGCCCGCGGTCTGTATCGTTGCCGTGTCAGCCTCGATCGTGATGACCTGCTGCCAGGTCTCATCGACGGTGTAGACTCTCTCAATCAGGTCCCGCAATTCCTGAGCCGAAATGGTCCCGTGGTAGGCATTGAGAGAGTTCCAGTCCGCGACAAATCCCCGCGGAGGATGAACGAGGGGGGTCGAGGGTGCGGGTCCTTTTTCCACCACGCGGGAGACCAGAAACCAGAGCAGCAATCCGATCAGGACGAACAGGCTGAGAACCAGAGGGAGTTGTTTCTTCATGGGGGCAGAAGGACCGGGAGCGACAGGCCCTGATTCTCAAGGATACGTGCGGGATCGAGACGACTCTTACATCTTACCCGCAATCAGTTTCTCCATTTTCACGATGTCCGCCGAAAAGGCGCGGATGCCCTCGGCGGTCTTTTCGGTGGCCATGGCGTCCTCATTGAGGAGGAATCGGAAGGTCTTTTCGTCGAGTTTGAGCCGTGCGATGTCCACGTCACCGGCGAGATCGGGGCTGAGCTTGCGCTCGACCTTGCCTTCGGTGTTTTTCAATTCTTCGAGCAGATTGGTCCCGATGGTGAGCAGGTCACAGCCGGCCAGCTCAAGGATCTGACTGGTGTTCCGGAAGCTCGCGCCCATCACCTCGGTCGCGTGGCCGAACTTGCGGTAGTAGGTGTAGATCTGGCGGACGGACTGGACGCCCGGATCATCGGCCCCGGTATATTCGTTGCCGGTGTTCTTTTTGAACCAGTCATAGATCCGTCCGACAAAGGGGGAGATTAGTTTGATCCCGCCTTCGGCGCAGGCAACGGCCTGGGCGAGCGAAAACATGAGGGTGAGGTTGCAATTGATCCCCTCCTTTTGGAGAACGGTCGCCGCGGCGATTCCCTCCCAGGTCGAGGCGATCTTGATGAGGATGCGTTCGCGCGGGATCCCGTCCGCTTCGTAGAGGGCGATCAGTTCGCGCGCTTTGTCGAGAGTGCCCTGCGTGTCAAAGGAGAGGCGGGCGTCCACTTCGGTGGAGACGCGGCCGGGAACGATCTTGAGGATCTCCTTGCCGAAGGAAATAAGAACCCGGTCGATGATGGTCTCGACGGACGCGGAAGTGCCCGCGTCTTTTACCGCCTTGTCGACGAGATGGGCGTACTGCTCCTGCTGCGATGCCTTGAGAATGAGCGAGGGGTTGGTCGTTGCGTCCTGCGGCTGATATTCCCGCATGGACTCAAAATCGCCGGTATCTGCGACGACGACGGTGAACTGCTTCAGTTGTTCGAGTTGATTAGCCATAAGAGACGTTGTTCGCGAATCCGAATCATGTCCAACGATTCCCCGGGCGGAAAGGTCACGTTCTCGTCGGGTTTGACCCTCTTTACTCACCCACCTTACCCTCTTGAGTGACGGGTGCTCAGGGGGCTGCAACGCTGGTCGCGGAATACTTTACCGCCTCATTTCCCTGTGGATCGCGGGTGATGCTGGTAATCGTCACGGCCCCGTCGGCATTCACGGCAAGGGTGTTGTGGCTCGTGCCGCCGTCGGGAAGTTTTGCCTGGAGTTCGATCGTGCCTCCCGCTTCGTCATAAACCCCCTGATACTGAACTTGCTGTCCCATCGTGTCCAAATAGAGGGCGTAGACGGCATTTTTATCCCCCTGTTCCCGGAAACGGTACATCCAGCGAAAGCCCCATTTCGCGGGCCCGTACTCTGCGACACCGTCGACTTGAAACCAAAGGCCGCCTAGAACGGGCTGGCCAAAGGATTGCGCGGTCCCTTGAAGCGCAGGCGCTCCGGCTTGCGGGATCAGGGTTCCCGTCTCGAGCCGCTTGCCGGAGATGGCTTCGAAGAGGGGTAGCTCGGCGGCAACCCGACCCGGCTTTTCCTGGGCAAAAAGGGGTGTAAAAAAGGCCATGAGAGTGAACCGGGCGAGGAGGCAGGTGAAACTTCGCGGAATTTTCATGCTTGTCCGACGCCTCGGGGGGCCCGGTGATTCAGAATTCCGTTGGAAAACACCCTCCGCCACGGTAGCCTTGAGACTATGGCAGCAACGGTGTTGGAGATGGAGGACGTGAGCGTTCAGCGGAACGGGCGCAAGATTCTGGAGGGGATCAACCTGACGATCGAGCGGGACCAGCACTGGGTCATCCTTGGAGGAAACGGTTCTGGAAAAACCTCACTCCTCAATGTCCTGATGGGCTACCTCACTCCGACGACGGGCGAAGTTCACATGCGCGGGCGGGAGGATGCGGTGAACTCGGAATCCCAGAGCTGGGACGACTGGCGCAAGCGGATCGGTTTTGTCAGCAGCAGCATTTCCCAACTGATCGATCCCGAGGAGACCGCGATCGACATCGTTCTTTCCGGTCGGCACGCGATGGTCAATTACTGGCAAAAGACGGACGACCCCGCTGAGGTCAAGGCGGCGGAGAAGACTCTTGAGAAGGTGAATTGTGGCTACCTGCGCGACCAGGCCTGGGGGATCATGTCCCAGGGAGAGCGTCAGCGGGTTCTCATTGGCCGGGCGCTGATGGCCCAGCGCATGGAGGTCCTCGTTCTCGATGAACCCTGTGCCGGGCTCGATCCGGTCGCGCGCGAGCATTTCCTGAGTTTTGTCGAGGAGTTGACTGCAAAAGGCTCGTTCCGTTCGCTCATCCTCGTGACTCACCACGTCGAGGAAATCATTCCGGCGATCACCCATGCCCTCATTCTTCAGGACGGAATCGCCATTGCACAGGGCGAAAAGCGGCGGGCGTTGAACTCGCTCAGCCTTTCGACCGCGTTTGGTGCCGAGCTCAGACTGCGCTCGCGTCTCGGGCGTTATCGCCTCTACTTTGGCGACGAGTTCATCCCCGAGGGGGGGCAGATCGTCTGACGGTGCTTTTTGAAGCAGGTCACTTTTTCCACCGGCGCCGGGCCGCCTGCTCATACTTGCGGTGGTCGCGGCTGAGCTTTTTGAGGCGTTTTTTGAGCTGTACCTTGGAGGAGTCGCCGGATTTTCCGCCGGACATCCGAATCGTCGTGGCGGTAATGAGTTTCACCAGATTCTTCGCGTCGTCGAGGGAGATGAACTCCTCGGCGATGCCCGAGACGGGCGGGCAATTGTGGTAGTTCCCGAGGAGGACGGAGATCCCGGCGGAAGGAATTCCGAAAAGATTCAAGGCGGTCGCTTCGCAGGAACCTCCATCGAGAAGGGCCCGCTGGTGGGGAAGTTTCGCCTCTTTCGCGGCATCGACAAGCTCGGCGGTGACGCTGTCATTGAAAACGCTCATGCGGTCACCCACGCGAATGACCGGCCCTTTTCCCTGCGTTGCCCCGCCCCGGGGAGCGCTCGTTTCGAGCGAGACAAAACAGACTCCTTCCGGTAAAGGCCAGCGTTTGGCCATTTCCACGGCCCCGATAAAGCCAACCTCTTCGGCGCGGGTGAAGAGTCCATACACCGTTGTCTCGACTTTCCGCGCCTCCAGTTCCATGAGCAGGGCAACGATGGCCGCACAGCCCACGAGGTCGTCACAGGCGCGTGAGTGAATGAGGCCCTCTTTCAGCTCAAAAGGTTTCAGCTCCCACATGCCGAAATCGCCGAACCATTCGACCGGATGGGTGTTGAGCCGTTCCTCGGGAACGCCGCCAAGAAACTGGTCGCTTCCCTGAAAGCGGACCCAGCCGGGATGGTCCATGTGGGCTCCGAAGGCGAGTTGCGGCCGTTTCCTGCCCCGGCGGTAGCGGGCGATGAGGTTTCCGTAGTGGTCCGTCTCCAGGGTGACGTGTTCGAGCGGGGCGAGTAACTCGCGGATCACCCGGTCGACTTCGTACTCATGGAAGGGAGCAGTGGGTGTCGAAAGGACCTTCCGGAACAGGGAGACAAAGGCGTGATGCTGCATGTCGGCTGATAGTTTACCACTGGTTCCCGAAAATCGACGGCACGGCAAGTTCCGCCTTGCCCGGTCAGGAGTGCGCGATGAAAGTCCCGACCCCGGACAGCCTGACTTTGCCCGCGGCTCGAAATGAGTGATTCACGCATATTTCCCTGGAAGAAGATACGGCATCGGCTTGAGTGGCTGGCGGTGCAGTGGCTCTATTTTTGTGTGCCTCTCCTGCCGAGGAAAGGGGCCCTGCTCCTTAGCAAAATCCTGGGAAGCTTGGTCTTTTGGATCAACCGCGAGGGGCGCCTCGTGGCCATAGAGAATCTGAGCCTAGTTTTTGGAGATGAGAAAGATCAGCGCGAGATACGGCGGATTGCCCGGGATTCCTATCGTGGATTTGCCCAGACCGTCGTGGACCAGTTTTGGAGCAGCCGACTTAATGCGGACAACTACCGGACCTATTGCGAGACCGAGGCGGAGGATCTGGACTCCATCACCAAAGCTCTCGAAACGGGGGCCATCTGGGTGACCCCGCATTACGGAAATTTCGAGTGGATCGCCCTCATCATGGGATTCAGTGGGTTTAAATTCACCATCGTGGCTCAGGACTTGAAGAATCCCAGCCTCATCGAAACCTATAAAAAGAACCGGGAACTTTCAGGTCACGAAGTGATCACGAAGTGGGGTGCCGCCTATCGGCTGCTCGACAATCTCGAAAAGGGGGGACACGCCGCCTTTTTAACCGACCTGACGGCCCGACCTTCGAAAGCGGCTACGGTCATCAATTGTTTCGGGCGGAAGACATGCGTCACCTCGATCCACGCGGAGCTAATGAAGCGAACCGGGCTTCCCGTCATTCCCGGGCTCTGTATCCCCCGACCCGACGGAACCTACCTAGTGCGAGGGTTCAAGCCGCTAATATTCGGCCCTGACGACACGGCCCAGTCCATTGCGCAGACCTGCTGGAATGTGTTTGAGCAATATATAAGGGAGCATCCCGCCCCCTGGCTCTGGATGTATAAACACTGGCGAAATCTCCCTGCGGGTGAGGAAGATCTATATCCTTCCTATGCGAGGCCAAATGAGCTGTTTGAGAAGGTCCTTACGCGGATCGAGTCCTTGAACCGTCCGGGAAAACAGCGATGATGCTCCTTTGCTAGCGAGTCCGGTGCCGCCAGGGCCCGAACGTTCCCCGAAATGAATATCATCATCGTAGGCGCCGGCGAGATCGGCATGCACATCGCGCTGAACCTCGCGGCTGAAAACCACTCCATCGTCGTCATTGAGTCGAGCGAGGTGGTGGCCGGGATTCTCAACAGCCGCATCGATGCCCGGGTCATGGTGGCTGATGGAACTTCCATCGGTGTTCTCATCGAAGCGGGCGTGGCAGACTGCGACCTCTTTCTCACACTGACGAGTGACAACAATATCAATATCGTTTCCGCCTCGATTGCGAAGAGCCTCGGTGCGAGGAAGACGATTTGCCGGGTGCATCCGGGGATTCAACGGGAGAGCCTCTTTCTCGACTACGGGGAACATTTCGGGATCGATTATCTTTTCAGTCCGGAGCGGCTTGCCGCGGTTGAGCTGGCGAAGCATGTGCGAAACCCCAAGTCCGCCATGGTTGAGGAGATTGCCCAGGGTTATGTCGAGATCCAGCAGGTGGTCATGGCGGCCGACAGCAAACTCTGGGGGGTCCCGCTCAAGGATATCGCCTTCCCGCCGAGGATACGGGTGGGTGCGATCAATCGCGGGAGCGAAACGATTATTCCCAAGGCGGATGAAATGATGGAGGCGGGAGATCTCGTGACCCTCTTCGGCGAACCCTCGAAGTTGCATGATTTTCTGCCGCACTTTCAGCACCGTTCCGGACGTGAGAACCAGTTGAACATCGTCATTTTCGGCGGAGGAGAATACGGATTCTCTCTCGCCCAAACCCTTGAGAGCTGGAACTGCCGGATCCGCATTTTTGAGGAGAGCGCCTCACGCTGTCAGGAACTGAGCGATCAGCTCACCAACGTGACCATCCTCAATGCCGATGCCACCTCCATTGCGGAAATGAGGGAGGAACAGATCGGGCAGGCGGACTTCTTTATCGCGGTGACCAATGTCGACGAGGACAATGTGATGACCTGCCTCCAGGCGCACAGCCTTGGAACGAAATATTGCCTGCCGCTCATTCACCGGGCTGACTATGCGGATGCGATGACCAGCTACGGTGAGCGAATGGGCATTCTCGCCGCCGTTAGTCCCCGCGAGGCAACCCGAAAGGATCTGGCCCGCTATATCACCTCGGACCGTTTTCATCTGCTTCAGAAGCTGGAGGGTGTCGAATTGATTGAAACCACGGTGAGTAAATCCTCTCCTGTCGTCGGGAAGCAGATTCGGGAGGTGGTCTGGCCGGAAGACTGTGTCCTCGTCGCGCTCCTCAATGGCTCCCGGGGGCTTGTGCCGGCTGCTGACGATGAGATCAGGGAGGAAGACAGCCTCTACGCGCTCGTGAAACCAAAGGCCAAACGCGAGTTCCTCAAGCTGGTGGCTCCCTGATGAACTTTCGAATCGTTGCCAAAATCCTCGGTTTGCTTTTCATCCTGGTCGGATTGGCGATGGGATGTTGCTGGCTGTATGCCTCGATTGAGCTGCATGTCGCAGAGACGGGAAAGCCCGGCGCCTCCGCGGTCCATTCACTCTCTCTTTCCACGGCAATCACTGCAGGCCTCGGCGTGGTCCTTTACCTGATCGGGTGGAATTGCTCGAACGAAGTCCTGCGGCGGGATGCCATCGTCATCGTCGGGCTCGGCTGGGTCATGGCGAGCATTCTCGGGGCCCTGCCCTTTGTCTTTTGTGAGCCGGGCCTGGATTTCATCGGTGCCGTGTTCGAATCCGCTTCGGGATTCACCACGACCGGTTCCTCGGTCATGACCGACATCGAATCCTTTCCCCGTCCCATCCTGATGTGGCGGGCGGTGACCCAGTGGCTGGGCGGGATCGGGATTCTGGTCGTGTTCGTGGCGGTGCTTTCCTTTCTGGGGGTCGGTAGCCGCTCCCTCGTGCAGCAGGAATCCAGTCTGAACCTTTCCGAATCAGGGACTTCCCGCATTCGTGATCTCGCGGCCGCCCTGCTGAAAGTCTACCTCGTCCTTTCGGTGTCCTGTTGCCTGGGTCTGATTTTCTTCGGGATGTCGTTCTTCGATGCGATCTGCCATTCCATGACCACGATCGCCACGGGAGGGTTCAGTCCGAAAAACACCAGTATTGCCCACTACGGCAGTGCCGGGATCGAGCTCTGGTTGTCGCTCTTCATGTTTCTCTCCTCGATCGGGTTCATGTTCTATGTCTTCCTTGGGAACTGCCGATGGAACCGCGTCCTCGCCGAGGAGGAGGCAAGATATTACCTCTATCTCATCGCCGGTTTGACCGGTGCCATTGCCGTCAATCTTGTCCTGACGGGAGTTCATTCCAGCTATCCCGCTGCTCTCCGCGACGCCGTGTTTAACGTGACGTCGATCAGTTCGACCACCGGTTTCGGAGTTTCCGACTACGACAGGTGGCCGCTTTCGTCGAAGCTCCTCCTGATGCTGTTGATGTTGATCGGCGGTTGCGCCGGATCGACCGCAGGAGGTCTGAAGATGAATCGCATCATTCTCTTCTTTAAAATCACCCTGCGTGAGCTCGTCCGATCCTACCGGCCCAACCGTGTCTTCCGCATCCGGCTTAACGGCGGCGCACCCTCCGAGGAGGTGTTTGTCACCTCCCTTTTCTTCATTACGCTCGGCGTGTCCGTGGCGGGGTTCTCGGTCCTCCTCGTGGCGATGATGGAACCCGGTCTCGACCTTATCTCGGTGATCGGAGCCGTTTTCGGAACGCTCTGGAATGTCGGGCCCGGATTCGGCGATGTCGGACCGACGGACAATTTCGCGTTTCTCAAGCCGCCCACCCTCGTGCTCCTCAGTTTCCTGATGGTCCTCGGGCGTCTTGAGTTTTTTGCTCTCCTCGTGCTTTTTGTTCCGTCCCTCTGGAAGAAATACTGATCCTATGGCGACTCCGGAGACGGCCTGGAATCTGAAGACGCCGCTGGAGGAGACAGGGCTGGTTCGTTTTGATAAAAAGACCCGGGAAGGATATGCGAAGCTTGGCCTCGCCACCATTGGTGACGCACTTGAGCATTACCCCCGCCGCCATGAGGACCGTTCGCGTTTTGACCGGTTTCCTGAAAATGCCATGGAGCAGCCGGTCTGCCTCCACGTCGCTGTGACAGATTGCCGGATGCTCTTAGGGCGGGGAAAGGGTCGCCGTAGCTTTGAGGTGACCGCGGAACCGGTCGGGGGCGATATCCTCGGCAATCGCATCGTCCTGCGCTGGTTCAATGTCGCCTATCTGCAGAAGGTCATTGCGGTGGGACACGAACTGGTCATTTTCGGGCAGCCGAAGGAGAGCGGTCATCGTGTCGTGATCGATCATCCCGATTTTGAAATCGTTGAGTCGGGTCAGTCGGCGAGTGACGCCCATATGGGGCGCATCGTTCCGATTTATCCCCTCACCAGCGGGGTGAACCAAAAGAGTCTGCGGGGGCTCATCTATGAGTTGCTCCGGAGAATCCCGGACGAGATCCTCCCCGACTGGCTTCCTCCGGGCGACTACGGCGGGCTTACCCGGGCGGCGGCAATCCGCCGTATTCATTACCCGGAAACCCTTGCCGAACTTGATCCGGCCCGCCGCTATCTTGCACTGGAGGAGTTCACTCAGCTCCAGCTCATTCTCCGGAACAGGCGCGTTGCGCTCCATGCGCGCGGGGGGACACCCCATTGCGGGCCGGGACGACTGTTGGATCAGTTGTTGGAACGTCTGCCTTTTTCCCCCACCTCCGCGCAGCTTCGCACCATCGAGGAGGTGCGGCTTGACCTGGCCGCGTCCGTTCCCATGTCCCGCCTCCTCCAGGGCGATGTCGGGGCAGGGAAGACGCTCGTCGCGGCCGCGGCGATTGTGCTGACCGTAGAAGCGGGTTTTGACGCCGCTCTCATGGCTCCGACACAGATCCTCGCCGAGCAGCATTTCCGCACCTTCAGGACCTGGCTCGAACCGCTCGGCGTCGAGGTGCGTCTTCTCACCGGTGCACGGGATGAGGCGACGGACATGCCGCTCTTTTCTGCGGCGAAGTCCGGCACCGCGAGCGGGAGCCTGACGATCGGGACTCATGCCCTCATCCACGGGCGGGCCGGATTTGTGAATGGACTCGGTCTTGCCGTGATTGACGAGCAGCACAAGTTCGGCGTCGCCCAGCGCGAGGCGCTTATCAATCAGGGGGAGTTCACCGATGTCCTCGTCATGACCGCGACGCCGATCCCGCGCACCCTGACACTCGCCTTTTACGGCGACCTCGATGTCTCCATCCTCGACGAACTTCCGGCGGGACGGGGAAAAATCATCACCGGAATCCGTCTCACGACACAGACCGAAGATGCGGCGGCCTTTGTCCGGGATCAGCTCGCCACGGGAAGACAGGCCTATCTCGTTTATCCTCTCATCGATGAGTCGGAAAAACTCCTGGTGGGTGCAGCCTCGGTCGAGTTCGAGGAGTGGAAAAAGCGGCTTCCCGACCATGAGGTTGAGCTACTCCACGGGAGGATGTCGGCCGAGGAGAAAGACGCCGCGATGGAACGTTTCCGGACCGGGAAGGCCCGGGTTCTCGTTTCCACCACGGTCATTGAGGTGGGAGTGGATGTCCCGAATGCCAACATCATGCTGATCTATCACGCGGAGCGTTTCGGTCTTGCCCAGTTGCATCAGTTGCGGGGGCGGATCGGACGTGGTGAACACAAGAGCTTTTGTGTACTAATGATAGGGCCGGATCAGCAGGAGGCCCGCGAACGCCTCAAGATCCTCGAAGAAACCCGTGACGGATTCCGTATCGCCGACGAGGACCTCCGATTGCGGGGGCCCGGCGAAGTGCTCGGAACCATGCAGAGCGGACTGCCCGATCTCAAATTCGCCGGCTTTCTCGGCGATGCCCGCCTCGTTGAAGAGGCGCGGGAGATCGCTTCACGGATGCCGTGAGGGCGGCCGACCGGGGATTTTTCCTTGTCGGAATTGTGGAAAAAGAACCGCGACTTCCACTTGCCAGACCACCGGTGATCCGGCACGATTCGCGCACATGGATTGTCCCTCCACCCAACCGCAAGGGAGTGTCTCTGCCGCCGAGCAGAAATTTGAGCGCGGTCGCCGGACCATTGGTTTCTGGCTCGGCCCGCTTGCTTTCACGGCGATCCTGCTGATTCCCATGCCGGGGTTGACGCCTGAAGCTCAACGACTCGCCGCGGTCATCGCGCTCACCCTGATCTACTGGATCTGCGAACCGATCCCCATCCCCATTACCGCCCTGCTCGGTCCCGCGCTTTGTGTGCTCCTCGGAGTTGCTCCGGCGAAGGCCGTCCTCGCTTCATTCGCCGACCCGGTCATCTTTGTGTTCATCGGCAGCTTCCTGATCGCCCAGGCGGTCATGACGCACGGGCTTGACCGGCGTATCGCCATTTCGATCCTTTCTCTGAAGTGGGTGGGCAACAGCACGCGGCGCATTCTCTTCACCTTCGGGGCGATTGCCGCCTTTCTTTCGATGTGGCTCAGCAACACCGCGACCACCGCGATGCTCCTCCCGATCGCCCTCGGGATCCTCGGGGTAATGACGGAACTGATGACAGAGCAACGGGGCATCCGCGTCGAAAAGCGCGACCTGAAAATGAGCCGCGGATTACTCCTCATGACAGCGTATGCAGCCTCGGTCGGGGGCATCGGAACTCCAATTGGCACTCCTCCCAATCTGCTCGGCCGGGCTCTTATCGAGGAGCAGACCGGAACCAAGATTTCCTTTCTCGAGTGGATGTCATTCGGAGTGCCCCTCGTCGTGGTGATGTTTCTGGCGCTCTATTTTATCATCGTGCGGTTCCACCCTCCCGAGGTCCGGGAACTCACGGGTTTGAAAGATTATCTTCTCCAGCGCCGCGAATCTCTCGGCAAGTGGACCAGGGGTCAGATGAATGCCTGCATTGCCTTCGGCGTTGCGGTGGTGCTCTGGGTGACCCCGGGGATCATGAACCTGGTCCTTGGCAACGACCACGCGGCCCTGAAATGGTATGACACCCATTTGCCCGAGGGCATTATCGCCGTCCTTGCCGCCGGGGTGCTTTTCCTTCTCCCGGTGAACTGGAAAGAACGCAAGTTCACCCTGACCTGGGAAGAGGCCGTCCACATCGACTGGGGCACGATACTTCTCTTCGGTGGCGGCATCGCTCTGGGCAGTCTCGCTTCGTCCACCGGGTTGGCCGGGGTGGTGGGTCGGGGCATTTTCGAATCGACCGGCGTTGTGAGCCTCGCCTCCATCACCTTCCTGTCGATCTTTCTCGGCATCGTCATCAGCGAGACGGCCTCGAACACCGCCTCCGCAAACATCGTCATCCCCGTTGCCATTGCCGTGGCGCTGGCCGCCGGAGTGGATCCCATCCTTCCCGCGATCGGTGCCTGCCTCGGGGCGAGTTTTGGTTTTATGCTGCCCGTCTCGACGCCACCGAATGCGATCGTCTACGGTTCCGGCATGATCCCCATTCCGAGCATGGTCAAAACGGGTGTTGTCTTTGACGTGATCGGCCTGTTCCTGATTCTCGCCGGGGTACTGTTCCTGGTCTGATCCCTACGAGGGCAGTCTCCAGTGTACCGGAACTTCGAGCGACTGATTGAAACGGTTCCGGTATTTCACGAGGCCGTGTTTTGCCCCGTACTCGTGAACCATCTTCGTGACTTTGACGTCGAAGCAGCAGTACTCGGCAATGTCCATGATCCTGCCTTCCTGCCACCATTTGATGGCGTCGGTTCCCACGGCGGTCTTGCTCTCGCCCAGCGTTTCTCCCGCCACCGCGTCGAGTTTCGGGCGGTGTTGAAGTTCCCGCTCGAGTTCGAGCATGAGATCGAGATTATGGGTCCGCTCTTTCAGATCGAGAATGGTGTAGCCCATCAGCACCTCGTAATCGAAGGAGATATGATTGAAGCCGATCACCAGATCCGCGCCACAGAGTTCGTCGATGAGTCCCTGCACATTGGCCTCGTCATAAATCATGTAACGGTTTTTCGCCGAGCTGAAGGTCACTCCGACGGACATTCCCATGTCGGCCTTCCGGTCCCAGCCCCCGACATCATTCGCGGAGCGCCGTGTTTCCAGATCGAAATAAACAAAATTCTCCGCCATCTTCAGAGAGAAATCACGCGCAGGGCTCGTAGATGTTCCAGGGCAGGTCGGTGAACATCGGATTCGCCTGCTCCACGTCATCGAGGATGGATGTCGCGTCTTCGTTGGTCGAGGCGGCCCAGATCCGGTCAAAGTTATCGAGGTGCTGCCGGGTCCGCTTGACCGCGTACTCGCGCGAGGGTTCGTTTTTCATCAGGAAACCCCAGTCGCTCGACTGGGCGAGGAGGAGTTCCTTGGTCATCAGGCGGATGCAGCGTTCGCGATGGGCGGCGTTTTCTTCCGTGTAGATCTCCTTGTTCTCTTCAAAGATTCTGACATAGCGGACGAGCTGCTCCGAGCGTCGCTGGATCTCGAGGTAGACCCAGTTGTTTTCGCTGCTCGTCCAGGTTTCGAAATAGCCGCCTTCTCCCCACGAGGATGAGACGGGCGAAATGGCGGGGAGCGTTCTCTCCTGGTTTTCCGCGAGATAGGCTCCCGGGGTGGTGAAGGCGAAATCGGCGCGCTTGGCCGCTTTGCGGAAAACCTTTTCGAGAAATCCGGTGCCTTCGTACCACCAGTGACCAAAGAGATCCGCGTCGAAGGCGCAGATCACGATGGGATTTTCGACCCCCTCTCCCTCAAGTCCGCCGAGCTGGGCTCCGCGACTGCTGATGAAACGCACCGCGTGTTCCTCCAGCGCCCGTTCGGCGAGGACAGGGTCATAGATTTCACTCTTATCCCCCTCCCGGTAGGCGCGGAAATATTTCAGGCCGGTGAATTGTCTCTGGCCGCTCTCCCCGAGGTAGTCACTGAGATACTCCATCGGAGCCTCAAGTCCGACGTCGCGCATGAAATCACGGTAGCGGTCATCTCCCGGAAATCCCTCGTCGGCATTCCAGACCTCGCTGCTGCTTGCCTGATCACGACCGAAGACCATGAGCCCGTCCGGAGTCATCCCCGGAGTGAAGGGGAAAAATTCACTCGCCTGCGGTGCGGTGGTGAGGGCATGCTCCTCGACGATGGTCCAGTCGATGCCCTCGTGTTTGAGCACCTGGCTGAGCGCGGGAGCATAGGCACACTCGGGAAGCCAGAAGCCCCGCGGCATACGGCCGAAACACTGGACATACTGCCGGATTCCTGCACGGACCTGAGCCTGAACCGTTTCGGGGACCCGCATGAGGAGCGGAAGGAGCCCGTGGGTCGCGGCGCTCGCGGTCAGCTCAATATGCCCGCTGTCCCGCAGATCGGTGTAGGCGCGGATCAAGTCGCCCTGCCACTGATCCACAAAGAGAGAACGGAATCGAAGGAGGCGCTCTTCGTAGATCCCGGCGAGATGGCCGAAGCCGGTGATGTCTCCGCGCTGCACTTCATCGCGGCACAAACGAAGGGTCCGGTCGAGATAGGACAGGGTTCTGCGACGCAGCAGCTTGTCGCGAAACATCGCGAGGAGCGTGGGAGAAAGATTGAGCGTCAGTTTAAACGGCACACCCTCGCTCCGTAAACGGAACAGCATCTCGAGCAGCGGAAGATGCGTTTCCACCACGGCACTGTGAAGCCAGTCTTCCTCAAGACAATGAGGCACCTCGGGGTGCCTGACCCATGGAATATGGGCGTGTAAAACGATGGAACAATTCCGACTCATTAAAATTTAACTGACTGAAGCAAAAATAAGGCAAAAAAGGCACAAATGGCCAGCACTATCCTGACTGTACCCAACGGGGGATTTTCCACCTGAAGTTTCAACTGCTGATCCCAGAGGCATTTCCCCGTCGAGGTCATTCTGAAAAAGCTGAAAACCATACCAATGACGATAAAAGGGAACTGGTAAAATCCCACGCCCATCACATAAACGTAAAAGGAACGTCCGAGAGAGGGCAGCATCGGGACTTTCTCACCCGCGGCGGTCTTTACCGCCAATCCGAAAAGGGCTTTGCCGGGCGTGGTGGCGAAGAGATGGATGAGGACCGCTTCGATCAGGTGCCATCCGATCAGGGCGAAGAACAGGGTTCGGGCAAGAACGAGAGCCTCGGGCTTTTGCATCTCCGCGAGATAACGGGTGAAAAGTTCGGCAAACCCTTCTCCCGGAATCTGTTGAGGGATCGAAACATCCGAAAACTGGAAAACGATGACGGACACGACCATGTAGTCGAACATGCGGGCCCAGAAGCGGACGAAGGGCCGGGACTGATCCAGAATCCGCACTAGGGGGGAATTGATGGCCTCGATCGCGGGCAGCGGCACTCCGGCGAGCTCCTTTGCGTGCGGGGGGGCAAGCTCTGGCTCGGGCACGGGCAGCGGCGGAGGTTCGGGCTTGCGGTCCTGGTCTCTTCCGAAGACCACTTCGAGCGCGGGCACGTCGCGGACCGGTATCCATCCGGCGAGTTCGCGATGCCACGCGAGAGTCTCCGGAGTGATTTCTCCGCTTTCAAGCAGGTCGCCGACTTTGAAGATCGAATAGGGGCCCTTTTTGGTGCCCCCGATGGAAAGATAAAACTCCATGATAAATAGCTGTTGAGCGGGATACGCTGCCGCGCCCCGAGGTGAACCCGAATTTCTGGTGGTTGACTATTCGCTGCGGAGAGCTTTGGCCGGCTGGAGCGAGGCAGCAATAAGGGCGGGGATTAAGGAGGCGAGGGTGCAGGCGAAAAAGGCGCCTGTGGAGATGATGACGAGGTCACGCAGGGTCTGTTTGGCCGGCAAGCCGCCATCGACCTTGTAGATCTCTTCGGAAAAAATGTCGACGCCGAAACTCCGGCCGATCCAGCCGGCCATGTCGTTGCGGAAGTAAAGGGTGACCTGCGAGAGGAGGAGTCCGACGACCACGCCGACGAGGCCGACGAGAATCCCCTGAAAGAGGAAAACCCACGCAACCTGTCCCTCGAGTGCTCCGAGCGCCTTGAGCAGTCCGATCTCGGAGCGTTTTTGGAAGGTCACCGTGATCATCGTGTTCATGATGCAGAAGCCGCCCACGATCATGATCATGAAAAGGATCAGATACATCGCCTGCCTTTCCGCCGCGACCGCGTCGAAGATGAGTTTGTGCATCTCCACCCAGGTCATGACCCGGAACTGCTGAGGCAGCATCGCGAGAAACTTGTCCTGAAACTTGTTCGCTTTGAATCCGTCATTCGTGCGCACCGCGATCCCGTGGCATTCCTCGAGGTCGAAATTGTAAAGCACCTGAGCCGTCTCGAGGTGGACAAAGATGATGCTGCTGTCGAAGTCCCAGTGGCCCGAGTCGAAGATCCCTGTCACCGTGACTTCCTGGGGAGCGGTCATCTCCCGGGTCTCCTCGATCGCCTTCTTGCGCCCTTCCGCGTCTTCCGCGCCCTCGACCCGTTCGAGAGATTTCATGACCGAGTCGATATCCCTCGGCGAATAGAGCAGGATTTTGTCCCCGACCTGGATGTTCTGGGCTTCCGCCATTCCGTCCCCGATCACCGCTGAGTAGAAGTCCTTGAGATCAAAGTCACCGCGCGGGATCGCTTTTGACGGATCGAGCGGGTGTTTGGGATCGGGTGTTTTGGCGAGCTTGCCCCTCATCCGGGCGAGTTCTTCGCCCTCCGGGGGAAGAATGCCGCGAATCATCGGAGCGCTCCGCAGTCCCGCGAAGTCCATCACGACCTGTCCGCGGACGTAGGGAGTCACCGAAATCACTCCCTCGACGGCGGCCACTTTCTCGACCGCTTCAGGCCAGTTCCGCACGATTCCGCCCGAGTCGATCACCAGGTGCGGTTCGAAGCCCAGGATGCTGTCCTTGATCCGTTCCCCGTATCCGGTAAAGACGGCGATGACAACCGCCAGCAGCCACACTCCGAGCGCCACCCCGAGGATGGAGATCACCGTGATGATCGAGACAAAGGTGCGCTTCGGTTTGAGATAGCGGGTTGCCAGGAAAGGACTGAAAAACATGACTTGGGGTTGACTTCCCCCTATGGTAGCCGCTTATCCTCAAATCGATAGTCCAAATCCTCACTGCCAGACCATGATCGGAGAACCTCGCGAGAAGTATAAAGCCTTCATTTTCCTCGGTGCCCCCGGGTGCGGCAAGGGCACCCAGGGCCAGATCCTCGGCGCGATTCCCCGATTTTATCACTTCTCCATGGGCGACGCCTTTCGCTCCATGGACACCCGCACCCCCATCGGTCAGGAGTTCATCTCCTACTCGCGCCGGGGTGAACTGGTCCCCGATGAGCTCACGATCCGCTACTTCAAGGTCCAGATCGACGCCCGCGCCGATTTGCACATGTTCAAGCCGGACATCGACATCCTCCTCCTCGACGGCATCCCGCGCAGCATCGAGCAGGCCCTCATCATGGAGCAGCACATCGAGGTGCTCCAGCTGTTCCACCTCTCCTGTCCGAACCGCGAGGAACTCATCACCCGCATTCGTAAACGCGCCCTCAAGGAGGGCCGGATGGACGACGGCAGTGAGGAAGTGATCCAGCGACGCATCCGCACCTACGAGGAATCAACGAGAGATCTCGTCGACCACTACGCGGACCGGCGCGCCAACATCAACGCCAACCAGGCCCCGGTGAAAGTCACCCACGACATCCTCAGCGTCATCCTCAGCCATCCCGAGTGGCAGGCGCATCACGGCGAGGATTGATCGGTCCCGTTGCCGCGACCGGCAGAATGCCGGAGTTTTTATCCCGGCTCGCTCCAGGTGACCTCGCTGATCCCGGGGTCGGCTTCGAGAATCATTCGAAGGGCGTCGAGGAGCTTCGTGAGCTGCGGGGTCGCATCAATCGTGCGGAAAAACTTCTTCAGCTTCGGGGTGCTCGGATCCGTGAAGACGAGAAACTCGTCATCGTCACCACTCTGATGACCGCAGCACAGGGCGAGACGGAAACCTTCATTCCGGATCGGCAGGTAACACCCCCAGTCCTCCACTGCCATTTCCTCCGTTTCGATTCCGCGTTCCGAGAGCTTCTCGGCCAGATATTCGGTCAGTCGCTTCCCCCAGAGCCCGGGATTGATCTCTTCTTCCTCGCCTTCGTACGGGGGAAATTTGGACGAACGGAATTCGACGTGGGTCTTCATGGGATCTTGCTTACCAAGGGCAACGTCCGAGGCCTGGCGAGCCCGATCCGGGAGCGATGCCTCGATCGGAGGATAGGGATTTGAATCCGGGAAGTCAATCAACTCACAACGGAGTCGGGCTTACCATCGCCGTCGTGTTCGGATTCTCGGTTTTGATCTACAGGTCGCGATAAAATACCAGTCCTGTTCCGTCTGGTTCGAAAAGTCCAAATTCGCGAGTGCCCCAGGGAGTGTCTCTAACCTCGCTCTTTGGTCCTAGGGCGTTCCTCCCCTTGTATTCTTCAAAAAGCGAATCCGGATCATCCACCATAAAGCGCAGGATTGGTGGGTCTGATCCATCATTCATAAAATCCTTCTCATCATGCCACTGGAGATGGAGTTCCACCGTGTCTCTCCTCACTCCAGCATATTTTGGTTCGGTAGGAGTGTCCTGAAAAGAAACCCGAAATCCGAGCTTCTCCGTGTAATATCGAATCGATACATCGACGTTACGGACTGCTAAAACTGGATTTACCTCGCGAAAAGTGGCGGTTTTCATATCTTTTCCGAACGTTCAGAAATGGTAAGCCCGCTAGAGGGAGCCAGCGTGTAGCGCGGGGAACGGGGTCCATTGAAAACAAAAAGGCTAGAGGTGGTTGCCATCCAAATTTTGTTCGCTTCCGAAGACTCGTTTTTGCAATCGTCGCAAACCCCGTCCGAGAAAATGGCCGAGAAGCGCGGGCGCCGCTCCCGCGAAGACGGCTGCAACGGTTCCTGGTTGATCAACGGCCACCGCTCTCACCCCGTCTATCCCGTGGAAGTGATTTGCAAGCATCAGTGAAAAAATGTCTTGGAAGAGGAATGAGAGCACGAACAGAAACCAGCCGAGGCCGATTGACACTCCCAATCGTCCTCCGAAAAATCCCGTGAGAAGCGGCACGAGCACGGACAGTACGAGAATCGAAGGCGACAGCGATTCTATCAGAGTGATTGGCATCGGCGGTAGGCGTGTAAGCGAACGATCAAGAGGTGGCAGGCGACGGCGAAACCGTTGCCTGCCGACCCTGGTTCGCGTTTGCCTGGTTTGTCGATCTCGTCATCATCTCACTTGAGGAGGATTAGCAATCCGGATGCGGCGGAGTCTAATGAGATCTCTCAAGACCATAAGTCCAGAGATAACGGCAAGAGCGATATGGCTGTAGAGAAGCACTCCTGAAACAATTCCGGAAATCAAAACGGTTGAAGCCCATCCGATCCCCCAGAGGATGAGAGGCAAGACAGGAAAAATCGGCATGATGCTAACGCCTCGACTCGAATCAGACGGAACTCCCTGCAACTCGTCCTCAATGGCCAAGCGGCCAGCAGGCACAATGCTGGCCAAGAACCACGCGAGCAAAATCACAGGAAGTAGAATGAGTTGCATTTGGTGGCCTTAAGCGAACGTGAAGCGCATGGAGGGCCGCAAGCCCTCCCATGGCTCGGCTTGTTGGGCGGGTTTTCGGATTTTCTCAATCGATGTCAAAGATCGTGTCGGAGGAAAGTGAGAATTCAGTAGACCAATAAACGACCGCCGTCACCAATGCGGAAAACATTGTCCCGAGGGCAAAGAGCGGCAACCTAAGCTTCTCAAGTGATGTTGCCGTGAGGATCGTGGCATAAAGTTCGCTAAGCGGACCCAACGAAAATCCGATGTTCGCGGTGATTCCGTAGAGGAGCGCCCCGAAAACATATGACGGGGTTCCACCCATCTCGTCGCGAATACCCCATGAAAGCCAAAGGCCGAATACTCCGATGATCACGTTGTAGGCGATCCGGAGCTTCTCCCATTCAAGAATGGTCACCTTTAGTTCAGCTCGCATGCTTATTGGCACAACGTTTAGGATAAGTAGCGTCGATCTGAGCGGAGTTCCGCAGTGACGATTTACAACGACGTCGACTTCATCCGGCTTGTTGGACGCCGAATTTCAGGTTACGGACCCGCTCGCAGTTCGACAAGGGAAAAGCGCACTTTCGTTACAGGAGCGGACAAGCGGACGAAGAACGAGTGATAGACCAAGTGGCGTGCCTGGCAGCATCGGCAGGCAGGCTTTTCAGCAGGCAGTGCCCATTCTTCGATTAACTCCCGGGTCTGTCCGCTTTAAGGGGCTTGGCAAGCCCCTTTCCCTGGTTTTACAGGGCCACGCCTTGCCCTAATCACCCCTTCGGCCCCATGTCGCGGAACGGCCATTCGGGGCTGCCTTCGGGATCAACGGCTTTCGGGGATTTTCCGAGGTCGAAATCGGACGGCTTGAGATTACGGCCCGGCCAGAAGGTCTCGTCTTTGATGAATCCGAAGAAGCTCGGATAAAAGGGGTCAACGAACGAAACATCAGCCTTCTCCGGCACCTCGAGTCCGGTGAGATGATAGGCGGCATTCACGACGAGACGGCGCAGGTCCTCGTTGACGAGATCGACGGCGGCTCCGGTGGTGGTGCAGAAGGCCTGTCCTTTGGTGGTTCCGTTAGGGGCTGTGTACTCGCGCACCCAGGCGAGCGCCTGGAGGGGATTGTTTTTCTCACCCTCCACCGGCTTCGAGGCGGGGTCGAGGGTTTCGGTGACCGCGCCGCGCATGAGAATGGTTTCGGTGCCTGTCAGGTTTTTCACCGTATAGACATCCGAGGGCGCAAAGACATCCTTGACCCCGCGCAGGACGGGGTGAGCGGCATTCGCCTCCTCGATCACTCCGCGCGCTCCCTCTTTTTTGTGGACGCCATGGTGAGCCACCCAGGTTTCCCCGAGGATCTTGAGCCCGAAGCCACCCTTTTGCCAGTCGCCATAGGTCCAGCCTCCATCCGCCATTTCTCCGGCGAAGGCATGGGTCGAGGTCCGCAGTCCGATGACCGGTTTCCCCGCGTTCAGAAAGGCGGTGATGGGAGTGGTTTGTTCAGGCGGGAGATTGCGGAAGCGGGCAGAAATGATAAGCAGGTCGGCGTCGGCGAGGGCTTCGGTCCCCGGAATATTCTTCTGCTGGTTCGGATCGATAAACCCCTTCTCTGGATCAACCGGGAACAGCACCGTGGTCTTGAAGCCGTGCCTCTCGCTGAGAATCTTGGCGAGCATCGGCAGCGCTTCCTCGGATCGATACTCCTCGTCGCCGGCGATGAAAACAATCTTCTTCCCCTTGCCGGGACCTTCCTTTCCCGCGAAGTGCAGGCCCGGTCCGTCTGCGGCCGGAGCGGTGCCGGTCATGCACATGGCGACTAGAGGAAGGAGATAGCGAAGAGGGGATTTCATGGGGTGAGACTGGTTTGAGTGAGTGGATTCAAAGGACTTGGAACATGCCGCCGGATTCCCGGAGCGGCCATGGCGGGATCAAGTCGGCAAGGTATAGAGACTCGGGGGCATCGCTGCAAGGGTGAAAAGCAAAGAATGGAACCGGGTGAATTTTTTTTCATAGGTGACGAATTCGACTCGTCTCTTTCCTGAATTGCCTGCTAGTCTAGATCCGCCTTTCCCGCCATGAACCCTTCCCAGTTTCTCGTGCCCGTATCCGCCGCTCTCGCGCTGATTGTCGCTTCACCGCTTGTTCCCTTCAGTCTCAATGCACAGGACCTCACTCCGCAGGTTCTCTCGCTCCTGCAAAAGCGTTGCCAGGAGTGCCACCATCCCGATACGGCGGATGACTTTCCCTACCTTCATGAGGGAACCAAAATTGAAGACCTCATTGAAGAGGAAATCCTCACCGCGGGAAAACCGGAGGAGTCGTCACTGCTCAAGCGGGTCAGTCTTGAACCCGACGCCAGCAAACGGATGCCAAAGAGCCGTGGCGCTAACGGAGGCGAAACCTATCGGGACCCGCTCTCAAACGAGGAAAAGGAGTTGATCAAAAACTGGATCGTTCAACTGGGGAATTCCGGCGGGACCACTCCCGGGGCGACGAAACCTCTCACGGTGACGGAGACAAAGCCGGCCCCGGTTTCAACTCCCGGCAATGCTCCTGCCGCGGGAACCGTCCCTGCCACAGCGACAATTCCGACTCCCGGCGCCGCCCCCGCTTCAGTTCCTGCGATAGCCCCTGTTCCAAAGAGCGAGGAACTCAAGGCCTCCGTCTCCGACGACGAAAACCGGATGCCCTCCGGGCTCAGTCAGGCCGACAAGGTTCACTGGATCTTTGAAAACCGATGCTCCCAGTGCCATGCCGGTGACTACGAACCCGAATTGCACGGGACCGTGAATCTGACCGCCTTCTTCTCGGAGAAGGACGCCTCGGGAACGTCCAACATGGCGCAGGCGGTGGTCGAGCGGGTCTCGCGTGCCCACGATGCCGAGGGGCGCATGCCCAAGTCCAAGGGTGCACCGAATGATCGCGGTTTCCGCCCGCCGCTCAACGAGGAGGAGCGCGAGGTTCTCAATAAGTGGGTCGACGCCGGGAGTCCCGAGACAAAGGAGCGCGACTTCATCACCAACGAGGAAGTGCTTGATTCGATCTATGACGATCTCCGCGGGGCGAGCGAGGCTGAACAGCGTTTCTACCGCTACTTCACCCTGACAAACCTCTACAACCAGGCCGACGAAAACGGTGCCCCGATGATCGCCGATCTCGACACTCACCGGGCTGCGGTCGGAAAGCTGATGAACAGTCTCTCGATGAACGGCCGGATCACTTTTCCCTTCGCGATTGACGAGGAGAAAACCATCTACCGGGTCGATCTGCGTGACTATAACTGGGACAAGGAGGACTGGGAAAAAGTCGTTCACTTTTACCCCTACGGGATCATCGGGGTGGACCGGCAGAAGGAGCAGTTGATCGAGCGTTTCACCGGCTCAAAGATGGCCTATCTGCGGGCGGACTGGTTTACCTTCGCGGCCGCGCAACCTCCCCTCTACGACAAGGTCATGGACAAGCTCCTCGGCATCGAGGTCAGCGGGAAGGACGATGACGTGCTTGCCAAGCTCGACCACGCGCTCGGGGTCGACCGCATGCATAACCTGCAGGAAGGCAATGCGATGCGGGCCGGGTTCCAGTTCTCGGGTGTTTCGGGGGCGAACCGTCTTATCGAGCGGCACGAGCTGGGGTCCCATCAGGGTGCCTACTGGGTCAGCTACGATTTTACTCCCCTGAGTGCGAAGCGTACACAGGATCTCAAGCTCGCGCCTCTCGGGCCAACCAATGCCCATCTGAGCGCTGACCCGGACCGTGTCTTTCAGCACGACGGAGGAGAGATGATCTACAATCTCCCGAATGGTCTGCAGGGCTACATGCTCACGACCAATACCGGGAAACGTCTCGACCGGGCTCCAATCGAAATCGTGCAGGATGACAACCGTCAGGACAAGGTCATCCTCAACGGAATCTCCTGCATGGCCTGTCACGCGCAGGGCATGAAGCCGGCGATCCGGGTGACCGACCTCTCCAAACGCACCCTCGAAACGATGACCGACGAGATTCGTCCGCTCGTCGAGGCGGCAAACATCCTCGACTTCAGCGAAAAGAAACTGCTCGAAAAACTCTACCCGGAGCCGGCGGTGTTCCAGGCGGCGATCAAAGAGGATTTTGAGCGTTTTGTCAGGGCCGAGACTGAAGCGACCGGAGGCATCAGTGTCGCGACCGAGCCGGTCTGGGGGCTTTACAGTGAATTCCGGAGTCCCGTCACCGCACGCAAGCTGGCGGCAGAGTTCGGGAGCGAGTTCGATGAGATGCTGCGTCTCCTCGATGAGGAGAGCGACCGCAGTGAAGTCCTCAGTGTGATTTCCAGTTCACTGAGCCGGGGGATTCCGATCAGGCGGGAGAACCTGCTGCGCGAATACATCGCCATGGTCTACGCGCTCGGGTATGAGCTGATGCCCTTTACCCCGCTCGGCTACGAGGATTTCGGAGGGGAAAAATACGCCCAGCTCATCGCCGGATCCGACCAGTTCCTCGCCGCCTTCGGCCAGGAGGGATTGAAGGTCTCTGACGTGAAAGAGGCGGTCATCGGGTCGACCGGTTCCGATAATCTAGCTCACGAATCCGTCCTGCTGCACGGCGGAGGTAAACTGCGCATTTCGATTCAGCCGAAGCTGACCGTGGGCGAGCGGGCCAAGCTCGATATCGTGGCGACCGATGATGTGCACGTCCGGGTCTATCACCTCAGTTCCGACAAACATGTCACCGAGTTGTATCCCGGCAGCACCGGTCAGGCCACCTTCCGGCCGAAGAACAAGAAACTTCAGGTCTCATGGGAAACCACCTCTCCCGGAGGTCCCGAGCATGTCATCGTTTTTGCCTCGGCCGGAGAGATTAAGAATATCGCGACGGGAGAAAAAGTCGGTGACTTCACGGTTTACGACAAGGCGGCGATCTTTTCAACCCGCGGCATACCCAAGGCGATCCGCGCCGGTGAGGCGGATGAGACGTCCAGTGTGCCGGCTCAGATCGTTCAGGCCCGCATCGGATATATTTTGAAAGAGAAACAGTGAAACCCGGCAATTCTATTTCTTCATCCGGAAACCAGAACCACGACATGAAACCGATCCAACTCAACCTGACACGAGCCCTTCTTGTTTTAGGCTCAGTCTTTCTATGCGCGCCCCTTGCTGCTCAGGAGTCGACCGAAGAACTGGTCAACAAACTCCGCGGTACGGCGGGTGCCACCGGAACCGAGGGCGGGATGAAGACCCGTGGCTTCAAGACCCGGTCCCTGAGCGGCCCGGCGGCACCGGCCACTGAGACCCGGTCCGTGATTTTCAGTCCGCGTGGAATTCCCAAGGCCATCGAAGCCGCTGCGGAAGAGAACAAGATCGCGACCACCGTAACGACGGCGCCGAGTTCATCCGGAGCCGGGGAGTATTCGGTCTCAGCCGGAGAAAAGGCGGTCGAGATCTCCTACAAAGTGGACCCCGAATCAAAGGTCTCGAGAGACAACATTCTCTTTCAAAAAGGGTCCACCAATTTCGCCGACGAAGCCTCCTTCCAGGTGGTTCAGCAACTCGCCCAGGCGCTCAAGGATCCCTCGCTCTCCGGACTGCAGTATGTCATCGAGGGTCACGCCTCGGCCGAGGGCAGTGCCTACAGCAATCAGATCCTCTCTCAGCAACGCTCCGAATATATCGTCACGGTTCTGGCCAGTCTGGGGGTCGATTCGAAACGCCTCCTTCCCGTCGGCTTCGGTGAAACCCAGGCCCAGTTTCCCGACTACTCGGAGCAGTATCTGTTAAAGCAGGACCGTCGGGTCGTCATCTACCGGCTCAACCAGTAGATCGCAGGGCGCTACAGCGTGACGGAGCCGCTCGAAGCGGCTTTAAGCCTGGTTCCTCAAAAGTTACCGGGGAGTACACCGCATGAGCCATCGCCCCGCCCCTCACACCCGATTAAATTCGGGGGTAGCCCTGACCGGCCCGGTCGGGGATTGGACGCGCTCCGTTCCTTGGTCGTCCAATTCGGTCGTTCGAGCCGAATGACCGTTGACTTTGTTTTCCTCCATCTACCCGCTTCGCGAGTTCCCGTGCTCATGCGCGAGAGGGGCAACACAGTCCGAAAAGCGACGTGGGGCGCTGCCGGATAAGTCAAACTCCGGGAGCCTCCCCGGAAGAGCCAGGGGATCTCCTATTGGAAATTAGACGGAGATGACGCCCGATCATCTGCGCTGAAAGGGTCTGCCTCATCGTTCACCGGAAACATCTCCACGACACGATCCGCCTCGAGATTCTTCGGCAGCAGGTGGGTGATGATAAGAATGCCAGTACCTCGGGCTCTTTCCTCCTTCATGGCCTCAACCACCAGATCGACGGATTCGACATCGAGGGCGGCAAAGGGCTCGTCCATGAGGAGGAAGGGGCGACCGCAAACGAGCGCACGGCAGAGAGCCAGGCGGTACTGCTGACCTACGCTGAGATTTCTGCCCCGGTCGGTCAGGACCTGATCAATACCGCCGCGGTATTCAACAATCTCCCGCAAGCCGACTTCGTCCAGCGCCCCGAGTACTGTCGCATCGCTCACCGTTTCTGAACCGAGGGTGATGTTGTCGCGAATGCTGCCGACAAAGAGATAGGGCTGCTGTTCGACGAAGGCGGCGAGGAAGGGAGGGGCCTGGGGGAACTGCCGGGTCGTGCCATCTTCCATCTCGGCGTTGAAGCTTCCCGCGTTGGCGCGGCGCAAGCCGGCAAAGGACTCGGTCAGGGTGGACTTTCCACAGCCCGAACTCCCCATGAGGGCGACAATCTCACCCCGGGCAAGTTCGAGAGACTGATTCAAGACGACGGGAGGATTCTCTCCATAGGCAATCGTAACTCCCCTGGCGGCCAGGCGTTTCACACTGCGGACTTCGCTCTGGAAGGTTCCGAACTGCTTCTCACGATTCTCCTCTTTATGCTCATCGTTATAGAGAAGCGAGGCGAGTCGCCCGCCCTCAATAAAAAAGCGGTTCCAGTCATAGGCGGATGAAACCAGCGTTTTGGCCGACCCGAGGAAGAGATTGATATAGAAAGGGTAGATAAGCGCATCCGTCGGGGTGAGTGCTTCTCCCCTGACCTGGTAGGCCACGAGAGTGAGCAGTCCGGTGACGACAAGTTGACCGACGAGTTCGTTTGTCCCCATCAGAATCGCCATCGATCGGGTGATGTGCATGCCGGCGGAGAAGAGCTCCTTCAACTGGGCATCGAGGCGGGCGAGAGTGAAACGTTCACTGCCGTAGGTGCGGATCGTTCGCAGACCTTCGAAGGTCTCGATCATTGATTGAAAAACTCCCCCTTCGATCTGCCGGGCGCGCCCGAGGGTCGGGCCCATGCGGCCTTGCACCACAATGTTCAACCAGGCGAGCCCGAGGGCCGCCACCAGCGGAATGAAGGCAATCGGTCCGCTGTAGTAAAAGAAAAACGCCGCCGCTCCGACCAGCATCGTCGCATTGGTGATCTGCTCGGGAATGGAAGTCGTCAGGAATTCCTCCGCCGTGTAGAGGTCGCCGGTCAGGCGTGTCATCCAGTCACCGCGCTGGGCCGAGTCAAGGGAGTCGAGTCGCATCCCTGTCAGGGAGTCGACCGCGTCCCGCTTCAGTCCGATACTGATGGTAAGCCGCAGCCACTCGCGTAGGATGCTGTCAAAGATCAGGCCTATCCACTGCGCCACGCCCACCGCGACACCGAAGATGACAAGGAGCTTCAAAAATTCGTCGGCACCCGTCTCGTTCAGTGTCTGCGTTCCCTCGGTGAAGTATTGCAGAAAACGCGGCGGAAGCAGGTGCACCGCCGAGAGCACCACGGCCGCCGGAATCCATAGTTTGTATTTCCAACCGAGACGCCCCGTGATCTCGCGAATCAGACGCATACAGTACCGCCGCATCTCCTTCGAATTGAACTGATCCTGAGGCGGGCCATCCCCTTGAAAACCGGGAGGCATGGGGTCGGGGAATGGTTCGTTCGACATCGGGAAAATTCGTCAAATCGTTTGCATAGACGGCGAATAAAAACCGTCTCTCAAAAGAGGGTGTAACCAATCAACCCGGAAGACAAGATTATTTCCGTGTCGCAACCTTTTCCTGTTTTGGCTTGATTCAAACCCCGGAACCGTTCACCCCTATACGAAGCATGAAACCTCTCTCCTCGCTCGAAGATCGAATCCGTTCTGTTCGTCAGGGTTTCCGGGCCGGTCAGCCGCTCGACTACCGGATCAAGCTGGTCCGCGAACGTCATCAGGCGGCAAAGAAAAAGTCCGTCCGCCGCATCCAGGTCAATCTCGACCGGAAGGCATAATCGGAAAAAAATATTCACATAGTTCATCATCCTAACACGTCGAAAACACTGCATGACCACGACACTCCAGGAAGCTCCGAAAACGGCCGTCGATTCCTCCTCCGCGAATGAATCAATCGCCCATCTCACTCCGAAAAACTCCGAGATGCTCGCGATGGGGTTGCTCGTGATCCAGCCCAGTCCCTTCTGTAATATCAACTGCGACTATTGCTACCTCCCGAACCGGACTGATACCCGCCGCATGGACTTCGCGGTTCTCGAGAAGGTCATGGACAAGGTATGGTCGAGCGGACTGGTCCAATCACCGTTCAGCCTGCTCTGGCACGCCGGGGAGCCGCTCGCCGTTCCGATCTCCTGGTATGAGCAGGCCTTTGAAATTATCAACCGCTACCCGAAGGCCTCCGAGTATGTCATTCATTCCGTCCAGACCAATGGAACTCTGATCACTGACAAGTGGTGCGACTTTCTCAAACAGCATCATGTGGAGGTGGGCATCAGTATCGACGGCCCCCGCGAGATTCACGATCATCACCGCAAGACGCGTTCGGGTGAGGGGACTTTTGACAAGGCCATGAGGGGAATGGAATGCCTCAAACGCAACGGCGTTTCCTTCGGGGTTGTCACAGTGATCTCGGACATCTCGGTCGACCGCCCCGACGAGATGTACGAGTTCTACCGTGAACACGACATCACCGGGATCGGCTTTAACATTGAGGAAGTGGAGGGAGCCAACACCAGTTCCTCCCTCGGGAAATCGGGAGGACACGCCCGCATCCGGTCCTTCCTGAAACGCTTCTACGAGCGCAACAAAGCCGACGGCTTTCCGCTCAACGTCAGGGAGTTCCAGAATGCCGAGAGGAACATACTTGAGCCCGGCTGGTGCTCGCGTCCTGATGGGGAATATTACAATCAGGAAGCCGATCCCTTCGGCATGGTCAATGTCGACTGCTTCGGAAACTTTTCCTCCTTCTCGCCGGAGCTCCTCGGTCAGCCCACCGAAAAATACGGCTCCTTCAGCTTCGGCAATCTGTTGAGCGGATCGCTCTTCGATGCAACCCGGAACGACTCCTTCAGGCAGGTCCTCTCCGACATCGAGTCGGGTAACCGGAAGTGCGCCGAGACCTGTGAATTCTACCGCTACTGCGGAGGGGCTTCCCCCTCGAACAAATATTACGAGAACGGGACCTTTGATTCCACCGAGACGCACCAGTGCATCTCGACCGTGAAGATCCCCATGCAGATCGTTCTCGAAGATCTTGAAAACGAACTCGGCATTACCGAAAAAGTTTCTCCGCTGATGGAGAAACCGCGCCCCGCCGGGCACTAACAAAACACTTTGCTGGTATTCGCCGCGTGACTCCAGGGTTGACGGCGGACCAACAACTGAAACGAAAAAACAAACTAACCGAAAGGAAAATACAATGGCTATTCTAAGAAGCAGTGATGGACGGTTCTATGATGTTGCTGACGACCAGCTTGAAGGCAAGCTGATCCCGGCCGAGCAAATCAAAGAAAAACTCGGCGGTGTCGGTGTGGGTCCTGCAGAAGGTCCCGTCGGCCCCGGCCCCCAAATGATGGTTCCCGGAACCGGTGGCCAGGTTGTCATCCAGATCTACACCTCCGGTGGTGACAACGGCGGTGGATACGAGGGTCCCCAGTCCGAAGGCGGAGAAGGTGATGTCGAAGCGCACGGCTACTGCTGGCGCCGCAACTACTTCTCCAACTACTGGCGCCGCAACTGCTGGCGCAACAGCTGCTCCTACTAATCGTAGCCGGCAGATGAAGATCCCCGATCATCCGGCCGGGCCAGCACGGCCTCCGGATGACTCGGGGAATTTCTGCGTTTAGACACTACCCTGCCAGGGCCACCGCTCCACCCGGTTCCATTTACCCATGACTCCCTCTGAACTGCATCGTGACCCCTACGGCGTGGGTCTGGCCTACCGCTTCAACGTGCATCAGGACGCGGTGAAGCATCGGTCCGAGATTGACCTGCTGGAGATCTCGACTGAGGACTATATTGTCAGGGAACGCCGCACTTATAGTGATCCGGACGAGAAACTCCTCCGGGATGCCCTCGCGACTTTCCCCTGTGTGGCCCATGGCCTGAGTCTCTCCATTGGCACGGTCGACCGTCTTGATGAGACCTACCTGAACGCCACGCGCCGTTTTATGGCGGATCACGGGCTCAATATTTTCAGCGAGCATCTCGCCTTTCACCGGGTCGATGGCAATGACCTGACCATGTTCCTCGCGATTCCCTTTGAGGAAGTCGCCGTGCAATGGGTAAAGCGGAACTACTATGCGATCCGGCAATGGCTCGGTCGACCCTTTGCCCTGGAGAATGTGACCTATGCCTTTCCCGTGCCCCACTGCTCGTTGAGTGAGGCCGATTTTCTCCGCCGCCTCTGTGAGGAGACCGATTGCACCCTGCTCCTCGACGTCACCAACGTATTCAACAATTCGCGAAACCACGGCTACGATCCGATCGAGTTTTTTGAGCGGCTTCCCATGGAGCGGGTATCGCAGATGCATCTGGCCGGAGGGCATCAGCTCCCCGATGGAAAGTGGGAGGACAGCCATTCCGCTCCCGTCATGGAAGAGGTCTGGCCGCTTTTCGACGAGGCGGTGAAACGGGCGGTCAATACCCGCATCGTCATCCTCGAACGCGACAGCAAGCTGAAACCCTTCGACTCGGTCATGCACGATATCCGCCGGGCGCGTGAGATTTTCTATTCCCATCGACCGCTCGAAGCACCGCATCGGGAGCTGAGTGATATCACCGGAGGAGAGGCCCTTGCTCCCGATCCGCTCGCCAATGAGTTTGCGGGGATGCGGAGTTATCAGCGTGCCCTGATGGGACGGATTTCAGATCCCGGGTTCCGGGAAGCGTTTCTGGCCAATGCCCCCGAGGCGGTCAAAAAATTTGAGGTGACCGATCCTGCCTGGTTCCAACGGCTCGCCGATTGTGACGGTCAGGCGATGCGCCATTTTGAGGAGTCCTGGGACTACTTCAAAAAAGAGGATGAAACGGTCGCCCGCGAGTACGAAAATCGCGAGTGGGCCAGCTGGGCGAAGCAACTGGGCCGGGGCGGATGGTAGGGGTGATGTCCACATCGCCCCATCGTGCAGCTGGTCGAACACGGGTCGATGGAGTCCGTTCGCAAGTCCGCGCGAACTGTAGATAACCCCCTGGCTTTGTGGCCCGAGAAGGTTGGCAAATTCATCCATGTCCGAAGATAGATTGACAGAGGTATCGGCAAATTTGATATAAGACAGGTGGAGTGGCGCGCATCAGAACCATCGTGCCCCCCGCTTCCTTTGCATGAACCGACTACTTCCGGGCGCTGTTGTTTTGCTTCTCTTCTTTGCTAACGCTCTGTCAGCCGCTCCGCTGGAACTGGATACGCTGCGGCAGCAATATGAAAAAGTTGTCGCTGAGAGGGTCACTGCCGTCTACGAAGCGGGTAAATCCGATCTCGACACCGGCTTCGCTGCCGCGCTCGACAAGGTGATCGCCCAATCAAAGACGGCAGGTGATCTTGCGGCAGTGCTGATCCTTCAGGGAGACCGGAAGTTGCTCACCGGGGGTCAAGCCCTGCCCGATGACGATGCGACCACTCCTGAATCGCTGAAGAAGCTTCGTGCGATCTATCGTGAGCAACTCGCCAAGTTGTCCGGCGAGAGAGACGCGAACACCGCAAAGTTGGACGGGCCATTTCTCGAGCAGCTCAAGAACCTCGAGGTGAAACTCACGCAGGCCGACCGGGTGGAGGACGCGGCGAAGGTGATGGAGTTTCGTATGGCCCTAAAAACAAATCCCCCTGCTGCGGTCGCGGGCAAGATGGAATCCATTGCTCCTGCACTAGGGGCTTCCGGAAAGGGAGGCGACGACGGATTTACTTTTACCCAGGGAAAGCTTTTCGCCGTGGGCAAGATGCAGGGCGACAAAATTATTGACCTGACGGCGGCGGAGGGTATTTCCGATTTTGTGGATGTCACGGGAGGCGTATCGTCATGGGCGGGCTTGAGGCAGGACGGAACCGCAGTCGGATGGCACGCCAAGTCCGGTGCGTTTTCCATGCCGGGGATTAGACAGTTGGTAAGTGCACAACACCATTTTTCCGGCCACCTCTTTGGCATCACAATAACGGGCAATCTGGTAAACCTTGTGACTGGTGAGATCATCATCGCAACGGGCAATGTGAAGGATGCGGCGATACAGCAAAATCACTCCATTGCCTTGCTTGACGATGGAACAGTCAAACTCTGGGGGCTTCTCCACGAAGGTCCGGTCGCGGACATACAACCTTTCCCAAAAGTGGCCGAAGAGGACTTGAGAGACGGTGTGGCGATTGGTGCAACGCGCTACCGCGCCTACATGGTAAACGTACGCGGAAAAATCACCGCGTGGGGATCAGGAGGACAAACGATTTCCGAATTTCCAGAGGAACTTCGGAAAGTCACGCGGATCACGGGAACTGGCTTTGGCGTATTTTTTGAAACCAGGGAGAGAGACCTCCATCTAATGACCGTGTTCAGCGATTCCAAAGTTGAGCCGATAGCGGGAACTCCTGGGTTGATCCGCTCAGGGGATGAATCTGTGATCAGTTATAGCCGGCCGCGATGGAACTTGGTGTATTCGCCCGATAGGATTAGACAGGAACTGAATGGCGAACTGGCGGCGCTTGAAAAGTTAAATGGTGAGGATTTGCCGTTTTTCTTCCAGAAGGCGTCGGGTGGAAAATTGACGGCAAGCTACCTCCTCTGGCTGTCTGCCGATGAGCCTGCGGCCGCAGAGTAGTGGACTTGGCGGAGGCAATTCCGTCTGCCTGCACTTTCCGGAATTTCCTCCCCTGCGGGTAGATTGTAAGTGCGCTTTTCCCGAGTCCATGGTTTACTCAGCCCCATGCCGGACTTTGCCACCGCGCTGAGGCGTATTCATGATCACAGCGAGACCATCCTCGCCGACGCGACGGTGATGTTGCGTCAACTGGTTGAGGACACCTGCTCTGCGATCTCCGCGGCGGAGGGCTCCATCCTCGTCCCGGTCGAGGGAAAGAATGAGCTCCGTTTTTTTGTCTCGATCAATCCGGTTCTCGAAAAGTCGGGGATGTCCGTCTCCGTCGATGGAACCATCAGCGGGTATGTCTTCAGTTCGCGACAGGCGATGGCCAAGGTGAAACCGGAAAGCCCGGGCGTGGCCAAGGTCGACGAGGTGGCCAAGGTGGAGACGAGTTACCTCCTTGCGGTCCCCATCGTCGATGATGATCGCGTCTACGGGGTGGCGACCTTCGTCAACCGGCGCGGAGACAAGGTGAACGAGCCTTTCTCGGTCGAGGATCTGAAGACGGCCCAGGCCTTCGGTGAGATCTATGCAACGGCGATGAAACTGCACCGGAAAATCGAGTTCAGCACAAGCACGGCCAGGGTCGAGATCGCCGACCATGCCAATGAATTTGAGGTTGAGGGAATCTCCGGCTCCGAGGAGGACCTGCGGACCGCGCTCCGATATCGGCTTCCCGCCCTCCTTGCCGAGAAGGCGGTTTCTCTACCCGACCGGGAGAGAGAGCTGCTTTTCAAGATCGGAGAGCTCATCAGTGATTACGCCGGGGTCGGGGAGGAGAGTGTTGCGTATGATCTTTGACGAAATCGTCAATCGTGAGCGACTTCGCGAATGCCTTGCCACCGGCACGGGCAAGGGCGTGAAGGTCGGTATTCTGGATTCGGGCGTGGCCTCGGATCTTCCGCAGTTGCACGGTCGGGTGGTGGCCAATTACGAAGTGCTCGAAGACCGCTATCACGGGCCGCGTGTGGTGGCTCTCGAGAAGGGAGTCGATGTGATCGAGCATGGCACCGCCTGCGCCTATATCATTCACCAGCATGCCCCCGACGCGGAGCTTCACAGTGTCCGGGTCATCGGGCAGTCACACAGTGCCACTTCAAGTAAACTGCTCAGCGCTCTCGAGTTCGCCGTGGAACAGAACTGGGACATTCTCAACCTGAGCCTCGGGACCGAGTCCAACTACGAGAAGATCGCCCGTCTCGCGGATCAGGCTTATTATAAGGGGATGCTCTGGGTCGCGGCCAAAGACAACAAGCGGAACAAAGTCGGTTATCCGGCAGGTCTCGCCTCCGTGGTCGGCGTGGACATGGATTTCTTCACCCATCCCGGCAGCTTCCGCTTTCATCCCGGCAGGGTGACTGAGGTTGAGGCCCTCGGGGTGTATGTCGATGCGCCGACTTCTGATGGCGGATGGCAGCAGTACACCGGCACGAGTTTTGCCTGTCCCCAGATTTCCGGAATTGCCGCCCGGCTCCGGGAGCATTTTCCCGATCTCACACCTTTCCAGCTTAAGGCGGCCCTTGCCGCCTTGCGTGAGAATCAGTAGGCCGGGAACTCACGCCGGGTAAAAGAGCGCCCCGCAGAGGGAGTGGTCATGCCGGAAATTCACCTCTGCCACCGGCCCGAACTCTCCGCTACCGTAGAAGCCGGTCACGGGGATCGCGCCGAATACCTCCTGAATGATCGCGGAGTCCTGGTCGGGCTCGCCGTAGAGTCTGCGCCCGCGTCCGCGCCCCCCGCAGAGAAAAGAGGAAAAGGGAAGTCCGTGCTCCGCTTTGATCGATTCACAATTTTCCTTCAGGACCTGTTTGGCGACCCCCGCATTGCGGAGTTGGAACTGCAGGGTCTGTCCGACGCGGGGAGGTGAGGTCAGGATCAGTTTTCCATCATCCAGATCAACTCCCACGATGGTGCGGATCAGAAAGTCTCCCGCCTCGAACTCATCCACCTCCTCGCGAATGGCGAGGCCGGCGAAGATGTTCCCGTCGGCTGCCTCTTTTAGAGAATCCCCGAGTGAACCGAACGCCTCTTCGAGAACACGAAAGGGCTCACGGCCTCCGATGGAATGAACGACGTTCAAACGGCTCCCCGTTACGACCATCGGTTCACCGACGGGTCGGCAACCCTGGGCGACGAGAGGGACCATCCTGATTCCTCCGCAAAGTCCCAGGGCGAGGAAGTCGGCATCCACTCTTCCTTCCTCCGTGAACAGGAAAAGGTCCTCATCCTCCGGACCTCCCGTGATCATTCCGCCAACGGCGGGGACTCCTGCAAAGTGGGTGTTGATCTCGCGCAGGGGTCCCTGGCTTCCACAGCGGAAGGGGTCGGCCATCACCAGAAATCCTGCGGGAACCGAATCGAGAAGCGCACTTTTCCCGATGGCTTCTTTTGACCGGATCAGTTCGAATGAGGTCTCCGGGAGGCGCAGAAAGGAAAAGGAGACCCCGCTCGTGTTTTCCAGTTCTTTGCCCACCCCGAAGCTTCCGCAGGTGGACGATCCGATGATCCTCCGGGCATGACCGTCGATTTGAAAGTGCTCGATGAGCGCGGGAAGATGTGCCCGATAGTCGGAACTCACGGCAACGATCACCAGGTCGGGGTCACCCCCGAGGCTTTTCCGGCAACTGCTCACCGCCTCCCGAATCGACGGCCCGTCAAACGGGGTGCAAAGGAGGCAGGAAACCGATCGGTTTGGAGGGGTATGGCTCATTCGTTTCAATCCGGGGAAGCCGCTTCAAACCGCACCCTTCCCGATCGATTGGACGAATAATGGCCGCGAATGAGTCGGAGGTTGACCCGAATTGGGGTCGGAAAAGCGTGAAAGAGTCCGTTTTTCCCCTCAAAGATGTCTTGACGAACCCCGGGCGGATCAAGATTATCCGTCAGGAAAGACTGAATCGCGTCTTTTTTCCCAGATTTCGCTTAGGAGGTTGAAATCAAAATTCGAGCAGCTATATACTTCGGAGATCTTAAACGACCATGAAAAACCGCTTCCTCTTTTTGCTCCTCCCACTTGCCTGTTTCGTCAGTTGTGAAACGACCGGAACTACGGTGAAGACTTCATCAACGGTGCATGCCGGTCCGGTGAAACGGAACTTCATCAGCTCCTATCGCGGAATGACGAAAGAAGAGGGTCTCCTCAACGGCGATGCGCTCGTTCGTAAAGCCGATCCGAAAACGCTGAATAAATACACGAAAGTGATTGTCGAAGACGTCAGGGTCATTCCTTCGAGAACGTCATCAGGAACGGAGAAAACCGCGACACGGGCGGAAAGTAAGATCCTCGCCGACCAGTTCGAATCGGCTCTGCGCAAGGAACTGGGCCAGCACTACGAGTTGACCTCACGACGGGGTGCCAACACCCTCACGGTGCGTGCCGCGCTGACTGAGCTTCGTCCGAGCAATCCGGCACTGTTCGCTCTCAACTATGCCCCCTATGTCGGAATTGCGATGACAGGAGTGAAGCTGGCGACCGGCAAAACGCCTGGCTCCGGAAGCACCAGTTTCGAGGCCGAAGTGCTGGACTCGCTCTCAAGACGCCAGCTTTATGCGATTGTTGATCACTCTCAGGGAAGCAAGATTCAATTCACCGGTCTCGACAAATGGGGACACTCCGGATCGGCGATGCGTCTCTGGAGCCGCAAGATCCGCACGGGCATTCAGGCCAAAACCCGATAGGGCGGCGAACGCGCGGATCAGCACTGCGCGAGGGCAGTTGAACCGGAACCTCCTGAATTCCCTTTCGGCCGAAACCTTCGGCTGATCGTGATTTCGGAGGTATCGCTGCCGGGTCGGCATTGCGTAGTCGGGGAGCAAAAGATTGACCCCCGGTCAAAAAACAGGCACATACGGAGAACCCTTCCGGGGTTTACCTCAACGTATGCAGTCATTTTTACCGGCGATTATCGCACTCCTCATTCTCCCGGCTTTCTCTCACGCCGGGGATGAGGCGGGTAGGAAAGAATCCGGAGACACTTCGCCCGGCGAAGTCCGCGTCTACAAATCCTCCGCCGGAAAACCCCGCCAGCTTGAGCTCTATTTCCCGCCGAATCATGATCCGGCGAAGGCAAAGGTTCCGGGGCTGATCCTTTTTCACGGCGGCGGCTGGAGCGGGGGGAGTCTCCAACAGTTCCGCGCCGCGTCCGAATACTTCGCGAGTCGCGGCCTCGTCTGTGCAACGGCCGAGTATCGCATGCTGACGAAGGAGGAGTCTGCGGCCCTGCCCGCCGGAGAAAGCAGGAAACGGGTCTGCATCACCGACGCAAAAAGCGCGATTCGCTGGTTCAAAAAGAATGCCGGCGAACTCGGGATCGACCCGGCCCGCATCATCACCGGTGGTGGTTCCGCCGGCGGACATATCTCCGCGCTCGCGACCTTGAATCCCGGCCTGAACGACCCGTCGGATCCTGAGGGCATCGATACCTCCGTTGTCGCCTATCTCTGGTTTAACCCGGCCTTCTCCCCCGACGATATGAAGGATTCCGAGGTCGACGTGCTCGGATTTGTGACGAAGGATCTTCCGCCTGCGATCGCTTTCTTCGGAACGGAAGACCCGTGGAAGAAGGGCTGGGACACGGCCTATGCGGAGTGGCGCAAGGCCGGCTGCACCTCGATCGACCTTCAACTCGCCGAAGGGGAAAAACACAGTTTCTTCAACCGGGATCCCTGGCAAAGTGTTACCCTTATCGCCGCCGACCGATTTCTCGTCGGTCTTGGCCTGCTTGAGGGTGAACCGACCCGAAAAGGGCCCGCGACCGGGGAAGGTCTCGTAAAGGAAGCACCCTGATATGCGCGCTCAGATACTGGTCCTGGCGGCTCTCTTTTTCGCCGCCTTCACTTCCGCCGCCGAACGCCGCCCCAATTTCATCCTTATCCTCGTCGATGACATGGGCCACGCCGGGGTAAGCTGCTTTGGAAATCCCTACTTCAAGACACCCGAGATCGACCGGCTCGCGGCCGGGGGGATTCGGCTGACCGACTTCCACTCCTCCGGTAATGTTTGCTCGCCAACCCGCGCGGGGCTGATGACGGGCCGCTACCAGCAGCGCGCCGGGATCGAGGCGGTGATTCATCCCGCCGCTGACCACGCCGAGCACCGCAAGGGTCTTCAGAAAAGCGAAGTCACCTTTGCCGGATTATTGAGAGAAGCGGGCTACGCCACCGGTATCGTTGGCAAGTGGCATCTCGGATATCCCCACAACTCGCCCGACTACCATCCCCAGGAACACGGCTTCGACGAGTTTTTCGGCTATCACAGCGGTAACATTGACTTCATCAGCCACGTGGGAGATCACCTCAAGCATGACTGGTGGCACGGACGCGAGGAGACAAAGGAGGAGGGTTACGCGACTGATCTGATCAACCGTCATGCCGTCGCCTTCATCGATCGTCATCACGATGAGCCCTTCTGTCTCTATGTGCCTCACCTCGCCATTCACAATCCCGTTCAGGTGCGCGGTGATGCGGTGCAACGCACCGAGGAGGGATGGAAGCGGTGGAAAAGTTCGGGAGAGGCCGAGACCCTTGAGAAGTTTCAAGGCATGACCCTCCCGGTCGACGAGGGTGTCGGCATGATCCGCGCCGCGCTCGAAAAGCACGGACTTACCGAGAGCACGATCATCTTTTTCCTCACGGACAACGGTCCCACTCCGGACGCTCCGAGCGGCAATCCGAAGTGGCGGGGACAGAAGGGCTCCCTCTACGAGGGCGGACACAAGGTTCCCTTCATCGCCTTCTGGCCGGGAACGATCGCGGCCGCCGGCGAGAGCGACGCTCCCGCTATGACAATCGACCTTATGCCGACGATGTTATCCCTCGCCGGGGTGAGAGCTCCGGACGACCTCGTGTTGGATGGGGTGGATCTGTCAGGATTGCTTCTCCGTGGCGAGGAACCAAAACCCAGACCACTCTTCTGGGCCGCGCTCGCCAACAACGGGGCCCGTTCCGAGGCGATGCGGGACGGCCCCTGGAAGCTCGTCGTGAATCATCCGAAGGCAAAGCCCGGCAGCTTCGGGAACGAAGCGGTCGAACTCTACCGCCTCGACCGCGATCCCTCCGAAACCACCAATATTGCCTCCAGCGAGTCCGGGCAGACCGCCTCCATGCTCGCAAAACTGAAAGCCTGGTATTCAATAACCCGAAGTTCCGCGCCCGCCCAGCCCGGCGGCTGGCCCGACGATCCCTCAACCCCCTGACAAAACATCATGAAACTGATCGCGATCACCTCCATCCTGATTATCTCACACGGCGCCCTCGCCGCCGATCCCGTGGCGACGACATCCTCCGATTGGAAGGGCGCCACGAAACAGTCCTTCGAATTCGAGGGGCACAAGGCATTCGTGGTTGTCCCCACGAAAGTCGCTCCCGGCAAACCCTGGGTCTGGCGCACCTCTTTTCCCGATTTCCACGCCGAGGTTGATGCCGAGCTGGTGAAGGAGGGCTTCCACATCGCCCACGTTGATGTGGTATCTATGTTAGGCTCTGACGGAGCCCTTGAGATCATGGACCGCTTTCGCGACCTCGTCCGCAGCCAGTGGGGTCTTGCCGAAAAAGCGGCTCTCGAGGCGGTAAGCCGCGGCGGTCTTCACGCCTACCGTTATGCTTCGACCCGGCCCGACCGGGTTGCCTGTATCTACGCCGACACCCCGGTGATGGACCTGAAGAGCTGGCCGCTCAAGGCCGACAAGACAAAGGGACCCTATCTCGACGCGCTCAAGTTCTACGGTTTCGCCGATGAGGCGGCTCTGGTCGCCTTCAAGGGAAATCCGCTCGACATCCTCGAGCCCATCGCCAAAGCGAAGATCCCCCTGCGCCATGTCATCAGTTCAAACGATACCGTCGTCCCCGCCGAGGACAACACCCTCGAGGCAAAGCGACGTCTTGAGAAGTTCGGCTGGACCATTGATGTTCATATTGTCGATCCCGCGACGACCATTAACGGGGGACATCACTTCCCTCTCGTAGGGATTCCCGAATCGGTCGCGTTTATCAAAAAGCACGCGGGTGGTCCTCAGGGTGAATAATCAGATCGCCGGTCTTCACCCTGCTGGTTCTGTGATGCGACCCTCTTTCCTTCCGGTTATTCGTTTGAGCCTGTTCTTCGGTTTCACGTTTTCGTCATGCTTTGGCGATCAACCTCCTTCCCCGCTTCTCGACCGGATGCCGCGTCAGGAGGACCACACCCATCTCTGGTGGGCCGGGGGTTTCCCCGCCGTGGTTGAGTCGGCTCCGTGGTTGCGGGTGATCCAGACGGGAAAGTTCGCCCTCGCGATGGAGACCGGGACCCTGCGCATCCCGCACCTCGGTCCGGTCGCTTCGGGAGGCGGATATTCCGGGACGACGCCGCCGGATAACAGCGCCTGGCAGGCACTCCCTCCGGCGGAACTCGAACTCGCCATCACAGTTGCCGGAAGGCGCTACCGGGCGATTTCCGCCGCACCCTGGAGCCAGTTTGAAGGACCGCGCCTCATTGCCTCGGGCCGATTTTTTCAGCGTGTCGATGTCACCGGGCTGCGTTTTGCGGACAGTGAGGGGAACTCACTGGATGCCGAGGCGCGCCTTGAGACCGTCGCCTGGCCCGATCAACTTGCCTTTGTCCTCGCGGCGCGTCCGGGTGTGATGCCTATCCCGGCGGGTGAAAAGGCCTTCGGCCGGGTGGGAGGAGGCTATGGGCTCGACGGGACGAATCACCTTGAGATTCCCCATCGCGACGAACTTGAGCCCGAACATTTCACCCTCGAGTTCTGGGCCTTTGTCCCGACTGACCACCGGCCCTCTCAAAAAACCTTCCCCTGGCTTGCCTGCAAAAACGCCCACGAACAGGCCGAGGGAAACTACGGACTTGTCCTTCTGGGAGGCCGGCCTCAGGCCCGAATCAACATCGGGGGAGGACGTGAGAATGCCTTCGAAGTCACCGCCCCCACTCCTCTCAAGGCCGAAGTGTGGCATCACCTCGCGATGAGTTATGATGGGGAAACCCTCCGCCTTTTTGTGAACGGAGAACTCTCCGGTGAGACCCGCATTGGTCGCAAGCGCACTCCGGGAACGGGTGGTCTCGCCTTTGGCCGCCGCCAGGACAACAGCGGCGACGGGTATCACTTCCGCGGTATCCTCGATGAGATCCGTTTGTATCCGCGGGCTCTTTCGGGATCCGACGTGAAGCAAAGCATGAGCCTTTCCGGGGCGGCTTTGTCAGGATCCGCCCCTGTCTACGAATCCTCCTTCCGGGATGATGGGATCAGCTCCCTGACACGACCACATGGGGAATGGAAAGGGGCTACCCTGGAGGTCGCTCTTCGCGGCGGTGAGGGCGGTGTCTCCATTACCAGGTCGGAGCTCTCGAGCAAGGGCGAATGGATCGAAGCCGGAATCACCGTCGATCCCGTCACCGCGGTCGAGGCTTCGCCCTGCCCCGTCGTATTAAGCGCGAGCGAAATTCCGGGAGGTGCCATTCGTCCCGTGAGCCACGATGCGACGCGAGGCTGGCATCGTGTCGACCTCAACGGCATCGTTCCTCTGGTCCCGGAGGGGAAGCCTGATGCCGTCTCAAATCCTAACAATGATGCCATTGAACGGGTGAGGCTCGTCCTTTCCAATCCCTCCGCCACGGAGCAGCCGGCTCGCCTCCTCTTCGAGAAAACCGGACCCGGCTTTCGTCAACGGTTCGGAGCGGCGATCACCGGCATGAGCGCGATCCTGCGCGACAAGGAGGGCAATCCCACGGGCATCCCGGTGCAGATCAGCAAGAACTGGCACAACCGTCCCGAGGGCGGGGTCTACACCGGAGCGTGGTTCCACGGTTTCTCCCTCCTCCATCTTCCACCGCATTCCGAGACCGAGCTCGAACTAACCCTCGTCTACGGTCATTGGGGCGGGCTTCCTGCCGCCTCCCATGCCCAGCTCTGTCTTGTTGGATGGGGCAGCAATCAGCTCTGGGATCAGAGCGCGATGGGCTCGTGGGGCGAGAGCATTTGCTACGAACCGGACCAGGTGCAGGGTGGTTGTGCCATTCTCGATGTGCGTCCGATGATGGTGAAGGGAATGAGCAGCGACGGTCCCTGGCAGTGGACACATAATGTCGGAGGTGGCGATGTCTTCCGTCTTTTCGGCCCGGATGGATCGCGCGTTCCTCCCGCCCGCATGCGCACGACCTATGAGCGCCAGGGTCCCTGTCTCACCGAAGTGACGTATGCGGGCGCCACGGGCGCGGGGCTCGAGCACTCCTTCACGACCAGTCTGGCCCGCACCGACGACCTCGTTCGTGCGACCTATCGTCTGCGCCTTAAGGTGAAGGAAGACACTGCCTTCTCCCGTTTCGTTCTCTTCCAGATCGGAGCCGACACCTACAGCTACACCGGCGAGCGGAAGATCGCGCTCGGCAACGCGGACGGTCTCCTGAAAGAATGGCCGACCCAGTGGGGGGGAGAGGTGAACCGCACCGAGCCAGTCGAGGCCACCGGATCGGTCCCCTGGATCTCCCTGCACGAGGCGGTTGCGCGGCGCGAGAAGAATGAAAAGGGAGCCTGGGCCAATCGGGGTTTTGTCATCCGCGAGTGGAAGGCGAAGCTCGGAGGAAAGGAAGCCTCTCCCTGGATTGTCGAGCGTGGCGTCCACGCCCGCGGGTCCGATACTTCCACCGTCGATCTCGTCCCTCCGCCCGGAGTGAAGGGGCTTATCGCGGGAGATTTTGTCGAGGCGACGATCGAGTATCTCATCGTGCCGCAGTTTGCCGCTGACTACTACGGACCGAACGAGACTCTTCGTGCGGCCCTGACAGAACACGAAAACACCTGGCGGATGATCCATCGCGAGGCGGTGGGCAATGTCCGGCAGGTCGATCTCGGGACGGGCACGCTGCTCCGGTCTTATCCCGACATCGAGATCGGCACGACCCGGGACCGGGCTTCCTTTTCGCTGACGGGGGGAATCGGCTTCATTCCCGTTACCTTCCGGGGTCTCTCATCACCGGACAGATTTGAGCTCCGTGTCGACGGAGCCGTTTTCGACCAGAATGTGCACGGGCGGGACTTCTGGCAGTCCGACTACGATCCCGCGACCCGCACCTGGAGCCGCACCTACAATCTGCCCGCTACGGAGAAGGGAAAGACGCGCCCGGTGGAACTGGTGCGCCTTCCCTGAATTCGTTCGCACCCAATCCCGGATCCCGGGGTTTCAAGGAGACCCTTTCATGAATCGTTTGTTCCTCACTTTCGCCGTTCTTTCGCTCGCTCTCTCCCCGGTTGCTGCGGAGTCTCCCCGTCCCAATATCGTCTTTTTTCTCATCGACGATCTCGGGTATGCCGATTGCGGTTTTAATGGAGGCACGGAGATCAAGACGCCCCGGATCGACGCTCTTGCCGGAGGCGGAGCGGTTCTCGAGTCGCATTACGTGCAACCGGTCTGTTCGCCGACGCGATCGGCGCTCATGACGGGCCGCTACCCCACCCGCACCGGAGTCTACACCGTGGTGCGACCTCACGCGAAGTGGGGCCTTCCGCTCAATGAGCGCACCCTCGCCACCGCCCTCAAAGATGCCGGCTACACCACCGCCATCACCGGCAAGTGGCACCTCGGTGAATTCGAAGCGGCCTACCGCCCCACCGCGCGCGGCTTCGACCATCAATACGGTCACTACTTCGGCGCCCTCGACTACTTCACCCATATCCGCGACGGCGCGGACGACTGGTACCGGAATGATGTCGCGCTGAAGGAGGAGGGTTACAGCACCCATCTGGTCGCAAAGGAAGCCTGCCGCCTTATCGAGACACAGGATAAAACGAAGCCGCTCTTTCTCTACGTTCCCTTCAATGGCGTTCACGCGCCCATGCAGGTTCCCGACTCCTACCTTGCTCCCTACGGGAACCTCAGCGGTCCCCGGCTTCAGCTCGCCGGAATGCTCGCCGCCGTCGACGAGGGGATCGGGCAGATCGTGGATGCCCTCGAAAAGGCCGGCTTGAGGGAGAACACCCTCATCGTTTTTTCTTCCGACAATGGAGGACCGAAGCCCGGGACGAACACGCCTCTCCGGGATTACAAAGGCAGCCTTTTCGAAGGTGGCGTCCGCGCCGCCGCCTTCGCAAACTGGCCCGGGAAAATTCCCGCCGGACAACACATCAAACAACCCATGCACATGATCGACTGGTTCCCGACGCTGGTGACGCTCGCCGGAGGAACCCTCGAGGGAGGCCTTCCGATCGATGGAAAAGACGTCTGGCCCATGCTCACGAAGGAGGCTCCGTCGCCGCATCCCTACATCCTCTCCGCCCAGGCTCCTGACAAGGCCGCGCTCAGGGTTGGCGACTGGAAGTTGATTGAAAATCGCTCCACAGACGGAGGCAAGACGAAGGGAAAAGGCAAAAACAAGGGCAAAGCCCGCAAGGAAGCTGAACCTGTCGCCCTCTACCATCTCGCCAAGGATCCCGGTGAGACCACTAATCTGGCCGAGTCCGAGCCTGCCCGTCTCGCGGAAATGCGTGCCACCCTGGACGGCCTCTTGAAAGAGGCGGTGCCTTCAGGAGTCGTTGGACCGGAGGAGTGAAAGGCGCGAGACCGGACTCGACACCGGGAATTGCCTGAGTCAGAATGCGCCTTCTCAATCGACCCGATGAATTCCCCATTTCGATCCGCCTTTTCTCTCATCGCCCTGATCCTCTTCACCGGAGCCGGGACCCTTCCGGGACAGGATGATGCCCGCTGGCTGCAGGAGAAGGGCACTCTAATTTTCCACGATGCCTTCGAGCGCGAGGAAGACGGAAATCTCGCCAAGGCTATCGGCGAAGGTTGGAACAGCGCCACCGCCGACCGGGCTCCCGACACCAAGCAGGTCGACCTCGACGAGGGCATCATGAAAATCGCCAGCGCCACGAAGGAGGCCGGACACGCCGCTCACATTCATCATGAGGCCGGGTTCACCGACGGAGGAGCGATCATTCGTTTTCGATTTCCCGGACTGAGCGAGGACGAGGGTCTCCAGCTCGGTTTCGTTGACCGCGAGGTGCAGGGTGTCCACGCCGGGCATCTCTGCTACGCTATCCTTGCGGAAAAAAGTGTCACCCTCATTGATCACAAGACCGGGATCATGAACCTCGAGAACCGGAAACGCCGTGACGATGCGGTCGCTGCCAAGGAGAAGATTCCGAAGGATCTCGAGAAGCTCCTCGCCACCAAACAGGTCGTCGAAAAATGGAAAGCCGACGAGGAATGGCACGAGCTCGTCCTCGTGACTGAGGGCGACGAGATGCGCCTCAGCATTGACGGAAAAGTCATCGCCACCCACCACTCCGAAGGTTTCGCCCACCCCATGAAACGCTGGTTCAGCTTCCTCGTCTCTTCGACCGTATGGGTCGATGACGTGAAGGTATGGAAGGTGAAGTAAGAAATAGTAAAAGCCTACCTCTCCCGACGGCGCCTTGACCAAGACCAAGACCAAGACCAAGGACCAAAGAACGAAGAACCTACCCCCCATGAAACCCCCCGCACTCTTACTGCTTCTCCTCTCCCTCCTTCTCCCCGTCATCGCCGACGAACCTGTTGCGCTTTTCGATGGCAAAACCTTCGCGGGTTGGGAGGGAAACATCGACAAAGTCTGGCGCATTGAGGACGGAGCTCTTGTCGCCGGATCGCTCACGCAAAAGCAGGAGAAAAATGACTTCCTCGCTACGACGAAGGATTACGGGGACTTCGAACTGACCTTGAAATGGAAACTCGAGGGCACTGAGGGATTTGTGAACGGCGGGGTGCAGTTCCGCTCTCAGCGTATTCCCGATCATCACGAGGTCATCGGTTACCAGGCGGATCTCGGGGCCGGGTATGATGGCGCCCTCTACGACGAGAGCCGCCGCAAGAAAATGCTCGCCCAGCCCTCGAAGGAAGTTCTCGCCAAGGCGCAGAAGCCCCTCGGTGAATGGAACGAGTATCGTATCCGCGCCGAAGGACCGCGCATACAGATGTGGCTCAATGGGATCCAGACTGTTGACTACACCGAGACCGAACCCGGCATCGCCATGACCGGTCTCATCGCCGTGCAGATCCATGGCAACGCGACCAGTGTGGTGCAATACAAGGATCTGGTGATAAATGAGTTGTAGGGCAAGCGCTCCGCTTGCCGCGTCGGACGCTCATTTGAGTTCGACGTCCCTGATCCCGGCATCCCGCTTCCGCGTGCGTACCTTCCCGCCCTGTAGCTGGCCTCTGTGAGGCCGGGTTGAACATCCCACCCCAATGTTGCGTCCTTCCTGCGTGCAGCCGGGTTGGACGTCCCTCCACCATGCGCGTCGAATCCGGCCTCACAGAGGCCAGCTACAGAGGACCCCCTCCTCTTGACGCTATGGCGTGATTCCCTGCATCATGCTACCCTGACGCGCCGCTTATGAAATTCCCCCTTGTACTCGCCCTTCTTGCCCTCTCCGCCACCGCGTTTTCCGATCCGCTTCTGAAGCCCGATGACACGGTCGCCCTCGTCGGCGGGGCAAATATTGAGCGAACCCGCCTTTACCCCTGGCTCCAGACCCAGCTCGTTGCCGCCTTTCCCGAAGGCACCTTGAAGGTCCGCAATTTCGGATGGGAAGGGGACACCGTCTTCGAGCAGTGGCGGGACGGAGGAGACGTCGAGAAGCTCGACGAAAAACGCCGCGAATCCGAGAAACGCATCCAGGAACAAACCGGCACGACAAGCTGGCGTCAGCAGCGCGACTGGAGGCAGCAGCTCGGCGAGGTCAGGGCGACCGTGGTCCTCGCCCAGTTCGGCCAGATGGAATCTCTCGACGGACCCGATCGCATCCCCGCCTTCATCGCCGCCTACGAAAAACTCATCACCGAACTTCAGGGGGAAGGGAGCGCGGGCACTCCAGCCCGCCGTGTCGTTTTGCTGGAACCGGTCCCTTTCGAGACTTCAAATCTCCCCAATGGTCCCGGGCTGTCCTCACACAACACCCAACTCGCGGCCTACACCACCGCGATTCGTGAGCTCGCGGCAAAACTTAAGCTTCCCTTCGTCCCCCTCACCGTCGTCGGTGAAAACCGTCCCGCCCTCACCGAAAACGGCTTTCACCTCAGCGAAGCCGGCCACCGCTCCGTTGCCAAACGCGTCATGGAGGGTCTCGGTCTCGCCCCCGCACCCGACGATTCTCTTGCCTCCGCCTATCCGGAGATGGTTGAACTGGAGCGGCTCTGGTTCGACACCTGGCGTCCCATGAACTGGGCCTTCCTCACCGGGGACCGCACCAATGTGCCCTACTCGCGCGACTGGAAAGATCAGGACAAACGCCTCTTCCCCGAGGAGATGAAGGAGTTCCTCCCCCTCCTCGACCTGGCCGAAGCCAATGTCCGCGCCGCTCTCGCCGGGAAGCCGGTCACGCCCATTCCGATCCGTTCCTCCATCCCCGTTGAGGAACCCACCGCGAAACCGCAGTCGCCCGAAGAGCAGCTCGCCTCTTTTCAGATCCTCGACGGCTTCGCCGTGAATCTCTTCGCCTCGGAGGCCGATGGGATCATCAAACCCGTGCAGATGCGCTGGGACGAGCGCGGCCGTCTCTGGGTCGCCTGCTCCCCCAGCTATCCGCAGATCAAGCCGGGAGAAAAGGCCAATGACTACGTCCTCATCTGCGAAGACACTGACCACGACGGCAACGCCGACAAATTCCACAAATTCGTCGAGGGTCTCTTCATGCCCGCCGGCATCGAGCTCGGTGACGGAGGCCTCTACGTGGCCCAGGGCACCGAGCTGCTCCATTTCAAGGACACTGACGGAGATGACAAGGCCGACAAGCAGCGCCTTGTCCTAGGAGGTTTCGGCACGGCCGATTCGCATCAGATGATCAACTGTATCAACTGGGGCTTCGGCGGTGAATTATGGTTCAGTCAGGGCCACCACATCTACTCGCGCGTCGAGACTCCCTACGGCGTCGAGACCCTGAACCGCGCCGGGATCTGGCGCTACCGTCCGCGCACCGGACACCTCGATCCCTTTTTCCAGTGGTCCTCCGCCGGAGCGAACTGCTGGGGGGTCGTGACGACCGATTACGGCCAGCCCTTTCACAAGAGCGGCGCCAACATCGGCGGATATTACAGCACCCCGGGTCTCGTCCGCAGCGACCTCGCCGTCGATGCCCGCGCCCTCAATCTTTTCCTCGCCCCCATCAAACAGGTCGGACTTGAGTTCATCGGCTCGTCCCACTTCCCTGAGGAAATGCAGGGCCGCGCCGTCATCGGTGGTTACTACGGCAACACGCTGGAGCAGCACCGCCTCAACTACGACGCGAAGACCGGGCTCTACTCCACCGAGCTGCTCCCCAACATAATCGAGACCAAAAACAACGTCTTCCGCCCCATCGAATTGCGCATGGGACCCGACGGGGCCCTTTACGTTGCCGACTGGTATAATCCCATCATCGGCCATTACCAGGCCTCCTATCGCCACCCGGATCGCGACAAGGAACACGGCCGTATCTGGCGGGTCACGGTGAAGGATAGACCGCTTGTTAAACCCTCTTCGGGGCGACCCTCTTCACTCGCTGAGGCAACCCTCTCTGATCTCTTTGAGCAACTCGACTCACCGGAGCGCTGGGCCAAGTACCAGGCGAAACGCCTCCTCTTCGAGCGCCCCACCGCCGACGTCGTCGCCGCCCTCGACACCTGGGTCGCGACCCTCAAGCCCGGTGAGGAAAAAGACGAGTATCGACGCCTCCAGGCGCTTTCCCTTTACGAAGGTCATGAGAGCCCGAGACCCGATTTGCTGAAGGGCCTCCTCCGTTCTCCCGATGCGCGCATCCGCGCCTATGCCACGAGGACGCTTTCGACCTGGGTGCGCGACGGTCGCCTCGACGGAGGCCTTGAGCTGCTGGAAGTCCAGATCGCCGATGAGGACCCGCTCGTCCGTCTTGAGGCGATTGTTGCCTGCAGCTATGTGGCCGATCCCCGCGTCGCTGTTGTCGCCGCCCGCGCCCTTGATCGCGAGTTCAACGACTACCACCACCACGCCCTCACCAAAACCCTGCACACCACCCACCGTCTCTGGGCTCCGGCTCTCAGCGGAGGCAGCCTCTCGTTTGAAAAAGACGAGCATCTCCTCTTTGCCCTGAAAAACAGCTGGGTCGAGAACAATCCCGACGATCTCAAGAACCTCAGCGGCGGAGCGGTCGATTATCGTCCCACCGCCGCCTCGGACGAGGTCCGGGCCATCATGCGGCAGCAGGTGGAGAAGTTCAAAGACAGCCCCGATCGCGAGCTGGTCTGGCTCCAGGCCCTCGCGGCCCGCGCCTCGTCCGATGATCTGGCTCTCCTCCTTGAGCGCGGCGTCCAGCATCCGGCCCTGCTCGCGGCGATCACGGCGAATCCCGGGAGCGATCCGGTTGCCCTCCTTGAGCCGCTCTGGGCGAACGGAAATGTCGCGGTGCAGCGCGAGGCGGTACGTTTGTCAGGACTCTGGAAAGTCAACGCCTTCACCGAACGGGTCCGCGCCCTCGCCTTTGATGAGACTTCGCCGCTGCGTGTCCGCGCCTTTGAGGCCCTCCTCGTCCTCGATCCTGACGCTGTCGTGGCCCGCCAGCTTGAACGACTCCGCACGGTCGCCGATGCCCAGGCCGCCGCGCCGCTGCTCTCCGCCCTGCTCGCCAAGAGCGAAGGACGCGAGGCCCTCATCCGTGCCCTCGCCGCGCCCGACGTCCTGAGCGCCGCCGCCGCCAAACACGTCCTCAATGCTCTCAACGCGATCGGACGCGCCGACGGTCAGCTCTCCCCGCCGCTCATGAAACTGGCCGGACTCAATGCCGCCCTGCCCGCCTACACGAAGGAGTATGTCACCAAGGTCGTGAAAGACGCCCGCACCTACGGCGACCCCGTCGAGGGCAAAAAGATCTACGAGACCGCCGGCTGTATTGCCTGCCATATTCCGGGGGCCGCTCAGAGCAAGATCGGACCCGACCTCAGCGCGATCAGCCGCGGTCTTCCCGTCGAGCTCATCGTCACCGAACTCGTCTGGCCCGCCCTCAACATCAAGGAAGGCTACGAAGCCGCCACCGTGACCCTGAAGGATGGAACGGTGGTGACCGGGTTTAAGCAGACCGAGACGGCCGAGGCGATTGCCGTGCGGGATCTGGCGACCGGCGCGGTCAGGAGCATTCCGCGCGGGGAGACGAAGGAGGTGAAGCTCGGTGGGACGGTGATGCCTGATGGATTGACTGCGGGAATGGATGAGAGGCAGTTGGCGCACTTGGTGCGGTATTTGATGGGGTTGGGGGAGTGAGGGGGGGAGGAGATCAGAGGTCAGAAAATGGGAGGACATCTGCGAACATCTGCAGCCCATTTGCGCTGAATTCCTTCGTCATCTGGGGTCATCAGGTCTGCGGCGCGGTGCCTTTCTCATTTGATCCCAAAATCCAACTTTGACAAAAGCCCGAAAAGCTGTTCAAATGTTCCATTCGCTATCATAAGCCAAAAGAGAAAAAGCGGATTAAGAAGCTCTTGTTTGAGCTTGCGAAAATACATTGCGGATCGCTTGTCAAGTTTCCAGCAGGACATGATTGAAAATGGAAATGCGACAGGTAGAGACGTAATAAGGTCGGGGAGTATTTCGATGCTTATCCCTTTCATCCGCTCCACGCTCCATACTTCAGTAAGCGCCCAAGTTCCATCGCCCGGCCATGCCCACCACCCTCCCAACTAAAACCGCCCTCGTCACCGGAGCCAACCGGGGTATCAGCTAGACCCTTGTCGATGCCCTCTGGATCAAGAGGTCATGCAACACGTCTTGACACAAATTCATCCTTGTTCACCTTAAAATTAGTTGCAAAAAGCCTTGAACATTTTTTCCCCTCCGACCTCGCGCCAACAACAGGAAGAATCGACCAAAGGGAACCAAGGGGATACCGCTGTGCGAGCGACTCAGGTGCCAGAAGGGCAATCGAAGCGCCCAAAGTGAACCTCGAAATAAAATGGCAACGAAGCTACAGTATGATTGTTTTAAAGAAGCGTATGATCGAGAAGTCAAAAGGCATGAGCGACTAGTAGAACGGTGTAAGATTTATCTCGCGCTTGTGACTCTTTATTTTGGATTGCAAGGCGTTTCCGTTGATAAGATTATTCCGAGAATTCAGGGTCATGGCGAAATTGTTATATTCTACCTTGTCGGGCTGAGTTGTTTTTTCACCGCGCTATTATTAATTGTTAGAGCGTTGGGAATTTATAAATATGTTTATCCGATGGACCTTCGAAGAGTTATTGGTAACATGGGGTCATCTCCACCCAGTGACGAATCCTTTTTGAAACATCGCATTGCTGAGTTAACCGCTGCATTTCACGCAAATTTGAATGTGGACGAGAAGCGGTGGCGACTCCTGAGATATGCGACTTGGGGAATGGTGGTAGGGATATTTTTTCAACTTGTTGTCTTTTTTTACCTGCCTTTCGTTGAACCGAATAAGCCACTAGAGATCATGATTGATGCATCAAGTAGTGATAAAACTAATGAAGATTCAGACGCATCTGAGGTTGAGGAGGAATGTCCTCAACCCCAAAGTGATTATGGGCAAGAGATGCGGGAGTTGGTCCAGTCTTATGAAAGACAACAGCAGCAGGATCAGACGCAACAACAACAGCAAGAGCAACGATCGCAAGTTCCGCAGCAGCAGCAATGATGCAGTATTTGCGTAAATCAATTCATGCTAGAATCGTAACAATTGAGTCTGCATAGGCATCAATCCGATAGCTTCTTTAGATCAAGTGGGAACTGGGTCGGGGGGCGATTTCCGAGTTTTCACCCGATAGGCCTTCCTGATTCCCGATCCCCAACTCCCCGCTTGCCGGATTGTCGGGCGTGACTCAAACTAGGGCATGTACGAAGCTAAGCCCATCGCTCCCCGCCGACGCAGCGCGTCGGTTGATGCGGCCCTGCGGACGGGAGTAGCTCGGATCGAGGCGATGATGATCGAAGAGTGGGTCAAGGCGGCGCTGTATCTCCCGGAACGATTTGCGTGGCTCGCCCCTCCGAATCCACCCCAAAGCTCGACTTCCACCCCCATTCACTACCTTGAGGGAAAATGCAATCTTCGGATCGGTGAGGGACAGGCGATCTGCGGGACTAATACCTGCTGCCCGACCCAGAAGATGAGTCATTAAAATTTAGATTCTGGCATTCAACGAATTACAGTGGCGGTTTACAGTTGAACTCTCCCTAGGAACTCGGCGTCAAAAACCTGAAGCAAGATCCAATCCAATGTCAGATAGTCAAAATGATCCTCAGCCGCCTAGGGTCTTTATCTCTTACTCCCATGACACCAAAGACCACAAAGCATGGGTCGCGGGAATTGCGACTCAGCTCCGCATAAAGGGAGTAGATGTGATTCTCGATCAGTGGGAAACTGAGCCGGGTGACGACTTGGCAAAGTTCATGGAGTCTGGTGTCCGCGACTCGGACAGGGTGTTGATGATTTGCACTGAGAAGTACGTGCGAAAGGTCGACGACGGGAAGGGCGGCGCTGGCTATGAGGCCATGATCGTTTCCGGCGAACTAATCGCAGATCAGGGCGTCCGTAAGTTTGTCCCAGTGGTTCGCCAGACGGCAAGAAGCCGTGTTGTTCCCACTGCGTTGGGAACACGGAAGTATATTGACTTGAGTGAGGACATCGAGAATCAGGACGAGCAGTTTGCTGAGCTGCTCGAATCAATTCACAAGGTAATCTCGAAGAAGAAACCGCCACTTGGTCCGAATCCGTTCGCCCAACAAGAACACGCACCGAATCTTGATGGGCCAAGCGAACTGATTTCGGACTCAGCTCGCGATCTGTCCGAGAGTTACAGGCTTGCTCTTCAAATAGTTCGGGCACAGGATCGGCTCAGTTGGAGAAGGATGCTCTCCTCCGCAGTCACCGATAGCGGCGTGCGACTGCTCGAATGGAAGAAGAGGTGTCAACCTCAGTGTCCTTTGAATCTCAACACGCAGAGCCCTGAACCATGGCTTAAATTCTTTGGGGAGGGCATCGAGTGCTACGATCATTTGCTCGCAACTCTTTTGGCAGCAGCAGAATCGGGTGAATCCGAATTCGCGGGGCAAAGAGGTTGGATTGATTTGGTGCTTGAGCCCAAAGGATGGGACCGATCAGGGCTGACAGTTTGGACCGATATGCCCAGAGCCGTGCTCTTCTCACTTCATACCTATCTTGGCGCGATGCTCATAAGGTCGGGAGGGGCGGATGAAGCGGTAAAGCTGGCAACGACTCCGATTCCGAACTCGTCTAATCGATCGAAAATGAAACCGCTCTTTCTTACATCGGAGGTCTCCGGGTGGATCGAAACATTTGGTCGCGATTGCTCAGTTTCATGGGCCTATTTTGGCTTGGTGGGCGACAAGCGTAAGTGGCTGATTGATGCGTTTGGATCAGAAGAAAGCATCGCTGTTGGACGGGTCGCCTACTTCATGCTTTTGAGCTTCCTCGAGTTCACAAAGGACGCGGCAAGATCCGATTGGACATTTGATCCGAAGACTTCCAGTTTCGAGGTGTCTCATATGTTTGTCCGTGCGTCCGAGGAGATACAACGAGCCGCATTCGGACTGCTCCTCGACAACGAGATTACCCTGACGCGGGTTCTCGAAAGTAACGGAATTGAACAAGATAAATTCCGCAAGCTCTGGCCTGAGTGGACAGCAGGAATGAAGTCGTGGGTGACACGGCTCCGCGACGGTTACAGGCCTAGCTGGAGCCGATTTCCATTGGACGACTTGCCACGGGAAGTGAACCGAGATCCATTTGACCTAAGGGAAGGATAAATTTCAGCTAACTCCGCGCCAGTGAGAAGTATCGACCAACGGGATGTGGGCTGCCGACAGGCAGGAACGAAACGTAAAAGCTGACGGGATGAAAAGGGAAATTCCTATCAGAAATGAAGCGCTTACGGCATAATTGGAACCCAACACGATCATGGCAACTACATTTCGAATTCCCAGGCTGACAGATCAAGAAGCTGCAACGGCTCTTTTGAGCCTCGCCAGAGAGACGGCTCACATCTATCCGTTTCAGGCTGCAATAGACGTCCTAGGCGTTGGCGACCAAGAACTTCATAACGACAACCAGCTAGTTTCACCAGACTCTGATCTTGGGTTTCAATTGAATCTTCAGGCCGCTGTTGCTCGACACCTCTATCTGCGAGGGCCCCGAAATAGGCGGGTGATAGTGGTTGAGCGGAACTTTAATGAGCCGCTCGATACAGCGAGGATTGAGGACGGTTGGCAGGAGCATTTAACGGAAGAACAAAAGATCAAACTTCCTCGAATTATGGCGCTTCTTGTGTCGCGCGGACGTTCGTTGTTAAAGGCACCTGAGGTGGATGCATCTCTCACCAGCGACCCGAGCTCGGCTTGGAGTAAATATAGGAACGCCCAAACAAATATTCTAAGCAGCCTTCAACAAACCGCCGAACAAATCATTGTCGATGTTGCAAACAAGAATGCTGAGATTGATTTGCTTCGCGCCGAACGATTTGAAAAGTTGGAAGAGCAACTTCGTTCCGAACTGCAAAGTGAACGAGAAAAGCTGCAGCAGTCTCACGATCAGCGGCTGGCAGAGCTTGAAAAGCGCCAGATGGAGCATGCTGAAAAGGAAGCGCAGTTCCTTACAAAAGAGGCCCGCTACGTTTCCAGGCAGAAGCAGGACGAACAGATTAAACAGGTTCAGGCATGGCTTGAGAATTGGGGTCTAACGAAAGGGACCAGCCGCAAGCGCTGGCCAATCACCGCCGCTTATGTATCCGCACTTTTGATTACCGGCGGTCTTACATTTTACGCAACGAGTCACAATTACGAATTGCTGAAAACAACGGACGACCTTGCGAAGCTCCAGTGGTGGCACTGGGTCGCGCTCGCTTCAAAATCCCTCTTTCCGCTAGCGGCGTTCACGACATTTATGATTTACTTCATTCGGTGGTCCTCCGCTTGGGCCAAGCAACATTCGGAAGAGGAGTTCAGAAACCGAACCCGGCTAATCGACATCGGCCGCTCCGGATGGCTTCTTGAGGCGGTTCGCGATGCTCAGGAGAATAAGGCGGAGATTCCGACCGACCTTCTCCGGGAACTCTCAAGGAACTTGTTCATAAATTCCTCGATGTCCGAATCTGATATTCATCCGACTGCAATCTCAGATGTGTTACTTCAGGGACTAACGTCGTTGCGCGTTAAGTCACCCGACGGCTCTGAAGTAGAGGCTTCACGCGCAAAGCCCCAGAAAAAGTGAGGGAATCGCGCAGGCACTGAGTCAGTCAAAAGTTCTTGAGTTTCCAAATCCCCCCGACCCCGGCTTGAAGAACCTAAGACTGCATGAGCCACCCTCGCTCCCTGACTCGGTGAGCACACCCGACGAGCGTTTTGCTCCTGGGAATCCGATCTGCCGCTATTCCTTGAATACCGCCTTCCCTACCAGGGCGATCATGGGGACGGGCCCGATGTGGCGGCTGTCTCGTGAGTTGGCCCGGTTGTCGCCGAGGACGTAGCAGTGGTGATCGGGAATGGTGATCGGCGGAAGGTTGGTTTTGTCGGGTTGAACGCCGCTGACTTCCTGGATGGCTGCTCCGTTGAGGTGGACGATGCCTTCCTTGATTTCCAAGGTATCCCCGGGCAGGGCGATGACCCGCTTCAGCCACGTCTGCCGGCGATTGCCGGGGTTGAGAAAGGCGACGAGGTCGTTGTGCTCCGGTTCGCGGTCGCGGTAGCTGTCCTTGCGGACGAAGGCTCTTTCGCCTTCGTCGAACGTGGGGCTCATTGAGCTGCCGGTCATGGCGAAGATGTGGAGAAAGTTTTCGCGAACGGAGAAGGCGAGGCCGGTGAGGAGGGGTAGCGTGAGGAAGATGAGGGCGACATAGACGGAGACACGATTGTAGTCTTTGAGGCGATAGTCTTCGCGGCTGGCGAGCGCCATTCGACGAGCGTCCCATGCAGAGTAGGCAGTTGGGATGATGGTGAGAATGGCGAAAGTGATGAAGATAGTCTTCGGTGGGGCGGACTGGGTCGCGAGGAGGAATATGACTACGGCGATGAGAGCCGTGATTACACAGAGGTGAAGAAGGCCGCGACCAAGGGCACCGCAGTAAACCTGTCCGAGGCCCGGGAGGAAGAGCGAAAGGTTGATGGCGGTGGAGGCCTTCCGTTTGCTGACGGGGCCAAGGGCGAGTTCGTTTGAAGAGTCGGTGTTCATGGTTTTTGGGTTTAGAAGACGAGGTGAACAATGAGGCTGAGTTTTCCGATGCCGGCGGCAAGGCAGGCGGCCGCGAGGAGCCGGGAGGGGCGCTCTGCTCCGGGTAATGGATGGACGATGGGCTGGGAGGCTTTCTGAATTTTCCCCATGACCGAGGGGGCGAGGTGCGCGGACAGGTCTTGCTTCCGCGCGGCAATCCAGAGGTCGAGTTCGTGATCGGATGACGTGGGCATGGATCAGTGGTGGTTGAGGCTGGTTTTGAGAAATTCACGGGCGCGGCTGACGCGGGACTTGATGGTGCCGACGGTGGTGGATTCGATCTGGGCGGCTTCGCCGTAGGAGAGGCCTTCGAGAGCGACGAGAGTGAAGGCGCGCTTTTGCTTTCCGGGGAGTTGATGAAGGGCCTGGTCGAGGGTTCTCAGGCGCTCCCGGTGTTCGGGTTCGGCGGTGTCGGTGTATTGCTCGGGAGGTTCGGCAAAAAGAGTCGGGACCTTCTTCTTGAGGGCATTGAGAGAGCGGCTGCGGGCGATCATGAAAAGCCAGGTGGAGAATCGGCTTCTTGCCGGATCGAAATCCTTGAGACGGCGAAAGGCTTCCACGAACACGATCTGGGTGAGGTCTTCGGCGTGGCGTCGTTGGTCATTCAAGAGAGTGGCAATCATACGGAGCAGGCGATCCTGGTAATGAAGAACAAGGTTTTCAAAGGCGTCGATCTCTCCGTCGACAATACGGCGGATGATCTGGAGTTCTTCGTCTTCGCTCATTCGTTGTTCGGTGATGATACCGGTAGGGAAGGAAATGGTTCCATTTTTCTCACGCAGCGCTGGTCCCGGAATCCTGAATCATTCCACCGGCCTCCCGCTGATTCCCGCCATAGACGCGCGAAACCCATTTTGTATCTGTCCCTCAAATCCCCATTTTTTCATCGCGACGATCCATCTGAAAGGTGAGAGTCGAATCGTGCCGAAGGAGCCAATTTGAATGCGATGAAGGCAAAGACGACCGGAGAAACTCAACCAGCAACCACCGCCGCCGTTCGCGAAAGCCTGCGGAGACTCTCGAATCGCGAGAAGGCTGAATTCTTTCCGCGCTTCTTCAAAAGCGATCCAGAGAATCGAAGCGAGGGCGATCTCTTTCTCGGGGTGACCGTCCCTGAGCAGCGTCTGGTGGCGCAGGCCTTTCGCGACCTGCCCCTCCCTGAACTGGAAAGGCTCCTTGCGGAAACAACCCACGAGTTTCGACTGACTGCCTTGATCATCCTCGTGAACCGGTTCACGAAGTCACGCGACGTGGACGAAAAGAGGAGGCTGAAGGACTTCTATCTCGCCCACCTCGACGCGGTGAACTACTGGGACCTCGTCGATGTTTCCGCTCATAAAATTCTCGGCGAATGGCTCGTCGCTCTTCCGGCGGCCGAACGACTTTCCATCCTTGAACCTCTTGCCGACTCGACGGACTGGTGGCGGCAACGCGTCGCGGTCGTGGCCTGCTTTCCCCTGATCCGGCGTGCGGAGTTTGCGGAAATCCTCTGGCTCGCCGAAACCTTCATCGATCATCCTCACGATCTCATTCAAAAAGCGGTCGGCTGGATGCTGCGGGAAGCCGGGAAACGGGACCTCGATGTCCTCCGCGTTTTTCTGCAAGAGCACGCGGCCGTCATGCCGCGCGTCATGCTTCGCTACTCCATCGAAAAGATGGCTCCAGAGGAGCGCGGCAAATGGCTCGGGATGAAAGAACGGAAGTGAGGGCGGTCGTGGGGACGTCGATGTCGCCACCGGAGGCGGAAGGCCGTTAAACACCGCCCCCGACCGGGCCGGTCGGGGGCTACCCTGGCTTGGCGGAGTCCAGGGCCGGTCAAAAGATCTTGAATCTCCGCGCCCGCAGTCACCCGACCATTTCCCAATTTTCCCCGAAATGAACGTCGAGGAACGAAAGCCTCCTGTCTACCCTCACCCCAACTCCCCGCTTGCCGGATCGCCGGGCCTGACTCAAACTAGGGCATGTCCGACGCCAAGCCCATCGCTCCCCGCCGACGCAGTGCTTCGGCTGATGCGGCTCTGCGGGCGGAAATGGCGCGGATCGAGGCGATGACGATCGAAGAACGGGTCAAGGCGGCGCTGTCTCTCCCGGAACGATTTGCGTGGCTCGCGCCGGCGCATCCACCCCAAAGCCCGACTCCCGATGCCCCCATCCGCCCACCCCGAAGCAGAAGGTAATCTACGGGCCGCTGAGCGGGTCGTTTCCCTGCTCTCCGACCACGGTGTTTCGGCTGTGGTGATCGGCGCGGTCGCTCTGGCGGCCCATCGCTACGTGCGCCACACCGAGGACATCGATCTCGGGGTCGATGCGGATTTGTCCAAGATGCGCACATTGACCGCAGCCTTGAATACGGACGGATTCCAGGCCGAACTTCACGAGCCCGACGGCAACGACCCGCTCGGTGGGGTCATCGACATCCGGGGCGACTTCGGTCTCGTGCAGGTGGTGAGCTTCGCGGACCGTTTTCCCGCGGCGATTCGTGATGCCCTTGCCGGCGAGGTGGTCCCGATCCGGCCGGGAAGCGGGCTGCGTCTCGTGCCCCTGGCGCAGCTCGTCGCCTTAAAGCTCTACGCAGGAGGGCTGGGATCGAAGGCGGACATAGTCGAGCTCTTGCGTCGCAATCCAGAAGCGGATCTCGATGTCATCCGCGCGACCTGCCGCCGCTACCGGCTACGGGGTCTGGAGGCAATTCTCGCGGAGCTGGATTGAGGCTTTTCGATCATCGTGAATCTCATGGCGGGCAACCTGAAAATCGAACGCCTCTCCCCGGCGCCTCCGGGCCAGCGAGTCCAGGGTTGATGCCTCTATCGGAACAACCGCTGGGATGGCGAATGTCCCCAACAGGAGGACGAACTCGGCTTTCCTCGTCTATGCCGACAAGGACTCTGCCTACGCCGCCCTCGCCCGCGAACTGCGTCTCCGTCTTGAACATTTCGAGGCCGGAAAATGGCAGGGCGGGGAGCTCGAGACCGGGTGGTATCCGATGGAGGTGACGCTGTTCGACGACGGCCACCTGTGGGGTGCGGCCGATAGCGAACAGTGGCCGTCGGGGAGGATCGAAGAGGTGGATCATTGAAAGTTTAGATTCCGGCACTCAACAAGTAAGGTGGTAGTCGACCCATCACCTGCCCCGGAAAAGAACAACGCCGTGCCGGTGCGAAACCTCAACGCCGGGAGAATGAAACCGGAAGTTCCGAGCCTTGAATAATCAATTTCCTCCGCGCCTCGATCCTAACTTAACAACAAAACAACCAGCTCACCCGAATCACGAACGAGCACTTCGACGTGGCAGCAACGAGAGAGGCCCAAAGGAAAATCTTCTGCCGCGTCTGAACGTACTTAAAGCGGCAGTCGCAAGCGATTGATTTTGTTCCATTTGGGACAAAGGGGAGGCGGTCCTGTATCTCGCGTTGCTTCCTATCGGTTACTTGACTTTTCCGCGATGAGCCATTCTTTTCACGGATGAAGCAGGATCTCTTCCGCCGTGTCACCGCGTTATTCTGCATCGTTCTGTTGTTCTTTTCCTCGGCGGGAATGAGTCTCCTCTGGGCCAATCCGACGGGTGCGGCTCCCATCACGGGCACGGTCAATTTTTCTTCGGCTGGTAACACTCTTACGGTGAACCAGCTCAGCACCAACGCGATCATTAACTGGAATGATTTCTCCATCAACGCCGGAGAGACGACCAACTTCAATCTTCCCGACGCCAGTGGTGCCACGCTCAACCGGGTGACCGGTGCGGTCGCTTCGACCATCGCCGGTAACCTCAACAGCAACGGGCGGCTCTTCCTCATCAATCCGAATGGCGTGATCGTGAGCAACTCCGGAATCATCAATACCGCGGGTTTTCTGGCCTCCACCCGCGATATGACCGATGCTGACTTTCTCGACGGTGGAGCCTACACTCTCGACGGGAATGGCTCAGCCGGGATTGATGTCCGATTCGGATCTTCCATCTCCGCTTCCTCCGGTGACATCATCCTCGTGGGCCAGCGAATCACCAACTCCGGCAACCTCAGTGCTCCGAACGGCGTCGCGGGACTCGCTGCCGGCAGACAGATCGTCTACACTCCCGGGGGCAACGAGGTTCTTCGTGTCGTGTCGGGGATCACCGAGGGCGGGCTGGGCGTCAACCAGACGGGCGTCATCAATGCGGCTCAAGCGGAACTCAAAGCCGCCGGTGGCAATGTCTACGCCCTCGCCGTGAGCGCCCGCGGAACCGTCGCCGCTCAGGGCACGACAACTCGCAACGGGCGTATTCTTCTCACGGCCAACAATGGCAATGTCGAGGTCGGCGGGAATCTCAGCGCCCGTGACAGCGACAACAGTGGCGGACAGATCTCGACAGTGGGATCCGGCAACACCCGTCCCGCCGAAACCATCGTCGCCACTGAAGGCAGCCTGAGCACCGGAGGCGGCAGCCGCAGTTCGATCTCCCTCAGCAGCCTCAATCACACGCGTGTCTTCGGTACCTTGAACACTCCGGGAGGCACCGTCAACCTCAGTGCCGGTGGCGCGCTCGATTACCGGGGGGCGACTACCGCCGCCACCATCAATGCCTCCGTCAGGGCCGACACGACCATCGGGGATGTCGCTGATTTGGGACCCGGCGATGAAGTCCTCTTCGGCGATCCGATCACCAGCCAGATCGACGTCGATACCCTGCGCTTATCCAGTGCCACTAACATCTTTGTCTCCAGTTTCGGGGATTTGACGGTGCGGGATCGACTGTCTACTTTTGACCCGATCAATTTTAATCTAAGCGCGGATCGCGATCTCACTTTCAACGATCAGGTCAGCTCGGCCGGCAACCTCGATCTGCGGGCTGGTCGGGCAATCACGATCAACGATGGTCTGAATACCGACGGTACCGGTTCCGATATATTTTTACGCAGCGGCAGCACCACAACCATCGGTGCGCAGGGTCTCATCACCACAGCCGAAGGCAATATCATCATCTCCACCAGCGGTGGTTTCATTAACAACCGGTCTCTGGGCAGCCACCTGGCACTGCAGGCCGGACAATTCGGGGACGGGCGGTGGATCATTTATGCCCCGACTCCCGCGTCCGTGAAGCTTGGCGGACTCACCCCCACGGTGGAGGCTTACAGTACCGCCCCGATTCAAACCCCGGGTGCCCTCCCTGTTTCCCTTGCGGATGGCCCCAATGCCCTGATTTTTGCCTCAAGTGACCCTCGCTTTGTCAGCGCGGATGTCGCGGGCGGGTTCACGGGCGATGGAGAGGAGTCGCTCAACCCGATACTTGAGTTGCCTGTTGACACCAGTTTAATCTCCCGTCCTCCCTCTTCCTCCACGTCCCCCACGGCTCATCCCGGTACTCTCAATCCCGCCGGTGAAACGGTCGCCCAAAGAGACGCCCGCCTCAAAGCCGAAGCGATCATCCTCCAGCTCGTCGGACTGCCTACTCCCGGTAATGCCGGCGCGGACTTCTTCCCCATTGTCTTCAACGCGCTCGCCGCCCTCCTCGGGCCCAATGCCACCCAGGCGGATATGGCGCTCTTCCTCGCCTCACTGGCCACGAATGAGGAGGCCAGGTTTCTATTGGCGGGCCAGTTGACGGCGACAACGATGGGACTCATCAAGTCCACCAACCGCACCCCGACGGAGGTGGCTTTTTTGAATCATATTGCGTCGAAGATGGGGGGTCTCCAGCTTGAGATGGCGGAGAAGACCATCGCGGAATACGAGCAGTACAAGGTTGACCGATTCGAATCGCACCTCAACAGCTTCAGTGTTCTGTTAGACCCCATCGGGAAGGGTTATGAAGCGGGGACGATTGTTGGCATTTTAAGCGATGGAAACCAGGCTCAACTGTCCGCAGGGGAACGTTGGGGAGTATCCATCAGCGCCGGATTTGTCGGAGGATTGCCCTTTGCCATTTCGGGAGCAACCTCAGTAGTTGCGGCAGCCAACGGCGTTGCCCTGGGCAACGCCGCTATGGCCGCTCAATCGGTTGTCACCGGCGCGGCCAGCGCGGCCACGGGCGGGGCAAGCAGTGCCGCCGCCGGGGGTGCCATCGCGACAAAAATCACGGCCGGAGCCGTGGCGGGCCCTGTCGTTATTATTGTGGTCGCGATCATGGCTATTGTGATGCAGTCAATCGAAGTCGGCAAAATCGTGGAACTGGAGAAGGCGATGAAAGAAGCCCTCGTGAGCGCCCGGGAGGGATTCGACTTTAACGATTACCTCGGGAGCGAAACGGAAGAGGCTTTTCTGCAGGAAATGTTGAACTACCAGTTTGGCATCAGCCCGGCTCTTTTCGCGGAGGGCTTGTCCGGCACCTCCGACATCACCACCCTGCCCAACGGTAATCTGTTGATCAACGGGTTGGAGGTCATCACAAACAGACCGTAGCCCAACCCGTTCACCTCTGCATTTCCTCATGTATCCCCTCCTCCGCCGGTTGACGATGCTATCGCTCGTCTCTTCAATGTTGAGCGCTCAGGATTCCAGGTTCCTTGAGCCCGACCTGCCCCCTGTCGCCCCTGCCGGCGGCCCGGTGGTTAAGAAGCCGGCCGATCCGGTTGAGGCCTCCGGTCACGACAACGGCGATGTCATCCTGCCCGAACTCAAGGGCCTTGTTTTTGTTGATGCTCCATCGGCCGTTCTAGAATCGGGATCGTCGGTCCCGGGTCTGGACTTCTCCGCCGTTCCCCGGCTTGAAGATGAGGTCTTGGTCGCCAAACTGCGAACCTTCCTCGATCGCCCTGCCTCACTCCACACCCTGGAGTTGATCCGCACCACTGTTTCCACCTATCTTTCGAAAACCGACTACCCTTTTGCGTCGATCGTTCTCCCTCCTCAGGACATCACGTCGGGGACGGTCCAGTATCTCGTGATCGAAAGCAAACTGGGGGAAATGGAGGTAACCGGCAACCGTTACTTCGCCTCCCACCTTTTCCGCGAGCCCATCATGATCGATGAAGGCGATTCGATCAACATTCGGGAACTCGAGTCCGGGTTGGCCTGGATCAATCGCAATGGTTTCCGACACGCCGAAGCCCTCGCCTCGGAGGGGGGAGACTACGGCACGACGAACTTCGAGATCAGCGTTCAGGATCGATTTCCCCTTCGCGTCTATACCGGGTACAATGACAACGGTTCGCAGTCGACTGACTTCGAGCGGGTCGAATACGGCCTCAACTATGGAAATGTCTTCGGCCTCGGGCACCTCTTTAATTACCAGCTCACAGCGGATCCCGATTTTGACAACCTCATCGGGCACTCCGCCTCCTACATCATCGACTACCCCTGGCACCATAGCCTGATTCTCAGCGGTGCCTATTCCTCCGTCACCAGCGACCTGCCTGCTCCCTTCGATCAGGAAGGTTCTACGGCAGCGCTCGGGGCGAAGTATGAGATCGAACTCGATTCGATGGAATCTCTTCGCCATTTCCTGATTCTGGGCCTCGACTTTAAACAGTCTGAAAATGCGCTCAATTTCTCCCAGGCAGCGGTATCGGATTTCCTGACGGATTTCATGGCCTTTTCCGTTGGTTACCGGGCCAGCCTCCGTGATAGACTCGGCGAAACCTCACTGCAGGCTGCCGTCTATTGGGCGCCGGAAGGCATCACCAGTCATAGCAGTGATGCGGATTTTAACGCGAACCGCGTCGGGGCCGATCCGAATTTTGCCTACGGAGTTCTCTTCCTGAATCGCCATCAGCCGCTCGGCGCAGGGTTCGACCTCAACGTGGGATTGACCGGACAGATTGCCTCCACCAATCTTCTGGGCACGGAGCAGCTCGTCATGGGGGGTGCTACCGCAGTGCGGGGCTTCGGCTCGTCCGATCTGTATGCTGATCGCGGTGCGGTGGTCCGGACCGAGGTCGCCACTCCTCCTGTGGGTCTCCTGAATCTCTTCGGTTCCAAGGCCAATCCGGTTTCCGAATCGAACTCTGATGAAGTCATCGTCCCGGGAAAAAACTTATCGCTTCAGGATCAGATCCGTTTAATCGCCTTCTACGATCTCGGTGTCGGTGGCTCTGTGGATCCCCTGCCCGGTGAGGAAGACTACCGCACCCTTCAAAGCTGCGGAGTGGGGTTGCGCTACAATGTCCAACAGAACCTCAGCATCAATTTTGATTACGGCTGGCAATTGAGCGAGGTCGGAGCCTTTGGGGAGGACTCCCGAGGACACGTTTCCATGCAGTTGTCTTTCTAAGCCCGGCGCTTGGATTTCTCAGCAGGGCAAGGCCGAAGCAACCGGGCTGTTTCGGCAGGGAATCAATGAGCCGCGAGTTGTCGAGGAGCTTCGGAAGACCTCCGCATGTTTCACGAAACGACTCTCGAGAAGCGGTCTGTCCCACTCCCTCGCCCGACCGCCCCCGGCGACGGTATCACTTCAATGCAACCACCAGGGTGCAGATCCACTTGTCCTGGTCCTTGCGGAAAGATTGGGACACGACCCTTAAATCGCCGCCGATGGTTCTTTCGGCCAGATCCATGGCATTCTCGATGGCCTCCTCCTGTGAGGTGCCGGTGCCGGTGACGGTGTGGTTGGCCGCGTTGAAGGTAACGGCCGCCGGGACTGCGGAATCATTGGCCGCCGAAGCGAAGTTCGACACGGGAGAGGACGAGGCGATTGCCAGGGTGGTGAGGAGCAACAAGGTGGTCATGGATTCGTTTTCTGATGAAGTTCACGGAGTGGATTCAAAACGGCCGGGATGTCCAGATTCCTCTCCTCGGTCCTCAGGCTAGAGAGGTCCCCAGGGTATGTCAAGCGTAGCGGGAGTTTCGTTTTTCAACTCTGGCGCTCCGGCTCTGGCGAAAGCCGGGCGCGAAGTGTCAACGCCGACGGGATGTAGCGGGAGATTTCGGCGGAGAGCGGTTAGGCGTTGACTCATTTTGCCAAATCAACCCATAGTGCCGTGAATCCACTCCTGACCCTCGCCCCGCTTTCGCCGCGAGCCAAAGGCAGGAGGATCGAGTTTCCCTTCAATCAACCATTCCCCAGGAAATGAGCATCAGCATCCCATCAGCAGAAATCACCATCGGGCACGAGGTATCCCTCCCCGCCCCCGCCGATACCCGGCAAGACGAGGCAATCTTTCCGAGAGTGAAATCGGCTCGATACTTTCTCCTGGCCATGTTGTTGGTATGCTTTTTCTGCTCGAGTCAGGGGGCGATGGCCCAGGTGGTGGAGGGCCAGTTTTACCGGATCAAGAACGTGGGCACCAAAAAGTATCTGGCGCTCGGGGATGACGCCAAAACCGTCGTCGGGGCGCAAATAGTGCAAAGAGCGCTCGGCCAGGATGATCGCCAGCAATGGTCGTTCGTGAAGCAGGGGGCCTTCTTCAAAATCATCAATCGCCAGAACGGCCAGGCCCTCAACGTCCAGAGTGCCTCGATGGAGGTAGGAGCCCCCATCATCCAATGGGAGGCGGACGTGAAAGGAAAGAACCAGCGCTGGACGCTGGTGCCCCACGGCACCTATTTTGCGCTCAAGGCGCGGCACAGCGACATGGTGATCGATGTGGCCGATGAGTCCACGGAGCGCAAGGCGCCAATTGTCCAAAACACCTTCCAGAACACCGAGACCCAGCTCTTTGAGTTCGAGCCGGTGCAGTAGTCGGTTTTCGGTTACCCCGCGAGCGCCAAGAAAGAGCCAAAGGAGCGCGGACACTCCTGTCCGCCGATTCGCGAGCGTCGTGCCATGCTCCAATTGCGCTAACTTGTCCCTGAACGCCCAACCCCCGACCGGGCCGGTCAGGGCTACCTGGTGGGCAATGTTGCGGGTGAGTTGGAGGTAGGGCCGCGCGTCCCGCACGGCTGTTTGGGTTGACGTGGCCGCGCGCATTTGCTTTCCCACCACAGGCCGTACCCCGTTCCATTTTGAGTCTTGCCCATTCGCCAATCCATGTGAGATAGTTCAGTGATGAGCGAGATCATTTTCGAAGTTCGCGAGGACGAATTGGAAGGTGGCTTTGTAGCGACTGCACTTGGCCACTCCATTGCGACGCAGGGTGATACAGTCGAGGAGATTCGTGAGATGGTGCGCGATGCGGTTCGATGTCATTTCGGTGACGGGGAACCTGGTCCCATGCCGAAGATCATCCATCTGCACTTTGTGCGCGACGAAGCGCTCGTGGTTTGAGAATTCCCCGGGACATCAACGGTTCCGACCTCGTCCGCGCTCTTCGGGTGCTCGGTTACGAGCGTATCCATCAGGACGGTTCTCATATTCGTCTCACCCACCTTAGGTGGCACACACCACGTCACGATTCCCAATCATCGCCCGCTCAAAGCCGGGACCTTGGCGGGTGGTATCTTGAAACCCGTCGTAGCTCATCACCAGATGTCCGTTGAGGAGCTGCTTGCTATGCTCGATTTGTAGCCTGAGATCCCGAACCCGGTTCACCCCGCTTACATGAATATCCTCCTCGTGGTCTCATTCGCGATTTCCTGCCTCGGGATCGTCGCCCTCGTCATCTGGCTGGGCTTGTTTTTGCACACCCGCTTCGGCGCTTCCTTGAAGTGGTGGGCCTTCGGGATGCTGGTGTTTGTAGTTTTCCAGGGAGTGCTGCGCCTGCCGTGGGTCCTCGCCCTGCCGCAGCTCGATGTCTTCCGGGAGTGGGTCAAGGATCCTCTCAACCAGTGGACCTGGATCGTATTCCTCTGTGTGACGGCCGGGGTGTTCGAGGAGGGCGGGCGATGGATCGGTTATCGCACCCTCTTCAAAGCAGAGGACCGTGTCTGGAAAAATGCGCTCATGTTCGGCGCGGGACACGGCGGCATCGAGGCACTGGGGGTGGCCTTGTTGCAACTGTCGGGTCTTGCCAACTACCTGCTGCTGCAGTGGGTCGATCCGGCCCTGCTGCGGATTCCTCCCGAGGCGGCCGCCTCCGCCCTGAAGCAGTTTGACGGGCTTCAGGGTTGGGAACCGCTCCTGGCCCTGTGGGAGAGAGTCGGATCGATGACGGTGCATCTCGCCCTCAGCGTGATGGTGCTGCAATCCTTTCGCGGACACCGCGGCTGGCTCGCCCTCGCGATGATGGCCCATTCCCTGACCAACTTCGCCGTGGTTGCCTGCATGGTGCAGTTGCAGAAAAAGGGCTGGGATCTGGCGGCGAAGATCGTGCCGGAGATCGTGGTCACGTTATTTGCCCTCGCTGCCTTTTGGGTGATCAAACGCTTCCGCGAGCGCGGGGAGATGAGTTAGTTCTTCGGTACCTGCATTCCGACGATGGCGAGCTGCCGCTGGTAGTCAGAATCACTTCGAGAGCCGTGTATTCTGGCGGGGGAGTTTTGGAGCACGAATGGGCACGAATTCACACGAATCGCTTCGCGGTCATGCTCGTTTCCCGAATTCTTCTCGTGAACAGCGATAGCAAATAGCGATACCCTGTCCGAGTCTGAATTCGTGTAAATCAGTGAAAATCCGTGGTCGAAATCACTTCGAGGGCCGGGTCTTCTTGAAATCAAGGGCAGGGGGGAAATCCGATCCCCTGGTCCGTTAGAGTCGCAGCGAAGCGCCCGCGTTTGCTCCGAGCCTGGCGCCGGATCGATGACGGCTGGAGGAATGAGAGGAGTGTGAGTCCGCACCGATACCGGCCCCTACTCCGACACTACTCCGGGTGCTGCAACTGGAGGTGGTGAACCCGACAAGAACCAATAGAGAGGTGCACAGTAATCGTTTCATGTGTTTCAGAATAGGACCTGAAATGCAGAGAGGATATGGGGGAAATCCCTACCGCCGCCGGGTATCGTCAGGCTTGCCGTCCCGCGAAGTCATCAGATATTGTCAAAGACTGATATCCCCACCTCAAGTTGTTATGAAGCTGGAAAATTTTTTCAAGGTGTGGAGCGGACGCCTCCTTTCGATCCTGCGTATCGTAGCGGCGCTGCTGCTGATGCAGCACGGTGGCCAGAAGGTGCTCGATTTCCCGGTCCCGGCGAGTTTCGAGTTTGTCCTCTTCTCTCAGATGGGAGTGGCGGGCATCATCGAGTTGGTGGGGTCCTTTCTCCTCGTCATCGGACTCTTTACCCGTCCCGTGGCTTTTCTGGTTTCGGGGCTGCTCGCCTGCGCCTACTTCATCGCCCACGCTCCTCAGGGCTTCTGGCCGATGGTCAACGGCGGCGAACTGGCGGTGGTCTATTGTTTTCTCTTCCTCTATCTCTCGGTCGCGGGAGGGGGCGACTGGAGCGTCGACCGGCTTCTGCGGAAGCGGGGCGCCTGAGGCGACCGGGTGAACCGGGCCGACAAGAAGGAAGAAGCGAGATCGTGCCGGTATTTCAGTCTGGCGTCTCCGGACCTGCGTTGAGTAGGATAGTGCCTACAACCCCCGTGACCCATGAAATCGATCAACCCCCGCCTCTTCGGCGCCTGCCTTATCTTGATGGCCGGCACCGCGCTGACCCAGCAGCCCTCTGCTCCCCGCCGGGATCCGCCCCCGCTGCCGCCGGCTGATCATGAGAATGTAAAGTACGGGCCGCACGAAAGAAACGTGTTCGACCTCTGGCTCGCCCCGTCCGACAAACCGACGCCGCTCATCGTTTACATCCACGGGGGCGGTTTCAGTGGCGGCGACAAACGCTCCGTGGGCGCGGGATCGCTCGAGGGTTACCGGCGCATGGGCTGGTCAGTCGCAGCCGTGAATTACCGCTTCTCCAGCACCGCTCCCGCTCCGGCCGCTTACCTCGATTGTGGACGGGCCATTCAGATGCTTCGCTCCCACGCGAAAGAATGGAATCTCGACAAAGAGCGGATCGCCTCCACCGGTGGATCGGCCGGTGCCGGCACGTCGATGTGGCTCGCCTTTCATGATGATCTCGCCGATCCCTCGAGCAGTGATCCGGTTTCCCGCGAATCGACGCGGCTCACCTGTTTGTCGGTGGATGCAGGCCAGTGCTCCTACGATCCCCGCTTTGTCGAGGCCTTCGGCATTCCGAGGCCGAATCTGGAGCTGCATGGATTTTTCCTGCCCTTCTATGGCATCACCCGCGACGAAATCGATTCCGAAAAAGCCTACCGCCTCTACGCGGAAATGGCCGCGATCACCCATCTGACCGCGGATGATCCTCCGGCGATGCTTACCTATGGTTATCCCGACCGTGACGCCGATCCTAAAACTGAGCTGGGCTTCGTGGTCCATCACCCGCGTTTCGGAATCAAGCTCAAGGAAAAAATGGACCCCCTCGGGATCGAATGTGTCGTGGTGTATCAGGGCCCGGACGGTAGGTCTCTGGTTAGGCACGGAGGCGGTGAACTGGAGAACCGACTTGAGTTTATCCAGAGGCAGTTTGAGAAGGTCGGGAAAGATTAGGACCGGCCCTATTGAGGCGTCTAGGGCCATTCCAGTCTTAAAAGTTGTCCAATTGCAACCCCCATCGAAACGAGCGCAATCGATAGGAAAAGCATGCTAAAGAAGAACGCAGTCTGTTTTTCAGTGTCCGTCGTGGACCTATATCTTCGTGCTTCCAAAACCCGCCATTCCGCGTCAAAGAGTTGCGCTGGCATGTGGTCTTCGAGTGCGCTGATTATTTTGAATTTGGCCCGATTCAAAGTGCCGTACGAAATTACTGTCCTTCTCCAGTTAAATCCGAGGGCGAGACCGAGGAAGGACAACAGGAATGTGCCCGTTGATGCGCTGAGATGTCCGATTTTATCAAACGATGAGATGACCAGACCAATGCCCGCAAGCAGTGCGGCGAGTGCTGATACATAGAGAGCGTTCACGGTTTGGCGCCTTGCGACCAGTGACTCTGAGCTCGAAACCATGAGGCTGTATTGATTCCATATCAGTGCCTGGTTCGGAGGTCCATCATTCCAATTGTGACGGAGAAAAAGTGCTCGCGGAACAAGGAGTTCTGCAATTTGCCCTGCAAGAGCCGATACATCCCACTCCACAATGGGAATCTTTAGCTCTTCGCAACAAGGCGGCGCAGGAAATTCGGACGATGAACGTGTTACAATTAGAGGTTTTTTGAGTTCGTGTGCAACACGGATTTCCCATTCAACGGGCTCACTTAAATGGGTCTCAGGGCCAACGACGCAGATTAAGGCATCGCATGTATCGAGTAATGATCGGGCAGGAGTCTTCCAGTCTTCATCGAATGGGACGACCGATGAGACATCGTCAAAAGGCAAATTTGGAAGAAGGTTTTGAAGTCGCGACTTGAGTCGATCAACATTCGATTGATCAACGGAACGATTGCTAAAGAATAAATGGAACATAGAAACTTAATCGATTTCAATGAAATAGGATTCGACTGCGTCCGAGCGACAAGTCTATCAGAAATTTATTGCGTTGCGCTAGCAACTGCCAATCCAATATCTGGGCATTGTATGAAAATATAAACAAGCATGAATCCTCCAGTTTCACGCGACAATATCTGATCGATCGGCGTAGGAGAGTGCCCTGACCGGTCCGGTCTACCAAATGTGCGGGTTATGAAACTGAGTTGGCGCTCGTTCGCGAGGACCACGCGAACCCGGATTGAAACAGAGACAAGGGCCGTTTCCAGCCTTGGCAAGGTGGTCCACCTCACCTCGCCGGGGATTGTGAGTGTCCGGTATCTCATCCTAATCCGTTCTTGACCGGGCGGGCCGGATTGGATCATCCTGACGATGGTTCACTCAAGAAACTCCCCCGTGATCCCCAAACACGAACCCCGGGATATGCCATGAGCAGTTTCCGCATCCGGCCCCGCTTTTCCCAACGCTTTGATCTGGAGCCCGATCAGGTGCGGGCGCGTATCGTCGACTATATTGCGGGAGGGGATGAGCGACCTCCGGGCAGCCGCGTCGAGGTGAAGAATTTTCCCGGCTATGTGACCCTGCGCATTCCCGAAGAGGACCAGCATTTCTGGTCGCCCCTGCTCAATCTCAGTCTCGACTCCGGGGGCGAGGGCAAAACCGTGATCCACGGAATCTATGGCCCGAACGCGAATGTTTGGACGATCTTCCTCTACGGTTACCTCCTCTTCGGATCCCTCGCGATGTTCGCCGGGCTCCTCGGGATCTCTCAATGGGTCGTCGGGGTGAAGGCCTGGGGCCTGATCGCCTTGAGTGTTTTGTCAGGGGTGCTTATCGGGCTCTACCTCCTCGCCCAGTTCGGCCAGAAACTGGCGGCCCGTCAGACCTACCTGCTTCACCTCACCTACGAGGCAGCGGTGGGCCGGGCGGTGGAGATTCAGTGAGGGTAACTCTTAACGCCCTTCCGCCATCTGCCGCGTCCCGGGCATCTCGTCGGCGAATCCGGCCCCGGTGCGGCGGGCTTCCTCCCGGGCGAGAGTGCGGAGGCGCTTGAGATTATCGGTTTGTGAGGGTTCGTCAGCGAGATTGGTCAGTTCTTCGGGATCGGAGGTCAGGTCGTAGAGTTCCTCGGTTTCCCCGGCCTTGAGGTAGCGGATGTATTTCCAGCGACCATCATTCATCGCGATGTAGAAGGGGACGTCATTGTGGACGGCGTCCTCGGGATGATCCCGCAGGGTTTTCTCCACATCGCTGCCGTATTCGTGACCGGTGTGTTCGTAAAAGCAGGGCCGGATCTCTCCGTCGGCGAGGGCGGGATTCGTCAGGACGGGGGTGAGATCGTGCCCGTGCATCTCCCAGGCCTCGTCAATCCCGGCAAGGGTATGGAAGGTGCGGACGAGATCGACCCCGTGGACAGGCTGACGGCAGACCTTGCCCCGGGGAAAGCGCGAGGGCATGGAGACAATGAGGGGCGAGCGGTAGGTCGCGTCCCAGGGGCCGAGCTTCATGCGGAAACCGTGCTCGCCCATGCCGAAGCCCTGGTCGGCGGTGAAAACGATGAGGGTGTTCTCAAGCTGCCCGGTTTCCTGCAGGGCGGCGAGAACCCGCCCGATGCCCTCGTCAAGGGCTTCGACACAGTCGTTCGTCTGGTGGACGAAATCCTCGAAAGTCCTGCGCTTCCGCTCGTTCTCCTCTTCGCCGAAGGCGGCACCGCTTTTCCCGGCATACACGACGCCGTTTTCGCCGCGCTCCCACGCCTGGGTTGCTTCGAGGAACGAGGGCTTGCCCGGTCTCGGACCGAAGAGATCAAGCGGACGAATCACCTCGTCGTTCCGGTGTTTGCCGGCGTGGCGTTCCGCCGGGGTCGTGGGACCGTGGATCGCGCCATAACACAACCACAAGAACCAGGGCTTGTCCGCGTCGCGTTTTTTCCCTTTGAGGTAATCGATCGCCCAGTCGGAGTATCTGTCAGTGGAGTATCCCGGCTCGATCCGTTTCACGCCATCCTCGTAAATGATCTGGTCGTAAAAGTAATTGCCCGCGTTCTCCGGGTGGAGAGGACGGTTCCACACGATCTGGTGATCCCAGTCGCGCCCCCAGCCGCTGTCGGTGCCGGTGTGCCATTTCCCGATCTGTGCGGTCTGGTATCCTTCGGCGCGGAAGACGGCTGGCCAGAAGCGGCAGACCTCGGGATTGTAGGTGCTGCCGGGGTAGGTCCCTTCGAGCCGCATCGTCTCGATCGCGTGCGGATGTCGTCCTGTCAGGATCGAGGCGCGCGAGGGCATGCACCACGATCCCAGGTAGGCGTGGGTGAAGCGCACTCCGCTCGCGGCGAGGGCATCGAGGTTGGGTGTCTTCACTCCCGGGAGGGCCTCGGGATAGCAGGAGACCGTCTTGTAGGACTGGTCGTCGCTGAAGAGGAAGAGGATGTTGGGTCTCTCTTCCGCAGCAAAGGAGGCGGCGAGGAGGAGGCAGGACGAAAGAGAGAGGAAAGCAGTCTTCTTCATGGGGTTTCTCCAGACTACATTGGATCGCAAAGCGAAGGCAAGCGGGTAAGGCCGGTCCCGGCCCGGGAAAGCGAAAGCCACGAATGAAGCGGTGAGGATCATCGTTTATCACGGTCCCCGCCGCTCGGTCGTATTTACTCTGGAAATCCGCTCCGGGGATTCTACCTTTCCTTCATGAGGCCGATTTTTCTTATTCTCATGTTCAGCTTGTTTTCCCCTTTTGCCTTCGCGTGGGATCCCGAGGACGAGACCTTTGATCCCACCGTCTTCGAGACCATCATTGACGGAAGCTCCCGCATCGGTGATCCCTCGCCGGTCTATCCCAAGGGGAGTTCGGTCCGTGGATTCACCTATGTGATGGGCAGCAAATCGCCCGAGGCGGGAGTGGGCGTAATGGTGTCACTCATCCTGACTCCCGATCCGGCGAAGCCGCAGGCCTTTGCTCCGGGCAGTGCCTATCTCTCGGCGGACGAGGCCGGGAAGCTGGCCGGATGGCTGCGGCAGGGAGCGGAACTCGGGAAGACCGAGGTGATCAATGATCAACCGGGGATGGGCAAATGGACGATACGCTACGAGGCCGAACACGGCGTCATCCTGACAAATGACACCGGGAAAGAGTCGGGCGATTTTGTCCTCTCAGTTCCGGCGGCGAAGAAACTTGCCGGTGCCGTTGAGCACGCCATCAAGACCGCTGAGGCGATGCCCTGAACCGTCGAACTCGCGCTTTCTGCCCCATGAATCTCGTTGTCAAAAAGGAGACCGCTTCGGAGCTGAAACTCGAACTGAGGCCTGGCGCTCTCATCCTTTTCGTTGCCGGTTTGATTTTCATCGGAGCCGGATTGATCGTGATCCGGGCGATGGGTGACCACATCGTCTTCGCGGTGGAGAACGGGAGACTGCGATATGAGAAGCATTCCCTTCTGCCGCGGGACACGGGAAGTTTTGTACTTGAGGCTGCTTCCGTTTCAGGAATCTCCATCGTGCTGCGCGAAAAATTCAGCCCGTCCTACGAGGTGGTCGTGGAGAGTGGCGGCAAGGTCTACGACACCTCATTCGTTTCGGCGGACGGGGAGAAAAAACGGGAGATCGCGAAGCAGAGTCTCGAGGCTCTTTCCAGCGAGGGCGGGGCGTTTCATTATGAAGAAGATGGTCGTCTCGCCGCGATCATCCTGGGCGGATCCTGTGTGGGAGGGGGGTTGATCTGCTGGTTTGCGATCCAGGTCGTCACGATCACAGCGGACCGGAGGCGCGGCACCCTGACGATCCATCGCCGTCGTCGTCTCCTTCCATGGGGGGAGATCTCGACCTTGAAGATCGGAGAGATCCATGAGATCCGGATCATCGGGGAAACAACGGACACCGGGAAACATCAGGTTACCAGCTATCAGGTCTGGCTGGATCATCAGAGCGGAAAGCCGGTTCCGGTCGCGAATGGCCCCATGTTCACCGATGGCTCGGCGGCCGATCTGAGGAGGAGGCTCGCTGCCTGGCTCCAGCAGGGCGGCGAGTGAGCTGGAACGAGGGGGTGTCCGTCCTCACGGCGAGAAAAGCCGCTTGCATTTCCGTGCTCTGTTGTAATATTCAACCATATGGTTGAATATGATTCCGCTTTGCTTGACCGGACCTTCGGAGCCCTTGCGGATCCGACCCGACGCCGGATCCTCGCCCAGCTGGCCGAAGGTGAAGACTGCGTCACCGCGCTCGCCGGGCCGCATGCGATGTCCCTCGCGGCGGTCTCGAAGCATTTGATCGTGCTCGAAAAGGCGGGGCTGGTGAAGCGGGAGCGCCGGGGGCGGGTTCACTCGCTGACCCTCGAGGCCGGTCCCATGGAGGAGGCCCTGGCCTGGATCAGTCGCTACCGGAAGTTCTGGGAGGGGAACCTCGATCAGTTCGAACAGTATTTGGAAAAACTACAAACCAAGGAGAAAAACGATGATTGTGAATGAAGTGGAGAAACCGGACAACGCGACCCTCGTGGTGCGCCGTCTTTTGAAGGCTAAACCCGAACTCGTCTTTGCGACCTGGATCTCGGCCGAACACATCCCGCAATGGATGCAGCCGGAGCCGGGCATGGAAATACCCTATGCCTTCATGGACGTGCGGGTCGGCGGCAAGTTTCGCATACAGATGAAAATGCCGGACGGCGATTTTTGCACTGCTGTCGGGGAATTCAAGGAAGTGACCTCACCGAAGCGCCTCGTCTACACCTGGGATTGGGAGAAGGACGGGAGCGGAACGGAATTCGGCGAAGTCGAGGGCAACACCTCTCAGATCACGGTCGATTTCATCGAGCGGGGCGATCAGACCGAGTTTGTTCTCACCCACACCCGCTTCGCAACAGTGGAAAGCCGCGACAATCATGCCCGCGGATGGAGCCGCATTGTTGATTGCCTGGCCGGTCACCTGGAGGTGGACTGAGTCCTTTCCTCCCTCACCCGCGCACCGCGGTTCCCTGGATGATGAGTTTTGGGCCACTGAAATCGGTGACCAGAAAGCCCGCCTTAGTCAGCCAGGAGCGGAGGTCTTCCTCATGGAAGGCCTGGACGCGGGTGATCTTTTCCCAGGGGCCCTGGAGAAGACGGTAGGCGGGAGAGGTGCTTTTCCGGAACGTGAAAAAGGTGAAGGTGCCTCCGGGTTTCAGGCAGCGGCCGACTTCGGCGATGGCGGCTTCGGGATCAGGGAAGAGCTGGAGGGAGTTCGAGCAATTCACGGCACCGAGTGAGGCATCGGCAAACGGAAGCTGTGTGGCATTGCCGCGCAACAGGGTCAACTCGTTCAGAAGACGGTGGGTTCGCTCCAGCATGGTGTGACTCAGGTCCAGACCGATGACCCGCTCCGGCCCGAAGGTCTCGACAAGCGTCCGCGTCCAGCGTCCCGCCCCGCAGGCCAGATCGAGAACCGGGCCGTCGACCGGAGCGACATGGCTCACCAGATAGGCATCCTCGAGCGCGGGAGTGAAGGCTCCGTCCCAGTTCTGACCCATGACGCGAACAAAACTCACGCGGAGATATTTTTCATAGATCGCCACCCCGGGCCGGCTCTCAAGAACCCATTGTCCGAATCCCGACTGAGCAATGATCTCCGGAGCAAAGTCCTGGTAGAATCCATCCCGCATCGGGTAGGCGGTTCCACAGGAAGGACAGGAGGATCCGTCTTTGCTCCCCTTGTCATCGAGAGTTCCCCGGCAGGATGGACAGCGAAGGAGATCGGACAGTTGCATGAGCAAGCCACTAAGGGCGGTCTGCTGACTTTACAAGTGTTTCCCCATCCGCGTAGCGGCCACCCGGCGGTCCTGATTCTCTGACACTTGAAAATGCGGTTCTGCTCGCTTAAGTCCCCGCAGTATCCTCCCGCCTTTTCCGGTTCAACTCCCCGGCACGGGTGCGGGGAAACTCGCCCAAGACATGACGACTCCCGACTCCAATTCCACCCCCCGCCTCGGCATCCTCCCGGCATTGATCTTCAGCTCCCGCTGGCTTCAGGTACCCCTCTATCTCGGCCTGATCGTGGCGCAGGGCGTCTATGTCGTCCTGTTCCTGAAGGAGCTCTGGCACCTGATCGAGGGCGCGACGAGTCTGTCGGAGCAGCACATGATGTTGATCGTCCTTGGGTTGATCGATGTGGTGATGATTTCGAATCTGCTCATGATGGTGATTGTCGGAGGCTACGAAACCTTCGTATCACGGCTGCGCCTCCAGGATCACCCCGACCAGCCGGAATGGCTCAGCCATGTGAATGCCTCGGTCCTGAAGGTAAAGCTCGCCATGGCCATCATCGGAATCAGTTCGGTGCACCTTCTGAAGACGTTCATTGCGGCGGGAAATATTGGCCTTCCCGCGATCGCAAACCCGTCCCTGGCGGGGGCTGACACAGTCACTTCTGAAGGGGTGATGTGGCAGACCATCATCCATGCGGTGTTTATTCTCTCCGCCCTCGGGATCGCCTGGACCGACCGTATCATGCTGGGGGTTGGCAAAGTGCCGAAGGCCTGAGCTTCGGCCCGGAATCCATTCGCCTGTCTTCTCGACTTGGAAAGGAAAAGGCGCGACCCTGCCGAAAGCGCATGTCCAGATTCTCCAAGTTACTCACCCTAATTTCCCTCATCGCCTCTGCCGGGGTTGGTTCATCAAATGCAGAGCTCTCCTCCCGAATGGATCGCGCCTGGGAGGTGACCTGGAGCCGGTTCTATCTCCCCCAGGTGCAGACCTTCGGCGATTATCTGAGCAGCTATGAGGCAGGGAGGGAGCAGGCCCATCTCCCGACGGCAGAGGAGGTGAAGCGCCAGTACCCGAATCCCTGCGGTTACAGTACGGGCATGGAGGACGGGGCCATCCTCGGCGGCGCAATGCTGAGCCTGCTCTGTGATCGTTTTGCAGTGACAGGAGAGGAGTCGCTTCGCGCAGACGCGAAGAAAGTCTTCGAGGGCCTGCGTCGCTGCGTCACGGTCCATGGAGTGTCCGGATTCGTCGCCCGCAACGTCTGCCCCGAAGACGGAAAGAGTGTCTATATTAATTCCTCGCGGGACCAGGTGACCCATTTTGTTCATGGTCTCTGGCAGTATTACCATAGCCCTCTCTCCGATGAAGCTGGCCGGAAGGAGATTGCCGGTATTCTCGGTGATGTCGCCGATCGCATGATAGATTTCGTGACACCGGAGAATGATTACGACTTCTGCCGCGCCGACGGGAAACGCTGCCCTCTCGGGATCTGCCGGATGTGGGAGGTGCAGGCGCACGAGGCGGCCCGTCTCCCCATGATTTATGCCGCGGCCGCCGACGTAACGGGGGAGGAGCGATACCGCGCGCAATGGCGTCACTATGTGAGTGACGCGATCGAGCAGTCCGCAACCCCGGAGCCTGACAAACCCGCCTACGCGCTCCTTCAGATGCAGATCTCGCTTGAGCTGCTACACACCCTCGAGCCGGATCCGGCCCTGAAGGCGACGATACACGATCGTATGGTCCACGTGCGCGGGCTGGCGGCGCGGCGATTCGCTGGCACGCTGGAGAAGCTTGCGAAAAAGAGTCCGGAAGATATGCGGATGCTCGGCCCTGACTGGCGCCATGTGCCGGAGTGGAAGAATCAGAAAGGTTATCCGAATCCCCAGTGGGGACCCTACCGGGAGATCTGGCATCTCACCCGCGAGGCCGGGGAGGCGGCCCTGATCCTGCTGATGGTTGATCCCGGGCTGGTCACGGCAACGGAGCGGGAATCTTTGTGCGCACTGCTTGACGGCTTTGACTACGAGCACAATTCCAGCTGCGGCATCATCTACCATCTCGCCGCCTATTGGAAGGCGCGTCGTCAGGAAGTGCTTCCGCGGTAGGCGGTCGCTCTTGCTTCCGTAGTGTTATGTTAGTGTGCGGGATGCTGTTCCGCGGCGGGCAGCCGCCTTCGCCAAAAAAAGCGGCGGCCCCTGTGGACCGCCGCTGAATCAGCAGATGAAGACTTTTCCGAATCGTCCGTTCAGGATTTGCCGGGAAGATCGAAGCGATCAAGGTTCATGACCTTGGTCCAGGCGGTGACGAAATCCGTCACGAACTTCTTCCCTCCGTCGGTGCTTCCGTAGACTTCGGCGATGGCGCGGAGTTGGGAGTTCGAACCAAAGACGAGATCAACCGAGGTGGCGGTCCATTTGACTTCGCCGGTCTTGCGATCGCGTCCTTCGAAGAAATGCTCACACACTTCGGACTTCTTCCATTCCGTGCCCATGTCGAGCAGGTTCACGAAGAAGTCGTTCGTCAGTTGTCCGCGCCTTGCGGTGAAGACACCAAGGTCGGGATGACCGACATTGGTTCCGAGGACACGCATTCCGCCAACGAGGACGGTCATCTCCGGAGCGGTGAGGGTGAGCAGCTGCGCCCGGTCGACGAGAGTCTCGGGGGCGGGCCGGTCGAGTTCGTGTCCGAGGTAGTTGCGGAACCCGTCCTGTTTGGGTTCAAGCGGGGCGAAGGACTCGGAGTCAGTCAACTCCTGAGTGGTGTCGCTGCGTCCCGGTGAAAAGGGAACAGAAACCTCGTGCCCCGCTTTCTTCGCTGCTTCCTCAATGGCGGCGGAACCGCCGAGGACGATGAGGTCGGCGAGGGAGACCTTCTTCCCTCCGTTTCCGGCTCCGTTGAAGTCGGTCTGGATCTTCTCAAGAACCGGCAGAACTTTCGCCAGCTGTTCGGGCTGATTGACTTCCCAGTCCTTTTGCGGGGCAAGACGGAGGCGGGCTCCGTTCGCACCTCCACGCAGGTCGGATCCACGGAAGGTGGAGGCCGAGGCCCAGGCGGTGGAGACCAACTGTGAGGGCGTCAGACCCGAGGCGAGGATCTTCTTCTTCAGGTCGGCGATTTCCGTCTCACCGATCAGCTCATGATCGACGGCCGGGACGGGGTCCTGCCAGATGAGTGCTTCCTTCGGAACTTCGGGACCGAGGTAACGGGCGATGGGGCCCATATCACGGTGCGTCAGCTTGTACCAGGCTTTGGAAAAGGCCTCGGCGAACTGGTCGGGATGATCGAGGAAACGTTTTGAGATCTTCGCATATTCGGGGTCCACCTTCAGGGCAAGGTCGGTCGTGAACATGATGGGAGCATGACGTTTCGCCGGATCGTGGGCATCGGGTACCGTGTCGGCCCCCGCGCCATCCTTGGGTGTCCACTGCTGGGCACCGGCGGGACTCTTCGTCAGTTCCCACTCGAAGGCGAAGAGATTGGTGAAGTAGCCGTGTGACCAGGCCCTCGGTGTCGTTGTCCAGGCGCCTTCGAGACCACTCGTGATGGTGTCTCCCGCGTTGCCTTTCCCATGGCTGTTTTTCCAGCCGAGGCCCTGCTCTTCGAGAGGGGCACCCTCGGGATCCGGACCAACCGTTCCTTCCGGACTCGCGGCACCGTGCGCTTTTCCGAAGGTGTGGCCTCCGGCGATGAGGGCGACGGTCTCCTCGTCATTCATGGCCATGCGGGCGAAGGTTTCACGGATATCCTTTGCCGCAGCGAGCGGATCGGCTTTTCCGTTCGGACCTTCGGGATTCACGTAGATCAATCCCATCTGGACGGCGGCGAGGGGATTCGAGAGCTTCCGACCCTCGGCATAACGCTTGTCACCGAGCCACTCGGTTTCAGGCCCCCAGTAGACATCCTGTTGCGGCTCCCAAACGTCGGCACGACCTCCGCCGAAGCCGAAGGTCTTGAATCCCATCGACTCGAGGGCGACGTTGCCGGTGAGGACCATGAGGTCAGCCCATGAGATCTGCTGACCGTATTTCTGCTTGATGGGCCAGAGAAGTCGGCGCGCCTTGTCGAGATTGGCGTTGTCGGGCCAGCTGTTCAGGGGGGCGAAACGCTGAGTCCCGTCAGAGGCTCCTCCCCGACCGTCGGAGACGCGATAGGTGCCCGCGCTATGCCAGGCCATGCGGATAAAGAAGGGTCCATAATGACCGTAATCGGCCGGCCACCAGTCCTGCGAGGTCGTCATCAGCTCATTGAGGTCCTTTTTGACGGCAGCGAGGTCGAGTTTCTTGAATTCCGCCGCGTAGTCAAAGGCTTCGCCGACCGGATTGCTCTTGGCGGAGTTCTGGTGAAGCATCTGCAGATTCAACTGCTCCGGCCACCAGTCGCGGTTCGACATCGCTCCGGCGGCGGTGTGCCGGTTCGGGCCGGCCTGTGCTCCCATGACGGGGCATTTGCTTAGACTATCCATTGGTTTTTCGGATTCAGGTTCAGTGTTCTGGGCGTGGAGGAAGCCGGCGACAGGCAGTAGCCAAAGGCAGAGTGCCGCCACGGTAAACCGGGAGGCTATGCTTGCCCTGGTGAGCCGCATGTCGCATGCGCTTGAGGTTTTTTTCATCTGATTTTCTTTTTCTGGGGGTTTGTTAGGAGCTGGGTTCTGACTTCGGAAACTGGTTACGTCCCGGCAAGGCAGTCGGGGCAGGTGCCCCAGTAGATGACTTCCGCCTCATCGATCTTAAAACCAGAGTGGTCTGCGGCGGAGAGGCAGGGCGTCTCGCCCACGGCACAGTCAACATCGACCGTTTTCCCGCAGGTCCGACAGATCAGGTGATGATGGTTGTCACCTACCCGGTTTTCATACAGTGCTGCCGACCCGGAGGGCTGAATCCGGCGGATAAGTCCCTTGTCGGCCAGCATACCGAGGGCGTCGTAGACGGCCTGACGCGAAATTGCACCGATGTCGGCTCGTACTTCCTCGGTGATCGCATCCGCCGTCGTGTGTGGTCGGGCTGAAACTGCCCGCATCACGGCCAACCGCTGGGCCGTGACGGGAATACCATGACTGCGAAGGGAATCTGATGGATCGAACATTAGATTAGAATTGATCAAGATTTGGATTTTGTCAAGAACTAGACGAAATCTTCGGGGAAGGTTCCCTGACCAGTTCTTCCCTGTTTCAGCCGAAAATTCCGCCGGGTAGTCGTTTCCAGGCCTGACGCGATCGAGTTTTCCCCGGCCAAAGCTGAAACTCTCCTGATCCGACTGTGGTTTTTCGGCTCGAAATCAGCTTTTATCGGAGGTCGCTATACGGTTCCGTTCGGCGCCCAAGGCGCTTCGTGAGATTTGGAGATTGAGAGGCGTTTCCCCGGCCCCGGTAACGCTGTGCCGGTCCTTTCCCGTTCGATTGTCGCCTTGCGCAGTCCTGACGGGAGCCTATGGTGGGTTCCCCTGTCGAAGGCTCCGGCTCCTTCCCGGATCGAGAATAGTTTGGCAGAAAACAGAAAGCAGAGAGTCGAAAATCCCGGGCCGATGGAAAATGAGATAAAGCCCAAGCCTACCGAGGCTCCCGCAGAGAATGGGACCAAGAAAGGTCGTAAGGCCGTTTCGGTCTACGAATCTCCAAAGCTTCTGGTGCGTCTTTTCCGTGACACCTACCACGGACAGATCAGGCGTTACTGCCTCGCTATCTCCTCGATGGCAATAATGGCCGCAGCCACCTCGGGGCTTGCCCTGTTGATCCGCCAGGCGGTGAACGGGGCCTACTTCAACGAGGCATCGCTGTCCACCGGAATGGTGGCTTCCATCATTGTCGCGCTTTCTGTCGTCAAAGGAGTCGCGGATTATTCACAAAGAGTTCTGATGACCACGATCGGGAATCAGGTTGTGGCTCGCTTGCAGAAGAGAGTCTTCGACAAGGTGCTGCGGCTTAGACTCGGTTACCTTGGTTTGCATCACTCCAGTATGCTGACCACAGTGGTCACGCAGAACACCCTCGTCGCTCGTGGCGCGCTGACCGCGGCAGCCACGACATTCGGGCGCGATGCGTTGACCGTGGTGGGTCTGAATGCGGTGATGTGTTATCAGGACCCTTTGCTCTGGATAGGAGCCATAGCCATAGCGCCTCCCGTCATTATTGGAATCCAACGCATCATAAGGCGAATCCGTGACATATCCTCCCGCGAATTCGTTGGCATGGCTGATGTTCTAAAGTCGACTCAGGAGACGCTGCAGGGAGTGAAGACTGTCAAATCCTTCACGATGGAGCAAACGATGCGGGAGCGGTTTCAAACTTCCATTGAGACACTGAGATTGCGATCCGATGAGGTAGTGAGGATCAATTCACTGACCAGTCCTCTGATGGAAACCATGGGGGGGCTTGTCGTTGCCATCCTGGTGTTTTATGCCGGATGGCAGACAGTCGCTTCCGGGAAAACTCCCGGAGAGTTCATGTCGTTTCTGACCGCGTTCCTTCTTGCTTATGAACCTGCCAAAAGACTTGCCAACCTGCACGTTACCCTGCAACGAGACTTGATCGGAATTGGCGGGGTCTACCGGATTCTGGACCTCAATGAAGATGAGCCGGAGACAGGTACGGTTCTTGCCCGAGAGGACCTGACCGGACATATCGAGTTTAAGGACGTTAGTTTCGGTTATAACGCCACCCCCGTTCTGAACGATATTTCGCTGGAGGCCAAACCCGGTACCATCGTGGCGCTGGTTGGGCCTTCAGGGTCCGGAAAGACAACCATCTGTGCGCTTCTGGAACGGTTTTATGAACCCTGGTCGGGGAACATCACCATTGATGGAAAAGACTTTTCCACCTTCGAGATTACCAGCCTGCGGAAATTGATCGCCAGTGTTGGCCAGGATACGGTTCTATTCTCCGGAACGGTTCGGGAGAATATCCGATTGGGGCGAACCGATGCGACCGACGAGGAAGTCGAGGCCGCCGCCTCTGCCGCCGCCGCCGATTTTATCTCCGGTCTTCCGCAGGGGTTTGAGACCCTGGTGGGAGAGCGGGGGTTCAGTATGTCGGGCGGTCAGGCTCAGCGGATTGCGATCGCTCGGGCGATTCTGAAAGATGCACCCATTCTGATTCTCGATGAAGCCACTTCAGCGCTGGACACCGAGACTGAAATGCAGGTGAAACAAGCTCTTTCCCGCTTGATGAAGGGCCGCACCACCCTTGTCGTTGCGCATCGACTGTCAACCATTCAGGGAGCAGACTATGTCTATCTGATGACGGCGGGAAGGATCATCGGAGAGGGAAGTCACTCTCAAATGCTGACGATGAGCCCGCAGTACCGTAAACTCTTCGGGGAAGAAAATGACGGGGACCGGGAAGCGGCAATGGCTGAGTTCGAGGTCTTTTCGTGAAAACCTCTCGTGAGTTAGTATCAAGATAAAGACCATCAGGATATTGCGGATATCTTCGAGGCCTTTTTTTAATGGAAGCGGTTGCTCCTGTGCTAAGCTGAGGAAATGATCATCTTACTGGGAGCCACTGGATACGTAGGCAGCGCCTTCTCGAGGCTCTTGCACTCGCGCGGGATCCCTTTCCTCGCAGTCTCGCGTCAGTCCTGTGACTATTCCGATGCCTCCACTCTTTGCTCCCTGCTCAGAGAGCAAAGGGCCTCCTTTGTCATCAATTGCGCGGGTTATACGGGGAAGCCGAACGTTGATGCCTGCGAAGGGCAAAAATACGATTGCCTCCAGGGAAATGCGCTTCTTCCGGGAGTAGTCAAGACGGTTTGCGAGGATCTGAACGTGGCCTGGGGGCACGTTTCTTCAGGCTGTATTTTTACGGGAGATCGGAGTTCCGGTCGTTCTGACAACAATCCGGCTGGATTTACCGAGGTGAACCCTCCGAATTTTTCTTTTCGTCAGAACAATTGCAGTTTCTACAGCGGAACGAAAGCGCTTGGTGAGGAAATTCTAGGCTACGGTGAAGTTCTCTGCCCCGATGGGCAGCGCGTTTGGGAAAATAAAGAGGAGGCTACCGGCTACCTCTGGCGCCTTCGCATTCCCTTTAACGAACAGGATTCCGCCCGCAATTTCCTGACCAAACTGATGACCTACAACCGTCTCCTGGACGCTCGAAATTCTCTCTCCCATCTGGACGAGTTTGTTCGCGCCTGCTGGGAGTGTTGGGAGAGACGTCTTGCCTTCGGGATCTACAACGTCACCAATCCGGGAAGCATTACCACTCGTGAAGTGGTGGAGCTGATTCGTCAGTCGCCCATTGGAAAAAAGCTGGGCGCCGCCGGCAAGCAATTCGAGTTCTTCAAAAATGAGAGCGAATTCATGTCAGTTGCCGCTCTCACTCCGCGGTCCAACTGTGTTCTCGACACGCACAAACTCAGCAGTGGTGGAATTGTGATGACCCCTGTTGCCGAGGCGATCAAAAATGCTCTTCAGACCTGGAAGGAAAGGTAACCCGCGAGAGGACTCACTATGAATTTATTGATCACCGGAGGCTGCGGCTTCATCGGATCCAACTTCATCCGCCAGCGGCTGGCTTCCCGGGAGAATCCCGGATCGATCAAGGTGGTGAATCTTGATAAACTGACCTATGCTGGCAATCCCGCCAATTTGGCTGACCTGAGCTCAGACCCCCGATATGTTTTTGTGCACGGCGACATCGGAGACGAGGCGCTTGTTTCCAAGCTCCTCCCGGAGCATCAGATAGACGCTGTCCTGAATTTCGCGGCTGAATCCCACGTGGACCGCTCCATCGATTCGCCTGAGCCATTCGTTCAAACCAACGTCGTCGGAACCTCGCGACTGCTCAATGCCTCCAAAAACTATTGGGCTGCTCTCTCCCCTGAAGGGCAACGTCACTTCCGCTTTCTTCATGTCTCGACCGACGAAGTCTACGGAACCCTCGAACCCGGTGATCCTCCGTTTTCGGAAACAACTCCCTTCGCGCCCAACTCTCCCTATGCGGCATCCAAGGCCTCGAGCGATCACCTCGTTCGGGCCTTTCACCATACTCACGGGCTTCCCGTCCTGACAACCAACTGCTCGAACAACTACGGTCCCTACCAGTTTCCGGAGAAACTGATTCCCCTCATGATCTTGAACGCCATTGAAGGCCGTGATCTTCCCGTTTACGGTGACGGTCGGCAAATTCGGGACTGGCTTTATGTGGAGGACCATGCCGCCGCCATTTGGCTCGTGCTGCAAAAGGGCCGCATCGACGAGACCTACAATGTGGGCGGTCTGAACGAAAAACCAAATATCGAGATTGTTCGGGCCATTTGCGATCTCCTTGACCGGAAATCCCCCCGGAGCGATGGGAAAAGCTATCACGAACAAATCACCTTCGTCGCCGATCGACCCGGACATGATCGCCGCTATGCGATCAATTGCGGCAAAATTCAGGCCGAGCTGGGGTGGCAGCCACGGGAATCCTTTACCACTGGCATTGAGAAAACGGTGGAATGGTATCTGAATCATTCCGAATGGTGCAGAGAAATCAGTCAGAACCAGTATCAGCGTCAAAGACTTGGCCTTTGAGGGGCTCGCCCTCGTTGACCGATTGACCTGCGGCATCTAAAACTCAGGCCCCCATGCAAGCATCCCCCATCTCGCCGCCCCGTAAGGGCATCATCCTCGCCGGTGGCTCGGGAACCCGACTCTACCCCAATACCATGGCGGTTAGTAAGCAACTCATGCCGGTTTATAACAAGCCCATGATCTACTACCCTCTTTCCGCCCTGATGCTGGCGGATATTCGAGAGATCCTGATCATATCCACTCCGCAGGATCTTCCCCTTTTCCGCAAGCTTCTGGGCACCGGTGAACAGTTCGGATTGGAATTGCACTATGCCGAACAGCCGCGCCCCGAAGGCCTCGCCCAGTCTTTTCATATTGGTGCCGATTTTGTTCAAGGCGGTCCGTCCTGCCTCATTCTCGGAGACAATCTCTTCTACGGGCATGATTTCACTGAAACGCTTCAAACCGCATCATCCCGCCGGGAAGGCGCAACGATATTTGGCTATCATGTCACTGATCCCTCGGCCTACGGCGTCGTGGAATTCGACTCGCATGGAAGCGTGGTTTCACTTGAGGAAAAGCCGCGGGATCCCAAATCGAATTTCGCCGTCCCGGGACTGTATTTTTACGATGAAAACGTGGTTGAGTACGCCCGTGCGCTGAAACCATCCTCCCGCGGTGAACTGGAAATCACGGACCTCAACCGGCTCTATCTGGATGCCCGATCCCTCCGGGTCGAGAAACTCGGCCGGGGCACGGCCTGGCTCGATACCGGCACCCACGACTCTCTTCATGAAGCTTCCGAGTTTGTCTGTCTGATCGAAAAACGGCAGGGCCTGATGATTGCCTGCCTTGAAGAAATCGCCTGGGACAAGGGATGGATCAATGCCGATCAACTGGAGGGGCAGATCAGCGTGATGGGGAAATCATCCTACGCTCAGTATCTTTCCAGGCTTATTCTGAATCGATAAAAGTAGTTTTTCGTGGTATCCCCTTCCGTCCTTCTTCCCCGCACAATTGAAAGCGCGGCATTGAGATCAAAAACGTGAATAGAGACATGAACAAACCTGATCCGTCGACGCTCCCCTGCGGTCTTCTAACCGAAGTTCGCGGCCTCAAGTATTTCCCGCGCATGGTCATGAAAATCCGTCTGCATGAGAGTGGCGAACTCTGGGGGGAACTCCGGGAAAATCTCGGGAAAGGTGCGGACGGCTGGTGTTGCGGTTTTCTTCATGTCGACTATGAAGCGCTTCGGTCGCGGGTCCTTCAGGGAGGATCGGAAGAAGAGATACTGTCCTGGTGCGAATCGAACGGGCGTCCCCTCAACGATAGTGACCGGCTCGTTTGGAATGCCTTCATTTCCAAGCTGGGCTGGAAAGACCATGTCTCGGCGATGCTGGAAAAGCGAAAAGTTGACGGTGGACTCGGGGACCGCGACGATATCGAAACCATGGCTCACTACATCGATGTCGATGAAGGGCGTCTAGACTAGATTGGCTATGCCTGCGAGTTGGTGCCTCGTGTCATTTGAGATGCGTCAGGCTCGCATGATCAGATGATAGAGTCTGACGTCACTCTCGCTTAACTTTCTGTCCGTGGTGTCGCGGTAAAATCGTCCGGCGACGTCCGGCAGCTTGTTCGAACGTGCCCGGATAGGGCAATCAATCGAAGAAACCAAAAAAGAAGATGACGGCGGCGTGTTCCTTTTTCACGCCTTTGGCCGATCCGATCACGGAACCTCCTTTGCGTACTGTGCCATCGGATTCGATCCGGCCTACCGAAGAACCTCCGACACGGACAGTTCCGTCAGACTCGACGCTACCGACGGATGAGCCACCCTTGCGGATGGTTCCGTCGCTTTCGATTTTGCCCTGCACGGAGCCTCCCACGCGAATCGTGCCATCGGATTCAAATCTGCCCCTGACTGAACCGCCGATGCGGACTGTGCCGTCGGACTCGACTTCTCCGAAAGAGGAACCATTCAAACGCAGGTCCTGTGCAAACGTTCCGGAAAGCCCTGTGTAAGCTAATACCAAAAGCGCAGGAAGGAGGCCGGTTTTCATGAGAGAAGAGTAGCATGTTCCAGGGGATTTCTCTTCACACACGTGAAATTGATAATCAAAAATTCAGAGGCGGATAGTGTTGGCCGGGTTGGCCCGGTGCGGGTAGGGTGTCGGTGCGATGACCCGGAAGGACACGGAATATTCCCACGTGCGTGTTGGCTTCGACGGGCGGGTTCATAAGACATTCCGGGGACTGAATGCCCGGATGAGGTTTGAAACGGAGGTGGCGGTTCTAAAGCACCTTGAGGAACTAGGGTGCGACTACGTGCCGAGGCTCCTCGAGGTCGATCCCGGGACGCTCACTATCGTGACGAGCAATTGCGGACGGAAGGTCGATTCGATCAGTGATCGCAAGGTCAAGGAGTTGTTCGCCACTCTTGAGAAGGACTTCAGAGTTCGGCACGAGGATCCCTTTCCCCGCAACATCACCTATCGTCAGCAGGACGGGAGGTTTTGCCTGATCGACTTCGAGTTCGCCTCGATTGTCGACGAGAACGGGGAAGTTCCTCCGGGCGGGGTGAGTCTGAAGGTTCCGGGAAAGACGGGAGAGGCGTGAATGGATGAAGTAATGAAAGGCAGATCGAAATCGCCTGCCAATTTCGGTGGGTCAACGAAGCCTGCGACCGGCTATCTCCGTAGCGATCTTGATAACCGTTTTGTGATGAATAGGACCTCGTCGAGAAACGGCTGAGTTCACTGAGTCCGTGAGAATCTCCGGTAGGTTCGAACTACTAAGAATCCTCCGAGCGCGGCGACGAAGTAACCTAGCCACTCCATTCCCCCGAGGTCGGAGGAACCTCCCACCAGCACGGCTGAATCGGGATCGCCGGGAAAGCAGCGCAAGGTAACAGAGGGATCTGCGACAACACCACCTTCGCCAACACGGCTGAGGTAGAAGGTTTTTGTGACGGAGAAGGGATCGTCCGTTCTGGTTTGATCTCCTTCACCCCAGTTAACTCGAACGAGGTAGCGCTTCTTCCCTTTTGATCCCTTTTGCACTTCCGCCCTGGTGATCGTTCCCGCATGAGAGACTCCCTCTGAGGCGAGACGGGTGGCGCTGCGTTTGGCGTTGAGCCCGAGGCCGATAAAGGTAACTCCCATCCCGAGGATGCAGAGGCTGGGAATAAAGGGGCGGATTTGCATGGCGCTACGCATTCATCAAGGGCCGTGAGTGTCAACCGCGAAGGCACGCTCAAGGGGTTCCCGAAACCTTCCCGGCGAACCGCAAAAGAGAACTCAAGCGCTGAACATTAGGCGACTAATTCGCGCTTGATTAAGATAGGTTAACAATTTAGAATTATTGTAATTTTTATACCGGGTGACCGGCTCCAGAGAAATGATCATTTCGCACCGGCACAAGTTTATCTTCATCCACGTGCCCCGAACTGCCGGGCGCAGCCTGACTATTGATCTCGAAAGTCATTGCGGACCGGAGGACATCATCACCCCATCAGGGGACAGTCCCGGCCGAAATTGCTCAGGCTGGCACCGGCACTCTTCCGCAAGAGAGATTCGTGAAAGGCTTGGGACAAAGACCTTCGAGGACTATTTTGTGTTCACCGTGGAAAGGGACCCCTGGGATAAAACCCTCTCAACCTACTGGTCTATCAAGGGATATACCCCCGGTGAGGGCGGCAGGACGGAGCAGGTTTCTGCGGCGGACCGGATCTGGAGAACAGTGTCAGGATACCCCTGGTCTTTCGATGCCTGGGTAAAATATCGCGTCTTTCGGAGCCGCATTCCGGGCTTCCGGCGACCATTCGGAAAGACCTTTGGTCACTACACTGATGATAAAGGTAAAGTGATAGTGGATGCCATTTTTCGATACGAGTATCTTGAAGAGCACGTTGGGATCCTCGCCTCGAAACTAGGACTGCCTCTAAGATTGAGATCAAAGGAAGGGGGAGGAACGCGACCCGACAAACGCGACTACAGCCGGAGTTATTCTGACTGGAGCCGGGAATACATCTCGGGATACTACGCCAATGAAATTGGCCTGATGGGATATGCCTTCGGTTCCAGTTCTCCCGACAATGTTGTGGAGACGAGTCCTCTCATCCCGCGGGCCCGAATCGAAGTACCCCGTCGGGTTGAGTTCGCCTTTTCGCGATAGCCCGGAGCGGGCTGTTCATTCCCGTCCGTGCGATTCCCGGCAAAAAGACCGTGGAGAGACCCGGGATCACCTCCCGTGAAGGCAAAGGAAGGTGGTTTTCGGCAAAAAAAAGAGGAAAAATATCAGAAAAGCCGTATTTTTAAGAAATAACAATCAACACTTAAGCCCATACGGACCTGTCATGACTGATCGGACGACCTCGATTTTTACTTTTTCGTTTCTGCTCCTTTGCCTTTCCCTCGCGACTGCTGACCTTCGGGCCGACGACGGTGGCCTGGCGAACCGGATCGACGGCTATATCAAGTCACAGCGGGCCAGTGGTGGCCTCCGCAGCGATGAGCGGACCGCCTGGCTTGTCTATGATTTCACTTCGGGGCATGAGGTGGCCAACATCAATGGAAACGCCGCTCTCCAGGCGGCGAGTATGATCAAGGTCTATCTGGCTCTTGCCTTCTTCCATGAGGTTGAAGCCGGGCGATTGACCTATAGCTCGACGGCGCGGAGCCACATGGAACTAATGATCCAGAAGAGCAACAATGAGTCGACCAATTGGGTGATGCGACAGACCGGAGGGCCTGCTGCGACTGAGGCGCTGCTGAAGCGTCATTACTCCTCACTCTGCCAGCAGATCCGCCTCGTCGAATACATTCCGGAGGGGGGCAAGACCTACCGAAACCGGGGTTCGGCCGGAGATTACGCCCGCTTTCTCCATGCCCTCTGGTACAAACAACTTCCCCAGTCCGAGGAGATCCTGCGGACGATGGCGCTGCCGGGCATCGATCGGCTCTACACCGACGTTAAATCCGTGCCACCCGGTACCAGGGTCTACAATAAGACCGGGAGCACGGCGATGTGTTGTGGAGATATGGGCATCATTGTTGCGAAGGGGCGCGATGGTCGCAGCTATCCCTATCTGATGGTGGGCATCATCGAAAGCGCCCGCCGCAACACCTCGTCCTACAGCACCTGGATCTCGAGACGGGCCGATGTGATCCGGGAGGTGTCGAATCTGGTCTACCTTGACATGAAGAAGCGGCACTCCCTCTGAGAAAGCGAACCCGACGAATACGGGGCCTCTATGGCCAGGGAATGATCACCCGCAGGCTTATTGCTGTTCCCGTCGACCCGGCGGAGATTCGTTCCGAGTTCCAGCGTTTTCTGGATCAGGCGAAGAGCAATGGCTGGAGGGAACTGAAGGTACGATTCGGATTCGCGTGGGAGACTCCTTCCGAGAGAGAAAGTGGACTGGAGGAAATTTTAACTCCCGTGGAGCTTGGGGAGAGAGTCGATGCGGCCGAGTCAGACGGAATGGGGAAGATTGGCGAGGATGATCTTTATCTCACTCCTGTGGCGAACGGAGTGGAGCATCTCTTTTGCCACGACGCGGACATCCATCTTACCGGCCCGGGAAATTCCGTGTATCTCGAGTCGGAAGCCACGAGGTACGCGTCTCTCGGTTGGGTGGTTTACGAAAGCATTAAATCGGGGGAAGAGACAATCTTCGGGAAGGTTCACCGTTTCAAACCGCAGGAGTAATCTCCCGGGCTTTGGGGCGAGATTTCCGGTAACCACCCGGAGTTTGTTTCAAGGGTTCAAACCGAACTGTGGGAGGAGGGAATCAAGAGCGCTCCGCCGTTCTGCTTATTTCCGTTGATTGTACTCTGGAGCGGGTTCGCCTCCTTCGACTCAGCCACCAAACGCCAAAAAGATCGGGTATCCCGACCGCCAATCGATCAAGAACACCGTATTTTGAAACGCCGTGTTCCCGGGGTCGATCAATCACATCAAGATGCTTCACCGTCCAGTTGTCCGCGGCGAATAAGGCCGGGAGGAAACGATGAAGGGTCTCAAAATAAGGGAGCGCGAGAAACGCCTCCAGGCGGAAAGCCTTGAGGCCGCAGGCGGTATCCCAGGTATTGTCCTTGAGAACCCGGCTTCGGGTTGCATTGGCGATTTTGGAAGCGAGCCACTTGATCGATCCTCCCCCCCTTTGCTTGCGCTGTCCTGCGACCAATCCCACGCGGCTGTCCGACCTTAGGATACCAATCATGGGTTTGAGGTATTGGGGGTCATTCTGGCCGTCCCCGTCGATGGTTACACCAAACTCCCCGCGGGCAGCCAGGGCGCCGATCCAAAGGGACCCGCTCTTCCCGGCTGAACTTTGGTTTCGGATCAGCCTTACCTCCGGATGCGCTGTCATGATCGTCGCAACGACATCAAGGGTATTGTCGTGACTCGCATCGTCAATCACAACAATCTCAAAGGACTCACCCTCGAGCGCAGCACAAATCTCAGGCAGGAGCCGGGGCAGACTTCCCGCTTCATCCCGGGCTGGCACCAGTACACTGATGAGTGACTTGGTGTGTTCGGCTTTGGCGGGTAGGCCGGCTGTCATGGGATATATTCCGTGGAGTGTCGGAGCGACGATATTGAACCGAATCACGGAGTTTTCACTATTTTCAGCTCAAGCAAATCCCCGCCGCCTATATTCGCCGCTGAGATTTCACCTATCTCTTTCACGACAAGGTTAAGCTCTTTCTTTCTGATAAGAAAATCGGGAAGCTGAGACTTCTCCAGAATAGCAATGGCCCCCTTGCTTTCCGCCATCAGGCGTGCGGTTTCGCCACCCGATGCCAGAACAATGTCCGTTCTGGTGTTGAACACGAGAGACGGTTCTTCGTACCCGGCGCTGATCAAGAGCGGCCTTTCTTCCCCGGACTCCGCTGCGATTATCTTTGCTATTTGGGGTCCCGGCCAAAGAAACGGCACTCTGGCGATCAATGGATAGGTCAACCAGTAGAATGAGATGACCCCGAAAACCAATGCACAGTAGAAGCCCGGCAGGTTTTGACTTGCCAGGGCTCTTCCTGACCAGCGAAATACAAGGCTGAAGGCCAGCAAGGAAAGAATTGCTGCGGCGACTACCGCGACATTGAAGATCTCTCCCTGTGCCTTCCATGCAATTGCCGTGATCGAGAGGACGGATGAAATGGAAAGCAGAACCTGGGCGGTTTTAACGAGTCTGATCCCAGGTAAGCTCCGCACAATCCACGGACGGGACCCGAGAACACCGGCAGTGGCAATGGCGATCGCTGGAAAAACCGGCAGAAGATAGTGCGGGAGTTTTGTTGTGATCAACTCGAAGGCGATCCATGACGGGACAGTCCAGCAGATCAAAAATTTCAACCACGGCTCTCGCCGCCTTTTCCAGAGCTCCCCGAGACTCAGGGCAAAAAGAATGGATCCTGGCCAGAAAATTCCCCAGAACCAGGCGATATGCGTGAAGGGAGGCGCCCCATGTCCTTCGTGCCCCTGGGAAATTTTCCCGACAATGTTAAAGCCGATCGCCTTCTCGTAGAAGAGGCCGTCAGTGCGTATGCCGATGGCGATGTACCAGGGAAGCACGATTGCCAAAAACCAGAGGGTCCCCGGGAGAGGCCGAAGCTTTGAGAGAAATCCGACCGATCTTTCCGAGATCGCCAGGCTCACCGCGGTAAAACCGACAAAAAGGAGAATGAGCGGACCTTTGACCAGGGCTCCAACAGCGAGGGCGGTCCAGAAGGCAAGAGGAAGAAGATAGGATCGACGACCCGAAAGAAATTCCGGCCGATTGAGTTTGTGGGAGAGGTAAACCCGTGCGAGCACGCCCTGTGCAGTGAGTATCGTTGCGAGCAGCGTGGCGTCTGTTTTTGCAAGTCTCGCCTCGACTCCGAGAATGAGAGAGCCCGCCATGGCCATGCCTGCGAGAAACGCGGGTCCCGCTCCAACGAGGGGAATCGCTATCCAGTACGTCAGCAGAACCGAGGCGATGGCAGCGATCAAAGAGGGAAGTCGGTGAACCCAGATGGGGGCGTCTCCGTTTTCTCCCAGTAAGCTCACAAAGAGAGACTGGGCCCAGTAGATTCCCGCTGGTTGTTTGTGGCGAGGCACTTCCTGAAGCCTGATATCTATCCAGTCACCGCTTGCGACCATCTGGCGGCTGGCTTGAGCATAACGGGCTTCGTCCCTGTCAACGGCCGGAAGGGAAACGAAACCGGGGAGGAAGCAAAGCAAAGAGACTACGATGAGGAACAGGCTGGCCCGGCTTCCGCTGGTGGAGACGATGGAATACCAATAGAGTGAACCTCTCTTCATTAGAACTCGCCTTGTTGGAGTATTCTGCTCGATCATCGCTCCCCCCTCAGGTGGTTGCCGGGTCAATCGTTGAGCGACCAGAGAACAAGGTTTTCCCCGTTGGATCACGGACTACTGAAAAGCAATTTCAGGCTGCCCCAGAAATTTGTTGCCGTCAAGCGTGCCTCATCCCTGACAGGGATACTTTCCATAAAAGGATCTTCTCGAAATCAGAAACGAGGGTCGGGGGTATCGTCCTGTCGCCGCATTGTTTCTTATGTCTTCAAGACTGACCGCATTTGACTGCGTGTCTATTTATGGCTTCCTGCCAACGACATGGACGGGTATTGTGCGCCTCGGGAAGGGTGCTGTGTCTCAATGGGCATCGAAACGATCCCAAAGGTTAAAGATCCGGAAAAACCAGAGTAATGCTTGTTGACCTTTCGAGAGCCATTGGCGGCTATTTTCATCAGATTTTTGTCCAGTCGATCGATGGCTGGGTGATTCTGGGCATTATCGGCCAAGTCTTCTTTTCGGCGCGGTTTTTGGCTCAGTGGATCGCGAGTGAGAAGGCGGGCAAAAGCGTCATTCCCTTGTCCTTCTGGTTCTTTTCGATAGGGGGCGGACTGATGCTTTTAGCTTACGCTCTCTATCGTCGTGACCCTGTTTTTATTCTCGGGCAGGCATTCGGCCTCTTCATTTATGTTCGCAACCTGATGTTGATTCGAAAAAGTGAGGGTGAAGATAAGTGATCAAACCTCCGCACCCCGCCGCCCAGCCCGACTCTCCCTCGATGCAACCGGATCTTGACTCAGAAAGCGGCGGGTTGGTATCTACCGGTCATCAAGACGCGAAACTTCCTCCCACCCGCTCCGGCGTGAGAGCGTTTTCCCTCACCTTCTGGTCAGTATCTCTTGACCTCTACCGGTATGCTGGAGAAACCGCGTGGAGATCACGCTTTCGGATCCTTGCCGTATTGGCAGCACTTGTTGCGGTCGAGTTCTTTGTCATTCGCTTCGGAGATCAGGCTGTGATGGCCTGGATAGAAAGCTGGCGAACGGGAGAGGTCGCCAGATTGGCAACCTGGTTGAGCCATCTTGGCAAGTTTCACCTCATTCCCCTCGGCCTTGTTGTCGGAATTTGGCTATGGAGCGAGATCAGGCATCGAACGGACGGTCGTATCGCGCTGGGTGCCGCTGTCGTCGCGATGGTTTGGGCCGGTATCATCGTACAGCTACCGAAATTCATTTTCGGACGCCCTCGTCCCCATTTTAATCTTCCGGACCAGTTCGCCTGGTTTCATCCGGAATGGAATTCCTTTCCGTCGGGTCATGCCGCTCACTGGTTTGCTCTGGTCGGGGCACTCTGGGCATTTTCGCCCCGGCTCTCTCTCATGGTGACGCCCCTCGCCATCATCGCATCGCTTGCCCGTGTCGTCGCGTTGGCCCACTATCCTTCCGATATCATTGCCGGAGCCGCATTCGGCCTCTTTCTGGGTCTCTTCCTTGGTTTTTCGGCAGCGATGATCAACCGGAATCGGAACCGTCCTAAGGGCCTCGAATAAGGGCTCGGGCCGGCCGACGCAATTGACATCGGTTGATCCCGCGTAAAAATACGGCGTGAATTTTTCCGGGACCAGAGTCATTTCAGAATTGTCTCCGCCAACTCTGGCGACAGCGCTGTGCCTGTCCTTTCTTTCGTTGGAGGCGGAAAACCTCCCCTCTCACTTCAGGGGGTGGGAGAGCCTTCCCGCAATGCCGACGGCCCGGTCCGAAATCGCCTGTGCTGCAATCGGGCCCCGGATCTACGTTGTTGGAGGCATCGGGTTGGATGGTTCAAAGCGGGCTTTTGAGGCCTATGATACAAACACGGGGAGTTGGGAGAAGCTTGCCCCCCTCCCGACAAAGCTGAATCATTCCGGGGTCGCGGCGTGGGGTGACAGTGTCTATGTCTCGGGTGGATTTCTTGACCTGAGGCAGAATCATTTCTCCTCCCGTCTTTATGTCTACGAGGTCGGGAACGATTCGTGGAAAGACCTCGGTCCGATGCCGGAGTTCCGTTACAAACATTTTATGATTGCGAGGGATGGCTGGCTGCATCTCATCGGGGGACTTCACCTCAGGGAGATCTGGTCTTACCATATCGCTTCGGGGAAATGGCGGACGGATTTACTCTCTCCGCTGCCGGAGTGTCGCGACCATACGGTGGTTCTGCAGGACAGTGCCTACCTTTATGTGGTCGGAGGTAGGAACGACAGGGTCGCGATGGCCGACTGCTGGCGATACGACTTCCGATCCGGACACTGGAGTGTCTTCGCCAAACTTCCTATTCCCCGGGGAGCGCCGGCAGCCGTCTTACACCGGGGGAGGATTCATGTCGTGGGAGGAGAAGATCTCATTACTCAAACGGTCTCGCGGCGCTATGACATTCTCGATCTCAGGAACGGAGAATGGTCAGTCGGGAAACCGATGCCACTCCCCCGGCACGGCATGTCGTCCGCCCGGATGGGTGACACCTGGATCGTGATCGGGGGCGGGAGAAGAGCGGAAATCGGAACCGTGTTCACCGCCACCCGTGCGACAGAGGCAATCGCATTGGTCGCAGATTGAAGGCGGCAGCGTACGCAACCGGGAGGTACGCGGGGACTACTGGCTGAGGATCTGGATCGCCACGCTGAGTATCAGCGCGAGGATAAAGATCCCGATGATCAGAGGGATTTTCCACCGTAGTTCGCTTTTGAATCCGGTGCCGCAGCGACAGCACTTCACCTCGTTCGACGGTGTCCATCCACAGCCCTTCGGGCAGGGGCGGCGGGGACTTCGGGGATTGCGTGAGCAAACCGGACAGGATGTTCCCGTCACCACCATTTCGGAATCACAGAAGGGGCAGTTCATGCCTCTGACGGAGCGGCGTTCTTCAGGCTGCCGTTACCCCGCCGCTGACGACGGAGGCTATCGCCATCGCGTCCTCCCGATTTGTCGGGCTGAAGGCGCGATGAAACTTCGCGACGAAGGGACGATCTTTGTCCTTGATCGCAATGTGGGTGAAGAGACCTCCCGTCGAAGTCTTTGCCTCAAGACCGGGAAATTCGTCCCTCGAATATTCGATGACCTCTTTAACATCCGGGGTTTTCAGATTGAGGTTTTTAACTCGCAATACGAGGATCCGCCTGTCAGTCAGCGCAACCAGATAATTTTTCGTGAGAAGCATGACGGCGATGAGGCCCGGCAGAATTGCCAGAGCAATCAGGACGATGAGCAGAAGAAGGTTCGGTTGTTTTACCCCGTAGGCCGCCGATTGAACGGTCTCTCCGGGTTGCAAATAGGGTTGGAAGGGACCAGCGAGTTGATCACGTGTGATTTTTGCCATGGGATGAAGCGGTTAAGGTTCAGTGAATCGTCGTAAAAACGACGAGTGAACTAAGAGCCACATTCAACAATAATCAAACTCACGGATGAGCCGGGAGGAGCGATTCCCTTTTCCACTCCGGGCGGTCTGCTACCCCTGAGGTACTACTTCGGTCAGAATAAGATCGTCGAGCGTCTGGCGGGCGCGAATCACGTGCGCCTTGTCTCCGTCGACCAGAATCTCGGCGGGAAGGGGACGCGAGTTGTAGTTCGATGCCATCGCAAAGCCGTAGGCGCCTGCACTGAGAAGGGCAATGCGGTCCCCGGTGTTGAGGAGAGGGACTTCACGATCCTGGGCGAAAAAGTCACCACTCTCGCAGACGGGCCCGACGATATCGACGATCTCGGTTTGTTCGGTGACCGGTTCGTTCAGCGGCGCAACTTCGTGATGACCCTCGTAGAGCGCGGGGCGAATAAGATCATTCATACCGGCGTCGACAATTTTGAAGATCTTGGCTGATCCACGCTTTTCGTAAAGAACCTCGGTGATGAGGATCCCGGCATTGCCGACCATAAACCGGCCCGGTTCGAGAATGATTTTCAGACCGAGGGGCTTGAGCAGCGGGACAAGCTGACCTGCGTATTCCTCGATCGTGAGCGGGGTCTCCTCGTGTCCATCCCACCAGTCGAGCGACCCGCTCGCGAGACTGTCGCGATAGACAATGCCGATGCCGCCGCCAATGCTGAAAAACTCGATGCCGTAATTTTTCTTCAACTCCTCGACAAAGGGGAGCACTTTCTCCACCGCCTCGACAAAGGGGTTCACCGAAGTCAGCTGGGAGCCGATGTGCATCTGGAGCCCGCGAATCTTCACGTTCGGAAGGGCGGCCGCGCGGGCGTAGGCTTCACGAATGGTGGAGAAGTCGATTCCGAACTTATTTTCGCTCTTGCCGGTCGAAATGTACTTGTGGGTCTTCGCGTCGACATTGGGATTCACGCGCAAGGCGATCGGGGCAACAAGCCCGAGGCTGCCGGCGACTTCGTTGATAAAGGCCACCTCGGCTTCGCTTTCCGCATTGAAGGAATAGATCCCTTTTTTGAGGCCCGCCTCAATCTCGGCCCGGGTTTTGCCGACGCCGGCGAAGGTGCATTTGCCCGGGTCGCCCCCGGCTTTTTCCACACGAAAAAGTTCCCCTTCGGACACGATATCAAATCCGGCTCCCTCTTTCGCAAGGAGATTCAGGATCGCGAGATTCGAGTTCGCCTTGGTCGCATAGCAGATGCGGCAGTCCAGATCGCTCATGGAACCGGCGAGGCGGCGATAGTGATCAAGGATGGTGGCTTTACTGTAGACGTAAAGCGGAGTGCCGTGGGTCGCGGCGAGAGCGTTGAGGTCCACTCCCTCACAATGAAGGGAACCGTTCTCGTAGTGAAAGGAATGCATGGGCGCGAAGATAGCGGGTAAATGGGGAGGGGCAAGTGCCGGAGAAAAGGCGACTTATTCCGTCGAGACACGGTTTTCGTTCTTCAAGGCGGCCTCGAGGGTGTGCCAGGCCAAGGTCGCGCATTTGACGCGGGCGGGAAACTTCCGGACGCCGAGGAGGGCGGCGAGTTCACCTATTTCAAAGGGATCCACCTCCGGTTCCTCCTTCGCTGTGAGCATCTCGACGACTTCGTGAATCTTCGCCTCAAGCTCGGCACCGCTCAGTCCCTTGATCGCCTCGGTCATGATCGACGCCGAAGCGCGGGAAATGGCGCAGCCTTCCCCGGTGAACTTGACCGCCTCGACCTTCGGGCCGTCCTGCTGCACATAGATTTTGAGCCGGTCTCCGCAAAGCGGATTGTAGCCCTCGGCCTCATGATTGTGTGGCGTGAGCTCACCCTCGTTGCGCGGGCGCTTGTTGTGACTCAGGATGATTTCCTGATAGAGGTCTTCGAGATTGTCCATCGTGCTGGAGGATTACGACGAAAGAGGGTCGAGTCGATCACATGACCCTCTATAACGTGGTCCGCGAGCGATACCGGGAACAGGACTCGAACCTGCACACCTTACGGCACTTGATCCTAAGTCAAGCGTGTCTACCAATTCCACCACCCCGGCGTTTCGCGGACGGTAAGTTGCCATGTCGCACGAAGAAGACAAGCGGGGAGGTGACGGAAATACAGGGCGTTAAAGGTCTTATCGCCCGGGCATTCCATTGAATTTCGCTCCGTTGGCATTACCTGTTCGCCCTTTCCATGAGCCAGATCGAACTCAGTCTTCAATTTCTTTTCGACACCGGCGGGTGGAAGGAAATGAAGGAGGCCCGCGCCATCCACGCGGCGGGTCGGGTCTCGGAGGCAAGTTACCGCGACGGAGTGCTCGAAGGGCTCGTCCGCGAGGGGAGCAAATCGATGAGGGTGCGGATGGAGATTCGCTCGCGGACCGAGGTGGTGAACCATTGCCCCTGCTTCCGGACCAGGCGCGACGGGATCATTTGCGCGCATGCGCTCGCGACCGGACTGGAGGTCCTCGATCCTGCGGTGCGAAAGCCCGAAGCAGACGAGCGTGGAGGCGGGGCGAAGGTGCCCGCCGGAAAACCCAAAATCGAAATCAGTCCCGACTGGCCGACGCTCACGGAGGTGGCGGATGACAAGGCGACTCCCGCCCGGCTCTTTCTGGTAGTCGCTCCGAATCTCGCGACGGCGTGGGAAAAGGGTCGCATCACCGTGGGCGTGGAGGTCGATCTCGACGGGGAACGACGTCTCCTGAATTCCGTACCCGGAACGACGACCCTCTTCCTTGATACGGGCGACGCTTTTCTTTACCGGGCCCTGCAGCAACTTTCGCCGAATGAAGTCCCCGGAGTGCTTCTCGCCGGCGTGGATGATTTTTCCCAATTGCTCGCCATCATCCCGGGGCATCCGGGAGTGACGCTCGGCAAAGGAACGCCGCTTCAGATTTCGCCACGCCCGATTCGCCCCCCGCTGAAACGACTCAATGGCCTGCGTTTCCGGGTCGAGTGGGCCAAGGGGCTCGTTCCCCTGATCGCCCCTTCGGGTAGCTGGGTGTTTGATGGCAAAAACCGGCTTCAGCCGGTCGCCCATGGACTCGAGATGAGCGCTCAGGCCTTGCTTGGATCGGGCATGACCCTCGATCCGGCGGATTTCCCCCTCGTTTTCCGACAGTGGCAGGATCACTTTGAAACGGCGGCGATTGAGGTGGTGCGGCTGACACCGGAGATCCGGCTGGAACTCGAGGGATCACTCAATCATCTCGATGCCGATCTGAGTTTTGTCTACGGGGGAGAGGTCATCGCCGCGAGCGAAGAGAGAGAGCCCGTGTGGGAAAAAGCGGGCGTTCTGCAACTCGCCGACACCGCGGCAGAGCGGGCCGCCCTCGGCGAAATCGAAGCAGCCGGTTTTGTGCGGCGCGGTTCGGGTGGGCGTTTTGTGCTGAAGGACAAGGCGGCCATCCTTCAGTTTCTTGCTTACGGCTACCCTGCTTTTCAAAAGCGCTGGCAGACACAGACGGGAGAACGCTTTGATCATGCTCTCGGTCAGGTTGAACCCATCACCACGACGATGCATTTCCGGCCCGGCGGGGAGGACTGGTTTGCCCTGGAGGTGGATTTCGGAACTCCGTCCGGCGAATCTGTTTCACGGCAGGAGATCCAGCGCCTCCTCCAAATGGGGCAGTCGAGCAAGACCGTGGCTGGTGGGAAAATCGCCGTGCTCGACACCGGTCTCGCCGACAGCCTCGGTGAGATCATCAACGACTGTGATCCGCAGCAATTGCAGCCGGGCACCTATCGGGTCGATCAGGCGCAGGCCGCTTACCTGCGGGAAACCGTCGCTGAACTGGGCTTTAGAGCCGACGGAGCGTTGCCCTGGAAAGCGGAAGGAGAAGGAATCGAGTTTTACGCGCTGACCCCGGAGTTGAGCGCGACGCTGCGGCCCTACCAGCAAACCGGAGTGGAATGGATGCAGGGACTCGCCTCGCAGGGCATGGGAGGAATTCTCGCCGACGACATGGGACTGGGCAAAACGTTGCAGACCCTGGCATTCATCCATTCGGTGGGCGGGTCAGCACTGGTTGTGTGTCCTTCCTCGCTCGTTCACAACTGGGTGGCCGAAGCGGAGAAATTTGTTCCTGATCTCAAGGCCGTTGCCATTGAGGGCCCGGATCGGGAGAAAACGCTCAAGGAACACGGGGACGCCGACATTCTTGTGACGAGCTACGCTCTCCTCCGCCGCGACGAGGAATGGTATCGGGATCGCGAGTTTGATGTCGTCATCCTCGATGAGGCACAGAACATCAAGAACCCCGAGGCCCAGATCAGTCAGGCGGCGCACCGCCTCAAAGGCACCTATCGTTTTGCCCTGACCGGAACCCCCATTGAGAACTCGGCCCAGGATCTCTGGTCGATCGCCCGCTTCGCCCTGCCGGGATATCTCGGGAGCAAACAGAGTTTCACGGAACGCTTTGTGAAGCCGCTCGGGACGTCGGAGCCGGCCGGATCGATTCGTGAACGACTTGCCCGGCGGCTGCGTCCGGTCATCCTGCGCCGGCTGAAGAGTGAGGTGGCGCGCGATCTGCCGGAGAAAATCGAGCAGGTCGTCTTTTGTGATCTGAAGCCGAAGCAGCGTGAGGTTTACGCCAAGCTCCTCCAGGAGAGCAAGACCTCGCTGATCGAAGCGCAGGGCGGTCGCAAGCGCATGCTCGCGCTTACCGCGCTGCTGCGACTCAGGCAGACCTGTTGTGATCTGCGGCTCCTCGGCCTGAGGGAGATAGAGGAGGAGGACGCCTCGGTAAAAGCAGAGGTCCTCGCCGAGTTGCTAGACGAGGCACTCGAGGGAGGGCACCGTGTTCTCGTCTTCAGCCAGTTCGTCGAAATGCTGCAACTCATCGTGCCTCAACTCGCGGCGAAAAAAATCGACTTCTGTTATCTCGACGGACAGACAAAAAATCGCGCCGAAGTCGTGAAACGTTTCCAGACAAAAGAAGTCCCCGTTTTCCTCATCAGCCTCAAGGCGGGTGGCGTCGGCCTGAATCTGACCGGGGCCGATACCGTCATTCACGTCGATCCCTGGTGGAACCCCGCCGTGGAAGCCCAGGCGACCGACCGCGCCCACCGCATCGGACAGGACCGGGTCGTGACGAGCTATAAACTGATCACGCGGAACACGGTGGAGGAAAAAATTCTTTCATTGCAGAACCGCAAGCGGGCCCTGACCGAGTCGCTTCTCGCCGAGGCGGGCGATGCCCATCTGAGCGAAGGGGAATTGATGAGCTTGTTTGAGTAGGAGGCAGGAGGGTGATTACGGGTAGGTGTTTGCAGGATCAATATCCGCACAGTAGCGTTTGATCCTGCCAATCAAATTCTCCACCCTCTCATGACCCCCATCAAAGGTTACCATCTCATCACGCCGGACGATCTGCACTGGCGTCCGTCGAATTTGATGCGCATCCCGAACGCGGATTTTCTGGAGCGCACGGGAAGCGAGAATCTAAGTGCACGACTGTGGCGAATGCCCCCCAAGAGTGCCAACACCCTCCACAAACACATTCGACAGGAGGAGTTCTATTTCGTCCTGGAAGGAACGGGCCGCCTCCGGGTTGGCGAAGAGACGCTGACGGTGGAAAAGCATGGCGGCGTTCTGGTCGGGCCGGAGCAGTTGCGCCAGGTCTTCAACGACACGGACGAGGAGGTGCTCTGGCTCATCGTCGGGGCACCGGAGGAACTGGAGTTTTTACAAGGCTCGAAGTCACCGATGGACCTCTCCCTCATCTACCCGCAGGACCCGACACAACTCCCGCCCGAGCTTGAGGGCGTGGAGTGGCCGCCGAAAGACTGAGAGACAGGGATCCCCGGTTCCTACTGAGCCGGTCCCGCCGGGGCGGGAGCAGGCAGTGGTGCCGGAGCCGGGACAGCCGGGACGGGTTTGGGTGCAGCCTTCGCGGCGGGTGCCTTGATCGATTCAGGCAGCGCTTCTTCCGCGACCTCCGCCGAGCTGCTCGGTCCGACGGGTTTCACCGCTTTCAGATATTTAAACAGATCGCTGTCGGTCGAGAGCACCACGGTGCCGCCGCCGAGGGTTGACTGGTAGAGTTCCATCGTCCTGACAAACTCATAAAACTCCGCCGCTTCGGGGGAAATATTGAAGGCCTTGGCGTAGATCTCGGTGGCTTTTGCATCCGCTTCACCCTTGGTGGTTTCGACGATCTTATAGGCTTCGGACTCGATTTCCCGGAGCTCCTTCTCCATGTCGCCAAGAATTTTCGCCGCTTCCCCGTCCCCTTCGGAGCGGAATTTCTCGGCGATCTGCTGGCGCTCGGAGACCATGCGCTCGTAGATGCGCACCTGTACGCCCTCGTTGTAGTTGATGCGCTTGAAGCGGATGTCGAGCAGCTCGATGCCGAACTCGGCCAGCTTCACCTTGGCGGTATCATAGATCTCTTTCTCAAGGAGGGCGCGACCCCGACGGATCGGGATGAGCTTTCCGACGGTTCCGCTCTTGTCTGCCTCGGCGAGGTCTTTGTCGACTTGAACGGTGCGTTCCTTGGTCGTGCGAATTATCTCGATTAGTTCGTGTTTCGCGACCGTGTTCCGCGTTTCCGACCCGAGAATGTCATCGAGGCGCGACTGTGCGCTTCGTTCGTCGCGGAGTTTTTCGAAGAAACGCACGGGATCGACGATGGTCCAGCGGGCATAGGTGTCGACGATGATGTAGGTTTTATCCTTCGTCGGCATCTCCGTGGTCCGGCCGTCCCACTCGAGGATGCGGCGGTCAAACGAGTTGGTTTTCTGGAGAAAGGGGACCTTGAACTTGAGCCCGGGTTTGACGACGGGTTCGTCGACGAGTTTGCCAAACTGGGTCACAATCACCTGTTCAGTTTCGTTGACCGTGTAAATCGCACCGGAGGCGATAAGGAGGACAATAAAGAGGGTGATGACGACGAGGCAGCCGAATCCTGATTTTTTCATGGGAAAGTAGGTAAGTGTTGGATGGGCCTGGCGATTAGCGGGTGGCGGGAGCGGGAGGTCCAGTCGGAGTTCCCTGGGTGAGCGGAAGGAAGGGAAGAACCTGAGTGGCGCCCTCGTCGAGGATGACCATGCTACCAAGGCGAGGCATCAACTCCTCCATCGTTTCGAGGTAGATGCGTCGACGGGTCACGTCGGAGGCTTTCTGGTACTCGGTGAAGAGAGCGGTGAAACGGGCGGCATCACCCTCGGCTTCGTTGATTCGCTGAGTCGCATAGCCCTCGGCTTCGCTGATCATTTTCTCGGCTTCGCCGCTGGCTTTGGGGACCGAGCGGTTGTACTCGCCGTTGGCAATGTTGATCGACTTCTCCTTCTCCTGCTGGGCATTGTTCACTTCGTTAAACGAATCCTGAACCGGCACCGGCGGATCAACATCCTTGAGCTGTACCTGATCAATCGTAATCCCGAGGTTGTACAAGACGACGAGTTCTTTCAGCTTGGCGTTGCACTCGGTCTCGATCTCCTGGCGTCCGATCGTGATCACTTCATCGACAGTCCGGTCTCCCACGACCTGGCGCATCACCGATTCACTGGCATGACGCAGGGTGGCGTCGGCATCGCGCACTTTGAAAAGAAACTTCTCCGGTTCGGTGACCCGGTACTGGATGACCCAGTCGACGAGGACGGAGTTCAGATCGCCGGTGACCATATTTCGCTCAAGATCATTTTCCTGCTGGCTGGTCCATTGCCCCGGATTGGTCGCGCCGGGCGTGGAGAAGCCGAACTCCTGCTTCAACTGACGTGCCACGGGTACGGTGGTGACTTGATCAATCCCGAAAGGAAGTTTGAAATGCAGTCCCGGAGGAACGGTTTCGATGTGTTTTCCAAAGCGAAGGACGACCCCTGCCTCTTCGACCTCGACGGTGTAAAAGGCTCCTCCGCCTCCAATGAGGGCGAGGGCGGCAATAATGACCGCGCCGACGGCCTTGCCGGAAAATGATGGAGTCTTCACTTCGATGATATCTTTGCCGACCTGAATGCGCATTCCGGATACTAAAGGCTTTACCGAAAGGTTCCAGTTACAAATCCCGGTGCACTTTGGAATCGAATCATGTGTCGATATCTTTTCAGGCGTGAATCTTGCTCACCGAAGAGGGTGGGGGCACTCTTTGCGGTGGCGTTGAAACGCCGTGCCGCTTCGGAGGGCAAATCAATTCGCGCCAATGACCGTGTCGCAACTATCACCAGCCGGACGAAAGACGGTCTTCCGTTTTTCGCGAGCCGGAGCCTTCTCGCTGATCGAGATGTTGGTGGTGATGAGCATCGTCGGCGTGCTCCTGGCCCTCGCTGCACCGGGCTTCGTCTCACTCGGGCCGAATCGGAAAATGGCGATTCACGAGGTCTCCGGATTTCTTGAAAATGCACGGGCCCGTTCCGTGGCCGCCCGGACGGAGATGATCGTGGCCTTCGCCGATGGAAATTTCCCGGATGAGGAGGGTGCCTACCGTTCCTATGCACTCTTCACCCTCGATGGCAGTGCGGCGGGAGGTGGCGGCCCCCGACCGCTCCGCCAACTCAGCCCTTGGCGAACTCTTCCCGAGGGGCTCGTTTTTGCCCGAAGCGAACACTTCGACGTCGATGACGGCATTGCCTTCAGGACAATTCTGGACGCGCCCGTTCGTCGCTTCTTTCCAGTTCCTGCTGCGACAGGGACTTCAGGGGAAATGAATCTCCCCTATCTTCTCTTTGGTCCCGAGGGAGGGGTGCTGGTGCCTTCGTTCCCTGATGCCGATGCCTTGCATGTGGGCATTGCCGAGGGGCACTACGATCGCGAAACCGGGCGCGTTGCCCTCACTTCCACCCGCCCCGGCCGGGGCGGCACCGGTCAGTTTGCCAACGGAGAATGTCTCCAGGTCGGTTATTACACGGGGCGTTCGCGAATTCTAAGTGATTGACGATGAAAACGCGATCTCACCCTCGATTGATTGCCCGGGCGGGTGCCTTTTCCCTTCCCGAGGTGACTATTTCGATGGGAATCGTCGCCGTCCTCATGCTGCCCGCGCTCGCCATGCTCGCCGGTGGCGGCTCGATGCAGTCGCTCGCTCAGGATAGGGAGTCGGCCGGTCGTCTTGCCCGCGAGATCACGACGACGATCAGGTCGACCGGGAGCGGCGAGAGTTTCGAGGTTCCTTTTTTCAATGCCGAGCCTTTGAACCTAGGTCTTCCCAAAGCAGGCACTCCGACTGCGGTCTTTGCGGCCCTGGATCGGGAGGGATGCTTTCTCCGCGAGATTTCCGAAGCGGAATTCATCGCCGGCACCGGCCCGGCAGGTGACCCGCTCCATGTCGTTCGACTCAGACTTTCGCGATCCGCTCACCCGTCACTTCTGGAACTCGATCTCTCGGTGCAACGCCCGGCAGTGGCAGCGGAAGCTTCCCGATCTAAGGAAACCTTTCAAACGAGGCTGGGTATCCCATGAATCGTGCGAGTTCTCCATCGTTGCGACTTTTCGCCACCCGGGTCGAGGGGACGACCCTGGTCGAGCTGCTCGCATCAATGGCCATCCTCTCGGTTCTCCTCGTGGTGCTCGGATCGACCCTGGAGGTCGCGCTCGGTCGTTTCCGCAGCGGAGTGGAGAGAACCGAAAACCACGGAGGAGCGCAGCTTGCAGCCAACTGGATCGAGCGGGATTTATCCTCGCACGCCACCTCCCGTCCGGCCAATCTGCCCCGTCTTCCGGTCGGGGTCACTTCCGCCCAGCGGGAGTTCTTCGAGCGAACGCTTCTCCTTCCCTTTGAGCTCAACCGGGTGCGCGGAACCGGCATGCCCGAGGCACGGAGTTTTCAGAATGCGGCGCCTGAATTTGCCTCCCTTGCGTTCGTGAACAGGCAGACTGCGGACGGGGCGCTACCCGGGGAGGGTGGTCTCTCGATTGTCGGCTACTATGTCGCCTACGCCCGGAACTCGCCCCTGAGTGGCGATGATAACGCCGGGATGAAATTGTTCCGGCATTTCCGGCGCGGCGGACCACATTTCGGAGACGGATACGCCGGGGGACTGCTTCGCTATTGCTCCCTCGAAATCAATGATGCCTGGGATGAAGCGAGTTCCGGCGAAGCACGCCCTTTTGGAACCGTTAACCCGGCTGCGGTAAGGGGAGGGCGCTTTGAGAATGCGGATCTTCCTTTTCTTCTTTCACGAAGATTCTCCAGTATCGAGTCGACCACGCCCGTTGCCGCGACGCAACCCTGGCCCGCCTACCCTCTCGTTGAAAGGCTGAGCTCACCGCCGCCGAGTCTGCAACCGGATCGTGGCACGGAGGAAGCCTGGGACAATCCTTCAAGCGCGGTGCACGACTCCGTGTTTCCCGACGAACTGATCTGCGATCATGTGGTGCGGTTCGAGTTGACTCCCTTCCGTCGCGTTGAGAGAGCAGGCAGCAACCCGGAACTCATGAACGCCGAGGCCTTGAATCGTCACCTCGGACTGGCCGGAGGGAAGGAGTGGCCCGTCCTCGCGGCTCCCGACCTCATCGAGCTTGTCATCACGACCGTCACTGAAAAGGCCGCCCTCACCCTGAGGCGTTACGAAGACTGGCTCATCGATTGGGAGAATGAGGATCCAGGGTCCTGGTCACCTCAGCGCCAACTGATCGAACGGGAGATGCAAACCTTCCGCTTTCGCCTTCAACTGCCACCCCGTTCTCGATGAAGCCGGACTCCTCACCATCGCGGTCGGGTGCCGCGCTGATCATGACACTGATCCTGGTCACTGCCATCGCCCTCGTTGTGATCAGCTTCTTCGCAATCACCCGGCAGGAGGCGACGATCAGCAGTGCGACGGTTTCACGGGCCCGGGCTGATCTGGGCGAGCGGGCCGCTTTTGAAGACGCTGGAGCGCTGCTCCGCTCACTCACTGGCAGCGATTCCTATCTGGTGTCGTCGGTGACGAAAGAAGACCCCGGATCGGGCCGACCGACTCGCTATACTTTTGTCAGCACTCCGGATGCATCGGGAGTGACCCACTCTCCCCTTTTTACCGGCGGTGCGGTAAAGCGTGTCAATCTACCGGATCTAAATCAGCAATCCACGGTTGCTCTGGCCGACGGACCAGTGGCACCCCCGGTGGTCGAGATGGAAGCTGCCGTAAGTCGTGGATCAATCGAAACGTTCCGTCTCACCCGGCTTTCCCCCGACGGCAGTGTCGAAGGGGAGAACACCGACCCGGAGCTGGTCTATCGGGGGCTCGACCCGGTAGCCGGGTCACCCTACCTCACCCGCTACACCTACTGGATTGAGGACCTCGAAGGATATCCGAATATTGATGTCGTCGGAACCTGGACCGATCAATTTGAAGACGAAGACGGGAACCTCGCCCGGGACCACTCCCGCTATGGTTACTCCTCCGGCGATTCGCGTATCGGAGCACGCCTCAAGCTGGAGAATGACGCGGACCTTGCTTTCCAGTTCCCCTCATCGTTTCGGGGACAAAGTCTTGTCGATCAGGTGGCCCCGGGACTTTCTCCCCGCGAGATCACTCTGCAACCCTGGCGGACCGACTCACTTGAGCTGGCTCTCCATCCCTATGCTCAAGCCGCGCAGATGTTGGCGGAGAGGAACCTCCTCGTCACAGGAGCGGCTCAGGTGCAGGAAGACGGGAGATTTGCCACGGGTCTTCATCCCTATCGACGGATCCCGATGATTCCCTTTGCTCACGGATACGTTGACGAAGGGAAACCGAGGTTCAACCTCAACACCCTCGTGGCTCAGCGCAGTCTCGAGATTGCTGATGTCGTCGAGCGAAACCTCCCTCACTTCTCAGATCGGAAAGGCGGTTTTCCCGAAGGAGAAGACTACGTTGGAACCCTCGCCGCCAGTGCGATTGACTATGCTGATGGAGATAGTCTGCCTTCTCTACCCGGCAACACGACGAGCGGCGGTTCGCGAGTCTTCCGCGGGGTCGATTCCTACTGTCCGGTGAATGAGTTTTTTGTGCATTTCAAGTATGTCGGGTATGAGAGCACCGATACCGAGTATCGCATCGTCCTTGAAGCGACGCCTTACGTCGAATTTTGGAATACATCGAATCGGACAGCAGTGATGGAACAGATGCGGCTGAAGTTCCGCTTTCTGGAGCGAGTCCGGTTCAAGACGAACTCGGTCTTTTACGACATTCTGGATACGCATCGAGTTCTCGATGAACCCTTCGATAATTTGGCGGGAATCGGAGTCATGGTCCCGCCGAACGGGTACCTGGTCGCGAGCTTCGGCACGATACGGTGGAAAGTGCCAGTTCCCCGTGATCCGAAATCCCTCATTGCCTTTCCGGTTGTGCAGGATCTTCGCGGCGTGAGTGCTGTGTCCGTCCGGGCCCATTATGAACTCTATCTGGGAAATGACAGGATCGATCAATGTGGTCGACCTGATCCTGCAGATCTTCCCATCGCTCCAAAGCATGGGTTTTTCTTCAGCCGGAATCAGCCTGTCATCAGTCCCGGTGAATCCTTCATGCGGCTGGCGACGCCAAGCCTTGGAGGACAGGCCTTTGGATTCAATGCCGGAAATGGATCCCACTTGGGAGACTCGTGGATGACCTATTTTTCCCGTTCCACTTTCGACGATCCGACTTATCGACTAAAAGGATCTCCGGGTTCGCGAAATTTCGACTCTTCAAAAGTCAGTAGTTCCCGTCCCGGCCAGATGGGGGACCAGACCAGGGTTCGAGATTGGCCGGACAGGGGATACGAAATCGAGCCTGGTCCTATCTTTCCCGCTTCGGATCTTCAACTCCCCGACACTTTCAGCTCCCCCCCGAATCCCGGAGGTGTTTCCTTTGCTCCCTGGAGAATCTCGAATCTAGGGCGGTTCTATTCCGTCACCGAATTGGGCAATCTCCACGACCCGGTCATGTGGGTTTCTGCTGACCCAACGGTCTCCAACTTCGGCCTCACTCGACCCACGACCTTTCTCTACGGTGAATCCCGGAATACCACACTCAAAAGCCTTCCCTCCGACGCTACTCCCGGAAAAATGTGGGGCGGAGGCAACACCCTGCGCATCGGTCGACCTGAACACAAACTCTTCGACCAACCCGGAATGCGGGCGAGCCAGTGGCTGGATCTCTTCCACACCGGATTCACCGGAACCAATCTCACCGACGGTGGCAGCGGGGCCGACTTGTACGCCGACCACGATCCGCGCGATCACCAGCCGCCGCGCGCGGCATCCGACCCTCTTGAGGCAGAGACCCAACCCTATGCATCGCTTTTCGATCCCGACTTCAATGCGCAGGGAAAGTTCGAATGGATATACGGCCATCTCAACCTGAACTCCGCTCCGACACTGTTTGAAATAGAAACCCTTTTGAGAGGTCCTTTTGTTTCCTCGGACATTCGTCTTGAGGCCGATCACTTCAAGACTCCAACCTACTCCCGTGAAGGCGTCAGCGGAAACCTGCGCAGCGGTCTGAAACCCGACGCGATTCCAAAGATTGCAGCCGGTCTTTTCAATGCGCGTCCGTTCTATAGCCCCTCACATCTCGCCCGCGTTCTCTCTGAACTAATCGACCGGCACGATGCCCTGCCCGATCATCACAATGACGCCGAGGCGGAAGAGACCTTCGCGAGGATTTTCAACACCACGACACTCTCGAGCCGTCATTTCCGGATCTTTACCTCCGCCGAGGTGTCTCACCGTCAGACGGGTGAAGTGTCAGGCCGGAACCGCCGGGTCTATGAGGTCTTTCTCCGGCCTGTCCGGAACGCAGCGGGCGAAGTGGTCAAATCGAAGCTCGAAGTCATTTCCTCCCGTGATCTTTGAAGAATGAAATCGATACTAGTCTTCGTCGCTCTCCCTATCCTGACACTACCACTGCAGGCTCAGGATTCCGTCGAATCCCCACAAGCTGGATTTCTAAACCTGGTCAATCTAATCACCCTGAAAAGTCCCACCTTCGTCGATCTGGCCGGTTTCAAGCTCAATGGGGGTGAGGCCATGGCACCGGGTGATACCTCCGGCGTGCTCGCCATCAAGCCGGAGACTTACTCGTTCACCCTCTCAAATACAGGTGCGAAGCCGGAGACGATCACCGGCAGCTTCACGATGGAGCAGGGCAAAACCGTCGCCATCATTTGTTATGACGAGGTCAAAGAGAATCGGGAAGGGAAGCGGGAAGTAAAACTGCGATACAACCTGCTGATCGAGTCCGACGAGCAGACCGGGCCGCGACTGAGTATCGTCTCTCTGCTCAATGTGCCCCTTGTCGGCATCGAAGTCTCGGGGGTTCCGGTGACGCTAACCGAACGACTCGCCCATCAGGCGAAGGTGAGTCTGAACGAGGAGGTCAGCATCGTTCACAAGGGACGAACCCTGGCCGGGTTCGAGGTGACCAAGCCGGTCCACACCATCCTCTTCCTCTTTGAGAATCCTGAGTCAGGTGAAGTGGAGATCTCCATGATTCAGAATGAGAAGCTCGAGTATCACCCCCCTCTCGATGCGGAAGACGAGGGCGAGGAAGAGGAGAATTGAACTCGCGGATCCGGGCTCCCGGGGTGGTATGCGCCACGAATCGCAGCGATCACCCGGACACTGTCAGTGACGGCTTTGACGTTGTGGACGCGGAAGATATTGGCCTGTGCCACAAGACCCCGCACGAGGCAGGCGATTGTCCCGGCGTCACGATCCGCCGGAACGGGCAGGCCGAGGACATCGCCGATGACCGTCTTACGCGAGATGGGCAGGAGGATGGGAAGGTCGTATCGGCTCAGTCTCTCGAGTTCGCGGTAGATACTCAGGTTGTCGATGCACTGCTTGGCAAAGTCGATTCCCGGATCGAGAATGAGCTGATTGTCATCAAGGCCAATCGCCCGGGCTCGCCCAAGCCGGTTGTCGAAGAATTCCTCAAGCGAATCCCAGACATTGCGATAGCGCTGGCTGGTGTGGGGCACCTTCGGCTCGCCGACCGTGTGCATGATGAGGAGTGCGGCGTTGAATTCAAAGCAAAGCCTCGCATTGGTGTCCTCGACGAGTCCGCCGATGTCATTGATGATGTCGACCCGTCCGGTTTGAAGCACCGCTTCCACGATCTCCGGGCGCCACGTGTTGATCGAGAGGAGTGGCGGCCAGATCTGAATTTTGTCCCGGGGCGCGGTTTCGGCGCAGAGTTCGTGAAACCCTTCGATGAAAGGGAGGAGCCTGGCGATTTCCTCGGCGACGCTGATGGCTCCACGGTTCGTTCGCGCACTTTCAGCCCCGACGTCGATGATATCGGCCCCTTCCTCCGCCATCCGCACCGCCTGGCGGAGGGCCTTCTCGAGATCGAGGGTCCCGTCACCGCTGAAGGAATCGTCGTTGATATTGACGATCCCCATGACGCGGGGGAAAGCTCTCAGGATTTCCTTCATCTCTGCACAGCCCGAAACGGGCAACCTCCCCGAGATTGGACGAAAAAGAGAAGGATGAGGCAATGTAAAAAGAGGAATTTTCCGGGCGCGAAAGCGGTGATGGGGGAAAACCCTACTTCACCCCGGCCCTTCACCAAATGCCCTACCCGATCCGCACGCTGCGCTTCTTGTCCACCTTCAACACCTGTCCGGACTTCCACTCTGGGGTAGCCTTGGGGTCGACGAGTTTCTCTCCGTCGAGTTGTACGCTGCCCTGCTGAATGAGGCGGCGTACGTCCGAACCGGAACGGGGGCTTTCGAAGACTTTCTCGTAGACCTCTCCGACGACTCCGAGGAGGTCGCGTCTTTCACCGATGTCAAAACCGGGAAGGTCGACGGCGTCCAGATCTTTGCGGCTGAACATCGCCTCCCAGTTCTCCCGGGACGCAAGTGCCTCGTCGGCCGAGTGGTAGCGGGAGACAATCGCGACGGCGAGGGACTTCTTCGCCTCCATCGGATGAATGGAACCGTCGATCTCATTGCCCATGAGAAGGACCGAGTAGCGAGCCATGAGTTCATCGGAAATGCTCATGAGCTTGCCGAACATCTCGCCTGGTGCTTCGGAGATCCCGACATAGTTGTTGAGGCTCTTGCTCATTTTCTGAACCCCGTCGAGTCCTTCGAGAATGGGCAAACACATCACGACCTGCGGCTCCATGCCCTCGTTCTTCTGCATGTCGCGTCCGACTAGGATGTTGAAGAGTTGGTCGGTCCCGCCGAGCTCGACATCGGCACGGACTTCGACCGAGTCCCAGCCCTGCACGATGGGGTACTGGATCTCGTGAAGGCGCACTTCCTGATCGTTCGCGATGCGGTTTTTGAAATCCTCGCGCTGGAGCATCTGCTGCAGGGTGACGCGCGCATTGAGCTGAATGACATCGGAGAAGGTCATTTTGTTAAACCAAACTCCGTTGAAGACGACCTCGGTTTTCTCCTTGTCGAGAATACGAAAAGCCTGCTCGGTATAGGTCTCCGCGTTCGAAAGGATGGCCTCGCGGGAGAGAGGCGGGCGGGTTTTGGAGCGTCCGGTGGGGTCGCCGATCTGGGCGGTGAAGTCTCCGATAATGAGCACCGCCTGATGGCCGAGTTCCTGAAATTGGCGGAGTTTCTCCAGCACCACGCTGTGTCCCAGATGAAGATCGGGCGAGGTCGGATCAACCCCGAGCTTGGCCCGCAACGGAGTGCCGCGCTCCAGCTTTTTGAGCAGCTCGTTTTCGCTGATGATTTTGGCAGTTCCCCGGGAGAGGATCTTGAGCTGTTCGGCGGGTGATTTCATGGCCTTGAAATGGGGGTGCCAAGGAACATGGCCCCACGCCTTAGATCAAGCCACTTCTTCACCTTCACGCACCGTTGGATTTTCACCGGGAGGAAGTCCGAATTTTGTGCGGTAGACGGCGGGGCTGATGTCGAAGACCGTCTCAAACTGTTTCGAAAAGTCGGCCGTCGTGGTAAAACCCAGCTCTTTGGAAATTTTTCTCGGCTCATCCGTACCGGAGAGGAGTCGGCAGGCGGCATGGAAGGCGCGGCGGCGCCTGGCGTAGTCCGGCATCGACATGCCGCTGAGTTCCTCGAAGGACTTCTCGATGGCTCGCTTTTCAAAACCCCCGCGAGACATCTTTTCCGCTTCGAATGCTTCGCCGCGAAGGATGGTGGCTTCGATCTGGTCGAGCGCGAATTTGGCCTCGGGAAGCACTTCGACCTCGGAAACGCCCCGCCAGAAGCGGAGATATTCGTCGGCAAGAAGCATCATCAGTTTGAGCAGGGAAACCCGGGCGATGGGCTCAATCTGGCGTTTTTCTTTGATCAGTCCCCTCAGGTATTCGAGTTCACTGCGGACCCTCGAGGCTCCGTCGCCCCGAGTCGTGAAGACGTGCAGATTGTCCTCGCGGTGGAAACGGAACCATGACTGATCAAAAAAGAGCGAAAGAACTCCGGGCGAATTCGCGATGATCTCGTACTCGCGGGTGAGCCACTCGGGAAGAAAACGGATACGGGTAAGAACGACCTCGTCGGGTTGCTTCACAGTGTGGCGATGGCCCGGATTCACCATCATGGCCGCGCCTTCGCGGACCGCCTGAGTGCCGGTCTCCGTCTCGTGCAGGAAATTACCCTCCTGAACAAAAAAGATCTCCGGGAAATTCGTCGCCGGGAATTCGTATTCGTCGACGAGCTGGAAATGCGTCAAGCGCACAGGCCAGCGCCCCGAATTCTCGATACGGTTTTCTCCGATTCCTGATTTTTTGAAAAACAGACCCATGCCAGTCAGTGCGTTTCGCGATGCTCTTACATCGCTGTCATTTTAATCTATTTCAAAGGCTTCCGGGTAATGAACTTTCACGAGAGTAAGGCCGTCAGCCGGGGCGCAGTAGGGGGCTTTCGCCTCCTTCCCGGCACCCGTGAGCAAGCGGTTCAACTCCTCAGGGGAAATTCTACCTTTTATACAATATACCGCAGATCCGACAAGAAAACGGACCATTTTATAAAGAAATCCATTTCCGCGGAACTCGAGAATCAGCAAATCGTCCCGCTCCGGAGTGACTTGGGCGAGGCTCAGAGTTCTTACGGTATCCCGTTCCTCGTCTTTTCCATCGTGCCGCTTGGCGGAAAAGGCGCGGAAGTCATGGGTGCCCTCATAGAGACTGAGAATCTCCGCAAGATCCTTGACCGGTCCGAGGCCGCGCTGGTGCCAGGCCAGTCCGTGTTGGAGGGGAGGGAGGATGTCGCCGGTGGCGATCTCGTAGCGGTAGGTCTTTTCCTGAGCTGAAAAACGGGCATGAAAAGTCCCGTCGATAGGGACGCATCGCATGATCCGGATGCTTGGCGGAAGTTTTGTATTCAGGGCCCGCTGCCACTCATCCCCCTTCATGCGCCACGCCGACGGCGCGTCGAAATGGGCCACTTGTTGCAAGGCCGAGACGCCGGCATCGGTGCGGCCCGAGCCCTGGACCGAAGTGACCGCCGGACAGACGGCGGCGAGAGCCTGTTGCAGGATATCCTGCACCGCGTCTCCGGAGGCCTGGCTCTGCCAGCCGGAAAAGGAGCGCCCATCATAGGCAAGGTTGAGCCGGAACCGGCTGGTCTGTTGTGTCTCCTCCATCGGGGCGGGGTGAAGTTTACCCTCATTTTCACGACTCGCCGTTGCCAAATATTCCCGTGTGCCGTCTATTCTCACCACTTGAGAATCCAGCAGCACTTCGATCTAAAGCAGCATATTCGCGAGCTGCACCGTTTTGTTCTTCCCTTCTTTTTTCTGCTGGGGGCGGTCATGATGGTTCTTTTTATCGCCTTTCGGGCAGGGGAAGAGGGACCGGGTGTCCATGAAACCCGGGAACCATCCCTAAACGGGCTCATCCGTCCCGCCAAAGAGGCCGCCTTTGATCCGCCAATGGCTGTCCTCTCGCCCATCGAGATGGTGCTCGCCCCGGACGCGGTGAGTTTTGATGCTCCCTCCGGGAGTGAGCACGGGGCACTCACCTATAATGCACAGCCCTTTCTTTTGAACCGGCATCTCGGAGACGATCTCAATGGCATCGGGGGACAAAATTCGGATCTCGGCGACCCCGTCTATGCCGTCTCGGAGGGAAGAGTTCTCCAGGCCGGTTGGGCCGGGGACGGGTGGGGCAACGTCGTTGTTCTCCTGCACGAGAGGAACAAGGGGGAGATGGTGAAAACGCTGTATGGGCATCTCGATTCCGTTCGTGTTGCTGTCGGAGGGCAGGTCAGGAGGGGTGACCCGATTGGCACGATGGGCAATGCCGCAGGGCGCTACCCCGCGCATCTCCATTTCGAGCTGAGTCCTGCCGCCGCTCTTGAGATCGGGCCGGGCTACGCGGATTCAGGAATGGGACGTCTTTCCGGGGAGCATTCGCTTCATGAATGGCGTGTTCGGTCGGAAGATCGGCTTTCCGCCGCCCCGGTTGGAGAGGCGCTGGAATCGTCGGCGTTTAATCTCGATGTGGAGGATCCGGCCGGCAAAGAGCGCTGACTCTTTTCCGGCCGCCCCATTTTCAACCGCCGACCCGGCTCGCCCCGCCTTCCGGCGCTTCGTCGCCAAACGCATCTTCGTAGAGGTAGACGAGAGCCAGAGTGGCCCAGGCTCCGGTGATGAACATGCCGAAATAGAGGGCAAAAATTCCAATGATGGAAAGGAACGTGTTCAGCATCATGAACAAAAAGAACTTGAAGAGGAAAGCCCGCGTTGCTCTCCAGGCGAGGGAAAGGGATTCTTTTGCGGTCAGGCTGCAATCGAGAATCAGCAGGGATGCAAAATTGGCGACCTGTCCGAGGATCATGAGAGGCACGGAGATGAGAAGAAGAAAAACCGTTGATCCGCCGATCAGGGCGGCGATGGCGAGGGGTTCTTCAAGTTTTTCCTCCAATTGGGCTCCACCCGCCGTCAGCAGTGCGATGATCACCGCCACAGCGACGATGATAAGCGCGAACAGCACAGTTCCGATTCCCGCAACGATGAGGTTCATGATCGCAAGCGGTCCGAATTGTCTCCGGAAGCCCTCAAAAAGCATGTCGATATTGGCTTCCTTCCCGCGGATGCGGAGGAGCATGTACCAATAGAGACCGCCCATGAGCGGATACATCAGAAAGAAGATCGGCACATAAAACTGCGAAGCCACTGACAGGATCAGGCTGGTCAGCGCAAAACACCCGACCATGGGCCAGAAATTGGCTGCCAGCATACCCCAGCCGCGTCCGATGCAGGAACGTATCCGGGGGCGGAAGCCCGGACGGAGTCTTGCCTCCCTCGGAACAAAAGAAACGATGCTTTTCGGAACCGGAGGCGGGCCACCGGCCGCGATGGCAGGTGGAGATGAAAGGTTGGCCGCCTTCGATGCCAGGTCACTTGAGGAAACGGGCACCCACTCATCCATCCCCTCTCGCCAAACGAGGCTTGCGGCACTCAGTTCGCCAGTCTGGTAGAGTCCGAGAACTTCGATCTCTGAAACCGGTCCCCGCCGTTCCCCCTTCCACTCGTAAAACCAAAATGTTTCCCCATTCATTCCGGTGTTCATAGAGCCTGAAATGAGAGGCTCCAGCAAGCAATAGTTTTGTCGGGAAGCCAACCGCCCTGTGTCAGGGTTTCGGTTCCTTTACCCTCTCATCCAGTTCGATCAGTTCCGAGACCGTGACAAACTCATACCCCTGGGCAAGCAGCTGATCGAAGGTCGAGGGCATGGCATCGACGGTGGGCTTATGGAGGTCGTGCACCAGAAGTATTCCTCCCGGGGCGGCACCACTCACGAGCCGACTCGTGACGACTGCCGGGCCGGGACGCTTCCAATCCTCGGGATCCACCGACCAGAGAATCGTCGGGTAACCCAGCGCTTCCATCACGACCTTTTTCTGGTCGTTCTTGATGGCCCCGCCCGGGGGTCGCATTGTCCGGGGAACGACACCGGTTTCATTCACAATCTGATCGTGTGCCGCACGCAGTTCGGTGATGAGGGCCTCGTCTGACATCCGTGAGAGGGTGCCGTGAGAGACGGTGTGGTTGCCGATTTCATGCCCCTCTTCGATCATGCGGCGGAGCAGTTGGGGATTGTACTTCACCATATTGCCGACGACGTAAAAAGTCGCTTTGATCTCGCGCTCCTTGAGCATGTCGAGCAGGCGCGGTGTGTTCTCGGGGTGAGGCCCGTCATCAAAGGTAATCGCGATGACCTTCCGGCTCGTTTTTACCCTGGTGTAGGTGTCATCGATCTCACGACTCCAGCCGGAAGGTGCCTTCTTTTCTTCGACCGAACCCCAGGTTGGTCCCTCCAATCCAACGATGAGAGGAGGCAGGGTGATCTTCAATTCGCCTCCCGGGAGGAGGGACGGATTTCTCGAAACGGACGAGGGAACCTGGCAGGCGGTCAGCAAAAGGACGGGGAGCAGGGAGAGAAAGACGGCCTTCATGGATTACCTGATGCTGGAAATTGGAGTGGCCGATGCGTCCGTTCTGGTGCGCAGCCCCCAATAATCCCGCCACCCCGGCAAAATTTCAAGGAGCAACTCCCGGATTGCCCCTTAAATCGCCGGAAGGGAGCCCCGGAGCCTGCTGCCAGGCAATCCGGCGGTTGGGCCCTGTTCAATTCTCCGTTGTCTGGAAATCGGCGTAGGCGTTCACCGAATGCTCCGTGAAGTCGAGCCCGTCCTCCTGCTCCTCGTCCGAAACTCTCAGTCCGATGAAGGTATCAATGAGTTTGAACAGAATAAGGGCCACAAAGAACGCACCAATGCAGATCGCAAGGGTTCCGAAAAGCTGCGTTCCGAGTCGATTTAGGCTGAATCCGTCTTCATGGAACAGGGCGACACACAAGGTGCCCCAGATCCCGCAGAAAAGGTGCACTGGCACGGCTCCCACTACATCGTCGAGTTTCATGCGCTCAAGGAGGAGCGCTCCGGCGGTTGCAATGATGCCGGCGACCCCTCCGATGATGATGGAACTCAGGGGTGTCACCACATCCGCTCCGGCAGTGACGCCCACAAGACCGCCGAGGACTCCGTTGAGGGCGATAAGAACGTTCGCTACTCCTCGAAGCCACCAGAAAAAGAACATGGCGACGACACATCCGGCTGCTCCGGCGATCCCGGTGTTGACGCAGATCCTCCCGATGCCGGCACTTCCTTCAACGAGCGATCCTGCATTGAATCCGAACCAGCCCACCCAGAGGATGAGCGTACCAAAACAGACCAGTGGCAGGTTGTGCCCCGGCAGGTAGCGGGGATTTCCGTCTTTGTCGAAACGCCCGACGCGTGGCCCCACCACGATGATTCCCGCGAGGGCGCTCGCTCCGCCGATTCCGTGAACGACGGTGGAGCCGGCAAAGTCGAGGAAGCCGACTCCGAAATTCTCCAGCCAGCCGGGACTTCCGCCAAAGCCGGGTTCAAACCCCCCGCCGAAACTGCCCCACGCCCAGTGGCCGAACACAGGGTAGATGAGGCCGGAAAGAATCACCGTGTAAACCAGATAGCCCATGAACTTGATCCGCTCGGCCATTGCGCCGGAGGCAATCGTGCATGAGGTCGCCACAAAGACGACCTGGAAGAAAAAGAAGGTCCAGATCGGGCTGTCAGCTGAAAATTTCCACACGGCAAAATCCTGGGATCCGATCCACCCGCCTTCAGTTGTGCCGAACATGAAAGTGAAACCGAAAAGGAGATAGGCGATTGAGGCCATGGAGAAATCGAGCACATTCTTCATTCCCACGTTGATCGCGTTCCGTGAGCGGGCCATTCCGATCTCCAACATGCAGAATCCGAGCTGCATCATCATCACGAGAATGCCCGCCGTGACCGTCCAGACATAGTCGATGTTCTTCTGGATCTGCGGTTTGTTCTCACCGAGAGGAGAATCAAGAGTCTGAAACTTCATGTCGAACTCCCGCATTTTCTTTTTCTGAAACTCCGGGTCATCGAGGGCGGATTCAGCCTGTTTCTCAAGTTCAATCCGCTGCTTCATCTTGTTTGCCTGCTCGATGAGCAGGTTCAGGCGCTCCAGATCGGCATCGCTGCCGATACCCTCCTGAGCGGTCACGGGAACAAGCTGCCCGAGGAGTAAAATGAAAGTCAGGAATAGTAGGGTGGCGTGTCTCATGGTTCTGAGGAAAGTCGTGGAGGGTTCCGGGAGCGGAGGGTTCTTCAATCGAGGTGATCTTCAACGTGGGAAATCATTTCCATTTCGAGCAATCGCCGGACGGACTTGTCTTTCACTTTCGAGATGACCCTCTGCCCGAAAGGCCTGAACTGAGCCGCGTTCAGAAATGCGTCACCTGTTATTCCCATCGCGGCGAGTTCGCGGTCGATCAGTTTTGCGGCTTGTGCTCTTCCCAGCACTTTGGAAAGGAGATTTTCAATTCTCTGGCGGAACGAGGTCCAGTTCTCAGCCCGATTGACTGGCGGCGATACTTCGCGAGGGACCGCCGCCGGTGTTTGCTCGCTCACCGGCGTTAGAGGGACAGGAGCGGCAACTGCTGCAGTCAGTGGTTCAACAGCAACGGGATCAGGTGAAGGGGTGGACGGTAATGGTGACACCATAATTTCAGGCGGGGTGGCAGGCTCTGGTGCCGGGCCCGGGAGTTCCCCGGTTACCGCCGGCGCAATCGTCATCGGTAGGATCGCGGGAAGCGGGTCTTCCTGATCTCCGGCGGTCGACAATTGGAGTTGGGGAAGGTCGCCCCCCTCGTCCAGGTTGAGCCGCAGCGAACTCGCCCATTTTCGCAGGAATTCCTCACCCGACTTTTCCACGACCGCCGAGTCCTCGATCTTCCCAAAAATGAGGCAGACCGTGAGTGGAACGACGTTAAAGATGAGAACATTCCCGCCGTCGAACCCGAGAAGGGCCCGGTAAAGAGGGCGGCTCGAGTTTCGATACTGGGCGATCAGTGCGTTGACCTCCTGCACAAAGTCATTGACCTGCCAGTCCATGAGGAGGGTCTCCGAACTGATCATCACTCCCTCGTGCATCATTACCGTCCCCTCAAGCCTGCGGATGCGCTTCAGCATCTGGAGCGATTTGATCAAAGCATCGTAGGAGGTTTCGTTGTTCATCGATATGCTGGCCTCGAGTCCCCGAAGGTTCACTTGGTTGCTTCGTAAAGGCTATGGCCGGAGTATCCCGTCCCGGTGACAAGAATTCCCTTGGCGTCGAATCCCTCGTCCGATGACTTCGCAAAGCGAAACCCGATTGAGCCTGCTGAGTGAGCGACCGAGCTGCACGCCAGAGCCGACATTCCGATCGCCAGGCCGATCTGATGGGCTCGTGCCTGCAATCCCTCGGCTTCTCTCGCAAACAGGGAACGGATTTCTTCCGAGGCCTCTCCGGAGACTCCGATGACTTTGTCACCTTTGATCTCCAGTAAAAATGTCGGCGGTCTTGTCATGAAAAATGCTTTTTGGGGATCAGGTTCCGGTTGCGGGCAGTCGTAACCAAAGCCGCATCGATCAAGTCCCTTGGTTAGCAATTCTTGAGCCTAAGTTTGATCATTTTTTACAAATCAAAGTTTCCGCCTTATGAAAATGTTGCCGAAGATCGGACTCCTCCTCCTGATGTTTTTTGTGCTGTTTGCCTCTTTTGTACTTCCTAAATTTGTTCAGCGCTCCGAGCCTCCCACTTCGAAAGAGGATCTCGCGGCGGCGCTGGCAGCAGTCGATGTTCCGTCCGAAGTGATCGAGACCGAAACTTCTCCTGTCGTCCCCCAAACGGTGGAAGCACCCAGTGCGTTGCGCGATGATGCCCGGTTTGATGCCTTTTTTGCCGCTCTTGATGCAAAGGATTTTGAGGCTGCGGGGAAGGCATTCCTCTCCGCTTCGGAGGGTCAGGAGCCGGCGGTAAAAAAGGAGCTCACGAGACAATTGGAGATTGCGGTGAACGCCATGGAACCCGCCGCTCCTGAGCTAACGACCGTCGCCACGACCGGTCCGGCAACGTCCGTTCTTCCTGATTTGCTTGAACCTGTCGTTCCTGAGGCGGACGCTCCCGCCCCTCCGGTGACAAAATCCTCGACGGACGAGGGGGCTGCTGAGCTCGTCAAGTTCATGGGGCTGGTTCAGGCGGGAAACTTTGAAGGAGCGAAGGGCATCCTCAACAGCCCGGAAACGAAGGTAGACGCGAGCACCCGCCTCGTGATGGAGACGGCGCTTGTCACCGCCGAGAAGAAGGAGAAGGAGATCGAGGACTCGAAGCGCCTCCTTGAAGAATCCCGTCAGGAGATGGCGAAACTTCAGCAGGAAAGCATCAGCCAGATCCAGGCGTCGGTGAAGGAACTGACCAGCGCCACGCTCGCTGCCCGGGAGGCTGTGGCCGAGACCTCCCGTCTTCGGGAGGAGATCGTGCAGGTCAAGACCGTTGCCTCTTCTTCCTCACCCCCCGCTCCCGCAGAGGCGGAATTGATCGAATTGCCCGAGCCGGTCGCGGTGATGTTCGGCTTCGATTCCACCTCGATCAGTGAAGATAGTCGAAAGATTCTCCTTCCGGTGGCTGAGTCATTGAAGGGCAAGCCCGGAATGTCGGTTCAGTTACGGGGACATTCGGACACGACCGGTGCTTCCGATTACAATGCCATCCTCGCCCTCGCGCGTTGCGAAATGGTGCGGGACTTCCTTGTGGAACAGGGCATCGAGGCAAAACGAATCTCGGTCGTTTCTTTTGGAAAAACGCAGGCCGGTGGGAGTGGAAAATCTGCGGAGGAACTTCGCCGCGTCGACGTCATTTTCAGGGCCGAATAGTCCATCAGATAGTCCGTCGATCTTGAAGCGATATGCCGGTGATGCCGGTGACCGCAGTTGAGGCGAGCGGTTTGCGCGTGTAGGATATTTTCTCAGCCCGCGGCAATCTCATTGGGATGCCCGACCGGCGAAGAGCGTCGACCCGCCCCTTTGTCTGGCTTACGCAAGCGCGATGGAACTTATTCTACTCCCTGTTTCCCTTGGTGAAGCGATGGACAAGCTCACCATTCTCGAGATCAAGATGGAGAAAATCTCCGATTCACGCCGGACCGATTGTGAAAAAGAGTATCAGCTCCTCGCGGATAAACTGGATCCCTATCGAAAGCAGTTCGCCTATTACTACCGCATCCTCAAGGAGATCAACCTATCCCTCTGGGAGACTCAGGATCATTTCCACGGAAGGAATGTCAGTCCCGAAGAGGGGGCCGCGATGTGCCGGTTGATTCTCAAGGAAAATGACCGCCGCTTTCGCGTGAAGGCTAAGATCAATGTCGCCTCGGGGTCTCCACTCCGCGAACAGAAGGGCTATGGAGAGAAATTGGCCTTCCTCAACGCGCCGCGCGAACGTGACGTCATGACTTGGTTGAACGGAGCCATTCGTTTTCTCGCGACCGCCTACGACAAAGTTCTGGTCGCCTGCAGCAGCAGGGACGAAGCGGAGCTTCGCGCGATTTATGAGGATGATCCCTGCATCGAGTTGCGGGTGATCGGAGACGAATCGGGAACCGCGCCCCTTATCGATCTGCCGGATGATCTCGTGACCCGGAGCGAAATCACCGTGTTTTCGTGCGGTCCGGGAGCTGGATCCGGGAAAGTGTCTGATCTGCCGGAACTCTTCTACGATGAGCTCAAGCTTGGCCGGAACATCAGAACCGAATATTTCCATGCTCCGTCCCGGGCGGCAGAAGCACCTGCGGTCTGATGGGCCATCCCGGAGTTCTACCGAGCCGTCACGACCACCCGGAAGCCGAAGTTTGCGCTTCGGCTGTTCTCGGGGCCAAGAAACCGGAAGGACGAGCGCATCATATTTTCGATTCCGAAATCCCATGACCCGCCCCGCAAAGTTCGGAGAGGAGAACCGTCTCCGGAACTCGGGTTGGCCAATCCAGGCAACTTGGCGAGGGTATCGGCGTCATTGAGAGCGGAATGGTAAACTTCGTCACACCACTCCCAGACATTGCCGCCCAGATCGAAAAATCCGTGGCGATTGGCGAGATGTTGCCCGACCGGCGCGGTGGCGGCTGCGTCATCGGCGTACGGATAGGCCAGTCGCCACTCATAGCCGGGGAAAGCGGCGCGTACCTCTTCACCCGGGTAGTTTCCGGCCGTTTTGGGGGCTGGCCACTCATTGCCCCAGGGGTAACGACTTTCTGAACCGGCGGCGGCGCTCCATTCGGCATCAGCGGGGAGGCGGTAAGAGTGCCCCGGGTCCTTCTCCGAAAGCCACTTACAGAAAGCTTGCGCCTCCGTCCAACTGACGCACACGACAGGATGAGAATCCGTCTGGGAGAAGGCCGTGTTGTCCCAACCTCCCTTTTCCTCCAGGTACCAGCGGGCTTTCCCGGCAGGATCAATCCCGAGGAGATTCGCCCCTCCCATCTGCTGATATCCGGTTTCCTGCACAAACGCACGGAAGTCACCGAGCCGGGTTTCGGTTCGGCAAAGGTAGACGCCCTGGTAGCCGGGAACAGGAATGAACTCCATGCCCAGGGGATTCACGTAAGGCCGCTCTTTGGTCGCCTCGCTAAGCTGCGGTCCTCTCATCGTCGCGGGAAAAGCGGGAGTCGCAGCCGGGGATTTCATCGCCAGTTCTTTGGCCCTCGCTTCAGCGGCCTTCGCCTCCTGCGCCTTTTTATAGGCGATCATGTTGGCAACCATGGATTCGGGACTGCCCGCCCCGAGCGGAGCATCCGTCCCTGATGATGTCCCCGTTGGTGTCCCGGCTTTTGCCACGGTTGCACCCGGTCGGTTGGCAAGGAAACTCTGCTCCCGGAAGATTCGCCCCGACCCGTCAAACTTCAGCCACGGAACCTGCTGCTGGGAGGTGGCTTCCTGGACCCGGTCACTCACCGCGAAAAACGCATCCATCAGATTCATCCCCTCGCGGGGCAGGACCTCAATGAGAGCCTCCGTGAATGGCCCGTGTTCGGTCCCGTCGCTGGCAACCCGTTCGGGAGCGGCCGCGAGGATCATGAGCGTGTCGGCAGGGATGCGGTCGTCCGCGTAGGTGACGAGGCCTCCACCTGCCCGGGCCGAACCACGACCGGCAGGGCGTTCGCGACAACAGTCCATCAGGATTACCTTGGCACCCGGCGTGGCATCGGCGAGGTCGGCGGTGAGACCCATGAGATTAATTCCCGTGGCGCGCAGGACCGCTTCCGACTTCACCGCACCGGCGACATCCACGTCGATGGGAAGGAGAAAGTTCTCTTTGCCGTCGAGGCTCTCCATGCCATGTCCGGCATAATACACCAGAACAATGCCCGCCTCTGCGGAGGCCTTTTTGAAAGATTCAAAGAGTTCGAAAAAGGTGAGCCGGGTGGTGTTGGTTGAAAAAAATATCCCGTCTGACGTAAACCCAAGATCAGACTCCAGCAGTGACTTGATGGCGGAAGCATCGCGCACCGCATTCGCCAGAGGGGCTTTGGGATAGGCATCGTTTCCAACCACGAGGGCGACGCGATCAAGGGCGACTCCGTCGATGCTGGAGACGGTGCAGCAGGCTCCGATAAGAAGCAGAACGGGGAGAAAACCGGAAACGTGATTCTTCATGGAGGGACGAGGTTCGGAAATCCCGGAGTAATGATAGATGTAAGCTCTCCTCTGTTTATGCACGAAAAGGCACCCCTTTGCAAGATACCTGGAGAATGGTCATTGAGGCTCGCCTAGGGGCCTGCTTCCTCCAGATCCAGTCCTTCGAGGGCTTTCCGGATCCGGTGAATTTTTTCCGAAGTGCTCAAAGCCACGCGACCGGCGCTGAGGAGATCGGGAGCGGCTTCGGTGAGACGGGGAATCGCGGCGAGAGTGAAGTCATGTTCGGCCAAATACCGCTTCGCCTCCGCGACCGTTGCGAGACTGAAGAGCGCGGCGTAAAACCAGGGCTTCGGATCCTCGTTGTGTCCGAACCGATCCGTCAGAAGCTTCACCCGTCGACAGGACTGCTGGAGGCGCTTCGGGTCAGTTTGCGCGAGGTGTTCGAGGTATTCCGCCGCGTGTTTTCTGAGCGCTTCACGCACGATCCACCGATCGTTGAATCCCTTTACCCAGCTTATTTCATCGGGGAAATACACATCTCAAACATAACCATCTCCGCACCGGGATCAATATTGAGCTGATTAATGGATCAGTTCGCGATGAAAAAGGCGTGGGTTCGGCTTGCCAAGGATCATCCACTTGCCTAAGTATCTCCGCAATGATGGAACTCTGGTGGCGGGCGCTCGATCTCGAATTGCAGATCTTCTACGGGATCGGGATCATTTCCCTGTTCAGCCTTATTCTGCAGATGGTCCTACTCCTTTTCGGAGGACTAGATGACCATTCCGACTTCTCAAACGTCGGTGATCATAGTTCCGGGCTCGGCGTTCTTTCTTTTCGGGGCATTACCGCATTCTTCCTCGGCTTCGGCTGGGCGGGAGTCATCGCGCTCAAGGCCGGGCTCGGACTCGCCGCCGCGATTGCCATCGGACTGGGGACAGGGGGCCTCCTTATGTTTGGCATTTTTCTCCTCATGACCTCACTCCTGCGTCTTCAAAGCAGCGGCTCTCTGAACTATAGCAATGCTGTCGGCGAGGTTGCGACGGTCTATGTCACCATTCCCGCCGACCGGAAGAGTGGTGGCCAGATCGAAGTCATGATTCAGGGACGACTCGCCACGGCGGAGGCACTTCAAAGGGGATCGACACCCCTTTCCCAGGGCGAAAAAGTCCGTGTCCTCGAAACGGTCGGAAAATCCACTTTCATCGTCGAACCGCTCAATCTCTAATTAATCTCCCCATGGAATTCCTCATCCTCATCGGTGCCTCGGTCGCAGTCTTCTTCTCCGTTCTCGTCGCTCTCGCGATGCGCTACAAAAAGTGTCCCTCGGACCGCATTCTTGTTGTTTACGGAAAAGTCGGAGCCGGCAAGTCGGCGCAATGTTACCACGGCGGTGCAGCCTTCATCTGGCCGATCATTCAGGATTACCAGTACCTCAACCTGACTCCCCTGCCCATTGACATCAAACTTGAAGGGGCTCTTTCGAAGCAGAACATCCGTGTCAATACTCCTTCGACCTTCACCGTGGGGATCGCGACCGAACCCGGCGTGATGGAGAACGCGGCCGAGCGACTCCTCGGGCTCACGATGCAGCATATCACCGAGTTGGCGAAGGACATCATCTTCGGCCAGATGCGCGTGGTCATTGCGACGATGGACATTGAGGAAATCAATGCCGACCGGGACAAGCTCATCGCCAACATTTCCACCGGGGTCGAGGTCGAGTTGAAAAAGGTCGGTCTCAGGCTCATCAACGTGAACGTGCAGGACATCACCGATGCCTCCGGCTACATCGACGCCCTTGGTCAGGAGGCCGCCTCGAAGGCCATCGCCGAGGCCAAAGTGAAAGTGGCCCAGGCCGACCGCGACGGAGAGATTGGAGCGGCCGTGGCCCAGAGGGACAAACGTATCGCCGTTTCCACCGCCAACGCCGAGGCCACCCAGGGGGAGAACACCGCCGAGGTCGATATTGCGAATTCGAACGCCCAGCGCCGCAGTTCCCAGGCCGAAGCGGAGCGCCTTGCCACCGCTGCTGAAAAGGTCGCCCAGGCGAAGGTTCTCGAAGAGGCCTATGTCGCTGAGCAGCGCGCCGAACACCAGCGCGCCGAGCGCGAACGATCCACACAGTTCGCCAACATCGTTGTGCCTGCGGAGATCGCCAAGGAGCGTCAGATCGTCGAGGCCGACGCCGAGGCGGAACGGGTGCGCCGCATTCAGCAGGGTATGGCGGACGCGGTCCGCGCTGAAAAGCAGGCCGAAGCGGACGGTATCATGTTTGTGCAGCAGGCCGAGGCGGGCGGGATGAAGGCAAAACTCCTGGCCGAGGCCGAGGGTGCCCAGGCCATCCTTGCGGGGAAAGCAAAGGGCTTCAAGGACCTCATCGCCACCTGCGAGGGTCCGAGTGGTGCCCAGCAGATGCTGGTGACCGATCTCCTTCCCCAGCTCATCCGCGAGCAGGTTCAGGCCATTTCCCAGCTCAAGATCGACAAGATCACCGTCTGGGACAGCGGTCAGGGAGCCGATGGAAAGGGCAGCACCGCCGGATTTCTCTCCGGTCTTGCCGGTTCGATTCCTCCGTTGCATGAACTCGCAAAGAATGTCGGCGTCGAACTGCCGGAGTATCTCGGCAAGTTGAATGAAGTGCCTTCCCGGTCCCCCAGGCCGGCATCGCCCGCGAAACCTTCCTCCGAGGAGGCCTGATTGCCGCCGCTGCTCACCCTGCATCTTGTGATCCTTGCCTGGGCCTTCACGGCCATCCTGGGCAAGCTCATCACTCTGCCTGCACTCGACATGGTGGTCTGGCGGACCGGCCTCTCCGCGCTTGGTTTTGTCGTATTGGCAGGGGCAATGCGGAATTCGCTCCGCGTCTCCGGGGCCGATGCCGCCAAGTTGCTCGGGATCGGAGCGCTGCTGGGTTTGCACTGGGTCACCTTTTTTCTCTCGGGGCGGCTAGCGACGGCTTCGGTCTCGCTGGCGGCATTGCCGACTCTGATGATCTGGTGCTCTCTCCTCGAACCTCTCGTCAATGGAACCCGGCGCTGGAACAAGGTCGAGCTGATCGTCGGCATGATCATCGTCGGGGCGGTCTGGATGATCTTTACGGTGGAGGCCCGATACTGGGTCGGCTTCTCCACCGGACTTGTCTCGGCGATGCTTGCGGCATTTTACGCCGTGGCAAACAAACAGCTGGTGAGCCGCTTTCCCTTCGCCGTTCTATGCTTCTATCAGATGCTCGGTGCCTGTGTGGCGGCGTGGGTCCTTTTGCCGGTCTTGAGCGAACACACTCTTCCGGAGCTTCCGGGTCTTCGTGACTTCGGATGGCTGATGGTTTTTGCCTTCGGCTGCACCGTTCTTCCCTATGCCGGATTTATTGTGGTGATGAGGTACCTGTCCATCTTCACAATCAATGTGGTTTACAACCTCGAGCCTCTTTACGGCATCGTTCTCGCTGCCCTTGTTTTCGGAGCGAGTGAAAAGATGACCCCGGGCTTCTATGCGGGCGCCGCCATCATCATCGCCTCAGTCCTCATCGTGCCGTGGTGGCAGAACCGGCGCTTCAGCGCCGCCGCATGAAGGCTTTGACGAAGTCCTCAAAACTGGGGGCTTCGCCAGGGTCGAGCGGCGAGATCTCCTCGATCTCGCGGCGATCGCGTTTCGTGGGGCGTCCCGCTCCCGCCTCGCGCTGAGGGGTGGAATCGCGGTTCAGTTTCTCGATTTCGGCGACCCTCTGGTATTCCGCCTCGGGCGTGAGATCCTGGAGAAAGCCGGCGACTTCTTTGGCGGCAACGCGTCGTCGGAGGATACCCTTCACCTGGAGGGTGCGGATCAGTATTCCCTGCTTCACGCGAATTTCGTCGCCGATCCGGACTTGTTTTGCAGCACGACAGCGCTGCCCGTTGATGAGGAGTTGCGCCTTCTTGCAGGCAGCGGCCGCCTGATCCCGGGTCTTGTAGAGGCGCACTGACCACGCCCAAAGATCGATGCGGACACTTTCGCCCCGGTTTGCTGGTTCACCTTCCACGATTTCAGTAAAGACTTCCGGAATCTAGCAGGTTTTACCGAGGAAGGTCCAGCAGGTTTCGCCATAACGTTCCAGTGCCCTGCTGCGCAGGGTATGTCCATTGGCGCCCTGTTTCAGGATCGCGAGCATCGTTGAACCGGATCCCGAGAGGAGCGCGGCCTCCGTTTCCGGCTGGGCGATGAGCCACGACTTCATCTCTCCCAGAACGGGAAACTTTTCAAAGACGGGGCGCTCCAGATGATTCACCATCGTGCCCCAGGGACAAACCTGCTCGTGATAGAGGAAACCCTCATATTCAGCGGAAGCCTCGTAATGCTGATAAGCCCAGGCGGCCGAGATCTCAAAAGCGGGTTTGATCAGAAAGACGGGAAGAGGCTCAATCCCGTGTTCCGCGGGAACCGGCACGACGATTTCGCCCCGCCCGCGGCAGTCGCAGGTCCTGTCATACACAAAAAACGGAATGTCCGATCCTACCGTGGCCCCGACCGAAGCCAGTTCCTCTTCAGGCAGGAAGAGGGAGCCCATCACGTTGATCGCCCGGAGCACTGCCGCCGCATCGCTACTTCCCCCGCCGAGTCCGGCGCCCGAGGGAATGTTCTTTTCCAGATCAATGCTGATGCTGAAGACTTTGTTAGTGTGCACCTCGAGTGCACGCACCGCCCTGACGGCGAGGTTGTCCTCTCCCCCGGGAAGAGAATTGTCGGAACAGCGCAGCACAACATGGTCATCGTCGCGCCACTTCAGGCGAATTCTATCCTGCAGGGAAAGCTTCACCATGCGGGTCTCGATCTCGTGAAAGCCGTCGTCGCGCATTCCGAGAATACGCAGATGCAAATTGGTTTTTGCCGGAGCGAACACCTCGTAGGCGTCGCTCATGTCAGGAAACTCATCACTCATGAAGGTCGGAGGGAAATCAGATGGACTCCCAACCAATAAGGGCAAAATGCCGTCCCGTCTTTCCCTTTTCGACCCGGTAACTGTAGTATCGGGCGAGATCGCTGCTCGTGCAGATCCCGCAGTCGATGACCCGGGATTCCGGAACGCCGACCCTGACACAGTCTCTCATGATCTGCGCCGCGAAGTCGACATCATAGGCCGGAGGGCGAATACAGGGGGCCAGTTGCACGATGAGATCCGCAGGCTCTGATCCGTAGACCTCCTGCATCAGGGCGATGGCCTTGGGAGCGATTCCGAGCTCGGTCCCCTTCTTTCCCGAATGGACCACGGCACAGGCGCGTTTCACCGGGTCAACGATGAAGACGGCCCCGCAGTCCGCCACGTAGACTCCGAGGAATTGTCCCGGTGTTGCCGTGAGAAGTCCATCGGTGTCCGGGAAATGGGAAGACGAGGGGTGTTCGCCATCGATCACCGCGAGTCGGCAGTCGTGCACCTGATCCCCGGTGGCGAGGTGTTCGCGCCGAATACCAAGGAGATCGAGTTGCTCGTCAAAATAGGGTTCGAGCCGGGCCAGCGCGGTTTCTCGTTCCGTATCGACGTCAATGTCAGGGCTGCGCAGGATGAAGCCATGCACGATGCCCTCCAGGGCGGAGAGCGCGGGAAAAGTTTCGAGGTGGGGGGAGGAACTCATCACCCCCTGACCCAACAGACTTATGCGCCGGAGTCAACCCGGTTGAGTCATCACTTGCTATCGTCGGATTGAACCACCCCTGGTGGTGCCTTTGAACGACTTGGCGTCGAAGTGCTCATCCTGGCGGAGTTTGAGGATGGCATCGGCGGCATTCTCGAACCGGGGTGTCGAACCCGAAATGTCGATCACCTTTCCTTCGGCGTTTCTGAACACAAAAAGGAAGCCATCGTATTTTTCCCCGTGAACGATGTCCTTATCATCATATTCAAACCTGACCAAATCACCCTCGATCTGAGTGTTCTTCCCGGGAGGAATGTTGATATCGTTGAACTCCATTCGCTGCATCACGACTCCCTCTCCCGACGTGTAGAGATACAATCCGAGAACAATCAGTGTCGCCGAGGCGTCTTTGATTTCGAAGGTGCGTTCCTGGTTTTCGAGGTAGATCTCAAACTGAAACTCTCCCTGCCTGTCCTCGTTTTGAAGAGCTCCCTCCTGTTTTTTCTCCCGCTTGTTGGGATTGGGTCTGACCACCACCTTCGGGATGTGGTTCTTCTTTTCGTTCTCGGCCCACTCCTTGAGAAAGGCGTTGTCGGGGGCTGAAAGTCGCTCAAGCGGAACGGTGACGTTGGCCCCTCCTCCCCGGGAAAGAACGACGGAGGTCTCAGTGACGGTCACCACCTCCGCCTCGATCGATTTTCCGTCCGTCGAGGTGAAGGTCCGGGCAACAGCGTCTGAAGAAAAAGTGAGGAGGGATAGACCAATCGCAAATGAAACAACGAGAACGGGTTGCGGCGATTCGGGAAGCGCAGGTCTCATTCTGCGAAAATAGTAAGATGAATGAGATTAGGGAAGAAAAAAATTATCTGCGGTAATTTGGTTTCCTTAATCGACCGCGTCGGTGCGCGATCTTCAAAAAGCCGGGGCAGAGTTTGCCCATTCTGTCTCACCTACGCCCTTCGCTGGATTACAGGACCTCTAGCGCGACCGGAAGATCTCACTAGTGAGCGCCTCAACAACGAGGGTGTTCAGGCCGTAGTTTTTTTCCCGCACCCGCTCGAGGATGTCCTCGATCTCGTAGTCGTCGACGACCTCCATGTGGCGGCCGGTTGAGTAGGCGAGCAGCTTCGCGACGAGGTGACGGGCAAAGAGGTCCTTGCGCCCTTCGGTGAGGATCTTTTTAAACTCGCGGAAGTCGGCGTAGGTTTCGCCCGAAGGAAATTCACCCGAGGCATCGATCTTCGGCGAGGGACCGTCCTTTTTGGTGGAAGGATATTTCGTCCGCCAACGGCCAATGGGATCGAAGACCTCAAGCCCGAATCCGAGCGGGTCGATCTTGCGGTGGCATTCGGCGCAGGTCTTGTCGGCGGCATGTTTGGCGAGTCGCTCGCGGATGGTTGTCGCTCCGCTGACATCGGATTCGATCACCGGGACAACGTCAGGCGGTGTTGGCGGCAATACCCCGAGGATGTTTTCTGATACCCAGACTCCGCGGGTCACCGGGGAGGTCTCGACTCCGTTCGCGCTGACGGTGAGAACGCCCGCCATCCCGAGGACGCCGCCGCGCTGGTGATTCTCTCCCAGGCTGACGCGCTGGAACCCGTCGGCAAGGCGGAGTTTGTCCTTTTCGGGAAGGCCGTATAGAGTCGCGAGTTTCTTGTCGACGAAGGTGTAGTCTGAATCAAGGAAGTCGGTAACGGGTCCGTTCTTTTCGAGAAGGTGGCGGAAGAAAAGGCGGGCCTCGGCCTTCATCGAGGTCGGCAGGTCCTCGGCGTAGAAGACACGGGCGACCTGACGCGGAGGCGGCTGATTGCCGATCTCGCGAAGGTTCAACCAGCTGTCGAGAAAGCCCTCGACGAAGCTGTCGGATCGTTTCTCCTTGAGCATGCGATTCACCTGCTGTCTGAGAGTCTCCGGTTTGCTGAGGCTGCCATCGGCCGCTGCGGCGAGGAGAGCGGCATCGGGCGGTCCGGCCCAGAGCGCATAGGAGAGGCGCGAGGCGAGGTCGTAGGGACGGAGGAGTTTCTCGTCCTCGGGCGTAATCTCACTGAGGTAGAAAAAGGCGGGCGAGCAAAGGATGCGCTTCACCGTGTCGAGGGCGGCCTGACGGGGGGAGGCCTTTTCCTCAATGCGTTTGCGGTAGGAACCTTCGATACGCTGGCGGTCCTTGTCATCGAGGGGGCGACGAAAGGCCTTTTCGCCGAAGGCGAGGAGCTGGGCCACCGCGTTCTTCTCATCAAAGCCGCCGGCCCCGAAGACGGCGACTTCTTCGAGGCTGCCACCTGTTTCGATCAGAGGTCCTTTAACCTTGATCTCGCCAATGCGGATGTGGGGCAGCTTGCCCTCCCTGAGGATGTGGGCACGACCGACGCCGGAGTCGGAGACCTTTCCCTTGAACTCGTCCTTGTAGCGTTTGTTGATCTCGAGGACGGAGGCGCGCGACTCGTAAGGGCCGTTTGGGAAAATGAAACGCGGGGTCTGGCCCGCTTCGAGCCAGACTTTGAACTTCATCCAGGTAGGCTCCTTGTCAGGGACCACGGCCTCGGCGAGGATCGGCTCGATCGCCTGGGGATAATGGATATGGCCCTTCGTGACATCTCCCGGAACCACACCGATGCGGAAAGGCTCGGAGAAATCGATCCCGAAGATCTTCGGGTCGTAGTGGGTGTCGCGGTGCATCGCCTGGGCGAGAACCTCGATCTCGTAAAGACCCGAGACGGGCACGCCCTTGAGAAAGTCCTCGATATGACCGTATCCGCCCTGTCGTGTGTCTGTGTTAGGTTGCTCGTAGAGGCAGAGAAACTTGTAGTCGAGGGCATCCTTGTGGGGACCGCTCAGCTCTTCGTATTGCTTGAAATTTTTTGTAAAGTGCCAGGACTTCGGTTCCATCGCCGGCTTGCCGAGACGGCTCTCGACGAGCCGGTTGGCCGATTGAAAATACTGGTCGAGGAGAAAGCCGGAGGTTACGAGGGTGCCGCCGATGTTGTCGAGGTGATGGCTTGTCTTGTCCTTGGGAAAATCGGCGGTTAATCCGAGCGTGTCGACGCGACGGCCAAAGAGAATCGCGAGTGTATTTTCATACTCCCGGTTGGAGAGCCTCCGCATCACCGTGCGTGAACCTGAGCTCTCAAACTTCGATCTCGCCTCCGCGATGCCTCCGCGTAGGGCCCGCAAAACGGCGAGACGTTCCTCGTCCGTGGGTTGCTCCGCCTTCTTCGGCGGCATCTCCCGCAGGGTGACCTGGTCGATGATCTCCTTGGCGGAGATGAGGTGAGGTTGGGTCGCCAGAGGCAGGTCGAAGGCTTCGAAATCACGTTCGCCCTTTTGAACGGAGGTGTCGTGACACTCAAGGCAGTAGTTGCCGAGGAATTCGTTGACGACTTTGTGGTCCGCTTCCGCGGCTTTTACGCTGCCGGACAGCAAAACGAGGAGTCCCGCAAGCGCACTCACACCCCGTCTTCCCTGCCCCCTTGATCCTCCCATGGCTCGTTCCCGTTTCACGAGAAGGTGCTCGTGCTGGTGCCGAAGGACTCGGATTCGATCCCCATCTTCTGCGCGATGTCGAGGAAGAGATTGCAGAGCGGCACCTTCTTCGAACCGCTCGTTTCAAGCTTTCTGAACTCGCCGTGACGGTAGCCGCCGCCCGCCAGGATGATGGGAAGGTCGGAGTTCGTATGGGAGTTGCCGTCGCCGATGCCGCTGCCGAAAATGACCGAGGTGGAGTCGAGCAAGGTCCGCTCGCCGTCTTTGATCGCGGCGAGGCGGGTGAGGAATTTTCCGAAATGCTCTATCTGGTGGGTCTCGAGTTTGATGAGGTCGGCGATGGCCGCTTCGTCTTTCCCGTGGTGGGAAAGCCCATGATAGGATTTGTCGATTCCGAGGTGCTGCGGCAAGTAGCAGCCCCCGATCTCAAGCGTGGCGACGCGGGTCGAGTCGGTCTGCAGGGCCAGTGCGATCAGCTCATAGAGCATCGGCAGATCCTCAACCGTGTTGCGGTTGGCGGGTTTTTCAAAGGGAGCTTTCGGCTTCGGTTCGTTCTCCCAGCGCTGCCGCATCTGGAGTCGCTTCTCGACATCGCGAATCGAGGTGAAATACTCGTCGAGTTTTTCCTTGTCCTCGCGATTCACCCGCTTGGAGAGATCGTTCGCATCCTCAAGGACACTGTCGAGAATGGAGCCGTGGAGTTCATTTTCGCCGGCCCGGCTTGCACGGCGTTCGGGCGACTCTTCGACAAAGAGCTTTTCAAAGAGTTCCGCCGGTCCCGTGACGGGCGGGACTCGCACCCCTGACCTGGTCCACGCAATCTGGCACCCGCCGTGGATGCCGTCCTCGGAGCCAACCGTGAGAGACGGAAAGCGGGTCTGCATGCCCACCTCGTCGGCGATGAACTGATCGATCGTGACGTTGCCGTCGGGGCGATTCTGCGCCTCGGAGTTGAGCACTCCGGAGAGGAAGGAATGGACCGCGAAGTGACCGCCCTTGATCCCGTGGTCGAGGCCGCGATAGACCGTCATGTGCTCGCGGTTGGCGGCGAGGGGCTTGAGCAGGGTGGTCAACTCGTATCCCTTGCCGGTCGTCTCGGGGAAAAAGCTCTTCTGCTGAAATCCAAGCAGGTTTCCCACGGCCACGAAACGACGGGCTCCTGCCCCCGCTCCTTTGGTCGCTTTGACCGCTCCGTTGGCGCGCAGTGAACCCGTCATCAGCGAAGGCAAACCGGGCAGGGCCAGTGAGGCGTAAAGGGAGCGCAACACAAAGCGGCGGCGGTCGAGTCGTTGGGTCATAATTGGAAGATCGTCTTGAAGGGGCACAAGCGCAATGGTTACGGACCGGACCCCGCTCACGCGATCAGGTTCCCCTAAAAGGGCCAATGGATCGGGAATTTTGAATACAATCGTTATTCAGGCTTTATCCTCAATGACTAGCGCCTCTCCAATTATGTCTTCGCCATTTTGCTCAATCGCCTTTGCCGCCGTCCTGGTCATGTTCGCCGGTGTTTCCCCCTGCCTTGATGCCGCAGATTCTCCACGCAAAATCCTTTTCCTCGGCAACAGCATCACCAAGCACGGACCCAAGGCTGAGATCGACTGGACGGGCAACTGGGGCATGGCCGCGAGCGGAGAAGGGAAGGACTACGTGCATCTCGTCGTCGCCGCGCTGGCGAAGTCTTCCGGAAAAACGCCCGAGGTCCTTGTAAAGAATATCGCCGATTTCGAACGCGCCTACGCCGGCTATGACTTCGCTGCGAAACAAAAGGAAGCGATCGACTTCAAGGCCGATCTCATCATCCTCGCTATCGGCGAAAACGTGCCCGTCCTGAAGAGCGATGCCGAAAAGAAGGATTTCGAAGCCGCCGTCACCGGGCTCCTCACCACCCTCAAGGGCGACCGCGCGCCCGTCTTTCTCGTGCGCAGCGGCTTCTGGGCGAATGCGGAGAAAGATGCCGCCCTGCGCGCCGCGTGCACGACTGTCGGCGGCACCTTCGTCGACATCGGCCACCTCGGAAAAGACGAGGCGAACTACGCCCGCGCCGAGCGCGACTTCAAACACGCCGGCGTCGCCAGGCATCCCGGCGACAAGGGAATGGCCGCGATCGCCGGGGCAATCGTCGGGGCCCTTGCCCTGAAAAATCCCTAACCAAGCAAGAAAACAGTGGCGCGATCCCTTCCTCCGCGCCATCCTGCGCCGCCGGGTCCTCGAGCCGGACCAGTTTGTTCCATTGCGGAACGTTGCCAGTCCGCCTTCGTGCGGTAAGTGCATCGTCCTGAGGTCATTAGTTGAGCGTCCAGCCGAGGTTCCCGGTTCTTCCACCCCATGTCGCGGTCTTTCCGCCGCTTCAGAGATTCCCCTTTTTCATCTCCGCCACCACGAAGTCCGCCGCCCGTGCGGTCAGGGCCATGTAGGTGAGCGAGGGATTCACGCAGGAGGCCGAGGTCATGCAGGAGCCATCGGTGACGAAGACGTTTTTCACGGCGTGGACCTGGTTGTTGCCGTTGAGGACCGAGGTCTTCGGATCGCGGCCCATGCGGGCGGTGCCCATCTCGTGGATCGCGGTGCCGGGATAGGACTCGCCGTTGACGACCTGCACGTTCTTTAGTCCGGCCGTCTCAAGCATTTCTCGCGCGTCTTCCATCATGTCGATGCGCATCTTCTTCTCGTTCTCGCGGAACTCGGCGTCGAAGGTGACGATGGGCAGGCCCCACTTGTCGCGCTTCTCCGGATCGAGGGTCATGTGATTCTCATGGTAGGGCAGGGTCTCGCCGAATCCGCCGAGGCCCATTGTCCAGGGACCGGGTTCGGTGAGTTCCTCCTTCAACTCGGCTCCGAAGGAAAGCTCGGCGACATTGCGCTCCCATCCCTGACGACCGCCACCACCCTGATAGCCGAATCCGCGCAGGTAGTCGCGTTTGTCGTCGCCGACGTTGCGGTAACGCGGCATGTAGATGCCATTGGCGCGGCGTCCGTAAAAATAGCGGTCGAGATCACCCTCCCAGGTGCCGCTCGCTCCGGCACGGAAGTGGTGGTCCATCAGGTTGTGCCCGAGTTCGCCCGAGTCATTGCCGAGTCCGTCGGGGAAGCGGTCCGACTTCGAGTTCATGAGCAGTGCGGTCGAGGCGATCGCGCTGGCGCAAACGAAGATGATCTTCGCGAAATACTCTCGGTCCTCGAGGGTGACCGAGTCGCGCACCTGCACCCCGGTGGCGCGCTGGGTTTCAGGATCAAAGACGATCTCGCGCACCACGGAATCGGGGCGCAAAGTCAGCCTCCCCGTTGCCGCCGCAGCAGGAAGGGTCGAGGACTGGGTGCTGAAGTAAGCGCCGAAGGGACAGCCCATCGCGCAGCGGTTGCGGTACATGCAGGGACCGCGACCGACGCCGAGCTGGGCCTCTTTCGCCGCGGAAAGATTTGCGACGCGCCCGATCGTGAGATGCCGTCCGGGGAAGTTCTTCTCGATGCGTTTACGGACCTCCTTCTCGACGAAAAACATGTCCATCGGCGGAAGAAATTCGCTGTCGGGCAGATGCGGCAGCCCGAGGGCTTCCCCGGAAATGCCGGCGAATTTTTCCACGTAGGAATACCAGGGCTCGATGTCGCGGTAGCGAATCGGCCAGTCGACCGCGATACCCTCTTTCGCGTTCGCCTCGAAGTCGAGGTCGCTGAGGCGGTAGCATTGCCGCCCCCACATGATGGATTTGCCGCCGACGATGTTGGGCCGATACCAGTCGAAGCGCTTTTTCTCCTCGTAGAGAGAATCGACGTCCTTCATCCAGTAGGTCTCGGTCGTTTCGTTGTAGGGATAATCCCGCGAGAGCTTTGGATGGGTTTCCTTCTGCTCGAGGGTGAGCTTGCTGTGATATTTCGTCTCCCACGGCGCCTTCATCGCATAGTCGTAACCGGCGACATGGGGGAGCTCGCGACCGCGCTCAAGCATGAGGACCCGAAGTCCCTTTTCGGTCAGTTCCTTGGCGGCCCATCCGCCCGAGACCCCCGAGCCAATGACGATGGCGTCGTAGGTGTTGGCTTTTTTTGCTTCGATGTTCAGGTTGGGCATGGCGGGGGCCGCTGCGCGGCGGTGGAAGGTGAAAAGTAAAAAGTAAAAGGTCTCGGAATCAGAGAGGGTATGGTCGGCGACCCGACCCTCTTGCATCAGATTTCACTTCGAAATCGCCCAGGCCTTCTGTCCGGGTTGCATGGGCACGTCGCCTTCGAAGCGGCCGGGGACGGGGAGATACTCGAGCGCCTCGGTCGCACCGATTTCGGAGATGAAGTAGCCGGTCACGACGAACTCGCGGAGGCGTTTGAAGAAGGCCTTGTCCTTCTCCGCAGTCGTGCGGACGAGGGCGATTTTCTGATCACGTGCGAGTTCGGCGAAGGCTTTGCCGTGGGCCTGGCGGCCGGTTTCCTCGATCTTCGCGAGGCCGGCGTAGAAGGATTCCTGTTCGGCGAGTTCATGGCAATCGCGCAGGACGCGGACGATGAAAGCCTCGACTCCGGCCGCCTTCGCTCCGGGCGTGTCGGTGGTCGGGATGATCACATCGGCGATCTCCGCGAGGAGGGCGGTTTGCTCCGGCGTCACCACGACGCTCGCCCCTTCGTTCAGCACCTGCCCCATGAGGGACGCGGTGATCTGGGGGGAAAGGGCACCACCCAGGAGGAGGGAAAGGCGTTCGAGGGCGGCACGGCGCGGGATCATGATGGGAAGGATACGCGGGAAAGGGCAGTGGGGTCAAGGTTGGGACGTGGTGTTCGCCCCCCTTACTCAAGGATCGGACATCACCACCCCGTAGGGAGCCATCTGGGGATCGAGGCTGATGATCTTCACCCGCTCGACGAGACACTGGGCGACGAGGAGCCGGTCGAAGGGATCGCCGTGGTGCATGGGCAGTTCGCCCTGGCGCAGGACGTGGGACAAGGAGATGGGGAGGAACTCGAATCCGTTCACCGCGACCTGTTCGGGAAACAACTCCGCCGGACGCCGGTCGAGCTTCAGCTTACCGAGGCCGTGTTTGATGCTGATCTCCCATGGCACGACGTGACTGACGAGAAACCGGGCGCCGGACGTGGTGATGAACTCCTTCCAATGGATCGGGAGCTTCGGATCTCCCTCGACGAACCAGAGGAAGATATGCGTGTCGAGCAGAACCGTCATTCCATGTATTCGCGGAACTCCTCGAGGGGCGCGTCGAAATCAGGGGCCATGTAAAGGATCAGTCCCTTAGCACTTCCGAATTTCGGGCGCGGTCGTTCTTCCGGAGTCTTCGGCGGCCCCAGCTCCGCGATCAATTTGCCGCGCCGGGTGATGCGCACGGTCTCACCCTGCTCGACCCGGTCGAGCAGCTCGGCCAGGTGGGTCTTGGCTTCGTAGGCTCCCACGACATCGCCTTTCATGCGACCAGTCTAATCGACCAGTCGATCAGGGTCAATAAGGAAGGCGCAAACGATCATTGTTGCGGCTTGGTAAACTCGGTGACGACGGTTCCGGTAGACCTGCGACCCGGCCTCAATCAGGCCGGCGACACATCCCAACAAAAAAGACCGGCGGTTTCCCGCCGGTCTTTTCCTGAAACGAAAGCTAACCAAAGATTAGCTCAATAACGATAAAGCTCGGGCTTGTAGGGGCCTTCGACCGGCACGCCGATGTATTTGGCCTGCTCGTCGGTCAGCTTGGTGAGCTTGGCGCCGATCTTCTCGAGGTGGAGACGGGCGACTTCCTCATCGAGCTTCTTGGGCAGGATGTAGACACCGGGGGAATAGACGTCCTTGTTCTTCCACAGATCGATCTGGGCAAGGGTCTGGTTGGTGAAGCTGTTGCTCATGACGAAGCTCGGGTGGCCGGTGGCGCAACCGAGATTGACGAGGCGTCCTTCGGCCAGCATGAAGAGCTGCTTGTCACCGGGCATGTCGTAGCGATCGACCTGGGGTTTGATCGTGGTCTTGCTGACGCCGGGGGCGGCGTTGAGCTTGGCGACCTGGATCTCGTTGTCGAAGTGACCGATGTTGGCGACGATGGCCTGGTCCTTCATCGCCAGCATGTGGTCGAGGCGGATGATGTCCTTGTTGCCGGTGGTGGTGACATAGATGTCGGCCCAGCCGAGAGTGTCTTCGATAGGGAGAACGCGGTAACCTTCCATCGCGGCCTGGAGGGCGCAGATGGGGTCGATCTCGGTCACGACGACCTGGGCGCCGAAACCACGGAGGGTCTGGGCGCAGCCTTTGCCGACATCACCGTAACCGCAGACGACGGCGACCTTGCCGGCGATCATGACGTCGGTGGCGCGCTTGATGCCGTCGACGAGCGACTCGCGGCAACCGTAGAGGTTGTCGAATTTCGACTTGGTAACGGAGTCGTTCACGTTGATCGCGGGGACGCGGAGCTTGCCGGCCTGGGACATCTGGTAAAGGCGGTGCACGCCCGTGGTCGTTTCCTCGGAAACACCCTTCCAGTCCTTCATGTAGTTGGTGAACTTGAGGGGATCCTGTCCGTTGATGCGGCGGAGGAGATTCTTGATAATCCCTTCCTCTTCGCTCTCAGAGGGACTGTCGATGAAGGACTTGTCGCCTTCCTCGAGCTCGGCGCCTTTGTGGATGAGGAGGGTCGCGTCACCGCCGTCGTCGACGATGAGCTGGGGTCCCTTGCCGTCGGGCCAGGTGAGGGCGGCCTCGGTGCAATCCCAGTATTCCTCGAGGGTCTCGCCCTTCCAGGCGAAGACGGGGATGCCGGCGGCGGCGATGGCGGCGGCGGCGTGGTCCTGGGTCGAGAAGATGTTGCAGGAACACCAGCGGACGTCGGCACCGAGTTCCACAAGGGTCTCAATGAGGACGGCGGTTTGGATCGTCATGTGCAGCGAGCCCATGATGCGGACGCCCTGGAGGGGCTTCGATGCCGCATACTTGGCGCGGGTGGCCATGAGACCCGGCATTTCGTGCTGGGCGACTTCGATTTCGAGACGGCCGAAGTTGGCCAGGCCGATGTCGGCCACTTTGTAGTCATCCTTGATGGCGAGAGTTGCGCTCATAATTCTGTATTTGTCAGGGTGTGTTGGGTTTCGATTATGCGCAGGCACTCTTGAGCGCCGCCGCCTTGTCGGTCTTCTCCCAGGTGAGGGATTCGAGGTCGTCCTCGCGGCCGAAGTGACCGTAGTTCGTTGTCTTACGATAGATGGGGCGAAGCAGATTCAATTCCTTGATGAAATCGGCGGGTTTGAAGGAGAAAATCTCCTTGATCGCCTTGATGATCTTCGCCTCATCGACGTGGCTCGTGCCAAAGGTGTCGACGTGAACGCTGACCGGCTGGGGATAACCGATCGCATAAGCGAGCTGGAGTTCGCAACGATCGGCGAGGCCTGCGGCGACGACGTTCTTGGCAACGTAGCGGCACATGTAGGCGGCGGAACGATCGACCTTGCTCGGGTCCTTGCCGGAGAAGGCGCCGCCCCCGTGACGGCCCATGCCGCCGTAGGTGTCGACGATGATCTTGCGTCCGGTGAGACCGCAGTCACCCTCGGGACCACCAATGATGAAAAGACCGGTCGGATTGATGTGATACTCGGTTTTTTCAGTGAGAAGCTCGCCCGGAATGACCGCCTGGATCAGCTCCTTCTTGAGGATCTCGCGGATCTCGGCGGTGCCGATGCTGGCGGCGTGCTGGGTCGAGACGACCACGGCGGTGACGCGGGTCGGCTTGCCGTCTACGTATTCCATCGAGACCTGGGTCTTGGAGTCGGGGCGCAGCCAGGTGTGCTTGCCGCTCTTGCGGAGCTTCGTGATCGCTTCGCCGAGCTGGTGTGAATAGAGGATCGGCGCGGGCATCAGGGAGGGGGTCTCGTTGACGGCGTAACCAAACATGATGCCCTGGTCACCGGCGCCCTGCTCGGCGGTTTCCTTGCCATCGGCGGCAGCGGCGTCAACGCCCTGGGCGATGTCGGGGGATTGCTGGCCGAGGGCGTTCAGGAAGAAGAAGTTCGCAGCGTTGAACTTGCAGTCGTCGTTGGTGTAACCGATCTCGGTGATGGCGGCCTTGACCACTTCACGGTAATCGAACTTCGACGAGGTCGTGATCTCACCGCCGAGGACGACGATGTTGTCTTTCACCATGGTCTCGCAAGCAACGCGGGACTTGGGATCCTGCTCAAAGCAGGCGTCCACGATGGAGTCGGAGATGGTGTCGCACACTTTGTCGGGGTGACCTTCAGTGACGGATTCGGACGAGAAAATATAGGAGTTTGCCATGTCGTATTTACAAATCTTGATTCGTTGATAGAATAAACCCACCGATCATGTCGTCAATTCTTAAATCGCTGCGCCTGATCGCCGACCCGACCCGGCTCCGGATTCTTTGTCTCCTCAAGCGTGAGGAACTCTCCGTGGTCGAATTGCAGGACATCCTCGGGATGGGGCAGTCGCGCATTTCCTCACAGCTGTCGCAACTCAGGCAGGCGAAACTGGTCACCGACCGTCGTTCCGGGAAGAATATCATCTACACCTTCGGCAGCGATTCGGATCCGCTCGATCCGTCGTTGCTTCAGACATTGGAGCTTGCCGCCGCTGAAATTCCCGAAACGGCCGATGATGCGGGAGCCCTGGAGCTGGTTCTGGCCAAAAGACGGGACAAGGCTCGTGCCTATTTTGATGCCCTCGCAGGAAAGTTCGGGAGAACCTATTGCCCCGGGCGTTCGTGGAAAGCTCTGGCAGAGACTCTTCTGAAGCTGATGCCGCCGATGGTGATCGCCGACCTCGGAGCGGGCGAAGGGACTTTTTCCCAACTGCTGGCCCAGCGGGCGGAGAAAGTGATCGCGGTGGATAACTCGGAGAAAATGGTCGAGTTCGGCTCCGGGGTCGCCCGTGAGAACGGGTATGCCAACCTGGAATACCGGCTCGGGGAAATTGAGAACCCGCCCATCGACGATGACTCGGTCGATCTCGCCTTCTTCAGTCAGGCTCTTCATCACGCCGAGCACCCGGCTGTGGCCATCGCGGCCGCCCATCGCATCCTGAAACCGGGAGGACGTATCATCATTCTCGACCTGTTGAAGCACCAGTTCGAGGACGCCCGGGAACTTTACGCCGATCATTGGCTCGGGTTCTCGGAACTGGACATTTCGCGGTTTCTGAAGAGCGCCGGATTCCGTGAGATCGAAGTTTCGGTGGTGGATCGCGAGCCCGATTCGCCCCACTTCCAAACCGTCATGGCGATTGCAGCGAAATAGACGTCCGGTGAAAGATGGAGTAGGATGTGAGGGTATCTGCTTTCACTCCCTACTCCTCAACTGCGTGAACCCCCGAAAAAGCCGCGATACTTGCCTCCGATCCGTTCTGGTGGCGATTTTTCTCTCAATTGGTTTCTCCTCAACGGGTTTCAGTGACTGGAAGATCGAAGATCAATCTCCCGCCCAGCCGCCCGATTCGCCTTTGATCAGCCAGAAGAAGGTGATTTCCAAGACGGGGGAGACTGGGTTTTTCTCGACGAGACGGATCGATCTCGTCTGGTTCAATGCCGCCGACTTCACTTTCAAGGTGATTGATAATCAATCGATTGAGAAACCTCTCCACCCCGGGTTGGATGCGGCTATGAGGAGCAGCGGATGTGTTGCGGGATGCAACGGGGGCTTTTTTCACCCGGATTCTTCACCCTCCGGACTGATGATCGCGGCGGGAAAAGTGGAGGGTAAGTTCGGAGAGGGAGCCCTGCTCAGCGGAGTCCTTCTTTCGAGCGGAAACGTGAACCCGTATCTGCTGCGCCGCTCGGAATACAGTGCTTCAAAGTACAAGGCAACCGACCTCATCCAGTCCGGGCCTTTTCTGGTGGACCAGGGGGTCACGGTGCGGGGGCTTTCCCCGGAAAATTCGCGCCGCCGGACTTTTGTGCTTCACGATGGAGGGAAATGGTTTGCTCTAGCTCTCTCCGACCCGTTCACCCTCGCCGAATTGGGGGTGATTCTTGCGGATCCGGCCTTCTCGCCGTCCCGGAAGGTGTTCCGGGCCCTCAACCTTGACGGGGGCTCTTCATCCGGTCTTTTCTTCGACCGGGGTCAGCCGGGTGAGACGATCGAGGTGGAGCCGATCAAAACGGTGCGGAATTTTGTCGGGATCGTTCCGCGCTCCGTTTCCAACTGAATTTGATTGGCGACTCCGTCTAAGCGCCTCCCGGGATTTCCGGGGTTCGTCCCCCGTGGAACGTGAGAAAAGTTCCTGTCACAAAGAGGTCTCTGCGGGTTATAATCCTGTGTGAAGGAAGTGGAATCAGAAGAGGACCTTGTCTCGCGGGTGCAGAAGGGCGATCTGCAGGCGTTTGAGCGGCTTCTTGAGTTTCACAGTTCCCATTTGCGGGCCTTCGTGGCGATGAAACTGCCCGTGCCGCATCTCATCGACGAGATTGCCCACGAGACCTTCGTCTTTTCGTACCGGCATATCATGGACTTCAAGGCCGGCACCGATTTCGGGAAGTGGCTGCGCGCGATTGCCTTTAACCTCATCCGCAGGGAGACGCTCCGGCACCAAAGACTGGCGAAAAACCGGGACAAATTCCTCGAGCATCATCTTGTTCAGCAGGCCGGGCGAGGCGATTTGTCTCCGGAAGGCAAAGCAATCATCTTTCTCGAAGAATGTCTCGCGAGACTGCCGGAGCAGCAGCGAAAGCTGCTCGATCACAAGTATGTCCGTTCCGAGTCCTCCCGCGAGATTGCCGATGCTTTCGGGCAGAGTGAGTCATGGGTCAGGACCTCCCTTTGCCGGGTCCGGACGGCCCTGCGACAGTGTATCGAGAACAAAATTAACGCTTCACCGGAGGTGGTCTGAACGCTGTGCAATCGGAGTATCTCGAATCTTATATGGCTGGTGAACTCGACGAAAAGTCGAGGAGGGAAGTGGAGCATGTACTGCGGAATGATGCGGCTCTGCGCGAAAGTTTTGTGACGCAGATGCAAATGGACTCGGTTCTCAGGGAACTCCTTGGTCCCGGAGCGGAAGAGCGCCAGGCCGAATTCGACCGGGGTGTGATCGCCCGGCTTCGATCCGAAGGCGCCGGAGACCAGAGGGTCTTTACGAAGTCGGTCCTTCTCGAGATTGTTGAAGAGCGCGGGGGGCTGCAGCCGGTCCGCTGGGCGGATCTCATCAAGACGGGGGTCATCTCGGCGGCGGCTTCCATTGCGCTTCTTCTTCTGCTCCAGGGCATTGTTTTCCGGGAGGCTCCGGATCGAGCCGAAGTTAAAAAAGAGGTCAGTTCGATCATCGGTTTTGCGGCAAGAATCGAGCGGGCCGTCAATCCGGTTTGGTCAGTGGCGGGTCCCGGGCCGATTCATCAAGACGGGTGGCTCAGGACCGGTCTTCTCAGGCTCGAGTCGGGTTCGGTCTACCTCTCTTTTAACTCCGGGGCTACCGCGATCATTGAGGGGCCGGCGGAGTTGAGTATTGAATCGGGAAATCGTGTTTTCCTGAAATCAGGACGGATTACCGCGGAAGTGCCTCCGGCTGCTTCGGGATTCACCGTGAACACTCCGCGGTTTAATGCGGTGGATATCGGCACGCGCTTCGGGATCATCGTCGACGGAGAGGGCAACTCGGAACTTCACGTGATGCAAGGGGAGGTGGAAGTCAGTCGAGCCAGCGGAAACTCCGTCCCCATCCGCGTCTACGAGGGGCTTGCGATCCGTGCGGACAGCCGCACCCGGACAGAGTTGCGGCCGGTTTCCTATGAGGGGGATCATTTCAAACTACAGTTGGGGAAACCCAGGGTTTCCCAACCGGACCTGTGTTTCCATTTCGATGAATCCGTCGGGGCGATTCTCGAAGATTCGGGGAGAAACAAACTCTTTGATGTTCCGATGATAGGCAGCGGTGAACTGGATCACTCTCCCCGCAGAGGACCGGGGCGAAAGGGTGGCGGGCTTGTTTTTCAGGCGGGAGAAACGCTCGATGTTGCCCTTTCAAGCGATTTCCAACTCGATGAGCCCCATACGATCAGCTTCTGGTTGAAAATCCCTCCGAAGGTTGGGCGCAATATTCATGAGGAGATCATGCATTACGGCGGATCGAGCCGCTTCTGGAGGGTGTCTGCTAATTTTGGAGCCAATCGAGGAGAGAGGGGGGCGTTTCGTCTTGATTGCGGAGACTCCTATGTGGTTGGTAGTTCGGATATTGCCGATGGGAATTGGCACCATGTCGCCTATCGATACATCGCCACTTCCAAGAGTGACCTTGCCTCCCAGATCCATCTTTTTGTCGACGGGAAACCGGAGGTCCTGAGCGATTTTCAGTCCGGCAGCGTCCTAACCGGTCCGGTGGGTAGCCTCAAGCTTGGAGGTACTCAGTCGCAGGGTTTCCAGGGGTGGATCGACGACCTGAATGTCTTCCGCGAAGCGGCATCCACGGCGACGATTCAGACTTTGGCCGAATAAGCTTCCATCGCACGAGCGATTTCTTTATATTTTTCGAGCAGTTTTTGTCACAACTCCCCCTTTTTCCGATATACCGTTAAAGCCAACCATCCCGAAATTACGTCGAATTCATGACAACCCGAAAATTAACCACCCTACTGATCGCCTTCTTCGGAGGGCTTGCCCTGACTGTGTCATCGGCTCGCGCTGAGATGCGGACCTGGACCTCAGCCGACGGGAAGACCCTTAAGGCTGAATTTTCCGGCAGTTCCGGCGCCGGAGCCAGCGCCATGGTAAAGCTGAAAATGGAGGACGGATCGGTGATCGACTATCCCGTCGCGAAGTTGAGCGAGGCTGACCGGCTTTTTGTGAAAGGGAATCTGCCGACCGATCCACTCGCGCTGGCCGCCGAGATCGACAAGCTTGTTCTCAATAAGTTGAAGGAGAGCTATTACGGCCTGCGCGAAGAGCTGGCCGCCCTGCCTCAGAAGACGGATTTGACCAATGACGAAAAGGTCAAACGCAAAGAGGAGATCGAAAAGGAAATGCAGATGTGCATTCCGAACGAATTGACGAACGACAACCAGTTTCTCCGCCGCGTTTACCTCGATGCGGTGGGCCGCATTCCGACTTACGACGAGGCGGTTGCTTTCCTTGACGACAGAGCGCCGAACAAGCGGGCGCTCCTCATTGATAAGCTCCTCGAGTCCGAGGGTTATGTCATGAGAATGTACAACTACTACGCCGACCTTCTCCGCGTTCGTGAGGGGGTGACCATGATGGGCAACGGTGACCTTAAGGTCGATCCCTACATGGAGTATATCAAGCAGAGCATCCGCGAGGACAAGCCCTTTGATGTGCTTGTGAAAGAGCTTCTTACCGCGAAAGGCAAGCTCTGGGAGGATCCTGCTGCCGGCTACCTTGTCGCCGACCAGGGCATGCGCCTCTGCAACCTTTCCAATACTTTCACCATTTTCATGGGGACGGAGATCACCTGTGCGCAGTGCCATGACCACCCCTTCGAGGAGGTCTATCAGATGGACTTTTACAAGATGGCCGCGTTCATGGGAGAAACCGAGACCAGAGCCCGCGGGGGTGATTCGATGATGATGGGTGGCGGCGACTATCGGACCGAACTTGCCCGCATGAACAAAGTTCTCAAAGACGCGGGCAAGCTCCGCCCGAACCAGAACGAAGACCAGAACCTCAGCCAGTGGCTGGGAACTCACAATACGCAGGTCGTTGATACCAAAGCCAACGCGGTGAAGCTCCCCCATGACTACAAATATGACGACGGGGAACCCGAGGCAAAGGTGGCTCCCGGAACATACTTTGGCGACAAGATGGACCTGACGAAGTTCGAGACTCCCCGCGAGGCCTTTGCCAACTGGGTGGTTTCCCCGGGGAACCCTCGTTTTACCGTCAACACGGTGAACAGACTTTGGAAGATTGCTTTTGGTTTGGCGCAAATTGAGCCGGTCTACAACATTCCGGGTCACCTTGACGGTCAGGCCCAGAACTACGAACTCCTTACCTTCCTTGAAGAAATGATGAAGGACTTCAACTTCAGTGTGAAGGACTTCTTCAGAGTGGTTTACAATACACAGACATATCAGCGCGAAGCGGAGACGCTTTCTCCGAGTCTGACTCAGATTGACAAAGGAACCTACCATTTCCCCGGGCCGGTCCTTCGCCGGATGAGCGCCGAACAGATCTGGGACTCCCTCGTCGCCCTCACGACCCCGGATCCCGAGTCAGTGATCCGGCGCGGTTGGGAGCAGTATAAAGTGGTGATGGCAGTGGACCCCGTCACGCTCAAGACGGCTGATGATATCGAGAAGTGGAAGACCGATTGGCGGAACGTCAGCCAGCTTCAGAAGTACAGCGGTGAAGTTGTCTCCCGCGACGACATGGTCGACGGGGTGCAGATGTTCCGCGCTTCGGAACTGCGTCAGCCGATGCCCGCGGACCACTTCCTCCGGACCTTCGGGCAATCGGATCGGCAACTGATTGAAAACCAGTTCACGACCGGTTCTGCTCCTCAGGTGATGAATCTGCTCAACGGAGAGATTACCAACAAGATCCTCACCAGCCCGGATGCTTATCTCATCAAGGAGATCGCCTACGGCAAAGGGTCAAAGCGCGACAATGTCGACAAGATCTTCCTGAGTGTGCTGGGTCGTTACCCGACCTCTCAGGAGAAAACCACCGCCCAGTCCGGCATGAGAGCTAAAACGGAAAGAGACATGAGCGAAGCGGAGAAACTACAAACCGAGGCTCAGGCGATCGGCAATGTTATCTGGGCGCTCGTCAACACCAGGGAGTTTCTCTTCATCCAGTAATCGCCTTCCTCTCCCCCATTTCGAACTCGAACCATTACCCTATTTAAAATCATGAAAGATCAACTAAAGAACCTCGACCAGCTGAGCCGTCGCCGATTTGTTGCCAGTGCGGCTAAAGCCGCCCTTGGCGTCAGCATCCTCCCGATCGGAGCGGGCAACAAGCTTCGCGCCGCCGGAGCCGGAAAAGCGGAACATTGTATCTTCTTTTACATGGCCGGTGGCATGACCCACATGGAAACCTTTGACCCGAAGCCGGGTACTGAAACCGGCGGAAAGACCAAAGGAATCCCGACAGGGGTTGCCGGGGTTGAACTCGCCGAGTTCATGCCCGAACTCGCCAAGCGATTCAGCGACATCGCGGTGGTCCGCTCAATGACCCAGAAGACGGGTGATCACCGTGGTGGTGCCTACTGGATGCGCACCAGCTACGAACCCCGTGCGACCATCATTCACCCTTCGCTGGGTCCCTGGGCGCAAACGCTCCTGGGTAAGAAGCATGACACTCTTCCGGACTCCGTTGTCATCGGCGGCGGTGGTGAACACCCCGGGGCCGGTTTCTTCGGCCCGGCGCTTTCGCCGCTCCCGATTGGTGACCCGGATAAGGGCGTTCAGAATTCGGCTCCCTACAAAGGCGTCGAGGACCTCTTTGAGAAGCGCCTCGACCTCATGAACACCTTTGACGAATCGTTCCGCCGCAAATTCCAGACGGACGAAGTTAAGGCCTACACTCAGTTCTATGAGGAGACCCTGAAGCTGATGAAGAGCGAGGACCTCGCCACCTTTGACCTGACTCTCGAAGAGAAGTACGACGAGAAGGTGCAGCGCTACGGCAATACACGCGTCGGAAAGGGAGCAATGCTCGCCAAGCGTCTCGTCAGTTCCGGAGTTCGCTTCGTCGAAGTGGTTTCCGGCGGTTGGGATATGCACAACGACCTCTGGAATGCCATTCAGGGCACCGGCGGAGATCTCGATAAGGCTCTTGGCTCGCTGATCGACGATCTCAAGGCGGAAGGTCTCTTTGAGAAAACCATTATCGCAGTCGGAACTGAATTTGGGCGGACCCCGGTTATCAATGCCAACGGGGGACGTGATCACCACCCGAGAGTCTTCTCGACCATGTTTGCCGGTGGTGGTATCAGCGGTGGACAGGTCTATGGAAGCTCCGACGCCAAGGGGATGGCGGTTGCCGAGAATCCGGTCGAACCCAAAGACTTCAACGCGACCATCGCCCACGCGATGGGACTGGACCTGAACAAGGTGGTTTACGCCCCTTCAGGACGTCCCTTCCTTGTCGCCGGTCACACCGTCGACCCCGCAACCAAGGGGATCGTCAGCGAAGGCAAGCCTATCATGGACCTGTTTTCCTGATCTGCGGCGGCAGAATGAATCAAGTAAAAGCCCGGGGAAACCCGGGCTTTTTTTGTGCCCCTGACATCAAGCCCTAGCCGGATTCGAGATCGACAACAGGCAGGGGGTCAGGGCTTCGTGGTTTGCAGGAAAGAGGGATCTGACCAAAGGTTAACCAAGGCTCTTCACCACCTTGACCAGATTCGAAGAACTCATTCCGAGCTCGCTCATCACGGTATCCCCGGGAGCGCTGATGCCGAAACGATCAATCGCAACCACGGCACCGTTGCTGCCGACATACTTCCACCAGAGCCCGCTCACGCCGGCTTCGATGGCCACTCTCTTAGTGCAGGACGCCGGAAGGACAGATTCGCGATAGTCGGACGGCTGCCGGTCAAAACGCTCAAGGCAGGGCATCGAGACCACGCGAACGCCGTCTCCAAGTTGTTCCGCCGCTTCCATCGCGTGCTGGAGTTCACTTCCCGTGCCGAGAAGAATGGTCGTGAGCGCTCCCGTTTCCTTTTTCGCGATGTATCCGCCCCGGAAAACTCCTTCACGCCGTGTTTTCACGGGGATGCTGTTCAATGTGGTGACGTTCTGGCGCGTCAGGAAAAGAGCGGTCGGGCCGTCTTTTCTTTCCATCATCGCGGCAAAGGCACCGGCGGTCTCCTCAGGATCGGCCGGTCGGATGACATCCACATTGGGGATCACACGAAGACCGCTCACGGTTTCAACGGGCTGGTGGGTGGGGCCGTCTTCACCGACTCCGACGGAGTCGTGGGTAAGAATGTAGCCCACGGGAAGTTTCGCGAGGCCGGCGATGCGGATGGAGGGTCGGAGGTAATCGGCAAACACCGCAAAGGTCGCCCCGGTGGTGCGGAAGAGGCCATCGTAGGCCACTCCGTTGCAGATCGCGCCCATGCCATGTTCGCGAATGCCATACCACACATTGCGGCCGGCCGGATTCTCACGGCTGAAGTCGCCTCCGCCCTTGATATAGTTTTTGGTCGATCCGAAAAGGTCGGCACTTCCCGTGATCAATGAGGGTACGGCTGCGGCGACCGCCTGAATAACATCAGCACCGGCGGCGCGGGTGGCGTTCTTGTAGTCTGCGGCGAACTCGGGAATGAGATCGAGGAGGTTTTCGGGAAGTCGCCCGGAAACGCTGTCATCAAGTTGTTTCGCCAGTTGTGGATTGGCCGTCTTCCAGGCGTTGAAGGTTGCCTCCCACGCTAGGTAGGCCTTGGCAAGCTCCGCTTTATGGCCTGCAAAGTATTCTTTCGTCGCTTTGGAGATGAAGAAATGTTCTTCCGGCAGACCCAGTCCCTTGCGAGCCTCGTCGGAGAACTTCGCGCCGCCTTCTCCGTGTCCGCCCGCCGTGCCCTGAACCTGAGGGATCCCTTTGCCAATCAGTGTTTTTGCCTCGATGAGCTTCGGCCTGCCGTTTCGATTCTGCTTCGCCGCGAGGATGGCCGCGTGAACGGCTTCGAGGTCGTGGCCGTCCACCTGAACCGTGTCCCAGCCGAAGGCCGCGAAACGTTTGCAGGCATCATAGCTCTGGGTCACCTTCGCCATCGCGTCGAGGGTGACATCGTTTGAATCATAAATCAGGACGAGGTTATCAAGTCCGACATGTCCCGCGAAGGCGATGGCCTCCGAGGCAACTCCCTCCTGAAGACAGCCGTCTCCGGCGAGACAGAAAATGGTCTGGTCGAAAACCGTATGTTCCGGGGTGTTGTACTTAGCCGCCGCCATTTTCGCGGACATGGCGTAACCGACCGCATTGCCGACTCCCTGACCGAGCGGGCCGGTAGTGGCCTCGACGCCCTCGGTTTCATCGAACTCGGGGTGACCCGGGGTCTTGCTGTGAAGCTGGCGAAAGTTCTTAACCTCCTCCAGGGAAAGTCTGTAGCCGGAAAGGTGAAGCCAGCCATAAAGAAACATGCTCCCGTGACCGGCCGAGAGAATGAAGCGGTCCCGGTTCAGCCATTTCGGGTAGTCGGGATGATAGCGCAGATCGCTTCCAAAAAGGACGGCTCCGATTTCGGCCGCCCCCAGAGGGAGACCGAGGTGGCCGGAATTACAGGCGTGGACGGCGTCGATGGCGAGTCCGCGGGCTTCATTTGCGGCTTGGGCAAGGACTTCGTGGTTGAGGCTCATAGGTATTTTCGGTTCCGTTTCGCGCAATACTTGGCGCATTTGAGTCCCTAATCAAGCGGTCATTGGAAACGGAGTCGCCGAAAAACAGACATGACAGACGCCCATTTCGCGGCAATGTAGGCCGAACCATGGCGGAAAACACAGACAACATCCTCAAGATCGGCCTGCCGAAGGGCAGCCTTTTCGAGCCAACGATGGATCTCTTTGAAAAGGCCGGTTACCACATCCACGGGGCAGACCGTTCCTACCGGCCGACCATCGACGATCCCGAGCTCCAAATTCGCCTGATCCGGGCGCAGGAGATCGGCCGCTACGTCGATCATGGATTTCTTGATTGCGGGATCACCGGGAAAGACTGGGTCGCTGAGAATGGTGCCGACGTTCACGTGGTCTGTGATCTTCAATACAGCCGGGCCACCTCCAATCCGACCCGATGGGTCCTCGTCGTCCCGAATGACTCGCCCATCAAAACGGTTTATGACCTCGAAGGAAAGCGGATCGCGGCGGAAGCCACGGGACTGGTCGAAAAATATCTCGAAAAACACGGAGTCAAAGCCGAGGTCGAATTCAGCTGGGGCGCGACTGAAGTGAAAGTCCCGGAACTGGTCGACGCCATTGTCGATATCACCGAGACCGGCTCGTCCCTGCGGGCGAACAATCTCCGGATCGTTGACGTCCTGATGGAAAGCTATCCTCAGTTTATTTCAAAGAAGGATTCCTGGGAGGATCCCTGGAAGCGGTCGAAGATTGAGAGGATTGCAGTGCTCCTGAAGGGCGCCCTGATGGCCCGTGATATGGTCGGTTTGAAGCTGAATCTTCAGGATTCCGCGCTCGATTCCGTGATCGCGCTCCTGCCCTCGCTCAGGAAACCGACCATTTCCCGACTGGCTCAGGAGGGTTGGGTGGCATTGGAAGTCGTCCTGACAGAGCTTCAGGTGCGGGAGCTGATCCCCCGCCTAAAAGAACTGGGGGCGGAAGGAATCATCGAATACCCCTTGAATAAAGTCATCGAGTGACCGATACTCGCGACCCGCCGGTTCGAACAGGGGTTTGCGCCGGCCAAACAAAACAGAATTTTTGATTATGGGATCCCTTAAAAAGAAAAGGAAAACCAAAATCAACAAGCACAAGCGACGGAAACGCATGAAGGCTAATCGCCACAAGAAGCGTTTGCGTTACAAGAGCTGATCGTTGATCTTGGCAAAATGAAAGCAGTGCAGCCAGGTGGTCCGGAAACGTTGATTCACCGCTGCATTGTTGCGTACGGGCTTATCATTTCCGGGTTGTTAATCGTTTCTTCCGGTTTAGCGGATGAAGGGAGAGCAATAGACGACTATGCCCAGGTATATGTGAATCAGTTTTTCGAACCCGATGAGGACCTTGTTCTTTCAGAGGCGGCGAAACGAAAGAGTCTGGCGCTGGCGCACTACGCACAGGGTCGCAGTTTCGAATCCCAGGGAAAGCCGGGGGAGGCAGTGGAGGCCTACACCAAGGTTCTGGAGAACCAGCCTGATCAGTTTTTTCTCGCGAGGAAAACTGCTTACTTGCTGGCGAGATCCGGTCAGCAGGAGGAAGCGTTGAAACTGCTGGAAGAGAGTCTCAAGCTGAATCCGAATCAGCCCTATGCCCACATTTCGCTTTCGGAGTTTCTTGCGACGTATCAAAGCAATGATCCGCAGGGAAAGCAGCGTGCTTTTTCGGTGATCGAAGAAGCAGTGGACAAGTTTCCGGACGAACCGGCCGTCTATGAGCATCTCGTGAAGCTCTACCTCTCAAGCGACCGGCGCGATGATGCCCGCAAAACCGTGGCCGAAGCGGCGCAAAGGAGCAACGACGACTCCGTCTACTGGCTCCGTCTCGGACGCCTCGCCGCGAGGGTTTGGCCTCCTCGGGAGGGAGGAGAAGTGTCTGATGCGGATCTGGTGAACGGGATCTTCGCGAAGGCTCTGCAATTCGCCAAAGGGGACGTCGCCGTCATCGAGCAGGTGGGGGACTACTACCATGCCACCGGCCAGTTTGATCGCGCCATTGCCGCCTATGCGGGAATCATCTCCACCCAGCCGGATCGTCTTGATCTGCGCGAGAAACTTGCCCGGGTCTATGGTGCGAAGGGGGACGAGGAGAAAGTGATTGAGACTCTCAAAGAGATTGTCGAAATCGACCCGCAGAACGCCGCCATCCATAAGCAGATTGCGGGGATCTACATGCAGTCGGAACGTTTCAAGGAGGCGATCCCCTTTCTGCAGACGGCCCTTTCCATTACCAAGGGAACTGCCACGGAGTACGGAGCCCTTGGTCGCATGATGATCGAGTCCGATGAGAATGAGGTCGCGGTCGAGTTTCTCAAGGACGCGGCCTACCTTTTTCCCGAATCTCCCGACTTTCCGTTTCTCCTTACCTTTTCCCTCGCCAAGACCGAGAATTGGGATGAAGCGATCAAGCAGTTCAAGGCGACGATAGAACTCGCTCGAGATGCGCAACCCCAGCTGCTTAATGAGGGATTCTACTTCCGCTATGCGGCCGCTCATGAGCAGTCCGGAAACCTGAAAGAAGCGGAGGAACTGTTCCGGAAAACGATCGAGCTCATCGCAAAGAACGAACCCGATGAGGAGAGCCAGAAGTTCAGCGCCACGGTCTACAATTATCTTGGTTACATGTGGCTTGAGAACGACATGAAAATCGAAGAGGCCGGTGAGTTGATCAAAGCGGCGGTCGATCTCGATCCTGAAAGCGGAGCGATTGCCGATAGCCTGGGCTGGTTCCATTTCAAAAAGGGCAATTATGAGGCCGCCCGGGATGAACTGCTCCGCGCCGAAGGGCTCATTGAGGAAATTGATCCTGTGATCCTCGATCACATTGGTCAGACCTATTATCAGCTTGGCGAGAAAGACCGGGCCATTGAGTACCTCGAGAAAGCCGTCGCCCTTGAGCCGGATAACGAGGAATACACCACTCGTCTGAAGGAGTTCCGGGACGGCACGGCAAAACTCCTGAAGCCGCAATCCACGAACACGCCGCCTGCGGCTGGGGAGAACAAGGAGAGTGCTCCGTCAAAGCTGCCGTCGGTTCCGGGTGAGCCTTCAGCAAAGCCTTCCGCGGTGACTAACGAAGCGCCCCGTTGATTCCGGCTCTCCAGGGGTGATTTTTGAAACGAGCTTGTGCCCCGCCTTGCCCGGGCCCTAAGGCTCACTTGCCCTCGTCGAGATCCTCGATCTTTTCGCTCAGCTCCCCCCACTTCGAATAGCGGGTCTCAAGAATGGACTCGACTTCGGAAAAGCGTTTCATGGCGGAGGCGGAATCATCCCCGTTTTTGAAAAACTCCGGATCGGCGAGTTTGGCGTTCAGTTGCTCCTTCTCCGCTTCGAGCTTCGCGATATCGGCTTCAAGAACGGAGAACTCGGTCTTCAACGGTTTCAACCTGGCGGCCCGCTCTTCTCTCGCCTTGGCTTCGAGACGCCGCTGCTCTTTGCGATTTGCAGCGGAGTCCGTCGCTATCGGAGCACTTGTCTTACCGGCTGCTTTTCCGACGGACTTACCGGACGGGAGAGGGCTCGACGGGAGTGCTTTCACCGCGGCAGCATCCATGTCGGCCCGCTTTTTTTCGAGGTAGTCGCTGACGTTGCCGTAATAGAGTTTCGGGGCTTCGTTCGGAATGAACTCGAGGACCTTGGTGACGATCGGATCGAGAAAGGACCGGTTGTGGGAGACGATCGCGAAGGCACCGGTATAGTCGCCGAGGGCGCGCTGGAGGACCTCCTGCGAATGGAGATCGAGGTGGTTCGTCGGTTCGTCAAGGATGAGGAAATTCGCCGGCTGGAGGAGCATGCGGGCGAGGGCAAGACGTCCGCGTTCTCCGCCTGACAAAACACTGACGGACTTGAAGACATCGTCCCCGCGGAAGAGGAAGGCGCCGAGGAGGCTGCGGAGATTGCCGGTCGCGCCGCCGGTGACGCTGCCCTCAAGGGTGCCGAGGACGGTCTTGGTGGGATCGAGCTCGTCTGCGTGGGTCTGGGAGAAGTAGGCGATCCCGACCTTGTGTCCCTCGGTGATCGTGCCTGAGGTGGGCTGCTCAATCCGGGCGATGAGCCGCGAGAAGGTCGACTTGCCGGCGCCGTTGACCCCGACAATGGCGATCTTGTCGCCGCGCTCGATCGCAAAGTCGAAATTGTCGATGACCTTGTTTTCCCCGTAATAGCGGCAGACTTTCTCGACCTTGAGCACGGTCTGTCCACTGCGCTCGGGCTGGGGAAAGCGGAAGTCGACGGTGGCGGCGTCCTGCTCGATCTCGATGCGCTCGACTTTCGCGAGGGCCTTGATACGCGATTGGACCATCTTTGCCTTGGAGGCCTTGGCGCGGAAACGGTTGATGAGTTTCTCCGCCTTGTCGATCTCGCGGGCCTGATTCTTGAAGGCACGCTCGGCCTGTTCGCGGCGGGCGACGCGCTCGGAGAGGTAGAAAGAGTAGTTGCCCGAGTACTGCTGCACCCCGCCGTTCTCGAAGGCGAGGGTGCGGTTAGTGAGGTTGTCGAGCATGCTCCGGTCATGCGAGATCAGGATGATGGCCCCGTCGTAGTTGCGTAGCCACTGCTCGAGCCACTGGACCGTCTCGATGTCGAGGTGATTCGTCGGTTCGTCGAGGAGAAGGACGGAGGGCTCCTGGAGGAGCAGCTTCGCCATGGCGATGCGCATCTGCCAGCCGCCGCTGAACTCGCCGGTCTGCCGCTCGAAATCCTTCTTGGCAAAGCCGAGACCGCTCAGCACGGTGGCGATGCGCGGTTTCATCTTGCTCAAATCGTGGTGGTCGAGACGGAGCTGGAGGTCGCCGAAGACCTCGAGAAGATCACCGTATTCGTCGCTCGTGGGATCAGCTTTCTCGAGATCGTCCTCGACTTCCTTCAGCGCGATCTGGAGCTGACGCACGTCGTCGAAGGCCTTTTCGACCTCCTCCATCACGGTGCATCCTTTGTGCGAGACTCCCTCCTGCGGCAGATAACCGACGGTGGTTTGCTTCGCCTTAATGATGCCGCCGGTGTCGGCTTTCTCGATCCCGGCGATGATTTTCATCAGGGTCGATTTGCCCGCACCGTTCGGACCGGCGAGAGACCAGCGCTCTTTCGCGCGCACGGTGAAGGAGAGGTCCCGGAATAAATTCCGGGACCCGTATTGGATGGATACTCGATCAACTGCCAGCATGAAGGCCGCGAATGTAGCGCAGTTTTTCGAAGCTGCCAGCGGAAGGGCGTGCCAGAACGTCGGATAGCCCGTGATCATGGCCAGTTGAGGGGGGGCTGCAGCGGACTATTCCCGATTTGGATCACGTTCCCGCCACATCATAGGTCCTTCTCCACGATTTTCTAGATGGCCAAACTCTCCATGGTCTGCAATTATATTTTGACGCGTCCCACATGAAAACATTTGCCGTATATGTCGTTCTTCTGGTGATTCTTTGCGCTGCCGCTTATTTTACCATGAATTATTCCAGGCCAGTGTTTCCGGTCAGCAGGATACTCACAAACTCCGAAGGAAAGGAGTTGGAAGTGTTGATCCAGGGAAAGTCGAAGGAGAAGTTAACGATAGACCGGGTGTCAGATGGATCCCGCTATGATATTCCGATTCGATCGCTCTGCTTTAAAGACAGGCTGTTTGTCATGCTTCTCTCGGAGCAGGAGGAACCGGGCAAGCTTGATCCGTACATTGCAAGACGTCTTGCCTCCATTGAGGAACTGCGACGTAAATCAAAACTTTACGAGTCTGGGATGCGATCACGGGACCGCAAGGACACACTCTATAACATGAGGGAGGAGCAACTTGCTGCGCTCGAGCGGGAGATCAAGGCACTCGAAATGTCGATCGAGACCTACAAATATCAGTTTCTGAAGGAGTGAGTCGATCGGGCTCCTGCGGTAGGGGGGGCGCAGCAGATAAGTGGGAGGTGTTTACATGGTTGCCTTTACACGGGGGTTGATCTCTCTAAGGTGCACCGATGCCCGCAAGACTTAGATGGGAGGTAACTCCGCCTCCTGACCCCGACCTCGTTCGCCACTACGCGAATGCACTCGGTCTTGCCCCTGTGGTCGTGTCCCTCGCGCTGCAGCGGGGCTTTGAAAGTCAGGAACGGCTCGAGCAGTTTTTCCACCCCAGGCTGAAAGACCTCAGGGACCCCTTCTCTCTTCCCGGGGTGGCGGCGGCGGTGCAGCGTATTCTGGAGGCGGTGGATGCAAAGGAATCGGTCGTCCTATACGGGGACTACGATGTCGACGGGGTCAGTTCGATCACCCTGCTCTGCGCCATCCTGCGGGCGCTTGGGCTCGAACCGAGGCCCTTTCTGCCCACGCGGCTGGAAGAGGGATACGGGCTGAGCGTCAAAGGCATCGAGAACAGCTTCGAGGGTGATCCGCCCGACCTCCTCATTGCGGCCGATTGTGGAACGAACTCCCGGGATGAGGCACGTCTTCTCAGGGAGAAGGGAATCGACCTCATTATTCTGGATCACCACGAGCCCTCCCCCGACGGGGTGGCGGACTGTGTTGCCCTCGTAAATCCGAAGCTCGGTGACGAATTCCACTATCTCTGCACCGCAGGGGTTGTCTTTAAAATTGCCCACGCGCTCATGAAGACGCGGCCGCTCACCGACTTCGATCTGAAGAGTTATCTCGACATCGTCGCACTCGGGACTATCGCCGATATCGTTCCACTGGAGGGGGAAAACCGACTCTTCGCCCGCCGCGGACTCGCCCAGCTCGACCGCACCATTCATCCCGGGCTCGTTGCCCTGAAGTCGGTTGCCGGGGTGACCAGTCCGACCCGCACTCATGATGTGGGGTTCAAGCTGGGGCCGCGGCTCAACGCCTCGGGGCGTCTGGATACGGCGGTCGCCTCACTGAACTTGTTGCTTTGTCAGGATCCTGTCGAAGCCCGGGCACTCGCTGCCGCGCTCGACCAGCAGAACCGCGAGAGACAGGAACTGGAGCTGGCGACCCGCGAGGAAGCCGAGCGCATCATTCACGATCTCGAACCCTCAATGCGCACTCATGCCATCGTCGTTGGATCGAGAGGGTGGCATCCCGGCGTCGTCGGCATTGTCGCTTCAAGAATCTCCAAGCAGTATCATCGGCCCACCTTTGTTGTCGGGATTGATGAGAATGGTCTCGGGAAAGGGAGCGGTCGAAGTGTCCCGGGCATCTCACTGGTGCAGGCGCTCGATTCCTGCCGCAATCTGATTGAATCGGGTGGCGGGCATGAAATGGCGGCCGGAGTGAGCGTGCGTGAGGAGAACCTGGATGCTTTTCGTGAGGCCTTGATCCGCAGTGTCACCGAGCAGGCTGATCATGATACCCTTGTTCCGAAGCTGGCCATCGACATGGAGGTGCGGTTTTCCGATCTGACTCTCGAGCTTCTCGACAGCTATGAGTTGCTGCGTCCCTTCGGGCAGGCGAACCCGCAGCCGCTTTTTATGTCGACCGGCGTTCAGGTGGCGGGAGCGCCGCGGCTCATCAAGGAACGCCACCTAAAATTCGCGTTCGTGCAGGATGGTCTCGAGCATGAGGGAATTTTCTTCAACGCGGCCGGACTTGAGCTCCCCAAGGGGCCTTGGGATATCGCCTACACGATCGATAAGAACGAGTTCCGCGGGCGGGCAAAGGTGAATATGGTGCTTCAGGCCATCCGCAAATCGGCATAAGAGGCCGGGTGATTCCGGGTCTGATTGCTGAATTCCGGAAAATAATCACGTTTTAGTGATCCGGATTCTCTATCGCGGTGAATCAAGGGGCAACAGAGCGTTGGAACACTCCGTTCCCGCGCCTGCCTATCAAATAACACCAAAATAAAGAATCCTATGAAGACCTCTTCTCTCCTTATCCTGACCGCCTCCTTCACCATGGGTGTGGTCTGTCTCCAGGCCGACGTCATGGTCGGCGGCGCTCCGATGCTTCCCACGAAGAACATCGTTGAAAACGCGCTGAACTCCAAAGACCACACGACCCTGGTCGCCGCGGTGAAAGCCGCCGGGCTGGTCGATGCTCTGATGGGTGACGGTCCTTTCACCGTCTTTGCCCCGACCAACAACGCCTTCACGGCCCTTCCCGAGGGAACCGTCGAAACGTTGTTGAAAGAAGAGAATAAAGACACTCTCGCGAAAGTCCTCACCTACCATGTTGTTGCCGGGAAGCTTGACGCGGCTGCAGTGATGGCGGCGATCAAGGATGGCGGCGGCAAAGCCGAGGTGGAAACCCTGGCTGGAGACAAACTCACCCTCACGATGAATGGAGCCAACAATGTCGTGATCACCGATGCCAAAGGCGGCACCGCGAGCATCTCCACCTATGATGTGCTCCAATCCAACGGAGTGATCCACGTGATCGATAAAGTCCTCCTCCCATAATCAGAGACAGAGTTCCCGACGGGGCACTGTAACGAAAGTCCTGCAAAGGCGGGGAGGGGGCACTTTCAGGTGCCCCCTCCTTTTTTCCCTGTGCCAATGGCGACCGGTTTCCAGTTCAAGATTGCGGATATTTCCTCTCACTCTATCTTTCCCCGATCACCAGGGCGGGAAACGAGTAAGATGGACGACGAACAGGAGGTGGTATCGCAGGCCTTGCTCAGAGCCATCTCTTCAGGAGACCAGGCCGCTTTCGCCTCGCTCTACGACAACTACTCGAGCCAGCTCTATTCGATGGCCTACCGCATGCTCAACTCGTCCGAAGCGGCTGCAGAAGTCGTTCAGGACACTTTCCTCTCGGTATGGAAGGACGCAGGCCGCTACGATGCCGGTTTGGGCAAGGTATTTACCTGGATGGTCATGATTCTGCGCCGCAAAGCAATCAACCGTCTGCGCCATGACACGAGGCGACTGCCCGCGGGATTGGACTCAGGGGAATGCGCTGCCGGAGAGGGTGGTTCCGCCACTCGACCCGATGAGGCATTGCAGGATCGTGAAAGAAGCGAGTTGATCGGGAGTATGGTAAACGGGCTGCCGATCGAGCAGAAGCGCGCTCTGGAGCTTGCCTTCTACGAGGGCTTCACCCATCAGGAAATCGCAGACCGGCTTCAGGAACCACTTGGAACCGTTAAATCCCGCATTCGTCTGGCGATCGGCTCGCTGCGCCGCCAAATGGAAGGAGGTCCGTCATGAACCCGGAGGAGAAAGAGACGTTGAGGGAGGAATCGGCGATCCGCTATGTGCTCGGGGAGATGAGCCCGGCCGAGGAGAGTGCCTTTGCCGGCGAAATGCGTCGGGACCCCGACCTCGTCCGCCTTGTTGGCTCAATATCCGATGCGCTCGGATCCACGGTGGGAGAACTTCCGCTTCTGTCTCCGCCATCGGCACTGCGCGGGCAGGTTCTTGCGGCGGTCTCGCCGAACCTGGAGTTGCTTCCGGCCGGCCGCCGTAATCGGCGTGTTCAGAGGGCCTGGCCGGGTTTCGCAGTGGCGGCGGCAATGGCACTGTTTGCTGCGGTCGGATGGAGCCTCTGGATTCGAAACAATATAAGTGAGCGGGTCTCGCGGGCACAAGTGGCTGCTGTCACGGCAGAGCGCGATGGTCTCATCGCCCGTATCGCGGCGTTGGAGGAAGACCTCACCCTTGCCCGATCGGCAAACGATCTCGCGGAGATTCGAATTGCCTCACTGCGTTCCGAATTGGAGCAGGCCTATGTCGCCACGCTGGCGTGGAGCCAGAGCCGACAGGAGGGAGTGCTGGATCTTTCCCAGCTTCCTCCGAATCAGACAGGGCAGTCTTATCAGCTCTGGATCGTGGATGAGAATAATGCCGAGCCCATCAGTGCCGGGGCCTTCGATATCGATGCGGAAGGCAAAGTGCGGGTGCCCTTTTCCCCGGTGGTAGCGGTGCGAAACCCGGTCGCCTTCGCCATCAGTGTGGAGCGCTCCGGAGGAGTTCCGAAGCGCGAAGGACCCATCATCGTGTCGCAGGGGCTTTAACCCGCCGACATCATCTTCCCGGCCAGCGCCAGCGTTTCCGGGCTGACGCCGCCGAGCATGCGGGCGAGCTCGTTGACACGTTCCTGACCCTCCACCGCCACGAGACGAGAATTGGTCATCGCGTTCTCGACTTCCTTGGTGACAAGGAAATGCCGGTGGGCAAGCGCCGCAACCTGGGGCATGTGGGTGATCGCCACCACCTGATGACGGTCTCCGAGAAAGGCCATTTTTCGTCCGACCGCTCCGGCGATTTCGCCGCCGACGTTGGCGTCGATCTCGTCGAAAACCATCAGGGGAATCTGATCCTGATCAGCGAGGGCGCTTTTCACCGCGAGCATGACACGCGACATCTCTCCGCTCGAGGCGATGACGCGGAGAGGTTTGAGCGGTTCACCGGGATTCGGTCCGAACAAAAAGTCGATGCCCTCGAGGCCTTTCGATCCGGGCTCAGGAAGAGAAGTGATTTCGATTTCGAAACTCGATTGATTGAATCCCAGATCCTTGAGATGGGAGGCGATTTCCTTCGCGAGGGCAGGGGCGGCCTTTTTACGTTTCGTTGAGAGAGTTTTGCCCGACTTGTTGACGAGGGCGGCGGTCTCTTCAATGGCGGCGGTGAGGCGGAGGAGTTCGCTCTCGCGGCTGTCGACCGATTCGAGCCTCTGGCGCGCGCGTGCCTCGTAGGCGATCACGTCTTCGACGGTTTGACCGTATTTCCGTTTCAGAGTTTCAATCTCGTCGATGCGCCGTTCAACGAGGACGAGCTCTGCCGGGTCGATCTCCAGTTCCTCGGTGTATTCCCGCAGACTGCCTTCCAGTTCCTCGATTTCAACACGGGCGGAATCGAAGCCGGAAATCCTTTCGGCAATGGAGGGGTCAAACCGTTCCAGTTCCCGGATACAACGCTGCGCGTTCATCAGGTTGGCGGAAGCGGCGCTGAGCAGGTCAACCGCCTGGTTCGCATTCTCGACGAGGCGGGTACTGTTCTGTGACTGACGGTAACGTTGTTCCAGATCGGCTGCTTCGGAGGGGTTCAGGGACGCAGCGGAAATCTCTTCTACCTGGAATCGCAGGAGCTCGATCTCCTGATCACTGACCTGGCGCATGCTGCGGAAATCGTCCAGTTCTCCCCTGGCTTTGGTCCAGTTGGCAAAAGCCTGCCGGTAGGCCTGACGTTCGGGGCCGGCGTGGGCGTAGGCATCGAGCATGGCCAGTTGTCTGTCCTGCGAGAGCAGGGACTGGTGCTCGTGCGGTCCGTGGAGATCGACAAGGAAACCGCCGAGGGACTTCAGCACTGAGAGGGTGCAGGGCGAACAATTCACAAACTGCTTGTTGCCGCTTCCGAAGAGCCGCTTCACGACGAGAGAGTTGCCCTCACAAGGTTCGAGGCCGCTGTTCTCGAGGAGGGTATTGACGAGGTCGAGATTGGACGAGAGTTCAAAGATCGCCTCGACCGAGCAGAGGCTTTCTCCGGTGCGGATGAGGTCGTGATTGGCCCGCTCGCCGAGGATGAGTTTGAGCGCGCCCACGATCATCGATTTACCTGCACCGGTTTGGCCGGTGACCCCGATCAGGCCTGAGCCGAGTTCCCAGGTAAGATCATCCACGAGGGCGAGGTTCTTGATTTTTAAAACCGAGAGCATTAGGTGAGAGGGCGACGGATTGGAGTATGGTCCAGACCGCTTCGGCTTGCAATGGAGACAAGAACGGAAATCACCTTCCTCGGCACCGGAACCTCGATCGGGGTTCCCGTGATCGGCTGTGACTGCGCGGTCTGCACCTCTGGCGATCCTAAAAACAAGCGCCTCCGGTCCTCCATTCATGTGCAAACGCCCGAGGTCAGCCTCGTCGTCGACACCGGGCCCGATTTCCGCCAGCAATGTCTGCGCGAAGGAATCCGCCACCTCGATGCCGTGCTCTATACCCACGCCCACAGCGACCACATTATGGGCTTCGACGACTTGCGTCGTTTTACCGTGCACGAGGATGAGGAAATCGCGATCCATGCGACCTCGGAATGTCTCGAGAGGCTCCACGCCGCCTTCACCTACGTTTTCGACGGAGAAAATCGCTACCGGGGATACCTGAAGACCGCCGCCCACGTTATTCGGGGACCCTTCACCGTGGGTGATCTTGAGGTGACCCCGCTACCCGTCGATCACGGCAAGGTAGAGACGATAGGTTTTCTTTTTTCAAGAGAAGGGGAGCGACTCTTTGCCTACATCCCCGATGCCAAGACCCTGCGCGAGGAGAGTAAACAACTCATCGCCGGAATTGATTTGCTTATCCTCGACGGTCTCCAGCCGGAGACCCACTGGAGCCACCTCTCCACCGGTGAAGCCGTTGACCTTGCGGAGGAACTCGGCGTGGGGAAAACCTGGCTGACGCACTTTTCGTGTCGCGTCGATTACCGCACACTCGAGCCGACGTTGCCGGAGATGGTGAGGCTGGCCTGGGACCGGATGCGGGTGGTGGTTTGAGGTCTGTGAATCGGCATCACCTCGAACTGCGCCGGGTTAACTCGATTCTCAAGATGGGGTCAAGTCATCGACCCAACCCTCTTTTTCCTTTCCCTGCGGCACTTCCCGTCTTTAGTGACGGAGCCTATCCATGACCCGCATTCCGCCCATCCTCATCATCACCTTTTTCGGGGCGATCGCGGCGTTTTGCATTTTGCGGGTTCAGTTTAATGCAGTGCTCTACGAGATGCTGCCACCGGACCTTCCGGAAGTGCAGGGGATGGATCGGCTCAACCGGTTCTTCAGCCGTGATGGCCAGCTCATCGTGACGATGAAAGCGGCCGAATCCATTGAGGCAGAGGAGGCAATGGAATCTCTCGCTAAGCGTCTCGTCGTGGAGCCCGGACTTGTTTCGGCGACTTTTCGTGAACTCACCCTCACCGAACTGGTGACCGAAGGCGGAGGACTCCTCGCCTGGCTCTGGCTGAATGCGCCGGAGGGTGTCCTGCCGACGCTGGGTGACAGGTTTGCAGAAGGGCGTTCGAAAGAAGAGATCGCCTCGGCGATGGAGGCGATCCAAGGCGGATTCTTCGACCAGAATGTCGTCGTGAAAAGTTATGACCCGCTCGGGATCTCGCGTCTTGGTGGATTGCTTGGTGAGAGTGCCTCAAGTCCTGATCCGATGAGCTCGGGAGACGGAACTTTTCACGTGATGTATGTCGAGGGAATGGGCGTCGATTTCTCTGATTATCGCGACGCGGCGAAATGGTTGAAGAAGATGCGTGCGGTCGTCGATGAATGGGAGGCGGAATGGGAGGGCGGTCACGGAGGCGGCAACTCGGTCACGGTCGGACTGACTGGAACTCCGGCCTTCATGGCCGAGGTGGGGACGCGGATGGAGTTCGACATGACGCTCTCGGTCTTTTCCACGATGGTCCTCATTGCAGCACTCTTCTGGTGGATGCACCGGCAGACAAAACCACTCGCCTGGCTGATCTCGGGCATGCTCGTGGTCCTCTCAATCACAATCCTGATCGGAGGAGTTCTCTTTGGCGATCTCAGTGTGATGAGCGCCGGGTTTGCCGCCATTCTCATGGGGTTGGCGGTGGACTATGGCATCGTCCTTTATCGCGAGGCCTACAACTCGGGCGAAGATGTGGAATCGCTGAGGCGCTCGGTTGGCCCCGGGATCCTCTGGGCGGCGGCAACAACCGCATCGGTCTTCCTTTCGCTGAATCTCAGTTCCCTCCCCGGACTTTCCGAGATGGGCAATCTCGTCGCCATCGGTATCGCGGTGGGAGCGCTGGTGATGCTCTACGGTTTTGCGCCCATCGCGGTGCAGTTCGTGCGGGACACGAAGAGTAAACCAGCCGTCGCTCTTCCGGTGATCCGTGCCTGGGGACGGCAGGGAGCTCTGGTTACGGCATGGGTTGTCCCGGCCATTGCCATGGCTTCCATTTTCCTCAAAGAGATGCCGGCACTGGAGGTGAACTTCCAACCCTTCCTCATCCGCGAGAGTCCCTCGATGGTGGCATGGCAGGCTCTGCAGCATGAGTTAAAGGGACGGGAGGGTGTTGTTCCGATGGTGGTGACAGCGTCCAGCCTTCCCGAACTGCACGAATACCTCAATGATGCCGGTAACCGTATCGCGAAGGCGAAGGAATCCGGGCTGGTCTCCGAGTCGCTTCTCCCCGAGATCTTTATCCCCGAACCAGCGCGTCAGGCAGCGAACGCGGAAACGGTGCAGCGCTGGCTTGGCGAAAAGGAGCGTCTCCTTGGTGAGATTGGCCTTGCGGGATTTTCGGTCGAGGGCACGAAGCTGACCGAATCGGTCTTTACGGCCTGGGAGCACTACCTCGCGCAACTCGACTCGGAGGAATATGCGAAACCTGAAGGAAAACTAGCGTCCTGGTCGGTTGATCGGCTTTTTGCCACACGCGACGGGACCTATGCCGCTCTCGGGGCGGTAAAGCCGACCAATCCGCTCAATCGCGAATGGGTCTCGGCGATCTGTGATGAAAACACGGTCGTGGCCAGCCTCGGCTCTCTGGGTACGGCCCTGAATGAACGCATCCGGGGAGATGTCGTCCGCGTTTTCCTGCCGATGCTGGGCATTCTTGTCCTGATGCTTGTGGTTGTTTTTCGCTCGTGGCGGGATGTTCTGCTGAATCTCTTCGCACTCTTCTTTTCCACCGGCATCCTGCTTCTCGCCACGACCTGGACTCCGATGAGCTGGAACTCATTCAACGTTTGCGGCCTCCCCCTTATCTTCGGCACGGGGATTGACTACGGCATCCACATGCTCCTGACACTAAAGCGCAATGGGGGAGACATCGTGTCCGCACGCGCCGGAATCGGCAAGGCACTCCTCTTCTGCGGGGGATCCACCGCGATCGGTTTCGGCTCTTTCGCCACAGGCTCGTCCGAGGGTCTTGCCAGCCTTGGTCTTGTCTGTGCTGTCGGTATCCTCGCGAATATGGTGGTGGCGATCTGGCTGCTGCCGCACTGGTATCGGTGGCTGAATCGACTGCCGGCTTGAGTCCGTGGCGGAATTCTCAGGAAGCCCCGGCTTTTTGCCTGACAATTCTGATTATTTAAGATATCTTAACTAATCATGATTTCTCGACTCCGCTTGATACCCGTCATAGGCATCCTCGGTCTTTGTTATCCGGTCACGGCGTCGGCGCAGTCGAGTGCACCGGACATGTCTGTTGTGGAACGATGGCTCGCCACGAATACCGGGATCGGATCCCTCAAGATCGACTTCACCCAGACCCGGACGATGCGCGCCGTAAAGATCCCGGTGCGGCAGGACGGCACCCTTTGGCTCGACTATTCGACCCACCGGTTTCGGTGGCAGACGGGCGAGCCGGCTCAGACCATCGTGGTGAATGTCGGGAAGAATATTCTCATCATCCGGACCCCCATGAAGAAGTATGAGATCCGTCCCGCCGATTCAGGCGGTGCTCCGGGCATGGCAGCGATGGCGAACGGATTTCCCCGCACCCTCGCCGAGTTTCAGCAGAAATACCGTGTCCTCGAGACGCGCCCTGACGCCAATACCCGCCGCATTATCGCCCGTCCACTCGGCGACGCCGGGCGAGGGGTGCAGACCTTCACCTTTGTTGTTGATGCCAAACACTTCAGGCTCCTCGGCTTTGAGATCGAACTGGAGGACGGCTCCTCCGTCAACACCGTCTTCCGCCAGGTGGCGACAAACGTGCCGCTGACCCAGGCTTTGTTTCAGCCTTCAGTCGAAGGATACACTGAGACGAAATTCTGAGGCGGGCAGACTCTCAGTGCGTCTCGACTTTTTGGGGCCGTTCCGGGAGCACGGGTGCAGGAGTAATCTCCGCCGCAGGCGCAACCTCAGGTTCGGGTTCGCCTGTCAGTGATCGGATGCGGTGATGAAGGGCTTCGTTCTCCCCGGTCAGCGTCTGGATCTGATCCTGCAGACGGATCATCATCTTTTCGTCGCTGGAAAAGAGATCGCCTGCGGCGACACGCTTCCAATGAATCCCATAGAGCCATCCCGCGATCGCCATTCCTCCCAGGAGGAGCAGAAGGAGAGATTGAAACGGAGTTACGGACTTCACCATCGGGAAACGCTGTGACCTATTCCGTCTTTTTCCCGCCAAAGAGACGTCCGAGTTTGACACCCTTCCGTTGTTCTCCAGACGAGCCTGCCTCTGGCGCGGGGCTGCCTTGAACGGCGGGTGCCTGTGTCGCCGCTATCGGGGGTGTCTGAGATCGCGCGCCACCGCTGAATAATCCGCCGCGCTCCTTTTTAGGCTCTTGCTTCGGGGCTTCGGGCTGTTCTTCTTCCTGGGTGATGACCAGCTTCAAATCTTCCGGAACATTCGCGACATAGTCCCAACTCCGCAGAGGAAGCAGCTGACCCTGAGCGTTGTATTCCTGAACCTTCCGTCGAATCAGAGTGCCGGCGGTATCGTAGATCTGTTCCTCGGCGAAACGACCCAGGGCGTCGTAGACTTGAATACCGCGGTATTTGAACTGATCTCTGCCGTCGTAGATCATGACCTCGGAGGGACTGCCCTGGGCGTTGAGGATGATCATCCGTCGCTGCAACCGGGTTCCGTTCTTGCTCTTGGTGATCTGCTCAAGAGTATTGGTCTGAACGTCCTGACGGGACTCAGTGTAGGTTCCATTGGAATGATGGATCGCCCGTCCCCAGATGTCGACCGGCTTGCCTGCCATTTGCCCGAGATGGACATTGTACTGGCTGAGGCCCTGACGCTGGGCTTCGGGCAGGATCATGTTCGCTCCGCTGTAGTTTCGTCCGGCATCCGTTCCCATCGGGACCTGCTGCGGGTTGGCGGGATTCGCCATTTGAGGCATGACCGCTTGAGGGTTCACGCTGGCAGGACTGGTCTGAGTCTTCGGGTTGTGAAACTGGGCCTTGAGCCCGGTAATCAGCATCGAAAACACCATCCCGCCCGTGATTAACCCTTTGATCATGGCCCTTTCCATCGTGAGGGCGCAAGGATACCGCGATTCGAGGAGCGCCGCAAGCCTTTCCGGCTGAACGAATTTTCTCTATTTGTCCGGATGGATGGCGATACCTCACCGCTTTTTGGGGCGGGTGGCAAAGAACAAGGCGATCCCCAGGCAGGCGACGAGAAAGGTTCCCGTCGTCAGCACGGTTAGGGCAAGATCGCGCAGGTCCTTGTTCGGGATGAACCCCAGCTTGTGAAAGTTCGTGAAGATCCGGGCTTCAAATTGCCGCTTCCGGTCCGTATGGCGGGTGACACTTCCGGTCGTGGTCGAAACATAGACGCGTGTCTCCAGGTCATCGCCCGCATCGAAGCGGTAGACGGGGAGGATGCGGAAAATGTTAAGGTATTCCGAATTGAAAGCCGTGAGGAAATCAGTTTTTGAGAGCTCCTTTCCGCCGAGGAAGTGTTTGGCGATCTCAGCGGCGTAAGCTTCGTCTCGGGAGGGATCGAGCCTGCCGTCGACCGCGCTGACATAGTGCGGAACGGGTGAGGATTTGGTATAGATCTGATACCAGGGCCGGCCGCCGATGCCGCGAAGATTGACCGCCTGCACTTCGGGGTTCTCTGTGCCCAGTTTTGCCACCGCTTCGGAAACAGACACGGTGATCGCGTTTACGTCCATCCCTCCTCCGGAAGGGCGGGCTGAAGGGGGCGGAGCCTGGGTTCGGGTCATCACATTGTGAATGACACCACTTCCTGAGGCCATCAGGACGGAAATGCTGAAGATCAAGCCGATCCAGCGGTGAAGTTTGCGTACGAGTCGTGTATTCATGAGTTGATCAGATTTGTCGGAAAAACGCGGCAGGCAGTGAACGTTTCTTCGCTCTCTCCCTGCCGCGCTGTGTTATCAAGCAGTGCTTCGGGCTTACCACTTCCACTCAAAGCCGGCGTAGACCCCGCGCCCGTCTCCCGGCAGGAAGTGCGCGCCGCCTCCGGCGGCGTTCTGCACGACGTTCGTCGTGGCGGAGTAGATCTTGTCGGTCAGGTTCTTTGCCTCGACATACATCGAGAATCCGCGCTCGCTGCGGTACCCGACCTTGAAGCCGAGGAGTGCGTAGGGATCGGAGAAAAGGGTCGCCGCCGAATCGACGCTGTAGGAATCCGGCACCCATTCGACATTGGGTCCCGCATAAACTCCGCTGGGGTGTTCGTAAACAAACTCAGCCCGATAGTAGTGCTCCGGCATGCCGGGAAGACGGTTGTTTCCGAAGGTGGCATCGTTATCGAAGCGGAAGTCGCTCCAGAGATAATTCTGGCGGAAAATCAGCCTGTCCTCCCACGGTTCGAGGGGAGCCTTCGCGACAGGAGACTTGGCGGAGGCGGAATGCACTGCCCCGCTTTTTCCGGTAAAAATCCCTGAAGCCAGTTCAATGTCCATGGCGGCTTCGATACCCTGATGAATGGTGTTGTCAGCGTTTACGGTGACGGACGTTCCCGGCGGGTTGATGAAGTACTGGAGCAGTTCGTCTTCGATCTGTGAATAGTAGTAGGCAATATCCCACGAGACCTTCTCGCCCTGTCTCCGTGTTCCGATTTCAAAGGTGGTGGCGGTCTGGGCTTCCAGGGGGATCAGGCCCGCCGCTCCATTGAGGGCATTAACCAACTCACCAAACGAAGGCGGCTCGAAGCTGCGGCTGACATTGGTGAAGACCTGGGTCTCCGGGTCGACCTCCCAAAGTAATCCCGCCTTCGGGGAAAAGGAGTTCCAGTCCCGGGTGTCGCTGTTGTTTGGCCCGACGAGGAACTGCTCGCGAAGACTCCGCTCAGCATAACTGAATTGAGCACCGGTCACGAGGGCCACATCAGGGAGGAAGTAGTGGCGATTCTGTGTGTAGAGATCCGCATTCAGCGCAGTCAGATCGTTCCCCGAAGTTCGTGCGCCCGGGCTCCCGGCGACATTCAGGAATCGATCATCATTGGTGGTGCCGTAGGTCGGAGCAAATCCCAGAACAAAATGGTTCTCCCTTCCAAAAAGGTCTGCTGAATTCTCATATCGTAGATCGACGCCGAAGTCGTTGGTGACTTGATCGAGCACTTGGAAAATCGGGTGAAAAAGGTCCTTGTATGACCAGAAGCTGCCCAGGGTGAGGGTATTCTCCCCACTCTCCCAGGTCGTTTTGTTCGCGACACGAAAGAGCTCGAAATCCCGCTTCTGAACTCCCGCCAGATTGGCCGCATTGGCCTGACGTGGATTCGCCAGCATCTGGGCTTTGGTGAGGTTACCAGGTAGCTCCGAATCGGTTTTTGCGTAGGTGATGTAAGTGCGGGTTTCCAGTCCCGGGTTCACCTGCCAGCCGAAATTTCCAAAGAAGCGCTGGTTGCTCTGTTCCGAATGGTCCCGGAACCCATCCGTTGAGGAATGGGAGAAACTCACGTAGGCGTCCTGGTCCCCCGAGACGATGCCCGAACTGATCTGGCCCCGGATCGAATTGAAGCTTCCGTATTCGGCACGCACCTGCAGCGGATCAGCCGTATGACCGGTGTGCGAAACGAAATTGATGGCTCCACCCAGCGTGGTCGAGCCATATTCAAGAGCATTCGCTCCCCGATAGATCTCGATGTACTGCGCGGCGAGCGGTTCGATGGCCTGGAAGTCGAAGCCACCGTCGGCGAGGTTGAGCGGGACTCCGTCCTGCATCAATTTGATCCCGCGACCGTGGAAGGTCCGCTGAATCCCGGATCCACGAATGGAGATGCGGGACTCTTCGGATCCGAAGCGAGGCTGAATGAACACGCCGGGCGCATAATCAAGGGCGTCCTTCAAGGTGGTCGCGCGACCCCGTTTATAGTCTTCCGCATTGATCACGGCGACGCCACCGGGTTGAAGTTTGAGCTTCTCCCTCGCCTCTTCGACATTTGGCACGGTCAGGGAAACAACCTCCGGGGCGGCGTCGTCGATGACAAGCGGCGGGTCCGGAACGGGTTGGGGAGCGGGAGCCCGGCGGGCTTGCGGAGGAGCCGGCTTGCGGACTTCACCGCTAACGACGGCAGGTGGTAGCGTGGCGGTTGAGGACGCGTTGTCCTGGGCGATAAGCGGTAGATGGGTCAGCGCAAGGAGCGCCACCGGAAATCCGCGTCGGGCGGCTCCGGGTAGGAATCGGAAAAAATGATGTTTCATGTAAGTGAGAAATGGAATGTTCAAAATAGGTTTGAGGAAGGGACACGACGGTGCGCGTTTCCCGGGTCCGAAATCAGGTGAACCGGCTCGTTTTCAACGAGAGAAAAGAGCAACTGACAGTAAGTCAGGTACGATTCGAGATCAGAATCGACCACGGTGATGACCGTGGGAGATCACATTCCTGAGACGGAACTCACAAGCAATCAGCTTACCCAAGGGGGAGCCGACGGCACGGTCTCATCCACAGAACGGAGTGTTGTGATGAGGAAAAAATAGCGAGGTTCTCCCGAAGAGAATCTCATCGCCGGAGTTTCAGTGACGAGCACCGCGACCAGTTTGGCGGAAGGATCTAACAGAGTCTCCTTCTGCTCGCGTTCCTCGCTCTGACCCGTGGCGACGGCTTTACAAAGGGGACAGGGATGCTGTCCGTCAAAGGTTTTACTGACTGCATCGACGAGCGAGCTTTCCTGCGAGTTGTCCACCAGCATTGTCACCCAGGCGACCCCCTGCAACGCAAGCCAGTGCCCGCCCATGAGATGGAGGCAGGCAATGAATACGAGTGTCCTGGCGAAGAATGTCTTCACAACCCGGTGAGTCTGACGACGGAAGACCGAAAAGCAAGGGGATTCTGACAACTACCCCTCCAGAGCGGCTATGTACCGCTCCGCGTCCAGGGCCGCCTGGCATCCGTTCCCTGCCGCTGTGATGGCCTGGCGGTAAACGTGGTCGGAGACATCACCGGCCGAGAAAATGCCGGCAATATTCGAATGGGTCGAGTGCCCATCCTGCACAACGTAGCCGTCCTCATCAAGGGAGACCCCGGAACCGGCAAGGAAAGCGGTGTTGGGATCGTGTCCGATTGCCACGAAGACACACTTCACGGCGACTTCGGAGTCCTCCCCGGTGACCCGGTTGTGGACGAGAATGGCACGGACATCGCCCTGTTCGTCAGTGAGGTATTCCTTCACTTCGGAATTCCAGACCGGTTCAACCTTCGGATTGGCGAGGGCCCGATCAGCCATGATCTTCGAGGCACGGAGCTCTTCACGGCGGTGAACGAGATAGACCTTGCTCGCAAAGCGGGTCAGGAAAGTGGCCTCCTCACAGGCTGAATCACCTCCACCGATTACTGCCACCGGAACATCGGGATAAAAGGCTCCGTCACAGGTGGCGCACGAGGTGACCCCGCGTCCAACCATACCCATTTCACCGGGAAGGCCGAGGTAACGCGGGCTCGCTCCGGTCGCGATGATCACGGTATGGGCGCGGTGTTCCGTGCCTCCATTGGTTTTTACGAGGATGGAACCGTCCTCCTGTTTGGCGATTCTGGAAACGAGATCGTATTCGACCCGGGTACCGAACTTCTCAGCCTGCTGCTGCATACGCATCATCAATTCAGGACCCATGACACCCTCGGGAAAGCCGGGAAAGTTCTCCACCTCGGTGGTGGTGGTAAGCTGGCCGCCGGGCTGTTCTCCGGAAATGACAAGCGGCTTCAGGTTGGCTCGCCCTGTGTAGATGGCGGCAGTCCAGCCGGCACAACCGGTTCCGATGATGATCACGTTTTCCATCCGGCGAATGTGTAGGGGCTTCGGTTTTGAATCAATGCGAAATCTGCGTCTTTTCCCGCAGGATTGATGACGCATTTAACTACCGTTTGCTTACAATTCGGTCGTGGCAGGCTGGCCGAACCCTGACTGGATCGTCACCTGCCCCTGTTGGATTGCTACCCGCTCAGGCCGCGTGGCTCTGACTGTCGAGTGTCTTTCGCACGATCGAGGCCATGTCCTCGAAGCTATAGGGCTTTTGCACAAAGCCGTCCGGGCACGAGCCGCATTCGCGGGTGAACTCGTTCAGGTCGACGAGGTATCCACTGCAAATAAGGACGGGCAGGTCCGGAAGAAACTCCCTGATGCGGGCGAAGGTCTCTTTGCCGGTGAGATTCGGCATGGTGAGGTCGAGAAGGACGAGGCTGATGGATTCGCCCCGGGTCCGGAGAATTTCAAGGGCTTCGAGACCGTCCTGCGCCTCAACAATTTCGTAACCAAGTTTTGAGAGGAGGGTTCGACCGATGCGGCGGACGAGGGCTTCGTCGTCAACCAGAAGAATCGTTTCCCCCTGGCGGGAGTGGGCGAGAGTGTGTTCGGCCGGCGTTGCGAGGAGAGACGGCGTCACCCCGGCCTCGGCTGCGGCATTTCGCGGAAGAAAGATATCAAATCGGGTGCCCTTGCCCAGAGTCGACTGGAAGTCAATCCAGCCGCCCAGCTGTTTGACGATTCCGAAAGAAGTGGCGAGTCCCAAACCGGTTCCCTTCCCGGGCTCTTTGGTGGTAAAGAAAGGCTCGAAGATTTTTGCCTGAACTTCGGGTGGAATGCCCTCACCCTCGTCTTCCACGGTGAGACAGATAAAATCTCCCGGAAGAACTTCGGGATGGGCCCGGAGGTCACTGCTACTTAACGTCCGGTTTCCGGAGCGAAGCGTCAAATGTCCACCCTTCGGCATGGCGTCCTTGGCGTTCACGGACATGTTCATAATTACCTGCCCCAACATGCCGACATCTGCCATGACCCGCCAGGGCGATTTCTCCAGGTCGACATCGATGCTGATGCGACGGTCGACCGTGGCGGCGAGAATATCCCTCACTTCGGTAAGGACGACGTTGGCGTCGCAGGGCTTGAGATCCATTCGGCTGCGGCGTGAGAATCCAAGCAGTTGTCTGACGAGTTCAGCGGCACGCTCGCCGGCTCTGACCGCATGGGTAAGGCTTTCCCGCCCCTCATTGCTCATCGCTGTCCCGAGATCCATCTGGACCAGCGCCAGGTTGCCGAGGATTCCTGCGAGGAGGTTGTTGAAGTCATGGGCAATCCCTCCGGCCAGCTGACCAACCGCTTCCATCTTCTGTGATTGGCGCAAGCCCTCTTCCAATTGCCGCTGCGCGGTCAGATCCTGAGTATTCCAAACCCGGCCGACCAGATTGCCCCGGCTGTCTTTGACGGGCGCGGAATAGACGTGGAGAACTTTCCGCTCGGGTTGGGAGAGAGTGACTTCGCAGTCGATGCGCTCACCGGCTCCTCTTCTTGCCAGCCATTCCTGTTCGGTTTCCGGACCGATTCCACCCGGCCTTGAGAAGGCGGCAAGAATCTCGCTGGCCTTTCCGGGAGACGAAGCGGAGTGATCGATGCCGAGAAGACTGAGGAAGAGGTCGTTCACCACCGCGACATTACCCTTGAGATCCTCCACGAGGAATCCGTTGTTGGTGCTCTCAATGGCTGCTTGAAGACGCGCGCCGGCTCGCTCAAGTTCCGACTGGCTGATGTTGAGGCTTTCGGTGCGTGATTCGACCAGCTTCTCAAGACGTTCCCTGTGTTCGGCGAGCTCGGCGATCATCCGGTTAAACAGAGTCGCAAGGTATTGTGTCTCGGCAGATCCCTCAACTTCATCGGCCCGCACCCGAAGATCTCCCGTTGCGACCTTGCGTGCAACCTCTCCGATATTCTCAAGAGGACGGGAGATAACCTTCGAAAGAAATGCACCAAGAGTTCCGGCGACAAGAATCATACAAACAGCGGCGGCAACGAGGGCGAGATAAGCCTGTCGGACGACGGCGGTTACTTTATCCATTGGCTTCAATGCGAGAATGATCCAGGGAGAGTCCAGGTTTGTGACCGAAGTCGGCAGGATTTCACTTGCGTAGAGGAAGGAATCGCCGCCTGGCACCTCGTAGGTGCCGATTCTGTGTTCAAGCCAGATTTTCGCGGGTATATCAGGGTCAAACTTCTCCATCAGCCTGGTGGGATCGCCCCCTGAAAGTGTGTTGCCAAGGGCATCCAGCATGTAGATTGAGTTGTCGCCACCGATGCGTCCGTCCTCGATGATGCTGATAATGCGGGCAAAAGAGAGACTTGCCTTGATGACCTGCCGGGTCTCGCCATCGCCTTCGTCCTGTGATGATTTTATCGGGAGAAAAACCGTGAGATAGAGGCCTTCCTTTCCAATGATGCGCTGAGGATGCGAAAGGGTCACGTTACCCTTGAGTGCGCCACGGAACCAGTCGCTATACTCCCGGTAGGAGGGATGATCCTCCGAGGTTGAGCCGAGGAGGAATCCCTCGTCATCATAGAGACTGATATCGGAATAGACCTCGAAAATTTCCACGAGGCGATGCATCTCTGTGATCTTCGTCTCGATGTTTCCGGAGGGATCGGAGAGGAGAGGGTTCGACTGGAGGGAGCTTAGTTCACGCGCTGTTCTGTCCGTGACTTCTGCGATGAGACGTCCAAGCTGACGGGCGGTTTCAGAGAGCTTTTTCTCCTCCTGCTCCTTCAGGTTGCGGTTTAAGACCGTGGCCAACGGAACCATCACGATGATCAGGGGCACAAGGCCCGTGAGCACCATGGAGGATAGCAGTCGGCTGCGGATGGTTTTCATTTATCGAGATCCGGGACCAGAGGCCGGGATCGCGGAAGTGGGGGTTCTAATCCTCGGTAAAAAATGTTCCCGGGGTGGTTCGGGTGGAGGATGAATCATCAGCGTGAGCGGCGGTTGTAACTGCTGTTCTGGACCGGCTCTCGGTGATGAGGCGCAGGATGGATTGGCTCGCATACTTCTCGATCTCCGGGGGAAATTTGACGAAATTACATTTCCTCATCATCTCATCGGCCGGATAGAGAGTCGGGTTGGCAAGGAGAGTAGGGTCCACCTTTGCGAGCGCTTCCGGATTCGGGCTGGCATAGTGAAGGGAATTGGCAGTCATCGCCGAGGTTTCCGGATTGCTCATGAACTTGATAAACTGATGAGCGAGGAGTGGATTTCTGGCGTCACGTGAAATGGCAAAGCTGTCCAGCCAGAGAGGTGAGCCTTCTTTCGGAACAATGACTTCAAGTCCATCCTTTCCGGCGGTGCGGACAATGGCATCTCCATTGTAGCTGACGACAAGGTCCACCTCGTTCGCTTCCAGAGCATCAAGCCCGGAAAGCAGATCCGTCATCGAAGCGGAAAAGTCGGGGAATCGGGCCGCCAGCCTCATGGCCGCCTCATCGACCTGTTCAGCGGTCGCGGTCGCTGGATTGTGCCCAAGGGCCAGCAGGGCCATCCACATAATATCAGAGGGCTCGTCGAGAAGGGCGATTCTCAAATCATCACGCCAGAGGAGGTTCCAACTTGGTTCAATTCCCTTCAGAACGTCAGACCGGCCCGCGAGAACGGTCAAACCCCAAAGATAGGGCACTGAATAACGATTGTACGGGTCTGCCGGTGAAGTGATGATTGGATCCTTCAGGATCGTCATCCCGGAGAGTTCCTTACAGTTGAGCTCCCGAAGTAGGCGAAGGTTGATCAACTCCTTCAAGGTGACCTCGTCGGCTATCACGATGTCAAATGCGGAAGGTTTTGAGGCCAGTTCCTGTTTAAGCTGCTCCGAGTTCTCGACTTCGGTCAGGATAATTCGTGCACCTGTTGCGGCTTCAAACGCCGCCGCCGCCTCAGGTGCCAGATACTCCTCCCACAGGAGCAGGGAAAGTTTCGGTTTCTCCGCGTCTTCCCGCACTTGATCGAACACTTGCTTGAGCCCTGTGCTTACGAGGACCTGCCGCTCCGGACTTGCCTGCGCTTCAGAGCGGCAACGGGCGAAAACATCGGCATGGAGATAAAGTGTTTTGTTTTCAAGAGTCTCCCTGTTCAGAAAGGGGACTGATTCCCGGTTCGCTGAAGCACACAAGAGTTCGTTGGAATTCACTGCAGCGACCTCCGCCCGGCAAAGAAAGTCGAGAAACAGGTGCGCCGTTTCACTGTTGGTCGATTCACGCGGAATGACAAAGCTGTCCACCCATAGCGGCGCGCCCTCTTCAGGAATGAAGTAATCGATCGTTTCCTCTTCGTCAGCAAGCAACGCCGCTTCGCTGCTATTGGTCATCCCGATCCAACACTCCCCCGATAGCAACTCATCCCGCACCTCGAGGATATCGACGAAACGGGCGTTGAGATTCTTAACCTGATCAACAAGGAGGCTGGTAGCCTTCTCAATGTGGTTCGGATCCTGAGAGTTGATATCATGATCGGAGGCGAGGAGCGCTGCCGCATAAACATCAAAGCCAGCGTCCACCATTAGAACCCGTCCCCGGAAGCGCTCATCCCAGAGGGACTTCCAGCTTTTTTCGGGATCTTCAATTTTGTCCTTACGGTAGGCGATAAGAGTTGTTCCCCACGTATAGGGAATCGAGAAGCGGTTCTCAGGATCGAATTTCAGGCCAAGGAACTGTTCGTCCAGATTGCGGAACTGCGGAATCTTTTCTCTTTGAATCGGCTGGAGGTCCTGAAGACCGATCAAGTCCGCAACCACTCCTCCGCCGGCGACCAGTAGATCGAAGTCTGCCGGTCTGGAGCGCAGCAGTTCCTCCATTTCGTCGCGATCCGAAAATGTCACCAACTCCACCGGGATGCTGAACTCCTTTTCGAATTCGTTGATGATTCCGGAAAAGAAACAGTTCTCATAAGCGAGGACCGTCAGGGGCTCCACGCCTGAATCAGAGTCGGAAATTTGATCCGCAGGGGAAGAGGCCGAAGTTGTATTCGCATCCCGGCAACCGAATTGCGTCAATACCACGGCCATGGCTAGAATGATCAGCCCCCGGCAAGAGCGAAAAGAATTTTCAAGCAAACACATCGGAGTAAATACTAAAATTACCATAATTTCGATATAATTAGTGATAATACAAGGTAAACATTTTAAAAAAATCCATAGATTGGCTCATACGTGATCTTATTTTTAAATGTTTGAGAAAATGTTCTGAATGAAAATTGATCTGAAATACAGGAAATGGTTCCCGCCAGGGAACGTGTCCACGCCAGGCCAAAACAAGTGGATCTCAAAGAATCCGAATCAGAGCAGCAACCATCGGCAAGAGGGGGCGCGGAATTATCGAACGGACTGCGCGAGACCGTTTTAATCTCACCTGGCACCTCATTCTATGGGCATGCGGGGTTCAGCCCGACAGGGAGAGGGCTTCACCCGCAAGGGGATGGGTCAATATTGTTTAACCCGATCCCCGATGTCAGCATTTCTCCCCGTGTAACCCGGGACATCGAGCGTGAAAGCGTCCATAGGGCGATATCTCTGGCCAATCTCCCATTGGTCAATTATCCTCAAAAAGTAACCTGAAGTAATATGAGATCTTCTTCCATCGCGATTATTGTTACCGTTGTTCTCGCTCTGACGGTTGCCGTATCCGACTATTTCCTGAAGGTCGCCAGTTCATCCGCAACCCCGTTTCTCAATCGGAATTTTCTCATCGCCCTGGTGATGACCATTCTTTGTACCTTCGCCTGGGTGCTCGTGATGCCTCATCTAAAGCTCGCCTACATTGGCGTCATCTACAGTCTTACGGTGGTGCTATCGCTGGCAATCGTTGGCACCTTCTTTTTCAACGAATCCCTGAAGCCGCTGGAATGGGTAGGAGTGGGGCTTGCCATTACGTCGCTACTCCTGCTCTACCGCGTGGCATAGCGCGAGACTGCTGCCTGAGGCCGCAGCTCCCCTGTGTGAGGAGCACGGGTAACCCGGGGGGATCCTTGTGGGTTGACGGCTCCTGAACAAGAGAGTCAGAGCCGGGAAGATTCCGTCAACCGGCCTTTGAATGCAGATGAAGCACCCGGGATGACGGCAAAGGCGCGATACTCAAGTTGCCCTCCTGCGCATTGATTGCATCAACAATAAAGCTCTGGACGATGCCGAGCCGCAGATAGTTCTGTTGCGTTTTTTTCGGTAATTGATCAAAGTCTCCCACCGACCCGCGGCATTCCTTCGCGCCGCAATGGCATTCGAGGCTCCAAAATCGCTCGAGTAGCGCCGTTGAGTAATCGTAACGTATCTCTTCACCGGGCTTGATCTGACGAAGCGCGATCAGGCAGGTTTCATCAATCAGGCCAGCGTTTGGCTCGCAGGAATGGTTCAAGAAACGGCCGGGAAAAAGAGGATCCACGTAGGCATCCTGTCCAATCTGGACAGTGTTTTCACCCTCATCTGGAAGGGAGAGTGACTCTGCGAAGGAGACTACCGGACCGGTGATAAAAAGGATGGTCTCCCGGGGTTCGATAGGATATCGGGCTAGTAAGCCTCTGCCTACTGAGGCTTCGCCGACGTATACTTTGGATCTCATGAGGGGATGGGCATGGAAATTGAGGCTGGCCTCGGGATTTGGGGAGAGTTTCTCGATGAGATCTGGCGAAACGTGTCGAAAAACCCTCGCGATATGTCCGTGGGATTGTCGCCGAGAGCGAAATGAGCTTGCTTGAGGCGGTACCAGGGGATTCGCGGGTACCGGTGGTGAATCGCATGGTACCCGTTGTTGTGGGTCAGCCAATTGGTCCAACTGATGTTGGTTCGAGTGCCCGTCGTGGTATTGAAGTGGTCCTCAATTTCAGACCAGTAGAAGAACGAGGCGTAACTCCAAACCAGGGGAACAATCCAGTAAAGGCAGAGGAGGTCCAGCCAGCCGTTCCATGCGCTGATTCCCAGTAGGGCTACCCAGAAAAGGACAATCTTCTGAGCGGATTTGAAAGTGGCGAGTTGAATCAGAGATCTGATGTAAGCAACCCCCGCATAGCCGAGAATCGGTTTGAAGAACCAGAGCCAGACCATATTGCGATTTTCATCAAGGAGGCCGTGATTCCCGTAGTCCAGATGGAGTTGTTCGCGATTTGTATTGAGGAGCCGGTGATGCTGGGAATGCTCGCGACGGTAGTCATTCAAGGTGAAGCCGAAAGGATAGCAGCAGAGGAATTCACTCCACTGATTGAAGCGGCGGGTCTTGAACAGATTGAAGTGGCTGGCTTCGTGCGTCAGCGTTTCTCCCAATCCGAGTTGTATCATTCCGATCAACCAGACGGCGAAGATGTAAACAATCCCGCCCCCGATTTGCTCACTGGCGGCGATGATGCCCAGAATCAAGGCGTAATCTTTTAGCAACGCGAACAACGCGCGCCAATTGCTTCGACCATAAAAGTCGGGGGGCGTCGGCTGCATTTCCGAAGTCTGTACCATTCCTCGATATAATCCGCAAAATTGCAAAAAAAATCAAGGGTTTGTTTCAGTTTTAAGAAATGGTTATTGGAAATTCAGCCCGCTGAAGCGTTTTGCTGAAAAATCTGTATCAGAAGGGAAGTCGAAGTAAGATTAAATATAAAATTCGGAAGAAGGTAAATTTGCTGCTTGAATAATTATTAGCAGGTTCTATAATTACCATATGGTAGGAACCGAATCCTTTTGGAGATCCAACGCTGTCAAGCTATCGAGAATTTTTTCGATTTTTGCTGCCGTGTGCCTGGTTACCGGCTGCAACGACGACATGCAGACCGCCGCTTCAGTAGCGGAGTCCCTCCGGCTTGTGGAGGAACAGGAAAAGGTGATCGTTCTTACATGGGAAGAGTATTTCAGTCCTGAGGTCGTTGCAGAATTCGAGCAGGAAACCGGGATCAAGGTCGAGTTCGTCTATTTTGAGAATCTTGAAGAGATGCGCAGCCTTCTCCAGTCAAGGCCCGGTGGAATTGATGTGCTCGTTTGCGATGGGGCGGGTTTGGCAGATCTGATAGAGCTCCAGTTGCTGCAGCGAGTGCAGCCCGATCTAATCACGAATTTCGCGAATCTGGATTCGATGTATTTGAATCTGATGTCCGACCCGGGAAATGAATTCTCGGTGCCGTATATGTGGGGTACCACCCTTATCGCCTACCGAAGTGACTTGATTCAGGAGCCCGAGCAGTCATGGGCTTCCCTCATGGACCAAAAGTACAAGGGAAAAGTGTTGATCCTGGATGACACCTTTGATTCCTATGCCGCGGCCCTCCTTTCTCTTGGCTTTGATATCAATTCCGAAGACCCCGACGAGTTGGGGAAAGCGTTGGACTTGCTTCTCGACCACGTGAACAAAAACGAGGCCCGCTTCGACGACATCATCAACATCAGGGAGAAGCTCCTTTCCGGCGAATGTTGGATGGGCATGACCTACAGCAGCGATGCCGCCGTCCTGGCCGAAGAAAATGAACATATCTCGTATTTTATTCCAAACGAGGGAGCAGCTCTGTGGCTTGATAGTTTTGCCATCGCGCGCGAATCGCCCAATTCGGTAGGCGCTCATCGATTCATTGACTTCATTTGCCGTGGCGATGTGGCCGGCAGGAATTCAAATGATCTCTGGTGTGCTTCAGCCAATAAAGCCGCGCATGCATACCTAAGCACTGAAATTTTAGCCGAGAAGACACTCTATCCCGACCCCGAGACGTTGAGAAAATGCAGGTTTGCCACCAAAGCGGGAGCAACCAGAAATCGCCTCGTGAATCAGGGAATGAAGCTCATCTATGATCGCCTCGCGCAAAACACGATGAAGTCGTCGAATGATGCTCTGGCCTCGGAGTCCTCCGAAAAAGAGGACGAAATTTCCGCTGATCTGCCTGTAGCTCCCTGACCCGGGCATTTAATCCTGATCCTTTCACGGGGCCCTGTTGGATCGCTTTTCTTCGGGGATTCCTTCGAGCCAACCGAAAGACGTGGTTTCAATCCTGCCGTCACTTCGTTATCCCTTTCTGCGGTCCGGGAAACGGCTACTCCCGGAAATGCGCGATTATCTGACTTGCGGCGGCCATGCCCGACTCGATCACTGCCGGAACTCTTCCTTTGCCGACGAACGTATCACCGGCAAAAAAGAGTCGAAAGGCGGAAACCGGCTTGAGGCTGCATTGATCCGCCGCAGAGACTGGATGGGCGTAACGCCAACGCTGAACGTCGGCCCAGTTGGGCGGAGGCAGGTTGATTCCCAGTAGGTCGGCGGTTCTTGTAAGTGCCATGGCGATCACCTCGTCGACCGGTCTATTGAAATGGTGATGACTCCACGCGGGCGACATTTGCACGATAAAGAGGGATTCACCCTCCGGCACATGCCCCGGCTTCCGATTTTCGTGACTGATCCATGCAATATCATGGAGGCGATCCGAATTGATCAGGGCATAGCCATCGCCTGGAAGGGGAATGGGACCGGGGAAATTCAAAATGACCGTGAACTGGCAGACAAATTCCGCCCGCTTTAGTTCGTTCACGGTTGGATCGCAGACCGTGCGGTCAAGATCGCTCGCTTCGAGCAAATCGATCGTCTGCGGTCCCGGGGTCGTGATAAGCACGGCATCGAAATCGTCGAATGCAGCTCCACCCTCTGTTTCCAGCTGCCATTTTCCGCGTGTTCGCTTCAATCGGGAGATACGGGTTTCAGTCATCACCTTGAGGCCTCCGGTTTCGACCATCCGTTTGCCTATCGTGCTGATGCCTTCCCGGTAGGTCCATCTGGCGGCGGAATTTCTTTGGGGTTCCCCCGCCGATATTTTGCCGGTCAGGTCAAAAGGGTGAATGCCCCCCACGATGCGACAAAGCCCTTCCGTTGGAAGTGTCTGAAAAAGCAGATGCGCTACCTCGTTGCTTTCCACCGTAAAATAATTCGCGCCGTAATCGTAGCGACACCCCTTCCTGGTTCGCGAAGCGGCCCGTCCGGAGAGCCCTTTGCTCTTCTCAAACACGCAAACCTCCTTCCCGAACTCCTTCAACTTGAAGGCGGCGGCAAGTCCGGAAAGGCCGGCTCCAATGATGGCTATTTTTTCTGACATGCGAACCGGGGAAGTTACGCCTTCCGCTCCGAACCGGTCGGAATGAGTTGGTCCCGCCATTGGAATAGGCCGTACCAATCACCCGTCCAATTCAAAGAGCCCTTCGTTCCAGTGCGTGTCCGAATTTTCGGGCTGCTGATGGCGCAGGAAGTGCTTGATAAATAGTTAAGATTTCTTCATCATTCAGGTTTTTTGCTGGAGGAGTCGAAACCACTCAAAATCATATGATTCCAGTGCCGACCAGTTGCCGGGAGCGGCTTCAGCCGCGGGATTTTGAATTCATCGTTGCCGCGCTCGCGGGACAAGACAAGGGAGGGGAGCGGTTTCTCACCGAACTCTTCAGCGAACCGGGGTCGCTTAACGCCATTCTGGACCATGATCGCCTTTTGCGCGCCGTGCTGGAGCTGCCCTCTCCACTCGCCATTTCTCCGGAACTCTATTTTTATACGATCGTGAGGCGGAGCCTGAAGGACGCCGGAATCGATGATGTCGAGATCGCCGATTATGTTGCCGCCACCCTGGCCGAAAACACCGGAAGCTCGCTCTGTCCGGGAAGTTCGGGAAAGATGCCCGACGCGGATTTCACCTACCATGTCGACATTATCGAAAAGATGAACGAGGCCAGTCCCACCGAGCGTTTTTTTCTCGAGGTGCAGTGCGGCAATCGTTTCCTTGTGCTGACCGGGCTCTTTCCCCGCTTTCTTGAGCGCAGGGCTGAAAGGCGCGGCGCTCCGGGGCTCAATTATTATGAAGGAGTCGCCCGCAGTGCCTTCCTCCTGGCGGGGAGGCATCCTCTCGCCGAGGAATTTGCCGTGCGCGATATCTACCGTCGCCTCGGTGATTGTTTCTCCGAGACAAGGCGCGCGCTCAATCGGATGGCCGACGAGATGCTTTTTCTCGGAGCATAGTCAGTCAGCGACCGAAGGCCCGCCGCAGGACCCGAAGCCAGCGGGGGCGTTGCTCGTCGGCACGCATCAGCCGGAGCGCTTCCCCGGAGGTCCGGCTATCGAGCCTCCTCGCCCCGTCAAGATGATCCTGACAAAACCACAGGAGTCCGTCCGGGTGCCCGGGATGGTCAATGGACTCGAAGTTCCGGAATCGGACGAGGTCAAATTCGAGATTCTCGTGGTCTCTCTGATCCCGATGACATAGCGCGCAGATCGGAGGTTCCATGAGTCCCTGTGATCTTGCTCAATAGCTCTTCGCAAAAATGACCCGGCCTTCCGCCGGCTTTCCAGTGAGGATGCAGGTTCCCTTTCCTCCGCGGAGGTCCTTGTCGTTCGGAATGCAGCGAACCGTCACCTTCATTTCCTGCTTCAGGGCTTCTTCGTCCTCTGTTGTTCCGGCCCAGTGAACGAGGGCGAATCCTCCGTGCGTTTCCGGCTGATCGGCATTCGATGGAGTGAAGAATTTGCGGAAGTCGTCCATCGAGGTGATCTCGACCGTGTAGTCCCTCCGGAAAGCGAGGGCGCGGGAGAGGAGCGTATCCTGAATTGATTGCAAAATTTCCACGATACCGGAGACCGCTTCGGCACTGGGAAGAAACTGTTTATCTTTTGGAGTCTGGTCGCGGCGGGTGAGCGCCACGGATCCGCTCTCAAGATCTCTCGGCCCGATCTCGATACGAATTGGCACACCTTTCTTGATCCACTCCCAGTTTTTGACGCCTCCACCGAGGTCGCGTTTGTCGATCTCGACCGTCACGGGGCGACCGTGGAAGGACTGCCCTTTCAATTCTTTGGCGAGTTTCTGACAGGCCTCGAGGATGGGGCCCTCATGCTCCGGCTTGGGCATGACCGGGAGAATGACAATCTGCGTCGGTGCGACACGCGGGGGCAGGATAAAGCCGTCATCGTCGGAGTGGGCCATCAGGAGCGTGCCGATGAGGCGGGTGCTGACTCCCCAGCTCGTCGTCCAGGCGAACTCTCGCTTGCCTTCGCGGCCCTCGAATTCGATCCCTGCGGCTTTTGAAAAGTTCTGTCCGAGGAAATGCGAGGTGCCTGCCTGGATCGCCTTCCGATCCTGCACCATCGCCTCGACCGTGAAGGTGTTGAGCGCTCCGGGGAATCGTTCGGCCTCGGTTTTCTCCCCGGCGATGACGGGGACGGCGAGGTGATCGGTGAGGAAGCGCTCGTAGACTTCGTGCATCTGCCTCGTCTCCGCCATAGCCTCTTCGGCTGTCTCATGGGCGGTATGACCCTCCTGCCAGAGAAACTCGGCGGTGCGGAGGAAGAGGCGCGGGCGCATTTCCCATCGCATCACATTGGCCCACTGATTGATGAGCAGGGGCAGGTCCCGGTAGCTTTGGACCCAGCGGGCAAAGGCGGCGCCAATAATGGTCTCTGAGGTCGGACGGATCACGAAAGGTTCGGTGAGTTTTCCGGCCGGGACCATTTTGCCGTCCTGCAGTTCGAGGCGATGGTGGGTCACGACGGCGCACTCGGTCGCGAAGCCCTCAACGTGAGTCGCCTCTTTCTCGAGGTAGCTTACCGGGATGAGGAGCGGGAAATACGCGTTCTTGTGGCCGGTGTCCTTGAAGATGACGTCGAGCTGCTGCTGGATCTGCTCCCAGACGCCATAGCCCCAGGGCTTGATGACCATGCAGCCGCGCACTTCCGAGTTCTCGGCAAGATCCGCAGCGCGGACGACCTGCTGATACCACTCGGGGAAATTCTCTTCCCGGGTCGGGGAAATTGCGTTCTGGGGTGCTTTGGCCATGTCAATCGGGGGGCTGGAATGAAAAAATCTGCCGGACCCTATCCACGCCTGAGTGAATTGCCAGCATGGATATTCGGGTCTAGCGTGCCGCGTGAGAATTCTGCATCTCTTCATTTCTCCGGCCCACATTTATGTCGGCCATTTCGGTGGACCGTCGGGAGACTCTCCCGTCATCGAGGCGGAAACAATTGAATGTGTCGCCGGCGGCGGGATCCGGGGCGACCGCTACTTCGACCACAAACCGGACTATAAAGGTCAGATCACCTTTTTCGAGATCGAAACCCATCGGCGACTTTGTGATGACTTCGCGGTTTTTGACAAGGGCCCCGAAGTCTACCGCCGCAATGTCATCGTCGAGGGACAGGATCTCAACGCGCTCATCGGGCAGGAGTTCGAGATCCAGGGCGTGCGTTTTCTTGGAACCGAAGAAGCCAAACCCTGCCTCTGGATGGAGGAAGCCTTCGGCAAAGGAGCGCTCAAGGCCCTCGCCGGGAAAGGCGGGCTGAGGGCGAAGATACTGAATGGCGGAACATTGAAAAAAACTTCGACTTCTGAACTCCCATGACGCCCCTCGAGATCTCAACCCCCGCCCTGCTCTTTCCCGCAGTCAGCCTGCTCTTCCTTTCCTACACGAATCGCTTTCTTCACCTCGCCGCGCTCATCCGCCATCTCCATCGGGACTGGCTCGAGTTGCAGGATGAATCTCTCCGCGAGCAAATTGAAAACCTGAGAAAACGGCTCAAGCTGATCCGCTGGATGCAACTCCTAGGGGCAGTCAGTCTCCTCCTCTGCGTCACCTCCATGGTCGCGGTGATGTTCGGTGTGGCTCCTCTCGATACGATTTCATTCACCGCCGCCCTCATCCTCATGGGTGCCTCCCTGACCTCTCTCGTCCTCGAGATCTGGTGCTCGGGCGGAGCGCTCCAGATCCTGCTGAACCGGGTCGAGAGAGATTAAGATCGCTTTTCCCCCTCGAGCCACTCGACCACGATATCGCGAAAAGCGCTCACGGCAGGGTCGTCGCCTTCGCGTGACCAGACCATGACGAGCGGAATCGTTTCGACCGGTTCCAGCGGAACGAGTCTCACATCGGCGGTCTCGGGCGCGACGCTCTCAGGCACAATACCGATTCCCGATCCGGCTTCGACGTAGCGCAGGATCGTGCCGATCACACTCGGGGTGTGGGCGATGCGCGGGGAGAAGCCCGCCTTGGCGCAGGCGGCGAGGATGGTGTCGTATGAGCCTGCTCCCTCGCGACGGGCGAGGATTACGACCGCCTCATCGGTCAGGGAAGACCAGCGGATCGCCGGCAGTTTCGCAAAAGGATGATCAACCGGCACCGCGACGCAGAGTCTTTCTTCGCGCAAAAGAAGCGACTGAAGACCGAGCGCCTCATGAGCGAGCACCGGCCGCGTCAGCCCGACGGAAAGACGACCCTTGGAAACCATTTCCCAAACCCGCTCAGGGGTCCGCTCCTCGAGCACGATGGTGACACGCGGGTAGCGCTGATGGTATTGCTTCAGGAGCGGACCGAGAAACGACCGCGTCGGCGGCCCGATGTAGCCGAGGCGCAGTTCCCCGTCCTCCCCCGAGGCGGTGCGACGCACCTTTCGCAGGGTGTCGTCGAGATTTTCAAAAATCAGACCCGTCTCCCGCAGAAGCACTTCCCCGCCGGGTGTGAGCCGTATCGTGCGACGGTTACGATCGATGAGCCGCACGCTCATTTCTTCTTCCAGCTCCTGAACGGCACGGCTTAGCGCAGGCTGGGCGATGTTGAGACGCTGCGCCGCCTTCGAGAAGCTCAACTCCTCGGCCACGGCCTGGAAATAACGCAAATGTCTGAGGTCCATCGATAACGATTCGGCATAGGATCAATATCAAATCTCTATTTTTGTTACAAGTGCATTGTGGCACTTTCTACTCTTTCACGGACTCCGCCCATGAACAATCTCGAGTTAGCCATTCAGTTTTTCCTGCAGATCGCCGTGATCCTGCTCGCCTGTCGGATCGTCGGGATGATCGCGGCGCGGTTCGGACAACCTCAGGTGGTCGCCGAGATGATCACCGGCGTGCTCCTTGGGCCCTCGCTCTTCGGGCTGGTTGCACCGGAGTGGCAGGCCTGGCTTTTCCCGTGGGATCCCACCCAGTCGGAACGCGACACCTCATCCTATCTTTACCCCGCCTCGCAGTTGGGGCTGGCGCTCTACATGTTCATTGTCGGGCTCGAGTTCCGACTCGATATTGTCCAAAAGAGGATGAAAAGCTCCATCGCGGTCTCTCTCGCGGGGATGATCACTCCCTTTCTCCTCGGATGCGGGCTCGCCTGGTTCATTTATCACCACACTGAGCTGTTCCCGGAAAAGACCTCGCTGACCGAGGCGATGCTCTTTCTCGGCGCATCGATGTGCATCACCGCCTTTCCGATGCTGGCGCGCATCATCCATTTCAAAGGCCTCGCCGGTACAACGATGGGAACGGTGGCAATTGGCGCGGGTGCGCTCGATGATGCGATGGCCTGGATCCTCCTCGCCGTCGTCCTGGCGAGCTTTGACGGGGAGATCGGACGATCGCTTTACAATATCGGAGGCGCTCTCGGCTACGTCATCGTGACTCTCGGGATCATCCGCCCGCTCATGCCCCTACTGGCCCGCTACTTTATTGAAAAGGACGACACCCTCTCCGATGCTGGACTCGTCGTCGGGCTCGCGCTCATGGCTCTGGGCGCCTGGTTTACCGACATGATCGGCCTGCACGCCGTCTTCGGGGCTTTCATCATGGGCGCGGCCATGCCGCGAGGTGTCTTTGTCAGGGACTTCATCGCACGAATCCAGCCGCTCGCGGTCTCGCTCCTTCTGCCCCTCTTCTTCACCTACTCGGGCCTCAACACCAAGATCGGCCTGCTTAACACCTGGTTCCTCTGGGGCATGTGCGCCGCCGTCCTCGTGGCCGCCGTCCTCGGAAAATGGGCCGCCTGCACCCTTGCGGCCCGGGCCACGGGCATCTCCGGACGAGAGTCCATGGGCATCGGCATTCTCATGAACGCGCGCGGACTGATGGAGCTGATCATCATCAACATCGGTCTGCAGCGGGGGATCATTTCCGAAGGGCTCTTCGCGACCCTCGTCATCATGGCCGTCGTTACGACTCTAATGGCTTCCCCCATATTCGAGCTGATGGTAGGGAAGGAAAAGCCGGAGGAAGATCTAAAGGTCGTCCCCGATTCCCACAGAGCTCCGGCTTGACCCGCCAAACCCATCCCGTTTATGTCCATTGCCCCCAAAAGAAAACAACACCTGTGGATCTGGTTCCTCTGGATCGGTCTCTTTTTCAGCGTGTGGGCATGGCTCGTCTTCGGTCATGATCGCTGGGAAGAAGTAAAGGCCCACTGGCCGATCGCCCTGGCCATGGCCCTCGGCAGCTATGCCGCCGGATCGACTCCGATGGGTGGAGGCACAGTGGGTTTTCCCATCCTCGTGCTGCTCTTCGATTTGCCGGCGCAACTGGGCCGCGATTTCAGTTTTGCGGTGCAGTCGATTGGCATGACGAGTGCCAGCATTTTCATCCTCGCCCGCCGCCAGCCTCTAGCCTGGGCGATGTTGAAGGGGACCATGGTCGGATCTCTCATCGGCACTCCTCTAGGCATTTTTCTGATCGCTCCCTATGTTCCGTCTCTCTGGATCAAGCTCGTTTTTGCGGTCGTCTGGGGCAGTTTCGGTCTGCTCCATCTCAGGCGTATCGGCGAGATCGCCTCGCACGAGGGCATGACCGACTTCGACGAACGCTGGGACATTCGCGTCGGACTGATGATCGGTCTTCTCTCGGGAGCGACCGTGGCTTCTGTCACCGGCGTCGGCATCGACATGGTTCTCTACACCGTGCTGGTGCTCCTCTGCCGTGCCGACCTAAAGATCGCGATTCCCACTTCGGTCGTGATCATGGCCTTCACCTCCCTAATCGGCATCGCGACAAAAGCGGCCTTCACCGGAGTGCAACCCGGCGTCTATGAGAATTGGCTCGCAGCGGCACCCGTCGTCGCCTTTGGCGCACCTCTCGGTGCGTTCATGGTCGATTTCATCGGCCGCAAGCCCACCCTGTTTTTCGTGGCGATCCTGTGTGTCGGTCAGCTCGTGTGGACGCTGCAGCAGGAGCAATCCGCTCTCGGCATCGGAGGCACCGTGATCGCCCTACTTGCGGTAGGGCTTTGCCTCCTCGGCTTCGAACGTCTGCGTGCCTACGGTGCCGTGCTCGTCGGCGAAGTGAAGGCGAAGCGGGCAAAAGAGGCGGCTGCCTGACAACAACCGGCCGGAAACTGGACAAACGTTCTTGCGCGGATAGAAAGGGCCGTCCTCATGTGCGATGGTTCTCTATGGAAGCCAAAGCTCCCTCACTTTTCCAATCGCGGATTGACCGCCGCCTTTTCCTCCGAAGCACGGTGGCGACGATCGCGTTGCCGTCACTCGAGGCCTTCGCGGAAGAAAAAGCGCACCTCGATCCCAAAACGGCCCGGAATTTCGTCGCGATCGGCGCCTATCTCGGTTGGCACCAGAACGCCTTTTTTCCGAAGGAGACCGGTGCCGCCTACACGATGCCGAGGACCCTGGCGCCGATCACCGCCCATCGCGATCAATTCACGATTTTCTCGGGACTTGACCACCGCGCCCCGAACGGTCACGAGGCCTGGATCAATTTCCTCAGCGGCAAATCTCCCGGCAGCTATTCGCTCGACCAGCAGATCGCCGATCAGATCGGAGGAAATTCGCGCTTTGCCTCGATCGAACTCGCCACCGGCGTCGGCGAGGGGGCGAAGACGATGAGCTTCACGAAACAGGGCGTTGGTCTGCCTACGATCATGAGACCAAGCGTGCTCTACAAGCAGCTCTTTATCTCAAAGGCGGATCGCGAGCGCGCCGAGTACCTGCTCCGGAGCGGAAAGAGCTCACTCGACAGCGTCCTCGAGGACGCGAAGCGTTTTCAGGCCTCCCTCCCGCAGCGGGACCGCGAGAAGCTGGACGAGTTTTTCGACTCCTTCCGCGCCGTGGAAAAGCGCATGGACCGTCAGTTGGCGACGCTCGACGAACCCGTCCCCGGGACCGATTACCGGCTCCCCGCCTACGATCCGATCACCCCGAATCTCCAGATGGAGGCGGGCAGCATCATGTATGACCTCATGGTCCTCGCGCTGGACTCGGGCTCGACGCGAGTGCTCTCGCTCTTCCTCGACGGTCTCGGGCAGGTCTTTGCGATCGAGGGTGAGATTCTCAAGGCGGGCTACCACGCCCTCTCCCACCACGGAAACGATCCCGAAATGATCGCCGACCTCGTCGCGATCGAGCGCGCCCACATCGAGTGTTTCGCCGGATTCCTCCGCCAGCTCTCGGAGAAGAAAAATCCCGAGGGAAAATCACTCCTCGACGACACGGTGATTTTGTTAGGGACGGGGATGGGCGATGCGAGCCGTCACAGCAATGCGAATCTGCCCACCCTCGTCGCGGGCGGCGGATTCAAACACGGGCAGCATCTCGCGATCGACCCGAAAAAGCCCGACGCTCCCCTGCTCGGCGATCTTTACCTCACCCTGATGGAGCGTCTCGGGATCGAGCAGGAGAATTTCTCCAACGCCTCGCGGAACCTGAATCAACTTTTCTCGTGATGTCAGGATTTAGTTTTGCAAGTCGATTCGCGTTCCTCGCTGCGGCATGGGTGCTCCCGGAACTTCCGGCCCGGGCCGAACCGGTGCCTCAACCGGTTCAGGACATTCTTTACAGGATCTGCTCGGAATGTCATGACGCCGATTCGGAAAAGGGCGGGGTGAATCTCGATCAGGTGACCATCGCGTGGGACGATGCGGCAGCGGTCGACCAATGGTATCGGGCCTACAAGGTGCTCGAGCACGGACACATGCCGCCGCCCGACAAGCCTCAGCCCACTGCTGACGATAAAAAAGCCCTCCTCGCCTTTCTCGATGAAAATCTGAGGAAGCACACCCCCATCGGCGGGACCCTTCCCCGCCGCCTCAACCGTCTCGAGTACCGCAACACGATACGGACGACTTTCCGCATGGATGAGTTCGAATTGCCCGCCGGATTTCCAAAAGACAACCGCGAGCACGGCTTCGACACCGTGAGCGAGGCCCTCGTCCTTTCGCCCCCGCTCCTGGCGGCGTATCAGGAAGTGGCCGGTCAGATCGCCGACGAGCTTTTCCCTCCGCCGCGGGCGCTACCCGCATCCACCGTCCGCAAGGCCGGAGTGGAGGATCTCGTCCTCAGCTTTTCCGCCGCGACGATCCACGGGGATGCCCTGCGACTGGCCTGCGGCAGCACCGACTCGATTATGCGCAGCAGCACCTGGCCGAGCAAGATCGAGATCACCACCTCGGGCACCTACCGCGTCACCGTCGATGCCTCGACCTTCCGTCCCAGGGATGACAAGTCGCTCACCCTCGAAGTCCGGGCGCGCGAAGTAGCCGCGAGCGACCGCTCCGGGACAAAATCGTTCCGTCTCCTCGGTGAATTCGAGGTCACCTCCGAATCGCCCGGGACCTTCACCTTCGATGCCGAACTCTACGAAGGCCAGACCCTGCTGCTCCGATGGGCCAACGCCGAGCTGACCCACGATCCGGCCGTTCTGACCGCCTTGCTCGAGCACCGCTTCCGCGAAGACCAACGTTTCCTCGCCGCCTGGCAGGAGATGCTCTTCCCCGCGCCCAATCGCCGGGCCTCCGTCACCAGTCTGCGGGGCCGTAACGGATGGGAGATCTATCGCCGCCACTACGACAATCCCGATCTCAATCTAACCGAAGCGACGATGGAATCGAAGCGCACCCGTCAGATTCTGGCGATGACCCGCGACGACGGAACCGCACGGAATCTTGGTGACACCTTCGCCTACGAGTATCACGAGTTCGGGCCTGCGCTCGAGATCCACGGACTCAGCGTAGAGGGTCCCTTCGCCCTCGTCGATGGACCTAAGGACAAACGCCGCGCCGGCATCCGCGAATACAGCTTCACCGCGAGAAACGAGGGTGAATCCGACGCCGACTACGCCCGCCGCGGTACCCGCGGATTCCTGATGCGCCTCTTCCGGCGACCGGTCGACGAGGCCACCGTCTCCGCCTATGTGCAAATGGCGCAGGAGCACTGGAGCACCGGCCACAGCTTCGACGAGGGGATGCATCTCATCGTGCGGCAGGCTCTCATCTCTCCGCGATTCCTCTATCGCGAGACAAGCCCCGGTCCGCTCGATCAGCACGATCTAGCCAGTCGCATCGCCTACTTTCTGACCCGCTATCCCCCGACCAGTCAGCTCGTCCTGCTGGCGCGCGCGGGGAAACTGAATGATCCGGCGGTCCTGCGGAGCGAGATCGAGCGGCTCATCCCGACGAGTCCGTCGGCTCCGATGATTCAGGATTTCACGGGGCAATGGCTCCACACGAGACTGCTCCCCGAGATCATGCCCGACGCCTCGTTCGACTTCACGGCCGAAGAAGTCGAACTCGCCGGGATCGAGGCGGAGCGTTTCTTCGCGAAGATGATCGAAGAGAATCGTCCCATGAAGGACTGGATCGCCCCCGATTTTCTCCTCACCTCGCGGCGCTTCGCCGAGGAGAACTATGAATATCCCCCCCGTGGAAAGTCGCTCGCGGGCGCCTCGGTCACCTATCAGAACGATCACATGAAGATCGAGCGCCTCCGCATCGATCCGGCCGGTCGATACGGTGGTTTGTTAGGACTCTCGGGCACGATGATGGCGACGGCGAACGGGGTCGATACCCAGCCCGTCCTACGGGGAGTCTGGGTGCTCGAGAACATCCTCGGAATGCCACCCCCGCCCGTGCCGCAGAACGTGCCCGCGCTGACGCCCGACACGCAGGGCACGACGACTCCGCGCGAACTCCTCGCGGCTCACACGAAGGCGGCCGACTGCGCAAGCTGTCATCGCCACATCGATCCCATCGGTTTCGCGCTGGAGAAATTCGATCCCGTGGGGCGCTGGCGCGAAAACTGGCCCGGTGTCGATGTCCCGATCGACTCGTCCGGCGTCCTCCCCGACGGCACGCGGATCGAGGGTTACCTGGATTTTAAAAAGTGGCTCGTCGCCAACATCGATCTCGTCTCGGAATGCCTCGCGGAGAAGCTCATGATCTATGGGACCGGCCGTGTGCCCTCCTACGCCGAGCAGGTCGAGATCCAAGCGATCGTGGAAAGAATCACGGATGACGGAGGTGGATTCCGCGACCTCCTCATCGCTCTGATCGAGAGCGAAACCTTTCGGACACGGTAAGCGGACCTTCCCCCTGTTGACGGGCCCCAAGCGTTCCAGAGGCACCTTAGATTCCTCTCCAAAATTTCTAGGGGCGTCTCAATTCCCCCGTCCCAACTGAAAAAGACCGCGCTTCAAAGCCTCGGTGACCGCGTGGGTGCGGTCCTTCGCATTGAGTTTTGAAAGGATGGATTTGATATGATTTTTCACCGTGTTTTCCGAAAGGGAAAGGATTTCACCGATCTCCTTGTTCGCCTTTCCTTGAGCGACCAGTTTCAGAATCTCCAGTTCCCGCGGGGTGAGATGACTGCTGTGTTCGCTTTTCGCGAGGAGGAGCGAGATCTCCGGCGGGAGATACCGGTTCCCTCCGCCGACGGCTCGAATCGCCTTGAGTAGTTCGGCACTGTCTTTGTCTTTCGAAAGGTAGCCGGAGATCCCGGCGTCGAAGACGCGACGGACATCCTCCTCCTGCATGAAGCTGGAAAGCATCAGGATCTTGTGGCCGCGCAGCGCCTCGGCGACGTCAATTCCGCTCATGTCCCGTAGCCGGAGGTCTAACACAATTACATCAGGACGGTGCGTTGAGGCAAGGGCGATGGCCTCCTCCCCGCTGCTGGCTTCGGCGATTACGGTGAGATCGGGTTCATCACCGATGAGACTGGCGAGACCGCGTCGCACGATGAGGTGGTCATCGACGAGCATGACAGAGAGGGTGGGGGTGGGATTACTCATTGGAAATTCAAACTTAACTCAACCGAAGTGCCCTGGGAGGGAGCCGACTGGATGGCGAGAGTTGCGCCGAGTTGTTGCGCCCGCTCGCGCATTCCCTGAATGCCGAAGTGTCCTTCAGGAGCGCGATCGGTGGTGGAAAATCCCTTCCCGTCGTCGGCCACGACAATGCGGGCTCGCCCCGCTTCTGCCGCCATGGAGACTCTGATCTTTGACGCCCCGCTGTGCCGCAGGGCATTGGTCACGGCCTCAAGCACGATACGATGACAGGCATAAGCGGTCTCGGCGGGAAGCTTGGCGCTGCCGCTCCAATTGTTGCGCTCCGCTTCAAAGTTCACATCCGCCTCTTCGCATCTGGATTTTGCCGCCGTCAGAGTGGCGTTGGGGAAATCGAGTGATTCCGCTCCGGCCGGGACGCGCAGACCGATGAGGGAATCACGAGCCTCGGCGAGACTGTGCTCGACCATCTGGCGGGCCGCATCGAGTTTTGTTCTTGCTTTGTCAGGGTCCGAGGTGAGGTGATTTGAGACTGAGGCAAGCTGATAGCCGACGCCGGAGAACCCCTGGGAAAGGGTGTCGTGCAATTCGCGGGCGATGCGGTTGCGCTCCTCGAGGGTGGCATTCGACTCAATCTGTTCCTTGATCAGGGTCGTCTGCTTTTTGACTCGCTTGTTCAATTCCAGCAGCCAGGTGAGGAAAAGGAGAGCGCCGGAAGCGAGGATGAGAATGGCCGTCAGGTAGCGGGCGGGAGTCCACCATGAGGGCACGGCGATGACTTCAACATCGGACGCGGAGCGCATCGCAATGGTAACAGAACGCACTTCGCCCCTCTCGTTTGCCTCGACTCGTTTCACCCCGCGAATGCGCAGCATGCTGCCCTCCGGCGGAAGAATCTTACTTACCTCGGGTGGAGAATTCACAGGTACGAGGGCTTCATTGACCTGAACATTGATAACGCCACGGCCCTTTTCGATGAGTTTTCCCGAAAAGGTGACCAGCTGAAAGGCATGGTCACGTGAGAGCGGGTTATCATCCGGGACGGGGGCGGACGGAGGGGTGCCGGTTTCGGAGGGCGAAAGGGTCGCGTAACGAAGTCCCACAAAGTAACCCTGGGTTTCGGGAAGTCCGGTGAGGATAACCGGTTCTTCCACCGAAACGTCGACCGGGGTGAGGGTGTTGATGCGTGCTCCGTGCGTTCCGGATTGGACCACCAGGCTTGACGGCCCTTCAACGAGAGTCACGGTCCCGCTGGTTTCGACGAGTCCCTGCCTCGTCCGTCGCGAATCCCATCGACCGATCTCATCAAGGGTGACCGGTTCAGACTGTTCAGTCTTCTCAAGAACCGAGACGAATTGATTGCGGGAACAGATGATGTCCGAGCCGATGCGCTGGCGCTGGTCATTAAAGAGCGGGGCTCCGCTCCCCTGAAGGCGCACCCAGGAGCCGATCATACGCTCAAGTCCGGTCACGTCGAAGTCATCGTGCGCATTGCGGAAACGGATGACGAGGTCACTTTGGCCCGTTACAAGCAGCCCCGACCCCTCGCGTTTCGACTCACCGAAAGTCACGTCGACCATCAGGCCCTCGATTTCGACCCAGCGATTGTCTCCGAGACCGGTTTGCACAAAATCAGGTCGGAAATTCAGAGGTTTCGGCGGCTGCCGCCATCCCGCTCTTTTTGCCTCATCGATGATGACATAGGGTCCGTAAAATCCGCCGGTGACATTCCCGCTGACTTCGACCTCGTCGCCGATATGGGGGAGCTTTCCGGCTGGAAGTTCGAAAAACAGCCCCCCTGAGTTGTCCTGTCCGTCGAATCCATCCGGATGGTGGGAGAGAACCGTCACCCGGAGGGAAACGGGAGGAGCGAGGCGGGACTCCTCGTAGCTCAACTTCCGGATGTCGGCGACATTGCGAAGCGGGCGCATCGAGACGGGCGGATCGTAGGCAAGCAGCGATGCAGCCCCTGTCCACAGGAGGAAAAGAAAAGAGTTGCGCCAAACCATTGCCGGAAATTCTACCACGGAATCGCGTGTGCTGCGAGAGTGGCAAAGAAGTTACTATTCTCCCACCTTTAATTCTCCTTTCGGAACCCGTACGCTGGCCACATCCCGAAAACTGATGAAGTCTGAATCGAATCTCTTCCCCCCCGGGAGTTTGTGGCACGTGTTAGCGGCGGACGAAGCAGCAGGTAGACTCGGGACAGATCAGAAACTCGGACTGGGGGCGGACGAGGTCCTCCGCCGACAGAGGGCGTACGGTCCAAATCTCGTCACGGCGAAAAGCGGAATGCCCCAATGGCTGCGTTTCCTCCTCCAGTTCAACCAGCCTCTTGTCTATATTCTGATTGCTGCCGGGGTAATCACCGGGTTTCTCGGAGAGTGGGTCGATTCATCGGTGATCTTTGGAGTCGTCGTCGTCAATGCGATCATCGGCTTCATTCAGGAGGCGAAGGCGGAAAAGGCAATCGAGGCACTCAGCCGAATGGTCGTAACGGCGGCAACGGTGCGCCGCGACGGAAACAAGCGCCGAATCCCTTCCGCCGAAATCGTTCCAGGGGATGTCGTCCTCCTCCAGAGCGGTGACCTTGTTCCCGCCGATTTGCGCCTCGTTGAGGTAAACAGCCTGCAGGTGAACGAATCGGCTCTCACCGGGGAATCGGTTCCGGTTCTCAAAGATTACTCACCAATTCACGCTGATTCTGTGCTCGCTGACCGGCGCAACCTCGCTTTCGCCGGCACCCATGTCACCTCGGGACAGGCCGAAGGGCTTGTCATCGAAATCGGAAACGGAACCGAAACCGGACGCATCGCCGGGCTTCTCGCCGGCACGGTTGAGCTCTCCACCCCGCTCACGCGGAAGATCGCCTCCTTCAGCCGCCTCCTCCTTTGGCTTATTCTCGGTCTGGCCGCACTCGGCTTTATTGTGGGGGTGGCGCGCGGGGAAAAGGCCGTCGACATGTTCATGGCCGCCGTGGCTCTTGCCGTGGGAGCCATTCCCGAGGGACTTCCCGCCGCTGTCACGATCGTCCTTGCCATCGGGGTAAGTCGCATGGCAAAGCGGCGGGCCATCATTAGAAAACTCCCGGCCGTCGAAACTCTCGGTGGCACCACAGTGATCTGTTCGGACAAGACCGGCACGCTTACCGAAAACCAGATGACGGTGCAGCGCCTTTTCACCGGAGGCGAGGAGTTCCGGTTTACCGGATCGGGATATGACACCGCAGGCGTGATCCTGAGCCGGGGAGTTGCCATTGATCCTGACAAATACCCGGCACTCATCGAATGCCTTCGTGCGGGTGTGCTCTGCAATGAATCCGAACTCGATGTCGTGGATGGTCGACCACACATGCAAGGCGATCCCACGGAGGCCGCCCTGCTTGTGGCCGGGGCGAAGGCGGGGCTGGTCCACGCCGAGATGGTCGAAGCCTCACCCCGGCTCGGCATGATCCCTTTTGAGTCTGATCACATGTTCCGCGCCACCCTCCACGGAGGCGGATCGCAAAGGACGATCTACAAAGTCGGAGCAGTCGAGCGTCTTCTCGAGCGCTGTTCGGACCGCCTCGCTGACGATGGTTCTCTTGTGCCGCTCGATCCGGACGGGATTCATCGTGTCGTCGAGGACTTCGCCGCCGGGGGGTTGCGAGTGATCGCTCTGGCCCGTCGCCATGTCGGAGACGACCACGACGAACTCTCGCACGATCACGTTCGCGAGGGGCTTACTTTTCTCGGTTTGCAGGGTATGATTGATCCGCCCCGGAAGGAGGCGGTCGACGCCGTGGCAAACTGCCGCCGCGCCGGCATCCGCGTAAAAATGATCACCGGTGATCATGCCGTGACCGCGCGGGCCGTCGCTCTCCAGATCGGTCTCGCCGACGAGTGCGGAGACAGCATCCGTGTCGTGACGGGGCGCGAACTCGAGGCGGTCTCGGATGAGGATCTGCCAGAGCTCGCGTTGTCCACCGAGGTCTTCGCCCGCGTCGCTCCCGAGCAGAAGCTGCGTCTCGTCCGTGCCCTCCAGGCGCGCGGACAGATCGTGGCGATGACGGGCGACGGGGTGAACGACGCTCCCGCCCTGAAGCAGTCGGACATCGGTATAGCGATGGGAATCTCCGGTACTGACGTGGCTAAGGGAGCCGCCGACATGATCCTGATCGACGACAATTTTGCCACCATCGCTGCCGCGGTGGAGGAGGGGCGCGGGGTATTCGACAACTTGCGCAAGTTTATCATCTGGACGCTGCCGACCAGTCTGGGTGAGGGCTGCATCATTTTGCTCGCCATCCTCTTTGGACTCACTTTGCCGGTCCTCCCGGTTCAGTTGCTCTGGGTGAATATGACCACGGCGCTCTTACTGGGCCTGATGCTAGTCTTTGAACCGAAGGAGCACGATCTCATGAACCGCCCCCCGCGCAATCCGGCGAAACCGCTGCTGACTTTCCCGCTCTTCATGCGGACCGGTCTCGTCACCCTTATCATGATAGGCGGAGCCTACTGGCTCTTCTTTTACGAGAGGCGTATTGCCGGTGAAACCCTCGCCGGGGCGCGCACCGCCGTGGTCAATGTCATTGTCGCGGTCGAGACGGCCTATCTCTTCTGCTGCCGCTCCCTCAACCACTCCGTTTTCCGCATCGGCTTCTGGACGAATCGCTTCGCTTTCCTCGGGGCCGCGACGATGATCGCCGCCCAGCTGCTCTACACCTACGCCCCTTTCATGAACCACCTCTTCGACAGCACGCCGCTAACCATCGAGTCGTGGCTGCGGGTTACCGCGGTGGCGCTCGCTGCTTTCGTCGCGGTGGAGTTTGAAAAGTGGGTGAGGTTTGGAGGGAAACGGGGGGAAGGAAAGGAATTGGAGTGAATATCCTCACCCTTCCGCCAATCGTGCCAAAATTCCAACGGCCCGTCGTGAGTGGTCGTCGAGGGGAAATCCGCAACTGATCCGGAAACAGTTTCGAAGTCCGCATGAAGCCGAAAAGAGGGTTCCGGGAACGACGCTGATCTTGCGTTTCAGCGCGGCGAGGGCAAAGGCCTCGGAATCGAAGCCCTCGGGCATCTGACACCAGAGGAGGAATCCGCCCTCGGGCCGGGTCACGCGGATTTCTCCCGGAAAACGCTCCAGGATCGCTTCGCGGATCTCGTGGGTCTGGCGCGCGTAGATACGCCGCGCTTTACGCAGGTGACGTTCGACTCCTCCGGATTTTAGGAACTCTGCCACGACCATCTCGGACGCGGTCGCATTCGCGAGAGAGGTGGCGTATTTGAGGCTCTTGATGCGGTGATATCGCGATCCCGGCACGATCCAACCGACGCGGAGCCCCGGGGCGAGTGACTTGGAATAGGAGCCGCAATGGATCACGGTGTCGCCGCTGTCGAAGGCTTTGAGAGAGAGGGGTCGTTTTTCAGAAAAGTGGAGGTCGCCGTAGAGATCGTCTTCGATCAGGGTGACCCCGTGCTGTTTGGCCAGGGCCACAACGCGTCTTTTTTCCGCGTCAGGCATCACCGATCCTACCGGGTTGTGGAAGTTCGGCTGGAGGATGCAGGCTTTCACGGGATGGGAGGCGAAGGCTTCGGCGAGGGCTTCGACACAGAGACCACGGTCTGAGAACACGGGAATTTCGACGACCTTCAGTCCCAGTTCTCGCACCATGCTGAGGATACCGAAGTAGGTGGGCGACTCTACCGCTACGACGTCACCTGCCTCGCAAACTGATTTCACGGCGAGGAGCACGGCATCGATCGCGCCCGAAGTTGCGATGATATCGTCAGGGGAAACCGCGATCCCCGAACCAAGGAGTCGCTTGGCCAGTTCAAAACGAAGCGCGGGAAGACCAGGAGGCATCGAATACTGGTGGGCAGATGGACCGGCCGAGCGAATCACCGAGCCGTAGAGCGCCGCCAACTTCGCGGAAGGCAATATCTCGTCGGCGGGTACGGCTGCCCCGAACGGAACGATCCCGGGCGTCGCTGAAGCGTCCATCACCTTTTCGGTGATTTCAGCGCAACCCACTTCGACGGGATCGCTCTCGACTTCGTTCCCCCGGGGCAAACGTTCGGGGGAAAGTCGGCGGGCGCTGACATAATAACCCGAGCGTGGTCGTGGTTCCACCACCCCGCGATCCTCGAGCAGGCTGTAGGCACCCACGGCAGTGGTGACACTGACCCGCCAGTCCCGGCTCAGCGCGCGCACCGAAGGCAGGCGGTCACCGGAACGGAAGGTGCCTCCGGCAATGAGGCCCTCGACCCTCTCGGCGATTCGTTGATAGATGGGGTCCGCCGTAAGGGTGTCAGATTTCATGAAAGGAAAGGGCTGCAAGGATTGTCCCTGCATTCTTGAAAAGAGACCAGATACAGATCCCGTTGAAACGAACCAGTACAGATTGATAAAATTAAACTGTACTGCATTACAATTCAAATATCTGTATCTGTATTATTCGGAAAGCCGCGAGATCTTGGGTAGCGATGAATACTCAAACACTCACTCACTCCCCCCTCAAATCGGATCGGAAGCGCTCTCCTCGTGTCGTTCCAGACAAAGCCAACCCATCCGGACGCTTCGCCGGTAGCATGCGTCGTTTGCTCCGTCTCCTCCGTGATTATCCGCTCGGATGCGAGGTGGCAGCCCGCCGCATCCACGGTTGAGTGGTTGGCCGATAGGGAGTCGTCCGGAGTGATGCCTCCCGCGTCACCGGAAAACTTTCGGTTGCCAGATCGGGGGTATCGGGACTACGCTTCTGCCGTCACTCCCCATGGAAGGGGAACAGGATCGGGAAGACTGTTACGATTCCCCCGACCTCTGGCCGCTCCGGCGAACGGGCTACAGGCCCTTTTCTCTTGCTCGCGTCCGGTCCTTCCGGGGGCCGTCATTACGGCCACTTTCGCTGCCCCGCGCTTTCTGCGGGCGCTTCTCGGGCCCGGATGCCGCGCGACCGGCGCACTCTGCCCGGAGCCAAGCAAGCTCTGCGGGCCGGGAAGGAGCGCCTCCAACCCAATACCCATCCTTTTCCAAACCATGGAAGACACTCTAGTTAAACATCTCGGGCACAAACGATACACGCCCTCCACCGTCACTGAACTCCTCGGGCAACTCGACCTCGCTCCCCGCGAGCAGACCCGCCTCCAGCAAAGCCTGCGCGATCTTGAACGCCGCGGACTCGCCGTTCGCATCAAAGGCGGACGTTATCTGTCCGTCGATTCACCGTCCGTCGTTGCCGGGCGCATCCAGATCACCAAGGCAGGACGCGGTTTCCTTACCCCGGAGGATCCCTCCATTCCTGAAATCGCCATCCGGGCCAATGAAACCGGCACCGCCCTGAACGATGACAAAGTCCTCGTGCTCCGCGACCAGGAACCCAAAAAGGGCTTCTGGGGCCAGGCAAAAGCGGAAACGGAGGCTCTCTCCGGCAGCGTGGTTCGCATCGTCGAACGCCGCCGCAACCGCTTTGTCGGGACCCTGCGCCGCTCCGGCAAGGGCCTGCACGTGACTCCGGATGATCCACGTTTTTCCTACGATATTTCCGTGCTGCCGCCCAAGGCGACCGCACTTCAAGCCAAAGTCGGCGACAAAGTGGTCGTCGAGCTGGGCCGGTGGGAATCGCGACACACCAATCCTGAAGGTCGCATCGTCGAGGTGCTCGGCGCTCCCTCGGCCGACGGCATCGACATGCTCGGTGTGCTGCGTCAGTATGGTCTCAATCGCGAGTTTCCAGAACACGTCGTTCGTGAAGCGCGAAGTTTTGGACATTCCGTAACGGCGGCTGATCTCAAGGGTCGCCGCGACTGCCGCAAACAGCTCGTTGTCACGATCGATCCTGATGACGCCCGCGATTTTGACGACGCGATCTGTCTGGAAAAAGCAGGCGGGAATCGCTGGAAGCTCTGGGTTCACATCGCCGATGTTTCCCATTACGTGCGTCCCGGATCCGCTCTCGATGAAGAGGCGAGACGCCGCGGCAATTCCTCCTACCTCGTCGATCAGGTCATTCCCATGCTTCCCGAGGAGCTGAGCAATGAACTTTGCTCCCTGAAGCCCAACGTCGACCGACTCACGAAGTGCGCCGAGTTCCTCCTCGCTGCCGATGGCAGGGTGCTCTCCACCGATTTTTACCCGGCCGTGATTCATTCCAAAAAACGCCTCACCTACGCCGATGCTCTCAACATCCTTGAGCGCGCCCCCGGCGACGAAATCGGGCAAATGCTCCACCAGGCCCATGCGCTCGCGCAGTCCATTCGCAAGCGCCGCTTCGAAAACGGCTCGCTCGACCTCGATTTTCCCGAAACGAAGATTCGCCTCGATGCGACAGGAAAAGTCCTTCGCATTGAACAACACGACAACGATATCTCGCACCAGCTCATCGAAGAGTTCATGCTCCTCGCGAACGAGGCCGTCGCGGGACGGCTCATGAAGCTGAAGCGTGCCGCCATTTACCGCACCCACGAGGCTCCGGATCCTGATCGCCTCAAGGGTTATCGCGAAGAGGTCCTCGGGCATTCCATTCCCTGCGGAAATCTCACGAAACCAGCCGAGGTGCAGAAGCTCTTCCGCCATCTGGGCGAACTTGCCGTCGGGGCCGCCCTCAAGATCGGTTTTCTCAAATCGCTCAACCGGGCCCGCTACACGGTTGACCCGCTCGGCCATTACGGACTCGCGAAGAAGAAATACGCTCACTTCACTTCGCCGATCCGACGCTACGCCGACCTGGTCGTGCACCGGAGCCTCTTCGCCGATGCGAAGAATATTCCGAACACGCCCCTCCACGACGTCGCCGACCATCTTTCCTCTTCCGAAAGAAACTCGGCCGACGCCGAACGTGACAGCAAGGACGTGAAGCTCCACGCTTACCTGCTTGATCAGATTCACTCAGGCAAACCGGTCAGCTATCCTGCCCGAGTCACGAGCCTGCGCGACTTCGGATTCTTCGTCGACATCGCCGGGCTTGGCATGAGCGGTATGGTTCCGCTCGCCCTTCTGGAGGATGATCACTACCGCCACGATGCTGTCGCCAAACACATCGAAGGCCGCGGCAAACGCCGCACCATCCGGCTCGGAGACACCATCCAGGTTGAGATTGCCAAAGTTGACGCGGCCCGCAAGATGGTTGATTTCCGTATCACCGGAACAATGCGCTCTTCCGGTCGACCGTCTTCGGGCCCCCGCCCCGGCGTCCGTTCCCGCAGTCGCAACCACAAGCCTGTCACGGCAGTCATCGATACGGCGGACAATACACCGAAGGCCGCAGGCGAAGGTGCCTCGCGTCGTCGTCGCTCCGGACGCCGTCGCGGCAAGGCAAAAGCGGCCTGACCGTCGCGATTTTCAATAACAGGAATCGCGTACTCGCCGCGCGGGGCTCTTTCGCTATACTGCGGGAGATGAAGCGCATTCTTGTTTTACTCACTTACTTCCTCGGTTTCCAGGTCATCGCCGGGGACGGTCCTGATCTCCCGCTCGTTGACCTCTCCGGGGACAAGGATCGTCATGTGGTCATTGCCTACGGCTCGAAAGAGATTTACCAGGGGCACCCGACCACGCTTCTGATGCCGGACCGGAAAACGATCTTCGCGGTCTGGTGTATCAACCACGGCGGTGCGGCAGGTCCCATGGCCAAGAGTGTGGATGGAGGACTTACCTGGACTCGCCTCGACAAAACTCTTCCTCCGGGCTACTCCACCCACCAGAACTGTCCCAGTATTTACCGTCTGATCGATTCCGAAGGCAAAGCGCGAATCTGGGTCTGGTCGGCCGCCCTTGGCAAACGGGGCGGTCCGGGGATGCCCTCCATCATGAGCGAGGACGAGGGAGAAACCTGGAAGGAAATGCCACCGCTCGGTTTCCCCTGTGTCATGACTTTCAGCAGTATCGTCAAGCTGAAGGACGGCCGGTATCTGGGCCTCTACCACAAGGGACCGGAAGGGGCGGACAAGTCACCGCTCGCCGTCTACCAGACGATCACGGCCGACGGAGGGTTCACCTGGAGCGAACCCGCACTCGTTGCGGCGGTCGAGGGGAAAAATCCCTGTGAACCTTTTGTCTTCCGTGCTCCCGACGGAAACGAGCTTTGCTGTCTCTTGCGTGAGAACACGCACAAGGGTCGTAGCCTGATGATGTTCTCTCAGGACGAGGGAAAAACCTGGAGCACTCCGGTTGATACGCCTTGGGGTCTGAGTGGCGACCGGCATATCGGGGTGCCGCTGGAAGATGGACGCTGGATTTTCGCCTTCCGCGATATGGCACCCGAAAGCCCGACCCGGGGACACTTTGTCGCCTGGGTTGGCACCTATGAAGACATCAAGGCGGGCAAATGCGGAGACTATCGCATCAAGCTTCTTCACAGCCACGCCGAGCGGGTCACCGATTGCGGTTATCCCGGGGTCGAGTTGCTTCCTGATGGAACTCTCGTCATCACAACCTACGTGAAATACGCGCCGGGTCCGGAGCAGCACTCGGTCGTCTCGACTCGTTTCAAGATTGCCGAGACGGATGCGATGGTGAAGAGGTAGGGAGTCAGGATTCGGAGCGTAGCGGAGAAGGACGGAACGCAGTGAAGTCAATCAGGAGCTAAAATGCAAAACAGCTACCGGCTAAACAGCTTCCCACTCCTCTCGTTTCTCCTCTCAGCTGCCTGCTTTGGTGCTGAACTTCCCATTACTTTTCCTGCGGACGGAGGCATCGTGGATGTGCGTGAATATGGAGCCATTGCTGACGACGACGGGGATGATACCAAAGCCATTCAGGCCGCCCTCGATGCTTTTCCGGATGGCAATCGTATTGTCTATCTGCCCGCGGGTGTTTTCATCGTGCGCGACACTCTGAGGTGGCCCGCAGGGGAAAACGGCAGTGTTGCCCAGAGGCGCACCATCCTTCAGGGTGCGGGTGAGGCCCTTACCCTCTTGAAGCTGCCGGAAAGCACCGGCGGATTCACCGATGGTGGAAAACCCAAAGCGGTCGTCTGGACCGGAAATACTCCCGCCCAACGTTTCCGCAACGCGGTGCGGGATCTTACCCTCGACATCGGACCGCGGAATCATGGAGCCATCGGATTGCAATTTAATGCAAGCAATCAGGGATCGATTCGTAATCTCACGATACGCTCGCTCGATGGATCCGGCAGGATAGGGCTTGATCTCGGGCACAGTGATGAGATCGGACCGCTCCTTGCCCGACACATTACGGTCGATGGATTCGAGGTCGGGATCAGCACGAAGTGGCCGGTCAACTCGATTACCTTCGAACATGTCCTGCTCCGGAACCAGCGGCGTCTCGGCTGGTGGAACTACCACCAGATGGTTTTTGTGCGCGACCTCATCAGCGAAAACCGGGTGCCATCGATCTATAACGAAAAGGATTCCTGGGGCACCGTGACCCTGCTCGACGGGCATCTCCACGCGATCAATCCTGACGGAAACACCCCCGGGATTCACAATCAGCGCCAGATGTATCTCCGCAACGTGGAGATTCTCGGCTATCGCCAGGCGATTGACCACGATGACAAAGACCGCGACAAGGGAGACATCGCTCCTCCCGGGATCGTGAATGAGGACACCTCACACAGGAACGTGCGCTCGCTCTGGCGTGAGATAGGCGATGGGACATTTGCCGGTGCCGGGGTGGTCGAGCATTTGCCGGTAAAGGAAACGCCCGAGGTTCCCCGGGGTGATCCGGCGAAAGACTGGGTCAACCTGCTCACCTTCGGGGCCGATGCCTCGGGGGCTGCTGACGCGAGTCCCGCGCTCCAGAAAGCGATCGACTCCGGAGCCAAAACCATTTATCTGCCCGCCGGGGCAAACTTTCTGTTTTCGTCCACGGTCGAGATTCGTGGACCGGTGCAGCGTATCATCGGACTGGAAGGACAGTTCATCGCGGCGGCGGCCACGGCGGGAGGAGACCCCTTATGGAAGTTGGTCGATGGGAAACACCCGCAGAATCTCCCCGATGCTCCGACCGTGGTCATTGAACGGATGAGCGGAGTGAGTGGCGGACACTCCATCCGGATTCGTCATGAGAGCAAACGGACTCTGGTCGTCAGCTCCACGACCGGCTTCGATGTCGAAGGGTACGGAAAGGGAGATCTTTTTCTCGACGATTTCTGCGGACACCTCGACCGCGTCGCTCCCGGTCAGAGTGCCTGGTGTCGGCAGCTCAACAGTGAGCGGGACGGCGTGAAATGCCGCAATGCCGGAGGCAAGCTATGGATCCTCGGACTAAAGACGGAAAAAACCGGAACCCTCGTTGAAACGACCGCCGGCGGAATCACCGAGATCAACGGGGTCTTTCTTTATTCGAACAGTGGATGGACGTCGGGTGAGCCGGCTTTCCTTGTTGAGGATTCGACCCTCAACCTTTTCGGCGTGAATGAACGCAATTTCAATCGCCAGCCCGTGAGTCTTTGGGTGCGGGAACGCCGGGGAGATGAAACTCGCGAACTGGCAGAGTTGCCCTGGGTCTATCTGGGCAGGTGATTGGACCGGCCTAAAACCGCCACGCACCGCGCTTGGCGCGCTGAGCCTGCCTCTCGATTGACTCGAGTTTGTCGCGATGCTGGAAGAATGACTCACCATCCGGGGTCGGCACCGGCTTTTCTTTTGACCCCGGGCCTTTGGTATGGATGCGGGCGAGGCCCTGCTCAACAAGCCCGGATCCCAGATCGCTTCCGTCCGCCAGCTCGACAAACCCGTAGTAGCGATCTCCGTCGTAGACCTGCTCCCAGTAAGTGTAAACGGTGAAGGGTTTTCCGCTGAGTTGTTCCCGCATAAAGTCCTTCGCCTCGATTCCGATCTCGACGGCCTGTTCCGGGGTGATTCCGCCCATTTCCCTCGCCTGCTCGGCGACCCGGCGTCGCTGGTCTTCATACCGGTCGCTGAGATATTTCTCGGGGGCGTCGACAAAATAGAGGCGCAGTTGGAACTCCCTGCCGCCTGCCATGACCATAAAGCTGTCGCCGTCGTTTCCGTCCAGGGCAACAAGGCGGGCGTCGGTGAACTTGTCATACCCGCGAACCTTTTCAGGCCCGGAGGAAGGAGCCTTCGCCGTGGGTTTGGCTACCGGCTTGACCGCCGGTTTTGCTGGAGGATTGGCGTCCGGTTTTTGTTCGGCCCTTGGCGGTGCCGACGGCGTTTCCTCAGTCTCCTTGATCCCGGGAATGGGGCCTTCCTTGAGGACGGCGGTTCCCTTTTCGCGGGGTGTCTCTGATCCGGAGTCCGTGGAACTTTTCGGCAATCGGTCACGCTGCCAGTAGGCAACCCCGATCACGAGGAGGAGGATGACAAAGCGAATGATCCGCTGTTTCCCGTTCATCCCGCTCAGTCCTTTTTCTCCTGAATCGCCGACTTGATGTAAAGTTCACGAAGTTGCTTGAAGTCCACTTCGGCCGGGCTTGAGGACATGAGGTCGACCCCCTTGTTGTTCTTCGGAAAGGCGATGACCTCACGGATGCTCGACTCACCGCAGGCGAGCATGACGAGACGGTCAAGACCAAGGGCGATACCGCCATGTGGGGGCGCCCCGTATTGGAATGCTCCGAGAATGTGGCCGAACATCGCCGCCTGCTCCTCGTCGTTGACTCCGAGGACACGGAACATTTTCGCCTGAAGATCTCCTTCGTGAATCCGGAGACTGCCGCCGCCGATCTCGCTGCCGTTGAGAACAACATCGTAGGCCGCACCGCGGATTTTTCCGAAGCTGGCTTCGTCGTCGAGGAGGGCGACATCCTCGGGATGGGGCCGGGTGAAGGGATGGTGCACTGCGTTCCACTTGCCTTCCTCCTTGTCGAAGGCGAGAAGCGGGAAGTCGACGACCCAGAGGAAGTCGAGGATGTCTCCTTTGTCCTCGTAAAGATTGCACATCGTCGCCACCTCAAGACGGAGGCGTCCGAGCACGTCGCAGACGACGTCCCACTGGTCGCAGCCGAAAAGGACGAGGTCGCCCTCCTCAATGCCCAGCTGTTGGGTCAGGGCGGCTTTCTCCGCATCACCGAAGAACTTCACGATGGGGGACTTCCACTCGCCGCCTTCGACCTTGATATAGGCGAGGCCGCCGGCACCGGCTTCTTTGGCAATCTCCTCGAGTCGTTTGATCTGCCCGGTCGTGACCGAGGCAAAGCCCTTCGCGTTGATCGCGCGGACGACACCGCCTTTTGCCACCGTGGAGGAAAAGACCTTGAACCCGGATTCGGCGAAGTCTTTCGAGAAGTCGACAATCTTCATGCCGATACGGCGCTCGGGTTTGTCGCTGCCGTATTGATCCATCGCATCCTGATAGGTCATGCGCGGAAAGGGTGTCGGAACGTCAACTCCGCGAACCGCCTTGAAAACGCGAACGAGAAGTGACTCGATGATGGCGTAGAGGTCCTCCTGCGTCACGAAGCTGGCCTCAACGTCGACCTGGGTAAACTCGGGTTGACGGTCGGCACGGAGATCCTCATCGCGGAAGCATCGGGCGATCTGAAAGTAACGCTCCACACCGGCGACCATGAGAAGCTGCTTGTACTGCTGCGGGGCCTGGGGCAGGGCATAGAACTTGCCCGGGTTGAGCCGCGAAGGCACGAGGAAGTCACGGGCACCTTCAGGGGTCGATTTGGAAAGAATTGGAGTCTCGATTTCGAGGAACCCCAGTTCGTCGAGTCCGTCACGGACCGCCTTGGTGATGGTGTGACGGGCGCGGAGGTTCCGGGCCATGCGGGGGCGGCGCAGGTCGAGGTAGCGGTGTTTCATCCGCAGGTCCTCGTTGCTGAGTTCCTTGTCGAGCTGGAAGGGAAGAACCTCCGACTTGTTGAGGATCTTCAGTTCGGTCGCGACCAGTTCGATCTCGCCGGTGGCGATGGCTTTGTTGACGGTCGACTGTCCTTCGATCTCGGGGCGGATGCCGACTCGTCCGGTCACCTGGACCACATCTTCAGAGCGAAGGGTGTGGCTGATCGCGGTTGCGGCGGCGTTCTCCTCGGAACGGAAAACGCATTGGGTGACACCCTCACGGTCGCGGATGTCCATGAAAATGACGCCATGATGATCCCGAACCGTATTGACCCAGCCGACCAGAGTGACCGTGGTATCGGCGTGGGATTTGCGGAGTTCGTTGCAGTGATGGGTTCGGTACATGGCTGGGGGAAGCGGTTGGCTCTGCCCGCGTCGCGGGTGGCCGAGACACTACAACCCATCGGCCATGGCGCAACCTTGCGGGTGGCAGTTTCTTTACGGGTTTGTCGCCGACTTCCCGGCGGTTCGTCCGGGTGGATCAGGTGAAAACTCCCTCCCGGGTGGACTTACCCTAGAAATCAAGTCTCAGCCCCAGAATCACGTGGCTGGATATCCCCAGATCGAGCAGATCGATCTGACTCTGGAAGTTCGGAGGCGTGAGCGAGTAGGAGGCGGGCCCGATGTCTCCATGGCCTGTCAGCCGATATTCCCCGAAGATCGAGAGCCGCTCGGAGACGTGGTAACTGAGACCTCCAAACACCTGATACCCGAGCTCGAGGTCATCGGCTTGCAGACTGAATGCCGGATTGTTCGACAGTTGGACATCCACCCAACTCAGACCGGCGCCGGCACCGAGGTAGGGGCGGAGCTTGCCGGAACCGAAGTCCTTCACCGCGTTGATCATCAGGGAATTGGTGACAATATCACCCGAGAAGGGACCCTGAAGGTTGAAATTTCCGCTCCCCGTAACCACGGCGCTGAAGTTGCCTCCCGACGACTGATGGTGGCTGAACTCCGTCTCAAACCGCCAGTTCCTGCTTTTCCGTGTTCCGAGAGCGATCCCGGCGATCCATCCCGGGTTGCGGCTCACGTTGATATTCCCCTGAAAGAAAGGTCCGTCGTTCGGTGCCACAAACTGGAACTCAGTCCCGAAGTTATCGTAAAAGGAGAACCCTCCGAACACGGCAATGTATCGATCACGCTCTTCGATCGCCTGTTTTCCGACGACCACATTCTTGTCGAAGGAGTAGGTGCCCGCTTCCGAACGAGCGGTAATGAGGAAGAGAAATAAAGCCAGACCGGGCAACGCTTTCATTGCTCATTCTCTTACACATCTTTGTTTTTCTGGCAATTAGAATTTCGATTCAAGCGAACCTCTGATTTATTGCCACCCTGCAACCACTGAAGGGTAGACCGATGCCCGGTTCAATGACCCGGGTTGGCCGCGGAGTTGGATATCCGTGAGGGAGTTTTCAGCCTGCACGGTCAGCCATTTCCTGGGCGATCATGGAAAGTTCGGCGGCCTTGAAAATGTGATCCTGGGTCATCGCGTTTTCAGTCCCGTTGAGAAGATCGAGGATCATTTCTCCGAAGAAGGGAAAGCCGGTCGAGCCGTCGCAGTCGATCTCCTGCTCCTCCTCGCCGTTGACGAGAAAGAGCTTGTTGCCCGGCTCCTGACGGGCCAGGGCGATGTATTTGCGGATCTCCATGGTGCCTTTTGTCCCAACGACAAAGACCCGTCCATCACCCCAGACACGCAGTCCATCGGGGGTAAGCCAGTCGATGCGGCAGTAACAGGAGGCTCCCGTGTTCATCGTCAGGGAGGCTTCACCGAAGTCTTCCAGTCCCGGTTTGTCCGGAGCGGTGAAGTTTGCGACACGGGCAAAGTTCACGACACCGTCGGTTGCTCCGGTGAAGGCGAGGAACTGCTCGAACTGGTGCGAGCCGATGTCGGTGAGAATGCCCCCGTATTTTTCCTTTTCGAAAAACCAGTCGGGACGTGCCGACTTCGACATGCGGTGCGGAGCGAGGTTGATGACCTGGAGAACCTCGCCGATGGCCCCGCTGCGGATCAACTCGGTCGCTTTCATCGACGACTCGTTGTGGAGCCGTTCGCTGAAATAAACCATGTAGCGTTTCCCGCTGGAGGCGACGGCCGCCTTTGCGTCAGCGAGCTGACCCAGGGTGGTGAAGGGAGACTTGTCGGTGAAATAGTGTTTGCCCGCGTTCAGGACGCGCACCCCGAGCGGACCGCGCTCGCAGGGGACATTTGCCGAGGCGACGCAGAGTGTTTCCTCATCTTCGAGTATCTCCTCGACGGAGGCGGCGCGAATTGCCTGCGGGTATCGTGTCAGGAAATCATCAAGCTTTTTCGGGTCGGGATCGTAGACGTATTTCAGGGTTCCCCCGGCATCGAGCAGGCCGTTCGTTTGCCCGAAAATGTGCCCGTGGTCGAGTCCGGTGACGGAAAAGACAAAGTCGCCGGGGCCGACCACCGGAGGCAGAGTTTTGGAAGAGGGGGCATAGTCGTATCCGGTTTTTCCCATGGCGGGAATCTTGCCCGATTCACCCGCGACGCAACCGCAGCCTTCGAAAAAATGGCGATTCCGCTCATTTCAAATCAGTCCTCTTCGTCTGATCAGGTATAATGCGAGGCATGGAGATCACTAAAGAGCAGATTGAGCGGGTCGCGGAGAGCATGGGAATGCCGCCGGCGGAACTGGAGAGCTTTGCCGCTCTCGGTGAAAAGCGATCCTTCGCGAAGGGTGAATATCTCTTTCATGAATCAGCCCCGCGGCGTTTTTTCGGGATTGTTCTAAAGGGGAAAATCAATCTCCAGCGCGGGCTCTCAGGACGGAATGTCACGATCGCCTGCCTCACCGAGGGCGCGACGATCGGGGAGAGTCTCTTCATCGACGAACTGGCCCATAGTGTCTCCGGACTCGCCCTGGAGGAGGTTGAAGTCTGGGCGATCGCAAAGGAACGCGTTGCGAACTTCCGGCTGGAGAAACCGGATATCTATTACCAGATGGTCGGACGGGCGGCGCGGCGTATTAATCTGCGGCTCCGCGAAACCACCGAGATGCTCCTGCATTCGGATCGCAATCGCAGTGTCATCACCGACTTCCGTTTTGAGCACGATTCCCTCGGCGAGCGTGAGGTTTCGAACGCCCACTACTACGGGGTGCAGACGATGAGGGCGGTGGAGAACTTCCCCTTCTCCGGAATACGGCTCTCCCACTTCCAGCATCTCATCAATGCCTTCGCCCAGGTGAAGAAGGTGGCGGCCGTGGCCAATGCCGAGCTTGGGGTTCTCGATCCTGCCATCGCCGATGTCATCGGTCAGGCCTGTGACCGCATTCTGGCGGGCGAATTGCATGAGCATTTTGTCGTCGATATGGTCCAGGGCGGGGCGGGGACTTCGTCGAACATGAATGCGAATGAGGTCATCGCGAACCTCGCTCTTGAGATCCTCGGACATCAGAAGGGAGAGTATGAGTTCTGCCATCCGAACGATCATGTGAACTGTTCGCAGTCCACCAACGATGTTTACCCGACGGCGGTGAAGCTATCCGTCGTTTCCGCTCTCCATGAGACGACCTCGGCACTGGGCGTTCTTCGAAAAGCTTTCCAGAAGAAGGCCGCAGAATTCTCCGACGTCGTCAAAATGGGACGGACTGAAAACCAGGATGCGGTTCCGATGACGCTCGGGCAGGAATTCACCGCCTACGCAACCATGCTCAAGGACGGGATCCGGCGCCTCAATCGGGCTGCCGAAGATCTCCTCGTCGTGAATATGGGGGCGACCGCGATCGGTACCGGCCTGAACAGTCCCCGAGGTTATGCCGAACTCTGCACCGCTAAGCTCGCGGAGATCAGTGGTCATCCCGTGACCCTGGCCCAGGACCTCGTCGAGGCGACTCAGGATGCCGCAGACTTCGCGGTGATGAGCAGCGCCCTGAAGGTGACCGCAATTCAACTCTCAAAAATCTGCAACGACCTGCGCTGGGCCTCCTCGGGTCCCCGTTGCGGGCTCAATGAGATCAATCTGCCGCCCCTCCAGCCGGGTTCATCCATCATGCCGGGCAAGGTCAATCCCGTGCTGCCCGAGGTGGTGAACCAGATCTGCTATCAGATCATCGGCTCGGACCTCACCGTTTCGATGGCGGCCGAGGCAAGCGAGTTCGAGCTGAACATGGCCGAGCCTATCATTGCCTACAATCTACTCAGCAGCATGATGCTCCTGAAGAACGCGGCCATCGTTCTCGCGAACCGCTGTGTCTCCGGCATCACCGCGAACCGGGAAAAGTGCGCGAACTACGTGAAGAATTCGATCGGGATTGTCACCGCCCTGAATCCCGTTTTCGGTTATGAACGGTCCGCCTCCATCGCGAAGGAAGCCCTGGAATCGGGCCGGGGAGTGTATGAACTTGTTCTGGAAAAAGGGTGGATGACCCAGGTCGAACTGGATGAATTGCTCAGTCCCGAAAGAATGGCCAATCCCCTGATGCGTGAGCCGGTGGGGGAGTAGATGACTTCGACCTGACCTGCGGTGAAACATGCGGTTGCGGTGGCGCGTTGTCTACCCCGCCATTCTACCTCAGGACTGCGTTTTCCTCCTGCCGTATCGAACCGCACCTGAAACTCTTGCCTCCCCCGCCTCACTCAGCTCTACTGACAAGGTGACCAAAACCGAATACCTCCTCAGCGAGCTCCGCTCCCGCCTTTGGGTGAAACCCTCCATCATGGGTATCGCCGCCGTCCTGTGGGTCAGCTTCGCCTACTTCGGGGCGCACCTCCTTCCCGATGACTTGTTCATCTCCATCAAGCGCGACATCCTCATTAATCTTCTTGGTATCATGGCTTCCACCATGCTGACCGTCGCCACCTTCTCCGTCGCGGCCATGGTCAGTGCCTTTTCTGCAGTCTCCACCACCGCCACTCCACGCGCGGCCCGCATCGTCATGCGGGATAATGCCACACAAAACTCCCTCACCAGCTTTCTCGCCGCGTTCATCTATGCCATCGTTGCTCTTGTCGCTATCAGTGTTGTCGACTACGGCATCGGTGGCCGCGTCCTCCTTTTCGCCGGATACACCGTTATGGTTGCCTGGGTGCTTATCTCTTTTGTGCGCTGGGTGGACCGCGTTTCCACACTCGGCCGCATGGGAGACACCCTCGAGCGTGTCGAGGAAGCCTGCCGGGTCCCCTTTACCTCTCCGGACACCATGGGCACCCTTGGTGCGGCCGAAGCAACCGGTGCGCCCGTCACCGGTGCCGAAGTCAGGGTGGAAAGAGTCGGCTACATTCAAAACATCGACATTGCCGATCTCGATTCCCTCGCCCGCGAGCTCGGTTCCACCATCCATGTCCTGGAGCGGCCCGGAGCCTTCTTCGGCCCCCACGACTCCCTCGCCATTGTTTCCGGACGCGATGAGCTCGACGATGAAAGCACGGGCCGCATCCGGAGAGCCTTCGTGATTGGTGATACGAGGCGCGTCGAGAGTGATCCCCGCTTCGGTTTGATCATCCTCTCGGAAATCGCCGACCGCGCCCTTTCGCCCGCGGTCAACGACCCCGGCACCGCCATCGCGGTCCTCGGCATACAGGTCCGCCTCATGGAAGCCTGGTGCAGGCATCGCCGTGAAACGCCCGAAGTGAAATACCCCAACATCAAAGTCTACCCGCTCGACCCCGAGGACCTTCTGGACGACTCCCTCACCTCCATCAGCCGTGATGGCTCCGCCATGTACGAAGTTGGCGCCCGCATCCAGAAGAGCCTCGCCATGCTCACTCGCCTCGGAAACGAAAAACTCACCGCCGCCGCCCTTCGCCACTCCAGGCTCGCCCTTGAGCAAGCCGAGCGATCACTTCCCACCGAGTCGCACAAGGGACTCGTCAGAGCTCTGGCCGGGAAAGTCGAACAATCCTCCTCCGGAAATAGCGATCTTTCGTGAGGCAGGTCCTGGGGATTTGGTCTGCGGGTACGCGATGACTGGATTGCTATGGTGATTCACTTTCCTCTATGCTTTCGCTCTCTCCGCAATCGCCCTCCCATTTTCTCTGACATATTATGACACGAATCTCCTGCTACCGAATGTTTCTATGGCTTCTTGCGGGGTGTGTCCTTTGCCCCGGCTTGTCCGCGCAGGAGTGTCCGATCCAGCCTACGCATCAGTCGCTCGGCTGGTACCCCGACGATGGGGGGCATCCGCAGGCGCTCGGTACTCTGGAAGAATGGAAGAAACGACGCGCCGCCATCGTGGCGGGATTTGAAGAAGCCGCCGGTAAACTTCCCTCAAGGGAAAATCTCCCAGACCTCGACATTCAGGTCGGCGAGCGGATCGAGACCGGGAAGTACATCCGTGAGACCATAACCTTCGCCTCTGAGGAGGGTGACCGCACACCCGCCTACCTCTACCTGCCGAAGGACCTCAAACCCGGCGAACGCCGTGCCGGCGTTGTTGCCCTGCATCCCACCGGAGCGTTGGGAAAAGGCATCGTCGATGGCAAGGGTGAACGGCCCAACCGCGCCTATGCCCGCGAGCTCGCCGAGCGTGGTTTTGTTGTTATTGCACCGGACTACCTCTCCTTCGGTGATTACAAGGACTACGATTTTGCCGCCGACCGCTATGAGTCGGGGACGATGAAGGGCATCTGGAACCATATGCGCTGTGTGGATCTGTTAGTCGAGAGACCGGAGGTCGATGCGGAGAAGATCGCCTCGATCGGACACTCCCTCGGCGGGCACAATGCGATCTTCCACGGCGTCTTTGATCGTCGCGTGAAGGTAATCGTTTCAAGCTGCGGATGGACACCGCTGCATGACTACTATGGAGGAGATCTCAAGGGATGGACGAGCGATCGCTATATTCCAGCCATCCGCGACCGCTACGCGCTCGATCCTGACAAAGTCCCATTCGACTATTACGAGCTCATTGCCGCACTTGCTCCGGCCGCCTTCTTTTCAAACTCGCCGCTGCGTGACGCCAATTTTGACTGGCGCGGAGTCGAGAAGGTGGCTCCGCAGGCGCGGCGGATCTATGAGCTTTACGGCGTGCCGGAGAAGATGCGGATCGCGTATCCGGATGATGAGCACGATTTTCCGACCATTGAGCGGGAGGAGTCTTATCGGTTTATCGAGCGGTGGTTGGAGTGAGGCCTGTCACTCGCCCAAACGGGTCCAAACCGCCGGCAGCTTTTCCGAGACGAGCTTTCTCCCCGCCTCCGGCAGTATCGTCCGCGTCATCGGCGCGACGAGGGTGTCCTCGATGAACTGCCCCGGATCCCTGCCGTATTTGTAGGCGTCTGTTAGGCTGCCATCAGGGTTGAGTCGACCATCTGACCCGGTTGAGTCCGGGGCTGGATTGGCGACCGAGAGGAAAAAGAGGTCGCGTTCAGTGTCGGCGGGGGAGTCCCGGCGGCGGAGCTTTGCGGACGCCAGCTCTTGAAACAGCTGGCGGGCCGTCCACTCGGCGGGATCGATGTAGTGACGCTCGGGCGCGATAAAGGGTGCGAGGCCGGGATCCTTGCTCAAGGCGGTGAAGGCGTCGTCGATCTCCTTTTCCACCAGAGGGAAATGGGTGCAGCCGAGCACGATCTTCGACAGTGGTTTGATCTCCCGGCCCGATTGCGAGGAGCGATGATTCTCGACGAGTCGCCGCACGTCGAGAGCGACCTGTTCTTTCACTGTCACGGTGCGCGTAGGATCACCTTCGATCACGGCGGCGAGGTCAGGGCTTCCCTGCTGGGTGATCGTCGCGACTCCCCGTCCCGCCAGGCCGAGGGTGCTCTGGATTGTCTTCGGATAGACACCGCTTTCACAGGTTCCGACGGTGGCCAACACTCCGATCGCTCCCTCCTCGCTCGCCTTCAGTAATCCCCGGGCTCCCGCCTCGACGACTCCGACGACGATGACCGGAAGTTTCCAGCGTTTCACGGCTGCTAGAATATCCTCGAAGCCGTAGGCTGTCGCTGTATTGCAGGCGATGACGATGGCTTTGACGGGAGGCTTGTCGAAACGGATTTCTCCATCCTGGTGATAGCGATTGCCGAGGAGGAAAACGGTGTCTTTCAGGATCAGTTCGCGGAGGAAATCGGTTTTGCCGGCCTTCGCGTAGTTGCCATAGGGCATGTTGGCCTGGTCGCCCAGGTAGATAAAACGTTCGTTCTCAAAGTCGGGACGACCGTCGGGCCCGGGCTTGAGGTTTTCGTTGTGGAAGGTGTCGAGGGTGAGAATGGCTTCGAGCACAGTGAGTCCACCGATGCCCGAGTCGAAAACGCCGATGGGCAGGGACGAGAGATCGCCCTCGTAGTCGGAAACATCGAAGGTGAAAGCGCTTTGCCCCTCGGGATCCTTTGCGAGATGGGCATCGAACACAGCCGGATCGGCCTCGATCCGGGGAACAAGCAGCACGCCGGGGAGGGCAAGAAGCGCGGCCCGAAAACAAAAGCAAGTCTGCATCATCTCCGGATTTTGCCTCGCGGACAAAACAAAAACAATCCCGATTTGCCGGATGGATGTGCTCTGAAGGGCATAATACGAGGGCCTGATGCGTCAGATGGTTCAGGGCGGGTTGCCCGATCAGACGGCACTCTTGACTCCTCGCCTTCGTTGCGAGACACTCGATTCAGTATGAAACCTTTCTTTTTCCTTGTCGGGCTCGTGGCAATCTCCGGCTCGGGCGGCACTCTATCGCGAGGGGAGGAAGCTCATGTCTCCGTTTACGTGGTGGACCATTCCACCGAATTTGCCTCGATGGGGGGTGCCTGTCTGCCCTACACGCCGACGGAGAAAACGGGAAAAGAGCGCGAGTTGCTTTGCGTCGGCAAAGGCCCGGCGGGATCAACTCTCCTCATGATGGCTTTTGACCGGGATCTTCCCTACCTCGACCTCGCTCCGGTCCTCGCCCCCCAGACGGCGGATTCCGAACCGTTGCGGTTTCCGGCTGAGGGGATCACATGGCCCTACGACAAACCCGGGCCTGCCGTGGATCTCTATGTGGCGGTGTTTTTGAACGACGATCCGGCTCTGGCCCGCATCGCCGAGTATGTCGAGTGGCTCGGTGAATCGCTCAAGCAAGGCGACAAAGAGACGGCGATGCTCCATGCCCTCGCGATCAAAAACCGCCTTTCGAATATCCTGCGACAGCGGAAGGTCGATGACTACCGGGTGACGTTCGGCAGTTCTCTGGCGGACTCGATTCGCGATGCCCCGGCCTCCAAGGCGGCGGTCACCCGCAGCGGCAAAAGCGCTTTACTGACCGGGACAACAGAGGAGCCCAAAAGTCCCGTCGCGGCAGTGCGAAGAGGCTTGAAATCTTTGAATGAACAATGGCGGGAGGACGCCCGTGTCATTTCCTTCGGACTGGCGACTCCCGGAGTGCTCGTCTTCCCCATCACTACACCGATCGCCCCGTGAGTCGTCAACGCCAGGATGGCCCCGGTGCCGCCGGGTCGGGCAACTTCGACCCGGTAAAGTCGTCGTGGTTTTATCCGCTCCTGATCCTCGTTCTTCTGGTTGCCTTCCGGCTCTTTTCCCCGGGCTCTGCCGAGAAGCCGGAACTGTTCTGGCTGGATCAGGTGCTCGCCGCGCGATCCCAACTCGGTCTTGCGGATTCGCTCGATCCTTCGATTCGCTTTGTCGAGCTGAGCATGGACGACGAGATCGCCCGCCGCTTTGCGACCGACGGGGAATACGCCACAATCGCCTCGATTCTGCTGACTCTTGAATCCCTCGGGGTAAAAGTGATTGCGGTGGATATCATCTATTCCTATGGCCGTGAGGAGGACCAGGCTCTTTTGGCAAAAACCATTGAGGAGATCACGGCGAGGGGGCAAACCACTGTCGTACTCCCGGTTTCGCTCGAAGTGAAATCCGGGGAATCGTATCTGCTACGTTCTCTGCCTGCCGCCGGGGGGGATCGTTTTCCCCGGGGCTTGGTCAATGTCGCGGCCGGGAAAAACTGGAGGGAGTACCGGATGGTCCACCAGTTCGGCGGGGAAACGATTCCCTCCCTTGCCCTCGCCGCCTTCGCTGCCTCACGCCCCGCTCCGCTTGCTCCCAAAGTAACCGCGGGGGGGCGGATGGAATGGAAATCCATCGGTGAAAATGGTCTGGCCGTGGCCGCTTCGGCTGACGACTCCCGTCTTTTTCTGAATCTGCAGCATGCCTACCGGGACACCCGCTTTGATGAGAGGGAACGCATCGCCGGGCGGGCCTGGTCCATCGGGCCGCTTGAGACCCTGGCAAAGCGGAGTGAAGGGATTTCCCTGCTTCACGACACGATCGTCTTTTTCGGATACAACGCCGAGTATGACTTGAAGCCAACCACCCACGGTGATCAGGAGCCCGGGATGCTGCTGCACGGCACGGCCCTGAATGATCTTTTGCAGGGGACTGCGATCCGGCCGATGCCGCTCTGGGTGGATCTATTAGTGGTTCTGTTAGTAGCTCTTCTCGCGGCACTCGTCTTTTCAATGGTGAAGAGCAAGCGCTGGCTGATCCTCGTGGCCCTGGCGGGAATCGTTCTTATTCTCTCCGCCGGCTGCCTCGCGGTGTGGTGGTTCCATCTTCTGCCCGCCACGATAGGTCCGGCATTTCTGTGGAGCGCCGCCGTGGTGCTCGAGGTCGGAAGACGCTGGACCTTCGAACAGCGCGAACGCACTCAGCGCGACGCGATGCTCGGGTTCTATTTTTCTCCGGCCGTGCTCAAACAGGTCACGAAGAACCTCGACATGATCCGTCCCCAGGAGAATGCGGTCGCGGTTCTCCTGAGCGACTTGCGCGGATTTACAACGCTCTGTGAAACGCAGCGGGTTGAACGCGTCTTCGAATTGCTGAACCGGCTTTTTGCGATCGAGACCGATGCGGCGCTGCGCGAAAACGGAAGTCTGGCCCGTTTCGCCGGAGATCAGTTCCTTGCCTACTGGGGTGCGCCCGAACCCGCCGCCGATGCCGCCGACCGGGCCTTGCGGGCGGCCCTGGAAATTCACCGCAACCTGCGGTCCCGCCGTGAAGCTCCCGGTGCTGACGATCTCGATTCCTGGCTGAAGATCGGAATAGGACTGCACAGCGGACGCGGCCTTGTCGGTCATGTCGGCTCACGCTCCTATCGCGATTACAATATCGTCGGTGACTCGGTCAACACCACCGCACGGGTCGAGGGGCAGACTAAAAACTATGCCGCCGCCATCCTCGCGACCGGGGAATTCATCGCCGCGCTGAGCCAGGCCCCGGCCAATCTTCTCGTGGATCGTGTACAGGTGAAGGGCAAAGCCCGTGCCAGTGATCTTCATGCTGTCTTTGAAGAATGTTCCGGAGAACTGGCGGAGGGTTGTCGGCTCTATACCATCGCATTCGACCAGTATGTCGCCGGTGAATTCAAACTCGCGGCGGAGGGTTTTACGAATCTGGAAAACCACTCCTCTCCCACGATCGCCACATCGGCCCGACTTCTCGCCGAACGTTGCCTCGGTTTTGTGGAGAATCCGCCCGCTGACTGGGACGGGATTTACGAGCTGACGTCGAAGTGATCGTCTGAGGACTCGCTCTACGGATCCATTCTCTGAGGGAGCGGGGATGGCTGCGCTCAAAATTCACAGGGCTCCGTGCATAACCGGGTCTCTCTCTGCGTCATTTCCGAATAGCAGAACGTTTACCGCCGTGAAACTCATGAAAAAAGCAACTTCCCTCTCAGTACAGTCCCTGGCGCTTCCGATCCTTTCACTCCTGCTGCTGCCGCTTCAAAGCCGGGCACAGGTGACGACACCCGGAATCAATCTTAAGGTCAAAGCGCCCCTCGTCACTCCCGTCGTCAAGCAGGCGAAGCCTGATGTCAGCAAAATGGTATCGGTGCTAAAGGGTCGCAGTGACGTCAAACCCTCGAAGCCTTCATCCTCACCGAGCGGGTCCAGGCCGGCTGCCATCGTGAATCCCGGACTGATCGTGGAGCGCACCACGACGATTGCCCCGCAGGCTCTCCCGAAGGGCTATCAACCCGGTTCGTCGGGTGCTCCCATGACGATCAAAAAAGGACGCACCCCCGCCGAAGGAGGGCCAACCGCTCCGGAAGGAACGCTTTCTTCGTCGACGAACTACATGAAGAAAGGCAATACTCCGGCGGAGGGAAGTTATGGGCCTTCAAGCCCTCCCTACTCGACCCGGGTGAAAGATGGCCGCTCTGCTCCCGAGGGAGTCGATCCCCAGCGTTTCTCGAACTCGACCAACGGATACACAGGCAATGGCTACGGAAATTCTCCCCATGCCGCCGCTCCGTCCGGGCAGTTGACCTACCGGGTGGATTCCAGCTCTCAACTTTCGACCAATACGGTGAAGTTCCTCAAAGGCAGCACCGAGTTGGCCGACTCCGCCTCCTATGATTATCTCATCTCCCTGGCGAGCGCCCTGCAGAGCCCGGAACTCGCCGCCCACCGTTTTGTGGTCGAGGGCCACGCCTCCGCCGAGGGCTCCGATTATGCCAACCTGCTTCTCTCCCAGCGCCGGTCGAATGCGATCTTCGATTTTCTTCTGAGCCGCGGGGTATCCCCGCAACGCCTCCTCGCGGTCGGCCACGGTGAGGCTCACGCCCGCTTTGCCGACTATGAGCCCGAATACCTGCGGGCCCAGGATCGCCAGGTGGTGGTGTTCAAGCTGGCGGAGTGAGGTTTGACGACAGACAAAAGAAGAAAGGGCGAAGCGCAGGCTTCGCCCTTTTTTTTGGGTCGGGTTCACTTTTCTGGATTCTGTGCTCCGATAGGCCTCAAGGCAAAGGCGCTAAGTGCTTTTGAGCGAGTCCGCGAACTGAGTTTGCGGTCGACTTCCGGAAGAGGATTGATCTGGTAACTGAGGCTTCAATCACCTCGACAAAACCATAGTCGTTTTCAGCACATTCGAAAAGGAGCGCGGGCACTCCTGCCCGCTGACGGGCACGCAACGTGGTAGCGAGCCGTTGGTTCCATGGAGATGAGGACAAGATGTCCGCGCTCCTTTCCTGCGCCCGTCCGCACAATAGGACGGCTACGAAGAAGTTTAAACCAACTCTCGGTTGCCAAAGCTGGAAAGGCATTGGCTTGAACAAACTTCAGTCCGTCAATCGAATGAGAAGTATCGATCCCCAATGCTGACAACGACGTCTTCAAACTGATCGCGCTCAACGAGCGCGTTCCCGTTGGAAAGTAGGAAGCTGTGATCGGTCTCTTCCCGGTATTCTGGATCGGACGATAACCGAACCGATTGCCCCTACCTTCCCACTTCCACCACCACCCGGAATCCGTAGTCATCATCGCGGCGGTCGATCTCATCGAAGTCGCGAAGATCGGAGCGGAGATCGTTTTCGGCGAAGTTGTCCCAGGCACCTCCGCGGATAACTTTAGCGGGTTTGTTGGGTTTGTTCAAAACCCCTGAGAGAGTGTTGAGAATGGGGTTCGTGAGGCGGGCGGCCGGGGTATTCAAGGTCGGAACATAGTCATCCTGCAGCCACTCCCAGACATTTCCGCCGAGATCATGGAAGCCGTGGCGGTTGGCGGAGTAACTCGCCACCCGGGCGGTACGGGCCGCCCCGTCGTTGTAGGTTCCGCCGCCGAGAGCGGAAGCAGTCCAGTCGCCGGGGAGACCCTTGATCGCATTGACGTCCCAGTAATTTCCTGATCCCGCCGGGGGCGGCCACTCCTGTCCCCAGGGGTAGGGGAGGTTGGGATCGGCGGCGGCGCTCCATTCTCCGTCTCTGGGGAGGCGATAGGAGAGGCCTTCCTTTTGAGAAAGCCACTGGCAAAAGGAGGCCGCCTCCTGCCACGAGACGCAGACGACGGGATGATCCTCGCTCTGTTGAAAACCGGGCCTTTCCCAGGAGGCCTCGGGACGGTGAATCCAATCGGTGGTGTATCCTCCCTCGGGTTTCTCTTTCACGGAAAAAAGATGAGCGCCCCCGGTCTGCACGTAATCGATCTCGTTGGCAAATGCTCTGAAATCACGAACCCGCGTCTCGGTTCGGGACATGAGGAGCCCAGGCGTCCCCGGAACGGGGATAAACTCGAGGCCGAGGGAGTTGACCCAGGGCCGTTCCTTCGTGGCCTCCGCCGGAGAGTTCGAGCGCGACGTAACGGGCGGAGGCACAGGGGCGGAGCCGCCCTCTCCGACGAAGCGGAAGTCCCCGTAGAATTTGCTGTTGAACCAGGGCTCCTGGGCACCACCGGTCCGGGTGGCGACTTCACCTCCGACCGCCTTGAAGACTTCCTCGAAGGGTTTTCCCGGAGTCGGCAAATGTTTGACGAGCGCCCCCGTGTAGGGGCTATTGGTGCCATCTCCGTCATCAGCGACATCCCCGGGTGAGGTCGCGAAGGCGATGAACATGCCCTGGGGTGCCCCGCCCGGAATGGCGAGACCTCCTCCTGTCTGAGTGCTCCGGCTGCCGCGCCAGGATCGGGAAAAGGGATTGTCGCGGCAGCAGTCGAGTACAAGCAGATTGAGCCCCGCACCGGCGGACTCGAGGCCCTGCATGATGGTGTCCATCGAAAGCGTTTCATCCGGAACTTCGAAATCGCGCGCCATTTCCGCATCAACCGGGATCAGATAGTTGCTCCCGTTGATCTGAACACCGTGTCCCGCGAAATAGACCAGGGCGACCGTGTTTGGATCCGGCTGGGCGGGCAGGGCGGAGATAAAGTCGCGCAGGGCGCCCTTCATCGTTTTCAGGTCGGCATCGACACGAAGGGTCACTCCGAAGCCCAGTTTCTCCAGCGTGGCGGCCATCGCGTTGGCGTCGTTGACCGGATTGACGAGAGCCCGCGCGTGGGCATAGGCGTTGTTGCCGAGGACCAGGGCATGGCGCTGCCCGGCGTGCAGCGGAGAGACAAGAAGGGCGAGGGCCGGAAGGAGCCACTTTCTTGAAAGGAGATTCCAGGGACGTCGATCAGGTTTCATGGCGAGGCAGAGTTCAAGAATACAGACGATCCAAGCGCCCGAATTTGCTGTATTTTTCGCGCGATCACAAGTCGCCCGCGCTACGACGGGGACTCACCGGGATGTCTCTTTCGAGAGGCCAAAGGCCGTCTGATTGCGTATTTGAGTCAGAGCCGGGGCGGGATTAGGCTACGGGAGACGTTTCCTTCTTTTTCATGTGTCGAATTTTTTACGGCCTAGCGGCTTTTCTGCTCCCCGGTTCCGCTTTCCTGACTGCGTCGGAACCGGCGGAGTCGGTGACAGCATTCCTCGACCGGAACTGTCTTGAATGCCACGACGCCGATGTCACCAAAGGCGGCCTGAACCTGCTTGATCTCGCTTTTGAACCCGGGAATCCGGCCAACTTTGCCACCTGGCAGCGCGTCCTCGAGCGCGTCCACTCAGGCGAAATGCCCCCGGAGAAAGAACCCCGACCCGAGGCGGCGGAGATGGCATCCTTCATCACCGCGCTTCAGGAACCTCTCCTCGAAACCGATCGGAAAGACATCGCCGAAAACGGACGGGTCCGCAGCCGCCGTCTCACCCGGGTGGAGTATGAGCACAGTCTCCACGACCTCCTCGGCATCGATATTCCGCTCACGGGACTGCTCCCCGAGGATCCCGAGTCATACGGCTTCGAGACGGTCGCAAGCGGACAGCAGCTATCCTATCACCAGCTCTCCCGCTACCTCGACGTGGCCGACCTCGCCCTGGATGAAGCGTTTGGCAGGGCCATCGAAGGGGATACCAATTTTCAGAAATCCCTGAGTCCCGATGAGCTGATAAAAAATGGCGGCGGCAATTACCGGGGGCCTGAACTGCGTGACGGCAAAAGTATCTCCTGGCCCATCGGTCTTCAGTTCTTCGGACGGATGCGCCCGACGGCGGCTCCGGCAAGCGGGTGGTATCGCATCACTCTCCGTGAAGTGCAGGCGATCAACCCCGGAAAAGACGGGGCGGTCTGGGGTACCTTGCGCTCCGGCCTCTGCGATTCCAATGCGCCCCTGCTCTTCATGCTTGGTCTCGTCGAGGCGACTTCGAAACCCCGCGATCTCGTTTATGAAGCCTGGATCGAAAAAGGCCACCAACTCGAACTGAGACCCAACGACGGGGCCCTGAAGCGCCCCCCGACCGGAGCCACCGGAGGAAACGTTTCCTTCAAAGGACGGAATCTCGCGAAAGAGGGCTACTCCGGGATCGCTCACCGGGGCGTGGAGATGGAACGCATTTATCCGAATGCTGATCGTGCCACGGTTCGCAAGAATCTGTTCGGACCAACAAATCGAGAGGCCTGGGAGACTGATCCGGCCGCCGCGATTGAGGCGATGATTTCCCGCTTCGCCCGGCTTGCCTTTCGTCGCCCCCAAACTCCGGAATCGCTGGCTCCCTACCGTGATCTCGCCCTCGCCGCGCTCAAGGAGGGCGAGTCGGTCCCTGACGCGCTCAAGGCCGGTTACCGGGCCATTCTCTGCTCCCCGCGATTCCTCACCTTTGTCGAGGCTCCCGGAGAGCTTGATGATTTTGCGATTGCCTCGCGCCTCAGTTACGCGCTCTGGGTGAGCCTGCCTGACTGGAAATTGATGAAGCTCGCCGCTGAAGGAAAGTTGAAGCAGCCCGAAGTCCTCGCCGCCGAGACGGAGCGTCTCCTTGCCGATCCGAAAGCGGAGCGTTTTGTCAGGAGCTTCACCGACCAGTGGCTGAAGCTGAAGCAGATCGACTTCACCTCTCCCGATCCCCGGCAGTTCAAGGACTTCGATCCCGTCCTGCAGGAGTCCTTCCTTCAGGAGACACGTGGCTATGTCTCCGACCTGATCAGAAATGACCGTGGCATCACCCATCTCGTCGATTCCGACTTCGTCTATGTGAACGGACGTCTTGCCCGTCACTACGATCTCGACCTTCCCCTGAAGTCGGGAGGCGGCCTTCAGAAGGTCTCCTTTCCCGATGACTCAAAAACCGTGCGCGGGGGGCTTGTTACCCAGGGAGCCATTCTTAAGGTCACGGCCGACGGCACCCACACTTCTCCCGTCGTGCGCGGCGTCTTTGTGAACGAGCGAATTCTCGGTGTCCACATCCCGCCTCCGCCGCCCGGCGTGCCCGCGATCGAGCCCGATATTCGCGGGGCTGTTTCGATCCGTGAACAACTTGAAAAACACCGCAACTCCGAGTCCTGTGCCTCCTGCCACAAGACGATTGATCCTCCCGGGTTTGCTCTCGAGAACTTCGATCCGGTCGGGGGTTGGCGCTCGAAGTACGGGAGCGGAGGCAAGGGGGTCAAAATCGATGCCACCGGACAGACCCGTTCGGGAGATGCCTTTGAAGACGTCAGTTCCTGGAAAAAAATCTACCGCAAGCGCGAGCAGGAACTTGCCCGCGGATTTGCCGCCCAGTTTTTGACCTATGCGACCGGAGCCCGTCCCCGTTTCAGTGATGAGGAACTCCTCGATACCCTCGTCTCCGGCGCGGAGGAAGAGGATTACGGAGTCCGCGCCCTCATTCGCGCGGCCGTCACCAGCCCCATTTTTCTGAGCAAGTAACCCCGATATCTTTCCACATGGCCACGTTTACTTTTCAAAAGCACCTTTCCCGACGCGCCGTTCTCAGAGGAGCGGGAATCACTCTCGGGCTTCCTCTGCTCGATGCGATGCGACCGGCCCTTGCCGCCGTCGCGGAAACCGGTCAGGCAAAACGTTTTGTCGGGGTGAGTCTCTCCCTCGGCCTCCACAATCCCAATCTGGTTCCGGCAACCGCGGGGAAGGAGTATGAGCCCTCGCTCTATCTGAAATCGCTGGGTGACCTCCGCAATGACTTCACCGTGATTTCCGGATCCTCTCATCCCGGGGTCACCGGTGGCCACAGCGCCGAAGGCAGTATATTTTCGGCCTGCCCGAATATGCGCGGCACCACCTCGCGCAACACCGTTTCGCTCGATCAGCTCATGGCGAAACATCTCGGACACGAGACCCGCTTTCCCTCGCTCGTGCTTAACACGGGTCGCCAGACGAGTCCCTCCTACACCGAGAACGGGTCGATGATTCCGGCGGAGAACGATGCCGTGCGTCTCTTTACAAAACTGTTCGTCGATGACAAACCGGCCGAGCAGGAGCGCCAGGCCGAGTTGATCCGCCAGGGACGCAGCGTCATGGATGTCGTCGGTGCCGAGGCCAAAGCCCTCCAGCGCGAAGTCGGAAGCGGAGACCGAGACAAACTCGAGGCCTGGTTCTCCAGCGTCCGCGATCTCGAGAAACGGCTCGTCGCGAACGAGGAATGGATTCACCGGGCCAAGCCGAAGGTCTCCCTGAAAAAGCCGACTCAGATTCCGAGGGACAATGAGGTCATCGTCGAAAAGATCTTTCTCGATATCGTCCATATGGCACTCGCCACCGACTCGACCCGCTTCGTCACCCTGCACATCACTGGAAACAACGTGAACGGGATCGAGGGGGTTGATGAAAGTTACCACGGACTCAGCCATCACGGCATGGACGAGGAAAAGCTGCGCCAGCTCACCCTCGTCGAACAGGGGGTCATCAACGAGTGGGCGAATTTCCTCCGCACCCTAAAGTCAGAGGCGATGCTCGACGAGACCATGGTGCTGTTGACCTCGAATCTCGGCAACGCCTCCAGCCACGATAACAAGAACATGCCCGTGCTTTTTGCCGGGGGCGGGTTCAAACACGGCCAGCACCTTGCCTTCGACCAGAAGGACAACTACCCGCTGCCGAATCTCTACCTCAGCTCCCTGCACCGCCTCGGCCTGCAGGAGGAATCCTTCGCGACTAGCACGGGTGAAATCGACGGACTGTCGGTTTAATCGTCTAATCAGCGATTGAAGTGATCGAACCGCTCAGCCTTTCCCGCCGGTCATCGCTGCCTTGGCTTCGGAAAATTTCACGGTGAGCTTGGTGTATCCCGAGCCTTCGTAACCGGCTGTCTTCACGGCGGCGAGGATGGCCTTCTCTCCGGGAGCGTCGGCGGAATCGGTCGCGATGATCGCGGTCTTGGTCTTCGCGTCGACGTAGACATCAGAGACATGGTCGAGCTTCTTGAGCTCCTGGGTGATGGACCAGGCGCAGCCGGTGCACTTCATTTCAGGCACTTTCACCTGAAAGGTGAGGGGAGCCTCGTCGGCAAATCCGGAAGTGCCGAGGGAAAGGCTCGCAGCGAGAATAAGGAGAGCACGGAATTTCATGGAGTGGTTGGGTCTGGGGTTTCGTTCAAGAGTTCGACGACAATACGGGAGATCGTGGAAACCGCCTCCGCTTCGAGACCGTCGACGTAGCAGCGAACAGTACCTGATCGGTCGACAATCGCAAATCGATTGCTGTGGATGAACTTTTCATTCATCAGCTTGCCCGCCTCAATCGGATCGCGGGTGACGGGAAGCAGGAAGCTGTTTTTGACCAGCGCATCAACTTTGGCCGCCTCTCCCGTGAGGAAAAACCACTTTTCCGGATCGGCATGCCAGCGATCGGCGAACTGGCCCAGCCGCTCGGGCGTGTCGGTCTGCGGGTCCACCGAAAAGGAAACAAAGGCCAGATCCTCCTCCGTGGCGAAGACACGCTGGAGCTCGGCAAAGCGGGAGGAAAGCACGAGGCATTCGGCCGCGCAGCTCGTGAAAATGAAGTTCGCGATCCAGACCTTGCCCTTGAGATCGGTTTCCTTGACGGGGCGGGACTGCTGATCGGTGAAGGCAAACTCGCCGACCTCCCGAAATTTCCCCATGAGGACGCTCGATCGCTTCGCCTCCCGTTCGCAGGAAGCGAGGGGAAAAAGCAGCATGCAAAGCAGGGCGGCGCGGGCAATCCCCGAAAAGCGCTTCTGAAACAGATCAACCATGGTGCGGAAGATACGCCGGAATCACCTCACGCGATACCGGCGCAATCGGGAAAGCGGGTGTCGATCGTGAGGAATGCACCGTATGGTCTCCTGAGATCGTCTCTCCCCCGATGAAATTTTTCCCTTTTCTCCCGACCTTCCTCGTCGCCCTTCTTCTCGCCTCCTGCAGCCCTCCGGAGACGGAAAAGTCGAGCGTCCAAACCTTCCCGGTGCGCGGCGTCGTCCAGCAGCGCATGGGAGACGACCCGGCTATGATGATCATCGACCACGAGGAGATCCCCGGCTTCATGCCGCGGATGATCATGCCCTTTCGCGCCCTCGATCCGGCCGAGTTCGCCACCCTCGAACCCGGGATGGTCGTGATCTTTGACTACCATGTCGAGGAGCACGAGTCCTGGGTGACGGGAGTGAAGGTGACCGGCGAAAAGGGGGCCATCACCCTGGAGGAGGAGCCGGCACCGGGCGACGAGCTTGTTTCCGCCGGGGATGAATTTCCTGATTTCACCTTTCAGGATGAAAACGGAAAAACGGTAAAGCTCTCGGATTTCCGCGGCATGCCCGTGGCGATCACCTTCGTGTTCTCGCGCTGTCCCGTGCCCGAGTACTGCCCGCGCATGATGAGCCAGTTTTCCTCCCTGATCGCCGCCCTCGCCGCCGATCCGAAGGCACCAAAAAGCTATCGCATTCTCACGATCAGTTTTGATCATGAATTCGACAGCCCTGAAATCATGAAATCCTGGGGAGCCGCATTCGGCCACCGCGAGGGCATGCCCTGGAGCCTGCTTTCGACGACGGAGGGAGAGGTGATCGACCGCATTGCCTCGCGGGTTGGACTGCGTTATGGCGTCGTTAACGGGACGATCCAGCATAACCTGCGGACCCTTGTCCTGAACCCGGACGGCACGATGCGGCGTCTCTTCCTCGATGAAAACTGGACCGTCCCTGAGATGCTCGGAGAGATCGTTGCGGCCGGTGCTTCGAGTCAGGAGAGTTGAGTTCCCTACCCGGGGTTCCTGAATGCGTGGCTACTTCCAGGAAGAATATTGAGCAACCGGGATCTTTCGTAACGGATAATTCACCGAACCGGAATCGAAAACCAGCTCGCTGCCAGCGGATCGGTAGCGAAGAACTCGAGGAGCAGGCCGGCAACCTTTTCACGGCCGCTCCGGCCCGGATGCACTCCGTCGTCAGCGAAGTCCTCTTTCAGATACTTTAATCCGTCAAGCTGCCGTCCCTTTTCGCCCTGGGACCAGAGGTAGGGACCCCAGAGGAGCAGCGGAGCGTTGCCGGTGGCGAGAGACTCCTCCCCGCTCATCTGGCGCTGAATAAGATGCCGCACGGCAAAGGCACTCTCGTAGGCGTAGGGCTCGGGATTGAGACCCCCGGTCGCGTTGCCTGCCCAAATCCGGCTGCCGAGGTAGGCAATACGGAGATTGGGGAAGCGGGATCTGGCATTCTGCAGCACTTTGACGGTATCCGTCTCGAGCTTTTCGAGATGTTCAACCATGCTGCCCGAAGGCATCTTGTTCGCGAGTTTGATCCAGGCGACCTGCACCTGGGCCGGACTCACTCCGGCATTGCCCAGGCGCTTCATCGCCTCCTCCCAGGGCCGCCCGTTTTCCGGGACCCACTCCGCCATCGCCTGGCCTCCCTGGGCACAATCGACGATGGTGAGCGTATTGGATTTTCGAGGGTCGGCATCGGCGATACTCTTGAAAGTGGAAAACTCCTGCGTCGCATTCGACATGCTGATGGAGACCAGCACGATACGGCCGTCTTGTGAAGGCCTTCCTTCGGCATCGAGAGGACGGATCTCAGCGAGTGCCTCCCCGGCTGCGGCCTTCAGCGCCGGAGGGACTTCATTGCTTCCTTTTCCATAAAGGCCGCCGTCTTCTCCCTCGTACTGGTCGTCTGTTCCCATGTCGCAGAGGGGAGTGAGTGATGCCGGGGCTTTTCGCTGATTGGGGGCGGCGGAGCTGCCGGGGCGCTGTCCTCCGCCTTTGCGGGCCTCCTTCGCCGTGTCCAGATAGCTTTGCTCTTCGGCCGTGAGCGCTTCGCCCCGCTGCTCCCGCTGAAAGAGCCGTTTTGCTTTGTCCCAGTCGATCGAAGTAGCTTCGGGAGTCTGCGCAATCAGGGAGGAGACGGAGAATAACAGGATGGCAATGAGGAAAAGTCGGGGAAAGTTTTTCATGGCGAACTGATTCAACCCCGCCCCGGTCAGCCCGGTGCGGACAAAGAGAGGGTTGGTTCTCCGGGTTTACCCTGTTTGGTGTCTTTTCCCTTTGTGGAGATGGCCTGAATGTGTTGCCTTAGCTTGTGAATCAACCCGAACAGAAATCCCTCCACGACCCCGACCTCGCCGGCCTCCGGGAGATCCTCGTCGCGGATGGAGTGAACCCCTGTCATGCGAGGGCGCTTTGGGGTGCCCTGCATCGCGAGGGGATTTCCGACCTCTCGTTGAAATCCTTTGCTCCGCCCCTCCGCCGATGGGTGGACCGGTCGGTGGGAGAGGGAAAAGCGTATTTTCTCGAGGCACCGGAACTCGTCGAGGAAATCCGGAGTGACGATGGCCTCACCCGGAAGTTTCTCCTCCGCCTCCGCGACGGGCAGACCATCGAGACAGTCCTGATGGGCTACGCCGGACGCCACACCGTTTGTGTCAGCACCCAGGCGGGATGTGCGATGGGTTGTGTCTTTTGCGCCACGGGGCAGGGAGGATATGTGCGGCACCTCCGGCCGGGCGAGATCGTCGCTCAGGTGCTTCATGCAAGACGGGTTCTCAGTGAAATCGCACCGGGACGGAGACTCCGCAATCTTGTCCTCATGGGCATGGGGGAACCGCTCCACAACTACGAGTCGGTCATGTTGGCGCTCAGCTCCATCTCCGACCCCGGAGGCATCAGCATCGGCCCGTCCCGGATTGCGATCAGCACCGTCGGGGTGGTGCCTGCGATCCTGCGCCTGGCGGAGGAAAGCCGGCCCTACAATCTCGCCGTGAGTCTGCACGGATCGACGCAGGAGGAACGGGCCGCCCTCGTGCCCGTGGCAAAGCGCTGGCCTCTTGAATCCCTCATCGAGGCCTGTCGGGAATACGGGAAGATCACCGGGAAACGAATCTTTTTCGAGTGGACCCTCATCGCCGGGAAAAATGACTCACCAGAGACCGCCACCCGTCTCGCCGGACTGCTCGAGGGCATCGATGCGCACATCAATCTCATCCCCCTCAATCCCACCGGCGGTTATTCCGGCGTCGAGAGCGACGGAGGCACCGGGGAGCAGTTTCAGGAGATTCTTCTGGCCGCCGGATTTCCCTGCACCTTCCGTCAGCGCCGCGGGATCGATGTGGCGGCGGGATGTGGAATGCTCAAGGCGGGAAGGTGAAACCGCAGACTCCGCCGAATGAATCGAAACCACCTCCGCCTTGTCCTGGGAATGACCCTCTTGCTCTTTAGCACGGTCTACACGGCCATTCAGCTTTTCGGCCAATCGGTGCCGCTTCGATTTGGTCCGGTGATCCACGAAACACGTTCGGAATACTCCCACATCCGCATCCGCGAGAAGGGAACCGTCCGCAGCCTCTTGTTTGTCGATGAGGACGGAAAGGAGCAATGTCAGTCTTCGCTCGACCTCGCCGACCCCGGGAAAAACCAGCTCGCCTACACGAGAAGCCTTTTCGCCTCGTTCCTGCTGTGTCATCCGCAGAATCGGGTTCTTATCGTCGGACTCGGGGGTGGCGGCATGGTGCGGTTTCTGAACCGGACCTTTCCGGAAATGAAGGTCGAAGCCGTCGAAATCGATCCGGTCGTGGTCGCGCTTGCGGCGGAGTATTTCAAAACGGTGGAGGGACCGAATACCGGAATCCATACCGCTGATGCCTTTCACTTCTTTGGCGGGGAATCCGGCGCCTACGACGCCATCTACCTGGATGCGTTTCTCCGGGCAACTCCCGGGTCCGGGCAGCAGGAAAAGACGGCCCGTCTCAAAACAGAGGAATTTTTGAAGCAGGTCAGGGCGTCTCTGACCCCCGGCGGAGTGGTGGCGTTTAACCTGTTGTCATCCGACGAAAAAACACCCGGAGATATCGAACTGATTCGCCGTGTCTTTCCCTCCACCCTGCTCTTCACCGTGCCGACCTCGGGGAACCTCGTGCTTATCGCCTCGGCCGGTGCTCACGAATTGGGGATAGAGGACCGCCGCAGGAGAGCGATCGAACTGGATGAGTTACTGCCCGTCGGGATCTCCTTTCAGGACCTGGTGGAGAACCTCATACCCTGACAAGCGCATAGACTTTTGGCAGACGGTCAAGGCGCGGGCGAAACGTTAGGTCGCAGGCGACGGCGAAATCCTTTTCCGTCGACCATGGTCAGGTGCTTGTCGCTCCCTGGAGCGGCAACAATACTCGCACCCCGGGAGCTCCCGCCAGTAGCCCGCCCAGCGATTCGCCCGCGGCCGCGAAATGCGGCATTAGGACATGCGCTTCGAGCGCGGAAAGGTCGCGCCAGCGCTCATACACAACGAAGCGGTCGGGTGAGTCGGCGTCGCGGTCAATTTCATAGGCAACGCACCCCGGTTCTGATTGCGAGAGTTCAACCACGCGGGTCTGCCCAATGGCGGCGGCCACGTCGTCACCCCGACCTGTCTGAGCCTCCAATTCAACGATAAGGGTGAACGGGCCGGAAGGGTCAGCAAGCTTCCCTCGAACCAGGATTACAATGGGATGATCATTCATGAGAAAGTGTTCTCGAGTGTCAAAAGGTAGGCGCGCACAAGGCGTAGCCTACCCTGCCTTGTTGGTCTTCTTTTTGGTTTTTTTGGACTTGTCACGCTCAAGATGCTCTCCAATCCAAACCTTGATGAGGGATTGCCTGGGCACGCCAAGACGGCCAGCCTCGCGGTCTAAGCGATCAATCATCCATACAGGGAAATCCACATTGACCCGTTTCTGTTCCTGGCCGGGCCGGAACGCTTTCGAGAGATCCAGGTAGTCGTTGATGTCGACTTCCCCGTCATCGAAGATCTTATCCAAATCCTTAGCTTTCATAGAGGCTCCTCTCGTTTATTCTTGCTCTTCGGGTCGATATGATCCGTATCTTGTCATTCCGATGTGTATAGAATGCGACCCACAACTTTCCCTTGAGCATGGCAAGGAGGGCGAAACGGTCCTCATCCACTGACCGCCCGGGAAATCCGATGCAATCCGGGTCATTCCACAGTTCTTGCGCCTGCTCAAAGTCAATGCCGTGCTTGGCTTTGTTCAATTTGCTCTTCTGAGGATCAAACTCGAACTCCATTCAGGTATAAATTCTATACCTTTTTCGTCGCCCGTCAAGCATCCGGTTTTTCCGTCGAACGTCAGGTCGCTGGCGACGGCGAAGCCGTTGCCAGCCGACCCGTGTTCGCGTTGGTTTCGAATGTGTTTACGCTGCCGGCCGCGGCAATGGCGAGTTGCTTGAGTATTGAAGCGCGATCCTGGGACAGAACCGAGTAGGTCCAGCGCCCATCGGATCCAATGTTCTTCATCGATCCAAAGGTCGTCCCTGCGATCAGCTTAGCCCCGCTAACTGTGAAGGGTCTCAGATCTTCGACGAGCTTGGCGAGATCTGGATCCGCTCCCGCTTCGAAATGGGCAAACCAAAACGCGGCGACTGGTAGGAATATCTCAGCGAGTCCGCCGGACGAGATTCCTACGTCCACCACGGATCCGATCTCAGGCCCGGTGACTTGCTCCTCAGCGAACCAGATCCAAACAAAATCTAGATTCGTGATTGGTTGATCCTCGGCGGGAGAAGTTCCCTTCAGAATGCTCTCTATCCCTTCGGGTGAAACGAAGTTACCGAAGAGTTTTTGAAGATTTGAGGATCGGCGGAACATCTTATTTTAGAGCGAACGTCGAAGTGGGCTCAGGCCTTCAAGCCCTTGAGCATCACGTCTTGTTCGACTTCTTGTTTCATTTCGCGCTCAAGCGGTTGAGCCACGCCCAATCTTCTTCCGGAAAACCCGTTCCGCAATACAATCCAATCTTCAATCGCCCGGAGCCAGACCTTGACGGCTTGAAGACTACAGACAAGTCTTCCACCCACTCTTCGGCCCCACCGTAAACCCCATGAACTTTTCCACTCACTAGGGCAATCTCATGCCTGTCTCTCTTTCGGTTTGAAATAACGGTCAGCGTTGCGTCAGCGGGAAGGTTACCCTCATATAGCACATACATCGCACCCGACCCGAGAGGGCGGATCGGCGCGCGGACGGAAGCCTCGGTCTGGGAGGAGAAGTCAGTGATCTCAACGACCATCGTTGAATTGGGAAATACAGCCCAAACAGTCAAGGCGGACAACGCGAGAATGGCAGCACCGATCGCGAATTTCATTTCTTTGTCGAACGCTTCGGATCAGGCGACGGCGAGCGGGAAGCGTCGATGACACGACAGATGCCATACGAGCCGTTGCCTGCGTCCGTTTTGTTCGCCTTTGTGGTTCATTCGGTGGTTGAGTCGATGCGTTCACTGTCACGCGCGGGAATCGGAACGTGGATGGAATGCTGCCCGCTCTGTGTGCGGTCAGCAAACAGAATCATGACCGCCGCCCCCCAGGTGGCCAGCCCGCCCTTCTGCTCCAGGGTCACCGGTGGAGTCACCAATGACCAATGTCGCTTGGAATAGAAAGGGACCAGTTCAGGCAGGCAAAAGAGAATGCCGATGGAAAGCTTGAGCCGGTCAAAAATGAACTCCTCGGCTCGATCCATGAGGGAGTTCCCGTGTCCCATTCCGTGTAGAGGATGCGGCGTGAACAGCCCCCCGACCGCACCCGCCTTCATCATCTGACCATCCATCTCAATACCCAGTTCGGTCAACGCGACGTGGCTTAATAGGCATTGGTCTTGACGCAAAATCAGTCTCCAGTGGACAGGCGCTTTGGTCAACCCCTTCGCCACGGCGACCTCACCAAAATAGCATTGATTCCAGTGATTGATAAACTGCTCTTGGGCCGGAGTCACATCGTTCCCCCGCATGACATCGAGATGATAAGCTGGAGGATTCATTGCTTGGGCGAACGTTGGAGGTGTGGCGGCGGCTACTGAGAGCGCACCTCCGAAACAGGGTTGAGCGTTGGAGTAAAGAGGGTCATGTCGACTCGGAGCGAGTAGCCGCTTGTCCACCACCGGCTTGTTCGCCTCCTTTTTTCCGGGAGACGATCCACGACGGGAGCATGTTCGAAGTAAGGACTGCAATGCGAAAAGCATTGTGATGGGGGATCCCGTAAAGAGCGTTCACGCCGGAAACTCGCCGTCGACTGATCTCCTCAGGAGTTCGGTGCCAGTAGAATTGGGAGTAATCCGAATACTCTGGGATTGAGTCGAGTATGGAATCGATCTCTTCGATCTTCTCGCCGTCCCGAAGTGAACCCATCGGCAATGCTCGCATCCAGACGGCAAAGGGCTCAATCGACTGAAGAACCACAGTCCCTGATATTTCGCTACAGGACTTGATCTCGGCTTCAATGATCGGAATCGAATCAAAGTCTGAAATATTGCTCGGAACAAAGGAGAATGGCTGCGGACAATCAATCGGAAGAAAGCGGATAACATCGCCTGGCGATCGTGCTTCGAAATACTGATCGAAGAATCCATCGATCCCATCAAGTTCAACCACCGCGCCAACTTTGAGCGAATCTAGGAAGTCGGAATATTCCAACGGGTGGTAGATGTCGAACTCCATCTTTTTTAGGCGAACGTTTTAGAGCACTCTGCCCTGACGGAGAGCGCGGGTTGATTGTGGAATAATCTCGTGGATCAGAAAAGACATTTCGACTCACGACGGTCAGGGCTTGAGTGGCTCGGCTTGTTCGCCGTTGGCGTCGTGCAATGGCCAGATGGGCGCATTGTCTTCACCGTATGGAACACCAAGGTTGATTTGCGAAAGGTGATCTAAGGTAAACTGCAATTCCAACCATGAGTCATCCCAAGTGAGAGAGGTCCAAGAGCCAAAATCGTCTTCTGATTTTGATTCTGAGAGATGTTGATCGACGAACGGTTCAAGTTCGGCACGTCGACGGTTGAGAACACGCCGCCCCCAGAGTTCGGCATGAGGCGAGACAATGCTCATCCATCCTAGACGTCCTTCATTCGTTGGCTCGAATTCGACTGCAATTCCAAGATCGTGATAGCAGAAGACTTTGTCGCCGTCATCGGCGGTGTGTTGCTTTGTAGGTTGCCCAAGAGAAGCGATTACCTGTGACTCAGTCATTCCGAAGCGTAGTGAATCTATGCCTATCCGAGGTATAATGGTCATGCTTTCAGGCGAACGTTTGAGGCATGGCGAGCCCGATCCGGGAGCGCGGACCCGATTGGAGGATAAGGATTCGAATCAGGGAAGTCAATCAACTCGAAACGGAATCGGGCTTGCCCATCGCCGACTTGTTCGGTGGGATTTACGAGAGGACAAAGAACACATGGAGCGATTTTGGTGGGCGAAAAATATAAACGAACCAGCTGCTCTCATCCTTGGCGCATCCAATGAAATTAGACTCATTCAAAGGTGGGAACCATTCGGGAATAAGCTTGAAATCATTGCGCGGCCAGGAACCACCCTCCTTGAAGCCATAAGCTTCTGTGCTCTCCAGCCTCTGGAGAAATGCTTCGTAGTCATTTTCCGACATCGGGATGCTCATATAGAAAGTGAGCGAATTGACGTCCTCGCCCGATCGATTTCGAAGCGCGACCCGGCGGATCCGGTCTGCGCTCATCTCGAAGATTGTGCCCGATCGCCAATGATCCCCTTTTGAGTGGCTGCCATTGGGCCAGTCACTTGCGAAATAGCCTTTCGGCTCTTTTGATGGCGGAACGGTTACCTTCGTAAGCCAGAACCAAGATATTCCGAGAACTATGCCGAAGATCACGGTGGCGATTCCAATTCCGCCAATTATCTGGAGAACTATTCTTCGCATCCTTTTGTCCACCGAACGTCGAGTGCTGGCGACCCGCTACCGGGAGCGCCACGCCGCAACGTGGTTGGAGGTTGTAGTCAAGGTCGTCATTTCGACTCAAAACGGGTAGCGGGTTGTCCAGCCGCGATTTGTTCGCCGTTTGCCTGGTCTCTCACGCTTAACGGACTGCAACATAGAGATCTACGATCCAAAAATCGATGAACTCTGCTGGCGTGTCGATCTTTAGGGCTATTCGAGTTTGGCTTCATCTTCGCTAAGGCTTTCCAGAATTTTAATTGAATGGACTCCTTCGAGACGGCTCGCAAATCGGTGGTAAAGTTCTCGGGTTTTTGGATTGACCATATAGCCCCAGTAATAGCCGGAATCGGCTTCGTGTCCGAAAACCGCGAGGTAGACGGGCTCTCCATTAGTTCCCGATTGGATCTCAATCTTTTTGCCGACTGTCTCGATCAAATTCATCTTTCGGGCGTCTTCCTGAATCACATCTTCAGGCGAACGATCAAGAGGTGGCAGGCGAAGCCTTGCCACCCTCGACGTGTTCGGCTTCTTCGATATATCGCCCCCAAATCTCCCGAACCGTGAAGGTGAAGAGGAACTCGACCTTACCGTCGCCAACGTAGCGCAACTGGTTGATCCCGCAACGGGCGGTGGAAGGAACGTAGGAATGAAACGACAGGCTGACTCCGTTCCAGCATATGTCCGAAATCTCAAACTCCTCACCATCGCTCCGGTCAATCGCGGAAACCTGGAACTCTCCGTTCTCGACGCTGACCGTGTACTCCGCCCGGTAGTAGTCGTCGGAGTCCTCGTCGAAGTAACGCCATACGCCGCAAAGCGGATTTGTTGAGTCTGGCTTTTCAAGGATCATGATGGGCAATTTTGAGCCGAACGTCAGGTCGCAGGCGACGGCGAAGCCGTTGCCTGCCGACCCTTGTTAGGCGGTTCGTTGTTCATCTGATGAAGAGTAATCTGAACCGCTCCCCCAGGGAAAGTCGAATTTTCTCGCCGGCCGAGTGGTCAATAACCGCTTCAACTCCGACTCGCGTGTTGGGCCAACCACGTAGCCGCGCCAATTCATACGAGCGCCTGCTAATGCGACCTACAATCCTGTGTTCCTCCTTCTCGACGGTTTCTGGTCGCGATTCCCAGCCGCTGCATTGGTAATCCGCGTGATACTCCCTTCCCTCGATCTGGCGCAAGAGCCCGTAGGCAAAGAAACTTTGGCCGTCGAGTTCGAACTCGTGAATGAAGTAGTCGCCCGGGAAAAGCCCAGTGAACGCGTGAACCTCATTCTGATGTGCGGTTTCCATTCGCCTAACGTCGAGGCATGGCGAGCCCGATCCGGGAGCGCGACCTCGATGGGAGGATAAG